>Ga0160465_100002_pt1 | contig 834901 bp, 686 predicted proteins | sample HID1971K_E11MG_FD_108209 | JGI IMG/M metagenome (GOLD analysis project Ga0160465, IMG submission 108209) | Enriched millipede-associated microbial communities from UW Madison campus, WI, USA - HID1971K_E11 MG | ecosystem: Host-associated > Arthropoda: Insects > Digestive system > Unclassified ...
CAAGAAAATAAGCAACAAGTTGAATCTATAGATTTTGCGGAAACATTACTATATTCGAATAGGCAATCTGACAATTTTTAAAAACAACCAACTGTCAGATCAAGTAGTGGCTATTACAGCTGAAGTATCCGCCAATCCACGCATCCAATTATTAAAATCGGTGTCCGAGGGGATTTCAAATTTCTTCCGCAATCTGTTTTTACGTATCTGTACTGCCCTTATCGTCACAAAGGTATATTCCGAAATATTCTTTGTTGAAAAGTTGAGGAAGGCCATCGCGCAAAACTCCAGTTCTGTGCTTCTCATATTCGGATCTAGCTTTTTCAACGATTGTATAAACTGGGGATATAATTCAGTAAATAAAGTCAGGAACTCCGGATTATTACTTTTGGCCAGATCGATCAGATTATTAAACTTATTTTCTCCGATCTGCTCGGTTAGCTCCTTATTGATTGTTTCCGTTTCCTGTAGCGCCTCTTCTTTTTGATCCAAAATCCTACGGCTATGCCTAGATCGCCACACAAAAAACGTGAATGTAATGAGTAGCAGCCCCAAAGCGATTATTGAAAGGGTAACTGATTTTGACACCTTGGTGGCAGATTCCTGATCTTTTAACTTCAAAATCTGATTGAGCACCATATCGACGACCTGTCTATTTTCCGTTTCCAAGGAGTCATTGAGCCGGCTAAAGGCCAGCTCATATTCATCGGCTTTAACCTTATCCAAGTTGGTTTTTCGATAAAAATCAGCTAAAGTTCTGTAGGAGTTCCTAATTCCATTTCTGCTACCAATTTCCCGTCTATTGGCTAGGCTCATTTCATGATAGGCCGCTGCATGCTTAAAATTTCCTTTTTTATCCTCAAAAATAGCGATGGTGGTGTACAAATTATAAATTACTGGAATTTTATATTTCTTCACAAGGGATAGAGATTTATCGATATATTGTTGTCCTTTCGCAAAATCCCCCTTCGTAGTATATAGCTGCGCAAGGTTTCCATAAACAATCTGATGACGCAATGCCTGACTCTTTTCATCAAGACCTGGTAAATTTTCTAATTGAAGTTCAATATATTTCTGCATGGAATCAAGCTGCCCCATACGTTCAAAAACAACACTTAAATTTTCGTAGGTAAACTGATAGGATTTTGTTTTGTATTCGCCTGTTAGATTATTGATCAGACCCAGTTGCAAACGAAACTCTCGAATGGCTTGCTGATTCAACCCGAGCCCGCCATAAGCCCTTCCCCGCACCCGATGGACTTCGGATTGCATAAGTGTTTTTGCCTTATAATATTTCGTAATCTCAACAAGTTCAAGCTGCTTAAGCCCCTCTTTAAACAGTCCTACGGTTACAAGCCCATCTGCCAAATAAAAACGACCTTTTGCCTTGCCTTCTTCATGGTCAGCTACATAGGACAAATTAAGCGCTTTTATTGCTGTCTCTATATACGGCAACAATTGGCCTCGATTAAGACATTCTCTTGCTTTACTCAAGAGTGAATCAACCTCTTGCTTCCGGCCATCACCAGCGATAGCATTAAGGGTAAAGAATGATAATAATAAAAATAGAAATTTCCTTTTCATTTATTTAGGTCGTCAATTATTATGGACTGCTATTTATCACAATCATGTTGGGATGACATGGTCACAGCATTTTGCACCTGCAAAGCTAAGGATTTAAAAAAACTAAATGGCTATAAAATCACCTTCAGAATACGCCCTTCATCCCGATGTGACGATTTTGATGTTAATATGACGTCATGTTAGGCGCTGTCCAATAAGCGAATTTCAAAATTTCAGCTCACCATTTCGATATTTAACTGACTGAACTCGCTTTACTCAGCAGATTTTATATGGGCTATTTTACGGAGCAGTACTTCATTTTCAAATCTACAGCCTCAGGAATCACCATTTTAAAAGATTGATGTACAATCACTTAAATAAGTGTGATACTTATGTGAAAGCTTGTTTTTCTTCCTTTTTCCTCTTAAACACTAATATTTGCCCCATAGATTAACAGCATAACGCTAAGCGTGGTGATTGCCAATATTTGATCAACCAGATTTAACAATAAAAATTATGTATTTAACCATTTTTAAAATGATTTCACAATTTAAAATAACGAGCAAGTGGAGGGCATTCGCTCTTTCTGTTCTGATCTGTAGCGCTTTGTATTCGTGCAAGGATAGCAAAGATAGCGTGGCCTCAAGTGGCAAGGCGAGTGTCAACATCCGTCTACTCGGTATACAAAACCCTATAGTAACAAACAAAAAAGCAAGTACTGGAAACCCATCTATTTCCAATCAGACAATAGTAGTACCTTTTACGAAGACAAGCGCTTTTAAAGCTACTTTTACAAATGAATCGAACCGAGTATTGCAAGGCGGGTCCGGAAAACGTGCGGCTGTAGTAGAAGAAAGAACGCCATTAGCCGACAATGTCAAATACAAAATTGTTGTGTACAACAACGACAATTATGTTACGGAGAAAATTTACACAAATTCCGTAGACAACGATAGCGAAATTATATTGGACGCTGGAAAGATGTACACTTTCGTGGCTTACTCTATAAATAGTACGTCTACAGTTCCTGCTGTGACTTCACAGACCACACTGGCGACTGCAACCATAGACAATGTAAGCGCAGATCTTATGTATTTCAAGAAAGATCTAACGCTCCAATTGGGAAGTAATAATCTTGACATTGTATTGAAGCATATGTACAGCGAGGTGACTACCAATGTGAATATGGCGACTGAAATGACCGGCGCAATCACCAACCTGACGACATCAACGATCTCCCCCTCGCATCCTAGTGCAAATCTAAAACTTACGGATGGTACCATTACTTACAATAGTCCTATTACCACAGCTGCAGTTACATTTCCATCTTTAGGAGCCGGCTTGCGAGCAGTATCCAGTATCCCGACCGTATTGATCCACCCCGGCACGGCAAATGGTGTATTTAATTTTGGTTCTATCACTATTGATGGAGAAACAAAATCAAATGTATCAGTGTCCGGATTGCAGATTGTCCCGGGGCAACGCTATAATTTGAATTTAAATTTTAAAACCTGTACCCAGCCGGTAGGTGGTGGTGTAATGGACTGGAACTACCCGGCAGCGGGGTCAGGAACGGGCGCCAATGTCGATGGCGTATTCACGCCTAATGGTCAAGTGATTACGCGAACGCTAACAGCTCCTGGCGCTGACTACGGTTTTGTATTTGATATCCTGGAATTAGATAATTCGTTTAATATGGAAGTAAATGGTACCAAATTAAATAACAGTGAAATTCAATTTCAGTCTGGGGTCGCGGGTTCTCCGGTGAATATAAAATTTGCAGATGGAAGCGCATATAATGGTACGAATACACAAGGTGGGACTGTGCCACATGTCTATGATATACATGGCACAACTACTAATCCGACTATACGCGTCATAATTAGCCGTTCAGGTGCAGTGAGCATGTATGGGAGCAAGAGCTCCGGCGGACCATTGTATCCACTGGCATTAACACAAGGGGCATTTAATACTGTTCCGTGGAATTCAGTCTCCAACACCGTTAAAGTCACACAGATAATAACTGGTACAACTGCAATTAAAGGATCTGGTACTGGCAGACAGAAAATAACATGTCCTTAATAATCAGAAATTATGTGCAATAAATTTTTCAACACCAAACATTTCAAATATCGTGAATACTAATAACCTCAAAGAAGTCTATATAAGTCCACGTATCCAAGTGATACTATTGGCCTTAGAACAAGGTATTGCAGCTGGGTCTGCAACACTTACTCCAACGACTACAAATGATTATCCACAAGAATCTTGGGATAATGCAGACGACGATGATCACATGATCAATTGGTAGCATATCGTTGCAGTTTTTAGTTAGGGAGGCAAATCTATCTTGTGCAATTTTATTGGTTTTTGAGAGAATCTGCTAATCTTTTTTTATCTGATTCTCGACGAAACTCAATTTACGAAGGTTCATGATAATATAGCTGGGTATGCTCGGCAGGGATCAGATGGATCCTTGTCGAGCTCTTTTTTAAAATCTTCAATTTGAGTTGATGAAAAGTAAGATATAAGCGGGGTGAATTTTGAGAATGAAATGCCCATTTTTTTAATCGTTTATTCTTCTGCGATAATCTTCGTAAAGCAATAGATTACCATCGAACTCTTGCCGATACACTAGAGATTTAGTGATGAAGATGCCCTGAGCGATCTGTATAAAATGCTAACCAGATATTATCAACATCGGTTTGACCTTCAGCATGCGGATGATTGTCTATTCAAATAGAATCATTTAAATGATTCACTTACTAATAAAATCAGCAATCATAGATTTGGCCGTGCGTCAAATATTGAAATCTAAAAGAATGATGGTAAAATTGAACACTATATGGCCTTTGGAGTATACTTTAGCTTATTATTGGTAGGACTAATTGCTTATTTCTGGTGGAATATGAGACGAAAACACCGCCTATTGAGAAAGCATCAAATCGAGCTCAGCGCACAAGAGTTTATAAACAGAGAGCTCTCCGAACAAATTGAAGAAAATAAATTTGGAAATCTAATTGTTTTGGCCAAGAATAATAGTCCCGAATTTTTAACTTTGTTCTGTGAATTATATCCGGAGTTTATCGAATCGTTAAGGATAATTGATCCCAAAATTCGAAGCTCTGAATTGGAATTTTGTGCGATGGCCTACTTAAATTTTTCAGCAAAAAATATTGCAGAATATACTTTTGTAACCATAAGAGCCGTTCAGATTCGAAAAAACAGATTACGGAAGAAATTTGAAATCCCGTCGGACACCGATTTTAATAATTGGATGCGTGAGCGCACTGGAAGCCTGACTTCTGACGGCAGATGAATCAGACGATTGCTGGAGTATCGATTGAAAACATAAATTCTTTTTTGTTTGTTCAACAGGTAACAAAACGACAACATAAAATTCAAATACGATGCTTAAACTGTACAAAGTAATTGACAATCAACTTTATTATTGGGAGACTTGGGACAAAGACGAAAAAACTACAATAATTCATTGGGGCCCTGTCGGGCAACATGGCGAAGAAAGGGAAATTAAAAGCGAACATTTTTCAAATTTTCGTGAAGCCTTCCAAAAAGAGATCGACGAGAAATTGAAGGAAGGCTTCGCAGAATTTAACGATGACAATTACGATTTTCTAGAAATAGAATATGAGATCGATGGCTCGGGTACCGATCAAGACCTTGACAAGCGACATCGACTTGAACAAAAAATAGACGAAGTCTTGGGTTCGACAGGACTAGGCCACACGGACGGTGGTAGTATCTGTCTCGGAACCATGGAAGTGGGCTGTGCAGTGGTTGACGTTGATATTGCTAAAAAAGTAATTGAAGAAAACCTAAAGGGCACCGAATTTGGCGATTATTCCAGAATATTTAAGATGGACAGTGAATAAAAGTTGTCGGCTGTAACTAAACATCTATATTTTAATAGAGGCGTATCGCAAGCAACACGCCTCATTCTGATCTAGAACCTATCGATGAATAAGCCTGACGGCTATTAGGTATCACTAAGGTATACACCTGCAACCACAGTTGGTAAATACACTATACCAAGTCTGCATTTTTTCTATATCAAGCAAAAAAACCGAGTTCAGATCAAAAATAAAAACCATTTTAGGAGAAAAAAGAGCGCAAATCATTATTAAAATTCCAATTGCTGCGCTAATATTTCTACATCTTGATCGGTAATATCCATATGTGTGACAAATCGGACCAGGTATTTGCCAAAGGACACACAGTATATACCCCGCTCTTGCATTTTGGCAACAAAAGTTATGGAATCCATACTATCCCTTAATTCGGCAATGACGATATTGGTCGATACAGGATAAACATGCTCGACCTGTGCATGCTGAGCAAGTATATCCGCTATTTTTTTTGCGCGTCTATGGTCATCCTTTAGTCGTGCTACATGATGATCCAAGGCATAGATCCCAGCCGCCGCCAATCCGCCCGCCTGGCGCCAGCCACCCCCCATCACTTTTCTAAATCTACGCGCTCTTTTTATCACTTCTGCTGTACCTATCAATAATGAGCCCACCGGGCAGCCCAGGCCTTTTGAAAGGCAAATCGATATACTATCGAAAACTTGCCCATAATCCTTTGGTTGCTGATCTGTTTCTACCAGCGCATTAAACAGCCTCGCTCCGTCCAAGTGTAGGATCAACCCATTTTGCTTACATATCGCTTTTATTTTCTTTATTTCTTCAAAATCGTAGATACTCCCACCACCTTTATTGACTGTATTTTCTAGGGATACCAATTTCGTGATGGGCTGATGAATATCATCCGGATTATTGATGGCATCTTCCACTTGCTTTGCGGTAATCCGACCAAGATCTCCATCTAAAGTCCGTACCGAAGCAAAGGCGTTCAAGGCAATCCCACCCCCTTCATAAAGATAGATATGCGACAACTTATCACAGATCACCTCTTCGCCGGGTTGTGTATGGACCCGTATGGCGAGCTGATTTGTCATGGTGCCTGTTGGGCAGAATAAAGCGGCTTCCATTCCGAACATGTCCGCGACTTTGGCTTCAAGCTGGTTTACTGTAGGATCTTCTCCGTACACATCGTCCCCCAGTCCTGCAGACTGCATGGCCTCAAGCATACCCTTTGTGGGTAAAGTAAGCGTATCACTTCTTAAATCTATTCTCATTATTAAATGAATTAAAATTATACATTATTTATTTCCAAATTCCTGAACGGTTACCAGACCGCTGGCTTCCAATACCACAGTTTCTCAACAAACTGTTAAATGGACAGTTCGACTGGAGTTATGAGATGTTGATCACGAAAGCGGACAAAGTCGTCAATGTGATATTCTGGACAAGCCCCTTCTTGTGCGGTAATAAAAGCACCCAACGCCACAGCTTGCTGCATAATCTCAGCGGGGTTAACTCCCGGTTCAAACCGTCTAGACAAAAATCCGGCTAAGAAGGAGTCGCCACTACCGACTGTATCTTTGACTGCAACCGTAACTGTGGGATACAGATAGATATCATCTTTGGACGCATATATAGCGCCTTTACTGCCTTTAGAGACAATGATCTCGGGTATCTGAAAACTATCTTGAAGATAATGGATACTGTCGCGCTCATTTTGATATGCCTTCCCCATAAAATCCAAGACCATCCGGAGCTCAGCTTTATTGAATTTTGCCAGATGTGTCTTATATAATAGATCTTTAATAAGATTTACCGCATAAAAGGGAGGGCGCAAATTGATATCAAAGACATTAAATGAACTGGCTTCAAGCAGTTGAAATAAGGTATTTCTCGAATCGTGGTTACGGGCAGCTAATGTACCGAACACCAAGGCGTCCGCTGAGGCGAGATCCTGCAGGTCTTCTGCCCTGCCCTCGATGTAATCCCAGGCTACATGCGGCAGGATCTCATATTTTGCCTCGTTATTTTCATCAATGGAAGCTATTACCGTACTTGTAGGATGCAGATCACTGACCTGTATTCCTGCAGTTGAGATCTTCCAATTGTCAATTTTTTCCAACAATTCTTGTCCCAATGCATCATTCCCTACACTGCTGATCATGGAGACATCTATGCCCATGCGAAATAGATGATAAGCCACATTAAACGGTGCTCCACCAGCCCGTCTTATTTTTCCGGGAAAAATATCCCATAACACCTCCCCAAAGCAAGTGATTTTGGTTTTATGCTGTTGTATCATAATTTTATTTTTTCGTTACTGAATCAACGATTCAGCGCTTATAAATATTTGTTGGTCCCTTAAAATACAATTTTTACTGGCTCCAAGCAAAACAGAACTGTAATTTAGAAGGAATAGACCTGAAACGAAAACTGAAGTGCCGCACGATCGTCAATGGGATTCCACATGCCCCACAAGCCAAGTGGAATTTTGTAATCTGCAATTTTCAGGTCCCGTCCGAGCATAAGACTAATTTCATTTATGCCCGCTTTCCGAGAAAAGAAATTACGCCGTTCGCTATCGGTTTGGCGCAAAGCAAAGCTATACCCGATTCGGCCCTGTATCGTAATCCCTTCTTTTTTTAGTATCGGGTAATCCGCTGATACAAACGAAGAATATTTATTTTGAGTATTGGCCTGATCCCTGTCACGCCCAAACAGCACGGTATTCCAGCTGAGCGTCAACGGTAATTTGTCGCTGAGGGTATAGTAGGACCTGAAATCCAGGAACCTTCCTGTTTCATGGGCCTTATAATTAAAGAATTCTGTATTGTTATATGTTGCGTCAGGTGAAAAATTGTATATATCCCATAACTCTACCTGTAATCTTTTATTCTTGTAGCCTACAAAATTGTTAAACTCTTTATAAGAACCACTGGTGTTTCCTCCTGCCCAAAATCCACCATACACATTTTTGTAAGCGACTTGGATGTCCCCCGTGTAAACTAAACCCGTAGCGACCTCGATCCCGCGCCAGAGATGATTGTTGCGCAATTGCAGGGAAGAATGAATAGCCTGACTGTATAGTAAACCCGGCAGTATCAGAAAACAGCACAACAGCGTCAATTGATGGATATTTTTCATCATACTAACCGGTCCTTAGGGCGTATACGCGATCCGAACAAAGCATAACAGAGCATCAGTAGTTCGCAGACGACCGTCAATACCCAGGTCCATCGCCAGGAGCCCAGTAAGTCGGCCAAACCGCCCTGCACAAGTGTAAATACCGCACCGCCAAATACCGCTGATATAAATACGCCCGAGGCTTTGGAAGTATATTTATGCAATCCGCTGATCGACAAGGAATAAATACAGCTCCACATCGAAGAATGTAGCAGACCTATTGCCACCAAAAACCATAAATTTTGTGTCAGCATAGCAATGATGGCCAAGACTGTAGCCAGTACGGTTGTTGTAGCCAGTTGTGTCCTTGCAGAGATCTTACTAAAAAAGCTCGATATCACACGTCCAACCAAAAATCCCCCCCAGTAGAGTGTTGATAATAATGCATGAATCCCCAGATCCATCCCACCAATAATGATGTCTGTTTTTCCAAAAAACGTAATCGGATGTCCCGATTCCATTAGTTCAAAAGCATGCAGATTAATATTTGCCCCTATTGCCACCTCTGTACCCACATAAAAAAATATAGCGGCAACACCAAGCGCAAAATGACGGAAAGACCAAATGCTTCTTTCCAATTTTTCACCATTGGCGGCACGCGTATGCGCAATATCCGGCAAGTGGAGCTTTTGTGTCAATAGGGTTACACAAAAAACACAAAGCACTAGTACACTTAGGGGAACCAGCAATTGACTGATTTCAACCTGGCTGATGGAAATCCCGCCAAACATAATCACCGTCACAAAAAAGGGTGCTGATGTCGTTCCGATGGAATTGATCGCTGTTGTGATATTGAGTCGCTGAACAGCTTGTGTACCGGGTAAATCATAAGATGCGACATACGGATTGACAACCACCTGAATGATCGCAGCGGAGGTGCCCATCAAATACGAACCAACGACAAAAACGACAAAACCATAGGGCACCACTGTACTTCCAAGATGCAGCAACAGGTCGGCATGCCGATATCCAATCCAAGAAGAGAAGAGGTACATGAGCAATCCCAGAATCATAAACAATAGCCCGCGAAGGATCGTCTGTTTATACCCTACTCGATTCACCCATTTACTCGCCAAGGTGCCATTCACCAAATAGCCCAAGAAGAAAAAAAAGGAAATTAGAGTGGTAAAAGTATTTTTCAAGGCGCCAGCATCGGCCAAAAAAGTAAATTTCAAGGGTGCTTGCAATTGTTCATTAACAGTTGTTAGAAACCCGACGATAAAGTAGATAAAGGTAACAGTCGCAAATGGAAGAAGGCGACTACGCATCATGCTGTTCATAATTTAGTCTTTTAGGATTATTTAGATAAAAAATCGGTTTGCGATAAATGACCTGTGCGAAAAGAATGATAGTCTTCTAATAGCTTACCCATCCCCTTTGTTTCGATCTGGTGGACAAAAGCCATATAACGGTCTACAAATTGGTTTTCGCCCTGTAAATTAATATTCTGAAACATCGAAAGTCCCAAAAAGTCGTGTACATCTGCACTATTTACTTTCTCCAGATCTGCTGCTGTTAGCCAGGGCTCATGAATCTCAAAAGACTGCCCATGGTCATCCTGCCTATATTTTAGGTAATGTCGGTAGGATGCGACCAACAAAGCCAAACGAGTCAGGTCCTGTCCCGCGTTGAGCATCTTTGCAAGTGTAGGAACGATATACACAGGAAATTTTGAAATTCCATCTGCACAGAGTCGGCTGACCTGATCACTGACAGAACGATTTGCAAAACGGGCTAATAGTGTCTGCTTATATTGCTCCAGATCCATTCCTTCAGGGGCCGGCACATGTGGTGTAACATCAATATCCATAAAATCTTTGATGAAGAGCTGTATAGCATCGTCGCCCATTGCTTCGTCTACTTTACGATATCCCTTCAAAAAGGATGGATATGACAATAAACTATGGGAAGCATTTAAGAGACTTAACTTCATGTTTTCAAAGGATTTTACATCAGCTGTAAACTGCACGCCTACCTTTTCCAGAGCTGGCCTTCCGGCTACGAAATCATCTTCTATGACCCATTGTATAAAATCTTCACAGTAGACAGGTACTTGATCGGATTGTCCGTTCTGTTTGTTTAGCCTTACGACGTCAGCCTCTGTGGTCATGGGGGTAATACGATCGACCATGCTATTGGGAAAGCTGACTTGATCTTTCACCCACTCCCCCAACTCCTCATCTTGGGCACGAATAAAGTCTGTAAACGCTTTTTTTGCAACCTCTCCGTTATGCTGCAGGTTATCACAGGAAAGGATGGTCAACCCGCCCCCATGGGCCCTTTTCCGCTCACGGAGTCCTGCAGCCACAAAGCCGAAAACAGTAATGGGCAATTGCGGATGCTGTAGATCGTGCTGAATCAGCTCATTTTCCAACACAAACTCTTGCGTGATTTTATCGAGATTATAGCCGCCTTCGGTGATGGTCAAGCTGATAATTTTAATGGCAGGATCAGCTATCTTAGAAATTACCGTCTGGGGGTCTTCTATCGCCCAAAGCAATTCGCGTATGGAATGGATGTGATGCATTTCATCTTTTCCATCCCTACCACAGACAGTCAGTGTGTAACTGAGTTGCTGTGACCGGAGCTTGTGCACAATCTTTGCGTCGGACTGTAACAGACAAACACCGCAAATACCCCATTCGGATTGGTCCGAATCATGCAACAAACGATCGATGTAAAAAGCTTGGTGTGCGCGGTGAAAATTGCCGACGCCAATATGTAAAATTCCAGGTTGGATACTTTTACAACCATAATTATGTTGATTCCCGTTCATGTAAACTTATATTGGTATAAAAAACTGTTGGAGAAACAAACATATCGTATCGGACACGTTATTAGCAAATGATTATCAGTAATATAGACCTGGGATCGATCCCAAAATTCAGGGAACGATCCCAGGTTAGGCACTTAATACTTAACTTTGGATAAATATTTTAAACGGGGTTAAATAATGAAGCGAATTACAATTAAAGATCTGTCAAAATATCTGGCACTTTCAACATCTACGATCTCAAGGGCTTTTGTTAATGATAAAAATATCCATCCCGACACAAAAAGAATCGTGCTGGAGGCTGCCGAAAAACTGGGATACAAACCGAATGCGACGGCGTTAGACCTCAAATACGGACGATCTAAAAATATTGGATTTGTTGTTCCTGAAATGACGACTCCTTTTTCATCATCGGTACTACGCGGCGTCCAGCATCTGTTATATCCGCTTGGTTATCGAATCATCATTATGCAATCTGACGAAAACCCTGCCATTGAAAGGAAAAACCTTGCACTTCTGGAGGAGTTTAATGTTGATGGCATCCTGATCAACCTATGCCATGAAACGGAAAATCAGGATATTTATCAGAAAATGATAGATAAAGGTATTCCTATGGTCTTTTTTGACCGCATTCCTACAACGGATTTAGATGCTTCCAAAGTAATTATAAACGACAATATCAAAGCCGCATTAATGGTCGAACACCTGATTGGTACAGGCAGAAAACGAGTCGTCCATATTATGGGCCCCACTAGTGTCCGTAATGCAACCGAACGGGCAATGGGTTACAAACGGATTTTAAACAAGTATGGATTATTTGATCCAGAGCTGCTCTTTATGACCGATGGGCTACTATTTACGCATGGAAGACAAGTTGCTCAACAATTGTTAACGAAAGGAATAGTCTTCGACAGTATTTTTGCGTTTACCGATACGTTAGCAATTGGCGCGATGAATTACCTGCTTGAACAAGGTATCCGAATTCCGGATCAGGTGGCTGTGGCGAGTTTTTCAGGTACGGAACTGGCTACCATGGTATACCCGCCTTTAACAAGTGTGCAGCAACCTTTGGTCGAAATGGGCGAAGCTGCAGCCAACCTTATGCTTGAAAAATTAAAGCAGCCGACAAGTGCCAGCCGGACTATTTTGCTGGATGCGGACCTCATTTACCGGGCATCGACATTAGGTATATCGCTATAAACCGTTACAAATAATTTAACGCTGTGCGGTCTAGGCCGATGAAAATCACGCCAACATGGTACTCATCAAAATCCCGAATGTTAACTTTGATATTGTTCCAAGTTTTTCGCAATACGCCGCTTGATACGTTCTTTTAAGATTCGGGGACCTAGCACTTTCATACTTTCGCCAAAACCAAGTATTTCCCGTTCCAATTCAAAATTGAGCACGACATCTATGCGAATGACGACACTCCCATCTTGATGACGATGCTGAATGCGCTGTGATGAATGGAGTGGTTTGGTGAGCACATAAGGTGCATTGGCTGCGTTGACCTCAAGTATAACCGCAAGGCCCCTATCCTTTATCGACTTGGTCACACCAATCGCATCGGCATAGTAGCGCTCGAAATCAATACCTTCGTATTCGACATAACCTGATTTGTCCATTTTTTCAATATCTTCGATGCGATCCAGGGCTAATGTAACCAATGTAGTCCCTTTCTTGGGTTTACAGATGACAAACCATCTGTTGCGATACTCTTTCAAGAGATACGGATAGTAAATACGTTCTTGAACAGCTTTAGACTTAAAGGATTTGTAGGTAATGAACAAAGGAATTTTCTCACGAATGGCCTGATGAATAGGCGTGATATAGTCTAACCCCTTCAGCAGTTTGTTGCTTTCCATCTGAATGTAGGAGACTGAACTATCTTGTTTGGAAAGATTATTTTCCAATCGGGCAATCATATCGCTCATCTCTTCAAAATAGGAGAAACCATTCAAATGTTTCAATATATCAACGACATCTTTCATTTTGGACATATCACTTTCGGATAGTGGCGAATTACTAATCGAATAGCTCAGATCTTCATATGTATAATACTTGCGTTTTAGAACAATTATTGGAGCATTGTAGCCGAGCTTATTGCTGCGCATCAATTGGATATCGCCTTGTATGGTACGTTTGCTGACTCCACTGTGTATTCCTTCGAATTCGTAAATACCATCCGACACCTTTTCGATCAGGTCTTCCAACGTCCATTTTCGATGTGTCTGCCGCAGACAATTGTCAATGATTTTATATCGGATCAGGGCTAGTTTATTGATGGCCATATTGTTTGGTGCTGTATAATCTTATGATAAAGATAGAGAATGTGCTTTATATTACGCAGCACAACTGCGCAATAAGAACAAAAAAAGGCTTACACTTAAATTAAATTGAAATTATAAGTCTAAAAATCAACCTGTTAAATCATTTTATTAAAATATTTTTCACTACGCAAATAGACAGCGCGGAACGGCTTGCACCTTTGTAATGTCAGGTATGACAATCGTTCTTTGATGAAAAAACAAAGCGTAAGCTTTTTAAAGATATGTGCTGAGAAGCACAAAGAAACCTTTTTACTGGAAATGGCGTCCTGGTCTCCTGTTTCTGTATAGCAGGGTAGTATTGGTTCGGTCGAATACAATATACTGATAAAGTGGAAAGAAAAAGGGTACAACACGTTGTAGGTCGCAGGTTCGATTCCTGCTCCCGATCCGTCGGGATAGTTCAGAGGGTTAGAACAACAATCAACTATGTGGGTTCGAATCCCACTTCTGTTGAAAGACAGAATAGCAAAACCGGTAATGCACAGAACTGTTAATTCTGGTCAAGTTTGGACTTTCTTTCAAAAAGTCATCTTTTTAAGCTTTTCGTCTTTTGGTCAGTCGTTTGACCTTGAATAGTCATCCCATTCATTCGCTTCGGCAGATGAAGGAATGAAAGTCCAGTATCAAACAACAATTGTCCCCTTACTTCGTAAATCAAAACAAACGATTTGCCGAGCATCACTATGCTTCTATTGCGGTAACAATAAGAAAATAGGTATGTAAAATAGATTGTTCCTTTTGATTTCCGTTTGGAAACAATGATCGAAACACGGAAAGCTTTTTTAACAAGGTAATTTAAAAAATATACATATGAAAAGAGTATTAGTAAACATAAATCAAGTTGGATTAGTCGTCAAAAACAATGCAGTAGCGCGTGTATTGACTACAGGTAAATATTGGTTGGGCTTCGGTGAGAAGACTGAAATCTATGATTTGGCAAGTACATTTCATACGCCTTATGATATAGATGTGTTATTACAGGTTGATGGCTTCAAGGACTTGGTTGAGGTCGTTGAAGTAGCCGACAATGAGTTGTGCTTGGTCTTTGTGAACAATCGTTATGAAAAAGTATTGTCCGCTGGTCGTCATCTATTCTGGAAAGGATTGAAAGAATATCGCTTTCAGATCGAAAATACTTCCACTATCGAAATCGCGGCTACAGTGAACCGGCAATTGTTGGAAAAACAAACATTGGCTTACTATGTCCGTCAATATAAATTAGAACCATCAGAAAAAGGTTTGCTATTCGTCGATGGTGTATTCACGAAGATACTAGATGCTGGGACATATATGTGGTGGAAAAATGCGACTACGATCGCAGTCACAAAGGCAGATATGCGTACGGCGACATTAGAAGTAGTCGGTCAAGAAATTTTGACAAAAGACAAAGCGCAAATCCGCATTAATTTTTCGGCACAATACCAAGTGACAGACATCGTCAAAGCTTTGTTGGAAAACAAAGATTACGAAAAGCAGCTGTACACATTGATGCAATTGGTACTGCGTACTTATATTGGTCAGATGACCTTGGACGAATTGATGGAAAACAAGGCCGAAATCGCTAAGTATATCATCGAGGTGTCTGCTGAAGATGTCAAAGCATTGGGATTGGTGGTGTTGAATGCTGGTGTCAAAGACATCATCTTGCCAGGGGATGTTCGTGATATTATGAACCAAGTCTTGATCGCCGAAAAACGTGCTCAAGCCAACATTATCACGCGTCGTGAGGAGACAGCTTCGACACGTAGCTTGTTGAATACAGCGAAATTGATGGAAGAAAATGCGATGTTGTTCAAATTGAAAGAAATGGAATATGTAGAGAAGATCGCGGAGAAAATCAATACAATTTCTGTCTCAGGAAATGGACAGATTGTGGATCAATTGAGGCAATTATTCGTGAAGTAAAAGGTATAACTGAAGCGCAAGGAGCAACGGAAAGAGGTTGTTGTTCCTTGCTTGAAATAGGATTTTGCAATTTATATTTTAAAGTCTTCATCGACCTTCGGCAGGACCCCGAAGGGACCATAAAGCTAAATCAGCAGCTATAAAGCATGAGGGTGAGATCAACAGACTCCTCTAACCAACATACGCGCATAACTAAATTGCACTATTTACCGCGGATCAATAAGACAGTCTTTAGTGATCATGTTTTATATTTGAGCTTCATCATCACAATTTCTTTCTAATTAGCATTTCCATATCTTCTACCAAATCTTCTCCTAACCACATATACATAGAACCTTTCAATGGCCACTTGAGATCAGAAAAATCGCTGCTCTCCATTTTCCCAAACCAATTTTTATATATTCTGAACACGGTATCGAGATCCGCGCGCTGAAAATTACATATCTCCCCAGTCTGTCGATTCATTAATACGGGTGAGATTGCAACATCTTCATCAAATAATAGTCCCGTAATAGAATATAAAGCCTCCACTTCTACAGGGAAGTGGAGGTCTTCCCTAATCATCCGAAGCCGATTCTGACTTCTACCGAACCTAATCGAGTATGTCTGGTTACTTGCTTGGAGCATACCTTCGAAGCTCAGATACTCCTGTAGCACTTGCGACCACTGCTCTCTACCCAAGTCCATCTTCCTAAGAAGTATCCTATAATCCATCTGCCATTGATCGGCAGAACCTCTGTTGGCTACAACTTGTATATGATTGCCAATTTTATTACCAACCTTCTCTATCCCTGATAGCTGAAGGTACTTACTATCTCCAACTGCCTGAGCTAGGCTATCCAATTGGGCCGCAAACAAAAAAAGTGTAAATAGCAGGAGCTTGTATATAAATTCTTTTGACATCTGATCAATTATTTCAACAAAGATCTCAAGATGAGTGCTATAACATAAATATGTATGTCAAAGTATTTATAGATCATCTATCAAATACAGCTTCACATCCTCAGTTTCGCCATACCACATATAAGAAGTATTCATTAAAGGCAAAGTTATTCCTTTAAATCCATTACCCTTTGACCGAGCTAACCACTTCTTATAAAGATCGTAGATTTCTTGAACAATTTTGTCATCAAGAACAATCTTCCTATCAGTGCCCCTATGATAAAGTATTGGACGAATCTTTGGAAAACCGCTTGTGAGCATCCTTGTAAAGGAAAATAGCGCCTCGACTTGAATCTGTAGAGACAACGTCTGTTGACCTGCAACAGAAGGCTCAAATTTATACACTTTATTACTGGGAGAAATATCCCCCTTAAAGGTCAAATATTCTGCCAATATTGATATTTTATCTTCACAGGAATAATCATAGAAAATGGTTCTATCGTCCGTAATATCCATAAATCCACTATCTGGATATGTCTTGCAAGATTTCAATTTAATGTGATGGCCGAAATGGTTTGCAGAAGTATCTAGCGTACTTTTTTCCAGAAAACGTAATGGAGCTGTATTGATACCCTGTGCGGACAAATAGCTAGTGTAGATTATTAAGAATAACAAAGCAACGAGTTTCATTTTTATAGGTTTTTTTATAACTATAGAAAGACAACATATAAATATAAAATACTCCATCAATATCGATATTTTATATTCGAGGAGACGATTTTAAAAATAATGCTTTCATAATAAAGCAAATTACCAGAATCTACCTCTATCCTCCTCATAAATTTCTTCCTTCAGCTCTAAGTTCGTGTATATAGCATTAAATCACAGTGGAAATAGCCTCAACTTTTTATAATATGAGAACTTATTGTAATACATTAGTAACTATATGATTGCTATTAGAATTCTCCTAACCACAGTATCCTGCATGCTATGTGGACTATTATTTCTACATTTTATATGGTGGGATTTGTCCTTTTTTATGATACCAGTATTGATGTCGATAAGCATCTCACTTACTAATTTCGACTTGATCTCGTTAAGGAAGAAATTCTTTGCGATACACTTACACCTATCATTATCTTTAATTGTATTCTTCGTTAGCGTCGGTTGTACTTTTGCTTTGTCATCCAGAACGGCTCACCATGAAGCTTTTTACATCGGCTCTGCTTTAGGTGCCATATTATTTGCACTCATTACTAATATAATCTTGCCTTTCCGTCAAATTTGGATTACCTTTTTAGTTACTATATTTCTTTCTTTATTGGTATTCCCGATAGCGGCTTACTTTCAACGGGAATCAGATATACCTATCCTCAATAAAAAAGAAGCTATTGTAACTATCTGGATGACGTTAGTAGGATTAGGAACTTCTATCGGAATCCATTGGAGAAAAGAAAAACTTACGTAAATTGTGGAGATGGATAAACTCGTGGTTTTAGACCTGGACGAAACACTCATTTATGCTACCAAAAAAAAGCTTGGCATAGAAGAAGATTTATTTGTGTCACCGTATTATGTGTACAAGCGACCGCATCTGGATGCATTCTTAACAAAACTGGCTGCGCACTATAAAATTGCAATATGGAGTTCGGCCGATGACGACTATGTCAAACAGATTATAGATAAAATAAAGCCACAACACCTCAGGTTCGAATTTGTATGGGGGCGCTCGCGTACCACGAAAAAGCGAGCAAGTGTAACAGACGAATACTATTTCATAAAAAGATTGAGCAAAATCAAGAAAAATGGATTCTCTTTGGAAAATGCGCTCATTATAGATGACACAGCTGAAAAATCAAGTTTGAACTACGGAAATGCAATCCAGATAGCAGAATTTACAGGAGATTCCACAGATAATGAATTGCTGCTGCTGTCAACTTACTTACAGACACTAAAAGACATAGAAAATGTTCGGATCATTGAGAAGAGATTCTGGAGAAATGAAATCTAAACAAGGGATACCACGTATACTCGAAAGATGTCGAACATTATCGATTCTGATAAGTCTGCTCCATTTAGGCAATTCATGGGGACATCTTCAACTTAAACACCGCGAGAAGGATAAAACCATTCTATTAGAAACAAAAATTATAACTCCGGGAGTATATGGCAAAAATGACACACTGGATATCATCTTGTAATATATGGAGATAGTACATACTCGTTGAGCTATCTGAAAACAATCTCCAATCCAGAAAACCCTTATACTGCGTGTATAATTACGAATCATCATACAGGTAAATCTAGAATAAAGCAAGGTACCATCTTTTTATAACATGATACCCTTACATTGAGAAATGGATATGTTAACTTCATCAAAAATAAAATATTGTCCCACGTACGGCAGACCGAACGTACGAAGATCCTCCATCACAACCATTATGACATTACGAAATATAGCAAATACCATGTGATTAATTATGTTAATCCCAATGTATATCACCTAGTAGAACCCGAAAAATTTAAAGGACTTGTCGTTATAAATGACAGCCTAATGAACACAATTGAGACAATTGTAAAAGATACAGTTGACAAAATAATGCCTAAAGATAAGAAAGGTCAGCCCAGGATTGGCCCTCGAATTGATTATGAAAAAATACAATTATTAGACGCCAATGGTTTCCCTTGTTGTTACTATACATCCTACTATAAAAAGGTCTTGCCTTATCTTGACAAGTTGGGAAATCAAAAGACAATTCTCTTTCTATCATTGCACCCGATGGAAATCCTAGAAGGGGACATTCCAAATATCGATGATGGCGGACACAACAACCTGGATATCCATCTAAATCTAACTATGGGAAAGATAACGAATATCCGTATATACGGTCCGATGTAAAGAAATGTTAAGATAATACTCCACGATATACATTCGGTAGTCAGGTACAAAAGGGAGTGTAACTCAAACTGTGTCATTGGATAATTAGCCCTGATTTATTAGACCCTTAGTTTCTATGTTTTGGCATATCTGTATTTGGTTTTCTCCTTAGCGGTTCAACAATTACCTCCCCTATCTCATGTGAATACTGCGTGAGCTTCAACTTGATGTTTTTATTCTTGGAAAGATTATGCTTAATCTTTAAAGATTCATATCCGATGAAATGAAAGGATAACGGCAAGTATTTTAAATTTTGTTTGTTTGAGAATTTAAAAACAAACTTTCCCTTGTCATCTGTACTAAAAGATTCACCAGATAGTATATTTCTGATTTGCACATAGGCCAAGGGATTACCAGATCGGTCTGTCACCAGCCCTTGGATAGTAACGCTGTCTTTTAAATCCTCTTGATCCTGGCAATGGATGCTTACAACATTGTTAACATAGTTTTCGGCTTTTACGGACTTTGTAAACAATAACCCAGACAGAACCAGCCCCAAACTAAGTCTAGGAAAATGCAGCCTTTCAAAAAATAGGGGCTTATGACGAGTCTTCGATTGTGTGGTTGATATCCTTCCACACACTTTGGTAGGTGAACCTTGTACATAGTTGATGATGTCTTGAGTCTTCCAATCTGTAAAGTCGATTACTTCTACATTACATTTTGAACATAACATACCTCGGGCAGTGGAGGTCATGTCATCCCAACGCTCGCTACACTTTTCTGGAATTTTAATGGACATAATTCGTAGATTATTTCAATAAACAATCTACGAATTATTTATAACAAAATAAAATGTTATCAGAATAACTTATTTATACAGCCGCCCCCTAAATACTGTTAGTGTGGAACCATAAATCTGTTGCTGAAAACTTATTATAATCTACACCATATTCTAAATAATCTGTTAAATCAACATAGCTTAATTTAAAGACCTCTGCATCTAAATCATCCACAACGATTGGACTCATGTATGTCAAAGCGTTTATTGCTTCTTTTACCATAGGCAAATAATCACTTTTGATAAATAAAACAGGATATTTTTTCCATAAATAACCGATAGACTTTCTATCAATAGCTAATGTAGCCCAATTTTCTTCACCATTCCAATAGGAAACTCCGACATTCTCTCTCTTAAGTCTTTCAATAAGATCGAAAAAAATCTCAATGGACCAACGTGTATTTTGATCTATTGCTTCTCTTATTTCCTGAGTGATATCTCTCATAGTTTATCTATATTACTTAGTTTGTCTGAGCGTACCCAAATGATTCGCACCTACAAATACTTACATGCTCTACAGAGACAGTATTGCGCCAATTTTAGACAATAAAATTACTAATAATATTAGTAATTATTACTACTTTTAACAAAAAAAAGGAGGATACGTGAAGGTGCTCATGCTTTATACAAAATAATCCTATGTTGTACATTACCCGAATCGAAAATAACAGACCCCTCTCCGAGCGGATTTCCTATCCGTATGATATTGCGTCGATACGTAATATGGAAAAATTTGAATTTCACAACCCAATTACTTTTATCGTGGGCGAGAACGGCTCAGGCAAATCTACGCTTATAGAGTCTATTGCTATAAAAGCAGGCTTCAATCCCGAAGGTGGTAGTAGAAACTTTAATTTCTCTACCAAAAGCTCACATTCGGAGCTTTTTGATGACATCAAATTGGTGAGAAGTGTCAATCGATTTACGGATAGTTATTTTTTACGGGCCGAAAGCTTTTATAATGTCGCCAGTGAATTGGACAAACTTTATGAAGGCGACGAGCTCAGGTTAAAGAGAGCATATGGAGGCTCTCTACACGAATGCTCCCATGGTCAAAGCTTTCTGGCACTATTACACAACAGATTGTCGGGCAAAGGGCTTTATATTTTTGATGAGCCGGAGTCCGCTCTTTCTGTGGGAAGCCAACTCAATATGATGGTCAGAATGAAAGAGCTGATAGAGCAGGATTCACAATTTATTATTGCAACACACTCGCCTGTCCTTCTCGCTTTTCCAAATGCCGACATATACAAAGTGACAGACAGGGGCCTGGAAAAATTCGCATATGAAGAAACTGAGCAGTTTAATCTGACCAAACTCTTTATCAACAACTATGAAAGGATATTGAAGGAATTGGATTTGAATAGCTAACACTGAAATTATCAGAAGTGAATTAAAGCCGTTCATTTGCCATCTTTTTACGATCGCTCGGGCCATGCTCGGATCGTCTCCGAGACAGCGTTGAGAATGGTTCGGCTCTACTTCGACCTGCCTTCGGGAAAATGCCGAGGCCTACCCGAAGCCCACCCGAAGAAGGGTCAAAGCCGTCCCGAAGTTAACACGAAGCTAAGTAAGAGTTAAGTCAAAGTTAATCCAGAGAAATCACGGAGTTTTACAGACTTTCACGGACTTCTACGGACTTTTACGGACTTGGATGAAAGATAGAGATCATATACTGCGATAGCGAGTGATGGTATTGTAGGTATATAGCCAATATACGCAATTATACAGCGGAATGCAAAAATCAGCACTTTGAAACTTCTTTCTTTGAGCTATAAAGTTCTATCAAATCGAAGCACCGCTTCCCCCCACAACTTTTATTCCATCGGAGAAATTTTTCCAAAAGCGAATATATCTGTATTGGGCTTCAATTGGCTGATTGTTGTAACTTCCTTTTAAATTCATTTTCAGGGTAATAACGGCTAAATCATCTATAATATTTAACTGTTCGACATGGGGAGTAAGCTCCGTTATTTTTAGATTTCCATTACGATAGGTTTCTAAATCCATTTCTTTAGTAATGGTTTCGCCACTCGGGACGATGAAAAGCAAGTCATTGTGCAATAAGCTATCGAGTACTTCGACGTTACCGCTTTTCATAGCTTCGTAAAGCTGGTTTTCGAGATCTAAAATATCGTTTTTCGTTATCATTTTTTTCTGTTTATAGAGACGTTATTTTTTAATCGGGTAGCCATCAATTCTCGGATTATCACAGCGACATTTTCATTTTCATATGTCTGTATAAAACTTCTCCCTTGCTAAAATACAAAAAATGTCAACCCTAATCACATCTGCAGTAATATTCTTATGGCCCGACATCTTGCTCAAGCTTCCAAGGAAACACCCTAGATCAAAAACTGGTGCCAAAGGTAAGCCCTCCCAGATGAAATGTCCGCTGTACTTTATTTCGTAGATTTGAATCGAATAAGATTACAAAGAACGATCTCTGGTCAAAATCTGGAGAGCGAACGTACAACCAATAATCTATCGGTCTTCCAGTTGGCATTAACAAATTTCAACCTTGTTAGTAGGAATAATCTATCTTCCGTTATTTTTTCATTGTTTTGTTCCAGTCAAACTGTTCTTTTGACGCTGAATTTCTTTTTGATAAATCCATAAGCATTTCATTTATTGTATGTTTATCCATCCATAGACCATTGACAAAAACACCAGCAATTTTCCTTGTGTTTACTATCGCAACAAGTGGATTTTCATCTAACAAAATGAGGTCCGCAAATTTACCCTTTTCAATTGTTCCAATTTGAGATTCCAATCCCAACCATAATGCGGGAAGTCGTGTTGCAGCACTTAATACCTCTTCGTTTGTCAAACCTGCTTCTGCTAAAAGTGCCAACTCATCGTGAAGCGAAAAACCCGATACTACCCCTGAAACTCCAGCATCAGTACCAGCTAGAATTGGAACACCTTGTTCCTTCAAGGCACGGACCAGCAGCTGATTGAATGCTACAATTTTGTCGAAATACGCTACCCGATCGCTTTTGTTGGTCAAATTTTTATTGTAATTATTAGCTGTAAGCCATTTACTTTGAAGAAGGGGATGTACATATTGGATAGTTTGGGAAGATTTTAATCGTTCAAGCGAATGAGTCTGATTTGCAATCCAATCCATTGCTGTTAAAGTAGGAATTACCCAAGTCCCGTTCTCTTTGGCAATTTTTGCAAAGCTTAATGCCTCTGCATAGTTGAAATTCTTGGCGCTTTTTGAAAATTCTTCTGCATGAGCAACTAAATCAAAATGAGGTATAAATGCTTTCCATAAATCGTTTCGAAAAACGTTAGGAATATGTCCCACAGTCTTCATGTCTTGTTTATTAGCTTCATCGACAATTGCATTATAGGTCTCTACATTCAGCCCGGAGTAAAGCTTTATAAATTCATATCCGTCAACTTTTGCCATACGAACTGCTTGTTTTCCCTCTTCAACTGTATTTGCTATTCTTCCGTTACCCTCTCCCCCATCAATAAGAGCCGCAAGTGCCATCCGTGGACCAACCACATCTCCATTTTGAATTTCCTTGCGCTGGTAAAAAGATTCCACATTTGCATGGAGATTAAAAATAGTCGTTACCCCGTTCGCGATAAATGGGGTCATCAAGTCCTGAATGTTAAAATGAATATCCGGGGACGCTGTCGGAAGTTTCTTCGTTACACTGAAATCATGAGGTAAATGAATGTGCATATCAATAAGTCCAGGAATCAACCATTTGCTTTCAGCATCAATTATTTGTGCATTTTCTGGAATTGAACCATTAATGGCTGCAATTTTGTTATTAACAATTACGACAGTCGCCTTTTTAATAACTTCGTTAGGCATTGTCATCGTAATAATATTCACATTCTTAATTGCAATAGGAATTGCTTCTACGTTTGATTCTTGCGTGTAACATGTATTGGAAGCAAATATGGAAATGATAACCACTGAAATCTTTGATAGCATATATTTTTTACGGTTTAATGGACTTTTCATATTTTAAATATGGTGATATATATAATTAGGGTCGAAAACCAGCATGCTGAGTATTAAATGTAGGGATTTATTTATATTAGAACACATTTAAAGTGGTAAAATTCACAGTATTTCAACAAATTAGAAGTGTTGAATTTAGTTTATAAAACATTAAAAAGAAGAATAAATTTTCCAGAACATGATATTAGGAAGTCTGCCGTATCTGCTCTGCTTAGAAAAAACAATGAACGCTACAAAATGAAGTAAAAAAAAGACAAACAAAAGCTTATTTGGCGCAAAATATGAAAACTAAACTACTATTTCTTTTTCTTATACTCATTTCTTGTAATTCGTCTTTTGCGCAATATGCTCAAGACGAATTGCTGATCTATACAGACGGAGGAAGAATTATCACGCGAAAAAGCGAGTCCAAGCCGTATGATAGAAATCAAATGGACGAATACATTCGGGTGAAATTGCACGTCATATCGGAAATAAATCCGACAAATCCATACATCTATAAAAACGGGAAAATAATTATAGGACAAACGTATAAAAAAGACAGCATTGAGATTTTATTTCATTGCAGTAATAAATTCAATCCTGAAAACTGTATCAGTCATATAAAAGATGAGTTATTGAATTCAAAATCGCAAGTGGTCGTTTTGAAAAAATCTGCTTTCACACAAAAATATGTCTATAAAAACAGCTTTTGGGCAGATGATGATAAAGGCGAATTGAATGCTCTCACCAAACTTAGTGAAATAAAAACCTACGCGGAAATTTATCGCTTAAAAACAGATAAAGAGCAATACGATGCACTGATTAGCCTATCGATAAGAGAATATACAGAAGGTTTTAAAAATGATATTTTAATGGTATTTTATCCGGATAGTAAGTTCGTGACATATTATCGTTCAAAAAATATAATTCCTCAGAACACTTACAGTGTAGTTTTCTCAAAAGCTGAAAAGGAAACCCTATTTAAACGATTGATTGAAAAAAGAGAATATGATGATACTTCTATAAAAGGAATGCAACATCGATTTGAGCTATTGATGCCCGAATTTCAACAACAAAAATACGACTACTTTTTCAACCGTCTAGACACTGCATCTATGAGGGACGTCATCAACACATCGCTTATAGATTGGGATGAAATAATCCTAAATATGAAAATTTTGGAAACTTATCTGCCCGACAGCAAAAAAGACATCACCCACGAAATGAAAATCAGTGTAAACGAGGTCATTGAAAACATTAGAAGAGAACACGAATTTTGCAAAAATGTGGATAATCTAATCGCTGACAAAATATTTCCAATCATAGGTACATACAAGAATTTTATAAGACAAAATAGCACTCGAAAATGAAGAAATTAATCGTACTTATAACAATACTCCTTAGTCACGTTTTCACTTTTGCACAAACTGAACATAGAACCTTTCATGACAATGGAAATCTTAAGCAAGTTGGACAATTCGATGAGAATGGAAAATGCACAGGAGAATGGAAATATTATGACTATAATGGTAAACTGGAAAAAGTCGGCAGTTTTATAGAGCAGCAGCAGATTGGAGAATGGATCTTCTATATAGATGGTTACTTGTATAATGTCGCAAACTATAAAAACGGTGTAATACAAACTGACAAATGGTATCACAAAAACGGAAGAACACAGGCCTTGGGTCAATATAAAAATGGGCAAAAAACGGGAAAATGGAAGTTTTATGAAGAAAGTGGAGCGCTAAAGCAGATTGAAAGTTATAAAGACGGAAAAGAAAACGGAAATTGGGTATGGTATTATCCCAATAATCAAATAGCTTGCAAAGGCACATATAAAAAAGGACTGGAAACAAAAAAATGGAGATGGTACTATGACAACGGAAACCTGAAAAATGTCTGCAAATATCTAAATGGGAAAAGGAATGGGCAATGGAATTGGTTTCACGAAAACGGAACGCTTTTGGAAATCGGAGACTTTAAAAACGGTGATAAAAAAGGGAAATGGAAATTCTACGACGAGAAAGGTAATCTAACAGAAACAAGAAACTACGACTAGGCCTCTTAGTTTAAAATCCTTAATCAAAAATCCATTAAGAGAAAAACAAAAATATCCTATTCTGGATTCTGCTTTTTTATAGATTTGAAAACAAGCGATTTTAGGAAAGAATAGATTGCTAAAACAGCATTTTCAAGGCACCTGACCAATATTTAAGCAAATGGACACAAAACAATTATTTCGATTTTTCAACAGCAAATTTCATCTCACAAATTGGCTTAATAAAGATGGTGATTTGTGCCACTATTAAATAATAATTTTCTGAAAAATGAACAAATCCGTACCGTATTTATTAAGCTTATTATTCTTCATGCAGATCTCCTGTCAGGAAAATAAAGAGCATAAAAAAACAAAAGCTATGACAAAATATGAATGGTTAGATGCCACATCCGCTCCGTTAGGTTATCCTGTTGATGTATATCGTGGAGGGCTGGAATCCGCAAATGGAGAATTTACAAGTTTGTTTAGTGGAACAACAGGGGGATCATGGGGAGCGGCAAACAGAGGAATGAGCAATGGAGAAAAAAGTATCCCCAATCATTTACAGGTGATTTGGGTCTCTTATGCAGAGAAAATATTTTATGAGATCGATACAGATCTTGATGATCAGAAAATGACTGAGCTTTTCCGCAACGGATATTACACGCCTTCAGATGGAGATAATCCGAATCCTAGGAAAGAAAACTATGACAAGATTATTGTAGGTTTTGCTCCTGGTGGTGTCGTTGTGCTTTGGCTCTCCGGAATAGGAAAACAGGTGGAGATAGGAAGATACCAAGGGAAGGAAATAACAGTACCCCAATCCGAAGTAGATGCTTTGAGCCCCGGACCTCACAAAAACATGTTTGACTCCGCATATCAACGTAAAATTATACATGAATTCGGAATTGTTCCACAGGAAGTGGCAAAAGCAAACGAAGGAAAACCTATTCCTTATGGGTTATGGGACAATTATAGGGAGAAATATAATTGGAATGTAGAAGTGGAGCTTCCCGATAATGGAAAAACAAAAGAAGTCGACTACTTTCATTATAATGGCGAGATGGAAATGACCTTTGGAGAAACCCAGGTAGAAAAATATAACAGCATTATTCCCAACGAATTAAAATGGAATACAACTAAAGAAAGGGCAATCCCAAATGATATTACCGTGTTCTGGATAAACGGTGTTGACGGGTATAGATACGTTTGCAATATAGAGTTTAATGAAACGGAAATTTTTACAGCCTTCAAAGAGATCTCTTCCGATAGTCCAAATGCTAAAATCGGATTAAAGATCACGATCAACAGTCCTAAAACATCTGCTTCTGTAAAGTTAGTAAACGGAGACAGACAGGTCTGGTTGAAAAACAGTGAAATTATGATGCGTAAAACTAAATACCAAAATTAGCCATGAGTAAAACCTTTGTGTACAATAGAGGCACTCCATTGCCAGATCCACCTAAAATCCGCAATTTAATGCCTGTTATCACAATTAATAGGCACTTCGCCATATGTTTTATCTACATACATAATAGAAGCACAGCCAAATGAATGATACTCAAATCCAAAAACAACTGCAGGCTTGTCTTTAAATAAATATCCAGCCCATTGCTCACCGCCTGCTTCAACCGCATCTGCAAAATTTAACGGAGCCAGAGAAGTTCCTTCGCTCTCCCTGAATATTTTTTCGACCAGAATGTTTTTACCCTTAACGGCAATAAAATATCGAATTTCCAATCGATTTTCAACGAAAACATCCCTGATAAAATAAGTGACGGTATCGCTTTTGAATTGGTAATAACTGTTTGTTTTATCGTGTACGTGGCTCTGTTCCTCTTTCAGTGAATTTTTAGGAAAATCTCGTTCTTCTATTTTCTCCCATTCTATAAGCTGTAGTTTTGCCTGCACAAAGGGATTTTGCTTGCCGATACAGGCCAATACATTGCTGTAATAGCGCTCTTTTGATTTATTGAGTACCGCATTCTCAACCTGAAAGCCGATCATATAATCCCAGGGGGATATCTCCTCTCCTTCAGAAGCATAAGGCGTAAGATGTGCCACCGCTTTAAGCTCTTTTACCGGAATTTTTGCAAAGTCACCCGATTGATAGTCGTACATAAACATCGTATCCTCTTCAGCGATATTTGTACCTGTCAACAACCTTTTCCGGGATGTAGGGTCCAGCTCAAAGAATTTTAACTCATCAAAGGAAATACTTTTGGGATCGATCATATACTTAGCCGGCATGGCCAAGGTATCTTGATAAAGATCAGACAATGACACAAATGCTTCTTTACGCTTATTATCCCCTACTGTGGTCACGCTGAAGATGTTCAGGTCGTCTTCTTTTAACCGAGCCCGACTGGTTTGCTGTTCTGCATAGCGCTCTATTAAGTTGTCCGCTGAGCGGTTGGGTTGCTTCACATAGCTGCCGTTGGCACGATTTAGCGGATTACACATTAATACTATTGCTAAAGCAAGGACAGGTGATATCGATATTTTTGATTTCATTTTATACTGTTTATCAACAATGCTGTCCAATTCTCATGCAACCCTCTCACACAGATTGTTTTTGATAACTGCATACAAGTTAGCAAAACATTGTAAATGTTAAAGGAATGGTTTTTGATTTTCAGCGAATAGTTTACAATTCGTCCGATTGATACGACCTGAAGGATTGTATTGGACAGTTTTGAGACCCTGTAAACGTCACAAATACACGATCAGTGCCATTCGTTTAAACTGTTTTTGTGCATGTAAATAATATCATTCACTATAAAAAACCTCTTGACTTCGTTCGCTTTCCACATCTTGCCGATCTACAGCAGTTACAAAGTAGTAGTATGTAACTCCCTTTTCAACCGCAGCATCCAGATACTCCAATTGATCGCCGGCAACCGCTTTCAGCAATTGTGGATGACTATTCCCTATGCTCCGATAGATATTGTAGCCTTTCATTGCCGTGGCGCTACCATCCCATTGAAGAACTACCTTAGTATCCTCCGAAGCATATAGCCGTACTCGTAGCGGTGCTAAAGGTTTTTCGAGCACTTTTTCTATTCGAATCGGACTGCTCAGGGCGCTGACTCTGGTTGAGTCCAATACCGATTGTATCGCATAGTCGTAGACTCCTGTCTGAAGCAGCGTATCTACAAATTCATTGATTTGTACTTTTGCAAATGCAGTGGTTGGAAAGGCAGCATCATCTTTCGATTTTCGATAGACATTATAGTAATCCAGTCCACCCTCCACCTTCTCCATGTCGTACCAGGTGATAGACACATGCCCTTTGTCTAGCCAGATATATCGCAATTGCCGGGGTATCTCTACCTGCACTTTTGCGTCCTTAGGAATAGACAGTTGTACTACTTCCGACAATGGGCTCAGCGACTGGGTATGCGATACCGCTGTCACTGCATAATAGCCGATTACCTCCCCTATATTCGCCGAGCTATCTTGATAGTGGTATGCTTGCTCCTTGGCACTGTAAGGGATAAAATTGCTCACCTGACTCAATTTTCCATTCGCATCAAAGCTCCGGTAGATGTAGAAGCCTGCCACATGGATGCTGTCTACATGCTGCCAGCTCACGGTCGGCAGATTACCCTCCATATACGCCTGGACTTGCGTTGGGGGCAAGATGTTGACGATACCTGTTGCAAGCCCCGAAACCCGAGCTGTTGGAAAGGAAACGGTCGACTCCCCTTGCATCACCAATTGGTAATAATAATTTTTGCCACCCCTTACCGTCTGATCTATATACAGCGTGTCCGTCACCGGAATGGTAGCGAGCAACTGATAGTCGGTATCGTAATTGTCACTTCGGTAGAGCAAGATATTCTGTAATGCATAGCGTTGATCAAGCGCATCCCAATGTACCGTTATCCCTCCATCTACAGCTGCTGTCCGGACGTTGAATCCGCGGTTTACATTTCGAAATCCACCGACTTGCAGCGAGACCGTATCCGAACTAGTCCCAAGGTTACCAAAAAAATCTTTGCCTATCAGGTAGTATTCATAGCGAACCGATTGCAGCGCTGTAGTATCCTGTAAGAAATAAATAATCGAATCATTTTGGACACTACCATTCATTCCTCTTGTACTGTACACCGCTTTGAAATCGGTGTTTGAGCCACGTACCCGTCGATGGATTTCAAACAAGGGGGCAGCCCGATCAACAGCCGATTGAAAGCGAAGAATCGGGAAGGCCTCTCCAGGATCTATCTCTATACTTTTGACGGCTGCAAAATCTGGTTCGGATAACTTGTACGTCATCGCTGCGTTAAATTCATCTCCATTGGCCGTTATTATTGTATAGCTATAATTTTGGCCGAGCACTGCCGTAGTATCCATAAGGCCTAAGCCAAACCCGATTCGGACCTGTGGAATCTGCACGGTCAAGAACTGTTGCTGTTTCACAGGATCCTCCCAAGCTTGCCATAATTTCAGGGATAAACTGTCCGATAGATGACCCGATTCGGGGAATAGGAATAGGTGATCATTTATCCGTTGCTGTACCGTATTTACAGATTGAAGTGCACTCACACGTTGAATTGTTGTAAATTCACGTTCATTCGGCCCTTTCCGCTTTAACAAATATCCCTGCTTTGCCATTTCCAAATCATTGACATCGATATAAATTCCCTTCGGAGTGCCTATCATGGTCACTTTACCCTGTTGCCCATACAACGGGATACTGAAGAGAAAGAAGCCGAGAAGCCATACTATACGTTCCATAATAATATTGTTAATAATCAAAGTCTGGATCTTTGCTACAAGATCCGCTGTTTCTAGTAAATTCAAATTCCACCCCTTTATTGCAGCTTGATCCCGCGCATAAAGACAGTTTACCCATCACCCCGATATTGATGCTTTCGTCCACAAAGGCACACCACACCCTCGCCGCAATATTGGCGGAAAAACAACCCATCACCTGAAAGCTTGGATCACCTCCAGTATTGGTAAATTTAGCTTTCACACCTACCTCAGCATCCACTGAACCACTCACACCACAGACACCACCTAAGACAGCCATCCGGGCATAAGCATGTGCAAATAACATAGCCCCTACTCCGATCTCTTGATTAGCTTTATTAAAACTGCCATAGATACGGGCATCAAATCCTGCACCGAAGCCTACTTCAAAATCGGCAACCACAAAATTGACTGCAAAATGCGTTTCAGGAATGATATCCTTTCTTCCTGTAAACAAGAAACCATGGAATCCATTTTCCTTGAAGATTCTGGGAAGTTTCTTAACATAGGACTGGCTTGTAAATTTAGCTTCCATTTGCGGGGTTACGAGATTATGGTCACCGATCCCAATCCCCACAGCCAATGGAAAGATAAGTGGCACAGGAGCCAATACATCTGCCCCCGCAAAGAAATACCAACCTTCTTTTTCAAACAGCATTTCAAGCTCCACCTTACTCAGGATGACAGCCCCGGCCACCAATCTCGGCATGCTCAGCGAGCCAAACATACGTCCGGTCTTGAAGTCATAATCAAATTTAGCACCGGATAATCCCCCCTCATTCTGGGCCATACCGTCAGCCAAATTGTCAACCGGTAATTCTTCCTGCAGCGCTTTTACGGCTTGCATGGCTACCTGCTTGGTCTTTTGCTTGGCTACGTCGACGATATCAATACCCAAGGCTCCACGCAAAACACCGTTGAGTTGCAAAAATCCGCCGATTGGATTGCCATCGATCATCGAATTGATGGCGTTCATCCCACTACCTGCCAAACGCATTTTGGCCGCAATCTGGTCATAATATTGCTTCCCACTCTCGCCTAATTTCATCACCTCATTGTAGGTGTTGTTAGCGGTTTTGAGGTTATTTTCAATAAACTCTCGACTCTGACGCACAGTCTCATCCTTCATGACTTCATCCAAAAGCTGAGCGGCATATTCTTCGCCTTGCTTACGGTAATCACCTATCACAATTTCTGCTTGTTTCTTAGCTTCTTCAGCGGCCTGTGACAAGACCTGCTCTGCAAAGGCCTTGGCTTCTCCAGCTGCCTGCGCTCCAGCTTGACTTGCGACTCCCTGCACCCCCGAAGTGACCATACTAACCAAGTTGGCCTTGATGCTGACATCTGTACCGGGCATCTGTATCGCTCCAGCAATACCCAATCCACGACCACCAAAAAGTTGTCCACCTTCGGTAGTGATCGTTTTGAACCGCGTACCTCCATCTCCAGTAAAAGAAAAGCTCAACGGTGCAATGGAAAGTACAGGTGCACCTGATCCGCTTGCCGAATAGCTGATCGATCCATTGATATTATCCAACAGTTTAGGCAAGTGCAGATTGACGGCACCATTCATCGTCAGGCCGTCAGATTTACTAAAGAACGATCCTGGGGTGAAGGACAGCTGGCTTTGAAGGGTAATCGGTTTTGCGTTTTGACTAAATCCGAATACTTCTTCATCATTGCTCAATACAGATACATATCCAATTAGGATGCGATCGCCTTGACGCGTCATCCCCGGAAGCTTCTCTAAAAATGCAGCTTCACCGTTGTCGTTGCGTAAGGTAAATTTAAAATGACCTTTCCCCGGTATATTTCCCACATCGGCATCATAGGTAAAGACCACCTCCGTACCTTGGTGCAGATGAAGCGGGATATTGGCTTTACCCCCTACGGTCAATTTTTGTGTGACATTGTCCGTCTTGTCAAAGATTAGTTCGCCCGGGATAATGGACATCTTCGACATATTCAGATCGGTCTTACCTGTCAGTATTTTATTGTCCTTGAGCACGATACCGCCCGAGTTGGGTGCCAAGGCCCATGATTTGCTCTGTACCTTCCATTTTTCCAACTGGAATTCCAAAGGCTCATTGCCGCTGACCGGCAGCATTTTATCTTTCGTGATGACTGCTTTACCGGCATTTAAACTCAATGGGATCCCCCCCTGTATTGTAGTCTTCAACGTTAGAAATAAATGAATACTGTCGTTTTGCACGTAGGATTCTCTTGCAGCAGTGATCCCACTTGCGCCATCAAAGCCCAAATATTTAAATTGTATTGCTTTGCCCTGATCTTTGCTAATGGCATATTTCCGCCCCCTGATCTTCTCCGTCGAATGGAAGACCTCTATGTTCATCTTATCTGGACTACCATCTGCATACCTGCCCAGATAGAAATCCTGATTACTAATGGTCATATAGCTAGTCGGGAAGTTGAACGAATTGTCTACCAGACGTACACGTCCTTCAATCGAGCCGGTGGTGTCATTTTCGCCCCGGCGGACACGGATAAACTGCTCAAAGCCAAGTAACTGAGCTTTGAAAGATGTGAATGCGGATATCCGCACCTCCTTTTCTACCAGATCGATTCGCTCCGCCACTGGTACTCCCTTAGGTACACGGCCATTATGGACTATATTTGATTTTTTAAAAACAATATTCTTAAAGGTCAGACTGACTGCCCGACCCGCAAACTGATCGTTTTTGAAATCTGAATTTTCTGGAAGATTGACAAGATCTCCTGATACAAGATAACTTCCATCTTGTCGTTGTTCCAGTTTACTCACCCGAGCATTAAATCCATACAACTGGCTGATGTCGACATCTTTTAACTCCTCTATTTTGAAATCAAGTACCTGCTCCTTCACATCCTTTTGCAGAGTAATGGATTTGCTTTCACCGACAAACGTCCGGTGCTCTTCGTAATAACTGGCCGCAACCTTTATCTTAATGGAATTAGCGGGTAGCAATCGGCTTACCGATCGGGGTTCAGGCACCAAAATAGAATAATTACCGCTTGCGTCAGTCACCGCTTCACTTTCGGAATTAGCACCAGCACCTTGGTCCAAATGGACTCGCGCCCCCCGGACAGCTGTTCCGTCTTCCAAAAGGGTGACCTGCCCCCGTAAGATATTGGCCCGATCGACCTGGACCACCACTGTACGGAGCACCTGGTCATCTATACTATTCACATTGTTGAGACTGGTCGGCATAAAGGCAATCGCTGACGGCATGACAATCGGGCTATTGGGATTATCGTTACGATCATCACGCCTGTCGCTATAGCGAGCGATATCGTTGGTCACGAAAACATTAAAATTGGTCTTCGAATTATTGACAAATTCAAACCCGGCCTCTCCCCGCATATTGGTCTGTTGGAAATCATCACCAGCACCTTCGATGTAGACCTTGGCATTACTGACGAGTGAGCCATCTTTGGTCTTGACCACCACGTTGATCCGGTGCTTTCTACGGGTCAATTTGAAATCGCCAAGATTCGTATGGGGTTCTGTTGCATTGACCGCTGCAGTCATCGGCATATAGGCAGGGTCATAAGGCAAGATAATAATGGAGTCTGGCATAGTCGGGAGATCGATTTCAAAGCGTTGGTAAGGCATGATGAATAACGATGGATGCACGCCAACCGACTGTTCAAATCTTTGGTTACCAGTGACCGCAGCGAGCCCGTTGACTCCCATACTCTTGGCAGCTCCCTGAGCTGATCCCGAATACACAAAATTGACCACATTTCCATATTTCAATTTAGACTGAACGGCAGCTTCCACTATACCTGCATTAAGGTCGACCTTATTCGCAATAAGAAGTGTCGTACTGATCAGTCCCTTCTCATTCTTGGAAGATTGTATCTTACTACCATTTGTCCCGAATAGTATCTCTTGCTTATCCTGTATCGTTTTGCTTACCAACGTCTGAAAGTTCGTGAGCGCCAATTGATTTGATGGCTTGTGTATTCCTTCCACAGCAGTTGTCTTATTACCAACGCCTTCTGTATCCACCCATCTTCCATTCGTCTTGAGCTTGACCCTAGCAGTTACCGGGGCTCCATCTTCACTATCCATTACATACCCAAAGGATCCTCTTCCCAGAGGTTTCAGGTCAAAGTTGCGTACAATCTGCCTACCCGATAATCCTGGTGACAGGCTGCCGATATCCACCTCCTGCTTTTCATATCCTGGGGCATAAAGTATCTTTACTGTATTATTGGTCTGGGTAGATACGGTTCCTGTATTGATGGCCTCCGCATTAAAATATTCGATCCGCTTTTCTATCGTAGGGAATGAATAATAACCATTATCATCCGTGGTCGAGACTTCCTCAAAAAGGAAATTATACCGTTGATTGTTGTAGGACTTACCATCTAAGATAATGCTTGCCTTAACCTGAATTCCCTTGACCCCCAATGTAGTAAAATTATCAGTCACCCTTCCCCTGATCAAGGTGGATTTCGGAACTATCCTAAATTTATATTCGATCACATCATCCGGGTTGAAATCTTTGTTAAACAGGATTTCCGGTCCAGGTATGAATCCCTCGATACCCTGAGGTCCGTCGGCTGCCACTCTGCGATTGGTCCACACGTGTGTCTTACTTAAGAAGTAATCCCTATAGAAGGCCACGTCATTTTCCCTTCCTCGATCGTCCGCTTCCAAAATATAGCTCAATGAGCCCGACGCGGATAGCGATGACGGACGCAGCACATCTTTAAATTCGATATAGCCACCATCATTGCTGACGTCGCCCTCACGCATCAGCACATTTTTATATTGATTATCAATGGATGGATTATTCGTCGGAATGACTACCCCATTACGGAGTGAGGTACCGGAATAGTTGGCTCCGATATTGGCGGTATAACTTAGATTATTAGCGGTTATTCTATTTACAAGCGTGGTTGACCCACCCGAAATAACCGGTGCAGCCGAATTGTTGTAACCCGAATTTGGTGTAGAAGAGTTGATATTTTTCTTCACATTCTTATCGAATCCCGGTATAAAAGGCATGTAGCGATGGTCCTTATTGTTCAGATCATAATAAAGATTGATCGGCACATTCGAGAAGGATGTTGCGGTCTGCGGTTGTTCTGCACGATCGACACGTTGAACTTGAACCCGTATATTTTGCGTTTTCACAAAAGAGGTGTATGACCCGATGTCTTTGCTTTCCCAGGGTTGCACGACAATGGCTTCATCCGGTGCACAGTAGAAGGATACATCCGGTACCAGACGGTAGACTCTCCTGAATTTGCCATTTCTAGAGCTAGCCAAGTCGCCATGGCCTATGGTGACGGCTCCGTCAATATACTGCCCTGCCCCATCGGCGTTGGGAAAATCAAATTCAAAGTTTCCCTCCTGATCTGTCATTACCGTCTGCAAGACTTTATAATTGTCCTGTAGGCTCATGCCGCCCCCACTGATGGATGTTCCATCGCTTACCACTTCTGTTTTCGCAAAATTGGTATATCCATAGGTTGCCAATTGCGTGTCGATGTTGCTGTAGTAGTTTCCAATAGGAGACAGTGCATTTACTGCCCGACCTACTACATCCCTATTGAATGACATGGGTGCTATCGGCAAGTCACCTGTATGCAAGACGGAACCCATCCCGAAAGAAGGATCGTTACTTGCTGCAGATGGTCCAGCCGCTAATCGGACTTCCTGCTCCATCTCGGACATGGCGTCGGCCGAATATCCAGATGCTACAAAATCATAGGTGACCACCAATTTAAGTGGCATATTTGCGTAGGCCTGCTTAGGTACTCCTGCTCTATTTTTATAGGCATATTTCAGATTTCCAGTCAATTTGGTCCGTGGCGCGACATGCAATTCCTTTTCTAAGGTTAAAAAAGCCTCTTCAGGTACGGCATTATACCGATAATCGGTCCATTTATCCTTACTAAGGCTATTTTTGGTGATGCCATTACCATAGAGTGAACCTCCTTTAGGGAGACTGTTCGCCAGATTTAATCCCTTTTCATTTTGGTTGGCGCTAGCCGTCTGCACACCTTTCTTGCTGTTCGCCGCATTCGTAACTGTATGCTGCACCGACTTATTAGAAGTCCCCGGATTATTGACAGTGAGTGCGTTGAGCTTTAGATCGGTCGCTTGTTGGGTAGCAGCGGCTGTCATTAATGCTTTCCCTCCACCATAGTTCACCAGGTCTGGATTATTCAGTTTGAGATTGCTGTTCGTACTACCACTGTTGACACCTAGCCCTCCAGCCACTACTTGAAAAGGGACCTCCCGCAGTACCGTACTTCCATCCATCAAGACGATCTTGTAATTATAACCATCTGAAGGTAGGTTTTTGAACAAAGAATGAAAGGTCACATACGCTTCATTTCCATTTTTTTTGTTGCTGATCTTGGGAGTGGTTCGTTCGGCTATCAGAATTTTATCGCCCTGTATGGCTTTTTCATATTGGCTTTCACTCAATAGATCACCCTCATATCTCGGAATTCCGTATTGTGCATTTTCTTTATTAACCTTTTGTCTATAGATTTTGATGTTGGCATTTTCGACATAATCTCCTTTGAGATTATTAAAGATTTCGCGCACATTGACCTTTAGACTATATGCATTGGCATCCAAGGTAATCTGATTCATCTGCTGCACACCACCCGCTTTTAAGGAAAACAATTCACGACTTGCTTTATAATGAGGATTGAGCACCGCTATTTTATAATACAAGCCAACGCTACCTTTCATATTGTCGAGATTAGGTGTCATCCCGGCTGGTGTCATCGATGCCTGTTGGCCCCCTATATTCACCTCCCACTTGTCGATTGGGATCACGCCGCTACTATCTGCCGGTGTAAAGAAACAAGACATTTCAAAATTTCCATCTTTATCGGTCATCACATACTGTCCGCCAAAGACCTCTTCCTTATTGAAATAATTAGCGACTGCACCGGTCAATTCGGTGATCTGCGATACGCCATTGGCATCCTCGCCAACATTAGCGTAGACTTTGGATAGATAAACCTTCTGATTGGCAATCGGAAATACATTCCCTTGAGGATCATCCTGGAATTGGTAGACCAATCGGCCTTTGATCTTGGTCGTATCTCGATATATCTTCGCGTCAAAGAGGAAGTCCACCGGTTGGCTCTTTCCCTGATTTTCGAAAATCTGTTGTTGAGTCGGATCACTCGCGATAACTTCGACCCGGTATCGCTCACCTTTAGTAAGGGCGGGCATCTTGACGAAATCATACAAAAGCTCATGGCTGCCAATTACCTTTGTCGCATACATCGGTAACGTTGAATGAACACCGTTCTTGGAGTTACTATACGCACTAGCTTTATAGAAATTAATGGTATATTCTGTTGTTGGTGCAGCTTCTGAGATTGGATTCCAAACTACTTTAAACTGCCCTTGGCCACTAAATGTACTATGGTGCTCGGGGCTTACAATCATTGGAGCCTTCACCATATTTCCGGCGTATCGGAAGGAGGTCACCTCTGACCAGCCTCTATTCCTAAAATTAGATCTCCCAGTTGGGTCTGTAGCTTGCACCCCCATCACATATTGCCGTCCAGGAATTAGGGCCGGATGTGCAGGACCGTATAACAACATATTTGTACCCACCGTCTCTTCAAATAAAGGTCTGCCGGATAGGAATGCATCATTAGGATTGCGTGGCGTCATGACCTCTACAATCCTTAACTTATATTGGATAAATGGAGATGATCCTGGAGGTGTAGTCCACGTGATCGGTAAGGTCTGCACGCCCTTTACATCTACATGCTGTTCATTGAACGGGCTCAAAATACGTGGGGGCTCTAGATCCGAAATCCGGAAGCTGGTACAACCTAGTGGCTGTTCTGGACTGATCGGCTCCAAGGTATTATAGTTTAAAGCGCGAATACACAAGGTATAGTTACCTTCTAATAGTCCTACACCTCGAGTCATGTCCGCTCGACTAATGCCTGTATATTCTATTTTGTTGATATCAAACAAGGCCGCAATGTCATTTCCATTCAAATTGACCGTCTGGCCTGCAGGAATGAGGATGGGGCGTGGACTGCGGTAACCAGGCTTGACCCAGGCCGAGATTCCATTATCACCCGTCACCTTAGCTGTAAGCTGTATGGACAATTCGATCGTGGAAATATTGGTCACCGTCACCACCATCAACTCGGGATGCGAAGAATAGTCCGCAATACGATTCAAATATGGCGGCAAAACGTGCGATGTAATCTGTATCTGTGCTTGAGCGGCACAAAGCATCAGCAGAAATCCTATTAGGGTCAATACGTTTCGTCTGATAAATGCGATCCTTTTCATTTTTTTATTTTATTTACGAGCGTCCGAGTTCAATGGTATTCTTGAGCTCGCTACACTCGGTTATTCGTGAGCATTAACTTCATAGTCCAAAATTCAGTTGATAGGCAATTTCTGCACGGGTTTCCGAAAATGATGGGTTTACCCCCGTCACCGCAGATCCGGGATTGTTGTTGGTAAAATAGACCATTGTTCGAATGCTTTGCAATTTGCTAAGGGTATAGGTCAGATTTAAAGAGCCATTGAAAATATCGCTCTTATTGCCATTGTTGTCGCCCAGCATATACCCCAGATTCGTGCCCGCGCTCAGTTTGTTGTTAGCCATTAAATACATCCCCCCGACCGATATTCCCTTATAGCTATTTTGATTTCCGGTGGATTTGAGATTGGTATAGCTCACACTGGAATTGAAACTTAGTTTCCGCAGCGGAAGAGACAACGTATAATTTAATAGGTATTGACTGGAATGAATATCTCTACTGGGTGCAGTCTCCGTATCAAAATAGCTGTTGTAATCGTTCATGCTATTGAAATTAGCGGAAAGGAGTATCATCTGTACATTGGTGGGACTGGACAGTGTAAATCGAGGCATAATGCCGAGCGTCCTGGTTGTTTGTACAATCTTAAGTGAATCGGCAAAACGTAAAGTATTCGGTCGTTGATTATTGGAAAAATTACTAAAGTTGAGGTCTATCCCCAACTGCTTGGTCAGCTCAGTGGTCAGCATCGCTGTACCGATAACACGCTTGGAAGTGGCTTCTTTTTGGAGCCGCACATTGTCCTGTTCTATTCCCAAGCTTCCGTTAAACCGAAATTTACCCGAAGGATGGCTATAGTTGGGGATAATGGTTAGATTTTCAACATCATTGGTAAAATAATAGGCCCCCATGGAGGTAAACCCAGGTTCTACACGTCTATAATTCACCTTAAGTCCATAGTTTTTCGCCTGATAGCCGATACCCGCATTGAAGGCCAAAAACCATTCCGAAGTCCCATTGATCCGCAGCATGTTTCCCAGTTTTCGGAGTGTTTTATCTTCTATGGAGTCCAGTGACAAGGTCGAATTGAGATCTCGGGTCAACAAACTGATGGCACCATCGCTTTCGATATACAACTGCTTAAAAACTGTAAAACGACCACCATAGCCGAGGACAGAATTGGCAGCAGGGGTTACTTTTCGAATAGGATTGCCAATGGCGGCCGGGATAGAGGTGCTGTCATCTTTGGCATGAAGCATATTAAGGTCGAAGAAGTTGGCGTTGGTGCCGTATCCCAGTTTTATGGCCAACCCCTTGCGTGTAAAAGAATAAGGTACCAAAGACATGGACGCGGTATCGATGACAGTCGCCCGATTTAGTCGGCCATACATAAGTCCAAATCGCAGTTTGCCCGGACGGAGCTCCACACCACCGCCCAAGATGGTGTGACCGGCGAGTGTGTAAGGTGAAAAATTGACATTGCGATATCCCGCATGCAAGGTCATCCATTTGTAAGTCGGGCTGAGCCCAAATTGGTTAAAGGGCTGCTGAAATGAACGTTGCTTTTTACTCAACGTAAAACTGAAAGGGATGCTCCATCCGTATAGAGAAATAGTTGGGCTCCCACTGATCAGATAATTAGCAGCCTCCATACGATTGGCGATACCCGACGCATGATAAAACATACCGCGCAATTCCAGACTGCCGTCGAATCGAAAGGGCCGCTGCTCGCCTATATTGCTGAAGTCCTGAGCTCGTACTGATCCAATACCTCCAATGCTGCAAACCAAGATTACCATATGAAATATCCATCTAGTCATGTGAACGATAATTTTCATTTTTTTGAACTTAATATGTCCTATCAATGCCTAAATTTGGATGTCTAATCGGGTATCTTGTACATGGCTTTCAGCTGTGTATAGTCTCTAGGTAATGCTCTAGCGGCTTGGTAGGCCCCTTTGTTCCCAGGAATGATGACAAATCGGAATTCTAAATTCTCTTCCACCTCCTTCACGCCAATATCAAAGCCCGTATCCGAGATCAAGATCCTAATCAACCCGCTATTTGGATCCAGATGATAACTATAGTTTACCCAATAGTAGAGCTGTCCCGTGCAATTCAGTTGGCTAATAAATGCACCCTTTTCGCCGGCATCTTCCCGCACATAGACCACCACGGCTGCCTCATCAAGTAGCTTCGGGTTGTCTTTGAACTCCTGAACGTAAAGACTTCCTGTGATATCGCCCGAATTTGATGACTGGTACATTTCTCCAAGCGTTCGCCAATTGCTGTAGATCACCTCGGTTTGCGGACCAGCAGGGCCTCGTAAATTCATAATTGGACTGCCCCAACCACCAGCGGTCTTAGGACCATAGAGATTGCCTGTGGAAATGCTGATGTAATAGTCACCTACCCGACCAAGGGTGTCCTGAGGTACGCCAAAGCCATTATAGATCCGGGATCCAGGGACGCCATTGCTTCCATTGGTGCCGGCAGTACCTGTGGTGCCTTTTAAATTAACAGGATTGCCCCATGAGGTAGCAGTCTTTGGCCCATAGAAATCACTGGTATTTGTTCGGAAGTAGAAATCACCAATTCGGCCCAAGGCTAAATCGGGTGCAGTAGTGCCGCTCAATATCTGTGAGCCAGGTGCTCCATTCTGACCATTGGTCCCTTTAAGGTTGGTGGCGTTTCCCCATCCAGAGGCAGTTTTGGGGCCATAGAAATCCCCTGTATTGGTACGAAAATAGAAGTCGCCCGTCTTGCCGACTGTTGTGGGTGGTACAGTCGTGCCAGCTAGGATACTAGCACCAGCAGCTCCATCTACACCGTCAGACCCCTTGGCACCGATTAAACTAATAGCGGTCCCCCATCCGGCATCCGTCTTGGGGCCATAAAGCTGTGCGGTGGAGGTTCTGAAATAATAATCACCATTCCCCCCAATACTTGCCGTCGGTATCGCCACTCCATTATAAATTTTGGTCCCATCCGCGCCATTGGCACCTTTAAGATTGATAGCACTCCCCCAGCCTGTGGCAGCTTTAGGACCGTACAAATCAGTATTACGGAGATTGAGATAGTAATCTCCGACTTGTCCCAATGTATTGGCAGGTGCTGTAGTTCCATTGAGGATTTTAGACCCTGCGGCCCCGGGCGCACCAGGGGCACCTGTCGGGCCAGTTGCGCCCACAGCTCCTGTGGCACCACGAAGATTGACCGGGTCGCCCCAGCCTGTCGTGGTTTTGGGGCCATAAAAATCACTGCTACCCAGATGAAAATAAAAGTCACCAGCAATGCCCAGCGTTGCCGTCGGGGTAGTAATACCTGTATAGATCTTAGTCCCGCTGAGACCTTCTATGCCCTGTGGCCCTACATCTCCTTCTTTGGTGCAGGAAAAAAAAGAAACGAGCATCAAAGTGAACAAAAAAAACCGTTTACCCGCAAAAGTTTTCATGTGATTAAAATTTATGTTACTAAATTGGTTGAAAGCACAATAGCCACTGTCTACTTTACTTCGAAACAAATAGAATAAATTAATCAGCTTGATTTTTAGGGAATGAGTGAGTAGGGGATTAAAATGAGTGAAAGTAGGGAATATGTGAGTGAACCATCAACGGAGTTACTCGTCAAAAAATCTATCGCTTATCTACCTTTTAGGTATCCAGATCACTTTCGTCATCATCGATGGAAGGTAAGGTAATGATTACTTTAGTCCGGAAACCATCCTCCTCGGGCAAGGAGATTACCGTCAATGATGCAATGGGCTGCGGAAATTTGTCATTGATCAAGTCCAGCCTATTCTGTACCCCTTTGAGACCAAAGGATGTGTTTTTGACATTTCTGCTTTTTGTAAGCTCATCTTTTACAAAACCTACGCCATTGTCCAAAACTTCGATAATGATGCATTCAGCAACTTGCATCAGATTGATATTAATCCTGCCTGGACAACCTGCCAAATTACGAATACCATGATGGACTGCATTCTCTACGATGGGTTGTATCAGCATCGATGGTATTTTCTTATTGTGGATATCCAACTGCGGGTCAATATGGATCTGAAACGAAAAACTATAGGCAAATCGATCCTGTTCCAGTTCCAGATACAGTTTAATCAAATGGAGTTCAGACGTAATTCCGACAAGAGCAAATTGGGAATTTTCCAATACAATACGACTTAGCGTGGCAAATTTATGGATAAGTCGGCTGGCACTTTTTGAATCATTTTCGATCACATACGCTTCGATAGAGTTAAACACATTAAAAATAAAATGGGGATTCATCTGTGAGCGAATGGCTTTCAGTTCGCTTTCCATCAATTTCTTTCTAAAATCAGCTTCCAATTTCTCTCCCTTTTCGATTTCTAAAATTTTAGCTTGTGCTTTAATCTCTCGTTCATTGGCCAGTAATTCACGCTGCAATTTATCCGTATAGGCCATTTGCAATTCGTTAATTTTTTTCTGTTGATATAATCGATACAAAACTAGTCCTACAACGGTACCGACAGCTGTAATAAGAGCCAAAACTCTGAACCATAGGGTTTGAAACCATTTTGACTGGAGCTGAATATCTAGCGTAGCAATCTCATTGGACCAATGACCATATTTATCGCCCAGTTTAACTTCAAAAATATAATCCCCTCCAGGAAGATTATTGTAGACCGCTTGGGGATCGTCTTCGGTGACGACCCAATCCGGATCTACACCTGGCATACGATAAGCAAAGACATATTCGTTCAACGAGGCCTCGGGGTGAGAAAAATGAATAACGAAGTTATTTTGTTCAGGATTGAGTTGCACGCTAGGACCATCAAATAACAAGTGACTGTGATCCTTATTGGCAATGGTAAACTTACTGAATATGGGTTTCTTCGCAAGAGATGCTGTGAAATTCAAGACGTCCAAATCAGCTGTCAACACCCCTTTATCGGTACAAAGAATCAAATTGTCATCCATGAAAGATACATCATATGTCTTGGTTGGCAAAGGCGGGATGATCCCCTTTCCATTGAGCAATTGAATGAACGTTTTTGTCTTGGGCTCAAAGACCATAAATCCATCGTTACTGCGCAACCATAATCTTCCCTTCCCATCCTGCTTAATATCATTGACATAATTGTGCGGAAAATTGTTATTATCACTGTAATACTGAATGGATACTTTTTGATGATCTTGGCTCACTGCGCTTAGCCCACTACTTCCTGAGCTAAACCACATTGTATCGCGATTGTTCTTTGAAAAGGTGACAATCGTATTAGACGGTATCTCCCCCCCCTCCTTCTGCTGTACAAATTGCTTCCAGATCAATTTCTTCTTATCTACTATCTGCAGCAACCCATGCCCATCTAGTCCTAACCAGATGGTCTGCCGGCCATCCTTGCCCAGATTAACAATTTTATTGCTAGGTAGTCCCTTACTCTTATTGTAGCAGACGATGGTCTTCTTGGATAAATCATAGCGGTATAGACCATTGTTCCATGTTCCAATCCATAAAATGGGCTTACCATCGATAGCATCCTGCAATACAGTGTTACAATCAGCAACATCGAAACCATGTTGATTACCGACAATCGGTAAGGGCCGCATAGGCTGCGTCTGTTCGGTATCAAAATAAAACAAGCCATGATAATAGCTGGAAAAATAAATTATCTTATCAATAATATTAATTTGGCTCATTTTAACAGCATTTAAAGAATAAGTGGACAATCTCTGCTTTAAATCTGGGCTCAATTGACCAAAACTAGTTATGCTCCTATACCATATATCTTGACCTACTTTAAAAATCTGAATAATCGGTTCCTTACCTGCAGGAATCAATTGATTGACTCTATTCATTGAATCCTGGTACCAAAAGAGTCCATTAGAAGTTCCAATCCAATAGCCATTGGTGGTCTTCAACATCACATTAACCTTGATCGGTAATTCGCATTTCGGACATAATTCAGCCCAACTTATATGCCGATGACGGGCTGTAGCAGGTTGATATATGACAATACCTTTGGACACATGTCCTGCAACGATCTCGTCTCTCTTGGAGTCGAATATCATACAGGAGTACGTATTGTCGTAAAACTCCTTACTCTTTTGTTCAGCTAGTAATTGGACACGGAGGCTATTGGTGGTGGGGTTATACTTTACCAGATCATTATCGTAATACATGCTGTAGACTTCACGACCTCGAAAGATAAAGCTGGACACGGCATTTTCATCTGCTTGATTTAGATTAAAAGTCTTGATGATGTCCTCACGGGGATCATAGCTAAAGAAACCTTCATAGCGACTGCCAATCCATAATACACCAGCGCTATCTTCTTCAATACAATAGATACTAAGGCCTGTTTTTCTATCTTCTACAGGAAAGACAACTCGTTTTATCTTTCCTGTATTGGGATCGAGCACCTGCAGGTCTGTTTCTTGCCCTCCAAAATAGATCAATCCCGATTTACTGGCAAAGACCTCATATAATTCATTTTTAAGGATTGTACTGTCGCCGCGAACAGGATAATAGGTAATAGATTTCAATAAGGGCTTCTGCTTGTCGTAACATAACAATCCTTGATTGTCTGTGGCGATCCACACCCGTCCTTTGGAATCGATATCAATCTTACCTAAGTCATTAGTAAATTCAGCGGCAGCTTGATTAAAGGGAATATTATGTATCTGCTTACCATCGTAAAAAGCCAGTCCTTTATTGGTGGATATCCACACAATCCCGCTCGAGTCAGCCGCTAATCCGCGGATCTCATTGCTAGGCAAACCCGATACGGTGGAAAAATTAATCAAATTATAGACACGTTGTTGAGCCTCTAGAAAGGATGCCTTAAAAATTAAAGCAATTACCGAGCACACAACTACGAGCCGTAATTTCATATCATGAGGTTTAATGCCCGATCAGCCGCTCGACCACCAAGCTCTTTTTAGATGAAGAAACTTCGATTTCGGAGCCATCTTCGAGCTCTAATGTACCCCCATCTCCCTTTTTGTAACGCAATACATAGTCCAGATTGACAATAACACTCCGGTTGACCCGGATAAAATTATCCCTTTCCAACAACGGTTCATATTCTTTAAGAGTTTTCGAAACAATAATTTTAGTACCACTCACCTGATAGAATATAGAATAGTTACTCATGGCTTCTACTTTGATAATATCACTCTTTTTGACAAAATATATGCCCTCGACAGTCGGCAGGAGAATTTTCATATGATTTGTGCCAAACCTAGCCGGACTGGCGGCCATCCTCTTCTTGTTCTGGATCTTATTTTTGAGCTTGTGAATCGCGCGGCTTAATTCATCGGGATCAACTGGTTTCAACAAAAAATCCAAGGCATTGACGCGAAGTGCGTCCAGCGTATAGGCGTGATAAGCAGTTACAAAAATAACTTCAAATTCAAACTGTCCAATATTCTCCAACAGCTGAAAACCATCCATACCGGGCATTTCTACATCCAAGAAAACCACATCAGGCTGCAGGTTACTGATTTTTGTCAACGCGATTAGTGGATCATTGAAAATCTGCTCTACGGTCAAATCTTCTGAAAAATCCTTCAGCTTATGTTGAAGTAAGGTGCTTCCTTTCACTTCATCATCAATTATTACTGCTCGAATCATAATTGGCGCATCAAATTGGTGAAAATTTATTCTAAATAAATCTACTCATTTTTAGGAATATATGTCGTACCAATGCGTGAATAGTACTTATAAATGAGTGAATACCGGAAATGACTTAACATAAACGAGATCAGGGTATGCTTTGACGAGTGTCTCAGGCATACCCTGTTATTGTCCATCAGCTATTTACACGGTTGATAACCCCAAGCGAAATCTTAGGCGAAGAAGCATGTTTATAAATCTACAGCAATACCAAAATTGGCCATCGCCCCACTTCCCTTGACATAGTACCGGCCCTCATTCGTAGCACCTCGCACCTCTGCATGTACCGGATAGTAGTCCGCATTGAGCACATTATTAATGGAAAGTGTCAAAGCCACATTCTTGATCTTGTAGCGGGTCTGGAAGTCAAGAATGTTATATCCGGAGATCGGATATTTACCGTAGTTGTAAGCTTCTACTGGGAATACATCACGTCCTCCAATATGGAGCATCTGCATATAAGCGTTCCATTGTTTGCTGATTTTAAAATCAGCGTTTAGATTCACTTTGAATGGTGATATGATCGAGTTGTCTAGCTTGTCTTTATATGTGCCTTCGTTCTTTAGGTCCTGCCTACCGTCCATATAACCAACTACGGCCCCCAGTGCCAACCATTCCGTAGCTTTTATATGGGCAACAGCTTCGACACCATAGATACGCTGTGGTACCTGTATCAGCTCGTAGTTGCCTGGTGCTCCAATTTCGGCAAAGGTACTTCCTTTCTTGGAAGTGCTGAAGTATCCGGTTAGTTGATAATCAAATTTATCGTATTTACCGTTTATTCCGGCTTCATAATTATTGACCAGTACGGGCTTCGGATCAATGGCGCTCAAGGGTACACCATTACGCAATACCAATCCCACATCGCCTATCGAAAAGCCCTGCGAAAATGAGGCAAAAGGTTGTAAGTAATCTAATCGATTGTACCGTATCCCTAGATTGAAAACAAAGGCATTTGATGTGTTTTTCTCTCCTGGAGTAACTTTGGTTCCTTTTGTCAGATCGCCAACTTTGAAGCGGAGATGCTCATAACGTACACCTCCCTTCACAATCCAATACTGGTCAATATTAAACTTGCTCTGCAGATATAAAGCGGCGCTGTTCATATTCATGTCGGGTGTGACAAATTCGTCTTTCATACTCTTCTGTACAGTATGATCTTTCAACAAATCCGCTCCGTAGATAAGTGTTACCTTATTCTGTCCTCCAAGGTCAAAGGGTGTATTAAAATTTAACCTTGCGCCCTGATGATCCGAATAGATCTGATTATATGTCTCGAAGACGGTGTTCATATCTTCATAGTACAGGCTCAGATTAGCAGCCGTCCTACCATACTTGCCATCATAGCCGATATTCAACGCTTTGTTATAGGGTGTACCTCCATTGATCGCAGTATCCGATGGTATACCTACGGCAGGTGACTTGCCAAAATCACCGTTGGTCCCCTCATACTTACTGTCCTGTGTACTACGATAATAATTACCCATTACCTCTATGCGATGATTCGCATTGATAGTATAGCCGATTTTGGCCAATGCGTTATAGGAACGGGTTTCACCTAAGCCGTAGAAAGGGCTGACAACTTCTCCATCGGATGAGCGCACCACCCCCGTGTTTGCAATTTTCCCCTGTACCAAGTAGTCAAACTTGCTCAGCTCTCCGGAGAATACTTGAGCAAAGTTGTAGCCATAGGTCTTGGCCGGCTTGACCAAACTGATGGCACTGTTCATGTAAGTGGACGAATGGATTGATTTACCATTTTTTGGCCGTTTGGTGATGTAGTTTATGATCCCCCCTGCGGCTCCATTGCCGTACATGGCCGAAGCTCCGTTGATGACTTCAATGTGGTCGATCGCACTCGCATCGATGGAGCGTAGATCGCGCCCTCCATTGCGGAGTGGAGTTGACTGCGGAATACCATCAATAAGCACTAGAAAATTACGTCCGCGTATTTTGGCGATAAAATTATTTTGGCTTTCTTCACTGGGCGATATGCTGGGTACTTTCTGCATCAGCATATTAGGAAGGTTGTCGTTGATCTGTCGTTGCACCTCCATATCGGCCGGACTGATATAAGTCACTGATGAAGGTACCTCGTCTATATGCTCCACCAGTCGGCTAGCTGTGACAATAACCTCGTCCAGACTGTTGTCTTTTGCTATCAATATCAGGTCCGGTAATTTAAGGTCTTCAAGTGTAACCCCTACCTGCTGTTGAAGCTCCGCATATCCCAGACTTCGGACCGTCATCTTATGATTGCCCAATGGTAGCCTTTCGAGTACAAACTTTCCCTGTATATCCGTCTTTGTACTTGATTGGCCTATCTTGATGAGTGCCCCAGCAACAGGCTCGCCATTGACATTGTACACCGTTCCTGCTATCTTCCCCAATTCTTGCTGTCCTTGTCTAACCGAAGGCTTTGCGATGCCAAGGTCCACGTTGGCATACAATATATGGTTGGGTCCTGCCGCATAAGCAGACACGCCTAGTGAAGATAAGGCTAAACAGCAGCTCACCAGCAGGGAGCTTTTTAGCGTGTATCTACGAAGGTACTTCAGGTGGTTCATGGTACTGTGTATATGGAATTTAATATCTTTTCTTTTGTTAGAGAATCAAATAATGATTCCTGCAATAATAACAAGGCGATAACAAACGAAGCGATGATTTATCGACACAGCGACACATACTCCCTTTGATCGTCTCGGTCATGACAACAACATCAGCCAATAATCCGCTCTTGTAACGATGGGCTGAAGGGATCACTACTCACGACTGTTATTTAGACTCATTAAAATTAAAGGCTCAAATATATGGAATAAAAACTTTTTGGCAATAGGTGGATCATAAATAAAAAAGTGTCCCCATACAAGGGGACACCTTATGTATGCATATCATGTCTCTACTCCATTGATCAAATACAAGACATCATACGACACCACCTCCAAGCAAGCGAAGCAATCATATCCTATCTCCCACCAGAGCTGAAATTAGACTGGGTATTCCAAACCCCTCGAATATTTATTGAAAATCAGGTCTAAACAGCAAATTTTTCTAGTTTAATATTCCTATAATTGAATAGATTTGATTCTTTTAGAACACGGCAGTTTTAAATACGAACAGCTAAAGTACGTACACAAATACAGGGGCTGCGAATATGGGGTGACTCTTTGATTAATTGAATGCAAACATACGATGCCTCAACTCGCTGTCCGTTGAGCTTAAATTTTAAATGATACTGACACTTTGAAAGAATATCCTAAAGACATAAAATTCAAATACAACTGGAGAATATATCAACAACGAGTGCTTGATGACCTGCAAAGCCACTTAACTGACAGACATCTGCACGTAATTGCTCCACCAGGACCTGGCAAGACCGTCTTAGGACTGGAAGTGGCTATTAGAATAAATAAACCGACTTTAATTCTTGCTCCAACAGTTGCCATACGTAATCAATGGATACAACGATTCTGTGAGCTCTTTCTTCAGGTGAACTTGGTCCCTGATTGGATTTCGAGGGATATCCGCAATCCAACAAAAAAGTGGAACAGGTAAATAAATGGAGATAAGAAAATCGGGGCAAGGTAGGAGTTTAACTCGAACTATGCCATTGGATATGGTAATCAAGCCTGTTCGTTCGGATCGCACTTATCTATAGGATGGAATTTGGTGATCTCCATCATCCAATTATTAAAATCCATATCAGACGGAATTTCGATTTTTTGCGTAATCTATTTTTCCTAATCTGCACAGCGCGAATGGTTACATAGATGAAGGTGGTGTTATTCAATAACTTCCGATTTGATGTATTGATGTACTTGGGCCACATCCGTTTACTGGACAATTAATAGCCTAATTTAAGATACATTATTGACATATAATAACTCACCTACAATCTAATTTGTCAAAAATAGGAGAAAACTCAGCATATTATGAAGATAATTTTCTCACCTTTAGTAGGATTATGCTACTGCAAAAAATGGATTTTACCCCAAAATGAGGGCTAAAATTAAGATGTGATACTAATGTGATACCTTAAAAATGGGCATTTTAAGAAGATATCCACGACATTTATCTCCATGTTTATTAAAATGTGATAATCATAAAAAAGGATAAATTTATCACTATTTACAGATCAAGCCTAATCTTAATGAAATACAAAGCTTTACTATTGAAAGATTCTTTTGATCATGAGATTATACTCATCTATCACGATGTGTCTTTCAAAATAAAATCTAACCCTAATCCATCAAATGAAAAAATGAATAAACTAATACTAAGGAAAAACAGAGATCTACTAAGTTGTCACTGACCATGATATCCCAGTTTACATTAATGATCCTATTAATTTTTGGCGTATTTATTCTCCTGTTGAATAACCTCTATCTCTATAAACGTATTTACACAGATAGAGCTAAGGAAAGATTACTGAATACAACCATAGCAGATCTAAAAAGACAAGAAAATTTCTATTATAGATTGTTCGTCATTTTGGCACATGATTTACGTTCTCCTTTTATTTCATTAAATATAATTGTCAAGATCCTGAAAGAGTCTACAACTAAGATCGACCAAAAGTTACTTTTGGAAAAATCAAGAATTGACCTTGATTCGACAGCTAATTTACTGGATGTCTTACTGCAATGGGCGAGTGGACAGATCAAACAGAATAATGTCCAAAGAATTCCATGTACAATTCGACCAATGGTCGAAAAATGTAAAAGTTATTTCAGACCGATTCTTGAATCAAAGGATATTAAGCTACTCAATCTTATACCGGAAAATATCAGCATAAATTCTGATCCAGACCGCCTTGAACTTATTGTTAGAAACATTATTGAAAATGCGATCAAGCACAGCATAAGCGGTCAATATATTACGGTGGGAACAGTACAAAAAAATGACAACCTATGCATTTTCATTAAGGATACCGGTACAGGAATGGACCACGATCAGCTGATAGCGTTAAATAGCAGAATTCGAAAGAGAACAAGTAGAAAAGGAACGAGTGATGAACTAGGGTTTGGCATAGGATTTCTATTATGCCAAGAATTTGCAGAAGAACTGGAAATCCAGTTGCTGGTCGATAGTACCCCTAACAAAGGGACGATATCCATCTTAAAATTTGACCGTGCAAAAGATCTAGCTGAAAATTCGATTGCCATCTAACCATGAATATAATTGGAAATAATGCTTTCAAAGGCAAGCCCTATAAAAAACTGGGTAACTATGTACGCATAGTCAAAAACATACATATCTACAGGGAAAGGCGGTACTGGGGGACCATTATTTTGATTCAGGGGACGATTTAGCGATCGTCCCTTTGAAAATAAAGTCGTTTTGCGGTAGTATTTTACTGATCGATGCTTTTCTTTTGAGCGACAATAGCATACACCATTGGAATTTTATTATCTAAATGTTTTATCCTGTGTTTTTTAGGTTCAAATTCAATCATATTACTAAAAACGTCATATGGCGAATAATCAAATTCCTCAATATCAATAAGTTCCATAGAATTATGAACTAAACTACTGATGACTTCACTCATGCTATGATTCCAAGTTACATACGATTGCGAAATGTCTGCCCCCTTATCGGCATAAGTTCCATTTTCTGTCTCTACTATCGGCGCTACATTGAAATAATTATAGCCAATTTTTTCAAAATTGTCATCGAACATCCAAACTACTGGATGAAACTCGACAAAAACAAATTTGCCATTCGGCTTTAGGAATTTCGAGATCAGTTTTCCCCACTTGTCTAAATCAGGTAACCAGGTGATGGTCCCATAACTCGTAAAAACGATATCGAATTGTTCATCTAAATGATTTTCCAAATCATACAAGTCACAGCAGATAAACTGAGCATCTGAGTTTGTTTCTTGTGCAATTCTTCGAGCGCTTTCAATTGCTTTGTCAGATAAATCAACACCGGTAACGACCGCTCCAAGCCTGCTTAAAGAAATGGTATCCTGTCCAAAATGACATTGCAGATGCAAAATACGTTTTCCCTTTATGTCACCTAGTATGGCTAATTCAATGGGATTCAGAGATGTCTCACCTTTTAAAAATCCTTCAAGATTATAAAAATCTGATTTTAGATGCGTATCAGTCCTATTATTCCACGAGTGTTTATTTATTTCAATATAATTACTTTCCGGATCCATATGTGTATTGTGTTTAAAATTACGGTTAACATTCAAATAGTCGCCTTGTATATTTCAAAATTTTACACGATAGCAACTATTTATTAATTGCAAAACTAATAAATAAAATATAAATACAGGTAACGAGAAAAAACGTGTGTCAATTCTTAGAAATTCCTGATTTAAACGCTATATAGCGTGTCATCGGTGCCGACGACAACCTGTATTAATCAACAAACCTTTTGTGCCCCCCATTTAAATTTCCCTTAAAACTTAATGTAAGACAAAAACTACAGATGCCGATCTACTATCAATTTTTTTCGAAAGAGAACCGCCAATAGGATAAAGAAAATCAAATAGGATATATTGAATCCAGCAGCCATTAACCAGCCTCTTAAATCGGATGGTGGCAATAGGAATCGGATGGGCAGCTGGTATATCGTCAAAAACACGGGGCTGATGAAACCTATCCATCTGGGCAGTTTTGTTTTGCCCATAAACACTAAGAAAGAAAACAGCAACCATCCTACCAATAGGATGATTATGGCACTTCCCCAAGCGATGTATAGTACTTTCATAAAACCGGAGGCAGTCTCTAGCAAGTAGGGATGAACGACCGTATTGCTGTGATAGATCGCTTTATAAATCTCTCCTGTATAGTAGAAATCTGCATGTCCCAATGGCATTAACATCACGCTTACTATCAAAATAAAATAAGTACCCCAAGCGTACCATTTGGATTGATCTTTAAAATATTGATAGGCCAGCCAAACTCCTGGAAGAAAAAATACAGCTGTCATGGAAGCTATCAATGCGCCAAACATCAGTCGCTCGCTGGAGCCTTCTAACATGAGTACAGCTAAATTCACATCTACTTTATCGGCATATGTCTCGGAAAACAAAGGATAGTCTTTGGGATTTACATCAAAACCGGCGACAAACATATCTCCAATGACCCAACAGATGGACGCGAAGATTCCAGAGATAAATGACCACTTTACTTTAGTTGAATAATTCATTGTGTTATATTTTTATGTTTAAAATAATTTGCCTTCACTCCCCCATATGACAATGAGGCCTTAAATAATTACCGGGCTATTTTATCGTCAGTTTAAGCCTTTTCGCACTTCTATTCACAACATACAATATCACGAGGAAGATAACCCAGTCGATAAGTGCACTTGCAGTATACACGCTCCTGACACCATAGAACTGAGGGACGATCAATAACACTGGAATGTAAAAAACGACCTGTCTTAAAATGCTGATGACAGTAGCCGGCTTAGCATCTTCAATAGCAGGGAACCAGACCATTGCCATAAATACAAAAGGCAATGCTAACAGTACACTCATATAAATTCTAAAATCAGTCAATTGTGCAGCGGTAAAACTGAAATCTGGGATCATAACGGATAATACCCCTGCAGGATAGAACATGACAAACAGGAAGAAGGGCAATAAGATGAAGAGTCCGGTAAACGAAAACAATCGATACGATTTGATACTACGCTCATACTGTCTTGCCCCATAATTCATACCTGCAACCGGCTGTAAGGCTCTCATCAATCCCCAAAGTGGGGTATTCAATAGTATATAAAAACGATTGACAGCTGTAAAGAATGTAATATCATGTGCTGTGCCGTATCTCTCGAGTGCATTGAAGACTACCATATTCTGGATCACGATCATGACCATCATGATAAATCCAGGCATCCCCAAGGAGATTGTTTCTTTTAAAATAGCTGTATCCCTTTTTAGGGACCAAAACTGGGTTTTAAAGGATGACTTCCCGCGAGAATAGTACCAAACGCCCAACACTGTGTAAATAATCATCGAAATATTGGTTGCCCAGGCTGCTCCTCCAACGCCCCAGCCGAAGGTGTGTATGAAGATGGGTTTCAAAGCGACATCTATCACCAAACCGACCGCAATCATCCACGCTGCTGTCTTCATCCTACCTTCGGCGCGGATCATCATGTTCAGCGCGAGTCCATGTATCCAGAAAAAACTCCCCAGTATCGTCGCACGGAAATATTCTATCCCCAGTACCAAGATCTCTTCACGCCCACCCATCATATAGACAAGCTCTTCCGCAAATATGTAGCATGGGATCGTTATTAAAATAGAAAACAGTAGAGTAAGGAAATTAACAGTTCCGAGTGCACGCTGGAGCTTGCCCTCATCTCTTGCTCCTATCCAGATACTGATTGCAGATCCCATACCGGTACCTATCAAGGAGCCAAAGCCCTGTACAAACTGTGCAAGGGGGTAAGCTATGCCAACCGCCGCTAACGCTGTATTGCTGATTAAGTGCCCTACAAATATGCCATCCAAAAAATTGTTCAATCCGTATAGAACCATGGCAACGACTGCAGGCCATGATAATTGCCACATGACTGCGGGCAACTTTTCATTTAATATAACTTGTTTCAGTCTGTCCATCGTTATACTTTTTCTACGTTTTCAATGTGTCTTTCTACTGCAGACTTGTCTTCCATGACTCCAGATTTCCAATAGAAATGAGTATACAGCTCTTTTTGTTGCCTGCCGTTTTCTTTACGTAGATAATTGCGGATCGCTTTAACAGCCAAGACTGTCAGCTCTGCTTGTGTAATCTTCAATTTTGTCATATTTACTGATATTATATTTTCCTTTTTCATCTATGGATCAAATCACCATCTTAATTAAGAACGATTCTAAATTATTTATACCTTTGTGCAAAGGTAATAGGTAAGTGTATGCCTATGGGGATGTAGTAGGGATTAAAATGTCCTCGAAAAGGATTAATTAACACGGAAAGATGAATTTGCGACTATACGATAAGGAATTGAATAAGCTGTTCATTAAGAAAGAGCTGACCGAACAGTATCTTATTTCTGAAGGGGGAATCACAGAACATACCACCTATTTGAAACAATATTTTGGGAATGGTTTTTACAAAGAGATTCTCTTTGACGGGGTACACATCGGCTTTGGAAACACTATTTTACGAAAAAACGTGTTGCTGTCGTTTGAAAGTGATTTTGAGACCGTGGAAATGCACTTTACCTTAAAGGGAAAAAGTGCTGCGGCTACTGATAAATTTGAGAACACAGTACGTTTTGCTTCAAATCAACACAATATCTTATACGCGAATAAAATCTGTGGTGACATGGAGTGGGAAGGTGAACATTTCCAACTTTGTGAGGTCAATCTGGAACCTAATTTTTTCAAAAAATTTATTCCGGATGATGAAAGTCTTTTTGATACATTCAGAAACGCAATAGACAAAGGTCGCTCTGGAGTACTTGGCCGAAATAACAATCCCATAACACATCAGATGCATCAAATCGTTCATGAAATAACGAACTGTGAAAGACAAGGTATTTTTAAACGGATGTTCTTAGAAGCAAAAATCATTGAGTTGCTATTACTTCAATTGGAGCAGTTTTCTGATGGGTCTGTCTCGAATTTGTCCATCAAAAAAACTGATGTAGATAAAATGTACGCAGTCCGTGAATTTATCCTACAAAATCTGGATGCGAACTCGTCTCTCATTGATCTCGCACATCGAGTCGGAACAAACGAATTTATCCTAAAAAAAGGTTTCAAAGAAATCTTCGGGACAAGTGTCTTCGCTTTTTGGAACGATACCAAGATGGATCAGGCAAAGCGCCTACTTACTGAACAAGGTATGAACGTGGGTGAGGTATCTCAATTCATCGGATACAAAAACCAAAGACACTTTTCTGCTGCTTTTAAAAGGAAATATGGTATTCTTCCCTCCCATTTAAAAAAATGATTACAAGCTATGGATATTGAGCGATTTGATATCAAGTCTAAAACCGTCTACATTTCGTTCTTTTGCTTTTTGGCGTATTGCGGATGACTATTCCACTTTTTGTTTTTGAGAGGGTAGTCGCGCTACAAATATACCGGCAGTAAGCAATAATAGGATAGAAATAGTAGTGGAGAGACCATATGCATTGGTCAGGTACTTCTGATTAAAGAAAGTGGCACCTTGATCATGCAGGTAGATGCCAACAACCAGGGCGATACCCAGACAAATGGATAATTGCTGGATCGTGAGATAGATACCGGAAGCAACGCCTATTAACTTCTTCTCGATATCTTTCAGGGCCATAGTCATCAGCGAAGGAAGTACAGTACCACAACCGATGCCGTAGCAGAAAAATAATAAGTGAATGAGCTGGATAGAAGTACTCGCTTGGTCGAACACATATAGATGAGCGAGTAATCCAGTGGACATCATGCTCAGTCCAATCAGGATAATGGTTTTTCCATTATTCTGAACAAATTTGCTAACCACAATGCTGGCAATGACGTAACCGACTCCTTGATAGACAAAAGCGAGTCCTGTCATCGTGGGCGTAAACCCTTTATAAAGCTGTAGGTAATTGGCATTAATAATGAAATATGCATCTTGCACCATATAATAGGCCAAAGCTGCCGCTAACCCTAGATTGAAAACCTTATTTCGAAAAAGCGAGAAATTAATCAATGTTGGAAGGCCAATTCGATCGAATCCTTTCTGTTGCTTAAGAAACCCTATGAGGAATAAGAGCGATATTACAAATAGCACTATACTCCATAGTGGCCAGTGCAATTCGGGCCCCAGTATGAGGGGACAGATTAAACCGATCAACAAACCAAACAGTTGAAACATGGGCTTGAAACGAATCCGTTCAGTGGTATCTCTGACCATTTTAGGAATACTGATATACACAAGCACAATCGCCAGCGCTCCAACCGGAATATTGACGAGAAAGATCAAGCGCCAGCTCTCATTGACCCAGGACTGGTAGGGTAAAATACCGCCGAGCAATTGTCCTAGTACGGATGCTACTCCCGCTATGCTCCCATAGATACCGAGTGCCAGCGAGCGCTTTTCCTGCTGTTCAAACAGCGATGTGACTAACGCGATCCCCTGTGGCACCATTAAACCTGAGCTGACACCTTGCAAGAGCCGACCAAGTAAGAGAAGATAGACGTGGTTGGACAAACCACAAATGACAGATGCAATAGTGAATCCTAGCAATCCAATCAGATAGATCTTCTTCCGTCCGTAATAATTTCCTGCATTCCCGGAGCTGATCAATAGGCTGGCATACCCTATTACATAAAGGATAATGATCCATTGGGTTTCACTGGTGCTGAGTGCAAGAGAGTGCTGTATGGAAGGCAGAGATACATTGATGATAAAGAGGTCAGTCACAAACAAAAATATTCCTGTAGAGAGAATGGATACATGGAGCAGATCAGTGATTTGGAGGCGCATATCAAATGTTTTTAGTATTTTTATCCAACAAATTTAAGGCTGACTTTTGTCGTTATCAAGTAGTTATAAAATGCATACTTAGTATGGTTCTATGAACTAATACTCAGTATAAGGGGCTTATGGAAGAAAAAAAAATCAAAAATTCGGAAAGTTGCTGTGATGTCAACGGTATCTTCAAGATTATAGGGGGCAAATGGAAAGTTTTGCTGATCAAATCCATTGCCCAGGAGTGCCCAAAGCGATTTGGGAAACTACGTCGGGATATGGAGGATATCGCCCAAACAACGTTGACTGCACAACTGCGGGAATTGGAACGGGACGGCATCATCAGTAGGCAGGTATATATGGAGTCTCCACCAAGAGTCGAATATAAATTGAGTGAGGTGGGCAAAACGCTCTTACCGGTAATCGATATGCTGGACGCCTGGTGGAGCGACTACAGTGTCTGTCAATCTTCGTCGTAATTTTTTCATGACCAATCTCCTCTACAACAATATTTCGTTTTACATTCGCTCTCCTGTAACTGCTCTGTGGCTATTTGTTCTATAAAATCCATAAGCGTGCACTCGCTTGAAACGAAGCAGGCAAAGCGATAAAAATGCTTATTTTCCACGAATAACTTCAGCTGATAACAACACTATGCCACTACATAAGACTACGACCAACAATTTGAAAAACAACTACGACGCCCGTGCACATCTCTATTTACAAAAGGAGCGACAAGTTGCCCGGAGAAGTAAATTGCTAGCGACCTTAAGGCTTCTATTCGCGGTGAGTATATTGGTAGGCATGTGGATGTTCATGTTGTACGGAGGTACACTGTTCCTAATCTCATCGCTGGCCTGTATGATCATATTTATGATAACTGTTGTCGTCGATAGCAAGACAAAAAAAAGACGGCTGCACTATCAAATTTTAAAAACAATAAACGAACGAGAAGGCGCCGCATTGAAAGGAGATTATACGGGTCTGTCAAGTGGAGCCGAATATACCTCTCCAAGCCATCCATATACCTATGATCTGGATATCTTTGGCAATAATTCTCTTTTCCAGCGTATAAATAGGACTTGTACATTGAACGGTGAAAAGCTACTCGTCAAGAGACTCGAAATTTCAGATCTGCAGCTACCTCATATTCTGAAACGTCAAGAGGCAATTTCAGAATTAGCATCATTACAAGACTTCAGACAACAATTCTTAGCAATAGGGCGAGAAAGCGATGAAATGACGACGGATATCCCTCGACTTTATCTGTGGTTGAACTCCGAAAACAGCAAATTGAACAGACCTATTATTACTGCGCTACGTTTTTTAATACCAGTAGTTACCCTTACACTCGCAGGTTTTGCAATTTCTGGCGTAATCTCCTATTTATACTTCGTGATTGCCATTCTCTTCAATTTGGGATTTTTGCAACTGTTCAATCATCAAATCAACAAGATCCATGCTGTAGTATCCCACAAATATAATCTATTAAAAAAATATGCTAGACTACTAAAGCATACCAATAGCCACACATTCAACAGTGACGTATTGTGTAAACTCTCCAATGATAGCAAAGATGCCGATAGAAGTATAGATTCCTTGGTGCGAACCATGAGCTTCTTTGACCAACGCCTGAATGATCTGGCAAGAATAATACTAAATGGTATCTTTTTATCGGATCTACATTGTATAACGGCATTGGACTCCTGGAAACAAACATACAGAGATGAAATGATTCACTGGTTAGAGAATATCTTTGCGATAGACGAACTCAATTCGTTTGCGAACTACACCTTCAACAATCCGGACTATTCATATCCGACATTTAGCGAGTCCATTGTTTTTGAAGCAGAGGGACTCGGTCACCCCTTAATTGCAAACCAGACGTGTGTAGAAAATGATTTTAATCCTTCACAAATTGAAAGGATCATTGTGCTGACGGGAGCTAACATGTCCGGAAAGAGTACATTTTTAAGAGCGATGGGTATCAACTTGGTATTGGCTTATGCGGGCGCACCAGTGTATGCAACCAAACTGGTGTGTAGCAGATTAATGCTATATACCAGCATGCGTGTAACAGATTCACTGGCGCAGGATACTTCATACTTCTATGCCGAACTGAAACGACTGTCCGCTATCGTAGAAAATCTACGCGGTGGAGCAAAAATGCTAATCCTACTGGATGAGATATTAAAAGGTACGAATTCGGATGACAAGCTACATGGATCGGTAGGTCTGATGGAGGAATTGTTACGGTACGATTGTCTTTGTATTATTGCGACACATGATCTTGCTTTGGGCGATCTGGCAGACAAATCCACCGGCGAAATAAGTAACTATTGCTTTGAAAGTGAACTAGAATCTGATCAATTGACATTTGACTACAAAATTAAGAAAGGTATTGCCAAAAATAAGAATGCTACATTCTTAATGCGAAAAGAGGGGCTGATAAAATAGCAGGCTTTCCATGGGAGAACGTACACACTTATACAAAGTAAAAAGAAGATATAAGCTCTTAACAATAAAAAGTAGCATACACATTTAAAAATCCCCGTTTGAAAAGTATCAAACAGGGATTTCACTTATTATAACCAGAAGAATGATCAGTGCCTTTGCTCTTTATGAAGTAGCTTGACGTTGCCAACAAAAGGAATATTCAAGGATCAAAATGCAATTCATCAGCGGGTTACTTGTACATATACAGTGATTGGTACCGATTCAAAACCTCCTCTCCTACTGTCTTTTATTAATACGTCCCTTAAACTTACTTATACCATCCATAAAAGCCTCCACAATTATTCTCCCTGCTGGAAGGTGATTGAGATCATAGCTGAAAACAGCATTCTTAATAGATTTGTACTCATGTTTTTGCCACGGTGTACCATCTACCGTAATCTGCACCGTCATATCGCTTACTTTATTGGATATTACGCTCAATTGCGTCTGGTCAACTACTGATCTAGGGTATAGGGAAAAGGCATAAAGAGCAATTGTAGTATCCCTTTCAAAGCCATTGATAGCCTTAAAGCTAAACATTTCGCCACTTCCACAGTCGCTTTCAAATGCGTGGATAAGATTGCCTTTCATATCCAATATACGGAGGTAACCATCCCCATTTGCGGGCTGTGCCCAGAATTGCAATCCATTACCTGATGTGTCTATCAAACGAAGGGAGTAGTTGCCCTCCTGGAGACGTATCGTATCGGTATAGAGCGTCGTGGTTGCCAACTGCGAAGCGGTCTTTTGGAAGATGGTGTCTTGCTTCGCATTCACAAGAAAAATACCGTTATCTCCAGGCTTATTATTCGTGAGCAATTGCAGCACAAATTCTGAAGGAAATTTCTCTGGCGCGGTAAAGCGAACTTTCCTTTCATTATCTTCTGACCAGGCATCCTTCTTACCGTTGGGTCGGATAAGGGTCACATGGAAGAGATTTTCGCCGTCGTGTTCCTGAATTTCACCAGGTAATATTATCTCGGCGACTTGATTAAAAGGAAGATTTCCTTTCCAATGGAATGTTTTGGAAGGAAATCCATCAGTCCCGTATACAATAGTAAGCGATCGAATGGGATCTGCTCCTAGATTCCTGAAGGATATACGAGGGCTTGAGCTAGCGGGATTCAGTCGTGAAAAGCGCTGTTCATCACTTGGTACCATAATGGACTCGACGGCTACATCTATCTTTTGCTTAGGTGCTGAATAATGAAACAAATAGGCCGAGATATTTTCAGTAGCCTGTATATTGTCTGTGGCGGTGTAGGGCTCCATCTGCAAGGACAGACTATGACTACCGGGTTTTGTAAAGATATCGATCACGTCGGGCTGTTGCAGGTCGCCAGGACACCAGTATGCCCGGTCGTATATCCAGGTACCGCCCTGTGGATACAGCGGATTGTCGCCGCACTTCTTCCACATATCACGTCGGTCTACTACTTTTCCATCTAGCGTGAGTTCCCGCCACCGACTGCAAAATTCACTACAGCCACGAGGCTTATCCATACCATGTCCGGTGTGCTGAATGCGTATTCGGCTTAACGCAGCTCCACGTATCGATTCGTAATTTATGGGCAACAGATGCTCTTCAATCTTCTCCTTAGGATCTCCATACCTATAGGCTTTATTCCACAAAGGCGTAATCCCTAATGGAGTAACAACAGGAGGGCCGGATAGCACTTCAAAATCTATGGTGAGCGCCCAACCAACGGTCCTATCTTCAAAACCTGAATGGACGTAGACAATTTCTACGCTATCGCGTAAGAAGGGAGCGAAATCGGTAACATCCACCTGCCAATTCCAATTCCAACCTTTGTTGTATATGCTACCATACGGAGTGAGCATTCGCCCCAATTCATAATTAAGCACCTGACCATGGGCCCCGCCTTTGCGTCGTAATAAAATATGATCTAAATAATCCCAATGCGCAGTATGCAGACTATCGGGGCTTCCCAATGTAACGTGCATAATCACTTTTCTTATCGGATAATCGGCTTTGGGAAACACGGCCCATGCAGGATAAGGATTTTCACCTTTAGTAGCATCGCAAATAATAGTAGCCCGATTATGCGTAACAACATGAATAATCTCTGTCTCTTGCGCTACAGCTTGATAACCGATGAACAGACACAACAGAGTAAGTATAGACTTTACATTCATTAATTAAAAAAATAGTATGTATGAAATAATGTAAAGATAAGACGTTTAATTAATCTCTCGAAGGGACACTATCAGCATTTCGAAGTAAATTCAGCTTTTTCTACATTTTTAGTGGATTTGGCTTTCTTCTACATATATTAATTGAACGGAATATATACATTACCGCAGTTTTACAATTCGATAGCGCCGCCCTAAATTTAGGGTCAGGACGACGCTATTATGTAATATTACGGGATAACTGTTATCGTATTGTATCCGCGATCATTCAGCTCAAACATATATAGGAATGCATTAGGCGTCTTACTAATTCGTTTGTCAAGCTTTGATTTGTCAACTTTAAAAAGGTCTAAGGCGTACTCGCAGACAACCAATTTTGCGCCGGCTTTTTCGGACCGGTCAATCCCCTCTCTCAATTTTGGATCTTCAACAATTTCTTTAGCCAACTTGCCGACCATCACAATTTCGAAGGTCATTCCATTTTCCTTCAATTTAAGTAACTCGAGAGTTTCAACAATTATGTTAAAATGTAAGACGTCAGCCACCATAGCTCCCAGTTTCTTACTAGAGCCTTTATATTGCAATTGACTCCTTGTCGTGCTGGTCTGCGCATGGCTGTAACTTGCGCTAAAAATCAGACCAGCGAATAAAACTAACGATAATAAAAGTTTTCTTTTCATGATAACATGTTTTAGTAAAATATTATAATTCAAATATTATTGAAATGGAATAGACAAATCTAAAAAGAATACCACGGCTGAAAAATGGATAAAACTGAAAATATATGGTACTTATTGTAACGACTTTCGAAAAGATAGTGGGGATTGGTTTGTGTATTTCTTAAAATACTTACTAAAATAGGAAGGATCTTCAAAACCGATTCTATTAGCGATCTCGTTAACGTTCAGATCAGAGTAGAGCAACAGCCGTTTTGCTTCCAACACAACTCTTTCATGCAACATTTGTGAAGGCCTTTTGCGGACTAATTGTAAAGTGAGATTTGATAACGTCCTCAACGAAACACATAACATTTCTGCATAGACAGAAACAGGATATCCTTGTGAATAATACTGTTCAACCAGTCCTACAAAACGTGTAAAATGATTCCGCTTCTCCTCACCTACCACAGGGGAAGGGCAGCTGTTAAACTCTCCAAGTTCATTTTTTTGACGTTGAATCTGAATAAGGAAGGACTTCAGATAGGATCTCAATAATTCAATTTGACCATATTTATTATACTCCTTCAGTTCGGTTTGCATCTGGACAATGTATTCATCTAACTTATATTCGTTTCCACTACCTACACAACATGATGGAGTCTGATAAGCATAGTTAAACATGCTACATTTGAGAACGACATCAACTTCATTTTTTCCTTGTACTAAAAAATCTTCAGAGAAATTGATAACAAGTCCCTCGTATTCTGCCCAACGATCGAAAGCATGCACTTGATTTTTGGCTATAAAAAATATTGTATTTTCGGAGACTTGGTATTCATTGAAATCTATATAGTGTTTCCCATGGCCAGATTTGAACCAGATAATCTGATAAAAACTGTGGATATGTGGCTTTGCAAGGTCTTCTTTATGACTGATTCCTAAATCTCTTAAGGACAGAATTTCAAACTGTATAGCATTTAATGAACTAATATTTAGATGATATTCGAACAGGGCTTCCTTTTTCTGCTTTCCCATATCAATTATCTTAATTAATTATTTATTCAACCATCACAAGATAGATATATTATACATAAAACACAACTATATATTTCAATATTAAAAGTATTTAACCGAAAATAGTAAAACCACCCATAAAGACAATTGCTTATAATATTTCATCATTCTAATCGGGCGAGCAGCCAATGCGAGGAAGTGTAACCTCATTCCTAGTCGCCCCCCTAACAACATTGATGAGCTGAGAAGACCATACCAAAACAAATAAAGTGGAGAGGAGTGCAAGCATGCATTTATTTATGATGAGAATATAATTCACACGAACATGTTATATGCAGACGATTCTCGCATTAGAAATACTCAAAAAGGATAGTGACACGCATACTTTTTCTGGAGAAGATACAAGCTGTAGACAGTCTCTCCGAAGACATTAAAAGTTACTATATATTTTTCCGAGGTTTTCATAGCTCGGGATAGTAATCTAAAAACACGACATGATATACTGGATCATATTGAAAGGCGAAATAATTATAAAATTGAACTACATGTGCAGAAATGTCCATAGATAAAATTGCGTATGCTAATGATATCAATGACTACGCCTATTTTTATCGATTTTTCAAAAAATATGGTGGAATAACATCCCAAACTTACGGAAAAATGATTGACTTGTCCCTTTAATTGCCGGTTATGTTCTATTATAACACTTCATTTTATCCGATTTTTGTAATAAAATAAAAACACATCAATCATGACAAATATAGCACTGCAAAGCTACTTAGAACGAATAGGATTAGTTGAGCAAATTGAAAACAGTTTGGATTCTTTAAAAAAACTGCATTTAGCCCATCCCAAATATATTACCTTCGAAAATATCGATTCATTTACTGGATTAGTTCCGATGATAGATAGACCGTCTATTTTCAAAAAATTGGTTGAAAATAGACGTGGGGGATACTGTTATGAACAGAATATTTTATTTAAAGATGTTTTGGAAACCATCGGTTTTTCGCCCAAGATGCATTTGGCCAGAGTAGTTTGGAGTAGTAAAGACGGTAGTGCCACCGCAAGATCGCACATGTTACTTACAGTAGAAATTAATAGCAAAAAATACCTGACAGATGTTGGCTTTGGCTCGATGACGCTTAATTCACCTATTGCATTTGAATTAGATACTGAGCAATCCACTCCAGGTGGCGTATTTCGGTTGAAACTAATCGATAATTTTTATCAATTGGAAGTGTTGAAAACTGAGTGGCTACCTATATATAGATTTTTACTAGAAGAAGTTGAACACTCGGATTTACAGATGGCCAACTGGTATATAGCTACGGGCCCCGATTCTATGTTTAATAAATTCTTAATGATAACCAGAGTGGAGGAAGATACGAGATACTCCATTTTTAATAACGTATTCAGCATTAGAAAAAATGATGGGTCCAAAGAAACCGCAGAGATCACAGATGTAACACGGTTGAATAATGTGCTAAAGGATCATTTCAATCTTGATATATCAGAGAGTCTTATAGCTTCTATATTTGAAAAATTCGACGCGACACAAAATCACTTTAAAATAATACAATAAACAGTAATGGCGATGACGGAAGAATTCAACAGAAACAGCATATCCTCATTTAAGTTTATTTTACACTCCCTATAATCATTGAAAAATAGGGAGCTATCACCAGTATAGCAAAACTAAATAGCCCAGCATTCACCTGTAATGCTGGACTATTTTTGTTATAGAGCAACTGTTCTATCGATTATGTAGAGGCGATGAGCCTCCTACTCCATTACTTCTGAAAAATGAAATACGCCAATACCTCCTGCTCCCTCTTGATATCTTCCTTTCTTTCAAATCCAACCTTTGTAAGGACTTTTTGAGAACCAATATTGTCTAGATCTGTAACGGCAACGATGTCCTTGTCTTTGGAAAGTGACAGACAGTAGTGGACGAGTGCGCGACATATTTCAGTACCAATTCCTTTACCCCAATACTTTTCAGAAATTGAGTAGCCTATTTCTAACTGATTGGTATTCTCTACAAAAATCCTAACCATGCACATGCCCACACATTCAGTCCCCTTGGTATTGAATACTCCCCATCTGCTAAAGGGACTATTTTTATAGTCTGTCAATGCTTTTCCAAACATTCCCCTATATTGCTCTGGGGTCTGATAGGACAAATACTTGGTGACATTAGGACTTTCAAAGAGCTCTAAAAACATAGAACATTCCGAAGCAACAAATTCGCGGATTACAAGCGTATCACTTTTATAATACATAATAGGGAAACAAGGAAATTTTAAATTAATAGTGGCCAAATGTACAAAATTAGAGATGCTACGCAAAACATGAAAATCAAGTCAACAACAACTGATCCTCAGACTCATGGACTCAAATAAATAAATAAATAAATAAATAAATAAACAGAGAACTGGTATTGCCTTAGGATCACTTCCTACAGATAGTCCAGAAAATCTAAAAGTAGCTAGCCCAACGCCAACAAATTAGGACTCCTAACTATATTTGTGATGGTAATATTGCCAGAATTTAAAAACATAAAAAATCATGAGCAAATCAGTTTTCTTTCATGCAGGATGTCCTGTATGTGTAAGTGCAGAGCACGACATTATCAACCTTATTGGTCAGGACAACGTAGAGATTGTTCACATTGGTGAAGACCGCAGCCGTATCGAAGAGGCAGAGAAAGCGGGAATAAAATCAGTACCTGCTCTTGTGACACCGAATGGTAATGTGTTGCACATCAACTTTGGGGCTTCCTTAGCTGATGTTAAAGGTTAATAAATTAAAAGATCCAGGATTGCTAATGGAAGGAATTTCTGGATCTCCTTTCAGATACTAAAATTAAAAAAATGAAAAGTATAGTTTCTCTTATTGCGATATCCTTATTTGCGACTAAAATATATGCTTGCGAAAAATGTGGTAATTACAACAATGACGATTTTCAGGTGAAAAGTGTAAACGTAAAGCATATCCCGGAGATAGGAGCCACGGTGTGGGAAATTGCTGTCAAAGGAAGTGCTGGAAAGACAACGCCGGTTCCTGCCGGACAGCTTAACGGGGCTCCCGTACTAGGGTATGTATTTCCGACAACATTAAAATCTAAAGATGTTGGTTTCAGTGCAACGGATGGAATTGTCGCACTTGCTCTTACTTCACACCCAGATTTTGACGATACGCCTTTCTGGGATGAGAATAATGACGAAAACCTCGGAAATGATGGCATTATCTGGCATCCCCATTGGGTAGTTCTGACAGAAGATAAACGTGTTGAAGGCGGTTTAGCAGTGAAACAGTTTGACGCTAACGATAAAAGCGTGATCCTTCCACCAACTAACCCGGGTATGCCGATGTACATGGATTCTCCGGGTTTTCAAGTCCTGACAGAGGGAAATACGATTCGTGTGGTGGTTCCCGACTATAGAATGAATAACAAGACAGATTTTCAATACGATGCAGTAGCGGCATATATGCAGGTCAATACAGGTGATAAAGGCAGCCATGGCGGAGGAGACAAACCCATGCTCGGTGTCTACAAGGTATATTCCGTAGCAAGTGGAAAACTGACTTTGCCCTATAAAGTAAACAAGTAACGGGGAGCTCCCCACATCACAACCCGATAAATTTGTATGTGGAAATATCTCCCTGTTAATCCCCTGAAATTAAAAGAATTAGAAATTTAAACGTTGTACTCCTGTATTGCTATTTCGTAATACAGGAGTACATAACTAATAAAATATATGAAAGTAGCTATTTGGGATACATACGTAACAAAAAAGGATGGCAGTATCATGCATTTTGACATTATCGTCTCCGAGGAGCAAAAGAATCCGTCTGTAATATATGCATATGGCAAGGAATACCTAAAGAGTAAAGGACAGGAAGATCAACAGCTGACTTCTCAGGAATGCCGCTTCTGTCATATAGATATTCCTCCTATAGATTGGAAGCTAGAGATAATAGATAGAGGGTATTATATACTTGAGATGGAAAATTGTTTGTAAGCCCCCATAGATCTAAAATCCTTCAAGTAATCAATTTGAATGTAGGAGATTGTCTTGTATTCCAGACCACTAGAAGTTTGTATGTTAATAATCGGAAAATTGAAATATCAGCACTTATTGAATATAAGTAGAGTAAGATATACCCGCCGAAGACGTTGCGCCGGATATATAAATTTGATGGCCAGCACAGAAATTGCTATTTTAACAAAAAAATGTCAAATATCGACCGTGATAAAACTTATGCTGCTCAATCTGATCAAAAGATTGTAGCCGGGTTGGAACGTCTCTCGCAGGTATTCCGCACATTGCTATGGGAAAAGGCTAAAACTTATCAGTTAAGTCCAATACAGATACAAATACTGCTATTTGTTCATCAGCATCCGTCTGAGTTCAGTAGTATTAGTGCTTTAGCACTTGAATTTCAAGTGACCAAACCAACTATAAGTGATGCCGTACGTATGCTCGAACAGAAAAAAATGATTTCAAAGAGGGCCGACTCGCATGACAATCGCAAATATAGTATTGTACTTCTACCCGCTGGGGAAGAAATTGCGAAGGCGAGCACCGACTATACACACCCTATCGCTTCCTGGGCAGAGAAGCTCTCAGCATGTGACCAAGAACAGCTATGGGGGTCTATTTCGGGACTGATACGCGTACTGAATAAGGAAGGTGTCATAACTGTTCAACGTACTTGCTATGCATGTCATTACTATAGTGTCCGAGAAAATTCTGATTTCTGTAACCTTCTGCAGAAAAAACTAAAAACCAACGACATTCAAATAGATTGCACCGAATTCAAACGCGGCAGTGCAGTATAGTTAATCTTAAATCAAAAGCCTGAAAGCCAGTATCCCCCTACATTTTTACCCGCAGGCAAATTTAGCCTATCCAGTAGCTGTATTAAATATAGCTATCCGGCACCGCATCTAGGAAACTTCTTTTTTTGGGGGGTGATACATTATACCGGGCGAAATCCTGATAATAATAATGCACACTGGGAATCTAGCTAGACAAAGTAGGTCTAGGATTTTGAACTGGCCCTGGAAAATGACGCAGATAGTCGAAAATCTTTCGTGACCCGATTTCCGACTATCTGTAAAAAATCACTTACTTGTTGAGTAATTTCTGAAAACCATAACGTATTGGTCCGAAATGCGAAACAATATGCACGAAAATCGAAACTATATCCATGCTGCGGGTAGTATCTTTGTCATCAAATTTATTGATTTGAAACACTTGACCATATTCATAATTCTATCGGCGCTCTTATTCCAGACGTTCAGCAGGATAGCTATGGTCGTAGATTACAACGTACACAGAGGAGCCTACATTCAATTGTGCGAAAATAAAGATAAACCTACGCTACATTGTAAGGGTCAGTGTGTATTGATGAAAAAAATAAAAAAACAGGCTGAAAAGGAGGCCAAACAGACATCTATAAATTTAGAACAACTGGCCTCCATACACCATATTACAACCTTCGAGTTCAAAAGTCCCAAATACTGGTCTGTAAAAAGCACGCATTATCCTGTAATGAGTAACAACTATACATTTCAATTCGTTGAAATGGTCTTCCACCCTCCTCTCCATGTAAGCTGATTGCCGCAAAAATTCTCTGATAAAATTTGTCAAAGTGAATTTTCGCGATCTCTTCAATAGTATGATACTGGACTAAATGCCTATAAAGGGTAAGGGTCCGTCATATACTATGCCCTTTTGGTTCTATAAAAACTGAAGTAAGGGATGTCCAAAATACACGCTTACAAAAAAGACAATAACAAAATGCGATTACACTCACAAACGTTGGAGCGAACCTGTTTCCTGTATATAATGCTGACGGCAATAATAGGCTGTACGCCTTCCGCTCAAAATGAAAAGTTGCCCATACTAGGCGAAAAAGAGATCGTCAACATCTCAAAAGATGGTGGTAGCGAGAAGGATACATTATACCACCACATTCCGGCATTCAACTACCTGGACCAAGACAGCAATTGGATCAATAATGAAACTTTGAAAGATAAAGTCTACCTCGCGGACTTTTTCTTTACACGTTGTCCAACGATCTGCCCCACTATGGCTAAGCATATGCTAATAGTCGCCGATCACTTCAGAGATGAATCTAGATTTGTCATCCTCTCGCATACAATAGATCCCCGGCATGATACCCCCACTGTCTTAAAAGAATATGCTCGCAAGTTGGGGGCTCCGGACATATGGAGATTTGTAAATGGTCCTAAGTCCGAGGTGTACCACATTGCTGGTGCGGCTGGTTACTTTTCTTTTGCAGGCGAAAATCCAGCGGCGCCCGGGGGAATAGATCACAGCGGCGTCTTCACCTTGGTCGATGGTCAAGGTCGCATTAGAGGGGTATACAACGGTATCGCGCTGGATTCTGTGAAAGTGGCGATTGATGATATACGACGCCTGCTAGACAATGGATAGTATAAAAAGAAACATAAATATAACAACAAATACGATCATGATATTACATAGACAATACACTACATTAAGCCACACCTGCTGGATGGTGGCCCTCTTATTGGGCGCTCTTTACAGCTGTAACTCGGCTACAGATACACAGCAAAACCCAACGGATTCCGCCACTAGAACGGTGGATATTTCACAAATGATCCCGCTGGCAGACACCACTTTTTCAGGACAAAAGATATCTCTCTGGGCAACTGATAGTCTGGAGAACAAATTTGAGACTCTCTATCTCAAGCTGGAAGATGAAAAGGGAAACCCACTACCTGATGTATCAGTAGACTATAACTTGACAATGGATATGGGTATGATGAACCATGGAGGCCCCTATTATCCACTTGTCAGCAAAGGTGGTGGTATTTACCAAGCGGATGTGGTATTTATCATGGCCAATATGAAAGATATGGGAAAGGGCTGGTTATTCAAAACCTTACTTAAAGGCCAAGGTAAAGTGGATACATTGACCTTCATGCTCCCCGTAAGACAGGCATCTATACCTCGTACCCTTGCTACAGGAACGTCGGAAGACACTAGGGTATTTGTATCATGCCTGTTGCCGTCAACGATTGAAGTGGGCGTACATCCGATCGAATTCGTGCTACATAAAATGAGTCAAGAGACATTCCCAACTCTTGATGGCTACAGTGTAGAGGTCGACCCTATCATGCCGCAAATGGGACATGGCTCTTCTGGAAATAAAAATGCGGAAGGCAAAGGCAATGGACACTATACTGGCATTGTCAACCTATCCATGCCCGGTGAGTGGCAGGTTAAAGTAAAGCTGCTGAAAGATGGTAAGCCCATATCACAAGATAGCTTAGTCTACCCTATCTACGTAAAGGAAAAATAAATCATTATTTAGGAACACAAATTACCATTACACCGTAGAACTGAACAATGGAGGGGGCCTCATGGCTTTGCCAGATAGTTTACTTTTGAAAGCCTTATCATACACAGTGGTATCTGTCATGAACGCAATACCAATCACTAACACCTGCCAATTTTTTAGTCAATACAAAATTTTGAAACACAAACAAGAAATGAAAACACAAACAATATATACACGAAGTAAATACATCCTTATCGTGACCATGATGATTCTACTTATCATGAATGCCTGTGGCAAATCTGATGCGCCTTTACCTGATCAACAAAAGACCGGGCAATTTTCCATAGAATTTGACAACATCGTTGGTGAAGAAACACTAGGATTCGAGCCGAGGGTATATAAAAATGCACAGGGCGAACTATTTAGGATTAAAACCCTACAATACTTCATCAGTAATATCAAGTTGTATAAGGCAGATGGAAGCGCTCATACCGTCCCGCAAGAGGATAGCTATTTTTTGATAAATGGTGCCGACCGCTCCTCTCGATTCACAAAAGTAAAAGTACCAGAAGGAGACTATACTAAAGTAGAGTTTATCATCGGGGTGGACAGTCTCAGGAGTACCATGCCAGTCGAAAAAAGAACAGGAGTTTTGTCTTTCAATCCAGGAGAAGGACACGAAGGCGGTGCAATGTATTGGGGCTGGAACAGTGGATACATCTTTTTTAAAATGGAAGGATACTGTGACTTGATAGCAGACAATCAGCAGGGCGATCCGACCGGCAATAAGCAATTTAGATATCACATAGGGGGCTTTGGAGGTTATAGTTCGCCAACGCTCAACAATATTAAAAAAATCACAGTGGATCTCAATAAAGCTGGCATAGCTCAGGTGCGGGAAGGGCTCCGTAGTAATGTACATCTATTTGTAGATATCTTGAAAGTATTCAATGGTCCGCACACATTTAGCATAGCTACCCATCCGAATGTGATGTTCAGTGAGTACAGCACACATATTGCCAGCAATTTCCCACATTTCTTCAGCCATGACCACACAGAGAATTTTGTACGAAATGAGAATGAACTATAAGAGATGAAGGCAAATCGAATGTTGAATCCGGGATTATATCCTTGAAATCATACATTCATAACATGATACTGATGAAAAAAACAATCATAATTATCGGAATTTTAGTGTTGATATGGGCTTGCAAAAAGGGGGAAGACCAGCTTACCGAACTGATCCCAGAGTTTGTAAGTCCAAGCAATTTTCCGAATCCAACTTATGATTTCACAAGAAATACAATTACAAAAGATGGATTCGAACTGGGTAAACGGCTCTTCTTTGACGCTCAACTGTCTCGTAACAATACTATCGCGTGTGCAAGCTGTCATATCCAGTCGGCGGCCTTCACACACCATGGACATGATGTAAGCCATGGGATAGATGATCGGCTAGGTATCCGCAATCCCATGCCCATCATGAACATGGCCTGGCAAAGGGAATTCTTTTGGGATGGGGGCGTATTCGATCTGGACCTATCAGCGGTCAACGCCATCACAAATCCTGTCGAAATGGATGAGACTGTACCTAATGTGCTCAAAAAACTGAGAGCTCACCGGGAGTACCCGTCGCTATTCAAAAAGGCCTTTGGCACGGCCGAGATAACCGATGCACTATTCTTCAAAGCTCTATCTCAATATATGCTAATGGCCGTGAGCAGCAACTCTAAATATGATCGTGTAATACGCAAAGAACATGGGTATATCTTTACGGAACAGGAGCAAAAAGGATACATCTTCTATCAGAAAAACTGTTCGTCCTGTCATGCTGAACCCTTATTTACCAACAGAAGTTACCGCAATAACGGATTAGCTCCTAACAGGGTAAACGACACAGGCAGAGATTCTGTAACGCTGAATCCCGCAGACAGATATACATTCAAGGTACCCAGCCTTCGAAATATATCCTATACGGCTCCGTATATGCATGACGGTCGCTTCCTTACACTCAATCGGGTCATCGAACATTACCGCAATGGCATGGTAGACTCCCCAACGTTAGATCCAGTTTTCAGAAAAGCAGATGGTACGCTGGGAATAAAAATGACAGATGAGGAAAGAGACGATCTAATCGCATTCTTAAAAACACTGGACGACCGAGATTTCGTGACAAACAGATTATTGGCGGCACCTGAGATAGGGTCAGGCTTTGTCGTGAACTAACAAATGGTAAACTTAACATACAAAAGTAGAACTACCGAATATGAAAAATCAATTTAAAAACCGCGCTCTATACACGATGCTCACAGTGCTTGTATTTGCACTAGTGACTCCGCTAGCGAGAGCATGTGATATCTGTGGATGTGGAGTAGGCAGTTACTACATTGGCATCCTTCCTGACTTCAATAAGCGATTTATAGGGCTCCGCTATCAGCATAAGTCGCTCCGCTCCCATCTCGGTCCTACCGGCAACCGTACGCCAATCACGGCAGATGAGACCTATCAGAGCCTAGAAATGTGGGGAGCATGGAATCTTGGGCAGCGCTGGAGAGTCATGGCTATCCTCCCCTATAACTTCAATGCCCGCGATATCAAAGGCAGTGGTCAGCATGGCAAAAAAACTGGACTGGGAGATGTTATAGCAATGGGCTACTACAAACTGTTTGAAAGAGCAGAAACCACCTCATCCAATAAGCTGCTTGTCCAATCACTATGGATAGGCGCTGGTGTAAAAGCGCCAACGGGCAAATATGATGCAAGTGAACGGAGCAATGCGGCGCAAGATTCCCCAAACAACTTTCAATTAGGGACGGCTAGCACGGATTTCATGGCCAACGTAGCCTATGATATAAGGCTGATGGATCTGGGGTTAAACCTCAATGCAAGTTACAAAATAAATACCGCGAATAAATATGACTATAGATATGCCAATAAATTCACTACAAATGCACTCGCTTACTACAAATTCAGCTTGTCTAATCATATACGCATAGCTCCAAATACAGGCATAATCTATGAAAGTCAAACGAAGGATATCGTTTATGGAAGATATGATGTCGCACAGTCTGGCGGACACTCCACGACGGCAGTAGTGGGTATGGAAGTAAATATGGGAAAGATATCATTTGGAGGCAACTATCAATCTCCCTTAAGCCAAAATCTAGCCGATGGACGTGTAAAGGCGGGAGATCGGTTCCTGACTCATTTGTCCTTTAGCTTTTAATACCAAAAAAATGACAGAGAAGCGGGATAGGCTCACCAGGTCTCACTCGCTACATCAACACGACCTGACAACAGATTAGAAAACATATTTAAGAAATAGCTATATATGAAATCAGTCAATATTTCCATTCTCCTTGTTTTTGGTTTACTAGTAGCCATTACATCGTGTCATTCTAATAAAAATCCGGATATAGCAGAAAAACACAACACCTCAGAAAGCGAAAAAAAGATGTCGCCAAACGAGATTCATGATTTCCTAAAAATTGGTAACAAAGGGGTCGGCCCCGTTCACACATTTGCGCATACAAGATTCGATGAGCAATTGGCAGATAAAGGAAATAAACTTTTCATTGTCAAATGCACCATATGCCATGAAATAAAGGAAGACAAAATCGGTCCGGCACTATATGGAGTGACCAAAAAGAGAACTCCGGAATGGATGTTAAATATGATGCTTGCCCCCGAAAAGATGCTAGTGGAGGATCCCGATGCCAGACGACTCGCTTCATCATATGATGGGGTTATGACAAATATGGGACTACAGCCAGAAGAGGCCATCGCTGTACTGGAGTATCTTCGGCAGGAAGATGCGAAATAACGTAAAACGATTAGATCATGAAAAATAATAATAGAAGACAGTTTATCAAAAATGGAATAACCCTCGCTGCCAGCATAGTGGCCGCAGATGAATTTGTTTTTGCGTCGATCGGTACCTACCCCGGGCCAGATAGGGCTTTCGAATTCGATGTCGTACCGCTGAAGTACGGATATCATGAGCTCGAACCGGTCATTGATAGACAGACGATGCAAATCCACTATGAGCGTCATTACAACAACTATGTCAAGACCGCTAATGAAGCGATACAGGCGGAAGGCGTTGATCTAAAGCACGTCAGCGAACTGTTTAAGACAATATCGTCTTATTCTTCAAAACTGCGGAACAATGCCGGAGGAGCTTTCAATCATGCACTCTTCTGGACCATACTTCGTAAGCCTACACCAGCGAATAGGCCTAGCGGGAAACTAGCTAGAGCAATCAATCAGGATTTCGGATCTTTCGAAAAATTGAAAGAAAGATTTACAGAGCAGGCCTTACAACAATTTGGATCAGGATGGGCATGGCTGACCTGGAATGAAAGTAACCTACAGATTGGAACCACATCCAATCAGGACAATCCTTTAATGGACATCACTGACATACAAGGTGAGCCTATACTAAACCTCGATCTATGGGAACATGCCTATTACCTTAAGTATCAAAACAAAAGAATAGATTACATCACCAATTGGTGGTCTATCATTGATTGGGATCGAGTAGCCCTATACTATGAGTCGGATCATTCCGCATTTTGAGTATACGCAAGCGCCTCTCCTTTGGAATGACAAAAAAGCTTCTCGACTTGCCACTTTCAGCGGGTCGAGAAGCTTCTACCTACAGGCTGCTTTTAGGCATCATTTCCTATTGCAGCTTCCTAAACTCGTCTGGACTCACACCATATTTCTTTTTAAAAAATGTAATGAAATAGGAGACATTGTCAAAGCCAAGTAGAAAGGACACCTCAGATATATTTTTATACGTATGGATAAGAAGACGTTCCGCCTCCAAAAGCACACGTTGCCGGATCATCTGTCCAGCAGAAACACCTCTTCGTTCCTTACACAGGCGATTCAGATAATTGCTGGAGATAAAAAGTTGATCCGCATAGTAGGATGGAAAGCGTTGAGTCCGGTAGTACTCTCCCAATAAGCGCTCGAAAGCTATGATCTTTTCCTCTTTTTCGCTCCTAGGAAGCTCTTGGGGCCTGGAATGGATCTGTCGGCTGATCGTACCCATAATAATATTTAGATAAGATCGCAATATATTATTGGCGTCGGGACGCCTATTTAGATACTCACGATGCATAGTCTCCAGAATGAACGGCCATCCGGCCACTTCCTCCAGCCCGATATCATATGGACTAGTTCGCTGCTCCTTAAAAAAAGAAAATTGATAAAGAGCGTGATCAGTATACCTCCGTGTAAAAAAATTCTCTTCAAAATGAATCATCCAGCCTTCTGTATGTCCATCCTCCATCGACAAACTCATGACAGTACTCGGATGGAGAGAAATAACCTGCTGACGACCCAAATGGCATACACATCTATCTATATGGACTCCTATTTGCCCACATGTCAAGTAGATAATGGTACAAAATGTCCGTCTATTGGGCGAATGGAATTTCTGCATCTGTTTATGACCAATCTTGAGAGGATATATCGCAAATCCAATGTGGTCCGGGTCAATATTGTGTAACGTTAGTGTATGAATATTGTCTGTCTTGATAACCATAAATAATGTAACTGTAAAGTGAAATAATCAAACTATACGATCGTTACAATGGGTGGCTTAAGTATAAGCATAGATACACCTGCTAAGAGCGTGCTGATATTGAAAATACAATAAGAAGTGACCGTATGAGGTGCATGGAAAGGCGAGGTAATCGAACAGCTCGCAGGAGGTAGACATACATTCCAATTGATGTCCTTGACCTTGATTAATGTAGCTTGTTGGCCTTGCTCCTTTTCAACCTGTAGCTCCAAATAACAGTAACCACTACAGGTCACTGCCGGTGCAAATCGATTTACACACAAATTTGTATTAATATACTCGTAATTGACCGCAAAGCCCAGCCATACCCACATACAGCTAGTCGCTTGTAGCAAAATGGCAAAGAGGATAACGAGGGATAACTGCGTGCGCATTCAATCAGAAATAGTGATGAAAAGAGATTGCTCTGTCCGGGTCACTCCATAGTATATATAAAAAAATCAAGATCATAACATCATGACGATCCAGACTTTCATATAGCTATCTAAATAACAAGCAAATAGGTAGGGAGTGACTACGCAGCTATAGGAGGACGAAGAATACGATTGTGGTCACTAAAGCTATATAAGGAGGCCCGCATATCAAAATTCGATACGCATTTACGCTGCATTGAAAAATCGGGTAGAATAGGATTGACAATGGATTCGACAACGAAAAAATTTACTTCCTTCAATTTGTTCTCCATATTTTTCTTCTCATTTTCGCGGACCTTTTTAATTTTCTTCATCAGTACACAATTTCCTTCGCAGTGCAATTGAGGCTTATCTCTATTTTCACATAGATATTGTGTTATATATTCGCGATTGGCATAAAAAGCACCTAAAATCACCGCACCAGCGCACGCTTGAAAAAGCATGAGTACAGATACTATATAGAGTAATAGGCTCTTCATAAAGCACAAATATAGCACATTAATGGACGAATACGAAGCGCTTAAAAACCAAATTAGGTTTATTCAGATCAGGGATACGCTATTTTTAACATTGTGTAGGCGATTAGAACTATCCTATCACTCCCATCCCCTTTACTGAGGACTGGGGTCCACAGCTGTCTTGCTAATTACATACAGTGATTCGGATACCATTTATTCCCTTTGGAATACTATTTTCGAGAGTTTGATCAGATTAAGACTACTTATTAAAAGAATATTCAGCACTTTTATGATCGGAAACGGATCTAGGCTAAAAAGGCATCTTGAAGAAGTTCAATAATCGATCAGCATCTCAGTAAAATGGAGAGTAATAAAAGGATAGCAATACCATCAAAACAAATGTTTACCAATAAGAGTAAACGCATTCTCTTTGTTTTTTTTGTATTCCTGTTGTTTTATCTAGTTTCTTATCTAATCGACCCCTATTCAGAAGACTGGAAAGACTATTTCGACCGGAGTCCACTGGAGTTACTCACAGAATGGACTATATCCTTTATTTTCTGCTTATTGATCTCGGAGTCGAGTATTTTTATCCATTCCAGGCTTAATGCGTATATCCCTTGGACGAAAAACACCCCTAAGCGGCTAGCCTTAGAGATCGGCCTGAACTTCACTATGGTCACCCTTTGGATCTTGCTGGATATCGTAAGCGTATCTTTAATATTTGATGGTTCCTACTATCCGCAAACAGAGCTTTCCACAGAGGAGATCAAGGGTTTGATCCAGTGGATCGTAGCCAGCATGATCATCTCATTTGTCATAATAGCGATCAATACCGGAAGCTACCTGATCAACAGCTGGGTACAAACAGAAATGGAAATGACCGAAACAAAATTGCGGACGGCAGAGCTGAAACGCGCATCTGTTGAAGCAGAGTTAAATGCATTGAAACTACAGCTCGACCCCCACTTTATTTTCAATAATTTAAGTGTCTTGTCAGAGCTGATACTAAAGGACCAGAAGCTAGGCTACGAATACTCTGAGAATTTTTCAAAGGTATATCGATTCTTACTGGTCAATTCAAAGAAGAACATGATCAGCTTAGAAGAGGAATTAAAATTTCTGCACTCGTACATCTTTCTTACCGAGCATCGTATTGGAGAAGGTGTTCGTTTTGAAATCGACGTAGATAAAGCGAGCAGAAAGATGTCAATCCCTCCCCTGACGCTACAATTGCTCGTTGAAAATGCATTGAAACATAATAAGACGAGTAAAGACACTCCGCTGAGAATCAAGATCTGTAATGGAAATAAAGGTGAGCTGATTGTTGAAAATACACTTTCCCTAATCGACCATCCGGATCGCTACCCTACAGGAATAGGACTAAATAATATAATCAGCCGTTTTAAACTGCTATCTGAGCGGGAACCTGAGATATTAAAAACTGATGATGTCTTTCGTGTAATCATTTATCTAATAACATATGATCAATAGAATTGTAATTGTCGAAGATGAAAAACTGAACACTGATCGTCTAAAAAGACTGATCAATGAAATAAAGCCAGAAGCGGTTATAGCAGCTACTCTAGAAAGCATAAGTGAGGCGATGGACTGGTTTGGAAAGAACGAAAAGCCAGATGCAATCATGATGGACATCCGGTTGTCGGATGGCCTAAGTTTTGAAATATTAAATAATATAAAGCTAGATTGTCCCATAATCTTTACCACAGCATATGATGAATATGCCGTCCAGGCCTTTAAATATAACAGTGTAGACTATCTGTTAAAACCGATAGAGAAGGATGAACTTGCTATCGCCTTAAAGAAGGTCGAAGATATCGATGCCGCATTCAGCAATCAACAATCAATTGAGAGCCTGTTAAAATATGTCCAACAAAAAGAGTACCGGACACGTTTTTTGATCCCGTATAGGGACGGGTACAAAACAATAACAGTAAATGAAGTGGCTTGTATATATGTAGAATTGAAAAACTGCAAAGCACGCCTGCTGAACGGAGGCGACATCTTGCTTTCGCAGAGCATGGAGGAGCTGGAGCAGCAACTGGATCCTAAAATATTCTTCAGAGCGAACAGGCAGTATATCATCAACATTAATGTTGTCAAGCACGTAGTTAACTACTTTAATGGGAAACTGAAGGTCATACTAAATGACATTGATTTTGAAATTGTCGTGAGCCGGGACAAATCAAATCTACTAAAGGGATGGTTAGATCGATAGTCAGTGACCGCCCCATTAATAGACGAAAAAGATCAGTTCTCCTAAAAGAACCGATCTAACGAACAACCACATAACTATCTACTGGACACCACCTCCTAGAGCTCGATAGAGCTCGGTCACAGCGTCATACTTTTCTTTGTGAATGGATATGGCTTCAAGATCATTCTGCAGAGCATTGTTCTGTGCGAGGATCACTTCCAGATATGTTGCCATCCCACTTTTGTACAACAGTAGAGCGTCATTTTGAGCCTTCTTCAAAGAGGTACGCTTTTGCTCAACAAGCACCATACGCTCAGTTGCGTACTTTGATTTGACCAAAGCATCTGAAACCTCACCAACTGCCGTCATAACGGAGAGACGAAACTGCTCTGCCGACTTCTGTCGCTCGATCTTGCTGATCTCATAGTTTGTCTTTAGTGCTCTCTTTTGAAAAACGGGTTGGGCAATATTGCCTGCAAGATTTTTCACCAAAGCACCAGGAAGATCAAACCAGTTGTTGAACTTGAAAGAATTGACACCGATGGAAGGAGACAAACTAAATGTTGGATACATGGCTGCTTTGGATAGACCAATATTGGCATTAGCGACCACGACAGCATATTCAGCAGCCTTAACATCCGGTCTTCTACTTAGTAGATGTGCTGGAAGCCCAACTGCGAATGGCTCATCTAGTTTGTACCCTTCAAGTCCCGGAGAACGAACGATCTGATCAGGATAAGCGCCACATAAAATACTCAAGGCGTTCTCTTGTACTGCGATATGCTGCTTAGCCAACGGCACAAGTAATTCGGCAGTCTTTTTCTGAGCTTCGGCCTGCTCCACACCCAATGAATTGACCTGTGCAGACTGGAACTGAAGCTGTATCATCGTAAGCGTGCTATCGCTCAAGAGAATATTCTCCTGGGCCACCTTTAATTGCTCATCTAAGGTAACCAGATTGTAATAAGCTTGAGCTACTTGGACCACAATTCGGGTCTTGAGAGCCGAAAGATTTTCGTGTTGTGCAAAGTAATTGGCATGCGCTACGTCTTTGCGCAGCTTCGCTTTACCCCAGATATCTGCCTCCCAGGACAATAAGAGTGTCGCCGAAAAATCATCTAGATATTTTTCTCCGGTGAACTGCTCACTCAATGAGCCATTAAGTGAATTCTTGGATTGATAAACTCTAGATGCTCCGATATTCAGGTCAACATTGGGCAATAGTCCTAACTTAGCCTGCCTGTAGGCAAGATCCAATTGCTCAAGATTCAGCATAGCGACTGTTATATCCTTATTTCTCTCCAACGCCTGATCGATCAATGCTATCAAGTTTGGATCTTTAAAAAACGTCCTCCAAGGCAAAAGAACGGTATCTCCCGTCACATTGACCAGCTGTCTATAATGTGCTGGAGTATCGAGGTGTGGACGTTTGTATGTATTGCCAACGGCACAGGACGACAGCACAACTGCCGAACCAATGCACATGACTAAATGATGTAGTGTAAATCTCATTATTCAATATTTTGTACGTGTTGATTTGTTTTATTCTTCCCTGAAATCCGTTCTTGAAGGTATTGAAACAGCATGTACAATATCGGAATCACGAAAACGCCTAGAAGTACTCCGGTCAACATACCGAAGGCTGCACCTGTGCTGATCGACCTATTACCCATTGCGGAGCCCCCCGTAGCCACCATCAGTGGAATCATACCTGCTATAAAAGCTAAGGAAGTCATAATAATGGGCCGCAGTCGGGATTTTGCACCTTCCAACGCAGCATCTTTGATGGACAATCCTGCCGCGCGGCGCTGCACCGCAAATTCAACAATAAGTATCGCGTTTTTTGCAAGGAGACCGACAAGCATTATCAGACCAATCTGCACATAAATATTATTATCAAGTCCGATTGCTTTGATCGATGCAAAAGCACCTAAGATACCCGTCGGTATCGATAAGAGAACAGATAGTGGCAATAGGTAGCTTTCGTATTGCGCCGCCAGTAGAAAATATACAAACAGCAGACACAACGTGAGAATGACCATCGTTTGATTACCCGCTGACTTTTCTTCCAGGCTCAGTCCAGTCCACTCATAGCCGTAGCCAGACGGCAGCTTACTAAGCACATTATTTTCTAGATTGCTCATGATCTCACCACTGCTAGCTCCGGGCACAGGCACCACACTAATGGTCAGCGAATTGAACAAATTGTACCGATCCAAAGACTCCGGTCCGTACACCTTGGACAGCGTGACCAACGACTTGATAGGGACCATCTGTCCTAGATCATTACGGACCATTATATCATTAAAAGCCTCCTCATCCATCCGAAATACACCATCTGCTTTTACATTAACCCGGTAAAACTTACCGAAACGGGTAAAGTTCATCGACTGATCACCTGCAAAATAGATCTGGATTGCACTCATCATGCTACTGATCTCAACGCCCATCTGCTGTGCCTTATCTTCATCAACTTCAATCTCAAGCTGTGGAAAATCTGCACGGAAGGTGGTATACGCATATTGCACACCTGGTTGCCGCATGATGTCAGCCATCACTTGATCTCCCATCTTCTTGAGATGCTCCGGAGATTTGCCAGTTTTATCCTGAAGAACGATCTCTGCACCGCCCGTAACGCCATACCCGTCTACCGGAGGGCTTCTAAAAGCCATTACAGTTCCTTCCTTAATAGCTGCAAACTGCGCGGATAGGATACCCAAAATCTCATCTATATCCTGCACATTTCCGCGTTCGTTCTTGGGTTTCAGTTTAACGAATCCCATGGCATAAGCAGGGCTCGCGCTATTCGACAAGATATTAAAGCCGGTAATGGTGGAGCTGGTCTCTACTGCTTCTGAATGTTTCAAGATATCGTCGATCTTCTTGGCTGTAGCAGTTGTTCGATCCAGAGCAGTACCCGGAGGCATACTTAAATTGTAAATAATAAATCCATCATCTTCCATAGGTACAAAACTCTTAGGTGTACTGACCATCAGCCACCCTGCAACTGCAATAATGACGACAACAAATGTCCCACCGATCCATTTTCTAGATATCAGGAATTTGAGACCCTTGATGTATTTCCCGGTAAGATTGTCAAACCCGACATTGAAGGCCGTAAAAAAACGTCTCTTAAATCCTCCTGTAGTTGGTGGATGCACATCATGCCCAGCGGTATGATTATTCTTCAATAAAAGTGCACAGAGCGCCGGTGTCAATGTCAGTGCATTCACGGCAGAAATAATAATAGCTATCGCTAACGTATAGGCAAACTGCTTGTAAAATATACCAGAGGAGCCTGTCATAAAACCGATCGGAATAAATACCGCAGACATCACCAGTGTAATCGAGATAACCGCTCCTGTGATGTCGCCCATCGCACTGTGAGTGGCTTCCCTACCCGTCATATCGGAGCCTTCCATCTTACTATGGACAGCCTCCACCACCACGATGGCATCATCCACCACGATGCCGATCGCCAATACGAGTGCAAAGAGTGTCAGTACATTGATTGTAAAACCAAAGGCGAGTAGAAAGAAAAAAGTGCCTATGATAGCAACGGGTACTGCAATCGCAGGTATAATCGTTGATTTAAAATCCTGAAGAAACAGAAAAACGACGATAACCACGAGAATAAAAGCCTCTATAAGCGTAGCTTTAACCTGACCTGTAGCTTCATCCAGACGGTCTTTCGTACTCATCAAGCTGACATACTTTATACCCGGAGGAAAACCTTTGGACGCACTAGCGAGGACCTCTCTCACACCGATCTCGATATCGTTAGCATTGGAGCCGGTAGTCTGTAAAATAGCAACAGTAACAGCATTCTTTCCGTTAGAAGTCGAATTACCACTGTAGTTAATGGATCCAAACTCAATCCGAGCGACATCACGCAAACGGACGAGGTCTGCTCCATTCCTTTTGACAATAATACTTTCGTATTCCTCTACTTGATTTTTCTTACCCTTGTAGCGCATCACATATTCCAATGCAGCATTGGACTCCTCCCCCAGTTTACCGGGAGCGGCTTCTATACTTTGACTCGATATTGCAGCATTGATGTCATCCGGGACCAACCCATAGGAAGCCATTTTCTGTGGGTTCAACCAGACACGCATCGAATAGTCTTTTACACCGAACACCTGTGCCTGCCCCACACCAGGGACACGCTTGATCTGTGGAATCACATTGATATTGACATAATTCTGCAAAAACAACTCATCATACTTGTCGTTGTCATCTGCATATACGTTGAAAATCATGATCATACTATTCTGTTGCTTGGACGTAGTAAGCCCCATACGTATAACTTCTTGCGGAAGTATAGGGGTAGCTTGCTGTACCCTATTCTGCACATTTACGGCCGCTTGATCTGGATTCACGCCTTGCTTAAAAATCACAGAGATAGAAAATGAACCGTCGTTACTCGCTGTAGATTTGATATACTGCATGTTTTCCACACCGTTTATCTGCTCTTCAAGCGGTGTAACGACCGATCGAATAACCGCTTCGCTATTGCCTCCCGGGTAGCTACCCGATACCATGACAGTCGGTGGGGAGATATCTGGAAAGCGAGTGACTGGAAGCCGCATCAACCCGATAATGCCTAAGATCACTAATACCACGGAGATCACCGTGGCCATTACTGGTCTATCTATAATTTTTTTTAACATAATTACCTTTACTAAAAATATTACTTGTCCAATGAATCTAATGAGGAAGATGAAGGGACTACCGGCACTCCTTCAGACAGCTGATCAATCCGATTGACCGCAATCTTATCGCCAGGATTCAGTCCTGATTTGACAATATAATTGTCTTGTGAGCGTCCTTTGATCTCAATGGGTTGCATGGTCACCGTGTTGCTATCCGAAAGCATAAAAACAAAGAATCGATCCTGAATATCTTTGACGCTAGCCATAGGGACAGTTATAGCCTGGTCAATTCGTTTGGTCAAAATAATCCTTCCAGCCCCTCCCGAACGTAGAATCTTATCGGGATTGGGGAAAATTGCTTTTAAAGAGATCGATCCTGTCGAGCGCTCTATATTTCCACTGGCGATTTCAATCTGACCTTTGTGTGCATACACATTGCCATCGGCCATGATCATTTCGACGGTATTCATTCCAGCATCATACTTGCGATCATGCGCGAATTGCATAAAGTCAGCCTCACTCAGAGAGAAATACACCAATACGGTATTAATATCCGATAAAGTCGTCAGGGGGATAGCATCAGCCGGAGTCACCAGATTACCGACGCGATTCGGAATCCGTCCGATATACCCATTCACAGGCGCTTTGATAATCGCGAAAGCAGCATTTATCTGCGATGAGTTTAACGCAGATTTAGCTTGGGCCACCTGCGCTACTGTAGCATCATATTGCGCTTGGGCAGTCTGCAACTGTAATTCGGACACAACTCTACCAGCAACAAGCGGTCTTATTTTTTCAAGTTCAATCTTTGCATTTGCCTGAGCGGCCATTGCTATCTTAAGAGAAGCCTGACTATTGTTTACCTGCTCATTAAAGACATCTGATTTTATTTTGAAAAGAGACTGCCCTTTATTGACATAGTCGCCTTCTTTGACATAAATATCATCCAGATAGCCGGAAACCTGAGCCCTTATATCGACATTCACGGTACCTTCAATTGTACCTGGATACGTCTTCACGAGGCTACCATCAGCTAGTTGCACTTCCAAAAAATCGGTATTGACAGCTTGCTCCGTATTGAGGTATTCGTCACCACTTGCAGCACAGGAGCTCACAAATACACCCAAACTAACCAACATCAGCAAACGATTAAATCCATCTAATACCTTAAATTCTTGCTTTACCATCTTGATATAATTATTATTTTTCAGGCGCAAAGAACACGAGATTGAAGCAATAAAGGAGGGCCAATCTCTCTGAACCGTCGAAATTAGCTTCCGAAACGAAAACGGTTAAATCTGAATCAAAACATAGCAGCAATGATATCTAAAGGGGAAAATTATACTAAACAATATAGAAAAATATAGACACTCATCCCGATAAAAAAGAAATACGAAGTCGAGAACTTCTGCCAATCCTTAAACTATTTTTCCCTTCGCTTTTTTTGCTTCCAAAGTGACGGAGATAAGCAATTCGAGACAATTGGCATATAAGGAGTTTTAGGTTTATTAGGGTCTTTTCAAAAATTTAGAAGTACGTGTCCGCATTCAACTCTATCAATCGTCATAAGGACGAACAATAGAAATTTTTGATATGAAAGAATTTGCATTAATCTTTAGACTACACAGCATCGCAGATTTCCAACCTTCTGCCGAACAGGTGCAGGAACGAATGAACTGGCTAGGTGATATCATTGCTCAAAATGATCACCTATAGTTTCCTGTACTACGCGATGTATCTTTAAGAATCGCTACTATCCCACACGAAATTTCTTAGGAGACATACCTGTACTCCGCTTAAAATATCTACAGAACAGGCTGGCATCTCCAAAGTGGAGTTGGTTACTGATCTCTTTAATCGATAGCTTAGACGATTTGAGTAGCGATTTAGCATGCATCACGACGACATGGTCCACCCACTGTATGACAGATTTGCCAGTCTCAGACTTTAGTAAGGTCGTTAAATACTGAGGACTGAGATATAGTTCGTCAGCATAGAATTTAGCACTACGCTGATGATTTGCATATTTTGACAGCAGTACATAGAAGTTGTCGATAATTTCGTGCTTGCGACTTTGTGAAGATTTGCGACGCTTGGCCAAACTGGAATATGCTTCAGAAAGTGACGTGATTAATGCAAAGACAAGGTGCTGCAATACCTCTCCTTTCTTTAAGCTCCGATCTTGAATATAAAATTTTTGTAGAAATAGAATGAATTCACGCTGAAGAGACTGCTGCTCTCTAGATAAACGAATGATAGGCTGCCAGCGGATCTGGTCATTGGTGATGAAATCCATAAGTATCGGAAAACCACTGATAAAATCCAGAGAAAGGCCTACAGTAATCATCTGGGCATCTTCACTGGCATCCAATGGTTCAATCATGAGCTGCGGAAGTACGATCACGACATCCCCGCTGTCGATATCATATTCCAAAAACTGAATCCGCGCTTTCATATGACCAGAAAGCATAAAGCTCAGTAACAGTCCATCGAATTGATGCCTGTAATCTGAAAATTCCTTGACAGGACGGTGAGTCTGATTGAGGATGACGATACCACTAGATCGAGAAGGACAATCAATCTCATACAGGTCATAGATATCATCCAACGTAAAAAATAAAGACATCAGGTATTATTAAAAAATGCACATTTCAGAACCAAAAAACATGTGTAAAGATAGAAAATATTACAAATTGCGTATAACTACCCAAGAAAAGAATATTTTGCAGATCTAAATTATTGTATTTTTGACTATCCACAACAATAGAGCGCTACAATAATGAAATTACCATTCGAACACTATAATCCCTTATGGAAAACCAAATTTGAAGCGATTAAAGAAGATCTACAGTTGTTATTGATATCGCTGCATCCTCAAGTTGACCATATTGGCAGTACTGCTGTAGAAGGCCTCTCGGCTAAGCCTATCATCGATATCCAAGTGGGTGTAGAAAATGAAGAGTTTCTGGATCAGGTGCCTATCCTCTTGAAGCTCCCAAATCTGGTATATTATGAGAAGTATAACGACGATATGCCCTCACGACGCTTTTTCATACTTTTCAACAAGACAGTGAAAGAAATGGGTACCTCACAAATTGTCAAATTAAACGAGGAGATACCAGCTATCTTACACGATCATGATTTGCGTATCGCACATATCCACGTTTTCGTAAGGGGTGCAGCCGATTGGACAAGACACCTCGCATTCAGGGATTATTTAAGATCCCACAGACATGTCAAAGATGACTATCAGCAACTAAAACAGAAGCTCGTGGAGCAAAATTGGCAAGACGGGAATGAATACAATGAGGCGAAAGATACTTTTTTAATGAAATACGAAAGAATTGCAGTGGAATGGTATCGAACAAAATAATATCAATGAAAGAAATATCTATTATAATATCCCCAAATTGATAATTAATCAAAGCGACTATTATTGGTGCTTGGGGACAGATTGGATACACTTTATCAATTGAGAAGATGTGATTCATGTAAAATGAGGTTAATATGAAAAAAATTGATATCAAAGAGCTACGCAATGGGCAGGATTTTAAAGATTTCTATCTAAAAAATGTGACGCTTACATTCTGTGAACAATGCAATGCGCCTCCTTTTGTAGAGAATGGCGGATTCTTGGAAATAGCCAAATTGGAGAACCTCAAAAAACAACAAAAAAATATCGAGGGAAGACAGACCCGTCGTAAGTTTTACAGTATGGTCCTGCTAAGTAAAGGGGAAATTATCGAAACCATTGGCCATCAAAAATACCACTTCAAGGCAAATTCCATGTACTTCGTAGCGGAAAATCAATTGCAGAGAATCGAGCGTTGGAGTGATGATGTAATGGGTATATATTGTATGTTTGATGCTGATTACTTTCTACTATGTCTCAAACACCAAATTAAGCTCAACCAATTTCCGTTCTTTCAATTGAATGAAAAGCCATTTGTCGATCTTTCTGAACGAGAGTCAAGCATGATGGAGCATTTATTCTGGAAACTGAATCATGAAAAATGTCAAAAGAAAACCTTTAATGATGATCTATTAACGCGACTATTTTTGAATGTTATACTCCTGGAAGTCGAACGTATTTATACAAAAAGACGAGCGGAGAAAAGCATCTCCCTATCACGGAAAGACCAATTGGTCGCTCGGTTTCAAATGTTGGTTGCAGAGCATTTGATAGAAACAAGACAAGTAAATGGATATGCGGAAATGCTACATGTACACCCAAATTATCTGAACGATATCGTGAAAGAAGCTACGGGATTGCCGGCAAGTCATTTTATCCAGACACAGTTAGTGCAGGAGGCAAAATCAAGGTTACTTCAGACTAACGATACAGTATCGATGATTTCCATGGAATTAAATTTTGCCAATGACTCCTATTTTGGCAGATTTTTCAAAAAACTTACGGGTTTGACGCCAACGCAATTTCGCAAAAATCACAAACATTAAGATGATAGCCCAATTGCATAATGTGGCTTCACTAGCGCTAACCAGTACTCCGCTTGAATTTGCCTACTAGACAGGTTAATATATACAGAATAGACCACAGCTGTATAGATACACATATGACCTTATACTGATCATGAAGTCGAGAATTAATGAAATAAATAGTATATTCAAACATGAAAAATGTGGAAGACCCCGAATGGTTTTGGTCTATAATTGAACGTGCAGATCTGAGTAGGGATAGGCTTGAAAAAATTCTTAAAGATTGTACGAAACAACAGTTGATCAAATTCCAGGAAAAATTTGTAGACGCCTCGATCGAACTGCAGGATGCCCCCTTTACTGACTATATGGAAGAATCTGAAGATGGAATGGAAGACATCGCAAACTGGATCGTGAGCAATGGTAGAGATTTCTATATTCAGATTACAAAAAACCCAGACAAAATACCAACTAGTGTCAATGACTTTACACACCAGATACTTTTTGGCGTAGCTGATGAAGTATGTGTAGAAAAATATGGAGAGTCGACAGGCGTGTACTAATCTAGGAATCCGTTTAGAGTACACAGACAGATATTCCAAAATAATGGAAAAGATGGTCGCAGTTTCCTAAATACCCATGGATAGGATTACAGATCAGGTCCAAATAAGTTAGAGACTACCTCCCCTCATCTGAGGTAACCTCCAGATAGGCATCAAATAATCCAATATCTCCAGAATACAATATGCTATCTATAAAACTATCCAGATATCCGATGGATTCGGAGTCATTCCTAAAGACCTGATCTTTAACGATAATCCACTCAGAGAGGAAATAGGGTGTATGCTGATAAAATTCTTGATCCCTTATAGCCTGATCCACCATTTCATATGCCACCCTACCATCTAGCGGATCATTAATGCTTGTAATTTTTGCTTGTATTTCTTTAAGAAAAATGTAAATCTCATGTTTTTCCATAACCCTATCTTGTTCTTCTATTTCCAGCAATGCATTGACCGATTATTAGGATTTACAATCGTGCATGTAATATTGAAGGCGAATTTACTAGAAAATATTTTCAGAACCTATTACACGACGACATCCACAACAAAATAGCCGCTCGTATATCGGAGCGGCTATGACAGCATACATTCTTACTGGAAAATCTACTAATATTAGAAAAGAAGAGTCTTCCCTCCTATCAATTCAAGGGATTTATCACGACTTGATCCACCAATTTACCTTGCTGATCCAATATTCTAAAAGTGCCTTGCAAATCTGTCAAATCAACCCGTAATACGTTATTATTGGAATTAACAATAATAGGAAATTTAACTGTCGATGAAGGCGGCTTAATAATATGTCTGTGCAGATGTCCGGATAGCATGATCTGAACACCTGCGTCATTCAATATTGGAACGAATTTATCAAGAATATCCTGCTCACCATGCCATCCTCCAAAAGGAGGCATATGACACACAACAACTTTGTATTTGGCGTCTTTAAATGAAGGATCCTGTACAGCCTTCGATAGCCATTCCGCCTGCTCTGTTCGATAATTGTCCATTTCGACGATGCCACTGTATTCAATATCGGTATCGGGTTTATCCTCTCCACAATCTAGTACAATGATTCCGGTATTACCGTGTCTGAATTGATAGTAGAGCTTTCCGGTAGGAGTTGGAAAATAACTTGGATACTCAATCGCAAATGGTCCGCGGGTCTCGTGATTTCCGCGGGCATAGAACATGGGTTTTTCACTTGCAAATTTTTGGATAGCAAGGTCCATAAAACCAGCATACATCTGTTCTTCGCTAAGTAGATTGTCCACCATATCGCCATTAAAAACGACAAAATCACTCGTCTTCAGATCACCAATATCTAACAGCTTATCAAGTACTTCGTTACGACCATGGATATCATTCACCACAGTAAAATGTGTAGAATTAGCACTTCCTAATGTTCTAAAAGTAAGTGGTGCTTTTTTGTAAACGTCGCTTGCGACGACTTTGCCATATTGTACATTGACCCCTTCATGTTTCAATACTTCTTGATTATATACCCGATAGCGATATCGCGTACCAGGTGTAAGATTTTTCAAAGTCACTTGATGGAGCTTACCTACTTTTTTAAACCCAAAGGCAGATGCAAAAAATTTAGGTCTCTCCTTATGGTAAAAATGGCTTGAATCATCGGGCGCTAACTCCACCCACCCTGTTGCTGGCCTATCACTGGTCCAAATAATAGACACAGATTGATCAGTGAGCCCTTGTATAAAAGGCAGATGGGACAACTTAATAGATTCTTGCGCGGAGAGCTGTACACAGCCTAGCAGCATACAGTAAAGAACATAGTATCTTAGTTTATAAGGTATCATGAGCATAAATTATTTATATAGGTTTTCAACTCGTTAAAGGAGCACATGATGCTCAGTTTGTTTATTCATTATTGTTTGATTCCAAAGACATTCATGCTACCTCTGGTAGTATTACAGGAATACCGCATCCGATTCTTATTGGTACACGTATCTTGACACTGCCATCAGTATCGTAGTCAGTCAGCCTTCCCATCAAGGCATCATTAGTAACCAGGATTTTGAATAAGTAATTTGTTCTTATTCATTTCATCTCGCAATATAGGCAAGAAGTAAGCCTTATCCAACCAGGCATATTTTTCAAAATCAGTATGTGTTATTGTCGGCTCAGAAGCGGTACTGTGATCTGGATTCATTTTATATACGATATCCGCAACCTTAGTTGTTATATTATAGGTCTGTGGACCCAGTAACCAGCGCCGCACATCGTAGAATCGATGTTCTTCAAAAGCCAGTTCTATTCTTCTTTCATTTCGATACCTCTCCTTTAAACTTGCACCTACGTCTGTAATATCGGGCATCCCAGCTCTTTTACGAATCATATTGAGATACTTTCGCGCCTCCGCCTCTTGACCGAGTTCAATACAAGCTTCGGCATAGTTCATCAATACCTCCGCATAGCGTATAAATCGCCAAGATACAGTTTGCTTGTCATATTGAGGGTTGACTGCAGGGTCAATAAATTTTCTCAGATAGTAACCCGTATAACTTCCATTCCAATCCTCAATCGTACTTTTGCGCGTATCTACACCGTATTGGACGTCTATTTTATTTGTAGATGTATTCCAACGTTCCGATCGTCCTGTTTGCAACTTATTATCTGGATCCAGCCCCTTTGCATCGTCCGGTCGCTGGCGCCAAGAGGCACCGTTGTAAAGTACAGTAGAGTAAAATCTAGGATCCCTATTCTGATACGGATGTCGAGCCATTGTCGGATTAGACCAGTCGAATTTACGGCCGTCTTTCATTTCAAAATCATCCACAAAATCAGCTAAAGGGGCATTAGTACCCCACCCATGATAACCATTAGGAGACGAATATAGGCCTACACGCTGTCCCATAGGAATTGTAAAATATTTGATAAAGATATCTTCCTCGGTCTTTTTATTTAAGAATATCTCAGTTAGATTTTGAGAAATATCATCTGTCGAGGCCGGAATTGCTTTATACAATTGGTATTGATTCAAATCAATGACAGCCTCGGCCGCATCCTTTGCTGCTTGCCAACGTGCAGCACGATTACCGTTTTGGTAACGGATCAGTTCCTGTCTTTCATAATTGGGAAATACAGCAGTATTATACAAGTCGCTAGCAGCATAGAGTAGTACACGCGACTTCAACGCTAACGCAGCTCCCTTAGTAATGCGACCATCATTAGCTCCAGTGTGCTTTAGAGGCAATAGCGCAGCCGCTTTATCAAGCTCCTCCACCATAAAGTTGACACAGTCCTCGTAAGAGTCGCGTTCCTTTTGAAACTCATCCGTAAGAGAATAAGGTGCCGTAATGATAGGCACACCTCCATAGGTACTGGTCAACAAGTAATAATAGTATGACCGTAAAAAGTGCATTTCCCCCGTCATCCGATCCTTCAATGACTTACCGTCCACCAGTGATGTAGAAAAAGGCACCTCTCCTACTTTTGCAAAAAAGATATTGCAAAACCGGATGCTCTTATACAAATCTGCCCATGAACGGTTACGTGACACCCCCCACCCCAGCAGATCATCCGGAGATTGTATACTACGATTAAAGTTTAATGACGCAGCATTACCTCTATAATGAGACTCGTCAACGAGATTGGCTTTAAAGCGACCGTCGGTCAACGGCTCATCCAATCGAAAATAGAGCTGATTGATAAATGTTTCAACCAGAGCGGGATCATTCCACACCGCATTTTCGGAAAATTCGGTTGAAGGATCTGTGTTTAAAAAGTCTTTTTGACACGATCCAAATGTCAGAAAAGAAAATATGATCAATATATTAAGACGTTTTTTCATTGGAATATTTACTTTTTGAGGTCTTTCAAACCCTGTTTGCTTTATTTATAAGTGTCCGTATTATCTGTATTCATAAGCTCACTTCTTTCAATTTAAAATAATGAAGCCCTTATATTCTTATACACCTCCATTTCCGGATAGTATACTGATGCAGATCTTACTGAAGTTAAAAAGTTAGCGACATACCTACATTATACACCCTATTCAAAGGATATGCTGTTGCAGATGTTGTCTCCGGATCAAAATCTATCACCTTACTCCAGGTCAACAGATTCTGCCCACTGAAAAACAACTGTAGCTTTGAAAGCTTTAACTTCTGACAGATATTGTCCGAAAAATTATAACCAAATTCAACATTTTTCAATCGAACATAATCCGAATTTTGTAACCAATAGGTATTTTGGTTAGCCCTCCAATATTCGTTGTACCGATTCCACGTCCGTGGCTTTTGGGCATTCGGATTGTCTGCGGTCCACCGACCTTCCACGTTTTGCTTCAAATAGTTCCCTGCCTCACCCTGCATCTCATAGTAATTGTTACGGATGGCACCAGTTGCCCCCTGAAAGAATAAACTTGAATAAAAACCTTTATAAGACAGATCTATATTAAGACCACCAGTCAAGGTCGGCAATTCTGTCTTTGCCGATCGAACACGATCCAGTCCATCGATCTTACCATCGTTATTGACGTCTTCAAACTTTATATCACCAGGTCTTGCTCCTGCCCAATGAGGATATCCATCGACTGCTGCCTGATCGCTAAATATACCGATAGCATTGTAATAGAGTTCTGCATTCATCGGCCTTCCAGTAGACTGCTGATAAGCAGGGATACCAGGCGTCTCATCCCAAAAGCGGATCCGATTATGATTCGTAGCGACATTACCACTTACCGCATAGCGAAATTCATTGACTTGATCTGAATATCCCAATACAAGTTCAAATCCCTTATTGGTTACCTCTCCAATGTTTTCTTTCGGTAAAGTAAGCCCACTGGAGGAAGGTACAGAGGCATTTCTATTCCACAGGATATTCGTACGTATATTATAGAAATACTCCGCAGTCAACGTCAATTTATTATTCAAAAACTTGGCATCCACTCCAAAATTAGACTGGTTGGCGACTTCCCAGGTCACATTCGGATTGGGAATACGTAATTCATTGAGCACTTTATTTTCTTGTGTGCCGTTGAATACATAGATATTAGAAGCTCCAGTCAGAAAACCGTAACTGGACATAAACTGGTAATCATCAATACGGTCATTACCGGTCTGTCCCCACGAAGCTCTAAGTTTCAAATCAGATACAACGGGTTTGATAGATTCCCAAAAAAATTCATCCGATACACGCCATCCACCTGAAATTCCCGGAAAGAAACCAAATCTCTTCTGATTCGGAAATTTATACGATCCATCGTATCGCCATAAAAACTCAAGTAGATACTTATTGTCAAAATCATAATTCAGACGACCAAAATAATTCAGACGAGCCTGCGTCGCCGAGGCACCCGAGTTGTCTTTCTCGGCATCTCCCCCGGCAAAAAGTTCTTCAATAGCAGACGACACGAAATACTTTCTGAACGCATAAAAATTCATATTGTCACCTTTGATTTTTTCGATACCGATCAAACCATTAAAATGATGCTTTTCGGCAAAGCTCCGCTCATATTTAACCAATGCATTTAAGGTCAGGAGATTTTTGGTATCGAAATCCTGTCTCAGCTGTGGTGCTGAAAAACCCTTGAGCCCTCCTACCAATACCGGGACGCCATCCTTATCGTAGGTTTTCCCGTCCCAATTGTACAACGTCCATGGCGTCTGCCATAATTTATCATTTTGTAAAGTTCGATCATAGCCCACATTTCCAGTAACTGAAAATCCTGTCAAGCCGGGAATCGTAAATTCAATATTAGCCCTTGATTCGAGCATCATCGTCTTATTACGATCGTACCCCGTTTGATTGGTCGTAATGACTACAGGGTTATTACCGTATTCGATATCCGGACCATTTTGTCCAGAAGGCCAATAGGCATGTAAGTTCGGCTTTCCCCGAAGGATCATACCGAATATATCTGCTGCAGATCGCGTCGGATAATTTCTATTATATTCTCTCAACGCAGCATTTACACCATATTTAATGTAATCATTGAATTTTCCGTTCAAATTGGACCGAAAATTATATTGATTAAATTTCGTAGCGGAGTTTTTGTAAATCGCGCTTTGCTTATCGTAGCCACCTGAAATATAATAGTTCAAATATTCTGATCCACCGTTGATATTAATGGCCATTTTTTGCTGAGGAGCCGCATGATTAAAAGTTTCGGCAAACCAATCAGTATTCGGATATTTCCAGATATCAGCACCGGAACGATAAAGATCAAGTTCTTCGTCTGTATATTTAGGCTTTTGTCCCGCATACTGGCTTATTTCATTTAGCATCTGCGCATATTCAACAGCATTAGCCGTATTAGGAATGACAGTCGGTTGCGACCATCCTTGATTGTAGCTAAGTGTCACTTGAGGTTTTCCGGTTTTGCCCTTTTTTGTCGTCACCAAAATCACACCATTTGCAGCCTGTGAACCATAAATAGCAGCCGAGGCATCCTTCAAAATAGTAACACTCTCAATATCTTGAGGATTAAGACGTTCTATAGACCTATTGGCAATACCATCTACCACGATCAATGGCGAATTGTCGCCTAAGGTGTTAGCACCACGGATACGCAAAGTCGAATTGTCACTTCCAGGCTCTCCTGAAGCTGTGGTCGCTACCAGTCCAGGAAGACGACCCGCGAGCGTATTGGTTACATTCATCACAGGTGATCTTTCCAATACATCTCCTTTCACATCCACAATAGAACCTGTAACCGTCGATGCCTTTTGAGTTCCATATCCGACCACCACCACCTCGTCCATTGCCGTCACACTTTCTTCAAGTTGGACTTGCACAAAGCGATCATTGTCAATCCTCATACTGGTATCTTTATAACCCACCATACTGAACTGAATGATTCCTCCACGGCCATCTATCAAAAGACTAAAAGAGCCGTCGATAGCTGAAGATGTCTTGTTATTACTCTTGCCTTCGCTCACCGTCACGTTTGCCAACGGCTGGCCTTTATGATCTAAGACTTTGCCTTTGATCAACATTTGTTGAATTTCGGTCGTAAAAGAAGGATTGCCAGCTACTTCATTAGCAGAAATAGAGCTCAATACAATATTTTTGTCAATCAGTTTATAGGTAATGTTATACTTCCCTAGCAACTCGTTTAGGACCGTTCCCAACGCCGCATCCTGAAATTTCACATCTACCTTTTGAATATGAGAAATTAAGGATTCTTTATATAAAATATTGTATCCACTTTGCTTTTGGATATCTCTTAGTAAGGTCTCTAGCCTCGCATTTTTCTTTTTGAGATTGATCTTCTGACCGTAAGAATATGCACTCACTTGGAAACTTGCAGCGAATAGTAAAGGGATGGCAATCGATAGCTTCATAGCCAATGGTTTAAGAGTGGAAATTTGTCTAAACTCCATAGCAAGCCCCCACCGATTTTTTTTGTATTTTTGCATTCGGTTGATTTAATTAATTTTTATAAATGGTTCGATTGGTCAACTGTCTTCTTTAGAAGACAAAAACTTCAGGAGCGGTCTGAACGCTCCTGAAATCTTTTTATCCTTGTATCTTTATTTTTTTACATAAATAGTTCTCCCTTCTATCTCAAAGTGTATCCCCCCAACCAATTCAATAGTGTTCAATAGTTTACGAATATCTTCATACCTGGACACGGTCCCTGAAAACTCAAAGTTTTTAAGTTTAACATGATAGACAACATCCACATCATACCATCTGCTGATTATTGCCATGACATCCTCAATAGAAGTTTTATCAAAAGCAAACTTTCCATCCTTCCAGGCGGTAAAGTAGTATGGATCTACCCGTTTTTTGGTTACTTCATTACTCTCGATATGAAAAACAGATTGTTCAGCAGGCTTCAGATATTGATCCCCAAGTTTTGCATCTACAAAGTTGAGCTTCACCTGACCTTCAACTAAGGTTGTCACGACTGTCGCACCATAATTTTGAAGGTTAAATTCTGTGCCCAGCACTTCCAGCGCCTGACCTCCTGTATAGATGATAAAAGGTACCCGTCTACCGTTATCTAGCTGCGTAGTCACTTCAAAATATGCCTCACCCTTCAAATAGATTTCCCGCTTTACATTGTTAAATACGATTGGGTAGCGAAGAGAAGTCATAGCATTTAGCCACACACGTGTTCCATCTGGTAATTTTAGATTATACTCCCCTCCTGACGGTGTGACAATTGTGTTGAATACAGTCCGTTCTTGGTTGGATGTCCCTTCTTTCATTCGATAGCTGATCAAACCATCTGCTGACTTTAAGATTTCAAATGAACCATTATCAATTACGGTATCTCCTTCAATCTTGTCGAGATCGATAAAGTCACCATTTTCAAGAATAATCCTGGCTCTTTCCTTCCCTGGCAATACAATATCTCGATTTCCGCTCGCCAAAGAGGCGTCTAAGTCAGCGTTGATAGCCTGTTCTCTATTTGACCATAACAAAAGGCTGAAAATGCCAGCACATAAGATGATGGCTGCTGCAGCAATTCGGATGATGTTTTTAAGCGCTATTTTCCGGGAAATAGTTGTGATTTGGATGTCTTCCTTTATTCGAATATCAGATTTAATCTTGTCAAATAATTCATCATCACCCGGTTCAGTTAGAGAAGTATCTTCCAATCCTTGTTCGTCCGTCAACTGTTCCCAAGCTTCCAAAAACTCTGGATCTTCCAAGTACTGGGCAAAGTTAGCTTTGGAATCTCCCTGAAGAGATCCCGCGTAAAACTGCCGGATTAGATTTTTATAGGCTTCTACTTTTGACATCTTTTATTACCTGTGCTCTATTACACTAATCGCGCGGGAGGAGAAGATGTACTAGTCAGAAATTGGTTTTTATCAAAAAAAGTAATAATAATATCTTATCCAATTTCAGTCGTACAAAAGTACAAGCAGCTGCAAGATGATTTCTAACTGTATGCTGTGAAATCCCCATTTCCTCAGCGATCTCCTTATAGCTGAGTTCATTCAATTTGTTCAACCTAAATACGATCTGCTGCCGAGAAGGAAGATCTTTAAGAATACATTCCAAAAGATCAGAAAGGTCTTTACTTTCAATGTGGGCATCCAAATAATCACATGCTTCATTCCATTGTGAAGGATTGGCCAATTGATACTGTTCACGTATCAGTGCCTTCCGAAAAGAAGATATAGACATCCGCTTACCGACGACATATAAAAAAGGAAAAATAGAATCGACATTCGGTATTTGCTCGCGTTTGAGAAACAATTGAACAAATACTTCCTGCAATACTTCTTCCACTTCCAAGCTGGATGTACAAAATTTATTGAACTTTTGAAATAGAATAGGTTTGTAAAACACGAATATCTTTCGAAACACAGCTTCGTCACCTAACTGGAAGCGATTAAATTCTTCTAAATTACAAGGCATCCCTTTCAAATCCATTGATACAATATTGGGGTTATTCTTGGTTAAAGAAACGAAATTGATGTTAAAACTATATAAATATAACATTATATCAAAATGAAATTGTTTAGTACCCTAATCTAAACAGTTATAACCTCCACATCTGCACACAAGTCGGTCAGCCATCAGATGGCCGTCGTAAAAAATAAAATGGAATGAAATTTTCCAATGAAGATACTGCCACGCTATATTTTCAGATATTCTAAAGACATTAAAGAAATTTAAAGGAACACACATATACTAGAGAAGCCGCTGGGAAGCCTATATAGCGCTTCAAACGAAAAGCGTAAATATCACCGGTCTAGATAAGGGTGTACGATCTCAGCTTGCAGATATTTATAGCCTGCAAGCTGAGATCGTACATCTTTAATTTTCCTAGATATTACATATGGAAAACATTGAACTTGTGGCCATCAGGATCAGAAAATACAAAGCCATAGTACCCCTTACCAAATTCTTCTGGCTTGGAGACTAGCAATCCGCCAGCCCGCTGCACTTCATCTGCCCAATTATCTACTTGATCTTTACTTTCAGCAGAGAGTGTAAATATAATTTCATTTGTATAGCGGGTATCTGTTATTTGGCCTTTCATACTCGCTTCCAGTATACTATTTAAGAAAAAATGCATGATAAAGTCACTTTCTCCCACAAAAAAACTGGTCAGTTCGGACGATCTGCCGTTGAACTTAAAGCCCAATTCTGTATAAAATTTAGTTGTTCGGTCTAGATCGCTTACAGCGAGATTTGACCATATCTTCTTTGGATTCATAATATCGTACGCTATGATGTACATAAAATTACGTCATTTACTTTCTATTCAGCTTGCCATATGACAAGTTGATCCGAAATTTATTTTCCCACTAATAGCCAGTAATATTATATTTGTGATAGAGCTATATGCCGATATACCAGATGGGACAAACTATATCTTTGCAGATTAGCACTAATATAAATGATCATGAAAACAATAACTTACATATTCACAATTTCTATGGCATTTCTAAGTCTATTTTCTTGTAAAAAAGGGAGCAATCGAATTGAAAATAAAAAATTTAAAATCGAGAAAGAATCCGAGTATCATGACATTACCGACACCAACAACAATGATATCCTCTATTTAGTAAAATTCGACGAACCTCCTGAGACAGATGGCAAAGGTGGACTGCAAAGCATATTGGCGATAGACAATATACAACACAATCTATTACAATCTAATGCCGAATACATTCAAACAAGCCTTCCCGAGGAGGCTCTCAACGAAAGACTCAAGAGTATAGAAGAGGAATGTGAAGATCCCGAAATCGCCTGGAAAAACTTCAAAGTAGTGGACGCTGTAAAACCAATTACTTTCAAAGGACACCGAGGTGCAGTCGCTGAATTTGAAGTAGATGAACACGTCGATTTCTTAAATAAAACTATCAAAAAGAGAATTAAAAGATATGTCATTTTTGTACATAATGATCTTTGGAATATTGTAGTTGCCCCTGCCACCACCCAATTGTATGACCATGAAATGAAGGAATTGGATAGGATGCTCCAGACGTTGGTAATCAAGTAGGCAGCACCAATTCCAGCGCAACTCTTTGATTTACCGTATTTATGCGTAATTTAGCAGATGGAATAACCTGCCTATGAAAAGTTTCCAAAGGTATTGGACCATCCTAATGCAGATAGGTACATATCCTGAAATGTCCTACATTGAATCTAAACGGACTCACATGGTCAATCTGATTGCATTTATTTGTGTGGCTCCAACACTCTACTTTACCTCCATTAATTTCTTTGAGCAACGCTATCTGCTTTCAGCGATTAATCTATCCAATGCGATCTGCTCATTTTCTGTTTTACTATTTCAGTATTATGGCAAACTGGATTTCGCGAAGGTCATGTTATTAGCAAGCAACTATATTTTCTTCTTTGCAGGAGCAGTTCTTTACCGAAATGGTGGCGAATATTTTCTCCTATGCATCCTCATCGTCTCCATCCTCCTATATGACAGCCGGCGTATACACATTCTCTTTGGGGGAGCTGTAATATTGGCAATATCAATTGTGCAGATCTCGCCGAATATTATTTTTTTTGAGGAGCCCGTCCCCAACTCTCGCGCCGTCTTTAATACCATTTGTGCCCTTAGCTTCATTGTAATCGTTGTCAATTTTTTCAAGCAGATCATCTACAACAATATGTTGAAAATAGAAAACCAGCGGCTTCGATTACAAGCTATGAATCGGGATAAAGAAAAAATTTTTTCGATTATAGCACATGACATTAAAAGCCCATTCGCAAGTTTGGAAAGTATGGTATTGGCGCTTAAAGAGCAGATATTGCATCATGATGCTGCGCCCGACTTTATCCAGCAATTGCATCAACAGATTGCTCAACAAAACCGGACTCTGGATGACCTGTTGCAGTGGGGGAGCAGTAATCTACAAGGAATTGTCAATACACCTTCGACTGTATTTATAAAACCACTTATATCTGATATCACAAATGCTTTTGAAGAACAGATCCGATTAAAGCAACTGCGCGTTAATATAAACTTGAGTGATGAAACTGCCGTCTTCGCCAATAAAGACCACGTGGTTGTCATCTTACGTAATTTCATTAGCAATGCAATCAAGTTCAGTTACAGCAATGGCCTTATTAACATCTACACATCCATTAATAAAGAACACACCTTCATCCATATTAAAGATCAAGGCATCGGCATAAATGCGTCTAAATCAGCACTCCTATTCAACGTCGTACAACGTAAATCGTTAGGTACAGAAGATGAGCCTGGTGCAGGACTGGGTCTCCTACTTTGCCGAGACCTCATCGAACGGAATAATGGACATGTTGATATCCAAAGCATTCCAGATCAAGGCTCAGTCTTTTCGGTTGGATTGCCGACGTGCGATCCCTTAGTAGCTTACTCAGGGATGCTACCCACGAGAAGCCGGGTAGGTTGTGAAGAAGTCACAGACTAAAAGATAAGACGACTGTTTGCAGGAGATTCTTAATCTATCTAACACCGCTTTCAAGGGGCTTTTTCCAAGACATACATGACCAGATCTGTATAAAAACAGGTCTGTTGCATCAATAAAAGAGGTTCCCCCGACAACCTGCCAGATGACCTCCTTTATTTCCTAAATAGCTAATACCCAACTCACATCGAAAGCATCGACTACTTCTATCAAATTCTGCTCATCGCGACCTTCCTCACGATTATTCTTGGCCAAAGGAGCTAATCTTCCCATGAGAAGCCTTCTTGTGCCTGTATCTGTACACGGTACAAAAATAGACAGATAATTTCCGACCCTTCTGCCTTCGTTATGTACAAAGTCCGAACCGTGAATGACGATATGGTCTGATACTAAGGAACCACTTACCACAGGTACTCCATAGCCCTCCACCTTCTGATCAAACATTTCAAAATGCAGTACACCTCCAAAGCAAGTCTGATAAAACGTGAGTGCTTCCCTACAATTTCCGGCAAAAGTGATGAATACCCCACTTGTACACCTATCGCTGTTACCAAATAGCATCATCTGGAAAATTATGCGTCAGGTATTTCAGGTTCCACTAATTTTCTCAATTTGTCCAAGGACTCTTGCCATCCCAGATAACACATCTCTGCAGGTATCATCTCTGGAATACCCTCTTGTACAATTTTAAGTTCGGTCCCACAGGACACCTGACTCAACCAGACAGAGGTAGTCATTTCACCTGGAAGATTAGGATCATCAAATTTGTCACTGTACTTAATGTAAGCGTTGGTCTCAATCTCCAAATACTCTCCCCCAAATGAATGCCCATTGCCGGTGCTGAAATTAATAAAGGTCATCTTGAACTGACCACCCACTTTAAAGTCCATTTGCTGCACCGTACAGACGAATCCGTATGGAGGTAGCCAAGTGGCATGTGCTATTGGATCTGCAAAAGCACGGAATACTTTCTCAGGACTTGCCTGAATTATCCTGTGTAAGGAAACGCTGTTGTTTTTCATGTCAATATTTATTTAAGAGTGTACAGTTTGATCATGGATAGATAAACTAGTTACACTAGATTTTCTATTTTAACGTAGTGACGCAATCAAGAGTATATTTTTCCTATATTTTTGAGTGCTATACCTTCGCCAATTAGTCCCTATTGATAATTACCATCAATGATTTTCGTTATACTTGTAAGAGACCAGAAGTATACCCAATACCACGAGTGGCATGATCATATATGATATATTTCGATCTACACATGCATGGCTGATGAATGCAAAGACGAGATTAAAGGTCAACCCTGCATAGGCCCATTCTCTTATCTTGCCAGGCAATCTGGGGTATGAAATAGCGATCACTCCCAGTATTTTGCAAATCACAAGCGCGTAAGCGAAATAGTCAGGATATCCAAGAGGTTTAGTACCAGCCGTTACATATTGTGGCGCAAATAGCATCGTAGCTAGTGGCATCACTCCTTCCCAAAGGATGATCACCACTGTGGCGATCCAAAAGATTATTTTATTCTTTTTCATTTATCTGTAATTTAAACCTTTCATTAATATGCGGTTTGCACATAGTGCACAAAATTGTTCAAAATAGCCTGCCAACCTTGCTTCTGGAATTCAACATCGTTTTCAAGCTCTGCATCGAAAGTTGTAGTAACAGTCGTTCCTGCCGGATTTTCATTAAAAAATGTCGTGACTGCTCTGCCGTCTGACATGACGTATCCGATCATCCGATATGGATCTACATCCGTATATGTCCCTTCAAAATCAAAACCGAAGCTTCCATCCTTAGCTTCCATTCTATTCTTAAATTGACCATTTACTCGGAGATCATTATTACTACTTGGACAATGCCAGCTCGGATCCGCTACATTCCATTGCATAATATCAGCTGGCGTATTCCAAGCGTACCATACTGTCGCTACGGGAGCATTCACTGTTGCTTCTACCATGATTTTTGTTTGTGTTTCCATAGGTATCAATTTTTTAGTTCATAAATGATATAACAAAGATGCAGGAGATTCAAGCATATAGTCTATTGTAAAAACGACAACATCAAGGGTGGATTACGACAAAAACAATATGTATCTTTATTAACTAAATAAAAGAAAAATGCGAGTTTCAGTTTTTGTCCCGCAATATGGCACAATAGAGGGCATTACACCTGCTTTCAGAACATTTCAAACGGCTAATGAATTCCTAACGGTCTTTGGTAAAAAACCCATATTTGAAGTCGAATACGTAGGTCTACGAGAGTACGTCCCCGCTAATAACGGAGAATACACCATACGGACAAATCGTTTGCTTCAAGATGTTTCAAAAACTGATCTCCTTATTATACCACCTCTTTTTGGCGATGTGGACAGTGGGCTATTAGCGAATGCAGAAGCTATTCCCCACTTTCAAAAACTTCATGGACAAGGTACTAGTCTCGCTAGTCTTTGCGTAGGCGCTTTCCTTTTGGCGGAAACAGGCTTACTAAACGGCAAAAAATGTTCCACCCACTGGGCTTACATCAATGAATTTAAAGAGAGATACCCACAGGTGGAAGTAGAGGACGGTGCCGTGATAACAGCACATGACAATATTTATAGCAGTGGTGGAGCCAGTAGTTTATGGAATCTAATCCTCTATTTACTTGAAAAATATTCGGATAGAGAGACCGCAGTCATGATTGCGAAATATTTTGCTTTAGACATCGGACGCGATAGTCAGTCGCAGTTTGCAATCTTTAGAGGCCAACGCAGCCACGCCGACACCGATATACAGCGTGTACAAGATTATATAGAAAAAAACTATGAAGACAAGATTACGGTTGAAGATCTGGCAAATGTCATCAACCTGGGTCGCCGCACTTTTGAGAGAAGATTCAAGGACGCGACTAATAATACCCCTATTGAGTATATACAACGTGTACGTATCGAAGCCGCAAAAAAATATTTTGAAGCGTCCCGTAAGAATGTATCCGAAGTCATGTATGATGTAGGATATACAGACACCAAAGCATTTCGAGATATTTTCAAAAAAATTACAGGTCTTACACCTATCGAGTATAGAAATAAGTTTGCAAAAATTGTGAATGAGGTATAGTTCGATAATATTTTACGATAAGGAAGCAATATTATGCTTACCATTATTTGGATACAGCACCTTGGGTAAAATCAATATGAGGTAGATTTCGTTACAGACCTATATATTTCGCCTTATTCTGCTCAGCGAAGACGAAGTAATCCCTAGATAAGAAGCAAGCATACTCAGTGGCACCCGATTTGCCAGACCCGGATAGTGATTCAGAAAAAGGCGGTACCTCTCCTTGGCCTCTAAATGCATCATCGTGTTGGCTGTCTTGAGCTTACTCTCCGTGACGAATGCATACAATTTGGTCATCATGAGCGGCCAGATTGAAATCTCCTTTTGTAACACATCGAAACGTTGATGATCCACATACCATACACTACAGTCCGTAATGGCTTCAATGTAATCACTGGAGGCACTCTGTATTACAAAATTATGCAGGTCACCGATAAAACGACCTTCATAAATAAAGTACCGTGTAAAATCATTTCCATTCTTATCGTAGTAAACGGATCGAAAGATACCCGATTCCACAAAAGCGATCTTGCCACTAATCTTCCCTGCTTCTACAAAATAGTCTCCCCGTTCTATTTCTATTTTCTGAAACAATGCTAATATCAGCTGTTTCTCTTGTATCGTTATACTTCCGAATTTTTCGATATATCCAATTAGCTCACTCATGGATTTAGTTTATATACTTGACTCCCTTTTACACGTTAACGCGCAGAAATCGACAGTCAGCGGGCCAAGATGTCCTTGGTATACCGACTGCCGCTACCTATATTCGCACCCTACCATACCACAAAAAAATAATTCGATAAAAAATAGTCGTCCCTATTTTCCAGTACAAATAATCTGTTCACGACGAGGACCTATAGATAGATAGCTAACCGGAATTTCCAGTTGGCCCTCCAGAAAACGGATAAAGTTATTCAATTCAAGCGGCAGCTGCTCTTTATTTTCTACACCTGAGAAATCAACATCCCACCCCTCAAAAGGTTTTAAGATAGGTGCTATTTGTGTATTGACGTTATTAATAGAGCCAAATTCTTGTTCTTTTCCATCCACCTGATAATGTGTACACACTTGTACGGCTTCCATCTCATTGAGGACATCCGCTTTGGTAACGATTAGTTGCGTGACTCCGTTTAGCATGACGGCATATTTTAGCGCAGGGAGGTCTAGCCAGCCGATCCTTCTTGGACGTTTCGTGTTAGAGCCAAATTCGTTTCCCTTTTGTCTAAGTTCATCCGCCAGCTCATCATGAATCTCTGTCGGAAATGCACCATTGCCGACACGCGTACAGTAGGCTTTCGTCACACCAAAAATCTCTCCGACTTTCAAAGGCGATACCCCTAGTCCTGTACAGGCACCCGCTGAGATGGTATTGGACGAAGTGACATACGGATAGGTTCCATGATCAATATCCAGCAAAGTTGCCTGTGACCCTTCTGCCAATACTTTTTTACCTTGTTTAATGGCCCTATTTACAAGAATTTCGGTATCCCCTATCGGCAGTGTTTTTAAGAAAGCTATGTCTGCTAGAAATGTAGTTATCATATCTGTGAGGTCTGGCATTTCTTCTCCAGCTATACATAGCTCATCATATTGTCTCCTCATGATTTCCTGGACCTGCTGTTCGAAATCGGAACTATACATATCTGCCACTCGAAGACCTTGTCTCAATATTTTAGAAGAATACGTCTGACCAATACCATTTTTGGTCGTTCCGATGGATCGAAACGTAGGGTTCTCTTCATAATAGATATCCAAATATCGGTAAGTCGGCAGTACAAGATGTGCCTTTTCTGAAATCAATAAGCGACCTTTCACTTCGAGACTCTCGTCTACAGCCTTTAGCTGCAGGATCTCCGTCTTCAATTGCGAAGGATCCAGTGCTACGCCAGTACCGATAATATTTTTGACATGTGGATAAAACACTCCTGACGGCAACAATCTCAAGGACACCCTTTTCCCTTGATGGTAAATAGTGTGTCCTGCATTTGCACCACCGTTGAATCGAGCCACAATATCATAATGCTGACAGATCAGATCGATAAACTTTCCTTTTCCTTCATCTCCCCATTGGAGACCTACGAGAATATCCATTTTCTTAAAGATTAGTATGTAAACAACAATGGGACAAAGCTATGGCAGACAAGCCGATTGCCAATTGTCATATGGCAAAAAGATATCCCCCACGACTACGCTTCCCTCCAATTGACATTTTCAGTCTATATCCAGCGGATTTGGAAAAGCTAATTGCTTATTGGTAACTCGACATAGAAGCAGCTTCCCAGATCAGGCCCCTCACTTGACGCCCAGACTTTCCCACCGTGCAATTCTACAAGCACCTTAACGATATAAAGCCCCAGCCCATAAGACCGTTCTTTCCCAGTAACTGTAGCACCTATTAAGTCTTAATCCGCTTTCAATAATCTAAATCGGGTCCCATCAAATACCGCAGCAGAGTTTCGATCCTCCCCCTCCTGGAAATGGAAGGATACAATTGCTGTTCGTCGTGGTCCAACCTTACTTTTCGAATAATGCGTGTGACAAACGTAGTACCATTGTTCATCCTTCCTGAACACATCTCCGTGTCCCGTGCCCGGCCAACCGCTATTTCTTTCACTTAATAATGGACCTGTCCCAATTTTTGTCCATGGACCATATACATGATCTGCCATAGCAAGCCCTACTGCGTAATTCGGATTTCTAAAATCATTTGCAGAATAAAACATATAGTATTTGCCTCCTTGACGCAGTACCGTCGGACCTTCAGCGACCGGCCACGATACGGCCTCTGTATTCTCCCAAGGCAGAGCAGCATGCAGACACTCTCGAAGTGTCTCTTCTTTGATGCCCGAATAGTCGTCTTTCAATTCAGCTACAAATATTCGATTTCCATTGATCAATCTCACATGATATAAATATTTCTTTCCATCCGCATCCAGATAGACAAACGGATCGATCTGTTTGCCACTTCGCATCAGTGGCTCGATTTTTTGCTGCCTAAATGGACCTATCGGCGAATCACTCATCGCAATAGCAATATTTTCATTAGCCGTATAAGCCATATAAAACTGACCGTTCTCATACCATACCTGTGGTGCCCAAAACCCAGCCGTTCCAAAAACCTCTCCTTCACTGAGCGCAAAGCCACCATTTGCCCCGACAGGCCCCTCCCAATGAATAAGGTCCGAGGATCGATAAACTTTGAACCCCAGTTGTTGATCTTGATCACCATTCGTCCCATATAGATAGTAATAGCCCTCGTGATAGAATATCGTGGGATCCGCCTGAAAGATGGCCTTCTCATCCCGATCACTATGTCCCGGCATATCCAAAGCATATACATAGCATACCAAGCCTGGAATGCCCAGACCAACAAGGCAAATAGCTGTCAAAAAGAATAATAGTGCTCTACTCGTCATGGGCTATATATATTTACGTTTACACTCAAAATTGATGATTTATTTCTCAAATCACCCTCATTATCATATCAATCCATCCTCAATTTGTATCATATTTATCTTTCCATTTTAATTGATTTTCAATCCAGCAATGCTCAAATCCAAAATCTCGTTCAACATCGTCTCGAGCAGCAGTCCATTTTTTAAATCAAGACGATCGATATAAACAGAGTAGCTCCCCTTTCTTCATTCCTCATAAATCATTAAGGCTATTAAAAAATCCATTAATCTCGCAATCCCCCCCTCAAAGGTAGATTAACCTCCTCAACGACTAGGTTTTACAATTCGTAAAAAATGTTTTGAAAAAAGTAACAGGAATAATACCTTTGCTCTGTTTATAATTAATCTAAATAAAGTAATAGCCCCACATGAACAAGTTCATCATTTATCTCATCGTACTGATCAATGGATCACTACTTGCCCAAGCGCAACAAAAGGCAGAAATACAGGGCAAGGTCCTGTCTGCTGATGGGAAACCCGTAGAAGGTATCACCGTCAAGTTGATGCCTCAAGATATAAATGCTTCCACCCGAGCCAACGGCTCCTATCTATTTAAGTCTTTAAAGCCGGGCCAGGTACAGCTCCATATTTCGGCCGTAGGTCTCCAATCTCAATTACGAGACGTGCAGATACTAGAAGGTAAGAATACGATACCTGATATCTATCTTAATGAGACCCGATCAACTCTACAAGAGATTGTCGTCAATAGCAACGGTCCAAATAAATATACCCGCAAGCAGAGTGTATACGTTGCCAAGATGCCGCTTGCCAATCTCGAGAATTCCCAATCTTATGTTTCCATTACCAAAGAGCTCTTGAAGAGTCAGGTCAATACCAACTACGATGACGCATTAGCCAATGTTTCGGGTATAGACAAACTATGGTCATCCACTGGTAGACCCGGTGATGGCGTCTCGTATTATACACTCCGCGGATTCAGCACACAGGCTGCGATGGTCAATGGTGTCGTTGGTATCGCCAGTACAAGTCCCGACCCCGCCAATTTGGAAACCATTGAAATCATTAAAGGTCCATCAGGGACCCTATACGGTGGTACGGCCGTTGGATTTGGCGGATTGATCAACAACATTACCAAAAAGCCGCTAGATACCATCGGTGGACGCTTCAATTATATTTTCGGAAGTTACGGGCAGCACCGCCTCACCGCTGATGTATATGGACCACTTACCGCAAATAGAAAATTACTCGGACGGCTCAACACCGCACTTTCGCATGAAGGAACCTTTCAGGATGCCGGCTTCAAAAAGTCACTGTTTGTGGCCCCCTCTCTGTTGTATAAACCAAATGACAAACTAGATATTCAGTTGGATGCCGAGCTGTATCAGAGCAAAGGCACCAATCCTATGATGGTATTTCTCAACCGTTCCCGTCAATTATATGCCCGGACACCGGATAAGTTACAGTTTGACTATAACAAATCCTACACCAACGACGATGTCACTTTTAAAAACCCCACGGCCAATCTCCGTGGTAATGTGACCTATCGATTCAATGAACAGTGGACATCCAATACGACGGTCAACTACAACAGACGCAAATCTGACGGTTACTTCCAGTATATCATGTATCTTCAAAAGGAAAATGATACGTTAATCAATAGATATGCCGGTGATCAGAATTATGTTGCCAAGAATATCAATGCTCAGCAAAATTTTGTTGGAGATTTCCATATCGGTACCATGCGCAATAGGCTCTTAGTGGGTGTAGACTATCTCTATCAACAAGCAGAGACGCACAACTCCCCTTATGTACTCGTCGATCAGATCAATACGTCCATTGATGACCCTGACTACTACAAGTTCAATGCAGCCTCCATCGATGCAGCCATTGCAGCATCCACCAATCCAAAGACTAATAACCGCAATCGTAACCAGGTACTGGGAGCATATATTTCCGATGTACTGGATATCACCCCTCAGGTGCACCTCAACCTTGCATTACGCATGGACTACTTCGATAGTAAAGGAACTTACAATTTTGACAAAGATACCACCACCGGCATTTATCATCAAACGGCATTCTCGCCACGTGTAGGTTTGGTATACGAAGCCGTCAAAGATCGGATTTCATTCTTTGCCAACTACCAGAACGGATTCAAAAACGTAGCCCCCGTAGTACAGCAACATCCAAGCGTATCAGGAGACTTCAAGCCCCAGCAGGCTTCACAGTGGGAGACAGGAATTAAGGTCAACCTCCTGAACAACAGACTCGGACTTACCGCCAGCTACTATGACATCAGCGTAGACAATATGATTCGCTCCGAAGCGGTTGTCATTGACGGGCAAAACTACAACATCAGCGTCCAGGACGGCACTCGTCTAAGTCGCGGTGTGGACTTTGACCTGACTGCCGCCCCTATCGACGGACTGAATTTGATCATGAGCTACAGTTTCAACGATAGCAAAACGACCAAAGCAGCAAATGACGTTAATAATCTACGTCCTACAGAGGCGGGTCCCAAGCATTTGTCTAATATCTGGGCAAACTACACTCTCCAACAGGGACCACTCAAAGGTGCGGGACTAGGTATCGGAATCAACTATGCCAGTGAAAATTTCATTACCAATAGTGTGTCCACAGGTACTTTCATCCTACCCTCCTACACTTTACTCAATGCAAGTCTCTCCTATGTCTATAGAAAATTTGAGTTTGCTGTCAAGGCAAACAACCTGATCAACCAGACCTATTTCAAAGGATGGACTACAGTCAACCCCCAAATGCCTAGAAACATTTTAGGAAGTATAGCTTATCAATTCTAAAACATCAAAAAGGGAGGATCACCCAATAGATTCCTCCCTTTTTCACACGATTACGCACAGTCGAGCGATCCCATCCTCTGGGAAAATTCGACTAGGAGCACATGATTATTTTAAATACAATCCGAAATACCACGTCCAAGCGATGAGGATCAGTTGCATCGGCAGCCGCTGTGCGTACAGGTAGTTCATCCCAGGACCTGTATAATCCGCCTTGAATATGTTAATCATCTTTTTGGAAGAATTAACATTTGCGATGAAAACCACTACAAAAAATATGATCAGCAATATTGCAGCCGTCGCACGTAATTGTGGGATCAGTAGACCAATACCTGCCGCAATTTCCAAGACTCCTGTCAAATACACAAAAAACAGCTTCGCTGGAAAAAAATCCGGTATCATCATCACCATCCCCTTTTGGAATCTAAAATGAGATATACCGGTGAAAATAATAAAAACTGCCATACCAAGATTTCCAGCAAACAAAAAGTCCCAGAAGCCATACATCAATTTTGAACCCAACAAAGCAATTAAAAAAGCTGTAAAAAGGAGTGTCAATAGTTTCATAAGTTTTCTAGTTTATTGTTTGATTAGTGGAGCCGACAACAGCACCTAGCTACGACACAGCCCCTATACCAACTTCATAACAAATAACAGCAGCAATTGTTATAAAATACATATCCATTCAATTTCCTTCAAAATATATGCGGACACGCGCCCTCATCCGGTATCGATCATGTTTCCATTGACCTCCCGATCGCGCGTATACCGCTCAGCAGGTTCATCACTTACATCTGTCCATTATATAATGATCACGATATCCCCAAATGTAACAGCACATTTTCCCAATATATACTAAAACCCACTAGATATACATCCAAAACCCACGAATTTAGGTCATTCCCCTATTTTATGGACAGGCACTGGTATCTTTAGGAAAAGATAACTCATTTTTATCTATAGTGGTCTAAGCATTAATATGAATAGCATATGATTTTAAAACAGTTTTATCTAATTACGTTAGCAGTTGGGTTTATGGAATGTTATGGTGGAGGCAGCGGTCATTCAAGTGGCGACCAGCCTACCAGATCTATTCACGAACAAGTGAGGACGGATTCTGTCACCGGCCAGTTTAAAGAGAATTATCGCGTTCTCCAGTTAAGTGCCGGTGTGCAGCGTCTCTTATTTGTATTGAACAAAGGCAGCATACACTTGCCAGAGAATGGTTTTTTTCTTCATCTTAGCGCTACTGACGCCAAAAGACTCGGTACAGCAGATATCATCATCATACCCCTGTTTTCAGACAGAAGCAATATATTCAACGAGTATGATCGAGATCTAACTTTTGAAATCGTCCCCATACCCGGTTTAAAAAACGGTTATTATACCAAGAATACTGATTTTTTTCAAGCGCATAATACGATAAAAATAGAGGCGCAAAAACAATTATACGCTCCCTCTATCTTTGAAAGTCCTTCATTAAAAGATACGATTGTATGGGCCAATTTTTCCGACTATAACGATTTGCGTGATATCCCGAAATGGATCGATAAGCTTAATAGTAAAGAGCAAGTGACGGTTCACCACATCGGTTGTGTAGAGACGACTACTGGGGGCTTCACCACTCACGACTTTCAGCCTGAATCATTGTCCGAATTTGCCAAACAGCGGCTGGGCTATGTCAGCAACAGCATGGAGCTACTCGGAGCGCCAAAGCCCGAGGCTGGCGAGCCAGCATGGCGTCACTGGATAGATAGCATCGTTCAAGCGCCACTACAAAATCAACTTTTTGATAGCGCCAGCAATCAACTCTCTATCGCTTTCGAGCAAAGCAGTGCAGCCTTGCTCGCCCTCGATGAGTCTGATCAGCAGATTATCCGACTGCACCCTCAGCCCCACTATACAAATTATAAAGATCAGCAGGTCGTCAGCATCGACCTCCGCCACAAGACCATCCAGGCAGATGGTATCTACGCTGTCCAACAAAAAGAAGCAACTGAATTTGAAGACTTCTTTGCCGACGAGGACACACTCTTCACTCTCAATAAGCAACTTGTTTGGGGCAAGTATGTTCCTTCTAAGCGTACAGATGGAGCGTCTTCCTTTTACAAGCAGCTGGCAGTAAAGACCTTAATCCCAGGCACAGGATATACAATAGACAATAGCCGGGTCACCAGATTGTATACCTACATATTGTATCATAAGGACAAAGAAAGCCACTACAAACTGCTTGTCAGCGATACCAGGACGGGAGCTGTCTTATCCAAAAGAGATCTCAACACCATCCTCCATGATGCCCGAATTCCGATCGACAAATTAGAATATCAACCATTTACAGCCTTAGACAAGACCTCTAACGAATTTGCTTTGCTTATAAAGTCCAAGGGGAGTATCTATCATATCAGATTAGATCAGAATCTCAAGTGTTTAGATCAGCAGAATCTGGGATCAGCCTTTCCTTGGTACCCCAGCTATATCTGCACAGCTACTAAACAGTTTTATTTTAATCAAACCGATAATCAGATGTCTTTCTATCCAATTAGCGGCACCAGTGCTGATATCGTACAGACCACATTCGCAGATCGTATGTATGACAACTATACGGTAGTAGAAGATGGTCAGCACATCCGTCTGTTTTATGAGTATGGAGATGCCTTTACCCATGGGATCAAGACCATATTACTCGATGGGAATAGTTTTAAACCCATCGGCCCTCCCGAATTTATGTTTTCCTATGTACAATTGGAGAGTGAGTCCAGTGAAAATACCCCCTCGCACCTGCAAGCTTTTAAAATCGATGATACTTGGCGCATTACCTTTATGATCGACAATGAGTTTTACGTCGCAAGCCAAAGATCCTCTCAATAATTACATCATTCATCTCTTATATTACTTACTTCCTTTTCCAGGCAGGTCATAGTACCTCACCGAAGAGGAAGCCAGTCTTTACTGCTGATGACTTTTTGAATTATACGTGCTCTTTCCTCATCGTTGTCTTCCTCCACAGTCATCTCAAAATCTCTAACGCCATTACCCTGTATTTGGTAAAATCCGCTCCAATTAATTCCCGACATGACCAAGTTACTGACCAAATTATATTTTGGAAGGTATATCGGATTTTTGATATCTTCAAAATCCATAATTTTCTTTAACAGATTATGCTGGATATCCACCAGATATAAGTAATAGCTCCAATTGCTTCTTACATCTGTATGGTGCTGCAGGAGAATATCCTTCACCCCATCATTATTGAAATCTTCAAACACGACCTCTTTAGCACTGCTAAAGACACTGTCCCGAAAGATTTCGACAGTTCTTCCATTCATTGTTTGACAAAAAGTAAATAGCGCATTCACTTCGGTTTTATCCGAATTACTGCTTTCCTGTATATCTTCTAAATGGATAGAATAGCCCTTTTCAACGTAAATGGTATCACATAATATCGTCTGCCTTTTCTGGGCTACGCAATAGTTCCCCATCAGCACCAGCCCCAACAAGTATACGGACATCCGCCTACAATATGCTTTCAACTTTTGTCGGAGTCCTTCGCAACATATCATTCCCATTCTTGGGGTTGCAGAGAGCTTACCTTGATTCACCACCATTTTGTCCATAGCATATTGTTGTTTGCAGTTGTATTAGACATAAATTTACTGATGTATCCCAATATACCCTCAAAAAACTTTACTAATTTATCTCCCTATCCCTTACCAAAAACTACCTATCCATCCAGCTAAGTAATTGACCTCCTCTCAGCAGCACGATCCAGCTAGGCCACTACTTAGATCATATGGCCTGTTAGCGCCTACCAATATCCAATTGACTTCCAAGACATGACCTCCCGTTTAATCCAGCCTTTTACTGTATGCCAAGCATCCACATTCCATTGTAGCGAAATAGAAATCTGTACGTTTCCTATAAAACTTAAATAATATGAAACCGCCATGGACTTTCCAGATCACACATCGTGCTCCGATTCAGTAACAATAGCCTGAATAAGCCCATGGGTCCACCTGAAATAATGATATATCCCAGATCTGTCCAAGACAGCGTAAATATTTAATGAAAACGTACACTAATAAATAATCACATGTTAACAAAAAAATTGATTTTCCTTGTAACACTCACCTCATTTTTGATCAGTTGCCAGCCAAGTAAAAAGCCAGTAACCGTTTCAGACTGCGTAGTCCAAGTTCAAAAATTATACGATAAAGAGCTAAAGTGCACGACCAAGGGTGCTATGGAGGTCAATCTATATAGTGGTCGCTATCAAAATGACACCGTCTACTTTGCCATGATCATGTGCCCCAATTGCGATTCTACTCCCCCGGCTTACGGCTATACCTGTACCCAGGAGAAAGTTACTTTTAGTGATTTCAGAGACGTCAGCCAGATCAGGCAAGTATATAACAGCTGTACCAAGCAATTTATAGAATAGTACAACCTATTTGTGGTAATAAGGTATCCGCCGCCTGGGATCACATCAAATACAAAAAGTACTTTGAAGTTATCGAAAAGGGCACAACACTTAGTTTTTCTTAAAATAAGAAAATAAAACATTTGATTTTCAATAATTTATACTTACATTTATCCTAGAATCAGGCTCTGCCGCGCTCATCTGACACATTTAGGTTTAGCCTTCTTTATCGGTCTTCGCTCTTTCAGCTGCCAATTTTTGTTATCCAAATAAAGTGCGCAGTCCCCTTATGAGCTTGAAAGCTTTCAAACATCAAAAAGACAAACACCCTTTCCTTGCTAACAAATTGATCAACGAATATAAGCCTCCGCTTTTGGTATAAAAGCAGGAGCTCTAAAAATAATATTTTCAATAAAAACAACAAATACAATGCAAGAAGGAACAGTAAAATTTTTCAACGTTACCAAGGGTTTCGGATTTATCACACCTGCAGATGGAGGTCAAGATGTCTTTGTACATTCATCAGGTCTACTTAATGATGTACGCGAGAATGACAGCGTAACATTCGAAGTCGAAAAAGGACAAAAAGGTATTAATGCTATTAACGTACGTGTAGCAAGATAATATAAAACTGGAGGATTTTTATAATCCTCCATTGTTTATGCACAAAATGGCTTTTCCGCCCTTTTACGTCATGATCCACACCCTATACACCTCAGTTTGATCAATCGGTTGGAAGTTTCTTACAATCTCCACGCGCACATAGCACTTATTTAATGTAAGCGTATATATCTACACCCTGTACTACATACGTAAGTAATATGCTAAAAGACTGCAGCCTCAACTTAACAAAACCAATATGTCTTTTCTCGACAACGTACTCCACCCACCCTCATACGGATGGCAGGATACCAACGGCAACCTCATCAAGCCCACAAATAAAGAATTGATCGCCGAATTCTTTCGCAGACTAAATGTCTTTAAAGACCGTCGCAATTGGCTTCCTTTTTTCAGTTGGCTGAAGGTCGCTTGTCTCCTACCCTTTTTCTTTATTTTCCTAACTAATTACCTCAGCTGGTGGACATTACTAGCCGCATTTATATACAGCATGATTATCATGGGTACACATGGTACCATATGGCATCACCGATACTGTACGCATGGCGCCTACAAATTCAAGAATTCTTTTTGGAGATTGTTCACACAAAATCTGACCATCAATGTCATCCCCGAAGAGATATATGTCATATCCCACCATGTCCATCACGCCAAATCAGATCAGCCAGGCGATCCTTATAATGCGCAAGCAGGGTTTCTATATTGTTTTCTTGCAGATGTCAATCATCAGCCTCTCTCTAGGCAGTTGACACAGGGGGATTACAACCGTGTAAAGTCGCTCATGCAGCACACCGGAGTACCGGCCAATTCATACAGTCAATATCAAAAGTGGGGGTCATACGTCAATCCAGTCTATGCTACCCTCTCTTGGTTAGTCAATTGGTCCTTTTGGTATTTGGTTTTCTACCTGATGGGGGGACATGCCCTAGCGTGTAGCCTATTTGGTGCGGCTGCATTTTGGGCGGTCGGCGTACGTACCTTTAACTATGAAGGTCACGCCAAAGGAAAGGATAAGCAGCGTGAGGGGACGGATTATAGTGTAAAGGACAAGTCTATCAATCAGATATGGCCTGGGATTGTAGCCGGAGAATGGCACAATAATCACCACCTATTTCCCAAAAGTGCCCGTAGCGGCTTTAAGCCCTATCAGATAGACCTGGCTTGGTACTACATTCACCTCATGCACAAGTTTGGAGCCATAACCAGTTATCGCGACGACAAAAAGCTATTCTACGAACGCTATCATCAACCTTACCTGCAGCAGCAAAAGAATAGCCAAAAGACTGAGCCCTCCTCGTAGAGGGCACTTTTCGAACTTCTTTCCGGAGAAGGTTAGAAAAAAGTATACATTTGTATCTGTGAAAAATATTGTCATCATATTCTTTCTATCTACCCACCTGCTTTCAACTACCGAACTGGCGCAGTTGTTCAAGATGCCATTATTAGTCCATCACTATCTCGAGCATAAGCAGTATGACAATATGGATTTAGTCACCTATATCGTACATCACTATGGTGGGCATGAGAAAGATGCAGACTGGGATAAAGATATGCAGCTCCCTTTTATGAAGCATGCCCATGTGCTCTACTTCGCTGTCCCCCTGCCCACGACTATTGCCCTGCCCAAGCATGCAGTTATCCCAATACCTATTCTCCCACTTGTATGCTATATGGATAGCGGTATTCCCACTTCCCATTTATCTGCTGTATGGCAGCCTCCAAAATTTTGTTAATTTCATTAACGACGTTTTCATACTGATCAGTATACACATGTTCAGTACAAAAACGTCGCTTCAATACGTTCAAATCACTGATATCCACGCCGAATTTCATAGAAATTTTACAGACAGACTATTCACCGAGGCATATTATGATACCACGTATCACATTCATAAATAGTCCGTATACATTACCTTTCCAGAGAGCCATTCAATGCCTCAGGAAGGATAAAAGCATAGCCTTCGATCAGCCAACCCCAAGTCCATACCACAGAATAAAGGTGGTACCTGTTGATTAGACGAGAACAGCAGACGTATACGAACATTATTGAAAATAAACTGTTAAACAAACACTTACACTATTTTAGTGAAACTAAAAATTAAATAAAAAAATCATGACTCCAGAAGACAAGGCTATAAAAACAACCTATTTCAGCATTGCCGGCAATACAGCTTTGGCCCTATTGAAATGGCTTGCCGGCTTTTTTGGCAACTCCTATGCGCTGATTGCAGACGCTATAGAATCCACCGTAGACATACTGTCTTCATTTTTGGTACTATTAGGTCTCCGCTACGCCAAACGTCCAGCTGATGAAAATCACCCATATGGACACGGCCGCGTCGAGCCTCTCATCACGTTCATTGTTGTTGGGTTCCTCATTGTTTCGGCCACGATCATCGCTTACGAAAGTATCCAGAATATTGGCACACCACATGAACTTCCAAAGCCTTGGACCCTACTAGTACTCGCAGGGATCATCATCTGGAAAGAGATCTCTTTTAGGATCGTGATCAAAAAAAGTAAGGAAACCGGGAGTTCCTCCCTTAAAGCTGACGCTTGGCATCACAGGAGCGATGCGATCACTTCTATCGCCGCTTTCATCGGTATTTCAATTGCCTTAGTAATGGGGCATGGGTACGAAAGCGCGGATGATTTTGCAGCCCTATTAGCCGCGGGCTTCATCCTATACAATTGCTATCACATCTTCCGTCCCGCGTTAGGCGAAATTATGGATGAAAATGTATATGAAGATATAATTGATGAGATAAAGGTCAAATCCCTATTTATCAAAGGTGTATTAGGAACTGAAAAATGTTTTGTACGCAAGTCCGGAACGACCTATCATGTTGACCTACATGCGATTGTAAGTGGGGATATCTCCGTCAGAGAAGGACATCGAATTGCACACGAACTCAAAGACGCATTGCGATCCGACATGCCACAGTTGGGCCATATTCTCATACATATCGAGCCCAATTAGCAGGAGAATGACATCGGAGCTGTTGTCTTCGCGCAACGGCTCCATTCTTGTCAACTATATTGGGATATATAGATCAAGACCTGCTTACCCACTTCTACTTTTCAGTATATTTTAAAAAAAATTTAAAAAGCCGGAACAAACCTATACATTTATGGATATAAATATTGATGACTGGAAGCTATCAATCAACATGCTGCTTGGGCTACATTGATCACTGCCACGTTATCATTTGTCAATTACTTCAATACCCTAAAAATGGATCACACACGAGTCTACAAAATGTCTTTTGCAGGTGTCTACCCGCATTATATTGCTAAGGCCGAGAAAAAAGGACGTACCAAAGTCGAAGTTGACACCATCATCTGCTGGCTGACGGGCTATGATGAGCGGGCTTTACAAGATCAAATAGACCGTAAGAATGATTTCGAAACATTTTTCGGACAAGCTCCCCAGATCCATCCCAATGCCTCCAAAATAACGGGAGTCATCTGCGGATATCGTGTTGAGGAGATTGAAGACAAGCTCATACAGCAAGTCCGCTACTTGGACAAACTGATAGACGAATTGGCGAAGGGCAAGACCATGGAAAAGATTTTACGAACCTAAGGAAGCCATATTTAGACAGCTAAGTGCGCTTTGTACGATTCCTATACGAAGTAGTCCCCAATCCTGTATGCGCAACAACAGGTTTACACAAAAAAAATAGCACTATAAATCAAATATTTAACACGATTCAACTGTATTATCTATTTATTTTAACAAATCCACGACCCACCGCATCATTTTTTTCGTTAAATTAGAAGTTAGTATGAAAAACTGTTCCTGAGATCAGGAACCATAGCTTAGTCAAGAACCTCATGCTATCCCGTTTACCAACGACGATAGTTGATTTTTTGGCTGCAGTCTATTATTAACATCTTCTTAAAATGGAACAAAGACCTATCGCCCGTTTTATAGATTTTGACAATGGGGAATCCATTGTGCGATCCCTGCGTAATATATACGCACGAGAAGTCGTGCATGATATCGGCAATGGTAAGAGCAATGAACTTTATCAATTGGCGCAAACAATAATGGCAAAGGACCATCTGGAGTACTACTGTTCCCAATATCACATATCAGGTCTCTGTAACTATGAGCGGGATGCTATCTACACACAAGGAATACAGTCCCTGAAAGACTCTATTGGTGAAGTCTGGTATAAGATTGCGCTCACCGCTCAAAAGATAGGTTTTGAGCATTTAAAAATGTTACAGGAGCTAGCCTATCAGGATCCACTTTATGTGCTTAATACAACGGTCACACAGGAATTGTCCGCTTACCTCATCAAAGAATCTGCTGAGCAGATAATTGCGGATCAACATGCCACCCCATATATGCGACTATCTCAGATCATACGCAACATTGTACAGATAGGCTATCAACACGATATTCCAGGTATTGAACAACTAGAAAGTGCACTCATCCGGAATTCATCGCCCTACATCATCAAATATTACCGTCGGATAAATCCCGAAACCGCACTCCAGACTATAAAAATAGGATTACTGTACCTATCCAACAGCATGCGTGATCCCAATGCCAATCAAAAACTGATCACATCCGAACATGTCATCCTCGGTACCGGAAGGTCGACTATTACCCCTAATAAAATCTGTTATATCAGGAAGATCTGATAGGGAGATTATGCTCTTTCCAGTTGATCCGCTTTAGATTTACGCCCACATTACATCATCACCAACCAAAGAGTCCTTTCAATAATCCAGAAACTGGCGGATCATTAAAAGGACTTCTCGAATAATTTGCATTGACCGGACGATCGAAAGATACGACCTCTATAATAATGCTATTTACCTACTGTTTTATCTCCGATACCTTACCACAAGTAAGCATGGAGGCACCGAAATAGGGATTTCTGATGATCGGTTCGTCGCTGAGCCAGTACACATTTTCCATGGGACAGTATTGGTAGTAAACACGTTTGCTTACATGTTCAGTGCCCTTCACAATCTGCCACATCGTAGTCGAGACTGCATTGAAGACCGCTCTTTGCTTATCGATACTTCCAGCCACAGCAAGCTTGTTCACTACTTTACTCAAGTCACCTCGATTCCCATAAGAGCCTACCGGACCTAATACGCTCTGTAGCTCACCTATTGCAATCCTCACAGCCTGCACATCGCTATCCACAAGAGCATTCTTGACCGCGTAATATTTGCGGAGCAACGCACCTGTATCTTTTGCTGCAGCAGTATACCCCAATAGTGTAATAGTCAATATCATTAGGTTTTCCTTCATATTCCTTTGTATTAAAAATTTTATAAGCCGTGTGCACGCCAGTTTTTATTCCTTACCGATGTAACGTTGCGTTGGGACAATGCTTATTATTCACTAGATTATCCGGCAATAGCATTAATGCTGATGCGCATGATGCATAGACTGCTGACCGCTTTTTTCTCGAGAAGCCACCTCTACGGTGAAATCCGCGGTGTGCACTTGCCCATCTATTTTAAACTGTACCCACATCCGATAAGTCCCAGCCTTTTCGATATGCGCCTCCGCATAGATCGGGAGATCACTTCCGGATACAGGGTGTATATGCAAAAATTCTTTATCCGCCGCACTGATCATGACAATATGAGCAGATGCGCCCAGATACTGCTCCAGATCGCTTTCCTTCAATTTCTTGCCATCTTTCGCTACCGCTATCTTCAAAGGCTGTACACGACCGGTTTCAAAATCACTCCCATTCTCCAATGTTACGTTATAGCAAGCTACATCCGACACCCATTTAGCAGACATTTCTGCTACAGAGGTCATATGGTAGCCCTCCACATCGATTTGCAGCGTACGCAAGACTTGCGTGCTACCCATCGGTTTGAAATCGGCAAATAGAAGATATCTCCCACCATTATGGAATGTTTCCGTCACGGTATACGTACCATCCGTCTGCTGTATCGGGTGAATGTGCCGGTACCACCTCAGATCTTCACTCACCACCATTAAGTGTACTTTCATCTCGTGTGAGATCTCTAGCGGCACATGCTGTCCATTCTGCGTGATCGCAAGTGTCAGGATAGCCGATCTCCCGACTACGATAGGTTGTGGTAGCGTCGTCAGCTCTACCTCGTATTTAGCCGATTCATCCGCTTGAACAGCGACCAGGTTCATGCCACATTTTGGGCATTTATCGCCCTGTATCCCGGTCACTTCCGGGTGCATTGGGCAAGCGTAAACACGTAGTTCGTCTGTATGATCAGGATTATTCATGTCGTATGAGTTTTAATCAAAAATTGTGAATTTACTTTTCTAAGAAGCCAGCGGTTCTATTTTAAAGCCAGCCTTTTGGACAGTTTCAATGACTTGCTGTTCCGTAATACCTTCCGATTTTAAGGTCAGCACTTTATCTCTACTAGCTGTGTCCACCTCCCAGTGGCAGATACCTTCGGCATCATTCAGAAAAGGTGATACTTTAGCGACGCAGCCACTGCAGTTAATATTTGTCTTGAATTGAAAGTTTTGATTACTGCTTTCCATTTTGTTCTAATTTTAATTGTTTATCGATAGTACAAAGTTCCGCAAATAAATCCTGCTTCACTTTGCGTTATTTAGGATTTGATTTGTAAGATTTACTGTTTCGATTCCCTATTCATGTGTCGCTTTTTATGTATATCGACGATCTCTCCTATTCGACAGCCGTTTCGTTCTCCATATCACTTTTAGGCCAGTATTATCGAGACGGCATCGTCTGCCGGAAAGCTCTGACAGAGCAGAATCCTTCCCTCAGCAACTTCCGCATCTGTCAGCGCATAGTTGTTGGCCATTTTGACCTGTCCGTTCGCAGTCATTGCCCAACAGGACCCACAGGTACCTTTATGACACGAACTGGGTACTACAATGTCGTGCGACCGCATTGCATCCAAGAGAGACTGGCCGCTCTGGACTTCTATCAGAGAAGTGCATTCGTATGTCTGCTGCTCCGCATCTTGATATTGCGTCTCATAGTAACTGACCAATACTTCCTTTTTAGCATCGTCCCCATCCACTGAAGTGACATCTATCGCCACCACTGGGTCAAAGTACTCCGAATGAATCTGTGACACAGGGATATCCATTAGCAGCAATGCTTCCTGATAAAGTTGCATCAGTGCTGTTGGACCACAGATATAATAGTGAGCATTATCTGGTCGTTGTACGTATTGCTCGATCAGGGATTGAACAATCGGTTGCGAAAATCGGCCTGCAATACAATTTCCACCCGCCTTCTCCCGTATATCCAGGCTAAAGGCATAATAGGTATGTACTCGCTTATCCACCTCCAATCCCTCCAGTTCACTTCTAAAGAAGACATCTGCCGGTGTTTTGCAAGCATAGAGGAGCAGCGGTGCAGATGCACCACCGTCTGTGCTTTTCAGCATGGACAGCAGTGGCGACATGCCACTGCCACCTGCCAGCAGCACGACCTCCGTTTCCGCTGGCATATCTCGATTCAGCACAAAATTCCCAAAAGGTCCTTCCACATTCCACTCGCTAATATCGGATGCATAGTCGACAAGATAGTTACTCATTCGCCCATTGACCACACGTTTTACCGTAATACGCGGGTAACGATCAGTAGGCACTGAACTAAAGGAATAGGACCTACTTACCTGCTCGCCTTCGATCATGCAACTGATGTTCAGATACTGACCAGCTTCATAGCCAAATCGCTCCTGACCCGTATCGAAGACAATTGTTACGGCATCTTCTGTTTCCACGATAACCGCATGTGTATGCCATTTATATTTTTTCATACCCCCTATCTCCTTTAGCTTCTGAGGGTCTTAATTGAAAAGGCAGCAAGGATAGCAGCAAGGATACACACAATAGCAGCCGCAAAAAATGCAGTCTGAAAACCAGTGTTCAACGCCGCAGTATCGGTGGCACCGGTTAGCCTTGCCGTGTTGGTACTTGCTGCCGAGATAGCTACGATAATTGCCAGACCTAACGCTGATCCGACCTGATAACTTGTATTGACCAAGCCAGAGGCTAGTCCTGTCTCTTCAGGTTTAGCACCTGACATCGAAGCGATAGTACCCGGAATATAGGTTAGTGACATTCCCAATGCGCCCAGTAATGATGCAGGCAACACGTGCACGACAAAACTTCCGTCGGCTGGAATGGTACTGAATAATACAAGTGAGGCCGTAAGTACAACTAAGCCCGCTATTAGATTTGTTTTAAAACCGAACCTGGCGACCAACTTGCCCGTGACACCCACCATCAGGAACATGATCGCTACCGTCATAGGCAACAGCGCCAGACCGCTATAGAAAGCTGAATAATGCAAGGTCTGCTGCAAATAGAGATTGAGGAAAAACCATAATGGGATCCATGACGCCGCTAGTAAAGCCATGACCAGGTTGCCAGCCAAAAGATTAGGCACTTTGAAAATGCTTAACGGGACCAGTGGTTCACTTTTTTGTTTTTGGAGTACCAAAAAGATCAGCGACAAGACTAAAGAAAGACCCAGTAATCCAATCGTCTGTAGAGAAGCCCATCCCGCATGTTCCGCCGATACAATGGCATATACCGCCAGTACCAAGGCCACTGTTGCCAATACAGCACCTGCCACATCCACCTTACCCTTTTGGATGCTCCCTTTAAATAAAAGGCCACGGCTGAAAAACAGGACAGCCAGTCCTATAGGGATATTAATAAGGAATATCCAGTGCCAGGAAAGCCATTCTGTAATAGCACCGCCCAGGAAAACGCCTGCAGAACCACCTGCGGCAGAAGAAGCCCCCCAAAAACCTAAAGCCTTATTCAGCTCCTTAGGGTCGGTAAACTTAGCCAACACCAATGTTAGTGCAGCCGGTGCGATGAATGCAGATCCCAGACCTTGTAATCCACGCCCAATATTGAGAGCAGCCTCCGACCAGGCCACACCCGCCAAAAGTGAAGCTCCCGAAAGGATGGCAAACCCCCACATAAATACCTTACGGGCACCAAATAGATCGGACAGCCGTCCGCCCAGCAACAAAAATCCACCCAGCATGATGACATATGCATTGAAAATCCATTGCAGACCACTTTGTGTATAGCCTAGATCAGCCTTAATGGCGGGGAGTGCCACCCCGATAATAGAAGTATCCATGATCACGACAAACTGCGCCGTACATAGTAAGAAAAGTGCGGACCAGCGTTTACCATATGCCGTAGGTTCCTTTGTTATTTGATTGGTGTTCTTTTTCATCTGTATATAATTACTTCGTGAGCTCGCAAACTCAATTATTTGATGATCCGCCAACTGGCGGATCGGTTTGTTTGTGCATCTAATATTTACTTCATTAAGCCATTTACGCTAGCTTCGGTACATGCAGTGACACGCATCATGACAACCTGAGCAGCCCCAGCGCATGCTGTAGTGACACATGAAGCATCCGCAGATTATACACTGCATTCAGATAGTTTATTTTAGCTTGCGTCAGCGCTAGCTCGGCATCCGTCAGCTCAAGCCTGGAACCTAATCCATTTTTGAACCGGTCATCTATGATCTGATGGTTTAATTCCGCTGATTTCACCGTCGTCTCCTGTATTCCCAATTGTGTGACCGCTTCTTTCCATTTGCTGATAATGGTAGCGAGTTCGGTTTTGACTTCATCTTTCAAATCGCTAAGCCGGATCTCTTCCTGCCTGGCTTTAATCCTGGCTTGACTAATCTGCGATTTGGTCCGGTTTCCGTTAAAAATCGGTACACTCAACCGTAATCCGAGGAAAGACGTCCTCGGCAAAGCATACTGACCGAACTTCAGATTATCTGCTTGCGCCTGCACTTGATATTGACCAATCAACGACAGCTCCGGTAGCAGTCCAGCTTGTGCCACCTTCAGTTTATTTTGCTGGAAGTCAATCGCCAACTGCTGGATATGCAGATCATTCCGGTGTTGCTCCGCGATCTGCAATGCCTCCTCTACCTGATAAAATTCACCCTGACTGTTTCCGATTTCCAGTTGATCAGTCAGCACAATATCAGTGGGTTCATCCAGTCCGATCAGTCTTTTTAATTCCATACTGGACACCTCCATCCTATTCTTGAGGTAAGAGACGGAAGATCTCAGATTTTCTACAGCGACAAAACTCCTTAGTGTATCAGACTTGAGTCCCCTACCCTGGGTCAGTAGCGAACGTGCATCCTCCATCGCCTTGACATTACGTTTCAGGCTCTGCTCCAGCAGCTCGAGCTGTCGATCCATCATCAATATGTCGAGGTAGCGGGTCGACACCTGGAGGACCACACGACTTTTCAAATCGGCAGTTTTTTGATCAGCCAGCTGTTCATTGATTTTCGATCCCTTTTTTAGCTGTTGTGTCGTTGGAGCAAGAATCGGCTGATGCAGAGACACAAAGACATCAAAAGCATTTTTTCCGCCGAAGGCGACATCCTGCACCGCTTTATCGGTACCCGCAAACGAGCCTGGGAGGAAGATGATCGGCCGTTCGAAGTACCGAGAGTACGCCGCATTCGCCGATACAGTTGGCAGTAGGCCACCTTTTGCCTCCCTGGTCATTTCCTGAGCATGTATTTCTTCGAGCACCTGCGCCTGTAGCGCCTTGTTTCCGTGTTTTGCCATTTCCAGCGCATCCTTCAGAGCCAGCGCCTTTTCTTGGGCGTACACCGATTGGCTACCGCCTAGCAGCAGTAGGGTGATGATATATAGAATGTTTGTTTTCATGTGAATACGTATTTCATGATCCGCCACTTGGCGGATCGGTCTGTTTGTTCATTTCTTTAAAGAGTGGTATATCGATACCCATTCTCTACTCTGGATTTACCAATCCACCTGCCGTTACTGTCTTATCCACCTCCTCAGCACCCTCTTCTTCAATGACTTTCGGAGACTTCTTACTAGACAGATACGAGTATACCGCTGGAATAATGAATAGTGTTAATATCCCCGAGAAGACCAGTCCTCCAGCGATTACGATCCCTAAAGACTGTCGGCTATTAGCTGTCAGTGCAATAGGCAATGCGCCGAATATCATCGCCAGCGACGTCATCAGTATCGGCCTGAATCGTTGCTCTGCCGCTTGTATCGCCGCATCGTATTTCGAGAGTCCCGTTTCCTTCAGGTGGTTCGCAAATTCGACGATCAATATCCCGTTCTTGGTGATGAGCCCCACCAATGTAATGATCCCGATCTGGCTAAATACATTTAAACTCTGGTCAAACCAGTCCAGACTGAGTACTGCTCCCGCTACTGCCATCGGTACGGTAAGCATGATGGTCAGCGGATCACGTAGACTCTCGAATTGGGCTGCCAGGATCATGTAAATAAGCAGAAGTGCAAGGACGAGGGTAAACATGATGTTACCCTGACTCTCCGTGTAGTCCCGGGACTGACCCGCCAGTGAGGTTTTAAACGTTTCCCCCAATACTTCCTTTTTAATCCTTTCGATTTCCTGTATTCCTTCTGCCAGACTTACTCCCGGAGCAGTTGCCGCCGATACGGTAGCAGATGTATACTGGTCATATCGGTAGATGGCCGCCGGGCTTACCGCCTCTTCCATTGTGATGAGATTGTTCAATGGAATCATCTGTCCCGTTGTCGAGCGCACATAGATTGCATTCAGGTCATTTTTATCATTTCTATGCGTCCGGTCCAATTGACCTATCACTTCATACTGACGATCATTGCGTAGGAAGTATCCGTACCGTTGACCCGAGAAAGAGAGCTGTAAGGTATGTGCAACTTCCTCCATAGACACCCCCATCAATGCAGCCTTATGCCGATCGATATTGATCTTCACCTCCGGCTTATTGATCTTAAGATCTGCATCAATAAACAGTAGTTTTTTACTTTGACGCGCCGCTGCCAGGAATTTTGGAAGTACCGTCGTCAAGCTATCCAGATCCGGAGCCTGTAGCACATACTGGATCGGCATACCGCCTCCATATCGCGTTCCGATCGTCGGTGGCAGGTATGGAAACAACAGGAATCCTCTAAATCGGCCTGCAGCAGCCCCATATTGATTATATAGATCCTGAATACTAGCCTTCCGTTCTTTTGGATCTTTAAGATAGATACTCTGTACCGCAACATTGACAGGTGCCGGTGCTGGGATAAACGAGATGGCAACCATCGAATAGGTCTGATACAGTCCATCGGTAGAGTCATTCACGTAGTTACCGACTTCGGTCATGTGCTTCTTCATATAATCGAATGAGACACCCTCTGGAGCAACTGCAATTAGATTCATATTCGATCGGTCTTCTACCGGAGCAAGCTCTGAAGGAAGCTGTTTACCAACCGCATAGATCAGGAATGTAGTACCAATCAGGAATACCCAAGCAAGCCACCTGACACGCATAAATGCAATCAGCAGGTAGGCATAGCCATTATTCATCCGTACAAAGAAAGGCTCCGTCACCCGGTAGAACCAACTTGGCTTTTCCTTTTTCTTTAAGAAATAAGCACTCAGCATCGGCGTGAGCGTCAGTGCGACAAATGCGGATACCAATACAGATCCGGACACCACGATAGCAAACTCCATGAAAAGCTGTCCACTGATCCCGCCCATGAAGACGATCGGCAGAAATACAGCTGCCAAGGTAATAGTGGTCGAGATGACCGCAAAATATATCTCTCGGGTACCTTTAAATGCAGCCTGTATCGGCGACATGCCCTCCTCTATTTTTTTATAGATATTTTCCAGCACCACGATCGCATCATCCACTACCAGTCCAATAGCCAGTACCAGTCCCAGGAGTGTCAATACATTAATAGTGAAGCCGGCGACATACATAATGAAGAATCCGGAAAGAATAGATACCGGAATAGCAATCACCGGAATAATGGTCGATCGCCAATCCCGCAGGAATAGAAAGATAATCAAGACCACCAAACCGAAAGCAATGAATAAAGTATGCTCCACCTCTTTGATAGACTCCCGTACCGAACGGGTATAGTCGAAGCCTACGATCAATCGGTATTCACTCGGTATTTCCTTTCGTAACTGGTCCAATCGCCGATAAAATTCGTCCACCACTTCTATGGCATTCGCACCACGTTGTATCTGGATCGCGACGCCTATACCGATCCGTTTCAGATTATCTGTACCGTTGATGATCGCCGTACGTTCATTCTCCTCTCCCAATTCGGCAGAGCCGATATCTTTTAGCCGGACTACGGTATGACCCACTTGCTTGATCAGCATGTTTTCAAATTCCGCCACCGTAGTCAAGCGTCCCAAGGTACGAATACTCAGTTCACTACTATTTCCTTCGACCCTACCTGCCGGCAGATCGATATTCTCCCGGAGCAACGCTACACGGATGTCCGCTGGAGTCAGCTGATAAGCGGCAAGCTTGGCCGGCTCAAAGCGCAGACGCATCGCATACTTATGCTCCCCTACTATGGCAACGTTATTGATGCCCGGGATAGACTGCATCCGATCCTTGATCGTGGTAGAGGCCAAGTGACTCACTTCCTTAATATCTTTTGTATCACTTTCCACTTCTAGGAAGGCCACTAGATTGTCAGGAGAAGAGGCCTTTTGCACAATTGGTGGATCCACGTCCGTGGGCAGCTGCTTGCGAGATTTGGCAACTTTGTCCCGGACGTCATTCAGCGCATCCTCGATATCTATCTCTCGATTGAATTCGATTGAAATGACGCTCACCTGTTCCCTGGATTCGGACGAAATGGTCCGTATACCACTTGATTCTGCAATAGATTCCTCCATTGGCCTAGTTAGCTTGGATGCGATCACATCTGGACTTGCACCAGGATAAAAGGTAATGACCGTAATTACTGGAGGCTCTGTTAATGGAAATTCACGAATACCTAATTGTTTCCACCCCACAATCCCTAAAATGACAATGAGGAGAGAAAAAACACCGGCTAAAACGGGTTTTTTAATACTTAAATCTGATATACTCATTACGCTAAGATTTGAAATTGATTAATTGGACACGACGGCCTTGACTGGAGTACCCGCCCCTAAGCGCAGCATATTAGACACAATGATACTGTCACTGGACGCAATACCCGAAGTGATGACAGCCTCTGTTTCCGTCCGATCACTGATGGTCACCGCTTGGGGTTCCGCAAGTCCATTTTTGATGACAAAGACACTGTATCCTTTATCTCCAGGCATGAGCGCCTCCGTTGGCACCATGATCCCTTTAGCCCCCTTATCCGTCACATTAAAATAAACTTTGGCAGACAAGCCTGCCCTAAAATGCCCGCCTACATTGTCTGCAGTAGCCTGTACCTGCAGACTCCTGCTATCCGCATCAAGACCCGGTTCGGTAGCAGTGACAGTTGCGATATAGTCCTGCCCCGATAATTCCGAGGTGAAGCGGATCTTATTTCCCATCTGTATGAGAGGCAGATATTTTTCTGATACAGAAAAATTGATTTTGATACGACTCTGATCCTGTAACATTACCAGATCTGCTCCTGGCGACACATAGGCTCCTAGATGCACTTTTGAAATACCGATTTTTCCGGAAAATGGAGCCCGGATGACCGTCTTCTCCAGATCCACCCGCAACAGTTGTTGCTGCGCTTCCAAGGATTGAAACCGCATCAGTGCTTCGTCGTATTCCTGAGGTCTTACGGCCTCCGTTTTGAGGAGATTACCCAGCCGCTCCTTATTGAGCCGAGCCAGCTCCAGTTCGGCTCCAACTTGCTTCAAGCGTGATCGGATATCACCATCATTCAAAGTATATAATATAGCTCCCTGGCTTACAAAGCTCCCATCCTTAAAAGCCACCTGTGTCACCTTTTGCGGCAGTTCACTCACGATGGATACCTCACGGTAAGGCATCATCGTACCCACCACAGCTTCCTCTTGATTGAGTTCATATTCTTGCGCAACGATGATATCGACAGGCAATCTGCTCGCATCAGCTTGCGGCGCTTCCGGCTTCTCAGCAGATTTTTCACTCTTGTTTTCACAAGCAATTAACAAGATGCTCAATAACGGAATCAACACTCCCAACTTTTGTCTAGTATGTTTGTATAACATGATTTTAAATGTTTAATGATGTAACAATCGATTAAATTATACCGCCAAAATTAGAGACAATTGCCACCCTCCTTTTTACGCAATTACAGGTAAGAGTTGTGATATTTACGCTTTACGAGTGGCGAATTGGGAGAGGAGTCCCGCAAGGTGACGAATGATTTGGAAGATAGCCCTATTTTTTGACCGGCATCTGCGCTATCGCGGTTAGCGCTGTATGGATTCAAAGCATAAATGTTATGTGCCTACCTCCATATATAGATTATCTGATGGTATTTTGCAATGCACGCAGGTTTAAAAGGAATGTATCACCTAAGGTGACACATTCTTAGTCATTCTGTAAATGGTCCTGCATGATAGCTAGCTTATCTCGTCTTATCCGTTTATAGTAGGACGATGTAAAGCCAGTATATTTTTTCAACTGGTTGGACAGATACGCTGGACTGCTATAGCCCAAAGCATAAGCAATATCCGACAGGGACTGATCCGTATAGACCAAAAATTCCTTTACGTTCTCGATCTTTTTCGAGATTATAAACTTTTCGAGGGTATAGCCCTCCAATGAAGAGAATAGCGCACTCAGCGAATCATAGTCCCTATGCAATTCGTCACGGATGATCGTCGAAAACTTCACGTGCAGACCACTGTCCAATTGCCGCTTGATACCATTCTCGACAGCATTTTTGATCTGACTAATGATTTTTTGATCCTTATTGTAGAACAATTCGAATCCATATTTATGAAGCATCGCGCTAATGACTTGCTCATCAATGATTTTTTCCGTCTCTTTCAGCAGGACTTCACCTAGGCGTATGTCCGAGATTTCCAGACCAAGCTTGGGCAATTCTTCCGATAGCACATAAATACACCTGTCGCATACCATTCCTTTGATTAGTAGTTTCATGGGTTTAAAAAGATATTTTTCACGTATAATATTAAGAAGCTAAAAGTCAGCTTTTGTCAATAATAAAGTATGATGATATTGCTTGTTAGATTTGCGAAATTTCCAAATTCTCTAAAAAAATACCGGTCGCTGTGCTGATCATTAAAAGTTACAAACTAAACAAGGAAAAGCATATAAAAACTGCTCCCAATCCTACGGAATTTTGTCTAAAATAAAAGCAGAATAATGAAAAACAAACAAACTACCGACGATCAAATTTCAACTGTGCTCAATGACTACGATGCTGGAAAAAGCGGGGCTGAGCTGCTGGAAAAATATGGAATATATGGCACTACTATATTCGAACTAAAAAAGAAGTACAAAAATGTAGATACGGATATCCTGAGCGAGCTCATTGACCTGCATGAAGAAAACTGCAGATTAAAAACAATGTATACGGATTTAAGTCTGCAATACCGAAAGCTAAAGGACTTATTGAAAGAGGATTTTTAATCCGCATTCAATGCCTCAGATTGGATATCAGCATCTCGTTTTATCAAACACTTAGACATCTTATCATAATTTAGTCAATCCATTTTAGGTTAGAACGATCTAAGGCAATCTCCAGGATCACGCATTCAATTGCATCATCCCGGAGATGGAGACTGCTCATTAGCTGCAGCAGCCTGTCGAGCAGCTTGACGCCTTTTCGGAGTCACCCCCTACTCGGTAGCCCGCTTTCTCAATAGCATCTTGCAAAGCAGTTTTTACTTGCTCACTTTCAAAAGAAAAGGATAACTTTCCAGCTTCTAATTTTTCAACTTTTACGCCCTCAATACCTTGGATTACGGCACTCACCCGTGCTTGGCAATGTGCGCTCTGCATATCAGGTATACTCCATTGTAAATTTTTCATTTTCAATTATGTTTTTGTCTTACAAATTACCGCATTGTGGGGCGACTGTTTGTTACACTATTTCCTATTTGATTTGTGATATTTACTGATGGAATGGTATTTTTCACAAACAACTTCCCCTTTTCAGATTCGCAGGAATAGTCAAATTGAAAACGGCGGCCAATAAATTATTGTACCGCCGTTTCACAAACACACTGATAACACAGTTCTTCACCTCACACCATCCAACTTAATTTGTAGGCTTAACCTCCTTAGGATGATAGTCCGGAAGACTGGACACTCTTATGGTGTCTATACCTTCCAACGACCAAGTAATAGGAAGCATGGTCATATACCCGCATTTAGGACATTGATCACCCTCCACCCCGATCATCTCTTTACGAGAAGGGCAGCCTGTGATAAAATTTCCATTTCTATCCAGTGCGTGACCATGTTCGTTTTCGTACTTATTCTTCTTTTTAGCAGAGGTATGATCTCCTGCCACTTCATGACTATGACCTTCGCCATGCGCATGGTCATGCCCCGTATGTCCCTTAGGATCAGCGCCCGTACACGCATATGCCGATACAGTTATTAAGACAACCGCAGAGATCATAGATATATTGATTTTCATATAGATGAGTATTACTTGAGTATTCCCGGATTTGAAGTCTTATTATCTTATTTTTTCCATTTCAATCGCAGACTATTGCTGACCACGCTCACGCTACTCAAAGCCATGGCCGCCCCAGCGATCATGGGGTTTAGTAGAAACCCATTGATCGGATACAATATACCTGCCGCTATCGGAATCCCGATGAGATTGTAGATAAATGCCCAAAATAGATTCTGCTTGATGGTAGCTACCGTCTGTTTAGAAAGGCGTATGGCCTGTGGTATCTTTGTCAGATCCGAGGAGATAATGGTCATTTTGGCCACATCCATAGCGATATCGCTACCTTTCCCCATAGCAATGCTCACATCCGCTGTAGCCAGTGCTGTACTGTCGTTGATACCATCTCCCACCATGGCGACAATCTTACCCTGCCGCTGCAGTTCTTTTACAAAGTCAGCTTTGTGCTGCGGCAGGACTTCCGCTTTATAATGCAGTATCCCAGTCTGCTCTGCAATAGCTTTAGCCGTCGCTTCGTTGTCTCCTGTCAGCATGTACAGTTCGATCCCCATTCCCTGCATTTCTTTAATTGCCTGTACAGAGGTCTCTTTTATTTTGTCCGAAATAGCGATGACAGCAAGTGCTTGTCTGCTATTTCCAAACCAGATGACCGTCTTGGATTCTTCGCCCCATATATCTGCTTGTTGCTGCAATTGGGCAGCAATAGCGATGTTATTCTCACCCATCAGTTTCTTATTTCCAACAAAATAAGCTTCACTGTCAGCTATCGCCTTGGCCCCTTTGCCAGTGATACTGTCGAACATTGACAAAGCGGTAGTGGGTACACCTTTCAGGTGCTTCACCACAGCCTCAGCCAATGGATGTTCAGACTGCTTTTCAATGCTCAATAGGACATCTTTGCTACGATCGTCACCGTCCAGCCAGTGGATACCTGTGACCTGCGGTCTTCCTTCCGTGATCGTCCCCGTTTTATCCAACACAATGGCGTTGACTTTTTTAGCCAGTTCAAGGCTTTCCGCATCTTTGATCAGAATGCCATTTTCGGCACCTTTACCCACTCCCACCATGATAGCGGTAGGCGTAGCCAAGCCCAATGCACAAGGACAAGCGATTACCAATACCGTGACAGCAGCTAGGAGACCTTGCACCAATCCACTTTCACCTCCCAACACCATCCACAAGGCGAATGTAAGTATCGCGATGCTGATGACGATCGGGACAAATATACCCGCAATCTTATCGACCAGCTTCTGTACAGGTGCCTTGCTACCCTGTGCGTCCTGTACCATTTTGATGATCTGGGCAAGCATCGTCTCCTTGCCCACCTTGACCGCAGCAAACTGGAAACTGCCTTTTTGATTGATGGTACCCGCAAATACCTTTTCATTTTCGGTCTTCAGCACCGGTACGGGCTCGCCGCTCAGCATACTTTCGTCTACATACGAACTTCCCGATCGGACGATTCCATCCACTGCAATCTTTTCACCCGGCTTTACCAATATCACATCACCTGCTTTGACTTCCTCAATAGCAACCTGCCTTTCACTTCCATCGGCCAATATGATCATGACGGTCTTCGGCTGTAGACCCATTAATTTTTTAATTGCTGATGAGGTATTTCCTTTTGCCTTTTCCTCCAGTAGCTTACCCAATAGGATGAAGGCGATAATGACGGCGGCCGCTTCAAAATATACGTGCGCGTGCACTCCTCGTGCATGCCAAAAATCCATGAACAACATATTGAACACACTGAAAATATAGGCGATACCCGTGCTCAGTGCCACTAAGGTATCCATATTGGCTGAGCGGTGCTTGGCTTGCTTCCACGCATTGATAAAGAAATCCTTTCCTAACCATAGCACTACCGGCGTAGAAAATGCCCACATGATCTCATTGCCATATGGCATATCCATGAAGAACATCCCGATCACGACCACCGGAAGGGACAGTATGATCGCCCAGATAGTTTTATTCTTTAACGTTCGGAATTTCTTTTCATGGATCGCTTCTAGCGTCTCCTGCTGGGTGCTCTCATCTTCGATCAACAGATCAAACCCTACAGATTGAACAGCTTTTTGTAAGCCCGAAGCATCGGTCATATTAGGCAGATATTCAACTGTCAGATTACCCGTTGCAAAATTGACAGCGGCATTGACCACCCCATCAGCATGCTTGACTATACTTTCAGCACTCCCTGCACAGGAAGCACAGGTCATACCCAGTACAGGAAAAGTCTGCTTTAACGTAGTCACACCATAGCCCAAATCCTTAATAGCTTGGACCGCATCTGTCACCGCCTCCACATTGCGGACAGTAATAGCAGCCCTCCGGTTGTTGATTTCTACTTTATGTGTTTCCACGCCTTTTACTTGTGCCAGCCCTTTCTCCACAATCAATGCACAGTGTTCACTTTCCACATCTTCCAGCGGAAGAAAAACAGTTTGATTATCATTAGTTGCCATATATCGTATGCTTTATTTACTATACAAAGATGGCACAATAAGGAGTCTAGTTTATTACACTATTGTGGGAAAGAATTGTAAGATTTCCATCTTGAAAATAGAGAAGGACTGTCGCTGACCAACAGTCCTATCTTTGAATATTGTGGTTTATTTCTTGGAGTGACCGTCCGATAACTACACCTCGTTCAGCGGTTTTCTCTTGTATTCTTTAATCTGCTTAAAATGGCTAGGCGTAAGCCCCGTCACTTTTTTAAATTGATTACTGAGGTAAGCCACACTAGAATAATTCAGTCGGAGGGCTATTTCACTTAGTGATAATTCGTCGTATACCAGCAGTTCTTTGACTTTTTCTATCTTTTGTGCAATGAAATATTTTTCAATCGTCGTGCTTTCCACTTCCGAGAATAAATTGGAGAGGTAATTATAATCGTGGTGCAGCGCGGTACTCAAGATATCAGATAGATTATTCTTGATTTCCTTGTCCTGGTGATGCACCAAGTCGATGATGACATTCTTAATCCGCTCGATGATCCTGCTTTTTTTGTCATCAATAAATTCGAATCCCAAAGGTCTTAGGGCTTGATCCAACTCTTTTTTCTGACTGTCAGTCAGGTCTTCTTCGAGTGTCACCTCTCCCAGCGTCACATTTTTGGCCGAGATACCAAGCTTATCAAGTTCGTTCTGTATCACGATGATGCAGCGGTTACAGACCATATTTTTTATGTATAATGTTGCCATATTTTCGCCTACAAGCGTACGTGTTGTATTAGTAAATTGAGCTATAAAGATACGCTTAATTATTTTTCCACCCTCGTTTTATCCAAATCCCCTCTTTTATGACCATTATTGAGAATATCATGATTTAACTGTGGCAACTTATCCTGTACAGCGATCTCAAAGCTAATGTGACAATATAGATTACGGATATTCATACCATTATTACTTAATACTCATCAGTTGTCCACTTACAAGCGTTCTGAAGAACTAATCTTCATTCGCCCATCATGCTTTGCTTTTATGTTAACGTATTTAATAGTATCATTTTAAACTTTCAAAATCACAAAAATAGTATGTTATAATACCATTATTTTAAAATAAATAAGTACAAAAGCACATAAATCCACTATATTTGGATTGATATGGAATTAAAACATACTAAATGAATATATCAGTTATCGGAAGTGGTATTTCTGGATTAGCTGCTGCCTGTTATCTGGCAAAAGCGGGGCATCAGGTCGCTATCTACGAAAAGAACAACAGTCCAGGCGGCCGTGCGCGACAGTTCAAAGCTGACGGATTCACCTTTGACATGGGTCCTAGCTGGTACTGGATGCCGGATATATTCGATTCATTTTTTGCGGATTTCGGTTACAAAGTGGCTGATTTTTATACGCTGGAACGACTAGACCCTTCCTACTCCGTTATTTTCGGTAATACCACGATGCAGATCCCGGCCAGCTTACCAGCGCTGCAGGCGCTTTTCGAACAGGTCGAATGCGGTGCTGGCCAGCAGCTCCAAAAATTTCTTAACCGTGCCAAAGTTAAGTATGAGATCGGTATGGGGAGATATGCAACACTTCCCTCGCACAGTATTGCGGAGTTTCTACATCTCGACGCTTTAAAAGCAGTAACTAAATTGGATATTCTTTCTAATATGCAGCGGCATGTACATACCCATTTTAAAGATCCGCATCTGCGCAAGATCATGGAGTTTCCCGTCCTGTTTCTCGGTGCAATGCCTGACCGCATTCCAGCAATGTACAGTTTGATGAACTATGCTGATGCTGCATTGGGTACTTGGTATCCCCAGGGAGGTATGTATAGGATCATCGACGCATTATACACACTCGCTAGACGTCTTGGCGTACAGTTTCATTTCGACTGTGAAATAGCTGGCTTTGGAATATCCCGAAGCCAGATATCCGATATCCATGTCCGGCAACAGGTACACTCCACAGATCTGGTCATCGCTAGTGGAGACTACCAACATATGGAGAGCCTACTCCCTGAAGAGCTCCGCAACTATTCTGCCTCTTATTGGGAGAGCAGAGAAATGTCTCCTACATGTCTCATTTACTACCTAGGAGTGGACAAGCGCCTCCCCTTGACCCATCATACTTTATTTTTTGACAGTGACTTTGACGCCCATGCTCAGGCACTCTACAAGAACCCCGCGTGGCCGGAAGATCCTATGTTTTATGTATGTGCGCCATCTGTCACGGATCCGACAGTAGCACCTCCAGGAAAGGAAAATCTATTTATTCTGATTCCCCTCGCAGCTGGTCTAGAGGATCAGGTAGAAATGCATGCAGCGCGCTACCTCGATCTGGTCCTGCAACGGATGGAGCATAGACTTAACACACCCATCCGTCCACATATATGCTATCAAAAAAGCTATACCATCCACGATTTTAAGCAAGACTATCATGCTTACAAAGGCAATGCTTATGGATTGGCTAATACGCTGAAACAGACAGCTATCGGCAAGCCTATGATCCGCAACAAAAAAATTAACAATATTTTTTATTGTGGACAGCTATCCGTACCCGGGCCAGGCGTGCCACCGTCGTTACTCTCAGGTAAGATTGCCGCATCACAGGTAGCCCAGTATGCCATTTCAACAATCCGTTTATAACCTATCGCTATGGAAAACTTCAACATATTCAACACGCTTTGCCAACGCTACAGTAGACAGGTGACCGAATCATACAGTTCTTCCTTCAGTAGGGCCATCAGTGTACTTCATCCTGACCTTCATGCACCCATCTATGGCATATATGGATTTGTACGGATTGCGGATGAGATCGTGGATACTTTCCACGATTACGACAAGAAGAAACTACTCGATGACTTCAAACGGGACACCTTTGAAGCCATACAAGCGCGTGTAAGTACCAATCCCGTATTGCACAGCTTTCAGTCTGTCGTCAATACGTATCATATCCATCCCGAATACATTATTGCCTTTTTTGACAGTATGTATGCTGATCTAGATAAAAAATATTGGAAGGATCAGGCTGAGCTCAACGTTTACATTTACGGATCAGCTGAGGTAGTCGGTCTGATGTGCCTTTCCGTATTCTGCAACGGTGACAGAGAGTCGGTAGAGCGTCTTACCCCTTCTGCTAGAGCATTGGGAGCAGCCTTTCAAAAGGTCAACTTTCTGCGTGATCTACGTCAGGACGCATACGAGCTGGGCAGACGTTACTTCCACAATATCGACCTCGAGCAGTTCGATAGCAGCACCAAGTTCCAGATCGAGCAGCAGATCACACTTGACTTTGAAGCAGCTTATGCCGGACTAGTGCAGCTGCCCCGCAAAGCACGGTTTGGAGTACTACTGGCATACCGCTACTACCTCTGCTTATTCAATAAGATCCGTCGGCTTCCTCCTGAGCAGATTATCAACACCCGTATTCGTATTTCGGACTACAAAAAGTTAATTTTACTTATGCAGACCGGTTTGCGTAGTCAATTCACGGTCGAACGTACTCATTTTTAACAGCTATTCCTTTATGTCACTTACACACGACCTTATCCTTGTCAGCCCAGAAGATATCCAAGTAGGCACTATGAGCAAAGCCGATGCCCATCGTATTGGCGCATTGCATCGTGCCTTCTCGATCTTAATATTTGATGAGCATGGACGCATGCTGTTACAACGTCGTGCACAGCATAAATATCACAGCGGTGGTCTATGGACCAATGCCTGCTGCAGCCATCCAGCTCCTGGAGAATCTACAGAAGATGCAGCACACAGACGTCTACAAGAAGAACTTGGGTTTGACTGCCCCCTGACCTTTCACTACCATTTCATATACCGGGCCGAGCTGAACAACGAACTCATCGAGCATGAGCTTGATCACGTATACACCGGCATCTATAATGGCACAATCACACCCAATCCAAATGAAGTAGAAGAATATGTTTACCTGGATATTGCCGATATATCACAGTATATGGAAGCCTTTCCAGAGCAATATACCGTCTGGTTTAAAATAATTTTCAATCAATATCTCCAACAATTACATTTATAAACCTACTCTCTATGAACTGGTTTCTAGGTATACTCGTCGTCATCGCTACATTTTGCACCATGGAGGGCATCACCTGGCTCACCCATCGATACATTATGCATGGATTTCTATGGTATTTACATAAAGATCATCATCAGCCCCATGACGGCACATTGGAACGCAACGACTGGTTTGCAGTCATCTTTGCTGTCCCCTGTATTATTCTATTCTATTACGGTGGTATAAAAGGTTACACGATACTCACTTACATCGCCATTGGTATCTTGCTCTACGGAATAGCCTATTTTCTGGTACATGACGTAATCATACATCAGCGTATCAAATGGCTTCGTAATTCTAAGAACAGTTACATCAGAGCTATGCGCTGGGGACACAAGATGCACCACAAATATCTGGACGCAGCTCCAGGTGAATCATTTGGCTTTTTATGGGTAGAAAAGAAATATCGGGACAAAATCAAAGCAGACGACCGCAAATATGGAAAAAAGTAGTACGCATTTTGATTATATTATCATAGGAGCGGGTCTCGCGGGTTTAAGTCTAGCACACGGCATCATCCCCCACCTGATCGACTCGGACAAGCGCCTACTAATACTTGACAAGGCGCTACACAGCTATCCCGAACGGACATGGTCTTTTTGGGAGGTCGGTAGTGGCGCATGGGACAGTCTGGTCCAGGCCAGCTGGCGGCATTTACGCATTCTCGACCACGGCATCAGGATCGAGACGCCTATTGCACCCTATTGCTACAAGTCTATTGCCTCCGATCGTTGGCGCGCCCATTACCTGAGGGTGATTGCACAGCACCAGCACATTACTTTAGTAGAGGCACCGGTGACAGAGGTAATGCAGACAACAGAAGAAGTCACAGTCCACACCCAAAGCGTGCACTATACTACCCCACAGCTTTTTGACAGTCGCTTCGATCCCAAACGCACTATTCCCAATGAAAACACTACACTCTGGCAGCAGTTTTACGGATGTTACGTACGCACAGAGCACACGGCATTTGATCCCAACACGGCCGATCTGATGGATTTTAGAGCCGACCAGCAGGATCATGTAGCTTTCTTTTACGTCCTACCATCTAATAGTCATACCGCTCTAATCGAATATACACTTTTTACAGCACGGCCATTGGACTTTTCTGACTTGAAGCGCCATCTATCCGACTATCTGGACCGACAATTAGGCCATCGGACATACGAGATCCTCCGTAGTGAAGAAGGCAATATTCCGATGAGCAGCTATCGTTTTCCTACCCGAAATGGTCGTATCATATCTATTGGCACCGCTGGTGGTTGTACAAAACCCTCCTCCGGCTACACTTTTCATTTCATTCAACAACAGGTACAGGAATTGATTCGTTTGATAGAAAAAGGAAAACTGAACACCTACGGACAACAATCGGGATTGAAACGCCGCTTCCATTTCTATGATCGGATATTGTTGCAGATACTGGCTGACCGTCCCGAACGAGGCCATGCTATTTTCGTACGCTTATTCCAACGTAATCAAGCACATATCGTATTGAAATTCCTTAATAACGACACACATCTAGGAGAAGAGATAAAACTATTTACGACCCTGCCTATCCTTTTATTCAGTCGCTATGCACTACGCTTGCTCTGGCCGTTCAACTGATATTTAACGTTCCTCCCTAGACGGCATGTAGTCCTCTAGGGTATGCTTGCCTTTCTGACCGTACAGATCATGGTGGTGATGATCCAGCTTGGCCATGAGATGAGTCAGTAACTGGCGCTCCGTATTGTTAAGTGTCCCGGATACCACATCCCCCACCCGCTTCATTTTTGGCAGTATATCGATCAGCACGCGCCTTCCCATCGGCGATATCGCAATAGGTTTGGAGCGCCTGTCATCCGTCTTTTCTGCTTCCACGATTAGCCCCATCCGCATCAGTCTCTTGATCACTTCATTACCGGAAGCCTTTTCCATAATATTTTTGCGGATCAGCTCAGACTGTGGAAGCTTGTCATACGTAAATAGAACCATCAGATATGTAAACTCTTCCGGTGTCTGCAAAGGCGTGTCCACGAAGGCCAGTTTAATATAGTTCTTGGCATATCGGTACAGCATCACCAACAATTTGCCCACATCCTCAGTAGGCATATCGCGCTCCATGACTGGGGTATAATCCCCTCCAATCTTTCGCATCTGCGAGCTCTTGGCCATCTGATTGACCTTCATAAAGGATACAAATCCCTCATACGTCGCATCATCGGGGTAGTTGGCGCAGTATAGATCCAGTTCTTCTATTACTTCTACCAATAATTTTTTGGGAATCATGGTCATTGTTTTCCTATTCAATACAGTACAAAAATAACAAATAGAATGTAAACAAACTATTTCATTCCACTTGCTTGATTGTTCGCGTCTACTTATGGCAACGCTTACCATAGCCAACATAAGAAAATCATCTCAGAGGTGATGCAACCTTTGTCTTAGAAAGCAGATATCCTACGGCATCATAAGCCACCTATGCGCTAAGAAAAAGCATCCGACCTTGTAAAAGGTTATTCCCTTTACAAGCTCTTTCTGAAGTCCGTCAGTGACATCCCCGTCTCTCTTCTAAAATAACGCCCCATATAAGAGGGGTCTACAAAGTGTAATTCATCTGCCAGCATACGGATACTCTTGTCCGTATATTTCAGCAATGCCTTAATTTCAAGAATCACTTGCCTATTAATCAGCTCCTTTGGGCCATCGTTTAAGATACTTTTAGTTATCTGCGAAAGATAAAAAGGTGTGATACAGAGTTGATCTGCATAAAAAGAAACATCACGATGCATTTTCGCATGTTTACCGATCAGATCCCAGAATGTCCAACACAATTCTTCTTTTCTGCCTATTTTCTTATCCTTCTGTGGCGCAGCCCGATCCATGCCCTCGGCGATCATTAAAAACAGATTCTGAAAGTGATTGCACATCAGCTTTCGCTGGTAGACTACCGTACTATGCAGTATATACTGGCATTGGGCATCCCACGCTCGCAACTGTCCACATTGCACTTGGTCCAACGTTTGCACCGGATAGTCATGCAAAAAACTAAAAAGATGATTCGGTAAATCGAAAGCGATATCGCTGGCAAAAGGCTTTTCTATCAGATAACATTGCACCTTAAAATCCGATGACTTTTGTTTAAAAATCACGATATTATCATCCGAGGCCACCAAGACAGAAGCCCTATCCAAGGTATATTCTTTAAAATTGACACGGATCACGGCACTGCCCTCCACCCCATACATCAGGACGAGGTAGGATAGTTTCAACGGATGTCCCCTCTCTCCATCCCCTGTTATCTGATGATACTTCACCCCGAAATCCGTAGTCCTAAATGCGTTTGTATCCATTGTCAATTCTTTTAATTATTACCCGATAGCATTCCATATATTCAAAAAAGACCATTTTCTTTCCTAAAATACCTAAAATACGCAATTATCCTAGTCGATCATATGCAGCAGGTTGTTAATGCTGTCTATTGCTCCACCCTCATTGTCGCCAATAAAAGTCTACAGCTATTGGCCAGGTATTTCCGGCTTAATAGTTATCCTTGACTTACTTGTAGGGAAGCGTCCCGGTTCAGCATTATTCTTTGTTTCATTCGCGCTCGTTACACCTGGACTGCCAAAATTCCAGCTTAAGCTCACTTTAAAGATTCTAGAGTCAGATTTGGTCTTGATCTTGTATACTTGATTTTTATCACCGACAACATCCGCGTTAAAAATACTATTGTAAAACAAATCCGAAGCAGACAGGCCGACATTGAGCTTATTGCTGATGAATTTCCTGCTCACACCAATGTTTACTTCCGCCATAGGTCTGTATCTGAAGTTAGCATATAATCCTCCATTTTGGTACCAACCCGTCACTTCCATACTTACTTTCCCTGGAAGCTTGAAAGAATTATACGAGTACACACCAAAGCTCTTTCCCTTTTCATACACGCGTTCATTTTCTACTGCAGCATTATAGGCCGTTGTATAAGCATATATACTTTGGTAGTTCTCCCACCAGTCGATACCTGGGATCGGAAAAGATAAAGATGCTGACCATTGATTCTGTTTACCCGTATTCACTGTCGTATAATACGATTCCAGGTTATCTTTACGGATCAAACTGTAATAAATTGGGTTTTTGAGCATACTATAACCTACCGTCACATCGACAAATTTGAACAATTGTTGGTTCAATTCCAGATTATTTGAAAACTGAGGCTGCAGCGCCGGATTTCCCTTTTCGATCGTATACACATCCAAGTATTTGATCGATGGATTCAGCTGCTCATAATCGGGGCGTTCAATACGCCTGTTATAATGAAGCGTCACCTTATAATCTTCAGCAGGTATATACCCCAATTCGACTTCAGGGAACAGCGAAAAGTAGTTCTGATTCACCGAATTATTGTCCACTCCCGAATTGCCCTTCACGAAGGTATATTCTCCGCGTAGCCCACCCCTCAGATTCCAACTATCCGCTTGCATCTCCAGTAGACCATAAGCCGACTGAATTGATTCTTGATACCGAAATTGATTTTGACGGCTTGGATCACTCACCCAATTCCCATCAATGACATGTTCAGCATGCTGTGAACTGTTGATTTTTGTAAAGCCACTCTTTATCCCCGCTTCGTACTTCCATTGGTCCGAAAGTTTATGGGTATAATCCGTTTTAAACGCAAATGTCCTCACGTTCATAGGATAGCGACTCCGTAAGCTAGACAGCTGCTGATCCGCCTGTCCATATTTTTGACTGATGTTAAATTCTTCTTTACCCTTTACATCTAACAGTGTCGTCTGAAAAGAAGACTTCAAAATCCTGTCCCCATCAAATTTATGTTGATATTTTACAATTCCATCCCAATTGTTGAATGTACTCGCTCGGATATTTTGCTGCTGCTGCTGCACTGATTCAAGTATTCCTCCCCTATTGAATTGCGTATTTGTACTTCCCGACATGGGATTGCGGATACCGTTGTATGTCATCTTGAAGCTCAACATATGGTGATCATCGAAATTTCTAACCACGCCCAATTTTGCCAGATGACCATTCGATTTTTCGGGATTCAATTGTATCTGATTCATCTGCGTCTCTACTCCACCCATTATAGAACTTCTAAAAGAGGTTTCTTTTTCCCAGCTGTGATCGTAGTCATATGCATAGAGCGCATCCAGATCCCATTTCTCCATCCCGTATGATAAGGAGAGGCTATGATCCGTTTTTAGATACTTCCCGTAGCCTAGCCCTGAGGAGATCGTCCCATTGACACCTTTCTTCACTTTCTTGTTAAACACGAAATTGATCACACCTGCATTTCCGGTTGCATCCATACTAGCAGGTGGGTGATTCATCACCTCTATACTCTTCAGTGTCGCACCGGGAGTAGATTTCAAAAGAATTTTCAATTGGTTACTTCCCATTTCTACCGGCTCTCCATCTATCATCACCACGACTCCTGACTTCCCTTTGATCTTGATGTCGCCGTCTTTTCCAACATTGACCCCAGGTAGATTCTTTAACAGATCATAAGCCGATTGGCTCTGTGCCAAAGGACTGCTTTCTACATTCATCGTGGCACTCCCCCCCTTGATTGTAAGTGCTTTTTTCTTAGCTGTAACGGTCACAGCAGATAGTATATTTTGACTTGCTTCCATATGCAAGACCAGATCGTCTATCATATGGTCATTCACCACGATACTTCGGGTGAGTTTTTGGTAATTTATATAGGATACCACTAGCGTATACCGCCCCTTTTTTGGAGAGTGAAGATTAAAATACCCCGCTTCATTCGTCACGGCATACTGCTTGTCTAGCGTATCCGAATGGTGGGTCATAGCAATCGTGGCACCGGGTAAGCCCACATCGGATTCATCCACGACTCTTCCCTTAATATTGGTCTGTGCGATAGCTTGTACAGCAAATAATACATACATGACAGAAAGAAAAACTAACTTCCTCATTTTCGAATTTTTAAGTTAAATGTTGCACAAAATTAACCGGTCTCTATACCTTCAATACTGAAAATATGTGCGAAGTCTCGTAAATTGATTATGAAATGTAGTTATGGAGGTATGAGTTGATAGGCATATCTCATCATTGAAAAACGAATCTGGCATACCTTGCCGCTGGGAAGCAACAACAAAAGATCGGTCCTCAGACGCCGGCCATTCTTCAATCTCTTGAAAAACGAATAAGACTAAAATTTTACATATACTAAAAATATATTTGATTTAACGAATGTAATTCCCTAGATTCGATTCTCGATTATAAGCCAAAATAAGCACTTAATATTAAATTAAACTTCCTGTAATATACTATTGATGTTGAACACTTATTTTTACATAGTTCAACAAAACTAAACTTAAATATTGAAGAAATTAGGATATGAACATTTCCGATATAGAATTCGAGCAATTTAAGGCAGGAGATCAAGTGATCTTCCGAAAAGTCTTTGATCTTTTTCATAAGGCCATACTCGGTTATATCTATTCTTTCACAAAAAATAAAGAAGATGCCGAAGAATTCGTACAGGAAGCATACGTCTCTCTTTTCATACATAGAGAAAACATACAAGCTGCATCTGGTATCTATCCGTATCTCTTTGTCACGACCAAACGAATGATGATCTCGGATTTTCGAAAAAAAGTGGTAAGAGCGAAATTTCAAAATCATCTTGCTTATAGCTGGAACGAAGCCTCCAGCGAAACCGAAGAACACCTGATAAATGCAGATTTACTCCGCACCTTAGACAAAGCGATTGACGAACTCCCCAGCAAGGAACAAGAAGTATATCGATTAAATAAATTAGAAGGTCTCTCCTATCACGAAATTTCCGATCTATCCGGTGCGTCCAAGAATACCATCAAAAATCAATTGATTTCAGCCTCCAAAAAAATCAAGTGGAAAATCGAAAAAATCTATTTACTAATATTTTTTACATTTTTTCTTTAAATCAATAGTCCTCTTCCCCATGCTTCGGCGTCTATATTAAAAACTAACCATCTAGACGTTGAACAAGAAACAATTAAAAGCTTTGATAATTCAGTTTAGAGACGACAGCATCTCTGACGAAGACCTATTACGCCTGAAACAATTCTTGGACGAAAAAGAAGCCGATGAATTATTAATGGAAGTAATGGACGAGCTAGGGGCTACATTAGAAGCTGTTGACATCAGTGGCGATCAGTCCGAAAAAATCTTTGAGAAGATTACAGCGCACCATCATGTTGAGCTTGACATCAAGCAATATATCCGTCGCCCCATTCGGTCTCTCCCCGTATGGATGGCCACAGCATGCTTGATGCTCTTTGCTGCCGTGGGTTACTACTTTTATCTCAAAACAAGTCGGCCCAGCACTCAGCAATCTCCCATGTTTGCATCCGAAATCAAACCAGGTGGAAGCAAAGCGAAAGTAAAACTCGATGACGGGAAGATCATTGATTTAGAAACCCTGAAAAATGATACCATTATTTATCTAAGCGGATATGCAATCCGAAAAAATTCAGCTGGCGTACTGTCTTATGAAGTAGACGACAGGTTGAAGCAACATGCACAGATCTACAATACAATTGTCACACCTCCAAACGGAGAATATAATCTTATCCTTCCAGACGGCACCAAAATATGGGTTAACTCTTCTTCCGAGCTACGATACCCACTAAATTTCAGTCAAGAACGTAGGATTGTCGAGCTGAAAGGTGAAGCCTATTTTGAAGTAACCCGAATAAAATCTGACATCGGAAATGTGCCTTTTACTGTCAAGTCAGGGTCTCAGGAACTACAAGTACTTGGCACGACCTTTAATGTCCAAAGCAATCAGGACAAAATCAAAACAACACTCCTGGAAGGTTCGGTAAAACTATCATACACAAACGGAAAAAACTACTTATTAAAGCCCAATCAACAGGCCAGCTATGACCTATCCAAAGAAGGTATCAGTATCAGAGAAGTCGATCCATTTTACATCACAGCATGGAAAAATGGCTCATTTGCATTTGACAATGCCTCCATACGAGAGGTCATGCAGCTCCTATCTCAATGGTACACCATAGAAGTAGAATACCTCAACAATGTAGAAGATATTCACTTTACAGGGACGCTATCGAGATATGAGCGTATAGAAAAAGTATTACAAGCAATAGAAATGACCGGTTCAATTAGATTTAGAATAGAAGGAAGGAGGATAACCGTCATGAAATAGAAATCTACTTGCTAAGAAAATCAGGAGCGTTGCGACCGCTCCTGAAATCTTAAAGCCTAAACGACTTACGATTGATAATTAAATTATTACGATAAATCAACCGAATTACAAATGTATAAAAAAAATAAACTACCGGGATGTATACACACCATATATATCAGACCTAGACTCCTATCGATGAAACTATCGTTAATCTTAATGTGTACGGGTACTTTGCAGGTAAGTGCCTTTACATATGGTCAAAATATTACCATACACAAGAAGAATACAGAACTGACAACTGTACTAAAGGAAATCCAGAAACAAAGTGGCTATCACATCTTTTATGATAGCTCATTGATCCCTTCATCTTGGTTGGTAAATATTGACATCAAGAATCAAAATGTGATCAAGACCCTGGATGCTTTGATAGAGAAGTATCCATTGGAATATCGGATGATGGACAAAAACATCATTCTAAACAAGAAAAATCTGACGTCAAATAGCCGGACAACAGTACCTGTCCAAGAGACCCAATCACGTGTCATTCAAGGAAAGATCGTGGACGAAAAAGGTGAGCCCCTAGCCAATGTGACGGTCTCAGAAAAAGGAACACAGAATCGGACGATGACGGACTTAGCCGGCAATTATTCGTTAAAGCTAAACAGTATCACATCGGCATTAGTCTTCTCTACTGTTGGCTTCGAAACGAAGGAATTTATACCTAACGAGAGCAATACATTAAACGTGACGCTGAAGCCGACGCTCAGCGAAATGGATGAAGTCGTGATTACTGCCTACGGAAAAGTAAAAAAGAGTAGCCTCACCGATGCTGTCGCAACAGTAGGTGGTGAAAAATTAGCGAATAGGCCCATACGTTCGGTGGCGGACGGGTTGATAGGCCTATCACCTGGTGTCAACATCAGAATGTCAAGTGGAGCGCCGGAGAGCAACCCTACTATTAATATCCGTGGATTTACCGCGATCAATAGCTCCGCATCACCATTGATATTGATAGACGGAGTAGAGCGACCGATTCAGGATGTCAACCCCAACGATGTCGAAAGTATCTCGATCCTGAAAGATGGGGCCTCTACCGCTATTTACGGATCACGGGCACCCTATGGGATTATCTTGATCACGACCAAAAGCGGTAAGTCTGGGAAGATGTCGGTCAATTATTCTGGAAATGTAAAGATCGGTCAACCAGTATCCTTCCCGACACAGCCCAACTCTCCTGAATGGGCCAGATATATCAATATGGCCCAAAAGAACGGGTGGCCCAATGGAACCGGAACTGATGGCGTCGATGCCATCACCATACAACGAATGGAAGCATGGCTCCGAAAAGACTGGAATCATCCTGCATTTGATGAACTTAGGGCACAATTTGGCGACAAAGCGCAATCCTATATCGAGAATGGTCAATTCCCAACCTCTAACGCAGGATTCAAAAACTGGACCAGAGAACAGTCTTTTGCAACCACCAAACTGTATGAAGCCTATCTCAATAAAGCGGCCGTCAGCAGCCAGCACAACCTCAATATGAGTGGTGGTACAGATCGCACACAATATTTCACCAGCTTTGGCTATAACGGTACCAAAGGTCTATTTAAAGGAGATCTTAATGATAATAAACGGTATAATTTCCAAACAAAATTGAATTACAAAGCAGCGGATTGGCTAGACCTACGGACAGATGTAAATTATGTCCTACAACAGAGTAAAGGTCCCAACTACAGTGGCGGTTCGGCCACAGATGCCGGATCAGGGAATACCATTGCCAACTACGGCGGGATTTTCGGCAGCATGATGCAATATTTCGCCACCCCCTTAAGGGTTCCTTCTGGCAATACATACTCTTGGATATTAGGTGCCGCAGGCATTATGGGCGAAGGTGGATCAATAACAAATGAACGGAACGATATCGTATTGACGGGAGGAGCTACATTAAGACCATTCAAATATTTTGAACTTAATGGAGACTACACTTATAGAGTCAACAATTCGCAGTTCACCAAAGTAGACAAAGTCGTCTATACGGAGTATCCAAATGGTACGAAAGTCCAAAACAATAGATCCGCTAATATCAGTGGCATCTCCAAATTCAGCGGACTCCAAAAATACCAATTCGCTAAATTCAATGCACAGTATAGCAGAAGCTTTGCCGACCGTCACAATGTACTCGTGCAGCTTGGTATGCAAGCGGAGGAAAATAATTACCAATCGCTCTCCGGAAGCAAAACGGATCTCTTTGCACAGGATGTCATCGAGGCTCTGAATGCTGCAGCAAACAATCCCGTCGCCAGTGATAATATGTACGAATGGGCAACCTTAGGTTACTATGGCGTAGCGAGCTACGACTATCAGCAAAAATACATGGTCAAGTTTGCCGGAAGAAGGGATGCCAGTTCGCGCTTTGCTCCAGACTCTCGATGGGGGTTCTTCCCTTCTGTATCCGGAGCCTGGAATGTGGCAAAGGAGTCATTTTGGCCATTAGCAGCACTTGTTTCTGAATTAAAGCCACGCGTATCATGGTCCACTTCTGGTGACCTTACCTCTGTAGGAGCGAGTAATTACTATACCTACCTGCCAACGCTTGGATTTTCGGTCAATAAAACGACGTTATTGGGCGGCAATTTTTCAAATGTCGCCAGCGCGCCTGGATTGGTGAGTCCTACACTCACCTGGGCCAAACCAACCGTGCTCAATTTTGGGGTTGATCTGACAGCCTTGAACAGAAGATTGACGGTTGCGTACGAATGGTACCAACGCAGGATTATTAACCAAATGGGACCAGCCAACCCGATATCAGCTGTTTTGGGAACTACTGCTCCCAAATTAAACAACTCCGAATCCGAAACGAGAGGCTGGGAACTTAGCATCGGCTGGAATGATAATTTTCAATTGTCAGGTAAACCCTTCAACTACGATGTTAAGTTCAACATGAGTGATTACATTGGGTATGTAACTAAGTATTCGGTCAATTCACAGGGACGAAGGAGCGACAACTGGACTCCAGGAGAGCTTTTTGGACAAAACTATATGTACGCCGCTGATGGCATAGCACAAGGCACCGCAGATTTAGATGGACGTACGTTGACAGGAGAATATAATTATCCCGGATATCTGATGTACAAAGACTTAGATGGAGATGGCTATATCGGTTCGGGCACAGGTGGCTTTTGGTACAGTATGGGGGATCAGATCAAAAATGGATTCAGTTACCCTCGAAAATCATACTCCATCGTCCCTTCCTTCTCCTGGAACAACTTTAACGTATCAGCCGTACTGGAAGGTGTGATGCATTGGAAAATGTTCACCAGCTCAGACTGGGTATGGGGAAGCAGTGCTGGTGGTGGTGGTACAGCCTATTTCTACACACCAGCTTTTGAAGAGAGCACAAAGCTTGGGTACTGGACACCAAGTAATAAGGATGCCTTTTTCCCGGCACTCAACACCAGCAGAAGTTTGGCCTCAGACAGTTATACGCTTAATCTAGCTCACCTACGCATTCGTAACATCACCATCGGATACGACCTCCCCGAGACGGTGCTATCCAAAGTACGCTTGAAGCGTGCGAACATATATCTCAGTGGCGAAAACATGGGCTTCATATTCAATAAGTCGTTCATCAAATATGACCCTGAGCTATTAAGCAATCTCGGCGGACTGTTTTCGGCCAGTACAAATGGTTATCCGCCCCTACGCTATTATTCGGTAGGTATGAATTTGACTTTGTAATCAATGTACCTAAGAAAAATTTATTATCCACTAAAATATAGATACATGAAACCTAATATACAATTGAAAAAATACAACGGGCTTATCCTATTCACGCTTGTAATCGTATTTGGAGCTTGCTCCAAGGACTTTTTGAATCGGGATCCCTTGACCTCCGTCAATGCCAGCAACTTTTTTAAGACAGCATCCGATCTCCAGATTTATACCAATGGACTATACGCAAAGCTAGCCCCACAGTACAACACAATGGGTGGAAGCGGTTCCGTATCAGGAGGGAACAGCAATCTGGGACTAGATCTGAATACAGACGTTATGATCATGCAGGCTACAGTAACCGCAAGTCTCAACAGATGGAGCACATCATCAATAGCTCCCGAGACCAGCGGTACTTGGAATGGCGCCTATACCGCCATCAGAAATGACAACTATTTCTTACACTACGCCAACTTAAATGCCGAAAAAAATGATGCTACGAAACACTATATCGGCGAAGGTTACTTCTTTAGAGCCTGGGATTATTTTAGTCTCCTGCAGAATTTCGGAGGTGTACCCATCGTCCATGAACTGCTTACAGATCAAGATACCGATAAATTGTACAAACCCAGGGCTTCCAGACACGAAGTAGCGACACAGATCATAAACGATATTGATTCGGCTATTGCGAAGCTCCATTGGAAGGGAGAAGGTCAGGCTGCGATGACAGGCCGATTGAACAAAGAGGCTGCGCTCAACCTAAAAGCGAGAGTAGCACTATACGAAGGAACATGGGAGCACTATCATAGTAAGAAAGGTACCCCATTTGCTATGACCGGTAAAGATGGCTCGGAATTCCTACGACTGGTAGAGCCCACTGTCAACATGCTCATCAGCCGTCACGGAAGTAAAATATTCACCATGGGAGGAGATAAAGAAATGGCCTACAACCAACTTTTCTCCCAAAAGGATGCCAGTAATGTAGACGGTGTATTTCTATATAAAGTTTATGATGCCTCCAAACTAACACAGAGTCATAATTTCTTTTTCAAAATAAAAGACTTCGGACATGCCATTACCAATCACTTGGTAGATATATATCTAAAAAAAGACGGCACACCACAAAACATCGGTGAGAACTATTCTTCGTCCCTGAATGAGCTCGGCTCAACCCTAGATCCGCGCTTCAAACAGACAATCTGGACACCAGATAGAGGACCGCAAAACAAACTAGCTGGACGTGGCGGTGACGGTGACCCTTTTAGATATCCATTTATCGCACATCAAGCTCCATACACCGAAGGATATACGTCTACTGGCTATCGCAACTTCAAAGGAGCAATCTTTGCTCAGGAAGCTACCAAAGGTGAGACAGACGATATTCTCATGCGTTATGAAGAATCGCTATTGGCTCTTGCCGAAGCCAAAGCCATCTTAGGAACCATTACCCAGTCCGACCTGGACAAGACGATCAATGTCATAAGAGCAAGGGTTGGGATGATACCCATGCATATCAATGCCGGAATGGACGTAGTGTATAATGAAGAATATGGGTTTGACAAATCGGAATCTTCGATTGTCAATGAAGTGAGAAGAGAACGAATGGTCGAGTTTGCCTTGGAAGGATATCGGTTGAATGATTTAAAGAGGTGGGCAATATACGAAAAAGTCATCAACGGCTACCAACCCAAAGGTGCTGTGCTGCAAGAGTATATGGACTATTATAATCGAACACCTGACCAGTTTGCACTGGACAAAGGCAATAACCCAGCACTATACAGCCAAATACGCAAGGACGGTTATATAAAAGAAGAATACAAAGACGATTTCAAACTTATCGTAGGATCAAATGTCGCACACTTTGCAGATGGACGAATAAACCCATGGTTTAAGGTAGGTGATTTTCAACCCGGAGGGCGCGGACTATTCATTGAGAAAAATCGAGATTACTTAAGTGGCATCCCATCAAATGAAATAGTGATATATGAAGCAAACGGAGCTACCCTGACACAAAATCCAGGATGGAATTAAGAAGTGAAAATCATTCGATAAAAGCTAAAAAATAATAAGATGAATAATAAGATAAAAATAGTATCGGTCATGCTGACATTGTTAAGCCTATGTTCATGCCTAAAGCCTAGGGTAGAGCTTGATCAAGGAGCGTGGGGTGATAAAGCTTTCATAGCCACAACTGTGCTTTTTGAATATGTAGAGGTCACCAATGAACTGGGCTATGGTGAACCAGTAACCGGCTATCAGAGCAAAGGTGTCGCAACCGCGTCCAATGTGGTAGATCGAGAGAATGCAACCATTACGATTGTCGCTAAGAAAGGAACGGATTTAACTAAAATAGGTATTCGATTTTCACACTACGGCACTAAGATAGAGCCCCTTGAAGGAGCCCCTATCGCAGGTGTGATCAGCGATTTTTCCAAGGGATACTTCAAGTACAAAGTTTATTCCGCAGATGGGACTACACGTGAGTGGAAATTGATGATTTCAGTAGAGCAATAATAATTATCCATACAATAAAAAAGCATCCTGCACCTTATACAGGTGCAAGATGCTTTTTTATTGAACCTTACTCTTTCCCTGATCTGTCGTACACGATTAGCGTATCAACGATCGCTTTTGTGCCATACGAATCCCATTCCCATAACGATCAATAGTCCCAACAATATTGTCCAGTGCCCAGCTGAAGGAGTAGGTGTCGTGCTCTTCTCCAAAGAGATACGTCGTTCCTCCTCCACCTTAAATCCTTTCAGTACCATATCGGTCTTAGGTATCTCCGCATTTTCTACAGCATGGGCCTTCTTCTCCTGCTTCATTGGCGCCTGATTTTTTGATTCTGCAGATGGTTGTACCTGTTTTCCGGTAGATGATAGCTCCTCTGAGATTGGACTACGGTAATTTTTCGAGATAGGGGTACTTTGGTCTCGGGTAATATTTCGTATACGCCCGAGTGCCTGATGCAAATCAGACAGTGCTTCATGCTGTCCCGCCGTGCTCACTTTTTGTGTTATAAACCTCAACAGTTTTTCATTGCCACATACCTGATCCGAGCAAGAGACACCTGTTTCCTGTCCCGTTTTCAGATAGGCGGTTACTAGACTTTGCAATGTTTCATCGGTAGGTTGCCAGTAATCTTTGCGCACCACTTCGAGCATTCGCGCCAGCATCTGCTGATAGGCATATAGATTGCCGGCCTTTGCAAACTTGCTTTTGATCTCCAGCGAATATTTATCTGCCACATACACATCGTGCCATTCTTGCCAGTCAGCGTCCCCGATGGCGTTGTCGGTCGTTGCCTGCCATCCCCACATATTCTCGACCACCTGCCCGATCATCCGGACACCAGCATATCCCTCAGCCGTCATTTTAGCTATCCATTCGGGATTGAGATAACGGGTATGCAATTCGCTTCCGATAAATTTATCCAGGCGCTCCTGCCGCATATTACCCGGGTCAGTGAGGTTGCTCACGACAAGGTCTGGTTCGATACCATCCACCTGTTTAATAGCCAGCGTCATGCCCCCTAAGTATTGAAAAAAATCATCATTGTCCAGCACCCCATAGACATTCGTCGAGCGACTATGGACGACAGCTTTCGTTCCAGACAACGCCTTTTTAAACAGCGATACCGCGAGATCCTTACCTGTTATTTTTTCCAATTCCGTCCCCCCCACGCCCCAGAATCCCTGCCCATACAGGTGACTCGAGCGATTAAAATATACCGAGGCCACCGAGGTGTTATCTTCCCATTTATCAGAGGCCTGTACTGCACGATCTACACCTATCCCGTAACTGCCAGACTCCGATCCGAAAAGCCGGACCAGCGCAAGTCTTTCACGCAGCGTGCTATCTACGATTCCTGCCGCAGCCAATTGCTCTTGGGTAGACTCCACATGCTCGCGTAGTGGATTATCCTTCTCAGGAGCCCTATAAGCCAATGCCACCGCCTGATCAATAAGCTGCATCATTTGAGGGAACATATCACGGTACAGTCCCGAAGGTGTGATCACCACATCTACCCGAGCTCTTCCGAGACTATCCCGTGTGATACGCTCTAGACCCTTGACTTTTCCAAATCCGTCATATTGCGGACGTACGCCCAGCAGGCTCAAGATTTGTGCTTCCATGATTCCTTCATGACGTATTGTTTCGACAGACCAGAGATTGAACGCCACCTTATCGGGATAGCGCCCATCATGTTTTTTTCGATAAGACTCCACAAGTTCGGTCGCCAACCGCTGGCCTGCTTCGTAAATTCCGCGCGAAGGCATACGCGAAGGATCAAAAGCGTAAAAGTTTTTACCGGTGGGCAGTGCATCCGGGTTTCGAATCGGATCATTGCCAGTAGCAGGCGCTATATACTTGCCGTCCAGCGCATCCAATAGTGCCTGCTTTTCAGCAGGGCCACTGGCCAACAGACGTTCGTAAAAATCAGCCTTTTGTATTTTTCTCTCTGCTTCAGATAGTCCTTTCTGCCTATTGACCATTGCTTGCGCTGTCAGTAGTGCTTGTGTTGAATCTGGAGATATACCAAAAGTGTGCATACCCATAGGCGTTTGCTTTTCATTAAGCTCTTGCAGGTAGTGTTCCAGTGACTGGATATCCTGCGGCCGAAACTCATCCTTTATGTCCAAGTCGCGCAGCAGGTTGCTGACCTTTGCCAACCTATTGATCTCCTGCAAGTGAGCAGCAGCCAATACAGGACTCTTATCTATCGCCGTCGTATAGTCATTGATAGCCCCCGCCAATTGACGAAGCTCGGGCCGAAGACCAGCTTCCTGAAAAGGCGGCGTCAGATGATCAATGATCACGGCCCCGCCCCGACGTTTAGCTTGTGTGCCCTCCCCTACATTGTCCATGATATAGGGATATATATTGACCATAGATCCTAATAATGCATCAGCAGCATCACTGTTATCGGATCCTGCCTCTCTCCCAGATAGCCACTCTAACGTGCCGTGAGTCCCCAGATGGATCAGTGCATTGGTTTTCAGCTGCTTCTGAAGATACAGGTAGAAGGCAATATACTGGTGATGAGGAGGTAGATTGATATCATGGAAAATAGCTTCGGCATTCTCTTCCCAACCACGCGCAGGCTGAGGCATCAGATGCACTTTACCAAAATTGACTTGTGGCAACACCAAGAAGGCGCGCTGTGCAGCATCTTTCCAGACCATAATATGCGCCGAATCAGGCATTCCCCATTGACGCACCACCTGTTCCTGAAACCGTGGATGCAGTTCAGCAAACCACTTTTTGTAGGTTTCCATAGGGATCAAGACCGGATCATCTTCCTCGACCAACCGTGTCAACTCTCCAGGTGCCCAAGTGCCGATGTTGCGCCCACCGGCCATCACTTCACTGAAAATCTGGTCTGCTGTCGGCGCTCCCCCTCCTAGGTTGTATCCATTTTGCTGTAGCACCCCTAGGATACTGTGCATACTTTTTGGCAGCACATTGAGATAGCTTGCGCCGATATTGTGTTTACCCGGGTGTCCATTGTAGTAGATCAAGGTGATATCTTTTTCATGATTGTTGAGGCGTTTCAACCTCGACCAAGCCTTTACTTTGTCGACAAGATTGTCCACCCCTCCAGGCAATGTCACTTTCTGCTTAAAGACGATCCCTGTGCTATCAGCACCCTGTTCTTGCGTAGCCACGACAGTGGGTTGTATCTGTCCCATGATTTCGGGACGGACAAAAGCCATGGTAAGCTCTGCTATCGATATACCAATCTTGTCAGCATTCCATTCAGCCAGACTTTTACTACTCGTGATGCCATTGATCACAGGTACCCCTAATGCCGAAAAGCTTTCCGCTAGGCGTTCTGGTGCCCCACCAGGAAGGGAGGAGAAACTCACCAATGCGTCGATTCTCGTTTTGCCGGTACGATCGATGCAGTACGCGTTCAGTGCTTTTTCCAACGGATATCCATAGAAGAGCAGTACTTGATATCCTGCATCCGCAAATCCACGAGCATAGTCACGCAGATACCCAATTTGGCCAGTGACAAGTTCATAGCGGAAGGCATAGAGCCCGACAGTGGGCAGTCGTACCTCTTCGGTTCCGGTCGCCGCTTCAAAAGCTTCAAGCGTTGTATAAATTTGTCCCGTACGCCAGTCTACAATGCCTTGGTCTGCATAGATCTGAGGAGCCTTCGTGCTGAAGGCAGCTCCTAGATGCCGCACAGTCAATAGCAGGATGAGCTCTTTGATATTCGAAGGACTGGGATTTTCAAAATAACGGTCTACCGTTGTATCAAATCGCATTCCCCACTTCTTATAGTGATCAGCCTCCGGACTACTCCCGACAGCATATACCCAACCTCCCCGATCGATGACCTGTTGCATTTGCGGAGTGTAACGTTGCAGCATCTGCGGCGTATGCACATAGCAGACCACCATATCGGCAGATTCAATGGCAGCATGACCGCTTTGACCGGTTATCACCTCAAAGTTGGATGCAAATTCCGGCTCCTGTTGCAGCAGTCGAATAGCATCCGCAACCGGCTTGCTATAGTTGTCAGACACCAAAAGCGCAATACGCTTTTGATTTTTCAGTTGCTGCGCCATGCCGTCGGGCATGTGCAGCAACATGAAAAACACCAACCAACCTAATCCTATTTTTTTTATATCCATTTTACTTTTCCGGAATATAGATTACCTGTCCATCATCCAGTTGATAGGCCGTACCCAACCGCTCACCTTGACCTGCGGCTTCCTCCGGTGATATTTTCTTCACATTGATTTCCTTACCTTTCTTCGTAATGATTTCCATCTGTCCGTCCTTATTTTTCTTCGTCATCGTCATTTCAGTGGTTGGGTCGAAAAGATCGAGTACATTCAACGCTGACATGAGCGCCATGATCATCGCCACAATCAGCACCACACTGATATCAAACAAATTGGCAACTCCACTGATGGGATCTTCTAACGGGACCCGCGCAGTGTCGGATCTATTTTTATTCAATAATCTCATGACAATACGCTTCGGTTATTTTCCTGTACTATTGTATCGGATTTATGATCCTGCATCGCCGCCCGCAGTTGACGCTCCAACAGCGCCTCGCAGGTTAGGAAATCCTTTGCTAGCCACTGCTCTTTTTTCAGACTGATCATGTAAGCCACAATACCACTGGTCAGCCCAATGATCGTAGCTGTAAATGCGATGACCATGTGGTTGGCCATAGCCGACATGTCTCCAGTAGACAGTGTCGCAAGTGCCTGTCCCATGGGAATTAGGGTCCCCACCAATCCGAGCGAAGGCGCAACCTTTATCAGGAATCGGATACGGTCCAATTTCTCATTTTCTTTCTTTTCCCATCTTTGCACCAATTCGGTAAGGTTAATGTCTGCATTCTCCTGATCCGACAGGCAGTTTATGATCTCCTCTTTATTTTGTTCAAAAAAAGCATTTACCCGACCTTCTCCCTTACGGCTGAGCGCTTCGCGCACGACAGCGCCACAGGACCAGGCTATCCAGCATACCATAGCCAATAATCCTACAAATACAGGTAAGTGAAGCCAATTTGCAAGTTGAAAAAGTATTTGTTCTATAAGTGTCAGCATGATTTTTATTTATAAATTGTAATTGATTCCGACCAATATTGTTCGTCCTGGAGCATAGTAATAGCTCTTGGCTGAAGTATAACTACCGTAGTAACGCTTATCGAATAGGTTGCTCACCGTTAAATTTGCACCAAACGGTCCAAAGTTTTTTGCAAGCTTAAGATCTACGACACTCACCGACTTCATCTTCTTCTCGGTGGTATTCTCAAGATCACCGAAGAAAGTGCCCGTATGCCTGCCCCATATACTCGCATGTCCGATACGTGGATTGTCGTAGATCAATGCTGCCGAATAGATGTTATGTGGATTGTCACTCATCTCCTTACCTACATACTCGGGATTCGTTTCGTATTTTTTGATTTCAGATTGGTTGTAAAAGTAGCTCAACTGCGTCGTGAGGACAGTTGACAGCTTGTATTTTGCAGAGCCTTCCACTCCCCATAGCCCCACCTTACCAATGTTGATGTATTGACGTACGGGCAGGTTCCCGGGATCGAAATATGACGGCACCTCTGTTGGATCTATCAATACGGCCGCCAAAAAATCACTGTATTCAGAAGTATATACGGTAGCCGATAGCTCCAGTCGCTCCATTAATTGGAGGTCGGCTCCAAAATCGATGGAATAGCGCATGCGTTCCGGCTTCAGCTCGGGATTACCTAAGCGGAAGGAAGAGCCCAATGGGGCTGCGTTATACATATAAAATGCTGCCGGTGCCCTAAAGCCTGTGGCATATACTGATCGTAGACGTAGATTGTGCAATAGCTCATAGGTAAGGCCAACTTTGGGCGTCAGCACCGTAGAGCGCGCCGCATCATAGTCGATTGTGACTTCCTTACCCGAAAGATTGTCGAAAAAATATCCGTTTCGATTCGCCCAATGATCCAGTCGCAGACCTAGATTAGCATGTAACTTGTTCGAAAACCGGATATCATCGTTGACAAAGAAGGAAACAAAATCCTGTCGACCATTGAAATTCTGTCGGCCCTTCTCAGGATACTCTTTTCCCGACACGACTTCAGTGAAGCGCAGATCAGCCCCCACCGTTACATCGTTGATTCCCACCCGATGGCTCACCTTGGCAATAATGCCGTAAGTATCTAATGGCACCCTGGATATGTAGCTTGTATTGTTGAATGCCTCTTCTTTACTATTCCAATTGAGTGCCGTAGTCATTCGATTCTGCACGTTGTAATAGGCTAGGATATCCGGCGCAAAGCGAGCTTTGCTATTTTGGTAACGCAATTGATAATTACCCGTCATACTGCTCTCATCGTACAATACCGATGTTCCGGTCTCCGGCTTCTGCTTATTGAAATCGGCTGTCGCGGTCAATGTGCCCCCATTTTCAAAATCATAGGTTATCTTAGTATTGATATTAAGCAATGAAGTACGCGGTTTTTGATAATAGTCTTTCCATAGACTGTCCGCCATATATGGATACCCGTCCGTTGTTTTGTACTCCGCAAATGCCAGGACACCCCAGCGCTTTGCAAATCGTTTTCCCAATTTGACATTTGCCTGAAAGGTATTCATCGATCCATAACGAAAATCGGCTCCTAGGATAGGTATATCCGTCGGTTTCTGGGTTACCAAATTGATGGTCCCGCCCATGGAGCTGGATCCGTAGATAGAGGAGCCGGGACCACGTACAACCTCGATACGCTCAAGACTATTAGTAGCCAAGCTGTTCCATTCAGATACTCCACCCGTATAGGCATCGTTGATGGGCACCCCATCCTTTAGCACAAGTGTGCGATTAGCCGATCCCGTACCGCGCAGTATCACGCCCGTGTGGGTCCCCGTGGTCGTAAGTCCTCTACTGCGATCCACCATTACACCCGGAATGTATGACAGCGCCTCGTCAATACTCTGTAGCTGTCGAAGTTCAGGTGCATCTTTCTGCAGGATGGATACGCTCGAGGAGATTTGACGCAGCTCTTTGGGCAAGGTGGATGCTGTAACCGTCACAACATTCAAGAAGCTGGACTTAGGCTTCATCACCCAATTCTGTTGTTGAATACTGTCCGCAGTAGGCCGTAGATCCAATTCCAAGGATTCAAATCCGACATGTTGCACAACGAAGGTGCTCGGACTGAGCAGAGCCAGTCTAAATTTGCCCTGATGATCACTCACAGCGACTGTACCTTTACCGCGTTGTGTGATCGAGGCGCCTCGAATGGGCTCCCCTAGCGAATCTTGGAGTTGCCCAATAACCGTCAACATCGGTGACACCTTCTGTTGCCCCAAGGCGGTGAAAACAAATAAGCTGAAGAATACAGATAAGCCGAGTTGACGTAATGGTCGGCGGGAATCCCGCCGATACCATTTTAATACATAGTATAGTGTGTTCATATTTTGCGAATGCAATATTGATGCAATTATAAATATAAATAAATTCAAATGCAACAAAGATGCATGTTATATTCAAAAAAGATGAACCCACCAATATTCAGTAGGGCATTTGGACGCCTCAGTATTGGATATCCACTATCCATTCCGTCCTTTGCTAATCGGCTCCTAAAGAACCTAGAGATTGATGTTAAACTTTGTTAATCACTAAATACGAATAATTCCAAGTCTTATCTTAGCTCTTGATAACTGTATAAACTACTGAACGCCTTGACACTGCACACATAATCCGACATGCTCACTTCAGTCATCGGGATATATACTAGCAGCGTAGCCGTTTGGCATTTGCTATTGAGATTAAAAAAACTAACAATATATTGCCCATATGAAAAGATTCTTTTTTTTGGTATTGTACGTCCTCCCCGTTTTTGGATTCGCGCAGCAACTATTGGACAGCGTCCCTGCTCCTATCCGGCAATGGCTCAATGCTGAGTCTGCTAATGCTAACAGTGGCGAGAAGCGCGATTTTTTCACAAGAGATTCGGTAACCGTATCAGGTTATTTAGTCAATCAGCTGCCGGAGAATTTTATTGGATCCGGTATGGCCGTCACACTGAATAGCTTTGATGTATTCGAACCGGACGTCTCCGTCTTTGAAATCGAAAAAGATGGACGCTTCCAAGTTCGGCTTTTGATCGATCACCCTTTAAAAGCGTACCTCAAACTCGGTGATGTTTCTATCCCATTTTATGCCGTCCCCGGTCAAAAGCTGGGACTCGCTGTCAAGCTCCAGAGTGCCGATCGCGTAGAATCCCTGCAATACATTGGTCCGAATGTAGATATCAATACAGCGCTATTCCCGGAGCCCAAGTTAGCAGACATCGATATCTCAGGACTTAGTACAGTAGAGCAGCTGGACAGCCTTTCAGCAGCATTGAAGACTCGCTGGGATACAGACCTTAAGACGCTCGACCAAGATCGATCAGCTCCCTTAATAGCACGCAAGCTGATCCAGGACAACATCAATCTGTATTATGCCACTATTCTGCTCCGAGCTACCCAGACATTAGGTGATCTTCGCGGGTCGAGCTCATCTGTCCGATTTGAATTCCTAAATCGGATTGACTTCAACGATCCAGAACTATTGACCAACAATATAAGTTTTATGACATTCATCAATCTATTGTCGACAATGGATGTTGTCAGCACGTGGAGAACTTCCCTACCAAATGCACCCGCTGCAGTTTCGGGAGCCAAATACTGTGCTGCATTTGCACAGCTGGAAGGCCTCCTAAAATCAAAAATGGGTATACCGACCGGATTTATCACGCAGCTGCTGAAGGTTCACGCACTCCGTGGCATCTTTCTACAACATTTTGATAAAAACAAAGATGCGGCTAGACAATTTCTATCCGATTTTGAAAATTGCTTCAGTAATCCAGTCTTGATAGAGAAAGCCGAAACTTTTTTCTATGCTCACTACTCTCCAAAGAATCAACATCCAGCTTATACCCTTGAAGCATCCAAAGAACGTGATATGCTGTATAAATACATCGATCGGTTTAAGGGTAAATATGTCCTCATCGATTTTTGGGCAATAGACTGTGCACCCTGCGTTCAGACTATACAAGCGACAAAACACAGCCGGGATACGCTACACGATAAGGTAGAGTATGTATATTTCACTACCGACCGAGCGCCTGCATCCGATCTCGAAAAGGATTTCATTAAGGAGCAAGGCATGAAAAATACGTATCGCATCACCATGGATGAGATGAATGCTTTAAGAAAGCTCTTTCATTTTTTGGCCATTCCTACATACATTCTGGTGGGGCCTAATGGCACCATTCTGAATGATGACTTCGGCTCCAAGGTTTATACGCTTAAGGAGGAACTGGCTAAGATTGAACTAGCACAATAAGTCCGAAGTGTGTAGTCACCATTTTGATCGTCCAGCAGCATCTACTGACTTTATATCACGGATGCCTCATTAATTTCTAGTATTTTTACACAACGGGAGTGTGACGGATAGAGACACTCCCAGTGGTATAAATGAATATCATGCGTAAAAAAGACAAATACATTCCCGTAAAGACGATGACCGGTAAGTTCAGCAGTGGCATCCTTATCACCAAGGTATCCTTTGATGAATATGATGTCATGAGTTTGGAAGAAGCGAGACGGTCACATCGCGATGACTATCATTCCTTCTTCTTGCTAGAAAATGGTACCGCCGATATGGAGATTGATTTTCAGCAGTACACCATAACTCCCCGCTCGGTCCTGTACACCCACCCGCACCAAGTGCATCGAATGGTCACAATGACAAATTTAAACGGTAGCTTTCTGAGAATCAGCAGTGAAAATATCAATCCGGAATACCTTCAGTTGCTGGAAGAGATTGCCCCCTTGAAGCCCTTGCAATTGGAGCCAGATGTATTTTCCATCTTATCCGACAGCGTATCGTTATCAATCACGCTATCCGAGCGGAGACATGAGCGACTGTACCACAACTTGCTAAAAGACAGTTGCAATACCGTGATTGGACTGCTTACCTCGCAATACCTAGAAGCCGCTACGCCCGTAGATAAGCTCTCCCGAGCCGAGATGATTACCAAGGCCTTCAAATTGGCATTGCAACGAGATTTCGTAACGGTCAAGCGACCTGCTGCCTACGCGCTGGACCTCCATATCTCCACCCCCTATCTCAATGAATGCGTCAAAGACACTACTGGATACCCCGTATCCCACCATATCCAACAGCGTATTATCCTAGAGGCCAAGCGCCTGCTCTACCATTCCGACAAATCGGTAAAAGAAATTGCCAATACACTAGGCTTCGAAGATTATCCCTACTTCTCGCGGTTTTTCCGCAAAGTCGTAGGGATATCTGCACTGTCCTTTCGCAACAAAAACCGCGATTAGTCCAATACCCCCTTCCTTTGCTCCATTGTTTGCATAGCCAATTCCACGTTCCTTTGTGATGTACCAAAAAAAAGGAATACTATGATATCAAGCATCCCCAAATGGGCCGGTGGACTACTCGAAAGCCTTGTAGGTCAGCGTGCGGAGGTCGTCGCCTCCACCTACCTCAGCCCATATTTAAAAAAGGTCCGCTTTCGGGCCAATATCTCGCGCATGAACTTTCAGATCGGCTATGCCAGCGTCATCCGTGTCAGTGAAACAGAATACCGCAATTACACCGTCGCACATCACGATAGCCGCACAGGTATAGTAGATATCATCTTCCATATCCACGGCAATGGTCCCGGCAGCGAATATGCCAATAGTCTGACAGCCGGTGACGAACTCTATATCAGTAGTCCTCGAGGACGTAAAGTATATGATCCAAAGGTCCACCAGCAGGTGTTACTGGGTGATGAGACCTCCATCGGACTAGCCTGCGCATTGCTCCCCACTTTAAAGCAAAGCGGACACGCCTTCCAATTCTATCTGGAATTAGACGAAGCCAACAGAAATGCCCCCGCAATACTGGGTCTGGAAAACTGTAACGTATATCCAAAGGATGGTTCCTTATCCGATGAAAAGTGCATACTCGAGCTCCCTGTCTTTCGGAAGGCCGATTGGCGACAGGCCAATTATATACTGACAGGCAATGTCAACACTATCCAGACGCTCCGAAAGGTGCTCAAAAACAGGGATGCGGGCCGTATACATGCCCAAGGTTACTGGCTGGCGGGTAAGAAAGGACTATAAAACATATTCAATAATTATAATCAAGACAACCATGATTTACGTGTTTAAGACATCTGTACAAACGGAACAAGATATCCTTACATTAGCATATGATCTGACCATTCAATGCGCACCAGGCAGATGGAATTTTGACCTACAGGATTGCGACCGTATCCTGCGTATCGATACGCGGGCCCAGACCGCCCAATCGTTCATCGGACTGTTACAAGAAAAAGGATTTGAATGTGAAGAGTTGCCGTATTAGTAGTTAGTATTTAGAGGTTAGATTTGAGACTTGAGATCTGCGTAGTTCGTGGGTACAACTGTGTGGTTGTGCAGTAGATAACAAATCTATTTTGGATTTCGATTGTTGATACCTAAACGATCAAACACGATGGCAGTAAACAAAGACTTAATTTTACGGGAGAAATTGGCAATCCAACGCACACATCTAGCCAATCAGACTACATTTCTATCTTTCATGCGTACGGCAATGTATTTTTTCGTGGCAGGGCTCTCTATTGAAAGCTTTTTCTCTTTCAATGAGACTCTGATCATCATGTGGATCTTTTTTGGGATAGCGATGGCATTGTTGCTATTTGGGTTATTCAACTTTTTCAGCAACCGCAAGTATATCCGCAACAACGCGCGACACATTGGCGAATATAAAGACGAATATCTTACAAGCGAATCATGACTCTTGGAGCAGAATATGTGTCGCCATATTCTGCAATTTTTGATCGGATATCATCTGCATCATGGGTCGTCGAAGCCCATCTATCAATTCCCGAACCACATCCAATATCGCTGTACTTGACAGCGGTCCATTGCCCCACTATTTTTGCCGTCACGGTCCTTACACGCGCGCCTTACTGTGTTGGGGCTTCCTTATAGGTCCTATCGAGTTCGCGGTACCATTTCTCCAGTTTGTTGTTTCTGAATTTAAAAAGGTAAAATTCATCGTCATAAGGAAAGTTTCGGTAGGAAATAATCTCTATGGTATCCTTGGCATCCATAGATTTTTCAGCAATAGTATAAGCCTTACCTAAGATAGCCGACACCTCTTCTTTGGACATTTCCAACTGAAGTTTTTCCATATTATCACTTCGCAAGCGGGATATACGGGAAGCAGAACAAGCTGATAGAATTAAAAGTAAAAAGCTGCAACAGATGATTAAGTGTTTTTTCATACTGATCGATATATAACATGATGCCCCCACTAACTCGAGACAGACAGAAGATACCAAATATCCATTATATTATCAACTTCGCAAAGAAATATGTTCTTTTGCTCTCTCCCCGATAAACAGCCGCAGTCCGATATCAACGGAGATGCGGCAGTTCGATCTATATATCCCGATACGCCTTCGTTCCGCAGAAAAAAATAGATGTCAATTTTTCGGTTGTAGTGACGGCACAAAGCCTATACATTTCCTTAATTACAAAAGGAAATCACCGTCATGGAATTAAGTTAGGAGCAGATGATGACATTCGTCACATTGGTTGTTGTTGTGTGACACAATGAATCATTCCACCATTGGCAAATAAATTACGGCAATCAATTCCCACCACTTTTTTATCGGGGTACAATTGTTGGATAATCCGGTTGGCAACAGCGTCATTCGGATCGTCATAATTAGGTACAAGTACCCGATTATTGGCTATGTAGTAGTTGATATAAGAGGCACGTCCAACGTTTTTTCCATAGGTCGTCTCCACATTATTTTTAGTCAAAGGTAGCTTGATAAAGCTGTAGGGTATGCCATCTTTACCCGTTGCTGCATAAAGCTTATCCATATCGCTATCCGGAACCTGCCAGTAGGTCAAATCATTGGAGTTCATTGTTACAATAGTAGAAGCATTGGCAAACCGGGCAAAGCCGTCAATATGCATATCCGTAATGTCAAGTCCGGCTTTTCCATCCAGCCAGATGAATTTTGTAACACCCAAATACTTCGTAAATATCACCTCTGCTTGCAGCTGTGTCATCCCTGGATTCCGATTGGGGTTTAAAATCGAGCTTTTACAGGCCATCAGTACACCCTTTCCATCAATTTCAACACTGCCACCTTCGTTGATCATTACGGCATTGAGGTCGACTATCGGAATATCCATGGCTGCTGAAATTTTAGAAGGAATCGCATTACAATTCTCAGCTTCCGCTTTACTCCCCCAACCGTTAAAACCCCAATCTTGAATAGATAGCTTTCCGCTTTTATCTTTTACATAAATAGGCCCGTTATCCCGAACCCAAAAATCATCGGTCGGATACAACTTAAAATCAATATTGCGAAGTGATATCCCTGCCTTTTTTAACAAAGCCACAATTCGTTCCTTTTCAGCCATGTCGTAAGCAACGATATGAACATTTTCACTCTGTACCAATTCTCTGGTCATCGCCACCCAGGTAGCATCCAATCGGTTGCGATAGGTAACACCGTATTGATATTGGTGTGGCCATTGGAGCCAGGTGCCTTCGTGAAGAGCCGATTCTTCGGGCATAGTATAGACAACACTATCGGAATCGATATCCGTGAGATCCGTTTTATCTGCTGGGTTACAAGCGCATAAAATAAAGGGTAATAATAAAAACATCATAATTTTCTTTTTGTACATGACTCATTTGTTTTTTGACAGGACAAAGGTAACCTGTCAAACGTTGCTAAAGTTGTCCGAAATTGACAACTTACTTCAGGGGCAAAAAAATATAAGTCAGTTGCTTTTCCAGATCATCCATATTAGTGGCATACTTTTCATATTTTTCGATTACAGGAGTGTGGGAAAACTCCAGACCGGAATCGAAAATCCAACGGGAGTATATTTTCATATAGGTATCCTCTATGGTGTCATAACTACCTGCATGGATAAAACGGGCATACTTGCCTCCAAAAATCATTTTTGATGGAAGTTTCTTATTCTGGATCTGCGTGGTAGTGCACGCGTCATACCTACATCTAATCGTGGTTGCGATCAGTGGTTCATCTACAATAATACCAAAATAGATCGTACTGGGGATCACAAAATCATTTTGCGTCAGCCATTGCCATAATTCTTCAATTTCTTCATTTTGGTAATTCGTCTGAATACTCCAGTAATAGACCTGTATGGGTTCAAGATAAACGATTTCGGGTTGCAGTAAGGTATCGGACATTAGTGGAATTAGGTCAGGTGCGCAAAGCAGCTTCGCTTTGCTTGCTCTCGCTTCACTGGGCGAAAGAGCAAATTGGTGTTTAAACGCTTTGGAAAAAGAAGCAACATTCGCAAAGCCAACTTCAAGACCAATAGAAGTAAGATTATCTTTAGTATAAAGAATTCGTTTATAGGCATTCTCTACTCTTAGTCGTTGCTGAAAAGCTCCGATGGTTTCTCCGCAACTATATTTAAAGATACGCTGAATGTTTCTGTAGGAATAATGGGAAATGTCTTCCAAATCCTTTACAGAAATGGACTGATCATAATGCTTTTCCACAAAATTGATGACCCGGTATATAGAATTCAACTTGTCTTCCATAATCATTGGGATTTTAAGTTCATACTCTCTTGGGTGATCAACCTCGGTTACAGCCTTTGTTGTAACTAAGATACGCTTTTTAAACCAATATTTTTAACAGCTCATCGGACCCATGATAATATTACCACTTTGAAGTGATTAAATCATTTCTAGGTACTACAGAGCAGACGAAGTACATATCGTACAGGAATGGTGAGGAAATAATATCGATATTAAAAGTCAAAGACACAAAAATCTACATACTAATATCTAACATCCAAATACTAAAACCTACTCCCCTTTTCCAAGCTTCAGCGATGGGATCATGAGTCTGGGGAAGCGATAGATTGATAATGTATACCCGATAACGAAGGGAATAAAGTATAGAAAATCAGTATACCAATAAGAGGAAAACAGGATGTCCTGCTGCTCGCTTCCCCTGAAAATCTGCAGCAGCAGACTATTGATACAGATGATCAGGCCAGTTGCCATCAAAGCCAGGAGCACCTGCCACATGCGCAGGTGCAACTGTCCAAACGGTAAAGTTTGGAGTCTCTCAAAGTAAACCCTCAACACCAAACTAATGATCAGAGCATAGCATAACAGTACAAATGCCGAAAAAAGCATGACTATAGGAAAGTCTGGATGTTGGAAATTGGTCCGAAATTCAAAAAAAGTAGCTTTAGCATGTACCACGTAAGCGACGAAAAAGAAGCAGCCACCAATAGGAAGCCACTTCAAGACTGCTTTTAAAAGATATCTTGAATAAGAAATTAAATCCATTACGGGTTAAGTATTAACATAATCAACCACTAAGCAGTTAAGATAGGGATTGGATATATTACTGTTAAAGTATAAAAAAAATCTATATGAATTTTGATTTAACTTAAATATTATTGAAAATGTAAAGTTTTACCTACACGAAAAGATCAAAAAGTGACATAAAAGTATGTTTTTTTAACTTGACGATCTCTTGCAGTCTCTCGGGATACGCTTGGATCATCTCCAAGACAGCTAGGGGAATGCTTCGGACCTGCTTCGGACCTGCTTCGGCCTATCCTCGGGAAGGTGCCGAAGCCTACCCGAAGCCCACCCGAAGAGGGGCCAACGCCGTCTCGAAGTTAACATGAAGCTAAGTGGGAGCTAAGTCAAAGTTAACGCAGAGAAATCACGGACTTTTACGGACTTTCACGGACTTCTACGGACTTTTACGGACTTGGAGAATTGATCGGAGCAAATGCTGTGAGGGCAAAATGATGCTGTGGTTGGTAAATGACAATATACAGAATTACATAGTAAAATGCAAATAGGAATCCATCGTCTTACTTGCACTACAAATGTGGACGGTAGATATTGGGGGATCGTATGCAAAATACAGAGCTCTCCTAAAAAGGCGTTGAACACTGTGCTTACAGTAAAACGATTACCTCCTCGGTCTTATGCCGAATGACCCAAGCCTGAATTTAAAAAAAATACAATGACCTGTTCTATTTTCAATTTAAGTAGATTACCGCGAAATAAAATTCAAATTGCCTCCCAGAGTAAATATCTCAGAAATTTAGACCGTATAAAATTGAATAGAAATGTCTAAATTTAAGGTAGGAAGACCGATAATCAGAAGGACCATTCTAAGAAATGAAATCTAGTAAAAAACAGGTTTGACAAACGCTTAAGAATAAACGACAATAGACTTAAAATAAATAGTATGAGAAAAATAATCGCAGCTATCAATTTGACGATTGACGGAGTTTGTGACCATACAGCGGGAATTCCAGATGAAGAAATACATCAGCACTATACAGAATTACTAGGACAGGGAGATGCAATTCTTTATGGTAGAATAACGTATCAGCTTATGGAATTTTGGAGAACACTGCTGGAGAACCCCTCGGATGAAAAATCAATGAATGACTTCGCCGAAGCCATAAACAGAATCCCCAAAATTGTGTTCTCCCACACGTTGAAGGATGTGGAATGGAAAAGCGCAACTGTCGCAAAGTGTAATTTAAAAGAAGAAGTTTTAGAACTCAAAAAACAATCAGGAAAAGATATTTTAGTCGGCAGCCGGAGCCTAATTCTACAACTCCTGGAACTGAATTTGATTGATGAATATCAATTTTGTATTCATCCAGTTGTGGCTGGTAGCGGTTTACCTTTATTTGAGAATATAAGTGACAGGCATGTTTTCAAGCTGATCAAGACAAAAATATTCCGCGGTGGTGCGGTAATGCTTTACTATGAACCGACACACGAAAAAACAACGACCGGTTAGCAGGCGATCCATGAGAGCGCTTAATATTATCCTAATTTACTATTTTTGACCTGATAAACAAATCTTCAACATCAGCAACTATTGACTATAGATTTTTCACCTCTCATACAAAACTGTAGATACGATGAAACACAACCCCTTTGCGCAGACATTTTTCCACGGAACTAAAGCGGAGCTTAACATCGGTGACTTGATAACGTGTGGCTTTCAATCCAACTTTGCAGACAGGAAGCTCAATCATGTCTATGTAGCAGCCACGATTACTGCAGCAATATGGGGAGCTGAATTGGCTACAGGAACGGGCCCCCAGAGAATCTACTTAGTAGAGGCTACCGGTGAAGTAGAGGACGACCCGAATGTCACTAATAAAAAATTCCCCGGCAATCCGACGATGTCTTATCGTTCAGTTCACCCCTTCAGAATTATTGGCGAGGTAACGATATGGCAGTCGCATACACCCGAGGAAATCAAAGCCATGAAAGATAGTCTTCAAAAATTGACCGATCAAGGACTGAATGTAATTATAGATTGATACAAAGTTCGCTTGTGGAAGTCTCCCTATCAAATTATACCCTTCTTAAATGTCGACAAGCAGTACCACAACACCGTGAGCAGGTATTGCAAATATTCTTTGCTCTCCTACCCTTCCCAAAGCGCGATGTTGCCAAAGGTCCCTAATTTTGCTCTTCGGGGATAAACCTACCGAAGAAGCTTTCAGTATGTAATCTACTGGACGATCTTCACGATTGAGGATCGCTATCGCTTTCTTTTTTTTGTCAAAAAGTAATTTCTCCCACACCTCTACCTCCGCCACTCTCGAGATACTGCGTGCCTGATAAAAAGCCTTATCTTGGTTCAGTGCTATAAGTTCTTTATTCGTCAGGATCGCTATTGTCTGCTTCGACATCGTGCGTAGATCATTGCCGGCCATCAATGGAGAATTGAGCATGCACCACATCGAAAAATGGGATTTATCTTCCTCATAAGTCATCCCCCTCCCGACCTGCAACATATCCATATCGTTATAATGACCCGGGGAAGCATAGCGATACAAATCCCGATTGATATCGATAATCTGCAATACAGATTTGAAACTATTGTGGATATCCTGAGAGATGCGCCAAGAATCTACCATATGAATAGCCCATTCGCCCGGGAATTGCCAACGACATAGGTTGAACCCCGCATCAGGCTTAACAGCTTTAATTGCTTGTACAATCTTACTGTATTGCTCCCGATCGTCCAGCTTCATCTCCTGTCCGCCACACCAATCTACTTTGATAAAATCAAAATTCCATTCTTTGAAAAACAACTCTGCATCCTGCTTTTCGTGGCCATACATCCCTACACCTATCCCTTTGGGATCATGATCCCAGATCGACCCACAGGTATTCTTACCTCCTTCGGAATAAAGCCCAGCCATGAGTCCTCGGCGATGTATATACTCCGCTATAGCCCCCATACCGTTCGGAAATTTGGCACTATCGACGTAAAGTTTGCCATCTGGGTCACGACCACCGAAAAAACCATCGTCAACATTGATGTAACGATAACCGGCTTTATGCAATCCGGATGTGATCAATGCATCTGCCTGCTCTCGAATCAATTGTTCATTGATGTTAATCCGAAAACTATTCCAACTGCTCCACCCCATGATGGGCGCCTTTGCCTCCTGTGCACGACAATACCCGATGGACATCGTCAGTAGTAAGATGTAGTGGGCGAAGTAAAATTTAATGTTCATTTGAAAATATTAAGATGAAAGATGGAAAAGAATAAAGGACATCCTATACGAATGTCCTTTAAAACCTTAGACTAGTTGTATCCAGGATTTTGCTTGATGACACCGTTAGACTCGTTGATAGCAGTACGCGGTAACGGGTACAGCACCAAATGGTCATCTACATTGGCATATCCATCATCCTTGGCACGCTGGATATACTGTCCCCAACGGATCAGGTCGTCACGACGTACACCTTCAGCCCATAATTCGAACAAGCGTTCATCCTGAATGGCTTTACGAAATCCTACCTGATCCAGACCCGATAAGGCAGGTAACTTACCGTGTATACGCCGAACATCGTTAACGAAAGCATAAGCTTCAGAAGAAGGCCCCTGTAACTCATTCAACGCTTCGGCCATCAATAACTCCACATCCGCATACCGCATCACTACGATATCAACGGCACTGACTTCGACACTCGTCTTAGCCGGATCGGGACCATATTTCATCATGACAGCGCCAATATCACCACCTGCACGTGCATCCCGCAACACAACCTGTCCATCTTTACGCGTCGGATATTTTTGCATCAACAACTTCAACCGATAGTCATCCTGATCAAACTTATCATAGGTCTTCCAAGGCATACGATATCCGCCCCAAGCTGTATCAAATCCATCATTGGATGCCTCATAATAATCCGTAGGGAGATAATGAGGGCGATAGATATTGCCATTAGTAGGTGAAGTAGCATTACAGACAATAGCCAGGATAATCTCCGAGTTCCCACCCTTATTATTAATATTGAAGTTATCTTCATAGTTGGCTGCCAAAGAAAAACCGATAGACTTGACTTGGTTGCCAACATCTACGGCATCTTGCCAACGCTTTTCTTGCATATACAACTTCATCAGGCTAGTCAGGCAGGCAGCTTTTGAAAAACGGCCGTAATCGGCTCCTGTAAATCTGTCGGGCAACACGGCTATGGCTTCTTTAAGATCTTTCTCAATCAACGCCACCATATCAGCTTTGCTGGGACGTGGTAGTGCTGCTGAAGCGGGAGTATTGAGAATGGCTGGATCCAGTACCACCGGTACCGGGCCATAATACAGATACAAGATCTGCATAAAATATCCTCGTAATGCTTTTAACTCGCCCATATAGCGCTTCTTCAAATTATCATCCATCGCGATGGCCTCAATCTGCGGAATCACTCCAGTAATCTTAGAAATATACCTCACCAAAGAACCGTAATGCCTAGTGATAGAACCAAAATCAGGATCAAAGTTCAGCGCATTCAGGCGTTTCCAACTGCCACCATCATCCCAGTAGCAGACAGCCTCGTCCGTGGTTTGGCTGGCTTGTGTAGCATAGCCCGCTTGCGCAGCACTCCAACCATTCCACAACGCGCCTTGCATCATACCTGAATACATCGCTGTGACAGCCGCACTGGCATCATCAGCTGATTTGGGATAATTTTCATTGTTAAGCTCTTGGTTATTTTTATAAGCGAGGTCCTTCTCGCATGAAGTCAAAATTGGAATTATGGCAAGTGACAGGATTGTCAACCGCAACCATTTTTTTGTACTTATAGACTTGTTCATTGTAGTCAACATAATAAGATTAGAAACTAACATTTACACCCAATACGTAGCTTTTGGCCAATGGGTAATAATTATTCTGATTTAATTCGGGGTCCAAACCTGGATACTTGGTGATGGTGAATGGATTTTGGACATCAAAAGATAATCGGACACCCTTGATCACCTGCTGACCTGCCAGCCACTCCGTAGGACAACTGTAGCCCAACGTTATGTTGCGACAACGTAAAAAGTTGGCATTGACCATCCAGTAACTCGAATTATTCTGATAAGATGCATACTTAGCATCGGATAGTCCTGTAGGGAAACTACCTGTTGGATTCTCGAAGGTCCATCTTTCTAAACTGACGGGCATAGTATTCCATCCATAGGTCCCCATGTTGGCAGCAAGACTGGCAATTCGAAAATTGCGATTAGGACCATAAGGACTCCACGCTTTCATAATCGCTCCTGAGAAAAATACCTGGAGATCAAAATCTTTAAACGTAAATGTATTGCCAAAACCAAAATTGAACTTAGGATCGAGATTGGCCAATAACGTCTGATCAGCAGCGGTAATACGACCATCAGGTGCCGCCAAATTGCCATTTTGATCATAGCTAGCCAAGTCCGACAGCATCAAGCTACCCGGCAGCATATCCGCCATATGAGCAGGAGCATTTCCCTGGCCATCGTAGATGCCAGAAGAAAGGTAGCCATACGCGGCATTATAAACCGCATCCCTACCCGTTGGGACGACATACCTTGCCAATGTGGCCATCGTCTGTGGAGCCCGCTCCTTCCAATAGCTCAAATAATGGGAGAAATTAATGGTTGTAGACCAGGTAAAGCCTTTGTTGCCAGAGCGATCGATAATATTTTTGGTCTGTAATGCAATCTCATATCCATCAGTCTGCGTTTTGCCGGCATTGACAGTTCGCACATTGATCTCGTAGGTACCTGGAGTGGTGACATTGAAAAGGAGGCCACTGATGGTTTTACTGAAATAATCTACTGACCCAGTAATCCGGTCATGGAATAAGCCGAAGTCTAATCCCGCATTTATCTCACTGGCCGTCTCCCAACTGAGGTCAGGATTATTCAACCGAGCAATACCAAAACCAGTCGATGGAGATGCTCCATCACCAAATAGATAGGAATAATTACCTTCAGAATAGCTTGTGCTGTAGGCCAGCTGGGCAGCACTCTGAATATCGCTATTGCCGGTCTGCCCATAAGATAAGCGCCACTTCAAGAAGTTGATAGGATTGCCTTCGGTCTGCATAAATGCTTCATCTGACATGACCCAATTGGCGGCTACTCCAGGAAAATATCCCCATTTTTTATTTTCAGCAAAGTTGGACGCCCCATCTCTTCGTACGGAAGCTTGTAAAGTATACCTATTTTTAAAAGTATAGATACCCCGTGCGAAATAAGAAGCGATAGTTTTTTCGCTGGATTCGGAACCTACCGAAGGCTTAGGGCTTTGGCCCGTTCCCAAATTATGATGATACAAGGCATCTGTAGGGAAATTCTGGTTGCCTGCGCTCAAACCTTTCGTATTAAAATGATTAAAAGAATACCCCAACAACCCTCCTATGCGATGATCACCAGCAATAGTCTTGTCGTAGTTTAAGGTATATTCAAGTAACTTGATATTCGCCTCATTTTGCGAAATCTGTGCGTTGCCGTTGGTCTTGGCTCCACCTAGATATGTACGAGGTAAGTATAACTCTCTCCCACTGGTTGAGCGATCAAAGCTGTACATCCCCTTAGCAGTAAGCCCATCCATCACCTCCCACGATAGGTAAGCATTAGTCAAGAGTCTAAAATTCTTGACATCGTTCAATACAGTCTCATAGGAAAGCGGATTGGGAATATTGGCATATCTCGGATTGAGCGGAAAGGTGCCATCAGGATTCACCAGGTCCATATTGGCCGGATGATACAAGGCAGCAGTAAGGATTCCGCCGTTCTCGAAGGCCCCGCCAGTTCCTGTCGCTTTTATAACCCCATCGGACATAGTAGCACTGATGCCGGTCTTAATCCTGTCCGTGATATGCTGATCAAAATTTGCCCTAAAATTATACCGGCGCATGCCCGTAGCAATCAAGATACCTTTTTGATCAAAGTAGTTGCCCGATACAAAGTACTTCGTCTTATCTGTACCGCCCGCTAGAGACACATTATGTTGGGTGGTATAACCATTCCGCGAAATAGCATCCATCGCATTCTGTTTGATAGGGGTATTCTTAATTTCTTCATCGGAATATCTAGGGCTGAATGGCGGCAATGTTGAAGCGTCTATCTTACCGTAGTAGGGACCTATTTTATTGGCAAGCATCCATCGCTCACGATCAATCATATTGACCTGTTGCATGTATGTACGGGTATCCAGGACTTCATACATTTTTGCCGGGCTTTGGAAACCATATGACCCAGTATAGTTAATCTTTGGAGCACCCGATTGACCACGTTTGGTAGTAATCAAGATTACCCCCGCACCAGCCCTAGCTCCGTAGATAGAAGCTGATGCAGCATCCTTAAGTACTTCTATGGATTCTATATCGTTGGAATTGATAAAGTTCAGCGGACTGATATCCTGATTGCTCTGCGTACTCACCGACGCATTAGGCGTACTGGCCCCCCCATTGATGGGTACTCCATCCACAACGTATAATACACCCGCACTGGCATTGGAGGGGTTGCTACGAATCTTTACACTCGAACTAGCACCAGGCTGACCGGTACCCTGTAGCACCTGTAGACCTGCAGCTTTTCCCTGCAGCGATTGGGTGAAGTTAGAAGAAGTAGAAACAGCCGATAGGTCCGAACCTTTGACAGATGCCACTGCACCAGAAACATTCTTACGATTGACCTTACCGTATCCGATAACGACCAACTCCTCCAGCTCCTGGGGTTGCTGCTGAAGGACAACATGGCTTAACAGAGCCGGATTAGCAGCTGCTATTTCCAAAATTTCATAACCTACTGCCCGAAATACAATGACTTCGTGGGCTGAAACTTCTAAAGTAAAGTTGCCGTTCGTATCAGATGAAGTCCCTCTAGCTGTTCCTTTAACCATAATACTCACTCCGGGGAGAGGCATGCCTTGAGCATCTTTTACTTGACCAGAAATTGCCTTTTGAGCTGCGGAAACCTTATTTAAGGCAATTGTCTTGCCCTTTATCGTATACTGAATGGGTATCTTGGTCGCCAGTTCTTTCAGCATCACCTCGACAGATTTATTCTTTAAGGAGAAGTCGTACACCTGCAGACCCTTGATATCTGTCGATTTATAGAAAAAAACATACCCTGTGTGCTGTTCAATGTCTTTTAAGACATGACTAAGTTCAATAGGCTGGCTATCATACCTGACGTTTTGGGAGAATGCCTGTACGTCGGTACTGCACAAAGCAGGCCCCATAAGGAGAAAACTGCATTTGATAGCAAATACAACATTGGCTTTGCGCTTCCAAAATTCGGGGTAGCCCCCGTTGGAAACACACTTAAATAAAGAAAAGTGTTTCATAACAATATGAAGTTTAAAAAATTAGTTTATAAATAATTGGTACACTGCTACTCCATAAGGAAGTGATTAGATTTGTATCATGGTATCTATTGACTGGTTATAATGGTTACATTTTTATGCTGGTCTATCCTGTATTTGATATCTGTACCGCCTAATATCTCCATGGCCTGTCCAAAGCTCAGCTCTTTGCCTATCTTGCCCGAGAATCGACCAGTAGGTACAGGACCTTCATAGCGAACCCGAAGGTCATACCAACGTCCCAATTCCCTCATCACCGTCTGTATATCAGCATCAGCAAAAGCAAAATAATTGTCTTTCCATGCGACCTCTTCCTTGAGGTTATCAACCGGATTGATCTCAATCGCGCCGGCGGCGCCAACAACGGCGCGGTCTCCTGGTTTTAAGACTTTTGATTGAGTAGAATTGGACAATTTGACTTTTCCCTCTAGTAGCGTCGTCACAAAGCCCTTATCTTCCGGATAAGAAGAAATATTAAATTTAGTACCCAATACCTCTACTTTGGTACTACTTCCTATCACATTCACCGAAAATGGGCGGTGTGGGTCTTTGCGAACTTCAAAATAGGCTTCGCCACTCACAAACACATCTCTCGAATGTCCCGTGAATGCAATTGGGAATGTAAGCTTACTTCCGGCATTCAGCCACACCTGGGTCCCATCACTGAGTTGAAGACGATAGCGCCTACCATTGGGTGTCTCGATGGTATGATATAAAGGCGCTGCAGTACCGAGTTCCTGGCCAATCACATAACTAGCACTGGACCGATCATACTTGACATATACGCCCTCACCTATAAGTTTAGTCTGTGGCGCCCCTAAAACGGTATCTAAATCAATCAACTCACCATTGTCCAGATACAGACGTCCACCTTCCCTTCCGGGTTGAATATCGTTGACAACGCTTGCAATGGAACTAAGCTGCGTAGATCTTGGATCGCTGTCATACATATACCAATAGATACCTAAAAACAAGAGACAGACAGCCGCCGCAGACCACGCCCATCTCTTCAGGAAAGGGCGTATCTTACGAACGGTGGTTTCCTGATCTGATGGAGGGTAAGCGCCGCGATCTAAAGACAAAATACTTTCAATCCTGTGCTCGGGTACGGATGCAATTGTAGCGTCTACGTGATCATCGGAATAAAAGGACATCAAATCGACGAATACTTCTTCCAATAGCGTAGGATCAACTGTAGCCAACAGATGTTCAAGCTCAAGCCATTCGGAATCAGTCAACTGCTGCTGATAATATTGTTGAAGCAAATAAAAGATCTGTTCTTTTTGCATAGTTTATAAATTGGGGAACGGTGGGCCACAGCATGTGCAATACCCCCCGTTATATAGAAGAATATACTTTTGGACATGACTACTATTGACCCGCGTTATTTTTTTTAAATAATTTTTAAAAGGAGCAAAATGGTAATAGAAACAAGGTAACCATTATCAGAAAGATCTTGCCGAATCTGCTTAAGCGCTGTAGTGAGTGTGTTGTAGACCGTATTTGGAGAAATATTCAGATTTGCAGCAATTTCGGCCGAAGTCAGCCCCTGCTCTCGACTCAGCAAATATATTTTTCGGCGTTGATCGGGCATCTTATCGATGGATTGCTGTATAATATCTTTAAGCTCATCAAACTCCATCAAACGGGGAATGTGGACAGACTCCATCTGATCTGAATCATACAGTTCTTTCAAACGAAGGGCCTTATTATGACTGTGTACTTCCTTACGCAAAAAAGTCAAGCCCTCGTTACTGACTACTTTATAGATCCAAGATTGGAAATTATTGATTTCAGGTATACGATCCCTATTTAACCATAATCTCAAAAAAGCCTCTTGAAGGATATCAGCACCTTTGTATGGATCATCGGCAGTAAACTTTGTCAAAAATTGGCTCAGCTTTACATGGTACCGATTGTAGAGCACAGCGAATGCCTGCTCATCACCTTCTGTAATGGCTAACAATAAATCTTGCTCTGATAGGTCTTTTACCATAGGAATAGGAACGCCTGCTTATTACACTGCTACAGTCAAAAATACATATTCATAATGAAGTACAGCCTGTCATTTCAAAAAAATCTTGTATTCTCTTACCAGGGTGTGAATGGATCCAATACCCAAGTCAATGCGACATCACCAGGCACAACTTTCGATGTCCAGCTTACACAATGCAGGTTACAGATTAACAATTAAAACCTCTTTATTGCGACAGCAATATTTAGCGCCTGTTTAAATTTTAAATAGACGCTAAATATTTTTAAAAATTTAATATATATTTATGTATCTAAACTTTATGCATGTTAGAAAATTTCGAATTCTATCTTTTTTTGGTTCTGCTTATCACGATGTTGATTATGCTGGCGAAAAAAATTCAGGTGGCATACCCCGTTTTGCTTGTACTGGCAGGACTTTTAATAAGTTTTATTCCAGGAGTACCACCTATAAAAATAGAACCCGAACTAATATTTATTATTTTCTTACCTCCTTTGCTGTATGAAGCAGCTTGGTCAACCTCATGGAAAGAGCTTTGGCGATGGCGTAGGATTATTTTCAGTTTTGCTTTCGTAGTCGTATTCTTCACCGCATTATCGGTTGCGATTTTTGCGAATTATTTTATTCCTGGATTTTCTTTAGCACTAGGTTTTCTATTAGGCGGAATCGTTTCTCCACCCGATGCAGTAAGCGCTGGAGCGATTTTAAAATTTGTAAAAGTACCGAAAAGATTGGCTTCAATTCTCGAGGGCGAAAGTTTGCTGAATGATGCTTCTTCTCTAATCATTTTCCGATTTGCGATGATTGCTGCAGCAACCGGGCAATTTGTATGGCTCGAGGCCGCGGGAAGTTTTGTCTGGATGTGCATTGGTGGAGTAGGAATCGGACTTGCAATTGCGTATATTTTTCTGAAAATGCATAAGATCTTACCTACCGACTCCAACACGGATATTCTACTCACTTTTATCGCGCCTTTCTCCATGTACCTGGCGGCAGAAGAGCTTCACGCTTCGGGTGTATTGGCGGTGGTAAGTGGCGGGCTATTTCTTTCCTACCGCAGCCACGATTTTCTAGGAAGTGCATCTAGAATACGCGTTTTAACCGTTTGGGAGAGTTTTTGTTTTTTGCTCAATGGGATTGTTTTCATGCTCATCGGATTGGATTTGCCCGAAATTGTTTCCGGTTTAGGGGATACCGATATTTATACAGCAATCGGTTATGGCGTTGCGGTTACCGCAGTTCTAATTATTGTAAGAGTTTTCGCAGGCTATGCTGCAGTGATTACGACTTTAATCATGCGAAATTTCATCACGGTTGCAGATGCGGAGCCTCCCGGTTGGAAGACTCCGATGATCATCGGCTGGACCGGAATGAGAGGTGTGGTTTCTTTGGCCGCAGCACTTTCAATCCCGTTGACTTTAGACAACGGGACTCCCTTCCCACAAAGAAATCTGATTCTTTTCATCACCTTTGTCGTGATTCTTTTAACATTGCTCGTTCAGGGACTTACACTCCCCTTTTTATTAAAGAAATTCCCTCCAATAGACCGGGATTTTGTCAGAAGCGAAAAAGAAATCGATTATGAAATTCAAAACAACCTCGCTCAAGTGGCGGTTGATAAAATTCGTGCTGATTATGCGCACAAAATCGAAAGTTTTCCGATTCTGAAAGATCAATTACAGAAATATGAAAACCAATTGAGCAGTTCTGAAATCATTATTAATTACACTGAATACCGAAATATTTATATTGATATTCTCCAAACGCAAAGAACCTGGCTTATCCATAAAAACCGCGAAGAGCTTTTGTTAGATGAAGAAATCATTAGAAAACATCTTCGTTTACTCGACCTTCAGGAGGAAAGATTGAACATGAGAAGCTAGGAAGTCCAAAATCACAACCGTTTTAACTTGTGTTTTAGAAGGACCCTGTTAACTTGAAAATGTCAACTTTCCTGTTTTTATGCTCTTACAAGATGCTCCGCACTCTACCTCTCCAGCCACAGCCTAAAATCACTGACTCTCTCCCTGCTCACAATAAGCTCATGATCAAGCGAAGGATGAAGATTAATGCGTAATCTGGAATTGGAGTGCACAACAATGTCCTTGATCGCGTCTATATGGATTATTTGGCTTCGACCAATCCGGAAAAATCGTAACGGATCAAGCAATTTTTCAATCTTATCCAACGTCATATCTATAAGATAATTGTCCTGTTGCCGGGACCAAAGATATGTCCCCTTATATTCACTATAGAAACAAGCAATATCCTTTGTATCAATTACTTTTATAGTCTGACCTACCTTTATCGTGAATCGCGCTTTATACAGCTCTTTTTTGGAGGATTGAAGCATCACCTGAATTTGATTCAAATCGAGCTCATGGGTATGTTGCCGCTGTTGCATAAATTTGTCAAGTGCAAATGCCAACTCGTCATCAATGATAGGCTTCAATAAGTAGTCAATACTGTTTAGCTTAAAAGCCCGTAAGACGAATTCATCGTATGCAGTCGTAAATATAATGGCCGATCGAATCGATATTTCTTCAAAAATTTCAAAGGACAGCCCATCTGACAGTTGTATATCCATAAATATCAGGTCCGGCTCCGGATTGGACAGCAACCAGGCCTTTGCTTCTTGCACAGCATGCAAAATACCTGTCACGCTGTACCCAAGACGTTCTATCTTGCGTTTCAATAGCCGTGCCGAGGGCATTTCATCTTCAATGATAATAATGTTCATAGTTCAGATTCAATAGGTAATAAAGGTAGTCCAACTTCAAAATATTCGGAATAGCGATGGATGATCACTTCCTGTGGTGTGATCAAGCGATAACGGTCAATGATATTTTTCAACCCTACACCAGTAGACTCGCCCAAAGTATCCTTGATCTGCAAATTATTACGAACATATAAATGGTTCCCCTTCTTAAAAATATGGATACGGAGTTTGCTGTCAGGACTCAACACATTATGTTTGATGGCATTCTCGATCAAGAGCTGTAAGGACAACGGGATAATAGACTCTTCGCTATTGACGTTACTATCATCGACCTGTACAAGCAGCGCATCTTCGAAACGTAGCGCAAGCAGATTTAGAAAGATAAGTGCAAATTTAATTTCTTGCTCTGCAGGTACGAGCGACTTATCCTTTTGCTCCAATACATATCGATATATGCGTGAAAGTGAAGTCGTGAAATCCACAGCTTTCTGAGGATTCTCCTCTATAAGCCCGGTTAAGACATTCAAGCTGTTGAAGAGAAAATGAGGATCTATCTGATTCTTGAGAGATTCGAACTGTGCTGTTGCATGGCCAGCGATTTGTTTTTGCTGTTGGATCTGGGAATTTTTTGACGCTTTATAAAAATAGAAAGCATAGAAACCCAATCCTATAAAAAGAGCTAAAGCAGTCGTCAATATGTACATTCCAGGAGTTTGGTTAGCCAAAAACACAGAAAAGGATACGCCTTCCCATAAGACTTGAAAGGAATAGTTGATGACGAAGACAATGCATATAGTGACCAAGATACTGCTAGGGATAAAATAGGATAACCGCTTTCGCCATGCGCGGTCATCGGGCACACATTTATGAACATAGCTAGCAAGATAGCCGTTGGCGAGATAGAGCATTACACCATGGGACATACCGTTGAGGGCACCTTTTGATTGAAAGAAAGACACGTCTAGATTACCATAGATAATCAGATAATAGGTCGCAAAAATCAACGAAATAACAAAAGTAAGTGCGATAGCATAAAGCAGAGACTTCAGAAAATTTTTCATAACGGTATTACTGACTTAAACATGTAGAAATAATCTGTTCGGCTCTCTCTTTTCCCCAAGATGGAGCAAATGGCACCTCGGACCTTTGTGTATCAAACAAATGTAGTGCTTTCTTGATAATTTCGCACTCAGAAGACGTATCCTCATGAAAATATCTTTTGGACTGCATCTGAAATTCGGATAGGCCCAGTATCACGCGTGGATTATGCGGGGCGAGGTTCCTGGCCTTTTCGTATAGGGCAATGATCTTAGGAGAGAGTACCTGACCTTTGGTAGATGGATCTGTGGTCAACTCGGCGGTAATGGCCAGGGCTTTCAAAACCAACCACTCGGGGTTATTGTCCTGATCGGGATGACTGTCCAGTATGGTTGTTGCCTGCTGAATAAGACTATTTTTATCGTCCATGTCAGAAGTATCAAATGCCGTGACGATCGTGACAAGGGCTTGATAGTATGCTGGGATCCAATCGTTCTCTCCAACGTTTGTGATACGCCCAAATTGAGCGATTGCTTCCACATTCTTGCCCGATTGCCACAATTGCATTCCGGTATTCATACTTTTTTCATAAGGAGCCTGTGCCCATACCCCTGTCGTAATCAACAGGGTAAGGAATAATAATTTTGTTTTCATGAGTTTATTCTTTTATTGTTTATGGTCTAAAATTAGGGGCTCCCTGATTGTGAAACAATAAATAGTGGACGAACTGTAGGAATATGAGGATGGATTGTCAAAATACCATCTTTTTGGAATTAACATATGGATGGGAAATGAAAATCTCTCCTGACAGGCGACAAGAGAGACTTTCATTCCAAACCAACAAGAATGTATTCGAAGCTATTTTAAAATGATACCTTACCATAATTTGCCATGGTCCATTCATCACGTGTCATACGACTTATATGCTCTATACGTACATCATTCAAGAAGCTGTTCTCTTTGAGTTCCTCTATATGATGTTCATGAAAACCACATTTCTCCTGTGCTATCTTTGATTTGGCATTGCCGTCATAATAGCCGCTCCAGATATTCACGAGCCGCAAATCTTCAAAACCATACCGTACAACCTCACGAATCGCTTCCGGAACTAGACCTCTTCCCCAAAATGGAACACCGATCCAATAGGAAATTTCCCCTTCTGAGTCGGTAATCGGGAAATTACTCTTGGCTCCTAAAATCAAACTGATTAATCCGATGGCAATATCGTTTTCTTTGAGCGTGATGGCAAATACTCCGTCCTGTGCGAATATCGTATTAATAATCTCTTTACTCTGCGCTATACTCGTATGTGGTGGCCAACCTGCTATCGGTCCTATCCTTTCATCCTTTGCGTATTCGTATACGTCTGCGGCGTCTGATTCCTTGAACGGACGCAAGACCATTCTTTCTGTTTGTAAAATCATCATATGATATATTAAATAATTCTATGCAAAAGTACGAGCCCAAGACAGAATACTTGCAGTCAAAACATACGCATCTTAGGTACTTTTGAAAACAAAATGAAGATAATACAATAAAATATCCCCGAATTAAGGTGCAAATGAAAACAGATAACAACGTTTTATTCGTCAACCACCTGCATAGCAAGGCCGGATCATATCATACCATCGCTCTTTAATCAATAAGTTTCGTTTGAATGACTACGAAAGAGTTAACAGACCGGAAGGTCGTCTTAAATTAATGGATCTCACTTATCTGCATAGGGTGCTCCGACACAGACGTACAACACGCTTAATCCTCCTCCAAATAAACACTGTGGACGACGAATCTGATATTTTTACTAGGTAATAACATATCCTCGATATCTTCCGAATCTATAGAATAGAGCGTATCGTGCCCTCCTCCATCCAAAAGCTCAGAGTCCGGTATAAGTTCAAAAAAAGTAACACCGTCGATTACGGACAGCTCCTCTACCTTGATGTAAGATACATCTTGAGTCTTCCAGATTGACAAAATTTCTTTAGTAAATAATTGATAGGTATTTTCTTGTAGTGACATAAGTGCAAATTAGCAAAAAAAGATTACGCATTTAAAACATGTTGACCCCATAAAAAGGAAATCGATAATTCCGATACCTTGTGCACAATAGGCTCTTGAATCTCGCAATTGTCTATAATTATAATTTGATTAAATTTCATTCGTCAAATATCGCGAAATAATACCCAGTAAATTCTTAAAAGGAAGACTTACAATCGATGCATTGAAAAATGGGAAAGACGAGCTGTTGGCTAAAACGGTCGAGATAATCAACCAATAAAAGTCTATGGATAGCTGTTGTTAAAAAGCTATATCCTGTTGACGAACCTGATATGGTAGAAGCATCCCCGACAATCCCTTCCTGTCAGAGATGCTACCATATTAACAGCATAGATACAACTCCCGAGAATAATAAGCGACTACCTCTACAAGTGATACGCAACGATGTTAATCTACCTTTACACTGGCAATTTGTGAAAAGAAATCTTCGATTGCTACTCTATCTAAATAGACCATCTCGTGCCTACCTTGTGCAATGCGTTTACTTTTTAACAATTTGGTCCTTAGGATCTCTGCTGAATAAGTGTGCCGTTCGGGATTCATCTTATTAGTCTTTCCGAGATTGACATGTGAATCAAATTGACCGATGAAGGTATTGTCCATTGTTAAATTGTTGGTGGATGCCTGTAGATCAAAGCTGGACTTTTGCTGTGCAATAAACATGTTTTCAAAAATCTTGGTTTGATCGGCGTATCCACCCCAAGAATCTGACGTCAATACAGAACGATGCACGTTGTCAGCACTTTTGGGTCCAGCATAGATAATATTTCTATATATGGATGTCTCCTTCGCCGGACCTGCAATATGAATGGATGGTGAAAACATACCTACCCGGGTGGGCCGGGTTCGATTCCCGTCATCTATACTCAAATTGTACTGTACGCGAGTGCCGATATTACCGATTTGATCCTGCGATTCACCAGAATTACATATCAACACGAAACCGCCTGCATTGTGGTGGCTATAGTTGTATTGGATAACCGTATTCCGACAGTTGTAATCTGAATCAAATCCTTGCGCATCCCAAGGGGCATTATGTCCAGTGACTTCATTAAATTGGATGGTGGTATTGTCGCAGCTCCAAGGCCAAAATCCTGCCGCAGCTTCGGTTTGAGGTAGCGTCTCTGGGCAGTCTACCATTTTGTTAAATTCGATCAATGTGTTGACACAGGCTATAGGCACAATGCCATCCCCAGGTACTCCCTCAATAAAATTGTTTCGGATAATGGTATTGGTACTGGGGAACCACCGATCGTTGCGATTCCAATTGGCACTCCAAATCATCCCGTTCCGTTGGCACCGTTTGATAGTACAGTCTTCAATCACCAATGCGTCAAAATTGGAAAGAATGGAATCGCCACGGCTTTCTATTAGAATACCTGATCCTCCACCTTCGCTCTTAACCAAGCTGCCGTTGACATCTCGAATGTCTAAGCCGCTCAATACGATAGCATGAGCTGTACCATAATTCTTACTTTCCAGCTTAACACCTGTACGGGAGGGTAATACCGCGGATCCGGTATTGACAACTTCAATGTCTTTGAGCTGTAGATAGGAGCTATTACAAATACGCACTGCATATAAGGAATGGTCCGGAGCCATGATGACTGGCTTGGGGCCTTGACCATAAGTGGATACCACAATAGGTTCCATAAAGCTACCTTGCCCCGAAAGCTCTAGGATCTGCTTAAATATTTCTCCTCGCTTCAATACGATATGGTCTCCAGCGCTTAGCTGAAGGTCAGTTAATCTATTAAAGCTTTTCCAAGCCTCTTGAGAAGAAAGACCTGAATTCGTATCCTTACCGCCGGTCGGATCTATATAGTAGGTACTTGCTGACAAAAAATAAGGCATCAGTAAGAAAATAAGTATTTGCAATTGTTTCATCTCATGAGTTGATAAAGAGTGTAGCTTTCAATCGTATTATTGAAAGCTACACTCGGTTAATTATTTGTTGATACCTATTTCCAAAGGGGATGCTGCTCTAATTGGCTATTTGCATCCACTTCGGCCTGAGGAATGGGCCAGATGTATTCCTGTTCACCCCTGAAATTGCGCTTCTCGTAAAGAAAATAGGTTCCGATGTTATTAAAGAGTGCTCGCTCTGCTTCTATGTGATTGACAGCTTCTTGTAGCTCCTTCCATCTATATAGATCGAACAATCGAAGACCTTCAAAAGCGGTTTCTACTCTCCTTTCGTGCTTTATAAGAGCTAATAATTGCGTCTTTGAAAGGTTCATACCTTCAACATCCTTAATGCTAGGCATGGCAACCCGAGCACGCACCTGATCAACAAGACCATAGACCTCTTGTTGATTGTAAGTGCCGCTTTGTACTAAGGCTTCTGCTAATGATAGTAATACTTCGGCATATCGAATGACGTAAAAGTCTTGTCCAGAATCCCATGCATCATTAGAGGATTGATTTGGATTGAAATACTTATACACATATACGGTAGATCTGGAAGGTGCTGCTCCGCCAAAAAACTCAGCATTGGAGCTCCCCCACTTCATCCCGGGAACAAAGAGCGTAGCTTTCAAACGGGGGTCGCGGTTTTCATAGCGCTTGCTATCTGGTCTATTATTTTGGAGGTCGTCAACGCCTTCTACATATACAGATGAAGTATGAGTAGGTTTGCCGTCTAGGCAATAGAAAGATTTGGCGAGATCTAAAGTTCCGTTTTCAGCCTCCAGAGGTGAATCATAATGGGCGGCAAAAGACGACCCTTCTTTTAGACCTGGGCCTTCAAAACGAACGGAAAATACAATTTCATTGCTATTTTCGGCTGCTTGGGAGAAAAGGGTGCCGTAGTTGTTGTAAAGCCCGTATTTGCCGCTGCTGATGACGGCTTGATAGGCTTGGGTGGCTACATCCCATTGTTCATTATAAAGGGCCAATCTGCCCAATAGGCTTAAGGCGGCTCCCTTTGTGATACGTCCTCTACTGGCTGCCTCGATTGGCAATTTTGCAGCTGCATCACGCAAATCAGCTAGGACAACGTTGACGATTTCCTTGCGTGGGGTCTTGGCCGTATTTGCATTGTCCATGCCCCTTTCTTCCCGTGTGAAGGGCACGTCATTGTAAGTCATTGTCAGATTGATGTACATAAGCGAGCGGATGACGACTGCCTCAGCCTTCATTAGCTCTTTCTTTTCGGCATCCATATCAACACCCTCTATCCTGGTGATGAGCGTATTGCATCGGTTGACAACTTCATAGGATGCCGACCAAAAGGAGCCAATGAGTCCACTGCTAGGTGTATGTGTACCGGTGGCAATATCAAAGCCGGCCATCCAACCATCCCAATTAAAATGCCCCCCATTATCGGTCAGATTGTCCATCATAGCAAATCCCTTTTCCCAAGGCCCACCGTTGTACAAATAGTTATTTTGGAGACCATCATAACAAGAGGTAAGCCCCATCATAGCGTCTTGCTCGGTGAGCCAAAAAGTCTCATTCGAAATGCCAGTCAAGGAATGTCTATCCAAAAAATCATCGCTACAGGCTCCTAGACTAAAACTGAGCAAGGTGATATATAGTAATTTTTTCATTTCGTTTAAAATTAAAATCTAAGGTTGATACCAAACGAGTAGGTCTTGACATTGGGATGAACATCATTACGCATATCCCAGCTTGCTTTTTCGGGATCGAAATCTTTAATGCTGCTAAAGGTGAGCAAATTGGCTCCGGCTACATAAAGTCGCAAATTGGAGATGCCGTATTTTTGAAGTAAGGAACCCTCAAAATCATACCCAAGCTCGATATTCTTTAATCTTAGGTAGTCTCCACTGGTCAACCAGAACGAAGAATACCGATCATTGATATTACCGCCGAGACGTGGCATAGTACCTTCGATATTGGAAGCACTGTATCGATCTAACCAACGCTGGGTAATATTCCCTCCATTGGATAGCGTGGTCTGCTCCCAATTGAAGCGATCTAGGCCTGCTATCCCCTGCCAAAACATGGATAGGGCTATTTTTTTGTACTGCAAACCGAGGTTAAAACCATATTCCAACTTCGGGAATGGATTGCCGATGATCATACGGTCATCATCGCTGATATTGCCGTCTTGATTAATATCGGCATACATAATATCGCCCAACTGAGGTGTATTGCCATATTGGGTAATGGTCTTTGCGACTCCATCGACCATAGTCGTGCGAGCAAGGTCATCCTGCGTCCGGTAAAGACCTGTAGATACTAAACCGTAATAGGAACTAATGGCATAACCTTCTCTATTGATGGTATTGGTACCATAATTATCAATACCTCTGTTGTCTACAATTTTATTCTTGACGGCAGAAAGGTTGAGGCCTAAGGACCACTTCCAATCTTCTCTTGCATCACGATAGGTTCCAGCAAACTCCCAACCTTTATTTTCGACCCGCCCAGCATTTTGGTAAGGTGCTGCCAATCCTCCCAAGAAGGATGGCGCCATTGCCAATCTTAATAAGATATCAGAGGTTTGCTTGTTGAACCAATCGAAGGTCAAAGACAACTTGCTATCAAATAAGGTCACATCTATACCTAAATCGGTCATTTCTGTGGTTTCCCATCGAATGTTGTCATTTGCTAGATTGACCTTACGGAGTCCAGTGGATAATGCATCACCAAAATAGTAATTACCACCTACTTGGAGTGCTTGTGAAAAAGCATAGTTACCAATTTCTTGATTCCCCAGCCGCCCCCAACTTCCGCGAACTTTCAGTGCAGAAATAAAATCAACATCTTGCATAAAGGACTCTCTATCTACATTCCAACCGGCCGAGAACGATGGAAAGGTACCGTACCTATGTTTTTTGGGCATTCGAGAGGATCCGTCATGCCTTAAATTGACCTCTAGGAGGTACTTGGAGTCATAATTATAATTTAATCGTCCAAAGAATGACTGCAGTGCATTTTCATATGCGGACCCCGTGACTGCGGGATTGAGTGTTCCGCCATCAATCTCGTAAATATTATCGGTTGGAAAATTCTGAATGTAGGCAGACCCTAGATCTGTCCGACCAACTTGTAGGGAGTGTGCTACCATCACGTCAAAGTGGTGCTTGTCGACAACCTTTTTATAGGAAAGGATATTCTCATTGAGGACGGTGGTGGACTTAAAATTGTAGTCATTTAGGCTATTGGTGGCAATCCGTTGAAGCACCTTACCATCAGGGCCATAAATCGTCCTAGTGGGACTAAATGTAGAGATATCTTGTCTAAATATTTTGTAACCTAAGTTGGTCTGGAATGATAATCCGGGTAATAGTTCAATACCGGCAAACATCTTACCATCGAAGCGTGTATTTTCGTAATCTTTGTTGCCTAGATACAGGGACTCGATGGGATTCTTAAAAATAGTGTGAGAAAGCGAAGTGCCATCAACGTAGCCGTAGTGACCATTTGAATATTTGACAGGTACTGTAGGGCGAGTAAACCAATTGATCATACGCATCAGCCCCTCACCGGTCACATCGGTGATGGGTTCTTGGATATCCTGCTTACTACCTGATAGATTTAATCCGACATTTACCTTTCCTAGACGTGAATCTACGTTGGATCTAAAGCCATACCTTTTACTACCGGTATTGAGCATGATCCCTTTTTGATCTAAATACTGCGCCGATACCATAAATTTTGACACCTCATTTCCACCATTTACGGAGAGATGGTGTTGGTGCATTGGAGCGGTTCTAAACATTTCATCTAGCCATTTGGTGTCTGCAAATCGATCTGGATCTGAACCGTCCTCGATTTTCTTTAACATATCGGGCGTGTAGATGTCGGCACCTTTGGCGTCATTGAATGCCAATGCCCAATCTTTGGCTCCAAGATACTTGGTCATGACACTGGGTGTCTGCGCTGCGACACTACCTGCATAACTGATCTTGGTGTGCTGTGGTAAACCGCGCTTGGTGGTTACCAAAATAACTCCGTTGGCTGCTCTAACACCATATATAGATGCTGACGCGGCATCCTTTAATACAGAGACAGAGGCTATATCATGTGGCGCAATATCTGAAATCTGAGACACATCGCTTTCCACGCCATCGATGAGGACCATGGGATTATTATTGTCGCTCAAGGTGCCTATACCACGAATTCTTATCTCTGGATTGTCCTTACCAGCTTGTGCACCATTATTGGTCAGAACAACACCAGGAAGTCTACCCTGGAGCATGTTGGTGGTATTGGCCAAGGGGGTATTGGCTACCTCTTCAAAATTCACTGCGCTAACGGCGCCTGTTAAATTTTCTTTTTTCTGTGTACCATATCCCACGACGACGACCTCATCTACACTAATTAAATCATCCTCTAAAACAATGGTGAGAGGGGTATAATTTTGAATGCTCTTCGTGACGGCCTTATAGCCTATGGAACTAAAGCTCAGTTGATCACCAATTGTGACCGGTAGGCTGAAAGCTCCCTGTTGATCGGTCTGCGATGAATTAGATTTATCTTTAACCGTAATGGTAACCCCTGCTACCCCACGCCCGGACACATCCACAACCTTTCCGCTGATGCTTTGTTGGGATACTATCTCTACTGTGTGCGGTGCTGTCAGTCCTTTGGAACCGATTAGGGACTTGCTTGGCTTAGCTTTCTTGATGATAATGGCCTTATTCTCTATTACATATTCAAGATTGTGCTTTGCGAGCACCATATCTAAGGCCTTTCCTAGATTTTCATTTTTAAAATTGACATCCAAACGCATAGTTGCGATATCAGATGACTTGGAAACCACGTCGTAATCGACCTGTTTTTTGATTGCTCGAAAAAAATCGGACATCTTAATATTCTTTCCAGAATAGCTGATTACCTGACTATGAACCGTAGCGAAGCAGCTTAAGCTACAGACTAGGGTGAAAATTAGGGTGAGTTTCATAGATAACATAAGTTGGCTCGGTGGGTACAAAGGATTACACCCCCAAAACATTTTAGGTTTTTTCATATATTTGATTAGTTTTTAATTGAATAAATCTTGTACGGTTTGTTTTTATTGATTACTTCATGCCAAGGAATGGAGGTTCCTTGGCATTCGTCATTCTAATTTTTACCTGCTAACGACTACCCTCCTTCCTTCTATAGCGAAGCGAGCCGCGCCAGTCAACTCGATCATATGTAAAACTTCTTTAATATCCCGGTATTTGGAAACTGTCGCCCAAATAAGCTCCTCTTTGATATTGTCTTTGTATTCGACTTCGACATCATACCAAGCGGCAATCTTTTCCATGACCTCTACCAAAGGCTCATTATTGAATAGGAAGTAGCCATCCTTCCATGCTAAAAATGATTCGACCTCTACTTGTTTGACGGGTAAGTCTACCCCATCTCTAGTGGTAAGCTGTTGTCCGGGCTGTAAAACAACTTGTCCTTGTCTTAACGCAACCTTCCCTTCTACTAAAGTGGTCTGACTCTCATGTCCTAAAGCCCGTACATTGAATTTGGTACCTAGAACGCGAATATCTTGCTGATGTGCTTGGACAATAAATGGTCTACTCCTATCGTGGCTGACCTCAAAATAGGCCTCGCCGGTGAGTGACACTTTACGTTCGTAATCGCCTAATGTTGTAAAAAATTTCAGGGAAGAGTTGGCATTTAGCCAAACTTTGGTACCGTCCACGAGTACAACCTTAAATTCGCCACCTTTAGGGGTGGTGATTTGATCGACGCCCTCAGCACTCGATGTGCGGCCAGTGAGCGTATAGGTAATGGTCCCATTGTCCGACTTCTGAATCAGAACTCCATCCTTTTCGAGACGCTCGTTGTTGTCGACTTCTTCTAAATCAACAATTTCACCATTGGATAATACCAGGGTAGCTTTGTTGCCACCTATTGCAATTTGATTGTCTGCTATAGTGCCACTTCCAGGCCAATAATATAATCCTGCACAAAGTGTAGCGAGAAGAATAGCTGCAGCAGCCCAATATATGTACCGGTTGCTCGCGGACGACTTGCGCATACGCTTGGGATTAAAATGGGCCAGACGTTTTAGATCTTCTTCTATCAAAGCGCTTGGTACATCTATGGAAGACTTTGAGGCTGCTTCCTTCAAATACCAAGCATCAAGAATACTCCTCTCCTTTTTAGATATGGTCCCATTCTGTAGTTTTTTTAATAAATCCTGCAGATTGTCATTCATAAAAATAATTGCTTACTATGTGGTAGACGGCCAGCGGGATAAAAAGGATGACAAGTATTTTTAAATAAATAAAAAAACCATAGCGTTATCGGCAACAATACTTCAGTCAGCGCCTCCAGTTAAACCTATTAAAGGGGGATAAGAGGAATCACATCATAAAAATAGCAGCATAAACTTAACGCGAAGTTTTTTCAATGCTCGGCCGATATGTGTCTTAACGGTATTAACGGATATATCTAATGTTTCAGCGATTTCAGCATTAGACTTCTCTTCCATGCGGCTCATATTGAAAACTACACGCATCTGTTCGGGAAGTTGAGAAACTTCCTGTTCAATCAGCTGCATCAACTCTTGTTCACGAACGGCATCATCTTCTGGAGAAGTGCTTATATCCATATCTAGCGTGGTCTGAAATTTTCGTATGGCCGCTTGATGCGCATATATATCCAAGACCTTGTTTTTTACAGCTCGAAACAAATAGGCTTTAAAACTTGAATGGATGACAATCTCATTACGTCTCTGCCAAGCAACTGTGAATACATCTTGAACGACATCGGTCGCTTCTTCTGGATTACCAAGCATTTTGAGTGCGTGCATATAGAGCACAGCAAAATTATCCGTGTAAATTTTTTCAAACTTAACTCCGTCTTGCTCTGAAAAAGAAGATATTGACTTTTTCTTATCACTCATTGACATCTCGGTACGCTATTATATATTAATCATAATTGGATTGGTCGTGATGTACAATGATACAAATAATTTAAATCAATAGAAAAAGTGAAAGGGAGAGCGCTGGTCAACTTAAGCTAAATCTTGCGCAACTGTATAGACGCTGTGTAGAAGCTTAATTTTTTACTTTCTCAACATATGGCAAGTTTTTTCTGATCTTGACTGTCCATATTTGTATAAGCAATTTAATCAAAGAAGATGAAACAGGTATTTATCAATTTAGCCGTAAAAGACGTTGAAAGATCAATGGACTTTTACACCAGACTTGGGTTTACAATCAATCCACAGTTTTGTGATGACCAAGCAAAATGTATGGTTTGGAGCGAGGCAATTTTTGTCATGATCATGAGCCACGAAAAGTTTGCAACTTTCACCAAAAAACCAATCGCCGATACGAAAAGTCAAATAGCGGGTTTATTCGCTCTATCGGTCGAAAGCACAAACAAAGTGAACGAGATCGTTGAAAATGGACTAAAGGCGGGTGGTACAGAACCGATGCCAATGACGGATTATGGCTTTATGCAGCTCCGCAAAATAGAGGACTATGACGGTCATACTTGGGAAATATTTTTTATGGACATGACTAAATTACCTAATCAGGAATGATGTCTTAATAACAACTCCAATGGGTAAAGACCAACTAAATATACATTCCAGATAACGGTAAATATTTAGAGATTGCAAACAAGGAAAATAGATCTGAAGCAAGTATATCATTTAAGCTTCAGAGATAGTGTCTGGTCTGAATCGTCGATAAAAAAGGCCGATCCTCCTTCGAGAATCGGCCTTTCTATTATCAAACACAACAGCTATTTTTTATCCCACCATACTTTGGACAGAAAGGAATCTCCATTAGACATTCCTGAAACAGCCACTTTATAGTTGGCTTCATTGAGCTGAGCTTCTTCGGAAGAGTAAATTGCTCTCCGGGGAATCTGACCATTGGTAGATCCTTGACTAGACCCGGGCGTCAATTTAGGGTACCCTGTCCGTCTCCATTCTGCAAAGGCTTCAAAATTACGCCCAAACAGATGTATCCATTTCTGGGTCTGAATCTTTTCGAGTCGTTGATCCACTGAAAGGCCGTTAAAAGATAGGACTTGATCCATATAAGTCTGTGGAATGCTATTCATATTATAAGGTGCAGCTGCAAATGCGGCTTTGACCCCATCTTGAAATGTCTTTTCGGCATCAACCTGATCCCAGCCCAACAGGGCGGCTTCGGCTCTAAAAAACGCCACTTCGGAGTATGTAAGAGCATAAGATGGAATGGGTGCAAAAGAGATATTGAACCATGTTTTTGTAGAGGCTGTGGAATAATTGGCGCGAATAATCTGTGCCAATTCATTATCCGTAAGCGCAACGCCAATACCTTCATACTTATCAGTACCAGAGCCGATAGAACTCGCCGTAGGGGCTGCTATCAAAGGTAATCGAGGATCATTACTATTTTTGAGCGTATTGACGAGTGTATTGGCGAGGTAACGGATATCGGAACTGCCCGTGATAAACTGCCGCAACATGGGGTTATAATTTTCTGCCTGTGCGTTATTGAATGTAGGCACAGCGGCATTGTCAGCATTGGAAGCCAGTAAACCATGTGCAGACGCAATGGCTGCAGTAACAGTCTGCTGCGCCAATTGTGCATTGGCATAGCGTATCCGCATGCCGAGCTTCAATTTTAAGGAATTTCCAAATCTGGCCCATTTAGAGACGTCGCCCCCATAGAAGAAATCAGCAGTTCCGTAAGAATTGTCTGCGGCATTCAACCGGGACAACGCAGCATCCAATTGCTGTATTAATGCAGGATAGATATCGGCTTGCTTATCAAATACAGGTGTACGCTGTATGGCTCCGGCATCTTGCGTGACAGCAGAAAAAGGGATATCTCCGAATAAATCCGTCATCCGTTGCCAGATATAGATTTCATAGATTTTGGCAATAGCCAGTTTGCTCCGCCCTTCAGGGAGCTCCTCTTTGCCTTTGAGTTCCTGACGGATCTGCATTAGATTCTTCAAGAGATCATAATGCTGGGACCAGATTGCATTTTCAGGAGCTTCAATATAGCGGGATGCAGGTACTATCGGCCCTCCAGCCCAATGCTGAACCCACGAACCGAATTTATTATTCGGCAATTCTCCTGATTCATAAAACGTTCCGTCGCGTAACGTCCGCGAAAGTAAAAGTGCGGGATCGATAGTGGTGACCGATGTCGGTGGTTTGTTGATCTGCTCAAAATCCTTCGTACAACCGCTCAATAAGGTCGAGCCGATGAAAAGTCCCAATCCGAATTTATATATATTATTGCGTTTCATTGTTCTAGATATTAAAAGTTTACGGATAAGTTGACCCCAATATTACGCATCATCGGTAATGAAGTAGACTCAATACCGATGGAAGAATTATTGGTATTGAAGGAAGCAGACTCTGGTGAAAATCCATCTGTCTTACGCTGGAAATAGAATAAATTACGTCCATAGACACCTACTTTGGCTCCTTGTATATACTTCTGTGGAAGTATACCTTTAGGGAGGCTGTACGAAAGGCTAATCTCGCGCATTGCGATATAGCTACCGTCATTGAGCATCTCTTCGGACACCATGACCTCTTTCTCACCGGCCACCACATTCCAGTAATCTTGGGCACGCACCTGCATCGTGTTCTGCACACCTGAATTGGCCCAAGTATTGTCTGCCTGCAATGTACCGACATAGCCAGAAGCTACGTATGTACCGTCGCGACCTTCAACTGTCTTGTTGGAGACACCATAGATAATCTGCTCACGGTTGGATTGCGAAAAGATCAATCCGCCCTGACGGATATCAACCAACGCATATAAAGCGATTCCTTTATATCGGAAGGTATTGGAGAACCCGCCTAACCACTTGGGCTGTGCATTGCCAAGATCGGTAGTGACACGGCCCGCAGTACGAAGTGGAAGACCGGTATTGGGATCGATCAACCGATTGCCATCTTCATCTTTGATCCATGCAAACTGAGTACCGATAAGCTGTCCGAAGGGTTTACCAACCTCAGCTACAACATTGATCCCACGGTCGGAACCCAATAAGAAAACGTCTACCCCTGGCGCCAATGATTTGACCATATTGCGATTGCGGTTGAAATTGAAAGACGTCTCCCATTGAAATCCGGACTCCGTCCTAACAGGCGTACCACCCAAAACAAACTCGATTCCTTTGTTTGAAATCTCTCCAGCGTTGATTCTATTGACCTTGAACATACTAGAAGGCGCTATTGGAATGTCCAAAATTTGATTTTTGGTGTTGGCATTGTAATAGGTGAAGGAGAAATTCATGCGATTGCTAAGAAATCGTAGATCAGCGCCAAACTCTACGGAAGTGGTCAGCTCGTTCTTCAAATCTGGATCAGGAATCACTTCTGTAAAGGAAGCCAATGGAATGCCTCCGTGGGTATACTGATTTAAGCTGTAGGCTCCAGTAAGCTGATAAGGATTGCCAGAGCTACCGGCTTGTGCCCATGATGCCCTGACCTTCAAGAAGGAAAGTGCCTTTGAATTAAATTGCCAGATGTCCGAAAGAATCAAACTACCACTAACGGACGGATAGAAAAAGGAGTTGTTGCTTTTGGACAAAGTAGATGACCAATCATTACGCGCAGAAAAATCCAAGAAAGCATAATCTTTGTAGCTAACCTGTCCAGAGCCATAGATGGAATTGATCTCGGACTCGACTAGGTTAAAGATATAGGAATTGGTCGTTGTATTGTTGATGACATAAAGGTCGGGAACAATAAATTGGTTACCGGTATTGCCCGTATTGCGCATAAACCGGCTCAGATGGCTGGCTCCGACATTCAAGCCAATCTTGATATCGTCGGTAGCACTGAAATTGGAACTTAATAATGCGTCCAAATTATTCTCACGTGAACGGATTATCTCCTCACGTATATCGCCTTTACGATTCAGACTGGCATAAGTACCGATGGGACGATAGCGGAAACGCTGATCGGTATAGAAATCGGTACCTCCAGTTGCTGTCAAACGCAACCAAGGAGCAAATTCATAGGATAGTCGTAGCAAACCAATCAAACGGTCACGTCGATCCGTATTCCGATTTTCTCTAACGGTCCAATAAGGATTGGCAGTAGAGCTATTTGTAGCATATGTCTTCTCTAATCCTTCGAATAGATTGGAAAATCCCAATTGATTATCCATATCATGCTTTGTCCACTTGTAATCTGCTAGTACATCCATACCCATACTGCGTGGCTGAGAAATCAGCAGGTAGGCCGGATTATCAGAGGCATCGGAAAGTGTAGGTCGATTGACGCCCTCTTGCATAATATAATTGGCTTTGACATCAATGCTGAGCTTGTCAGTTATATTGGCTTGTGTCCGCAGGTTGAAACTATTGCGGTCGATAGTGTTAGTGGGCACATATCCATTGATATGGGTATTGGCATATGAAAAACGGTAATTAATCTTTTCGTTACCTCCATCTACGCTTAGATCATTCACAAACTGTCTTTCCGTATCGAAAAAGTCACCGTATGTATTGGGTTTGGGAGTGAGATTTAAGATATTCCCAAATTGATCCTCATATTGCTGCCCTTCCATTTTCGGCCCCCAAGAGGAACGCATCAATCGGTCTCTTCCAGCGCTCATCTTGGGCATCCCACTATAATTGTTAGCCAGTGCATCTGTCATCGTTACGATTGAACCATCACTTTTACGGAAATGCGTGAAGTTACCATTCAAGCCCTGTCCATAAATATTCTGAAAATCAGGGAGTACAAGGGCTGTACCTATAGAGAAATCACTATTGAAATTGATATTGAGGCCTTTGCCTGCCTTCCCGGTTTTAGTGGTAATGAGAATAACCCCGTTAGATCCACGTTGCCCATACAGTGCCGCAGCATTGGGTCCTTTCAATACAGAGATACTCTCGATATCCTCGGGATTGATATTACTGATACCATCACCGTAATCTGTCCCGCCGGTACTTCCAGCGGCCCCATGGTTCTGATTGTCGATAGGCACACCGTCCACAACATACAGAGGCTGGCTATTTCCGATCAAAGAGTTATTACCACGGATGATTACTTTTGAGGAACCGCCTGCCCCAGAGGCTGCCCTACTCACCTGTACACCAGCTACTTTTCCGGATAATGCATTGGCAACATTAGCCTCCTTGCCCTGAGTAAGTTCGTTGCCCTTTAACTCAGCAACGGTATAGCCTAATGCTTTCTTCTCCCGCTTGATACCTAAGGCGGTGACCACAACCTCATCGAGCAAATCATTTTTGGCCTCTAAAGTGACAATAATAGCAAGCTTGTCATTGCCCTTGATTGCATAACCCGTAAGCTCTTTCCTCGTATAACCGAGCGAACTGATCGTAAATACATAACCCTCACCTGCCGGGATTCCGTCGAATAGAAAAACGCCTTCGGCATCTGTAGTCGTGCTCTTTCGAAAGGCAGTTAGCTTATTGTCGATTGTGATAGTCGCATTAGAGATGGTTCCCCCTTGCTCATCACGCACAACTCCGGACACAGATGCATTGCCCTGTGCCTGTGCTACAGATACTCCAATCAGCATCGACATGGCCAAAGCGTAAGAAAGCCTCGGGTGGAAGGATGGTCGCTTCGTCCACAAATGGAGGGCAAGGCCCACCCTTGGTACAAAATGTCTGTTTCTTTTCATATTAGTTGTATTTGTTCATTACTGTTTGTTTAATAGGATTTTTAAACTGCCTGTGACAATATATGCGTACAGGTAATAAGCTAAGTCTGCCTTTTAACAGCATCTTTGAACTCGATCTATTGCCTATTGATTAGCATTTGTCGATATTATATTTATTCAATATGCGTCCACTACATTACCGCTTTTAATCTTTCTCCAGTCTCAGTTGAGCTCCCTTACCATTATCGTCGATCTCGAGTGTAAGGTGATACAGGAAAGCAATATCCTGAAGGATGACCGAGTAATCGGTTGCATCTGGATCGTATCTTCCCGAAAAATAAAGCTCATCTATGTGCGGTATCACCCAGCGAGTATGCGCACCATACACCTGGTCGATTTCTTTGAAGACCTGCGATAATCTGGTATTCTTAAATACTAATTGTCCAGATTCCGTATGCGGGACGATTTTCTTTCGATCATGCGGATCGGGTACATTTTTGCTATTACCCAATACAGCAAGTGTATACCGTTGAATATGGAGTTGCTCGCCTGGACTCAACACCTGACTGATACGCTGGCCATTTGCCTGCTCTTGATGATCTTCGACCCGAATAGAGCCTTCTATGAGTCGGATAGCGACCTGCTTGCTACTACGCGTGGCATCCACCTCAAATTGGGTTCCTAATGCTGTAGTGATCAGTGGGTCTGAATAAACCATAAATGGTTTGGTCTTATCTTTATGTACGGTAAATTTTGCTTTACCCGTCAACCAGACTTCGCGCCTGTTTTTCCATTTAAAGCTCTCAGCGTAGCGTATCTCGGCATCTGGATAAAGGACTACTGTACTGCTATCGCTCATGATGATATTCATTGGCTGATTGCTCGCATTGATACGATAAAGGGTCGGTGTCGGTTGTTGGATACCAGAAATTGAGGGTGATTGCACGCTTTGGGTCCAGTGCTCACCTATGGCACAAATAAGGAGCAAAACTGCAGCGGCGACCACTCTGTACAGCGATGAAAACTGGAAAGTAGGCCGTGCGTCTTCTTCTTTTAGCTGTTGCACGATCTCATTGAAGACTTCTTCCTGTCGGGATGCATCATAATTGGCAGGCGAGTCCTCCGACCAGGCCACCCACTCTTCCTCGGGAAAAAAATCGATACCGTCCTCTCCATGTTCCTCTAAATAAGCACGTACAGAAGCATGCTCTTCAGGTGTACATAAACCCTTTAAATATTTATCGATTAATTCTTTATTGATCTCCATTTATTGGTATACGACACCAATTGGCGTCAACCCCTAGTCTGCTGAAAAAAAATTACAAAAAGAATAAAAGGAAGAACAATGTTTTTTTGAGAACTTTGAGGGCGGAAGCAATGTGATTTTCTACTGTACGAACAGAGATATGAAGACGTTCGGCTATCTGAGCGTAAGTTTGATGCTCGAAACGGCTGAGACGAAATACAGTCTGCCGCACAGGGGGCATGCGATCTATCTCCCGCTGTAGACGTTCCATATTTTCACGGTCTTCAAACGCTGTCTGATAGATATGATCGGAATGTCCCTCCCATAGACTGTCATTGCGGCTATATCGAGCAGACTGTCGCATGTAGTCGATCAGGACGGAGCGGGTGACGCAGAAGAGTTGTGCCTCCCACTTGATATGCCCCAGATCACAGCGGCTATTTTTCCAGATTTTGATAAAAACCAGCTGTACTACTTCCTCAGCAACAAACTCCGATCCGGTTTTTTTGAACACATAGGCATAAACACGGGTATTCCATGTTTTGTAAAGGGATTCAAAAGTGGTAAAATCAGAGGTCTGATGAGTACTATCAGCCAACATAATCAAGTGTTAAAGTGTGAACGCAGGCTAAAATAGACTTATCATATTACCAGAATGTAAAGTGCATATTAACATTATGCTATACACGTTGGCTATTATAACCGTAGATTCAATAAATAATTGATAATAAGCATGTCAATCCGTCCAGACAACTCTACGCAGTGTGCACGTACCTTATGACTGTGCTGTATGATTGACTGGATTAAAATTAATGATATTTTCTGTCTTAGCGAGGGATTTTGGAAAGATAATTTTCAGCTAAATTCAGGATGAAGCCTTTGCTGAGCAGTTTAATCTAAATAAATGCGATGACTTCTGGTAGAACATTAAATTTTATGTTCAAGTGTCTGTCATATTTTCCCTTACTTAGGTAACTAACAATGATAAAAACATACGGCTAACCATGCATAGGGAGCACTCAAAAACATGCACTAGACCTGCTGATGGTAGATATTGACGGACGTACACATACAGGCAGTGGCGGGAAAAATGAAGACTATTATGCTTTTGGTCAAGAAGTGATCGCGCCTTGCGAGGGCGATAAATATCACAAACGGAGCTACATAAATATGAGTACGTGTGTTGGTCATCTAGATAAACACAAAGTGTCCATACCATAAGGCTTGATAGGAGCCATAAGATATCTTTGAGATTCCTGCATTTTACGATCCTTTACCCATGACCTACTCCGGTTTAAAGATGTCCATTTTATTACCTTCATCCACATGACACTTATGTTCCTAAGAAAGAAGTAAGAAACTGAAAATGAGGCTAATGCATGCACTTACGATATATTATCGAACAAAAACCATTATATTGCTTCTACATTATAACATTTCCAAGATGAAAAGAAGCCGTATACCTCTTGCCATGGTGCTTGCTACTGCCCTTATATCAAACAATGTTCCATGCCAGGCACAACGCACAGAAAAGCCTCCGCTTCATGGAAAGCACTGGATGGCCATCACCGGGAAGCCGTTGGCCGCTACAGCCGGCGCGCATCTATTCCAACAAGGAGGTAATGCGGTGGATGCCGCCTGTGCAATGCTAGCGGCGACCTGCACTATGTGGGATGTACTCAGTTGGGGTGGCGAAACTCAGGCATTAATCTATCATCCTAAGCTTAAAAAGGTAATCGCGATCAATGCGCTAGGTGTAGCGCCTACAGGTGCTACGGTAGATTTTTTTAAATCTAAAGGCTATGACTTCCCTCCAGAATATGGTCCTCTTGCGGCTATAACACCGGGCACTGTGGGCGGATTATGTCACATGTTGGCACAATATGGCACCAAAAGTCTGGCAGATGTATTGGCTCCAGCGATGGAAATGGCAGCCGGGTATCCCATTGATGCACAAACAGCTAACAGCATAGAGAAAGGTAAGGATAAGATAAAGGATTGGCCCTATAGTAAAAAAGTTTTTTTGGTGCACGAGGGCGAAAAAAGGGAGGCACCTGAAGCGGGTGAAATATTCGTACAGGAGGATTTGTTGCGAACGCTCTCTAAAATGGTAGAAACAGAAAAACAAGCGCTCGCCGACGGGAAGGACCGCAAAGCAGCAATCATGGCTGCCAATGACCGATTTTATAAGGGCGATATTGCGGATGAATTTGTCCGGGGGAGCCTCGAACAGGGTGGTCTGATAACCAAAGAGGATTTGGCTAACTGGCACCCCATTGAAGAGGAACCATTACAGATCAACTATAAGGGAATAGATGTCTACAAATTGCAAGAATGGACACAAGGCCCCGCCCTACTCCAGAGCTTACAGATGTTAAAAAACTTTGACCTACAGAGCATGGGGTACAACTCAGCGTCTTATATCCATACACTTTATCAAGTCATGAACTTGGCCTTTGCGGACCGTGACTTCTATTATGGTGATCCGTACTTCAAACCGAGGGCACCTATGAAGGGGCTATTGAATGAGGCCTATGCAAAAGCCCGTGTGAAGGAGATCGACACACAGCGAAACAATCCTCATGTGATTCCGGGTAATCCGTACCCCTATGAAGGTAAAACCAATCCTTATGAATCGCTACTGAGACAGCGTAAAGCACAGTACACTCCGGCTATTGAAGTAAAAAAAGACTTTGTCCCCAAACACGATGCAACGTCTACTAGCTCAGCTCTGCCGCATGATCCGATCCAGTATCAGGCTTCCTTGGCGACAGATAGTGCCTATATGGACCGTCTGTGGCGAGGAACGACAACAGTCGAGGCGGCTGATGCAGAGGGCTGGGTAGTATCGATTACCCCTAGCGGTGGATGGTTACCGGCTTGTATCGCCGGAAATACAGGGGTGGGTATGAGCCAACGACTACAGAGCTTTGTGCTGGATTCGCTAATCAACCCCTTTAATGTAATAGCGCCGGGTAAGCGACCACGCGTAACCCTAACACCTTCATTGGCTTTGAAGGACGGCAAACCTTACCTATCATTTGCTGTACAAGGTGGAGATACACAAGACCAGAACCTTTTGCAGTTTTTCCTGAATATGGTGGAATTCGACATGACACCGCAGCAGGCGAGTGAGGCACCGAATATCAACAGTAATCAACTGTGGCTCTCTCTCGGTGGTACACAGATCAATGATAGAAAACCTAGATCTGGTAGTCTGCTGCTGGACAGACGCACACCGGAAGCAACCATCGAACAGCTCAAAGCAATGGGCTATAATATTCAATTGGGGGAGCGGACAAGTGGTCCAATCAATGCTATTTACTTCGACCATAAGCATGGTACCTTGTGGGGTGGTAGCAGCAATAATGGTGAAGATTATGGAATTGGCTGGTAATTTAAATTATCCAATAGCCGCTAATAGACAGTCTTGAATCAAAATAGCAGCAAATGCATATAACAATGCTTCAAATTTTTGACATAATCTCCGGGAATACAAATGTGGCAAATGGTACTCCGACATAAGATGGAATATTTTTTGCTACTTTTGATGTAAGTTAATTTTACTTATCGGAGACCTCGGTACTCGTACTTGATATTTAATATCCCCTATATGCATTTTCAGAAAATTATTCCAGCAGAACCTTTACGGGAATTTGTCCGATATTTTTGGATATTCGAGGATTTTACAGTGAAATCCGAGGCTAAAACATTTAAGATTCTACCAGATGGACTACCTGCTCTGATATTTCAGGAGGAAGCTAACCTCTTTTTGGACAATACTGGCATGACATTACCTCAACTCTCTATATTTGGTCAAAGCACCCGATACACAGAACATCGGGCGATCGGAGATTTTAGACTTATCGGTGTATATCTAGAGCCCACAGCATTAAAAACTATTTTCAATTTGGACGCCTTTGAGTTAAACAATAAAGGTGTTGCCCTTGAAGATATTGTATCCGAACCAATACTTGAGCAACTTCTTAATACTGTGTCAATAGATAGAAAAATAGAGCTTCTCTCTACTCTGCTCCTTCAACGGATACAGAATGTTAAGCAAGATGCTCATAAAGCAAAATTCGCGTCAAGGCTTCTTCAAGAAGGTCGTCCATTGATAGCTATTCAGCAAGAAATGAATCTATCGGAACGCTCACTAGAAAGACTACTGAAACAACATGTCGGCGTCTCTCCAAAGATGTTTGCTAGAATTATGCGTTTTCAATCTAGTTTGAATGCATTTCGAGAAATTAATTTTAAGAATCTTACAGATATAGCTTATACAAACGATTATTTTGATCAATCACACTACATCAGAGAATTCAAGGAATTTACAGGTGCCAGTCCTACCTACTTTTTGCAAAAAGCAAACGAGCAGCTGACGAACTTCCCTCAATGGACCTAATATCTTTTTAGGAGACCTGCAATCATTTGATTATACTTCTATTCCATATTGTCAGATACCTATTCCCTACTATTATTTTGTAATTACACCTCATTAAGACTGTTGAAGGAAAATATTAGCTGTTGCTAACACTCTACAAGCGGGCTCCTTTAATAATTTTTTCAACCTATTTGTGAATCTGTCGGTTTTATCCAATTGTCTGAAATCTTACATCTGTAATTTTGGAATTCTAAATCATGTTGGCATTGGTGCTGTATTAATATAGCATCCATCTATAGATTAGAACGCTTATCAAATTATTGGATACATAAATAAAACAAAAATGAGTACAGTCAATCAAAAACAAATCGTTCGTCTTAATCCAAAGAACACTCCGCTGCCTGTAGGGAAATACTCACATGTCACGATAGTTCCTAAAAATTCAGAATTGTATACTTTTTCAGGACAAATTGGAATTGATTATAACGGAATAACTCCGGAATCACTAAACGAACAAGTGAATAATACTTTTGACAACATTCAACGGATTTTGGGTAGTCAGGGTTTAACTTCCGATAACGTAATAAAGGTCAATATATGGGCGGTTGAAGAGATTGATTGGAGTTTTCTATATAAAAAATGGGATGATATATTCGGAGGGACATACCCCTCTATGACTGTGGCCTACGTAAAAGCATTAGGACTTCCTGAACTAAAGATTGAAATAGAAATATGGGCAGCAAAGCGGTAATTGGAGTTAAAGAAGTTTAATGCCTATCTTTAATACCTCAACTCCTAGGTATATAAGCTGATCACGTTAAAGCCATATTTAGCAATATAACCGGCCATCTAGATACTTTTTGTATTCTACATCTTAGAGCAAGATTTTGGTTATCTTCGCAATGCTGATAAATCAAGCACTGTCTGTATCCGCATCTTTCGGACATAGACGGCACATAAAATGTGCTAGCAGGAGAGTAGGTTTAGCACATGGGTTGTAGACAATAGGCGTTTATTTTATACAATCTCTATAGCTGAAATGCAATAATTTAGATGATAAGCAACTCCAACCTCGTATAGGAAGAAAAGGTTTAGTAAAATATAGTTTTAAGGAAATTGATAATGGCATTCAAACATTTATTCAAAGCGGTATTAAATTGGACTTCGGGAAAACCGTATGCGGGAGATACGTCTAGATATTATAGTAAGAGTCATTACATCTCAATCGAGGGAAAAGCAGATCTCAAAATTTCAGCAGCGAAAGCTTTTAAGGGGGATCCCACATTGTACAATCCAGAGGACCTATTGCTCAGCAGCTTAGCCTCTTGCCATATGATGTCTTACTTATATCTCTGTGATCTGCATAATATCGAGGTACTTTCTTATTCGGACAGTGCAGAAGCGGTATTGGAAGTAAATATAGACGGTAGCGGTCGCATTGTAGAAGTACGGCTAAACCCGCAAGTAAAGCTCGCGGATTCGCTACAGATACAGCAGGCACTGGACTTACATAAAAAAGCAAACCAACTTTGTTTTATTGCCAATTCGTGCAACTTTCAAATACATCATCATGCGACTTGTTATTGACGCTGAGAAGCTCGGACACGTCACTTCAATATCAAGAGGCAGTTAAAGAGTAAATAATGCGGTATGGGTTCGCGACGGAAACAAAATTTGCACTTTGCGCCAAATTCTGCTTCCGTATCGATTTCATCAACACATTCCAAATAAATAATTAGATGAAAAAAATAGTCTTGAATCTAGCTGTCACACTAGATGGATTTATCGAAGGCCCCAACGGAGAAGTTGATTGGTGCATCATGGATGATGACATGGACTTCGATGCTTTTGTCGGTAGTATCGACACAATATTTTACGGCAGAGTCAGCTATGACGCGTGGGGAAATTATCAACCCGATGAGCATACCAGTCCCGCTGAGAAGGCAATGTGGCAGGCCGTTCATTCCAAAAACAAGTTCGTTTTCTCAGGGCAAAGCAGGCAGGATGAAAACGCGACTTTCATAAGTTCGGATCTTGTAAACAAAGTGGTTGAAATCAAACAAAAAGATGGTCAGGATATTTGGTTGTACGGGGGCGCAAATCTAATCAAGTCATTTATCAGCCTCGGGCTTATTGACGTCTATAAAATATCCGTACACCCGATCGTACTAGGAGATGGAAAACCATTGTTTGAAAATTTAAAAACCCGAATTGGCCTAATACTGATCGACACTAAAGTTTTTAAATCGGGCGTTGTGGAACTAACATATGAACATAAAAAATAGAGCTCCGCTCTATTTTTTATTGATAGGCATAACATTCAAGAATGACTGGTCATCCCATTGATCTACTTTTTTCTCTCTAATAAGAAGTCTTTTAAATATTGGGCAGTATAAGATACCTTGTTTTTTAATAATTCGACAACAGTACCTTCAAATAGGATACGCCCACCAAATTTACCCGCACCGGGACCGATATCAATAACCCAATCAGCTTGTGCAATAATATCTAGATTATGCTCAATAATAATCAAGGTATTGCCTTTGACTATAAGTTTATCTGTAAAATCAAGCAACTTCTTTGTATCGCTAGGATGTAGCCCGGTACTAGGCTCGTCCAAAACAATGATCTGCTTAGTACTGTTAAGCTCTTTGGTAAGCTTCAATCGTTGTCTCTCCCCTCCGGAAAAACTATCTAATCGCTGTCCTAAAGTCAAATAATCCAATCCAAGATCAATCAATACAGTAAAGTCTTTAACGAGAATAGCGCCCTTAAAAAAATGAATAGCGTCAGCCACTGTCATATCCATCACATCCATAATATTCTTTCCACAATAGTGATACTGTAGAACCTCAGGATCAAAGCCAGAGCCTTTACATACTTCACATGACTGTTCTGTATCATCCATAAAAGCCAGATCAATCTTTTCGATCCCCAATCCCTTACAGTTTCGACATCCCCCGTCACTGTTTCGACTGAATAGTCTGTCCGAGACACTATTTGCCTTAGCAAATAGCTTGCGCACGGTATCCGACAGGTTTAAATATGTTAGGAGAGTAGACCTTGGACTTGCAACAAACAGAGATTGATCGACAATAGTCACGTCTGTATAAAATTGTGGTAACACCTTATTGATCAATGTACTTTTACCGGACCCAGCGACACCTGTAACAACTGTCAATACACCTGTCGGAATCTCCAAACTAACGTCTTTCAGATTAAATAAATTCGCATTTCTAATCTTCAAAATTCCTTTCGCTTTCCGTGGTGTTTCATTGATCTCGACTTGCTCTTGAAAATATAGTCCTGTCTTCCCATTGGAATGCTTAAGATCTTCAAACAGACCCTGATATACGATATTGCCACCGTTAAGTCCAGAACCTGGACCCATATCTATCACCCAGTCCGCAACTTTGATAATATCGGGATCATGCTCGACGATAAGTACGGTATTACCTTTGTCCCTAATCTGCTGCATTATAGTGGTTATATTCTGCAAATCGTGGGGATGCAGTCCAATGCTCGGCTCATCAAAAATGTACAGTATATCTATGAGGCTATTACCAAGGTTCTTCACCATTTTTATCCGCTGGGACTCGCCCCCCGATAGAGTCTCAGTAGGTCTATCTAACGTCAGATATTGCAAACCGATATCTACTACGTTTTGAAGTTTTTTAACTAGCTCGACTAAGATAACCTCATAAGTACTGTTATCCAGGGATTTTATGAATTCCAATAATTCATCAATAGATAGAGCTGTGCAATCTGCGATGTTTCTATCACGTATCTTGCAGGACAAAATACGCTCATTAAGTCTCCCTCCCTTACAAGAAGGGCATATTTTGGTGGTGATGATATTTTTTAATTGATGCTTTCTTGTTAAGTTTTCTTTTGATTCTTTCCGCAGAAAAGCCTTCTCTATCCGGGGTACTATACCTTCATACATCACGGTCTTACCCCAGTCTGGATCTGGCTTCCGGGGCCTGTGTTCTGCTGCATAAATAAGTAACTCCCACTCCTCTTTTGAATATTCTTTCAGTTTCTTACCATTGTCAAAATATCCTGAATGTGTATACCTGGTCAATCTCCAACCACCAGGCTGGAATGTCGGAAATTTGACAGCTCCTTCATTCAAGGACTTTTCCTTGTCAATCAATGCATCAATATCAATGGTCCGTACAAATCCTAACCCTTCACAATGAAGACACATTCCCTGCGGATTATTGAAAGAAAACACATTCGAATACCCAACAAATGGCAAGCCCATTCTTGAAAAAAGTAATCGCAACGATGCATATATATCAGTGACTGTGCCGACTGTAGATCGTGCATTGCCTCCTAACCGTCTCTGATTAATTATAATGGGTACATTCAGATTTTCAATTTTATCAACATCAGGCACGCCATAATGCTGGAGGCGATTCCTTATAAAGCTATTTTGCGTTTCATTGATCTGACGCTGCGCTTCAGCACCTATCGTTTCGAATACAAGAGATGACTTTCCGGATCCCGACACACCCGTAAAAAGAGTAATCTTGTTTTTAGGTATTGTTAATGAAATATTTTTGAGATTATTCTGCCTCGCATTTGTGATCACTATCTTTTTCATGATGATTTTCATTAACTTTGATAATACTTAACCAAGTTAAGTATATTATTTTACTATGGAACACGAGGAGCAGAACTTTTTTAATCTATTTACAGACTTACAATGCTTTATATTAGCCAATATGAACAGGGGTCACATAGAGGGTGTGACGGCAACGCATTATAATATCATTGAATTTGTGTCTAGAAAAGGTTGTGCCACAGCAAAGCAAATAGCTGTGGCATTTAATGTCAGTCAAGCTGCCATCTCAAAGCAATTGAAATTCTTAATCGAACATGAATTAATCCTACAAGAGCAAGATGCCTCGGATAAAAGAATCTTTAATTTAAAAACTACAGATAAAGGTGATTTTATCGTGCATAATTCGGAAAATTTCAGGGAGAAGGTAAGCAAACAAGTAGGTTCGATACTTACTCATCGTGAGCTTAAAAGTCTAAACACGCTATTACACAAAGTCTTAAACAATATTCAGAAATAGATGATTCAAGTTATGGAATGATATTTCTATTCGGATATTGATGTCGTTATTTATTTACATCTAAAGGACAAAACATAAGAGTTGCAACATCATAATTTCACTACATTTGATTAGTATTTATCAAATGAAATAGGAGAATCATGAAAAAGATAGGCTTTTTATCCTTTGGTCACTGGGCCAATCATCCAGCTTACGACACGCGTACTGCAAGCGATACTTTACTTCAATCTATCGATCTAGCGGTAGCTGCGGAGGAACTTGGTATTGATGGGGCTTATTTTCGTGTACATCATTTTGCCAATCAGTTGGCATCTCCTTTCCCATTATTATCAGCTATAGGTGCCAAAACGAGTAAAATTGAGATAGGCACTGGAGTGATCGACATGCGCTATGAGAATCCATTGTATATGGTCGAAGATGCCGGAGCAGCAGATCTCATATCTGGCGGACGACTGCAATTGGGAATCAGCAGAGGATCACCAGAACAAGTGATAGACGGCTGGCGCTATTTCGGCTATGAGCTGTCCGAAGGTGAAACGGATGCAGACATGGGCCGTCGCAAAGCTCTAGCGTTTTTAGAGAAACTAAAAGGAGTAGGATTTGCAGAGCCAAATCCCTATCCGATGTTTCCAAACCCGCCTGGTCTATTGCGATTAGAGCCTCATGCCCCCGGATTGCGTGACCGTATCTGGTGGGGTGCCGCGTCGAATGCGACCGCAGTCTGGGCAGCCCAAAATGGCATGCACCTACAAAGCTCTACATTGAAATACGACGAAAGCGGCAAACCCTTCCACGTACAACAAGCTGAGCAGATCCGATTGTACAGGGAAGCTTGGAAGGAAGCCGGAAATATCGGACAACCAAGAGTCTCCGTTAGCAGATCGATTTTTGCGTTGGTAAACGATCAAGACCGCTACTATTTCGGCCAAGAGGCTGAGAGGGCGGATAAGATTGGGACTATTGAAACTGACAAGCGTACCATTTTTGGCAGAAGCTATGCTGCAGAGCCGGATCAGCTTATCAAAGACTTGGCACAGGACGAGGCTATTGAGGAAGCAGATACGCTCCTATTAACAATACCCAACACTTTAGGGGTCGAATACAATGTGCATGTCCTCTCTGCGATAATAGAGCATGTGGCTCCAGGGTTGGGGTGGCGTTAGTGCTTTTTTAGCGCCATCAACTGTACTAGAAGACAAAACGAAGATGAAAAATATTGTAGTAGAACGTTTTTTTAATACGGATAGGCCGCATGTATGGCGTGCCATAACCGAACGAGAAATGATGCGGCAGTGGTATTTTGACTTAGCTTCATTTCAGGTGGAAGTTGGTTTTAAATTCGATTTTTGGGGAGGTGCACCTGATGGCATACAATACCAGCATCTCTGCCAGATCACAGAAATCATTCCTTTACAAAAACTGAAATATAGCTGGCAATATAATGGCTACTCAGGAATGTCATATGTCACTTTTGAGCTTTTCGATGAAAATGGCGGCACACGCCTCAAATTGACACATACAGGCATAGAGACCTTTCCTCCAGATAATGAAGCATTGGCTCTTCATAATTTTGAAGCCGGATGGGACTATATTATCAACACCTCTTTAAAAGATTTTTTAGCTGGATAGCATTCGCTGAAAGCGCAGGTGCCACAAATCAACTATTCTTGGAATAGCTGGGCTAAATGGGGTACAAACATTTGATCCCAACAGTCCTTCATTAACTCGTGAACTAATAGCACACGGGGACCACTAGTTTAACTGGAGATACGAGGTTTGTCCAGAGCGGTACTTCTATTCCTTATCTCCGTAAGGGAAAAGAAATGCGATAGATAGACGATAGGAATAATGATAGTCGGCAGAAAAACATAATATTATTAGTATATTCGTATTTGAAACAAAATCTCCTAGAGAACAGGTATACACTTCCCCTGTTCTCGGAAAAAGAATCTTATCTCAGTAAATTTATAATGATCATTAGTGAAACGAAAATATGCAGCAGATAGATTGTCATGAGGAACAAATACACCTTTGTGGTCAGATCCAAGATTTTGGTTATCTTTTCATTTTCGATAGCCTTGGCCGCTGTATCGCAAATAGTGAGAATATAGTAGAGATACTGGATACGGATGGCACGAGTTTATGGGGAACACATATCGATAGGCTGCTAGGTGAGTTGACCAATGATGACAGCTTGAATCTGGATACCGTATCGCAACAGCTGGCCACTTCTATTTTCTATCGTTTTGCGGAGCGTATTACAATCAATGAAGCAGACTATCATCTGAGTATTTATCGTTTTAACGACAAGCTGTATGTCGAACTAGAAGTATGTAATATCCACCAGATCAAGCCTACCCGGCTATACTACTATGCAAAATATCTAGAAGACAAAAAGTCGACAATCTGGCAATCACTTACCGAATTAATCCGCCAGATAATAGACTTTGACCGAGTAATGGTATACCGCTTTCTAGAAGACAACAGTGGACAGGTCATCGCCGAATCAAAATCGGAAGTGATGCATTCGTTAATGGGTTACCGCTATCCTGAATTTGACATTCCAAAGCAGGCCAGAGAACTCTACACACAATTCTTGGCTAGACATACTGCAGATACAGAAGGGACTACACATCGCATTATAGGGAGCAAAGCACAAGAAATTGATTTAGGCAAATGTAGTCTGCGCGCACTATCACCCGTGCATCTACAATACCTGCGCAATTCGAATGCACGTGCCAGTGCCAGCTTCTCTGTCATTATGGACGGAAAATTATGGGGCTTGGTTACTTGTCAAAATAGTACTCCAAAACATGTCGACCTGGCACAACGCCATCTCTGTACTTTCCTGACGCAATACGCGACCAACTCTTATGTATCCCAGTCTTTAAAAGAGGACATGGAGTCACAGCAGGTTATGAGCACGCTCGAACAAGAACTAAAGGGGGATCTTTTGATAGATAGAGATGTATACCATGTACTTGAAAAATTCGCTCCTCAAATCATGGAATTGGCAGGTGCAGATGGATTACTGATCAAGCAAGGCGCAAGCAAAAAATCCTGGGGTATAGTACCCGCGATTAAACAGCTACGTGAAATCGACACCTTTATTTTGCAAAATCATAGTGAAGGTATTTTTGCAACCGACTCATTCCAATACATTGATAATACAGGTACGAATGCTGAAGAAAGTGTTGTATTGCCAGGTATAGTCAAGATCGAAATCTTACCGCACGGCGAATGGCAGTTGTATCTGTTTCGTAAAGAATTGGTTTTGGAAGAAGTGTGGGCGGGAAAACCTGAAAAATTAGTAGACTATGATCCCGAGCGGAAAATAGCTTTTCCTTCACCAAGAACTTCTTTCGATGCTTGGATCCAGACAACCAGAGGCAAATCTTTGCAGTGGCGCAAGCGAGAGTTGACATTTGTAGAGCATATTGTCTACATCACCCAACAGGCGCTGATCAAAAAGAAAGGCGAAATAGAAGAACTCAACAAAGAACTGATCCGCTCAAACAACGCGCTGGATACGTTTAGCTATACCCTCAGCCACGATCTCAAAAACCCGCTATCTGCTATCCGATTGGCGGCGCAGATGATATTGGCCAAGAATAATCTTCCAGATGGTTTGTTAAACAAATTAGGTGCAAATATTTTGGATGCAACTACGCTGATCACAGAAATGATAGATAAAGTACATGAGCTGTCAAAGTCCAATTCTGTGGCTTTAGAACTTGCACTTATTGACCCACGTGATAAGATCCTTGCAATCATAGAAAGTTGCAAGCAGCAGTATGAGTTGGCAGAATTAGAGGTAGTATTAGGGCCGACCTTGCCTATCCGAGGAGAGGGAACCCTGCTTTATCAGCTTTTTCTTAATCTCTTAGGGAATGCGATTAAGTATAGTAGTAAGCAACCTTATCCGAGGATTGAATTGTACAGTACACAGTCTGGATCCCAGGTTTCTTATTTTGTTAAGGACAATGGAATAGGTATGGATCTTCATGCGGGGGCTAATATCTTCGAGATCTTTCATAGACTCCCTAATTCTTCACCGTATGATGGATCGGGCATTGGACTCTCTATCGTAAAAAGGATCACCGACAAATTAGGTGCCGATATCAAAGTAGATAGCCAACTCGACAAAGGTACGCTCTTTCAAATTGATTTTTACAACGATCTGTAGATGTCCAACACGACATTAACAGTAAAAAACTTAATAGTCAGGCCAAAGCCCATAACATCGCCCCTATCACCGAGTCGAGCTCATAGAAAAATGGGGACAGTCTATAACTGAAGACATGAACAATGTCATCTGTACTAAGGGGGAGACATGGCAGGCCATACACGCTGACATAAGTAAAATGATAATCTTAAAATGTGGGATCATTACTGCCAAATTAAAGTTAGCAATGATCCCGTATTTCAGGATACAACTATCCGGAAACGTATTTACTTTTCGTTTACCTTTTCAATGATCGGAACCACCTGTTCCAGAATATCAAACGTTACTTCTGCCATTCTGTTACCTCGATTGTCGAGCAATGGATTGACCTCCACTATTTCTAGACAAACAACTTTGTTCGAACTCATTAATTCCTGTAGAAGCAACGTAATTTCGGATGGAAAGAAGCCTTCAGGGACGGGAGTACCAGTTCCCTCCGAAATCATTTCGCTGTCCATACTGTCTACGTCAAACGAGACATAGAGCATTTCACAATCTCTCAGTTGATGAAAGACTTCAGCCACACATGCTCTGACACCCTTGCTACGGACTTCTTTCACTTGATAGTTCCGTATAGGCAAGCGCGCTATCAATGCATCTTCAGGTTCTTCGGCATCACGCACACCGAAATAAATTAAGTTCTCAGGAATAAGTTTAGGGGCGGAAATACCAACATGTTTGAGTTTTTCCCAATAGGCCAGGGTATGACTATCGACCTCGTTTTGCTGGTAGGCTAAATTATCCTGCTGCATGACAGCCGCAAGCGGCATACCGTGCAGATTACCCGAAGGTGTAGTGTACGGTGAATGTATGTCGGCATGCGCATCAATCCATATGACACCGAGGCGACTGTCCGGGAAAGCCGCTTTGATACCTCCGATCGTACCTATAGCCGAAGAATGGTCACCGGAGAATACCAAAGGAAAATTTTCCTTCAATAAGCTGTCTTCAACTATGGAAGACACCTGCTTACATTGTTGGTATACTTGCTTGATATGCTTACCAAAAGGATTAAGATCATTTTCGTATATCGACTCATTACGTGTCTGTACATCGACAAAAGGATACTTTTTAAAAAAAAGACTTCCTTTATTTATGGCAGCAATCTCAATAGCATCTATCCCAAGATCAGAGCCTCTGGTACCTGCACCAATATCCGATCTATTTTTAATCAGCTCTATCGATCTTATCATGCAAAAACTCTTAAAGATTTTTCAATAATAGCCAAGCTCTCACGGATCTGCTCTTCATTAATAACCAACGGAGGTGCCAAGCGAATCTTGTTGCCATGAGTCGGCTTTGCCAACAAACCATTTTCTTTAAATTGGAGACACACATTCCAGGCCAAATCATCTTCTTCACTACAGTTCATTTCAATAGCGATCAACAGGCCCTTCCCTCTGACTTCCCTAATCAAATCTAGTCTGCTTGCAATATCGATTAGACCCTTTTGAAGCAGCTCCCCCATCTTGCGGCTATTCGAGGCTAGATCCTCATCCAATACCACCTGTAGTGCTTCTAAAGAAACTGCACAAGCAAGTGGGTTGCCTCCATAGGTAGATCCATGTTCGCCAGGTTTGATCGTCAACATAATCTCATCATTGGCCAGAACAACAGATACAGGTAATACACCCCCCGAGAGCGCTTTGCCCAGGATTAATATATCTGCTTTGCTGGTATGTACGGCATCGGATACATCATAAGATGCTAATAAACCTCCTGTGCGCGCGATACCGGTCTGAATTTCATCGACAATAAATAGGACATTATAAGCCGTACATAATTGACGGATCTGAGTAAGATACGACTCGTCCGGTATCAATATACCAGCTTCACCCTGGATCGGCTCAACAATGAATCCCGCAATGTTTGGATCCTGCTTCAATAGCTGTTCAAATGCCTCCACATCATTATATGGCACCTGTAATACACCTTCTACAAAAGGACCGAACCCCTGAGTGCTCGTTGCATCGTTTGAGGCAGAGATTACGGCAATAGTACGGCCATGAAAATTATCTTTGGCAAAGATGATCTTTGCTTGGTCGGGCGCTACTCCCTTGACCTGATAGGCCCATTTACGACAGAGCTTGAGTGCAGTCTCCACAGCTTCGACGCCTGAATTCATCACAAGTGCCTTATCATATCCAAACAGTTTGCATACATACTCTTCAAAATCACCCAATTTGTTATTAAAAAAAGCACGGGATGTAAGAGTAAGCTTCTTTGCCTGCTCACTTAACGCGTGGATAATACGTGGATGACAATGACCTTGATTGACTGCTGAATATGCCGATAGGAAGTCGTAATATTTCTTTCCCTCTACATCCCATACAAATACACCTTCGCCTTTCTCTAGGACTACCGGTAAAGGATGATAATTGTGGGCTCCGAATTGATTTTCTTTAGCTATAAAAGCCTCACTTGTTGTTATATTGGTCTGATCACTCATATTTTTAAGGTTCTATATATATTTCAAAAATATAAAATTTAACTTACAGAAAGTCAATTATAATAAAATTTGACTTCAAAACTCAATTATATTAGTAAATTTGAAGATACATCAATCCTAAAACCAACTTGGTATATGTTAGACGACTTTGACATTCGTATTCTAAAGACACTTGATCAAGATGGCCGTGTCGCTTATTCGGCTATCGCTAATGAAATGGGCGTATCGAACACCATGATCCATCAGCGTATCAGCAGGCTCGTAGAGCAGGGAATACTAGAGGGCACCAAGCCAATATTAAATGAAAAAAAACTGGGATACGACTGGGGGGCATTCACGAGTTTAAGTCTAGAGAAAGATCACGACTCCAAGCGCGTCATCGAGGAGCTGAAAAAAATCCCTGAAGTGACAGAATGCTATTACATCACAGGGAACTATACCCTCTACATTAAGATCGTTGCCAAAAATCACGAACACATGCGGAAACTACTCTATGAGGAAATTGATAACATTCCCGGAATTGCCAAAACGGACTCGATCGTCGAACTAGGTTGCGCATTCAAACGAAACATCATACTGTAGCCAGATTCCCCTCAAGGTTTGTCGGTACTGCGACTAGGCGGATCGATGTCAGCAACTGTCTTAAAAGATAGACCGTGTGCTGCCAATGCAGCTCTAAACACAGGTAAGGAGGCCTTACCAATGCCGTGTAGACGGAGTATCTGCTTCTCACTGTATGCTGACAGCTTGTCGATTGTATCGATACCGTGATACAGGAGTGTATTCCTGGCCGGACTACTAAGCATAGCCAAAAATCCCGTTGCGGGCTCCATTTGCATTTCGCAAATAGGACACGTCGGACAATCTGAGCGTTTATAAAATTGATGCCCCTTACTGCAAGTTTTTAGTATTCTTGGAGATGCCATTTTTAAGGTCTTTCTTTGTAACCGTAGCGCACTATTATTTTTGACCCTACCAGCTGTCGGACTAGTTCGCCACATTTACAGGGCTAATATGTCTATATTTTTTTCTTGTCCCTATGCAAGTGTATGATTTTTTTGTTTTAAATATACCTGAATACACATTTTTTTAAACAAAGATTCTTTTTCAAATCGAAATTTACTACATTCAAACTGGCACAGATCGACACATGCACAACATGGCAAGGCCTATATAATTAGGCTGATTGACATAAGATATAATGCATGTTTGTCAAGATGCTATGAAAAAAGCAATTTAAAAAGATTTCTCCAAATGAATATGAATGCACAAAACGTAATTGATTATCCCAATAGCAATACCATTTTTATGGTATGGACATTTAATCCCAATGGTGACTTAAAGCCTATTTTTGAAAGACTATGTGCATTGATAGTCAATCTCAATAATTCGGCTCAGGTACGTACCGTGACTATACGAGCGAGCATAGTAATGGGGATTAGCTATACCGCTTGGACAAAACTGGATCTCCCTACTCCTCTTCCCAAAGAACTCATCGAATTTCAGCCAATCGCTGGACAAAAGCATACGGCGGTCGCCACCCCAGGGGATCTTCACTTTCACATCCGAGCAGATGAGAAAAGCTATTGTATTGATATGGCTGCGGCTATTGTCGAACTTCTATCGACAGTAGCGAGATGTACGGAGGAAATCCATGGTTTTCGATACTGGGACGGTAGAAGCATTTTGGGCTTCGTCGATGGTACAGAAAATCCAAACGGACCAGCACGCGCTTTTTATGGAATCATCGGAGATGAGGATAAAGCCTATGCAGGAGGCAGTTACCTGTTTGTGCAAAAATACATACACGATTTAGTGGCATGGAGAGCCTTACCGGTAGCAGAACAGGAGAAGGTCTTTGGAAGAAGCAAAACAAGCGACATCGAGATGTCAGACGACATAAAACCCTCTAACTCGCATTCTGCATTGGCAAATGTAGGCGATGACCTCAAAATCGTTCGGGATAATATGCCTTTTGGCAATATGGCTAATAATGAAATGGGCACCTATTTTATCGCCTACGCCAGCACATTCAGCACGGTTACAAAAATGCTTACACGCATGTTTAAAGGAGAACCAGAAGGTAATTATGACCGTATCTTAGACTTTAGTACTGCTCAAACAGGAACGTTATATTTTTGTCCATCGGTCGATCTACTCAAAGATTTTGCAGGTTAATATATTAAGAAACAAGATATGCTAAAGACTTTTGCTGACAAAGTAATTGATTTCAATCGCCATCTGGACTATTCGGATGAATTGCCAGATGGCTTTGAGGTGATGAATCCTTATCTAGACAATCCGGAGACGATGGTAGTGATGCAACAGTTTTATAAGTCCTACTACGATGACACCAAATTACGGCGATTTATGATTGGCATCAATCCAAGCAGAAATGGAGCTGGGGTGACGGGCGTACCATTTACCGATACCAAACGATTGGAAAGTGTATGCGGTATTCGAATGGAGTCAGCACATACACATGAGATATCGTCCGTATTTATGTATGATATGATTGCTGCATATGGAGGTCCGACTGACTTCTATAAACATATCTATATCAATTCGCCCTTTCCTTTAGCGATTATCCGTAGGACCAATGATGGCAAATGGTTAAATGCAAATTATTACGACGATCCGGTCCTTTTCTCAATGGTAAAAGACTTCATGATCGCCTCTTTGAAAAAACACATCTCTTTGGGTCTGGATACCACAGAGGTATTTGTTCTTGGAAAGAAGAATGCAACTTTTATCCAGAAATTAAACAAAGAAGCAAAGTTGTTCGATCATTTGCACATCCTAGAGCATCCGCGATATATCCAACAATACAAATCGAAAGATAAGCAGCTGTATATCGATAAATATTTGTCTGCTTTGCACCCTATAAAATAATTAACACGCGAAACCCTAATAAAAATATCTTCTTATCGTATGACTTCTATTAATACTAACAATGTAAAACAAGTATACAGATCAAAAACCAGTATCTGGCTCACTTTACTGGTGCTGCTCGCCATAATTGGTCCCGTAATACCTACGATCACGGACTTTTTTTGGTTCGCCATGGTGTATCTAATTCTATTTTCGGCGCTCTTACTTCCGACATTTTTGAATACGCACTATACGATAACTGGTGATCGACTGCGTATCAAGAGTGGGCTTTTGTATCAGAAAGAGATCCCCGTATCTGCTATCCGAAAGATAGTAGAGACGGGAAATATGGCAAGTGCTCCGGCTCTTTCTTTGGATAGATTAGAAATATTCTTCGGGAAATTTGACACTGTACTTATTTCTCCTATGGATAAGACGGGGTTGATATCCTCTCTCCAATCGATCAATCCAATGATCGAAGTTCAATTCAAAAAGTCTCCTGTCCACTAGATCTCGTCTCGCTTGGATCGCCGATTAGCGATCCAAGACTTCTACCAGAGCAGGCTATACTATTGGCATATAACACTTTACTAATAGTCATTTAGTATCTTGTGTTCTAATTCTTTCAGCGCATCCCTGTTGTTCAAAAGGTCGGTAATGGATTTAAATTTCAACGATTCCTTGATTTCCTTATTTACGATTGCTTGCACGACAACACTTTTATCTGCCTGTTGGACAATATGAATTCCTTCCGTAGGCTTTCCTTCCTGACCGTATTGCAAGTATCCTAGATAATTTTTTTCATTAACGGGGCGGCTACTATTTAGGTTCAATTCAAATGCTTGATCTAAATCATCTTGCTGAAAATTAGCATAGAATTGATTAAAAACAGGAGATACATCCGTATACCCCTTAACGGGAAATAAGTAAAACAGTTTACTCACAAATGAATCATGATGATTCTCTTCCCACTCATCTCTAGAGGTATCGATGGCCGTGATAAATTTTTGAACACGACCTCCATCTTCATAATACTGGATTATGGAATTCGGACTCCCCTCCCCTGGGGCATCCCCATTCACGCTTATCTTCACGACTTCTCCCTCTTTGGTGATCTCCGCTACCACGCTATTCTCTTTGCTATAGACTCGTAGTTGAAGTGGCGAGATGATCTCCGAAATAACTAAAGCTTGAGGATCTTTCCTGAAAGTCAGCCTATTAAAATAATGCATCGCGAATAGATTGACATCGAATCCTGTAATATCCCCTGATGTATAATAGGTCGTGATCAGCCGATCTGTATTCACCCGCCTATAAGTAACTCCATTTGCAATTTTACCATTTATATACTCTGATCTGCGGTCATAGGTGTAGTGGTCGTAGCTTTCCAGTTGATCTAATAGTTCAAAGGAGTACATATAACGCATTACACCCTTCTCAAAATAGCTAATCAATGGTATATTATCGATAAGCGTGTCCAGTTTAAAGTATCCGTCATAAGGTTGACCATTTTTATAAAATCCGCTGTAAGTTGTATTCGGTTTTTCAGTAAGGGTAAAGTCACGGTATTCGATAACCGCCAATTGATTATCGGTATATTTTTCGACAATAGCAATTCGTTCGGTACTGTATTTAGATCGGATCCTCCTCTCGACCAATTTTCCGTCTTGATAAGTAGCTTCCACAACGCCATCTAGTACTGTACCCTTTGTTATCTTCCCGTCTATATACTGGCTTTCGAACTTTAATACTCCATCGTCATATATTCTCCGAAACCCCGACAGTTGCCCAGATTTCATCTCATACTCCTCACCTAACTCTTGACCATCATAATCCGTAAACATCTTTTGTATGCCTTCCTGCTTTCCATTCTGATATTGAAATAGATATAGATTATCGTTCTCCGTTATATAAAATGAGCCCTGGAATGGTATCCCATTCTGATAGGTACCTTCTGCAAAAACAGCATTGGTCTTGCTATCTCGTGTGATGACGCTGCCAACCTTATGACCTTGCTGCATATGATAGGAGGTCTCCTTATCCCCTTGAGTATCGGTAAAATCGCCATCATAAGGTTTCCCATTTTCAAACTTTTGAACAGCAACACTCCTTCCTTCATGCAAAGTGGTGCTTTCGACAAGCTCTCCATCGACTGTTATTGACTTTTCCTCGAGCTGTCCTGCTGATGTATAACTTAGTTTTTCTTCACGAGTCTGATCACCGTTTGTAACCACCACTTTCGTTTTAATCATCACCGCCAATTCATTCTTGGTATAATATGAAAAGGATGTACCAGCATCGCCGCCTTCTTTCAGTTCATTGATCAGCTGACCTTTGTCATTGTAGAATCGGCTGTCATTGAGTAGGCCATAACTACTATAATTTTTCTCAATGGCTTTGTGTCCATTGGCCCAATATACAATCTCTTGATAGGCATTCGCGGGTATCTTCCCAATATCTTGTCCATCAACGGTATCTATCTCGATAGCTGGTACAGATGGCAGTGGTCTGGGTTCTTCAGGCTCATCAACAGGGGAGTAATAGGTGTACGCCGGAACTTTAGGGCTAAATATACCAGTGTAGGAACTGGTTGCACTTATCTCGCCTATACATAGTTCTTTCCCCTTTAGATACACACTTATTTTTTCTTTTGTCCCAAAAGAATTGTAGCTAACCTTCTTCCAAATAGTTTTATCTGGATGATAATAGACCAATTCTTTAACAGTGCTTTTATTGAAGAATTGCCGGCTACCGTTGTCAAAGCCCTCTTCATCATACCAGTAAGTATCCCCGACAGCTATGGTCTCGTCTGTAGCTGACACGTACCCCTGCATCTGCAGGTTACCATTTTTGTAGAAATCCTGTACATACAGCAGCTCTCCAACCTGTCTAAGTGGTAGTGGCCGGTAGAAAGCATGCTTCTCACGGGTGGATGGCTTCCAGTCTCTGTCAAAATAAAGGGTGTCTTGAGCAAAAAGCGTCATTGGTATATAGAGTATAATGAAGAAAAAATAATGTTTCATAGCGTTGTTTAATGCAGCGTTGTAGTTGAAAAAATAAGTGAAATTAGGGCAATTGAAAAGTCCGACGACAAACACAATGGTTCGCAAAAAAACTGACTCACAACACAATACATTTAATGCTGCTTTATCAATTGTACATTTATCCGAGTGTTGTCACTTACTATTCTAGTACTGATATGTAGAGTATTCATTGTATCTAATTGTTGGAGTATTGATAATAATACTGTAGTCAAATGGAGTATCGATTCTCACTTTAAAGGTAACATTTTTCAGCATTCCATTGCATTCCAATTTACATAAGATAAGTAGGTCCAAGAAACGTCAAAATAAACTGTGCAGTCACCATTCCAGTGCAGAATTCTTAAAAATAAACATACCTTTATCCCCAGATTCTTTGCATACAGCTCCCTTTTGATACCTCGGACGAGAATTGTATGGACATCGAACCGACAGAGGGCGCACTAACTCATGTATGTGTACCATACCATATCCTGAAGCATTTGGATTGACCATATAGATCTGATTTGCTCGCTCTTAAGATCACGAAACATATTGTACAGAAGGATCATTTGTAGAGACAGATCATTGATACTTTATTTAAGCAAAAAATGGAAATAAGACATAGCATACTGGATGATATCCCAGCAATCTTCGACATATACGAGCAAGCATCAGCATATAAACTACAAGTTGGCAATAAAGGATGGAAAGGATTTAAAATCAGCCAGGTACAACAGGAAATAGATGAAAACAGGCATTTTGTGATTATGGAGGGGATGGCAATCGCCTGTACATTTGTACTGACTTTCAAAGATGATATTATCTGGAAAAATTCGGCTGCTGATGCTGCGATTTATATTCATCGAATTGCGACTAATCCGCAATATAGAGGGAATTCGTATGTGGCAAAAATCATTAACTGGGCTAGACACTATGCCCAAGTACACAACAAAAAATACATCAGACTCGATACCCACAGTGGGAATGAAAAAATAAATAATTATTATACAAGTTGCGGCTTCACATATAAAGGGATCAGCCAGATAGATTGGACCCCGGAATTGCCGGCACATTATAAAGATGGATCCTTTAGCCTATTCGAAATATCGCTGTAATTATCCCCTTTTACAAAGGAGGCTAAATGCAAGGTCATTGGGTGCGTATTGGAAATCAGGACAAATCATAAATTAAGTACGCACTTTTTTATATTCGTGCTCGTGAATACAACACTTTTTATCTATGTTTATCTACGTATGTGAGGATGAGTCGGAAAGAGAGAACACGGTAAGCTGACCTGACATTGGGCAGAGAAATCGACAATAATCAAAAAATAAAAACTGGTAATCAACACGTTGAACATCTTACATTTATGAATAAGATCACAAATTAATGTTACTTTATGCGTAACTTATCTCTAATTTTTCTGTGTATACTGGTGTCTTTGCACGGTACTTTGGCAGCTCAGGAGCCGCTTAGTCTCACGATTTCAGCCCCCTCACAAGCTCTTCTCTTTGTAACTAATCCAGCCCATAAATCTACCGATTTTCGGATGCGTCAACATGATGCAGCTACTGCAGCTCTTCTGAAAGAGGTCAATGGAAGCACATCACGTTTGCTAGCTACACGCACTAATGCTCAAATCATTACCTGCATAGTGGACAAAGATAAATGGGTTATCAACGTATCAAACTTAAAGCAGCGCAATGCTATGATCGTCTTTGATGGACATAAAAAACCAATACAGGTATTGGAGCCGCATGAGTACCAACAATACGCCCAGCCTCTACTCGCACAATATGCAAACAAAAAATTGGATGTAGATGATTCCGGGACAGTTTTCTTCGATTCAATTGCCCATATAGCATTTGTTCCTTCCAGTGAATACTCCCAAAAGATCATCCAACAGACAACCATTCCTATCTATGCTGGACGACGAACCGAATGTGAGGGCAAATATAGCTTAAGCATTTTTCCAGGAGCGGATGAAAGTCAACCTAGCAGCATTATTCAGGAAGAGTATCAGCAGGGATTATTACGCAATAGTAATAATACGAGTGCTGGTAACAATTATTATCAACAATATTTTTACAACCCCGATCGACTTATCGATTCCATACAGTATTTTCAAAATAGTCGTCTGCAATATACTTTCTACTACCGGTATCTACCCAACAGTGTCATTCAATATAGCTCGGACTATACAGATGCCAACGTATATCTTCTGGATCATGATTTCAGAGTTATTGAAAGTCAAAATAGACATTTTGTTTATGATCGAAACAGCCGTACCCAGTACCATTATAATACAGCTGGACAATTGATTGAAGAGCAGCAATGGGACAAAAATCAAAAAGAAGATCGCATCACCTACAGCTATACCAATTCGGATAGTGATGACTTCGCAGACCGAAAGACATACGATAACAACGGGAATCTCAAATTCGAACTCAGGTGCTATCACCAGAATGGAGATCAGGTGCAGGAAATCTATGTCGAGGGTGCGCTGCAATCCAGATCAATCCTGACGGTATCAGAAGATTGCGAAATGCAAAGCAGTACATACGATAAGACCGGAAAATTGACTTCTAAATTTATTCGCAAAAAAAATCCTTCTTACTAAAGTCCGCGAAGTAAGCGTCGACACCTACTGCTACAGATTAAACCAATAATTGACCTTGAGCATAAAGGTATTGCTTGCAGGCAAGCCAAACATTGTATCCAGATTGCTCCCCCAACCAGTATGATATATATCATCTTGATTGGATCGATTGTGCTCCCATACAAGATACATGGTGGAGCCAGGGAGATACTCCCAACGGGCTACCAGATTAGAGCGAAACTCATTAAAGCTGAAGTTAGGATCTTTAAATTGAAGCTTGCGACCGTCTTTTTCCACAGCGTACATACCGTCCTGATAGGTAATATCCTCGGCTCCGAATTCGACAAAACGATTCGCATAAGTGTGTGACTCCGTATCCGTAGCCTGCTTAAATCTATCATATTTGGCGACCGATGTAAAAGGTGAGCCATAGTATTGAATGGAAATATCCGGCGTAAGATTAAGCTGCATATTCAAGGTGACACCATAGGTCTGTTGCTTCATACGCCCCATCATATAGACCGTGTTGTCCGCAATATTATCAGTGGGTGGAATACTACTTACGTACTGCAGATTGTCCTTGTTCCAAGCATAGTTGAGCTGTCCAGTGAGGCGCACATGGTTTCCCAGTCTGAATATCATGCTTGGATGTACGGCATTGTACCCCGTTTCCTGTTCCAAATAGTGTCTACCGTTATAGTCTAATTTGAATACTACACGCTTGGCACGATCCGTACTTAGGGCCACATTAGTTTCTACATTGGCATTATACCTTATATCCGGCCCGCCTCTTAGTCGACGGCTATCCACAGTGTTCCAATTGAATGTCTCTTTGACATCCATTTCAAAACGGTGCTTAGTACTCAAACTGCGCCAGCGGATGGCGATGTCGTTGTTAACGGCCTTGCCGCCGTAGTTCCACATATTCTTTTGTGTGAGGTTGATCCCCGCAAATCGAAAGGGACCCCAAGGGTCCGTTTTACGAAAGGCAATCTCAGACTCATTCAGTTTATAATCCGATTGACGCATATAGCCTACATCATTCAAATCAAATCCTGGAGACGACCAGCTAAAAATCTGTGAAAAATTCCATTGCGCATTTCCTTTTTTACCAACCTTTATATACCCACCTGTACCATTCAATGTGTTTTTTTCTGGATCAAGATTTAGATATCCTGCTCCCGAGGCCCGGTGGTAGTAATGTGTAGCATTTCGTTTAGTATTCAGGATCGCCTCTGGAGATCCATGCAATGTACTGAACATTCCCTTTGCATCTACATAATAAAGCCTATTGGCAAAATACTGCGTAAAGTCCAGCCCTCCTGTGAATGCATTGCCCACTCTGATATTTTTAAGATGGTCTTCATTCAACTTTCTATTTACGGAAGTCAACATCCCCCCAAACAATGTATTCCCCTCCCAATTCTTCTGAACACGTGCTACTGTATAATTCGTTAACGGCTCTGTAATCTCTCGATCATAATTGCCATTTCGCATCACTCTAGAAGACGTCTGTGCTGTTACACTTTCTAAAAACCCGATTGTTACCCCGTTCCTATTCGTGCCCGTCAACTTCATGGCACCAATAATGGGAATATTTTTCGGGGTACTGGTATAGCTATTGACATTGTCTATATCCAATGGACGATAAGACGGCATAGCTCCGATACGCCGGGAGTAAAACATCATCCCATCGGTATTATTGTCAAATTCTAAGATGTGCTTTCCTTCCAAAAAAAAGGGCCGCTTCTCATCATAGAATATCTCATATGCGGACAGATTCATGACCGAAGGATCCAATTCCACCTGTCCGTAGTCAGGATTAATGGTCATATCAAGTGTGAAATCACTTAAAGCAAACTTGGCATCCAAGCCGACATTCGCGTGCCACTTGCTACCTTTCTGAAATGGGCTATTGGGTATCTTAGGGTCACGAACATACTTACTCATGGTATAAGGTAAGAATTCTATCCCCCTGGGCTTAGGAAGATCATTCATTCCGTGCATTTCCCCAAAGGAAAAGACATGACCATTATTTTTGATGGGTATGATACTCCAGTTTTGGACCTCATTATTTCGACGAATGATGCGTCGCACATGCAGTCCCCATACTCCCTCTGCATTTTTTTGATTATACCGAAGTTGACTGAATGGGATCCGGAGTTCTGCTGTCCAACTCGAATCGGCCATATTTATATGCGTACGTCCTTCCCATACAGTATTCCAACTGAGGTTCACCGAAAGTTTGTCTGTGACTGTAAGATCTGTCTTATTGCCACCAAGATTTATATTAAATTCTGAAGCCACACGATAATCATGATAGGTATCAAAAGCTATACTAATCAAATCCCCATTGCTATTGTCATCCCGATTACCGATGAACGCATTCATGGTCTCAGGATGCGCATCTTTACAGTAGACACCTATATATACATTTTCTTGATCATAAAAGATTTTCATGCGTGTCCAAGATGCCGTGTATGCCCGTTCGAAAGGGATCACTTGTGAAAATTTCTCGGACCATTCGCCGCTATTTTTCCAAATATCTTCGTCCAATTTGCCATCTATCCGAGGTTGCTGTCCCGCTAGTTGTGTGATGTTGTACGCCCGTTTATAAGCACTGTCCAAAGAAACTACTTCTTTCCGTTCACTTTGAGCCTGACATACGCCCTGAAACATCAGGAAAAGCAGGAAACAATAGTATTTCATAAATTATTTAGCTGTTTTTTTAAAGGTTTTGTATAATATTGGTTAAAATATTAATTTAATTGCAGCAAGTTAGTCAAAATAAAATAGTTAACAGTTGCTACAAACTGGACGTAATAATCTTTTTACGAAGTGTAAAGCCTCTTGTTTAGGGTCGTTTACTAAATAAAGAGAGCTGAAATGCATATGCATTTCAGCTCTCTTTATTTAGCTATCTAAAAAATACTACTCAGCCAATACGACAAACTCAGCACCAGATGCATAATCCTGACCATTCTGAGAGCTTAGTGCAGTAAAGCGGATATAACGCCCTTGTACCGGTTTATCGAACAGTACGGATTTCAATTTGTTACCTCTTTCGAATTCTCCTTCGGTGATTGCCTCCCCCCATGTCTTACCATCCAGACTCACCTGCAAGCGGTAGCCTTTGACATGACCATTAGCTCCATCTTGACGAGGAAGGAAAGTAAAGCCCTTGATCTTCTTAACTGCACCAGCGTCAAAGTCAACCCAATGCGGATACTGTGCCACCGTCACCGAATACATAGTATGCCAAATTGTTGAGGGATCCCCATCAATAAGATGTTCTGCACGCCCCTCTCCCGTTTCCTCACTGGAGGCGGATACAACTTCCATTAGAATGCTCTCCATTTTAGGAAAACGCGCAGATACCTTCAATTTTTCGTTGCCTTGATACCATGCTGTCACTGTTCCGCCAGTTCTTAAATCAAACGGTTTACTATAAGCCTTAGCTCCCTCCAGTCCCTTTTGGACAATCAGTTTAGCCCCAGATTGTTCAGAAGCAACTATTATCTCCCCCGTTCTACTGCGCGTAATGCTGATCGGCATCTCTCCGGCTACCACCACTTTGGCTTGCTCGTGTTCATTTTGATCTTTTACAGGACGGATAATGAAACCAAAGCTGTGAGCTCCAGCCTTCACCCTGTCATTTTCCAACGGAGGTCCCTGACCACAGCTATTGCCACCCAGACCGGTCACATCTGCCATTAAGTATAGATGTGTCCCTGTACTCTTAGGCAGCTGATGTGTATGTGGCGCCAGCGTCATCTCCAATTCACTCCAAGGCAATGCTGAAGCGGCAAAGCTCCCCTTAGCGACGAATATAGCTCCCACACCCGCATTGTCTGTCAAGGCTGCCCATCTCAACTCTTCCCGATTACCGGTAGACTGCGGTTTAGGCCAAGCAAAATATTGCTCATGTACAGTACTCTTATACTGTTGTATGAATTGTCCAGTTTTTCTATCCGCATAATTATTGATCGGACCACGTCCGTAATAAGAATAATGCGCATACGACGCGGGCAACTGGAGCGCAAATCCAACGTGTGGCAATACCAGACTACTATTATTGGATGTTATGCTGCTCTCTAATTCGATAGACCCATCTCTATAAACGGTCCAAATGTAATTACTGGTAAATTTAAAGTCATTATCTGTGAATGGACGATCAGTATGTTCCTGCAAAGTGTAAGTTCCTGAGCTACCGCCGCGGATAGTTGCTCCATTTGGCGCCTGCGATTCAACGTTGTAAGCGAGGACATATGCACCATCCGGCCTTGCGTATACACTTGCACCGTAAGCTTTGTGTATCAGATTGTGTAGTCCTTTTTCAAACCACTGCTGATAAGCCCAATTGTCATTATCCAATGGAGCACGCAAAGCATCCAAACGAGGCCCTTCTCCAGCTCGGATCAATTCCTTTCCACCATAAGACAACTGAAAGATCGTACCCGTGCGATTATCAAATTTGGCGACGAAGCTATCACCAGTAACGATTTGTAGGTGCCCTTGTTGTGATACAGACAACTCTCTTCCCTTTGCAATCTGCGCGACGCTAGGTATTGATGAGGCTGCTTTCACCAACAATTGTTCTTCCATTTGCACATGTCCTACTTCCGCCCAAGGTCGCACTTCTTTATGCACAAACTGTATCTTGATAAAATATTCAGACTGTGGATCCAGCTTTGCAAAATCATAGGGTACCTCCACAATCTCTCTGGTACGAGCTGCAATCGAAGGCGTAGGTCGGCGAAACGATGTTCCTTGTTCTACCTGATTCCCATCTTTCCAAAGCGACCATACGATATTATACTCATCCAACGTGTTGAAATAATTCTTGTTGAATATCTCCACCTGACCTAAACGCATATCTAATGCTTTCACCGATACATTTTGGTATACCTTGCGAACTTCGTAGTAGGCTGGCTTCGGTGTCAGGTCGGAGAATATCAAACCATTCATCACGAATGTTCCATCATTAGGCGTGTCCCCAAAGTCACCGCCATAGGCGACATAACGTTCACCCGTTTTTTTATCATAGGAATACATCGACTGATCGATCCAATCCCAGATAGCCCCTCCCATAAAAAAGTTGGATGATTCAATTGCATCCCAGTAATCGATTAAATTTCCCGTTGCGTTTCCCATCGAGTGCGCATATTCCGAGATATGAAATGGATACTTCAATTTGTATTTTCCTTTGACGGCCTCACGCACCCAATCGATCGAAGGATATTGATTAGACCCGATATCCACGATACTGTTATTGCGCTCGTACTGCACAGGCCGGGACACATCCACTTTCTTGATGGCTTCATAGGCTGCTACGAAGTTTTGCCCAGGTCCAGCTTCATTCCCAAGAGACCAAATTACTATCGAAGGATGGTTGATTGTCGCGTGGACCATCTCCAGATTACGTGCCACATGTGCATTCTTCCATTCGACAGGATGAGATAGAGATTCTTCACCATAGTAGTACTCATGGCTTTCAATATTTGCTTCGTCTTCCAGATAAATACCATATTTATCACATAAGTAATACCAATATGGATCGTCCGGATAATGAGAGTTGCGCACATGGTTGACGTTTGCCCGCTTCATTAAGATGATTTCATCTTCCATTTGTTCATGCGTCACGACCTTACCTTTCTCCGGATTCGTCTCATGCCGGTTGACTCCTTTAAGCTTGACCGTCTTTCCGTTTACATAGAAATATCTTCCAGCCAGTCCAAACTCATCTTCTGTCGCAGGTGTATCTTTCAATTCTACTTCACGGAATCCAATATAGCTGGAAACTACATCTACCTTCCGCCCTCTAGTATCGAGTAACTCAGCCACCAATGTATACCGATATGGCGTCTCAGCCGACCATTTATTGGGGTTGTCAATTTTCAACGTTTGCTGCACTGTTGCCGAGGTTGCACGTCCTATCTCTGCGACCGAGGTTGCTAGGTTGATGGCCTCCACTTTATCGTTGGCATCGCTATACAATTTATTAGCATATAGTGTGTATCTGATCTTATAGCCTTTTATGGCCTTCTGCATGCTATTTGCGACTTCTGTAGTCACCCTCAATGTTGCATCCTTATAATTGGCATCCAATTCTGGAATTGCCGTTAGATTACGGATCTGTACTTTCGGCTTTGCAGATAGCGATACCGTCCTAAAAATCCCAGGCAATCGAAACATGTCCTGTGCCTCCAAGAAGGACGCATCCGAATTACGATACACCTCTACAGCAACAGTATTGTCACCTTTTGGATTCAAATATTCGGTAATGTTAAATGCGGCAAGGTTGCGGGAGTTTTTGGAGAACCCCACGTATTTCCCATTAATCCAGAGGTAGAAAAAGGAATCAACACCATCAAAATTAATATAGATGTCCTTACCTTTCCAGTCTTTTGGCACAACGAATGAGCGTCGGTAAGATCCCACCTCGTTACGATAGACATATGTGGTCCATTTCTGCGGAGGTGTACGCATTACTCCTCCTCGCCAGTCATCTACTTTTACTTGATGCTGAAAGATTACAGGCTGATTCACATATATGGGTACGCCATACTTCAGCGAGCCATCTTGTTGTATGCCCAGTATATTCCAGCTCATAGGAACGGGTACATCATCCCAAGTACCAACATCAAATCGAGGATCAAAAAATTCCTTTGGACGTTCCTCCGGTGTCTTCACCCAATGGAATTTCCAGGTACCATTTAGGGATAACCAGTTAGCAGAGTATGCAGGTAGTACCCGACGGGCCGACTCCACATCGTTAAAAGAAAAATGATAGGCATGTGGAAGCTCCTTGTTGAGTGATAGCTGTCCCGGAGATTCCCATTCCTTGCCTGTTGGGGCCTCCTGTCTACCATATGCAAAGCCATCTATTTGCGATGTCACAGGAACTGGCTGTGCGAATAGCTGCAAAGGAAAGGTCAGTAACAGTAGCAGTTTATAGCGAGATATGATCATTCTATTCATTGTCAAATTATAAGGTTGACAACAAAAATAGAATCCTCAGCGTCAAATACAAGTCGCCGACAGCCCTGTGAGGTAGATTTATCGATGATTGTTACATATATCTATTCATCAATCGATTGCGCTTTTTTACTTTTTTTATGTAGAATAATATACGCGCATATATAAACCCTAGCTTCGCATGTCAGTCATCCGAATTTATAAAATAGCGTACCGCCTTATCTTAATCACCGACAAAAATCTGCAGTATACCTTGGAAGTTATCTGTATTTTTAGAGCATCCTACTTTTCCAAATTACGAACAGATGGAATCCATAACATTAAAATTCCAATCATACTGATCACACCTCCACCAATCAGGAAGATCTTTTCGACACCTATACTGTCTGCAATAAATCCGGTCAATAACAATCCAATAATAGCTGGAATCTGACTGACACTGCCAAACAGAGCAAAGATGCGTCCTAAATAACGCGAGGCAAACTGCGTTTGTAGCAATACCGTAAACGAACCTGTAAATAACGGCACCAATAGGCCTTGTCCGATTGTCAGTATGGCGTATACAACAAAATAAGTAGAGGGTAGCATTCCGCAGATAGCCAATATCACCCCTAATCCAAAATATCCGAAGATGATTAGCAATGTCTTCCTAATCTTAGGATTCCACAAACCGAGCACCGTCCCTCCAATGAGTAAGCCTATACCGAAGAGTGCCTCTACTAAACTTACCTGATGTGGTGTACCTCGAAAGTACTGTAATGTCATTAACGGCATCACAGCCACGATGGGCATCACAAAGAAGTTGACTCCTACCTCAGATATCATAAGCCAAGTCATCCCCCGGTTGCGCAGTATAGTCACCGTCCCCTCATACATATCCTGCAGTAGCGTTTTGGCCGAGGTCCTGCCTTCATCTACATGTGGTATCACTACGAATACCAGAGACACACAAGCAACGAACGCTCCTAACACATCAAGTATCATTACGGTACTCATACCAAATGTCAACAGGAATAACGTCCCCAACATGGGACCACAGATTACGGATATCGACTGGATCACTTCATTGATCCCAGCTATCCGCACCAGTTCGGACTTAGGAGCCAACAACGGTACCACCGACTTCATGGCCGGTCCATGAAAAGCGCTACCCACCGACCTCAGCAGTAGCAAAAGATAGACAGACCATAGTTCTATCTTATCCAGATAAAAAAATAAAGCGATCACCGCCGAACACGCAGCAACAAATAAATCAGCCCCGATCATCGTCCACTTACGATTCCAACGATCAATAAATACTCCTGCAAAGGGGCCTATTACGATTTGAGGGAGCAGGCCTGCAATTGCAGCATACGAAAGAGCTTGGGCACTTCCTGTTTCCATACCGATCCATAGCACCATCGCAAATTGTGCGATAGCGCTACTTAAAACAGAACACATTTGTCCAGCCCAAATTACTCCAAATTTTCGCTTCCACCCTACTGTATGTACACTCATTTATACCTATATTTCGATTGAGAGGCAAAAATAGAAGCTTGAAAACAGACAAGCGTGAACATTTGTTAACTTCGAAAATTATTGAAATAGCTGACGTCGAATTCGACTCAAGGACTGGGGCGTCATGCCCAAACAGGAAGCAATGTATTTTTGCGGCACCATCTGGAACACTTCAGGATCCCGCTCTAATACAGCCAAATAACGGGATTTGGCCGTCGGCTGGCACAGCAGCAATAGCCATTCCGTAATCTGAAAATAGTATTGCTCAAGAATAACGCGAATCAGATTCGAAATCTCGTGCGATTCTTCGCACCATCTATCCAGCTTCTCTTTAGAAATCATATAGGCCTCACTTTCGGATATTGACTCTATTCGATAATCGCCGGAGGCTTCTGAATACAGCACATCCCCATACCGCTCAAACCACAATGTCCGTTCTTCACCGTCGAAAACACGGTACCCTCGCCATATCCCACTACTAATTATATAATAGTACTGTTTTCGCTCGCGCAAGTCCATGACAGTCTCGTGGCGACTAAAGCTTCGTCTCTCCATGCCATTGAGCAACCGTATAACCAGATCCGGTTTTACGCCATATTGAACGCTTATAATATCGACTAATGCTGTCATCGTTTAATATTTTATCTCAACGACAAGATACACTTTTCCAAATATTCCTTTATAACGATTTCTTGGTTTACCCGACTGGGGTACCTACCTACTAAAAAAGGTACCCCTCGGGTACCTTCTACAGCTTACGCTCTCCACCAGTGGTAATAGTTGTGGAGCCCATCATACTCAAACCCACAACGTGGATACAGACTATTGCCGATATCATTTGTTTTTTCTGTCTCCAGCATCAAGCCACAGGCATCTGTCTCTTCACACCAGCGCTTGCTTCTTTCAATCAAGGCCACAGAAAGTCCTCTACCTCTAAAGTCAGCATGGACAAATAAATCGCTTAGTAACCACTGCTTCTGAAGCTTAGTGTAGTGAAATAATTTATAAAGTTGCACAAACCCTACAGCCTGACCATCGACCATTGATAAAAAAATGTCAGACTCACCATTCAAGAGTCGTTCTCTCAGAAAGGACTTGCTCCGCTCAAGGTCAGACGATTGACGATAAAACACCCGATATAGGTCAAATAACTTAGCAGCTTCGTCCAAATCTTCCAAACTTGCTTTCTTGATGTAATAATTCATATATTTTATTTTTTGATTTCGGGACAAAAGTATAAGAGATATGGACTATATTTACCATCCAGATACAAGTTAACAGATAGTCCACATGTTTCCATATTCGAGTTTAATTCAAATCGACAAAAGCAGTAAAATACCTGTCTATCGGCAAATCGCCATCGCCATTATCAACGCCATTACCAATGGTGTCTTACAATCAGGTACTCCCCTACTCAGCAGCCGAGCGATGGCAGAGACCTTGGGCGTACACCGCAAGACCGTCATTGCTGCATATGAAGAATTGACTGCTCAAGAGTGGATCAGTACACTTCCCCGTAAAGCGGTATTTGTATCACACCAGATCCCACAGCTTAAACCCCAAAAATGGCATACCGAACAGTCTCTAGCAGCTTATTCATACGACATGTCTGTACCATTTAAGACAGTGGGTGCCCCCAGACGACAATTAGAGATGCCTATACCGGACCTTATCATTGACGATGGACGTCCGGATATCCGAATTTCTCCATTGGACGATCTACTCAAGACATACCGTTGGTTGATTGCCCAAAAATCATACACTCAAAATCGGGAGAACAATCCCCCACAGGGAAGTCAAAGATTGCGTTCAGCACTAGTGGCATATCTTTCTGAAAGTCGTGGTTTACAGATATCAGCAGATAATCTACTGATCACACATGGCGCGCAAATGAGTATCTACATTGCTTCGAGCTTACTACTAGATAGCCGATCTTATGCCATCGTCGGTAAGCCCAATTATCCGATGGCGAATCAGGTATTCAAAAATTTTGGAGCGCAAATCCTCGAAGTTGCAGTAGATTCAGAGGGTATTAACACCGATGAAATCGAAACCTTATGCTTAAAAAAGAAAATAAGTGTAGTCTATGTAATTCCCCATCATCACTATCCCTCTACTGTCACACTAAGCTCAGAGCGGCGACTTCAATTATTAGAACTCTCCAAACGATATTCATTTGCCATAATAGAAGATGACTACGACTATGACTATCACTATGCCTCGTCCCCTTACTTACCGTTGGCCAGTGCTCAACATGGAGGCAATATTATTTACATTGGATCCTTTTCCAAGGTTCTGGATCCCTCCATCCGCATAGGATTTATGATTGCTCCTCAAAATTTCATAGTCCAGGCGACCCTCCTTCGAAAGACAATAGATGTTAGCGGAGATATCTACCTGCAGGATGCACTTGCAATCTTGATAAAGGAAGGTGAGATCAAGCGCCATTTGAAACGAGCAAAAAAGATTTATCATCAGCGGAGAGATTTTTTGGATCGACAGATCCGACTGCACCTTCAGGAATACGTGACTTACAAAGTGCCTCCTGGCGGAATGGCGATCTGGGTATCACTTTATTCGGACCTCTCCATTCTTAAGCTTGCTCAGCTGGCCTCCACATATCATCTCCAAATCAACGATATTGATGAAGAGGAAAATGCCTTTCGATTTGGATTCGCGTCATTAAGTGAACGTGATATACAAGCTACTGTCGAAATTCTTGCACTTTGCTTTGCACAAATGTCCCGATAGTAGAAGGGATGTCATATACTACCGGGACATTTGTCCTAACCCGTGTACTGGATTATTGAATCGGTGTACAGATCTCGATCAAAAAACCATTGACATCCCGGACATAAGCGACCGTCTGTCCCCAAGCCTTCTGAGTAGGCTGCTCTACTATCGTTCCGTTGTGCTCCCATACTTTGTCAATCAAATCGTCGACCTGATCAGTCACGATGCCCAATTCTATCCCGAAGGGTTTGTCCGCGGTATTGCTCGACTGATAGCCATTGCTCAAATTTGTCCGTGCTAGGGTGTGGGAGGCGAAGGCAATGGTGGTGTTACCCGTGTCCAATTCAGCATAGTCCTTTTCTGGTGTTATAAATTTGCTTACAAATCCAAATACCTGTTCATAAAAATCAACGGTACGTGCTACATCAGACACATACAAAATAGTATAGGCAAACTTTATCATGGTTTAATATTAAATTGTTTTTTAAAATTCTGTCGATCATTAATTGATCCGAGGTACTTTCGTTTTCATTGTCTTTGTCGTATATCCGGAATACGAACAAAGGTGTGACCACCTTCTCCCTCAAATCTTCTCAGAAGATTACATCTTAGTCAACGTTGGCCGTGGTTCAGCCTTCAATGGCACAAATGTAGCATTGTAGGATGACAACAGTGTGTCAACAGGATTGACCTATTATCTAAAAAAATACGGGAGATTGCATTTTATGAAAAGGTAATATTGATGCAATACGTGCAAAAAAAGAACTAGGTAATCACTGTGCATACCCCTACTTTTATAACAAAAAAAAGCATGAAAGCTATTGTACTGGAAAACCCAGGGAAATTTAAATTGATAGAAGTAGATACTCCAACACCTCCTCATAGTAATGAGGTGTTGCTGAAAGTAGAGCGAGTATCGATATGTGGTACAGATCTACATGCCTACAAAGGCAACCAACCCTTTTTCAGTTATCCACGAATTCTGGGCCATGAGATTGCGGCTCGGGTTATTGAAGTCGGAAGTCAGGTGTCACACCTTCAAGTGGGAGACTACTGCACTGTAGAGCCCTACCGCAATCGAATAATCGATCAAGCTGTACGCCGAGGAAAGACGAATTGCGGAAAACAAATGTCCGTATTAGGCGTACATGAAGATGGCGCTATGTGTGAATATTTCACCTATAATGCTGCGCTTGTGCATCCGGTAGAGGGCTTAGCCCTCGATCAAATTTCCATTGTAGAGCCTCTATCAATTGCGTGTCATGCTATCGAAAGAGCCGATATTAAAGAAGATGACACGATACTCATCATCGGTGCTGGTCCCATTGGGTATGGCATCGCCGCTATTGCAAGACTATTAGGTGTCAAGATAGCGCTGTTGGAAGTCAGCGAAACCAGAGCTGCTATAATAAGACGTAACTTTCCGGAGATAACGGTAATTCTACGCACCGATCACATAGAAAAAGATCTGGTATCCGTATTCGATGGCGAGCTCCCCACCATCGTATTGGATGCGACTGGTAACAGGAAATCCATGGAACGCACATTTGACTTGACAGCAGCCGGCGGCACTATCGTATTTATAGGGTTATTTATTGGTCAAGTTTCCTTTGATGATCCGACATTTCATCGTAAGGAGCTTACACTAAAAGCCAGCCGCAATGCGCGAAAAAAAGATTTTCAAAAAGTCATTGAACTGTTAAAGTCTAATGCCTTGCCTCTGGAAGGATACATCAGCCATCATATCTCATTTGATAGTTTAATAACGGAATTTGATAAGCTATATGATATGGATCAAAATGTGATGAAGGCTATTGTCACATTTGATTAGATGATACGCTTTGATTAGCCTCTGGAGAGATGCCTGTCCTAGAGGTTGATTTCTTTATCTTCTAAAGTGGCAACTCTCTAAAGTCGACTAACGAAATCATACTCTACAGCCTATATTAGGCAGTGAAACGCTTTAGAATTATTACTCCATACGTGCTTGCATTAGCCTATAACTGTATTTCATTTTAAACAATAATATCAGAAGACATTATGTCATTATCATTTTTCTTGTATCAAATGATCAGAATGGCACCGATCTATATTTCGAATATTCAAAAACTTTCTAGAGAAGCAGGGATCTCCATTAGATAGTTATAAAATCTCCGATAGAGAGGCACCAAACGATCATAGTCACATCACACCCACCATAATCAATCCATGCAATAGCTAGAATTTAATTGCTATCTTACCTATTGTCGTTCCGCTTTCTAGTTGTCTGTGTGCTTTTTTTAGATTTTCAACATTAAATCCATACAGTGTCTGATTCAATGTGGTCTGCAATACCGATTTATCTAGCAAGTCTGCGACTTTATTAAGAATATGGTGTTGCTCAATCATATCATCTGTCTGAAATGTAGAACGTGTGTACATCAGTTCCCAAGAGAATGACACACTCTTATTCTTGAGCTTATTCAATGCTACAGGTGCTGATGATCCGGTGATGGAAGCAATATGACCCTGTGGTGAGATCAATTCGACCATGCTGTCCCAGTAGCTATTGGTATCTACAAAATCTAAAATGAAATCTACATATTGAAACCCCAATTGATGCACCTGAGTCACCACTTCCCGGTGATCGACCACATAATCTGCCCCTTGCTGAAGACACCAGTTTTCTGTTTCAGGTCTAGATGCCGTCGCAATTACAGTAAGTCCGGCTATTTTCTTCGCCATTTGTATGGCAATCGATCCCACTCCACCCGCACCTCCGATAATCAAAATTATCTTTCCCCTATCCTTCTCGCGGACTCGAATTCTATCAAAAAGAATCTCCCACGCTGTTAGAGCTGTAAGGGGAATTGCTGCTGCCGCTTCATCTGATAACAATTTCGGACTGGATCCTACAATCCGTTCATCAACCAACTGATACTCGGCATTACTGCCGGCTCTGTTGATATCCCCAGCATAGTAAACCTTATCTCCTACGTTAAATAAACGAACCTCTTTCCCAATTGCTTCTACAGTGCCTACAGCATCCCAGCCAATGACTTTAGGCTGTTCCAATATGCTCCCCTTTGCACTATTCTGTCTGATCTTAAAATCCACCGGATTGACAGCCACCGCGGATACTTTAATCAATAGATCGCGACCTTCAGGAGTCGGCATATCCATATCAAATTCGACTAAACTTTCCTCTTCTAAAATTGGAAGAGAAGTTTTAAAACCTATTGCTTTCATATTGTATATATTATTGTGATCGACAGATATGTCAATCTATTTTATTATTAAGACTATCTCGGATGCCTTATCTGAGCGGCAATGCTCCGAAGGTAAGCCTCCATTTTTGCAGAGACTACCTACATATAGGTTCCTGTCGTGAAAAATGTTAGCTGTAGATTGAACCTTCATTTCTTTAAAATGCTACTTATCGAAATTCCTATGACTGCAAACATATGTAATTTTATCAGTTATACGGATTGATCAGTTCTTGGCAAGAATTATTATTAATTGTTATACTGGCTTTCTGACTCATTCCTCGGCGTATTGGGGTCACGGAGGACCATCTTCGCAATCTCGTCCTTACGCATGAAGGTGACTCCTTCTTTATCTTTGACATACTTAATAAAATCGTCCATAGCCTTGACAACTGCTGGTGTCCCGCCGATGCGGTCGTGCAAACTGATGCTCATCATCCTTCTCTTAGTCCTCCCTTCTTCATAAAGTTGATCAAATTCCATTTTCAACTGCGAAAGAAACATCTCTGGAGTCCAGTGATTGCCAGCGATATTGACGATATCATTATTTCGTAGCGTGTAGGGCATGACAACAAATTCTTTACCATTTACAGTAGTCAGGAAGGGCTCATCTCGACTGAGGTCGTCAATATGGTATAGAAATCCAAGTTCTTGCAATACTTTTAGCGTATTAGGACTTCTACGTAGCCAATTGGCATTGTATCCGACTGCCCTTTGTCCTGTGATAGCTTCTACTGTGTCTACCCCCTTTTTGACGAACTCCAACTCGTCACTATAGGACTTATCCCATTGATCGTCCCACGAAATTCCGTGAGCAGCAATTTCATGTCCACCTGCTGCTATCGCCCTCGCTATATCCGGGTATTTGGCAGCTGCTTTGCCAACAACATGGGATGTCACCTTGACACCATGCTTCTTCCACAGATTGAGCATCCGATAGATACCTTCTACAGCTCCGTAACGATACCAACTTTCAGCGGGTAGGTCTGGTTTTCCGAAGGGTAGCGGACTGTCCGAGAACGGGCTTTCGGCACCTATAGGTTGTCCTCCGGTTTCAAACTGCATCGATACAGATATCACCAGTTGTGCGCCATTGATCCATTGCGCGGAATTGGATAAAGAGTCGGCAGTCAGGTGTTTGGTGCGCAGATCCTGAGCACTTTGTTTGCAGGAGGATAATAGGGAGATCGCCGTTATGATACTGACCACGGATATTAATGATGTGTGCATATTATTTATTTCTTTTTACAAAAATATTATCACGGACCGGTTTAAATCTGTCATTTTTCATCGTATGTTTGTACAAATCAATTACAATGTATGAAGAGATTTAACAGCTACCATTCATTAAATGTATTTGCGTTGGAATTGGACCAGTGGGAATTTCCAGAACATAATCACAACTTTTATGAGATTATCTTTGTTGAAAAAGGTGCTGGAGATCACATTCTGAATGAGGCCCGTTTGTCATATGAAGCCGGTGATGTTTTTATACTACGACCAGAGGACGGACATTATTTTGAAATAAAAGAAGCCAGTAGATTTATCTTCCTGAAATTTAACGAACAATTATTTACCGAAAAGCTCGCGGGCAGCAAAACGGCAAAATGGTTAGAAACCACTAAAACATTGCTTCAAACCGCCTCCACGCTACATGGAAGTATGGTGAAAGATAAGGAAGATAAAGTCCATCTTCATTATCTATTCCAAATTTTATTGCGCGAGTTTGCTAATACATGCGCGTATAGTCGGGAATTACTGTTGGAACTATTTGGAGGGGTGATGCTGCTATTGGCTCGAGCACAGTCTACCACACAATTTGGATTGCAATGCCCCTCTAACATAGAAATTGACAAAATAAGTCAAATACTAAGCTTTACTCGTCTGCATGCACTCGATCCGGACAAGATGAAAATTGAAAATATCGCTACGCAGTTCAATATGTCACCAAATTATATTAGTATCTACGTCAAAAAGCATAGTGGCCAGTCCATCCAACAACATATTATTCAAACAAAAATAAAGACAGCCAGTCAATTGTTAAAAAATGGTCGCTACAATGTTAATGAAATTGCGTTAAAATTAGGCTTCACGGATGCAAGCCATTTCAATAAAATATATAAAAAATATACCGGCAAAATCCAACAACGCGACGTTGATATTGATGTTGTAAAAGCGTACTTAGTATATCCCTATGAAATCGTCATAATCTCCTTCATCCAGCATATATTTCAATGAAAACAATTTACGCTATCTTGTCTGTTACCAATATCGTTATCTGGACACTGGTATCACTGGTCATCATAGGAAGCGCGTACTATGAAATTAGACATCTGATACTTAATGGAGCGATAGGATTAATGATACTCATCGTTCCAGTCTTCAGCTATCAGAGGAGACGAAACACGTTAAAAATCTGGAGATTGTTAAGCAGATCTGAAGACACATCAGTGCGTACATTTGTTATACTCACAATTTTACAGTGCCTTTTCGGGCTGACCGTAGGCGTAGTCGGTCTATCTGCTGTAATTTCCAGGACATTGGGAGAAGGCTACCCCGTTTTTGGGTAGCGTAACGGAATACTCAAACAAGTAACCCTGTATATATCTTTAACTAAGATTTCTCCTGATCGAAGAAATAGATAATCAGCATACGTGCAGGTACTGTGCCTATATTCCTAGGCGAATGGGATTGACGTCCATCAAATAAGATAGAATCACCTTCTTTAAGTTGCACCTTCTTATCTTGAAAGATATACTCGACCTCACCGGACAACATATATTTATACTCAAACGCTTCAGTAGTAACCATGGGTCGGGTCGCATTAGGTTCCAACTCCAAAAGAACAATATCCATCGTTGAATTCGCGATGGATGTCGTAAATATCCGATGATAGGAGAACCCTATGGCATGTTCCTTTTCGAATTTCTCATAATCCTCCTTCCGGCAGACGATAATAGGTTCTAAATTTCCCTCAGATGTGAATCCTTTGAAAAATTCATTGAGATCAATATTGAGTGAATTGATAATATTAATCAACACAAATAATGAAGGTACGGTCCGGTTATTTTCTATTTGAGATAATAAACCCTTACTCACGCCTGCTTTTTCGCCCAAATCGTGTAGTGTGATCCCTTGGCTCTTACGAATCTCCCGGATGCGACTGCTTATTTTAAATATAGTGTTACTTTTCATATGATATATACTCAAACATAAAAAATAAAATCAACATAAATAGTTCCATGTGTACCCAATAACATTCTTAATAATAACTTAATATTAACAAAAGGTAGTATTTATAAACTTTGTTTAGTATTGTAGAACTTTTTTATATTATATTTACAGGACAATTATGGCAAAGCAAGGAAAATTCTTGGTTTTTGAAAAACCTAACACTCCTCTTCATTCTGTATCCAGTACCATACCCGCTCTTGCAGTTGGTGAGCTATTGGTCAAAATAGACTATGCGACACTCTGCGGAAGTGATCTTCATACTTATTGCGGTTTGCGTCAGGAGCCCTGCCCTACTATATTAGGACACGAGATTGTAGGTACAGTAGTCGAAATAAATACAGAGTCTGCTTTACAAGATGCGAAGGGGCAAGTCCTCAAAATAGGCGATCTCGTTACATGGACGGTATTTGCAAGTGATCCTCACAGTATTAGTTATGCTGCTGAGACGCCTCAAAAAAATGAAAATCTATACAAGTATGGACATCGAAAGATTACCGAGCAAGACACCTTTCATGGGGGTTTGGCTTCCCATATCATCTTAAGGCCACATACACATATCCGAATACTTCCAAAAGAGCTTCCAACACCCATTGCAGCGACGATCAACTGCGCTATTGCTACTTCAGCAGGCGCAATAAGACTAGCCGGAACCATTAAAGACAAAAGGGTACTCATCTCAGGAATGGGCCTATTAGGACTGGTATGTGTGGCTATGTGTAAAGAATTGGGAGCAGATATTATTATCGTCACGGATGTAGACGATACACGTCTAGCTTTAGCCAGAAAGTTCGGAGCAACCAGAACCGTTAACTCCCAAAAAATGGCATTATCTGACCTAGAGAGTTTAAAGACAGGAGCCGGTATTGATCGCTTCATTGATATGAGCGGTGCCCCTGATGCCATGGAAAGCGGTATAGCCCAATTAAACGTCAATGGGGTAGCGGTATTTATTGGAGCGGTATTCAAACAGCGTAAGCTTGAGATCGATGCAGAGCAAATGATTAGACGGATATTGACGATCAAAGGTCTACATAATTATAATTACGAAGACTTTTCGGTAGCAGTTGATTTTATAATCGACCATTGGCAGAAATATCCATTCGTAGACCTTGTCGAGAAAGAATTTTCTCTAGAGGAAGTCAATGAGGCATTTGCATACGCAATAGCCAATAAACCAATACGTGTCGGCATCAATATGGATATCAACTAACGGAAGATGCAGATTCAACAACACTTCAGAAAAGAACAATGGAAGATGCTCTTCATCACCATGTTTTGTTACTTGTTTTTCTACACCGGACGACACAATTTTGGATGGGCAGCAAAAGGCATGTCAGCAGAGCTTGCGATCAGCTATCAACAAATTGGATGGATCAGCTTCTCTATGCTCATGGGCTATGCGATAGGCCAATTGATCAACGGGAATTTAGCAGACAGACTCAGTCCAAAAATAATGATCTTGACGGGCGGCTTCCTTTCCATCATCTGCAATCTCTCGATAAGTTATGCCAATTCCTACATTGCCATCCTTATTCTCTGGACCTTAAATGGATACTTCCAATCTATGGCATGGGGTTCGGGTAGCAAATTGATTTCCAACTGGTGGGATAGCACTGAGCGGGGAAAAGCTTTTGGGTTTTATACAATGGCAGCTGGGAGCTCTTCAGTGCTCACGTTCTTTATGGCTCTACTTCTTGTCCAACAAGAACAAAGCTGGCGGACACTTTTCCGTTATCCGATTCTCTTTCTTCTTTTTGCATTGGTGTTATTTTTAATCGTCGCACGTAGCCATCCTTCTTTAAAAGGATTCACTCTGCATTCGAATGATATTCAAGAAGATAATACTCCAAAATTAGGATGGAGAGCATCTTACAAACAAGTCTTTGGAAATAAAAATTTCTTGACGGCATCCTTTGCAATTGGATTTCAGAGCATGGCTAGATATGGTCTTATTTTTTGGGTACCTATTCACTTCTTGGGTAATAATTATAAAGAATCTACCGGTAATTTATGGCTCACGCTATTCATTCCTATAGGTATGGCAGTGGGTGCAGTGTCATTTGGATACATTTCGGATCTGCTGTTTAATAAAAACAGAAGCAAGTCCATTCGTACGGGGATGTTATGCAGCTGCGCCATTGCGTTGTTGATCTATTTTATTCCGACGCCTCATCATTTACTGGCTGGAATTCTGATGTTCGCATCTGGCTTTTTTGTATATGGACCTCAAGCGAACTTTTGGACATTGAGCCCAGACATATTAGGCACCAAATTAGTGGGTACAGGAATAGGCGTCATGAATATGTTTGCCTACGTCTTTGCAGCTATCGGAGAACCCATATTTGGTAAAATCATTGATTACACTGGTAATACAGCTAACATTTTCTTAGTTGTAGCCGTCATCTGCGCCTTGTGCGCAATTATTATATCTTTTGTAAAACCGCAAACATCTAATCACAATCATGCGTAAAATAAAATTAGCCGTATTCGATATGGCGGGAACAACCGTGCAAGATCACAATGAAGTTGAAAAGTGCTTCTTCGATGCCATAAAAGCTACCAACCTTGAAGTGTCCTCTGAAAAAATCAACAGTATGATGGGTTGGTCCAAAATCTTAGTTTTTGAAACGATCTGGAAAGAAGAATTGGGTTCAGATCATCCGTCTTATCGAGCTAAGGTTGAAGAGTCTTATCAGGTATTTTGTGATACACTAGAGCACCACTATGAGACGGTAGGCGCCAAGCCCTACGATGGGGTGTTGGATGTATTTGAATACTGCAGGCAGCAGGATATTAAAATTGCCCTTACTACGGGCTTCTACCGTAAGGTGACAGACATTATCCTTCAAAAACTTGGATGGAATAGCGGCTTAGACAGTCAATACCTATGTACTGAAAATACAGCATTAAATATCATCAACTGTTCGATATCCAGCAGTGATGTCAAGCATGGTAGACCTGCCCCAGACATGATTCAATTGGCCATGCAAAAGTTGAACATTTCGGATAGCAAGTCGATCATTAACCTAGGGGATACACCTTCGGATTTACTGTCTGCACAGCACGCGAATGTATTGTATTCGGTCGGCTCATTGTACGGCACACACAAAGAAAGTGAATTGAATAGCTACCCACACAATCAATTCATCACCTCACCTAAAGCAATAATCGACATCATCAAGCAATTCTAATAGTTTTCGTTAACTTCAATTATGATATATTAAACAATGATGGATAGAAAATCATTTTTAAAAATCGGAGGCCTAGGCATCTCCGGTCTTTTTATGCATAATGTTCAGGGGAAGAATCTGGACACAGACCGCAACAAATCTCGCGGTATTAAGTTTGGAGTCATTACTGACCTTCACTATGACCTCATGCATGATAGTGATAGACGTGCACAGTTGTTTATAGATGCGATGGTCAAGGAACAGCCCGATTTCATTATACAATTGGGTGATTTTTGTGTTCCCAAAGTACAGAATCAGCCTTTAATGGATATCTGGAACAAGTTCAGCGGAGAGAAGCATTATGTTCTTGGAAATCACGATACCGACGGTGGATTTTCCAAAGAGCAGGCCTTAGCTTTTTGGGGCGCAAAAGATCGGTATTACTCCTTCGATAAAAATGACTTCCATTTTGTCGTATTAGATGGAAACGAAAAAAGTGAAACGAGGAAGATCGAAGGTTATCCTCGGACCATCGCCAAAAGTCAACTAAATTGGTTAAAAAGAGATCTGCAAAATACGACATTACGTACCGTTATTTTTTGCCATCAAGGGCTTGAGAATACACTTGGTGGACTGGACAATGGTATGGAGATACGCTATCTTTTTGAGCAGATCAACAAAGAAGCTGGCTTTAATAAAGTAGTACTTGTCTTGACGGGTCATCATCATATGAATTATCACAACGAGATTAATGGAATTCATTATGTACAAATCAATAGCTCATCTTATTACTGGGCTGGCGAAGAATTCAAAAGCACAGCCTTCTCCGATGAATTTTACAAAAAACATGGCATCCTTCGCTACACGCTCGTATATGAAGATCCCATATGGGCAGTAGTTAATATTGATCATAAAAAGAACATCCATATTCAGGGTACAAAGACCAAAATGGCAGGAGTTCCACTAGCCGATGCGGGGATTGACGTATACAAAGATGTATATCCGATTACTTCTGAAATTGACTCCAGAAAACTGAAATACTAATTTCATAAAAAGGCCTCTAAAAAAGGCCTTTTTAGTCCATGACATACAATCGACTATAGAGATCATATTAAAAAAAAGAGAGCAGGTCAACATATGGAAATGGTAAATATCCTGTACATTGACCGGTCTGAATTCACCGTTTAGGAGCTCATATCTTTGTCTATATTTTCATCCTTCCTGTTCGTCTCTCTATTTATAGAGGTATGTATGAAAAGTTCTTGCTGTGGAAACGGAATAACAATTCCATGTGCTAGCAAAGTACAGTGAATATTCTCTATTATGTCACTACGGATCTGTCCTGAATCTCGAAGACTTTTCACCCAAAAATAAATGCTAATATCGATCCTGCTTTCGGCAAACTGACTGTATTGAACGGTCGGCTCAGGAAAGCTTAAAATGCGATGCTCTGCCTGAAGCAATTCCAGTAATATCGTTCTTACATTCTTCAAATCTGTATTATAAGCGATTCCAATCGTCACATACATCCGCTTCTTCTGCCCCCCTTGTGTCCAATTAATGACATGCGAATTAAGCAGATCACCATTGGGTAATACCAAATCAGCGCCATCCAAAGTGGAAATGACACTACTTCGAAAACCGATAGATTTAACTATACCGCCTTGTCCAGATACTTCAATCTGGTCACCCACGTTCACCGGTTTTTCAAAAGCAATGATCAATCCACTTACCAAATTATTGACCAATGTCTGTAAACCAAATCCGATTCCCACTCCCAAAGCTCCCATAATCAGTGTAATTTTATCCATAGGTATACCGACAGCCGCAAAGGCCAAAAACAGGCCAATAGCAACAATAGTAATACGGATCAACAAAATCCAGCTACCCATGCGAAACTTGTTTTTTTGTTGATCTTTTGAAGTAGACTGCTGGTCTGCAGCAAAATAGGACACAACCTTAGAGAGTAATGTCGTCAGTATCATGATCAGTAAGAAGACCAGCAAATTGCTGATCGAAAAGGTATAGCTTCCTAAGACATGCTCCTGTTGAAAGAAAAGCTCTAAAGGTTCAGAAATCCTTCTAAATTCATAAAAATTCCGACCGAATACAACAAACCATCCTACCACGAGTAGAAAGTAGAAGAAAATAGGTGCTTTTGTCCCTACTCTATTGTAATTGATATAGAATAATTTTTTCTCTTGATGCGTATAAATACTAGAAGCCAACTGTAAGCCCCCATTGACTAGGCGTATCACCCAAAGAAAGAGGATCGCAATGACCACATTCAACAGGCCTGCTATTAGCAGCACTTTTGCTAAGTTATAACGTCCAAAGATATCCGCAAGAAAAGTGGCTAGAACGAGTACTACCAACACCCCAATCGGATAAAGGATCCACTGCTCTTTTAATTCCGTATGTCTTTTTTTGTTGAACAATGCGATTATGCCTACAGCAAAGGCCAGAGCAGAAACAGTCAATAGCACCCATCTTTCAGCTCGGGAGGCTTGCAGAATGAGATTATTAACACAAGAAACTGTAAATAAGATTGACACAGCAAGCCATACTCGCAGCCAATATAGACTGATAAATTTCCTAAAGATAAAAGAAAGGGACGTTATCGCAATTAACCACAGAGCACCATTAAATGCAAAAGGGGGAGCAATAAAAATATATTGAAATATACTAATCACGATTGTGGTTGCAGATAGAAGCGGATATCGTATCACCAATTCCCCTTCTTGATACGAATTGATCTGTCTCCCATTTAAAGTTGCTTTTCTTAAAGTACGGATGTAGTGTGTGGAAATACATATCAGCGCAACTAATAGAAGCACCTTAAACCAGTTTGACTTTAAATAGAATGCAAGCAGCAATTTTAACTTTAAGAAGGAGAAATGCGCAATTTCTGAAAAGGGTCTATCAAAGGCACTTTCCTCCCAGATATTCACGAATTCACGGTCAAATGTACGCTCAGCAATGTCTTTTTGGTAAAAATCGATCTCTTCCATATGAGAAGTGATCTTAAATAATTCAAGATTAAGCTGTGTTTGAAGATTTTGAATATTGCTGATCGAACTATCCAATTGCTTCGAGACGGGAGCGATCTCTACCGCCAGGAGTTGAAGTCTACCTAAATACTTTGCGAGGACAGTAGAATCTTTGGGAAATTTAAATAACGATTCGTCATTTGAGAGTGAATCTAAATCAAATCTAAACTGGATAAGCTGGGATTGATAGCGATCTACTCTTCCTTTTTGGATGTTCAATTCGGCTGACAAGCCTGCTAGTATATGATATGTTGTCGTAAGATTTCTGCTGGTCTGAGCAGATCCTTTATTCTTAAATACACCATCACCCGCTTGGTCGTGCCATTTTCTTATTTTTTCCAGGTTTCGACTGATATTTATAGAGTCTAGTCCATTTCTGAGAAAAGCTTTTGCATGATGGGTCATCAACTTTACGTCCTCCATCACTATATTTTGTCTTATTCGATCTCTATCGGAATCAAGATCCGCTTTGCTACGTGCTGCAGACTCCTTAGAAAAAATCTGCATAAGTGTGACAAAGTCCTTCTTTGAGGTACTATCAGGGAGAGTAGACTGTGCTATTACGGAAACAGAGCAGATCAGTGTTAACAGTCCGGCGCCTATCCACGACCTTGGTCTTTTCATATAGTAAGGTAAATGTTATATCTAAATTAATACATTTTTGTATATAACATCCACCTTACTCATTAACTGGGGGAAAAAAAAGAAATATCCAGGTTAAGACTTAGTAGTCCCGCCTGCTTTCGACGGTATAGGTAAAGCTATCCGCCCTGTAATATCCCAGATTGTATTCAATCGGTCTTCCGGACTGATCGTACACAAATCTTTTTCGAGATAAAATAGGTTCTCCCTGAGCAATCTCTAATTTATCGGCGACAAATTTATTCGCTCCTTTTGCATCGATCTCCTCTTGAGAAAGATCAGCAATAATGTGATGGTCATATTCTAATATCTCGTAAAGGGGGCGCTTAAAGTCTTCTTCCCCTGTCAAGCCAATCCGAGGATGGAAATACGATATAAAATATACAAATGGATCATCTTTCTTTCCGCGTAAGCGTTCCAATTTTAAAATTTTTTGGTCCTCTTTGATATCAAAAAAATGTTGCACATTTTTGTCCGGCACAACCCAACTGACATGTAACTCAAAGTTCTTAACTTCAATACCTCGATTTTTCATTTCTTGAGAAAAACTCAGCCAGTTTTTGGATTTGGAGCTAAATTTTGAAGTGACGACCCTAGTGCCGACTCCTTTCTTTCGAACAAGTAACTCTTCATATACCAACTTATTGATGGCTAGACGCAATGTCGTACGTGAAATGGCCAGACGTTTAGCCAGCTCAATTTCATTAGGCAACAATTTACCCTCTATATATTCAGGAGCTTTGATCAGTTCGCGTAACAGCATTTCGGCTTGTACATGTAATGGAATTGGGCTCTTATGGTCTATCTGGAGATTCATAATATCTAATTTCTATTGCTAAAGTAACATTATTTGGAGAATTAAAAAAATACATATATGTTTGTATGTATGTACATAATGATCCTTGAATTATAACAATACCCGATATTTATGAATATATGCTTAGATCTCATCAAAGGGAGCCATCTCTCAAGAGGGCCTGCTTTATAAATTTAAATAATAGTAGTTCTAGGTCAACTGTCATATTATTGACTTTGGCAAGCTGTGCGGTAATGATGGCCTTACTAAAAATTGGGGACGATCCCCCTCTCCTGTTTCGGGCGAGATTTTCACGATAAGGACTTTGCAGATGAGGTGCAATCCTATACATATATGACAACAAAACATAAAGAGATAGATACATGACAGAAATGGAAATGAGCATAGCTAGTACGCACTACACCATTCTCCCGACGCATCAAGCCAAGGGTACAATATATAATGGATATGACACATTTGCTGCACTACTTGGAGAAGAAAAGCTTTACCTCTTGGACGGATATATTGGGGTCAATTGGCAAGAGGTTATAGAAGCCGTTAGTGCAGAACTAAGACTTAAGGATATCGATTTTGATTTAATATCCTTTGAAGATGCTTGGAAAAGTGAAACCGAGATTGAAATTCTTGTCTCTCCTTATACAGGTGGCGATGATCTATTATTCGGGACCAAGACTGACCTTTCATTGATCGATTTCTATGAGCCTACGAAAATCAACTCCTTCCCTCCTCTTCGTGAAGGCGTACTCACGATCGTATATGGGTCGGGAGCTAGCTTCTACAATGCTGACGCCCCTCTCCTCTATATAGACCTACCGAAGACTACTTTAATCAGTAGAATGCGCAAAGGACAGATCAGCAACCTGGGGACTAAAGAAATCCGTGACACCAAGCAAACGTACAAGCGTTTTTATTTCATCGATTGGGAAGTATTAAACCGACATAAAAAAGAATTGCTGCCGCGCACCCGAATCATTGCCGACCAACAATCGGAAGGCACTATTACATGGATGTATGGCATGCATTTAAGAGAGACTCTCGAGCAAATGGCGCAATCTTACTTTAGGGTGCGACCGGCTTTCGAACCTGGAGTATGGGGAGGACAGTGGATGAAACAGCATATGACAGGACTTGACCAGTCTCCACCCAACTATGCTTGGTCTTTCGAAATGATTGTTCCCGAAAATGGATTGATCCTGAAAGACGGACAAAATATGTTAGAAGTATCTTTCGATTACATCATGTATACTGCCGGACAAAATGTACTCGGTAGAGCCTATAACAGATTTGGAGACCAGTTTCCCATCCGCTTCAACTTTCTGGACACCTTTGACGGTGGCAATCTATCCATTCAATGTCACCCTAGTCTCAGCTATGCCAAGCAAGAATTTGGAGAACAAATTACGCAAGATGAGACCTACTACGTAGTGGATCACAAAGAAGATTCACAGGTCTACTTAGGCTTTCAGGAGGATATTGATCCCACCACTTTTAGGACTGCCCTTGAAGACAGCTTTCACACAGGTACGGCGATAGATATTGAAAAATATGTACAAAAATTTCCGGCTCAAAAGCATGCACTCTATCTGATACCTAATGGTACTGTACACTCTTCCGGAACAAACAATTTGGTACTAGAGATCAGTGCAACTCCTTATAATTTCACCTTTAAAATGTATGACTGGGTACGACCAGATCTAGATGGTAAACCCCGTCCTTTGAACATTGATAGAGCATTTGACAATCTCAACTTTGATCGTAAAGGTAAGATCGTACAAGATACACTCCTATCGAAGCCGGTTGTCACCCTTATCGATAAAAGCACCTCTCTGGTCCATCTCCCGACACATGAAGAGCATTTCTATGATGTGTATCGCTATGACTTTATAGAGCAAGTTTCAGCAGATACGAAAGGGCAATGCCACATCTTAATGTTGGTAGAGGGTACAGCCGTAGAATTGACCACTTCAGACGGTTCACAACAGATCTTCAATTATGTAGAGACTTTTGCCATACCCGCTGCTAGCGGAGGCTATACCCTTCGTAATTTAGGCAATACAGCAGCCAAAGTCGTGGTGGCATACGTCAAAGAAGAATCTTGTTAATCAAAATAGCATCATTAAAAAAACTACATCATATGAACAAAATTGCATTGTTATGTATCAGCGGACTGTTACTTTCAGCTTGCTCATCTCCGAACGGTAAATCCACAGATGAATCCTGGACAAAACAAATGGCTGCAGATTCTTCCTTGGATATAGTCAAAGAGAAGGCACTACAGATTGTGAAGGCAGGATTTAATGCGGGTGATGGTTACAGCGAAGTGTGGATCAGGGATTATAATACCTTTATCACTGTAGCTACCAAAGTGCATCCCCATCAGATCATCAAGGATCAGCTGCTTATCTTCTTTCAACTACAAGAAGCAGATGGCAATATTGCAGATGGATTTGTCACCAAGGCAAGTATGAAAGGTGGTGTATCCGATTATTACTCGATCACCAATGAACTCGCTCCACCATACGCCGGACATAAAAACACAGTTGAGACTGATCAGGAGACTTCGTTAATCCAAGCCGTTTATAAGTATGTAAAGGCGACTGGCGATACCGCTTTTCTTGACACGCTTGTGGGTACTACCTCAGTGAAGCAACGTATGGCTCAAGCATTAGACTTTTTAATGAAACATCGCTACAATGAAAAGTATGGTTTGTTATGGGGTGCCACGACAGCCGATTGGGGTGACGTACAGCCTGAGCACGATTGGGGTGTACATCTTGACGAAAATTCCCATCTCGCAATTGACATCTATGACAATGCAATGTTTTTGATTGCTTTGGACAATTTTATGGAGATCGTACCTGAGGAGGCAGCTACCTGGAAACCGATCCGCAAACAATTTGCCACCAATACCATGAAATATTTATGGGATGATCAGCATGAAAAATTTATTCCACATCTTTACTTGACTACATCTCCATTTGACAGCAGTATCGATGAGAATAAGATCTACTACCATGGTGGGACAGCTACCGCAATAGAAGCCAACTTACTCACCAAGGATCAAATCAAGACCTCTTTGGATAAGATGATTGCAAATGTCAAGGCATCTGGGGCGGCAACGATTGGCCTCACCCTCTACCCCACCTATCCAGAAGGTTCTTTCAAGAATAAAGGTATGCATCCATACGGTTATCAAAATGGAGGGGATTGGACGTGGTTTGGTGGGCGTATGATCCAACAACTCGTCAAAAACGGATTTGAAAAAGAAGCTTACGAACAAATCCAACCTATGCTGGAACGCGTAATTGTGAATAATGGCTTTTTCGAATGGTATACCAAAGACAACAAACCTAAGGGCTCGGGAACGTTTAGAGGCGAAGCTGGAGTACTGTACGATGCTATTACTCTTTTACAAGAACACAAGAAATAGTATTTTAGCCGGGGTGTAAGAATAAACTCCTTCACCCCGGTTTTATACCGTGGATATCACGTACGGATCGTCAAGTGGCTATCGGACCGATTTTCCACATATACTTTAAAGATTCCCCATAGCTTTGCCCCGCCTATCTCGTCCCTCCATTAACTCGCCATCTTGTATATTCTGTCAACCGAATTTTCCTACTGCAATTCATTCTTTTGTTTTATAGCTTTTGGATGTAATAACAATGATATAAAGACATGGGTATAAATGTTTGCTATTTCTCCAAACTAGTCCTATATTAGCTCAATACAACAACCAATTGTAGGGAAAGAATCAATATACATGAAGCCAGTATTTGCAAAAGTTTTAGAAGGGTTGGGTAACGACATTTTTGTAACACGCGAGATTAACAGACCTTACTTTTCGACAGAGTTTCACTTTCACAAGGAATGCCAAATGACTTATATCGTCAAGAGCGAAGGGCGTCGCATTATTGGCGATAGCTTGGACACCTTCAGCAGCGATGAGCTAACGTTTATTGGTTCAGACCTTCCTCATGTCTGGCACAATGATAACCAGGATTTGGAGCCCCACCACACAGCGTCATCAATGGCCTTATTCTTTGATCCAGAAAAACTTGTGGCTGCGTTTTCGCATTTTTTCAGTACTTCCAGACTGGAACACTTCCTCACTCTTTCCAAAAGGGGATTATTTTTTGATGGCCAACTGAAAGATGAGTTAAAAGATATTCTGCAAAAAATGGTACAAGCGGAAGGTATTCCTAAAACTATCCTATTGTTAGAGCTTTTTCACAAAATGTTAAGTGCGGACAACTATACTTTCTTATCAAGTTCCGGTTATACCAATACCTATATCGCCAAGGATAATGAGAAGATTGACCGTATATTTCGCCATGTATTTGATAATTTTTCAAAGGAGATCAACCTGGATGATGTGTCCAAAATAGCCAATATGACCAAACATGCCTTTTGCCGGTATTTCAAGACCCGTACACAACGCACCTTCATCCAATTTGTGAATGAGGTCCGCGTCAGTCAAGCTTGCAAACTGATTAGTGAAGACGATAATCAAATTGGCAATATCGCTTACGATTGTGGGTTTAACAGTCTGTCCAATTTCAATAAAATTTTCAAATCGATAAAAGGAAGTACACCTACTGAGTATAAGAGTGGGCTTTTAAAATAGAATATCTAAAAACACGAGCAGCAGCATGAGGTTTCATGAATTAATATGATGCCCCTCTTACGCTACAGCTGCCTGTCTATTTACAACTAGCCAAATATGAAACCTATTTTTGCAAAAGTTTTAGAAGGATTGAATCACGAACTCTTTGTCACACGAAGATTCAGTAAACCTTATTTTTCGACAGAATTTCATTTTCACAGAGAATGTCAGTTAAACTTTGTGATCCAAAGTGAAGGCCGACGGATCATTGGAGATAGTGTAGATACTTTTGAAAGTGGTGAAGTCACTTTCCTCGGCTCCGACCTTCCACACGTCTGGCATAACAATCAAGTAAATGTAAAGGAGAACGAAGCAGCTTCGTCTATAACCTTGTTTTTCAATCCAGACAAACTCGTTGCGAATCTGTCGCATTTCTTCCACACATCGCAGCTTGAAAGCTTTCTTCAATCCGCACAGAGAGGCCTCCTATTTCACGGGGATAGTAAGCGAAAATTAAAGACATTAGTAGTAAAAATTGACAACTCAACAGGTATCCGGAAGACGATCTTGTTATTGGAACTTATCGACCACATGATCAACTCCAAAGACTATACTTACCTATCCAGCACAAGCTACATCAATACATACTCTGCAAAAGATAACGACAAAATAGACAAGGTTTTCAAACACATATTTGACAACTACGAAACTGAAGTAAGCCTAGCTGAAGTTGCCAAAATAGCCAACATGACCAAACAATCTTTTTGCAGATATTTCAAAGCCCGTACTCAAAAAACATTCGTACAATTTGTGAATGAAGTCAGAGTAAGCCAAGCTTGCAAACTGATTAACGCTGAGCACAATCAGATTGGAAATATTGCTTATGACTGTGGCTTCAATAGCCTTTCCAATTTCAATAAGATATTCAAATTGATAAAAGGTATCACCCCCCGGGAATATAAACATCAATTGATCAAATAAAACGAATATCAGTCCACTTTCAAATCAAAATTAAAGGATGAATGCTTGGCTCCTCTTTCCTTAATGATGAGCTTCATAGGATGGCTCTGTCCTGCCGCTAAGTTGCTCTTAATCGTCACCTTTGCTTGTGCATAAGGCAATAGCTGTGAAGTGCTTTGTCTACCAATGAGTGTCAGATCTTGTCCATTTATAGCATAAAGTTCCAGCTCCGCACCTTGGGATTTAACCTGTCCAAAATTGTCTACTCGCACCTGTAATATCTGCTTCCCTTGATCTTTTTCTACGGTTGGTTTTCGTGCAGACAGGATCGCCTCGTTGTAAGAAACCCAAGGTACACGTGTATATCCAAATACTAGATTTCCGGACTTAGATCTACCGATTATTTTAGGCGCAAACTCGTCTTTAGTCAATCCATGTCCGTTGTTTTCAAACGTAACGATTATCCCTTCCTTATTATTTTCCATTTTAATGGCTCGACTTCCCTTTCCAAAGTTTACCTCTGCGGAAGATCCAAATCTCAAGCTCTTCAAGTCCAATTCAACTGCTGGGTCAAAATCAGGTTCTTTCCGAATTTTGATCCGAATAGACTTAGTCTTTGCATTTGGAAATTCGGTGTTTAACATTTCGACCAGTATTCCCGGATTTAAGGGAATTGATATATTTTTTGAGCTGTGCTGATCATTGGGTCTATCATCTAGCTTCAAGACGTCAATGACTGCAAAGTTGGCCTGATAAGCTCTTCCATAGCCATCCTGTAATACCTTTATCCGTTCGTATTTAAACCAATCTTCCTCTACACCATCCGCGTGGACCGAAATACCAGGGGTATAAGCCTCTCCCGGGTCGGTCACCCAATTGACCCCATCTTTCGATCGTTGATAAAATGCTATACGCCCCAGCCAATCATTCACAATGAGGTGATACTGGATATGATCCCGCCATACCACCGGATCTTCAAATTCACCTTCTACAGCCGGATACACACGCCTGTCGGTCACTTGTTGGTAGGGACTCAGCCCTGTTTCACTAAACCATACGCCACCGCCCCGACAAATCATGAGATTGGATCCATCTTCGCGCTTGGCAAATGTCAGGTTGGACAATCCTTCGATGATAGGTCTATCCCGTTGATCGAATATAAATTTATTGTATTTCCAAGGCCCATTGTAGCTATCAGATATATAATATCCATCTATCACATAAATGACGTATTGTCCGTTCTTTGCTCTAAACAATTCGGGATTATGTCCTTTTCCGATAGTGTCTACTATCTTGAATGGACCTATAGAATTGTCACTTACCGTATGATACACAATAGAATTAGGCCATTCCATATGCCCTTTGGCCGAATTCTCCGGCCAACCGCACACATACAAATGATATTTACCGTCATCAGCATGTAGAATATTTCCACCCCAATAGGACCGTTCACGATCTTCAATTCCGTTGTCTACATATCGTTTCCGTACCCCCTCAGCCCCCCAATCATTTTCGGTCGCCGATTTACCAACTGGCATTGCCATAAACCGATCTCTAAACCGAGCACCATCCACCAGCTGTTTCCATTCCAAAGGTCGCTCTCTTTCAGCAATCTGTGCCAATGATGGTATCGTCACGCACATGCAAAATAGTACGGTAGTGAACCGTCCTAATCTCTTTGTTATTTCCATAATTTCAGACATGATAAAAGACTTCATAATAAGTTATCTAAAGGTAGCCAGGAGTACTTTCATATATCAAATCCTATATTATCCAGGTTTGATTCAATATTACCCCTTCCCACTACGTTTCCGTCTTTCTCTTTTAAAAGCGGAGTAATTTATTCACGTAAGAATAAAACTATTTACACTTAAATTGACACTATTCTACCACAAAAAGACGAAGTATAGCCGTAATAAATTTCAAAACACGTTAAAATAGTTTTAATAATGGTCAGAAAAGTTTTGGTATTCCACATTCCGTCACACTAATTTTACAAACTGAGATATGTCAAAATTAACGCGTTTAGATGCACTGTTGATTTTAAACCAAAAAGCCATTGATGATATGAAACGAATACACTCCATATAAGGTCAATCAGATCTTACAACCAATTTACTGGAAGCCTAATAAGCAAACAAACAGCATTTTATAAACTCAAATTAAAACATAATGAAAAGAAAGCTAAACGTCAACATTACGGGAGGCATGACTGCATTTTTACTTTTGCTAGGGGGCATCCCTCTTGCAGGAGCAAATCCACTGCATTATGCCTTATCAAATGCTCAACAAGTATCTCAAAATCAACAAATAGTTGGAAAGATAATTGATGAGTCGGGGCAGCCATTAGTCGGTGTTACCATCAGTGTGAAAGGAACAGCAGTCGCAACAACGACAGACTCACAAGGAGAATTTAAAGTGACAGCCTCTGCTAATCAGTCACTAGTCATCCGCTACATCGGATACCATTCTAAAGAAATACCGGTAGGTAAAGGTTCATCCAATCTGACAATAACCCTACAAAGTGATGTCCGCATGCTGGAAGAGACAGTAGTAGTTGGATTTGGTACGCAGAAGAAAGCAACTTTGACAGGTGCTGTAAGTGTAATGAAAGGAGACGCTATTTCCAATAGACCTATTACTAATGCCACACAGGCCTTATCCGGACAGGTACCAGGGGTATGGGTCAATCAACAATCTGGTCAACCCGGCCGAGATGGCGCTAGTATACGGGTACGTGGGATTGGTACCATAGGCACCAGCGATGCACTTGTCATTATCGATGGTATTGTGGGTTCATTGAGTGCATTAAATCCTAATGACATCGAGTCCATTTCCGTTCTAAAAGATGCCTCTGCCGCGATCTACGGTTCCAGAGCCGCAAACGGCGTAATCCTTGTACAGACCAAAAAAGGAATCAAGGGAAAAGTAAAAATAGATTTTACAACGTCATACGGGAAACAGACCGCCACCGAACTTCCGGACATGATTACCAATTCAGTAGACTATATGAAGCTCTACAACCAAGCCCTTATCAACCAAGGTGCTCCTATATTCTTTAATCAGGAAATCATCGACGAATACCAAAACGGAACAGATCCCTACATTTATCCAAACACGGACTGGTTGGATGTCATCATGCGCAACGCTAACATCCAGACCAATCAATTGGGGATATCGGGCGGAGAGGGTAACACGCAGTTTAACTTGTCGTTGGGTTACATCAATCAAGATGGAATCGTTCAAAATGGCAACGCCAAACTTTATAATCTACGCGCCAACATTGACACAAAAGTAAATGACAAACTCGATATCGGGTTACGATCCGGAGTACGTTATCAAGACCGAAAAGAATCTTTTAATGGCTCAGGTAATCTATTTACTGAGTTGTATCGCACACTGCCCTACTACGGTACTCGTACACCTACTGGAGAGTACGCATCTACTTGGGTAAAATCTCCCAATACACAATTCCGCAACCCACTTGCGATGGTCAACGAAGGAAAAAATCACAGCGCATATGGAAACTTTAACACCAATCTATTTCTAAATTATAAGATCATAGAAGGTTTAAAATTTAATGTTACTGCAGGTGTAAATTACTCGACCAATGACAATCAAACCTTTACCCCGAGAACACCTGTCTATAATCCTAAGACCCTGACCCCTACTTCTATTATGAACGCTTCCGGTCCCAATGCGAGCAACAATTGGGACAAGACTTTGTACAAAACTTTGTTCAGTAGCTTAACCTATAATAAGGTTTTTGCAACAGATCATGACTTTACACTAGCAGCTATCTACAGTCAAGAGGATGAACAATACCGAGTATTGTCGGGCTCGATCATGGGCTTTGTAAACAATACGCTGACTGAGCTCAATGCTGGACTTACTACACCACTAACGAACGGCAACACCTATGGTTGGGCTCTTCGTTCTTACATTGGAAGGTTGAACTATGCTTACAAAGAGAAGTACCTGCTAGAAGGGATTGCTCGTTATGATGGCTCTTCTCGCTTTTCGCCGGACAATAGGTGGGGCTTCTTTCCATCCGTATCTGCAGGATGGAGGCTCACACAAGAAGATTTCATGAAGAACCAAACGCTTTTTAACGAATTAAAAATCCGTGCTTCATGGGGTAAATCTGGGAACGATCGTATGGGTTTCAACGACCAACGAGATCTGTATGCATATATCCCCGCCCTTGCCTTTGCCCGATTCTATCCGATAGCAGATAATATTGCGACCGGGATTGCTCAAATGTCATTAGTGGATGAAAACATAAAATGGGAAGTAGGCACAAAAAGCAACATCGGGTTCGATGCCGCATTATTAAATAGCAAATTGAATGTCACGTTTGATTACTTTGTAGATAAACGGGAAGGTATTTTACGTCAGATACAGCTGCCGAACTTCGTTGGAATCCGGAATGCTCCTTTTCGAAACCTAGCAACTGTCAGCAATAAAGGTTGGGAACTCTCTGCCAATTACAGTCATAAAATTGGTGAGCTCGATTTTAATGCAGGCTTCAATCTCACGCATGTTAGAAATAAGATAGACTATATACCCGATGCCCAACTTGGACGTAATGCATTGTTACAAGGAGAAGCTATTAATGCATTCTATATGCGGAAATCTCTCGGAATATTTCAGTCACAAGAAGAAGTAGATGCTAGTCCCAAACCAAATTCAGTCACTGTAGCACCGGGAGATATCAAATTTGAAGACATTAGTGGGCCAGACGGAAGACCTGACGGTGTGATTAATGATTTTGACCGTCAAGTAGTGGGCAAACCTATACCGACTTGGACGTATGGTGCCAACATCAATCTAGGTTACAAAGGTGTGGATCTACGTGTCAATTTACAGGGTGTGGCTGATGTGGAGTCGTACGTCGGAAGCGAATTGTATTTCCCGTTTTTAAACGGTGCCTCGGTATCTAGACGATGGGAAGCTGGTAATACTTGGACTCCTGAAAATCCCAATGCCAAACTCCCCCGATTGATACAATATAACGCATCTGACAGTCAAAACTATATCGACAATAGCTTTTGGTTGCAAGACGCTTCTTTCCTCAGGATCAAGAACATACAACTGGGCTACTCCCTGTCTCAGACACTATTATCTAAACTTCATATTGCTGGACTACGTATATATATAGACGCGCAGAATGCCTTCACCTTCACCAAATTTGAAGGCCTTGATCCGGAGCGAGATTTGATCAATATGTCCCCTGCACAATATCCTAATGTCAGAATTATTACCGGAGGGGTGAATCTAAAATTTTAACGAACAAGACATCATGAATACAAATAAATATATCGGAATAGGTTTCGCAGTCATATCAATTCTAACTGCTTCCTGTCAAAAGGATTTTTTAAACAAACGTCCACAAGACACAATTTCACCAGATGTCTTCTGGAAGACAGAAGAAGACGCGAAAGCCGCTAATATCGGTTGCTATTCAGCGCTTTGGGATGTCACCACACAGGTATTGCCTTACTTGGATGTATTGACACCTAATGCTTATAGTAACTACCCTTGGGAAGGGTGGAAAAATATATCCCTAAGTGCGCAAACGCCTAGTACCCTAGGCGGCATGGGCGGTATGTACAATGGCGCTTATGGCGGTATTTCTGCTACCAACAATTTTTTAGCAAATATTGATAATGTCCAAATGGACGATAGCCGCAAGGCTATTATGAAAGGGGAAGCCTATTTTTTACGAGCCTACTACTACTCTTTACTCGTCAACTATTGGGGTGGAGTGGTGATGCCATTAGGTGCACCAAATATTGAGCAGATTAATTTAAAGAGGAGTACAAAGGAAGAAGTGTATGAGCAGATAGAAAAAGATCTAATGGCTGCTGCACAAGTACTCCCTACCGAGCCATCTGAAAAGGGGCGTGTTACAAAAGGATCCGCGCATGGACTGCTTACCCGTATATACCTCTATCAAGAGAAATGGGCAAAAGTAGTGCAAGCGGTAGCTGAAGTCAAGAAATTAGGTTATTCCTTATTTCCCAACTATCGCGGGTTATTTTTAGAAGCCAATGAAAACAACAGCGAAGTCCTCTTCGACGTGCAATTTTTAGAACCTAGATTTGCAACCAGTTGGGATATATACTTAGGTATCTACGAACCTAAAAATTCCTTTGGATGGAGTTCGATAGAGCCTACACAGGATTTAATTGATGAATATGAAATGAAAGACGGAAGTAAATACAGTTCAACTAACCCCATTGCAGATCCAAAAGATCCAAACAACAATAGGGATCCCAGACTAGATCAAACTATCTTTCGTAAGGGCGTATTATACAATTCTGTTCCATATCCTGTCACTGCTGACGGTTGGCCAGGGATCTACACGGGGTACAGCTACAAAAAGTACACGGGATATGACAATACCACTAGTTTGGACAATGTCGTAAAGGGCGAAGGTAAATCTCAAATCAACGGTATAATAATCCGTTACGCAGATATTCTCCTCATGTATGCTGAGGCTATCAACGAAATGTCCGGACCTACTAATGAAGTGTATGCTGCCATTAATGAGGTCAGAGCAAGACCTTCTGTCAAAATGCCACCACTTCCTATAGGGCTTACCAAAGAGCAGATGCGTGAGCGGATCCGACATGAAAGAAGGATTGAATTTGCCGGTGAAGGCCTCTATTATTCAGATATCCGAAGGTGGAAGATCGCGGAGGAGGTCCTCAATAAGTCTATCGTGCTCAATGGAGGACAAACCAAGGGAGCTATCGAAAAACGCATATTCAGAAAAGAAAAAGATTATTTAATGCCTTTTCCACAAAAAGACATCGACAACGCCCCTGGTCTAAAAGACCAACAAAATCCAGGCTATTAACTTTTGCAGTTAAGACAAACCCGGTTATATCAAGTTCTCGATGGAAGATAACATGCTTCAGCGCACCTACTGGATAGTAGGTACGCTGAAGCACAATATCATCTCTAACATCACACTGTTCGTTAATCGGTGGCAAGGTACCAAATGCCAGACGATGAGGTACACGTCATGTTTGCAAAAAAAGCTGACAATTATACCTGACGAACTCAATCCATATAAAGGCCTGATAGCCGCAGCTAACATTTATGAGTCTGTATCAGATCCGTTTGTCAACTGTTGTAAGATCGCCTTAGAGGCTTCTTGAATAATCCCTACATCTACGGAATAGGAAATGTAGTGCACACCTAGCGCTATCCAGGATTTTGCATCCTTCAAATTGTCTGTAAACACGCCCGTAGCAAGTCCCTTTGCACGACACTTTTCGATGATCACCTTCATTTTTTCCAGTACTAATGGATGATTGATCTGCCCGCTGACACCCAACGCTTGAGAGAGATCATATGGTCCAACGAAAATAACATCTACTCCTGTTACTTCGATAATTTCATCCACATTCTGAATAGCTTCCGCTCCTTCCAACTGTAATATTAAATAGTTGTCATTTGCGGATTTAAAGTATTCGAATCGATCTGTGTTGGAATATGCCGCCGCACGTACGAACCGACATACACCACGCATCCCCACAGGTGCAAATTTAGCATACTGTACAGCCTGTCTAGCCTCAGCGGCATTAGTTATCTGTGGGACCTGCACTCCCCTAGCTCCGATGTCCAGTGCCTTTCCGATTTCGGTCGGTCCATTTTCGGCAACCCTTACAATGGGAAAAGTAGCAGATACCTCTGCTGCACGAATTAAGTCTTGTGCATTCAAGATATCATTTGGGCCATGTTCTAAATCGATAATAATAAAATCAAATCCTGCATACCCCATCGCTTCCACCATCCCGGCATCTGAGGTTTTTGAAAATGGTCCAATCACCACTTCTCTATTCTTCAATTTCTTTTCAAAATTCATCTTTTTGTTCTTAAAAAAATATTACCATTCTGCTATCGAACCGTCATCATTTCTCCATATCGGATTATGCCAGTCGTGGCCGATTAGGTTCATCTTTTTGACATATTCTTCATTGACCGTAATGCCGAGACCCGGACCACTCGGTATTTTCACCATTCCATTTTCATAAGTAAAGACCTCTCGATTCTCTATATAATCCAATAGATCATTCGATGTATTGTAGTGGATTCCCAAGCTTTGCTCCTGTATAGCGGCATTATGTGCTACAGCGTCAAGCTGCAGACAGGCCGCGAGTGCTATTGGGCCTAGTGGGCAATGAGGTGCCACTGCGACGTCATAAGCTTCTGCCATAGACGCGATTTTACGACACTCTGTAATTCCGCCAGCGTGCGATAGGTCTGGCTGGATGATGTCTACCGCTCTGCTTTCCAGTACATGTTTAAAATCCCATCTTGAAAATAGGCGTTCGCCCAATGCGATCGGAATATGCGTTAATTTCGCTAATTGACAGATACCCTCCATGTTTTCAGAAAGCAGCGGTTCTTCAATAAATATCGGATCATACTCTTCTAATTTCTTCACCAATATCTTGGCCATTGGCTTGTGTACCCGCCCGTGAAAATCAATTCCGATATTAACCTTGCGGCCAAAGCGTGCTCTGATCGAGGCCATCCGCTCCAATAGCGCATCAATCTCTGCAAACGAATCCAGGTATTTCATCCGACCTGTACCGTTGATCTTAATCGTGCGAAATCCTCGATCTACCACCTGCTGAATCTCTTCCAATATCACCTGCGGCTCATCCCCTCCTACCCAGGAATAGACTTCAATTTCCGTACGGCATTTTCCACCGAGCAGTTCATATACCGGCGCATTGTAAAATTTACCTTTAATATCCCATAAGGCTTGGTCTATACCGGCTATGGCACTCATTAGTATGGGACCACCTCTGTAAAAACTACCCCTGTACATCATATTCCAATGATCTTCGATGTCCATCGGATTTTTACCAATCAGCGTCTCCATGAGCTCACATACAGCCGCATATACGGTATCCGCCTTGCCTTCGATAACTGGTTCGCCCCAACCGACAATACCCTCATCGGTGACTATTTTTAAGAAAAGCCATCTCGGGGGCACCTTGAAAAGCTCATATGCTACAATCTTCATATTCTAAAAATTTTCTGCATGGTATAGGCCTGCGGTCAAGCCCCCATCGACCATAAATTCGCCTCCCGTGATATTACCACTTGCGGGGCCGACTAAGAATGCCACCATATTAGCGATATCCTCTGGAGTAGATATCCGGCCTGTAGCATGCAACTTAAGCACATCAGACTCTACCACCTGCGGATCTTCCTTTTCCATCAACCACTGCTGATAATGATAGGTATCCGTAAAACCAGGACATACACAGTTCACCCGTATGCCGTATTTCCCCAGACTTAGCGCCATACTACGTGTCATGGCGTTGACACCACCTTTGGCAGCAGCATACATCTCGGTATTTGGCAAGGTTCTAAAAGCGTGATTGGAAGAAATATTAACTACCGCTCCTTTTATCTGATTATTGATCATACTTTGCGCCACATACTTGGTACATAAGAACACTCCCCTCAGATCCGTGTTGATCACCCTGTCCCAGTCTTCCAGTGTTGCTTCTAAGATTGACTTAAATAGCGTGATGCCTGCATTGTTGACCAGCATGTCTATAGATCCAAATCTGTGCTCTGCCTGTGTCACCATATTGATGACACTTGCCTCTGAGCATACATCAGTCTGGACAAAATGCACCTGGTATCCCTTGTCGGTCAATCTGTTTTCCAGATACTGACCTTCCTGATCATTGATCGTGGCCAGAATGACTTTAGCACCACATTCTGCAAAGTAAGTTGCGATACCTTCTCCAATACCTTTGCCGGCTCCTGTGACAATGATGACTTTATCCTTTATTTCATTCATTAAAGTGATGTGAACTTTGTTTATTAATCTTATTTATTGTTGGCCAATAGCGGCCATTTCGCTACGCTATCAACGTGTTCTACTACACTCGATTATGCTTGGTCTCCGGCACATACATCCATAGGAATAGAAAATAGATACCACATAAGATGCCGAATACCGCAAACGTCTGAAATGTGGTCAATGTAGCAATCATCACCGGAAAGATGTAGGTGATTCCGAAGCAAGCAATCCACAAGAAAGCAGAAGCGATAGACATGGCCTGTTCGCGTATCCGCAGTGGAAAAATCTCTGCAATAATCACCCAGGTTACTGGAGCCAACGTCGCAGCATAGGTACCGATAAAAAGAAGCACCAATACGCTTACGAATTTTTGAGGAATAAAATCGCCCTGAAAAGAAAGCCCTATCAGTAGCAACAGGACAGCCATTGTACCTGCGCCTATCATCATTAATTTCTTTCGTCCGACTTTATCAACGGTCCGAATGGCCACTAATGTAAACAAGAGATTGACAGCTCCGATGAGAATCTGTATCAGCAACTGATTTTCGATATCCATACCCACCTTCTCGAATATAATCGGCGCATAGAACAGTACAGCATTTGCTCCCGAAATCTGCTGGAAGACAGCAATCACAATGGCGATCAATAGTAGTATAATATGTGGTTTTTGGAAAATAGTACGATAAATGGCAAACGTGCTATCTTTCTCCTTTTTTGTCCGATTCTGTAGATAGGTCAGCTCATCCGCCAGTTCCTGCTCATCTACCGTATTCTTCAGAATACGTATGCCACTATCCAATTTGCCTTTATATATCAACCATTTGGGGCTTTCCGGGAAATAAAATGAGGCTATTAGAAATGCTACTGCCGGAATAGCCCCACTCATAAACATCCACCTCCAGTTGCCATCTGTATAGGAGAGAAAATAATTAGACAGATACGCCAACAAGATACCGATGACAATAGCCATCTGGTTTAGCGACACCATCTTTCCTCTAATATTTTGCGGACTTATTTCGGCGATATAAAGTGGCGATAAGATAGATGCTCCCCCGACACTGAAACCCGCTACAATACGCCAAAAGATAATGCTATCAATGGTATTGGCTAAGCCCATGAAAATAGATGATATCAGGAAGATAATAGCCACCAGAATCAAAGAAGGTTTTCTCCCAAGCCGCTGCGCAATTCTTCCGAAGGCCATAGCTCCGACAATACAGCCCACGTATAAACAACTAGCTACCCAGCCCAATTGATCGGGTTGAAGATCAAACTCAGGGACAATAAATGGAATTGTCCCTGAAAAGATCGCTATATCAAATCCGAACAGTAGTCCCCCTAGTGAAGCGATCAAACTATATCTAAATACCCGTTTTTCTCTTACAGTCATAAACTTGGTTTTGGAAAGACCAAATTAGAAAGAGATCCCTATTTAAGGATGTATAATACGTGTGATTTAATGGATTATATTCTCATCCAATTTGACACTGTTGCGATAGTGCGAGGGCGACACCCCCATATGATCTTTAAACAACCTTGAAAAGTAATATTGATCTTCAAATCCAAGGTCAAATGAAATCTGCGACACTCTACTTTCTGAGAATTGCAATAGGTAACAGGCTTTCTGAATTTTTAGATGATTGAGGTATTCTATGGGTGAGTATCCCGTTCGTGCTTTGAATAGTTTGGAAAAATGCGATACGGAAAGGTTGCTGTTATTGGCGACGTCTTTTAAATTAATTTTGGCGCTGAAATTTGATTTAAGGTATGCTATTGAGCTGTTGATAATATCGCCCTTATCATCCGCTTTCCAACTGCCTGCAACTTCTCTATGCAGATAACTACTCAAAAAATACGGCAAGGTCATGGCAATACATTCCATGATCTCACGGCCATATCCCTTTAGAAGCAAGGTGTACATTTTCTCAAATACGGTTTTCATATCCTCCCCAAAGACCAACGAATTTTTGTTCATCAGCACATTCCTGAAAATTCCGGAGACAATCTCGTCCGCGTGGCTACCACTAAAATGTACCCAATAGATTGTCCAGGGATTCTTGTGGTCTGCTTGGTAGGCATGTGCGGTATTTGCAGGAATAATGATATACTCATTGGCCTGTATATGATATACATCGTTTCCAATAGTTACCTCGCCCCTTCCGTCGACGCAATGGATCAGAATATGTTGTACACATCCCTTCTCCCTTTGTCGGTAATGATGCTTAGCTTTGGGGAAATAGCCGATATCCGTAATATAAAAATTACCGGATATTGTCCTTGTACTATTCTGCTTGACGACAATAGGTGGGACGACAACACAGATCTCTCCATCGAAGCCATCTTTTTTGTTTTCAAAATCTCTCATTACCATTCTATAAAAGAAAATAATCCATCTAAATGAAAATTACCTCTATCTATTCACACCAATCCAATATTATCTTTGTTCTAACAGACCAAAGATAAGCATATAACCAAAGGTAAAGAATAATCCCCAATACTGTATCGTTCAAATTAGGGAATACGATTATGATGATTTTTTGATGAGCTATTTTCCACATTACCAATTTAAGATCTTCATCAAAAACGTCCAAAGCACTTAGGTCAAATGCACAGGCATGCCGTAAACACCGAACACAATGAGACTCATTATGAATAAAAAAATTTCTATTTCAGAGGGATTTAAGGGAGAAAAAGCCATTATCCTACCAATGGATATTCTTCATATGCAGGCATTGCTCCCTTCCAAAAACAAGCTATTGGTTACCCATATCGGTTATTACCCAGAAGCAAGGCATCACTTTAGAAGTCGAGATCAGGGTTGTAAAGAACACATTTTAATCTATTGCTCGGACGGAATGGGGTGGATTACACACGAGGGGCGTACAGTACACCTTTCAGCTGATACGTATTATCTTATTCCTGCAGGCGAGGCACACAGCTATGGTAGTAGAGAAGTAAATCCATGGAGCATCTACTGGTTGCATTTTACAGGTGACGACCGGGGTCTTGTGCAGTCATTAAAAGGCAAACCACTTGCTTTGAAAAATGCCCCTCCCTATACTAAAAAGCATAGTTTGGATCTTTTTCATAACATATATGAAAATCTAAAAGCTGGCTATCAAGTAGAGACATTGGATTATATCAGTTTTACATTGCTCTACTTCCTAGCATCTTTGAAATATCAGGAACAATACCACAGACATGATCAACCTGACAGTGATAGTTTGATTAAGAAATGTATCGCTATCATGAAAGAAAACTTAGAGAAGAAGCTCACGCTTCAGGAGCTTTCTATGCTTGTCGGCTATTCATCTTCGCATCTTACACGGCTATTCACCGAAAGGACAAATGTGTCGCCAATGACCTACTATAATCGAATACGGTTGGAGCAGGCCTGTCAATACCTTCGATACTCTTCCTATAAGATTAAGGAGATCGCTTTTAAGTTGGGATATTTTGACCCCTATCACTTTTCAAGAAGCTTCAATAAGGAGATTGGAAGTACACCTAAAAGCTATCGCCAAAAGTATAATACTGACATTTAATTCATCAAAAAGGCCTCCAAACGGAGGCCTTTCACACAGCAACATCTTGTTGGTTTATATACTATTTATTCCACATCTTCTACAAGTGCGATCTTCGATATCATGATATTAGGCCCTGTCTTTGCCTTTACTTTAAAATTCAGCATCCCGTCGTTAGAATCCTCTCTCATCACATGTAATTTCACCCACGCACCATCCTTGTCATGTTTTCCGACGGTATAATCTCTTCCTTCAAACGTGATATCCCCTGCTCGACCATTACCATTCCAGTCGTGAAAAAACACATACAACGATCCGATCATCCCTTGTGGCACATTCAACTTGACATCGATTTTTTCACCTTGCCAAGCAGACGATACCTCATCCTTCCAAACACCATCGCATGCCACCTGATAGGTGGTACCTTTTTTCGCTTCTGAACGGTCTACTGCGGACTTCCAATCTACATTTTGATTAGTGGCGGTTGACAGTTTACCCGCTTCTACGTACAGTAGTGCTTTCGCAAACTCCGCTGGGATCACACTTTTCAACGGTTCGATATAGGTAAACATCTTCTTTAAAGAATCCAAGCTATGCTCATATTCCGGCTGAAAGCGATCCGAAGCCATGTAGCGCAATAAACTGGATTTCAGCTGTGCTGCGACCGGATTCTTCTCGTCACTGAAATCAAAACCGCTCACGAGCAGCTTTCCGGTCCCGACTTTAAGTTCAAAAATTGCGGCCAATTTATTATTACGATGAAAATCATCTACCGGTTGTGCCATCGGCCGATATGACGCAGGAAAGTCATTGATATAAAATCCTTTAGCATTTTTATAGATCGACTGCCATTGCCAGTCACTATGGGAGTCGGTTGGAAAGTCTTGAAACGCCGCATGCTTATCATTAACGACCATACCGATAGTATTCTTACCCTGTCCTGGGAAGAATGTCAGGGACCAGTACAAAGGGTAGTAGCTGATGACGTCGGCAGTCTCCGCATTCCCAAGAGCGGATGCCTGTAGTAAAACCTTTCCTCCTTTGGCCAACACCTGATGCGCTTTCTGGTCAAGACGATCGGCTACGTATATTCCATTGTCTACAGTATTCACTGATGGATACACCCAAATGTCCCAGGAATTCTTATTTGCTCGATTTTCTAAGCCGACTTCAATCGTCAACTTTGTCGCCTTTCTTATCGTGGCCAGCGTTGCCTGAATATTTCCAATAATATCAGCACTTCCGATTGCAAAATTACGAGATGCAAACGTTCCGCTTTCTATGATTCGATCTTCCTGATCTTTGATTTTCCAGTAAACAGCATCTTGTATATCTCCGGTACCATAGTGTGCCACTTGCACTTTCGCCTGAAAGGATTCATCAGCCTTCCATACGTACTTCGGCATCCTTAATAATAGGACGGTCGTGTCATGATGCGTTCTAAATTTCTCCGGTGTCGTAATGCCCTTACTGTCGTAAAATACATCTAACCAACCGATCAATGCTTCGCCCTGACCCTGATAGTCCTGCATGCTGAGCAATTGAATCCCTGCGCAGGACGGTGTACGTAAGAAAGACTCAATCTCGTATTTGTACATGATCTGATTAAGCGCCCCGGAGGCTTTGACAAAAGCTTCATTCTGTTCGTCTATTCTATTTTGGCGAGCTGTTGCAAAAAACTCCTCAAAGTTACGAGCCTTGAGCACGCCAGTATATTTCTTTATTTCATCCCACTTGGGATATACCGGCCATTGACCGATCTCATGCGCAATCACAGGAATATTGGACTGACTGTACACCGATTCAAAATCCCAGTCAGTATGTGCACCTCTGATACCTCTTGTCCCACCTATTTTATCTATATTATGAGTTGCAATGAATTGGTCCATACTGGTGATTTTGCGTGCAGACGAGACAGAGTAAAGGCGTCTGGCGTCTTTCTCCTTGTACGGTTTCAACCAGGATTCCATCGCATCGAAATCAGAGTTGCCCAGCTCGTTACCGATCGACATGGTGGTAAAAGCGGGATGATTGCCATAGGATTCAAACATTCTGTTAATTTCCTTTTTCACAAACGCATCTGCTGAAGGATTATGTCCTAGTCCCTTAGGTCTACCTTTTGTATTCATCTCCTCTCGACCTGGATTATCCACAGCCATCCACCAATCTAACCAGATCACCTCGGGCTGCATATATATCCCTATGCGATTAGCGGCTTGAAAAGCAGCTTCCGGAGGGCACCAAGAGTGGAAACGCACATGGTTAAGTCCATACGATTTGTATATTCTAAAAATTCGTTCCCATTCTTCGACATCAGTAGATGGGTATCCTGTAATTGGAAAATGCACACAATCCAGGTTTCCTCTAAAAAACACCGGTTTACTGTTGACCAATATTTTGGATTTGGAAGCCGTCACCTCTCTAAAGCCCACTTCGATTTTTTTGGCATCGACGATCTTTCTGTCCTGATCTACGACCTGTATATCCAGTAGATACAGATTAGGGTGGACATCATCCCACAGTTTGATCTCTTCAGGCATCTGATCCTGTATATTCAAGACCGCTCTTTCCCCTTCTACTTTCAGCTCCTTAGTCGTGCTGTAGACTTTTTCTTTTGTTTTAAAATCGTAGAGATCGTAGTGTACCGCTACCTTTCTTTTCTTCTTACTTTCGTTGATCAGCGTATCTACTATATGAAGTGTTTTGGGCGAAATTTTGGTATACACCTGCGGATTACCTAGACGAATATCATGCTTTGCAATCAGTTCGACTTTGCCGACCATTCCATTCCATATACTTTGTGTATACTCTGTATAGAGGTGTCCTTTATCTCCGATATTGTGAATCATATCGTTATTCACACGAATAGTAAGTCGGTGCTTCCCTGCGCTGAGATGTCCGAGATCATGCATATGGCTCGAACTCAGCGCATCATATGTAGCAATTTCCTTTTCATCTATATATACCTTTGATTCCCACATGACGCGCTCCAAATGAAGAAATACGCGCTTTCCTTTCCAATCTGCTGGGATCGTAATATCCGTCTGATACCAAGCCGGTCCGTAATATTTATATGCACGAGTCAAGATTCCAAAGTCCGAACCCTCGGTCTTTTGCCCATATTGTGCTTCATCGGTCGTGCCTGGGATCGCAATTCCTTTAGTTAGATTCGTTTTATACCATTGCTCCGTTATACCTACGTTTTTTTCATCCAATCCAAATCTCCACATGCCATCCAGTTTTAGATGCTGTTGAGCGGATAAGAAAATAGTGTTGATCACAAACGCTGCCAAGAGCCCAAAAAAATACTTCATAATTCTTTATTAAATGATGATTTATACCGATTACATCCCATTTGTATTTACAAAAGTATCATACACAGTCGGAAGCGTCAATGGATTTATATCTGATATCCATGTAGAATCTTATTATTCCAGTTTTTAGTATAAAATCCGGGGATAATGGAGCTACCCTATGGTTAGCATTTGTTATAAAATTTACAAGTAATGGCATAATTTAGAAAGCTATCCTATAGCGTTAAGCCCTAAATTTGTAATCATCACTTTAACATAGATGGGATGTTATAATCAGGATTGCAAAAAATGCGACTTCCAGACTACAACTACCTCCTTTGAATTCTCATAAAGTCTCCATCTGTCGGAAATGAATGAGAACTTCATATATGTAATAAAGAGAAAATGGTTTTTACATAACGATATTAAACATGAATCAAGACTCCATTTCCCGCAAGCACTTTATTCGAAATTCCTCCCTTGCCTTAGCAGGCCTAATGGCAGGAGGACCTTTATCTAACGCGTCATCTCCTTATACACAATTCCGTAATCAACCCAAACAAAAGAATTTTATGTTAAAAAACGTCAGACTAGAGACCGGTTTTGAATATGATGGAGATGAAGTCATCGGTACCAAGACCGCACTATTTAATATTGAAATCACGGATGGCAAGATCAAGGCCATCCTACCCAATGCACCGGACGCCGATGCTACCGATGCTAGAGGCTTGCTGATGCTCCCTGCCTTTAGTGATATGCATATTCATCTAGATAAGACCTATTATGGAGGACCTTGGAGAGCGACCAGAAGACGCAGTGGAGGAGTAAAAGGTATGATCGCACTGGAACAGCAGATTCTTCCCGAAATGCTCAAGACCTCCACCCATCGCGCAGAAAAACTCATTGAACTCTTACAGACCAACGGCTCTAGTTTCGCCCGTAGCCATGTCAATATAGATCCCACCTCTCAATTGGATTCACTTACGAATCTACAACAAGCATTAGAGAATAAGAAAGGATCCTTCAGTGCCGAACTTGTTGCATTTCCGCAACACGGCATCTATTATACAGATTCTGAAAGTCTAATGCGGGAGGCCGCAGCTATGGATATCGATTATATAGGTGGTGTAGATCCATTCTCGCTTGATGGTCAGATTGAAAAAGCCACAGATTTTATTGTCAAACTTGCATTGGATCATGGTAAGGGGATCGACATCCATCTTCATGAAAGTGGTGAATCCGGGTTAAAGACAGTGGAGTATCTCATCGACAAAGTCAATGAAAATCCTGCATTAAAAGGGAAGACTTTTCTAAGTCACTGTTTCGTACTGGGCCGATTGGAGAAAGCGCAGCAGGAGAAGATTGCAGAGAAACTTGCAGAAGCACAGGTCGGGATCGTATCCACTATTCCTTTCGGCAGTCTGATCATGCCTATCCCTACACTCTTTAAATATGGTGTAAATGTAATGGCAGGTAACGACAGTATTATCGATCATTGGAATACATTTGGCTCGGGCAGCGTGCTTCAAAAGGCTAATGTAGCGGCTCAGCTTTACGGATATTCCACAGAATTTGACTTGTCTAGAGCGTTAAGATTAGCGACTCGCGATGTACTACCACTGGACAACCAGGGTAAGCAACAATGGCCCAAAACGGGTGACGATGCTACATTTGTACTCCTGGAGGCCAGTTGTTCAGCCGAGGCTGTATCTCGTATATCACCTGTCCGCTCACTTGTCCATCAAGGTCAGCCGGTTTTCTTCTTAAGTTGATCTTTCTGTCCATCTAGCCACACCGGCTAGCTGTACGACACATAGACCAACACCCAATTGTCAAACACGTTTTGTTGATTTGGTCGATCCTGAAACCAAAATTTTACCCGTATATCCAGGATATATTGGGTAAAATTTTGTAAATTGCCCTTGATGATCGTTCATCCCACAGGACTCTCGTCTTCCGATCCTATTTCAACCTCCTCCTCCATCATTCGTATTTATAGAAGTCCGTGAAAGTCCGTAGAACTCCGTGAAAGTCCGTAAAAGTCCGTGACTTCTCTGGGTTAACTTTGACTTAACTCTCTCTTAGCTTCGTATTAACTTCGGGAAGGCTTTGGCTCCTCTTCGAGTGGTCCTCGGGTAGTCTTCAGCATCTTGCCGAACAACAGTCAAAGCAAAGCCGAACCTCCCCCCTAGCTATACTGAACATTTACCGAACGAGCTCCGGAAAGCAGGCGAAGCCAGCATGGCAAAATGCTTTTCCTTTTCTAAAGGAAACTTCCTTCAATAGTCAGCGAAATGTAAATGCACCTAATAAAAGCAAATCATTCTATTTAGACTTTTTCTAAATAGAATGATTTGCTTACCTTTGTCGGCAATTCACCCACAATCTGCACCAACATGCACAACATTAACTTATCCTGATATACCAGTAAAATGAAGAAGTCTTTACTTTTCTTTGCACTGCTATCTTTGCAAACTACGCTTATACATGAGGTACAGGCGCAGCAAGCGCCCCGGCAAACAAAGATAACAGCGCAACAACAAAATCTAACAGGCATTGTCCGACACCAATCCGACCGCAACCCGCTATTAGGTGCTACCGTCCAGCTATTAGAGCTTGGGTTATTCACCAAAACCGATGCTTCTGGGAGATTCAACTTTTCTAAAATTCCTGTTGGTACGTATACCGTAGTGGTCCAATACTTAGGCATGCTGGAGGAACAGCAGAAAGTAAGTCTACCATCGAGCGAGCTCCAATTTCTATTACAAGAGAATGCTATCACGCTCAAAGATGTGTTGGTTGTCGCTCAGGAGCGTCGCAGGGATGGGGCGACCTCTACTGTCATCTCTCGAAAAGCTATAGAACATATGCAGGCGACTCATTTGGGAGAAATCCTGCAGCTATTGCCTGGATCTGTCGTCTCCAATCCAAGCTTTACCGACGTCAATAAAACGAGTATTCGACAGTATAGCGGAAACTCCGCTAATCCGGCAGACAATACAAGTTCAATGGGTACGTCGATCATCATCAATGGTGCCCCCCTTTCCAACAATGCCAATTTACAAGCGGCCAATACAGTGACATCGGGTGTCCTTGCGACCTTTTCTACTGCTAGCGGAATGGGTACAGATATGCGTCAGTTATCCGCTGATAATATTGAATCTGTGGAGGTGATCAGAGGCATACCATCCGTTGAATATGGTGACCTTACCTCAGGTGCTGTATTGGTGAGCACCAAAGCCGGTGCAGAACCGTTACAGGTCAAGGCTAGGCTCAACCCGAAGTTAACACAGTTCTGGGCAGGTCAGGGATTTTCGCTAGGCGATAAAAAAGGTAATTTATTCGTCGATATGGATTTCACTAAGGCCTATGATAAGCAAATTACAGCCTATTCCGCCTATGAGCGCATGACCGGTTCGATGCAGTATACCAATACTTTCGGCCAGGAACGCCCACTGTATTCTAACAGCACCTTTTCATTCGGCATGAATCTAGATGACAACAAAATAGATCCCGATTATCTGGCCGAACAAATAGTCAATAAAGCTCAAAATTACGCGTACCAATTTTCCACCAATGGAAAGTGGAAATTGAATAAGCAATTTGCGCGTAACCTCAATTATACCTTATCGGCAAACTATAGTTTGCAAAAGGGATATCAGCAACGGTTGAATACATTGAGCGTATCGGCAAATAGTAGTGCTATGGAGGATATTACCCAACAAGTACCTTACCTTCCCTCCACCTTTCTCAATCAACTATGGATCGAGGGCAAGCCACTCAACATCTTTGCTAAATTGTCAGACGACTTCTACCTGAAGACCGGTGAGGGTACACATCGGTTCCTAGTAGGTACGGACTACCGCTTAGATGCCAACTTTGGGACAGGGAGGACATTTGACCCCAGCAATCCCTATCGAACTGCTGATCCACTTGGCTTCAGGCCTCGATCATTCCGCGACATTCCATCGTTGAATCAGCTTGGGATATACGTGGAGGACCGCTATTCCATGCAGCTCTTCGAGCGTGCGCTTCATGTACAGGCCGGACTTCGCTGGGATCAGATACAGCCTTTCGGTGATCGCTCCCAATCCGTATTGGCTCCACGAATCAATGCCTCTTATGAAATCATCTCCAACCTGTCCATCAGAGGTGGATACGGTATTACTGCCAAATCGCCTACCCTACTGTATCTATACCCGGACAGAGCGTACTACGATGCATTCAGCTTGAATCATTACAAGGAAAATCCTACGGAAGCCATGGCGATCATCAGCACGCGCGTATTTGACACCTCCAATCCTGATCTCAAAATTGCGAAAACAGCCAAGAAAGAATTGGGAATAGACTATGTGGCGGGTAAGCGTCGATTTTCTGTAACGGGGTACTATGAGCAGACTGAGAATGGTTACGAAATGAGTACAAATCTCCATAGTGTCAAATTTTTCGCTATCCCAACCTACACCGCAATCGAGTCCCCTGTCGGTGCCCCACCAGTACTTAGTCCTGTGATTGGCGAAGAGCGACTCGTATCCACATTTACGTCCCCTAGTAACGATCGGAAAATTTTGAATAAGGGTATCGAATTTGATTTTGATTTTGGGAGATTTGACAATATCCGGACCTCTTTTGTACTAAATGGAGCCTACTTTTCGACCAAATCTATGAGTTCGACTCCTTATATCCTGCTGCAGAATGCACCGAATAGGCCTCTCAGCAGAATAGGTGTTTTTGAAGCCCGTGGCATCCAGCAGGAGCGGTTTGTGACCACCTTAAGAGCCATCCACAATATTCCAGAATTCAGATTTATCATTACCGCTACTGCCCAGACCATCTGGAAGGATCAGCATAAGTACGTTAATTATTCCAGCATACCAGTCGGCTACATTCCTGTTGGAGATGCGGGCAGCGCTCCACAGATCACTTACTTTACGGAAGCCGAACGCCAAGCCATCACCGAAGCTGATCGGGATGTATACCTCAGCTTAAATGATGGCTACTTCAAAACTGAAAGTTGGAAACCACTTTGGCTTTTCAATCTGAAGATGACTAAAGAGTTTGCTAACAATATGGGATTTTCATTCTATGCTAACAACGTATTGAACTATCGTCCGCTAGAAGCAAGTACACGATACCCTCAACAATACGAGAAGCGTAATATCAGTATGTTCTATGGAACAGAATTAACGATTAAATTCTAGACAGAGACAGATTGTAATACAGACGTAGGCTGATCTACCAACTGACAAAATAGATAAAACAACAATAAAGATATATACATGCTAATGAAAAATATAAACATACTCCTCTTAAGCGGCCTCATACTCCTACTGGGCGCTTGTCGCAAGGATTATCACAGCTATGATACGCTGGTATACAATTTTACGGTACACTATCCCAAAGAGTACAGCAAACAGCTGGCGAGCGCTGTAAAAGTGACTCTTAAAAACACCATCACGGGTGTTACCCAAGAATACGAATCTGACAGTGAGGGCCGTATTTCGGCTACCGGTATTACCGCTGGAGTGTACACAGTCATTGCAACCAAAACAATCAGTCCCGCTGAAGCCGATACGCTAGTGGGCGTTGCTGAAGAAATACTTTGTAGTGGGACGATTCCTACCCTTCGGATTACAGAAGCGGGGGCCAGTATCCTCTCTCTAACAGGTAGTGTGGCTGGCGGATTTGTGATCAAAGAATTCTACTACACAGGCTCAAAGACACCTTCAGGAACCAATTATTTGTATGACGGCTTTATAGAGATCTACAACAACAGTACAGCTGTGCTGTATGCAGACAGTCTAATCGTTGGCAATACGAAGCCGTCTTCCAGTTCGGTATATGGATTCTACTCGGACAAAGAGTATGTATACCTGACTCAAGCGTGGATGATTCCCGGTACTGGAAAAAATCACCCCGTAGCGCCTGGTGCATCTATCGTAATCGCTGTTACGGCCCTTAATCACAAGACCGATCCCAATGGCAATCCCAACTCTCCTGCAGACCTAGGAAAGGGAGTTGCCGACTTTGAGACCTATTTTAACCCCACGGGTACCAACATACGGGATACTGACAACCCGGACGTCCCGAATATGCACCATCAATATTACAGTACAACGGCTGGATTTGACTGGAATATCGGCATCAACGGCACGGGACTTGTCTTGTTTAAGGACCCGTCTGTATCGAGCTTACCTTCTTTTACAGAACCCAATGTAAGCGGTACTACCCGGTATCTTCAAGTACCCGTCAGTTCTGTCCTTGATGCGGTAGATTGTGTGGGCAATTCAACCGTCACGATGGACAAGAAAAGACTACCCGAAACCGTAGATGCAGGACTTACGTATGTAGGTGTAGCCAGTTCGGGCAGATCGGTCATGCGTAAAGTTAAGAATATGATCGGACAGCGAGCTGTGCTCATGGACACGAACAATTCGTCTGTAGATTTTGAGGTCAATAATAATCCAACTCCTAGAAAAATAACGAAGTAAATCATGAAGAAGAACCTATTAGCTAGCATTTATTTGGTACTGGGGCTTAGTCATATTGCTTCAGCACAAACTGCCCCGAGTTACGAATATTTCAAAATCAAAGAGTCGCTTATCAAGAGTTCCAATGCCGCACTATTGCAATATACCCCACTTCCATTAGCAGGAGAAAGTCAACTAGGCGTTTTTTATCAGGAGGGAGACTTACGTGGTCCCTATGACTCGAAGTCTACACAGGGCATTAATTTTTCCACGTCTCGCTATCAACGTCTTAACGGTTGGACATTTTTTGGTCGTTTCGGTTTTCAGACAGTCAAGGACAAGCAAGTAGGCCTTACCGCCCATGCCGATCCTTATCGGGATAATCCGTATCAATTAATCGACTCCCTATCTGCGGATTGGAAGAGACAACGGTATGGACTTCAACTTCAACTCGCGACACCGACATTTGCGAGCGACCGGATGAATGCAGGTCTCGGCATACAGTACGATATCCACACCGGAGCTCGACAGCAAGATCCACGCCCCCTTGACAATTCCAGCAACCTTAGCCTATCTCCTGCCATCACCTATAAAATTGATGATCGAAATATATTGGGTTTGACTGGGCATTATAGCTTTTACAAAGAAGACCTGAATATCGAAAATGTCGGCAAGAATCGTCAGTTTAATTTATATCGACTATTGGGAGCAGGTGAGTATCAAAATAGTGCGCCTTATATCTTTACGGTCAACTATGATCGCGCCTATGAGGGGCATACTTTTGGGGGAGCTATCGATTATGTCTCGCGTGGTGAAGCCGTGCAATGGACTGTAAACTTCGACTACCGCAGGGGTTACGAAGACGTCACTGATGGTATTACGTATGTACAACGAGCTGGAAAACACAGTCATGCGCTATATCAGGCCACCTCCTATCTGGATTGGAAAAAGAATAGATTTTCACATCAGATCGGCCTTAGATGGATGTTAAAAGATATGGACAACAGGGAATACCATCAAGTACAAAACCCTGAAACCAAGCAATACGAAACTATATATTCCGGTATCATGAGTACCCAATTAAAAAATAACACCAGCCTCTCCTATTTACTTAGCCGTGACAAGAGCAATGGCGTTATCGATTGGTGGCTAAAGGCAGCTGTAGCTTATCACAGTCTCGACAACAGGTATGCGAATCCGAGAAACAAGCAACTGATCGACAAGATAAATATCGAAGTCAGCTTCGATAAGAACTATTTGTTGCCCAATGAACAGCAGTTGTCATTCCAGCTGCGATCTGCCTACGACTTTTTGATCCATGACGATTTTCTGTATACCGATAAATACTATTCGAGTAATTTTGTGGCCAATGCGGTATTTCGTCCCCAACACGATTACAATAAAGCCAATAGCTGGACGAATGGTGCCCATGTCAAATACAACCTGAAGCCTTTTGGTAAAAAAGGAAATCAGCTTTATCTGAAGGCTGAAGGACTGATCAGCAGCGCGATGAACGATAGTGGCATTATTCAAAAAGGCGACAGCCGTTATTTTACACAATTATCGATTGGGATCAATACATTTTAATTTTTTATGCTAAACACCTCTATGAATAAACACATCATGAACAATATCAAAATAAAAAAAGCATTCCTACTCTTGGGTTCATTGGCAGCGGTGGCCTGTAGCTACGGTCAAGAGATTATTCGTCCTTCTATCGGATCCAAGACAAGCTTTGCTATAGTTGTGGACAGCAAGACCTTCGACAGTGCTCGTCCAGAAATCATGGCCTATCGCCAGTCTATTGAAAACGATGGCTTGGGGGCATATATCATCTCTCACAATTGGAAAAAACCGGAGGAGGTACGGGAGCAGTTGCGACAACTCTATACTGCCAGACAACCGATTGAGGGTACCGTTTTGATTGGGGATATCCCCATTGTGATGATCCGAGATGCGCAATATTTAACATCCGCTTTCAAAATGAATCAAAAGATCAGGTGGGATAAGTCTTCTGTACCATCCGATCGCTACTACGATGATTTTGACCTTCAATTAGATTTTCTAAAGCAGGATACCGCTCAGGGACGTACACACTATTTCTACTACAGTCTAAATGGTGCATCGCCACAATATATAGAGATGGACATCTACTCAGCCCGTATAAAGCCACCTATAGAAGCTGGTGAAAATGCGACCGAAAAAGTAAAGTCTTATCTTCGCAAACTCGTTGCACTGCGGGAAGAAAGCAACCCGTTGAACGATTTGATAGCTTCCACGGGGCACGGATACAATTCGAATTCGATGAACTCCTTTGCTGGGGATGGGCTTGCCCTGAAATCACAATTTCCGAGTCTCTATCAACCGGGAAATTCGATTAAATTTCTAAATTTCAGGAACGCTGATTTTATGAAATTTAACCTCCTCCGGGAATTAAAACGTGAAGGGTTAGATTTTGCATTTATGACAGGACACGGTACCCCTACCCTCCAACTGATCAATGGATACCCGCTGGCCTCCAATCCACAACCATCCATGGAGAATGTAGGAAGGTACCTCCGTTCGAAAATAAGAGCCGCTAAAGAAGACGGAAGAGATGTCGAAAAAGTAAAGGAAGGCTTCAAGTCATCGTTAGGTGTTGCGGACAAATGGATGGATAATGCATTTGAACAAGCAGTAATAGATGCTGACTCCATCTTCAATGACAACTTGGATGTGCAGATATGGGATGTCAAAGATGCGAATATACAGGCGCGATTGGTATATCTAAATTCATGCTTGACGGGTTCATTTCATCTGGACAACTACTTAGCTGGATACTATCCCTTTTCGGACAATCAAAATATTGCTGCTGTAGCCAATAGTATAGGTGTGCTGCAGGATCTGTGGCCTGCCGAACTAATGGGCACCCTCCAGCACGGTATGCGGCTTGGCAATTGGTTCAAACATATTGCTTACCTGGAGACGCACATTCTGGGCGATCCTACTTTTCATTTTGCGAGTCAGAGGAGTCAGGTCCTCAATGATGCTGTCAGTGTTGGCGCAAAAACTGCATACTGGAGAAAAATGCTTCGGGAAAATGATGCAGACCTGCAAGCTCTGGCGCTTGTTTATCTGCAAAAACAGCTACCTCAAGCAGAGATGTCGCAGATCTTAAAGCGCGCCTACTTCGACTCTACTTTCGAGACCACGCGTATGCAGGCTTTCGCCCTGCTTCGGAAGTATGAAAATGAACAGTATTTTGAGGTCTTACATGCTGCTCGAAATGACTCATACGAATTCATCAGGCGCATGGCGGTCTATGACCTTGGGGAGTTTGGGGGAGATGACTTTGCAAAGGATCTGATTGCATTCTATATCAGTGATCCCCATTCTGAGCGCATCAACTATCGATTGAGGACAAACATGACATTTTTTAATCCAGCACTACTCAAACAGGAAATCGAAAAACAGGTCCGTCAAAATAAGACTATTTATAACGCAAATGCTTTGAGTGATCAGCTTCTGAAAGACATTGATTATAACAGTACTAAAGTTGACAAATTGGAAGCCAACATTCTGGATAAAGATTTAACGGAAAAAGAACGTCTGGGCGAGATCACCACATTGCGCCTATATCGTTATCATCGTGTGGTGCCTACGATTTTGAGGGTTATCGCAGATTCTACTGAATCCGAAAATATCCGCATCACGGCTTTGGAGGCGATGAGCTGGTTTCCGCTGTCGTATCAGAGAGAGGCGATATTCAACACGTGTGATCAGCTCTTGAAAGATAATCAGGTACCTCAAGCGGTCAGAAATCAGGCTCTCAAAACAAAGAATGTGATGAAGAAAGAGAAAAAATAAAGACAAAAAAAGGAGCGGTTATCTAAATCGCTCCTTTTTTATTACCTATTGGATTGCATTAGTGACCATGCGAATGCCCCATATCAGCCGGATTGATCATAATATGCGCCTTATAACTACCTTCATCCATCAACCAAGGCATACCCGGCACTGTTGGCTTACTGGCCATACCCAAATCTGCTGCTTTAGCAAAAGGGACATACAGTACATATCGGCGCTTGGCATCTGCCATTTCTCCAGTTTCCTTATTAAGTTGTTCCAATGATCCCCAGTAGCCATAGAGCATCGTGGGATGTTGAGGTATTGCCAATTTACCTGCCTTAAATTCTTCTTCACGTATAGCATCCCGCTCTCTACGTTTGCCCTGCGCAATCAGTTCCCTGCCTCTTGCCATAAATGGTTCTAAGCTTTTCGGATAAGCATATGCATACAGCATCGGTAGTTTGTAATCTGGCGCGAGACAGATATAGTCATTCGTTCCTTCTCTCAGAACGACAAATTTACCGTCACTATCATAGCCATATATTTTAGCTCCTTCCCTAAACTCTGTAGGTGCAGCCTGCACTGCTATCTTAATCTGAATATCCGTAGGTAATACTTCTCGTTTAGTTTTCTGTTGTGCCATTACTTGATTTCCTACACAGGCAGTGAGTAGCAGCAGAATGATGATTTTCTTCATTTTAATATTCAAATTAATATAGATTCGTTCTAAACAAAGATAGGTTTTTTCCCTATAGAATCCATCTATTTCGGTTCCATATTTCGACAAGCTGTACGGATCTTAGGGGCTCGAAGTGTTGTAAAAATGCTTATTAACAATGTTGTGCCATCAAAATATTACATTGTAAATGCTCCTCATCGGTGTATAAATTTCAATACTTTAGCGTCACCATTTAATCATTAACATTAACATGCGAAAAATACTACTCTTATTATCCATTACCTTGTTTACCCAACTCTTTGCACAAGAAAAAAAGCAAGAGGTAAAAGCCAATTATCAATTGGCATCCAAATTTTCACCAAAGAAACTACAGACCATGATCTTTACGACTTCGGTCACGCCTAATTGGATCAACCATTCGGAAAGATTTTGGTATGAATACAGTACTTCCACTGGAAAGAAATGGTACTTAGTGAACCCTCAGAGTAAGACGAAAGCTCTTCTTTTTGACAATGCGGATCTGGCAGCTCAAATGACAAGGATTGTTAAAAATCCATTTGATGCCCAACATTTAGAAATGGTTGGATTGACATTTACAGACGATGAAAAACGTATCCGTTTTGAGGTCAACAGCACACGTGATACCCTAAAAAGTAAAGAGGAGATCAAAAAGCTGAAGAATAAGGCCGATACTATCAAGAAGAAAATCTACTTTTTGGAGTATAATCTGGCAAGTAAAAAGCTGATCGAGATCCCGGACAGCCTAAAAGAGAAAGCTAAACCTACTTGGGCAACATTTTCACCAGATACCAGCCGCGTCTTCTTTGCTAAGAAATACAACTTATATTGGATGGATAAAGCCAATTATGAGAAGGCTGTCAAGGATGAGAAAGACAGTACGATTGTCGAACATCAATTCACTACGGATGGTGTCCAGTACTATGCTTGGGGCGGAGATGAGTACAGTACCACCACCGGTGATCAGAAGGACGAAAAGGAACATGAGAAGCGAAAATCTGTCTGGTTGAGCTGGTCGCCTAATGGTTCACATTTTGCCCTTACCCGCAAAGATAATAGGCATCTCAATCCGCTTTGGGTTATCAACAATGTGAGCGATAAGCGTCCTACGTTAGAGACATACAAGTACCTCATGCCCGGCGAGACGGACTCGACAGAGGTTGAACTTCATATCTTCGATGCCAATGTACTCCAATCCAAACGTATTGACATTAAAGCGTTCAAAAACCAGACCGTCGGTATATACACCAAAAGCAGGGATAAATCCAGCTATATGGGCAAGCATTACATCAACTACTGGTTAGGTGACAATAGTGAATTCTATTTGGCGCGTTCGAGTCGGGACTTAAAGCGTATTGATATTGTAGCTGTGAGCACTAGCGGTCAGGTGCGACCGGTATTGGAAGAGCGATCAAATGTATATCAAGATATTAAAAAGCCTTATTTTGTCAAAAATGGGAGCCAGTTTATCCATTGGTCCCAACGTGATGGCTGGGGACATTTTTACCTTTATAATAAAGACGGTGGTCTAGTACGCCAGTTGACCAAGGGGGAGTTTAATTGTGAAGACATCACGGGGTATGATCCTCAGAGTGGTCAGTTTACATTCACAGCCAATGGTAAAGAGAAAGCGGAGGATCCCTATTACCTGCACCACTATGCAGCATCAATCAATGGTAGCGAGCCTCGTTTGTTAAACAAAGGCAACTTTGACCATCAGGTAGAGGTCAGCGAGAATGGGAAGTACTTCGTCAATAATTATTCGCGGGTGAATACTGTCCCCACATCGGATTTATACACCGCTGGGGGGCAATTGGTCATGAAACTGGAGACGGCAGACCTGAGCCAACTGATGGCTGCTGGGTACAAATTTCCAGAACCTTTTACAGTGAAGGCTGGTGATGGCATAACGGATCTGTACGGCGTGATGTATAAGCCATATGACTTTGACTCTACCCGGACTTACCCCATCATTGAATATGTGTATCCGGGACCCCAAACGGAGGCCGTCAACAAGGCCTTTGGCAGGAGCATGGACAGAATAGATCGTCTAGCGCAAATGGGATTTGTGGTCATCACAGTCGGTAACCGTGGTGGACACCCTGCCCGATCAAAATGGTATCATACTTATGGATATGGCAACCTTAGGGATTATGGCTTGGAGGATAAAAAAGTAACGGCTGAGCAATTGGCGGCCAAATATCCTTTTATTGATATTAACAGAGTGGGTATCACTGGGCATTCCGGGGGTGGATTTATGTCTACTGCTGCTATGCTTGTCTATCCGGATTTCTTTAAAGTCGCTGTATCGGGGGCTGGTAACCATGAGAACAACATCTACAATCGTTGGTGGAGTGAGCGCCACCATGGTATTCAAGAAAAAATCAGCAATAAAGGGGATACGACATTTGCATATCAGATTGAGAAGAATACGGAACTTGCTAAAAATCTGAAAGGAAAGCTTTTGATTGCGACTGGGGATATCGACAATAATGTGCATCCGGCGAATTCGATCCGGATGGTAGAGGCACTTATCAAAGCCAATAAACGTTTTGATTTTTTACTACTGCCTGGACAGCGTCATGCTTTTGGAAATATGACAGAGTATTTCTTCTGGAAGATGGCAGACTATTTTGCTGAGCATCTGCTACACGATTCCAAATCAAAGGATGCAGATCTCATGGAGATACAGCGCGAGATTCCACTAAAAAGATAAGTATCTCGTCACGCCGTTGCGCTGTAAAAAGCACATCTCTAACTTTATGAAGAGATGTGCTTTTTTTATCTTACCTCTTGACAAATTACAGCCAGGAATTGAACAAGGCCATCACCTTCTCTTTATCATAGCCTTTACCTGACTCTAGACTGCCACTATCGTGTACAGCGATTACACGTCCTTCATTGTCCATTGCAATGAAGAAGGGATAGCCAAGTGCTCCACCTTCAGGTGCATATTTGTTAAATACTTCTTCGTTTTTATTTTCATTGGAATAGTTGAGATGGTAGTACAGAAAATTGTCTTCCAATAGTTTTTTGACTTCCGGTGTATGGTGAATGTAATGATTAAAACGTAAGCACCAGATGCACCAATTGCCTCCTGCTTGAATGATCAGCTTTTTGCCCTGACTTTTGGCGATCAGCAACAGGCTATCAATGTCCTTTTGCGCATTTGCCTCGGGATAATAGGGTTTTTCAAAATTATCTTTTTCTACAAGTTGCTTTTCCTGTGCCCGAAGCACTGTGCATGACATCAATAGGATGAGCAATACACCGATATTTCTTATTGTTTTCATCTTCATTTATTACTTTTTTCAAAATCTATTATTCAAATTTATCATTTTTCACTTAACAATGTGCTACCTTATGACTCATTTAAGAGGATCATGTATGCAGGCATTGCACATCATTGGTCAACGCTTCAGTTTCAAAAAAATTAGGTAACAAAAAAAGGATTGTCTGTGCTTTTCCCACAGACAATCCTTTACGCTTTTCGTCTATATAGCTACGAACGGAAAGCCTTATGGTGTATTGATCCCATAAAATTCAGCCCGCTCTACCGCCCAAGCCATTACGTTGGCAAATATGACAGAATTATAGACATCCATACTACCTGAAGCATGCCCATTGCCTGGATTCCCGTACTTCTTGGATATTGGGAAGTTTTGTGAATTTGTAGCAAAGGGTTCGATTGTATAGGAAGGATAGGTTCCATTTTGATATTCATTCGATAGGAATCCGCCGTCGGCAATCCAGAATAAATTGAGCGTCTTGTGCTTAAACATCGTTATACCACTCAGGTTTGTTGTTGAATTTATTGCGGTGGCTTCCGAATATGTTGTGATGTCGCTAGCTGGTATACCTGTAGCGCGCATCGTGAACGAAGCATCCTCACCCCAGTGTTTGCCACGGATATCACCGAATGGACCGTTTAAGATTTTATCGTTGTCATTTGACAATGCATAGACCGCTCCCGGCACATTTGAAAGCGTAAGTGCGATAGATGGTGCATTGAATACTGTCCGCAAGAAGTCTCGGTGAGAAGCCTGCTCTAGGCTTCCGCCTGCATTATCCGACATCAAAACCACTACCCCCCCATTCGCAAGATAGTTTGCTAGCGCCGTCTGTTCTGCTGCGCTCAGCGTATAATACACCGCAATCAATACGATATCAGGTTTTTGGACAGCATTCAACTGAGTCAACAATTCTCCTGCATATCTAACTAACACATGTTGAAATCCTGCCGATTTTATCAGACTAGACGCGTTCGTCCCAAAATTTCGCGGATCTTGTATTAAATTATAGGATGCTTTTTGTCCAGCGGCATATCCGTAAGTCTCATTTAGACTCACGTGTAGCATTTTTTTAATCGGGAATGTCTTAAATAACTTTAGTTCACCTATCAAAATCTTACCCAAGGCTGGCGTATACTGTCCAAATTCAATATCGACAGGGCTTGCGGGAGCAATCAGCTGTACCGTCTCGCCGTTGATCTGCTGAACTGTTAATGACTTGATCTGCATCGAGAATTTGTTCAGAGCTGTGGGGTTAGCCGTGTAAAAGCGGGCAACTTTTATATCATTGGAGCCCTGTACAAGATTAGCAAAGGTAATAGGTCCCGTTGTGTAGGAAGTAGTCGTACCTACAACTCCACCTTTAAGATCGAATGTACCTTTGTTGAAATAGCTATCTGAGACAAAACTGGCATCTATAGCAGTGATGTCTCCGTACAATTGCTTTGTGTTGATCTCCACCAAAACCTGGGTCAGTTTATGTGCAAAGGTAATCAGAAGCGGGGTATTCTGCACACTGGCAGATATCTCTCCCGAAGCATACAGCAGTGCTTCATCAGTAGGTGTCTCAATTGTAGGACTATTGGTATTGGCCGGAATTGCGATGTCGTCTGTGGTATTGTAAGAATACGCATACCACAGATATTTCGCATCTTTAACAACATCAATTTCTACGCTTTGCCCTGCCGTCGCTAACACGGATTTCACAAAAGCTCCGCCAACCTTACTGTATAAAAGAATACGATACTTTATTCCATCGGCCATTACGCTGGCTAGCTTGCCCCTGCCCGTGGGGTCTGGATTATTTTTATTCTCCGATTTAGGTAATGTATTCTTCGTCGAGATTCCCATATACTCCTCACTGGAACCAATGATTGCTTCAAAGCCATCAAACTTTATTTGGGACGTCCCCTCGTCCTTACTTTTAAGGCTTCCGATAGCAATATCTGCAATTCTTGCATTGGGTTTCATAATTTGATTATGATCCACGATTTCAGCTACATTCACGGTTAGTGTGACATTTTCGCCCTCTGGGATGTTTGATATATCCTGCTTGTCAACGCAACCTGTTAAAAAAGCGAATACCATAATCATTGCTGTTTGAAAAAAAATCCTTGATTCTTTTCTTTTTGCGGTAAAGTTCATATAGTTCATTCTTAAAAAAATAGATCTTTTGACGATGTTTCTGTTGTCCAGTCTTCTATCTCTGGATTGAGATTGGAGCCTGTGGGGCCTCCAGGTGTAATTGTTGCAGAAGAGGCCGCTACCCCTTGTTCGAGCTGCACAATCTTAACTTCCACCGTTGGCGGATAGTAATTTGCTTTCTTTTTTTTCATAGTGATCTTTCGTTTTAAATAAATAGATTTGATTTTGTCATGGAGATCATCAATTACAGCGTTTGATTTATTTCGCCCCGGGAGTTCGGTCATCGATCATATATCTCAGTTGGCCCCAGCATAATTCAATCTGTAAATTGACGCTATTCATATATTCATTAATTATCAATTGTCTTCAAACACACCGATCCAATCAAAATTTTTAAGGCGACCCTGCTTGTACGTTAGGCATAATCAACCTGATATCCACACGATACATAATAGGTATGTGCGGTCTCAAGATTCACAGGCTACACTCCACCTGATGAAGAAGCTACTTGCTCAACTTCCATCATGAAATAGGTTGTGTTACCATTTCAAAATCCATTGGTATCTGACTATAACAGTTTAAAAAAAACATACTTTTCCTTGGTAGTGTAGTATTGAAATTGGGATTTCTATACTTCGGTATATCAAATTTGATCAGCTCCTCTAATAACTCAAAAGAACCATCATTACTTTATTGGCATTTATACAAATGTTAGTAAAGTAATATTTACTAAGTAAAACATTAACTTCCTAACATAACAAAAACAAATATTAATAGTTTTAATTATTCTTAACTATTTCCTTGTTTTTTAAATTTTCATTAAAAATTAACAATAAAGTAACAGGAACAACCTACAAAAGATGCTTTCAAAAAACAGGTTCAGGTAGATTTTTTTTATTAAAGGATATCGAGAAAAGGCTTCATTTGCTTAGCACAGTTAAGCAGCTGCTTATTGCTTGAAATGTAAATTAACGTTAAATTATCAGCAACATTTACATTACACATATTTCTAGCTGATATTAAGTTGTACTTTAGTGCGATCATTTATATCCATGAAAAGGTTTCTTATCCTAATACTACTAGTAATTTCTACTTCTGCTTATAGCCAGGTTGCTGTAAGCGGCAAAATCATTGACAAAGGCGAGACCAAACCTCTGCTCAACGCATCGGTGGTCCTTCTCCATATGCCGGATTCCATTTTAAAATCTTACGTCCGGACAGACGAAGGCGGCAATTTCAAATTAGATCAAGTGGACAAGGGACAGTATATGCTATTGGTCACGTATCCAAAATTTGAGTTATACTCACAGAAATTCGAGGTGGCTGAAAGCGCTGTAAAACTTCCTGAAATCCAGATCAATTCTCAAGCGAATCTGTTGGAGGAAGTGGTCATTACGCAGAAGCTACCCATCCGTATCAAAGGGGACACTATTGAGTACAATGCAAGCAGTTTTGAGACAGAGAAGAATGCCAAACTAGAGGATCTGCTTCGGCGATTGCCCGGACTAAGTGTGTCAGCAGATGGGGCCATTACGGCTCATGGTAAAAGTGTAGCCAAGGTACTGATTGAAGGAGAAGAGTTCTTCGGTTATGATCCGAAGATCGCTATTCGGAATGTACGTGCAGACGCAGTAGATAAGGTGCAGGTGTACGATCGGAGATCTGAAGAAGCCCAATTGACGGGAATAGATGATGGTGTACGGATCAAGACAGTCAATGTGGTATTGAAAGAGGAGGCCCGAAAGGGAGTATTTGGAAATGCGCAAGCCAGTATCGGTACCAATCAACTTTTCGACGCAGGATTATTTGCCGCCAAATTTAATAAGAGTGAGCGCTTAGGCGTCACGGCCAATTGGAATAACATGGGGACTGGCGGCGGCGGCAATCATATCCGGATGAACAATCAGATCACCGGCAGTCCCGAGTACAAGAGTATAGGTGCAAATTATGAAAACAACCTGCTCAACAGTAAGCTAAGGATCAATTCGAATTACAACCTGAATAACAATAGTAATGCAAACGAATCGGAGAGCAACAGTACAAAAATTTTCTCTTCGAAGGACGGTCAATCTGCCGATTACACGCAGGAGACGGCGAGCTCTTCCAAGAGTGAATCCGACAATACCAATCATTCCTTTCGGTCTGAGTTCAAATATAAATTAGATTCCTTGCAGAATCTCACCCTGCAATTAAACGCAGGCAAATCTTCGGGTCATAATTCCAGTAGTTCGGAGAGTTCCACACGTCAAAATTCCACCTCGCTGATCAATGATTATACAGAGAATTCCAATTCATCATCGGACAATCAGAATATGGATGCACGTATCGACTACAGAAGAAGGCTCAATAATAAAGGACGAAGTCTGAATATACAATTCAACAATCAATTTGGGAATCGGGAATCGCTGTCTCAAATCAACTCTAAAACGACTACATACGCTAGCGACACGACAATAATTAAACGTGACCAACGAAATGAAAATGAAAACGGTGACAATCGATTTGGTGGACAGATCAATATCAGTGACCGATTCTTCGAAAAAATCAACGTCACGGTGGGCTACAATTTCAACAATAGCACGACCAAAGACCGTGTCACGGCTCTCAATCCGTCAGTTCCCGATCCATCACGTCCAGAAGACTATTCGGTAATAGATAGCGCATACTCCAAAGACGAAAGAAACTCCATAACAAATCATGGCGCGAATGTAAACATTGGTTTTTCGAGCGAAAACTTCAATGTGAATGTATCCACACGTATTATCAACAGTGAGCAGCGCATTCGGGATCTATTTCGGCAGATTGATTTAAATCGAAACTTTTGGAACAACAATACCAATATGAATGTCAACTACAGATTGTCCAACAGTAAAAATCTGTCTGCTAATTATCAAAACAGTGCGACTATACCGAGTATTGCGCAGTTGCAAGCCTACCAGCCGAGAACAAACGATCTCTATGAGCAGAAGGGGAATCCGAACTTAAAGCGAGCGAGCAACAATAATTTGAATTTCAACTACAACTCGTTCTCTCTGCTAAAAGCGACCTCGATCAATGCCAATATCAGTATAGGTATGACCAGTGATCCGATCGTCAACAATAGTGTGGTCGATGATGTCGGTAAGACCACGTCAACCTTTGTCAATGTTGAAGACAAGACCAACCTCAATCTACAAGGATATGCATCCATAACCCGTCCATTATTTAACAACTTGGTGCAATTTGGTCCGTACGTCAATGTGGGGTACAACAATAATTACAATTACTTGAATGGGGAATTCAATGAGTCCAAGAGCTTCAACGGATTTGCAGGAGTCAATGCCAATAAACAAACCTCCACAATCGTCGACTTTAATTTATCTACTGGCCTGGGCTTTCGTGACGAACGGACACTGCTCAATCAAAACCTAAACAGTACGAGCATCAACTTCAACGCCATCACGGATCTCAAATATTATCTACCCTATAAGATATCCCTGTCTCAGGTGGTCAACTATTCCTATACCGGAAAGACTAAGCTATACCCCAAAGCATTGCAGCAATTCTACATGAACCTGGAAGTCTCCAAGAAACTGTTGAAGAGTGAAAGTCTATTGCTGAGTGTGAAAGCATTTGACATCTTCAACACTTTTAACAATACCAATCGATCCTTTGGAGACTCTAATTTTTCAGAAAGCAGAAATCAGGTACTCACCCAATATCTGATGGTTGGATTGAACTGGGATTTTAACAAAAATTTAGGAAAGAAAAATGATTAGGATACTTACCATACTTAGTGCGCTATTTCTGCAGGTAGAAATTGTCGTTGCACAGCACGCTTACTTCCCTACTCAAGGCACCATTTATTTTGAAAAGGTCACTTATACCAAGGCCCGTATGAAAGAAATGATGAATAAGATGAGCAGCCAACACGGGGGCGGAATGATGATGGACTTCAGGAGCCATGTAGGTGAAATGCCAGAAAGCACTACTACTAACTTCACGATGCAATTTGACCAGCACCAGACACTTATGCTTTCGGATGGAGTCGGCGCAACTGGCGCGACCCAAATGAGAGGCAGAGGACAAGGTGGCAGAGGCAACATGCAGATGGCGGCACCTATAGTGGGTAGAGGAGGTAGAGGGGGGCGAGGTACGGGTGACAAGATTTTTTATCAGAATCTGAAGTCAAAAGAAACAGCCATCCAAGTAGAGATAGATGAGAAATATATACTTAAAGACAGCCTCAAGCAAGTCACTTGGCGATTCACGGATGAGTACCGCAATATTGCGGGATACGAGTGTAGGCGGGTCAACGGCGCTACGGCAGACTCTTTATATCTGGTCGCTTTTTACACCGATCAAATACCTGTAGACGGTGGCCCTGTATTGACCGGTGGTCTTCCTGGTATGATCCTCGGATTGGTTATACCGGAGATGCATATCAATTACTGGGCGACTAAGGTAGATTTCACCAATACACCGATCACGAATAGCTGGAGAGATAAAAAATCAAAGGAGATTACGATGACCAGTTTTTTTGATCTGCTTTCGAAGAGCGTCTTCTCAAGAGGTCGGGCTAATAGCCAGGAAAGTCGCCGTGCCATTATGGAGAGTCTGATCTACTAAAGATCAATCATTGTGCCCCAGATGATGGGACACAATGGTATTCATGGTATCTATACCGTATAATATTGCTCCCAGCCTTTGCGTGGTGGAGGGCCCATCAGCATTGCATTCGCAAATTTGTCATTGGTAATCTCCTTTTTGACTGGATCGAAGATTATCTTATTGTTCATTTTTTGTGTGATCACCCCCAAGCAGAAGACCTGACTCAATGGCCCAGCAACTGCGAAAGAGGAACGGGTTTTTTCTTCTCCTTTACACGCCTTCAGGAAATTCGCAAAGTGATTAGATGGAGAAGCCTGTACCTGAGGCAGTCGAGCTGCCATATCTTTAGCTTTAGCTTCCGGAATGATCTGCAAGGTACTTGCATGTGACCCGCCTTTGAATATCAAGTCTTTGGAATAAATGATCTTTCCAGGATTTAATTTAACGGGCTGTAAAGCGCCTGTACTTGGCGGGGGAATATTGGGATCCAATCCTGATACACCGTATCCTTCAGGGATCGGAGGCAGATTGTCCAGCCCATCATACCAATTAATATCCATGGCAGGCATGCCCTTGCGTTTTGGAAAGTGAAATTTCAACGTTGAAGACATGGGGAAGAAAAAGGAATTGTGACCGTCCAATTTGATTGCCTCGACCTGAGTAGGAAGTCCCATCTCCAAAAATTCATGAGCCGTATCCAGCAAATGTGCTCCCCAATCGCCCAATGCTCCCATGCCGAAATCAAACCAGCAACGCCACTGCCCATTAACAAAGTCCTTGTTATAGTCGTGACCGATAGTCTGCATCTGCCAAAGGTCCCAATCCAATGTTTCGGGTGTATGTTCCGGTAGTGGGAAGGCTTTGATATTCGTATCCCAGCCATGCCACCTGCGCGGCATATTCATATGGGCATCGATACGGGTTACATTCTTGATAATGTCGGCATCCTTCCATGCTTTAAATTGGAAATAATTAGCCTCCGAATGTCCTTGATTTCCCATCTGCGTGACGATCTTGTTCTGTTTTTGCGCCTTCTTCATCATCAACTCCACTTCCCAGAAAGTGCGTGCCATGGGCTTTTCAACATAGACGTGTTTTCCAAGATCCATCGCCATCATGGTAATGGCAAAATGTGCAAAATCAGGCGTACCTATGGATACTGCATCGATCTGATTGCTCATCTTATCAAACATCTGTCTGAAATCGGTGAATCGAGGAACATCTGGAAATTCTTTGAGTATCCCTTGTGTATGTGGCGCGCCCATATCCACATCACACAGCGCGACGATGTTACATAAGCCTGTCTTGTAGAGATCGCGGATAATATCTGCCGCTCTATTCCCGACACCGACACAGGCCAGATTAACGCGTTCATTCGGTTTTGCCAAAGCCACATGGCCCAGCAAGCTATTTGCGACAACTACCGCACCACCTGCTACAGCAGACTTCTTCAGGAAACTTCTTCTCGATATATAATGATTCATCATAATAAATTTATACTGGTCAATTTTCTAGCTGGATAGCGCTATCGTTACAGCGTCTTAATTTTAATATTTCGATAAGATACATTATCTCCATGATCTTGTAGAAGGATATGTCCCTTCTGCGCCTGACCAAATGCAGGCCAATCTTTGTATTTACTGATTTCGACAAGGTCTTTGAATGTCTGTCCTCCGCGCTGGTATTCCACCATTTTTTCACCGTTTAGGTAGTGCGTAACCTTATTATCGGGTGTGACGACAATGCGACCTCTATTCCACTCCCCGATCGGCTTGCGAGGTCTTGGATTCCTATTGGAAGTGATCAGATCATATAAGGATGCCAGCGTCCGATTACCATCTCTCCCTAACTTAGCATCTGGATGTCTTTCGTCGTCCAGGACTTGGTACTCTAAACCAATAGCTGATCCACTTGTCTGCTCCTGAAGTGTTACAAAATATTTGACACCACTATTCGCTCCGGGAGTAAGCTTAAATTCAAATGATAAATCAAATGCACTGTATTGATCTTTAGTCACGATATCACCACCATTGGTGGATTCACCCCCATCAGACTTGAGTACACTGATCACTCCATTAGCTATCTTCCAACCTTTTTCAGGAAATCCCTTTGCACGAACACTCCGCCAATTGGTATTGTCGACACCATTAAAAAGTAACTGGTAACCGGCTGCTTGTTCAGCCTTGGACAATTTATTCGGTGCGAGGTTGACGACATAAATCTCTTTTGGAAACTGTTTAGTTTTTAAGTTTTTGGTTTGGATACGTACATTTTTAAAATACACTTTCTTGCCGTCAAGAGCTTCTGGAATGCTATGTACCTGCAACCCGATAAATCCTTTGGCATCAATTGTATCAATGACGTAGGCTACAGGGATATCATTGACCCATGTCCGGGTCTCGTCTCCGATCGCTTCAATACGAATATGATTATAAGCGTCGGGTTTATATGCCGTTTTGGCCTGCTCATTTAAATCCAACGGATACAGCCAGCTCCTACGTCCTTCATCGTATATCCCCCCTGTCCACGCACGACCCGTAGGATCGATTTCAACTTGACGACCATAGACTTTTCCTTTTCCCTTGTTAGCAGCCTTATCCAGGTGGCTTCTCGTCTGTATTCCCGAGTTGGTATTATTTCCTTCCAACTTGACATCCAGTTCTAGTATAAAGTCTCCGTATTCGCGCTCAGTAATCAAAAAAGAATTAGGCGTACCTTTTGTCATCCGTCCCACAATCGCTCCGTCTTCGATGGTATAAGGAGCCTCACCTCCAACCGTCTTCCATCCAGCGAGACTTTTGCCGTCAAATAGGGGTGTCCACTTTTCACTCTGCCCCTCTGCATTCTTATGACACACCGTCATCAAAAAAATTGAAGCAAGGGTACATAGCGTCCTTCCCTTACCTGCATTAAAAAAATCTCTTGTTACCATTAATTTAAACTTTTTGTAATTGTAAATACCTGTTTCATTACCCGAACGACAGTCGAAGTCGTCTATATCGTTAATTAAGGGTGGCCCCCTTGCCTATTGAATCCCTAACTTGCATCCAAAACACCGCGGAAGTATCCAGCTGATTCGGCAATTCCAGCCAGTGGATCCTTCATATCTTTTTCGAATTCCAAGCTACATACTCCAGGGTATTTTATTTTCTTTAAGGCCCTCACAAACTGGGGAATATTGATCACCCCACGTCCGAGTTCACAGGTCTTGCCATCCGCACTTGCTGAGGTCACATTTTTCAAATGGATATCGAATATCCGATGCTTGTACCGGACGAGATCTTTTATTGAATCTTGTGCATCTCTGACATTGTGTCCCATATCAAAGCATAGCCCCATTCGGGCATCCAAATGTTTGATGTGGTTATAGACTACTGTTGCATTCGGATATATCTTATCCTCGGGTCCGTGATTATGTATCGCATAGCGAATATTATACGCTTTTGCTTTTTCGGCAACATACTCGAGGTCGTTGACCTCCGGAATACCGATGATCAGATCGACACCCACCCGCTTTGCATATTCAAATGCATTATCGATCTCTTCTCTCTTCTTCATATAAATTGGTCCTACAGCATATCCCTTCACATTCGCATCGGCCAACTGTTTATGAAAGGCTGTAATCTCCTCCGCACTACTTTTATAGGGCAAATGAAAGTCTTTGATGCATAGATAATTTATATCCATTCTTTTCATCATGACTAATGATTGTTCCAGATTAAAATTGACAAAACTATAACCCGCCATCCCTAATTTGATAGCACGTTGCGGATCGGCACTTTGCAGAGGTGAAGCCCCCGCATTGGACAATAGAGAGGTACCCGCATATGCAGCAGATAAGGTGAATAAACTCTTACGAATGAAGCTTCTTCTTGAATTCATGGTGATTTTATGTTATATAATTAGTCAAAACAGTGGTTTACTTGCCCTGTGTGTGTTTCCTTTGGATGACTGTTATTAATTCTAGTCACCTTCATCAAATAGCAGGAAATGGTTTATACTGGCTGACTCGCATACTAAGCAAGCCCACTACACAATAATATCAATTTTCGGGTCCATTTTAATGGAAAACGGCTTATTTATTTACGAAAACGTTTTAGGTTCTTCGCTAGTAGAGAGGGAAATAAGAATTTCTAAACAGCAAGTGCGGTGTAGCGTTGCTGAAAAAACAGGGGGCAATAAGAGTTGCCTAAAAAGGTATCCATCATACTGCGCTCATTCATCGGGTAGCTGATCAACGTAGATGAACTCGTGCTATTTTGACACCTTTTAAGGCAACATGTTGATTCTTTTATATTTTACGTAGATATCCAGGCTTATTCATCGCATTATCCAATGAGTACGGACCAGAGCCCACTATTAAGAACACCATCAGCAGGCATAACACAGCGACAGAAAGCCACAATTCGGAATTTAAAAAACTAAAGCCATTTGTGATATTTATAAAAAAGACTGCTCCAATAAGAATGGGCAGTTGAAAGACAACCGCTGTCCTGGTCGCAAATCCTAAAGCAATAAAGATGCCTCCTACCAGATGAGCGAACGCCACATAATGTACTGCCGACCATATTGACAGTTGAAAATGTGTCTTTTCGATTAGTCGAGCGACAGACTCCGTATCGGAGATAAAACTCACTCCTTTTGCAAAGATGATAATACCGAGCATGATTCTAACGACATCTAACCATTTGGGGTGATGCGTATCGCCCCAATGTTCAATTTTGTGTACCAGATTCATAATACCCTCCTTTTTAATTGGTTATATAAAGTTAACAAAAAAAAAATGGATAAAGTACGTAAAAGATTGTCATATTTATCCAGCACGTTTATGACAGTAGGCGTAAGCTACTACATCACCTTGTATCTTCTAAAATGAAAAAACATTTTATAATATTTAAATGTTATCTACACAATCATCATACATTGTTTGATAAAAAAGTCTAGACTTACAGCACAATTTTGAATAAATGGGAAAAGCCTTTCTTTACTTCTGGGTAGTGTTCATTGGGTACTTTATTTTTATCCATCCTGCCATCATTTATTATAACATTGCTGATCACAGCACACTACCTAGCAAAGATCCCCGCTGGGTCTTATTCTACCTAGGTCTGAGTATTGTGCTTTGGGTCAGCATTTCCATCAGGTTCTTTGCCTTGATTTATAAATACTCTTTCCGGGCCAAAAAGAGCATGGAGAATATCATGCAAAATGGGATACCCGTCAAAGCAAACATATTGAAAGTAAAAGAATTACCATTTTCACCTAAAAAAGCACAACCGAAGGAGATTATGATGGAGCTGTCGAACTTAAACGGAGAGACGATTGTTCATCAAATGACGATAAAGGATCTCTATCCGGAGGAGGGGAGATTTCAAGTCGGAAAATCTTTAGATCTGCGACTTGACGCTACATTCAAGCATTACCCGTACCTTGTACTCGAAGGTAGTCATGGCAGGATTAATTACACAGCCTTTATAATTTGGGGATTACTCCATGTAGGGATTTTATTTTACTATTTTTATGCATACCAGACTGAAAGCAATGGGTACGGGTGGCAGTTTTTATCTTTAGAGCATCCACTGCTCAGTTCAGCATTAATGCTATTGCTATTTGCGGGTATCGGCTATATCTTTATTTACAGACTTCTTTTCCGGAAAATAGAATGGAGCCCCAGTAATTTGCCTATTAAGTTTAAAGGTGTGAAGGCGACTGCTCAAGTGATACAAGTAGAACAAACAGGTGTTTCGATCAACGACCAACCAGAAGTATGCTTCGAACTCGAATTTACTGACAAGAATGGCAAACTCCAAAAAGCCAGCCTTAAAAAGATCATTCCTTTACTTCAACTCGATCAAACCAAAGTAAAAGAACAGGCTATTTTTTACATGCCGGACCAACCTCAGCGGGTGATGTTTGCATCCGATATCGATAAGGCTATCATATGAAGAGACAGCTGGTCACCAATACCTCTCTTCGGTATATTCACATCCTCCTGCAGAGAATTGTCAATATCAAGACAGATACGCTTGATGGAAATCCTGTAGAACAGGAATAAAATGCAGTGCTAATGCACTTCAATCAATAGAAAATCCTGTGTACCACTCTGTGTTTCCAATCGCACAATATCACCTTCGTATGCACCAATCAGCGATCGATACAGTCGGTCATCAAAATCCTGCACTGTAATCTGTAGATTGAGAATGGTATGTCCTTGAAGGGATCGCAATTTGATCTTGGAATTGACACCGACTAATTCGTCCAGTTTAGACCAGTTACTATTTTCGGTATGCTTACTAGGCAAAGGGGTATCTGCCGGTGATCCTGCTCTTTGTATTTTTTTAAATCTCATGACCTTCTTAATAAATGAACAAATAAGGTTGCTAAATATCTAACGGGTCGAAATTAGATAAATAAAATCTACTAAACAAGTAGATTTTATTTATCAGACATTATTCTTACAAAAGGGGATTTGCCTTGCTTTACAAAACAGCGGTACCTTCGGCTGTATGTACTTTTATCACGGTCACGTTTTTACCGAATTGTTGTAGGTATTGGTCATCGATAAGACGCACCAGATCATCTACATATCCCGATTCTACAATATTGATAGTACAGCCACCAAAGCCCCCGCCCATCATTCTAGAGCCTAATACTTGGGGCAGTGAGCGGACACTATCCACTAAAAAATCCAACTCAGGGCAACTGACCTCATAGGCCCTGCTCAATCCATCGTGTGTATCAAACATATACTGTCCCAAAAGCGGTATATCCCCCTCCTGTAGGCTCTTACATGCCAACTGGAGACGTTCTATTTCTTCCACCACAAAGCGTGCTTTGGTATAGACCTCTATATCTCGGTTCTTGACGAAGGTGTCCAACATGGCTATATTCGCATCTCTCAGACTCTTGACCTCTGGGTGATGTGTTTGCATCCACTCAACGGCCTGTTCACACTGCTCTCGTCTCTTGTTATAAGCTGTAGATGCCAATGAATGCTTGACATTTGAATTGAACAATACAATGGTGTATCCTTCTAATTTCAAGGGAACATATTCAAAATCCAAAGACCTGCAGTCTAACTTGATGACATGATCCTTTTTGCCAAATGTAGAGGCAAACTGATCCATGATCCCGCATTTGACACCTGCATATGCATGCTCTGCGAGTTGGCCTATTTTGGGAATCTCCAACCTAGGGATATCCAGTTCAAAAAGCTCACTTAATGCCAGTGCTGTCGCACATTCGACTGCAGCGGAAGAGGAAAGTCCAGCTCCCAACGGAATATCACCATCAATATAAAGGTTAAACCCTTGAACAGCATGTTCTCTCTGGATCAACTGGTCGACTACGCCAAGAATATAGTTAGGCCAATGGCTATCTGTGGGAGCACGGTCTGCTAATTCAATCTCATATCGTTCCTGATAGTCTTCTGCATATAAGCATATGCGAGTATCCGAGCGCTTGGAAACAGCGACATAGACTGCTCTATCAATAGCTGCAGGAAGTACAAAACCGTCATTATAGTCTGTATGTTCGCCTATGATATTAATCCGCCCTGGCGAACGTACCACAAGAGGTGTTGATTGAAAAAGAGATTCGAATTTATGTGTAATGGTATCTTTAGTAATCATATTAAACAGTTTTGTAATGTATTGTTGCGCATGCTCTCAATTGCTGAGCAGCCAATTCCGGTGTGATGTCGCGTTGCGGATTGGCCAACATTTCGTAGCCCACCATAAACTTTTTAACCGTGGCTGAGCGTAGCAGTGGCGGATAAAAGTGCATATGCCAATGCCATTCTGGGAAGTCACCGCTATTGACGGGGGCCTGATGCATGCCTGCTGAGTAAGGGAATGAAGTGTTGAACAGGTTATCATAGCGTGTAGTTAGCAATTTCAATATGGCTGCTAAGTCCTGTTTTTCCTTTTCGGTAAAGTCTACGATATGTTGTACAGCCCGCTTACTGATGATCATCATCTCATAAGGCCATGATGCCCAGAAAGGAACCAAAGACACGAAAGAATCATTTTCATCGATAATACGGATCTGCTTTTGAAGCTCCGCTTGGGTATAGGCAGTCAACATGGTTTTTCCATGTTGAGCAAAGTATGCTTTCTGACGAGCTGATTCCTTCTGAAGCTCTACAGGTATTGCATTCTGTGCCCAAATCTGCCCGTGCGGATGTGGGTTACTACATCCCATTATTGCACCTTTATTTTCAAATATCTGTATGTACTTGATCCAGGTATTACTGGAAAGCGTTATATACTCCTGCTGCCACACATCGATGACAGCTCGGATTGCCTTCACATCCATCTCGGGCAATGTCAGGTCGTGACGTGGTGAGAAGCTGATGACCTTACAGATTCCTTTGGCCACATCGGCAACAAATAAATCAGCCTCATTAACGGCTCCATCGGGTGTATCCTGCAACAAAGCGGAGAAGTCATTGACAAATACAAAACTTGCTTTATAATCTGGGTTTGTATCCCCATCAGCTCTGGTATTTGTAGGACAGAGGTAGCACTTGGGGTCATATGCGGGTCTATTGTCGTGTGGAATATCTTCTACCTGCCCCTGCCAAGGTCTTTTGCTACGATGTGGAGAGACTAATATGCGCTCTCCGGTCAATATGTTCAATCGAGTATGCGGATCTGAAGCGAGTTCAAATTCTTGTTGTGTCATATGTAGATTATTTGTCTTTTAACAGCCAGTCATCAACTGGCGGATCCAAAGTATATTATACGTATTCGATCTATTATTAATGGCACTCATGCTAGCTCGGGGCCATTCGTATTTGTGCAGTCTGCGCTATATAGACACTTCATACATGGTCCCCATTTAGTTGATCTGATCGTCGAAATTCGATGAAATATTACCAAAAAATGGTGTAGAGTGCAGCTGTGATCCCTAGGACAATCAATGCACCTACAGCAAAGGAAGTGCTTGTCTTAAACATTTTCGCATCAATCTCCAGTCCATTAGGCACCACTCCTCTTCGATTATCATATATACTGATGATGATCATACCGATTACACATGCGACGAAAACAAATCCTACACGGTCTATAAATGGGATCTCATACACGCCACTGGCGACTTTGACCGAAAAGCCACTCGGTGAAAGGAAGGATAAGTCTGCAAATTTGGGCAGGAATTTAAGCAGTATAGACATCAAGAAACCACCAATTGTAGCAAATAGGGCCGCATTGGAAGTGGTCTTCTTCCAGAAAAATCCCAATAGGAACATCGCGAATATTCCGGGCGAGACAAAGCCTGTATACTCTTGGATATACTGAAACCCACCTTTTTTGTCAATCCCCAAATGTGGGGCAATTAATATAGCCAATACCATCGAAATGATGATCACGATCTTTCCTACATTCACCAGCTTTCTCTCAGATGCTTCTTTATCAAATAGTTTTTTATAGATATCCAAGGTAAATATAGTGGCTACGCTATTGGCTTTGCCAGCAAGGGAAGCTACCACCGCAGCAGTAAGTGCTGCAAATGACAGTCCTTTAAGGCCAGTAGGCAACAGGCTCAACAATACCGGATATGCTCGATCTGGATTCAATTCGCCGTTAGCCAACATCTCTTTTTGAAAAAGTCCGTCATTATAGAGTACCAACGCTGCAATACCAGGCAATACAACGATGATGGGCATAAGTAATTTCAGTACAGCGGCAAACAGCAATCCCCCTCTGGCCGTCTCGAGACTCGCTCCAAGTGCTCGCTGGGTAATGTACTGATTACACCCCCAGTAGCTTAGATTGATCACCCACATCCCTCCTATCAACACGCTGAGTCCTGGTAAATCTATGTAATTTTCGTTCTCCGGTTTCAATATCATATGAAAGTGATCGGCGGCCTTGTCCTGTACCAATGCAAAACCATCCAGTATCCCAGATCCTCCAAAATGATCAGAGACTAAGTTCAATGCCAAATAGGTGGTGGCTAATCCACCTAGAATCAGAAAAAAGACCTGCACTACATCTGTATATCCAATAACCTTCATTCCACCTAGAGTAATAATAATGGCAAAGATCGCCAATCCTATCATACAGAGATTAAAATCTAACCCGGAAATACTGGATACAGCCAATGCTCCTAAGAATAAAATAGAAGTAAGATTGACCACAATATAGAGTAAAAGCCAGAATACAGCCATGATCATGGATACAGTACCGTTATATCGCTGGTTCAGAAACTGCGGCATTGTAAAGATCTTATTTTTGAGGTAGACCGGTAAAAAGAACACGGCCACAACAATGAGTGTCGCAGCGGCCATCCATTCGTAAGTAGCGATGGCCAATCCGATCTTGAAACCTGAGCCACTCATCCCAATGAATTGCTCAGCTGAGATGTTAGAAGCGATAAGTGATGCGCCTATAGCCCACCATGTCAGTGATCCTTCTGCCAAAAAATAGTCTTTCGAGCCACCTGAAGCTGATTTTTTCTTATAATAAATATACAAGCCGTAGCCGGCGACAATGATAAAATAAAATAGGAAAACAATATAATCCTGTGTTTGCATAGTATTTAAATATTCAATGTTTATAGACTGGTTTAGGTTTCTGTCTTCATGCCGATTAAAAATAAAAGTGCCTTTCGAATAGTGAAATGCTAATCGTTAATTTTCCCATCAAGACAATCGTATTACATATTTATATCTGGTCACAAGCACGGACAATTGCTATACTTGTAAAAATTACACTAAGCTAGAATAAACTTATGAGAATTCATAGCTATTTCTAGTGCTTTTTTGTCTCAATTAGTGTTTTATCCGTCTCAAAGGAGTTGTATAATTGGTCACTATGCGTCTTCAAATTCCTATATAAAAAGTATAGGATATCGGTTTCAAAATCCTGATTTAAAGGCATTTACCTTCTTTTCCGACAATTATGGTAGGATTGCTGCCCTTAAACGCGATCACAATGTTGCGATACCCTAGGGTTTCTCTGCTGTGTATTAAGATCGGTTTTAGACGTCTTTTTATCATGACCAGGTAGCTTCGTCGTCATGCTATCACCACATGATCCGCTAGTAAGCGGATCATGTGGTGATAGCCAATATGTGTCGTATAAATCTTGTGTAGTTGTAGGATATATGCTAGAAAGTGTATTTGGATCTTGTACAAGATCCCCCTAACCTAGCATGAGCGTGATGGGGATAAGGCAAGAATTTGGAAAGGATACTGTCTCAAATAACAGTGGGACTTTGCTTAAATGCTTTATACTTTATAATCTCTTCGGATAGTTTAGCAATCGCATATCCGACAATCGTCACGTCATCCAGCCATCCTACAATAGGTAGTACGTCCGGCACAGCATCTAATGGAGATATGACATATACAATTGTCGCCACGATAACAGACATATTCCACTTATTCATCTGATATTTACCGGCAAAGACATCTTTACACATTGCGATCAGGAGTTTGAATTCATCCACCTTGCCATCGAGATAATTGGCTTTGTTTTCGGCCATATTTAAGTCACCGGTACTAAGCTTATGTTTTCTAAAGAGTTCGAACAACAGCATAGCTTTATTAAAATAAGTTTTTTTCATCTCTCTGTATTGTTTATTCTAAACACAAAATTACGATGTAAGATGTTAAAAATCGATCATAGTTTAATCATTTTATAGAAAATGTAAAATTTGACCATATCGTGTACTTCACTATCTAAACAAATACATTCCCATGTTGAGCGTCACTCCTTGATTGTACAATTTCCATTGTGAGGTCTTCCTACTATCTTCCATCAGGGGTACTAATCCGCGTTGATACCGTATTCCGGCAGTAAATTTAGGTCTTATAAAAACGTTGATCCCTGCTGCTATTCCGGCATCCCATTTATGTAAGTATTCTCCCTCGGCTGTTGCATCTCCGTAGATTGTATGATCTGTATATAGAGCCCCTTGCTCATCCCGTCGCTGTATAGAAGCGTCCATCAAAACGGATATGTATGGTCCGGCGTATACCTGTAGTCCGCGATAATACCAAATAGGACTCGCCGGAAAAAATTGAATATAACGTCTTTTTAACTTGCTTGTGAATATGTCACCTGCATCGTCCCGCAATTGCAACTCGATGGTAGTAGGACTATAAATCAAGTCGTGCTTTAATCCAAATCGATCGGTAAACCGTTGATCGATTGATATTCCCAACCTGATGTTCAAAAGTCCATTCACACTTCCTCCAGCAGATAGGCTGTCAAGATCGGCACCTCTGATCGCCGTCCATTCTCCTCCTCCTATAATGGATATATTAATTTTATCCTGTTGCGCATATCCTTTAGCTACAGACATGAGAAACAACAGGTACAGGGTTATTTTCTTTTTCATCAGAATAATTTGTTTTTTAATGGCGATGAAGCTATCAGGAGCAATTATTCATCTCGGATTGCGAGGGAGATGCCCCTGATGGTTTCATCGAAATAATTATTTATAAAATATTAATTCTTATCTGGATAAATGAGCTCGTTTTACTCGGTTTGTGACGGGTATGCTCGTCATGATTTCGTTGGATATATCATTCCTTAAAATTCTAAATTCCAGGTACCTGATACGCGTTGTAATTCTACTATAGCAGCTAAATAAGCATATAGGGCATCTAGATAACGGACAGACAATTCGTTGTTAGACCGCTGTGCTTCCAAGACCTCCAAAAGCGCCGTCTCTCCCCGTTGGTAGCTATACACTTTACCTTTCACAATGAAGGCAGCGTCCTGGAGCATCTCGCTATCGAACTGCCGCACCTGCATGAGTGCGCTAGTATACCGATCCCATGCAACCATGACCTGTTCCCTGATTTCCAGCTCAATCTGCTTATATTGCATCTCCGCCTGCTGAGCCCCGAGCTGTGCCATGCGGAGTTCCCCTTTATTTGTATTAGAGAATTTAAGTGGCATCGTAATTCCCAGTGCGAAGGTATTCATCGATGGCGTAGGTGCTACCTGATTTGACACGAGTGAATTCGTGGAAAGGCCGACATTTATACCGAGGTCAATCGCTCGATTAGCCTTTGCTAGACGTAACACACTAGCTGATACATCCTTGGACTTTATCGCCGCTAATAGGTCGGATCGATTTTGCAAAGCCGTCGTCAACAACGTGTCCAAGTCAACGCCCACCTCTATAAATTGGAGCTGATAATTCGGCCTGTATTGTATTGACCGGGAGTCCTCTCCCATTAAGGTGGTTAATTGAATCAGTGATTTTCGCCAATCATGCTCGGCGTCATACACTTCGTTACGAAGTGAACTTGCTTCTAAACGACTCTGCTTCGCATCTACGGCGGTAATCTCACCGACTTCAAACCGAATGCTATCCACATCAGCTATCTTTTTCATATCCAAATAGGAGTCATTCAGAAGCTGGACATGTGCGCTATGTTTACTGCTCTCCAGAAATACCAGAACTGCATCAGCTCGTAATTGCCGATAGTAATCTGCCAACAACGCGCCGGTCAGCAGTTGTTGATTATGTGCCAAATCTATTCGGGCACGACGCTTTCCGCCTAATTCCAGCGTCCAACTTAGCTCCGTCTGGAAGCCGTAGCCCAGCTTCATCACCCGATGTCCATTATCTTCCACTCCCAATGTAAGTTCGGGGTCTGGAAATACCCTCGCTGATTCTGCCTCTGCTTCGGCAATACGCATATTGAATTTCTCCGCGGCATACTCCAGATTACCCTTACCAATCTGATGGATAAATTCCCGGTAAGATATTCTCCGAATATTGGTATTGGGCGCTGCCTGAGCGCTGACGTCCCTTGCCAGTATAACCATCCCTAGCAAGATTACTACTCTTATCTTTTTCATCGAAATATAATTACTACTTGATCTGCCATCTGGCGGATCGATTTTGTTGCTCATCCTTGTACGTTCCGAATTGTATTCATAAAGGCTCCCTCACTTGATTGCCAGGATCAAGAAGTCCGAGCTACCGTGACAGGTATTCTATCGATCAGATCTGTTCTTTCTCCGCCATGGACTACCCAGTTGCAAGCCATGATGCTGTTATTCTAATTGTTTTTATCTAAGGTTATATCGGAATTTTGCGCACTTTTCTTTTCGACCAAATAGTATAAGGCCGGCAATACATAGAGTGTCACCAGGGTAGAGAACATCAGTCCATATACGATCACTGTAGCCAATGGTCGTTGCACATCACTACCAATACCGGTGGCTAAGGATGCGGGAAATAGCCCTAAAACAGCTACGGTAGCTGTCATCAAAACGGGTCTGAACCGATCTTTTGCACCGTGGATGATAGCGTCTAATAATCCCCGTCCTTGTTGGCGAAGTGTATTGATATGGGCGATCATGATGACCCCATTCTGAATAGACACACCGAATAGTGCGATAAACCCTACAGCTGAGGATACATTGAGTGTCATGCCTCGAATATTAAGAGCCAGCATACCTCCAAATATGGCAAGAGGCACTATAGTCATCAGTAAGCCAGATTGTTTGAAACTTCCAAATGCTCCATATAATAGTAGAAACATCAATGCTAAGGCCACTGGTACGATGACAGCAAGGTGAGCAAATGCACGGCTTTGATTTTCAAACTGACCACCCCAGACAACATGATAATGCTCAGCATCGAACTTGACATTTTCGGCAATCTGCTGTTCTGCTTTTTTTAAAAATGTATTCAAATCTACACCTCTGAGGTTCAATTTGACGGTGAGGTGTCGTTTATTCATCTCGCGCGAAATGGTACTTTCACCTGTATTGAGTTTTAGGTCTGCTACTTGTGATAGGGGAATACGAATGCCTTCACTATTCGTCAACATCAAATTGCTGATTTTCTCAGGGGTATCTCGACAATCCTGCTTATAGCGGCAAATGATGTCGTATACCTTGTCGTGGACGAATACTTGGGAAATAGCTTTCCCTCCCATCGCTACTTCAATCAATTCAGAGACATCTTTTACGTGGAGTCCGTATTTGGCAATTTTTTGACGATCAGCCACGATTTGTATCTGTGGGAGTGGCGGTTCCTGATCGATGGCCAGATCGACAGCGCCAGGCACCTTGCTAAGTGTATGTAAGATATCTTCTGCGATACGTCTGGTCTCGCCAAAATCATCCCCGTAGATCTTGACGACCAACTCGCTATGCGCTCCCGAAATCTTGTCCATTACCCCATCAATCATCGGCTGCGAAAACCCAACGGTATAGCCTGGCATCTGTGCATAAGCGATGGATAGATCATGGATAAGATCAGCCTTCGTCCGTCCTCTGGTCCATTCCCCATAGGGTTTTAATCCAATGCTGCATTCAAAGTGAGAAGGCGTCCAAGCATCGGTACCATCATCATTGCGCCCTGCCTGTACCATCATATAGGTTACTTCGTCATATTCCAATGTCACCCGTCGAAGTTCATCGCTCATTTCCTTTGACCGCTCCACTGTAATCCCGGGCGGAAGAGAGACCTGTAGCCAGATCGATCCCTCATCCAAAGGTGGCAAATAATCTTTACCCACCCGCATTGTCAATACAGATGCAACGATCAAGATTATTCCTAGTGGCCACAGTACCCGTGTTGGTTTTTTCATGATCTGGCCAATACCGTGTGCATAGGTGATCGTTAATTTTTCAAGCCACTTATTTTCATAGACCTTTTTAGGCTTGCGATACAAGACGTAGGCAATACCTGGAATGAGAAACAACGCAACAAATAATGCCCCCAGTAATGTATAACCCACGGTGAACGCCATGGGTGTAAATAGCTTTCGCTCTACTCGCTCAAATGCAAACAAGGGAATATAAGCGATGATAATAATGACTGTCGCAAAAAAGATAGGGCGGGCTACTGTCTTGACCCGCTTGGCGATACTATCGACAGAAAGCACTCCACTCGGATTCGCCTCTCGCTTTCGGAGTATGGTCTCCATCATCACGATGGCGCCATCGACAATGATTCCAAAGTCAATTGCTCCTAAGGACAGGAGATTTGCAGGTACGTTGGTCAACTTCATCAGGATAAATGCCATCAATAGGGAGATCGGGACAGTCATTGCCACGAGTACGGCCCCACGCCAACTTCCAAGAAACAGGATCAGCACGAGAATAACCAAGCCCATTCCTTCCATCAATGTATGTGACACTGTAGTGAGGGTTGTATTTACGAGATCTGTTCGATCCAGAAAGGGGTGTATCTTTACACCTTCAGGTAATATACCCATGTTGAGCTCCTCCACTGCGGTATTGATCCCCATCAGGACGTCGGAAGGATTCTGATGTTTCAATAGCAAGACAATACCCTGAATACCATCACTGTAATCTACTCCTCTTTTATCCGTGTATCCAAGTGCTCCTTTTCGCTCCAGATGTCCGTATTTGACGATACCTAGGTCTTGCAAATAAAGGGGGTTACCCTTTATTGATTTGACAACAATACCGCCTAGATCTTCCAAGCTCTTGATCAGCCCAATACCTCTTACGACGTAGGACTGGTCTCCTCTATCCACGATACTTCCCCCGGCATTTGCATTATTCTGTTCTATCTTATCGACGACATCCGCGAGTGCAATATTAAACTGCTCCATCTTTCTGGGATCCAATTCGATCTGATACTGTGTGGTGATTCCTCCAAAATTGGTTACATCTGCTACCCCTGGTACCTGTTTGATTTTTGGTATAATGACAAAATTCTGCAAGTCTGTAAGTGCACGAAGGTCATGCGAATTGCTCTCCAAGATATATCGAAAAATTTCTCCTGTGGGCGAAGTCAAGGGATCCAAACCAGGTAATGCGTCATACGGTAATGCCACCTCTTGCAGACGCTCTTGTATACGGGCTCTTGCAAAATAATCATCTATACCATCCTCAAACACGATCGTAACCATAGAAAGTCCGAAGGTGCTTTTGCTTCTCATGACGTGCATCCCGGGCAGTCCATTAATCGCTCGTTCGATGGGCACTGTAATCTGTTGTTCTATCTCTTCTGCCGCCAATCCAGGTACCTGAGTAACAATCTGAGAGGTTACATCTCCAATATCGGGGTAGGCTTCTATCGCTAACTTCGTCCAGGAATAGTATCCAAAAATGGACAGGATGACAAAGAGTGCGAGGACGAGCCATCTCTTTGCGATGGCGGTTTCAAATATATTCGTTTGCATGGGTATTCCTTTTCGATTAATGCTTGCGTTCTTTACTATTTTGCTTCCAATAAATAAAATGCTCCTTCAACGATTATTCTATCAGCAGAGGTGAGTCCTTTTTCTATCAAAATATAACCCGCTTTGGATATACCGGTAGACACCAATCTTCGCTGATAGACATAGGGTGACACTTCTACAAACACAAAACTCTCTTCATTGAATTGAAGTACAGCTGTTGCGGGTACAAACAGTGCGCGCTCTGCCGGGTCTTTGAAACTGACACTGACATACATACCTGGTTTTAAGGTGCGGTCAGGATTGTCACATGCAATCATGACTTGTACACTTCGTGTTTCATCATCTACGATTTCATTGACATGGTATACCTTCCCGCGAGTGATACGGTCTGGAAAGGCTGCTACACGGATTTCAGCACTATCCTGCTCATGTATGTATCGAATGTCTTTTTCTTTAACCATTCCAACTACCCATACTTTGGTCAGCGCTGCCACTTTCACGTGAGCGGGATCGTCAAGTTTTAGGTAATGACCACTGACCAGTTCATTTTCGATCACCTCGCCTACTATTGGCGATGTGATCACGAGAGGTTGCCCCATCTGCATACGATCGGGTTGCGCGCCAAACGTCGTTAGCACCTGTCGCGTATGCTGGTATTCCTTTTGGCTGATTGCACTTTCCAGGCGAGCCTGTTCGAGATCCTTCTGCGATCCCACTCCATTCTGATGAAGATCCAGCTGTCGTTTAAGTTTCAATTGATTGGATTCCATTTCGGACTTCGCATGAAAATACTGCTTCTGGGCATCCATAAATTCTGGAGATGCCAGTTCGAAAAGGGGTGTCCCCACTACTGTTTTCATCCCCAATCTGGCATATACCCTTCCGATACGGCCGGAAAATGGCGGCGCTATTTCAGCATAATGATTGGGGATAGCTTTGACGACCCCCTCGCTCCTCATCTCTCTTTCAAAACTTTGTTCCGGTACTGTGTCGATCCGGAGTTTACGAGCCAAATTACCATTAGGCGTCACGAGAATGGTATCGCTCCGCATTTCGTATTCGGCAGTCAGATCCTGCGTTGGCTTTTCTTTACATGCTAGTATGGTCGATAGCATGACCAGTATGGATAACATTCTTTTCATCTATTTATTTTTTATTTGTTGATGAGGGTTCGAGTAAACAACATTTGCCCTGTATGTCAAAATTATTTACATCTCGGTTTCACTCATTTAGTTAATAATCTGACATATAAATCATTCTCAAATCCACATAAGATATTGAGGCAATTTCAGCCCTTATTACATTCCGATCTAAAAGTCCTATATTCGGCTTCTGCCCACTGATCTTTGAGCGAGCTCCCCTACGCTATAGCCAGTCATCAAACCGGCGTATGTACCAGTTTTTAACGGATTGGGTTAGGAAACAGTAGCCGACGAGTATCCCGATCAACCAAGGGAAATAGGACAATGGCAGTGGTTGCAATTTCAATACTGTAGCGAATGGCGAAAACGGGATCAGGATACCGATGACCATGATCAATGACGTCAGTGCGACTACCGGTGCACTGGCCCAGCTTTGTATAAATGGGATTTTCTTGGTACGGATCATATGGATAATAAGTGTTTGTGAAAGAAGACCTTCTATAAACCAACCACTTTGAAATAATGATTGGTGCTCTGGCGCATTTGCTTTAAATACATAAAACATGAGTGCGAAGGTTGCGAAATCAAAGAGTGAACTTATGGGTCCGATATACAGCATAAATCGTTGTATGCTATTGGCATCCCATTTCTTCGGATGTCGCAAAAAATCTTCATCCATCTTATCCCAAGGAATAGTAATCTGAGAAACATCATAGAGTAGATTTTGGATCAGCAACTGGACCGGGAGCATCGGTAAGAAGGGTAAAAATGCACTCGCACCAAGCACACTCAGCATATTTCCAAAATTACTGCTAGCAGTCATCTTGATGTATTTAATAATGTTTCCGAATGTTCTACGTCCATAGATGACGCCTTTTCTTAATATGGTCAGGTCCTTTTCCAACAGGATGATATCGGCACTTTCTTTGGCAATATCCACTGCTGTATCCACACTGATCCCTACATCAGCCTCCTTCAGAGCGGCTGCATCATTAATACCATCCCCCATAAACCCTACCGTATGCCCTTTCTCTCTAAGCGCCTTTACCACACGTACTTTTTGGTGAGGGGTCAATTTGGCAAACACAGAAATACCTTCCACCTGCGCCATTAATTGGTCCGCAGACCATTTATCCAACTCCTCCCCTAACAAAATAGATTCAATGGGGATCCCTACATCTTTACAGATCTTGCGGGTGACAAACTCGTTGTCTCCGGTGAGTACTTTGACAGCGACACCAAGTTTCCTTAATCCAGCAATACTCGGTGCTGCTGACGGCTTTGCCGGGTCTAGGAAGGCTATAAATCCCGTCAAGATTAGATTCCGCTCATCTGCTACTTCATAGTTGAGCGGATGATGACCGTCAAACTCCCGGATAGCAACCAGCAGGACCCGTAGTCCTTCTGCATTCAATCGTTGAGAGGTGGTGAGAATCAATCTCTTCATACGCTCATCCATCGGAATAATGGTATCAAGTTCCTTGTGGATACTTCTATTCTCGCCGGGATCAAATGCATGTGAGCACAGGGCTAACATCTCTTCTACAGCTCCCTTGCAGACCAGAAGATGAGTATTGTCTGTCTTTTTCAAAATGACAGACATACGCCTCCGTTCAAAATCAAAAGGTATTTCATCAATTTTGTGGTATTGCTCTTCGACTTTGAGATAGTCGTGCAGTTCGACATGATCCAATACCGCTTTATCCAACAGATTTTTTAATCCTGTCTGGTGATAGCTATTTAAATACGCCCATTTTAATACTTCATCATCCTCTATTCCGTAGACATTTAGATGCCGTTCCAATACAATTTTGTCCAGCGTCAATGTACCGGTCTTATCTGTACACAAAATATCCATTGCACCTATATTCTGTATGGCATTCAATCGTTTGACGATCACCTTGCGCTTACTCATATTAATGGCTCCTTTGGCCAGATTAGCCGTCACGATCATCGGTAGCATTTCCGGTGTAAGTCCTACTGCTACGGCTATTGAGAAAAGCAGTGCTTCCATCCAATCGCCTTTAAGCAACCCATTGATCAACAGCACAATCGGCACCATCACCAGCATAAATCGAATCAATAGGTAACTAACTTTGTTCACGCCCTTATCGAAGGCCGTTTCAGGGCGATCTCCAACAATAGATTTGCTAACGGAGCCAAAATAAGTTGTACTACCTGTCGCGACGGCGATAGCCATGGCTGTTCCACTGATGACATTCGTTCCCATAAAACAGATGTTGTTAAGGGAGGTTGGCGATTGCGCATCTGTATCTCTTAGGCTTAGGTAATTTTTTTCGACAGGTAGCGATTCTCCGGTCAACATCGATTCACTGACAAACAAATCTTTGCAATTAAGTATACGGCAGTCGGCAGGTACCATATCTCCTGCGGATAGAAAGATAATATCTCCTGGCACAATTTCGGCTATCGGAAGTTCGTGTTTACCGGTCTGCTTCCTACGCACTGTCGCTGTTGTCTTCACCATGTTTTTCAGCTGCTCGGCTGCACGATTGCTTCTGAATTCCTGCACGAATCGTAGGAGCGCACTGATCAGCATCATAAAGACGACGACTATGACCGTCATGTAATCCTGCTTATCGTTGTCAGCCAGCCATACGTCAATGACAAAGGAGACAATAGCAATGAGCATCAGGATCAAGATAAATGGATTGACAAATGCCGCGGCCAACTGTTTGAACCACGAGGGAGCTCTATTATGCTGGACTTCATTTTTCCCAAACTGCTGCATCCGATCCAGCGCTGTTGCCTGCGTGATCCCACTCTCGGAGCTTTCTAACATTGCATACACAAACCGTTCTTCCTGCATCGCTGCATTTCTAAGCTTAATGACGGTTCCTTCATTCATACCTTGGTGATGTCCTGAGTTCTGTTGTTTTTCTATTTTTTTCATCCGTATATTTTTAAATTGATCCCCTATAGATCGCTTTGTGTACCGACAATCTCCCAGCTTACTTTTGTTACTTTCTCTTCTATGGTCAACAGACTTGCAACTTTCTCCATTAAGCTATCCTGTTGGGAAGAGGCGTATATCTCGGCTGTAATGATGATTTGTCCTGACTCTTCATTATCATCGCTGGACAGCGACTTGAGCAACAGTTTCTCATTATTACCCAGTTGTTGGAGCAGGAGTATGCGCATGTGATTTTCGATTTCGGTCTTACATTTTATTGTAAAGACGTATTCGGTCTGGGTTACCGAAGATTTCAGAAATTGAGGGCGTCCGATGTGTTGTCCCAGCGGACGTAGTATGAGGTGCACGGATACGACGAATAAGGTCACAATAGCAGACTCTTCAAAGAAGCCCATCCCGACCAGCGCACCGACAGCTGCTGAGCACCAGATAGTAGCTGCCGTATTGAGTCCCTGCACAGTCATCCCATCTTTCATGATGACACCGGCTCCTAGAAAACCGATACCACTGATGATATAGGAAGCCACTCGGCCTGTCGCATCGCCCCCAATCCGAATGGACAACAGCATAAATGCGGTAGCTCCTAATGAGACCAAAGTATTGGTTCGCAAACCCGCACTTTTCTGTCTCCATTGACGTTCGAACCCGATAGCAGCACCGAGAGAGACAGATAAGAGCAAGCGAATTGTAAAATCTAGTGTGTTCATTTCTTTCTTCATTTGTGCAAGTCAGTATCTTGCATCTTCCAAAGGAGAGCAGCAAAATTTTACAATGACGTGCAGACTAAACAACAGGGTCCTGGATCCATTTTCTTTTTAATTTTATTTGATGGTGCAAAAATAGAAAAGCCCCCTATTGGAGGCTGTTAGAGATGTTTTAGAAAAAAATTAGAATTTCATTAGAATACAACTGTATCTTAAAAATATCCTATCTACATTATTTGACTGCTGCTACTTTAAAGAAGGCAAGACGACACTAAAAGTAGTACCGGAGGCCTTGGACTGCACCTTGACGTCACCCTTATGCAGCAGTACAATCCGCTGTGTAAGAGATAATCCTATCCCATTCCCTTCGGCAAATCCCTTATTGGCCCCACGATAGAAGGGTTCGAAAATATGTTTTAGATCTTCATCTGCAATGCCGATACCGCTATCCAAAAAATCCAATTGGATAACCCGATCTGAAACGGATACTAGGGCTTTACTTTCCTGATTTGTCGAAAACTTGCATCCATTCTCAAATAGATTAATGAATGCGACACGCAGAAGATAGCTATTTCCATATACAGATATTTCGCTTTCCTCTTCAAATTCACGTTCAAAGTGAATGGTTATCTTGAAAGTTGGATTTACTTTTTGGACCTGCAGACTGGCCTCTAACAGCAACTCATCAATACGGATGGGATGAAGTGCGATCTCAATGGGGTCATATGTGGCTCGTGCAAAATCTAAGAGACTGGAGGATAGTCGAGTCAACCGACGGGCGTCACCCAATGCATCATCAATAGTGGCTTTATATTCGTCAATGGTACGGCTTCTTGTGGTAGAGAGATCAAGCTCGGCGATGATTGCTGCTAGGGGTGTTCTGATTTCGTGAGCGACATTAGATACAAATTGTTTCTGCGATTCGAAGGAATGCTGGAGCCTAACGAGCATATCGTTAAATGTCGCGGCCAGTTCGGACAACTCATCTTTGGTGCCTTTGGGATGTAATCTCATGTGAAGATTGGTCGTCGAGATCTGTCGGACCTGATCAGTCATTTCGGTGATGGGCGACAGCACCTTTTTGGAGAATAAAAATCCAGCGCCATACATGAGTAAGATGGCACCTAGAAAAACGATAATACTCGTCTGAAGCATATAGCTCAGTTTGGTATAACCATACTGGTCATAGGCAGCTGCAGTTATGATGTATTGTTCATCACGGAACTGATATTTCAACCCTACAATCTGCCAGTCGTCTTGATAAAATCGAATCTCTCCTTTCTGATAGATGAGATCGACCATATTTTTGGTTTCTTTAACGACATCGATATCGACGGCATCATGATACATCAGGTCGAAGTCTTTGTTGTAAATGGCAACCTCCACCTCACTAAGAATCTGCCTATTATTTCTGTATATCTCCTGAAGCGTCTGTACATCCACCTGAGCATTGAAGAAGAGATTTGCTTTGGTGATGGCTTCCTTCTTGAGGAGTGTATAGAACTCCTGCTCCCGGTCATTCTTGGCTGAGTAATAAATAACGGTCACCAGCAGCAGCAAAATAGCACCTGTAATCAGGGTAAATAATAGCGTCAACCGAGTCCTTACCTTCATGCGTTATGCTTTAAAATAAATCCCATCCCTGCCTTCGTATGAATAAGCTTATCTTCAAAATTCTTGTCTATTTTCTTTCGTAGATAATTGATGTAAACGTCTATAAAATTGGTTCCTGTATCGAAGTGCGTATCCCAGACGTGCTCGGCAATCTCGCTTCTGGTCAGTACCTTTTCGGGGTTTCGCAGAAAATAGGCAAGGAGATGAAATTCCTTAGGTGTGAGATGGATTTCATCGCCGCTACGTGTCACGACCTTGGTTTGCAAATCCATCGATAGATCATGATAGGATAGGGCAAATCCAATCCGGCTAGTCGTCTTTTCGTGTCGTTTAAGCAGTACATGTATCCGTGCAAGTAATTCTCGCATCTCAAAAGGCTTGACCATGTAATCATCGGCTCCCGCATCGAACCCTTCCAGCTTATCATCGGTAGTACCGAGCGCTGTGAGCATGATGATAGGAAGGTCTGGCTTAATCTGTCTAACCTCTTTGCTCAAATCCAACCCATCAATCTTAGGTAGGATGATATCGGTAATCATTAGGCTGTAATCGTATTGCAAAACAAGCTTTTTACCAAGGAGGCCATCATACGCAACTGTTGTCTCATAACCATTTTCCTGAAGTCCCCTCTCTATCAATTGAGCGACCCGCACATCGTCTTCCACAATTAAAATCTTCATACATTTTTCTCCTTTATTCTGAAAGCGTATCCACTTACCAGCCGTTTAAGAAAACCTTCGGGCTTCTTTATTCGCTTCACACAACCTACCCTAGGGCACAATATAGAATATAAATTGGAAAACCTCCAAATTATATCGTCGACAACTATTGCCTGCAGACGTTCTTTCTATCCTGAATAAGGATCGATCTCGCTTGATGGCCAGATATCCCGATGACTAATTTTACAAAAAAAAGACAACAAGTGGCCAGCGGAAATCACGTAAAACTTAAAATATTTAACCCCAAATAATTACATTTGAACATATGATTACTGTTTTATACACACTATCCGTCATTCTTATTATTCTGAGCTTCATTCCGCTTATAAAAAATGATTACTGGACGTTCCGGGTATTCGAATATCCACGACTTCAGAAGCTTGTTGTCTCGTCTGTTATGCTGGTCTCGTTACTACTATGGGCGCCGCGTAACTCTTTCAGCATGAGCATCATGATCGGTCTTGCCGGTACAATTATCTATCTGGTCTGGCAAATTATTCCGTTCACGCCTCTGTCGGCAAAGCAGGTCCTGAAGGCGACACAGTCGAAACCCCAGCAGGATATCAAGATCATGATCTCTAATGTGTATGAGGACAACACTAACTATGCGGGCTGTATTGCAGAAATCAAAAAGGCAGACGCGGATATAGTGCTTCTTTTAGAGACAAGCCATGCTTGGGCTGCAGCTTTAAGATCTGTCGAATCCGATTATCCATTTTCAGTGCTGAAGCCGATTGACAATACGTACGGCATGTTGTTATTTTCAAAATTCGAATTGAAAGATTCGGAGGTGAAATTTTTGGTTGAGGATGATATTCCTTCCATACATACCAAGGTTATATTGGAGAATGGACTAGCTGTGCAAATCTATGCTTTGCACCCAACACCGCCTGTGCCGAACGAAAACCCAAGGTCTACAGAGCGTGACAAAGAATTACTACTGGTAGCAGACATGGCTAGAAATTCAAACATCCCCGTTATTGTATGCGGAGATCTGAATGACGTGGCTTGGAGCTATACGACAGAATTATTTCTAAAAATGAGTCAATTGTTGGATCCGCGTAGAGGACGATTTTTCATGAATACTTTCCATGCGCACTACCCATTTATGCGATTCCCGTTGGACCACCTCTTTTGTAGTACAGACTTTAAGCTCGTGCAGATGAAGCGTTTGAAAAACTTCGATTCTGATCATTTTCCTATATTCATCCATCTGCAATACGAGCGAATGGCGAAATATCAACAGGAAGCAATGGAGATAGAGCGGGAGGATATCGAATTGGCAGAAGATAAAAAAGAAAAGTGCTGATGACTCAGCACTTTATCTAATAAGCTATTTCAATTACAGATTTCAAGGGTATCAGCACCCCACTTTTTATTTGAAGATACCGATCGGTAACAGACCACACTGTGGTCTCTATACGTTTTGGACCATCTTCAGTTTGAAATACAATAGTCGTCTTGGACTTGAACGCATTCCCCAACCGCAATGCACCTTCAAGCTTATCTTTCAATAGATCGGAATGATCTTCATCGGCAGGTATGATCTTATAATTCGGCAATTCTTCCTTTGCTATTAACTCTCCAATCATCATAATCATTAATTTTAAGTGTATTTTAAGAACCCTCTCTTAGGGTACAAACGGACATTTTATCCCCTTTTGTATCCGTTAATCTAAATTTAAATATTGTTTAATAGATAAGCAATAGCAAATCGTATTTTTTCGTTTACACAAGCTGTTTTATTGAAGAGATTGAGATTTTGTGACATTTCCTTATCTTTGATTTCATGGCAGCATTAGAAAAACCTTCGACATACGAAAAAGACTGGGAAGTGAACTTCACGCATTGTTATGCGAATGGACTCCTTAAATTTTCCGAGATCAGCAATATGCTGCAAATAACAGCTGGAGAGCACGCTATCGCCGCTGGCTTTGGTTTTTTTGAAATGGCTAAAAATAATCAGGCGTGGGTACTGAGCAGGATCCGGATGGAGATTGAACAGCTACCCAAATGGTTAGATCATCTGACGATCAAGACGTGGGTACAAGAGTTTCAGGGAGCGCGGTCTATCCGCAACTTTGAAGTATGGACGAAGGGACGGCTCTACCTGTCTGCGACTACATATTGGGCCGTGATCAATACACTCAAAAGAGGATCGGAGGATCTGGCCTTATCCACGGAGGGATTTGAGACTTATCCGCACCGGATGGCGACTCTCCAACCATTTTCGCGGCTGGACATCAGCAGGGACACCGATCCGGTAAAAAATCATCAGGTGGTACTGTCAGACTTGGATATTGTCAAACATGTCAACAATGTCAAGTACATGGAGTGGTGCTTAGACACCCTCAAACCAGACTTGGTATTGGATAATAATGTCCATGCATTAGAGATGAACTATCTCCGAGAACTACGGTATGATGACTGGGTCGAAATCTCCAGTGCACATACGGACAAGGAGATCTTTTTCAAGATCAAAAAAGAAGAAAAAATCAGCTTTCTCATGCAGATCGAACTAAAATAAAAAGAGGGGTATTAAACCCCTCTTTTTATTTATTCTGAGCCTGTAATTAAAGCGCCCAGGCGTGTTCGCCCTTTTTATAAGGATAATTCCCATCGAATTTACCTGGGATCTTAACGTAGCGAAGTGCTTTGGTAGATCCTAACTCCGAACTAAAAAATCCCGTTAATGTCAATTGCTTGAACATGGTAAACCAATGTGGTGTATCGCTTTCAGGCACTCTGTACATTTCATTTTGCTTGAGTGCATCTTTCTCACGTTTGTCTTTGGTTTCTTCGGCCTGTTTTTTATTGTACTCAACGGCCTCTTTATCCAGTGTATTGACAAATTTGGTCTGTTCTTCTTTACTTAGCTCCTGAAACTTTTTACTGAATTCCTTTTTAGCGCGATCATCTACGGAATTGATACCGTCCAAGAATGCTTTTTGGTGTGCTTCTGTGTAACAATCGCGGATCATCACTGGGATGAAAGCGCCTACCCCAGCTTCCTTAGCTCCTGGCGTGCTCGTTTTAGGCAAAATTGCCTCTGCCAAGTCACCTAGGAAATCCGTAGACTCTTTGGTGAAAAGTGCTTCGACATCTTTAGATGCAGAACGGGTACAACCTTCTAAGAAAAGATTGGCTCCTATCACGGTACCGCCCATTAAAAGTGCGACCCTTTGTAATGCTTCTCTTCTATTCATATCTTTCTATCGTAATATAACGTTAAATTAAAATTTGTAATTGATATCCCAACCGGTGCGGTACTGTCTCTTCACAAACTGATTGACAGCTTCGAAGTTAGTGACTTTCATCTGGCTGTTGTCCCACAACAGCTTCAAGTTACGACCTGGATATTTATTATCGATACGCATATCTGCTCCACGTATTGCCAGATTGGCCATTAACAAGGCTTCTGTCAATGGTCCTGAAATTTCGAATGGTGCGCTGACTTCTTTCTTGCCGTAACCTGCAATACAAGCCTCTACCCATTGTCCATAATGTCCATTGGCTCCTCCGATCACTCTCTCGTATTTCTGCGCGACCTGTTCTTTTCTAGTGGTTGGTAATAAGCGGGCATTTTCACCGTATGTATCTGCTAAGATCTTTCCTTTGGTACCGACTAACAAGATACCGTTACCACCGTCACCAAAAATCTCATTGGCACCTAGCTCCTCTGGTCGTGGCGGTTGAATACCACCATCCATCCAATGGAGGGTAACGGGTAGTTTAGTCCGCGTTCCTTTAGGGAAGGTCAATGTTGCGTGACTTGATGGCGGGCAACTCTCTGGGAAATATCCCCGTTTGAATTCGTCGACGTATACAGTTCCTACACTTGCCTGTACATCTTGCACATACGTCAATCCCAACGTACTGAACGGTACTTCTAATAGGTGACAGCCCATATCGCCTAAGGCTCCTGTGCCGTAATCCCACCAACCTCTCCAGTTGAATGGCACCAACTTGTCGATGTAATCTTTTTGAGGAGCTGTACCTAACCACAGGTCCCAATCCAACTCTTTCGGGATCTCTCCTTTACCGGTAGGCCACGGAATACCTGAAGGCCATACTGGCCTATCTGTCCAGCAATATACGGTATGTACATCACCAATGATTCCTGCTTCATACCACTCACGAATCTGTCTTGGACCATCATTGGATGCTCCTTGATTACCCATCTGGGTGACAACTTTATATTTTTTTGCGGCATCGGTCAGTACGCGTGCTTCCCAGACATCATGGGTTAAAGGTTTTTGTACATAAACGTGCTTGCCCAATTGCATAGCTGCCAGCGACTGAATCGCATGGTTATGATCAGGGGTGGATATAGAGACTGCATCGATATGCTTGTGCTCTTTATCCAACATCTCTCTATAATCTTTATAGTATTTAGCCTTTGGAAACTTCTTCACTGATCCAGCAGCTCTTCTATCATCTACATCACATAGGTAGGCAATCTCCGCTTTTCCGCTTGCGTAGAAAGAAGCGATATCACTTGATCCCTTGCCTCCAACACCAATACCGGCGATCTGCAACTTGTCACTGGGTGCAATAAAACCAGTACCTCCAAGTACGTGACGCGGCACGATCATAAAAGCAGCTGCAGCTGTTGCAGCGGATTTGATAAAGTCTCTTCTCGACTTGCTGTTGTTTTTGTCCATCATGTTTAGTTTTCGTTTTTTTGGTTATAGGTTACCTTTTTTCAATTCACTAACTGCAAAGTCAACGGCACGAGCTGTTAAAGCCATATAAGTCAACGATGGATTGACACATGCTCCTGAGGCCATGGCAGCACCATCTGTAACGAAGACATTCGGTGCATCCCATACTTGATTATTGCCATTCAGGACAGAGTTTTTAGGGTCTGTACCCATCCTTGCCGTGCCCATTTCATGGATGCCCTGACCGAAGCCATAGACATTGTCATAGGTATATACATCCTTAACTCCGATGGTTTCCAACATCTCTTTCATCTCTTCCTGCATGTCCTTACGCATCTTGATCTCGTTGTCCTTGATCTCAACATCGATAGACAGCACAGGTAGTCCCCATTTGTCTTTGACTGTCTTGTCCAGAGTCACTTTATTTTCGTGGTAGGGCAGGATTTCACCAAATGCTGTAAATCCAATATTCCAACCTCCTGGTTCTAGAATAGCATCTTTCCAATCAGCTCCTACACTCATTTCCGCTACTTCACCTGACCAACGTCCACGACTTGCGCCACCTTGATATCCAAACCCGCGGACATAGTCACGCTTCTTGGTATCTCCATCGACGTTAACAAAACGAGGAACATAGAGACCATTAGGTCTTCTGCCAAAGGTATATTTGTCTTCATAGCCTTCGACGGAACCACCTGCACCACAGCGGAAGTGGTGATCCATTAGATTGTGTCCCAGCTGACCGCTGCTACTACCCAATCCACCTTCCCACACATCTGTGGCTGAATTCATCAATACCCAGGTAGAATTCAAGGCTGAAGCACACACAAAAATTACTTTTGCAAAATATTCGTAGGTCTTATTTGTTTCTGCATCTACGATTTCAACACCTTTTGCTTTTTTGGTATTTTTATCATAAATGATATTTTTTACTATCGAGAATGGTCTTAAGGTCAGATTACCTGTTTTGACGGCTGCTGGTAACGTAGCGGACTGGGTACTGAAATAAGCTCCGAAATTACATCCTAACCAGCATTGATTTTGATATTGACAATTCACGCGATCATGATGAGGCTGAGTCAAATTGGCTGTTCTTCCCATAATAAAGTGACGCTTGCCTCCATACTGGCCTTTCAATCGAGCAGCAAGATCTTTCTCCACGATATTCATCTCCATGGCTGGCATGAAATCACCATCAGGTAATACATCTAGCCCGTCTCTATTACCAGATATCCCTGCAAATTTCTCCGCGTAACTATACCATGGTGCAATGTCTTTATAGCGTATCGGCCAATCCGTACCATGTCCATCTTTGGCATTGGCTTCAAAATCTAAATCTGAAAAACGGTAACTCTGTCTTCCCCACATTAGAGAACGCCCACCAACATGGTAACCGCGGTACCAATCAAATCGCTTGACCTCTGTATAAGGGCTTTCTTTTTCATTGACCCAATAATCCAGATTTTTTTCATTCAGGGGATAATCCCGACTCAATACTGGATAATCTTTGATCATCTGCTGCGTACGTCCACCTCTGTGTGGAAAGTCCCACGAGTTTTTGTTCGGTGCTGGGTAATCCTTGATGTGCTCAATATTACGTCCTCGCTCGAGTACGATTGTTTTAAGACCTTTTTCGGTTAGTTCCTTCGCAGCCCAACCGCCACTGATTCCAGAACCGATGACAATTGCATCATAAACATTATCTGCCATATCTCTTCTCTTAAATTAGTTATAGTTTGTTTTAAATAGTTTCTGTTTCTTTTACACTTTCCACCTTCTCGTCTTTGAAGAAAATCAAAAAGAAAAAGAAGACCACTACTGCAATGACCGCAGGAATTACCCATACCTTATTCCAGAATAGGGCGATATCAGTGGATTTGATGTCCATATACATGTCACTTACGTATCCGGCAACCCAAAAGCCGATCAACTGTCCGACACCATAGGTGGCTAACGTGATCAATCCCTGCGCGGAACTTTTATACTTCGCTCCTGCTTTTGCATCGGTATAAATCTGTCCTGATACAAAGAAGAAATCGTAACATACTCCGTGTAACGCGATACCCAAAATCAACATGAAGGTCAAGTCACCCGCATTGCCGTAGGCAAATAATAAGTAACGGGCAGCCCAAGCGAGCATACCGACCAATATTGTTTTCTTAAATCCAAAACGGGTAAAAAAGACAGGTAATAAAAGCAAGAATAAAACTTCGGAAATCTGTCCTATTGTCATTTTTCCTGTTGGGTTTTCCAGGTTAATCTCACTTAGGAAGACGTTTGCATTCTGATAGTAAAACGCGAGTGGGATACAAATCAGGATAGAGGAGATAAAGAAAAGTAAGAAATTTCTATCCTTCAATAATTTAACCGCATCTAAGCCCAGTATCTGACTAATGGAAGCTTTACCGTCATTAGTGACTTTAACAGGAGGTGTTTTAGGAAGCATGAAACTAAATACCCCCAACACCAATGAGGCAATTCCTGCCATTAAGAATGTATTTTGAAGCAATCCTTCCCCTGCATCCCATTTGAAGATATAGCTGATCGCCAAACCAGCGACTATCCAGCCTATAGTGCCCCATATCCGAATACTGGAAAATTCCTTTTCTGGATTTTTCATCTGCCGGAAAGAAACGGAGTTGACCAAAGAAAGGGTAGGCATATACAGTAACATATACCCCAAGACGTAAGGGTAAAACTCGCTAACAGATTCGGATTTGTACATTTGGTACATGAGGATTGCCCCCACGATATGTAAAATTCCTAGTATTCGCTCAGCATTAAAAAAACGATCGGCGATCATACCGATGATAAATGGTGCCACAATTGCACCCCATGATTGGGTCGAAAACACATTGGCGCTCTCCAACCCTGTTGCATTCAAGCCTTTACTAAGAAAAGTACCCAACGTAACAAACCATGCTCCCCAAATAAAAAATTCGAGAAACATCATAAAAGAAAGCTTAATTCTTATTCCTGTTGTCATAAAAATGGTTTATAGAAAATCGATGTTGATTTAAAACTAGAAGCAATTTATAAAAAATATTATATTGTACAGAATACACACTTAAAAAAGTTACACGGCAAAACTGTCGGATTCGCGATAAGCTGCCACTAAAGCCTCTTCTCCTGCCTTGTTACCGCCTTTAGACATCCCGTGCTCCATACCGACTATTCCTTTGTATCCTTTGTTGTATAGCCACTTAAATACGTTCTTATAATTGATTTCGCCAGTTGTCGGCTCATTTCGACCTGGATTGTCCCCTACTTGTATATAAGCTATTTCACTCCAACATAAATTCATCAAATTAATGAGATTTCCTTCATTCTTCTGCTGGTGATACGCATCAAATAAGATCTTACAAGATGGGCTTGCTACCGCTTTACATATTTCGTAGGTCTGATCTGTATATCTCAAAAACAAGTCTGGTGTATCACTCAGGGGCTCTAGTACCATTGTGATACCATGCGGTTCGAAGAGCTCAGCTCCACGCTTCAATCCTTCAATCACATTCGCTGTCTGCACGCCAATAGGAAGCCGTCTTTCGTAGTCACCTGGCACTACTGTCACCCACTTTGCTCCTACACGCTTGGCCACCTCAATGGATTCGCGGCAACCCTTCAAAAAGATATCAACGTGCTCTTGCTTACCTGCTGCCAGTGTATTGGCACCGTTTCCACCTTTTGGTACGACAAAAACACCCATTGTCATTCCGAGCTTCGCCAGAAGTTCGCCTATTTTTTTCTGCTCATCGACGGAACGGCCTGGCGTTCCATTATCCTCTATGCCCCGAAAACCCAACTCGTGCATATATTTAATTTCATCCAGAAAATTTTTACCAGCTGATGCGCTAAACATGCCCTGATGTGGTGCATAGTTCAATTTAAAGGTCTCTCCCTTTAATGCTGTAACTAGATCACTTGTTGTCTCGGTGGTCTTTTGGGAAGCCTGTAACATATTATTGGTGAATACAGCTCCTGATAATACAGCAGCACTTTTTAAGAAATTACTTCGTTTCATACTATTCGTTTAGATTTCGATTTATATAGAAGAGCCTATCGAAGCCTTTGGTGTGTGCTTCCTCAATCTCCCCGTTTTGGTTATTATAAATTACATAAATATCTACATTTTTTCTCTTATCCGCAAAGGCCAATGCTTCTTTCGGTGACATCGCCATAAAAATATTATCCAATGCATCTCCATCTATCGCACTGGGTGCATATACGGTGACACTCACGATACTGGATGGGTAAGAATATCCCGTACGCGGATCAATATGATGGGTGATCTTACGACCTTTATCCATCAAAAACTTCTCGAAGTTGCCGGCCGTAGTAATTGCTCCGGAGGAGAGTGCTATGACATCTTGATTTAGTTCCATCTTGCCATTATGCATCACAGGGCGTTCAACACCTACCTTCATCTTATCCCCATCAGGCTTGAGACCTTGAATACGGAGCTCGCCCCCCAGCTCTACGATATAGTTTCGCACCCCTTGTCCCGACAGATATGCAGCCAGCACATCTACCGAGTACCCTTGTGCAATGCCGTTGAGATCAATGGTGACGGCTGGATTTGACTTTATTAGACGGTTTCCTTTCACCTTTAACTGATGCATTCCTACATTTTTCAATGCGTTTCGGATCTGCATCGAATCCGGTAAGGCTTCAATTCGCTCGGGTCCGAAGCCCCAAAGTTGGACCAATGGGGCAACGGTAATATCAAACTGTCCTTTCGAAAGTTTATAGTATCTAAACGATTCGGCGATCACTTTCTTCATATGGCTATCCATATGCACCTGCATCACACCGGGCTGATTGAATTTAGAAATAAGGGATTGTTTATTGTAGATAGACATGGATAAATCAATGTCATTGAGAATACTATCTATCGCTGATTTTTGAATCTGTTGATCCGCGTAATAGACAATATGGTAGGTGGTACCTTGGGCTCTACCATCGATCACGCCCCGGTTGGCATCCACTTTATCGGGCTGCTGTGCGATTAACGCCGAGCAGCCCATAAAGCAAAAGAATAACGTTGTCCATGAAAACTTCATGAAGACAACTTAGATATAAAGGTTGGTATTCTGTCCGGGAATTGCTTCTGGATACAAGCCATCTGCATTAGGCAAAATTTTCGGCTTTGCATCCCATGCATATGTGGTAGGTTGAAGATCGACAGTAGATTGCAGTGCAGCATCCCATTTGATCACTTTTCCAGTGTAACACGCAATACGTCCGATGATGCCGGTCAGTGTACTATATGCACCATATTCGGCGTTATCAAATTTATATTCTCCTTTTGAAATCGCTTCAAATAGTTCTTTATGTTCCTGTTGGTAAGGGTTTGGGTTACCTTTAGGGTCGTGACGATAGATTTCTTTTCCATTTGCATCCCACAGGATCCCCTGCCCTCCAGCGGAGATATAGGTCCTTCCTTTAGTCGCTTGAAATGTCTCATCGACACGGTTTGCAATCCCCTCAAAATGACGACATTGGCTATAGACGACTGAACCATCGGCATAGGTCAACTCGACTGCAAAATTATCATAGATCTCGCCATAGTCTTTTCCTTTGCGGTATGCTTGGCTGCCTGTACCTTGGATAGATACCGGATAAGCGCCTTTCACCCAGTTAGCGATATCAATATTGTGCACGTGTTGTTCCACAATGTGGTCACCGCATAGCCAGTTGAAATAGTACCAGTTGCGCATTTGGTACTCCATTTCTGTCATTTCTGGTTTGCGAGGTCTTACCCATACTCCACCGCTATTCCAATACACCTGTCCAGAGACCACATCACCGATCGCACCGTCCTGAATACGTTTAATAACTTCTCTATAGTTCGCTTGATACCTACGTTGCAAGCCCACCACCACATTCAGCTTTTTGCGCTTTGCTTCGGCTGCGGCTGCTAGTACTCTACGGATACCTGGGATATCTGTCGCTACTGGTTTTTCCATGAATACATGTTTCCCCTGTTTGACGGCTTCTTCGAAGTGTATCGGGCGAAATCCTGGAGGCGTAGTCAAGATAACGACATCCGCGTCCTTAATGGCTGCTTTATATCCATCGAAACCTACATACTTGCGGCTGTCTGGGATATCAATCTTATCCTGAAATTTTTCTTTTAAGGTATTGTATGTCGCATCCAGGTTGTCTTTAAATGCGTCGGCCATCGCCACGAGTTTAATATTCTGCCCTGAAGCAAACGCATCGAACGCAGCACCGGTACCCCGACCACCGCAGCCAATTAGCGCTACTTTGATGACGTCGCTACCTGCAGCAAACACATCAGAAATAGGCACAGACCCAAGGGCTGCAGTGCCTGCTACCGCCGCACTCGCCTTTAAAAAATCCCTACGTTGAAAATTGTTATTCATGTTATATAAAAAGTTTATTTGGTTGTCTATTAGAAATCCTTGATAGGTGCTTTGTCATAATAAGCCATGATCTCCGCATGAGACGGAGGTGTCTGTGGTCTTACAAGACGTAAGCCAACAAATGGTGCTTCAGGAAACCACCAATTGGATTTTGGAATTTGTGGATCGAGTTGCTTCCAACTTGGATCTGAGGCCATTCGGGCGGCGGATCTCAAATCAGCAGCTTCGCTGTCGAAAGCGCCGCCGCGTACACTATGTGGGTAAAGCTTTGTTGGAACATTTACGGGATTATCTGCTTTTTTACCAGAGAACTGCTTATAGAACGTAGCATCATACTGATCATAGGTCCACTCTGCTACGTTACCCAACATGTCATATAGCCCCCACTTATTGGGTTGTTTAAGACCTACCTTTTGTGTCTGCCCACTGCTGTTCGCTTTGAACCAAGCGTATTGGTCTAATTGTGCCGCATCGTTGCCGAAGGGGTAGTCGTCATTGCTACCAGCACGGCTGGCGTATTCCCATTCCGCTTCAGTAGGCAACCTGAAGAATACTCCGGTTCGGACATAAAGCCATTTACAAAACTGGATCGCATTGTAGTGTGTCATGGCCAGGGCGGGATGTCCCTCTTTCCCCATGCCGAAAGTCATATCTAAATAAGGCTTAGTAGGGCGTGTAACCGCATCTACCTCTGCACTTACTTTACCTTCATCGGAGTGACTGACTTCATAATCTTTATACACGAAAGGTTCGTATAGATCCCAGGTTACTTCAAATGTACTCATCCAAAAAGGGTTTACTTTGACCTCATGAACGGGTTTTTCGTCGTCTTTTCCGGTAGCACTACCTTGTTTAAAGCTCCCTCCGGGGATAGCTTCCATCGTAAAATTCAATTTTGTACCCTTTATCTCTTGGGTATACTTTTCAAATTTAGTTTGTGCACTTCCGTAGGACACACACATTAAAAGTCCTAATGATAATAATATTCGCATATGATTATAAAGAAATATAACTAGACAGATTCTAGGCTTAAATTAATTCCGAAAATAATAAATCTTACTTTCTTGAAGAATAAAGTTACACTAATTGTACTTATTACACATACCCAAGGGATAACAAATCTGTTACAGTTTTATTTAGCCATTATAAATCAAATAAATACTGGAGAACGTAGAACCAGATGCTAGCTGTCAGCAAGCCGATAATGATGCTGATTCCTATAGTCAGATTGGCGATTTTATGATCGAGTTTAAATTGATCGACGACTATACTGGTCGAGACTAAGCAGGGCATAGCCATTTCAAAGACACTCACAGCCGCATATGCGTGGTCACCTTTGAACAACAGGACAAATCCCAACGCCAAGGCTGGAGCGAGCAATAATTTATACAACAAAGCTGCTGATATATGCTTGATCTCTTCACGCCAGCCCTCGAATTTCAACTGTAGTCCTACCGAAAACAGGGCTAATGGCGATACTGTGGCTGCAAGCTTATCAAATAAAGCATCTATAGGTGTTAAATCTACCATATATGGCAACACTAACGCACAGAGGCATCCTATAAATGGCGGAAAGGTCAGCAACCGCTTTGCAGCTTCCCGGATACGTATACCTAAAGAAACATGGCTATCCTCACGTCCTGCTATATAGACGCCCAGTGTGGATAATAGGAAAAAAGTAGCTTGATCGCAGATGATAGCGATTGCTAGATACTGCTCTCCAAAGAAGCTAGCGACCAATGGGAACCCTACAAAAGAAGTATTGCTAAAACCGGATACTAATATCAAGGTCAATTTTTTCTTCTGTGTGTACTGATAAAAGAAACTGAAAACACGGAAGCATACAATGCTGCCCAGCAATACGATGAACGGCGTAACCAGTGGGAACAACATATCCTGTCCCCAGGTAATGTGAGGTAAATATTTAAATGAAACGGCCGGAAGGGCGAGGTAAAGCACCCATACATTAATCCCCTTATGGGCATCTGCGGGAATAAGCTTGGTCTGTCTCAAGACATAGCCCGCTCCCATACAAATGATTATTAAAGCAAAATTGACCAAAGCTGCTGTATGTTTTATTGGCAAAGGTAATTTTCTTTGCGCGTACTTGGTAATCTACCTGCATTTAACCTTTGGTGAAATAAGGACCTAATATTTCTTCAATCAAAAGTCTATTTCAGATAAAATATATATTTTTGCAGCTTAGCATTGATATGCGCGCACCATTTTACTAATTAGAGATTGAGAAAGATTTTTATACTTTTTATGTTGTGCTCTATTAGCGTTTACGCTATTGGGCAACAGATACCACGCTCCTCCTTTCAAGATAGTCTACCTATCGGTAAGGTCAGAAATCCCATAATCATTGAGATTGAAGCAGAGAATGGGGGTATTTTGGCTGAAAAAGACATCATGAATACCACATTCGAAGATGCTTACTATAATGGTTTTAATCTGAGGGTCGGCTGGCAGACACAAAAGTCTAAAGACATCTATCACCAGTTGTATAATTATCCGATCTATGGTATTGGAGCATACACGAGTACCTTCAGGACAAATGTACTGGGCAGTCCATACGCGCTGTATGGTTTTATCCTCGTTCCTATACATCCGAAGGAAAATAAACGTTGGTCTTACGAATATCGAATTGCGCTGGGACTATCCGGCAATTTCAAACCCTATGATGAAGAGAAAAACCCTTTAAATCTAGTCATTGGCTCCAAGAACAATGTATTCATAGACCTGGGGTTCAGGGCAAAGTACAAACTACATGAAAAGTTTGATGTGGGTATCGGCGCCGCCTTCCACCACTTCTCCAATGGAGCTCTTCGATTGCCTAATAAAGGGGTGAATTTACTACCGATCACGGCTTCTCTTTCTTACACTCCAAACCCGAAGGGTGTTGACTTTTCAAGGGTAGAGGTCCCGCCATTTGAAAGCCGGTTTCTATACCATGTTAACTTTGCGGGAGGTATAAAACAGGTCGATAAACAAATTGACAAGCGGTATTATAAATCGACATTAAGCGCATACATGAGCAGACATGTTTCCTACAAATGGCGTATCGGAGGGGGATTTGATATATTCTATTCGGCATCTGGCAATGCGGTCGAAATCGCAGGAGAAGAAAAAGGTAAATTGGGCTCTGTCCTCTCAGGTGGGCCTGCATTTTACCTGGCACACGTCCTAAATGAACGCTTAGTACTGAACGGTAACGTGGGCTACTACCTACATAGAAACGATTTTAACGGAGAGATAAAGAGCATATATTTGCGAGCTGGTGCGCGTTACTATGTCTACAAAAACCTCAACATGGGTGTTTCTATCAAAGCACATATGGGTAAAGCGGACTACATCGAATGGACTACAGGTTATACTTTTGGTAAGAAGACAAGATAGAAGTCTAGTTGGACATTACTATCCTGTCTTGTTATATTTTGGCATATGGAGGTACTTAGATCCCGCTAAAAGAGCTAACAGGCTCCTAGAAAAGTAGCTTGCGGCTCACCTCCCGATCAATGGTGATGTAGCCGGGATAGTAAAACGTTTGTCCAGCGATATTAATGGCAGGTTTGATCTTTAGCGTAAGTACGCCTTTGGAATCTTGATTTCTTGAAAGAGACTGAACAAAATCCTGAATGCCCGAACTTCTTAGGGATTCGTACAAATTTGTTCGGATCTTAATCGGCACAATAGCTGATCCATCGGGATCAATGGACAATTTCTGGACTACCTCCCCTTCTGCTAGATCAGTATTTTGAAAGGCTATTTTATACTGAAATCTATTGATGGCAGCTTTTTTGCCTGTGGGATTGGTCACCTTCAATCGTACATTGGCTTCCATTGGTACATCCTTTCGGAGCATAGCAATGGCTAAGCCGGGCAGTGCCGATAGGTTCACCTCACCTTCTTTAAATACGTCTTTAAAATTGGCTCCGGCCAAGGTCAAACTATCGATAGACTCTAGCTCATACTTGCACTTGCTTAGATTTTCAATTTCGCGCTTTTGACGATTGACGCCACAGCCCGTCATCAGCAATACCAGTAGGCCAATGACCAAACCTTTCATTCTATCCATTATTTCTTATTTTTTCCAAAGTTATAACTCACTCCAAGAGTGAAGACTGCATTACCGGCTTTTAAATATTCGTTGCTGACCACTCCAATATTAAATCCGGTCGTGTATTGAAGTTGCCAATTATTATTTAACGCAAGTCTCGTAAAAAAGACCGGTTCAACAAAGATATTATCTTCTGGGGTAGTGGCAACATTATCAATCATAAAATCTTTCATCACGATTCGACTTAAGCGGATAGCGGTCCCATAGTTCAATTCTCTCTTGGCCCCGAAAAGCTTAATTTTATCTTTTTTTGTGGAAGAATAATTGACTTGCACAAACATTTTCTCGAAATCCATATCTCTAACCTCCACTGGATTCATACCTGTTGTGGAAGATCGGAGATCGGTTTCTAATGTATTACCGACACCGTATCCGGCGTATACCTCAAATACCTGCCGTTTGGCTTTACCCAGTGGCGTGAAGTATCCCAGTCCGCCTTCATAGAGGTATTGTTTAAATTCATCATTCTGCTTTTTGTGATTTACATACGATCCATTTGCTATAATGCCGATATGCTTGGTGATCGCTACCCCTGCATTACCACTGATATTACCTTTGAGGTTGACGTGTCCAGATAAATAACCTTCGCCTTGCTTGGTGAACATGGGTGTGGCGGGCACATTAGGCATATACATAGATGTACAACTTCCTAAGAATAAAAGCATTAATACTAAAAAAAGGCAGGTCAAAGTGTATCTCTTCATATAATGATATGTTATCGCATAACTAACGACTGCTATATATATAAATATTGTACCAATAATAATAAAAGCAAAAAAAAGACTGGTGATGAAGGATTACTTTAGCGGTTGCTATTCTGTTAAAGTCTGTTACAGCTAGGTAACTCTAGAATATAAATTGCAGGCTCGTGATCGAGGGGATAGCAGCAACAGCAATACAAAGGTTGAAGGAAATTGCGGGCTTATATGCTGAAAAATAGAAAAAGGCTCAGTAACGAATTACCAAGCCTTTCAGAGCCTCCTATCGGAATCGAACCAATGACCTACTGATTACAAGTCAGTTGCTCTACCAGCTGAGCTAAGGAGGCATTTCACAAGTGCATCTTGTTTTTTTTAACACCGCAAATATCGTTATCAGAATTGTGTTTTGCAAAAACTAGGATTACTTTTTAGCATCTACCGCAGCAACCAGTTGAAAACCAAAGCGATTATTTTGGACATTATTACAGGATAATTGACCCAAAACTGCAATTATGTCTCTCTTTTTTAAGTATTAACGACATTTTTTCCGAAAAAAATCGCAAAAACCGTGGGGGCATAATGATTGTTGTCTCTATGGAAAATCAATTAAGACATGAACTTTAACAACTATACAATCAAAGCACAGGAGGCCATTCAAAAAGCTTCAGAAATTGCTTCTGGCAATCAGCAGCAAGCGATTGAGCCTACACATATTCTTAAAGCGCTGTTGACCGTTGACGAAAACATCATTGGGCATTTATTAAAAAAATTAAATGTCAATATCTCCTATCTAGAAAATGAGGTCGACAAGCAGATACAAGCCTATCCCAAAGTAAGTGGTAGTAACATCTACTTAAGTAATGAGGCGAATGCTGCTCTTCAGAAAGCGCAGTCGTTCCTAAAGGAATTCAACGACGAATTTATCTCGATCGAGCATGTACTACTCGGTATTTTAGCTTCCAATAGCAAAGCATCATCTCTACTTAAAGATCAAGGGGTCAATGAGAAAGATCTCAAACTGGCCATTAAAGAGCTGAGAGGTAATAACAGAGTAACGGATCAAAATGCGGAGGCTACTTTTAACGCATTGAATAAGTATGCCCGTAATCTGAATGAGTTTGCTGAGTCCGGGAAACTAGATCCTGTCATCGGGCGAGATGAAGAAATCCGTCGGGTCATGCAGATTCTGTCGAGACGTACAAAGAACAACCCCATCTTGGTGGGTGAGCCGGGTGTTGGTAAGACCGCTATTGCGGAGGGTATTGCCCACCGAATTATCAAGGGGGATGCTCCTGAGAATTTAAAATCCAAAACAGTGTTCTCCTTAGATATGGGGGCATTAATTGCCGGAGCAAAATATAAAGGTGAATTTGAAGAACGTTTAAAAGCCGTAGTGAAGGAGGTGACGGATAGTGACGGCGATATCATCCTCTTTATCGACGAGATACACACCTTAGTGGGTGCAGGTGGTGGAGAAGGTGCAATGGATGCCGCTAACATTTTGAAACCTGCATTGGCGCGTGGCGAATTGCGAGCGATAGGTGCTACTACACTCAATGAGTATCAAAAGTACTTCGAAAAAGATAAAGCTCTGGAGCGTCGCTTCCAGAAGGTAATGGTAGGCGAACCGGATACCCAAGATGCGATCTCGATCCTGCGTGGGTTGAAGGAAAGATACGAAACCCATCACAAGGTTCGGATATTGGATGAATCTATCATCGCAGCTGTGGAACTATCCCAACGATATATTACTGACCGATTCCTTCCCGACAAAGCAATTGACCTGATCGACGAGGCAGCTTCCAAATTACGATTGGAAATGGACTCTGTGCCAGAGGCTGTTGATGAATTGGAACGTCGCATTATGCAATTGGAGATTGAAAGAGAAGCTATCAAACGGGAGCATGATGAAAGAAAAGTTAACGAGCTTTCGGAAACAATAGCCAATCTATCGGCTGAACGGGATTCTTTAAAAGCAGCTTGGCAGTCTGAAAAGTCGTTGGTCGATCAAGTCAATCAAGAAATTGCGAATATCGAGAATTATAAACTCGAAGCTGCACAGGCCGAACGAGCCGGAGATTATGGAAAGGTCGCCGAACTGCGTTATGGTAAGATTAAAGAGGCACAGGATAGAGTCGAAGTACTGAAAGCCGAATTGGCGGAGAAACAAGCTAGCAGTCGCATGCTTAAAGAAGAGGTGACTTCTGAGGACATTGCGGATGTCGTGTCCCGCTGGACCGGAATACCTGTGAGCAAAATGGTTCAATCTGAGCGGGAGAAACTCCTTACGCTGGAAGAGGAGTTGCATAAACGGGTGGCAGGACAACATGAAGCGATCGAAGCCATCTCGGATGCGATCCGTCGATCACGTGCAGGGTTAAGTGACGCCAAGCGTCCAATTGGTTCTTTCATCTTCCTCGGTACAACCGGGGTGGGTAAGACCGAATTGGCGAAAGCATTGGCAGAGTTTCTCTTTGATGACGAGCAGGCTTTGATTCGGATCGATATGTCCGAATACCAAGAGCGACATGCGGTATCAAGGCTTATCGGCGCGCCTCCTGGATATGTAGGATACGATGAAGGTGGACAACTAACCGAAGCCGTAAGACGCCGTCCGTATTCGGTCGTGTTACTGGATGAGATTGAAAAAGCACATCCCGATGTATTCAATATCTTGCTGCAGGTACTGGATGATGGGCACTTGACAGACAATAAAGGGCGGATGGTAAATTTCAAAAATACGATCATTATTATGACCTCCAATACGGGTTCGCATATCATACAGGAGAATTTCTCGCATCTGAACGATGAGAATAAAGACGAAGTGGTCGCTAAAACGAGAAATGAGGTATTTGATCTTCTCCAAAAATCAATCCGTCCCGAATTTCTGAATAGGATCGATGAAGTGATTATGTTTACGCCGCTCAGTAGAGATGAAATCGGAGACATCGTCCGTCTTCAATTTAACAAAGTTCGACAACAGCTAGCTGAGCAGCATATTTTCATATCAGCTTCGGATGATGCCCTGGATTGGTTGGCTCAGTTGGGCTATGATCCTGTATATGGTGCTCGCCCATTGAAGCGCGTGATTCAAAAACGTATCCTTAATGAGCTTTCAAAAGAAATACTATCAGGCAAGGTATCCCGTGATGCTGTGATCCAGCTGGATGTATTTGATGGTCAGTTTGTATTCTTAAACAAGGAAACAACAGTATAGAAAGAAGGCTATATCTATAATAGAGGGGCCGGTATCAAACATTGAAAGATGGGCGATACCGGCCCTTTATTTTTTTAGAGATAGCTACATGATATATAAGCTCTGGTAGAGATTCCGAAGCCATAACCAGCCCGCCCTATTGGTGTTAGAATTTTCCTTTTTGCAATTTGGAAAACTGGAGGTATCCAATATGCAGTTCATCTTCTTCTTGAGCCTCGGCTTTGGATATAGACAGGTAGTATTTTGCCTTGATCTCATCTTGCAGCAAATCTTCAACGTCGTAAACATCATCGACATCCAATCCATACTTATCATCGATATGCGATGAGATATGGTGCTTCCAGAAAGCTGATTTTTTTGCTGCGGCTATTGCTTCAGCCATTCCCTCTGCTAGCACCAACTGCTTGTAGTGAAATTCATCAAACTGATGTTCCTTATAACCGCCCAGATTCACAAAAAACAGCTTCAGCCGGCTTTCCTTACGCGGTATATCATTGCTGCAGATATTAATCTGATACCCATCTACATGAGTCACTTCTCTCCATACGTCGACATGTAGCTTTCCGCGGGCCTCTTTCCAAAAATCCTCCATAGCTGGAATCAAGACCGGCAAATGTGATGCTATACCGAAATACAAATCATGCTGTTCAATATGCCTACCTGTCGGTTTACATCCCAGCAGCACCATATACAGTTTATTCGTTACCATACTTCAATACCTTAACGTTTTTCTAAAAATTGAATTCTATGATGAAGGACTAAAGCTATAAAAAACAGCAGATTATTCATTGGGAAATTTAACATAGAAGCTGGTCCCCTCCTCTCTGCTACTGTTGAACCAGATTTCGCCATTCTGCTCTAACGTGTATTGCTTACATAAAAAGAGACCTAATCCCACCCCTTTCTCATTTGAGGTTCCATAAGTAGGGCCAATGTCCAAGGAAAATAACTGATCATGCTTTTCTTCGTCTACTCCCTGTCCATTGTCTTGAACTTCGATCAATGCACCTCGCGGATCAGCATACAGCGACACTCGGACGGTCCCACCTCTATCTGTAAATTTCAATGCATTTGCGATGAGATTGCGCTCAATAATCCGAAGCATACTGAGGTTGGCGATTGCCTTTACATTCTCATCTATACTGGGGATGTATTGGATACCTTTGCGTGCAGCTTCCTGTCTAAATAGGTCGAATGTCTCTCTTACGGTCGCACTTATCTTTTGGTAATCCAGAATCACATCCCCATTCTGAAGTTGGTCTTTGGACCAATGTAGAATATTCGAAAGCATCTCCTGTATATTGTAGACGGAGGAAGAGAGCAGATTTTCCATCAACTCTCTTTCTTGAGCTGTTATCGTGTCGGATTTAATAATTTCTAGATACGCATTTATAGAATGTAATGGTGTCTGTATGTCGTGAGAGAGGACGGAAAATAGTTTGGTCTTCTTGTCATTCAGATCTTTCAATGCAATGGTATACTGCTCTGATTTCAATCGTTCTCGATAGTACTCCTTCTTCAGGTAAACCAATGAGAGCCAAATCACCATAATATTAATGGACACGGTGGATCCTAAATCGACAATCTTATGTTGGATATCTTTGTAGGTATGGCGCACTACAGTGGGCTGCCAGTATTCATGCAGGATGACTGCCCATACCGTCACGAAAATCAGTACAAACCAAAAGAGATATAATCGCTTTGGTGAGATGATGATGATCAAAAAAGTAAGTACAGTAAAAGAGAGTAACGAAGCACCAGAAACCCCGTCAGCATAATAATAATTGATGGCAAATAGCACATTGAGTAGAATTCCGCAAATCAACACGCTGTACTTAAATGAATTTCTAAATCTAGAAAAATAATAGAGGAAAATTAGAAATACGGTAATCAGTATAAATATCAGTGCAGTCACCTCTAACCCCACCATAAAATTAAAGGGAATATTATAAGCGGTTATTATAATGCCTAGTAAACACATTGCATTAAAAATTCTCATTTCAAGTGCCGTTTTTTCGGCATCGCCGATAAGCCACGTGAGCTGAGAAGGAAACTTCTTCAAAAACTCCATATCATTCGTAATATTTAATATAATTGTTTTTCAAGGTAGGTACATCTATTGCTGAATAAAGGATAGACACTGTAAATGTGCAGACAGTTTGAGGTGATGCATGCTGTAATCCGCAAATAATTTTGCAAATTACAGCTATTTATGAACTGGAACAAACGAAAATTTAAAAATTAATCATGAAAACCTACTTAAACCTACTGCTTATCGGATTTTTGACCAGCACTATCAATGCTTACGCTCAGAAACAAGATCATCGACTACAAAAGAAACTAACGGAAGCAATAGCCGATTTCAAGGGTGAGGTTGGTATCTACGTCAAAAAAATAGCTAATGGCAGAGAAGTGGCTATCCATGCAGATCAAATCTTTCCGACAGCAAGTATAGTGAAAGTCCCCATACTTGTCGGTGTATTCGACAAGATAAATAAAGGAGAACTCAGCTACAAGCAAAAATTCACGTATGGGAAAGAGCGCATATACGGAGGTTCGGGGCTAATGCAGTTTTTTAAAGATAGTACGGAGACCGATCTATCGATCATGGCTTCTCTCATGATCAGCTATAGCGACAATGTCACGTCTATCTGGTGTCAAGAATTGGCTGAGGGAACAAAGATCAACAGCCTAATGGACCAATTAGGTCTAAGAAACACAAAAGTCAACTCAAGAACTGCGGGACGCGAGGAAGCCTGGAAAACATATGGTTGGGGTCATACTACTCCTAGGGAAATGTCGAATCTATTGGTGATGATACGCGAAGGGAAGGTGATCAATCCGGCCATCTCTGACAAGATGTATCGTATACTTAGCAATGTATACTACAATGAACGCTCCTTATCCCAGATACCTGCCCATATCAACAGTGCTTCCAAGAGTGGCTCACTTGATGATGTAAGAAGCGAGGTGGTGCTTGTCAACGCGCCCAGTGGAGACTATGTATTCAGTATTTTCACGAAGAACAACAAAGATAAAAGCTGGGATCAAACGAATGAAGCGGAAAATCTGACTCGAAAGATATCCAATCTACTTTGGAACTACTTCGAACCTAAACATCCTTTCCCTCCACAAACACTACTGAATTAGACCCTTTTACGACAGGAAAAAAACTTAATTGGCTATCAGCTGTTATTCCTATATAAGCACAAATATCTTTTATATATGAATACGAACAGGTTATCAAAAGAAATGCAGACTGCTCTGATCTCTCAAATGACAAAGGAGGCTAGTGCTGCACAGATTTATCTATCCTTGGGAATATGGGCTGATGATCAAGGTTATGGTGGAATAGCTAACTTTCTGTACCGACACTCCAATGAGGAGCGCAATCACATGATCAAGATAATGGAATACATCTTGGAAAGAGGTGGCAAACCCGAGGTCGAAGCTATCCCTGCCCCACCACCCGAACCACAGACCCTGACAGAATGTTTTAATCGAGTATTCAAGCATGAGGTCGATAATACAGAGGCGATCTATAGCATTGTCAATTTATCTTTTAAAGAGCAAGATTGGGCGACCTGGAATTTTGCTCAATGGTTTGTCAAAGAACAGACGGAAGAGGAGAAACTGGCGCTTGATTTGATTGACAAATTAAAGATAGCCGGTGGCGACCAAGCTTCTGATGAATCCTTATTCAGCTTAGACAAAGCACTTGGGGAGGCTCCAGATGAAGTCTCTCTGGCAAGAGAGGCAACGGCCAATAATCCATAAATAATAAAGGCTAGATTTAAAATCTAGCCTTTATTATTTATACGGGAGCTATATGCTTAGCGAATAGCCTGTCTTATTCGAATCAATTTGGTCAATAAATCTTCCAACAGGTCAAGATGCAACATGTTGGCCCCATCGGACTTTGCATTTGCAGGATCTGGGTGTGTCTCGATGAATAGACCATCTGCACCAACGGCAATTGCTGCTTTGGCAATAGTCTCAATCAACTCCGGCTTGCCACCAGTGACACCAGAGGTCTGATTGGGCTGCTGTAACGAATGCGTACAATCCATTACCGTAGGCACATTAAATGACCTCATTTCGGGTATACCTCTGAAATCGACGATCAGATCCTGATATCCGAATGTATTGCCTCTATCCGTTAAGAAGACTTTATCATTACCAGAGTCCTTCACTTTGTCAACCGCAAATTTCATTGAATCTGCAGAGAGAAATTGACCTTTTTTGATATTGACAACTTTTCCGGTCTCAGCTGCAGCGACTAGCAGCTCCGTCTGCCGACAGAGAAAGGCGGGGATCTGCAATACGTCCACATAAGCTGCTGCTAATGCGGCCTCATGGCTCTCGTGTATATCTGTGACGGTGGGCACACCAAAGGTCTGTCCTACTTTTTCAAGAATCTTGAGTGCTTTCTCATCTCCTATTCCGGTAAAAGAATCTACTCTGGAGCGATTAGCTTTACGGTAAGATCCTTTAAAAATATAAGGAATATTCAATTTATCGGTTATCGTTACAATTTTTTCAGCAATGCGAAGGGCGATTTCTTCTCCTTCAATTGCACAGGGACCAGCCATTAAGAAAAAATTCTCAGACTGTCCATTTTTGATATTTGGTAAATATGACTGTATCATCTTGTAATAAAAATTCAAATTTCTCTAATTTCCCAGCTCGGACATGAATTTGATTCGCATCAATTGAACATCTTCATAAGTGTAGTCCTGCTCTCCCAGTTCCTTCAGCGCCTCTTCAATAGCATCTACCTCCGCCGTCTTAAAATAGTCATATACTTCATCTTGTCGATCTTGATCGATCATCTCATCGACAAAATAACCTAGATTCAATTTAGTACCTGAATTGACAATTGACTCGACTTCCTTCAGGAGGTCTTCATAAGAGATTCCTTTAGAAGAGGCAATGTCATCCAAACCGATTTTGCGGTCTATATTCTGAATAATGGATACTTTGAGTGCAGATTTGTTGGCTGTACTTTTAATAACCAGGTCCTGCGGACGGTCGATATCATGATCCGTCACATACTGCTTAATCAGTTCGACAAAAGGCGCACCGAATTTGATGGCCTTACCAGAGCCGACACCATGAATCTGCTTCATTTCATCCATCGTAATGGGATAGCAAGTACACATTTCATCAAGGGATGGGTCCTGGAAGATCACAAACGGTGGAAGGGATTTCTGTTTGGCAATCTTCTTCCGCAATTCCTTAAGCATCTTCAATAGCTCGGTATCCAATGCGCTAGCTGCCTGTACAGGCTCCTCACTACCGTCTTCATCCGCCTTCTCCATCGGTCTATTGAGGATAAATTTAAGAGCATAAGGATTATCGATGTAGCGACGTCCACCTTCTGTCAACATCAATAGACCATAATGATCAATATCTTTCTTCAAGAAATTAGCAAGTTCAGCTTGCCTGATGACCGACTTCCAATAAATCACTCCCTGCTCCTTTCCTTTACCGAACAAATTATGTTCGTCGTGCTTGTAAGCGGCTACCGGTTGATTGGTCTGTCCCATTAAGACGTTGATAATATGTTGATCATCAAACTTGGCACCTTGCTCCTGAATGAATTTCAAAATCATAATCAACGACTCCTCAGCTTCAAAGTACGTCTTTTTGGTCTGACAGTTGTCACACATACCGTTACAACCGGCTTCGTCAAAATTCTCTCCGAAATAGTGTAAGATCTGCTTCCGTCGACACACTGCTGACTCGGAATAGTCGATTACTTCTTTCAATATCTGGGTACCGATCTCGCGTTCAGAAACCGGCTTGTCTTTCATAAATTTGGTCAGTTTTTCGATGTCTTTCTCGGAGTAGAAAGTTACGCACACACCTTCGCCTCCATCTCGACCGGCACGCCCTGTCTCCTGATAGTATCCCTCCATTGATTTCGGGATATCGTGATGAATGACATAGCGTACATCTGGCTTATCGATGCCCATTCCGAAAGCAATCGTGGCAACAATGACCTCTACATCTTCCATCAAGAATTTATCTTGTGTATCTGCTCTGGTCTTAGCATCCAATCCGGCATGGTAAGGAAGTGCCTTGATACCATTGATGTTCAGCACTTCTGCAATCTCTTCTACCTTTTTACGACTTAGGCAATATATAATCCCGGTTTTCCCGGCATTGTTCTTAATGAAGCGAACAATTTCTTTGACCACATTCCGCTTTGGGCGTACCTCATAAAAAAGGTTCGTCCGGTTGAAGGAAGATTTGAATAGTGTTGCATCATTCATCTGCAGATTTTTCCGAATGTCGGACTGCACTTTGGGTGTTGCAGTAGCAGTCAACGCGATGATGGGGATACCCTCCCCGATTCCATTGATGATCTGTCTGATCTTTCGATACTCCGGTCTGAAATCATGTCCCCACTCTGAGATACAGTGGGCCTCATCAACCGCAACAAACGATACTGTGATATGCTTTAAGAACTCAATATTCTCTTCCTTTGATAAGGATTCGGGAGCAACATAAAGTAACTTGGTCTTCCCTTCGACAACGTCTTGCTTCACCTTAGTGATTTCGCCTTTATTGAGCGAAGAGTTTAGGAAGTGCGCTATACTATCGCTTCCACCAAATGCCCGCAGTTGGTCAACTTGATTTTTCATCAGCGCTATAAGCGGTGATATCACGATAGCCGTACCCTCACTCATCAGTGCGGGCAATTGATAACATATGGACTTTCCTCCCCCCGTGGGCATGATTACAAAAGTATCTTTTTTATTGAGTACGTTTGTAATGATGGCCTCCTGATCTCCTTTGAACGTGTCAAAGCCAAAAAAATCCTGAAGATTATCAAATAATGATTTTTCTATTTCCATTGATTAGGGAATAAAATATAAGATGGACTACAACCTTTTTTTAAGTTAAATAATAACTTATTTTTGTAAAAATATGAACATATAAAAATAGATATAATTTTCGTGAAAAACAATACTGAAATTAAAAACATAGCGGTCGAAGCGATCGAATTAGAAGCGCAATCGGTACATAATCTGACCAGCCGCATTAATGATGATTTTGTGAATGTTGTTCACGAAATATTGAAACTTAAAGGGCGTGTGATTGTCACCGGGATCGGGAAAAGTGCAATAATTGCACAGAAGATTGTTGCTACACTCAATTCGACGGGTACACCTTCTATCTTTTTGCATGCAGCGGATGCAATACATGGAGATCTGGGAATCGTGCAGCAAGATGACCTTATTATCGCAATCTCGAAGAGTGGTAATACGCCAGAAATCAAGGTACTTGTCCCCTTTCTAAAACAAACGGAAAACAAATTAGTAGCTATCGTTGGGAATACTGCTTCATTCCTTGCGCAGCATGCAGACTATATATTGGATACTACTGTAGAACGTGAGGCCTGTCCGAACAACTTGGCTCCTACTTCAAGTACCACTGCCCAACTCGTCATGGGAGATGCGCTAGCTGTGGTGTTGCAAGAATGTCGATCTTTTTCGGACCGCGACTTTGCAAAATATCATCCTGGTGGTGCACTAGGCAAGCAGCTATATCTGAGAGTTGGCGACCTGTCCGATCAAAACGGCAGCCCTCAAGTAGATGTGGAAACACCAGTGCGGCAAATTATCATTACGATCACTCAGGATAGACTTGGAGCAACAGCCGTCCTCGACAAAGAGGGAATTGTTGGAATCATCACCGATGGTGACATTCGTCGGATGCTGGAGTCCCATGACAACCTATCTGCTATAAGAGCAAAAGATATTATGGGCAAAAACCCAAAGTCGATCGATAAGCAAGAGCTAGCCGTCAATGCACTGATGATCATGCGTACGCACAACATCACACAGCTATTGGTGACAGATGAGGGGAAATATGCCGGTATTGTCCATATTCAAGATTTGCTAAAAGAGGGTATCATCTAGAATAGCCAAACTTTGATGGCATAGGGTCGTAGTTAGGATAGCTATTTTTACCAAAAAGCATGTTCAGTGCATAGTAGTGGAATTAGATACCTAAAGCGGATGACTTTCGTAATATTATTGTTAGAAAGATGTCATCACTGCTATTTTAAGTGCAGATCATTTAAATTTGGTACATAGATTGATATAAAAAGTACACAACTAAAACAATTGAAATATGAAAAATATCTTCGCCATGGTAGCAGTCGTGATTGCATTTGTGGGATTTACCGCGATGCAAACGGGTAAGGGTGAATTTAAATTCGAAAAAGAGACACATGACTTTGGTAGCATTCCAGTAGGGAAACCGGTGTCTTATGAATTTAAGTTTACAAATGGCGGTTCAGAACCTGTTATTATCTCGGATGTGAAACCCGCATGTGGTTGTTCTGTAGCAGAATTCACCAAGACTCCTATTAAACCAGGAGACTCAGGAGTAGTAAAGGTTACTTATAATGCCGCTTCTAAAGGACCATTTACAAAAAGCTTTACGGTCACCTCTAATACCAAAACGCCTGTAAAGACACTTTATATCAAAGGGATCGTAGAATAGTCTATTTTACTCTCCCCATACGAATAAAGGCACCCAGCGGGTGCCTTTATTCGTATGGGGCTATAAGCTGTAGGCCATCTAATATCTAAGTACTAATATCTAAATACTAAATAGTAAAAATTTTGTAGCTTTGACCATCAAATTTTAGAACAGTTTTACTATGCCAGTAATTTCAAAGAAAGGCATTCAGATGCCCGCTTCACCAATTCGTAAACTTACCCCATTTGCAGATCAGGCTAAAAAAGAAGGAAAGAAAATCTACCATCTCAATATTGGCCAGCCAGACATTGAGACACCTGCAGTCATGTTGGATGCAATCAAAAATATCGACTTCAAAGTGTGGGCCTACACGCCATCAGAAGGTACTGCAACCTACCGAAATAAACTAGCGGAATACTACAACAAACTGAATTATAATATCGAGGCTTCCGATATCTTGGTGACAAATGGCGGATCAGAAGCCATTACTATTGCCATGCAGGCATGTTTAAATCCAGGCGAGGAAGTGATCATCCCAGAGCCTTTCTATGCCAACTATAATGGATTTGCCTGTTCGTCAGATATCGTCGTGAAGCCTATTATGTCTTACATCGACAATGGATTTGCATTGCCACCGATAGCGGCATTCGAGGAGGTGATTACTGAAAAAACAAAAGCAATTATAATATGTAATCCTAATAATCCAACGGGTTATCTTTACTCGCGTGAAGAACTCGAGGCGTTAAAGGAACTGTGTCTCAAATATGATCTTTTTCTTTTCTCAGATGAGGCTTATCGTGAATTTTGCTATGATGGGAAGGAATTTATCTCGCCTATGCATCTAGCTGGTTTGGAACAGCATGTTGTTATATTCGACACGGTTTCAAAGCGCTATTCTGCATGTGGTGCACGCCTGGGATGTTTATTAACGAAGAATAAAGAACTTTATAACGTGGCCTTGAAATTTGCGCAGGCACGACTAAGTCCGCCAGCAGTGGCGCAGATAGCCGCTACAGCTGCAATTGATACACCAGACAGCTATTTTGAAGCTGTATCCAAAGAATATACTGCACGTCGGGATACTTTAGTAAGTGGACTAAACAAAATAGAGGGTGTCTACTGTCCCAATCCAGGTGGCGCATTTTATGTTGTCGCCAAACTTCCTATTGATGATGCAGATACCTTTTGCCAGTGGATGTTGGAATCATTTTCTTATGAGAATCAGACCGTCATGCTGGCTCCTGCTACAGGTTTCTATAGCACACCTGGCGCAGGGTATAATGAGGTACGCATGGCCTATGTCCTTAATCAAACGGATTTAATAAATGCTTTGCGGTGCATAGAAGAGGGTCTGGCGCAATATCCTGGTCGAACCTTATAGTTCCTGTTATACTGTAGATGTAGCAAAAAAATCCTGTGATGTTACTTATCACGGGATTTTTTTTGCTGCAGATCATAATTTATCGGCTTTTTAGTCGGGATGGTCCTACTTTTGAAAAAACACAGACATAAACACAAAATATTATATATCAATACCTTAGCAAACACAAAAAGGAAGCTACTCGCTTATTTATCCGACAATAGCAACTCGCAGATAAAACAATTTCGTTGCTAATACGTTATTTATTGTAGTAGTAACGATTTAAAAGAAATAGTATGGATAAATTGAAAAAATTTGAGTTGATGGAAAAAATTGTACGCGAATTGGAAGACGTACGTAACAGTCAACAAGCTGTATTAGAAAAAATCGGCAAAATCGAGGTTGACAACATTGAGCTTGGCGACAAAAACATCGAGAAAGTCCTTCCGGAGATCTACCAGCGTACTGCAAATAATTCGGATGCGATCAGGGATCTGTTAGCATCTTTTCAAGAGACGACAGAGGATTTCGGAGAAAAGAACAACGTAGAAAAATTGAAAGAACAACAGCAGATCAATAGTGTAAAATAATCGATCTGTTTAGACAATTGACAACAAAAACGGGCTGTACATTTGAATGTGTACAGCCCGTTTTTGTTCTGAAAGCTCTGTTCTCAAAGGTCACCAAGAGCTTTCATCCCTTTTGATGATTCTACGGAACCATGAAAGTTTTATTTGTTGTCTACCGTCAACCTACTAAAGGTTGCTCTTATCCGCTCTCCTTTTTTCATATTGACTGACGACAAAAGCGAGTTGTTCTTCTTGATTCATATCTGAATTGTCCAAGACTATTGCATCCTCAGCCTGACGGAGGGGGCTTTCGGCGCGAGTACTATCAATATGATCCCGATGGGCTAGGTTTTCCATGACTTCAGCCATAGTCACTTTTTCGCCCTTTGCAGTCAGCTCCAGATAACGGCGCTCTGCACGGACAGATGGATCTGCTGTCATGAAAATTTTCAGATCTGCATCTGGGAACACGGTGGTACCGATGTCCCTGCCGTCCATAATGATATTACGTCTCTTTCCTAATTTCTGCTGCTGCGCGACCAAAGCAGTACGTACTGCTTTCAGGGCACTCACTTCGCTTACCATATCCGAGATATACATTTGCCTGATTTCATCGGAGATATCTTCGTCATTCAAATGAATCTCTGTCTTCTCAGTATTGGGGATAAAGTCGATATGAATATCCTCCAGTGCTTTATCAATGGCAGCACTGTCGTCCAAATCAATTTTATTTTTCAGCAGATACAAGGTGACTGCACGATACATCGCACCGCTATCGATAAATACAAATTTTAAGTGTTTGGCTAATGCTTTTGCTAACGTGCTCTTTCCGCAGGAAGAAAAACCATCGATAGCGATTATAAAATTATGGCGACTTGTCATTTTCTAAATATTTCCCCCTATTATTACCCCAGGCTTATTGACGAGCGGTACCTTCGAAAGATTAGAATCAACAATACTCTCTGGCAGAAAAATATACTTCTTGTCGTAAATCACGCCATCAATGTAGTAACTCAACCAGTATTCATTGGTCAGCCCAAAGACCTGCTTATCGATCGCTTCGATTTTAGCAAAGGAAGAAGCGGCTACATCTCCTACAAAATGTCTCAATATACTGGTTTTCACTTCTTGCCCATCTTTGACTCCATACCCTTTGGAGGTGACCAATACGTTTGTCAACCCAACAGACTTCTCATTTATCAGGTATACCTTCCAGTCTTGTAAGGTAGGTGTATCGCCTTCCAAAACTACTGAAATCAAGATATCTTCAACGATATTCTCCGGGAGGTCTTTTTTCATTGAAATAATTTGTTTTTAAATAGTAATGAAGCTATCATGAGCTGTTTATTTCCATTAACGAGGAATGTGCTCATGATGGTTTCATTGAAATAATGTGTTTTTTAATGGTAATGAAGCTATCATGCCCCTGTTACTCATTTCAGAGCCTATTTAGACTTCATCTCGTAAATTTAAACAGGCTCTCTATTTTAAATGCTATGAAAGTGTCTAAAAATCTTACTTCTTTGCTGCTGTTTTCTTTGTTTTTACTGCTGCAGCCTTTTTAGGTGCTGTCTTCTTAGCTCCAGCTTTGGTGGCCTTACCTTTCGGCGCATCTGCTTCAGCCCATTTGAGCACATCTTCATACGTGATGCTTTCAACTTCGGTACCTTTAGGTATTTTAAGATTTTGCTTTCCAAATCTCACAAAAGGTCCCCAGCGACCATTCTCGATCTTTGCGTCTGGATTTTCGTCAAATATACGAATCACCTTCTCCTTATCCTTTTGGCGCTTGTCCTTAATAATTTCAACGGCTTCGGATTCAGTCACATCATGTGGATCTTTTCCCTTAGGCAATGAATAAAATGCGCTATCATGACGAATGTATGGTCCAAATCGCCCAATTGCGACCGTCATATCTTTTTCTTCAAACTCTCCTACTTTCTTTGGTAGTTTGAACAATTCCAAAGCATCTTCAAAAGTGATTGTCTCGATCATCTGCCCTTTTCGTAAGGAGGCAAATCGAGGTTTCTCTTCATCATCAGCACTCCCAATCTGAACTAATGGTCCAAATCGACCAACGCGTACTGTCACTGGCTTTCCGCTTTCGGGATCTACACCTAAATCACGTTCGTGGGTAGCCCGTTCGGCATTCTCCAACGTATCCTGCACCTCACTGTGGAATGGCCCATAAAATGCTTTCATCATCTCGGTCCATTCGGTAAGTCCTTGGGCGATATCATCAAATTCCTTTTCGACCTTAGCGGTAAAATGGTAGTCTACGATACCTTTAAAGTGTTCAACTAAAAAGTCATTCACAAGTACACCGATATCAGTGGGGAACATTTTTGACTTTTCTGCTCCTGTTACTTCTGTCTTGGTAACGGTAGTGATCTGTGCATTCTCTAATGTCAGGAATTGGTAATTTCGCACTCGTCCATCGCGATCCTCTTTAACAACATAACCGCGATTTTGGATAGTTGAAATGGTCGGCGCATAGGTAGAGGGGCGGCCAATTCCCAATTCTTCTAATTTTTTAACGAGAGATGCCTCCGTATAACGTGCTGGTGGTCGCGAGAAGCGTTGAATTGCATTCATCGTCTTCAGCTGTACTTGCTGCCCATTCTCTAGAGGAGGCAGCAATGCATTAGCAGCGTCATCGTCTACACTTAGGTCATTATCTTCGTCTGTAGACTCCATGTAGACTTTTAAAAATCCATCAAACTTCATCACCTCTCCAGCGGCAACAAGTAGTTCTTGTCTGGTGGAGACAGTAATCTTTGCAGTAGTTTTCTCAAACTCAGCTTCACTCATCTGAGAAGCAATAGCCCGTTTCCAGATTAATTCGTACAATCTTGTTTCAGAAGCATCACCGTCAATGGTGTGTTCGGAAAAATAGGTTGGACGAATAGCCTCATGCGCTTCCTGCGCACCGGCAGCTTTTGTCTTATATTTTCTTAATTTATGGTATTTCTCACCATAAGCTGTAGTAATCTCTTTTTCTGCAGCTTGTATAGCTGTGTCGCTCAAGTTGACGGAGTCTGTACGCATATAGGTGATACGTCCTGCTTCATAGAGCCGCTGTGCGACCTGCATAGTCCTTGCTACTGAGAAACCCAGTTTACGACTGGCTTCCTGCTGTAACGTAGACGTTGTAAAAGGAGCTGAGGGGCTTCTCTTCGTCGGGCGTTTCTCCAAAGAGGATACTGAAAATGCAGCACCGATACAATCTCTGAGAAACTTCTCGGCATCGACTTCTTTTTCGAAACGTTGCGGCAATTCAGCCTTAAATTGCTCTTTTCCTTTTCCAGTCGCAAAGATTGCCACAATTTTAAAGGATGCTTCGGCTTCGAATTTGTTAATATCCCGTTCTCGCTCTACAATCAACCGGACAGCGACCGACTGCACACGCCCAGCAGACAGGGAGGGCTTCACCTTACGCCACAGTACTGGAGACAGTTCAAATCCTACCAATCTATCCAACACGCGTCTTGCTTGTTGCGCATTGACCAAATTATAATCTATGGAACGTGGTGTTTCAATCGCCTTTAAGATGGCCGGCTTAGTGATTTCATGAAAGACGATCCGTTTCGTATTTTGTTCTTTTAGTCCTAAAGTCTCATATAGATGCCATGAAATAGCTTCTCCTTCGCGGTCCTCATCGGATGCTAACCAGACCATTTCGGCCTCTTTTGCTAATTTCTTTAACTCACTGACTACTGCCTTTTTATCTGAAGGCACCTCATACTTCTGTTTGAAATTATCTTCGGTATCAATCGCGTCATCCGTCTTCACCAAATCCCGGATATGTCCATAACTGGACTTTACCAGGAAGTCTTTACCCAAATAACCTTCAATCGTTTTTGCCTTCGCAGGCGACTCTACTATGAGCAAATTTTTAGCCATCTATATTTATTGATTTCTGCAAATAAAAGTATTTCTTTAAGAACTGACAACTGTTCTTGTTATTATATTGGAGCAAACTTATAAAAAAATCTGATTTTATTATTGTAAAAATAATACATCTAAGAGGTAAAATCCTGCAAATATCACCGAGGCAACTCCATTTGTGGTCATAAAAGCCCGTCCGACCTTGCTGAGGTCAGTAGCACTTACTATCCGGTGCTGATAGATCAGCAAGGAAGCATAGAATGCTAGACCGATATAATAAAACCAGCTTACATGCATGTATAGAACGGGCAACAAAACAAATATAAAGGATATGACGTGTAACAACTCGGATATCCGTAGTGCACCATTTGTACCGAAGCGCACGGGAATGGATTTTAACTGATTGGCTCTATCAAATGCTTCGTCCTGTAGGGCATAGATGATATCAAAACCACCTGCCCAAGTCATCACTGCAATACCGTAAAATACAGGAACAATGTGAAACTGTCCGGTAACAACCAGGTATGCACCTATAGGTGCCAATCCCAATCCTGCCCCAAGTACCAAATGACACAGGGGGGTTACCCGCTTTGTATAACTATAAAAGAGGACGACAAAAAGCGCAATGGGTGACAAATAGAAGCATAACGGATTGATAAAAAAAGTAGCGCCTACAAAGATCAAGCAATTGACAATGGTAAATAACAATGCCTGATTGGCGCTGATACGTCCGGCAGGAATGTCACGTGTACTGGTCCTGGGATTACGTGCGTCAATATGACGATCAAGGTATCTATTAAAAGCCATAGCAGCATTACGTGCGGTCACCATGCAGACCAACATTAGGATCAATTTAATCCATTCAAAAGGATGTGAAGTGGTCTTAACAGCCAAGAAGAAACCAATTAACGCAAAGGGGAGTGCAAATACACTATGGGCAAACAGGACTAATGAAAAATACTTCTTCATACAGATACAGACGCTACGATAAATTTTCCAATTCAGGCATTACAAACCGTCCATTGATATCATCAATCGTTGCAAGAATATCCTCACAACCTGTCTTGTACTCAGCAGATGTTAAAAAATGCGGCGGGATCTCTTCAAACCATGCTAGGAGGGCTTTTCTAAATTTAGCAATATTGACATCAGACTTGACCGCAGACTGCTTATCAGCCTTTGTAAATACCAGCATAAAAGGGATACCACATTCGCCCAACCAGCAGCAAAACTCCAAATCTATTTTCTGAGGTTCCAACCGACTATCAATCAAAACAAATACGCATTGCAGATTTTCGCGGCGGGTCAAATATCTACGGATAAATTTTTCCCATTCCGAACGATTACTTTTCGAAGTCTTTGCAAAACCATATCCGGGCAAATCCACTAAAAACCAATCATCATTAATAATAAAATGATTGATCAATTGTGTCTTTCCGGGCTTTTGAGATGTCTTAGCCAGTCCTTTTCTATTCACCATTGCATTGATCAATGACGATTTGCCTACATTAGAGCGTCCAATGAAAGCATACTCAGGAAGCTTAGGTTCTGGAAGTTTATCTACTCTTGTATTACTACAAATGAATTCAGCTTTTTTTACTTGCATACCGCAAAGGTATGATTAATTGCTTGGAAAATTAAACTTGGTATCTCGCACACTGCGTTCTGGGACTGCTGCGTGCCTGAGGCTTCGTATCCACCCTTTTAAAGCCTCATCTAAACATGCCCTGTTTAATTTATAAACATTTTCTGATTGTAGGATTAATTAGCTTATTTTAGCTGAAATAATATAATAGACATGCTTGACATTCAAAATATAGTCAAACAATATGCTGACCACAAAGCCTTAGATGACGTTTCCTTATTTATACCGGCAGGTAAGATTTTCGGTCTATTGGGTCCGAATGGCGCTGGTAAGACATCACTGATCCGTATCATCAATCAAATAACCGCCCCAGACAAAGGGCAGATCCTATTTAACGGTGAGATCCTCAATCCCAACCATATCGGTGACATCGGATATTTACCCGAAGAGAGAGGTTTGTACAAGAAGATGAAGATTGGAGATCAGATGCTGTATCTCGCACAATTAAAAGGTCTCACAAAGGCACAGGCTGTACACCAGATCAGATATTGGTTTGAAAAACTACATATCGAATCCTGGTGGGACAAAAAGGTGGAAGATCTGAGTAAGGGAATGCAGCAAAAAGTCCAATTTGTTGCAACGGTAGTTCATGAGCCAAAATTAATCATACTGGATGAACCATTTTCGGGATTTGATCCTGTCAATGCGCAGATCATTCAAGAGGAGATCTTGGAGCTCAATCAAAAAGGGGCGACCATCATTTATTCTACCCATCGGATGGAGACAGTAGAGGAGCTGTGTGATAATATTGCGCTGATCCACAGGTCTAAAAAAATCCTTGACGGATCCGTCAAGGAAATAAAAGAGAAATATAGGAATCAGACCTATACGGTCCAATACGATACGGCAGCCGGTCCATTGGACAATGAGCTCCTCTATGAAATCATCAAAAACACGGATATGCAGGAGACTTCCAAGGAAATGACGATCAAGCTACATGAAGGGATCAAACTCAATGATACGCTCTCCTACCTGATCCCCCGCATCAATATTCATCAGATTATCGAACAAATCCCATCCATGCAAGACATCTTTATCGAGCACGTCACGCTTTCCCAACAACCCCACCACACTCATGAATAAGGTCTTATTGATTATAAAACGCGAGTATTTCTCCAGAGTAAAGAAAAAAAGCTTCTTACTGCTTACTTTTCTGGTCCCTTTGTTCTTTATCGGCATGTATGTCATGGTATTCTACCTCACAAAGAAGAGTTTTGAGGATTCCCATGCCACGGTATATGTGATCGATCAGGAGCAGCACACAGGGGATCAACTTAAAAGCAATAAGAATGTGACCTTCATTGTCTCTTCCCGTTCACTAGCTGAGCAACGGAAAGAACTCGATCCTGAAAAGGACAACACCGGTATTTTGATAATACCGAAGGATTTCTATCAAAACTCAAGCATTGAATACCTCACTGTTGGCAAATCAGGAATTGCGACCCAGTCTGAAATAGAAAGTCAATTAAAACAGATCGTCCGAAACTACGAGTATACAAAGGCAGGCATCAACATCCAAAAATTGGATAGCATCAGTCCTGAGATTCATCTTGTCGCTAAAGAGCTGACAGAGACAGGGGCCGAAAAGACTAGTCATACAGAGGTAGCCATGGGAATTGCGATGGCCTTATCCATTTTGATCTACATCTCCCTGTTTCTATATGGCGCTCAGGTCATGCGTGGGATTATTGAGGAGAAAAGTAGCCGAATCGTAGAAGTCATCATTTCTAGTGTCAAGCCCTTCCAGCTCATGCTTGGAAAGATTATAGGTATCGGTATGGTGGGGCTTACCCAATTTATTCTGTGGCTTATCCTTACTTTTTCGCTGACTGCGCTGGCCACATCCACCATTATGTCTAGAGCAGATCTGAGCAGTGCCGTAAGTAGTCAACCGAATGGACAGCAGGCATCCGCGTTGAGCCAATCGGGCTTTGATCTTGAGGGTGCGATGCAATCTATCAACTTTACGGAGCTGATCATTTGTTTCTTTGTATTTTTCATCGGTGGCTATCTGCTGTACAGCGCCTTATTTGCCGCTGCAGGATCGGCTGTAGAGAGTGAAACGGAGGCTTCCCAATTTACCATGCCTATCACAATGCCGCTACTCCTTACTTATATCCTTTCTTTTGGTGTATTGGTCAATGATCCGAATGGTCCGGTCGCCACGTGGCTAAGTTTTATCCCCCTCACCTCCCCCATTGCGATGTTGGTCCGCATTCCATTCGGGGTGCCGATGTGGCAAATCATCGTGTCGGCCTTACTGCTCATCGGAGGCTTTCTCTTCACCACATGGGTGGCAGCCCGTATCTATAGGGTGGGTATACTGATGTATGGCAAGAAAGCGAGTTTCAAAGAAATGATCAAATGGTTCAACTATAAACGATAAAAAAGAATGGAGGGGATTTGAATGAATCCCCTCTCTTTTTAAAATCTCATACTATATCCTAATGAAATACGGGCAAAGGGATATGTCTTATCCAAATCCGGATAATCTTCAAACTCTCCTTCTAGGCGATAATATCCCGAATTAATATTCAGCGAGAGATCCTTGTAAAACCTAAACCCAAAATCACCAGCAAATGTATGCAAATAATAGGTGGAGGCATTACCGCTTTTCTCCCAAGTGTAGGAATACCCACCGTTATAAGCTGCTGCAATCCTAAATCTTCCGAAGAGGTTCAGCTCCGAGTCAAACTTAACAGAAAACCCTGACCCATAATTATAATTTCGGCTTTCGCCATAGAGAAGATGTGGATCAGGTATTGCGGAGAGCAAGACAAGCCCAGCTCCAAGAGCAGTTTTCAGTCGACTCTTTCGCCCGAGATCAAAGGTAGACAGCACATTGTAGTTGACACTCTGTCCACCATAAAAGAAAGCTTCATTATAAATAAAGTCGTAATTGGCCGTGATCGTCCCATAATGTTTCCCTGGTAGCTTAATAGTGAGTGGCTCGCCAAAAAGTACGCCATAGGCATTGACCGAATTAACAAAGGAGCTGTCATCGCCTCCCACTTCCAAATTAACAAAAAACTCTTCAAAGGGTTTCTTGTACTCACTATCGCCCGCAGAGTAAAGAATCCGCAACCTGCCGTAAGCTGCATTCTTCCCTCTATCCAACAGATTGGAAACCTTGGTATCGAACCTTCTGATTTCCATGTCGATTTCCGCAGTGATGATAGAGGAATCGGCCAGATTTCTCTTTTCATATTTTCCCCACTTGCCATCGATTAGCCTATTCAACCCATTGACGGGATTGACTAAAAACGCGACCACCTCATTCACCTGCTTTTGAAGTCCATCCGCTGGTTTGGCTAAAATATTATTCGCAATCCGATGGGTCATTTCTCCTAAGACGATCCCGCCATATGTCGTATTGACCAAATCATTAATAGAGGGTGCTTGGGTCTCTCCGCCTGTCTCCCAGATGTAGCTCCCAGCAAAGGTGGCGATAGATGAGGACATAAAGGAGTAACCGTTGCTCCGGAAGGCGTTAAAGTACAGCTGTCCATGGTAAGGGTGCGCAATCTGATTAGTCATGAACTCGTTGTCATCCCATTTCCAGGCACTCATGCGCTGGTGATCCAAAAAATTCTGAAAGGTAATATGGGAATAGGGATCCTTGCGAACAAAGTAATTAAAGGATGCCGGAAAGGCCTGCGTCAAAGTCCATTCAGAGGCCGCTCTCCAAAAGTTTTTCTTGCTCTCGTATATCGTATCGATATAATTGGGCAAGAGCACGCTATCCCTAAGTGTTTTCTGACGCTTCAACTCGCTCCACGTACTATCGCCCAATTGTGTAGCAAGTGGAAATTCTTGTGCTATACTGGCTGGCTGATACTGCAAAAGTGCCGCGATCACAATAAGGGTATAAAATATTTTTTTATAGCTTCTTACATTCATAAACTTGTCACTAAGTGTACAAATTTAAAAACAAATCTAAATGACAAAGGTGCGATTGCCCAAACAACCGTTATAGAGGAATCAACAAAAAGCCCCATTTTTTAATAAAAAATGGGGCTTTTTGTTTGTGTAACGACTGTCTTATTTCAGATTGTCTCTGTATACAGTTGCTTTTTTAACTTCTTTTTGAATGTCTTTTCTTGACGAATCAAAAGATAATAATTTTTCGTAGTCAGCAATCGCTTTGTTATACGCATCTGTAGCTGCCGCTTTATTATAATTGGCAGCTCCTGAAGTACCTACCAAAATACCGAGGTCGCGGTAAGCGATGGCTCTATTTTGATACAATTTAGCATCGCTAGTGTTTAGGGCGATAGCCTTAGAATAGTCTTCGGTAGCCGTTTTTAACAGTTGCTCACGATTGGCATTCGATAATTTAGAGTCCGCTTGTACCGCTAGATTATTGGTAGCTTTTGCTTTGTAATAATAAGCCGTTCCGTGTTTGGCGTCCAAAGCAACCACCTTGCCAAAGGTATCAGCGGCCTTTTTAAAATCGCCATTATGAAACTGCGAGTATCCGAGCATATACAGGACATTTGGATCATTGCTTTCCTTTGGGAGTGCTTTTTCCAAGTGTGTAGCAGCACCTTTAAAATCGCCATCTAATAGTGCCTTCTGCCCTAAGCGGACATTAGGATTACTATGTTCCTGTTCCTTTTGCTGCGCATTAGCGCTAAGAGCAAAAAAAGCCATTGCCAAAGTTGCTAATCCTAACTTGGCATTTTTCAAAGTGATGTTTAAGAAATTAAGTCTCATATATATGTAAATTATCAATAAGCTTCGTATGAAATATCTGATCTATTCTTTTTAATACGAATCAGTATTAAACGGACATTTCATATCTAATATTATTTCGTTAAAAAAAACGGGATCTATGCACTACACACATCTGCCCCCACTAATAGAGTAAAAGTCATTCAAATAGTTTAAAGCTGCAATCAGAAGTTATGCACATTTCCACATTCTGTATTTCTAAACTACTATCTATAACATTTAAACATGCAATCTTAGTATACTTACTTCTGGTTTTCCAAATATTTTCTATGACAAAGATATACCATGGACTGCCTTTTTTTCAGTTCTATGAATATGTGTATAGCACAAATAGTACCAATTTGAATCTTGGCACTACGCTTGCACACTAGAATTAGAAGATTTTTTCTAGTTTTAAAACGAATACACCTGACAGCCTGTCTGTTTAGACCCTTAACAATATCATATGAGCAAATTCGAACCCTTTGATTTCAATCAAGCGATTCCTATCATAAATGAAGACACTGAATTTTTTCCATTATTATCCCAACAGGATGAGGATGAAATGAGTAATGCCGATATTCCTGAAATATTGGCCATCTTGCCGCTACGTAATACTGTCCTATTCCCCGGAGTGGTGATTCCGATCACTGTGGGTCGTGATAAATCTATCAAACTGGTTAAAGATGCCTATAAAGGTGACAAAACCATTGGTGTGGTCTCTCAAAAAGACATGACCATAGAAGACCCCAGTTTTGAACATCTGAATAAGGTGGGTACAGTAGCCAATATCATCAAGGTATTGCAGATGCCTGATGGTAATACAACCGTCATTATACAGGGTAAGCAACGATTTCGATTGAATGAAGTTGTGCAATCTGACCCGTATCTAAAGGCTAAAGTCGAACGCTTTAAGGAACAAAAGCCAAAAGTCAACAAAGAATTCAAGGCGCTGATCTCTTCTATAAAAGAATTAGCACTACAGATCATTCAGCTCTCTCCGAACCTACCGAGCGAAGCTGGTATCGCGATCAAAAATATTGAAAGTCCTACTTTTCTGGTCAACTTCATTGCATCCAACATGAATGTGGAGATGGAATCCAAGCAAGAGTTATTGGAAATGAAGGATTTTGACAAAAGAGCTAGACAACTTTTGGAATATCTGACGACAGAAATCCAATTACTGGAACTCAAAAATCAGATTCAAAATAAAGTGCGAGTGGACCTCGATAAACAACAACGAGACTATTTCCTGAATCAACAGCTGAAAACCATACAAGAAGAACTTGGTGGAAGTACACCTGATCTGGAATTGGAAGAGCTGAAGAAACGGGCCCGGACAAAGAAATGGCGGGATGATGTAGCAAAACACTTTAACAAGGAAATTGAGAAATTAGCGCGCATCAATCCAGCGGCGGCAGATTACTCTGTGCAGCTGAATTATCTGGAGTTGTTATTGGATCTTCCATGGGGTGAACACACGAAGGATAATTTTGATCTGGCTCGCGCCCAGCGTGTACTGGATAAAGATCATTATGGATTAGATAAGGTCAAGCAACGTATTGTAGAATACCTAGCGGTATTGAAGCTTAAAAATGACATGAAGGCTCCTATTCTATGTCTTGTAGGCCCTCCGGGAGTTGGTAAAACCTCTCTTGGCAAATCGATTGCGAAAGCATTAGGTCGTAAATACACCCGTATGGCCTTAGGCGGCATAAGGGATGAAGCTGAAATCAGAGGTCACCGGAAGACATACATCGGTGCAATGCCAGGCCGCATCATCCAATCTTTAAAGAAGGCGGGAACATCTAATCCCGTATTTGTTCTGGATGAGATTGATAAGATTGGAGCTGACTTCAAAGGAGACCCGTCTTCAGCTTTGCTAGAAGTACTTGATCCGGAGCAAAATACAGCCTTCTATGATCATTATGTGGAAATGGACTTTGATCTATCTAAAGTCATGTTTATCGCTACGGCCAACTCATTAAGCGGGGTACAACCAGCGCTATTAGACCGCATGGAGATCATTGAAGTCAATGGTTATACAATCGAAGAAAAAATAGAAATTGCAAAAAAACACCTGCTTCCGAAACAGCGTGAGATGCATGGCCTGCAGACGAAAGATGTAGCGATCCGTCCCAAAGTAATTGAAAAGATCATTGAGGATTACACAAGAGAGTCGGGCGTCCGGGGTTTGGAGAAAAAGATTGGATCTGTGGTAAGGGGCATTGCGACTCGTATCGTGATGGAAAAAGAATACAATCCCTCGGTATCGGAAACGGAGGTGGAAGAGATATTGGGTGCGCCTATCTTTGATAAAGATATGTATGAAAATAACGATGTCGCGGGAGTCGTCACAGGACTGGCCTGGACCTCGGTGGGAGGTGATATTCTGTTCATTGAATCCAGCCTCAGCCCAGGCAAAGGTAAATTAAGCCTGACTGGTAATCTAGGGGACGTGATGAAGGAGTCTGCAAGTATAGCAATGGCCTATCTGCGTTCACATGCGGAAGACTTTGGCATTAACTACAAGGTTTTTGATCAATGGGATGTCAATATACACGTTCCTGCTGGTGCGACCCCTAAAGACGGTCCTTCTGCTGGAGTCACGATGCTGACAGCTCTGACGTCTCTGTTCACCCAGCGGCAAGTGAAAGCGAAATTAGCCATGACCGGAGAGATCACACTACGAGGGAAAGTATTACCTGTGGGCGGTATCAAGGAAAAGATTCTTGCGGCCAAACGTGCCAATATCAAAGAGATCATCTTGTGTAAATCGAATCAGAAGGATATTTTGGAAATAAAAGAAGATTATGTAAAAGATCTGCATTTTCACTATGTAACGGAAATGGCTGATGTAATAAAACTTGCGCTTTTGGACAAAAAAGTAAAGAATGCCAAACAATTGGAAATAGGTTAAAATAAGGAATCCCTGAAGCGGGGAGCATCAGGGATTCCAACCAATTATTAACCTAAATAATGAATTTTTATCTTCATTTTCACTATACTAAACGGTCCGGTACATGTATTATTGTTTAGCTGACAAAATATGATTACTTCGATCGGAATAGTTGCAATAGCAATGCTGCGGTCAATATAAAACTCATTGCAAACCCAATCCAAGAGAACAGGGGGATTCCCCAGAGCAGATACCCAATGCGACCATGAGCCATAATACTGGATCCGACACCAAATGTCATCGCTAATATCGAAAGGATCAACTTGTTACCTAATCGATGTAAGATGATCTGGAAGCTATCAAACTCCTTAATATGGTGATTTAGAAGGATCTTATCATTCTTTACCTTGTCCAATAGATAAGTGAGATCTTCTGGAATATCCCCCATCACTCCTTTGACAAATTTTGCTTTCTCTAAAATCTGCTTCTTGATATTACCCGGGGATATTTTTTCTTTGGCGATCTTATCTGCAAAGGGCTGAATACTCTTAGGAATATTAAGATCGGCATTTAATTGACGTCCTACACCCTCCAACAGAATAACTCCACGCAATAAGATGTAAATAAAATCAGGCATCAAAATGTGATTATTCTGCAATATATTGTTGACCATTCTCATCATAGCCGAGACCTCCAAGTTTGCCAACGAATTCTGTTCCAATAATTCGAAAATCTCGTAAGCATCCCTTTCTAATCTTCGTTCATCTTCAATGTGGTGCACTACGGCTAGCTTCTTAATATTCCGGATCAGATCCCTCGCATCCTTCATCAAAAAATTGAGGACCATCGATTCAATGACTGCTCTATCCTGTGGAATCATAAACCCCATTGCACCAAAGTCAATAAATACGACCTGCCCTCGCTTATTCACAAACAGATTTCCGGGATGTGGGTCGGCATGAAAAAACCCATGTTCCAGGACCTGTTCCAGATAGAGATCTAATCCGCTCTGTACAATTGATTTGGGACTTATACCCATAGCAGATAGTCCGTCAATATCGTTAATCTTCACCCCTTCTATGTACTCCATGCAAAGTATCTCATCATCTGAATAGGCGCGGTAGATGGCTGGGACATAGATGTGCTGATTTCCTTTAAAATTATTTCGAAAGCGTTCGATATTGTTCAGCTCATTGATAAAAGATAACTCTCTCATTATGGAGCTTTCAAACGATAGAATGATCTGATACAGATTCATTTTATGAATCACTTCATATTTTTGTTCCAAGAATTTAGTCAGATCCTTTATAAAAGCCAAATCTGCGGTGATGGTCTCCCGGATATTACTTCTCTTGATCTTCAAGACGACTGATTTGCCGGATCTTAACTGCGCTTTATATACTTGGCCTATCGAAGCAGCTGCTAGTGGCTGGGCCTCGATGTATTCAAAATGCTCGGCGATATCAATCTGAAAGTGTTCTTGCAATTTAGCCCGCACGTCCATCTCTTCTGGGGGCACATCATCCTGTAATTTTGACAGTTCGGCACGAAGATCATCTGCAATAATATCTTCTCTATTGCTGAGGAGCTGTCCCAATTTAATAAAAGTAGGTCCTAACTCTTCAATAGCCTGCCGCACCCGCACATTAAAATCCTTTTCAAATATTCGTTCGGTATGGCTATTCCAATGCAAGAGGCTATCGGGCACTATTGTATCAATATTGGTGCGTGACACTAACTCACCAAAACCATATTTTGATAAGATTTGTGCAATCCGACCAACCCTTTTCAACTTATACATACCGTATACCATATTTCTCGAATTCTATTATCGTCCAATTTAATTTAAAAAAACACAGGAAAGGTCTTAGACCTATAGAAAAATCCGCACCACTACTGCTTACCGCTGATGCTTCCATCCACCCCCAATACGGAGACTACCTTATCTCCTAACCTGGTGATATCAGACTTCAGTCCCACCATTACAGTGAGGGCATTGATTGGTGTATTTTGGATTTTGGTAAAGCTGTGGACATATCCTAGTTCGAGTCCTAGAAAAAAACCCTTAAACTTATAATCCGCCCCCACTCCCAATTTGGAAGAAATATTGAATTTTGATTTCTTTTCGATTTCGACAATAGACACTTCTGGTCTGACGATAGCGCGAGGTTCTAGAAAGAGTCCAAATCCCGGCCCTACATAAGCGTATGTGTTTAAACGGCGATACTGCTTGCGCATACCTGCAGACAGGCTGAGATTATAGAATGTTGCATCACCATTTTCTATCTTATAATTGGTGATACCATCTTCGATCTGTTGCTTATACCCAAATGAAAGCGTATACAGCACAGGCATCACATAAAAACGACTGTCTTTCAAGGAAATATCGAGTCCCATACTTCCGGAAAACTTCGGGGTCAATATATCTTTGGTCTTACCCATCGGAAATGCCATTCCTGTACCACCAAAATAATAGATCTTACGATAGTGAATGGTATCTGCACTAGATTGCGCAAATACAACAATACTGATCAATACTGATAGGATTGATAAAACTATTTTTTTTCCCATTTAAGTGTCTTATGTATATCAGAAAACATTTAATTGGGAAAAAAGTTTGCTTATTAACGTTATAAGAGCCTGTTAAAATTCAGCTTATAAAATTTAACAGGCGCTAAGAAACTATAAAAAATTACGGGCCTGCGGGCCTTGATTGAACAGGAGATCGATACTGCTCATATTGGGCATGAATCCCGTCCTGGCCTCAAATACCTGATAGTAAGGTTTCGGATTTTGAAGTAGGGTTTTATTCTTTGGGAGAAAAGAAGGCCGAAAATCCATTCCGTCAGGGTACGCCTTCTGGTAGTTGGTTGTCTCTACAATTGGCCTGCTAATCTTAAATAATTTCAGCAATAGAACCAACTGCTCTTGATTAAAATCAAATAGGAAATCATGCTTTTGCGTGTAAAACCGTGCAAAATCATCTTCATAGAACTCAAAATATGCTGAACTTCTATAGGCCGTCTGTATACTAAGCCAATGCAGTCTCTGCCAGTCATATTCGTAGTTTATGCGGATATCTTTCATGGCTACGTGATCTTTACGTCCGTGCACGATGGGAACCACCAGATCAAGCTTACCATTTGCTGTCGCTATACTGGTGCGTGTGCGATAAGTCTGCTTTGGATAATGTTCATACTTCTCCAATAATATAGGTAAGTCATGCTGTTGAACAACGTGAAAGTAAGAGACTGGCGGCAAGTAGCATGCAGGAAGAATGAGTTGATTGACCATAAAAATTGAAAATAGAGCTTTATTTTTAAGCAAAAGTAACTTAAATTAAGGATATTTGTGAAAAATAGCTTTTCAAGAAATACAGTATGAAGATAAGATTTTTGTCAGGTATACTTTTTTGCCTTTCGATACTACCCTTTTGGGTGTTATATGGGCTGTCTGACATCTTCTACTACCTCTTATTCTATGTTATTAAGTACCGAAAAAAGGTAGTTTTAACAAATCTGACGAATGCTTTTCCTGAAAAGACGGATCAAGAGCGGATGGTCATCGCTAAAAAATTCTACCGTTTCTTTCCCGACCTGATTGTAGAAGCGGTAAAAATGCGAACCATATCCTCCAAAGAAGTCATCAAACGCATTGAGCTCCTAAACCCAGAAGAGGTGTACCGTCACTTTGAAAAAGGAAAGGCGGTCATCGGTGTGACAGCCCATTACTGCAACTGGGAGCTGGGCATACATCGGGTGAGTTTAATGACTGACAACCCGGTCCTGATCATCTACAAACCACTAAACAACAAAGACTTCAACCATATATTCAACGCGATTAGAAGTCGATTTGGGGCTAGGATGGTACCTATGAAACAGATCTTAAGGCATATTGTCAAGCTCAGAAAACAGCCTCATATCAGCATGTTTGTAGCTGACCAGACACCTGTATATCAAGACTCCGACTACTTTTTAGAATTTTTGAACCAAGAGACCCTGGTTTACACCGGTACAGAAAGAATTGCCAGGATGACCAACGATCCCGTCGTCTTTTGCCATATCGGAAGAAAAGAAAAAAGAGGACAATATTACTGTAAATTTACTACTTTAGTAGAAGATGCTTCTCAATATGAAGAACACGAAATCACTAAGCTGCATAACCAATTTACAGCGGACATCATCCGTGAACAGCCTGAATATTGGTTATGGTCGCATAGGCGTTGGAAGCGAAAACGTAGAACGTAATGAATGATCCGAAAGTTGCCCTTGTCATATTAAATTGGAATGGAGAATTTTTTTTAGAGAAATTTTTACCTTCTGTATACAACAGTGCCTATCCGAATATTGAGTTTGTGATTGGGGACAATATGTCCACAGATGGATCTGTAGCATTTGTAAAGGAATATTATCCACAGATTACGATTATCCAAAATGATCAAAACTATGGGTTTGCGGGTGGATACAATAAGATTTTAGAGCAGGTTGAAGCTGATTATTACATCTTACTCAATTCGGATGTAGAGGTGACTGAAAATTGGATTGCACCGGTAATAGCAATGCTAGAGTCAAATCCCGAAATGGTCGCTGCGCAGCCGAAAATCTTAGCCTATCATGAAAAATCTAAATTCGAACATGCTGGTGGTGCAGGAGGATTTATAGACAGCTATGGATATCCCTTCTGTAGGGGGCGAATTATGGATGAGCTCGAATCAGACCATGGGCAATACAACGATGAGAAGGAGATATTTTGGGCTTCTGGAGCTGCTTTTTTTATTAAGAGTCACGCTTGGAAACATGTAAAGGGTTTTGATGCCGATTTTTTTGCGCATATGGAAGAAATAGATCTCTGTTGGCGCCTGAAGAAATTAGACTATAAGATAGGTTATTGTCCTCAATCTGTGGTGTATCATGTCGGTGGAGGTACGCTCAATACCAGTAATCCCAAAAAGACATACCTCAACTTTAGAAACAATCTGGTCATGCTTCAAAAAAATCTGCCGTTCTGGACCGCAGTATGGGTTATTTTTGCTCGTCTTTGGTTGGATCTAGCGGCGTTGCTTAAATTTCTAACCGAGAAAAAATTCAAGGATGCTTGGGCGATCAGCCGGTCTCATCAATACTTTTTCTTAAATATTTTCAAAACTGCAGAAAAACGTAGTGAACAAATCCGATTTGAGAATAAGAAGGGAATCTATAAGGGCTGCATCATTTGGGATTTTTTCGTGAATAATCATCGAAAATTCTCCGACCTTCCTGATAAAAATTTCGAATAGTGGCGTACCTTGTGACCATTCGTAAAACGCATAAAGAAGCATCGATCTGAGATAAACCTTTTTGATTTTAAAAAAGTAGTTCACTTGCTTTAAAGGCATTATTTTTCGTAATTTCGCTGGATATGTCAGCAGTTGAAATTCAAGAAAAAATAACAAAACTCACACAGGAACTGAATCACTACAATTATCAGTATTACGTCCTGGCGCAGTCTTTGATTTCGGATTACGATTTTGACCACAAGCTAAAAGAGCTTGAGGTGCTGGAATCGCAATATCCCCAATTTGCTGACCCTAACTCTCCGACGCAACGTGTGGGCGGAGATATTACCTCTAAATTCAACACCGTCAAACATCGATGGCCAATGCTTTCGCTTGGCAACACTTATAATCAGGATGAACTCCGGGATTTTGACCAGCGAGTGCGCAAAATTATAGGTGATGATTTTGAATATGTATGTGAATTGAAGTTTGATGGCCTGTCTATTAGCCTCACCTATCAGAATGGCAAGCTGGTGCAAGGGGTGACCAGAGGTGACGGCACACAGGGTGACGATGTCACAAGTAATATCAAGACCATCCGCAGCATACCACTCACCCTCCAGACAGCTCAATATCCCACGGAATTTGAAATTCGCGGAGAAATATTCATGCACAAGTCTGCCTTTTTAAGGCTGAATAAGGAGCGTGAGGACAACGGTGACCAAATATATGCCAATCCCCGAAACTTTGCTGCCGGAACAATCAAATTACAGGATTCGGCAGAGGTCGCCAAGCGTCCCTTGGATTGCTTTCTATACTTTCTGTACATGGAAAACCGCCGAAAAGAATTCAACACACATTGGGAGAGTCTGGAAGCGGTACGCAAATGGGGATTCCACGTCTGCGAACACACCAAATTATGTAGCAATATAGATGATGTATTCGCTTTTATTGACTATTGGGATATCGAACGTCATCACTTAAGCTATGAGATTGATGGTATTGTCATCAAGGTCAATGACTATGCGCAACAGGAAGAACTGGGTTTCACCGCTAAGAATCCACGTTGGGCAACCTCCTATAAATTTAAGGCTGAACGGGTAGAGACGATATTGAAATCTATCAGCTATCAGGTAGGACGTACTGGTGCTGTGACTCCCGTAGCCAATCTCCAACCTGTCCTATTAGCCGGCACAACGGTAAAACGTGCTTCCCTGCATAATGCAAATGAAATCGCAAGATTAGACCTGCACGAGCATGACACGGTATATGTGGAGAAAGGTGGCGAAATCATTCCTAAAGTAATAGCCGCTAACGTGGAAAAGCGACATGTTGGTGCTATTCCATTCTATTATCCGACGCATTGTCCAGAATGCCAGTCTGCGCTGATCCGTGAAGAAGGGGAAGCTGTACATTACTGTCCAAATGAAGATGGCTGTCCTCCACAGATCGTAGGTAAGATGCAGCATTTTATCGGGCGCAAAATGATGGATATAGAGGGTCTTGGAAACGAGACAATTGAAACCTTTTTCAAGAAAGGATTGCTCCGCAATGTTGTGGATATATATACCTTACAGGAGCACGAAGACGACTTACAACAAATGGAGCGCTTTGGACAAAAGTCCATCGACAATATGATCAAAGGGATTGAAAAATCGAAACAAAAACCCTTTGAAAAAGTTCTTTTTGCATTGGGAATCCGTCATGTGGGGGAGACAATTGCAAAAAAATTAGCTTTTTATTTTAAAAATATTGACGCGCTTACAGGCGCATCGGTTGAGGAGATTGCTGCTGTACCTGATATTGGTGGAAGGATTGCTGAGAGTGTGCACCATTATCTCCATACACCTGAACATATCGATCAGATCCAGAAGTTAAGAGCCTACGGTCTTCAATTTGCGATTGAAGAGCAGGAAGTGATATTAGCGAGCAGTAGTCTAGAAGGCAAGACTTTTTTAATATCAGGCGTTTTTGCGGATTTTTCGAGGGAAGAACTCACTACCCTGATCGAAAATCATGGTGGCAAAATGGTGAGCAGTATCTCGGCGAAACTTAACTATTTGGTGGCTGGAGATAAGATGGGGCCTGCAAAACTGGCCAAAGCGGAGAAACTTCAGGTTCCCATAATCAATGAACACGATCTACTGTCGCTGATCAAGGTCTAAACAAGTAACAGCATAAACAACATATAGCATATTATATTTAATAACATCTATTAATCAAAAACAACACAATGAACGAGCTTCACGGAGCAGGAGTTGCACTAGTCACTCCGTTTAATGCAGAAGGATCCATTGACTTTGAAGCGCTAGCACAACTGATCGAGCTTCAGATCAATGCGGGTATGAATTATTTGGTTTCTTTAGGAACTACAGGCGAAGTGGCTACACTTTCTAAAGAAGAACGAAAGCGTATCTGGGATTTTACTGCCAAACAGGTGAATGGCCGTATTCCATTGGTTGCGGGTATTGGGGGTAATCATACTGCAGAGATTGTGGATCAGGTTCAAGCATTTGATCACAGTGGTTACTGCGCAATTCTGTCGGTATCCCCCTATTACAACAAACCTACGCAAGAAGGTATCTATCAACATTACAAAGCTATTGCTGAAGCATCTAAGCTTCCGCTTATCCTGTATAATGTACCTGGTAGAACTGGGAGTAATATGACTGCTGCAACAACTGTACGCCTGGCTAAAGATTTTAAAAATATTGTTGGTATAAAAGAGGCTTCTGCCAATTTCGCACAATTCAGCAGTATTCTAAGAGATAAACCCGAAAATTTCCTATTGATATCCGGTGATGACCCCGCCACACTGCCCATGATGGCATTGGGGGCGGTGGGGATTATATCTGTCGTAGGCAATGCATATCCAGCAAAAGTCGCCGCTCTAGCCCAAAAATGTGCCGAAGGCGACTATACTACTGCTCGAAAAATCCATAGCGAGCTATTGGAAATTACAGATCTGTGCTTTGTAGAGGGCAATCCTTGTGGTGTCAAATATATTCTACAGCGCATGGGCATTGGCCAAGATTACGTCAGACTGCCACTCGTACCAGTAAGCCTAAGTGTGCAGCAGGCAATCGAACAAGAGATGAGAATCCTCCAATAACTCCTACCAGAGACGGTCAGAACAGTACGTACTTAGCTGCTAAGAAATAAAAAGGGAGATTTTGCAAAATCTCCCTTTTTATTTTTATGGAATCTGCTATATATCAAGTTTTCTATTTACTTTTAATTCAAGACATTGAACAACACGTATGGAAGCAAATGACATCTCTCCCAAAAGATCAGGATTCAAGAAATTCATCTGGATATTCCTCCTACTCCTCTTAGTAGTAGGATCGGGCACCGTTTATTATAAATACTATTTTGTATTCGGCGAAGGGGTTAAATCCGGTAAGCTCAATTTTGCAGTGAAGAAAGGAAACATCTTCAAGACCTACGAGGGGAAATTGATACAGGAGGGGATCGGTCAAGGAAAGACTGGGGGACTGGCGAGTTATGAATTTGAATTTTCGATCGTCGATGATTCGATCTTCCATGTCCTTGAACTGAATAGTGGCAAGTTCTTTGACCTCCACTATAAAGAATACCATGGCGTAATACCCTGGAGAGGCAATACGGTGTATGTGGTAGACAAAATTGTCAATATGCGATAACCTTAAAATGTCCCTATACAGTCCACTATCACATAGCCTGGTAGGGGATCGGATCCCGTAGCCTAAATGAAAAGCGAAGATCTTTCCCCTCTCGTCTGACCACTATATTCATCATCTTGCCCTCATCATCTGTCAACATGTGCTGTATTTGATCCAAGGTGAGTGCCCCAGCCTGTCTTTTATTAATACTGATGATTAAATCCCCCTTCATCAAGCCGGATTGTTCGGCGGGGGATCCTTTTCTGATGTTGGTAATGGAATAAGATGATTTCAACACAAACTTATATTGGAGATCATTCGTTTCAGCTTCATAGATAGGCTTACTCTTATTCAGATCCTGCGTTTCTTTAGGGATATTGACCCTGACCCAATCCTTGACCCAAGTGACTCCGTCATGTTTGATGTCGACCCCGCTCATATCTACTAAAAATGGCTTATTGTAATATTTTCCCTTTTTCAGGTATAAGGTCTGCGTAGGATAGTCAAAGATTACAGTAAATCTTCTTAGCAACTCGCTTCCTATGGAGCCTACTCTACCAGGCACCAATCGCGCAGACCGCAACGCGGAGCTATCCGGAAAGGAAGCTGTAGGAGTCGAAAATTTGAATTTCCCGATATGTAGACTGTGAATACGGCTCATTTTTCCGTGAATATCCCCGTTGAAACCTCTCCCGATAAATTCATCAATGTTGGGTTCATTCAACGCAAACCCAGAAACACGAGATGGAAAAACAAGGAGTGCATCGCTATTCCCCATATCGACGAGCATCTTAGCTTGAATAGGTGAATTTTTCAACTGTACAGTGGTCTCTATATAGGGCCTACTATTTTCGAGTTCGATCGGAAAGCTTTGGAATTTCTTAACCTTATTTTTAATCAAAGACGAGTTTCGATACAAGGTCATCCGTTGTTTGACATAGTCGATCTCAACAGGATAATCTTTAAAAAAATGACTTCCCAGGATGCCATTAACCGGAACACCAACATACGTCGAAAAATTAAATTCCTGATTCAGTACGACGTATATCGTGTGGGCCGTATCCAATAACTTCGCTCCTACCTCTAAGCGATTTTGTGTTGCTACTATTGCATCAATTCCATCATTCTCTCCTAAACCATTAAATTTTAACCTTCGTGGGTTTTTCAGTGATATGAGCTCATTCTCCATCCCAAATAGAATCGTCTCCTTAACACCGGTATCCAGCAAAAATGTAAGATCTACTCCATTGATCTTAATAGATACGAGGACGAGATTACGGATGTATCGAAAGGGAATAGAAACTCTATCCGCAGCATGATCAAAGTTAAAATGACTCTGACCCTGAGATGAAAGCGAATGCAAAATAAGTAATATGAAGACAAGATACCTCATATTATTGGAGACTAGGGTTTATAAATATTAGCTAACGCAAGTTAGAAGAAAAAACCAATTCGTCAAAGAAATTCAGATCTTTTAATCTCCTGTAAGGCCGAAGAAAAACAGTGTGCTATATCGGAAGCTATCAATCCTTCTTCCCCTCTTTTTTGCTTTGCTTGATCACCAGCTGCACCGTGTAGATATACTCCTAAAAGAGCAGCTTCTAGTGGCTCGTAGCCCTGCCCTAATAAGGAGGTCAATATACCAGTCAGTACATCACCACTTCCAGCTGTCGCCATTCCAGCATTTCCAGTCGAATTAAAATACAATCTTCCATCAGGACTGACAATCATAGAATTAGCTCCTTTAACCAAAACAATTACTTTATAAGTAGATGAAAAGATTTTCACCCGTTCTATTTTATCGAAGTCATCGCTCCACTTCCCTATCAATCTTTCTAGCTCTTTGGGATGTGGTGTCAGAATCGTATTTGGCGGTAAATGGGATAACAGGACATCTTCGGAAGCCAGATTGTTTAATGCGTCCGCATCCAACACCAGCTTGACATCTGCCGGGAGCGTAGTCATAAACTCAGCAAATGCTTGCTGAGTCCTAGGATCTCTGCCCATTCCAATGCCTACACCTACGACTGTATAGCTCTCTACATCTGGAAAGATGGTAATCACCTCTTCGCCCGGGTCCGTCAGGACCATCACTTCGGGAATAGCTGTCTGCAGGGTGGCATATCCACACCTAGGTAGATAAGCCGTACATAATCCACATCCAGATCGCATTGCGGCTAGACTACTCAGCACCATAGCGCCAACCTTACCATAGCTACCTCCTATCAATAATACATGTCCAAAGCTTCCTTTGTGCGCATAACGCTGCCTTGGTTTGACTAAGTCTGTAGCTACTTGCTGATCAACGTAGAAAGAAGTAGAGATTTGCGCATCCAACGCGGATGCTTCCAGTCGAATATCAAGCACCTCAAAACTATTGGTGAAGTCATGGTGGCCAGGAAGTAAAAGCGCCATCTTGGGTGTCTGAAAAGTATAGATTTTGGTCGGCTTCACCACTCGCGCGTACGGGTCACTTATCTGATCCGCCAGCAGTCCAGACGGCATATCAACAGAGAATATAAGATTGGGATGTGTATTTATACGATGAATAATCTGATCATATTCCTGCGCCAATGGACGAGAAAGACCAGTACCGAACATACAATCTATAATTATTTCATTATCAGAAAAATCAGGAATATTATCTAAATAAAAAAGTGATATAATATCTCTTATAAATCGCTTCTGGTTGGCTTCATTATCTTTGGAATATTGCCCTGCATCGAGGAGATAAACCTTTACTGACTCCCCGGCCAGCATCAGTAAACGGGCGATAGCCAGCCCGTCACCACCATTATTACCCCGTCCACAGACAATTGAAAAGATTCGTTTCGGACTGTTTATCAAATCCTTAAGTATGGCCTCCACCACACTGGAGGCGGCCCTTTCCATTAGTTCCAATGACGATATCTGCTGATCAATTAATGTCTGCCTGTCTACCTCAAGAAGCTGTTCCGCAGTTAATATCTTCATATATATAAAATAACCTTACTATCAAATACACAAAGAATTATGATAAAAAAATATTAATTAGCGAGGTAGCTGGTCTTGACTGTAATATTAGCAGTTTTGCTTCTGGATGTCGTATTAAAAGCGCCCCCATATGAGTACTCTTCATTATCATTCTGACCGGTGATCTGGAAAATACCAAGGTCAGCTTTGACTAGATCTCCAAGACTAGATCCCGCTTCTTTGGCGATATTATCCGCACGTTGGCGTGCATTGTTGGAGGCTTGAGAGATCAGTTCCAACTTGAGGTCCTCCAACTTGGAGTAGTAATAGTTGGGTGTATTTGAACTCAATTCCAAACCCTGCGAAATCAAGGTCGAGATCTCCCTGGAGGCCGCGTCTACTTTCTCCAGATTTTTGGATTCCACACTTACATTTTGGGATAGGCTGTATCCGGAAAATTGGTTGTAGCTTCGTCCATTTTCATCACTTGTATAGACAAAATCCTTGGTAATACTGACCGCATTAAACTGAATTTCGTCAGCTTTGATGCCCTGTTTGATGAGGAAGTCGCGAACAACTTCTCGATCCCTTGTCAATAGATCGGAGGCTTCACTCAGCTGCATCGATTTGCGACTATAAGACGCTGTCCACTTGACCAAGTCTGACTCGAAATCCTTCTTAGCATTTCCGGTCACATTAATCGTATTGGTACTCTTGAATTTATATTTATAAGCGCTGCCCAGCACTAGTCCGAAAATAACAATAGAGATTCCAGCGATAAGCGCGATAATGATATGATTTGTCTTCATAATAAAGATTGATTTTAACTTCCATAACATTGTTGCAAAAAACGTTCCATAATCCCCTCTATTTTAATTATCATTGAGGTATTATTCAAAAATCAAACTATCAATTCCATAATGAAACTCAGATTTTCACTTCTTACGTTACTTCTATTTACGACGGGTGCCTTTGCACAAAAAAAACCGATCGATCACAGCGTATACGACAGCTGGAGCAGTATCGGAGCAGCTAATCTAAGCCCCTCAGGTGCCTACGTTTACTATACGGTCACCCCACAAGAGGGCAACGCAACCTTTTTTTTGAAAGACAGTAAAAATAAAGAGATCTTAAGGCTCGATCGGGGCGCCGATCCTCAAATCACCAAGGACGAATCGTATTTGGTGTCGCTGATCAAACCTCGCTTTGAAGATACGAGGGCAGCAAAGATCAAAAAGAAGAAAGCGGACGATATGCCAAAGGACTCTATCTTCATATATGCGATACAAAATGGAAATGAATACCGATTTCCAAATGTAAAATCTTATCAGCTTCCGAAGGAACGCACTTCTTACCTAGCTTTTGTCTCGGATGTGAAAAACAAGCCTTCACAAGACACTACCCAAAAGAAAAAAGAAAAGGAAAAGATCATACCTACGCTTCACCTGCTCCATCTGGGGACAGGCGATACGACAAACTTTGCAGCGGTAGACCAATACCAGATAAACGATGCGGGCACGAAGCTTGTATTTTCGACAAAAGTAGATGAAAAGGACTCGCTTTCTACGGCATTTGGAGTATATTTATATGATATACAAACGAAACAGCTCACTAAAATAACAAAAGCAAAGGGTAGCTATAAGGGATTTCAATTTGACCAAAAGGGCAGTCAAGTGACATATTTAGGCGATCTGTCTAAGCCAAAAGCTTCCATAAAGGTGTTCAGTCTGTATCATTTCAGACCTGGACAGGATACCGCATCTGTACTGGTGAATTCTACCAGTGTCGGTATTCCACAAAACTGGTTGGTAAGTGGAGATGCAAACCTCAGCTTCAGTGACAACGGTGAAAAGCTATTTCTTGGACTGGCCCCCACTCCACGTATTAAAGACACGACTCTGGTAGACTTTGAACATGCTAAACTCGATATCTGGAGCTGGACGGACGACTACCTCCAGCCCATGCAACTCGCAAATCTGAAGCGTGATTTATCCAGAAGCTACGCTGCAGTAGTCTATCCAGGAAAAGGTCCAACAGTCATTCCATTAATAGACAACACGTTTTCCAGAGTTACATTCAGTGATTCTAAAAATGAGGAGTGGGCATTGGCCACGTCTGATTTTGGAAGACGCATCGCTTATCAGTGGAATACAGCCACTCAACAGGATATCTATGCAATCTCCACTATTAATGGTCAGAAAAAACTTGTAAAAAAGGACTTATCGGGGCAAGCATATCTCTCTCCTGACGGTGGATACATCCTTTATTTCGATCTCGACAACAGCAACTGGTACAGCTACAGCATCGCTACTGAATCTACTGTACAGCTAAACAATGGGGTACCAGTCAACTTTGCGGATGAAGATAATGATATGCCGGCAAAGCCTTCTGCATATGGTATTGCGGGATGGTCAAGTGATGGAAAATCGGTATATATCTACGATAAATATGATATGTGGAACTTTAGCCTGAACGGACAAGTCAAGCAGTTGTCGACGAATGGGCACGGTCGAGCTACGCAGACAACTTTTAGATACCTAGACCTGTCACCAGCACAGGATCGCAAATCTACATTTATAGACGCAAAAAAAGGCTACTACCTGACCGCTTTTTCGCACAAGACAAAGCAAAACGGTATATACAAACTATCGAGTAAGAAAAACAGAAATCCAGATGAAGTCTTGATGTCTCCATTCACATTCAAGCGTTTTGCAGCCTCTGAAGATCAAAAATCTATCCTGTACACAAAGGAGAGCTACGAAAGCAGTCCGAATCTGTATCTAGCAACAGACTTCAGGACCGAACTGCCTATTACCGATATCAATCTTCAACAGAAGGAATATAACTGGGGAACGGCCGAACTGGTACATTGGACTACGCCTAACGGATCTGCAGCAGAGGGTATCCTTTACAAGCCGGAGAACTTCGATCCGAATAAAAAATACCCGATCATCGCTTATTTTTATGAGAAACTATCGGATGGACTCTACACCTACCAAGCACCTGCACCGACGCCGTCACGACTCAATATTTCGTACTTCGTGAGCAATGGTTATCTGGTATTTGCACCGGACATCCAATATCAGGTCGGATATCCTGGTAAATCTGCTGAAGAGTACATCAACTCGGGGATGCAATATCTGGCGCAAAACCCGTGGGTAGATGCGACCAAAATGGGTATTCAGGGACAGAGCTGGGGAGGTTATCAGGTCGCCCACCTCATCACTAAGACGAATATGTACGCTGCAGCGTGGTCTGGTGCGCCTGTCGTGAACATGACCTCAGCATATGGTGGTATCAGATGGCAGACAGGTATGTCGCGTCAATTTCAATACGAAAATACACAGAGCCGATTGGGGAAAACAATCTGGGAAGACAGGGATCTATATCTAGAGAATTCCCCTTTATTCAATATGGATAAAGTCACTACTCCTGTAGTGATCATGGCAAATGACAATGATGGTGCAGTGCCGTGGTATCAAGGAATTGAAATGTTCACAGCGTTGAGAAGGCTACAAAAGCCGGTATGGATGCTTAACTACAATGGAGAGGAACATAACCTGATGCAACGTCAAAATCGCAAGGATATACAAATTCGTGAGGCTCAATTCTTTGACCACTATCTAAAAGGCAAACCAGCGCCAAATTGGATGTCAAAAGGGATTCCGGCTACTGCAAAGGGGATAGATTGGGGATTTGACTTTGAATAAATCACACAATCCCAATCCTAAAAAGGCTCAATCATTGTCTGACTGAGCCTTTTTAGGATTTATATCATGATTCTTTTCAACAAAAAATCAGCATAAAAATCAGGAATCCCACTCTTAATAATTGCTGTAGCGACGTCTTGAACAGCATACTCCAACCTTGGCACCTGTATATCAATCCGATCTTCGAATATCGAAATCACCGCATAGGTCGCCTTCCTGTCCTCTTCTCTACTTCGCCCCACTGATCCACAATTCAGAGCTATTCGGCTCTTGCCGCTATCGTCCTTCAATGCACGCTGGTATACCATATGGGTATGCCCCATCACGAGCACATCACTATCTGACTGATCAAACATTGACAATAGGTCATCTTGATCATGATCTACATAGATGTACTCATCATTACTCCCGGTAGATGCATGGACCAGCTGTATGCGCCATTCCCGACTTTGAACTTTAAATGTCAATGACATGGTATAAGGCAATTGTCTAAGAAATGATTTATTCTCCTCCGTAATCTGTTTCTTGGAGTGCATGATCGCCACATTCCGGAAAGCAGATTCTTCGGCTGTATGGTGCGGTAATGGGACAATCTCTTGATCATAGGCTATCCTCTCATCATGATTTCCCAAGATACATGGGATACGGAGCTTTTTTACCCGCTCAATGACCTCATTGCTCCATGGTGCGAAATCCACCAAGTCTCCAAGACAATATATCTGATCGATCCCTCTGCTTTCAATATCCGCCAATACAACCTCAAGAGCCGGCATATTGCCATGTATGTCACTAATAACTGCAAATCTCATCATGTCCTATATCCCGTCGTAGATAGCGTCCCATAGTTCGATCCGCTTCTGTAGTGCCTGCTTTGCTGTAGACTTAATCTCGGTCCATTTATCAAGGTCATCACCAGCCAGCTCCATGATCATCTGCATGGCGAGCGGCCCATGCTCATCCCCATCCAGTGAAATATGACGATCAAAATAATAAATTAATTTGCTTAAATCCACGGATGGATCATGTTGCTGTATCCGGGCCAACATAGGTCCAAACATCTCCGGTATAAGATCTTCACGTCCGAAGGTGAATGCTGAAGCAATCTCATGGCTGCCACCATTGGCGATCGTATCAAACGTAAAACTCAGAAAATCTTTAATGCGTGGATCTATTGATTCATTAGCGATGGCAGCTACAATATTCTCTGATCTCGCTGCTTTCAGAAAATGGACAATATCGGTCGGATCTGCGCCTATCGCATTCATAGCATCTACATACATCTCAAAATGGCTAAGTCTGGTCCCATCAATATACTCATCAGATTCTTCAGCTAAGACTATTTCATTAATCAAGTAGCGGGTATTGGGGTACTCAGAAGCAAACCAAGGTACCTGAGTACAGGTTAATTTCATCTGCAATGCTTTCAGCAAAGACATAAAGTCCCAAACCGCGTACACATGTCCTTCTGTAAACTTTTTTAATGCGTGCAAGTCATTGAGTCTGTCATACAGGGGATGGGCTAATAGTATATTTCGTTCGGTTTCTATGTACGCTTGTACTTCTTGAATTTTATTCATGCTGTTTATTTATTAATAGTCCCGGCAAAAATACAAAACAATCCCCCGCACTTGTGTCGCCATAATCTCATGAAAAGAAATAAACAGATGTCGCTAATTTTGACCCCTCCTAACATTTCCCTCACCACGAGCAGTACTCCATCTAGGTAATAAAAAAGCCTGAAAAAACACTTAAGAAGATCTAAAAAAATAAAAACTCACAAAAAGTTACATTAAATCATGTGAAAAATAATAGAAAAAGAGCATACACAACACATAAAACAAGTAAAATATCAATTTTATTCAAAAAAAATTTTTATTTCTGTCAAAACAACATATTTTTACGTTGTAAATTTGATAAAAACGCAACTTATTCCAACAACTCATAAAATTCAACACTAATTCTAAATGTCAGACTTAAGATTTCAGGCGGTAGAAGCAGCAGGCAGCAGACCTAAAACATCTACTGAACCCCTAGCTTTACAAAAAGCGACAGCGATTTATGGTAAAAACGTGTTTACCATAAATAAAATGAAAGATTTTTTACCTAAAAACTCCTATAAGCAGTTGGTAGAGATCGTTGACGCAGGTACAACCATTGATCGTGATCTTGCAGAGCATATCTCTCAGGCCATGAAATCTTGGGCGATCACCAATGGTGCCTCACACTATACCCATTGGTTTCAGCCGTTGACAGGCTCTACAGCAGAAAAGCATGATGCTTTTTTCGAACCCGACAGTGACGGTAGCGCCATTGAGAAATTTACAGCTGACGCATTGGTCCAGCAGGAGCCTGATGCATCCAGTTTTCCAAATGGAGGTATAAGAAATACCTTTGAAGCAAGAGGATATACGGCATGGGATCCTTCATCACCTGCTTTTATCTTCGAAACTGGTGGAGGCAAAACATTGTGTATCCCGACGGTTTTCGTATCCTATACAGGAGAATCTTTGGACTACAAAGCACCTTTATTAAAAGCGATCAATGCGATAGATAAGGCAGCTGTAGAGGTAGCGCAATACTTCGACAAAGCGGTCACTAAGGTAGTTCCTTCTTTAGGAATCGAACAAGAATATTTCCTTGTAGATCTAGCGTTATACAATGCTAGACCAGATCTTCAGATGACAGGCCGCACATTATTTGGACATATATCTGCTAAAGGTCAGCAATTGGAAGATCATTATTTTGGAGCTATTCCTGAGCGCGTACTTGCGTTTATGGTGGATTTAGAAAACGAATCTCTAAAATTGGGTATTCCGTTGAAGACCAGACACAACGAGGTGGCGCCATCTCAGTTTGAATGTGCACCGATGTTTGAAGAAATCAATTTAGCGATCGATCATAATCAATTGTTGCAAAATGTAATGGACCAAGTGGCATTACGTCATAATTTCAAAGTTTTACTGCACGAGAAGCCATATAGTGGTGTCAATGGTTCTGGAAAACACAACAATTGGTCGCTTATCACCAATACAGGCGTAAATCTACTTTCTCCAGGCAAGACACCTAAGAACAACTTGATGTTTTTGACGTATTTTGTCAATACCATTAAAGCCGTCCATGAACATGCTGACCTACTCCGTGCATCTATAGCCAGCGCGAGTAACGATCACCGTCTAGGTGCCAATGAGGCTCCGCCTGCAATTATCTCCATTTTCTTGGGTTCGCAATTGGATGATCTATTAGAAGAGGTAGAATCTGCTCGTGTAGCCAAAAAGGTAAAAGCTGAGGCCAACTTGTGGCATGGTATTCCAAAAGTTCCGGAATTGAGATTAGACAATACGGATCGTAACCGCACCTCTCCTTTTGCTTTCACAGGCAACAAGTTTGAATTCCGTGCTGTAGGTTCATCGGCTAACTCGGCACTCCCGATGACTGTATTGAATGCCATCGTAGCTAATCAACTAGCGGAGTTTAAAATCGAGGTTGACAAACAAATTAAAAAAGGAACTAAAAAGGATCTTGCCATCCTAAATGTGGTCCGTAAATATATCAAAGAATCCAAAGCAATCCGTTTCGAGGGTAATGGTTACAGTGAAGAGTGGGAAAAAGAAGCTGCAACCCGTGGATTGTCTAATATCAAATCCACACCAAAAGCATTAGACGTATATGTAAGTGAAGCTTCGTTAACCTTGTTTGAGAATCTCGGCATCTATACCCATAGAGAGAGTGAAGCCCGCCATGAGATCCTATTGGAGAACTTCTACAAAAAGCTTCAGATTGAAGCCCGTGTAATCGGTGAAGTTGTCAATAGTCTGATCGCTCCAGCAGCATTCACATACCAAAATGACTTAATTACAAACGTAAAAGGGCTGAAGGATCTTGGATTGGCAAAAGAGGCATATAGTTCTCAGTTGAATCTTATCGAGCGTCTGTCCAAGCATGCAAACACCATTCTTGAAGAATCGGAGGCTATGCGTCAAGAACGTAAAAAAGCCAATGCACTGGAGGATGTCCGCGAAAGGTCTATCGCTTACGATGAAAAAGTGAAGCCTTACTTTGACAAAATCCGCTATCATGTCAACAAACTCGAACAGATCGTTGACGATAGTAAATGGCCTTTGCCAAAACTTCGTGAATTATTATTTATCAGATAATAAAAGACAATTGTCCAACATAGATAAGCCATCCGAATCGGATGGCTTATTTGTTTTCATAGTAGTCTGTAGGGTAGACGAATAGCGGTTGATTATCACACCTTATGTCTGATAATCAATGTAGATGGTGCATCAGTAAGCCAACCACTTTTAGATTCTACCAATTTTTTCCAGCTTTTGAGACTGACCAACAGGAGCTGTTGATCGGACACAAATTTTTTATCCATTATCCGTTCGTGCATCAAGGTGATATGATTGGAGGCGATATGTTCAATTGCTCGAATGGCTTCTTTTACATACGAATTGTCACGCACACGACCTTGTACATCCAGAATCACTACTTGCGCACCACTATTGGTGATAAACTTCTTTGCATAATCAATCAGGAAAGAGTCATCTTCGCAGAAAATGGGAACTAAAATCCGTTTGAACGCCGTCTGACCTTTGTCGATCAAGACTCCTACAGACACATTACTACCGCTGAGAATCGATGATTTCCGGTCGTCGAAGGCAGCATATTCGAAAATCTGCTCCCTACCGGACATTTGATTTATGATCCGCTCGGGATTGATGATCCGGGTAGTAAATCCTAAGATTTTGCCGAGCAGACTCCCTTCAAATATCGACTGTCCAACACCGATTAAAAGAAAATCATAATTCCCCTCATTCACGGTATCAATGATATCCGAATTGATATCATTGGACACCTTGAAATGTGTGGTCAAAGGTTGCTTTAAATCGTCAGCTACTGTCACCAGCGGTGCAAAGCTTTCTTTTTCTTCCCGCTCCCAGTCGTATTGCGGAAGCGGATTATCAGCGGACAGGTGTAGCGCCGTCAATGTATTAAGCTTGGTATTCTTCTTAATCATGCTGTGCGCCAGACGTAGTAAAGATACACCTGTCTCCGGATTACCAAAGGACAACAATATATTGTATTTGGTCTTTTCACTGATATAGTCCGGCGCAACATGGGTCTGCTTACGGAAGTACCAGTTGATAAAATCAAGCGCTGGTCCAGTCATGAAAGTAGTGACTAACGCCATCACGACCATCATAGCAAATATTTCGGGGGATAGTACCCCCAGGTCATAGCCGATATTAAGTACAACAAGTTCCATCAGTCCCCTCGTATTCATCAAAGCGCCGATGGTGAAGCTATCCCGCCAATTCTGCCCTACAAAACGGGCCGCTAATGCACTTCCTGCGAATTTACCAATGACGGCTACCGCTATAATCCAACCGGTAGTTTTCCAAAGTTCGACATCATTGAGCAAGCCTATCTGTGTTCGCAGGCCGGTATACACAAAAAACAAGGGCAGCAGCAATACTAATGCGACGTCTTCTACCTTTTCAATAAAAATATGCCTAAACTTCTTATTCTCGGGCATAATCGCGCCGGCCATAAATGCACCAAAAAGAGCGTGGACGCCTATCACTTCGCTCAGGTAAGAGGATACAATGAGCACCAGGAAGAAGATGGCTACTATCGGCGCACCAAGACTATCCCGCTGTGCGTGAAGATCACCGATTCGCTTTAAAAATGGGCGGACCAATCTAATCATAATCAACACATATACTAGTGCCAAACCAATGACGTAGAGTGCACTAAAGAAGGATCCAGCTTTAACGATAGCAATGACAATAGCCAGGATACACCAAGCTGTAATGTCATCCGCTGCAGCGCAGGTCAGGACTACTGTCCCTAGTCTGCTCTTTTGAATACCTCGTTCCTGTACGATACGGGCCAACACCGGGAAAGCCGTAATGCTCATCGCTATTCCCAAAAACAACGCAAAAGACAAAAACTGCACATTATCGGGAGCGTAGTCCAAATAGATGAAATAAGACAAACCCATCCCCAAGGTAAAAGGGATGATGATACTCGCGTGACTGATAACCACAGCATCGTGCGCTTTATTCCTTAGGATATTCAAATCGAGCTCCATACCCACTACAAACATGAAAAGAACCAAACCGATCTGGCTTAGCATTTGCAAGTTGCCCAAGGATGCTGCCGGAAAGAGCATCATGGAGACTTCAGGAAAATACATCCCGAAAAAAGAAGGGCCTAATACAATACCGGCGATGATCTCACCAATGACAGAAGGCTGTCCTATTTTTTTAAACAGCCAGCCAAACATTCTTGCTACGACAATAATGGTGATGATCTGGATCAGTAAGACAGCGAGTGGATGCTGCAGATTATGCGACAGGGTATCTACAAATTCAGCCCAATGACTCTTTCCTGTGGCCGGAATAAAAATGGAACGTCCCTCTTCCCTATCCAGACCAAACTTGCAGGTCCAATACATGATGAGGGAACAAAGGCCAATGATACCGATGTAAAAAAAACTATTTTTAAATTTCTTCATCTATCTGTTTACTTTTCTTAATCGTTACCGAATACGCTGATGTCCCCGGTAGTATGAACTTTTATGGATACCGTTCCCAAGCAAGAGCCAAACATACACTCGGGATTTAGACGATGGTATGTGCAAGATGAGATTTTTCCTTTAAAAAGGATCTAAATGCTCCACTAAGATGTAATAAAAGCAAAAAAAAATGGAACAACTTATCGATTGATTCGTGCAAGAAATCGAGCTCGGTAAATATTGGATAGCTGAAAGGTAACAGCCGAAGCGTCAATTTTCAACGTGGAGATGATGATGTCATGTGTGAAGGATTTAACGATTCGAAAAGCAATAATTTCTTTTTTATTGATTCTACAAAAGTCTTCGGCTGGTAAGACCTCTTCTAGCCTAGCAAAGGTTACGTTTTTGATACAAATGGTATTACCATCCCGCATGTAGACGTCTTTGTCTCTACTATCGATGGTAGAATTCACGATATGGGTGATACGAGAAGGGTCGAGCATATACTTACCCTGGTCTGTATTAAACGCTACCCGAACAGGATCACCACTTGTGAAGCGTGTTCTGGCTTTGTCAATGGCGAGCTCCAGACGTTCTTTACTGATTGGCTTTCGGACGTAGTCTACGACATTTAAATCAAAAGCATCCGCGGCATATTCGGAGTAAGCGGTTACAAAAATTACCATTTTACCGCCAAGCTGCCGGGCGAGCTCCAGCCCATTGATCTTGGGCATCTCGATATCCATGATGCACAGATCAAACTGCAATCTATCTTTATCCGCTAGAAATTTTACCGGATTGTCGTACACTTTGACAATTTCGATTTCGGGGAGTTGTTCAACGACCAGTTTAAGAAACCTCAACCCTGGAAGCTCATCATCTAGCAATATGCATTTTAGTCCGTTCAAGTTCTTTTAGATCTAATGTAAGATGGGCGGTAAACGTATTATTTTCCGTAAAACGCTCCAATTTAAAACAATTTTTGTATAATATCTGAAGACGCTGTTCAAAAGCCTCTATTCCTATCCCCCCTTTCTGTTTAAAAAGAGGCTGTTGTCCACTTGATGTATTCGAAACTGTGAAACTAAAAATCCCATCATCTGCGAGCTCAAAATAAAAGGATATATAGGCCTCGGAACTTTGAAGATCCGCGTGCTTAAAGGCATTTTCGATAAAATCCAGACACAACATCGGTGAGATAAGCTTCTGCTCGTAGTATTCGCTGGCGGTTGCGACTTTGGTCTTTACCTTAATATCGAATAACGGGCTTACTTTTATTTTGTTGATATCGATCAAGCTCTTCGAAAAGTCGATTTCGGATCTAATAGAGACATAATCATCCCTTCCTTCGTACAGAATATAGTCTAGAACGTTGGCCAGCTTATCCAATGTATAATATGTCTGGTACGCATGGGACTGTACAGAATTAAGAATATTCTTGAATAGATGCGGCTGCAGCTTTGACTCCAGCGATTTTAGATGCATGCCGTCAAACCGTTTTTCCAGGACCGCATAACGCCGCTCCACTTCAAGAAGCTTGGCCCGCTGGCTGTATATCTTCCACCACAGTATGCCGATAATACTGAGCAACAGTAGTATGATAAATCCCCAAAAATAGCGTGACAAAAGAACCTCCATTATGTAAATCTATTAAATATTTTTATCGTTCGCTATCCAATAGTGATAAACTAAGCATTTACAGCCACTATACCACTCCCCATAACACCTATAGTTCCACCTTGTAGATCTCGCAATTCATTCCCGTTCGAACAGCTTTCGACCTATTATGGTAAGATTCCAGCTTCATCAAGAGAAGATATTCAGTTCTATTTGCTATTTTTAGAATTAAAAAAGCAATGCAATCTGTCGAAGAGTATATCCAATCAGCCCCTGTCCCCTTACGGAGTAGGCTAAATCAACTACGAAAATTAATTCAATCGATCGCTCCTGATGCAAGTGAGGGATTTGCGTATAAGATGCCATCCTATAAATTAAACGGTAAACCGCTATTATATTTTGCTTTTTATGATCAGCATATCGGGCTCTATGCTACGCCGGGTGCCAATGTGAGATTTGAAAAAGAATTGATGGGCTACAAGCAAGGAAAGGGATCTATACAGTTCCCACATACGCAGGAACTTCCCATCGACCTGATAAAGGAGATTATCATTTTTAGAAGCGATGAAAATAGGCGGTTCAAAAAATAGTAGGACTGATGCGAAGTGCCGCATCGGTCCTACTATCTCAGATTAAACTATTTCATCTTCATCACCATATTGTCTGCACCTTCTATGGATACATCTGCTTTTCCAGATTTGTTTGCAGAGGATTTGTAGTGGACATGGTTGTGCGCTCCTTCGACAGAAACTGTGTCGACTTTATTGACGTTAATCATATTTTGGGTCCCTTCCACTTCGATTTTTAAGACGTTTTCGGCCTTTACATCATTACTAGCACCCTCCACGTTAAGCTTTGCAAAAGAACCAACAATAGTGATTTTGTTACTAGCGCCTTCTATACTGATGATCTCATCTCCTGTGCATTTAATGGTGCGGGTATTGTTCATACCGGTTACCTTAATTTCCTTACCCTGCTTTTGGATATTCACAATATTATCCACTGGTGTGATTGCGTAAGCTCCACTATTGATAAGTAGGATGCCTGAGCATATTAATGCAATTGATTTTTTCATATGAATATTTGTTTTTTAGTGGTGATGAAACGATCATGAGCAGTATTCATTACATTTTGCGAGTGATATGTTCATAATAGTTTCAGTAGACTATCTTCATGATTTATGATCACATTTTCAACATCATGGTACAAAAAATGGACCAGTATTTTACGAGTCCATCTTTCTACTATCATCATTATCATCTGCACATGACTACTGGTCTGTAGTTTCTTCCGTTTCTATGAGATCTTCAGAATAGGTCCTTACCCCCTTGTATTTCACCACAAATGTCCTTCTTACACGATCGGAGTTTAACAAATAACTACCCCAGATCACACTGAAGACCACATTTCGGATTTGCTCGCTCGTACTACCGGAGTCTTCAGCAAGAATCAATCCGCTCCATTTGACTAATATAAAGTCTACGATCTGTCCAAAGAACATGATTCCGAACAATACTAACGCCACTTTAGGGAAGATATCTCTCTTTTTAAAGAATAGGTAAATGGAGAAGATCAATAGGGATATCGTCGTCAAATTAAGAATCATCTCAAACCCACCGATAGCTCGATATAGAATCCCTTGGGACACGCCGAAGGTGTCATAAGCACTCCAGAGATCGCTATAGAGAAACCCTGCATCTAAGAATCCAAACGCTATCCTGACTAGCGAACTAATCAACGCAAATCCAAGAACAATGAGCCACCCACCTATCGGAGGTACACCGTCTTCCGGGTCCATTATCCTATATGGATCTTCCTTTTTATTCCATCTGTAGCACACAAATCCACACATCGCTAAGATGAGACCTACGATAAACACGGCTAAGGACGATAATGTCGAAATGCCACCGGCAGTATATCCAATAGACCCATCATCGTTAATATAATAGGAGTAAGAAAACAGCTCCTCGGTATTGCCAAAATCTTCTAAAAACTCCGGTATCTTGCCAACTGCCACAGTCGGTTGATGGATAGTCATCTGGAAATTCATTTTCAAGGTATCTCCAACGACTTTTATCGATTTACCGAGGGTGTAGCTATCTCGGTCCAGAAAAAAGGGGGTATTGGGAATATCTTTATCCTTTTCACTGATGAGCTGTACCTCGTACTCTCCAGTATACGGGAAACTTAAAGATACCGGCGCTGTCCGGCTGCTATTAATCGTAGGGATCTGATTGAACATATCACTTGCAAAAAAAGTGAGGTATCTCTTTTTTGTAGCTTCCTCTACTTTTGCAAATTTGCTGATTTCGTAGGTTTCGATCACTACAATTTGATTATTCTGCACATCATCTCGTATTTTTATTGTGTCTAATCGTTTGATTTCAGGGTACAATTTAGTGTAATATTCCAGATAATTCTTTTCCAATGCTGTCTTGGACATTGAATTAAAAAGGCTTCTATTGTTGTCCGCTTGATATCCCGTATACACCGATCTCACCGTCAATTGAGCACGATTGTCGTCCAACCATTTATACTGCTCTAGCACTTTTGTCTTACCTGCCACGTCCATAGGCGTGTTTTCAATATGTGTTTTTGGTTGGATCACTAATGCATTTCCATAGAAGGGAAAGTATAAGTCACGAATATCCCCGCCCTGATTGGAAAAAGTAGGATCAATGAACTGCGATCTATCTTTAATTGTGGCCCTCACGACCATATGGTTAAATACCCAGGGGGTGGGGAGGTAATCATTCAACTTATACCTATTATAGCTGTTGACCAGTACCAAATCACAATCAATCTGCTTAGCCTTTAGAAAAGTTGCCAGCAGCATGGACTTGTCTTTACAATCACCATATCGCTGCTGAACGACTTTATTGGGATCATTAGATCGGTGTGAATATTCCCCGACCTCCACTCCCATGTAGCGGATTTCGTTCTGTACAAAATGAGTAACAAGTCCCAAATATTTGTAAACATCGCCTTTGCTCTTGGACCAAAACTCATCGATCTTATTCCGGAGTATTCCGCTTAGATTTGAAGTGACCACAGGGTTGATCTCTCCTGCCCAATCCGCTACCTCCTGCCAGGTCTGATAGTCTGTAATCTGGACATATTTATGATCAAAGTACCAGTAGGGTTCGAAGTTTTCACTGTGGATTACGGGCAGATTGACCTCCTCCCAAGAATAACTTACTAAATTATGGCCCAGATCCTTCTTATCGGCCTTCCCTTGTCCATTGAATGTCTTGATCCGTAATGGTCTATCTTTGGAGGCAATATAGCTTACATGATTCAAGGCGATGGGCTCTGTTCCCTGGAAGTAATAATCATCCGCAAATTTATTCCCACCAACTGGGTTAAATCCTTTAAGCGAATAGGAAATCAAAAGCTTGTCCCCTTCTCTCAAATCATCCAAAATCATATAAGCAGCGTAGGTGCCATTATACAAAAATCGACTCAGATCCGTTTCATTGGCAACTACTTTGAATTTTCCGAGATCCAACCTATTGAAGATCTTGCCCTGCCGTATGATTTGAACTTCATGAAAAATAAGCTTTTGGTAATCCGGGGAAAAGGATACATATATTTGCCCAGCCTCACTTACACCATCTGTATTCAGAATTTCTTTCACCTGTCTGGAAAACACAGTTTTCTCTTCGATATGCACCTGATAATCGATCACTTCATATAGAAATCCCGACTCCATATCTCGCTGATTTATCTTTTGAGGTGATTTATGGGTATTTTGGATCCAAGCCGGTTTATTTTCCTGATAAATACGAGGAGATGCAGCAAAAACTGCAATTTGTGTAATACAAAGAATAAAGAAAGACAGTAGAATGTGTCTTAATGAAACAGATATCATGACCAATAATTGATTTACTCAAAAGTAATATTTTTTTCAAGAAGATATATAATGAATTGATCAAATGATCATCTTATCTTTCCGCAATTTCAATCTCGTGTATTTAAATGTTCCGCTTGTACTCGCAATCATAGCCCCTAAAGAGATTTCCGATTTATCATATGTAATGGGAAACAGGCAAGATCGGTATGCGTCCTTATCCTCCAAGGGCTTGTTGCAGACCCTGTAGCGTAGACCATCCTTTGAGTAAGCTAGATAGAGTGCATGCCCTTGAGACTGCTTGACAATACCGATATTGATCAGCATGACATAGTACCCATCTATCATACAGGCCTGTATATGCCAAGGTGCATAAGCCGCATTTTTCTTCAGCCAGGGCTCGTTCTCAAAATGTACGAATGCACTTTGCTGCAAAGTCGAAAAGTCTGTACCATTGGCGGACGTTCTTTTTAAAACATAGGCTGGCTTATCACCCGGAAAATAACTTCTCTTATTATTATTCAGTACTTCATAGCTTACAAACTGTCTTCCGTTATATAAATAAGTAGGGGACAGCAGCAGGTTGTCAGTCGGTGCATGCGGATGTTCACTGGTATAGCATACTTCTAGTGGGTCCCAGTGTACACCGTCTACGGAGGTCTGCATGACAATAGCCCGTTGCGGATTGCCAGATTTCAGCTTGACCTGATTATTATTACTGGCGCTACCTCGGATCTTCAGGGCTTTTGCGGTCACCCAGCTGGACCGATAAAATAAGTAAAATCTATTATTGGTATATTCAAGATCTACATCAGACCAATACCCCTGACCGTTTGGATCATTGGGATCTCCAGTAAAGCTTTCCTCAGGAGATGGGCATCGGACGATGGGATTTTGGAGACCGACAGGTGCAGACCAATTTACAGCGTCGTTAGACACAACAATTGTCGGATTTTCAAATGTCGCAGGTTTAGCAAACGAGCTTACTACGCCAAAATAGGGGGTGAATGCCATCCAATACCGATAGCCATTGAATCCATCAGGAAAATAGTGAATATCGGGATGTGCATAAGCTTTCCGTTCGTTAGAAAGGCTAAATATACGATCTGGTGCATACTGCCCATAATAGGTACCATCTGCTACTGCATCAATCGTCACTTGACGAACAGCATCAACAGTGTACACCTCTTCGGAGGGTGGAGGAACCTCCCCTTTGCCCGGACCGGGCTTAAACGAATCATCTTCTCGTTGACACCCGATTAATGTGAGTATCATCCCTGTGAGAACAAAACAGTTCTTCGCACGATGGAGATATCGGGAGGTCATTTTCATGGTCAATTGGTTAATAATTGATAAGGAAGCGAAAGTACGAAAAAAGCGTAAAAAAGAAAAGGGATCCAAAAGGATCCCTCTAAATATCTAACAGATTGACAACGGTTTAAAACTCTATTTTACTGCGTCTACAACTGCTTTAAAAGCGTCTGGATTGTTTAAAGCTAAATCAGCTAGAACTTTACGGTTCAGACCGATATTTTTAGCATTTAATTTACCGATCAATTGAGAGTATGAGATCCCATGTTGACGTGATCCAGCGTTGATACGTTGAATCCATAAAGCTCTAAATTCGCGTTTTTTGGTTTTACGGTCGCGGTATGCGTACTGTAAACCTTTTTCTACTGTATTCTTAGCAATAGTATATACTTTGCTACGTGATCCATAATAGCCTTTGGCTAAATTAAGGATTTTTTTACGTCTTCTTCTCGACGCTACTGCGTTAACCGAACGTGGCATATTTTTAAAATTAGTTTGGTAGAAGGTGTCATGTTTTGCAATGAACTTACGACCCTGTACCCGGTTAAAAAATTATTGTTAATTAAAATCGAATAAAACTTATTTTCCGATAGCAAGCATACGTTTTACGTTGCCCATATCGCCATCAGAAACATAACTAGTTTGTGTCAAGTTACGTTTACGTTTTGTGCTCTTTTTTGTCAAGATGTGGCTTTTGAAAGCATTTTTTCTTGCAATTTTACCTGTTCCAGTCAACTTGAAACGTTTCTTAGCGCTGGAATTGGTTTTTACTTTTGGCATAATACTTATAAATTTTATATCAATCTGTTAGATACTTATTATACTATTTTTTTGGAGATGTAACGGTCTTTGGCGCAATTGTCAAAAACATTCGTTTACCTTCTAATTTTGGCAACAATTCTACTTTACCATAATCTTCTAAAGCTTGAGCGAAGCGTAGTAATAGAATTTCTCCCATCTCCTTGTGAACGATCGCCCGTCCCTTGAAGTGCACGTAAGCTCTCACTTTTTCGCCACTTTCCAGGAAGCGCATGGCGTGTTTAAGCTTAAAATCAAAATCATGCTCACTGGTGTTAGGACCGAATCTAATCTCTTTGATAACAGTCTGCTTCGCATTAGCTTTGATTTCTTTCTGCTTTTTCTTCTGCTCGTAAATGAATTTACTGTAGTCAATTATCTTACAAACCGGAGGAACAGCATTTGGCGAAATCTCCACTAAATCAAGTTCCAATTCATCAGCCAATTCTAGAGCTTTACGTGTAGGAAAAACTCCCTGCTCCACATTATCACCTACCAAGCGCACTTCAGGCACACGGATAAGTTCGTTAATGCGGTGATCTGGTTCTTTCTTTCTCATTGGTGGACGAGGTCCACTGGGTCTTTTTAATGCCAAATGTTTAAAAATTAAACGGTTATTTCTTTAATTAATACTTCTCTAAACTCTTGTGGTGTCATGATACCTACGTCTCCTGACCCATGCTTACGAACAGAAACTGTGCCATTTTCGGCTTCTTTCTCCCCTACGATTAACATATAGGGCAATTTTTTCACCTCGGCATCACGAATCTTCCGTCCGACCTTCTCGTCACGAAGGTCAATCAGACCGCGAATATCGGAATTATTTAACGATTCTAAAAGTTTTTGTGCATATTCTTCATATTTTTCTGACACAGGCAAGACGATAAATTGCTCAGGAGCAAGCCATAAAGGGAATCGCCCGGCACAGTGCTCAATCAATACGGCCACAAAACGCTCCAACGATCCAAAAGGTGCCCGGTGGATCATGACAGGTCTATGCTTAGCATTATCGCTACCAGTATACTCTAATTCGAATCTTTCCGGTAGGTTATAATCTACTTGAATAGTCCCTAGCTGCCACTTACGCCCTAAGGCATCTTTAACCATGAAGTCTAACTTGGGACCATAGAAAGCGGCCTCGCCATACTCCACCACAGAAGGTAATCCTTTTTCTTCTGCAGCTTCAATAATAGCACGCTCAGCTAACGCCCAATTTTCGTCTGACCCAATGTATTTTGTTTTATTGTCGGGATCACGTAAAGACACCTGCGCTGTAAAATCTTCAAATCCCAATGCACCAAAGACGTACAGGACTAAGTCAATGACTTTTTTGAACTCATCTTTTACTTGATCTGGGCGGCAGAATAAATGCGCGTCGTCCTGTGTAAATCCGCGTACACGTGTCAATCCATGCAATTCTCCAGACTGCTCATATCTGTACACAGTACCAAACTCGGCAAATCGAACTGGTAAATCCTTGTAAGAACGTGGCTTAGTCTTATAAATCTCGCAATGATGCGGACAGTTCATCGGCTTCAAAAAGAATTCCTCCCCTTCAACAGGTGTCTTAATGGGCTGAAAGGCATCCTCACCATACTTCTCATAATGGCCAGAGGTTACATACAATTGCTTATGCCCGATATGGGGTGTGACAACGGGTTCGTATCCTGCTTTTAGCTGTGCTTTCTGCAAAAAGTCCATCAATTTCTGACGCAGTGCTGCTCCTTTTGGTAGCCACAATGGCAAGCCCATCCCGACTTTTTCAGAGAATGCAAACAGCTCCAACTCCTTACCTAACTTACGGTGATCTCTCTTCTTCGCTTCTTCTATAAACTTCAAATAATCGGTCAATTCAGAGGCTTTCGGAAAAGTAACACCATAGATACGAGTCAACTGCTTTCTAGATTCATCTCCACGCCAGTATGCTCCCGCAACATTTGTCAGCTTTATGGCTTTTATAAATCCAGTGTTGGGGATGTGAGGTCCACGACACAGATCCGTAAAGTCACCTTGAGAGTAAAATGTAATTTTACCGTCTTCCAGATCTTTGATTAAATCCAACTTGTACTCATCTCCCTTTTCGGTGAAATAAGCCAAAGCATCCGCTTTAGAAACTGCCTTACGCTCGAATACTTCCTTACGCTTAGCCAATTCCAGCATTTTGTCTTCAATTTGCTTAAATTCATCTGATGAAAATTCCCGATCTCCGAAATCTACATCATAATAAAATCCAGTTTCAATGGACGGACCAATCCCAAATTGAATCCCTGGATACAATGCTTCTAAGGCTTCCGCCATCAAGTGTGCAGAAGAGTGCCAAAAAGTGGACTTACCTTTTTCATCATTCCAAGTGAGTAATTTAAGAGTGGAATCCTGTTCGATCTGACGGGAAGCATCCCAGACTTCGCCATTGACTTCGGCGGCTAATACATTTCTGGCTAAGCCTTCAGAAATGGACAATGCTACTTGAGCAGCTGATGTTCCTTTTTCATATTCTCTAACGGAACCATCAGGTAATGTAATTTTAATCATTTACAAGTATGATTATATGTTTAATAAAATATAGAAGCTGTCGGACAACATATACGACTATGTAGTTTACCCCCGACACCCTTCAATGAATTAACACAAAGATACCTAAACTTTAGCAACAAAAGAAGTCTTTCCAGGAATAGCTAAGCATCACATACTTTATTGGTCCGCTATAAATTTAGGCAGACAGATAACCACCTGTGTGATTCACTTCCCAATAATGCAGCAGCTATTCTTCCAATTCTCCTTTCATCCGTTCGCGATCGTTCCAAGCGTGCTGCATAGTTCGATTGTCATTCAACATATCATCCAGTATTTCACCTTCCAGCTCCCGTATGGTCTCTTGTACAATCTGGATATATTCTGTGCCGGCATTTCTAGCTCTTGCTAATTTATAAAGGGATTTCTCTTCCAGTTTGGAGAATTTCTGTGCTGCTCTAAAGACTGAATATTTTCGATATCCCAGATCGGTCATGACATCTACCCCCATGCGTAGTGCAATATCGGTACCCACCCTGTAAACGCGATCTACATCACTCTCAATAAGGTCATATGCGATATTACGCGTATTGGCTATGGCCACAATCTTGAGATGGCTAAAATGCTTTTTCACCATATTGACCAACTTCATATGATCTTCATCGTTGTCAAATGCACTGATGATCACTTTGGCACTTGCCGCACCTGCAGACTTCAGGAGATCAAACCGGGTAGGATCACCGTAGTACACCTTAAAGCCATACTTACGAAGCATCTCCACTCGATCTCCATTGTAATCCAGAATAGTGGTCTCCACCTTATTTAGGTGCAAAAATCTAGCAACGATGGTCCCTACTTGTCCAAAGCCTGCGATAATGACCTGATTGTTTTCATCTACTTCATCAAAATCATCTTCTTTATCTTCTGGCGGATTTGTAAGCCGACCTATTTTAGGAAGTACAAACCGATCCGCGACCAGTAATAAAATCGGGGAAATGGCCATACTCACTGCGACCACAGCGATCATGACATTAATGGTCTCGGCACTAAGCAACTTCAGTTGACCAATGATACTGAACAGTACAAATGCAAACTCTCCCATCTGCGCCAATGAGACCGCTAATATAATTCGTTGATCCATTTTCAGTTTGAACACCACTGCCAATATATATAGCACGACGATCTTGGCGACCATAAAAAGGGTCACCCACAGCGAGATAGCATGTGCTTCCTGCCAGACGAAATAAATATTAATGGAAGCACCTACAGAGATAAAAAACACACCCAACAGCAATCCTTTGAAAGGCTCAAGATCACTTTCCAGCTCATGCTTAAATTCGCTATTGGCCAAGACTACACCTGCTAGAAAGGCTCCTAAAGCCGGGCTTAGGCCAACCTTTTGCATAATAAACGCGATTAGCACAATCAATAGCAACGCGCCTACAAGAAACAGTTCTCGCATCCCTGTACGGGTGATAACCCGCAGAATGGGCCCTACGACATATTTACCAATAAACACAACTGCTGCGACTGCTGCTATCAAAGACACCGCTTTGGCTAGGCCACTGATATCAGTCAGCCATGTATCTTCAGTGGTCACTACTCCAGCATCCAGTGCCAATAGGGGCAGAATCGCCAATATGGGAATCACAGCGATATCCTGGAACAGCAATACCGCAAAGGAACTCTTGCCGGCGACCGTCTGCAGCCATCCCTTCTCTCCCAGAGACTGCATCACTATTGCTGTAGAGGAGAGCGCCAATGTCATCCCTAAGACAATACCTTCTTTTGGTGCAAATCCCATCACGACACATATCGCTGCAATAAGGATTGTAGACAGTAACACTTGTAGTCCCCCCATTCCGAGTATTGGGATCCTCAATTTCCACAACGTCGATGGATCAAGCTCTAATCCGATCAGAAATAACATCATGACGACGCCAAATTCGGCAACATGCATGACGTCCTTAGCGCCAGTACCCACCCATTGCAAGACGGACGGCCCAATGATTACGCCGGCAATCAGATATCCCAATACGGATCCCAGTCCGAGTCGTTTAGCAATGGGCACGAAAACAATGGCTGAACCCAGATAGGCGATGATTTGAAATAAAAAAGTAGAATCCATTAGTGGTGATCAGATAAGTGATTGGAATAGGACATTTGCTTCAAGAGGGTGAGATCACAGGCGCCTGCCTGTAATCGTTGGATGTATTCAACAGCACTATCGACGTACTTCATCAAGGTACCGGTGTCGTTTGTAAATGCACCATCAATCACATAAGGTGGTAGGTATTCCATATGGCACAGATGAGCTGTCTGCCGATATGGTAATAAAAAATCTGCCAGCGGATAACCGTGATGCCCTCCTGCCTGATAGGATTCTATAGTCGATCCAGTAGTCACCATATTAAAGATCAGCTTCCCTTTTAACGCTACACCATTGGCTCCATAAGCCCAGTCATGCAGCAATACAAGATCTATCCACTGCTTGATAATAGGTGGCGCAGCGTACCAATAAATCGGGTGCAACCAAATAATAATATCGTGACGTTCCAAAGCAGCTTGCTCCACCTTCACAGGGATATCAAAATCCGGATAGAGCTCATATAAATCTCGGACGGATACATTCTCAAGCGTCTGTAACCGTTTGATCAATTTCTTATTGACGACAGATTGTTCTAGAGTAGGGTGTGCAAACAGCACCAATACCTTCAGCATAAATAACACAAATTGTTTACTACAAAAGTGTAAAAAATTTACGCTTAAACAAGACACAAAATATCAGGCACCCTACGTGCCTCCCCGATAGATCAAGTAACCCCGTCGAAACGCTCCCTTCACCACATCAGCAACAGATATCGCCAAGCTACATCAATCAACTATACTGTCTATGCTGTGTAAATATTCTCCGCAACAGCAACACGCATGGGGCGATCATTGGTTAACTAATGAAAAAATCCCTACCTTTGCAGTCTTAATTAAAAAAGATGTCACGACAAGTTCCAGAAGACGGCCAGCTTCTACCTTTGATGGAAGAATTCTATACGATCCAGGGAGAAGGGTATCACACAGGAAAAGCAGCCTATTTCATCCGCCTAGGTGGTTGCGATGTAGGGTGCCATTGGTGCGATGTAAAAGAAAGCTGGGATGCAGATCTACACCCACTGACAGCATCGGACACCATTGTAGAGCATGCTCAAGCGCATCCCGCCAAGACAGTAGTAGTCACGGGTGGTGAGCCGCTTATATACAATCTTGATTATTTAACCCGCCAGCTTCAGGAACAAGGGATCAGTACTTTTCTAGAAACATCCGGTGCCTACCCGCTTAGTGGCAATTGGGACTGGATATGCCTATCTCCCAAAAAGTTTAAGGCGCCACGTCCTGATGTCCTGGCAGCAGCAGGTGAGCTAAAAGTGATTATTTTCAATAAAAGTGATTTTAAATGGGCAGAAGAGCATGCAGCACTTGTAGGCGGCTCCTGCAAACTATACTTGCAACCCGAGTGGTCTAAGGCTACAGAAATCACGCCCCTCATTGTCGAATATGTAAAGGAAAATCCGAGATGGGAAATATCTTTACAAACGCATAAATACCTCAATATCCCTTAGCTGGATTCTTCGAAAGGTGTCAGAGGATAGACTTAGTCTTGTCAACACCTGACACCGCTAGACCCTTAGGAACCCTCCTCTAGAATACTTTTATCTAAGCTATCGGATTGAGGGATGTTATATTATCGCACAGACAATCCGCTATTAACTATCGTATGCTATCATAAAAAAGAGCCTTCCGAAATTATTTCGGAAGGCTCTTTTTTATGATGTTGTAGTAGCTTATGCTTTGTCTTCCGCAGGGATTACAGAAACATAAGATTTATTATTTGCTTTTTTACGGAAAACTACTTTTCCATCAACTAGTGCAAATAATGTATGATCTCTACCGATACCTACATTTAGATCAGGATTGTGTTGAGTACCACGTTGGCGAACGATAATGTTACCAGCGATTGCTTCCTGACCACCGAAAATTTTAACGCCAAGGCGTTTGCTATGTGACTCACGACCGTTCTTCGAACTACCCGCTCCTTTTTTATGTGCCATTTTTTATCTTAATTTAAGACGATTGTCTGATTAAAAATTCAATTATAGTGTAATACCAGTGATCTGGATTTTAGTGAACTGCTGACGGTGTCCGTTTTTCTTTTTGTAACCTTTACGGCGTTTTTTCTTAAAAACGATCACTTTATCACCTTTCAAATGAGACAAAATTTTAGCTGAAACTTTAGCACCTTCTACACTTGGAGTACCAACTGAGAATTTACCACCATTTTCGGCTAACAATACATTGTCAAATTCAATACTAGCGCCTTCATCTCCTTGTAAACGGTGCACAAAAAGATATTGGTCTTTTGCAACCTTGAATTGCTGTCCTGCTATATTTACTATTGCGTACATTGTTAATAAATTAATTTACTTGTTTCTATTTAATGAAGTGCAAAATTAGGAACTTTTTATCAATATTCAAAATACAATTCACTAATTTTTCGCTACCATACCCCTACCCGGTTTGCAGGCGCTATATAACGCTTGGCATCAGGCTGAATATTAAAGGCTTGATAGAAGGCTTCCATGTTGTACAAAGGTCCATTGACGCGAAACTCTTCCGGGCTATGGGGATCTGTTTTCAACCGCAGACGCATCGTCTCATCACGCGTCTTAATGCGCCAGACTTGTGCAAATCCTAAAAAGAAGCGTTGATCTGGTGTAAAACCATCTATCTTATCTTTGGATTTCCCTTGCGGGGTCAACTTGAATGCATCGTAAGCAATACTAAGCCCGCCAATATCTGCCAGATTCTCGCCTAATGTCAACTCACCGTTTACATGCTGACTATCCAACAGCTTGAATCCATTGTACAGATCAACTACCTTCTTTGTCTTTACATTGAATTGCTTCGCATCTGCCGCCGTCCACCAGTCATTAAGATTACCATCTTTGTCGTACTGACGCCCTTGATCATCAAAGCCATGTGTCATCTCGTGTCCTATAACTGCTCCAATTGCCCCATAGTTGATCGCATCATCCGCGTTGAAGTCAAAAAATGGAAACTGCAATATTCCTGCTGGAAATACAATTTCATTATACGGGGGATTGTAATATGCATTGACAGTGGGCGGCGTCATGAGCCATTCGGTCTTATCGACGGGTTTCCCCATTTTATCAACCATTTCTTTATAGGAATGTCGGGCTGCTGACTGCAGATTAGCGTAGTAGGTATCTCTGCCAATGACCACATCATCGTAATTTTTCCATTTATCAGGATAACCGATCTTTTTGGTAAAGGCTTGTAGCTTCTCAATTGCTTTCTTTTTTGTTTCCGGCGTCATCCAGTCCAACTGCTGTATACGTGATTTGTAAACTTTTTGCAAATTATCGACCAGCTCCATCATGCGCTCTTTGGCTTCTACTTTGAAGTACTTCTCGGCATACAATTTACCAACCAACTCTCCAAGATTGTCATCAGCAGCGCTCACCATTAATTTCCACCGCTCCTTTTGTGTCTGTTGCCCATTCAAAGTACGTCCATAAAAATCAAACTTTGCTTCTCTAAATTCTTTTGAAAGTGCTCCTGCTGCTCCACTTAACGCGTCCAATTTCAGTTTCTTCTTCCAAACATCCAACGGTTCGCTAGCGAGTAATTGATCGAGGGCGACATAATATTTGGGTTGCTGTACCAGTATAGTATCGGTCTTAATCAACAATTTTCCGAGGATATCCTTCCAATTCAACTTCGAAGTCTGCTTTTGGAAATCAGCTACTGAAAATTTGTTATAATTTTTAATGGGATCCCTCAATTCGACAGGGCTCAGATGCGACTTAGCTATAGCTGTCTCCAGTTGGATAATCTGATCAGCCGACGCTGTGGCAGCTTGCTGATTACCACTTAAGGTGAATAGCTTAATAATATAATTCCGATATGCATCACGAATTTTCTTTGACTTGTCATCATTCTCCAAATAGTAGCCTGCCTCTGGGAGATTTAGTCCACCTTGAACAAAAGCTGCGGCATTCTTTGTCGATATCCGATCATCAGATCCAATATAAAAATGAAAAAGATCGCCATTACCATCCTTAAAACCATTCGCGCAAAATGCGATCAGCTCGTCTATATTCTTTAAAGCATCTATTTTTTGCAGCTCAGGTTGTATCGGCTGATGTCCCAATTTCTCAATCGTCACTGTATCCATACCACTGGCATAGAAATCACCCACTTTCTGTTGATCAGACTTATCCTTGTGATTACCTTTTGCGGACGCTTCAAGAATGGCGTGGAGCTTGGCGATATTTTCATCCTGTAATACATAAAAAGACCCCCACCCTGTCTCAGAAGAAGGAATCTCTGTTTCCTTCAGCCATTTTCCGTTTGCATACTGAAAGAAATCGTCTCCAGGATTTACCGTTGTATCCATGCCGCTGATGTCTAAGAAAGAAGTGCGTGTGTTGGAGTCTGAAGAAGAGTCGTTACCCTTTTGCTGGCAGCTTCCCAGTGCAATTAAAGCCGGAAGCATTGCCCACCATGTATATTTTATCATCATAACTAGTGATTTGTTAAAATAAAGGTAGTGATTATTAGGGATTTGCTAATAATCCGCTATTATTATCTTATTTAAATACAATATAATGGATAAAAGTTTTGCAATTACGGTGGAAGATGCTATTTTTGTGACTCCAAAACGGAGAGGTGTCAGAGTGGTCGATCGAGCACGCTTGGAAAGCGTGTGTACTTAACGGTACCGCGGGTTCGAATCCCGCCCTCTCCGCCAATAAACGAGAAAAACCCAACTTGATAGTTGGGTTTTTCTCGTTTATGACGTTTTGTAATCTTGCTTAAGCAAACCGTATAAGGAAGATTCCAAAGCAATAAACTTCTTCTTGGATTCCATATCCACCAACACCACCAATTACCGTACGCTACAAGTGAATGCGGTCAAACCATTACTGCTCAGAATATCATCGGCCATATTAAAGGTAATACCAGATCAAAAAAAAGTAATCGAAGGGTTCTCAGAATATAATGACGAAATCCAGGTTTTAATTCTTAAAGGAGAATATTCAAAAGGTACATTAACAAGGTTTAAAACAGCCTTATCACATGTGCCGGAATTCATGCTTCATAAATATAAAAGCCGGATTTAGCGTTTTACGAACTGGATTATGAATTTATCCAATCTTATGAATATCTTAGACAGATCCGAGGTGGATGGACAAGGAAAAGCGTACCCTATTCTGCATATGAGATTGTGAGAATAAGGATTTATATTTTTAAGTTTTATGATCGAATTAATTACTCCAAAAAGTTTAAACATAGGCGATAAAGTTGCCACGATTTCTATGTCGTGGGGTGCTGCTGGCGAATTGCCACACCGCTACCAGAAAGGAAAAGAGCGTCTGAACCAACTTTTTGACCTGAATGTTGTAGAAACTAAACACGCCTTAAAATCTGCACAATGGATCTACAAAAATCCCGAAGCCCGGGCGAACGATTTGATGGAAGCCTTTTGTGACCCCTCAATCAAAGGAATCATTTCTAACATTGGCGGTGATGATAGTATAAGAATGCTAAAAGTATATAGATTTAGAGATCATCAAACAGAATCCTAAAATATTTCTTGGGTTTTCCGATAGCACCATCACACATTTTATCTGCCTCAAAGCCGGCTTAAGCTCGTTTTACGGTACATCGCTGTTGGTAGGGTTTGCAGAAAATTACGCAATGCACAATTATCAAGTCAATGATATTAAAAAAACCTTGTTTTCCACCGAAAAAATTGGACAACTCCATCCCAACAAAGAAGGCTGGACAACCGAATTTCTGGATTGGTTCGATGTTTCTTTGCAAGACGTACAACGAAAGTTGACACCTACAACCGGATGGAATTTTTTAAGAGGAGATTCCATTGTGCAGGGGCGCCTAATCGGCGGCGGCATTGAAGTGCTGGAAATGCTCAAAGGAACTCATTATTGGCCAGATCTGGAGGTATGGAAAGACAGCATTCTGTTCTTTGAGACCTCGGAGGATATGCCCAAACCGGAGTATGTTCGATGGTGGCTAAGAAGCTACGCTACCTTAGGAATTCTCTCCAATGCAAAAGGGATTATTTTTGGTAGACCTTACGACAATCTTTATACGGAACAATATGAGATTGAATTGCTAAAAGTGCTCGATGAAGAAGGATTATCTAATTTACCTGTCATTACCCGTATGGATTTCGGCCACACCTGCCCGACTTTCACGCTGCCGTATGGAAGGCTGGCCGAAATCAACTGTATAGACAAGACCTTTTCGATATTAGAAAGCGGCGTTGCTTAGAAAAAGTATATTATGAGAATGATTTCCATTGAAATGTTCCCCAACAAAAGCTCCCACGGACCATTCTAATATTATGTTTTCCGACATCATTTTAAATTGCAACTGTTCTGTATTGAGCTGAAATGGTTCCATGTAATCGGCAAAAGCATCGTCAATGACGTTTAACAAATCGGGCGTATCTTGTTCTCTTAATTGACGTATCTCCATTGTTTAATTCTTTATACCTTTTTAAGGAATTCGACATCTGCACAATTTTCCTGTAAGGTTTCAATGAGTTTGGCTACGTGAAATCCATCGCACACAGCATGATGAACTTGAATAGAAAGTGGCATAAGGATATTATTGCTATTTTAAATTCACGATGCTTATTACGGCTTTTGAAATCAAGTAAATCATCACGGGATAAAATTTATACTCCTGTGCCTTTACAAAAGGAATTACCTGTGAGATATCCAGCTTAAAAGTCAGGCTGAATCCGCATTTTACCGCACCACGATAAGCATTAAAGTGCTCTTTCCGTTTCCATTCTTCAATATTAATTCTTTGATATGTTGTATTCATTTTAAGGTATTGTGTTTAGTTTTTTATCGCAATTGTCAACCTTCTGTTTTCCAGTCAAATGGCATTAATTCCTCCAGTGTTTTGAAAACCCCGTTGCGGACTTCCACAATTGATTTTCTATTATCAGGAGATAACTGACTCATTAGTTCGCGACACCTTCCACAGGGAGGAACTGCATTTCCCCCGCTGTCTACGGCTACCACTGCTTTGATGCGATATTCTCTGTGTTTCAGCATTTCTGAAACAGCACTGTGTTCGGCACAATGCCCCAAAGAGCAGGCAGTATCGATGCTGATGCCTGTATACACATTGCCGTCTATGGTTTCAATTGCGGCTGCCACATCTCCATATGAAATATAATCATTCAATGTGACCGATTTTGCCAAGCGGGTGGCTTCTTCTTTTAAGTTCATGACTCAAGTTTTATTGCATTTATAAAAAATGAAAGTGACAAGGACTGAAGACGTTCATAGAGACTCACACGGAGCTCATGCATTATCTTTTGCCCAATACTGGTTGAGATATAAGATTGTACGACAGAAACAATGGTTGTAAAAATAGAAATGCCTGCCAATCCAAGTACTAACTTGTACAGTAAATCCATATCCGAGGCAGGTAGTGCATCGTCGACAATTTCCTGGATTAGGAATGGACTTACAGTTCCAAATGCACCACCTATTATAATCAATAATAGTACGATAGCCAATGTGGTCCTACAGGGTTTCACTAGATGAAAAATCCTTGAAAAGGAAAATTTTGTATGAGATGCGTTTGTATTTACTTTCATTATGACCGTCGAAATAATTAATAGCAAGCTTTAAAAGCTCCAAGATTGACCGGTTATTCAATTTTCAATCGCATAGATAAGCTGTATGGCTCAAAACCCTCGTGCAGATACAGTGCTGCAGCAGACGCGTTCTTAGACAAGACACTTAGCTCAACATAGTCTGCTTCATTTTTCTTCGCCCACGTTTTAACGCTATCAATCAATGCTTTACCAATTCCCATTCCGCGCATATCCGCATCAACAACAATGTCCATTAAATACATACATTTCAAGGGTATGAAACAACTGTAAGGTGGGCTTTCCTGTAATTGTGTAATTACAATTCCTTTTACCTCATCATGTGCCCCATACACAAAGGCTGTAAATTGATCTTCTCCCGCAATGACTCTTTGCAGAAAACTTTCGTCCTGATGCGCTGTCTGCATATAGTCGGGTTCGTGATGTGCCATCTGTTCAAAGAGTTGGAAATAAAGACTTTTTATCTTTGGCAAATCTGCTTGGACTGCTTTTCTAATGTTCATATTTTTATACCTATACGTTTTTCTTCTTTTTGTTTTACGTTTCAAAACGCCACAATTGTCGCTTTTCTTTTCAAAAAAGGAAGATAGTCTTCCATTATATAGTGAGTTCCAATTTTTAGATAATTTGTGGTGGTACCGTCGCTACAACCATAATTTTGCAACAAAGTAACATCCCTGTCCAACACCACATGCACATCTTCACTATTCGGATTTAGTAGTCCGAAAATACTTGCTGCACCGACTTTTACGCCTAAAAAGTGCATTAGCATATCTTCAGGAGCAAAAGATACCCTGGGGATATTTAGAGAGTCACTAAATAACTTTGTATTGAAGGGTTTATTCCCCAACATTACAACCAGATAAAACGCAGTCCTTTTTCGGTTACATACGAAAAGTGTCTTCACCATATCCATCTGTAAGCGCTCATTGACAATTTGACACTGCTCCATAGTGATGACCTCATTAGTTTCAACCCGCTCAAAGGGAATGTTGAGTTTATGTAGCACATTGTATGTTGCTTCCTGAATTTTCGAATTAAATTTTGAAGGAGCTTCTTTTGAAATTTCGCTTATTATCATCTTTCTATATAAAATCGTTCTCTCTTATTTCTATATGCATCTTCCACTTCATAATCAAATTGTTCATAAGGGTAAGCCGCCAATTGGGGGAAGAGATATTCCCATTTTTTGTCCTCGTACATACCTAATAAATAAAATAGATATTGACCTATAGCGGAGGAATAGTCGCTTATTATTAAACCTTGGGAAGCAAGAATCTCTTCAGAACGTTTCGTGTCAAGTATAAAATGTCGAGGAATAGACCATGGTGTTAGACCGACATGGCCTAAAGCCCCTACTTGCTTATCCATAGGCAACAGAACTCCTTTATATTCTAGGTAATCTGCTATAACATTTGCCAATTCAAAAACTGATAGCGGTCGACTATCCCCCACGTTTATAATCTGTTGTTGTGCCAAAGGCCTAGCTGCCAAACCTACCTTGGCGATCAATTCTGCAGAGGTGGTATGGAATATGCTCTGCCCATTGTAAGCCAAGGGAATGATCGGTCTTTGGTCCAGCATCCGCTTTACCAGCCACCACTCTCTAGGGTGATGGGAATACTTGCCGTAAATTGCGCATGGTCGCAAAATAGTCAACGGAATAGTTAACTCGGACAATAACTCCTGCTCTAACGCCACTTTCCTAGTGGAGTATGTCTGTTCGCCAGCTTCCACAGTAGGATTGGCTTCTGAAATAGGCTTGTCGAAATCAGGAAAACCATTCGCAGCCGCCTCATCCAGCGTCCGCCCGTCTCTATCGCGGTATACACTAGAAGATGACAAAACGATAAGGCTACTATAATCTTTTTGATAGGTTAGTAACTGAATCGCATCTTCTCTGCCAAAAGCGATCAAATCGATTACCAAGTCGGCACCAGCGCCCATCATTTTTCTAAATAGAGCTTTATCTTTCTTATCAAAGTGCAGTACCGTTGTCCTGTCCTCATCGATTGTATACGGTATTTCACCCCTTGAGAGCAATACGACTTCCCATCCTCCTTTGTTCAGCAGCTGATAAAAAGCATATCCTATCTGCCCTGATGCGCCAATAATAATCGCCTTCATGTATACCTCATATTCATAACACTGTCTTTAATAATGAGAAGTGATTGGAAAGACAAAATTCTCCATAAATAGATCCTTTTTGTGTTCGGGATATATGTAAAGAGCATCATCATCGAAGGGATATTTTTCAACCTCAAGTTTTCCTCCGAAATCTGTATCGGGAACAAAAAAGAAACTGATCTCTTGGGTCTGTGGCTTAACTAAAGAAGGTATTAACTCCTCCAATCTGTAATTTCGATCTGAGAAAACATCGTAAATATTCAGTTCTTCTTCTTCAAATTCCACGATTACTAAGCAATCTCGTTGTTCCGAATAATATAGAGAATCCTCAAACTGTAGTATAAAATGATAGGTCGCCAAACAAGGATTAGGCTCAAAAGACAAGGCCTTTGATACCGGTCTATAGGCTTTAGCAAATCTTTCCATGAGACTTTTATCTTCGCTATTTTCAATGGAAAGTTTTCTCCAGTCGGAATTCACGGGTCCTAAACCGGATAGATCCTTAAGACTGAATCTGCTTTCATCTAACCTGACAAATCCAAACTTTGGATAAAAATCTAACACCTCGGCATTCGCAAATAGGTATATAAATTCGAACTGCCCTTGGTAATGGTCCATAACGTGGTTCATCAGATAACGCGACAGGCCCTGACCTCTGAAGGCTGGGTGTGTCATCACTGCACTAATCTGTAGCACATTATGGGATTGCCCATTTAGCACTATCAGCATGGGGGATACAGAAACATTTGCAACGACTTTGTTGTCTTGAACTATAAAAAATGGTTTATACGTGTTATCCCAATACCCCATACTGTACCATGGCTCGTAATTTCCATCTAGGCAGGTATCATACAGTTCGTTAAAACTAAGGAAATATGGTTTTAGTTCCTCCAATCCGGAAAAAATCATTCTATTTGTATTCATTTTACCTCCAAAAACTTTTCACTCCTTGTATCTATTCAGCTTTCTTTCCCTACTCGATATTCTATTTGATTTATTGCCACCATTCCTTATACCTTCTCTGGCTCTCAAATTTACGAGTCCATCTTACTTTTCTATTTGCATATCTTGCTCAACTATGTGCATTTTGTAATATCACATTGCTTTTATTTCCATAAAAATACATAGTTTAATGTTTAACAGCTATTTGCAGATTCCATCGGATTTGCATTTTTTCATTTTTCGTATCTTTGATTGATGAATGCATCACATTTTCTTACTATCGAATCAATTTACAAAACGCATCGATCGACTCAACGACTCGGAGTTGATGGTATTGTCATTGTAGAAAATGTCCACAAACTAGAAAAGCGCTATCCCGATTTCCGTCATCAATTTGATGGATTACTGATATCATATTGCCTTAAAGGCAGTATTTCAGTACAGATCAATTTTATAGATTATGTTATAGAAGCCGGCTCGGTGGCAGTAGTGCTACCCCAACTGGTAATCGATCCCAAGCATGTTTCAGATGATCTAGAAATAATTTCTATTGCACTATCATTGGATTTTCTCAGCACTTTCCCCATACTTCGGGAATTTATTTCGAATAGTGAGATTCTGTGGCGACCTGTTATTCAGTTTGAAGAGAAAGATCAATACTTGCAAAAGGAATTGACTATACTACTTAATCTGTTCTTTAACAGGAGCCCAAGTCCCCAAAAAAAGGAAGTATTACAGTATCTTATATTTGCTTTGATAACTCTCCTTTCAGAAGCATATTCAAGTATGGCTCAAACGGATAATTTGCCGAATAAACCTAAACACAAAACTATTCACAACTTCTACCTATTGATTTCAAAATTTGCCAGCAAACAGCGTTCTGCAAAATTTTATGCCGAGAAATTACATCTCACTCCACAATACTTGTCCACTATTTTAAAGAACGAGACAGGTAGGTCTATTTCACAATGGATTGACCAAGTAGCGATCATGCATGCTAAATCACTGTTAGGATCATCCGATTTATCGATTAAGGAAATTAGTGCTGAACTATCGTTTGCTGATCCAAGTTTGTTTTGCCGGTATTTCAAAAGACATACCGGATTCTCTCCGGCAAACTTTAGAGTCAGACACTAGAGATCATATTTAATACTGATTTGTATTTTCTTTAATAATTCCTCAAAGGTTTAATGCTATTATAGACACAAATGGACAAACTTTTAATATTCATACGCTCGCTTACCTTATTTTCAGACAAGAGTTGGGAAATACTTCAACCTGCTTTGATTAAACAAGTGTTCAAAAAGAACGACTTTCCGCTTAGACAAGGGGAAGTATGTAATTCATTGTTTTACATTGAAAATGGCTTTTGTAAAAGTTATTATGATCTTGATGGGGAAATTAAAAACACAGGCTTTTTCTTTGAAAATGAAATCGCTACAAATGTTAGTAGTTTTGGTTCAGGACAGAGATCAACGTTCAATATTATTGCTTGTGAACCGTTAACCGTGGTTATATTCCATAAGGAAAAGCTGTTTGAGATATCAAGACACGCTCCTGAGATTGAAACACTAGGAAGATGTTGCATACGTTTATACGCAATTAAACAAGAAGAGCTATCTACAGCTTTCCAGCTATACTCAGCAGAAGATAGATTGAAGTACATGGAGGAAACGATGCCTATGCTCTTACAACGAGTATCTCTTTCGCAATTAGCTTCATTTTTAGGCGTCAAAAGAGAAACCTTAAGTCGTATAAGAAAACGCAGAGTTTTATGACACGTCAATTATGTGACATTTGTCACAGGACAATATCTCAGATATAGTCTTACTTCGTAAAAAATTCTATCATGCAGAAATTGAAAAAAATTGACGAACAAACGAATATTCTGACTTGGTTCGAAATACCAGCATCTGATATTGACCGAGCGAAAAAATTCTATGAAACTATTCTGGATATTGAAATGATTAAAAAAGGAGATGGAGATGACGAAGGTGTTTTCTTTCCTTTCAATCCAAATATTGTCCAGGCCACTTCTGGAAGAGTGACCGGAGTACTAGCAAAATCTATCAAAAATAGTCCATCACAAAATGGCACAATAGTCTATATTAATGCTAGTCCAAACATTCAGAATGTTCTTGACCGAGTAGAGCCAGCTGGAGGAAAGATTGTTGAATCCAAACAATTATTTGGTCCTGTAGGATTTATTGCAATGATTTTGGATAGTGAAGGAAATAGAATAGGGCTACACTCTGAAAAATAAATTTATTGTGTCACCCTTCAAGTATTGACTTATTTCGGTGTTGTATGTTCATCATGATAGCTTTAGGAGTTAAAAAACTGCTCCTCTATCCAATGTCTTATGACAATAGGTTCTGCAAACGAATGGTTTGCAGAACCTGTTTGACAATTACCGCAAGATAATCTCAAACTTATCAGAAAGAACTGTTCTGATTTTCTCCTGGATTAGGTTGATTTCCTCATTAGAGAGCGTACGCTGACCAGAACGATAGGCAATCCTATAGGAAAGTGACGTCCTCCCCTCCTTTTGGAATTTATCCTGAAGAGTAACGTCCTCAACCAGATCAAGTCCTTCTTCACGAATGATCTCGCAAAAATTATTATATTCAGACCAGAGTTCCTCTCTATTTTCGGTATACCCATTGACCCAGAATGATATATCCTTATAGACAGGGGGATATTTGGAATATTCTTGGAATTGGGACAGGCCACCTTTAAATTGTTTCAGAAAACGCTCGTCTGTAGTCCATAGATAGCGTATATCCGGGATATTGCAATAAGAAAGTACAAGACGGTCCAGACCTAATCCGAAAGCCCAACCTGTGGCTTCAATCTTGCAGTTTTCCAAAATCTTAGAATGGATGACGCCTGCACCGAGAACTTCCATCCAGTCTTCATTTTGATAAACCTCTATCTGCACCGAAGGCTCTGTGAACGGGAAACTATCATCCAGGAATCTATAATCTTTGCCTGGATACAAATATTCTATTAGTCCCGATAGCGTACTTTTGAGGTCAGAAAGAGCATCTGCGCCTTTGGGCAATACCTTGACTACCTCCATTTGATGGAAAACGGGATAATGTGTGCGATCAATAGTGTCTTTTCGATAAACATCACCTGTGACCACAAAGCTTTCATAGCCTCTTCTCAATAATTCGTTCTGATGCGCAGAAGTTTGTGTTCTTAACACATGACCCGAATCTACATAATATGTATCATTGGTAGATCGGGCCGGGTGATCATGCGGCACGAGCAACTCATCAAAATTACCCTCTATGCTAACGACTTCATTTAGATTGTCAAAAGGCGTAAAATCGTGGAAATAGCGCTGGATTTTCTCTTTCAACTGACAAACTGGATGTAATTTATTCTGATGTAATTTTAGACTACGCTTTTCATTTATAGTCTTTGGGATATTAGTCATATATTATTGTACTTATAGTCCGCGACAGACCTGCCGCAGTACTTAATATTAAAAATTCGTGAAGTAAAATCTGATGTTGATATCCGTACGCAACGGACATATTAATTTATCTCGGCCCTGGCGGGCCAAAAAAGAAAAAGGAAAATAGCATATTGATCCTAGAGTTCATTCTATAAAATGTACTAACAAAGATACTCTTTTTCAAACTTTAAACATATTCGTTTAAAAGGAATAAATGTGCACATTTACAGTATCACTTACCAAAAGTTGGTCAATAATCAATACTTTGTCTATAAAAAGAACACCTTAGCTTTTCAAAAAAAGCTTGAACACAGTGAAAGCAGGGAACCGATGGTTAACTAAAATTTAATGACAGATACAGAAAATAATACGTTGATAATGGGAACCCTTTTAGAATGGAATTATTTTGATCCCTTTCTGGGCTATAAAATAAACGGCATCAAAGTTTTTTTATTAATGGCTTATTTCCAGTCTTTGCAGGTTTGAATGCCCCATAATAGTGATCGACTGGAAACCTGTAAATCTATATCCCATTTCAGTACCTGCAACTTTAACTTTTATATGTATCCTGTTCGCTCATTTTTTTTCCTTTAAATCTTGCGTACAACAGTACGATTCCCCATGCCACGATCAACGCAAAACCGCTATCCTTAAAAATTCGTCTGTGCGAAAGGATATAGCCTCTCCCATCTGCCCAGTAACCAGATTCATACCATGAGCTTTTAAATAAAAGATTTCCGGGAAACGGCAAGTGCTATCATCGACATGTTGATCATAAGATGCTAATGTTATTAAACCAAAGGTGAGCGGAGCCAACCAGAGGTAGGTAAGAATGGCTTTTTTTCTTTTCATTCGATTATAATTTAATTGTCAGTGGATACGACTTTAACGAACTAACTCCGTTTCCAATAGCACTCTTGGCCGATGTCAGTAATCAATCTTTCTATTTACAACCTCTTCAAGCACATTGTCTTTATACGAATTCGTGCGGTAGGTTTCCCGTTGCATCCAGTTTCCCTTCGCATCATAAACGTATTTGTAAACCGTTTCGCCGCGAGTGCTTTTAGCGTCGCTATAGTCCACTTCCTGGATTAAATCCCCTTTGTCATTGTAGCTGAATTCGTAGGTATAACCCACTTCTGTATATTTGACAAGCTGCCTTTTACTATTATAAAAAGCTTTGACCTTACGAGGAGCAGCTGGATCGGCACCCAGCCTTGGGTCAGTTGATGCGATGACTTCGTTGTAATAGTTACCCTTTTTATCTACATCATAGCTATAAAGAAATTTCTCATTAAATTGCCAGCCTTTTCCATCCAGGTTATCATCATAAATTTCTTTGCTTTTGATCTTGTGGTCATTTCCATAGGTATACACGCTCCGTATCCTGTAATCAGGTTTGTGTTTATCGGAAATTTCTATAATCTTCTTCGATTCAATGGATACGCTTATGGTATATACCTCTTTTTTATCAGGAGCATTAACGGCTTCGGTTGACTGATATTCAGTAACCTGATCCTGCAGCTTGCGAAACGAATTATTAACGCCATACAGTTTCTTCCATATTGGTTCATTGCTGTAAAAGAAATTGGTTTCTGATAATGATGGTTGATGCTGGTCTTCAGGAATCGGCAGCCCTTTATAAGCGCTTTCTGCACGCTGCCCGTATGCTGCATGGGCAGCCGCGATCAGGATAATTACGAGTAGCTTTGTTAGTATTTTCATTTCTGCTAAATGTTTCCTTTAATTATTCGCATGCCTTGCCTGCCAAAATGCATCATAGCGTGTTATATCATTAGACCTCTAATTCTGATATTTTAGAATTGTCATCCAAACTAAAGGATACAAGGCTTTTTAGTCCTCTTAATAAACTGATATCTTTATTACCTGTACTTTTTCTTGTTCAATTATTGATTCTATCGAAATCGCAGATACGCTTTCCGCATTGACGGTTGACAATTCTTCTACGCTGGACTTTTCAACTTTTATCACCATTAATAACACAATAAATTTTCTAATATGTGGTATAAAGGAATGTAGCCTACTTTTCAGTTATTTTGTTAGTTTATATTTTTTGATCTTCAAGAACCACCAAAAAAAATAGATAACACTATAAATAAACACCTTACCATACGATTTTAGCTGTTATTATTTAGCAAAATCAGTGCCACGGATAATTGTTAAAAATGGATTTTTACCCGGTGATCTATCTCTACACGCTGAATCTGTCTAGGATTATTTGGTTTTAATTCAAATATTGTTTTTATCCGGAAATCTAGAAAATCTCGGCGAAGGTAGGTAAGAATCATGATCGGTTTTTTTAATTTGTCTTAAATCGACTCTTTTTCTTAAAAGCGAGATAGACAATAGTTACACTCACTGCCATTAAGATAGACGCCAATAAAAATGGCGCACCGGAAAATCTAAAAGGTGCGTCTTCATGTGTGAAGTAATAAAATAAATTTGTCATTATCAGCGGTCCTATGATTGAAGTCGCGCTCACTAGACTTGCCAATGCTCCCTGCAATTCACCTTGTTCATTTGATGGAATATTTTTACTGATTACGGCTTGTAGTGCTGGCCCACATATTCCCCCTAAACTATACGGAACAAGAAATACAAACATCATCCAACCTTCACTGGCAAACGCAAATAACAGCAGACCTAAAGCATAAAACGAAAGCCCATAATAGATGCTTTTTTCTTCCCCTAGTTTCGGTGTAGTCCATCTTATTAAGATTCCCTGAACCAATCCCAATAACGTCCCCAGGACGCCCAGTGAGATGCCGACCATACGTTCGGTCCAGCCAAACTCATACATCGTAAAAAAATGCCAATTGCTCTGCACAGCATGGATAGCGATATATGTCAAAATCAAAGCAAATATCAAGCGGGAAATTTCGGGGTGCTTTCCTAAAAATTTAAAGGATGCTATGGGGTTTGCGCGTTTCCAATCAAATGTTCGCCGCCTCGTTTTATTAAGACTTTCTGGAAGATAAAAGTATCCATAAAGGAAGTTTAAGAAACATAAAATTGCTGCCATATAAAATGGAATTCGAGCGCCATAATGTCCCAAGAGGCCACCAACTACCGGCCCTATGATGAATCCTAAGCCAAAAGCTGCTCCTATCATACCAAAATTTTTAGCCCTGTCTTCATCTGTCGATATGTCTGCAATGTAGGCACTCGCAGTCGAGATACTCGCTCCTGTCATCCCGGCAATAATTCGTCCTAAGAATAGCCATCCAATAGAGGGCGCAAGGGCCAAAAAAATGTAATCAACTGCAAATCCGAAGAGAGAAATCAAGATAACAGGTCTTCTTCCATACTTATCGCTGAGATTGCCAACGATTGGTGAACACACAAACTGTGTAAAAGCATAAGCAAAGCCAAGCCAGCCTCCATAGGTAGCTGCTTCGCTAAGATCGCCGTTAATGAGTTCCTTGATAAGGGTCGGAACTACAGGGAGTATGATCCCCCAACCTGTTATATCTATCAATAAAGTGATAAATATAAAGCCTATAGCTGCTTTTTGTGTTGTTTTTTTCATGCTGTAAATGTATACAGACTTGAACAGCTCTTTATTTTCGATTTTATGGGATTTTCATCCAATTTGTAAGATTAGCACAGCTTACTTTGCATTTCTATAGTTTCTGGGGGAAACGCCGACAATTCTTTTGAAACACCGACAGAATAGGCTTGTATCTCCAAAATTCAACTCACTGCTTATTTGTTTGATAGACAGGCTTGTCGATTTGAGCAATGTTTTGGCATGTATAACCATGATTTGATCGATCCATTGTAAGACCGATTTTCCAGTATTTTGTTTCAAAAAAGTGGAGAGGTACTGCGGGGTCAGGTGTAACTTTTCTGCATAAAATCCTACACTTCGCTCCTGTTGCGCATACTTGGATATCAATACATAAAAATCATCAATTATTTCATGCGCACGACTCTTAACTAAACTGTTTTTCTCGGAGAGACTACAATATTTTTCAGAAATCATAGACATCAGAACTGCAACGAGATATTGTAGCATTTCTGTTTTCTTACGGGTTTGGCTTTTATTGTAAAAGCCTTCTATGAGTGCTAGCAGCTCTTCTTTTAACTTTATTTCTTCTTTTTGTAATCGAACTACCGGCTGCCAACGAACCTCGTCATTCATGACAAATTCCCGTAGGATCGGAAATCTTGTAAGAAAATCTAAGGAAAGCCCGATGGTCACTATCTCCGCATCTTTGCTCAGAGATTTCGTTTCTATCAGTAATTGAGGCTGTAAGACAGCAATATCACCGGCATTAATCTCATATTCTAAAAAGTGTATCTGGGCCTTCATACTTCCCTTAATCATAAATGCCAGCAACAACCCATCAAACAACCGGCTATGCGCGGTATACACATCATTGGAGGTTTTATGCTGATGCAAATAGACGATACCCTCCATCTTTTCTGATGGATCAATATTGTACAGCTTATGGACATTGTCCAAGGTGATAAGTAAAGCCATATCCAAATTTAGAAAAAACACGCATGCATAGAAACAGTTTGTGGTTAAAGGTTAAGACCATATGACAAAATGCACGTATAACCCTATACTTTGCAAAAATAGAGAGACACAGATACTAGGTACCCATGCCTCTACTTTTCGGAAACAAACTACAAATGGTAAAGTTGTGACCGTATAAGACAGACAAAAAGGTTTTTTCGGCTCCGCTTCGGCTACTGTTCGGGGGCACTTCGGGAGCGCTTCGGGAACTCTTCGAGTCGGCTTCGAGTCCGCTTCGGGTGCTGTTCGGCTACTCTTCGGCTCGGAGTCGAAGCCCAGCCGAAGGCCAGCCGAAGCTGTGCCGACGACATCCCGAGGCCGTCCAGGAAAAGTGCCGAAGCCTCCCCGAAGGATTGCCGAGGAAAGCGTATCTAATATGGTCTCTGTATACCGCAGTAAGCAGGTAATAATTAGTTTGCGCCGATGATGGCTCTTAAATCTATATCAGGGTGGGCAAGGTTTTTTCTATGTTTTGCTTAGCGGTGTTTTCCCAATAGTCGTTTTGTTTGAGGTAGGTTGCTACCAGACTGTCTATATTGCCGAAATAGGTAGAAACCGAACGCCTGTCAACCCCAGCTTGTGTGGTTACATTGGCAATGGTTAAGTCCGGATAACCCAGTGTTTGCAACACTTTGTCCACAGCATTTACTATTTTCTGCATTGTGCTGGCTTTATCATTGATGGGACCGGACAATACCTTACGGACTTTTCTCTGCGAAATTTCTTCTTTTTTATTGGATATAACAAATTGAAATTTTAGGGATTGGCCAAATTTGTAAAAAATTTCCCATACACAGGAAAAGTTATTGTTTAATTAAAAAAAATCATTTCTCTTTGTATAGAATAAATTAATATAATATGATCCAAACCGAAGTAATTATTTGATTATCTGTACGGTTTTTTTTGATGAGGATGGTTATTGAGAGAAAACAGAAATAAAAATAATAAGATGAACTGGAACAATTATTTATTAGAGAACAAAAGCCCGTATGGAGCGTATGCCCATTTAGGTGTTTTGGAAGGTGCTGTAAGTGGAATTTTTGACTTATCTACGCTACCAACAGACACTAAAATTTTAGAAATGTCAACTCCTTTAAAGAAATTCAAGCTGAATTATACAAATCTTTCTTCGTTAAATGGAAATCAAAATATCGAAGCAATACGTTTGGGAGAAATTGATGATAAACGTATAGCTGTATTTTCTACATTGCCAAATTTGAAATACCTTCATTTAAGTATAAATAAACAAACTGAATTACCAAACTTATCAATTTTGAAAAATCTTGAAGTGTTAATTCTTTCGGGTATTAAGAAAGTAGAGAATATCAATTTCCTTAAAGGTTTGAGCAACCTAAAAACTTTGTATATCCACGAGATAAATAATCTGTATGATTTAGAGCCATTATCTTCTTTGACAAATTTAGAAGAACTTTTTTTAGACCACGGAAAAATGAGCGGAACAGGACAAGCGATTAAAAGTATGGAGCCACTATCAAAACTAACAAACTTAAAATATTTGGCTTTTATTTTAAATGTTGAAAAGCGAAATTATGACATTACACCATTGCTTCCACTGAAAAAATTGCAAAAACTACATATTCTCCCAAGGTATTTGGAAAACGGTCAAAAAGAAAGACTTCTAAATGAATTAACTTTATTGAAAGAATTGTAGAGGTGAAAGCTCCTCCACACAATAATATTTTTATGAAAAGGAAAATATCCTGTGAAGTCTTTCCGCATTTCAAACATTGAATAAATATAAAATACGCATTCAGAAACCAAAGAATCTTTAGCGTATAACCACGGATTTAGTCCATTTAGGGCTATGTGGATGATTTTCGTTTAATCAATCTGCCACTCATAAGCAATTGCATTAACTTCTGTCAAAGAACCAAACAGATATTCGTCCAGTACATCTTCTCTAAATGTTCTATTCAACCGTTCGATAAATGTATTTTGAGCAGGTTTTCCTGAATTTGCCCATTACTTTACAGGCTCTTGGTACATTCCCTAAGTGTTGGGCTAGTTCCAAAATACCTGGTTTGATCTTGATGATTTTTTCTTGTGTTGTCATAACTCTAATCTATTTTTCAGTTGTTAATCTATTGCAACTGTCAGATTAAGTCGTGACTACTTCACTTTAAGCGGTGGGATTTATAGTATTGCCTTTCTTTCCACCTGTCAATTCATATCAACCTGTCAATGAAATGTACAAATTGATACTGGGGATGTGGCGAGATTTTAGATTCTTATGGTGCTTCTCAAAAAAATGGCATTGTTCCGTAAAAAAAATTAAGGTAATATCGTCAGATTGATCGAAGGTGGAGTACCTGAACCTGAGCGTGTAAACTTCGTTCCAGGATTTACGACCGTATTGAAAAATCCGCCATTTTTCAGGAAAAAACTATTTCCTGTTATTCCACCCATAGCGTCTATGCGTTGGTTCTTGGAATAGGTTGCATCGACTGTAAAGGTGCTTTCGACTACCTGCCGCCAAGTTCCAGCAGCGGTACGAACCCATTGATTACTGTGTTTTGCAGAGCGGCCAAGAAAACCATTATCGGCATTAAAATTTTCGAGGAAGCTATGGAAGCCTGTTAAATAGGTATCTGTTTTGGGGCGTTTCCAACTTGCAATGAGTGTCCAGTAGTTTGTCGAAGGGTCATTAAACCGTGTCGTAAAATCAGTACTGCCATTGTTATCAGGTTCTCAGCCAGTCTTTGAAGAAAGTTTTAAACGAATGGCGGTCCGTAGGTATAACCTTAAAGATTACCGCCTTGGAGCTATTGATCCGTACAGCATAGCAAGACCTGAAGATCGATACCGGAAAAAAGGCTGGTACCAAACGGTCTGTCAAATGAAAGCGATGTACGCAAACCTACACATTGCTACTCTTTGCAGGCTGATTGCAAATACAGTCTTTTCTTACGTATTGTAAACAAAACGCTGGGAATTGTAAATGGTTTATTCTGTTTTGAAGTATTACATGTAGATTTATAACAGAAAATGGTGCAGTAAAGCGTGCTTAAACGAAACTATAGAAATTTAAAAAAGAAATTAAGCTTCAGTAAAGGCACATTTTATGATCGGCTGTAATTGTATAACCCCATGAACGAACAATAATATGAAAAAACTTTTATTACTTTTTACAGTTACTCAATTGTTGATTTCTTGCAATGGACAGGAAAAGGAAACTAAAAAAAGGGACAATAAGACAGAGAAAACAACTAATGCAAAAAAAGATAACATTAAAATCAGTGAGTTCATCTTAAACTCTAGTTTGGAAAAAATACTGACACCCCTTGGCTTAAGTAAGAATGACAATTTCAACTTAACGTATAACTTAAATTTGGATTACGAAGAGTTTTCTTTTTCTCCCCAACAAACTTTTCAATTCAATGATCTGAATATCGGTAAAATAAGTAGTCTAATCATATACTATCTAAAAGACAACAATTCTGCTTTTACTTATGAATTAGAATTAGAAAACAATGATAATTGTGAATTATTAATCGGCGAGTTCAACAAAAATTTTGGGAAGCATACCTTTTATAAAAAAAATGAAAATACAAAAGAACGTCCTATATTTTTGGATGAGAACGGAGAACCAGAAACTCAGCATATTATTGAAGAACTAATAAAATGGAATGATGACCAGCATGATGTGACGTATTTCGTAATTAACAAAAAGAACCTTACTACAAAAGAAAATAAATTAACAACAATTGCGATAAGCAATACCCATGAAAAATATGCAGAATGGGTAGATTTTAGAAGCCTAAATATGGCTTTTTCGAAATAGAAAAAAACTATTTAAGACTTTCCTTTTTGCATCTTCCCGAATCCATGGCATTCTTGAGCGATGATAGGTATATGGGGTTAGGTTTCCCCGAATAACCCTAGACCGAACACGGTAATCAGGATAATAATCTCAACAGAGCAGAATTTAGCTTCTAGGCATCTTATACTAACTTAGCCTTCACGGGTTCCTCTTTGTAGGTGTACACATTGTATGGATAAAGCCACTTGGCAAAGGTCTTAGCGATAAGACTAGCTATCAATAACGGAATAAATAATTGCAGACCATTAGGAACCACGCTCATAATAATAAATAAAGCAGCAAATGGCGCATGTATAGCAGCTGAGAGCATCGCTACTGCTCCAAACAGGGCAAAGTTCAGTATCAGCAGGTCTGTCCCGATCCAATAATTGCACAATTGAGCAAACAGCATACCTAAGAAAGCTCCGGAAACAATGCTTGGTGCAAAAACACCGCCATCTCCACCTGCCCCCAATGTCAGGGAGGCAGCCAATGGCTTCAAAAAAATCAACAAGGCTAGTGGTACCATATTCAAATATTGATCTGGCATTGCCAGCGTTTGCCCGAGCAGACTGTTGAGGCCTGCATAGCTATCACCGTAGAGCTGTGGCAGAAAATAGATCAGTAAGCCGACAGCCATCGCTCCCAGATTGACGCGTATAAAATTGCTTTTTATAGCTCCAAAATAATGCTTTGCATAGATGGTGATCCTGGTAAAGAAGAGGGCAAATACTCCGCCTAATATCCCTATCAATATAATATAGGGGCTAGCGGATAGATTCCATCCCGTAACCTCGAAGTTTAGTAAGGGCTTTGCATCAAAAAGGATCACAAACAGATAGGCAATAAACATCGCCACCACGCAAGCAAAGGCCAAAGTCTTATTGAATCTGCGGGCAATCACTTCAAAGGCAAATAAGATCCCTCCTACCGCGCTGCCAAACAAAACGGTAACGCCTGCTGTAACTGCCGCACAGATTAGCTCTGTCTTAAAAGCCCAAGCCGGATGCACATGTTTGTAAGCTTGGTTGCCTACAGTAGCTGTGGCAACTACGGTAGATACCTCAACCCCCGTAGATCCGCCAAAGATGACTGTTAAAAAACCGTTGATAAAATGGGATGGTATCTTAAAAAAAGGAAGATGGTCCTTACGCGTCTCCAAAGTGGTATATATTTCTTTAATTCCTTTGTTCTTACGGTTCTGAAACGCATATTTCCGTAAAAAATAGATACAGGTGATACCGACTGAAGGTAGTAGCATCAATAAAGCAGTAGACAGTCCTTGGATATAATGGAAAATATGGTGCTGAAAAAACTCTGTTAGGTGCTTTAAGCCGAAGGCCAGTGCACAGGATATCAGGCTAACTAATATGACCGAAAGGAAAAGTTTAAAATAGCTATAACGAATGACACGCCTCCGAAATGTTTGTTGTTTTAACATATTGCGTTGAGAATAATATCGCAAAGTTAAAACTTATGACTGACTTTTACATCACGTAAACGCCTTCTGAGCAGTCAACAATTTCTTTATTTATCCCAACTGAAACAAACTCATAAATTTTTCCAACCGTTGTTGCAAAAACACGTCTATCAGCAACATCCCTAAAAACATCATGGCAAAACCAAGTGACATTCCTTGAAAATATGCTTTAGTGAAAACAAAAAAACATATGATGGAAACAAAGAGCAAACCTGTCCAAACGTATGTTGTCATCGTGTAAGTTTTATCGTCGACTTTGATTTTTATGAATTCATTTTTGATGGTTTCTTCGTTGTTTATTCGAAATCGTGCGGTTCTTTCTTCAGCATACTTTGGTTTAGAAAACAATAAATAGCTACCATAGCCGATATTCATTATGATTAATAAAACAAGGGGAATAGTCGCTCCTTTTTGTAACGAATTGGTACTTTTGAAAAGAAGTACACAGATTGGCAAAAGGATGAAAATGGCAATCGCAATCATCCATTTGCCTTGTTGTAAGTCGCCTTTTGTCCAAGTTTGCAGGTGCTGTATAAAATCCATTTAGTCTAAAATTTCCGAGGTGGTTAAACTGAATCTTTGTTTGAATGAAAAATAGAAATGGGATAGATTTTCAAAACCTAAATCCAAGTAAAAATCGGTAGGCTTTTGCTTTTTTTGTTTGATTAAATAATAAGCTTCGTCTAAGCGCTTTGCCAGTAACCACTGTTTTGGTGCCGCATCAAATACTTTGGTAAAGTCCCGCTTAAATCCCGAAAGACTACGTCCAGTAAGCTTTGCAAAAGATGCTACAGAAATATTGAACATATAATTTTGGTTCATAAATTCTTCCAGATCCATTTTGTATGGTTCAGAAAAATCAAATAGAATCTGTTTAAAATCGGGGTTGCTCTGTAGTAATAATTCTATGGCTTCCCTGATTTTCAGATCTGCCAATCTCGGCGTTGCTTCCTTTTTTTTATTGATGTATGGGGCAAGTGACGAAAAATAATTTCGCAAAAAATCATCGGGCTCAAAAAATAATTTCTGCTTGCCTTCATACCTTTTTTCTACCACAATTTTGTTTTCCAATGCGTATTGTTGCAACGTCTCTTTGTCGAGAGTAATAGAAAGAAACTGATATTTTCCTGATTTGGATGGATGTTTTATTGTCCGGATCAATTGATTTTTTCTAACTAAAACGATTGTATTTTCAGAAATAATGGTGTTTCCATCAGCATGAAAAGCATGCGTCTCGCCAGATAATTGATATCCTAAAAAATGTTCGGGAATGAATTCTTCATATCCTCTATGTTTTTCAAATGCACAGGAATACACCAATTTGTCAAAAATAATTTCACGACTACCTTCCATACTACAAATATCTTAAATTTTAATTGAGTGCTAGCGCTCCTTCTTTGGCAATTTCTTTATCCTGCTCCGGCGATCCACCTGAAGAAGCAATGGCGCCAATGATATTACCATCTTTATTTTTTAGCACGACGCCACCTGCAATCGTTAGCAGACCGTCGTTGGAATTCAGCATTCCATAGCCGTGAATGTCTGCCCCAGAAACAATGGCTCCCATTAATTCGCTATCTATGCCAAACATTATCGCTGTTTTTGCTTTTTTTATGGCAAATTCTATGACACCAAAAACGCTGTCTAATCTTGCAAAAGCTACCAAATGGCCACCAGCATCTACAACTGCAATGCTTACAGGAATGTTTAAAATTTTCGCTTTTTCGATGGATGCATCCAAAGCTTTTGTTGCTTCTATATATGTTATATTCATCTTTTTAAGTTTTAATTTACTGATTTTTTGATATTACTTGAAATGGATTGTGACATCTGATCTACCACAAACCGATGTGGATAGAAATTCTTTTTTTGAAAAGTAAAAAGGTTGGATCGGAAAATACGAAAGGTGATATTAAAAACATCTAAATGCTTTCAATACAATCAAATCGTATAAATAAAAACAGTGTTACTCATAAAAGAAAGCACAGTTTTTGTCACCGTGCTTCTTTGGCTTAATTTAACTTTTTACATTCCAAGCGTCTGCTTGTAGTTGTTTTACGAACTCTTCCGTTTCTTTGGGATGCACGTTTCTGAAGTTTGAGTTCTCATCCAACGCTACATCCACAATACAATCAGCCATCGATTGCGGATCCAATTGATTGGCCAGAGCTTCGGCTGTCCCGTCGAAAGCCGATGCCGGCGTGAAATTGGTTTCGGGATTGTACCAGCGTGAAATCGTATCGACGCCACGGTCATTGAAACCCGTTCCGAAAATCCCCGGATTGCAAGTCGCTATTTTGATATTAAAGGGTTCTAATTCGGTCTTCAAGCCTTCTGCAATAGAGCCTATTGCATGTTTGGAAGCACAATACGCAGCCACGTAAGGGACTGTCCAAAGCTCACCCATCGAAGTGGTAAATACGATTTTTCCGGGCTTCTTTTGTTCGATAAACTTTTTGATGAAACCTTGCGCTAATTCTAAACCACCGAAAACGTTAACATCGAACATTGCACGGATGAGGTTCAGAGGTTGTTCGGCAATTGGTCCGCCTTCCATAATTCCGGCATTGCTGATTAAAATATCGATGTCGTATTTCTGCGTAATGTAGGCGATGTCGGTTGAATTTGTAACATCGAGTTTGTCTACTGTAAGCACTATCCCTTGCTCTTTCGCCTCTCTTATCAAGTCGCTCATCTGTGGATAAACTTGTGCAGTGGCAATCACTTTATGTCCTTTTTGGCCAGATCAAAAGCGACGATTTTCCCGAAACCGCTCGCGGCGCCTGTAATTAAAATTGTCTTGCTCATATTTTTTAATTTTAATGTTATAGAACAAAGTTAGATTTACTCATGGTGATTTTAATTGGTGGGAAGCTCAATTTTATATTGCTGAGAAGCTCGAAAAAATAAAAACGGCAAAAAGCTAAGTTTGCTGTCCCTAATTTTAGCTATTTTGTCAATAATTAGTTATCTATCAAAGAGACTAAGGCCTTTTTTTGATATTTTTCACATAGTATTCATCTTTATTCTAAAAGCAATGGCTATATTCCCTATAAACCAAAATTTCTCCCGGTTGAGACCAGCTAAAATAGATGATGTTATCAAAGTGAGTACCGCAGGGATGATCAAAAAATATAGACTCCTTATCATAAGCTTTTTTTTCACTAGCTCACTGCTTGCACAACATACAGGAGATAGCTTCTACATCGATATACCATTCGTAAGCCGGGATACTGTTTTCAAAAGAACACTCCAATCTCTCCTATTAAGTGAATATTTCATTACTTCTGCTGACAGAGATGCGGGATTTATACAATGCAAGATAGTGGTGAATAACAAGCGTCTCCTTAGCGCAAAAAAAGGGGATATTCTAAACTATAATATATTGATACAGAATGGCGACAGCGGCAATATCAAAATTTATCTCCAGGCCAATCTAAAAGAAAAAATGATTGTGGGAAGTGTAGGGAACGCGGGCTACTACAACGATGATAACGGCGTATCCTATGATAGCAGATATTACGAACCTCTGATAAATTATTTAAAAACATATGTGATCAGCCCTCTTGATAAAGATACCAACCCAAACCATATCAGTGGCGAAAGGACGTTAATTCCAAAAGATACCGTAATATTGACAGCAATACCGCATGAGTACAAAACGGGAACACTACCGGACAGCATAATTATTAGAATAACAAATAATCTACAGGAGCCCATCACTACGGGTCTGTATTACCATATTGAATCTTATAATAGGGGCTGGAAAAAAGTATCCCCAGATCAGCTCGTGGAAGATTTGGGATATGCTATTCTACCGGGTGCATTTGAAACTTTTAATGTAAGTCTCCTGAAGAGCAAGATTAAATATGAACCGGGGAGATATCGAATAGTTAAGCGTTACCTTAAATCAGACTACCGAAAGACTCAAAAAATCTTTGATACATATACTGAAATAGTCATCGAATAAAGTGTACCTGACACTCCTATCCATTATCAATCAATACAGGACCGCTCTCCTGTTTTTTTTGTATCTTTCGGATAACTATAAACTTAAAAGTGCTTTGATGATGAACAAACTGAAGCAGATCTGGTTGAACTATCGGCTCACGAAGGTATTACTAGCGATCATCTTATTGTCCGTTTGTTTCACCTTCGACTCCTGTAAGGTCGTCCGTTTTATTGTATACAATTTTGCAGATATAGGGGATCATAAAAAATTTCCATCCCGCCCTGTACACAGAGGCGATGAAACCTTTTCATTCGTGATCGACACTCACCAAAAGGTACTCGAACGCTTACAGCTCAATGACCAACGGGTACCTTTTGAATCTTATTTGAAGGACAACAAAACGGTAGCCTTTTTAATTATAAAAAATGACAGTATCCAATACGAAAGATACTGGAATGGCTATAACGCCGCCTCCATCGTACCTTCTTTTTCGGTAGCTAAATCCATCACCTCTATCCTTATCGGTTGTGCTCTTGATGATAAGCTGATCCAATCAGTAGACGAGCCTATCACCAATTATATCCCTGAACTACGGAAGAATGGCTTCGATCGGGTAACAATCGAACATCTACTACAGATGACTTCTGGTATGGACTTTAACGAAGGCTATTACAACCCCTTTGGTCATGTAGCGACCTTCTATTATGGCACCAATCTTCGTAAAGCGATCAAAAAGTTAAAACTCAAAAGAGCGCCTGGAGAAAACTTTGAATACGTGAGCGGAAATACGCAGCTATTGGGGCTGATATTGGAGCGTGCCCTCAAAACAAAAACCGTCAGCACCTATTTGCAAGAGAAGCTGTGGATACCTTTACAAATGGAGCACGACGCGAGCTGGAGCTTAGATCGTCAGAAAGAGGGCTTGGAAAAAACATTTTGCTGTATCAATGCTACCGCACGGGATTACGCCAAAATCGGCAGACTGTATCTCAATGGCGGCAACTGGAATGGTAAACAAATCGTCTCGCGTTCATGGGTCGAGCAGTCTACCACCCCCAGTCAAAGCTCAGGTAGCGAATCCTACTATCAGTACCAATGGTGGATACCGTCAAAAGGGACATTCCTGGCACAGGGTATCTTGGGGCAATATATCTATGTAGATCCATCCAAGAACCTGATTATTGTCCGACTGGGGGCAAACAAAGGAGAAGCTGACTGGTGGCAGGTATTTGCTGCTCTGAGTGAGATATATTAATTATTTATTCTTACATAAGAGATATCGCGATAGTGTGTGGAATTGACAGACGTTGTTTCTACCCAGTAGACCCGGTATTGCCCAACCGCGACGAAGAAAACTTCATATCTGCCCAAAAAAACAACAAATCCCTTCAATTGACATGGAGGGATTTGCTGTTTACGCCCATTCTATATGTAGCTCATAATCGTGAATATATAGCGACTATCGCTCAGCCACTTGGGTAGATTAATACTGAAAAATATGCTGTATACTATGCTCGGCATATCCCGCGCTCGCGGTCATCCCCTTACCTCCAATGCATGTCCGGATATGGATTCTGTCATCGATATCGTATTCCAATATGTGGTCTTTGTGCTGCGAATAAAATCCGGCCCAACTGGTCGCAATCTGCCGAACGTCGAATGAAACGATTCGCTCTGCTTCCTGAAGCATTAACCCGTTGATATACGAATCTAACGAAAACCCTAAATCGTCGAAATTTGTCCCAGCAGCATATTCGTGTGAATCTCCAATAATGATACTGCCATCGGGCGCCATCTTAAACAAGATATGAATCCCATATTTGCGAAGTTCCTCATAATGGGCCGGGGTCTTCAGTTTTTCAAATGACGGGCAGTTGTCCTCAAAACTTTCATATCTACGTATCGTCAAGCCGGTCAATATATTTCCTTCAAGGCCAATGTTTTTGAGCGGCACAGTCCGCATCATCTGCAACTTACTGATAACCTGACCACTAGCCTCAAACAATTCTTTAAAAAGTAATTTAAACTCATATCCATTACAGACCACAGCTTTGTCCGCCTCAAAGCGCCGGCCATCACTCACGACGACTTCTACGCCAGCATCCTTGCTCGCGCACTCTATGACCGGACTGTCATAAAACAAACTATATCCTTTAAATTTAAATTTCAAATATTCTTGGAGCCGGCGAATCATGACCCCTGGCTCCACACTGACCTCTTGTCCAAAAAATAGCGCTTCCTTGGCATAAGAGCCCCTCACAGCGGTATACTTTTGCTGTATCTGGGCAGCTGTCAACAGCTCTTGACTGTAGCCTACATGATCATAATGATGCTTCAATTCATGTAGCAACTGGACTTCATCATCATCTGAGGCGATGTAGACGCTCCCATTCTGCCGCACCGAAATATCAAATTCACGTTGGATTGCATCATATATCTCTAATCCTCTCACACCATAGTCAAACCACTGCCCCGACATGCCAGATGGCACGACCTGACCAAAATTCCGAATGGTAGATCCGACCGGAAAGTTGTCTTTTTCTAACTGCAGGACTTCTTTGCCCAATTTTAACGCATGGTAGGCATGGAAAGTACCGAGTATCCCTCCACCGATGATTACCAAGTCATATTTGTGTTGTTTCATTTTTTATTTTTTACTTGTTATGGATTTTAGGCTCCAGTGGCTTGCAATTGTCTTCCTGAATCCAGCGCATCCGAAGGCCTTACTGTGTTTCTATTACGCTTTGATATCGTTTTATTTACAAAATACATCAGGGAAGCAACAGCACATACAGCTCCTAGTATCGATATTATATACACCAACTGACTAAAATAAATAGCCCAGCTTATCTTAATAGGTCCGGTTTCTTTAAGTATTAAGATAGAAAAACTCCCTAAATAACCAATGGAGTCCGCCAGGTACATCACAAATCCGACATTCCCCTTAACATTGAAATTGGCAATCATACGCTCAAAGAAAATAGCATTGTACGGGATGTAGGCCATATAGAGCCCCAGTCCCACCAAGGTCATCCAGGTAATACCGTCAATCAGATTTCTATCAAAACAATATGTCGCAGTGCCACAGGTAACAAATCCAATTAAGATCATAACATGTATCCATGAAAATGCCTTCAAGTTGTCTTTCACCAAAATCAACAGACTCATCAATGCCAGGACGATGACAGCAATAATTGCGTCAACTTTAGTATAAATATGATTGTCCTTAACGTGTAGATGCTGCCAAATCTCGACTTCAAAGTTATCACGCACATCCCGTAGCACTGTCAACATGACGTAAATGACTATCGTAATCAGAATTCCTGGTAAAAACCGCATCATAAAGCTTCTACGCTGGCTTCGATCCATAGGCGTTCGTATTGTCCTCAACCGCTGATCTTCTGCACTTGGCGGTGGGATCATCTCCAGACACAGGACACTGATCAAAAAGGGCACGAGGAACACCAAGCCTGTAAAAAAGGGCATCCAAAACTCACTGATATGAAAAATATCAATCAATGTTCGCCCCACTGTCTTTACAAAACCCGATGCAAATATCAAACTAACTGACATCACAGCCCCCATGAACTCGGTACCCTTTCGCCCTTCCAGATAACTAAAAACCAGTCCCCATATCATCCCAAGGGGAAATCCATTGATGATCAGGCACACTACATTATAAGGAGCAGGGATAACCGCAAAGCCCAGAAGCCCCAACCAGGATATCCCGATTAAAACGAGGAGATACTTGGCTCTGCTCTCACTTTTGGATTCTGATATAAACCGAATACCATAAAACTTGCTGCACATATACCCGACCATCTGCAACATCACCAACCATACCTTATAGTCAATTCCCCACAGCTCAGCCTCGTCAAAAACACCTGCCGCGAACGATTTGCGGAAGGCATACATACTGGTATAGCAGCAGAATGCCGCTAATGCTGCAAATATCGAAACTTGTGTACAGCTCCATCTTGCTGCCTTAGTCCGTAATGAAACCAACGATATCATAGCCGACCCCTTAACGAACGATGGATAAAACCTCTTCGATGTGATCCACAATATGCGTCGGGCCATAGGTAGCAAGCTCGTCCCTCGTAAACGCCCCGGTAGTCACTCCTATTATGTATTTACATTGCGCTCGATGTCCTTCATTGATATCCACCTCTGTATCCCCTACTTTGGCAACCTCACTAGCATCGGTAATACCAAATTGTCGCATCATCTTCTCTATCATGTAGGGATATGGCCGCCCCGCTTCTACCTCATCGCTCGCGACTAGTATATCAATCTTGTCATTCCAGTCCAACCGATCGACAATCAGCTGCGCTATATCCCGCGAAAATCCAGTGTCAAGACCTATGAACACCCCTTCCTCTCGCAGTATCTTAAACGTATCTTCCACACCTGCCAAGGGAGTGATATCTTTAGATTCACGGTAGAATATAAGCATCTCCTCTACAAAAGCAGTATGAATACGGTCGATCAGCGTGGGGGTAATTGCATCCACATCACGCTCTAATTTTTCCAGCATCATGCGAATCGCTACCGGCTTTTGATAGCCCATGATCGGACTGACGTCTTCAACGCGCGTTTGATAACCATACAATTGCATAGCTTTTGTAAACGCAGCTCCTACATAATTCTCATCTTTAACCGTCGTGCCGGCCATATCGAATACGACTAACTTAATGGACATTGTTCTTGTTGTTTTAAGGGTTTATTAAACTTATAGTCTCCCATATCTCTTCTTGACACAGAAATCTACATTTCAAAAATAAAACCCTAACATTAAGTTAGGAACAAGCAAATATTAAGTATTTGTAAACAAATAAAAATATCAACAGCAACAACTAAAGACGACAAATAAGCTAATTAAATGCAATTTAAAGATAAAAAAACTCTTTTAATATTTATAAAAAGAGATTACTACAGAAACTAAAGTTAAACATTATTAAACAAAAAAATGCATCATTCATAAGAAGAACGATGCATTTAGAGGACAACATTAATGGATATCTAGTCCTTCAAGCTGAAACAATAAACATTGCCCGCAAAATCGGCGATATATACATTGCCGTCAGCGAGGGTAGTCTCTGCAAGAATAGGTGCACCGACATTGACCTTATCTAATAGTTTCCCTTCCAAATTCAACACATAGAAATATCCATCCGAAGCGCCAAAAAATAGTTTCTGCCCTTGCTGCACGACTCCCGATTCGACAGTACCGACCAACTTATGCAAATCCGGCGTCGTATATGACGAAGTATAGATCAATGCTTCGCCTGTTTCAAAAGCCCAACGCTCTTCAAACGTATTTTTGTCATAACTCTTCACTCCACCCAGAGAGGTCGGCATAATAATCTGATTGCCGCTCAATAATGGAGAGGCCATCACCTTGAAATCATCTTCGTATATTTTCTTATGGATGACATCTCCCGACTTCTCATTCAATAGAAATAATCCATTCAGCCCGGACACATATAGCCCCTTATCGTCAGCGCTGGCTCCGCTACTTCTGAACCTCACACCATCGTCATTCTTTTTCCAACGCAATTCACCCGTTTTACGGTCGTGCACAAACAAGGCATTCCAATTCGCGCCCGTTACAAGATGGTCTGCTGTAGCCAGCATCTCACCTGGCATGCCCTCCCCTCCGTTCCAATCTTTATTTTGCCACAAAAGCTCCCCATCCGTCACCCTTAGAGCGGATAAATAATTGCCGGCGCCGGTATAATAATAGCCATCACGCACAACACCAGCTGTCACATAAGCCGGCAACTTGCCAGCACTCAGGTCTTTGGTCCAGATGAGCTTACCATCAACTTCATTAAGTGCATATACTACTCCCCCCGCATCTGTGGCCAATACAACGCCATCACTATATCGCAATTTTTGTTTGATTGAATTTTTAGTGCTAAATTCCCAAAGAACCTTACCATCAGCCTTGCCTAAAGCCGCTATCTTTCCTTTCTCACTACCACTATCATCTATGGTCGCGACAAATACACGGCTTCCTTGGACCAATGGAGATACTTTCCAGATATTCGCACCTATATTGGTAGACCAAGATAGACGAAGATGAGCACTTGGCGATGTCTGAGCTTCAAATTGACTTCTCTTTAATACCTGGTGACCATCTTTGTAATTAACTTCCAGCATAAGTTCAAAATTTCGCTTGACATCCGAAGACAGAGCTACTGCACCTCTCCAATTCCAATCACTTTTTGGAGATAACACACAAGTATTCATATGCTTACCTTTTTCGTCAGAAATCACAGCGCTCACCGACACAACCTCACGCTCGCTGTCATAAATGTTGGCACTGATATTTAGCTTTTTATTCTCGATAAAGCATAGATCGCTATTCTTCGGGTAGATCAATTCAATATGATCCTTCAAATTAGGATACTTAGGTGATACCTGTCTAACACCATTCTTATCGACGTCAATCACCATAAACTGTCCGACGGAATGATCTATTCCCCCTTTATTGGGTGCATTTGTCGAAATGACCAATACGTCTGATGATTGTCCAAACACGTAATTATTATGCCAGTGGCCATACAGATATGCTTTTAGATTGTACTGCCTCAAATCAATGGACTGCGTCTTACCTTTCATAGTGAAATCTTTACCCACAATCAGATCATGATTGATAAAGATCAGTGGTTTGCTCTTATCCTTTAAAGCCAGATCTTTTTTGAGCCAAGAGATCACCTGATCTTGCGTGTAACGGGGAGCATAGTCCCCACTCGGCATTGGTGTCACCACGAAATGGGCCGGCCCCGCGTCAAATGAGTAATAAACAGGTCCAAATAGATCTTCAAATAATTTCTCCCCATATTCACCTTTGACCAGGTCGTGATTTCCAACGGTGTAGTAAGTAGCACGTCCCATCAAGTCCGAATTAACTTGTCGCGCATGGAATTGCATCCCTGGTTCGTAACAGATATCACCGGTATGCATAATCAAAGAAGCCTGCTGATGCTGCGCATAATTACGAATATTATCAATCCAACTTCCGTACAGAGGCGTCTCGGTATCTGTCACTTGAATAAAACGAAGAAAATCCGGCTGCTGACTTTCGTCTTTGACCATACCAAAATCAAAAACTTCCTGTTTCTGATCTATTCTGAGATAATGTGTCGTGCTGCTTCTGTAACCAGAAGGGACGGTCACAAATAAAAACCGGGCATCTGGATGGGTCGGGATACTAAATTGCCCTTTCGTATCTGTCTGCACAACGTCATACCCGTTAGAGACAACAATACCTGGCAGGCCGACCTCTTGGGGGTCTATCTTCTTGTTGCCATTGCCATCGAGGTATACTTGCCCTTTGAACTGTGCGAGTACAGAGTTGCAAAACAGGAATGTACCGAAAAATAGCAGTCTTTTCATATATAAGTTTAATATTTATTAACAATGTATACCAAAAATACAGGTATTGGGAGAATTTAAAAACAATAATCCTATCGTATCCAAAAAGATACCTAAAGAGGAAATGGCCTGACATTATCAGCGTCCGGCCATTTCCCAAAAAGAATGATCTCCGTGATTACCAATAAATAGTCTGGACCAGATGGCTTCCATCTAAGACCAACTCGCTATTAGCCACAGGATAGTAGTAATGCTTAGGGTTATCAAATCTTCTAACTTTATCTCGTGCGGCTGTAAACATGATATGACCGCTATTCCCATTCTGCAGATAGATGGATGTATTATTACCATTGTCATCTTTCAGATAGTACAGCGAGATAGCCTTCAGTTCCTCAGGGGTCAGGTGCTTAATAGGGTCGGTAGCTTTAGAGGATTCCAGGATGGCAATATCGACTTTACCATCACCGGTCACATCCATGAGCCCCAATGCTTTGACATACATCCCCTGCTGATGATCCGCAAGATGCTCTCCAACTTCCCATCTAAATACATCAGATTGGCGCTGTCCTTCACATGCTAGTTCGATACGTCGCTCTCTCCGTATTTCCAACATCAACCCGACATTGCTTCCGGTCACATTGTTATAGTAGGCCTGTAAAGTAGGATCAACCGGGGCTCCCAACTCCATTTTTGGCATGCCCACACGTGTGCGCAATAGATTGACAGACTTATCCAAATCGGCTTGACTGGTCAAGGTCCCAAGCTCCGCCTTGGCTTCGGCAAAGATCAGAAGCACCTCTGCATATCGAAATACAAAAGCATCCGTATATGCAGACTCCCATGCGATCATCTCTGAGACTTCGGGATAAAATTTAATCTGATTGTATCCGCCTAAAGTCGGTTTCAGACGGTGGGGGGCAGCAGTACCAACAGCCTGAAAACCGGGTTTCATAAACGTTTGTGCAAAACGCGGATCGCGATTTACAAATACCTCATCAATATTTTTGGTCTTAAAATTTGGTTGATCGGTAAATCGACTTCCATCCTTCATCAGGTAGCTTTCCATCAAATTCTGACTTAAGGCCCACTCGTAATCCAGCACGGTATGCGCATTGCGCATCCTACCTAAGTCTTTGTCGTAGTCAATGAATAAAATAGTCTCGGGATTGGCCTGAAGATTCTGACTGATAAACAATTCGCGATAGGCCCTATCTACGCCTCCGGCTGTACTAATTTGAAATCCACCTTCCTTTATAATCTTATCAGATGCAGATACCGCTTTTTCCAAAAATCCGTTGGCACTTGCTTTCAGGCCTAAATAATCGTGATATTTGCGGTAAGTACCCTCTTGCAATGCAAATTGGGCCAATTGTGCTAATGCAGCCCATTTTGTAATAGTAGACTTGTGTCCGTCTGCTTTTACATGTTCGGCAGCATACTCGAGATCTGCCATGATAGAATCCACGACCAATGAGCGGCTATCCTGCTTCTTGTGCAAAAGCTCTGTATCCGAAACGTCCATGGTGCCGCTATACCAAGGGACGTCACTGTACTTATTGACTTTGTCGATATAAAAGCGAGCTCTGAAAAATTTCGCAATACCCACATAATGATTAATCTCTTCCGCTTTCACACCTTTCACCCGGCCATAGTTCTCCAGAAAGAAATTGATATTCCGCAGGGTCGTCCAACTCCATACCCTTGCATTCTGCGAAGTGACTCCACCTCCCATTATCTCCTGAATCTCACTACCGGAATTGTGATGAGCCAAGTTATCTGATCCGATATCGGCAATAGGAGCGCTTAGTGATGTGTAGAAGCTATTCGTATACGTTTTCAGATCTTCCACGTTGTTGAAAAAAACTTCGGGCGAAATAATGGTGGTCGGATATCGATCCATAAAGTCGTCATTACAGCCCGTCATTATAGCCACTAAACCTAGTATAGCTATAACGGCTTTCCATTTTCTATCTATATTTTGCATGATCATGTTCATGTTCGTCATATTAAAAATTAAAATTCAACCCAAACGAATAAGTCCTTTGAAACGGATACGCTGTCCGGTCACCTACGATCTCAGGATCCAAATAATCCATTAATTTGGTAAACTCAAATAGATTCTCCCCACTGGCAAATATCCGAACACGGTCGATGCCCCATCTGTCGGTCATCAATTTCGGAAGAGTGTAACCAACGGTGACATTCTTCACTCTTAGATAGCCCGCATTTTGCATATACTTGGTCTGTACCGCAGCCAATTCGATACCGCTTTGCTCGGCGACATATGATTTGGGCCTTGGCAGATAAGCATTGGGATTCTCAGGTGTCCAATGATCCAAGTTGAACTTGGTCAGACTGGCCCATGGCTGCGCATATATACCCCAGAAATAGTGGTCGCCACCTGGAGGGTAATAATTTCTTTTGCCTACCCCCTGTAAGAAGACACGAAGATCGATCCCATTCCACGAGGAATTCAGGTCAAGGCCATACGTGTACCGTTGCTCCGAATTACCAATTACTTTGTAATCTCCATGATCGTCTAATGTCCACTCTCCCTTGTCAATTTTCTTGTCATCGTTGATATCTGCGAATTTTAAATCGCCAGGTTCCAATCCTCTTGTACCAGGATAAGACGTGACATTATTTTGATTGGCGTGGGCCGCGATCTCTTCAGCTGACTGGAAGAAACCTAAAGTCGTCAAGCCCCACATTTCACCAATCCGTTGCCCAACATAGTAATCATTCAGGTTATTCTTCGGATTATCGAATTTTGTAATGTACGCACGACTATCTGCTAGATTAAATCGAGCTGCGAATGAAAAGGGCTTACTCGCAACCATAAACTCTTTATTGTAACCAAGTGTCAACTCCCATCCATTGGTCTTTAGGTCAGCTGCATTTGCCATGGGAACCCCAGTACCCAATACAATAGGTAATGTTCTTCCTGGGGTCAGCATATCTTTCGTATCGCGTCTATAGAAATCAAAGGATCCAAAAAATTGGTTATTAAAGAGACCGACATCCACTCCAAAATTAGACTGTGTGATGGTCTCCCATGTCAATCTAGACGACACTAATCTCGGATTCGTCACGAATGGGGGTCGCACTCCGTCCAAAATAGCCCCTGTACCATTAGGCATTTGAGCAAAAAACGGATAATATTCATCCTTCAGATCTTGATTGGCTAATGAACCGTAAGATCCTCTCAACTTGAAATTAGACACTGTAGCTTTAAGCGGCTCGAAGAAATTCTCCTGTGAAACTACCCAAGCTCCAGAGACAGACGGGTTGAATGCAAAACGGTCTTTCTTAGGAAATCTAGAAGAACCATCATATCTCAAATTCGATTCAAAAATGTACTTATCTTTATAGGAATAGTTTAGCCTCGCAAATGCCCCTCTCACGGCCCATGCATAATCATCTGCAGTCGGCCGGATCAAATCTCCTGTAGCAAGCTCAATTGTCGGTAAAGAATTGGAGATTAATTTGCTGCCCGCAGCAGAGAAAGACTCATAAATCCGCTCTTCTTGGTTAAACCCAAGCATAACCGAGAAATAATGGTCATTCAACGTTTTTTGAAACTGGGAATAGATATTATAGACATTGTACCGGGTCTCCTCACTGCCACTAGAGGCATAACTATTAAAGTTTTGACGTCTTATCTCGCCAGGACCAATACTATACTCTAACGGCAGCTGATAAAAGTGGGATTTACCAGAGGTTCTCCTGAATGTCGCATCTCCATTTAACGTCCAGACACCTTTTATCAGATCAATCTTAGCACCGAAACTACTCTGGAAATCATTCACACGTTTGATACTGCGTCCACCCTCTGCAACAGCTCCAATCATACTCGCCCCGGTCTCTGTGTAAGATCCATCGGGATTGTATACCGTATTGAGTGAAGGCTGACGATTCACATTGTGCCAATAAAGATACCCTTGGTCGATAGCTGATGGCTGATCGTACTTATCATTCGTATAGGTAGTATTGTTGGATAGTGTAAACCAGTCCGTAATTTTATAATCTCCCTTTGCTCTGAAATTGTACCGATCATACGTATCCGGGCTGATACGAAGCATTCCATTCTGTCTGTGATATTCACCGGAAAGATAAAAGGATGATTTTTCACCTTTTTGAGAGATACTGATGTTATTAGTATATGAGGGTTGCACATCCTTATATACTTCTTTGAACCAGTCGGTAGATCCTAGGTAGATATAGGCATTCGGATTCAGAGGATCCACTATAACCCGAGGTAAGGATGGATCGGCACTCAGCTGCTTGCCATACTCCAGCATCTTTTCGTCGTAGAGGCTGTACCAAGGGGCCGACATGATATTTCTATATTTCATGACCTGATAAGGATCATCCTCAATCTCTACAGATCTGGTAATTGCTTTTGCAGCAAAGATAGAATTGGCAGCAATCTTAATATCCTGGCTTGTCCCTGATTTGGTCGTTACCAACACTACTCCAAAAGCGGCTCTACTACCGTAGATAGCTGATGAGGCTGCATCTTTCAATACGGTCACGCTAGCGATGTCCATAGGATTCATTCGGTTCAGCTCGTCATTGGTTGCAGATATTCCATCTATTACAATCAGTGGACTTCCACCTGACAAGGAGGTATATCCCCTTACATTGATACCTGGCGAACTATTTGCACGACCGGATGTGGGGGTAATATTGAGATTGGCCATAGCACCTTGTAAACCTGTTCCTACATTGGTGATAGGCCGGCTATCCAAAAACTTCTCACTGATCTGATCAACTGCACCAGATAGATTCACCCTTCTCTGTGTACCGTATCCGACAACAATGACCTCATCCAAATGAGACTCTTCCACTTCCATACGAACATTGACTACGGACTGATTGCCTACTACTATTTCTTGATCCTTGTATCCCATAAAACGGAATAGCAATATGGATTTCTCGGGGGCCCGGAGGGCATAACGACCATTTGCATCCGTCTTGGTAGAAAGGCCTGATACGCCCAGTACGGATACGGTCACTCCTGGCATTACCCCAGACGAATCCCGTACAGTTCCGGTAATCTCAATATCGGTCTTTTTCCGCTCCTTAATAACAATCGTACCTCCTAAAATTTCAAAGGCAAGATTTTGCCCCCTTAGTGCACGATTCAAAACATGACGCACATCTAAATTAGATACCGACAGGTCTACTCGCGAAGCTTGATCCAATAGCTTTTCGTCGTAAAAAAAACGCAATTTGGTCTGCTTGGATATCTCCGTGAGGACATGTTCAATCTTTGCATTTTTCATCGACAGGTTGACTTCCTGTCCATATCCCGATGCCCTGACTCCCAATGTAGACACCAGAATCAGAATACAAATTAACTTCATAATGAGTAGGACTTTAGCGACAAGGGCATAAGGTTGACTTCTCCGATCACCTTGTTCTTTTAATGGAGAAAAATAATTCATAACTTTGAATTGTTAAAGGTTAATTATTCAATGGAATTCGCGTTTCAATAAAAATTGCCTTTTGTCAACTGGGGGTGCGTCAACACCCCTTTTTTTGTTGCTTCTGGCTAAGGATATGATTTTGTTAGGTTTCTCTCATATTTCGAAGATTAGAGGTTAATAATTTCATTATTTTACAGTGACTTCTCGTCCATTTATTTCAAATTTACGTTGGGTAGCAATAGTCAGCATACTTAATACTGCAGATAGTCTAAGATCCCTACTCATCGAACCTTTGTAGGTAGTAGCCCCGGTCAGCAACTCTGAATTGATGAAATCCACATCATACCACCTGGCCAACTGTTGAATGATATCCTGTAAATTGCTACCATCGAAGTAAAACTCATCCCGTTGCCAGGCCGTGTTCTTTGGAAGATTGGTCGTTGCAATTTTGATTTCATCTCCTTTTATGAGGGCCTCTTCACCAGGTATGAGATACTTTTCAATATCGTCGTTAATGATCTTGACTTTGCCCTCGACTAAAGATGTATTGACTTCGTCCGTGTATGCATTTACATTGAAGCTGGTCCCCAACACTTCTATTGTCGATCCTTTAACAGCTATTCTAAATGGTCTTTTGGCGTCTTTGGCTACTTCAAAATAAGCTTCGCCGTTCAACTCAACCTTGCGTTCGTCATTTGCAAAAGTTTCGGGGAAAGACAAAGTAGATGACGAATTTAGCCACACTAGCGTTCCATCTTTTAATTCCAGCTTGTACTTACCGGCTTTGGGTACACCCACAGTCAATAAACCGCCACCGGATACATTCGTCGTGTTACCCAAGAGCTTTGCATCGTGGTCAATATTCCTTTTCTGGCCATCGGGATAGACGACATAGGCATAGGTAGATCCGGGCATAATATCGTTTTTATAGACGCCTGTTGAGTCCCCTACTATCGCAGCTAGCTCCAGAGACACATCCGACTTGGTCGTATGCAAATATCCGCCAATCACACCTCCTAAGAAGATAAGGAGAAGTGCTGCTACCGCGATTTTCTTCCAAGGAAAGAATGTAGCTATCGGGGTAACGGGCACATCATTGCTGACGTAGTCCATAATGGTGTCTTTGGTATTGCCTAATGCTTGGACAAGATGCTCTTCCTCCAATGGCTCATCACCAAAAGAATAAAACCAGTCCTGTACTTGCGCTTCTTCTTCAGGAGTGCATTCGCCACGTAAATATTTTTCCAGCAGTAACTTTGCCTGATCTGCAGGGTTGTTTTCACTCATATACCTCTATAACCTCTGATTGTGAAGAGAAGTACCGAAAAAAAAATAAAAAAATAAAATATTGTTATTTTACTCGAAGACGCAGCCTTGAAATGGCTAGGGAGATATTATTTTTGACGGTCTGCTCGGAAAGAGAGAGCTGTGCAGCGATATCTTTGATAGACATGTCATCTACTCTACTCAATTTGAATACGGATCTCATGGTGACCGGCATACGCTCTACTTCATGAGCCAGCAAAGTCGCCAGTTCTTTGGCCATAAGTTCGTCTTCACTAGCGGAGCAACTAGGTTCAGCACCAGTACCTATAGCCAACCGCTCCATGTATTTGATTCGTTTTTCATGTTTGACAAACCAATCAATAACTTCGAATTTCGCAGCTTTAAACAGGTATGGATAGAGCGAGTCACCGACCTCGATCCGCCCACGCTTGCTCCATACAGAGAGAAATACCTCCTGCAAGATATCTTGAGTGTCTGACACACAGCCAATCCTTTTGAAGATAAAACGAAAAAGGACATCCGAATACCGATCAAACAATACGGAAAAAGCCATTGTATTGTCTCTGTTGAGCTCTACAAACAATTCTTTATCTGAATAGGTGTTCAATGACATCTTGTTACCCTCTCTAGTTTTTTTAAAGAAATATTATCTTTACTTCTGCAAAAGTATAATTGATATGTTAAGCTAGCGTTAATTAGATATTTTTACAAAAAAAACTGGCTTATTTATGGTCAAAATAAACCTATTACTACGCTCTTCTATATCTAAATGTAACAAAACGGCACAAAATATTCAGCATTTATAAACAAGTTCGATAATTATCCAGGTTTCTAATGATCATACAAATATATCATTTACTTTTCATCAACATAAAACCATCATGTTAAAATACAAAGTGGTCGACTATTAAAAGTCCATAAAGTTTAGAAAAAATAAACTAATAAAAAAATATCGACAGCTTTTGTTCTTATAAACAACTGGCAGTATCTCATCTAAATCTTTGATAAACGGAGATGCAAAATACAACCTGAGGTTGTAGGAAATATTAGCAGTCCAACTTAACTTAGACAACGGTTGAACTTACTAAACATAAGTGGTGTGCAATGCCCTTCTTTGCTGTTGAAGAAGGGCTATTTTTTTAGTCAAAAAATAGAGCCTAAATCAATTTAAAAATAGTAATTTAAAAAAACTATTCGAAAACAGGTATTCACGTAATGATGGAAGAACACAAATTAGATAATCCGGCATGGCATGCACTGACTGAAACACATCAACGACTTGGCATCCAATACCGCGACGAATTAAAATTTTACAAACCTGAATATTGTCCATTTGGTGCACTAAAACATAATAATAATCCTGCCGACTTGCTTCAGTATGCTGCATTGAGCACTACCTTTTTTGTGGTCGGCGAGAAACCTTCCTATCCAGACGAAATAACACTAGCAAAGGAGCTAGTCTGTGATCAGATGGTGCTCGGGACACTCCGCACACCAACATTTACAGAAACAATAACGGCGATCACCCCCAATAGATTAACAGATCTCCTGGATTTGGTCAACCTGGTACAACCGGGCTACTTCAAACCGCAGACTCCAATGATGGGAGATTACTATGGCATCTACGTCAACGATCAACTCATTGCAGTGACAGGCGAGCGAATGAAAATGGATAGATATACAGAAGTGAGTGCTGTCGTCACCCACCCTGCACATACAGGGAAGGGATATGCCAGACAATTAGTATCGTACGTATCCAACAAAATAATCAATGAAAAACGTATTCCCTACTTACATGTTGCAGAAAGCAATATCGGAGCCATAGCTTTGTATGAAAAATTAGGCTTTGAAAAAAGAAGGCAGATCAGCTTTTGGCAACTCGTCAAGCATTGCTGATACGGAAGCATGATAGTGATGAAAACCCCTGCTTTCAGGGAAAGCATGACAATACCATTTACCTTAAATTTGTAAAAACATAATTAAAGACTACATATTGAATTTCTAAGACGAAAGGATACGGTATGTCTCAACGATTAAAACAGATTAATGGAAATGGAAAACGCACAGCATCAAAACACGGGTACATCTATTGGAAAACAAGCAATCGAGGAGGGTAAAACAATTGCAATCATCTCCTATCTGACATTAGTTGGCTTAGTCGTCGCTATTGTCATGAACAAGGAAAAAAAGAACGAATTCGCACAGTTTCACATTCGCCAGAGCCTTGGTATAACGGTGGTCGGTATCGTATTGGGACTATTGGGTTTATTACCTGTGGTTGGCTCCATACTTTCTATGGTTACTGGTATTATAATTTTGATCATGTGGATAATGGGCCTACTGTCGGCCTTCAGTGGACAAAAAAAACCAATCATGTTGGTAGGTGGAACTTTTCAGGACTGGTTTAAACAAATCTAAATAGACTTAATTAGACAAGACTCCTCCAGTCTTGTCTAATTAATAAGAAAATAACATTGGAATTCATCAGCTCTAAATATTAAGGAAAGCATAGTAAATTTCCTTTTCCAGATCTTATCGAATTTGGTCCACAGGCTCTAAAGTTTCAATCGAAATGTCGATGACACATCAATCAAGTTGATATTACTGAACTGTGATACAACTTTATTGCGTACTTTTGTTTGGTATTAAACATAAACCGCTGTGGCTAAAACGACAATAAACACTTTCCTACTCCGAAAAATACTAATTTTTAGTATTATTCTGTCTTTTTTATTTCTCAGTGCTATCTTCATCTTTCAGTATGGACAGTATAAGCGTGTAGAAGAACGCCTAAATGCAGCCTATGCTTCGGGGCATACACAATCTGCGACCCTATATACTCTCTTTTCAACCTACAATGAAGCGGACAATCTCTTTAGAATGTATACGGTCGATTTTAAGAAAGAAACGTACCAAGCCTACAAAAATAAATTAGATACTATTAAATACTATGTAGACTCGCTATCTACGCTGCCTATTGAAAATAACCCATTGCATAATGCGGCATCCAATATTCAGCTAAAAGGAAATCTCGCAATGGAATTTGCAGCGCTTAAGAAGAGTGCTGACAACCTGGTTTTTTTTGCGCAGGATTCTCTTCAGATCATACAAAATAAGAGCCATAATTATTACCCTAAATCCAGTATTACAATTGCCGACTCTGTGGTCAGTAATATTTTACAGGACTCCGTCAAACAATTCGTAAAAAAAGATACAGTCGTCAAAAAGAAACAAAATCTTTTTAAAAGAATATTTAGCGCAAAAAATGATACCCTTGTAGCCAATACGATAGATCAGCAATTCAACGTCAATCAGATTGAAGTGATGTACCGCAACATTAAAAATGTATTGCAAAAAAATGATCAGATATACAACAGTAACATCCAAAATCTGCGAGCGGCCTTTTTGAAACTGCAGCAGAAAGAAAGGGAACTCATCTTATCCAATAATAAACTGCTGATTAACCTCAAAAATGGGATAGATCGATTAAAAGAACTGGAACTGGAATCGATAAGAAAAGCAGAAGAGATCGACTTTGAACAGTATCGAGAAAATTCACAACAATTTGGGTACCAACTCATCATCGCCTTGACAATCATGTTTATCATGATTATATTTATCATCTATTATCAATCCAATGCTGTATTGTATGAGAAACGATTGCACCGTGAAAAGGAATACGTCGCCAAAATAGCAGAGGAGAAAACGTCTGTACTTGCCAATATCAGCCATGAGATCCGCACACCTGTCAATTCGCTACTGGGTGTAATAGACATCATGAAGAAAAATAATCAAACAGGTAAAGTGGATGAAGAGTTGATCAACTCTGCTAGCTATGAGATCACCGTGATCAATAGTACGATCAATGACATCCTAAACCTGAGTAAACTAGAGGTCGGATCCCTAAAAATAATATATGATTATTTTTCTCCACACCAGATACTACACGATTTAATAGGTCTGCATAGTTATCAAGCAAAAAGTAAGGGCTTGTCATTCACGAATCAAATCTTGATAGATCCGAAGTTAAAGATCTACAGCAATGCATTTAGAATAAAGCAAATTGCCTCAAACTTTATCAGCAATGCTATTAAATATACGCCCAAAGGAAATGTAAACCTGTCTGCCAGTATTCGGCAGTTGAAGGGGAAACAATCTCTATTTATCGAGGTAACTGACACCGGTATGGGAATCTCGGAAGAGAACAGACGTCAGGTATTTCGAAAATACTATGTCGCTGATGCACAGAATAAAGCGGGAGGATTTGGATTAGGACTTTATATATCAAAACTACTATGCGAGCAACTAAACGGAGATATATCCTTTCAAAGTAAGGTAGGAATAGGAACGACATTTACCCTTGCTATCCCCTACGAGAAACAGCTGCTGTCTGAAAAGGAAGTGCAATCTCACACGCTCCAGGACCTACCTCCAGACCTGAATATCGTAATCATAGACGACAGTAGGATCAATATACTGTATCTACAGCAATTCTTTGGCAGCAAAAAAAATGCAACTGCCTTTGGTAATGGACGTGAGGGGCTCGATTACATCAGACAGCACGATGTTGATATTGTCATCACAGATCTCATCATGCCAGAAGTAAGCGGATGGGATATCTTAGCACAAATCAAAAGCGAACCCTCTCTTCAGCATATTAAAGTCATCGCCTTTACAGCTGAGAAGATGCTTCTAGAAGACGATCACCGGAATAAAAAACAATACACCTTTGACGGGGTATTATCAAAGCCGTTAAATGAAAATGAACTCGTCGGCACTATACTGAAAAGTCTAGAAGCTTAAGTAAAGCACCAATATATACTCCTATTATTTTATTATAAAGAGGTTAAATGCTATTTTTACGGATGAAAAAAATCACCAGCAACCTTCTTTTTAGAGTCATTGTTGCCATTGTAATGGGAATTGTACTCGGACTTTATCTACCGGAGCCCTTAGGACGGATACTAGCGACTTACAACTTCATTTTTGACCAATTACTTAAATTTTTGATTCCGTTAATCATTGTTGGATTAATCATTCCTTCGATTGCTCAATTGGGTAAAAGTGCAGGCAAGTTGTTATTGACAACGGTGTTAATCGCATATGGTTCGACCCTTTTTGCTGGATTTTTTTCGTATTTCACCAGTGTCACTGTATTTCCGGCACTCTTAGAACAGCAGATCGGTACGCAAATGATTGATGAAAATGTCAAAGTACTAGCTCCCTACTTTAAAGTTGAATTCCCACCCCTCTTTGACGTCATGTCTGCACTGGTGCTTGCTTTTTTGATGGGAATCGGACTATCTAGATTGAATAACTCTACCCTGGAGCAGGTATTTATTGATTTTGAAAAAATTGTAAGCTTTACTATTGAAAAACTAATCATCCCTCTACTCCCGCTTTTTATATTGGGAATCTTCTACGAGATGACTTTCTCGGGCAAGGTGTTTACCATACTACATGTATTTATAAAAATAATTGGCGTTATTTTCGTTGTTCACATCCTGCTATTACTGATCCAATTTACAATAGCTGGAAGTATGGCAAGAAAAAACCCAATAAGATTGCTGGCCGGTATGCTGCCCGCTTATTTTACGGCTCTGGGGACCCAATCTTCAGCTGCGACTATACCTGTCACACTTCGCCAGGCCAAAAAGCTTGGTGTCAATGAGGATATTGCCAACTTCAGCATCCCACTCTGTGCAACTATACATTTAGCAGGTAGTACCTTAAAAATCGTAGCCTGTGTGCTGGCACTCATGATGATGCAGGGACTACAAATCGATCTTTTACAGATGGTAGGATTTATCTGCATGCTAGGAGTCACAATGATTGCAGCGCCCGGTGTCCCCGGAGGTGCGATAATGGCAGCTATCGGTATCATCAGCAGTATGCTTGGATTTGATGCTGAAAATCAAGCGTTAATGATCGCCCTTTATATTGCAATGGATAGTTTCGGAACAGCATGTAATGTTACTGGTGACGGTGCTATTGCAATCGTATTGGATGCTATTTACAAAAAAAAGTAATGACCTCCGATGGCCGACAGATCTGTAGACAGCAATATGCAGAAGACTGTAATATCATTTTAATCTCATAAAAAATATCAATCGTATATTTTCTCTAATTTGTTTTTGACACAAAGGGTAAAACAATTACCTTAGCTATTATTTATAACGATTCTAAATAATAAAGAAGCTATGTGCCAAACGATCATATTAAGCGAAAAAGGAGTTACCCATATCAGTTTATGCCGCAAATGTTCTTTGTACTACATCTGGCAGTCTTCTTTTGTATTGACTTTTAGCAAGAGTCAGTTTGAGACTTTTGTCCTTTCGATCCTCAATAAGGCTGACGATACTTGTTATTATATCTTTCCGGATGGTGAAGGTCGGATTACAGTCAATACGCCTTGTCCAGAAATTGTCTTCAATTTCAACGCCGACGAATGGAAGGATTTTAAAGACGCACTTGACGAATCCTATTATTTCCAACAGTTTTACAGCATGATTGATTAAAACCACGATATTAAGTCCTGGGGCCTCTCTACTTCTTTCCCTCATCTCTCTCGAGAGTCGCCCAGGCACTAACTTTTCAGAAAATGTCGCTCGCGGAAAACGACATTTTCTGAAATAGATTTGCCCGCTATAGTGATCAACATCGATCAAAACCAACTCTCTAAATCTATTCTAATCTTCTGCTTATATCATTCACAGGTGATCGTTATATTATTGTAATATAATAGCACCATTAGCTTCTGTAAATAGCCAAAAAGCTAAGCAAATATTTGAATAATGCGCCGAATACTGAATAATATCATTATCTATGGACTTCCACTACCTATCCTTATAGGCTCTCTACTGATCGGATCGTCAGAAAACATAGGTATCGTTGCTTTTTGGGACTTGATCAAGGGTGTCACGGACACCAACTATGCTAGTCACACGGTCGTAGAAAATGTTATTCTACACATCCGACTACCAAGAGCACTGATGACTTTCCTGGTGGGCGCTGCACTTGCTACTTCAGGTGGAGTATTGCAGGCTATCTTCCGAAATCCGCTTGTAGACCCCTATATTTTAGGGATATCATCAGGAGCCGCATTCGGAGCCTCACTGGCTATCTTAATTCCATTCCTATCACTGAATCTTTCTGCATTTCTCTTCGGATCAACTGCTGTCACGCTGACATATGCATTTGGTTATAGTAAAAATTCGTCATCTATCACGATTATCTTAGCGGGAATGATTGTGTCAGGTCTTTTCACAGCGAGTCTTTCCTTAGTCCAATACCTCAGTGATCCTTTTAAGTTGCAAGCAATTGTGCAGTGGACAATGGGGAGTCTACACCTGAGCTCATGGGATAAAGTCCAACAAAGCGTGCTACCCATATCACTCGGACTATTCGGCTTGTATCTCATCCGTTGGAAACTCAACCTATTGTCCTTGGGAGATGACGAAGCCCGAGCCGTAGGCGTCAATCCACTGTATATCAAAATATTTGCGATCTCACTCGCAACTTTAGTCACAGCGGCGGCGGTTGCTGGGGCGGGGATCATTAGCTTATATGGACTTTTTGTCCCCCATATCACACGCATGCTGGTAGGCGCAAGCAATACATGCACAACACCAGCCAACATCTTCTTAGGTGGAACATTCCTATTGATTATTGACAATTTCTGTAGGACGGTATTTCCTTACGAAATTCCCATTGGGATCTTTACCATGATTATTGGGGCGCCTTTTTTCATATTTCTCATCAAAAAAAGAAAAATCAACTGGACATGAGCATCGCTGCAATCTCAATTGAAAACCTCTCCTACTCCATAAAGGGTAGGACTATACTAAGTCAAATATCCCTATGCCTGCCCATGCACAGATTTAGTGCTATATTGGGTAGAAATGGAAGCGGAAAATCAACTCTTTTCAATCTCATCACGGGCAAATATCGCTACCAACACGGGATAATAAAGTTGCTTGGAACAGAGCGTTCAACACTTTCAGAAAAGACAAAGGCAAAAACCATTGGCTTCCTCTCTCAATTCCATCAAAGTGTATTTCCCTTTTCCGTATATGATGTCATTCTTACAGGACGGGCGGCTTTCTATAGATTTCTTCCGTCGGCTAACGACCATCAAATTGTCAAGAAGACACTCGAACATATGGGAATCATTCATCTTCGGGATAAAGCGTATACAGATCTTTCGGGAGGAGAGCGGCAACTTGTACTAATCAGCCGCATTATGGCTCAAGAACCACAAATACTTATACTAGATGAGCCGACGAACCACCTAGATCTGTATTATCAAACTTTGGTATTGGAAAAATTGAAACGCTATTCTCGTAGTGGGCGAACAGTCATATGCATTATGCACGACCCTAATATGGCTAATATATATGCAGACCATCGCTATTTCATTAAAGAGCAAAAAGTGTACGACAGTACTATCTTCAAAGAGATCCACCAGTCCAACAACGTGTATGAAGAGCTATACGATACTCCTCTCATGGAGCTCGAGATAAACGAAAAAACCATCGTGCTTCCTAGATTCTAGAGTATACAGAGCTGTCGCTTAAAGTACACCAGCTCCTTACGCCCGCAGTCTAAGTAGATATACTCTTTCGTAGAGAAGTTTGGAGTATGACCGTACTTTAAAGCAATATTGAATTATCAGATACAAAAAAGAGGCTCTCCTATTGGATAGCCTCTTCTAAAATTTTATAAAGTTGTCATGATGTAGGGACAGCAATGTTATTTTTTCACTTTAAAAATCTGTTCAAATATATTGCCGTAACAATTGATTACCTGTGAGGGATCCAATCTATGATTTGCCAAGGTTACAGCTGCTCCATACTTCTGCTGAAGTGCCGGAAAAAGACGTCCGTCATACGCAAACGCGATCCGATCTTCGTCAATCATATAGATCGGTAAATGTCTATTACCGACGTCAAAACAAAATGCTCCAACCGTAGACAGGTCACTACTACAGAGTACAATACACATGCATGGCTTGATAAATATCCTAATTACACAACAGTGATCCTGATAAATGACAGTACCCTGCTGGAGTATTGCTGATGAAGGTCTCTCCAACTGAACCTTCCTGCCGGACAGGGTATCCCTTTTGATCAATGTGCGATTGACTTCGTACCATTCTAAGACTAAACAGTCTTCTTCTTGATTCTCTAACGGCTGTATGATAGGCAATCTGTCAATCCAAATTGTCTGTTCATTTTGCATTTTTCGATCGCTTTTCGCTGACTTTAGTTCGCAACCAATTGCACCACTCATCCATCCCTGTATCCTGCAGACTACTGATCGAGATGACCTCCAAATTAGGATTGACTTCCCTCGCGTCTAGAGCGGCTGCTTCTACAGAAAACGGAACATATGGTAATAAATCGGCTTTAGAGACAACCATAAGTTCACTTGTTAAGAACATACGTGGATATTTTTTAGGCTTGTCATCTCCCTCCGTGGCCGCCAGTAGCGTAACCCGATAATCCTCTCCCAAATCAAATGCTGCCGGACATACCAAATTACCGACATTTTCGATAAACAGGAGGTCGCAGGCAGTCAAGTCAATGTGATCGAGCGCTTGTAAGATCATCTGTGCCTCTATATGACACATACCGCCAGTCACGATCTGCAAAGCATTAATGCCGACATCCCGCATACGTATTGCGTCTCGCTCGGTTTCAGGATCTCCTACTAGTACTGCTATACGCAGCTCATCGCCCAACCTCTTGCCGGTCTCTTGCATCAACGTGGTCTTACCCGAGCCTGGAGAGGAGCAGATATTAATCACGCAGATATCAGGAATCCGATCACGAATAGCTTTGGCCACAAAATCATTGGCCTTCAATAAATTAAGAGTTGTATTATCGCACTGTACCGACCCTACCGGCATCTGATTACTTTTCGGTGTTGCTGTCATCTTTTATATATTTTAATCTTTAAAAATTACTTGACTAATACGTAATTCTTCGCCCTGCACAATCTGGTCAGAGGCTTGCCCACATGCGCATACGAATCTGTGAAATCGCACCTCAAACTCTGAGGAACATTGTGAGCAAAAGGCAATGATCGGAAGAAGTTCAACTTCTAACTCCGTCTCCCGAAAAAGAGGTTCTTCCGTGATGAATGCCTCAAATGCATTTTGGATAAGGATGGGCTGTACATTTGACAGCAATCCGGCTTGTATCTTTATCTTAATAATCTCTTTATACGTCTCTGGATAGGCTTGTTCCAGTGTATTAAAGATATCTTTCACTATTGCTATTTCGTGCATAGGAACGTCAATTTAAAGGAGTTCTTTTTCAAATGGTGCCATGATCTCCTCGTCACTTGCGACGGCATTAGGCCGCTTATGCGCGACAAAGTCCAAGCACATGCTGGCAATGGTTTTCAAAAAATTATAGAGAAGATCGCCATTATCACCAAGTGCTCTGAATAAGATCATATCGTGTGCACACCTGGTAAAGCCAAAAGTAATGTCATGATATTCGCTTCTAAAAATCTCATCCAGTTCTTTTTTAAATTCGGATGCATATTCCGATGCAAAAATTAATGTAGCTTGGTGGGTATGCCCTTCGTGAAACAATAATTTATCGATCGGCTGCTCTTTGGGCTTCAGCACTTGATTATCAATATACAGCAATTGACCTTCCCGATAGATTTTAGTGGTGCTGTGCATCTTTTGAAATTCAAAAATCTCATTCCTGTGTATTCGACCTGCGCAGATGATGTCCCCCCACAACAATGTAGCACCACTTTGGAGATGCACATGGTTGACCGTCGTGAATATGGAGTCTTTAAATGGGGTAATCGGATGAGGAATATACTGCAACAGTGCCTGATGCCCAACATGAACAACCGTACGCTGAGAAGCGCCATGCTTCATGGGATGTAGCTTGTTGTAAGACTGAGAATATAAATGAAGATGGGCCTGATCAGCAACATCAATGTCGATATTCAAATGATCCTCATCCATAATACCCGGAGATGAGCTCATAATGATCAACTCGATATGCTTGTTGGACCTCTGTGAGCCATAGTGTACTACTTTATAGGGGGCATTGTAATAGCTATCCTTCAGCAAGGTCTTACCCCCCTCTACACATACGCTGAGCTTTATTTCACTCTCCATGATAGTATCCTTTTTTATTCGCCTTCCAATAAGGCATATTTTTTAATCCAAGCTTGAACCTGATCGAGCCCCTCTAGGGTCATCATGTTGGTCATAATAAAAGGGCGTGTCCCACGCATACGTTCAGCATCACTTTTCATAATTGCGAGATCAGCGCCTACATATGGCGCAAGGTCAATCTTGTTGATCAACAGAAGATCCGATCGGGTAATACCAGGTCCTCCTTTTCTTGGTATTTTTTCACCTTCAGCAACATCAATAACAAAAATAGTGACATCTGCCAGGTCCGGACTGAAGGTGGCTGTTAGATTATCCCCTCCACTTTCGACAAATATAATTTCGACATCTGGAAACTTTTCAGCTAAATCCTCTACTGCCTCCATATTCATGGAACAATCTTCGCGAATGGCAGTATGTGGACATCCACCTGTCTCTACACCTGCTATACGTTCTGCTGGTAACGAGGAGTTTTTTTGTAAAAACTCGGCATCTTCCCGCGTGTAAATATCATTCGTGACTACGCATATGCTATATGATTCACTCATGATTCTCGTCAATCTCTCGATGAGTGCAGTTTTTCCAGATCCTACTGGGCCTGCTACCCCAATTTTTATATATTTTCTTTTTGCCATTTTATATCATTATGAAATATAGATCCTTGTATACAATTTCTCATGTTGCATGCACCTGATGTCCTGCGCTATACAACAGCTCCCCAACATTTCTTCGGGCATATTTTCCTGCTTTTCAACAAGACTGTCAATCAGTCCTTGCAACTTGTACAAGATCTTTTGTCCGTCCATCTGGCTAATAGGCACCAGCTTGGCACAATTGGTAATGATCCCATTGAGCGTATTGTAGTAAAATGCATGTAAGGCATCCTTCATTGGAATTTTTACGGCGTGGGCATACATCGCAAATGCCATTGCATAATGTCCGTGTAACTCGCCTTTTTGGATACCCTGTAGATACCGCGAGCACCGTGGAACAGGTTTAAGATGATCCGTCACTTTAAGGAATCGAATGCCGAGCTTTTTACTGGCTTCCCTAATTTCATAAGGGGCTTTGTATGCGGTGATCAGTTCATCAAGTTCCTTCACTTTAACGCGTGTCGCATTGGCGTCACACATCTTCCAGGCCAACATGAAAAAAGCAGCATCACTGTAGTAGAAACTATATTGCAGCATTGTCTCTGCGTATAATTTTACGGATTTGCTGTCATTTACGATGCCCTTGTTCACATAAGTCTCCAATCCATAGGATTGCGTAAAACTCCCGATTGGAAATGCGGAATCATTAATCTGTAATAGGGTTAATAATGCATTCATTCTATTTGCTTTCCAAAGTAATACCTCGCCCAGATGAACTCCATTTATGGATCATCAGGGTAGAGGTTCTTTCAATTATTCTATTTTCAATACGCGGTTCAAACCCACCTCTTTTCAAAAAGCGATACAAAGGAGATTCAAATGCAATTATGACTTCGTTGTCTTTATCTATAAAGATGGGCGTGTGCTTGTTTCCGATTTCGAAACAGACAATAGCCATATCCCGGAGGGAAGTCGGCTGAAACACAATACAAAGACAAGGAACAATCTGTACGACGATAATATCCTGTCCATCTCGATACAGAATATCGCCATGGTAGAGCTGCTCCTCATCCAGATTACGAATGGCCATCTCCCGTCCACTATCAGCTGTAACCCGCAGAATTCGCTTTGTTGTATCATACCATTCCAGCTGTAAAAAGTCTATTTTACAACTGGAATAAGTCTGACTGTCTTTATATAGGTTGGCGATAACCCCATCTATCTTTATCATATTAGAAAAGAAAATAACGTTGCGCCATAGGAAGTACAGCGAGAGGCTCGCATGTAGCGATCACTCCATCTACCTTCACATCATATGTCTCAGGATCTACTGTAATATCAGGAGTTGCATTATTATGGACCATATCCTTTTTCATAACGGTTCTACAGCCTTTCACAGGTAGGCTTGTGCGTGATAATCCCATCTTTTTGATGCTTCCATTTTCGAGGGAGATCTTGGAAACAAAATTATAGCAGATGTTAGATAACGCTTTACCATAATTACCGAACATCATTCGGTAGACAATAGGTTGCGGCGTAGGTATGGAAGCATTAATATCGCCCATCTTCGCACCAAGGATCATACCGCCTTTGATAATAAGCTCGGGCTTAACGCCAAACATTTCAGCTTTCCATAAGATCAAATCGGCATATTTTCCAGGCTCGATTGATCCAACATAGGTATCTATTCCGTGAGCCTTCGCTGGATTGATCGTATACTTGGATACGTACCGTTTCACCCTAAAATTGTCATTGCCTGATCCTTCATCTTCTTTTAAGGGTCCTCTCTGAATTTTCATCTTATGGGCTGTCTGAAAGGTACGGGAGATTACTTCTCCAACCCTGCCCATCGCCTGACTATCTGAACTCATAATACTAAATACGCCCATATCCTGTAAGATATCCTCAGCCGCTATGGTTTGAGGGCGTATACGAGAATCAGCAAAGGCAACGTCTTCTTTTACATTCTTATCTAAGTGATGACATACCATCAACATATCCAAATGCTCTTCCGCAGTGTTCACCGTGTATGGCTTAGTTGGATTGGTCGATGCAGGCAGAATATTAGGGTACATTGCAATCTTGATAATGTCAGGTGCATGTCCACCACCTGCACCCTCTGTGTGGAAGGTATGGATCACCCGGCCATCAATGGCACGTACAGTATCTTCTAGGAAGCCCGCCTCATTGAGCGTATCGGAGTGTATGGCAACTTGGACATCATACTTATCAGCGACCTTTAATGCGGTATCGATCGTCACAGGTGTTGCCCCCCAATCTTCATGGATCTTCACTCCAAGTGCTCCCGCTTCTACCATCTCTTCGATGGGGCGCATAGTCGATACGTTTCCTTTTCCGAAGATGCCCACATTAATGGGTAGGGTTTCGAAAGCTTGAAGCATTTTTTCGATATACCATTTGCCAGAAGTTACAGTCGTAGCGTTAGAACCATCAGCTGGCCCCGTACCTCCACCAATAAAGGTGGTCACACCACTGTACAATGCTGTCTCTACCTGTTGAGGGCTGATAAAATGAATATGCGTATCTATCCCTCCCGCAGTGAGGATCATTCCGGCCCCACTGTGCACTTCTGTCGAGGCGCCGATGATCATACCTTCGCTTACTCCGTCTTGTACATCGGGGTTTCCAGCTTTACCGACACCGACAATTTTTCCAGATTTAATCCCTACATCTCCTTTTACTATCCCCCAGTGATCGATGACAATCACATTCGTGATACAGAAATCAAGTACTCCCTCATCTCCAAGAGCACGCGCAGACTGTCCCATCCCATCGCGGATAGTCTTACCTCCTCCAAATTTATTCTCCTCACCATACACCGCAAAATCTTTTTCAATCTCGATAAACAATTCGGTATCCGCCAATCGGACCTTGTCCCCTGTCGTTGGACCAAAAAGTGCTACATATTTTGCGCGAGGGATATAAAGCTCCCCGTCGATGTATTTAACAGAACTCGCATCTAGTCCAAGTTTTTCGAGACCCAATGCTCGTAATCCTACTACAGTACCCAAGGCAGACATCCCGACAACCTTGATCCATTCTCTTCTATTCCAGTCACCCATAATCTTCTATTTTACGGTTTTATACTTTTCTTTCTTCATCTTAGCAATCGCAGATTCCTTGACTTTGGCACTTGTATACTTACCATTTGTCAAACCATTGAAGCCGTGAATCTCTTTGTTACCACCAATTTCTACAAGGACAACATCTTTCTTCTCCCCTGGCTCAAATCGGATCGCTGTGCTTGCAGGGATATTAAGTCTCATCCCAAATGACTGCTCCCTATCGAATTCGAGATCTCGATTGACTTCAAAAAAATGATAGTGGGACCCTACTTGTATGGGTCTATCACCTGTATTGGCCACGACTATCGATGCTGTACGATATCCCACATTAGCTCGGATATCTTCATTTTTTATGATATATTCTCCTGGTATCATTATTTTCTATTTTTGGGTTAGCGAATAGGATTGTGAACAGTTACTAACTTCGTCCCATCGGGAAAGGTAACTTCAATCTGTACATCGTGTATCATCTCCGGAACACCTTCCATCACTTGCTTGCGAGTGAGCAACTTTGTCCCATAATCCATCAGTTCGGCTACTGTTTTGCCATCTCTTGCCCGCTCCATAATCTCAGCACTGATATAGGCAATACTCTCTGGATAATTTAACTTCACTCCTCTCTTGAGTCGCTTATTAGCCAACTCACCGGCCAAGTGTAGCATCAATTTTTCTGTTTCTCTAGGGGTTAAACGCATAAAATTTAAATGTTAAATAGTTTATTAGCTATATGATTCGATGAGGACCGCACTAGATAGCAGTCAAGTTAAAGTAGGTCCCTATTATAAAGCGGTGGTGCTGCTCTTTGGGAAGCGCCATATGGCTTTTGTAAGCGATCGTATTGCCGATATAGCCCGCAAAAAGCTTCCAATCTTTTGTAGGGATCGGCATGTGCTCTAATGCAGCGTAACATGTCCAATTTCGTCTAAAATCATTTCCAATCTGCTGGAGATTACGAGCGCTTGCTGTTTCATATGCCCCTTTGAGCGAAATGCCCCAGTTTTCAGTAAACTGCCGATCACAACGTAGCACAGCCGATTTATAGACGACGTCTTTTAGCATCGTTCGATCAACTCCGGAAGTACCATTAAAAGCATGAATGGCATTAGAGGCCAACATTGTATGATCAACACCATAATCGGAATATTGAAGATCTAGATACAGTTTAGTCGCTTTCGATTTATACATATTTGCGAGTGATATAGCCTGATTATCTCCCCCTGCCACGAGTTGAGCGTAATTGTATGACCACTTTGTCGTAATGGCTTTGTCGAGGAAATTGCCTTCCCATGTCAAATATGCTCCAATAGGTCTATCGGATTGCGTGAATCCTCCGGCGCCGTAGCCAGAAGTCTTCAACAATTGATCAAAATTTTCGGTGGAGGTATTGTAAACCTGAAATAATAAGCTATTAGTAGGACTGACTTTGTAGGAAAACGTTGCGCCTACTACAAAAAGATTGAGGATCCGATCGACGTAATCTGTGAAAATATACTCATAGACAGGATTATTGACAAACTCGTAGCTACCTACTGCTGCTGCCTGCTTGCCTAGTGCTATTTCCCATTTTTTTTGCTTTCCGAACCGATAGTTGACATGCGCATAATCCAATGCTCGTGATCCATTGTCTTGTGAAGTGGTCGTGAAAGCCCTATTGAGCCTAAATCGGACTTTATAAGAAAGGTCCGGAGAGACATGACCGCTAAATAAAAGCCGGGCTTCATCAAGTTTGAAGTTGGCATTAAAATCCCGGCCACTCTCCTTACCGGCATTGAATGTAGTGCGACCAAGTACATGGAGGTTGAATAAAGACGAATCGCGTCCGTCTTGTTCAGAGGAATTATTTACTAGTGTTTGTTGCGTACTTGCCGATACGATAAGAGGACAAATTGCAGACAATAAAATACCTATACACGTACTGATTTTCATATTGCTATACTTGATGCTACAAGTATAGATCATGGAGTTAAAGATCCACTAAACTGAAAATTAGCGTGACATTAGAGAAAAATAAGGACGACATTAGAAATCTGCTATTGGGCAATAAATAGTAACCACGGTACCTTCTCCCTCGACAGAATCAATTGTCAAAGTTGCTTCATGAAGTTCAAAGATATTTTTGGCAATAACCAATCCAAGACCATTGCCATAAATATTTCCAACGTTGGAGGCTCGAAAGAAAGAGTCAAAAATATGCGGCTTATCTTGATCAGGTATACCTATCCCGCGGTCCACTACACGGATAATAACCTGTCTGTCGACAACTTCAAGACTCACGTTTACCTCATATTCGCTGCCATACTTGCAGGCATTTGAAATAATATTAGATAATCCAATAAAAAATAAATCCTGACTCACGTACACCCGTAGCAGATTGCTGTCTTCGGGAATATCCGAAAAATCTAGGAATATCCGATTATTGTCATTTAGATAGCCCTCTGATTCCTTTACATTGTACAGCAATTCGTCTATCCGGACATAGCCCATATTTTGCACCTTCCCGTCATAACCAGTCCGAGAGAGCACGAGCAAGTTATTGACAATAAGATTCATTCGATCGACTTCTCTAGAGACCATATCTAATGAGTATCTAGCAGGGTGATTATGATCTAGACTTTGCAATGCCAACTCGGATTCGCCGCTGATAATAGTCATCGGTGTGCGAAGTGAATGTGAGGCATTACCGATAAAACTGCGTTGAGATTTGACGGCGATCTCCAACCTGTTGAGCATGTCGTTAATATTAGAGATAAGCTCCTGAATCTCATCTTTCTCCTTTGTGTCTTTATTGGGTAACCGCATATTGAGATTACTGATAGTAATCAGGCCTATACGCTTATTGATCAATGCTATTGGATTTAATAAGCGATCTGCGAAATAAAACGAGATCAAAAAGATGAAAAATAAGGATATAACAACTCCTGATATCAATGCCCTATTGAGATCAGCATGCTCAGATTGTCCGAAATCATCGACAGCACCCGAAACCACCACGAGGTTCTTCTCGTGATCTTTATCTTCAAAAAAAAGCGCCACATATGCGGTATCATTAAACATCAATTCAGCTTTTCCTTTCTCTATAGCTTCCTCAAAAAAGGCATTATCCATCGGTAACAAGGGCTCATACCGTGGTTGTTTATTGTGTTTGGAAACTCGAACCAGAAAATTTCTACCAAAAGAAAACTGGTTGATAAACCTGTTACTCAATTCGTAATAGCTCTTGTCTTTATAGCTCTTGGAATTCATCACATGCGTCCCAAGCATACGCGCATTCTCCTCGAGTCTAAAGAAAAATTTATTCTCCAGTGTCTTAAATGTAAAGTAGGAAACATATACCGAAAATGACAGTATGATGAGACTCGCAATGGCCGAGAATAGCAGAATAATTTTGGTCCTAATTGTCATAGTTGTCCTGTACTCGCAATACATATCCCATACCGATGACCGTATGAATCAGCTTCGGCGTAAAGTTTCGGTCTATTTTCTTTCGGAGATAGTTGAGATATACATCCACAACATTCGTACTTAGATTAAAATCCATTCCCCATACTTCCTCTAAGATATCTATGCGCGTGACTACTCGATTCATGTGCTGCATCAAATATTCCAATAGACGATACTCGGTAGCAGTCAAAACGATTACTTTACCAGCCCGAGCGACAGTCTTACTGTCTTTATCCAACACCAAATCCGAAATGCTTAACACATTGGACGCAACAGGGCGTACACTTTCTGACCTTCGCGAATTACGGTATACCCGCGCCTTCAACTCATCGATCTTAAACGGTTTGGTTAAGTATTCGTCAGCATCGAGATTAAACGCAGCAACGATATCCTCGGTCTGATTTAAAGCTGACAAAATAATGATCGGAACATCGGGATCTGTCAATCGGATATTCCGACAGACCTCAAGGCCATCCATACCTGGTAGCATCACGTCCAGAATAATCAAATCAAATTGATTCATCCCGGCCATCTTCAGTCCTGTGAGCCCGTCCATAGCGACGCTAATATCCAAGTCGATATGTTCGTCCTTTAAACCTCTTTTTATCAAAGAAACTACAGCTATTTCGTCCTCTATTAATAGTATCTTCATATCAAAATCCTGATTGCTATCATTATCAACAAATTGGGGCTACAAAGCTAATAAAAAATGGTCATCTCGGATTTGATTATAAAAAAAGAAATAAAAAAAGTCTTGGAGCAGAGCAGTAGGTAGTGACCATCTGGGGAGGAAACACGAGATACACTTGCATCCTAGTGAGGATGACAATATGCCACCTGTATCCTCAATAGTAAAACAATTCACACCGTAAGACTGTTATATATATTCCATTAATAGTTATATATATGTCAATTACTTCATTCAAAAGCCTACATCACGGAACTAATCCACTAATAATCGGGAATGTCTGGGACGCCCACTCTGCACAACTTGCCGAAAAAAGCGGATTCGAAGCTTTGGGCACCTCCAGTCATGCAATTGCAAATCTATTGGGATATGCCGATGGAGAGCAAATCCCATTCGATGAGCTCTTTTTCATGGTCCAACATATCGCGAAGGCGGTCAAAATACCGGTGTCCGTAGATTTGGAAGCTGGATATTCTGATGATCCCGCTACGGTCGCAAAGCATGTGAAAAGATTAGCCGATATTGGAATTGTAGGTATTAATCTAGAAGATGGAAAAGTTTCACAGGGCAAACGTCATCTTGGGTCTGCTGAATTATTGTGTGAAAAAATAAAGGCCATCAAGCAAATATCAGATCTTTATGTGAATGCGCGTACTGATACTTATGTAACTAAACATGAGGATCCATTAGGCGAAGCAATCAAACGATCCAACCTTTATAAAAAAGCGGGGGCTGATGGTATATTTGTCCCTTTGATTGAAAATGCATCGGATATCCGTGTATTTGTCTCGGAAATATACCTCCCTCTAAATGTATTTCTCACGCCAAAATTACCAGCATTTGCCGAGCTAGAACAACTTGGCGTGAAGCGTATCAGTCACGGTGCGAAACTCTATGAATGGTTATATAAAGAGGCCGAAGGAGCTTTAGAAGAATTAAAAAAGACAGTAAAGCTACCACAATAGAAATTATCAGTACTAAATCTTGTCTGCCTCTGGGCTCCATATCCAGATTAGCAGGCAAGATTTTAAAGACTAGACCGTTGTCTTTTACAGTAGCTTCTCGAAAGCTCTACGTGCACCACCTCTGAAATAGACCTCACCACAGTATTCGTAGCCGAGCTTTTCCAAGATTCGTAGCATCCCGGCATTGTCATAATTTGTATCTACACGAATACTAAAAATATGCTGAGCGCGTGCGATATCTTCCACTTTGGACATTACCGACGTAGCAGCTCCCTTAACTTTAATATCTTGGGATACTGCCAGCCTATGCACAACGGCATAGTCCTGATCACTGAGCCACTGGCCTTCTATAACTTCGTACGCTGGCTCGATATCGAAAATTATAGCCACATAGGCTATAATAGATCCATCAGCGATCAAAACGTGCCCATAACCATTTTGAATATCATTTTCAACGACTTGAAGATTCGGATAACCGTCCTGCCATTGACTGCTTCCATCTTTTTTGCGTAACTGGATCGCCTGTTCTAATATTTCCCAGATCCTTAATTTATCGACATCCTGTGCCTTTCTTAATAAAAAATCGTTTGTCATGTTCCTTTCGAGTAATAAGTATAAAAATACAACTTTGAATGAAAATCAAGTCATCAGCAAGTACAAAAGAAAGCACATATGCCTTTTGTAGTCCATTCCACAGTAACCTGTTAAAAGGATTTTATTTTTTATTCCTTATAAGTCAAAAAATAGATTGATTTTTATATTTTGAAAAAATCTCAAGCAGAAAAGCTGATGATTAAGTTAAGATGAAGTATATATCATTCCATATCAAATCCATATTGGTTGTATTATTCATTGTATTCATGCTCGCCCCTTTTCATTGTATCGGGCAGTCTGCAACGGATGATCTGGCTAAGCAATACCATAAGGCTGCGCCCGAAAGTAACGAAAGAATATTACTGGCCGGGAAATATGCTCAAGCACTGTTCTTCAATAATAGACAGGATGAAGCCTATGACCTCCTCATACATAATATTAGCATCGCCAAAAAAAGACATGATGGTCAATATACGGCGTATCTCTCTGCTATTGTAGCGATGAATAGTCGGATATTAAACGAAAAGTCAAAATCCGAGCAATATCTTCGTCAAGCAAAACACTATATGACGCTAACGGACAATAAGTCTATAATGGGATACGTGAGTTACTGTGAAGGATGGTTACAGGTTCGGGACGGCGAAGAGGCACGAGCGGTACAAAGTTTTCAACATGCATTAAACTATTTGGAGCAAGCTCCGATTTCGGAGACCACACTTACAAGAAAAGCAGCAGTTTATAAAGAATTATGCGCTATCTATTCTAACTGGAAGGAATTTCCACTACAACGCAAGTATGCCGAACTGAGCTTGGATGTGGCAAAGACTAGGAAAGATCCTATGGCTTTGTTTGATGCATATATGTTAATGGGATACATGTTTGAAAGACAGTACCGGGATGACAGATCAGAGAAAAAACTCTTAGAAGATGCAGAACGATATTACTTAGCAGCGATCCATACTTACGAAACGAATCGCCAGAAAATGGTTATTCCATCCGACCTCTCTTTTGTGGCTGTGAATCTAGCAAACCTATATATGGAATTTTTCCCGGATAAACTCCAGGCGAAAGCACTGAAATATGCGCAAATGGCAATGGATGTAGGTAGAGAGACGCAGCAGTATGATCACGTTGCCTCGGCCTACGGAATCCTCTCTGAATACAGTCTAAAAGAAAACAATACGGAACAAGCGAAAACCTATCTACTAGCCTCGCTATCATCTCTAATGGGACAGTCTATTGTAGACCAAGGATTGTCCATGAGTGTCTTTCAAAAGCTCTCCGAAATCTATGAAGATGAAGGGGACTATAAGCAAGCCATCCACTACTATAAGCAATACTTGCGTGTATTTGAGGAGGTGTACAACTCAGAGAAGATGGTCCAAGGTAAACGTCTGGAGGAACAGTTTGAAAAAGAGCGACAGAAACAATTGATGAAGCAGCTGCAGTTAGAAGGTGAAAAAAAACAACAACAGCTTTACCTTATGCAAGCTCGCTCCGGTCAGCAACTTCAACTGCTGGAAAATATGAGGCTGAATGAAAAAAATCAGCAGCAGCAACTTGAATTTGTCCAATTGGAAGCGGAGAAGAGAGGACAGGAACTGAAGCTCTCTCGACTGGAAACACAAAAGAGAGCAAATGAGCTCTTTGCTTCCAAACAACAACTTGATTATAAATCAAGAATCAACACCTTCTACTTTCTGATGATATGTGCTACGTTAATCAGCGCTCTCCTTCTGCTATATGCTTATCAGCAGCGTTCGAAAACACTGCGACAAAAAGAGAGCCTACATCAATTGGAAATGGAGCAAGAGAAGCAAAACAGCAAGATATCCAATCTGACTGCTATGCTTGAAGGACAGGAAAACGAACGGTCCAGGTTGGCAAGAGACCTACATGATGGTCTGGGGGGGCTATTGTCCGGAACCAAAATCTGCCTATCAAATGTCAATGAAGACACAGAGAAGAAAGAAATCAAAGTACAACTTGCCAAGTCACTCGACCAGATTGATTTTGCAGTGCATGAATTAAGGAGGGTAGCCCATAACTTGATGCCCGAATTATTAGTAAAATACGGACTAAAGGAGACCATAAAAGAATATGTAAATAGAATGTCTAATGAGAATCTGGAGGTGTCTGCTGAATTTATCAATTTCAAGACGGAGCTCCCTCATGACAAACAGATACTTGTCTATAGAATCATACAAGAATTGGTAAATAATGCCCTGAAACATGCAAATGCTCATCAGATTATGATTCAACTGGTAGAAGATGACGGTCATATATTTGTGACTGTTGAAGACGATGGAGATGGATTTGATCTAAAATTGATCGACCAAAAAAAATCAGCTGGTATCCACAATGTCAAGACCAGACTCTCATTCTTAAATGGTAACATGAGTATCCGAACGCAGGAAAAAATTGGCACAACTATAGAATTCGATTTCCCCGTAGATCCCAAACGATAAGATATGATTAAATTAATGATTACCGATGACCATCCCATGGTGGTTGAAGGTTTAAAAAATGTACTCGCGCTAGAACCAGAATTTGAAATCATAGAATGTTTCACGGATGGCGCCTCCACCTTCAAAGGACTGGCGCTGGTCGAGCCGGATATTCTAATTCTGGATATTAATTTGCCAGACATCAATAGTGTAGAGCACGTTGCAAAGCTCAGACTGAATCATCCCACTATGAAAATAATTGCTTTGAGTGTCCACAACGAATATGCTGTAATCAACAGTATACTATCGGAGGGGGCCTCAGGTTACATCCAAAAAAATGCCGCTGGACACGAAATTGTTGATGGAATCCATCAGGTATATCTAGGAAAACGATTTCTATGCTCCCAAACTAGTCAAGTAATGGAGAGAAAAATGACCGACGAGCTCAGAAGTGTACCAAAAATTACAAGAAGGGAAAAAGAGATACTACAAGAGGCTGCCAAGGGGCTAACCACTCCCCAAATCGCAGACCTGCTCTTCATAAGCCCCCATACCGTTGAAAGCCACCGTAAAAATCTCATTGAAAAATTCAAGGTAAAAAACATTACTTCTGTCATTAAACTTGCTCTCGAGTATGGATTAATTAGGGAATAGATTACCTCCAACGGTAAAATCACTGGTATTGGGGATAGAATATTGAGGGTAACCCGATTAACTTTGTTGTCATTCAAAACAATAGACACTCTATTATTAATCAAAACACAAAAAAGATGAAAAAAATCCTCTCTAAATCCCTCATTATTCTTCCGCTTTTGATCATGATCAGTTGCGGAACAAAGAAAGATCCAATTACATATAATAATGACTTAATGAAGGTAATCAATGGTAGTGAACAACACATTACAAGCATGAATACGGCTATGCAGTCCAACAACTATGAGCAAGCTGAAAAAGTGCAGAAACAGTGGCATGACGCAGTCGTTAAAGACATTAAAAAGGTAGAAGATCTGGGAGACTTCAATGGTGATGCTAATTTACAAAATGCCATATTGACAGGACTAAAAGGTTATAAAAAGATTGTAGAGGAAGACTACCCCAAGTTGATAGAACTCCGTAAAAATAAAGTGGAAGATCCAGCTGTTGAAGAGAAATTATTAAATAATATCAATCAAGCCTTTGAAGTAATGGCAAAAGGAGTGAATGAAGCTTCAAGTAAGTTTGAAAAAGACTACGCTAAGTAAGCTACCCAGCCCCTCTTATACTCAAGATTGAACAAAAAAGCCTAACATCGGGGAGATGTTAGGCTTTTTAACCAATTATTAACCTAAATTATGAGTTTAATATATATCAATATATATGCCAAAACATGCACTATATATGGATACAACAATAACACTTCACACTCCTTTATAAACTAAAGACAGCTAACTGGAAGATGATTTGGCTTGCTTATACAGCAAATAAAAGATTGACGTAATACAAATAAATATAACAATTCCAAAAAACACCAATACAGCTATCATCTTTTCTCTATCCTTTTTTTTGCAAAAATAGCAAATTCAAAGCTCGAAAGTTAAATAAAACAATAAACGAATGTCAATTATAAACTACAGAATTTATTTTAACAAACTCAAACGACAAACATAATATTCATCAAGCTCTTCTGCTTCATTAGTATACCCCGTCATCAAGTTGGTGAGTTGATCATGATCATACGAATGGTTTGATATGATCCAAATAGAAGTCATAGAGTTGATCTATATGACCTGAACATAGTATCGGCATCGCCATATGAATGTATTCCTCCTGCCAAGCCCACCACTTCATCTCCTGGAGTCTATCAATTTCCACAGTTCCAAATCTATTCTTGATGAGTCTTGCAGGATTCCCGCCAACGATGGTATAGGGGTCGACATCTTTAGTAATCAGCGCTCGGCTCCCTATCACCGCACCATCACCTATCCTCAGACCAGGCATAATCATCGCCTCACTACCGATCCATACATCATTTCCGATTATGGTGTCTCCAGCATTAGTAAACCCATCGGCACTTCCATTGAAACATGGAACATCTGGCATGTAGAAAAACGGGAAACTGGTAGCCCAATCATGTCTGTGTCCCTGATTACCGGCCATAATAAAACACGCTCCACTTCCAATAGAACAAAAATCACCGATAATCAATTTATCAACGTCATCCCGATCCGGAAACAAATACCGTGCACAGTCATCAAATGAATGACCATGGTAATAACCAGAATAATAAGAGTACTTGCCAACGATAATATTAGGGTTAGTGACTTGGTCTTGGAGCAGGACGCCTTTAAAAGGACTTTCAAAATAATTATTCATATTTAGTTAAATTTAATACATAACAAATTCTATTCACTTCTTTAAAGAAGTGAATAGCTCAGGGCACAGCGCCCCTGTATATCTATATAAATCAACTAAACTGCCATTTCCATATTCCAATAATACGGAAAAATGCCCTAATTACCAACGAGGCATGAAGATGGGCAGCCATTATCCTCTATTAATACACAAATATACTGAAAGCAGACCCATAGAGGCCTGTCTAACACCACGACTATAATCTTATTGATATTACGCAATCAATACATAAAAATATCTGGAATAATTTTAATGACATTACTATGTCAGTAATTCCATTCAAAAAAATGAACTTTGCCTAACACTGTTAAATAACTTTATTTAATTAAGTCAATGGGCAGCAGAGAACGTATACAGCGATTAAAGGAAGATAATAGAAGTAACATACTCGAGGCCTCTCTTCAAATTGTAAAAGAAGAGGGATGGCAGGCCTTAAGTATGCGTAAGATTGCGGATATTATCGAGTATACGGCACCCATGATTTATGAGTACTTTGCTAATAAAGAAGCTATCTTGACAGAACTAGCCAATCAAGGGTATCTTTTACTCTCAAAAAAGGTAAAACAATCAAAACTTACCGAACAAAAACCAGAGAAACAATTGGAGGCCATGTGGTTCGGATATTGGGACTTTGCATTTGAAGAGCGAGAGCTTTACCAGCTCATGTTTGGTGTAGGTACAGCGTGTTGCGGGTTTGAAAAAACTTATAAATGTGCTGAGTCCCACGGAAAATTGATCAGCGATGTAATCCGAGAAATCATGAAAGATCAAAATCCACCCGAGGAATTGATCTGTAGGAAATACTTTACATACTGGTCTGTAATACACGGGCTGATTTCGATTAATTTAGTTAATCAGGGAAATGGTGATATTACTAACCAAGAAGTACTAAAGGATGCCATATACGGCATAACAAGATCTTTAACTGACTAATTTTTTTACACTATTAAAAACATCGTTATATAATTTAACACTGTTAAATAGACACATACACTACTATAATATAATATTCTTACACATGAAAAAGTCCCTTTTTAACAGCTTTACGGAAATTCTACGCCCTGAATTTAACACTGTTAAACCATTTAATAGCGTGAAGATTGGATATTTTCTTTCTGCTATACTGCTATACAGCTGTTCGACCGGCACGGGTAAACCCGTAGCTCCACCACCTCCAAGCCTGCCCGTGGTCACTATTGGCAGCAATGATGAGATAGTATATCAAGAATATCCGGCAGCTATTGAAGCATCTGCGAATATCGAGATTAGGCCTCAAATAGAAGGTACGCTTGAGCATATCTATGTCGATGAGGGAGCAAAGGTCAATAAAGGACAATTACTTTTTAAGATCAACGACCGTCCATTTCAAGAACAACTGAATCAAGCTCAAGCAAATCTAGAGGCGGCGCAGGCTACTCTAGAGAATGCTAACTTGGAGGTGGAGAAAAAAACGCGTCTGGTAGAAAACAAAGTACTAACAGACTTTCAATTAAGGACAGCGGTGAGTAGCCGAAATGCAGCAAAGGCCAGTGTTCGACAGGCGCTATCTGCTGTCGAATCGGCAAAAATCAATTTGGGATACACGTCTATTAGAGCTTCTGTAGATGGGTATATTGGTCGTTTGCAGAAAAAACAAGGAAGCCTAGTGGGACCTGCCGATCAACAAGCCCTTACAGAACTCTCCAACGTCAGAGACTTGCACGTATACTTTTCATTGGGCGAAAATGACTTTATTGCATTTAAGAGCAATGCACTGGGAAATAATGTAGAAGAAAAACTCAAAAACTTACCGCTGGTATCGTTGATACTTTCAGATCAAAGTATATATGAACGCCCCGGTAAAATCGATATGGTAGACGGCCAGTTTGACAAGAATACAGGTGCAATAACATTGCGTGCAACATTCAGCAATCCAGAGGGGGTGCTGAGAAGTGGCAATACTGGAAAAATCCGAATTGAGAAAAATTACCGTCAGGCGCTTCTTGTCCCACAGATGGCAACTGTTGAAAGGCAGGACAAGGTATTTGTATATACGGTAGATACGAATAACAAAGTAAGTCAGCAACCGATAGAAATATTAGCAAAAAGCGGTTCCAATTATCTGGTTAAGAACGGGATCAAACAGGGAGATAGAATCGTCTATAAAGGGATAGATATTTTACAGGACGGGCAAGTCATAATGCCGCAGACGGTATCATCGCAAGACAGTATAAAATAATTCATCCTAACGTTCAACACATAATGTTCAAAAAATTTATAGAAAGACCTGTACTAGCAACGGTTATATCCATATTGCTAGTCATTCTGGGGATCATCGGTATTCTAAAATTACCGTTACAACAATTTCCAGACATTGCCCCCCCCGCTGTACAGGTGACGGCCCTATATCCGGGTGCTAATGCCGAGACTGTATTGCGTGCCGTAGCTCCTTCACTGGAAGAATCTATTAATGGGGTCGAAAACATGAGCTATATGAGCTCCACGGCAAGTAATGATGGATCCTTGATGATAACCGTATATTTCAAGCTAGGGACAGACCCTGACCAAGCGGCTGTCAATGTACAAAATAGGGTCTCACAAGCGACGAGTCAACTTCCAACAGAGGTCATACAGGCAGGTATCACAACTGCAAAGCAGCAAAATAGCCTGATCATGGTCCTTGACCTATATAGTGACGACGCGAGTAAATACGATCAAACATTTATCACCAACTATGCACAAATCAATATTATACCTGAACTAAAGCGTATTCCAGGTGTCGGCCAAGCACTTCCTTTTGGTGGGAGTAAAGATTATTCCATGCGAGTATGGCTAAATCCCAATCAGATGGCAACTTACAAACTTACTCCAGGAGAAGTAATGGGAGCTATTCAAGACAAAAACGTCGAAGCGGCTCCTGGAAAATTCGGAGAAAGCAGCAAAGAAGCATTTGAATTTGTCATTAAATATAAAGGAAAATTGAATCAGCAGAGCGACTATGAAAACATTATTATCCGTTCGAACGCTGATGGTTCTATCCTAAGGCTTAAGGATGTAGCGCGTGTCGAATTGGGATCGTATACCTATGCTAGCCACACCCGCATAGACGGAAAAGTAGGTCTGAATATAGGCATCATGCAGCTCGCTGGCTCTAATGCTAATGAAATTCAGATCGCGATTCAGAACTTGATGGAAAAGGCATCGCTTAACTTCCCTAAAGGAGTAAAATACCTCGTGCTCTACAATACAAAAGATGCGCTAGACCAATCGATAGATCAAGTCAAGCATACGCTCATCGAGGCATTTCTACTTGTTTTTCTAGTAGTTTTTCTATTTCTTCAAGACTTTAGATCTACTTTGATACCTGCTATCGCAGTTCCTGTAGCCATCATTGGTACATTCTTTTTTATGCAGCTTTTCGGGTTTTCAATCAACCTTCTCACACTATTTGCTTTAGTACTGGCTATTGGGATTGTCGTAGATGACGCAATTGTGGTCGTAGAGGCTGTGCACTCTAAAATGGAGCATGCCCACCTTCCTCCAAAGCTGGCCACTACATCTGCTATGAGTGAGATCACTGGAGCTATCATCTCTATCACTTTAGTAATGTCTGCGGTCTTTCTTCCCATTGGATTCATGGAAGGGTCTACTGGAGTTTTTTATCGTCAATTTGCGTTTACATTAGCGATTGCTATTGTGATCTCCGCGGTTAATGCACTTACTCTGAGTCCGGCACTCTGTGCGCTATTCCTTAAGGCTCCACACCAAGAAGGCTCGGGAAGCAAGAAAATAGGTTTTAAAGAGAAATTCTTCACCGGATTCAATGTGGGGTTTGACCGACTTACCAAAAACTATGTAGGAAGTCTCACGTTTCTGGTGCGTCATAAATGGATAGCGCTGTCAGGCTTAGCTGTGGTCTTGTTGCTGACAGTGGTGATGATTCGCAAAACCCCAACGGGATTCATTCCTTCGGAAGATCAGGGATTTATCGCCATATCTCTTTCTATGCCGGCGGGGGCTTCACTAGATAGGACTTCGGAAGCGCTAAGGGAGGCCGAACAACAATTGCAGACCGCTCCATTTACGAAGACACTTAATGTCTTGGCGGGCTTCAATATCTTAACCCAATCCACCAGTCCATCTGCCGGTGTTGCCTTCATACTACTCAAACCGCATAAAGAACGCGGGGACATTCAAGATATCAACGCGATCATGGAAGATGTCAATCAAAAATTGGCAAATATAAAAGGAGCAAATTTCTTTGTATTCACTTTCCCAACGGTCCCTGGATTCAGTAATGTGGATGGATTGGACATGGTACTACAGGACCGTACAGGCAGCCAACTGGGTAAATTTAGTGAGGTTGGACAGGGATTTATCGGAAAATTGATGCAACGTCCAGAAATCTTAATGGCGTTTACCACATTCAAAGCAGATTATCCACAATATGAACTTCAGGTTGATGACATCAAGGCCGAACAGCTTGGCGTCAGCACAAGGGACATTCTGCAGACGATGCAGGCCTACTTTGGTAGTTCCCAAGCTTCAGACTTCAATAGATTTGGAAAGTATTATCGGGTGATGGTACAAGCGGATATCAGTAATCGTACTGAGCCATCTTCTATGGATGGAATCTATGTTAAGAATAGGAATGGTGAAATGGTTCCGATCAATACCATCGTCAAATTAGAGCGAGTATACGGCCCTGAGACCGCATCACGATATAACCTGTTCAATTCTATTGGCATAAACGCCATTCCTAAGCCAGGGTTTAGTTCGGGAGATGCGATCCGTGCAGTGGAAGAGGTCGCTGCACAACATCTGCCAACAGGCTATACCTATGAATTTTCAGGTATGACCAAAGAAGAAATTGTATCTGGAGGACAGTCTACCCTCATCTTTATTCTTTGTTTGATCTTTGTATATTTTCTACTGTCGGCTCAATATGAAAGCTACATCATTCCTTTAGCGGTCATCCTCTCCATTCCTACAGGAGTATTCGGTGTATTCGCGGCTATCGGCATGACCGGTATCTCTAATAACATATATGTACAGGTAGCGCTAGTTATGCTGATTGGACTATTGGCTAAGAATGCTATCCTGATCGTTGAATTTGCAATCCAAGGACGAAAACGCGGTGATACTATTGCACATGCAGCACTTGAAGCTGCCAAATTAAGATTACGGCCGATCATCATGACTTCTTTAGCGTTCATTGTAGGTATGATCCCGATGATGGGGGCCGTAGGGCCATCAGCTCAGGGCAATCACTCTATCAGCATTGCTGCCGCCGGTGGGATGCTCTCGGGTGTAGTACTCGGACTATTCATCATTCCGATACTCTTCATCATTTTTCAGTACTTACATGAGAGAGTCGCAAAAACTCCCTCCAAGAATAGTGAGATGCCAATAACTTTAGAAACGAACCATGCACCCACAATCGCACAGGTTCAAAACAATGTATAGAAAGAGGATTTAAAAAATTACATTCATGAATACAAAAATTAAACTTATTGTCCTATTGTTTCTATCCTCACTATTTCTAATGGCGTGTCAAACCAAAAGAATAGAAAACAAGGTATCTCTAGTACTTCCAGAGCACTATAGAGGAGGCGATAATATCGATTCTACAACCAATATGGGAGATATCCCTTGGCGTGATTTCTTCCGTGATGATGTATTAGCTACGCTCATCGATACTGCAATACGGCAAAATATAGATATGCAACTAGCTGTCAAAAACATTGAAGCATCCCAACTCATGCTTCGACAAGCGAAGGCTGCCTATCTACCGACTCTTCAACTTCAAATTAATGCGAACAGCACAAACCCTTCAAACAACAGTCTGAATGGTTTAAGTTTAGGGGAATTTCTCAAGCAGAATCATATTGAAGACTACACAACCGCACTTTCGCTATCTTGGGAAGCAGATATCTGGGGTAAGATACGCCATCAAAAAGCAGCCGCATTGGCATCCTACCTTCAGACGGAAGAAGCAAAAAGAGCGATACAGACTCAACTGGTTGCGCAGGTTGCACAAGGCTACTATCAGCTACTTATGCTATATCAACTACATCAAATTGCCGTGCAAAATCACGACCTGAGCGACAGCACACTTCGCATAGTCCAGCACCAATATGAAGTGGGAGACATCAGTCTGTTGGCCGTTGAACAGGTGGCCGCACAGAAACTAGCCGCAGCATCCTTAATTCCTGACTTTGAACAACAGATCCAGATTCAAGAAAATGCAATCAGTATACTCAGTGGAAAGTTACCTGAAAAAATTCAGATGAAAGGAAATTTAAACGAGGTTATACTACCCACTCAAGTGAGTAGCGGGGTGCCCGCACAGCTCTTAAATAGAAGACCAGATGTCAAACAGGCGGAACTCGCCGTCACGACAGCCCAAGCCAATCAACATGCAGCAAGAGCGAAGATGTATCCCTCTCTGATCATTAGTGCAGAAGCAGGAGTGAATGCTTTTAAGGCTAGTAATTGGTTCAATATTCCGGCCTCATTATTTGGCGCTGTAACGGGCAGCATCACACAACCTATTTTGCAACGTAAACAACTCAAAACGCAATACGAACTGGCCATCATTGAGCAGGAAAAAAGTATAATTGTATTCAGACAATCTGTCGTGAATGCAGTTGGTGAGGTCTCTGATGCATTGGTCTCGATTGACAAACTCAAAGAAAAGCAAGATATCGCATCAGACCGAACGAATAGATTACGGAATGCGATCCAGCATGCTAACCTGCTATTTGAAACGGGAATGGCAAATTACCTGGAAGTCATCACGGCTCAGAGTAATGTTCTCCAAAGTGAGTTAGAACTTGCCCAGCTCAAAAAAGCAGAACTCGTTGCAGTGGTTAATCTGTATCGATCATTAGGCGGTGGCTGGTCCACAAAATAGCATACAGAAATTTTCACACAACTCATGATATGGAGCCATCTTAAGAGATGGCTTCATCTTTATGCTACAAATTTGTATCTCAGACACCCATGCCTAAGAGTATCAACATGGATCAATGAGGTGGGCAGAAATCGGTGCATCTTTATTAACCATACTCCTGTAGCAATGGGCATGGCTTTTGAGAAGAGAGTAAGCACAGGCTCAGAAAAGTAAACGAATAAAATGAAGTAATCGGTTGAAACCCAACATCGCATATCGATTAGGCTGCTTTTCATAGTATTCGTCATTGATAATCAGAACATTCCCCAAAAGTGAAAATACTCACTTCTGGGAATTCAAAATAATTAGTTACATAAGTATCCACTTATTAAGAAAAAAATGTAAATTAGTGAATAACAAAGAGTGCTAACCCTTATTTGATTAAGAATTATGTTTACAAAAAGTCCAAATTCTTCAAATCATGATTATCCAATATTAAACAATACACTTGTCAAATCATTAGATTGGCACGAATATTACCAAATAGCAAGATCCGCTGGAAATAAACTATTGGAAGACTCTATATTGAAAGGTCATCCCAAAGATAATAGTGACACCAGCTTTGCTGCTCTTTTTATCAAAGTATTTTATCATTGGGGTATCGCTATCGAGATAGGCCTAAGTAATATTATCCGTGGATCTCGCAGATCATTTGGGGGCAAAAGAAAACCGGTGAATATGGAAAATCAAGATTTTTTATTTTTAGCGGAAAATGCAGGATTGTTTACACAAGGTAGAAGTTGTCCAGAAATAAGTGCAAATCATGAAGTATTGAAAAAAGCACTGCTTTTATTAGAAGACATTGTGCGTTGGAACGAAAGATATCCTTACCATTCGGTATCCTCCATCATCTCCAAACTACAGTCAAAAATACCTTTCCTTATAACCTGTGGCCTAAATTTTATCCTCATTATAAAACCACTATTCGACTTTCTTGATAAGGAAATCACAAGTATAAAAAATTAATGGAATTGTTTAAACACGTTGAGAGGAAGCCTGAAGAATTATCGACTAAAATCTTATTTAAAAAAGTTCATTTTTTGAACTTTACTCATACTATCTAACGCGATATAAACGTTATGTAATTAATTGAGTTATTTGTCCGATCAAGTACAACAGGCACAAATAATATAATCTAAAAAAGATGGCCCGAATTCAAAAAAGTTCGGGCCATTTATATTCGTCATTATTCCACTGATTGGGATTAACCTAAAAATGCTTTTTCAAGCGCCAAAGGAGCGATGTACCGCCCATCTTTATACACGCGCATATTGCCCCCAGAAATCTCATCAATCAATAAGATGTTATTAGTCTCTTTATCTCTCCCGAACTCAAGCTTTATATCATACAACTCCAATTCTTTTGTAGCCAATTCATCCTTAATTATCCCACATATCCTTTTCGTTTGAGTGACCAAACTCTCATATTCTTCGCTCGTCAAAATTCCCAGCATGACCAAAGCACCTTCTGAAATAGTAGGATCACCACGCTCATCGTCTTTAATGGTCACCTCTACAAAGGAATCTAAGACCTGCCCTTCTTCACAATACATACCGTATCTTCGCAAGAAACTTCCTACTGCTCTGTATCTGCAGATCACTTCCAGCCCTTTACCAAATACTTGCGCATCCCGTACAGTCATACTTACATTTTCAATATCAGCATCAATATAATGCGTCTTTCCACCTAGACTATTGATCAATTCAAAAAAATGCTTAGTCATCTTAAGACCCGATCTTCCAGCCCCTTCAATCGTGAGACCTACCGTATTGGCCCCAGGATCAAATACCCCATTTTCACCTGTTACATCATCCTTAAATTGCAGAAGAACTTGATAGTTCCCTAGACTATAAACATTTTTTGTCTTACCCGTATACAGTAGCTCCATGAATAATTTATATTTACGTTATTAATTTCGTTTTAAGTAGAATATATCCCAATGGATATTATTGCTCAAACTCGACGACATCGGCCCCCAGACGCCTAATTTTAGCTAGCGATTCAATCTGTATATGAGGGATATTCCGTAGCTTGTCGCCTCCCTTCTGAAAAGCTTTTTCTATTACAAATCCCATCCCCAGTAACTGAGCTCCAGAAGCCTGCACAAGATCCAATATCCCCAGCGCTGCGTTTCCGTTTGCCAAAAAATCATCGATAAAGAGGACTTGATCCGAGGGGCCCAGAAACTGTTTACTAATGCAGATGGTATATGTCTTGTCTTTTGTAAAAGAATAAACAGACGTGGTTAACGTATCGTGCATGGTCTTAGGAACCGACTTTTTAACAAAAACAACCGGCAATTCGAGCAGATACCCCAACATAATAGCAGGTGCTATTCCACTAGCTTCAATCGTTATAATCTTGTTGATTGGAAGATGACCAAATCGCCTAACAAACTCAACCCCAATAGACTTCATCAAAACGGGATCCATTTGGTGATTGATAAAACTGTCCACTTTAAGAATTCCTCCCTCGAAACTCTGTCCATCTTTCAAAATTCGATCCTTCAGTACTTTCATAATTACATATACGATTAAACTATCGACTTTACCTGTCTGATTTTAATCCTTTGTCAATATTTTGCCCAAATATACAAGTAAATAAATTTATCAACGTCCAAAACTTTGGCACGAATGCTGTATCTTGTTTTAATAAAAAAAGTATTTCCTTTGAAATAAGGGAAACCTGATTTATTTTGACAGGATAAGAACCAAAAACAATAAGAATATTAACCGCCATTGCACAATATGGGATTGAAATACATTACGTTCACGATATGCTCTTTTATACTTGTACTTGTATCGTGCAATAATAAGAATGCTCCAACCGAAAAAACAGTAAATAGTCGGACAGATTCACTAGACAGCATTTCCAAAATAAAGGAAAAAGAACAGCAGAAACCACTGGAGGCTGCCGATATAACATTTGAAAAAGACTTTTCATACGACCAACATACATTGGAAGATAGTTATCCATATAAGGATACTACCCGAGGGTTTCAATGGGATAAGATAAAAGAAAAGATTGCTTTTGTAGAAAACTTCCAACGTGCAGGTGGGAAGTATGCAATTCTCCAGAATTACAAAAACCGAAATCGAGAGGCTCCAGTTGTCAAGAATTTTAAGCGAAATGCTTATACACGAGTATCAGATTCGCTTGGTGTGGAGCGTTATCAGTCTGCACCGCTTTATGAAGCAGGCGAAACGACCAAACCTACGCTCTACGGAAGAGATGGATCACTTGTCAGATTATTAAGCAGTGACACGATTGCGATGGTAAAAGTAGAAGGTATCTCCTTTGAAGGAACGTGGGAAGTGCCGAAACGCTATGTTAAGGTAATCGGAGATACTGTTACTTTTAATCATATCGTTGTGGTCGATGTAAAAAATCAGAATATATGTACCTTAGAAGGATCCGGAAAAAAATGGAAGATCAGAAGCATGAATCCAGCAACTTCCGGACGTCACAAACCACCACATGCCCAAGAGACACCGACAGGAATATTTGTCATTCAAGAACATAAATCCAAGATGTTTTATTATGGAGATGGAACGACAACTATAGAGGGCTTCGCTCCCTATGCAAGCCGTTTTACAAATGGCGCGTATATACACGGCGTACCGGTCAATAATCCCAAAGGAGCTATTATTGAGTACAGCTCCACATTAGGGACTACACCTCGCTCACATATGTGTGTACGAAATGCTTCTTCACACGCTAAATTCATTTACAACTGGGCTAAGCCGCTAAACGCATTGGTTATTGTTATAGATTAACGTTTTTTAACATACTGGTAATCATATTATTGCTAATTTTGTAGTGGAAAATAGTGATTTTAGATATGGTTAGATTAATGTATATTTTCTCTTTAATATTTTTTACTTCTTCAAATCCTTTGATAACAAGTAAAAAAACAGAAAAAAAAACGGTAGTAAATAACGTTAAAAAGAGTTTTTCTCCTATAGAACAGATGTATCATGATATGCATCTTGATTCTATCCTCAAATTTGAAGCTTTTGAACAAGCACTCCAAGGTCGTAATCTCCTTTCTCTTGATAATAAAGATACCATCACGGTAATAGACTTTAGTTTACCTTCTACGGAAAAAAGATTATATGTTTTAGATCTTCGAAACAAAAAGATGCTGTTTCACAGCTTGGTATCTCATGGAAGAAATAGCGGTGAGAAGTTTGCTACAGCTTTTTCGAATAGAACCAACTCCTATCAGAGTTCTTTAGGTTTTTATGAGACAGAGGCGACTTATCAAGGCGGTAATGGATACTCCCTAGTTCTTAATGGACTCGAAGCAGGCATCAATGACCATGCTAAATCCAGAGCTGTAGTGATACATGGTGCAGATTACTGTAGTGAGAAGATAATTTCTTCTACTGGACGTCTTGGCAGAAGCTATGGATGTCCCGCATTGCCCAGAGAGTTGAACAAGCCTATCATCAATACGATCAAGGATGGAACACTACTTTATATCTATGCTGATAATAAAGAGTACGCTTCGCAAAGTCAAATTCTTAATAATGATCGCACCCTTTTGGCACAAAAGGACATTGGTGAGGACAAAGAACATTTAAACTAAAGAAAGGGGTTTGAGCCCCTTTCTTTAGTTTCTGGTAATCGGATAATTTTCTTTTCTACATACCGAATCCCGTCAATAGCTAGGTCAGTCACGACTGATCGACTGCTAACGAATCACAAACGGTATGGATCAAAAGCCATATCTAATTCCGAGTTGGAATTGGTACGGATTACCCGACGGATTTACAATCCCCGAGTTGTTGACTCTATAATTAAACTGCTTCTTCGTTGCATCAAACTGAGGTACCGCCGGATTACCATTAGCCTCTGGTATCCCAAGAGCATACAGAGCTTGAGATCCTAGTGATTCATTAACTCCCCAGTCTTTGTTGAATAGATTCCCTACGTTAAAGATATCGGCCGACAGCTCCACAGCATGTGTCTTATAGACATTGATTTTTTTGGCTATACGCAAATCGACAATGCCATAAAAACCGTTAACCCCACCGTTGCGTTCTGCTATTTTGCCTGCGTACTTTGTAATGTAGTCTTTCAAGCTCTGACTGGCCTCAGGATTATTTAACAAATCTTGAAGACCTGTTGCTACGTTGGCGGCCGTAGCGGGACTATTCGGATCAAAGATAAAAGCTAAGTCATTAGTATTGGACACGAAATCACCATTTATATTTCCGCCGGCCAATAAGCTATATCGTGTACCCCCAATACCCGAGTAACGCACCCCCACACTTACGCCGTAAAAAGTAGGCAATGATCCATAAAGTACAACTTTGTGTCTAAACTGTCCATCCGAATAACTCATTTTGCTAAGATCCCTAGGGTCATCTTTAACCGGCAATGATAGTGTTGCAGTATTGGCGACATTACCATTATAAGAGGTATTATCCTTACTTTGATTCCAAGTATAACTTAGTGACACCTCCCCATCTTTAAAATACCGATAGGAACCATCAACTACCACCGCAAATTGATTGATCTTACCTCTACTATTAAGTTCTAATACTCTTCCAAATTTATCACTGATACGTCCTTGCTTCCAATCAGCAGCACCATTGACAATAGCAGAAGTAGGTACATATACCCCCCTATTCGCCTCATTTTCCAACCTAAAAAATGGATCTGCGACCATATTACGATCCACGTACATATAGTTGTTACGTCCGAGTGTTGCATATCCTGTCACCCCTACTTTAATCCTATCATTGATGAAGCGAGTATAAGATAGATTGGCTTTATATACAACAGGAATTTTAGCATCCTCTGCATATGTATTAATCGTAGGTACCTGATATTTTTCCAGAGTCGGTATAGAGGCGGGATTTTGTCTATATTGTTGAAAATCCGGTAGCGGTACATCCGTCCCCCTTACATCCACGGTAGCAAAGTGCTTACCATCGAAAGTCAGATTATTAATCGTCATATAGTTATTTATATCAGAGGCAAATATCCCGGCTCCAAATCGCACAAAATCAGTACGATTTTCATTGACATCCCATGTAAACTGTACTCTGGGCTGCACGGCAAATGATTGCAACTTATGATCAGTACGGACGCCCAGTTCTGATAATAATAACTCATTTAAGGGAGAGGTCGGATAGTGTCCATAATCCAGTCTTATACCTGCTGTCATATCCAGTCCCCGTGCTAGTTTGGTCTGCATCTGACCATAAACACCCGCATTGAAGATCTTTCCAATCACTGTAGGATCAGCTACCAATGGTACTTCTCGATAGAATGCGTAAGGCTTTTGGTTTTCAAAATTTTGAATTGCCGTCGCTACGTCACTTTGTCGAAATTGAAATCTACCGTTCACCTCACTTCCGTACAATGATTTGGCATTCGTATACATTAGGTCGACACCAAATGTATAATTAATCCGATCGGTACTGAGATAAAGATTGTCTACCAATTGGATGACATTATTCGTAAACCCTTCTTGGGCAAAGCGGTGACCACCTAACTGTATATTAGTCGACAATGTTTTTCCATCCACAGGAGAAGTTACATTTTCGACGATCGCCCTTGGGATATTCGCTTCGGGGAGCTCGCTGCCAGGACTGCTCTTCTGATAGGTGTAAAGATGCTGCACTTTGAGCTCATTGGTCAAGCGGGGAGAAAGAGAGGTTCTTAACGTCGCCAATAAACTATTGTCTATGTTTTTATCATTGCCCGTAGATTCGTACAGATTAATAGAAGTATTATCCTCCAGTCCAAGCTTATTACGATCGTTGGTATAATTATTACGGATGGTCAATAGATTCTTCTCGTTGATCTGCCAGTCAATTCTAGCGAACACTGCATCCGAACCTCTTTTCTTATCAAAGGATCCATACTGAGCTCCCTCACCTACACCGTATTTTCGGCGTGCGATATCCACAAAGTTGTCCAATGTAGATTTGGTAACATTAAACCTGGCTTCATCAGTTGGAGATTGCACATCTGCAATAATCAATGGGCGAGCGTCACGTTGATGATCCCAAGCTACAAAATAGTGCAGCTTATCTTTGATGATAGGCCCACCAAGAGTGAACCCATACTGATATGTACTGAATTTGTTGTTTCGCTTATTCCCCCGTATATCATAAGGACTGGACAACCAATCTGCACGTGCATAGGTCCATGCGCTTCCACTTACTGTATTGGTTCCAGACTTTGTAACAGCGCTGACTGTGCCGCCCCCGCTTCTTCCGTAAGTCACATCGTATTGATTGGTTACTACTTTAAATTCGCGAACGGCTTCTATTGATATCGAGTAAGGTGCACCGCTTCGACTGGTTGTTGATCCTGCAGATGTAGGATTCTTAGCATTCATTCCGTCTATGGTATAATTTGTGGATGAGCCCAACTGACCTGAAAGATTACCCCCTCTACTCAATGGAGATAGATCCATCAAAGAGGTAAAATTACGGCCGTTTACCGGAAGTTTCGTAATATCTCTAGCTGATACAGCTGTCGCAGCACCCAGATTTTCTATCTTATTTTTCATACTACTGCTGCTGACATCCACAACAGCTAAAGTATTTGACAACTCCTCCATCGGAATCGATAGTCTCACCACATCCCCCTGATTCAAATTATAACCACTCCGTGTCTGCTCATTATAGCCCAGATACGTCACTCGTATCATATATGGACCTCCTAATGGCAATTCTTTGAATGTAAAATCTCCATTACTTGTTGTAGAAGTCTTGGTGTTGAATCCTGTGGATTCATTTCGAATTTGAACGGTCGCCCCAGCAACGGGGCCGCCCGATCCATCGGTAATTTTCCCGGAAATACTCGCTTGGGTGGTTTGAGCCAAGAGTGCATTTTTCCCTAAAATAAAGATGCAGATAATAGTGAGTAGATAATATTTCATTAGTACATTTGATTTGTTAATTAAAGTTAAAACTGCAATATTAACTTACAGTCAACGATATATTAACAAATTACTGAACGAATATTATCGCTACACTTAATTAGGCTTGATGGTATAGGCGCAACGACGTGCCCCAGCAACGATATGACTGACCCTTTCAACTTGAACATCATTACCTAGCAGGTTCCTAAAGGTCGAGAGTTCATTTTCGCAAAATCCCTGACATTGCGTAGCTGCAGCACATATGGGACAATGATTTTCTACAAAAAGATAACTACCATCATCTTCCTTGCTACATTCGGCCATATACCCCTCTTGCTTCCTGATAGCAGTCAAGTTTACAATCCTCTCCTCCAGGCCCATGATTCCGGTCAGTTGATTTGCGTAACGTTCAAAAATTTCCTCTCCGTTGGCTTTAATGACTTTTTGCAACGCTTTTTCACCTAAGGTCTCTCTAATCGTGCGAATCAAATGAACAGTCAACTCCGCATGTGTATCTGGAAATCTAGATTGTCCTTTAGAAGTAAGCGACCATATTTGCTGGGGACGCCCTCGTCCTTTAGCTTCTGCTACACATTCTACAAGTCCGTCATTTGCCAGTTTCAAAAGATGAAATCGAGCACCTTCATTTGTAATCCCCATCTCCTGAGACAATTGAGAGAGAGGAAGTGCACCTTTAATCTTGAGAATCCAAAGAGATTTTTCGTTGTCCGGCAAATTATTATCCATAATAAACAAAGTAATTATTTGGTTTAATAAACAAAGTTAATACCTTTGTTAAACATTTACAAAAATACTAAAAATATGGCTTATCAATTGTCAGCATTACCCTACTCATACGATGCACTAGAACCGTCCATCGATCAAGCAACTATGGAAATACACCACAGTAGACATCATCAAGCATATGTAGACAACCTCAACAAAGCGATTGCAGCTACTGAAGCAGAAGAATTGACCTTGGTTGAGCTTTTAGAAACGATCAGTAAGTATTCTCTTGCTGTACGCAATAATGCAGGCGGTCACTATAACCATGAATTATTCTGGAATACACTTTCTTCAACTCCACAAAAGTCTCCTAGCGGCGCATTGAATGAAGCTATTATTGCTACTTGGGGCTCCTTAGCGAGTTTTAAGGAACAATTTGAACAACTGGCCATGACCCGCTTTGGTTCCGGCTGGGCATGGTTATACGTCAAATATAATGGAACCCTAGCTATCTGCTCTACCGCCAATCAAGATAATCCAATTATGGACACAAATATGGTGGATCGTGGATTTCCAATTTTAGGATTGGACGTATGGGAACACGCCTATTACCTAAAATATCAAAATAAGCGTGCAGCATATGTCAACGCATTTTGGGAAGTATTGGACTGGAAAGCAGTAGAAGCGAACTACGCTACACACCGACAAAAATAGATATGAACGAAGAGATTGTCAACAAGGTCCAACTCTCTGGAATCATAGGATTGGACCTCCAGCGCTATGCCCCCGAGGAATCGTGTGTAGGCCTGGACATTAAGGAAATGCTGTATCAAGGCCTCATGCTTAAGGAAAAAGAATTCAAAACGGCTTTAACTCAGTTGGATCTCGCCACTTTTCAGGGCAAAGCTATCTCTATCTTTTGTTCTACCGATGCTATCGTTCCACAATGGGCCTACATGCTGCTGACGCAGACACTGATGCCATATAGCAAAAGCATCCAATTTGGAGATCCGAGACTACACTACGAAACCCTATGGATTCAGAATATCAAAGCCCAGGACTATACGCATCTAACAGGTAAGAAAGTAAGCATCAAGAATGACATACAAGTACCCGAAAACATATATGTTGCGATCACAAAAGAGTTAGTACCTATTGTATCAACACTGATGTACGGGGAAATAGGCATGCCTAAAGTTATCTACAAAAAAATAGATTTATCACATGAACGTACTGATCTTTAATGGAGCGCTGGAACGTCGTCCCAACTCCACCTCAAACAAAATCATTCAGTTTCTACAACAAAAAATACAGGAAAATGGCGCCAATTCAACCGTATTCAATTTGGCAGGATCTGCCATACCTCTATTTGATTTTACTCTTTCTAAAACGCCCGTTGCTGTAGAAGTCATGGCGCAGCAATTTAGAGATGCCGATGCACATATCTGGTTGACCCCTCTCTATCACGGGTCGATGACCGGAGTAATGAAAAATTGTTTAGATTGGTTAGAGATTTCGGCTAAAGAGCCTATCCCCTATTTGCAGGATAAGATGATTGGTATGATCTCTTGGGCAGATGGTGGACAAGCTCTGCAAGGTATCAATGCTATGGATGCAGTGGCCAAATCTCTGCGTGCATGGCCACTACCCTTTAGTGTCCCCATTGTAAAGCCTCTACTGTTCGAAATCGACAATCCGGAGAAGCTCTCAATAGCGTATCAAAAGAAGCTAGAACTGTTGACCAATATGATAACAATCAAAAAAATAGGACGACAAGAGATGAGCGTTCAATAGCATAGCGATACTTTAACTTTTAACATAATCTTAACATTTCCACTCATAATATGACGGACAGCCCCCCGTTATAGTAGTGTATAAAATGACTTTTCATAATTTAGGTTAATAATTGGTAAATCCTCACTCATCGCCCGGTGTTTGAGGATTTTTAGTAATACCGATTATTTTTATATAAATCATAATAACTGATACAGTGCATGAATGTCTTTATCCACAAGCGTGCAGCTAGCTTTGACCTCAGAGAGATCATGCTCTGCTCTACGCGCACTTACTTCAAATATCTGCAATTTTTTCCAACTCATTTCCTGTGCCTTTGGTGCTAAAATTGGTAATGCGCTATCCAATTTCAATCGTAGGAAAAGATAATAAGGGGACGTCACACGTTTATTATCAATTGTCGCCTGTGGCCCCGTATTAAGAGCGATCAAATCTCCTTTCGAATTTTTACTAAACTTGTAGAAGAGCTTCTCGGGTAGATAGCTTGCCAGATGTGGAGACGCTTTTACAACTACACCAATATTGGGCACCTCAACCTCTCTACGCTCCATTTTTTCGGCCATTTCAAAATTATCATCCAAATCGTAGGTAACAATTGTATCAACCTGTTTGACGTGACCAGCTTTCCACTGGACATCGGCATAGCCTCCATAGTATTTGCTCAATGAATCGGCAGATATCTGATGATCCGACAATTGAACAGCATTCTTTTTAAAAAGTGGACGAAGGTCGGCATTCAACCATCCATACATGATTGAGCTTGTGTCTAACGGCCTTACCAATGGTTCTCTAGCACCAACAAAGAGGGAAGATCGGATACTTCCTTTGATGTCAATTTTCCCATTGAAAAAATTGATGGCAATTCGTGTCTGATCATCCCTATTCAAATAGGTAATGTCCGATTCAGCAATTTGCAGGGCGTTCAAAGATAAAGAAGATACCGACACCAACTTTCTACCTTTATCCAAAATCAAACTGGCCATTATGCCCATATCCTGTTTTTGACTTGTCCCAACCGATAGGACAAATCGTTTATCGTCAAATAAGAGGATCAACCGGCCATCCTTAGACGCACCGTAATGTAGTGCTTCTCCATTGATAAGTGTATCCGCACTGGTGAAGAGCTGTTGTTTAATAAAAGACGAGAACTGTTTGCTATCTGATATAGACTGTACAGAAAAAAGTCGGTTGGGAGTATCCTTTAATGAAAAGAGGTACACATTGGCCGGAATACTCCACCCTGACTGTGTAATATCTAATTTATCACGGTCTACAGGCTCCGTCCTTCTTTTGGTATATACACCAAGATTTGACACGGCATTTTTGGCAATTGAAGAGAGGATACGATCTATAGACACTTCAACTACCGCTAGGCTTTGCACATGTACCAATCCCTCTTGAGATTTTGACTCTCGATATTTCAGGTATCCCCAAATTGCTACTACTACTGCTGCTATGATCGCGAGCGTCCAGATTAAAATCTTTTTCATTGGAACATATTATTTGTCAGTATTTATCTTCAACCATATAGATAAGCCATTGCGATAGGTACGCCGATACACATTCCCATCATGGTATTATATAATTTCTTTTTCGTCTTGGAAGATGAGAGTTCTTCCCGATGACAGCTGTCATTGGAGACCAATACGCTCGACTCGCAGATCTCTACCTTTATAATTCGGCTGCGATAACAAGAGGTCCCTCGGTTTGCCAAGAGACCTCCTATTCTTGTTTTATGACTTTGTTATTCTAGATCTTTACGATGACGATTGATCAGATCCAACAGAAAGCCTATTGCATTTCTGCCGGTATTTGGAAATTCTATGGATACTTCGGCGGACACCTTATTCCCTTTAATCCCTTTAGATATAATAGAAAAGTCGCCATACTGCCCCAATTCGTCTACAGTTGTTTTCATCGATGGAATGATCGGAACATCGAGATCTTTCATTAATCCTGGTACTGTACTTGCATTGAACACAATAGTCATATTATTCTGCTTCAACATCTTGCTATGTGCAGGATTTGGCTTACGGTGGATACGATTGGCTTTGATATCCTGTAATTCGACCAAATCATTCCCAATAAACACAATCCCATCGTTGATTAAGAAATAAACCTTGATATCATTGCTCCCCTTCTCCTGCATCTCATACACCCCATTATGATCTATTACGACATTCTCCTTTATACCAACACTAATCAATCGCTCGAATATGCGCGTATCTTGAGATGAAAACATCCATAAAAATTGAGGTAATGTCTCTGTTTTCGTCTTTTCGACCTCCGTCATATTATAATCATCATCATACTCATAGTCTTTATATTTAACGGTTTGCTTAGAAATACCGTTGACTAGGAATAGATTATCTCCACTAAATACTTTAGCGATGGCCTTTTCATCAAGTGCAATATCAAATAATAGTGTACCCAGCGAGATCGCATCACTATACTTTGGAAATAATGAGCCGTAATAACGTTCTGTAAATTTAGGCATGAACTTGAGATACCCCTCAGTATTGACATTAAAGGAGAAAAAACCAACTACATCTTTATCTATATATTTTAAGAATTTCGGATTAATCTTACGTTTATAAATTTCATTATAATCTGCAATGATCTCCTTATCAATATCCATATCTCCAACCACCTTTAACTTATTCTTATCGACAATTAGATCCATAGATATTTCACCAAATCCGAATCTAAATTTGGGATCGTAGCCAGTTGCCATCCGAACGAGATACGTCGGAAAGTAGTCATTATACAGCCCCTCCAAACTTCTAACCCAAAGGTTAGCGATCGCATTCGGTTTCAGATTCCCCGCAAATCCCTTAGCAGAAAATGCCTTACCCGGACTCGTTGTGATTAGCATTTTCAACTCTTGATCGACCCACTGACCGACCAAAGCATTCTTGATGGAGTCATCATGCACAATCATCTGATAGTAATGATCATCTGCGGTATCAGCTTCAACATCCTCTAAATCATTCCCATCAATCATGATAGAAGGGTAGGCAGCGGAATCTATCGCAACCTCCAGAGGCTCTTCAATAGCGACTGCAGCAATTGTATCAATAATCGGTGGCTCAAGTATCTCTATAGCCTCTACCGTATCGACCAGAATATCATCTTCATACACACTATCCAAAACAACTTCAGTTGCAGCGGTATCACTATACATGCCACTCAGACCCCGACTCTGTATACCGTAATGTGCAGCGACTGAATCAACTTCAAAAAAACTATCGGTAATCAATCCCGTCATGATATACACTGCATGCTGATCCCAGCTCATGCGTGTTGAACAGTCTGAAGAATAGATGGTCTGTAAACCATCTACCTTATAAATTTTCTTATTAGTGGGTATCAGCGATTGAAACCGCTGCTGATCAATCAATGGGATCAGAGCACCAATATAATTGATACTATCTGTCTTCCTATTAAAAAGGTACCCTTTGGCATTGAGGTCTAACCCAATATCCTCAATCTTTTCTATGCTATTGAGTTCCTTCTTATTCAACTTATCAAAGAAGCCAAGCTTATGCAAAGTCTCATTGAACTCCTTCGCTTCTACTAAATTGAAAAAACGTTTATTGTCAAAAGTGACAACCATATTCGCATCTGCTGGCACTTTGCGAATCAAATCCTGCGCATAGGAACTGAATGTCGCCACGGCCCCAAGAAATACCGTCAATACATACTTAATATTCATATATAATTTGTTAGGATATTATTATCGATGATTAATTTAATTGAATCCGATTCGTCAAGTCTACTTTTCCATTGACAAGTCCTACTACTCCCGTTTTTAACATCACTGCCTTTTTATTAGATGAAAGTTTTGCTAAACCATTTTCTTGCTTTTTAACAGGATCAGCGAATCGATATATACTTGTAAAATAGGCATCATTGAAAGATTTTTGATTTTCAGCATTCAGTTTCGCAAATTCCTTCTTACCCTCAGGAGAGAACTTATATTGACGCTCGAACACCTTAGTTCCGGAATTATAGGCGTAACTGGTATTGCCGGATACTTTAATTTTAAAATGATCGGATATTGTTTTTGTAAATGCATTTAGGGCCTTGACATCATTGAAATCGCATTTAATCGACACGATATAGTTATTAAGATCCAGCTGCGATACAACATTAGAAATTCCCTTAGTCTGTTTTAACAATCGGACTACTGTATTTACTTCATTCTGAATAGTAGTCTTCGAGGGTACTTTTATACCATTGACTTGATCAAGCATCATCAAAGAAGCCACTTTCGTTTTGCTTTTACTCATATTCAACGTAGCTTTGATCTGACCAGCGCCGTTTGACTTCAAATCAATTTCTTCTACAATATCCAGACATCCGGTGAGTGCCATGCAACTCAGGAGAAGTCCTGCAACATAAAATACCTTTCTAAGCATAGTCCTATATTTTTCGTCTAAAAGTATTTAAAAAATTAAAATTATCGGCTAAGTTACTTAAAAAACTTTCCAAAAAGTTGAACCCCGGCTAACTCCAAACCATTTTATCCAACGATTGTTCTTTAGATACAGGCAACCATGCGCACAGACATCACACTATGGATATACAATATATACTTGAAGAAAAAGGAGGGCCAGTCTGGGCTTTGGCCATTCACGATGGACATCACCTTGCAGATGAGATCTTACCTTTAATGAATCTCTCCGAAGCCGAGCGATTAAGGGAAGAAGATCCCTATACCGGGCAGCTAACAGACATTGGAACTAATAGATTGGTCGTGAAGACATCTCGATTTCAGGTCGATCTGAATAGAGCTCTCCAGGATGCAATCTACCTTCACCCTGAGCAGGCCTGGGGGTTGACCGTCTGGAAACAACAGCCCTCTAAAGCTATGGTCGAGCGTATTCACCACAGCTATCGCTATATTCAGAAATTATTGTCGAGCGTGATTGAAGAGACTATTCATCGACACGGTTACTTTATTATATACGACATCCACAGTTACAACAGTAAGAGGAGCGGACCCAACGAGACAGTAGATACTGCACTTAATCCTCAGATAAACATTGGCACCATTCATAATAGCTCGATATGGCACCCCATTATAGAAGCATTTACAAAGTTTGTAGCGAATGAACAATTCGCAGGCCGTTCCATCGATATCCGCGAAAATGTTAAGTTTTCTGGAGGGTATCTTTCCAAATGGATCAACAGTAAGTATGGTGCACATGGTTGCGTCATTTCAATCGAATTCAGAAAGGACTTCGTGGATGAGTGGACGGGTGTACCTAATCACAAAGCAATCGAGTCACTCAGACAGTTATTACAGGCATCCCTCTCGTCAGTAAAGTCAAACCATATAGAGGCGTATGGAGTATAATAGAGAAATAGCCAAGGCTATTACTGCCATCAAACAGAAGGAACCAGTTCATATTCAATTTTCCAAAGACAGCAAACTGGTACTTAACCGTATCGTTCCGTTGTTAGTGGTATATCAGATTCCTCCGCACGGGAAAGATCAAATGATATCGGCATTAGCCAAATCAGAAGCTTGTTATCTTGTTGGGAGAGACACAGAGATCGATATTGCCTCTGTAGTATCACCGATTGTACGTCAGCTTATTGACGACTACGGCGCCTGTCAGCTAATAGAGCTATGGCAGGAAGATAATATGGATGCCGATGTCGCTATTCATATCACCCAAAAAACGGCACTAGCTATTGCAGACAAATTCATCAAAGACTTAAAAGCCAATGATCAACAGTTACCCCTTACTATTGAGCTAAAAAAAGGTTCGAAACTTCCGAAACCATTCGAGTCCAAGCCTATCATTAATCCATTAGCAGATGAATTCAAACAGCTGCTGTATATGGGGCTTGCGATCAAGCCTCAATACATAGACTTAAAGACAGGTAAGCCATATCCCCTTATCTTGAGAAACTATCGCGACTCTTTCAAAAGGAGTCTACGAAAGAGTTTCTTAGAATTCATCCGCCTTCACACCTCTTTAAAAGTATCTCAATTCAGGATGCTGAGTACCACAGAACTACAGCCTCTGGTCTGGGAAATAGACAGGAGCTTAGCCTCAGAGAGCCAGCGTTTCGATTTCCTACTATTGGTCAGCCCATTAAATACGCATGAAGCATGGCTACAGTTCAAAAAGGATAAATTCCTCAAAACACCAAAATTCAGATACAGGCCGATGCCTATAGACCCGGAGCTCGTCAAACGCAATTTATACAACCTCCGTATTGAAGATCTCGATGACCCTACAATAGCTTATCTATTCAGAGATAAGCGAAAAGAATTAGACGCGATGATGACTATGCTTATTGATAGAGGCAATGAAGGATTTATGCATGGTAGTCTGCAAGTATTTGGTAACGTCAATGATCATCTTTTAGAAATAGCACGAGCAATACTCATCGTCTATGAAAACAGTCACCCACGATCACCTCACCACGCGGATGTTCTGAATGCCACTGAATTTGCCAAACTTGCAAAAGAAGAGCTTCACTATCTAAGACAGCAACTCCCAACCCTGGAAACAGGTGTACGGATCCGTGAAGACATATCAGGTATCATGGTCAATCGAGGGGTACTCAACATTAGCAAACATTATGAAATTGAACGTTCAAGAGCAGTCGCACTCATACAACATGAAGTTGGCACCCATATCGTCACCTATTTTAATGGCAAATCACAACCATTCAAGCTCTTCAGCTTAGGTGTACCTGGATATGAGCAATTGCAGGAAGGACTCGCTGTATTCTCTGAATATATGGTAGGTGAACTCACTCGTGATCGGCTTCGCATAATTGCCGCCCGGGTGATTGCAGTGCATCATATGCTGGCCGGACATAAATTTTCGGATACATTCTTTTTACTCGTAGATCAATATCACTTCGACGAAGAGACAGCCTTTCACATCACCACTCGAGTATATCGTGGAGGCGGCCTGACCAAAGACGCATTGTATCTAAAGGGGCTATTGGGCATTATTGATTACATTCGTGAAGGTCGGGATCTTTCTCCTCTTCTTATTGGTAAAATAAGGGAAGACTACATCCCCATTGTGGAGGAATTAACACTTAGAGGACTCATACTCCCGCCAGTCCTTCGACCTCGATACCTGTGTGCCCCCTATCTACAGAATATAGATCAAATAAAAAAAGGGGGAAACATTTTTAATCTTTCAAATTCTTAACGTATAAATCTTATATGAACATTGCATTTATCATCAATCAGACGCACAAAGAAGCAGCTAGTTTTACCACCACATTGCTAGCTTTGCGATCTCTTCAGCGCGGACACTGCGTTTATTATATTGGATTAGCAGACTTTGTGTATCTGGACGAAAATCATGTCGCTGCCCACGCTCGTACTGTACATGATATCGGTGAGATTGCTGACACGCAACAGCTCCTCGATGTACTCCGCTCCACCGCAAAAAAAAGAGTATTGGTCAATGAGTTTGACGTTATGTGGTTACGCTTTGATCCCGTGCTTGATATGATCGGCCGCCCCTGGGCGGCCTCAATGGGACTCCAGTTTGCGCAAATGGCGCAAAAACTGGGGGTCCGCGTACTTAACGACCCTCGGTCTCTCGTCGACGCAGAGAATAAGCTTTATCTCGAAAATTTTCCTGAAGATATTCGCCCCCGCACAATCGTGACCCGTAGTTATGAAGACGTGAAGCAATTTTTTGATCAGCAGGGCGAACAAATTATTCTCAAACCATTAAAAGGATCAGGTGGAAAGAATGTCTTTCTAGTCAATCAGAACGAAATCAAAAATCTCAAACAGATCGTCGAAGTAATCTGTAGAGATGGCTACTTGATTGCACAAGAGTATCTCCCAGCAGCACAACATGGAGACATCCGCTTTTTTTTACTAAATGGTCAACCCATCGTCATCAATGGTAAGTATGCCAGTGTAAACCGTGTACAGTCTACTGGCGAGATCAGAAGCAATATCCATCAAGGGGCGAAAGCCCAAGTGGCCACTATCACACCAGAGATCCTACACCTCGTTGACAAAGTTGCACACAAACTAAAAGAAGATGGGATGTACTTCGTAGGATTGGATATAGTTGGTGATAAAATAATGGAAATAAATGTATTCAGTCCCGGGGCACTTCCGCAAGCATCTGAACTCAATGGCGAAGACTATACGACCCTCATTCTAGAGCACCTTGAAAAGTTGGAGCAGTAAGGGCCATTTTTTAATAAACGAACAAAGGCGGCCAATGGCCGCCCTTTCGTACAGGTTGATGTGGATTATCTAATACCCGAATATCTCTTGCAGTGTTAGTTTCTTCACCTCTCCTAGCTTTTGCAAGTCTTCTAGCTTGAGGTTTTCCTCTTGAGCTACCACACAGTATACATAAGGTTTATGACTCATTTCCTTCATATGGAATGATTTCAAATCAGCATATGTCAGTTTTGGTGCCTGCTCGTACACATTCTTTCTAATGTCTGTTGTATTTCCTAATCGTTGCGCAGCAAGATAACTACTTAGTATTGCTGAATTTGTAATACGCTCACTGGCCAATGATTTGGTCAGGCTTACCTTAGCTGTCTCCAGCGCTTGACTGGACTCAGGAAGATTGTTCAACAGTTCATTCATCCCGCCGATAGCATCATTAAATTTATCAGCTTGTGTACCAATATATGCACCTACTGAATAATGGTTTTCTTTTTTTGCAGGCTGTCCAAAGAACGCATAGGTAGAATACGCCAACGCCTTGGATTCGCGGATTGTCTGGAAAACAATACTTCCCATACCTCCTCCAAAATAATTATTAAACAAAGATACTGTAGGTGTGTACGCCACCTTATAAGGCTCCGAGTTTCTGAACCAGAAGACTTCGGCTTGTTTCATATTGAAGTTGGCCAGTAAAACTTTATTAATAGTCGTCGGCAACTCACTGAATGATTGCGCTTTCTGAATTTCTAAATAGGTACCATTTCCGATCTTCAATGGTTTAAGTTTAGCCGTCAATTCCGAGATACTTTTAGGACCAAAATACAAGATAGTATGCTTTATATTTGCAAAGTCGTGTAAAAGCTTGACTAAATCTTCGGCTTTGATAGCGTCCAGCTCTTGATCAGAAAAAGTATAATTAAATGGATTTTTTGCGCCGTATTTTGCATAAGATTTTAACCCATCCATAATAGCCGCTTTATTTTCCTTTGCATTGATCCGTGATTTTTTTAATCGAGCTATGTAGGCATCAAACGCAGCCTGGTCTACCACACAATTCTTAAGAAGATCGTGTATCAGCGTGACTGTATTCTCGAAGTTGCTATTCAGACCTGAGATCGAAATATTTGTTTCCTCGTTACCTGAAGAGACGCTAAAGTCAGATGCCAGTTTGTAAAATTCTTTGCTAAAATTCTCGCTTGACTTGTCTTTTGTTCCTAAGAATTCTAGATAGTTAGCCGCAAGAGACAAAAGCTTATTGTTCCATTTACCTATCTTGTATTGATAAACTAGGCTGAAGAGTTCATTATCCCTATTTTGTACCGCCAATACCTCAAGATCCTTTAGCTTACCTTTTTGCACATCTTTGCTGTAGTCGAGCCATACCGGCTTAATGGCAGTCTCAGGCATAGCATCCACCAATTTTAAGAAATCAGACTGGTCTTCTCTATTGACGGAGATAGGGGTAATAGTCGGTTTGACCACCTTGACTACATTCTCATCGACACCTTGACGTTTGTAGACTGCTACATAGTTACGATCATTGAGATACTTACTCGCGAACGCCATGATATCCTGTTTCGTGATCTTCGATAGGTTGTCCGAATAGCCAAGTTCAGAAGACCAATCTACATCCGATGTAAAAGTGTTCATCAGCTCTTCTGCCCGTGCTTTATAACTATCATTTCGCGAAATTTCACTCTTTTTCTCATTATTGACAATTGAAGTAATAAGATCCTCGGAAAATTCGCCGTTCCTCAACTTTGTTAATTCGGATAGGATCAATTGCTTGACATCGTCCAAATTTTGACCCTGCGAAGGATTGCCCTGAAGTATTAGCATAGAATAATCCTTCAATACATAAGGGAATGCGCCGGCACCTAACAATTTTTGAGACTTGACCAAATCTAAATCTATCAGGCCTGCAGATCCATTGGTTAAGATATTAGCCAATAGGTTGAGCATTTGCGCATCCTTCGTCGCAGCTCCTGGAAAACGAAATCCCAAGAATAGATATTCCGCATTCGGTCCTTTGACCTCTCTTACAATAGGCTGTTCAATAGATTTCTCCGACTCTATAACATATGGAGGTACAGCCTTTGCCTGCATATAGCCAAAGGTAGCATCTATTTTTTTAACCATCTCGGTGGGATCGAAATCACCTGACATGATAACTCCCATATTATTAGGTACGTAGTACGTATTGAAATATTCTCTTATCGCTTTAAGAGATGGATTTTTCAAATGCTCTACCGTACCAATCACAGTCTGTTTACCATAGTTATTATTTGGAAACATAGCTTCGAACATGGCTTCAATAGACTTACGATTATCATTGTCTAATCCAATGTTTTTCTCTTCATACACAGCTTCCAATTCGGTATGGAAGAGTCTGAATATGGGATTACGAAAGCGTTCACCTTGCACAGCAAGGAACTTGTCAACAACATTATTCGGAATATCTTCGATGTATACAGTCTGTTCAAATGAAGTAAACGCATTCGTGCCATCCGCTCCCATACCACTCATCATCTTATCATATTCGTTGGCAATAGCATATTTTGCAGCCTCTCCCGATACACGGTCTATCTCCTTATAAATCTCTTTACGTTGATTCTCATCTGTAGTGACATTATATTTTTCATAGAGTGCGTCTATCTGGTCCAACAGAGGCTTTTCCTTCGACCAGTCTTTAGATCCAAACTTGTCTGTTCCTTTGAACAGCAAATGCTCTAAATAGTGTGCCAAACCTGTATGATCTTTCGGGTCGGTCTTACTCCCAGCTTTCGTCGCAATATACGTCTGAATGCGGGGCTCCTTCTTACTAGGACTTAAGATCACTGACAAGCCATTTTTTAAGGTATAAAAACGGGCCTGCGTAGGGTCATTAGTGACATATTTATAGGTATACCCTCCTTCTGATGATTCTTTCCATTCGTAATTTTTCACTTGTGCAAAAGTTATTGGCGCTGAAAAGGCAACAAAAGATACTACAAAAATTGATTTAATAAACTTATTCATATACGTTTGTTTTATCTCCTTCTAAAGAAATCAGGCTCCGTTTACGTGCATTATCTACTCAGATCAAGAAGACCTGACTATGTTTTTAAAAAATAATACAATCACCTAAAATGCAATTAGTTAGAATACATAAAGTACCCCATAATGCAGCTAAATTACAAACATCGTATATCATTCCGTAAATTTTACAGAAAACAATATCACAATCAATAAATTTTATCGATTTACCTTACTCATGTAATGCAATAATTTAAAAATGCAAAGCTTTCTACAATCAGGATTGCAGTAGATATACCCATTGATAAAGGCCAATTTATGAAAATCGTATATTTAAAATCTTAGTATTGCGTTTATTCTCTCTTTTTTACAAAATTTGGGGATACCTACATAGAGCAGAAACTGAGACGATCCAACGGTACGAATTTCGCCCACGTTGACAAGATCGAGTGCATATAGTATTTTTTAGCACATTTCCCATCTGCTTTCAGCTGATTAATCTATAAATCTCCGAGACAATAGGTTATTTAACCATATCCCGAATAAAGTCACTAGCGCTGATTGTCTTTATCGTTGCATCACCGCTTTTTTCAAGCAAATTCAATTCGCCATTCGAATTCCATTTCACTGCGTGGTATGTAGGACGTAAAATAAAAGTCCCTTTTAAATCCATAACGCCGTACTGTCCTCCTTTTTTAGCAAATATATAGTTTGAATTGAGCGGTTGTATATCTTCTAATTGATTAATGACAATCTCGCCATCTAGATTTCCCAGTCCACATTCCGTATCCGTCTGATAAGAATATATCGCGTCATCAATCGGCAGAAAATGGTTGTACCCTATTTTATTCAACAATTTACCGGACGTGCTGATAAGCCAATACTGCTGATCGACATCTGTTACCGCCACAACAGCATCACTTACCCCCTCCGCACTTTGATAAATAGCCGGCAGAAGCACCTCCCCATTATCCTTTTTGATTCCAATAACGCTTATTCCATCTCGCACATCTTGAAACCACTGAATGCCACTATCGAGTGACAATGCATTACGAAAGCTGTTTTCAAGTGCTTGATCAGCATCCCCCACTCCGATATCATCCAACGGAGTGAGTTCGACAATTTCAGCATTCGGCGGCAATTCAAAATAATCATCCCCGGCTGGAAGCTTTTTGACGTCCGTAACGATGAATCCCATGGTACTATCCTCGTCACTGAGGTCAAGTTGGAATATCGCACCAGGAAGTTGATAGCCAAAAGGTAGCACTTCTGTTGCGTAAGCTGGTAATTCAGTTGCACACCATGCTGTATACCTCACCTCACCCAGGCCAGTTTCTCCAAATGTCAAAATGTATTTTTTACAAGTGTACCCCTCGAGCTCCTTAGTTTCTTCTTGTCCATCAATAAGGAGATAAGCATCATCGTTTTTTAGGCTTTTGAGATCTACACGACTTACGACTTTATACATATCCGACATTTTGTCTTTCATAATCATATCATCACCTTGTAAAAATGAGAATATGTATCGCTCCGGATATTGATAGTAAGTAAAAGACTTTGTATGCAGATTACTCGCTTTAGTCCTATTTTTAGACAAGAATAATTGCTCTTGCAGTTCGGTCTTCTTTCCATTGGGTTGGAATACCTCCGTTATCGTCTGCTCAAATTCAGCCGTATACCCTGTTTTACGTTTATTCCACCATTCGATTGGCCTTTCACCCCTGGCCTCCAATTGCAGTTGCCAGATTTCACTCTGCGCATAAGTAAAAGAAACGGGGACAATAAGAAGTAAACAAAGGACAGTGGAAATCTTCATGGAGATAATTACGTTGTGATCCTTGATTTTGAGGATCAATTGTTTTATGAATGTTAATAAACGAACAGCATATGAAATTCGCGCCGTCGAAGCCTATTATAAAGAAACAATCCTATATTAAACTAGTATGCTCATTTTATGAGCTTTGCAAGCTTATAGTCAATTCAATAAACACGGGTTCAACGGAATAACATGACGCAAAACAGAGACCAATTATCACTAATGTGGAAAACTATTTGATACTTTTATTTTTAATCTCTCTGACAGCATAGTCCACAGCTCTTGCAGTTAATGCCATATACGTAATGGAGGGATTCTGAGTCCCAGTAGAGGTCATACAAGCACCATCCGTCACAAATACATTCGGACAGCTATGTACCTGATTCCACCTGTTCAATATGGACGTTTTAGGATCATGTCCCATTCTAGCACCTCCCATTTCATGTATATCTAAGCCTGGATTTTGCTCACTGTCATGCTTGACAATATTTTTTACCCCAGCCACTGTAAGCATCTCCTCCCCTTGATTCCAAAAGTCTACCTTAGATTTGTGATCATTATCATGGTAAGATACTGCAGTTACTAAGAGTGGGACACCATATTTATCTTTTTTTTCTGTGCTAAGTCTAACGTGATTGGTCTCCCTAGGGATGGTCTCCCCCTGCATCATCATTCCGACCCTCCAGCCCCCCACTTGCAGTAACGCATCTTTGTATTCTCCTCCGAGTAAGCCCGTCTGTCCCGCAATACCCCGAACTCGTGAAGCTCCAAAAAATGAGGCATATCCTCTTAGAAAGTCAGTTTCTTGTTTCTTTACATTGCGGAAGTTGGGAATAATCGGCTGAGTAGGTCGGCGTCCGTAATAATAGTGATCTTCAAACCCCTCCACAGTACCACTTATCGACCCTAGGTAATTATGGAAAGCAATGTATTTACCCAATACGCCGCTATCATTCCCCAGACCATTCGGAAAACGATGGGATACCGAATTCATAAGGATCATGTTTGAAGCCAAGGCTGAGGCATTAAGAAAAATAATCGTCGCAAAAAAATCGTGAACCTCCAGAGTTTCAGCATCCACAATACGCACCCCTGTCGCCTTCCCAGCTACATCATCATAGATGATAGATTGGACCACACTATTGGGTCGAAGTGTCAGGTTACCCGTTTTCATAGCCCAAGGCAAGGTGGAAGCATTTGAACTGAAATACCCACCAAAAGGACAGCCTCGCTGACACAGTGACCTCGCTTGACATTGTGTGCGTCCCTGTTCTATGTGGATCGGTTCAGGTTTAGTGATATGTGCACATCGCCCCGCAATTACACTGCGATTGGAATAATGTGCATTGATCTTCCGTTGAATATCCAGCTCCACCACATTCATATCCCAAGCCGGGAGAAATTCGCCATCAGGCATTGCATCCACTCCGTCTCGATTTCCAGACACTCCAATAAATCGCTCCACATGACTGTACCATGGCGCAATATCAGCGTAACGTATTGGCCAGTCTACAGCAAATCCATCGCGATCAGGACCTTCAAAATCATGGTCGCTCCATCTTTGCACCTGCCTGGCCCAAGTCAGTGATTTTCCCCCCACCTGATACCCTCTGATCCAATCAAAAGGTTGTTCCTGAATATAAGGCTGCTCTTCATCCTTTGTAAAGAATTGATGGGCATCTTCTTTGAATGCATAACATTTTGAAGCAATAGGGTTTTCCGTTTTCAATTGGAGCGGCAGCTGTCCTCGATGTTCAAATCCCCAAGGATCGACATTAGCTGTCGGATAGTCTTTGATATGTTTGACATTGCGACCCCGCTCCAGTACCAATGTCTTAAGCCCCTTTTCACAAAGCTCTTTTGCGGCCCATCCGCCAGAAATACCGGAACCGATAACAATAGCATCAAATTGGTTATACTCTTTCATCAATAATTTGGTTGGTTGGTTGTATTCGGTAACGGCGTATTCTCCCCTAGTCCGTTACAACTTTACAATCTGTCCTGTTTTGACAGATTCGTCGCAGGCGATTGCTATCCGCAAGCTGTTCACAGCATCCTGCATTTGTTTGGACAGGTCTAAATCTTCTTTTATCGCATTCAAAAAGAACAGTTGCTCTCTATTACAAAGTTCTTGATGATCTGGTTCATCTTGCAAATTTAGCCATTCATCCCTCTTTAAAAATTTATTATCAGCATCTATAGAGGCGTGATGTATTCGAAGTGATTCTGTTCTCGTGTGTGCGGCCACATGATCTGAATGTCCCGATTTAGAAGCCTCATTTGCCACAATAGATACGGACCCTTTCGGGCCAATTACGTCTTTGACAAAGAATGCCGTCTCACTGATCATAGGCCCCCACCCAGCTTCGTACCAGCCAATACTACCATCATCAAACCGAATTTGCAGTTGGCCATAATTGTAATTATCAGTTGGAATGTCAGGTGTCAGTCTAGCACCGATTGCCGAGACCTGCATAGGCTTAGCATCTGTAAGCTGGCACATTACATCTATATAATGAACCCCACAGTCGACAATAGGACTCAGACTCTTCATCAGGTTTCGATGGACATCCCACATATAACCCTGACTTTGTTGGTTAAGATTCATACGCATCACTAATGGCAACCCCATCTCCCTTCCCTTCTCGATAAATTTGATCCAAGAAGGGTGATAACGCAGTATATACCCAACCACTAATTTCTTTCCGGATTTTATGGCAGCCGCTATCACCCGCTGTGCGCCCAGTACAGTATCAGCAAGAGGTTTCTCAATAAATACGTGTGCTTCAGCATCAAATGCCATTATAGCATAAGACTCATGCGTATCCGGATAGGTGGAGATACACACCGCATCAGGTCTAGTTACTTCCAGCGCTTCTGCATAATCGTCAAATAAAGAGTAATCTGAAGACAGTTTTTTGTTGAGTACATGCTTACTATCCCCACGAGAGACCAATCCTACGATTTCAAATTCGGGTAGGTGGTGGTATGCCTCCGCATGAGAAGCTCCCATATTACCACAGCCTACGACAAGTATTTTTATTTTTTGCATGAATATTTAAGACCGTAACTTAACCAAACTTTGTCAGACCTGGACGCGGAATAGGCAGTTGATCGCCTTGCATGTCCCAGCTAAATTCGTCCGAATGCGGCCCCAATACAACTTGTGAATTGATAATCTCTTCATAACTGATCGCCTTACCTGTATAGGCAGCAGTACGCCCCCAGATACCAAGCAAGGTAGACTTGGTCATCGAATCACCATCATTAATGACCTTTCCTGTACGTATAGCTGCGAACAATTCATCGTGCTGGGTTTGGTACATGTTATTTAAGCGCTCTGTGTATTTCCATGGATGCTCTCCAAGTATTTCATAGCTTGACATCAGCTTCACATCTACCTGTCCCTGCGTACCCATCACATCCACACTATTGCGTGATGCAGTACCATTCTGCTGTCTGCTAAAATGATAAGACTTTAATCCGCCTGCATAGGCATATTCAACCGCGTAGTGGTCATATACATTACCGAATTTATCCCAGGGCTTTGCTTGGCGTCCACCAGTACCTGTTACCACCTTTGGTAATTCATCATTCATTACCCAAGACATGAAGTCTACACTGTGAATAGCCTGCTCGACTAACATATCTCCTGAATAACGAGTATAAAAAAGCCAATTCCGTAACTGGAATTCCAAATCACTCCAGTTGGGCTGTCTTTCCTTAAATGTAAGCTCCCCACCATATCGTGTTGTAGACAATCCTTTAACATCGCCGATCCCCCCAGCTCTTACCTGCTTTATGATCTCTCGATTGGGGACAGAATACCGGAAACAAAAACCACAGACAATATTAAGCTTCTTCTGTTTAGCCAGCTCCACTGCTTTACTTACCCGATGTATACCAGGGATGTCCACCGCCACAGGCTTCTCACAGAAGATATGCTTACCCACTTTAACGGCCTCTTCCAAATGATCGGGTCTAAAGTTTGGTGGCGAGCATAGTAAGACGACATCGACGTCCGAATTTATCAATTTCTTATAGGCATCAAAGCCCACGAACTTATTTTTCTCTTCGACATTCACTCGTTTCGAGTCGATTTCTTTCAAGGAAGACAATGCACTCTCAAGCTGATCTGTAAACACATCTGCCAAGGCCGTAATTTCCACCTGAGGATCAGCTGCTAAAGCTTGAGAAGCCGCACCGGTTCCTCTACCCCCACACCCAATCAATCCCACTTTAATCTTTCTCGCAGGAGCACCATAGCCAATACTGGGTATAGCGGCCAAAGAAGCTGCAAAAACTGCACTTTGCTTCAAAAAAGTTCTTCTATTTTGGTTCATGTCATTTTTTACTGGAAATATAAAATTAAACTTTTTCATTGACATTATAAACATAACTCACCATTAGATAAAACCATCACTAGATTTTTACAATCTATTATGCGTTTTTATGCACTTTTTAAAATCAATCACTGGTTAAGTTACAAATAATACATAACTTCACCCACCAATCATCAATTGTAAACAGAAAATGGAAGAAAAGCTACCAACTTTAGCTCCACTGGTTACCAATGACGCAGTCGTCTTTGGCTTATTAATGGGTATACTCGGCTTTATTTTTTACACATCTAGTAAAAAAGATGGCTTTTGGGCAAAATTTTATAGATACTGCCCCTCACTGGTACTTTGTTATTTTGTACCAGCAATTCTTAACTCTTTCAATATTATCAACGGAGAGGTCTCCCAATTGGACGAAATGGCATCAACCTACCTCCTCCCTACAAGTTTAATATTCTTCACCCTCGGCATTGATATACAAGGACTCAAACAATTAGGGAGCAAGTCACTCATTATGTTCTTCACCGGAGCTATTGGCATTGTCATCGGAGGTCCCATAGCACTCGCCATTCTAGGCAATTTCTTTCCATCGATCCTCACATTCAATGGTGAAGAAACGTGGCGAGGATTTGCAGCTATCGCAGGCAGTTGGATTGGCGGCAGCGCCAATCAAGCAGCGATGTTCAAGGTATTTGGTTCATCCGAGGCACTATTTGGCCAGATGGTAGCAGTAGACGTACTGATTTCAAGCATCTGGATGGGACTTCTGATTTATGGAGCACAGAAAGCAGACAAAATAGATGCCTTTTTCAAGGCCGACAGCAATTCCCTAAAAGATCTGGAGCGTCGTCTGGAGTCCGTCCATCTAGCCGAACGGGTAAAAGACGTCTCAGTAGCCCAGTGGTTTACCGTACTAGGAGTTGGATTTGCGGGCACAGGGCTCTCACATTTCCTTGGAAATGAAATAGGCCCCTGGTTCAAAGAAGTATGGCCTGGAGCAGAGCAATACTCCTTGACCAGCATTACTTTCTGGGTGATCATCATCGCGACCACTATCGGCATGGTACTATCATTCACACCAGCACGCAAACTAGAGAATTATGGAGCATCCAACATCGGGTCTATACTTCTATATATATTAGTGGCCACCATTGGTATGAAGATGGATATCAAAGCACTCCTGGACAATCCTATTTTCTTTTTGGTTGGCATCGTCTGGATCCTCATCCATATTATTCTCATGCTAGGAGTAGCTAAGATTATCCGGGCACCCTTCTTTTATGTTGCAGTAGCCAGTCAGGCCAATATCGGCGGGGCTGCATCCGCACCGGTCGTTGCAGCAGCATTTAACAAATATCTAGCACCCGTAGGTGTGTTAATGGCGGTTCTAGGATACGCAGTCGGCACCTATGGCGGTTATATATGCGGCTTACTAATGCAATACATCTCCAGTTTAATAAGCTAGCGCCTCAAATTCTATACCCGAGTAGATCACTATCATATTGACTTGTGTCAAAGATTACGGTGATCTACTCGTATTCTCGACTTTACTCCGACGCCAATTGTATCGCATCCGTTATCAAGCGGTATTTTGCTCGTTGAAATGAAGACTCCCAGCTCGGTATAATCCCCTCCTTAAGATACTCCAAAAATTGCTGCACAGACAATCCTAAATACGTCTCCTGACGCACCAAAGGAGATCCAATAGTGATTTGATACAAGCCCTGGTTTATTTTTTCGAATTTTGTGTCTGCAATTTTTGACTTATGAAGCATAGTTTTCAAACCTTCCTCAAAAGCGCTATCCTCAGCTTTCTTCGCAAGCTGGATAGAGATCAGTCCTTGTCCGTCACTATAGGATTTAACCGATAGATCCATTCGTTTGGTATGCACAAGCACATCATACTTACTTCCATTTCCCTCTTCACCATCATAGTCCCAGATTTCTTTTATCCTGATATGTACCCCGTTCAACGTATAGGCAAGCTCCGCATTGGAGAATACAGCTATGCTGTTGGCACCATTCATACTACCCCGTAAAAAATTAGGATAATGGTCATTACCCGTCAGAGTTTGATATTGGTATCGATTTAAGAATGTTTGCCATCGCTTTGCACCATAAAGCCTCACAACACGATCGTAGTCAATATCTTGCTCCGGCAATATGATCCAATTGAGGGCATCTACCATCGGTACGAGATTGACAAGACCATCTCCTTGCCGCTTAGCATCAAAAAACCAAGCTGGCCTTTTCAATATCTCACCGTTCGACCATCGCGCAAACTGCCTTCGAGAAGTTATTCTGATAGCGGGTTTAGATAGCGTTCCTATGGTTACACCACCTGTCCAGTCTTTTACACTCAGCAACATTTTCAATAGTTGAACCGTACTGTCGAATCTTTCAGGAGTGAGTTCATAAATCCAAGCTTTTGTTTCTGCCGCCGTCCGGTACATATTATCCAATCTTTCATACCCCTTCACATCTATCACAAGTGGTTGCCGCGCTAATACATGTATTCCATTAGCAACAAGTCTCTCTCCATACTCCGTTTTTTCACTATTGAATCCCTCTATGAGAGCCACATTTGCCCACCCATTTGATAGTAATTCCTCAAATTCGTGCGCTGTAGTATGCCATATAGATGTATGGCCTATAGACGTATCATTGTACTGACCCAATACTTCTGTACTATATACATGCACCGTCGTATCTACACTCCCTTGCATAGATTTTGTTACAATCTGCGCTAAGCTATCTAGTGGGTTGACAACCATTAACCTCACATTGGTTTGTTGCTGACAAGATAAAATACCACATAAAAGCACTAACATACACCCATATCTATAAAACACACACATATTATACATATCAATCAATAACAACTTTTATTAGAAATGAAGCCACCTTCAAGACATTTTGAGCTAAATAAGCTTCAAAACAAAATTACATTTTATTTAAAACAAAAAAACCGCTATTCTTTTAACTACCTTTGCAAAAGTTTGCCTCATACATCGAGGCGGATATGATTAAATTTCAACAATTTGCAATTCAAAGATTTAAAACTTATAGCTCCTATCCTCAAAGCTTTAGACGCTTCAGGATACGAAACCCCTACTCCTATTCAGGAACAGGCCATTCCCATTATTTTCCAAAAGAAAGACCTTCTGGGATGTGCACAGACAGGCACCGGTAAAACAGCAGCTTTTGCTATTCCAATTTTACAGATGCTGTCCTATTCTAAAGAAAAAACAGCTAAGAAAAATATTAGAGCACTCGTATTGACCCCGACACGCGAACTTGCTATACAGATACACGAAAACTTCACCGCGTATTCTAAAGATTTGCAAATCCGCAATCTAGTGATATATGGAGGAGTTGGACAGCAACCCCAGCGTGACGCTTTAAAACGAGGTATTGATGTACTCATTGCCACACCAGGGCGATTACTAGACCTCTACAATCAGGGATATATAGACCTTAAAAGTCTAGAGTTTTTTGTTCTAGACGAAGCCGATCGCATGCTAGACATGGGCTTTATCCACGATGTAAAAAAAATAATTAACATCATACCCAAAAAGAGACAGACCCTACTATTTTCAGCAACCATGCCTGCTGAAATTCAGAAACTCTCTTCCAATATCCTGACCGACCCAAGTAAAGTAGAAGTCACTCCAGAATCGACCACTGCCGAAAAAATACAGCAATCGGTATACTTTGTCACCAAAAATGACAAACGCCACCTCTTGACACATTTATTAGAAGTCGAGAAAATCGACCATGCTCTCGTATTTTCAAGAACAAAGCATGGCGCAGATCGAATTGTCAAGGACCTTCAGAAAAAGGGAATACAGGCCGCGGCCATCCATGGAAATAAGTCACAATCCGCTAGACAAAATGCTTTGCGGAATTTCAAAGACAGAACATTAAAGCTATTAGTTGCCACCGACATAGCAGCCAGAGGTATTGATATCGATGAATTGGCAAATGTCATCAACTTTGACCTCCCCAATATCCCCGAGTCATACGTACATCGTATAGGTCGAACAGGTCGTGCAGGAAGAGATGGCCGAGCCATCTCCTTCTGTGATGATGAGGAATATGCATATTTAATGGACATCGAAAAGTCTATTCGTATGGAGATCCCAGTTGTAGAGGACCATCCTTACTTATTGAGAATAGTCCCAAAGAAAAATGGCAGTACCGCCGGCAAACAAAAAAATGAGCCGCAAAAAAACAAATCCAAATCGAACAATAAGAAGACTTTCCATCGTAGGAATAAGCCACATGGAAGAGACTAATCGTTAAATATTCACGCATAAGGTCGACTATTGTCATAATAGTCGACCTTTCTATTTTTACCGTTCGTCAAGTTGGTCAAGCGTATTTTTAATCTGCTTCAAATATTTACCATAGTATTGATAAGCCATGATTTCAATAATAACCACGATAAAAACGATAGACACAATAGCAGATAAGATGATCCACACCAGAAAACTGGGATCTTGTAACACCATATCCTTTAAGTTGTATAGCTTTTCGATCCAGACATCAACCTTCCCGACCGAAAACATAATCAGATACATGATCAGCCCCTGTGGAATCATGACATAAGAGATCGTTTTATAAGAATCAATAGAAAATTTAAGATCATAATAAAGCTTCAAAAGATTCTCTCGGGAATTTAGCACTTCAAACTGCTTAGTACTCTTATAAAAGTAAAAGAATCGCCTATAGTATCCTAAACTCGCGAGCAACATCTGCACCAAGATCAGATAATACGTAAACCGCGCAATACCGACAATTTTATAAAGATCTACAAGCGGCACGAGGACCAGAAAGACCATCGCCCCCACCCATAGTAAAAATTCATTCCTGATATTTTTCCGCACTTTGTCCAGCACTGTGCCCACTTTCCGATATCTTTCGAGATTGGGGTCTATCGTGATCTGATCATCAGATTGACTGTCCCATTGTTTCTGTAATTCATCAAAATTCATATTCGTATTTTTTAATGATCTGCTGTATTTTATCCTTCGATCGATTCAACTTGACCCGTGCATTCACCTCAGAAATTCCTAGATTTTCAGCGATATCACGATGACTTTGTCCTTCTAAAAACAAAAAGATCAACGCTTTTTCAATCTGATTCAGCTCTTGTACTGCTTTATAAAACAAAGTTAATTGCTCTTCTTTTTTACCTGAATCATTATCTTCAGCAATATCGTGGCAAGTTTCTAGCGGTATCTGATTCCGCTTTTTCTTCTCCTTTTTAAAATAAACAAGTGCCGTATTAATAGCCACCCTGTACATCCATGTCGAAAACTGACTTGCATTGTTAAAAGAGTCATGGGATTTCCAAAGTTGGAAAATAATCTCCTGAGAAAGGTCTTCCCTATCCTCCGGATCATCCATATACATTCTAGACACCTTATAGATGATACCTTTATTCTTCTCCATCAGATCTAGAAATGCAGCTTCTTTTTCTTTCACTTATTTAATTCTTATACCTACAAAGATTAATATTTGTACAGATTAATCAATTAGTAACATCGCATAAAAAATGTTACAACGTTTTTGAAAAAAGTTTTTTTTACCTACTTTCATATATATGGTTAATAAAGCAACTATTATAGACCCCTTAATACATACGGAATTGTCTACGACTGGGGCGACCATTTCATCAATCCTTAAATAATGCGACAAATGAAAAACACATTTTATGAAGGTCAAGTCTTATGGTCTCAAATTGACGCCAACCGCCACCTCCGCCATTCGGCTTATGCAGACCTATGTGCACAAGCGAGAAGCAATATGTTAAAAAAAATGGGGTTATCTCTTGATGAATTTGCAAATCATGGCATCGGGCCAATTCTATTTCGCGAAGAGTTAATCTACTACCGAGAAGTAAAATTGGACGAATATGTACATGTAGACATTGAAATTACCAAGTTCAACCTTTCCAATGCCCGATTTTCATTCCGTCATGACGTATACAAGGAAGATGGTGTCAAAGCAGCTACAGTAATGGTAGATGGAGCATGGCTAGATATACGTCACCGTAAGCTAGTCAATATTCCTGACCAATGGTACAGTTATTTAGAAAATGTTCCACGATCGATCGATTACGAAGAGATAGCATAGACTTTCAAAATCTTTTTTTCCACATTTTAAAACTTTCTGTATCGTGATTGAATAATTTTATTACTTTTAATATAGAAAACACACATTAACTGTTGATTTAGTACCATAAAGGAATGAAGACCAAGTTAGAGTTCACCTTCTGCCATCGTAAACCCGAGCGTTCTTTTTTTTGGAAAGGAAAGCAATTTCCGGTTTGCGCTCGGTGTACAGGCATTCACCTCGGATATCTTTCCACCTTTCTCTTTCTCTTTGGTATTCTAACGATGAATTGGTGGATCGCACTTTTGTTGACAATCCCCACCCTCATCGACGGCTTTACACAAGCCTATTGGAATAGGGAAAGCAACAATATCCTACGCTTTATCACCGGACTCATGGCTGGCATAGGAATGATGGCTATATGCGCTATTATTGGTAAGGAGATAGGTTTACTCATATTAGACGGGATTCGATTAATCATTAAATAACAAATAAATATGGAAGAGCAAAACACACCAAACTTTGACCCCAATCAAGGTCAAAACCAAAATCAGTTCAACAATCCTTTTAACCAACAAAATCAAGAGGACTTATCTACCCCATTAAAAGTTTTATCATTCTGTATCCCATTATTCGGGGCGATTTACTATTTCATCAAAAAGGATGAAGCCCCCAAACAAGCGAAGTCGGCATGTACATTTGCCATATATGGAGTAGTCGTTTCTATCGTCCTAAATATCATCGCAGCGATCTTTGGTGGACTAGGCTCGTTGATGGGCAGTTAAAAACTATAAAAAGCAAAAACGGTGAGGCATTGCAAAATCGCAGTACTTCACCGTTCAAAAAAAGTCGCCATACACCACTGCATGACGACTTTCACATAACCTCACCTAAAAAAACTAACTTTCACTTATTTAACTTCTATCAGTCGCTTAGCAACGATAGACTCTTCCTTTTTACCGACTTTCACCTTTAGTATTCCGTCTTCATAAACCGCATCAATACTGTTATAATCAACTGTATCAGGAAGTGTAAATGATCGGGTAAATGAACTGTAATTAAACTCACGCTTGCTGAACAGCTTGTTTTCAACATCACCTTGATTTACTTTCTCGGCAGAGATAGTCATCATGTTTTTATCTACATTGATCTTAAAATCGGCTTTTTGCAGACCCGGGGCAGCTAGCTCGATTTTGTAAGAATCTTCTGCCTCTGATATATTCACAGCTGGTACACGTGTAACCAAACGATCTGTAATAAATGAATCATTAAATAGATTGTCGAATACTGAATTTACAAATGGGTTAACTGCATCTGTATTAACCGCCTTAGTTGGGAATTTTAATAATGCCATAATAATGTCCTCCGTTTTTTTATATTTTTTTCAGATATACGTTCAATCGGCGTACCAATCTAAAAATTACGTAAAACCAAGACACAATGTCACTTCAAAACATAAATCCATGACACAATGTCAATTATCAATACAACAAGATGACGCTATTGGCCGTATATATATCCTTATCCGCACAACGACTGAAAAAATGCAGTGAAAACAGAATTCCTATTCTTTTTCGTAGACTAGTTGAATCTTGGAATTAGCCCGATCCCCGCCGAAAAGTGGGTCAATTTTGACTATGCTAATCTCAACACGTTCCAAAAAATCAAACTTTTGCAACACCCGATCCATCATTTCCTCCACAGCAGATTCAATTAATGCTCTTTTCGACCTCATAACCTGAGCAATCACCGCGTACAATTGTTCATAATTAAGAGTATTAGTCAAATCATCCCTAGAAGCTGTATTATAACGATAACTGACCTCCATATTCACATAAAATTCGTTGCCAGTTACCTGTTCTTCCAAGTAGTAGCCAATAGGAGAATAAAATCTTGCATTATTGATTGCGATAGTCTGAATAAGAGTTGCCATATAGAGCAAACCTAGAAATATTTATCCATTTCAAAAAAATATCTTTATTATTGCTTATATACAACCTCCAGAGATATGATCACTTCACTCAAATACAGCTTAGGATTGCTATTCTGTCTAGCAATGTCATCACTCTTCGCTCAGTCCCATTTTAAGCCCGAAGACACCGAGTATTACAGCCCCAAACCACCCATAGTGACTATTAACAACAGTATCCCTAGTGACGCGATTATACTATTTAATGGACAAAACCTAGATCAATGGGAATCATCTAGCACTCCACCAGCTAAAGCCACCTGGACGATTGCCAGCAGTATCCTGACGGTCAGACCTGGATCTGGAAATATACAGACCAAAGATAAATTTGAGGACTTCCAACTCCATATAGAGTGGCAGAGTCCATTGATAGTAAAAGGGGAAGGTCAGGGACGTGGTAATAGCGGCATTTTTCTTCAAGGATTATACGAATTGCAAGTCTTAGATAATCAAGAAAATCCCACCTATGTCAATGGTCAGGCCGGGAGCTTGTATAAGCAGAGACCTCCACTGGTAGAGTCAAGAGTTCCTCCACAAGCTTGGCACACCTATGACATTCTGTACACTGCACCCCGTTTCAACAAAGACAATATGCTCATCAGCAAAGCCAGAGTTACGGTACTACACAATGGCATAGTCGTACAGCTTAACACTGAGATAGAAGGTACCACAGAATACATTGGTCTTCCACAACTCAAAACGCACGGGCCGGGCCCCATTATCCTTCAGGATCACGGCGACCTGGTCAACTATCGTAATATCTGGATTCGTAGACTCTGATGCACTGCAACAATTCTATTTGTTTTTAGGTTTTTAGCAGGTGAATCTATAATTTTACCCACCTTAACATATATAGATGAGAAGAATTGCACTATTTTTCCTATTGGCCGGCTCGACCGCTTATGGCCAGCGTAATTTGAATCTTGAAGAGACTGTTTTCGGTCCACGAACCTACGCACCAACTTCAATTGTCAGCCCTAGTTGGGTCCCCACAAGTAACAAGATAAGTTATCTGGACCCCACCTACCAGCGTCTGATGCACAGAAGTGCGGATAAAAATGGATTAGAAGAGGTTATCATTAATAAGCAAGATCTTGAAAACGCACTAAAGATCCAATGGCCTCAAGAGACTTTTTCACTTCGTATGTTTCCTTACGATTACAAGTGGAAAGACAGTAAGACCCTCACGCTTGAAATCACGGGTAAGTCCAAATCCTATCTCTTCGATTTCGACACGCAACAAAAAACTATTTCAAATGCCGTTAGCAGTGACATAGATGCCAAGAACAGAGAAGTATCCCCGGACAGATCTAAGATCGCCTATCTAATTGACAATAATATTTTTGTCGTAGATGCAAGTGGCAAGACTGTCTCCATCACCACTGATCAAGATGCAGGCATTGTCAATGGCAGCGATTACACGCACCGTCAAGAGTTCGGCATTAACAAAGGCCTATGGTGGAGCCCACAAAATGACCAGCTGCTTTACTACCGTAAAGATGAGACCATGGTTACCAAATACCCGTTAATACAGTGGTCACCTCGAGTCGCTCAAGCAAAAGATATTTACTACCCCATGGCAGGAATGAAGTCAGAAGAAGTGACCTTAGTCATCCACGACTTATCTACTGGCGCGAAGTTGACTTTACAGACCGGAGAACCCAAAGAGCAATTCCTAACTTCTGTCACTTGGGACCCCAGTGGATCATTCGTGTATGTAGGAGTACTGAACCGTGGACAGGATCATCTTAAAATGAATAAGTATGATGCTAAAACAGGACGTCTTGTCAAGACACTTTTCGAAGAGACCGCGTCTACATGGGTAGAGCCTCAAACTCCACTGACATTCCTACCTACCAATCCCAGACAATTTCTTTATCAAACGGACAAAGATGGCTTCAATCAATTGTTCCTTTATGACATCGAGGGTAATCTGATCCGTAAGTTAGGATCTCAGAATCTTATCGTCAAAGAACTGTTGGGTTTCTCAGCCAAAGGTGACAAAGTTTCCTATATTGGTGTGACCAGTGACGGACTGGACAGACAGCTCTTTCAAGTAGAGCTAAAATCAGGAAAGACTACGCAAATCACCACAGAGCCAGGTACTCATACCGCCAGTATCAATAGTGCGGGAACCTACATTCTTGATCAGTACAGCAATCTCAACACTCCTAATGTAATCCAGCTTAAAGAGATCAAATCCGAAAAAAAGAACGTCCTCATCCAAGCAGCCAACCCATTCATCGGCAAGATCAACACTCCCAATATCGAATTCGTACAGCTGACGACCGCTGATGGTCAGACACCACTGACGGGACGTATCATCTATCCCAATGATTTTGACCCCAATAAGAAATACCCGGTAATGTACTACCTATATGGCGGCTCACACTCTCAGTTAGTGACCAACAGGTGGCTGGGCGGCGCAGGCTATTTCGATATCTATATGGCGCAGCAGGGCTATATCGTATTCACAATGGACAATAGAGGCACCGACGCTCGCGGAAGAGCTTTCGCCGCAGCGACACACCGCCAACTGGGTCAGGCCGAGATGGCCGATCAGATGAAAGGCATCGAATACCTTCGATCCAAACCTTACGTAGATCAAGAACGCATGGGAATATTCGGATGGAGCTTTGGCGGATTCATGACCACATCTTTCATGCTCCACCACAACGATATTTTTAAAGCTGCCGTGGCAGGTGGTCCGGTCATCGATTGGAAATATTATGAAGTCATGTATGGTGAACGATACATGGACACCCCTCAAGAGAATCCCGAAGGATACAAGTTGACTTCACTTCTGGATAAAGCCGACCGTCTCAAGGGAAATCTGCTGATCATTCATGGCGCGCAGGACCCTGTCGTTGTACAGCAGCACAGTATGGAATTTATCGAGGCATGCATCAAAGCCGGAAAGCAGGTCGACTATTTTCTCTACCCTACACATGAGCACAATGTAATAGGCAAAGATCGTATTCATATGTACGAGAAGATTGCCAGATACTTTGATCAGCATCTTCAGCAATAAAATATGCGTTAACCATTCATAAATAAAGGTCGGGAATGTGCATTCCCGACCTTTATTTATTACATATAGACTATCCGAAAGCTCGTTACAATTCAACTTCTGTTTTAGTTTTTTCATAGCTTTCGAGGTGTACAGCAGCAACAGCACGTCCCGATGGATCATTCAGATTTTGAAAGGATGCATCCCAAGCTAGCGCTTCTGGCGTACTACAAGCCACAGATTTGACAGACGGTACCGTTTGTGCAGCTGCTTCCGATGGAAAATGCGTCTCAAAAATAGTCCTGTACAGATACTCCTCCTTATTCTTGGGAGTATTCACCGGAAAGCGGTCAGCAGCAGCTGCAAAATCCACATCCGACACTTTCTGTTCAGCCTGCTCCTTTAGGGTATCAATCCAGCTATATCCAACCCCATCGGAAAACTGCTCCTTCTGTCTCCACGCAATACTTTCAGGAAGATAGTCTTCAAAAGCTTTGCGCACAACCCATTTTTCCATTCGACCATCTTTAATCATTTTGTCCTCCGGGTTGATCGTCATCGCAATATCCATAAACTCTTTATCCAGGAACGGCACACGCCCTTCTACTCCCCATGCCGCCAATGACTTATTAGCCCGCAGACAGTCATACAGATATAGTTTTTTTAATTTACGAACAGTTTCCTCGTGAAATTCCTGCGCATTAGGTGCTTTATGAAAGTACAAATAGCCGCCAAACAACTCATCCGACCCCTCACCCGAAAGCACCATCTTGATTCCCATTGATTTGATCACCCGTGCCAATAGATACATTGGTGTAGACGCCCTAATAGTTGTAACATCATACGTCTCCAAATGATAGATCACATCGCGTATCGCATCCAAGCCCTCTTGAATAGTAAAATTGATCTCGTGATGAATGGTCCCGATATGATCAGCAGCCTTTTTCGCAGCTATCAGATCCGGAGCTCCCCTCAAGCCTACAGCAAACGAGTGCAATTGTGGATACCACGCCTCCTCCTGATCCCCTGATTCAACACGTCTAGATGCAAATTTTTTGGTAATGGCTGCAATGACTGAGGAATCCAACCCTCCAGACAGAAGAACACCGTAAGGCACATCTGACATCAATTGCCGATGCACTGCATCCTCCAGCCCCTTTCGCAATTTTTCAACATCTGTATCCACCTCTTTAACGGCTTCGTACGACTCCCATTCGCGCGAATACCAGCGTTGTGGCACCATCCCCTCTTTACTATAGACAAAATGCCCAGGAGGAAACTGTTCAATCTGATCACAGAATCCTTCCAATGACTTCAACTCAGAGGATACGTAAAATTGACCCACTTTATCCGTCCCAAAATACAGGGGAATAATGCCCATATGATCTCTGGCCACCAAAAACACATCCTTTGAAGCATCATATAATGCAAACGCAAATATCCCATTCAAATCTTCGATAAATGAAGGCCCCTTCGCTTGATACAGCGCCAAGATCACTTCCGAATCACTATTTGTCGCAAATGCATAATCTCCCAATTGCCCTCTCAATTCTTCATGATTATAAATCTCTCCATTGACAGCCAGCACAATCTGACCATCGGGACTGTACAAAGGCTGGCTTCCGGACTTCGGATCTACAATCGCAAGCCGCTCATGCGCCAATATAGCTTTACTAGAGGTAAAGATACCTGACCAGTCAGGCCCTCTATGTCGAATACGTTTTGACATCTCTAAAATCTGAGGCCGAAGTTGCTCAGAGGAATACTTCAAATCAAATGCTCCTATAATTCCGCACATATGTTTATTTTATTAATTACCACTTATGTTTTAATGACAACACAAAGTAAAACATTAAAAAACAAATATCATAACAATTTTCAATTTTTATTGAAAATTTAACAAACAATAAATGAATAAATTACAATAAAAACAACAAAATGATACAATAAATACAAAATGCCATAAAAAAAACAAACAATAAATACATTCTTTACTATTCATGAAGAATCTATTTAAGCCCTCACTTTAATCTTTCTCTCATTGTTATCCATTTGCAATTCAGATATTTTTATTAAATTCAAAGCAAATAAATCTTATATGATCGATCCTTTTCAAGTCTACCGAAGGTCTGCCATTCACCCTTCAGATTTAGAAACCATTATTGCTAGACACCAACCACTCACGTTCGGAAAAGGCGATATGATCTTAAATGAAGGCAGACTCGCCCATGAATATTACCTACTAGAGAGCGGCCTTATACGTTCATTTGTCTACGACTATGAAGGACAGGAAATCACAACTGAGTTTTTCGGAAGCGGCGAAGTCGTCATTGAAGTCACGTCCCTATTCCTAAAGATACCATCACAAGAAAATATCCAGTGCCTTACCGATTGTAAGGTTTGGAAGTTTGAATACAATGATTTTCAGGAGCTGTATCATGCTATCCCGGCATTTAACGAGTGGGGCCGAGCATGGATGACCTACGCACTGCACCTCATGAAAAAACGCTCTATTGACATGGTGTCTTTATCGGCATCCCAGCGCTACAACCAGCTGATAGCAAACAAACCACAGATTTTTCAGTTTGCACCACTTAAGCATATCGCATCTTATCTTGGTGTCACCGACACCTCACTCAGCCGCATCCGAAAAGAAGCCCTCCAATAAATCAAAAACTTGTCCTATGGCAAGTTTTTTTGTATTAATAGCAATTAACTTTGGTACTATTAGGAGGGCCACTTCACGCATTCCCTGTCGACTGAATCTCAAAAAGATTTCGACAATAGAACATTTCCCAATACAGAAATGTTTCTAGCTGACGTAGTTTCGGAATAGATAAGGATATGGAGTACCCCTGAAAAAGATACAAGAGCTGCTGACAGACAGCTGTCATTCGCAGCTCCTACATTTGAACTAGTAAACTAAAATTATAAAATTATGGCACTATTACATGCGTATTTAAATTTCAATGGTAATTGCGAAGAAGCATTTGAATTCTACCAAACAGTATTCAACACCCCGTTAGCAGGTCTATATCGCTTTGGTGATATGCCCGCAGATCCGGAGTACCCAGTTGCAGAAGTAGATAAAAATAAGATTATGCATACCTCCATCAAAATCAACGACTCGGTCATGCTAATGGGTTCGGATTGCCTAGAGAGCTTCGGACAAAAAGCTACTTTCGGCACCGGAAGCTATTTAATGTTGGACACACAGACCGCTGACGAAGCAAAAGACCTCTACACTAAATTGTCTGTAGACGCCCAAAATATTGAAATGCCTTTGGGCGAACAGTTCTTTGCTGAGCAATTTGCCTCTTTTCAGGACAAATTTGGCATTGCATGGATGATCCATTTCGAAGGAAGCAAAAAAATGGGCTAGCAATGACCGGCACTGTGTATCTTCAAATACAGGCCGCCGGCTCGACAGGATCTGTCCATTCCGATGGACAGATCTTTATTTGGAAATCGGATAGAACCGAACAATTCCCGATAAACCACTCCCAAATCCAAACGAGAGAATTATAGGAGACATCGATATTGCTACCAATAGGGCTACTTTTCGGATAATCATTACATTCTAAATAAAATATTTTGTGCCTTATGCAAGCACTAGCATGAAAACGACACCTTACAATTCTTTCTAAACAATTGATAATATGAAAATCAAAGGCGGAAAAAATATAGCCATCAAGCTCTCTCCATCCAAATATGAAGAGACTTTACATTTCTACACACAGGTATTGGGATTTAGCGCTACCGAGATCGAAAGCCCCGATCATCCAACAGTAAAGAAGAGTGCTAAAATTCAATTTGGAGACAATACATTATGGCTTGATCACATGCAAGCCGAGGACAGGACCGAAGCATGGTTTGAACTATTGACCGACGATATGTCCACCACTGAATCCCACCTTAGACAACACGGCATTGTATTTGAGGATGATCTGGAACAGATACCAGACAGTATGCATTGGATTAGAGATCCGGCCGGCAATGTATTCATTATAAAAGAATCTAAATAATCATGTCGTTTTTCATTACCAACCTGATTCTGTCTGCCCATATCAACGAAATTGTAAATCCTAAAATTATGAGAAAGAGTATTTACCCCAGCATTTGGTTTGACGGACAAGCTAAAGAAGCTGCCGAATTTTACATTTCAGCTTTTGGAAAAGGACGTATCTTAGATGAAAATCCAATCGTCGTGGCTTTCCAGCTCCACGATCAACAATTCATCGGAATCAATGGAGGCGATCAGTTCAGACCGAATGCTTCAATCTCGTTTATGTTGGTTGGTGAGAGCCCCCAAGAGATTGATACACTTTGGAAGCAACTCGCCGCTGATGGATCCATTATGATGCCTTTGGATAGCTATCCTTGGAGTGCATACTACGGTTGGGTCGCAGACCGTTATGGTGTCAATTGGCAATTGTACCTCGGCAAGCTTGATGATGTCAACAACCACAAAATCGTACCCACATTAATGTTTAGTCACAGTCAGCAAGGACGTTGTGAGCAGGCCCTGCACTTTTATAGCAATGTATTTGCAGACTTTCGTCCCTATGACTTCTTGAGATACACCGAAGGGGCATTTTCCGGTCAGATACAACACACACAATTCAATGTACAGGATATACTCCTAATGGCCATGGATAGTGAGGTACCACAGGATTTCTCTTTTACTGAGGGCGTATCCCTCGTTCTCGAATGTCAAGATCAAGGTGAAATTGATTACTATTGGAATGCATTCACCAAAGACGGTGAAGAAAGTATGTGCGGCTGGTGCAAGGATCCGTTTGGAGTCAGCTGGCAAGTAATCCCTCACAATCTCAAACAATTGATCTTCGATACTCCAAATGCAGCCAATGCTTCCCAGTCCCTGAGGCAGATGAAAAAAATTGAGATTGCTACGTTAATAAACGCTTAATCACTAGCTAATATATATGATTTAAGAGGCAGAGCACTATAGCCTCTGCCTTTTGTGAGAGAAAAAAACAAAGAAACCCCAGAGCATTAAATCCCTCATAGCCACCCCTATAATCCGAAAAAAAAGTTCCCAAATATTTTTTCCGTACCTTTGCGAGCCAAACATTATATTTTCAAATCACAAAATCTCAAACTTTAATGAAATTATTAAATCTCTTAAAGCGTAAAAGTACTTTTGTTTCCGGCATCGTTTTCCCCAGTCTCATCTTTATACTTGGCGTCACTTTCTTATCTAGTTTTTTCCCTTCCAGGGCAAATCATTACTTAAACATTATCAAAGCTTTTCTATTCGAAAACATGAATTGGGTATACGTCATGGTTGTGACCATATTTGTCCTTTTTCTCCTCTTTTTAGTCTTTAGCAAATACGGCAGTATACGACTAGGAGCCAACGACTCCAAACCCGATTTTTCATTTTTTTCTTGGGTATCCATGTTATTTGCTGCAGGTATGGGAATTGGACTCATGTACTTCAGTGTCGCCGAACCCATTTCTCACTATTCCGATCCTTCCGTAGCAGGATTATCCTCCGTTCAACGCGCTAAAGATGCCCAACTTTACACTTTCTTTCATTGGGGCATCCATGCCTGGGCGATCTATGGCGTCGTCGGTTTATCCCTCGCATATTTTACATACCGATACAAATTGCCCCTTTCATTAAGGAGCTGTTTCTATCCCCTACTCAAAGATCGGATACAAGGCCGAGCAGGTGATATTGTCGACATGTTTGCCCTTTGTAGCACTTTCTTTGGCATAACGACAACATTGGGATTTGGCGTAGTACAACTTAGTGCCGGACTCGTCCACCTGGGTATGATACCGGAGAATAGTTTCCTCTATCAAGTACTCATCGTTGTTGTCATCATGTTCATCTCCATTCTTTCTGCCACCTCAGGAGTTACAAAAGGTGTCAAATTTCTCAGCCAATTGAATATTATCGGCGCACTCATTCTCATGTTATTTGTATTGGTACTTGGACCTACGACTTTTCTCCTAGGTACCTTCTCAGAAGGGTTAGGCTATTACATCAATGAATTTTTCAACCTGACCTTTAATACACATGCATATGAGCCGGATCGCCAGGAGTGGTTTTTCAATTGGACCATTCTGTATTGGGCATGGTGGATTTCCTGGTCTCCTTATGTAGGACTCTTCATTGCGAAGATATCAAAAGGCCGGACCATCCGAGAGTTTATAGGCGCCGTATTGATCATTCCTTCAGTCTTCAATTTTATGTGGATGACTATATTTGGCAATAGTGCGACTTGGATCGACCAACACGGAGCCGTGGGGGCATTAAGCGCAATTGTGGGCAATGCTGATGTATTACTATTCAAATTTTTTGAATTTTTCCCCTTCCAGCAAGTGACGAGTATACTTGCTATATTCATTATTTTTATTTTCTTCATCACCTCCGCCGATTCAGGCATTTATGTGATGAATAATATTTCATCAAATAATGCCCCCAAATCGCCGAAATGGCAATACGTGTTCTGGGGTACCTTACTCGGCATATTGGCCCTTGTACTGCTAAATGCAGGAGGACTCCAATCTCTCCAAACGATGACCCTCATCACAGCACTCCCCTTCTCCATCATTATGCTACTCTTTTGCTACAGCCTGATGAAAGCGTTATTGATTGATGAACAATATTATTCACGAAAATTCTCACACTCGACCAATAGTTGGTCAGGTGAATATTGGAAGGAAAGATTAGGCCGTATCTTATCCTATAAAGATCGCCACACGACAGATGAGTATTTAAAGGATACAGTCCATAAGGCGTTTAACGAACTTGCCCACGAGTTTGGATCCAAGGGAATTGTGGCCACGGTCAACTTTGACCCCATTAGCCCCGTACAGGTAGAGATTGAAATCAAACATGACGCCATGACCGACTTTCGATATGGTGTCAGAAGTCAGTTAGAAAAAATCTCCGATTTCTTGCGTAATGAGGAGAATGCCCCTGATATAGGGAGTATGAAGACGCACATCCCTATGACTTATTTTGGAGATGATCGCGAAGGATATGACATCCAATACTTCACCAAGAATGAAATTATAAGTGACGTCCTCAAGCAGTATGAGCGTTTCCTTTCCCTGTCTTCTGACGAAAAAAACGAGATATTTATTGGCAGCAACCTTAAAGAACAAGATTAATCAGGGCCCATCGTCTTTCTCAAAATAGTGATACCACAAACAAAAAGATCCACCCAAAGTAATTGAGGTGGATCTTTCAATACACGACTCCGGACCAACGCTCCATTTAGTAACATATTTTAAATCAACATTTTAAAATAAATACAAAATTTACCACTCCGAATATATATCTTTGATATCAAAGACTAATTGATTGAGCCCAATACACTACCTTGAAGAAAACACCCTGATTTCCTTATTGCAAAAAAAGGATCAGCGCGCTTTTAATTATCTCTATGATAATTACGCCGGTGCACTTTATGGAATAGTGATTCGTATCGTCACCCTCAAAGAATATGCGGATGAAGTCATCCAAAATGTATTTGTAAAAGTATGGAACCACATTGACTCATTCGACTCAGAGCGCGGCAAGCTTTATACCTGGATGATCAATATCGCACGCAATTGTTCTATTGATTACATCAAGTCAAAGGGCGTACAAAACGAACAGAAAAACCAATCCCTTCCCAATATCGTAGATGCTAAAGAAAACCATAACTTTACCGTATCCGAACAAGTGGATCATATCGGTTTTAAGAATGTGCTGAATGAATTGAAGGCTGAGTGGAAAGAGCTTATCGAGCTCGCTTACTATGAAGGGTACACACAACAGGAAATTTCGGTAAAACTGGATATACCCTTGGGTACGGTCAAGACACGCACGCGTGGAGCACTCTTGGAATTAAAAAAAATACTTAAAGAATACCAATAATAGTGGATATCAAAGAATACATATCGTCAGGCATTATCGAAGCATATGTCATGGGGCTCGCCACCGAAGAGGAGGTCAGCATCTTGATGTGCATACGCAAGCATAACACTGAAGTGGAGCAAGCCATCCTAGAAGCCCAACGGACTTTGGAAGACTTTGCTACTGTCCATGCCGTACCCCCTCCATCGGATCTCAAAGCAACGATATGGGCCACCCTCTCTCAGCAGCCCTCAGATATCACTCCACCTCTGTTGCATACGAATGAAGCCGACACTCAGCAGATTATAAAAAATAGACCTGCACCTTCCTTAGTGACTCGCAATCTCGCTATTGCAGCATCTGTATTATTGGCACTCAGCCTAGGTACTAATGCTTATCTACATTATCAAAGCAAGTCTGACAAAGACATCTTAGCACAGACAGTTGCTCAAAATAAATCCACGCAAGCCACATTGGAAGCCTTACAGAACAAGTGGAAAATGCTGCAAGACCCCGCCATCAAAACTATTGCCCTCGCTGGAGTTGAACAACATCCCAATCTTAAAGCACATGTATTTTGGAATACCAAAACTACGGACGTATTTCTAAGTTTAGAGAATCTTCCTGCCGCTCCTGAGGGCATGCAGTATCAGTTATGGGCCATTGTTGATGGCAAACCAGTCAATGCCGGAATATTTCCATTGGGTCAGACAGATCATATTAGCACAATGCATCAGATCCCGAAGGCACAGGCTTTTGCCGTAACATTGGAGACCAAAGGTGGCAACCCAACACCTAATCTTGCACAACTCTATGTAATAGGTAATATCTAGTCCTATCACATCACCATGATATCTAATCCTTCGGTTTTGACAGTCAGGGAATCGATACGCCTCTTTAAATCCATTTATTTCACCAATTTTTTCTTTCCATCGTATAGCGCACCCTTTTACATGTCGTGATGTTCTACCCGTCCTATTGCTATTCACAAATTCGTGCGTCTTTATTCTACTACCATTGGTCGCACCATCTGAGCATATTACATCCAAAATTTCAAAACACGGAAAATCCACTTATATTTACCAGTTAACCAATACAAGAACAATGTTAGAAAACAAATTGACAAATCGATACAGCTCGCTTGCCGCTTGGGTATACCATCTAGACAAACCGATCGGGCGTTCCTTTGGAGATATAGCATATTATGCCCAAAAACTGAAAGATTGTAAAGGACCTATTTTAGAACCCGCAGTGGGAAATGGTAGAGTGCTGATCCCCCTTCTAGAAAAAGGGTTAAATGTTGTTGGTTTTGATGCGTCGCAAGAGATGTTGAACTATTGCGATTCGGAGTTAGAGAAAAGAAGACTCGCCACTACACTCAAAAAACAACGGTTTCACGACTTTTCTTTTGAGCAAAGCTTTGAAGCAATCATCATTCCCGCAGGCTCTTTTCAGCTCATTACCGATGTCGAAGAAGCAATTACCGTTTTAAAGAAATTCAGATCAGTACTAATGCCAGGTGGTAGATTGATCATAGACCTATCTCCCATCTCTGCGCTTTTTGAAGCAGCAATGCATCCCAGACAATGGCCTATCAAGAATGGCTTGTTAACTTTGTCGGAGTCAAAGGTGTCTGTAGACTATATTAACCAATCTACAGTATCACAACTCAGATATGAACATTGGGACGACGATATGGGACTCGTAAAAAGTGAGATCGATCTATTTGCATTACGTTTCTGGGGAGTCAAAGAGTTTGAATTGACATTGAGAGAATCAGGTTTTAAGGATATCCACTTCACAAGCAATTATAATGTGGACGAGTACCCTACAAATCAGTCCCATACCATTACATTTGAAGCGAGCTAATAGCACATAAGCATGTCCGAGTAGATGTTTCACCACATACGTATTCGAAATCATACCTCCAATACAAAACGACGGTAGACAGACAAGTGGTGGTTGCTACACACATGCGTGCGTTCAAAAAAATCAAATAATATTTGTCTTAGTGTTTATTTTACACTATCTTTGTGTCATCATAATTTAGGTTTATAATTGGTTATAAAGGTTTCCATTCTCCCCGTTTGGAAACCTTTTCTTTTTTACCCCTTACCCATAAATCCGCATCGTTACTCTTGATAGTATATTTTGAATTTTTGCAACTGCCTATCATAGCATATAGCTAGCTTGACATCCTCGCCGATTACCATGATGCCATCATGCGCAGACTCTTCCAGTTCACTACTATCCATAATAATCTTACTTCCCTTTTTGAAAGTATGAATCTGAATCTTATCTGCATAATTTTCAGCAAATGCGATATATCGCTCTCCTGTTACCTCATTTGTACCAATGATCAGTAATCGGCTGCATTGCTTTTGATCATTATCCATGACGACAGCAATATCTTGCTTACCATCCGCATCAAAATCACCAGAAGAGATTGTCGACCTAGCGCGAGCCGAATTCTGCGTTATCCGGTATGTTATACCTTCACTATAATCCTCCGAAAGTAAGAGCTTTTTTGCTTTGAAGTCCAGTTCAGTAAAAGGAGGCAAAGAGAAGCTATTACGATAGGAATCAAACTGATGACTAGGGACGGCGGTGAGTGACTGCGTCCTATACACTTTGTTGTCTTGAGCTGATGATCGTGGATCATTTCTATAAAACACAGATACCTCTTCGTTAGAAAGCTGATTATCCAGATAGATCGGATCTCCAAATCGAAAAGAGGTTCCATCAACAATAAGCGGTTCGACAATATAATTTTCAATATAACGTTCTTCCAATCCCTCCTCGCCGTCTATTCCCCCTTGTTTCATGAGTACCACATCCTTTGACGACTGTCGAAGGGTATCTTGCTTAAGGACGTTTGTGGATATGGAACCGGTATCCGGTTGACTCCAGAATAAAATATAACACACCACTGCAGCGACTATAAATCCAAGAATGACAAGCCAAATAAAAAATTTACTTTTTGAGCTATCCTCAGTCAACCTCATATGTTCGTTCGTTTCCATCAAAGTATAAATATCATGATCCGTCAGCTGACAGATCGATTTCACCTATCGAAGTAGCAACAAGGAAACCTATAAAACAAGCCTTAGCCGGATATTGAGCTTCATTTACACCATTTCAATAAGCCAAATATAGTTTGATGACACTAAAGCTATAGCCTTTGGTTTACATTCGACACATTTGAATCTATATCTGTAATACTCCATACGATATTTGAACCAGACAGATCTGCGAAAATCCATTCAAATCCTGCACATATCATTTAAAAATCATCAAATATTTAACTCATCTTTATTTAGAAGATTGCTATTTTTACTTTTGAAATTATTCAATATGTGAGTTGCTTACCAACATCCAGCAACTGCTACTTTATAAAAAGCAATGAACATAAAAACTGCGTTTGTCATCATTCTCACACTTCCTCTGTTATTGGTTTTCTCTTGCAAACCAAAGGGACGACCGACAAGCGCTTTGAAAGAGTCTTCCCAACCATCTTTAAACAAAGACTACATTGCTTTCACTATTTCATTAGATACTCTATCATCAGGACAGTATAGAAAATCCATCTACAAAGAGGATAGCATACTTCGATTAGTCGACAGTACCGCAACTCCATTTTTTCATTATTTCAGAGCGAAGCGGTATATTCAAGAAAAACAGCGCGACAGTGCATTGATAGAATATCAGAAGATGAGCACCAATGAAGATCCAGAAGACGAAGTCAATCTGTTAAAAAAATACAGCATATTAGATCTTCAGATCAGTCACGGGACCACTGTAGAGGCAACAGTCATGAACAAGATGATTTCCCTCTTACAGTCTGCTGAACAATCAAAAAGCCGAATAACCTACCGCTTCTATGATTTACTAGCAAAAGCCAACTATCAAAATCGCAATGAAAAAGAATCTTGGGAATATGTAGATCGTTACTATAAAAGTCATCCCTACAAATCTCACCCTGTAATCAGACAACGCTATTATGATGTATCATTCCTGCTGGCATCTCGAATAAAGGATTACGATAAGATGATGCTCTATAATGTCAAAGCCCGCAATCTTGCCAAAAAAATTGGAGACAGTCTAGCCATTGCCCGTACTTACAACAATGAAGCACAGCTTTATGCCCAGAGAATGCAGCATGGCAAAGCGCTGACAGCAAGCAAGATCTATTTCGACTATCTAAAAAAGACCAATAGTCTGAATGGGACCGCCTATAATAATCTTGCGACCAGCTTCGTTTTCAACAATCAGGCAGATTCAGCAATATATTATTATAAAAAAGCCATAGCCTTTGGTCAACACAGTCCAACAGCAAAACAAGATCCTGTATATTACCGGGGACTTATTAATGCATACAAAATAAAAGGCGCTTACGCTGAAGCGTTGCAAATTGCAGATAGCACCTATGAGATCGAAATACGACATCTCCAGGAGAAAGATGCTGTAAAAGTCGCCGAAATTCATGACAAATACGAAACCGAAAAAAAAGACTTAAATATTGCTGAGTTAAACAGTCGGAATGAGCTCAATGAAAAAATTATCCAACAACAGAAATGGACACTTCTTTTCGCGTCCTTAGTATTCATGGGTGTATTATCATTTGTATACGTCATTCAGAGACAGCGTCGCCTAAAAGAACGAAATGAATTACTCCAGTCGGAAAACAAAAGATTAAACATTGAACAAAAATTACTGCAGGTACAGCTCAACCCTCACTTTATCTTTAACTCTATTGCCAATCTACAAAGCTTAGTTGCCGCAGGTGATACCAAAGATGCTGTACGCTATCTAACCGCATTCTCTGGTTTACTACGAAATGTACTGGAACAAAGCCGCAAAGATTTCATCGGCTTGGATGAAGAAATAACAACATTAAACAATTATATTCAACTCCAACAAATGCGATTCCCAGATCTATTCGATTATAAGTTTAGCCTGGACAAGGATCTCTATCCGGCAGACATGCTCATTCCCCCAATGCTCCTACAGCCTTTTGTTGAAAATGCAATAGAGCACGGCTTTCGAAACATTAATTACAAAGGACTATTAACCATATCGTTCAAGGTAGAGAACAATCAAATGATCATCGCCGTAGACGATAATGGCACAGGCCTGATTGATAAAAAGACACATCATCAAAATAAACAATCCTTAGCCGTCACAATACTCAAAGAACGACTAGAAGTGCTCTTCAAAGCTCGTGGCCAGGAAGCTAAATTTGAAATCATAGACAAAAACAAATTGCAAGGGCAAGGAGTGGGTGTACACATCACCTTACCCGAGATAGTAGACTAATATTTGAAAAAACATATAGACATGAGACTTTATATACTCGAAGACGAAACCCGCATTCTGCAACATCTTTTGCAGATCGTAAATAAGATTCCATACATAGAAGTAGTGGGATCTGCTGCCGAAATTAAGAAGGGAGCGCAAGAAATTCTTGATTTAAAGCCCGATATTATTTTGGCAGATATTCAGTTGAAAGATGGCAATAGCTTTCAACTTTTTGATTCTCTAGGAAGTGAAGACTTCCAGGTTATCTTTCTGACAGCCTATGATCAATATGCGATCCAGGCGCTCAACATGGGCGCATTTGGTTATCTTTTAAAGCCAATCGATGAGGACGCACTATCCGCTATACTAGACAAGTGCTTCCAACACCGAAAGCAAGAAGCATTTGGTCGTCAACAACTTGCCATTGCCAAGGATCATTACCTCGCTCAAGGATTAGCGACAGCCAAGCGTATCGCTTTGAAAAGCATCGAGTACATCGAAGTAGTCCCAATAGAAGACATTATGTACTGCAAAAGCGACAAAGGATATACCACTTTCTACCTTAATAACAATAGTCAGATCTTGGTTTCAAAAGGCCTGAAAGAGTATGAAACTATGTTAGTACCCTTTGGCTTCCTAAGGTGCCATCAATCGTATATGGTCAATTTTCACTATGTGAAAAAATACTTTAGAGAAGGCTATTTACAAATGCAAAATAAAGAACAGATTCCTGTTTCAAGCCGAAAAAAAGAAGAGGTGCTTAAATATTTAGAAAACATTGCCTAAGGACTACCCTGATGGCACTCCACATAAAAGAAGAACCACAGTCTCATGTGCGCCATGCATTAGACGAATGTTATCAAGTAGTCTTATCACAGACACATACGTAAGATCAAAGATTTCAGCATAGTTTGGATTGTGTAAACACAATTATAAACCAACCCTATCCAACACAAGGTGAATCATAAAACTACTCATACAAATGAACAATATGATAAGAATACAGTTGCTTTGCATGCTACTGCCATTAACGGTATGCTGCCAGCCTACAAAAGCAAAGCAAGAGAAATATACATCCAAACAAATGGATGACTTTTTGGGCCAGATTACGACGCATGCCGGTACAAGTATCAGTAGCTATACCGAATACAAAAGAGAACCTACAGATGAATTCTACATCGTCACCAGATATCCCCTATCCAAAGAAAAACTGAAAGAATACAATCAAAATGATGGTACACTACAAAATAGTGCAGATGATATTTCAGATTTCGCCACCTATACGGTTAAAAATTATGAATTAATAGACGAAAAAGATAACACGTTACAGATACTCGATCATGGACGAGGCATCTACCTACAAGAAATGGGGCTATGGGAATATGACAGTATATTGTGTCAAAATCTAGGGATCGATATCAAACTCAATCAGCACTACGAAAAACTGAAGGGGTTTATCACTGTCGAATTCGAGATGCCCAATGACAACAGAAAAGCGGTGAAAATTCCCGTTGACATCTCCATTCACGACAAAGGTCCTGAATAAAACAAAGTATGCCCTGATTATATTGTTTTAATTTCGCCTAGATGCTCCACCTCCTTCAAATCATATGGAGTCTCTTGATATACAAAGTAATTCAGCCAATTGTTGAACAGTAGGTTTGCATGACCTGTCCAGCAGACCAATGGAGGATTTTCCGGGTTATTGTCTGTATAATAATTGTGCGGAATTTCTATCGGAAGACCCTTTTCCACATCTCTCTTGTACTCATCATTAAGCGTGAATGGGGCATATTCCGAATGTCCAGTAAGGTAAAACTCGCGCCCTCCTCGAGAAGATACAATAGCAATTCCAGCTTGAGGTGATTCCGACAATATGGATATTTCAGCTCTATTTTCAAGGTCTGTTTTCAATATCGTTGTATGCCTACTATGTGGGATGAAAAATTCATCATCAAATCCTCGGAATAAAGGATTAGTCTTTTCAGTAGCCGTATGTTTGAAGACACCAAATAATTTATCCTCCAACGGCACTTTTTCAACACCATAAAAGTGGTAAAGTGCTGCTTGTGAAGCCCAGCAAATATATAAGGACGAGGTTACATGTTTTCTAGCCCAATCAAATATCATTGTCACTTCATCCCAATAGGTGACCTCCTCGAATTTCATCATCTCTACAGGAGCCCCAGTGATGATCATACCATCATAAAAATTATCCCGTATTTCACCAAACCCCTTATAGAACATCTCCAGGTGTTCCTCTGGTGTATTTTTAGAGGTATGCGAGTCCAACCTCAAAAATTCCACCTCCACCTGTAGCGGATTATTCGAAAGTAATCTCACAAAATCTGTTTCCGTAGAGATTTTAAGAGGCATCAAATTTAGAATGAGTACACGCATCGGGCGAATATCCTGTGTGCTCGCCCGCAGATCACTCATCACAAATATATTCTCTTTTTTTAGAAGTTCGATTGCTGGTAAATTATTGGGTATTTTGACTGGCATATCCTATTTTCCTTATTTCCTATAATGTATATAGCAAAAATATAAAGAATAAACCGGAACTTAAACACCTCCTGCGACACATATCAAGTCGTACCGGTCAGTACATCCACATCATCTTGTTTTTTTATGCAATGACACGAAGCCAAGAGGTGAGCTTCAAACAATTAGCGTCACTCCTACAACACTTCATCCATCAATATCCATATCTGAGAATTAAAATATTACTTTATTCTGATTGTTAAAATGCCTACATTGTTCGTGTTTGTACAACTTCCGATACTTGAGGAGCTCAAATAGTCAATAGCTATAAATTAAAAAACACATGGCCAGTAATGAAGAATTGATCGCATTAGCATCACAGCTCAAAGAACCTCAAGGTGCTAAAGGAATAGAAATTGCAGATATGATGAATGCGACCAATATAAAAATGACATTACACGCTATCGCTCATTTGAATATACGCAACGATGATCATATTTTAGAACTTGGCCATGGCAACTGTGGTCATCTTCATCATTTACTTGAGCTGAAGGATGGTCTTCGATATACCGGTCTAGAAATCTCAGAATTGATGTACACCGAAGCACAAGTGAAAAATAAAGCCTATCTCGCTACTGGACAGGCCTCTTTCCATCAATACGATGGCCTCCATATTCCTTTCCCCAACAATTCCTTTGATCGAATTTTCTCGGTCAATACGATTTATTTCTGGGCTGATCCCTTATATCTTTTAACTGAATTGTATAGAGTCCTCAAACCAAATGGAGTTCTCAACATTACCTTTGCCCAAGAAAAATTTATGCAACAGCTCCCTTTTACAACTTTTGGATTTAAGTTATACAATGACGAAAAGATTGCGGATCTCGTGAATGCTACATCCTTTCATATCCACGACTCCAATACCCAGACCGAAAGCGTGAAGAGCAAAACAGGTGATCTCTTAGATAGAACGTTCACGACTATTACATTAAAAAAAATAGCGACAATAGAATCCCTGTAAAAGGAAACCGATCAATTCCAGTATTATTTAACACTACTAGGTAAAAAGCTCAAAATAATACTTTTAAAATGAGCAAGTACATCCCAAAACTTTCTATTACCATCCACATTACTTTCCCCACAATCGATAACATCACTCCTTTTGAGGACAAAATCTGCAAAATTTTCTATTAGGCTAAGCTGCATAAGCCGTTTTAGAGCATGAGCAAGACGGCTCGTATAGACGTGTCCCCAGATTTCCACAGCCATCGAATCATCGGTAATATCCAGCTCCTTACCCGCAAAATGAACGTAGTCAGTCTTGATAAGCTTTATTAAAATAGCGGTTCGATTATCCAGATCTAGAGACAGATATCGCTCTAGGGCTTTGGGTTGATCTATACGAACAAGTTTATCCATAAAAATAACCGATATCCTACATCCATCTAATTCATATATCTTCTCCATTGACAAACTATTCATGATGTTGTAAAGATGTCCCCACAAAAGAAAAAAGCTGCCCTAACGATCAGAGCAGCTTTGTCCTTTATCGATCTAGACAAAGTGATATAGAAAAACCACATCTCCAACGTAAGCCGGCTTAGGCTGATCCTTAATCACGAGAGTCGCTTCAATAATCACCTTTGTAGTACCTCTTAAGTTCACGATAGATTTAAGCTTGGCTTGCAATTGAACTTCGTTATCCACTAGTACCGCTTGCCCAAACTTCAAGCTCTCTATCCCATAGTTTATCTCCATTTTAAGGTTACGGACATCCGCAATCTGTTTCCATAGATATGGGATCAATGATAGTGTCAAATAACCATGAGCAATTGTCGATTTAAATGGTCCTTCACGCTCGGCTCTCTCCGTATCGACATGTATCCATTGATGATCCAATGTCGCATCAGCGAATGCATTGATTTGCTTTTGATCAATCTTATGCCACTTCGAAACACCTAACTCTTTACCCAAATGCGAATGAAATTCTTCAAAGTTGTTTATTACTACCATATATGTTTATTTATCAATTTTAATAAGTTGCGATTATGACACCTACTAATATATCGGGCATTGCTTTCTCTGACCGCCTTATAATAAGGGATATCAGCTATGAATCCAAATTAACAATTTTATATCTAAACTAGCGGAAAAATATTTTAATAGTATAAAGCCCGGTGTTACATCATTCCACATCAAGGAGTATGCCATTTATCAATACAACCCCATCACCTGCTAAATCCCCGCTTTCAGGGAGTAATTTCTATCATTAAAATACATAAATTGCAAACATTTAAATAACAATACCCCTACAGGTCTTTTGAGAAGATCTAGGTCATAGTAAAACATTCATCAAGCGAAGGCATATATGATTGAAGTAAGTCCTTATCAACGAATAACAGACCTGTATGACAAAGCTCACCTACAACATTGAACCGAGTGAAACGTGATCATGGACACCATTTAGAAACTAAATATTCGTAAATGATTCACACATTCTTAAAAAATAGATCAAATGAGATATAGCTTCCTTTTTAGTGTAATTATCTGGACCCTTACAGCGTGTAATCAGACCAACAACCGGCAAAAGACAACCTCACTTCCCGTTGATTCGATAACGACAGCAGAAGTTAGGTTGGCAGATATTTCAGATTTTGATAGCACGGCACAGGTTGACAATGTCAATGATGTAGCATTTTTTGTCTATACAAAGTTAGACTCCGTAAGTCTGTATACACAACCACAGGCGACTACCAAAATGATAAAAATCCGTAACGACAAGTTTAATAACTATTATGGATTTGAAGACTTAGGTGACTTTTTCAAACTGCATTATCAAATCGTAAACAGTCCCCCAAAAACCATTGTAGCCTATGTCTCTAAACAAGAATTCACCAAAGATTCGCAATTATCCCTACAAGGCATAGACCTGAATGTCATTCGCTCCAGCACGCAAAATGGAGTTGACGACCATTCGAACAAGTCATTCTCCAAAATGGGGAACATTTCCTTCATTGATGAAACGACTTACTTGAAAGCAAAAAAACAGACCTCCACAGAAGCTCTCATCCCAAATCCAGAGATGAAATTTAATGGATCCGCTTGGACACTAGCCTCCGATCAAGTGAAGGACCTTAAAGTTATGAAACACCTCGTCGGTTCAGAGGAAGATAGCCAATATCAATACATTGGTCGCTCTTGGGCAATCAACAGAGAGATTTTTCTGGAGCAAGACAATATGACCGGGATGGATCATTATATTGGGTATGACCCACATACACCCGATAAGACTCCCGACTATTTCAATAATCTACCAATTATCCTTCCTTCCCATCAGATAGTTGCGACCCTCAGTACCAATACAGATCTAATGACCGATTTTGTTCTCACAGGATACAATCCTCAGACCAATACCCTTACTACTTTATTGTATGCCAACTTTGTCAATTTTAAGGTACCAGACACTAGTTCGCTCTTCTGGGTAGATTCACAAACCCTTTATTTCAAAGCCACCCATAGTAATACGCGCACATCCGACTCAAACTACAAATCAGAATATCTAAAATTAAAACTTGCAGAACCGGTCCAGTAGCATCATTTCCTATAAAACCGTACCAGCAGCCTACAGTCTCAAAAGCACTGTATGGCCCTCATACAGCTATACACCATGTATATCATCAACTTTCAATTGATCAATCCTCTATGCTCATTTTTTTTATCCATCGATATTCCAATGCAGCAAGTATAAGGTAGAACCCCGAAAAAAAAAGACACTTCCCAAATCCAGACATCACATAGCCACCCCCTTTAGGAATCAATGTCACCAATCCCATTTTATGCAGCATAGTATCGAAGAGCACCACGATAGGGATCAAACAAAAAGCAAGTAAGAATTTCACCCCCTTTGCTCTGATTATTCGATCCCTGTTGGAGACTGGAGCATCCTCAAATAAGAACTTATTCGATAATATTATTGAAATAAATGTATTGAAATAAAGAGAGTTAAAATCTCCTTTCATGTAAAATATCACAGCTGCAACAAGCAGAATACCCATCATGATCCATTTTCGATTATGAAAAGGCATCATGAATAGCAGAATTATCGGGATGATAAACCAGATATCAAAAAACCATAGATAAATGAGCCTCTCTTCAGCTTCTCTACCTATTAATTCAGGAAAGAAAGAAACAATAAAATACTGAATAGCCAAGATAACTAACGAAAAAACAGACTCGTATCTCCAGATAAAGTAAGGGTGACTAGGAATTGAGAGGTTAGAGTTTGCCATATTATATTGTGCTGTTAAAGATAGTAAAATCAACTCCTACTCCCATACTAATTACTTAAAATCCCGAGCAGCAGGAAAAATTTCACCTTGAATACCCACAGGATGCCGAGACTTCTTATGCCTACCAGGACCTCCTTTACCATTCTCTTTATCACGCGCAGATACAGCATCTGGTATAGTATTCTCGCCTCGTTCACCATGCAGTTGTTGCAGCAGTCCAGACATATCATGGCAAGCCGCTGCGATCACATGCGTCACTTCCCCTTCCCGTTGGATCTTTCCCTCCACCATCAATAATTTAGCCCGCACGATATCTTTTCTAGATTTATCAAATAGTTTTTTGAAGACAACCAAGTTCGCAGTCCCTGTTTCATCTTCGATCGTTATGAAGCATATTCCAGTAGCCGTACCCGGACGTTGCCTGACCAGTACCAATCCCGCTACTCTTACAAGTGTACCATCCGGCCACAGGTCCAATTCGCGTATCGCCAGCACACCAGCAGCAAATAGCTTTCGTCTTACAAAGATTACAGGATGCGCCTTTAAGGAAAGAGAAGTCGCACTATAGTCCTGCAATACATGCTCAGCAGCAGTCATCTTAGGGAGAGCCACCAATGGCTCGAGGGCACTTTCCGACACCTCCCCCTCAAATAGACCTATCGGCCGATCACCCAATGCCGATATTTCCCACAAAGCCTGTCTCCGATCCATACCCATCGATCGAAAAGCATCCGCATCCGCCAATCTTTCCAAAGCAGCCATAGAGACACCTATATCCAATAACGTAGCCATATTGGTATAGCCCTTCTGTCGTCCAGCAACCAAAACCTGCATCTCCTCCTCTTTCAATCCTTTGACCTGCCTAAAGCCCAGACGGATTTTATAATACTGATCCTGAGGCCCTACTGATCCTACTAATATATTGTCCCATTCCGATCGGTTTACATCTACCGGGATGACGTTCACCCCATGTTTTTGTGCATCGATGATCAATTGTGCCGGCTGATAGAATCCCATTGGCATACTATTCAGCAAAGCCGTGGCAAATACATCCGGATAATAATATTTGATCCACGAAGATACATATACCAATAGCGCAAAGCTAGCTGCATGACTTTCTGGAAAGCCATAGCTTCCAAATCCCTCCAATTGCTTGAATATTCTTTGAGCAAACTCTTCCGTATAGCCATTTTGCACCATCCCCCCGACTAACTTCTGTTGATACTGACTGACTAAGCCCTTCGACTTGAAAGTCGCCATACTCCGTCGTAGCCCATCCGCCTCTGCTGGGGTAAACCCTGCGGCTACAATCGCTATCTCCATCGCCTGCTCTTGAAATAAGGGCACACCACAGGTTCGCTCCAATATCTCCTTCAATTCTTCAGAGGGATATTCTATTGGTTCCTCTCCATTACGCCTTCTTAGATAGGGATGTACCATATCCCCTTGGATTGGGCCGGGGCGTACAATAGCCACTTCGATCACCAAATCATAAAATTTCTTAGGCCTCAACCGTGGGAGCATGGACATTTGTGCACGGCTCTCCACCTGAAAGACCCCAATCGTATCCGCATGGCTGATCATCTCATAGACCTCTGGTTTATCTTGTGGGACATTCGCCAATGTCATCTCTCGCCCATGGTACTCTTTGATCAGATCGAAGGCTTTACGAATACAGGTTAGCATCCCTAAGGCCAATACATCCACCTTCAGAAATCCCAAGGCTTCGATATCATCCTTATTCCATTCAATATTGGTCCGGTCCGCCATACGTGCATGGAGGATCGGACACAGATCCGAAAGTTGCCCCTGAGTGATCACAAATCCCCCCGTATGCTGTCCCAATTGCCTCGGAAAGCCCTTATATTCCTCCGTCAGTTGCAAGACCTTGATCAGATGTTTGTCGTTCGGGTCAAATCCCGCACTCGCCCCTGACTTGCCCTCCAGCCATTCGGGCGTCAGTTCAAACTTGGACTTGGACAGCTTATCCACCGTATCGACAGATAGCCCCATTGCTTTACCCACATCCCGGATTGCACCCTTCCAATGCACCTGTGTCACCGTAGCCACTACACCCGCCCGATCCCGCCCGTATTTGTTATAAATGTATTGCATCACCTCCTCCCTTCTTTCATGTTCAAAGTCCACATCAATATCCGGTGGTTCATCCCGGGCATCCGACATAAATCGGGCAAATAGCAGTTTTACTTTTGTCGGATCCACAGCTGTGATGCCCAAACAATAGCACACCACCGAATTCGCCGCAGACCCCCGGCCTTGACAAAGAATATTTTGTTCCTTAGCAAACCGTACATAATCATATACCGTAAGAAAATAGGATGCATAGTTCTTTCGTTCCATAAATTCCAATTCCATTTCGATCGTCTCCTTGACATGATCAGGAATCTGACCATCGAAGCGCTCCCTAGCGCCCTCCCAAGTCAATCTACTCAGCTCTTCCTGTGGCGTACGTCCATCACTCGTAATCTCTTCTGGATATACATACCTCAGACTGTCCAAATTGAATCGACACGCCTCCGCGATCTCTTCGCCGTGTAAAATAGCCCTTGGATAGCCCCTGAATAGTCGGTGCATTTCAGCAATAGGTTTCATATATCGTTCTGCATTCTGAAAAAGACGAAAACCAGCATCCTGAATCGTACATTTCTCCCGTATGCAGGTCAGGATATCCTGTAGCTCACGCCTATCACGATCATGATAATACACATCGTTCACCGCTACCATCTCCATATCAAGTGCAGTAGCCAACTGCTCTATTCTAAATAGACGCTTACCATCATCCCCTTGATAAGACCGGATAGCCCCGATATAAAGCTCCCTTCCAAATTTCTGTCTATATTCCCTGACCGTCATTTTAAAAGCCTCGTCAAAGTCAAAATCAGCATTTAACCCCTCAGGAGGCAATACTACCAGTTTCATTCCCTCAGCGTGCGCATACACATCCGCTTTATAAAGATGACACTGTCCCTTCTCCGCTCGCAGATTACCTTTCGTCAACAGTCCGGATAAGCGAGCATAAGCCGCCATATCGGTAGGATATGCCAACAAACTCGGCCCATCCAATAATTCCAATCGGCAAGCCGGTATCAACCTTATACCCCTATTCTTTGCCGCTACATGCGCACGCACGATACCAGCCAATGTATTCCGATCTGTGATCGCTAAGGCAGTATAGCCTAATACTGCAGCCTGTTCGACCATTTCTTCCGGATGGGATCCCCCCCGTAGAAAACTGAAGTTCGTCGTCACCTGTAATTCTGAATATGTCATCCTTACGCAAAAAATCCGTGAATAAACCATTTTGGATCATCTTCGCCGTAATTCCCAGACCTGAATATCCAATAACGAGCCCCACGCTCATCCTCCACACAATAATAATCCCGATGCAGTCCCTGCTCTTGCCACCATTCTTGTTCGATACGTTCCGGTCCATCAGCTTTACGGACTTGGTGCACATGCCCTTTATAGCGAAACACCATAGGAGGATAGTCAGGTATGGGTGCAGTCACTTCGATCCGATGCGGTGTCCCCAAAAGATTGACCGGCCGTTTTAGATCATTCCGCCAAGCCGTAGTCGCCTTCTCTTTAAAAGAAGACGCCTGCTTGATGGACCGTTCTGGCCAATAATGTTCTGCAGGCAAGTAACGGTGTATGGCATCCATCCCCACTCTTACCCCTACTCGATCCAATAAATTAGAGATAGCTTGATGATCCGCACCCTGTGCCAGGTTCCACAGCGTCTCCTGTTCGGATGACAGATCCTCTACCACAGGTGCTTCCAATATAAACAGCTCAATCCCCAATCCCGGCCTCATGGTCGCTATTTTCAATTCAAACAGTTTGAATAGATGTTTGACATGCCGTACCGGTTGATTCGTTCCTATGACTATCTCTTGTTTTTTCCCATCCATCCGATATCCCCTAAAGACAGCCCTACGCAGGCCCTTACTTTCTTTGGATAGTCGCTCGCAGACCATCTCCAATAGCTTCTCCAATGCCAGTCCTATTCCCACTGCCGTGCGGATTGGCTCTAGACAGGGCAAGCGCTCTTGATAAGGCTCAAGAGGTTGTATGGGCAAAAGAGCCTCCTCTACCTCACCGAGGGCCTGTGCCATTCGATCCAATAAGGATTGGCCAAAGCGTCTTCGCAATACAGATCGAGGTATCTGCACAAAATCCTTGATCTGATAAAAACCCAGTTTCTGCATCCGATCGAGCACCACCCGATCAAGTCGCAGCGCCACAGGTGGCCAAGTCAGCAAAGCCTCTAACTCGCCTCCCGACTTGATAATATCAGCATCCTTACCAAAACGGGCACTAGCCCACGCCGTACCCACAGTATCTGCAATTGCTGCACGAACGTGATAGCCTGCCTTTTTGAATTTAGTCAGGATTTCAAGCAAGTAATTCCTTTCACCTCCCCACAGATGTGTACAGCCACTGATATCCAGTATCAGACCATCAGCAGCATCAATAGCCACCACCGGACTATATCGGATACACCATTCCGCTATAGCTTCCAATAACTTCGGACCCCGCCCCCTTTCTACCTCCAAAACCTCCATATCTGGAAAAAGCGCCCGCACATCTGCCACCACCATACCCTCCTCGACACCCATCCGGTGCGCATCAATATTGACAGACGCAATGCACATCCTTCCACGTTCGGGAGCTGCCAGTACGAAGGGGACTCCCCTTAAGGTCGGCTTCCGTATCGTCAACCAATCCGTCTGCAGATGACAGAACCAGATACTCATAAATCGCTTTCCCATATTATCCCGTGTATGACAATGTCCCTTCCTGTGTTCGCTCTACCTTATCCATCTGGCCAAACTGTCCGTCTCTCCATAGCAGTTGCCAGCTACCCGGCCGGCCATTGCGGACTTTCAGAAGTTCAACTTTCCAACAAGGGTGCCCCACTCCCGGCAGTCCCGCTTCAAGCACGCTGGCTAACGGAGATATTTTCCATCGTACTACACTCGTTGTATTCCCGATTTTATCCGGTTGATAACAATGCATCAGACCCGTCACCCCACTTTCTTCCACCGCAAGTTGAAGGCGTCGGGATTGCATAAAACTTATTTCCTTCAATTCGCCGACCACTACCGTAAGCGCTTCACATTTTAGAGCCTCTTCTACCGTCCACAGCACATCCCTTTCATGTACCAGATCAATAAAAATAATACGGTCCGGATCGATGCCAAAGATTCTCAAACCCGCCGGGTACAGCGTCCTTTTGGTACCAATCCATAAGCACATACCTCCCTGAGGAATCAAGCGCCCCAAAAGGCCTGCAACAAAACCTCCAGTTGCCGCGGTCTCCTCCGGGCTATGGCTCATAAACTCATGAACGACACCCGTAGGGAATATTCCGTTTGGGAATACGCTTTCCAATGAACCTAGTCCAACAGCGCAATGATGCGATGAAGGCTCCTTAAACCCTTCCAAAGAAAGAATCTCCTTTTGGAGCCTTTCCACGATCTCACTTTTTGACCCTCCATGATGCATGATAATTAAAATTAAATCCGTAATATTGTCACTAATAATAACAAAGTAACGTTACCAATAATAACAAATGAAAACTGAATCCCCAAAAATATTTTTCGGAGCAAACATTAAATTCCTCCGTGAGCGTAGGAAGATGAGCCAAGAAAATCTTGCCGAAAAGCTTCATGTAACAAGAGCAAAACTTGCAGCGTTGGAAATCGGACAGACAAAAGCTCCTCAACCCGAAGATTACATTCGCTTCTCCGATTTCTTTACAATCAGCATTGACAGTCTCATAAAGGTCAATTTATCAAGTCTGGGAGAGCTTAAATTGAGAGAGTTAGAAGCGGGCAATGATGTTTATATGATGGGAGGCAAGATTAGGGTCCTCGCAATTACTGTTGATAAAAAACAAAAGGAAAATACCGAGTATGTACCCGTACATGCCAAGGCTGGTTATACATCTGGCTATAATGATCCCGAGTTCATCGCCCAATTGCCCAAATTTTCTTTGCCCAATCTTCCCCGGGACAAAAGCTTCCGTATGTTTCCCATTACCGGAGACTCTATGTTGCCAATCGTTCAGGGAAGTGAGATCATAGCCGAATACGTAGAAGACTGGAAGAATATAAAACCACAGACTCCCTGTATAGTTATCCTGAATGGGCAGCAGGACTTTGTCTTCAAAATGTTGACATTAAGAGAACGCACCTTTCTACTGGAGTCACTCAACACCACCTACAAACCCTATGAAGTCGGCATAGCAGATGTATTGGAAATCTGGCAATTTTACAGCTATCATTCCCGTCACATGCCTGATGGACCCACAGAAATGAAAGAAGTAAAAGTGCTCATTGATCAAATATTAGCAGATATGCAAATACTAAAAAAGAACCAAGGATAAGATGTATATATCAATACACCAACAAACCTACAGCTGCCGAGATAAAAATAATATATACCGGATGCATTTTATACTTGATGGACAGTAGCAGTGCCCCAACGAAAAAAATGGGACTTAAATAGTCTATAAAATTGTCGCTATTCATTAAAGAGAGTGCGGCTATTCCAATAAGCGCTATACTCAACGGTTTGATTCCCGCAAGCGCAGCTGCAAAGTAAGTATTCGTCCGAAATTTGGTGTAGAAATAGGAAATCAGAACAATTAACAGAAACGAAGGGAGGCAAAGAGAAAGTGTAGCCACCACCGATCCCAGCACCGCTACTGATGGAGAATAACCGGCATGCTCAAGAGCGCTGTAGCCCGCATATGTAGCTGTATTGATACCAATAGGACCTGGTGTCATCTGCGAAATTGCAAGGAGATCTGTAAACTCCTGCTTCGTCATCCACCCCTGTTGCTCCACCACTTCATCCTGAATAAAAGATAGCATAGCATATCCTCCACCAAAACCCAATGTGCCAATTTTAATAAATACCCAGAATAGTTTTAAAAAGATCATATCTTACCCCAATCGTTGCACAATCATTTTTTTCACACCATAATAAAGCACTCCTCCCACACAGCCCCCTAACACGATATATACTGGAGATACGTTAAAGAACCACATCAGCACCAGTGCCCCTACAGGTATTATTGCCGTTTTATATGTCAGCTTATTCGCTTTTATAGCCGTATAACACGGTGCTACGATTAGCGCAACCACAGTAGGACGAAGTGCTTTAAAAGCTTTTGCGACCCAGACATTATCTTGAAAACGGTTGAAAAATATAGCAATCAGGACAATAATTGAAAAAGGAGCAACGATTGTTCCCAATGCAGCGACCACACCTCCCTTAATTCCATATATCTTATACCCCACTAGAGCTGCAATATTTGTCGCGAATACCCCCGGCAATGACTCCGTAATAGAGAGCAATTCGTAAAACTCATCTTGGCTAAGCCACCCTCGCGAAATAATCTCTTGTTCAATAAGAGGAATAACAGCATAACCGCCCCCAATAGTAAATACACCTATCTTGGTAAAAAGATAAAATAACTTAAAAAACATATCCTATTATTATGTGCTTTTGACCGGAAGTAATAAAGAAACGAATACCCAAATATAAGAAAAAAGCCCCCCTTAAACAAGTGAAACAGCAGTTACTTCACAGGAAGATAGACAATACTTACGGAGACCATTATCTCTTTAAAAACACCACATGACACGTTACAACAACAGCTTAGATGCTCCTCATCAATCCATACCAATGATTAATCTTCACAAAACACTTTTCTTCAAAAATCCCACCCACATATCACATCTCCGGGCATAAAAAAATAGCGGGATCGAATGACCCCGCTATCAAAACCGTTGTTAATTCATGCATAAGAGTATTGGGGATACACTTACACCTTTACATATTCGATACTTTTCATACAAAAAGGTTTAATGCACATTACCTCGAAAGTCGCTTTACATAAAGCGTGTTTAAATTTATTAGATGAATTTTAAACAAGATTGAAGCTTACGATTTGATAAACAATTTCGCAATGTCCAATACAGCAGGAGCAGTCAGTGGTTCATCAAAAGCCTGTGTAGCCGCATTTGCAGATATTTTACCTCCCACACCATTCAAAGTGGTAATATCTACAGAAGACTGCATTTTATTATCCTCCCCTGCATATACAGGATCGACGACTGCACCTATTCCGCTATCATTTGCCCCCGTGATCCAAGGTTTTTGATTCGCTGCACCGCCACCTCTGGCCCTTCGCATCTGACGAATATGAGAAGCATGCCGAGCCTCCACCGAATGGATCTGCAAAGCAGCAGTCAACACCACTTGATTGCCTTTCAGTATAGCAGCCTGCCCTTTATATGCCCGCACACCTGTATCTTCAAATGCTTGTGCCAAGGCCAAAAAGGTATCATAGTCACTGAATACAGTTGCAAAGGTTCCCCCTGCCGTAAAGTCAAAAGTTGGTTTAGCGACCGCTTTGTTGCCCAATACCTGTTTGAGAAATTTAACATGAGCGATTTCGTGGTCCCGGATAGTCGTAATCGCCCCCATAGGCTTACCCGCAGGCACCAGACCTGATGCCGCAGCCCCCATTGTATAGTACTCTGCTTCCAGATATTCAAGTGTCAGCGCATAGTTAAGTACACCGTTCACATCTGTAGGTGCTTGTCCGTATGCTTTCTTAAAAAGATCGCCCAATACAAATGGCATAGCAGCTATAGTCACTTTTTTTCCAAAGGACGCCATATTTCTGATGGCTTCTCTACGTGGACTTACCCGTTCGTTGAACTCTGGGTCCACCTGTGTGATCGTTTCGAAAATATTAAATAGATTCATGATTTTAAGGATTAATAGGTAGGCAAATCTGTTACATTTATTTTGGATTTGATAAAAGGTGCTGCCACTTGCAGCACTTGTGTTGGGCTTTTAGCCAGATCCAGACCATTGCTATCAATGACCTCTTGATTGGCAAAGGTCCCATTATCGATCAGATCACGCACCAGTGCAGCATGTCTTGCTTCAACCGATACAATCTTACCTGCCAAAAGTAGATAATTAGGCTCCTTGATCAACCATCCAGCTCCGTTGTAAGCAGATACCCCCAAATCCTCAAAAGCCTTAGCTGTAGCTAATACGTTATCTCGGTTTGAAAAATTAATACCCGAAAAATTGAACTCCAGATTGTTGATCGCTTTTGCACCAAGGGCCGCCTTGAAAAATTCACGATGGGCTATTTCATGATCTCGAATATCTGTAAAGAGTGTTTTCTCCCAATCGGATATCCCGCCATAAGGTGTGTTGGCCACCTGTATATAGAATGCAGCCTCCAATTGTTCCAGCGCATACGCATAGTTTAGTATCGCAATATCGCCACTTCCAAAATAGAAGTCCTTTCCTCCCATATCAATAGGGTCATCATCGTCATTGCAACTGACTAGTCCGAGAACAGCTATACTTGCAGCACTTGCACCAGCAAATTTCAAGAAGTCACGTCTTCTCAATCGTCCCTCAGCATGTACATCTCGCTGTACAGCAGTATTGGGATTCTTAGGGGTTAGATTTTTCATAGCAAAATGTATTTATCGTTTATAATTCTATTGCCGTTTAGAATCATATACGACAAAATTTCCTTCTTGGATTTTACATTTTCACTTTTTTTCTAAACCCTCTAAATTCATGGATAAAACAATGGGGCGCAGAAAATCTGCACCCCATTTACCACACATTATACACATCCTTTTTAAGGAGATCAATACCCTGGGTTTTGAACCAGCAGTCTACTTTTCTGAATCTCACTAAGCGGTATCGGATAGAAGTACATTGCCTTCGAGAACATTCTATTCTCGATACTCACTCGTTTATAGAAGCCGCTGACCGTAGGAGCTTCCATATCCATACCGTGCATCTGCCCGCCTTGCCGATAGCCAGCGGTCTCCGCTAGCATCCAACGCCGTACATCAAAGTAACGTTGACCTTCTGTAGCCAGCTCCACACGACGTTCACGACGGATTGCCTCTCTCAGCCGCTCCTGCTGCCCCTGTATACTCGGCTCGATGGCTTTCAGCAAAGGTATACCAGCGCGAGCACGTACACGGTCTATATATTCTACGACATCTGGGTGACTAGGATTTACTTCATTAAGAATTTCAGCATACAGAAGATAGAGATCAGCCAGCCTCAGGATGATACCCGGTCGATATTCACTTTTCGGGTTGCTCCCTTGATCATAGACTTTTTTACTTAATCGCTTGTAAAGAATCGTTCCCGCTTTCGGGTAGATCTTCGTCATTGTATTATCCGAATTACCCCCTTTTTGGAAGGTGATCACCTCATTTCCAACATGCCAATTCCGGGTATTGTAGAATACCGTTTGATAAAAACGAGGCTCTCTATTTACATACATATTATAGGTCCCGATCTTTGTGCGCCCCGAAGGATCGTCTCCTTCTTTTGAAAAACCCTCTTCCACATATTTAGGCGAATCTTTGATAGAACGACCATCTATCATAAAAAAATCATCTACAAGCTCCTGAAGTACGGATAGGTATCCCGTTGTGGTCCCACCACCACGCGCCCCCCTTGGCACTGAAAACCCGTCTACTCCCCCTCTTGGTACCGTCCCCCAATTAACATCCGACCTGACAAAAATAGTTTCTTTATTATAACTCATGAATAATTCATATAGACTTCGATCTGGATTATATTGGCCTCCGTCATATACTTTATAAAGCTCATATACTCCCGAGTTCGCATAGTCAATAAATTCCTTTGCCGCAGCCAATGCTCGGTCCCATTTTTGTTTGGAATACGCTGGGAACAACTTTTTACCATCGGTATTCGTCAGATTCAGTGCTTCCGCATACCCACCATTATAAAGTGGACTTGCCGCATAGGCCAGCAGTACGGTACGCAGTGCACGCGCTGTTCCCTTCGTCGGCACAGCTAGATTTTGCTGATCACCAAGGTTCGGTTCCCTGAGATCCGGGATAATCTCGATCAGCTCTTGATCGATAAAATCAACCACTTCATCCACAGAGTTTCGAGCATAGTCTATATCCTTTTTTGAAGGATCGGCAATCGTGTTCATCACAGGAATAGGCCCATACAGCTCAAACAATAGAAAATGATAGTATGCCCTTAGGAATCTCGCTTGGGCTTTTAGTTCATTGACTTCTTGCTGTGATAGAAAATCGGCATCGCCATTGTTGGGAATCTCTTTTACATTTTCCAAAAAGACATTTGCCTGCCGTATTTGTTGATAAAGAGACCATCTACCTAATGTCGTAGAACCGGCATTATACAAAAATGTATTATCATCCGTTCCATCAGACGTCTTATCGATTTCATCAGACATCTGTGGCCACGGCAGATTCAGTCCCGTCAACGCTCGAGCATAGTCAGCCGTATTAGGCATACCTGTAAATATATTTCGATGCCATTTACGCACATTCGCCGGGTTGGAAAATACCTTTTCCATATCCATTTCCTCAGCAAGTTCGTCCGAGACATTCAGATATTTCTCACAGGATGAGAAAATCAGCATCAGAAAGATGTACATGAATAATTTCAATATTGTTTTCATCTATTTATAATTTGTTGTTCAATTGCGGATGAGAGCTCGAGTAAATCATGATTGCTTTGCATATCAATATTATTTCGATTTCCTATCCCTAATAATGAATTATGTTCTTCTCTAAAGTGTTACTTCCAATCCAACTGTCCATGTTCTCGGCAGTGGATACTTAGTTCCTGCTGCACTATTCCCCAGTTCCGGATCATACATTTTCACATTATCCCATACCGCGAGATTTTGTCCCATCAAATACAGCCTTGTATTCTTAAATTTCAATCGTTCGATAAGCACTTTAGGCAGTGTATACCCAATCTCCACATTTTTCAGACGCAGGAACGAAGCGTCCCTTACCCACCAGGTTGTCGCCGTGTTGGTATTCCCCAGGTTCTCCACTCTGACTCTGGGAAAAAAGACCTGATCAGAAGGGTTTTGTTCTGTCCATCTACTCTCTAGGATCTCCTGTCTCACATTACTTTCCGTCAATCCCCACTGGAAGGGAAGGAATGCATTTCCTTGATTATTCAGGTTGGTAGATACATTATTCGCTCCCTGAAAAAAGACACTCGCATATAGCCCCTTGTATTGCACATTCAGACCAAATCCATAGACAATTTCGGGAACGATAGGATGCGCAACATCTTGAGAGCGGTCAAATTCATTAACGATGCCGTCACCATTAAGGTCTTTAAATTTGAGATCCCCCGGCAGCGGATTCGGCATTGTCGTCGCCGTAGCAATACCATCTTTAAGCGCATACTGTTTTTTGCCATCACTGCCCAATGTCACATTGAAGTCGTTTTCTCTATACAGACCGTCCGAGATCCACATACCATTCAGCGCATTGATACGAGTCCCCGTGGTATTCATCCAAGGGTGAAGCTGAGGGATTTCATCCATCTCTACTATTTTATTCCGAGCAAAGGTAAAGTTGCTCAATGCCCCGATCTTAAATTCACCAAAAGAATGGTTGATATTCAATCCTCCTTCAATCCCTTTATTCGTCACGACGCCATAATTTTGATAAGGCGCCTGTCTAAATCCTGCAACACCCGAAATCGTGCGACGTTGCATCAGGATATTCGTTCTTCTGTTATCAAAATAATCGACCTGCAACGTGATAGAGTTATTGAAAAATCCAAGATCGATTCCATAATTCCTTTTGATTTCAATCTCCCAAGACAGAGATGGCGACGCAAAGCGTCCCTCCACAATTCCGTTTATCTTGTTCAGTGTCCCTGAGCTTCCTATTCCCCAGCTATAACCATTGTCTGCCGCATCTGAGAATGTCGGACGGTACAAGAATCGAGCACCTCCAGTATCATCATTTCCCGTCTTCCCTAATGAAGCTCTAATCTTCAAATTATTGACGATCCTTTTAAAGTCATCACCATAAAAGGGTTCGTTCGAAATATTATACGCGACACCTACCGCCGGGAAAAATCCATATCGATATCCCTCGGCAAATTTCTCCGATCCCGTAATACCAAAGTTGGCCTCTATCGCATATCTATTGTCATAGGTATAAACACCCCTACCGATATAGGCCTGCTTCCGGATCGCGAGTGCATCCGAGTTGGTCTGTTGTTCTTTTTGATAGGTCAGCAACATTCCATTCACTTGATGCTTATCTCCAAATAATCGATCATAATTGATTGCCGCTTCCATATAGATCTTTTTAACACCCGAGCTCGTCTCCTGAGGTTCCCCTATAGTCGTCTCATTGCTGATTTGCTTAAAGATCAATTTGCCCGTATCATCTCTTCCTGTCGCATAGAATGTCTTGGGAGCTTTGTATCTGGACATATTGAAGAATCCCTCCGAATCGTAGCTGATCGTTCCCCGTATCTTCAGCCCTTCAGTCAGGAAATCCAGCTTTTGATTCAAGTCTACCCTTGATTGTATAAAAGATCTCCATTCCTTACGGTATCCATACTCCATCAATTGATTATAAGGGTTCACTTTATTCGCATCCTGTGTCGGATGTCCAGCAAATGTTCCATCCGAGTAGATCGCAGGAAAGAGATAGGGTGGGATCCTAGAGAAACGTTCAAAAATATTGGTGGCCGAGTTATAAGGATAGTTCCCCTGCAGATATTGGCCACTTAGATCGACGCGTAGCGAGGTGGTCTTCGTTACATCCAGATCAATATTGGATCTTAGGTTATACCGCTTGATTCCAGCATTATTATTATAATCATTAGATACTTTATAAAGACCGCTTTCCCCAAAATAAGCCCCTGACACAAAAAATTTCATCCGCTCTCCCCCACCTCTGAAGCTCAAAGTATGGCGGGTATTCTGAGTACGGTCCTTCATCAGGATATCCCACCATTGACTATTGGGATAGAGATCAGGGTCTTCACCAGATCTATACTTAGCAATAAGTTCATCCGAAAACATAGCAGCCTTACCCTCATTCATCAGCCCCTCATTGTAGATACTTAAGTAGTCAGCCGAACTCGCAAATTTGGGCGTACGTGTAGGCGTCAACGTCGTATATTCACCTCGATACGCAATAGTTGTTTTCTGAGCAATCCCTCTTTTTGAAGTGATCAATACCACCCCATTTGCCCCTTCAGCACCATATACTGCTGTAGCAGCCGCATCTTTCAGCAATGTAAATGTTTCGATCTCATCCGGTTCTATATCATTCATCGTTCGCGGTATTCCGTCGACCAATATCAGCGGACTCGTACCACCTGAGAAGGAGCTTGTTCCTCTAATCCAAAACTCTGAATTGTCATATCCAGGCTCTCCCGACCGCTGCACAGCGATCAGCCCAGGAAGCTTTCCGGCAAGGCTGTTGCTCAGGCTTCGGTTAGATCCTTTGAGTTCCTCCCCTTTGACACTTGCAATAGAACTCACCAAACTTTGCTTCTTTTGCGTTCCAAATCCAATGACCACCACCTCATCCAGCTGCGCATCATCCTTCTCCAAAAAAATATCAATGCTAGTCCGCTCATTTATATTGATCTCTTGGCGCTTATACCCAATCATGCTTACCATCAGTACGGCATCTGGTGGCACCATGAGGATAAATCGTCCATTCACATCCGTAGAAGTCGCTATTGTCGGTTTGTTCTTAACATGAATAGATACCCCTTGTACGATACCTGTAGAATCCCGTATGATTCCACTAATAGGAATAGATTCCTGCCTTTTCGGTCGGTTACTTTTTTTGATTGCGATATTGTTTTTCACGATCCTAAAGGTAAATCCATTCTCCTTCGACAGATTCGACAACAATTGATCAATAGGCATCCCTACTACGCTGAGATCGAGTTTGCCGATCTCATCCATTTCTTTCCTATCATAAAAAAATACATAGGAAGAGCGTTTTTCAATTTTATCAAAAATTACTTTCAAAGAGACTTTTCGTTCGTGTAATGTGAATTTTTGGGCAAATAAGGTAGCCTTACTCTGGCCTACTATTATGCCGACGAATAGTACGAATAGTTTTATTTTCATGATCACTAAACGATGTTGATAAAGGTAATGTCCTGCTCGCTCTAACGTAGGCACGAAAGAAGAGCACGCTTTTTTATGCCCAGGTCTTTTGGGCAAATGATTAATTTTCATTAGATTTGATTAGGTTAAGTGAATACAAAGCACACCCATTTAGATATATTTCGTACATGCATCTAGCGGGTATTGTTTTTACTTGAATACAAGGGTTGTTAGTAGCAACCCTTTTTTTAGGTCTATATTTCTAGCTCATATTTTATTTTATAGTTAGTTCCCTTATTGATTTATGACTTGTTAATTCACAATTTATACCGGCAAAATTAAGCTGACCTACAATCTCGTTGAGCGTCATATTTCGCTTCATTTTTCCAGACCACATCCGATCCTCCTTCGGGTTTTTAAAGACCACTTTCACATTATACCAGCGTGCTATTTGCTTCATGATATCCACCAAGCTGTTCGATTCTGTAAAATCAAAATATCCGTTTTTCCAGGCGACATATGCAGAAGGATCCACTTTTATTTTTTTAAACTGTGTACCTACCAAGGTCTGTTCGCCAGCCTTCATCTTTAGTTGTCTTTTGCTAGCACGCTCCGTAACCTCTACTGCACCCTCTACCAATGTGGTTCGACAGTCTTTCTCATCGTCAAAATCAGACAGATTAAAAGAGGTACCCAGCACTTTTATTTCTTGGCGTCTGCTCCTGATAATAAACGGTCTGTCCTTATCCTTTGCAACCTCAAAGTACGCTTCACCCTCCATTTCTACGAATCGTTGATGCCCTTCAAAGCCCGCCGGGAATTTAAGCTTCGAAGCTGCATTCATCCAGATCTTGGTCCCATCAGAAAGCATCAGCTTATAGGTCGTCCCAGCCGGCACCACAAGTGTCTGATACTGACTCGAAATCTCATTTCCTCCCCCTCTATTTCCGAAAGAAATCTGTCCTTTATCAACACTTACGTCGCTATCCAATATCCGAATTACTTTCTGCTGAGCCTCTTCTGCAGCTCCCAAAGCGATCTGTTCCCCATTAGAAAGCAATAAGTATGCTTTATCTGTAGCTGGGTAAATTACCGTATCAGTCTCTGGATGCTCTGCAAGTCGCATTGCCACATCAGTTTTGGGAGATTTAAATAATAGAGCACCGATAGCAAAGACGACCACAATAGCTGCCGCTGCAGTTTTCCATCCCCAACTACTATTCCACCTGTAACGCGGTAATTCCTCCTCTTCAAAGTGGTTCTCGAGCTTATTCCACGACCTCTCCTGCATCTGCTCGAGATGTTCATCAGCAATCGGTAGATCCTTTTGACCCAATTGCTCCAAATAAGAATTTAGCATACGCTCCTCCTCATCAGAGGCCTCTCCATTTAGGCATTTATGTATAAGTTTTTCTATTTGCTCAGGGGTCATCATACTCTATTTGGGATAAAGAGTGAAAAAGCAACGCTAGGTAGTATGTAAAAATGTATTTTTTTTAAATGTTTTTTTTCAAAACCTTTAAAACGTTATTAATCTGCTTCTTTACAGTATTTTCAGAAATATTCAATTTAGTCGAAATCTCCTTTTGGGTTAGTTCGTCCTCCCTACTTAGTAAGAATACCTCTTTCATTTTTGGGGGAAATGTTTGGATCTGTTGCTGTAGATGATGTTGTGTTTCTTTTGCATAAATATGATCCAGTGCAGAGTGTTGCTCTTGATATTTAAGATGTGCCACCACATCTTCAGCTAGACGTTTTAATTCCATTTTCCTTTTCAGAAAAGCCAGCGCACTATTTCGGCAGGTAATAAAAAGATAGTTGTCTAGATTGCCTATTACTGTCCAACGCGCTCTGATTTTCCAAATAGACAAATACGCTTCTTGCACAATATCCTGTGCCTCGACTTCATCATTCACCAAATTGTAACAAAAATGCAACATCCTTTTCCATTGCCGGTCATGCAATTTACGCATCACAAGTTCATCACTGTCCTGATGAAAATCCATTAACTGACTATCTGCCATATCATTTACAACTAAAAAGCTTCACGGGGTGACGGTCTTAAAATCGGTGATTACTATTCTTTTATCCAATTTAGAGAATAAATCGGAATATCAATGGCTAAACTTCATTTTTTTGAGACGTAGATTCAAGCTGTCTTTATCCCGAATCGACGACCTTCATATAAGTTAAAACGACTTCCCTTTGCCGCTGTCAAAATGCTATAACAAAAAAAACACCCAAAGCGGGGAGCTCTGGGTGTTTCTACTAACCAATTATTAACCTAAATTATGAAAATTACTGTTATAACGTCTGAAAGTATACCAATGTTATAATTACTTTGAAAATTTGGCCATCATCCACACAAATGTTACATAACAAAAGATAATAATCCCGTTATGGACGTCCCTTGACCCGGGAGCGCAGTATCTCTTCCTTTTTTCCATCCCAATATCCACAGTCCAATTCCAGAAAGACCGACGTATACGGCAGTAAGGATTCCGTCTTCAGCACCACTACCTTGAACAGCTTTGACGCTTCATCTATCTTCCTGAAGATTTCCTCATGTGGGATTTCCAGTACTGTACGTGCGCCCCATAGAGCTTTTATGTCTTTTCGGTATGTTGTTATCCCATTCACCAGCCCCTCGTCCAAATGACGGAATTCAGCATCCTGGTAGATCACAGGTCGGATATGGGATTGCCCCTGTAGCAAGCTGTTTACCTGACGAACTACATCGATCATGGATTCCCCAGTGTTGATCACCGTGATATCCGGGTTATGGGGGGCCGGATACGCCTTATCAACGATCAGGATCCAGTTACGATGCCCCAGAAGGGGAAGCTCCTGCAGTATCTCCTCTTGCCAGCTCCTCTGATCCATGCGCACATTATCCTTAGGTACGGACTGTTTGCAACCCGTTATTAACACCACGACCAACAGCAACAGTATATTTTGCCGGCCCATCATGACCACGATATCTGAAGTGTATCCCCTTTTTTCATGTTCAGTTCCTGTTCGAAAGAGACCAGCACTTTTCCATCCACATCTGTTACCGCTGCTATCCGCACTACGTTGCCATTCAACTCGGCTTTCATTCGTCCTTGCCTCACTGTACTCCCTTCGGTCCGGCCCAATCCGAATTGTTTCAATTGCAGACTACCGTAGGATACCGTCAGCTTGCTCTCCTGACCCTTACCTTTCTGTACCTGTTCATAGCTTCCCCATGCGCCCGCTGTGGTATATGGTGCCTTGAAGCGCGCAGGGCTTAGTTTCGGTGAGAAAGCCAAGTATTTGTTAGGACCATGATGTTCGTAGCCACAGGCATTTAGAAAGGTGCCGTAGCTCGCCATCGCTCGCGCATAGTGGTCGCTGCATTCGATTTCATTGAACGGATTACGCTTAGCAGCATGGTACCGCTCGTGGATCACTCTAGTCAGCACAAGACTTTCATCGATCATCCCCTCGGCCATCATATGCGCCGCCACCTGATGCTCAAATCCGCTCATACACTCATGAAAGTACCCCAGCTGCCAGGTCTCGTTGTCCCCATAAGCCTTTGCCTCGTTCTTTGGATTCGTATTCATCACCATCCCCCCTTCACCTGCCAAGGCATAAGGACGTCCATTGAGATGGGTCTTGATATAAGGACCTACATCCATCGTAAAGTTATATTTCCAAAGTGCTTTCAGTGCTGCTAGGGTCTGCGACCGGTCATTGATCCGAGGCATCCCCACCTGGAATGTCCAGGCCTGCCCGTATACCTGATCGATATGGCAGGTATTGTACGAGCCCAGTTTCTTACGCCCGGACTCCTTATTGGGCCTGTGGATATAGTATTCTCCATTGAACAGCTCCCTGTCCATGTTCATCTTCCCTTTCTGCACATAGTCCGCGCACAGCTTCTGGAAGGCCAAGTCGCCGACCTCTCCCGCCATAGCCCCTCCGGCCTGTACAGCGGCCAGGCAAAGCCCGACGATCCATGCTATCTCTCCCTCCCATACAGCATCTAAGGTATTCTCCATCGGGGTATCTGTCATGCCATCCCCATTTTTATCCTGATCCATCACAAACTGTATCGCCTTTTTAAGATTATTCCAGTTCTTTTTCAGAAAGAGATTATCCGTGGACATCTGGTGGTCCCGGTAAAACCGTAGGACTACACCGGCCTGACCGTCTATTGCAGGACGTCCTTCGTATTCCGCCCGGAAGATGATAGCACCCGTATCTGCTTTAAAAGCGATGTCCAGATCCGTCACCTCTCGAAGATTACGCTCCAGCTCCGGGAAGATACGTCCCATCGCTTGTCCATACTGCCATACGTGCGTACAGGTACCCGCACATGCGCCGATACCTTCCCATCCCCAGAACCGCCCCGTCGCAAATCGGTAGGTATTGGCCGTAGCCAGCGTCCCGATGTTCACAAATGTGCGGTCCAAAAACCAATGCGGCAATGTCGAGTCGTTCCATGTTGCGCACCAGCGCAGCGTCTCTCCATCCAGATCGTCCCTCTTTTCGTTATAATAGGCCAGTACCTCATAGGCATTCGCAAATTTGGTACCGTACCAATAGCCGTCCCGGGCGTCTTTAAGGTACTCTCGGAGTTTGGCATGTGGATTATTGAAGTGCCAGCCAATCGCATAGGACACTTGGGCCTTACCCCGCGCAGCTACCGTTCTTTTCACGCTGAGGCTGCCTACCTGCAGCTCGCCAAAGCCAATATCGCTCGTGGATATACCTGTCATGAGATCAGTAGGATTTATTGGCCACCCTTTCACCTGTGCCACAGTCACGGCTGTAGCATCCTGACAGGATATCGCCATGGAGCCATGGTCGCTAGCAGTGCGATCTTGATCGGGTACCTGACCACATTCAAAAAAGATTGCCTTTGCGCCGGGCAGATCCTTGCTACTGGCTATTTTACGCACCTTACCGAAGTCCTTCCTGTTTTTATGCACCCCGTTCTCTAGCCAGCCACTGATCAGTACCTCCTGCGACTTGTTGCTCTTATTCACGATCTCCAGATGAAGGCTCGTCATCGGTAGCGAGGAGTTCTCCGCATCCAGCGGGATGAAGGGCGAATAGGCTATCATCACCACATCGACTGGATATTCGCTACTGCTATAGGTTACCTTACAGGTCGGGTATGACGGCTCGAATACAATCTCATCCCAGTGGTGTTCCCGGAGTTCTTTTACCCATTGTTTACCCTGATGGGACACCGATATCGCAAAGCCCTGCTCCAACACCCGAAGGTTCTCTGCTATAGCAGGCTCGATGTAGGCTGCACCGTCCCTCACCCGTATTCTGATCTGTTCCTTACCATTGTTCCACTGCACCACCTTCGGCTCGACTCCTTCCATGGATCCGTCGTACGAATTGTTATACACCTGCCACAGCCATAGCCGGCCGTCACCGCCAATATAGACCGTCCCGGCATGAAGCCCTCCTACGGGCATACCGATATACCGGAGTTCATTCCGGCTCTTGCGGTATTCGATCTTATCTCCACGCTCGTACAGCGAGGCCAGCCACTGGGCATCAATAGCCTTGTTCGCTGGGATATTGTGGAGAGGTTGCTCCCAGGCAAAGATGCTTCGGGACCAAGCCGGGAACTGGGCTGCAAATACGCCCAGACCGACTAAACTTGAGTTCTTTAAAAAATTTCTTCTGTTCATCATTCTCGATTTATTACCCCCATTACCAACCTGGATTTTGGGGCAAAAGGTTTTTATTTTTGTCTATTGAATTCTGAGGTATAGGCCACAGATAATGCTTATTCTTATCAAACACCCTATTTTGCGCCAAAAATCTAGGTTTAGTCCAATCCCCGATCATATCATTCTGATTGCTGTTGATTCCTTCGGCAGGTTTGTTCAATATTTCTTCCGCAATCTTCCACCGTAAGATATCAAAATATCGCTTATGTTCGGCTACGAATTCATGTCTCCGCTCGTCCCTAATCAACTCTCGTACCGCCACTTGATTAACCGTATTCGCCGCATTAAGCAAAGGCAATCCAGCCCTTTTTCGAATCTGATCCAGCACAGTTTTGATCTGTGGATCCCCTGGTCGAAATTCATTGAGCGCTTCAGCTACGATCAATAACGTTTCTGCATACCGATATATAGGCCAATTAGCATAACCAGCATCCGTTTTCGCATACTCCTGCTCATTAAATTTCAGGTACATATAACCCGTTATTCCCCCCCCTTCACTATTAACCTTTTCTCCCATATTGTAGGCTGGATGAGGCTGATAAGGCGTGTACTGACCATTTGGCCGGAGCACAGGCTCACCAGGCAGCATAAATGTCTTTTTCAACCGTTGATCCCGATTTTCCCAGGGTTTAGCAGGATTATAGAGACTAGAAGTGCGGATGTCTTCACCATCCCTGCACAGATAAGAATCGACCAGTTCCCGTGTAGGACAAAAACTTGCCCAGCCATTTCCAGTGATGCCAGTACCCGAAGGGGATGCCAGTACAGGCAGCATATGCGTAATTTTATCCTCCACATACTGTCTGGCCAAAATTACCTCTGTGGTATTCTGATTGTTTGCCTGTTTGAATACCTCCGCATAATCATCCATCAGACTGTAGCCCATCTTTAATACCTCCGCTGCAGCCTCATAGGCCTCTTTCCATAAACCTACATCTGCCACCCCCTCATGATATTGCTTGATACTTGCTTTGTACAAATAGATATTCGCTTTCAACATATAGGCAGCCCCCTTATTTATACGTCCCAGATCCGCTCCTGTGTAGCGTTCTGGTAAATGTTCAATGGCATACCGTACATTTTCCAATGCATAGTCCAGCACCTCATTTTTATCTGCTCGCGGCAGTGCGCTTTCTTCTAAATTGACCGGGCTTTCCTTTATCAACGGCACATTGCCAAAGTGTTGCACCATTCTAAAATAGCGCATAGCTATGACGAAGCGGGCTTCTGCTTCAAATCTATTCTTTTTGCCCTGATCAAAAGTCATCTGTTCCAATTGCTGCAGATAATACAGGCTTTTCCGGATTTCATCATATCTCCACTCCTCTTGGACATATACCGTAGCGGCATTGTGATTGCCCATACTGATATAGCCGAGTCCACCTTCTCCCCATGCATTGGTCATGACCGAATTGTCACTTTGACAATCTCTCCAAAAATCCCGTTCTCCAGGTAGGGCAGTATAGACAGCATTAAGTCCGATCAATGCATCGTTCTCTGTTTTCCAAAAAGTATTTTCGGCGGCCTGGGATAGTGGTTCACGGTCTAAAAATTTTTCACAGCTGCTAGTTCCTATCAATAGCGACGAACACACAGCTGCTTGAAGTATATGTTTGATTTTCATGATTCTTAGAATTTAAGGTTGACACCAAATGAGAGGGTTCGAGATATCGGATAATTACCTCCTTCGGGATCGAATCCCACAAAATCAGTGATTGTGGCTAGATTCTGCGCCGAAATAAAAGCCCTCAATCCCCCTAGTTTGAGCTTGTCCGTAAGTTGTTGCGGAAAGGTGTAGCCGATTTGCATATTCTGTATCTTCAGATAATTGGCTTTCCTTAACCAATAGTCCGAGTATAGCTGATCATTCGAAGTATTCTGCAAAGACAATCTCGGATAGGTGGCATCCGGATTATCCACGGTCCAATTGTCCAAGTGCATCGGTCTAGCATTTTGTGTTAAGAAAAATGCCCATCCCTCATAACCATTGATATATCGTGCATTTTGCAGTGCACCATAGAAATTGGCCGAAGCATCTATATTTCGCCATCCAACATAAAGGTTCACCCCAAATCGGATGGTTGGTTTGTCCCTCAAGACTACCCGATCGTCGCCATTGATAATCCCGTCATTGTTCTGATCTTTGTAGCGGATGTTTCCAGGAAAAATATTCCCCCCCTGAGAAGCACTATTCTTGATCTCCTCTTCCGATTGGAAGAGGCCAATCGTTTGATAGCCATACGGTAAGTTATAGGTTAGTCCAACCTGCGAATAGGTATTCCAATCTGTGTCTATCCAAGGTCCTGTACCCGCCAGATCTTTGACCCTATTTCTGGAAAAGGAAGTGTTGGCATCCATTCCCCAACTCCAATCATTTTTTTGGTCCTTATAGCCCACCAACACTTCCAATCCAGAACTCCGCAATTTTAAGAGGTTGTCTAAGGGCCCTTTCAATCCAAATTCTGTGGGCACAGGAGGAGCGTACAAAATATTGTTTCGATCGTTGATAAAATAATCCACACTTAGGTTTATTTTATTGCTGATTCCTATATCTATCCCAAAATTACTCTGTTTAGATTCTTCCCAACTGATGTTGGGATTGATCGCTACATTATTCCAGGCACCAGGCACCACCACTCCATTGAACCCATACATCGCGGGATTATAGGTCAAGATTGCAGCAGCAGCATAATATCCTACTTTTTCAGCATCTCCAAGTATTCCCCATGAACCTCTTAACTTCAAAGAGGTAAACAACTCTGAATGGAAAAAATCTTCTTGATGGACGTTCCATCCGGCTGAGAAAGAAGGAAATACCCCCCAACGGTGTCCCTTTGCAAATCTGGAAGAACCATCGCCCCTTACATTGGCCTGAAAAAGATATTTCCCTTTATAATCGTAATTAAACCGAGCAAACAACGATTGGATGGCCACGTCATGTCCATACCCCCTAGCCTGCATATTGATTTCACTTCCACTGTTCAATACATCTACATTGTTAAAAGGCAGGTTGTCCCGAAAGGCCGAAAATTCAGACGTATTAAAATATTCCTGAGAGAATCCACCCAACACTTTAAAATTATGACCAGCAAGGCTTTTCGTATAATCAGCAGTAAACTGCACCATGTTTCGGTAGTTCGAACTCGCAGTTTCTCTTAAGTTCGTAATCCTGTTTTGTACGGAAGCCAGTGTTCCATCTTCATTATACAGTTCATAACTGAGCCCTCTATTTTTGCCCCACATGTCCTGTGTATATCGAGAAAAATTACCTTTAATCTCCAAGTCATCGATCGGTTTGTAGCTAATTTCGAATATTCCCATCAATTCTTTATACTTACGCTTATGTGACCCTCCTTCATAAGCTGCAGCAATGGGATTACCTGCAATAGACGAACCCACTCCATACTGTCCTGCCGAATTTTTTATGGGGTGTATCGGGGCTATGCGAGTGGCTTGGCTTTGTAGTAAAAAGGTACTATCCCTAGGGGTATTGATATACGTTTCTGTATATTGGATATTCGCCCTTGCGATAATTTTATTTGATATCTTAAACGTCATATCAGGTTTAAAGATTATCCGATTATAGTCATTATTGGGCAAAGTGCCATCTTGATAGTCATGAGATGCCGAGAACCTGTACTTCACCTTCTCCGAATTACCGGACAATGCCAGATAGTTATTGTTTATCAAGGTGTTCCGCTTGTAGATCTCTTCGTACCATTTTACATCTGCATACCTACCATTACGAAGATCCGAAACGCCCTGAGTGCCATAGAGCGCACTTTTTCCATCATTGACCAATGCTTGATCCCACAACCTCATAAAATCTTCCGATCCTACAAAATCCACCAAAAACTGTGGGGACTGTACCCCTACCGAACTATTTAGCTCCACCGTCAGTTTATCAAGTGCTTGACCACTTTTAGTGGTGATCAGAAGGACACCATTGGCTGCCCGTGAGCCGTATATGGAAGCCGAAGCAGCATCCTTCAGTGTAGAGATGCTCTCAATATCATTGGGATTGAGGGTATTGATATTACCAGGCACGCCATCAATCAGCACCAACGCTCCCGAGCTCCCCCCTATGGTGGAGGTTCCCCGGATATTGATACTTGCGCCGCTACCTACCGCCCCCGTCCCTTTGCTTACATTCAAACCCGGAATTGTCCCCGCCAACAATTCCTGTACATTCGTCACTGGTCTTGACTTCAAAGACTTTCCAACATCAACCATCCCCACAGCCCCTGTCAGATCCGATTTCTTCTGCGTACCATATCCCACTACGACAACCTCTTCCAGACTGCTCACGATTTCTTGCATCGTAATTAGCAATTGACCACTTTGAGGGACCTCCACCGTATGGGTCTCATATCCCAAAAAACTAGCCGTCAACTTCTCTCCAGCCACTGCATCGATCGAAAATGCCCCCTTAGCATCCGAACGTGTCGCACGATGCCCCTCTACAGACTTTACCGTCACACCCACAAGTGCCCCCCCGTTCGAATCCTGGACCACACCTTGGACCACTTGCTGACCCTGCTGAGCTTTGAGAGCACTTGCCGTTTTGAGTGGTGCATCAGTAAGCTTAGTACCTGACTTGGATTCGATTACATATTGACTGGCTGATATTTTAACCGCCCTCAATCCCACTCGATCCAATACGATATTCAGCTTATCCAATCTCATCTTAGCTATGTCCACCCCCTCTATTTTTTGATTTTTGAGGACATTATCCGCATACACAAAATAGACTTTTTCTCTTTTCGATACCAAAGATAAAAGCTCGTCCAACTTAATGGAAGATTGGGGATGTTTAGACTGCGCACGAATAGCATTTTCACTCCGTTCCCTAAAAGCGTGATTAGCTTGCGATTTGTATGGAATCAGCACAAGCATGCAAAGCCACGCCAAGGCCAACTGTTTGGTCCATTTATATTGCATAATTTAAATTGTGGTTTATGATTTTATTGACTATTTTTCTTTTAATATGATTCGATTATTATCCCTACTGATTTCGACCTGATAGATAGTACTCAGTGAGCGATAAAGATTTCCTTCATCCCGTATGTCGATTTGACCACTCATTGTACCCACATGCAGTGACTTTGGCAATGTATTGACGACCTGCAGGCCTTGTGACAATTCCAACCAATCCGTGATCTCATCCAATGTTGTATTGTTTAGCTCCAATACGCCAGTTTGCCACGCATTCATCATATTCGAGGTGATCGTCATTCGCTTAAGCTTTCCCTTTTCACTCTTGACCACCTGTCCAGGTTCCAATATAAGAGATTCTCGATTTTGACTGATAGATACCTTCCCCTCATCTAAGGCCACAGCCTTCGTATATTTGCTACTGATGACATTGAACCGTGTGCCCAGCACCGTCACACGAAACCCATCACCAGTCACGACAAAAGGCACACGTTCGCCACCTTTATCTTTTTTGGCTACCTCGAGATAGGCCTCTCCGTTAAGTGCCAATCGTCGTTCTCCCTTCTCTTCTGTATATGATATGTGCGTATTCTTATTGAGCATCACGGTACTGCCATCAGGTAGCTTTACCGTCCGTTTTTCATTTACAGCCGTATAGATAAGTGCTGTTGCAGGTCCCTGATCCATTGGCTTACTGAACCATAGTGCTACTGCTACAAGAGCTAGAATTAAGGCGGCATAGGACATCCAATTCCGAACGATGCGCTTCACTAAAGTTCGTTTGCCCGATCGCACCTGTGTCTCCGGGATACGCACTGTTATAGCTGACCATACTTCCGCTTGATACAAGCGCGTATCCATCTCCGAACGTTCGAAATACTGCAACTTATATAATCCCCTTGCAATATCCGCGACAGGGCCATACCTCCTGTGCATGACAAACCATTGCTGCCACTCCTCTTCGTTTACATATGCTTCTCGCGAGATCAGCCTGTCAAATAGCGGGTCCTTATACAATTCATCCAAAATGCGATCTTCTTCAGGTTCTTTCATTTTATTCTAAAAATAGGTTGAAGGGACTTATCATCCGGTTTACAACTATAAGACACGAAATTTTAGAAATTACCCCATTTAATTTCAAAATATTTATAACCAACTAATTATCAATGGATAAAATAAATTTAAACATAAAAAAACTCCCATTACAGGAAAAACTCGCTGAATATTAAGACATAGATACTGTCAATAAAAAAGTTTGGAAGAAACTCTTTCAGGTAGAAAAGTTTTAATAAAAGTCAATAAAGTTTTAAAATAAAAACTAAAAGGAGGTTAAATTAGTGAAACCATTAAAACTAAATTAAAACACAAGACACTACTATTAATAATAGCCATTATATGTATAAATCTAATTTCCTCGATGATGAAGCATTATGCTGTAGCTACACTTTACTGCATGCGCACTTGTACCCCCTATTCTAAAAGTATATTCATTATTAAACCCCAATAAATATCATGAAAATCCATTTAAATCTCCTCGTGATGCTCTTCTTGATGAGCTCCTGCAAAAAGGCACAACTGTCTCTTTCCCCACAGAATGACACAGCTTCTACCACTATGGACACCGTCTACACATCAGATCACCCCTACAATCTAAATGTTGTCCTTTTCGTCCCATCGGATATGGTTCCAAACCCAGATTATGAAAGACGTATCAGCGAAACACTTATCTACAAGCAGAATTTCGTCAAGACCTGGATGCAGAAATGGGGCTACGGCGACAAAACATTTGGCCTATTAAAAAATGCCGCAAACCGTGTTAAGATACATGTGATACACGGAAAATTGCCAACATCATCATATCCCTATGATGGAGGCGAGCCCGCCATGTGGCAAGAGATCTCTGCTTATTTCCAGACGCACGAGAAATCAAGTGACCACTACTTTATTCTAACAGCAGTCAACAAATTTGGACAGCAAAATGCACCCTACTATGGCTTGGGCACCAAATGTTACGGTATAGACTTCCGAGATATGGAAATCCCCAATATGGGACGTACAGATACTGCCGGTTTGGCCTCTTCTTGGATCGGCGGCAATACACATGAGCTATTACACGGACTTAACCTGCCACATAACGGCGGATTAGTATCCAACAACACGCTATATGGAACCCCTATCATTACAGGAAATGGCGGTACCTTTGTGATTGCACCTACCTATCTCGATGCTTGGGACTGCGCTGTGCTGAGCAATGGACAGCTATTTAGCACAACGACCCGCAACGATTGGTACCAAACGGCCACAGCCAAGATCAATTCGCTACATGCCCGTTATGATGATGCGGCTCAGAAAGTAATCGTTTCCGGAAGATTCAGCAGCAACAAAAAGGTCAATTTCATCGGTTTCACCAACGACGCCAAGCGATCTGCGGGAGATGGAAACTATGATTCTGAAAACTGGGTAACTACTCCTATTGGTGTAGATAGCTTTTATACTGAAATCGCCATTAGCGAATTCAAAGATCGTCGTGATTTTAGCAATGATTTCACCATCAGCCTCATTCATGAAAATGGATACAGACATTGGACAAGCAATAGCTATCAAATGATCAACGGAAAACCTGACATCCAATTTGGCGACCGTCCCGAGTATAACAAAGCCAACTGGACAGTGCTTGCCGTAAGCTCTCAGGAGACCCAGTCCGAGAATGGTCAGGCTAGCAACCTCATCGACGCAGACAAAAGCACACAGTGGGTTAGCCGATGGTCTGGAGCCAGCTCTACACATCCGCATTTTTTCACCATTGACATGGGTGCCATCAAACCGGTGAATCGCTTTACCTTTGTCCAACGTTCAGGAGGCAGCAAACCGAAGGACATCCATATCCAAATCAGTACCGACAACGTCACCTGGCAAAATGCAGGCAATTATGTACTTCCGAATGCCGCAGGTCCCGCTTACGTCAATCTATCCACTACACAGAGTTTCCGCTATTTCAAAGTGACGATCAGTAGCGCTACCGATGGTACGCAGTGGGCGGCACTGAATGAGGTCGGGACATATCAGGACTAATATTCCGCTATAAAAAATGGGAGTGTGCAATAAGCATCTGGACCTCGTAATCCAGTCCATCTTACTACACACCCCATTTACAGAAATTCCAATCGTGTTGACCGCCGCTATTTATATTTGACGGACCACTTAACTTGCTGCGATCGGTCACTCTCGATAGTCAATTTGACTAGTCGATTTCCGATATCCGAAAATTTGACGCTGGACTTCTTGTCTGACAGGTTGACTTTCGATATGCGATGACCATTATTGGCGATAACCACTTCGTAAGGATCCCCTTCGATGACATCCGATACACCCGTCAAAGTACGACCTTTCGCCTCCCACTGACAGTCCTTTAGATCCAGATATCCTTGCATCAAGTGTCTATTTGTGGAGATAAACTGCGGAACGTCTTTCTTCGCATGTATCGACATCATCCGGGCCTCCCCAGCACGCAACTGCTGCTCCAACGTATTCTTGCCATTTAATAGCCCCACCAACCTGTCATTCCAGAAATCATAAACATAGTAATCCTTCATGTCGTCCAGTTGCAATCCCCCCTCATTTAGCGATGCACTCAAAGCAACTGAAATCGTATTTTTCGTAGCATCAGCTGTCTGGTTATAATTATAAAACGTGAGCTGATGCCAATCCGGATTCACCGCATAGTCATAAACGCGTGGTACCTCTACCCCCTTATTGAATGCATCGATAGGACGTGCACTCTGCGGCTGGCTGTGATATGGAAAAGTACGACTCAGATCATGGATCTGTTCTGGGGTCAACTGCGCAAAGCTCCGCCCCAGTAAAAAACGGCCACTAGTCACATAAGTCATCGTGAGCATAGATCGGTTACCGTCGTGGTACTCCTTTGGCAAGGCGTCGCTTGGATCCTTGGAATCCATATCATAATTGATCACCACCCGATTCTTATACCAGCGCAATCCACAGTACGAGACCATCTCCGGTGTGATACCATCCGTGTCCGCCCACACTCGTTGAGAAGATACCAATCCAAGTGTCAGATCGGAGCCCCGCACGATATTTCTTTCCTGAAGCAAAGCTTCCTTACCCAACCCCTCTCTAGCCAGTAAAAACATATTGCGATAGGCCTGCGCCGTAGTGGCATACGGATCATCGAATCCACCTTCATATGCCCAAGCCGTATTTTCCGGATAATCGTAGAATATCCCTTTTACCCCGGCATCTTTTAATCGTTTATAGACCGCGCGCATATGCGTCATAAACCCCTTGTCTGTGAAGTCATAGCCCCAGAGTTGCTTCTCACTCCACCATTGTCTGGAATATCCCAAGCCAAAGGGGTTGGGGTAGCTGGACTCCTGTAGCAGCCTCAATACCTGATTGCCAGAATAGGCCCTATACGGATCATTGAATAGCATCCAGTCTGGATGTTTCAGTACAAAATCTTCCGATCTACGGCCAGACTGCATATAAGTAAAGGGATATCCTCCTTTATCTAAGATGGCTTTCGTCCATTGTTCAGTCTTCAGATAAGGAGCGACATAATGCGGTTCGTTCGTAGACATAGGTTCGTTGTACATGGCCCAATGTTCATCATCCCACCAACCTTGCTGATTGTTCGCTCCATAGGCGTCAGGCACTAGACGTATACCCACTTTCGTATATTTCGTTATACCACTTTTGATTGCATTATCCATTTCCTCAACCGCCCCTTTCGAATTATTGAATTTTTCTCGGACACTATCCGTATTATAAAATGCGGCATACCACAGGCATTCCGTCGGAAAGTCATAATAATTGAGCTCGATCTCTTGAGCCTTTTTCAAAGTCCGTCCATATTCCTCAAGTGCTTCGAAGGGATTCTGCTGAGCAATATTCAGATAGAATCTTTCCTTAGGCCAGTACGTTGTACCAGCATCAATTTTTCTCCCCACAGGATCATTCGCCATCAAATCCAATGTCATCACTTTATCGCCACGGGACACACTCACAAATTTCTCGAATTCATGATATGTGATCCCGCCAGCAACCAGAATATTAGGCTTCTTCAAATCTCCAAATCTAACCAGCACATTATTGAAAGACTGAAGAGCTGTTGTATCTGTCACCCGTGTAGGACTCCCTCCACCATTACCATCCAGTATACGGTAGTTGACCGCATTATCCTTTCCTGCGTATAGCCTTTTCGTGATCAAGGGATGGAAATTCATAAGTTGGTACGGCTTCTGTTCATCATTTTCAATTCCCATCTCCAAGATGATATACGCCTGATCTTGATATAACGTCGCCTTCCACAAAATATTCGAATATTGTGCATACTCCGTTTTCACGATGATTGATTTACCCTTCCCCAATACATCCTGCACCTCTTCACTGATATAAGATCGTTTGGTAGCATGATCACGGGACTGCAACCCGCCTAATTGAAAATATCCACTTTCCACAATTTTATCTCCCATACGATCTTGGATGTCTACAATGCCCTTTTCAAGATTAAAGGATAAGCTCACTTGATTGTTTCGAATCACAATCCCCTGAGGAAAGGGTTCCACGACGACCTGCTCTTGCGCCTTGACCTCCCACAGGTTAAAACCTAGTAGTCCAAGTAGCAGTATCCACATTCTATTTTTCATGATCATAATTTTAGGTTATAAAATTAATGGCTTTAAGTCAATGCAAAAACAACTTTCCAACCCTATACTACAATTATTTTACCCTCTTAAATAGAAACTATATAAACATGCCAGTAAAGGCGCAACATCTGTCCTCGACACTTATCCGATTACAACAGCGATACAAAAAAACCTGACCAAATAAAAACCAACTTTCCCAAAGTGCATCTCTCCGCTTTTCAGGTAGAATAGTTTCATAAAAAGCTTAAAAAGTTGTGGTTTATAGAAATTTCACCACCTAATTTTATCCCTATCACTAACCCTAGCGATTATGAACCAAATACCAACCCTAATTATGCGTTGCATCTATTATGCAAATTTCATGCTGTTTATGCTCTTACTTTTCGCCTGTAGCAAGAGCGAAGAGACTAAGCAAGAGACCTACGACCCTAACATTCCGATTGAAATAAGTGATTTTTCACCTACTGTAGGCTCTGCAGCAACAAAAATCGTTATTTCAGGAAGAAACTTCGGCTCTGACACCAGTCAGGTTCGCGTACACATCGGCGAGAAGCAAGCCAAAGTTATTGGCGTATCTCCTACAAAGATATACGCAACTGTACCCAGACGATTAGCACCTACCAATACCATTTCTGTAACAATTGCCGATCAGCAAAAAATTGCAGAAAAGCAGTTCGAGTATCAGATACTCCAGTCTGTGAATACACTTTCCGGACGGGTTAACGCGGATGGATCCGGTGGACAAGCCGATGGCCCACTAGCCCAGGCTATGTACAATGATCCCAAATACCTAGCGATTGACAATGAGAATAATCTATTTGTTCTGCAGTATCTTGCTTCCAAGAATATCCGTAAAATTAATATTGCCAATAATTCGGTGTCCAGCATTCCCAGTGGACCGTTCAGCTCAGCATACGGAATAACCATCCGCAGATCCGACAATACCCCGTTCATCTGCGACAGAGATGGTGCACCTAAAACAATGTTTCAACTTTCTCCTTTCAATTCTTGGCAACCTGCTCTCGTATTCAATGACAATGATAATATCTTTTCATATCCATTAGATATCGTCTACTCTGCTCCAGATAATGTATTTTATATACAAGAATATGTCTCTGGAAAAATTATTGCCATTGACGGCAATAATTTCGTTAGCCTAGGTGAAGTGTATCGGACAAATGTCAATGAACTAAACCGGATCACGCTTGATCGGGAAGGCAATCTGTACATCGCCCGTACCTCTAGTCATTACATCCTCAAAGTAAATCCAAAAACAGGCACGAGTGAAGTATTTGCTGGCGCGCAGGGAGCAACTGGGGCACAGAACGGTCCTAAGCTCAATGCTCGTTTCAATAATCCAGAGCAAATGGTCTTTGACGACGAAGGCAATCTTTTTGTCGCCGATAGAGGCAACCATTGTATTCGAAAAATTTCTGTTACCGGTGAAGTCAGCGTCTACGGTGGACAACCCGGTAAATCGGGATATGCCGATGGTGCCCCACAAATGTCCCTCTTCAATCAACCTACCGGATTAGCCTTTGACAGTGAAGGGACCCTATATGTAGCCGATTGGAAAAATCATAGAATACGAACCATTATTGTTGAATAATATCAAAGCCCTACAAATTATGAATACTATTTACAAATTACTCTTTGTAATATGTTGCCTCTTTGCCCAATGTGTACATGCGCAAGAGAAAATAAAGATCAAGGGAGTAGTCACCGACACGCTTATGGTCCCCATCAGCAATGTCAACGTCCTAGTCAAAAACAAGCCCGGATTTGGGGTCAGCACAAATGAAAAAGGAGAATACACCATAGATGTCATCAAAAATGACATATTATCGTATTCCTACATCGGATTCAAAACATTGGACACCCTATTCGACGGCATCCATACCACCATCCATGTTCAGCTCTCGACGTCAAAAGACAGAGATATCGATGAAGTCGTTGTGGTTGGTTTTGGTACACAAAAAAAGCTAAGTTTAGTTGGTGCCGTTACCACTATTACACCAGAGCAGCTAAAGACTCCTACATCTTCCATCACCAATGCTTTAGGCGGACAGGTGGCCGGTATTATTACGGCCCAACGAACAGGGGAACCCGGAGCTAGTAATTCCAATTTCTGGATTCGCGGGATCAACACCTTTGGCGCCAATCAGAATGCATTGGTACTGGTAGACGGTATAGATAGAGGAAGCATCAATGATATCAGCCCAGACGATATTGAGTCGTTTACAATTCTAAAAGACGCCTCTGCAACAGCAGTCTACGGGGTACGAGGCGCGAATGGGGTGGTCCTGATCACCACAAAAAAAGGAGTCGCTGGCAAGCCCAAATTCAACACCCGATTGGAGCACGGTATATTGACTCCGGCGCGTCTACAAAAGTTCGAAAAAGCATACGATTATGCACTTTTGGCCAATGAAGCGCGGGCAGTACGTGATCTTACAGCCCTCTACAGCAAAGAGGAGCTTGACATTATCCAATATGGACTAGATCCAGACATCTATCCCGATATCAATTGGCGGGACTATGTCATGCGCAAATCGACCAACAATACAAATTTCACGGTCAACACTAGCGGCGGCGGAGAGACAGCCCGATACTACATCTCCACCGGCTACTACGATGAGTCCGGCCTTTACAAATTCAGTGATCTGAATAAGTACAATACCAATGTCAATCTCAAGCGTTACAGCTTCCGCAGCAATGTTGATGTCAACATTACCAAGAGCACGCTGGCTCAAGTAGGAGTAGGCGGCTTTATCTCGGATATTAATTATCCAGGCGTTGGGTCGGCAGACATATGGGGTTCACTGGCCAATTTGACCCCACTCACCGTACCACTCCGATATTCCACCGGACAGATGGCTTCCTATGGCTCAGGTAACTCCGCCAACCCATATGTATTACTTACCCAGACAGGATTCATTAAAAACTGGACCAATAAGATCGAATCCAACCTACGCATCAATCAGGATCTATCCACACTATTGAAAGGTCTACGGGCACATGTCTTATACTCCTTCGATGCCGACAACTATCATAACATCAACCGCACCAAGTTTCCAGAGCTTTACAGAGCATCCCGAGAGCGGGACCGAAATGGAGATTTACAGCTCCGGAAAGTAACCGAGCAGACGCCTCTTACCTATAGTAAGTTATCTTATGGCAATAGACGTAATTATCTAGAAAGCGCCATCAACTATATGAATGTATTTGGCGATCATACCATCAGCGGGCTCCTGCTCTACAATCAATCGGATCTGATGAGAAGTGATGCCAATGATGAAATTGCTTCTATTCCCTACCGCATGCAGGGACTTGCGGGCCGGACCACTTATGGTTATCGGTCCAAATATCTCCTGGAACTCAATTTTGGATATAATGGTTCGGAGAATTTTGAAAAAAAGAGCCAATACGGCTTTTTTCCGTCAGTTGGAGCCGGATGGGTCATCTCCGAAGAGAATTTCATAAAGAAGCACCTGCCATTTGTCGATGTTCTTAAAGTCAGAGGATCTTATGGTGAGGTCGGTAATGATCAGATTGGTGGTGGTAAGCGCTTTCCCTACATTACCTTTGTCAATCTAAAACCCGAAAATCTTGACTGGTCTTTTGGTGACTACGGCAACAATACATTCTCTGGGTTGACCGAAGGTGCCCTTGGTGCGGACAATCTGAGTTGGGAAATAGCAAAGAAGACCAATCTAGGCTTTGACATCGAATTATTCAAAAGTAAATTCACCACCCAGATTGATTTGTTTAAAGAACGTCGTTCAGGTATATTTATGCAGCGAAATACCCTGCCGGATGTGGTTGGGGTAGTGACTGCCCCATGGGGTAATGTCGGCATCATGGACAATAAGGGTGTGGATGCATCAGCCACTTATCGTCAGCAGATTGGTGATGTGTTCTTTGCAGTCAGAGGCAATTTTACCTACAACAAGAGCAAGATTATTGAATTTGACGAACCCGAACCTCGATTTCCCTATCAAGGATCCAAAGGGCTACGTTATGGTCAGCAGAAAGGTTTAATATCCTTGGGATTATTTCGAGACTCCCTCGATGTCATCAGCAGTCCCACGCAGTTTGGCGAGGTGAGACCAGGTGATATCAAGTACAAAGATATCAATGCGGATGGCAAGATTGATGATGATGATATTGTGCCTGTCGGACAAAGCTCCATTCCAGGGATCATATACGGATTTGGGTCTGAAATTCAATGGAAGTCGCTTTCCTTTGCTTTCAGATTTCAAGGGGCCGGTGATGTCAGCTTCTTCCTCGGAGGTACAGGAATGTATCCTTTTGCCGCAGGAGAGACAGGCAATGTGCTATCTATCGTAGGAGATCCCGAAAACCGCTGGACACCCGCTTGGTATTCCGGTGATCCTGCTACCGAAAATCCCAATGCACGCTTCCCCAGACTCGATTACGGCAACAATTCCAACAATAATCGTAACTCCACATTCTGGCTAGCAGACGCCAAATACCTCAGACTTAAAGAGGTACAAATAGGTTATACATTTCCTAAGCAGATAGCCCAGCGGCTCCGAATGAATCACTTCCGCGTATACGCCACAGGGTTCAACTTATGGGTATGGGATTCCATCAAACTTTGGGATCCTGAGCAGGCAAGCGCCAATGGTAGTGCCTATCCTATCCAACGAACAGTAAATCTCGGTCTAGAAATGCGTTTTTAAATCCTAAGCCCTACTCACATGAAAAAATCGAAAATATTCCCATTGCTTAAATTGATGAGTTTTTTACTCATCATCAGCAGCTCCTCATGCAAAAAGTTTTTGGATGTAGACCCTTACATCAATGACATGTTCAATCTCGATACCGTGTTTTCCAAAAAAACGTTCGCAGAGCGTTATCTATATACGCTGTACAATAATATTCCAGATGAAGGACAGTTCATCACCGCCGCCGGTGTGCCATGGGTCGGTGCATCAGACGAAGCCGTTTGGAGCTGGAAACGAACAGATATTCCTGCCCCCTATTACGCATCAGGCGAATACGATCCCTCTTTCCCCTACTACAACTATTGGAGATCCTTGTACCAAGGGATTCGATCCACTAACATCTTTTTGGCACGTGCCGACGAGATCAAGGATATGAACCAGAGTGAAAAACAGCAACTAAAAGCGCAGGCACGTTTTCTCAGAGGCTATTTCTATTATAGTTTGATCATGCAGTATGGACCGGTTGTGCTGCTTCCCGAAAAACCGTTAGAGTTTGATGAGCAATTCGAAGCCCTACTGCTGCCTCGAAATACATATGACGAATGCATAGCTTATGTCAGCGCAGAGATGACAGCAGTTGCAAAAGAGTTGCCTTTGACTCAAGATCCCTCTTGGATAGGTCGACCAACCAAAGGTGCAGCACTAGCGGTCAGATCAAGGCTGTTATTACAAGCAGCAAGTCCCCTGTTCAATGGTAACACCGCCTATGCCAATTTTGTCAATAAGGATGGAGTGTCTTTCATCAATCAGGTGTACAGCGAGGAGAAATGGGCTCAGGCTGCAGCAGCAGCTAAAGAAGTCATCGACCTCGGCCTGTACAAATTATATACTGTTGCCAAAAACGCCAAGACAGCTCCTATCGCAGACAATGTATCGACGCAGGCCTTTCCAAACGGCGCCGGAGACATAGACCCATTCCTATCGTATCGTGATCTATTTACAGGAGGTACGCTCCTGTCAAGTATGAATCCCGAAGCTATTTTTATCCGATCGAAAAGCGATCTCAATACCAGTATTCTTTTTGCTATGCCCAAGAACATGGCTGGTTGGAATGGAGCCGGGATTACACAAAAACAGGTGGACGCTTATATGATGAAGGATGGCCGGACCATTCAGCAATCAAGTACTCAGTATCCCTATCAGGAAAATGGCTTCAGTACGACAGCTGATGCATTCACATCTTCAGGTACATCACTCATGTATATAAATCGGGAGCCACGCTTTTATGCATCAGTAGGATACAATGGCTCATTCTGGGAAGGGACCAGTGCCACCCTAAATCCGGCGAAGAACTTCACTGTAGAATATTACTTCGACGGTAATGAAGGCCGTGGCTCCGATGTCGCTAACTATCCCCTATCGGGTTACGTGATCCGTAAATATATCCACCCCGAAGACAATAATGCGTACGGGGGAGGCTCTACCAGGACGAGAAAGACCTACATGCTATTTCGGTTAGCAGAGATATACTTGAACTATGTAGAGGCCATGAATGAATTATCAGGAGCCTTTACAATAGAGGGTATACCCGTCAGTCGGGACATCGCACAGATGAAAACCTATTTCAACCAAATCCGGTTTAGAGCAGGACTTCCGGCTTTGACGGACCAGGAAGTAGCAGATGCCAATCAGTTGCGGGCAATTATACAACGCGAGAGACAGGTAGAGCTTGCTTTTGAGGGAAGGCGTTTTTTTGACACCAAACGTTGGAAGATAGCAGAAGTGGAAGAAAACATGCCCGTCATCGGCATGGACATCATGGCATCACGCGCCAATAAACAACAGTACTTTACCCGTACAATAGTCAAGGATGCAATACGCTCGTTCAATCCAAAGCAGTATCTATGGCCTATTCCCCGCACAGACATTATCAAAAATAAAGAACTGATCCAAAATCCCGGTTGGTAATTTATCAATGACATGTAGCTATTCAAATCATACGATCCCGAGAGGTCAGTAATTTTGACACACCGAGCAAATATGATCTATGCGATGAACAATTAAAAAATAAAGAGATGAAAACAATAAAAGTATTAACAATTCTTATGACCTCCATAATCTGTCTGCAGCTATCGTCCTGTAGCAAAACCGATTTTGGAGAACTCTCCAAAAAACAGATCTACATGGTGGGCAGTGGTGCATTGATTGGCAGAGAGACGTCATTTGAACAGCTCACCAGTGATGCATCACTAAGCGTATACTGTTCAGGGATGGAAAACACCAAGGAGGCTGTTCAGGTCGAGCTATACATAGATCCGACAGAAATCGATCGTTACAATAGCAAATTGGGCGCAGCTGATCAACGCCTCACACTCTTACCTCCATCCAATTACGTAATTGGCTCCTACCATGTCGAAATCCCGGCAGGAGACCCTTACGGCCTATTCCATTTCAAGATCAATACCACTGGGTTGGATGGCAATAATATCTATGCACTCCCCGTCCGTATCAAAGGTGTATCTGCGCATGAGATCAATTCAAAGATGGATATTGCAATATACAAACTCGATCTCGTAAACAAATACACCGGCGTCTATAGGATGAGCGGTCAGATTAATGGAGCCGCCATGAGTGCGATCAAAAATTTAAAAGCCATCTCTCCTTCAGAAGTACAGATATATGCAGATACCAAATCCGAAATCCTCGCAAATAAAGACTATCAGATCACCCTCAAAATACATGACGACAACCGAATTACACTCCAATCTAAAAAATTAGAGCTTACGAATACAGCACAAAGCAATTTTGATCCACAGAACGGTCAAATCAACCTGTTCTATGAATACAAGGATCCGATTAATGGTCAGATCAGAAAGATTAGCGAATCGATGATCCGGGATGATGAAGAGGAGCAATAATCCACAGGTTGTTCCACCATCATAAATGAAGCGAAGGATCTGGCCGTGTTGATACACGACCAGGTCTTTTCTGAATATACCCGTGACAAAAGGCATCTCCTGGAATGTTCGTAAAATTCATAATGTAATTTAGCACATATTGATTATCTTCAATTTAGAAAACACTATATTTGAGTAACCATGTATCCACACATAATCCTGTAATTCAATGAAACCGGTAGCGCATCCTAACGCAGAATGGAGCAGTTTCTGCCAAGGTGACCGTACAGCTTTCAAAGCCATCTACGAGACCTATTTCAACAGTTTATTTCTGTATGGGCTGCGCTTTAGCAATGATCATGATATCATCAAGGATACCATCCAAAACCTTTTTTTCAAGTTATGGGAAAATAGGGATTCACTCACACATGTCCATCAGCCCCGTAGTTATCTCCACCGTGCATTGCGCAATCTACTCCTCAACATCCAGCGCAATACCCTACCATATCGGCAAGAGGCATTGGATGATGAGCACTACTCCTTTCAATTAGAGCTTCCAGTCGAATCACAAATCATTCAACAGGAGCGACGGTTGCAGACGCATTATCGCTTAAAAAAAGCATTCAAAGTCCTCACATCCAAACAGAGAGAAATGCTCTATCTCAAATATGTCAAGCAATTATCCTTTGAAGAGATTGCCCACATCATGGCCATCACGATCAAAGGTAGCTACAAACTCCATCAACGATCCCTACACGCTTTGCGCCTCCAACTCGGTGATATGGCAGATTACCTCCCCTATCTTATCGCCTGTTACCTGCACTTCGAAAAATAAAAACTGGACGAAAATACACCTAGCACTGTACTAGCGCTCGCCGTGTTTTATCCGTTTCTCAACCCCATTACTTCCAGCGACCAGATTTCTTCATATATCGGATCGCTAGGTAATATAGTCCGATCACCACTACACACACGAGTATATACCGCTGTCTGGTCACCGGATCTCCCCCAATAAGATAAGGGTACCTGTACAACAAGATCAAAGCAAGCCCCAAAAGCCAGACAAACTGTGTTCCATATTCTTTGATCAGCCACCTTCTCCAATTGAACTCCATCGCCGAGAAGGTGCCGATGATCCCTTTTAAATTAGGGATCCAACGGTGTACTTCTCCGGTATAATTGACAAACGTCAATCCAAACTTTCTCCGCAGAAACTCCTCTTCGGCCAACACGATGCATTGGTAGATATAGAGAAACAAAGGCATGACAACAAGACTAAAAATCAGCGAATTCGCCAACACTCCAGCGCCCCAAAGCATCAGAATATTGCCAATATAAAGCGGGTTTCGCACATGATGGAATATACCAGTAGTCACCAGTCCGTCTGCATAGATCTTTCTATCTTGCCCACCCCGAACAATATAAGCCAATCCGATTGTTCCGCCTCTGATCAGCTGTCCAGAAATCGTAATCAACAGTCCACCAATAAGGGGATACACATAGTAATTATCACCGAATATACCCTTACTGAATAATTCAGGTGATGGAAGAAACAAAAGCAGATACAGAAATATGAAAAGAATATTCCGGTACCGAAAGAAAAAATTACCTAACCGTACATTCATTTTTTTGCAATTATTCCGATGAAATTATACCAGCGAAAGAAGACCTCTACCTCGCTAAAACCCGCCTCTTTCAGCATAGCTATGTTTTCACTTGTCTTGTACGGGATTAAGACATTCTCCAACGCTTCCCGTTTTTGCGAGATTTCCAGTTCACTATAATCATTCCGCCTTTTAAAATCATAGTAGTAATCGATATACTCCCGGTTGAACGAAGGCTCTTCAGTCAATATTTTTTCCACTAAGATCAGTACCCCTTTATCACGGAGTCCCGCATGGATCTTCCGAACAATATCCAACCTATTGATCGGACGTATAAATTGGAGAACCAGTACCATCGTCACTACTGATGCTCCCTGTACGGGTACCTCCCTCGTAATATCCACCACATCAAGCGCAATCTCTCGATGCGCGGACAGGCTGTTCAGTTTCTCCCTACATTTCGTGATCATCTCTTTCGAATCGTCGATCCCGATCAATTCGACATCCTCTGGCAGCAGCTTTGACATCTGTATCAGTGTCGTACCTGTCGAACATCCTAGATCATAGACCTTCGTGTGGGATTGTACGTGTTTTTTTGCCAGTTCACTGACCATCCGTTGCACCTCGCCATAGAAAGGTACAGATCGGCTGACCATATCGTCGAAGACCACCGCTACCTTCTTGTCGAAGGAGAAATCAGATGCATGTGCAAACTGCTGCTTAAATACCTTGTCTTGTAAATGGCCTATTTTATTATCTTTAAGTTTTCTTTCCATTTTTATTTTTTTATTAAGTCATGCTAAATGCCTTTGAATCCTCCTAGCGCATTCAATATCAACTTTTATCCCCTGTAAAATTCATCCGCTGTATACGGACAGCATTCAGAATAGCAATTAGGGACACTCCCACATCCGCGAATACAGCCTCCCACATGGTGGCGATTCCGCCGGCTCCCAAGATCAGAACGATAATCTTCACCACGAATGCCAGCGTGATATTCTGCCAGACGACTCTCTTCGTCTGCTTCCCGATCAAAATAGCCATCGGGATTTTCGATGGTCGGTCATCTTGAATGACGACATCGGCCGTTTCAATGGTCGCATCACTTCCCAGTCCACCCATCGCGATTCCGACATCACTTAGTGCTACTACCGGTGCATCGTTGACACCATCACCGACAAAAGCCACGGACGCGCCACTCGCTTTGATTGCTTTGACCTTATCCACTTTATCTTCCGGTAGCAGATCCCCATAAGCTTGTTCGATTCCGAGCGATTGCGCGACAAATGCCACCACGGTCGATTTATCACCACTTAGCATCGTTACCTTCACCTGCAGAGCATGTAGTTTATCCACTGTTTCCTGAGCATCAGCCTTAATACTATCCGCTATCGTGATATACCCGACAAACTCACCAGCATAGGCGACCGCAATAGTCGTATAGACGATCGTACTGGGGTCTACATTATAGACCACTGAAAATTTGTCCAACAATTTAAAGTTACCGACCAACAAATCCCCTCCTTCAATCACTCCTTTAAGGCCGTGACCAGCAATCTCTTCGATTTGGTCGATTTGAACGGTCACCTCTTCGTCCACATACTCGTGGATCGCCGTTGCAACGGGATGTGTACTATTTCGTTCCAATGCATCAATCCAGGAAAGTATTTTTCGGCTGTCGAATGAAGCTCCGAATACCACTTCCTGTACTTTAAAGACGCCTTCCGTCATCGTACCAGTCTTGTCCATCACGATGTGCTGAATCTCGCTCAGTTTATCCAGAAAATTGCTCCCTTTGATCAGTATCCCATTACGACTCGCACCTCCGATACCGCCGAAATAACCCAGTGGAATACTAATGACCAATGCACAAGGACAGGAGATCACAAGGAAGACCAATGCCCTGTACAACCAGGTACTAAAGACATAATCATTCATCCACAGCATCGGCAGTAAGCAGATCAAGAAAGCAAGCAACACCACTATAGGGGTATATATTTTGGCGAATTTTCGAATGAAGAGCTCCGTTGGAGCCTTTTGTGCCGTTGCATTCTGCACCAGCTCCAGTATCTTAGACAGTTTACTATCGCTATAGGCCACTGTTACCTTCACCTGTGACACGGTATTCAGATTGATCATACCCGCCAATACCGATTCTCCTTGCATCTTAGTATCTGGTTTGCTTTCTCCCGTAAGAGCTGCCGTGTTAAAGGCTGCCGTAGTCGATAGCAATTCACCATCCAATCCCAGCTTTTCTCCCGGCTTCAATTGGATCACATCCCCAATTTGCGCCAATTCTGCCTTCACAACTGACGCCTTACCCTCTTTTAGTATAGTGACCTCATCCGGTCGCTGGTCCAGCAAAGTCTTGATATTAGCCTTTGCCCGTTGCACAGCAAGCGTTTGAAAGACCTCACCTACAGCATAAAACAGCATCACCGCGACACCTTCCGGATACTCTGCAATGACAAAGGCTCCAATCGTGGCGATAGTCATCAACGTGAATTCGGAAAAAATCTCTCCCTTCACACTACTCTTGACAGCATCCCGGATCACTGGAAAACCAACGGGTGCATACGCCAGCACATACCATATCACCCGTATCCATCCCCCAAACCATTCCGGTTTGACGTAGTTATCCAGTACAATCGCCGTCAAGAGCAGCACCAATGAGACAATCGCCGGTAAAAAAAGCTGTAAAGTACTCCGATCAGTTTCGCTGTGATCATGTCCATCATCTTCAGCATGCCCCTTCAGAATTTTTGAGGCGCCGGCCTGATTGTAGACTTTCTCTTCTTGTGTACAACAGAGCTGCTTGCCCTGTGCATCATATTGATGTATATGTTTCATCCTATGTTATTTTAGGCAGTCGCCTGTCTCTATCCCTGACAGGACAGGCGATCCGCTAGTTAGTGTGCATGTCCCCCAGATTCTGATAAGGTTGCATTTATAAAAAATGCACCTTTTGTCACGACTTTTGTACCAGCCGGCAATTCCCTGACCGGTACTATTGCAGTATACCCGAGATTCGATACACCTTTTGAAATCTCGATCTTCTCATAGTTGACCTTATGGACTTTCCCTTCATCATGCTTTTCAGTCCCTTCCTTTCCATGGTCATGTTCCTCGCCTTCGGCTTCTTCGTGCTCCTCCGGTACTTTGTCCGTCAGGATAAAAATGTAATATTTACCATCAGCATCCACCACAGCTTCGTTGGGTACAGCCCACGAACTCACATTATCCAGTCCCACTACACCCGTCACGTTCATTCCATCGATGAGTCCGTTTTTATTTCCCGTCACCAGTGCATGCACAGCTATGCTCTTGCTCTCATTATCAAAGGAGGCGCCTATACTGAAGACCTTGGCCTGGTATTCAATCTCCGGATTATTCGTGATGGTGAATCGAATGATTTGGTTCAGTTTTACCTTAGGCAGATCCTTCTCAAAAACCTGCAGATCCAGGTGGATCTGCGAATTGTCCACCACCTCCGCCAGTGGGGACGATACATCTACATAGCTGCCGATTTTCGCAAATACATTACTCACCGTCCCATTAATTGGGCTTTTGACGACCAGCACGGACTGGAAGTTTCCGTTACCGATAGTATTGGGGTTGATTCCCATCATCTGGATCTGCCGCTTTAGGGAGACTTCGCGGGCCCTCAATGTGCGTAACTCTGAGACTGCACTCTGTTTATTTTTCAGTGCTCCAGCATTTCCATTATTCAGCAATTCCTGTCTATCCAGCTCCTGCTCGGCATAAGTGATCTTGCTGCTCAGTCCCAGATACTCCTCTTGTAGATTAAGAAACTCTGGGTTCGTGATGGTTGCGATTGTCTGTCCTTTCCTCACGTAGTCCCCCACTTGTACATGTAGCCCCTGCACCACTCCCCCAAATAAAGACGTCACATTCGCCTTATTCTGATTGGGCACTGTAAGCGTTCCATTCGCCTTAATAGTAGCGGTCAGCTCTTTCTTTTCGATCGGCTTAGTCTCTACACCCACAGCTTGGACCTGTTCTGCCGTGAGTGAAGCAATCATTCCTTCCCCCTCCTCATGCTCTTCTTGAGCAGCAGCCTCTTTAGCCGGTGCCTCTTTCTTCTGAGTAGGCACTTGTTCCGGCTTACTGTTTCCACAGGATGTTATCAACGCAAGGGAAGCACTTAATACACCCACACTTATATATTTATTTAGGATATTCATATTGTGATTATTTGTTAATGAGATAATTGATATTGACCACCGTCTGATTGAGTTTTTCAATGACCTTGAGATATTGCAACTGTATATCTGTAGCCGTCTGTAGGGCATACAGATACTCAACATATGTAATGTCACCTGCCCGATATCCCAGCTGGGCAGCAGCTACAATATCTTTTGCATTTAGCAAAGCCTGTGTCTCGTAATATTTAAATTGATTCAGATCTTGTCCATACACTTTTAGCTGGTTATCCAGCTCTGTCTTTAATTCGACTTTGCGGGATTGCGCAGCCAATTCGGCTGTCTGTCGCTGAAAGTCAAGCGACTTAACACGAGCTTTATTCGCACCGAAAGTCAACGGAATAGCTACGCCGAGTGTAAAAAATTGGAACCTGTCCCTGCCCGCAAAATAGCGTTCTTGCCCATTCACCGTTTGATTACCGATAAGGGATTGATTGTTGTAGCCTACTGTCAAGTCAGGCATATACTGTGCTTTCTCTACTTTTTTGGACTGTTCAGCAACCAAGGCCTGCTGCAACAACACCCTCACCTGCGGATGATCGGCCACGGCACTACTATCCAGTAACTCACTGAGCAGCACAGGCTGATATTTAGCTTGATGCTCCACATCAAATGCGGTGTCCAGCTGCATCAATGCCCGCAGATTTCGGTACACGTTTTGCCGGTATACCTCGTTTTCTTTCAACAATAGATTCACCTGTCCACGTTGCGTCTCGGCCGTACTGATCTCGATCTTCTTCGTATCCCCTGCTTGGTAACGAAGTTCTGCCACTTTGACAAAGTCAATATATAGACTGTCCATATAACGGAGTTGCAGCGCATTGTGCTCCAGATATTGGAGCTGATAGTAGCTGCTCCTCACCATGCGCTTCAGTTCGTTGACACTGACTTGACGAACCCAGTCTTTCCCCTTCGCCTCTATATCAAAAAGCGCACGTTTTGCTCCGAAGACCGAAGGGAACGGAATCGTCTGCGAGATACTGAAAGCATTATCTTTGGTATTGCTGTTAAACTGGCCGTACTGTCCTCCTACCTCAAGTTTCGGAAGCTCAAATGCCGACCCCTTCAACGCTTTCGCCGCAGCCACATTCATCTCTTTGGACCGAATGTCCAGATTATTCTGTACCGCTATCCCTACAGCCTGTTCCACAGTCAGCGTACGCTGCTGTGCAGATACCTGCTGCGAAGCACCAACCCCAAGCAGCATCAAGACCGAAACAAGCACGGTCTTGGCGGTGCCCGAATTACCCGTTTTCTTCTTCGAATTGAAAATAATATACAACAAAGGCAGTACAAACATGGTCAGGAATGTTGCCGTTACCAATCCCCCGATCACCACTGTCGCCAAGGGCTTTTGTACTTCGGCTCCCGCACTGGTGCTCAGCGCCATGGGTAAGAATCCGAGACTAGCCACAGCAGCCGTCATCAGCACCGGACGTAATCTTGTTTTTGTCCCTTCGTATACGCGCTTCAGAATATCATCCACACCTTCCTTTTCCAGCTGACTGAAGGTCCCGATCAGGACGATACCGTTCAACACGGCCACACCAAACAATGCGATGAAACCGATACCCGCCGAAATACTGAAAGGCATACCCCGCAGCATAAGCGCGAAGACGCCACCTATTGCACTCATCGGAATTGCTGTAAAGATCAACGAAGCAAGTTTGAAAGAGTGAAATGTAAAATAAAGCAAGATGAAAATCAATAAAAGCGATACCGGTACAGCAACCATTAGCCTCGCCGATGCTTCCTGTAGGTTCTCAAATTGTCCACCATACGTGAAGTAATACCCCGTAGGCAATTTCACTTTTTTGTCCAGTTCACTTTGGATCTCTTTCACCACGCTGGCTACATCCCTGTCTTTTACGTTAAAGCCCACTACGATCCGGCGCTTACTTGCTTCCCGGCTAATCTGTGCTGGACCGAGCTTGTAATCGATTTTTGCCACCTGTGACAAGGGTATCTGTGTGCCCGATGCCAGTGGGATGAAGAGGTTGTTGACATCTTCTATTGATGTCCGACTGACACTATCCAATCGGACTACCAGATCAAATCGTCGCTCATTTTCATACACCACTCCAGCAGCCTTACCGGCAAAAGCTGTACTCACGATACCATTCACGTCCTCTACATTAAGTCCATAATTCGCCAGACGTGCTCGATCATACTCGATATTGATCTGGGGTAGACCTGAGATCCGTTCGACCATAGGTGCTGTCGTACCGTCTACCGCTTGCACCACTCCAGCCACCTTATTTGCATATACCACCAAAGAGTCTAGATCTTCGCCAAAAATCTTGACCGCCACATCCTGTCGGATACCCGTCATCAATTCATTAAACCGCATTTGTATAGGTTGATTTTTTTCGAAGAATACGCCCGGGATTACCGCCAGTTTATCCATCATCTCATCCGCCAGCTCCTCGTAGCTTTTTTGTGTCTTCCATTCTTTTTGTGGTTTCAGGATGACCATGATATCCGTCGCTTCCGGTGGCATAGGATCTGTAGGTACCTCACCTGCACCTGTCTTACCAACCACCATTTTCACCTCGTCAAAGCTCTTCAATATTCGCGAGGCCTTCATCGACGTCTCTAGACTCTGGTTTAGCGAAGTACCCTGTGGTAAGATACAGTGCATTGCAAAGTCACCTTCGCCCAACTGCGGGATAAACTCGCCCCCCATCCGGGAAAAGAAAAATATAGCGACTAAAAAGATGGAAACCGTGGCTCCAACTACGATATATTTTATACGGACAGCCTTCTCCAATAGAGGTTCGTATATCCGGTGGAAAAAATCCATCATCTTATCAGACAATGTCTTTTTGTGATTGACCTTCTTGGACAAGAATAGTGCGCTCATCATCGGAATATAGGTGAGCGACAAGATCAGCGCTCCTAATATTGCAAATCCTACGGTCTTGGCCATCGGTGTAAACATCTTTCCCTCGACGCCCACTAAAGTCAGAATAGGAATATATACGATTAGAATAATAATCTCTCCAAAAGCTGCACTGTTACGGATCTTGGAAGCCGATACATACACCTCTTCATCCATCTCCAGTTGGGTTAGCTTTTCCCTTGACTTTCGCAATCCCAAGTGATGCAGCGTAGCTTCCACCACAATGACCGAGCCGTCCACAATCAGTCCAAAGTCAATCGCGCCCAAACTCATCAAATTGGCACTTACCCCAAAAAGATTCATCATTCCCAAAGCAAAGAGCAGTGCAAGGGGTATAGCCGACGCCACGATCAGTCCCGCTCTAAAATTGCCTAAGAACAAAACCAGGACAAAGATCACAATCAGCGCCCCTTCAATCAGATTCTTCTCCACAGTCCCGATAGCCCGTCCCACCAGATCAGTCCGATCCAGAAAAGGTTCGATCACGACATCATCAGGCAGGGATTTTTGGATCACCGGTAATTTCTCCTTCACCCGTTTCACCACTTCATTACTATTCTCACCCTTCAACATCATCACGATCCCTCCCACTGCATCGACCTCACCATTGTAGGTAAGCGCACCATACCGTACAGCACTTCCCATGCGGAGTTCGGCCACATCCTTTACATAGACAGGGACCGATGAAGGATTGGTCTTGACCACTATATTACCCACATCTTCCAACGTCTTGACCAATCCGATTCCTCTGATAAAGTAGGCATTCGGCTGCTTGTCTATATATGCACCACCCGTGTTCTGATTATTCTTTTCAAGCGCCGTAAAGATCTCCGGAATACTGACATTCATCGCTTTCAGCTTGTCGGGATTGACTGCTACTTCGTACTGCTTGAGCCGGCCTCCAAAGCTATTAATTTCGGCAATCCCCGGTGTCCCGTAGAGCTGACGAGCCACGATCCAATCCTGCATGGTCCGCAGATCCATCGCAGAATACTTATCCTCACTCCCCTTTTTGGGGTGTAGGATATATTGATACACTTCCCCCAGTCCTGTGCTTACAGGAGCCAGTTCAGGCGTACCTATTCCTTTTGGGATATTCTCCCCAGCTTCCTTGAGCTTCTCGCCAACCAATTGTCGGGCAAAATAGATATCTACACTTTCTTTAAAGATTACCGTAATGACAGATAGTCCAAATCGGGAAATACTTCGGGTCTCTACGAGCCCCGGTAGATTAGCGATACTTTGCTCAATTGGGAAGGTCACCAGCTGCTCCACCTCCTGCCCTGCAAGTGTGGGCGACAGCGTGATAATCTGTACCTGATTATTCGTAATATCAGGTACGGCATCTATCGGAAGCTTAGTCGCACTCCACCCACCCCACAGGATGAGTAGAAAGGTCATCAGACCTATGATAAATTTATTCTTGATAGAGAATTTTATGATTTTATCTAACATTTCAGTATAGTTTGGCAACGTGCTTATAGTAGTGGATCAGTCGTTCGATAATCGCCAATACGAGAATTGAACACGCCACTATAATGAGCACCAATTTAATTACACGAAGTGCCAGCGGAGCTTTTTTCCTCCGGCCCATCTTTCTTTTTTGAGTCTCCATGATCAAAAAAATGATATAAATGGATAACGGGCAGTACCTGATTGATAGGTCTACCTAAATTTAAAACAGAAGTAAGTAATTAAACGAGTTGCGGCGGCTGCCAAACATTTTTCAGAAAACCGAAGTAAATCGGACTGGTATATGCAAAAGAATCCTGGTCAAATTCCAGGTGATAAAAGATCATACTACTGTGCACCACCTCACCCGTGGACACAATATGGAGTCCACAACAGCTACAACTGCAGAAAGGACTACAAAAATCAACATGCTCTGTATCGTCAGCATCGCTGCCATGATCATGTTCAGAGGTGGACACGTGAAATTGGATGGGATTGGTATTCGATAATAAAGCGCTAACAGCCGTATCACTACACGGGACCAGTGAAAGTCCTAATAGAAACATGGCCAAAATGCTAGCTAGCGTCTTCATTTAGAGGGGCTAATTTAATTTATTTTTTTAACTATCAAATTTTTTTAACATCTTTTTTCGCTAATATACTTCCCAAATAAGCGTCAAAAATTGTTAAGAAGTCATTCAAAACCGACCTATTAAGCATATAGACAATTAATATGCCACATTCAAATCCTTCTGAAAGAACAGATCTACGATGTTTTCATCTACAGATCTCATCTCTTCCACATATAAAGGTATTTCGACGATCGAGACCTTACAACCACTGCGTTGCAAAGCCACATAATAATTTCCAAAGTTGAATAGAGATGTTGCCGAATGATGTGCATTACCGAAAGCAGGGAATGAACAGTAAAGTCAGTCGGAATAAGTATCCGCTTGGATTTTTGCATATCAATGATTCAGTTGTATTCTATTGAAGACAAAATTAACACCCATCCATTGGAAGGACATTAGTAAGGCATTAAAATTCAATTAAATTTTCAATAAACAGATTAAAATGAGATTAAAAGAGTGGTTTAGAACCATTGAAGATCTCCCAATATGCACTAAACTTGTTTTCGGCACCATCACATATCCGTCAAGAATATTAAGTTGACATTCCAGATCTCTGCGGTGGTCCTATCCTTCCAGATCCGGAAGAGAGGACAGATTCTGATAGGTTGAATCGATGCCAACAGAAGCGAGCATCTGAACCACAAGCGAACTAATATCCTCATAAGCTACTGTTCGCAGAACATACTCGTCATCCTCATCATCTATCGTATAGCTATGCAAGGCAGATATTTTTTTCAAAATAGCGTCCGCTTGGCTACGTTTCTTTTGCGTGTTAATATGGGTAAAGAATACGGCAATTTTCATGATTTTGTATTATTGAACACTTCATTTAAATAGTGCTAAAAATAGCATGCCCATCCGACCTGTGCATTGATGTAGGATAGGAAAATAAAAAATGCAGACACCATTTCACCGAATCATAATCTGGGCGACATGAACGAGGGTGGGCCGATGTCTGCTTATCAATCGATATAATCCTCTTTTTTGCCATATCTCGACCTATCCCTCTGGATGAGGTGCCAATAGAATCTTGCCCTTTCTATTTCCGGCCAACCCAAGCGCAAAAGCCTCATACACATCTTCCAATGCGAAGACTGTTTCCACTAGCGGGCGGACCTGATTAGTGGCGACCAACTTCACAATTCCTTCCAATCTCTCCCTATTACCGTCTACCACCGCAAGTGATCCGTTTATCTCATATTTACGTTTCAGTTCTTCAGAGGGAGGAGCTGTAATACTGACCAGATACCCTCCTTTTTTTAGCACCTTATACGAATCTAGCAACGTATTACCGCCCACCGTATCCAGCACGACATCCACATCATGGACAAGATCCACAAAATCATCCTCTTGATAATCGATCACCACATCCGCTCCGAGACGCTGCACCATTTCCCTATTCGCTGCAGATGCCGTGGCAATGACATAGGCCCCTATGTTTTTAGCGAGCTGCACAGCCATAGAGCCCACACCTCCAGATGCACCATGTACCAATATTTTCTGTCCTTTCTGTAACCCCGCATGATCGAAGATCGCGACCGATGCTGTACGTCCACCTACGCCCAATGCTGCCGCAGTCTGGAAATCAATCCCATCAGGCTTAGCTACAATACTATTTTCATTCACCACGATGTACTCAGCATAAGCACCTCCATAGGCTCCCAATCCGCCAAGCACCGCATCTCCAACAACAAACCGACTGATACCCGTCCCCACAGTTTCCACCACACCGGAGAATTCCGATCCAGGGATCAATGGTGCCTGAAAGCCAAATTGCTCCGCCATACCAGCATAAGCGACCACTTTCCAGTCAAAGGGATTAACTGCAGCGTACTTTATTTTCACAAGCACCTCACCTGCATCAGGTCTAGGAACATCAATATTGGACAATTTCATATCGTCCATACTGCCCAATTTTTCAACAACAATTGCTTTCATTACTTTCTATTCTAGATATGCCTTAAAAATAAAGATTTACTTTAGCTTCTTTAGTCCTACCTATACTCGAGTATAGCGGTATACTTGGTTATAGCAAGTTAGCAGACAAGCCTTTATCAATAATTAAATTTAAAAAAAGGGATAATAAAAAATGGACATTTTTTATTCCTGACACCCCGTCCTATATATCACGGGGTTGGACAATTTAGGTTGGAGTTCTCTAGCCAAGGCATCGCAGGTTGGATCTGCACTCCCTGTTCAGCGAAAAACAATCCGTTGTTAATATATTTTTGTAACAAGCTTCAACCGCTATTCTTCGCAGCTCTTTCGAGCTCCCTAAAAATGGGAAGCATGTCCAGCCCCTTAGTCGTGAGCTTATATTCTACATGAAGGGGTTTCAATTTGACGACGACTCTTTCAAACAACCCCTCCTCTTCAAATTCCTTCAGCACGACCGAGAGCGTCTGCTTATTGGCTGCATCAAGGACCTTTAATAACGTATTGAATCGGACAGGCCCATCAACCGCCAGTCTGAACACCTCTGGTTTCAACTTTCCTGCAAGCATTTTTAATAATCCCTGTGCTGGACAGGTTACTTCTTCTACAGCAGATGGATTGTTTATCGGTAGCATGATATTCTATTTTACATACGTAAGGAGGATCGGTTCCGCTCAAGAAACCCATCGCTTCGCAAATCTATATGAAAATAGATCCGCTGAAAATATGTCGAACCAAATTTGACAATCAGCTTATATACCAACAGCTTACCATTCTCCCTATCGTCCACAAGTGACCTTGTGACGCCATCACGTATTATCAGATTTTTGTCATTAAACAAAGTCAGATTTTTTTGACTAATTGACGGCGTTTCTAATAACCAGCATCTTTGTACCAATAAAAAATAAATAAACATCATGAAAAAAGCAGTCACATTATTCGCTGTATTATTTACATTAATAACGATCACTATGGCACAGTCAAAAAACAAAACAAGTGAAAAACAGGTTGTATCCAATATGCTTGCCGCATTTGGCAAGGGTGATATGGAAGCACTGAAGAATACATTGGCCGAACACACGGTATGGACCTATCACGGTACGGATGCCATCCCCTATTCGGGCACTTACAAGGGCAAAGATGGCGTAATGACCTTCTTTGGAAATATCACAGGTAACACTGAGATATTAGACTTCAAAATACACAACATCATTGCCGAGGGCAACACGGTAGTAGTTCTCGGTTTTGAAAAACAGAAAATCAAAAAAAATAGAAACATACTTGAGCAAAATTGGGTGCAGGTCTATACGGTAGAGCAAGGTCTTATCACCAAAATGGAAGAGTATGCCAACACCGCGCATGCAGCAGTACTCTTCAGCCAACAATAGATGGCACAAACCTGATGGTATTAACGGACCCGACCATCCTTAGCGTCGGGTCCTAAAAAATAGAAAAATGGAACAATCTGGCAAGCTCCCATCGCTATTCAACACACCTCTTAAAATATCGCTCTATGGAATCTGAAAAATTAATCATTGATTGGTCCCAACTCCCTACTTACAACACCATTATGGCACTCTTTGTCGGGATATCGCTGATCTCTATTGCAAAGGTCGGGAAAGCATTGGTGCGCAATACGGAGGTCAACCCAATAGGGTGGGCGCTCAATTTTGCAGCTCTAGGCCTTGTCTTGACCATCACTGGGGCCCACATGACCCTCACTTGGCCATTGGCAAAGTACTTCCCGTTCGATAATATCCTGTTTGGAGAACCCACTTTCGCCTTTGGTGTCCTCGACATTATTCTGGCCTTTTACTTTTGGAAAAATGCGTCACAGATCACGCTAGATAACGCTCCAGTTGTTCAGATTGCCAAACACTTTACCCCATTCAGTATCCTGCTCTATGGCCTCGCATTGATGTTGGTCTCCATATTCTTTGCAGGGGTCGATTTTCAATTTTTCGCGGCCCCAAAGGAAGAACCCATCTCCGGAAATTTTGCAGACTATCCTTGGCTAGAAGCCTGGGGGCTTTCCCTGATATTTCTAGGTATTGGCGCATCCAGTTTTCTAACCGGTATGCTCTTACCTAAGCTACGTGTCAGCACCTACCAGATCAATATATTGGACAAGCTCAATTACCTGATCTTCATGCTTACCGGCTGGTTTATGCTGCTATTCGGCGCCATGAACTATTACACCCATATCGGCCTCATACTAAACACTATGAAATAATGACGACAAATACGCCCCTATATCCCACCAATTTCTCCCATATCGGGCTGACAGTCCCCGATCTCGATCACGCCATCGCTTTCTACACCCAAGCCATGGGATGGTACCACATATCAGGTCCTATCTCCGTTCAGGAAGACAATCAGGAAGACCGACTAAGCCTCATCAGCCGTCTTATTTATGGGACAGGCTGGACATCCTTTCGTTTTGCACACCTGGCTTCGGCGGATGGTATAGGTTTCGAGATCTTCGAATTCAAAGACAATCGTGACGCCCGGTCTACAAATGATCCATTTCGTACGGGAATATCACATTTTTGTATGCAGGATCCGAATATTGAAGCACTCATGTCCAGAATAATTCAATATGGCGGAAAGCAAAAGTCAGATCTGATCGATTTGGCTCCAGGTGTCAATCCTTACCGCATGGTCTATATGGAAGATCCCTACGGCAATCTCATAGAGATATACACCCATGCCTATGTCCTGCACAACAGCTGATGGAGTAGATTCTGACAGCGGGTGCGATTACAGCCATCAGATAGCATGAATTGGTCTTTATAAGATCTTCGATATTTTCTCCAGCGTAGTTCGCATAACGATATAGGCTGTCTATCACGGCGTCTGCTTGCAGCTATTGCCATAGAGACAGCGATGACGTCGATAAGATATTTCCTTATTTGCCAGCGAACTGTTTCAGATAGGCACTAAAGTCACTTACAGCAAGATGATTGACAATCTTTCCATTGGCAACAATATCGATAGAAATAGCCTCCATCCTAACTTCATTACCGGTAGGTGACATGCCCATGAATTCTCCTGTGTGGAAACTTTTGGTAGTCCATCGAGTCCACACTGTATCACCCTCACATACCTGATCGACTACCTTAAATCGGGTATTGGAGGTTGCGTCAAGGACACTTTTATCAAAAGCCAACCACTTTTCGCGGTCAAAGCTATCATCCACCGTATGGAGGACGACATCTTTAGCAATGTAACGTTCGAAAGACTCATCCAGGTCCCCCTCGTTATAACTTTCATAGAAAGCACGGACTATTTTTTTGTTTTCAACTATATTCATTGCCCTATCCTATTATGTGAATACCTTTTAGTTTATGATCAGCTTGGTCTAAGCAAAAATAACGCTGTCTCTCCATATATTAGGATACACTATCTCAAAGTATAGCGCTATACTCGGGTATAGTGCGGGCAAATACAACAGTAAGCAGGAAAGGCAGCCCGGTCGAACGGACAGAATACAGCAGTGCAGGGTTTATCCTATAAAATTAAAATTCCATATATTTGCTACTCACTTGCCATCCAATGCATTATTGTTACACTAATGATAAAAGAACTGCTCTCCACTTCGGATTTTCAATGGAAATTTTTTAAAAATATACCTAAAGACTTTCATTGGCAGCAAACACCCCTGCAGGTATATCCTTTAGATTTTGTCGCCCGGCATATCCTCGCCCCCATTCCGCTCTTTCAGTCTTCAAACAATTACATCGTCCATATTCAGTCAGGAAAATACAAGCTGCAAATAGATGCAGTTGCACATGAGATCCAAGCGCCTGGTATATTGGTTGTGCTCAGTGGCACGGTACAGGGGCTTCACGCCATGTCTGAAGATACGGAAGGCCACGTCATCCTCATAGAAGGCCTCACCCTATCCGCCACACTTCGCCATGAAGACCTGCTGAATCTATTTGTTATCCAGCCAGTGCTCAAGCTAGCACACCAAGAAAGCGACTGGATAGATGCCATCAACAAGTTGCTACATTTCGAAGTTACCCGAAAACATCCGAATCGCAAAATAGCAGAAGGCCTTTTACAAGCACTCTTGCACCAAATACTCGAATTATCCACGCAGCATAAACCACTCAAAAGAGAGCAACAGATTGCCATTTCATTCAAACAATTGGTTTACAAAAATTTCAAGACACAAAAAGAAGTCGCCTTCTTTTCCGACGAACTCCATATATCAGCTAATTATCTAAATAGATGTGTCAAAAGTGCATTTGGCAAATCCTGCAAGGAAATCATCTTAGAGACAATTGTCTTACAAGGTCAACTGATGCTGTGGGATATGAGCAAGAGTATCGCAGAGATTAGCTTTGCATGTAACATGGATGATCCTTCCTACTTTTCTCGAATATTCAAAAGACTGACGGGGTATACTCCATCCGCTTATCGCGACTACATTATGCACGATTTATCCTAGCCTCATCCGTATTTTTAAACATCACCGACCATCAAAGCCGCTAGCTTTGTAGCTGTTTAATAACGAATAGTGATTATATGAAATCAAAACTAAGTGCACTGATCCTACTAGGCATATTGTTGTCATCAACAACACATACCCCCGCACAAGAAGGCCTTCTAGTCAAGAACCCTCCCATCGTTATGGAGACGATGGTTGGCGATCGGGGATTATTTTATCAGATAATGATAGACAAAAAATTTCAGTCCATACCCCGTCTCGGTTTTTTCAGTGTGAGCAGCGTTGTAGGCGAATGGAATACCCGTAAGGTGGACGATCTCATGATCCAGGCACACTTGACTTATCAGGTCTACAAGGGTCTGACTATCAATGGCGGTTTCCATCATACTCCCATGACCGGTATCCGACCAACTGCCGGTCTCATGTATTCCTATGCAAATCCCAAATGGACTGTAGTGATATTCCCACGGACGGACCTGACGGCAAAAGCCAACGTGGAGTTATTTGGGCTAGCCGAATATAAGCCAAAGATAACCGATAAGCTCAATTTTTACAGTCGTGTACAAGGCATGTATGTCCAAAATCCCAGTATGGATGCGCATCAAAAAAGTGGACTAGTACTACGTGCGGGTGTCAGTTACCGGGAATTTACAGTAGGTGCAGCATTCAATGCAGACTACTATGGACCTGACAAGACAAATATAAACAATACAGGAGGGTTTATCAGTGTCGCGTTGTTTTGATCCTATTCCCCATTTACGGTGAAGGCATTAGTGGTCTGCATCTTACAGAAGGATGTTTCAAAATTTTCACAAACGATCAATCTTCAAACGATTGTCATTGATATCCAGCCAACTGACAGATCCATTCAGTAAGGACAATTATTTTTTGAGGCATTCTTCTTTTCATTCCTTCAAGTACCTTCGTCTATGTACCCAATGAAGTTTTTTTAAGCTATCCTGTTAACCTATCCACCATTTTCTATAGCTCTCGTTCACTGCTCCCAAGCTATCTTCCAGACCTACTAAGGGAGTTAAAAAATGACGCAAAACCAGAATATTCATTTCCCTATAAGCCTTTTTATTTTACCCTCGAACAACAATCTTATTCAAAGAAAAATGTTCTCAGTTCAAATTTTATTGAAAATAAAATTTATATTCACAGCATAAACTTTAAAATTGCGACCTAATGCTAATCTTTCGCAAACACATAGAGGTGGTGGGATATGCAAATAAGATCTAAGCAACATTCGCTTTCTTTAGCAATCAACATCACCGGTTTGATACCTATTGAAATCATATATTAAAGAAATGTACAGCACGGAAAAAGCACTATCATCAATATGAAAAAGATCATTTCATTCTCTTTGTGGGGCAATCATCAAATGTACTGGGAAGGTGCACTGGACAATATCAGGTTAGCAGCGCAACTATATCCCGGCTGGATATGCAGGTTTTACGTCTGTACCAGTTCTCCCTCAGCATTAGTTGACACACTGAGAAATGAACATTGCCAGATCATCTTCATGGACAGTACTGGACCTTACTCCGGATTATTTTGGCGGTTCCTAGCAGTAGATGATGCGGATGTAATGATCTGCAGAGATGCAGACTCCAGAATATCCATCAGAGAACTACATGCTGTCGAAGAATGGTTAAAATCAGATAAGTACTTTCATATCATGCGTGATCACCCGCAACATACTTCCTTGATAATGGGCGGTATGTGGGGAGCAAGATCTTTAAGTGGACTAACCGATGCCATAAGAAGCCTTCCCCCCTACTTTTATGATTATAAAGCCGCAGATCAGATTTTTCTTTCTCAGTATCTGTATCCGATAGTCAAAAATCATGCGATGATTCACGACAGCTACAATCTGTTTGGAGATGGGGTAGAATTTCCAACACCTCGAGAGCATGATGATTTTGTAGGAAAAGTGTATGATCCTAATTAATCTTTTTGGATAACCAAGACCGACTTTGCACAGCAATAGCTCGTCAATATCTCACCTACCTATTACATTTTTACGGTGCTCGATTCCCCATTCGATCATTACTTTTAGAACCCTACTGAGTGACCTTCCTGCATCTGTAAGCTCGTAGAATACTGTAAGTGACGTTGAATGCAGTACGGTACGAGTAATCATTCCATTTGCTTCTAAATCCCGCAGTTCCTTTGATAACATCCGCGGTGTAATCTTAGGAATAAACCGTTCCAGCTCATTGAACCGCTTTTTATTGGACAATAGTGCGCCAATAATAGGAAGCTTCCACTTCCCATTCAATACGTTGAGCGTATCATTGAGCGCACGGATAGCACTACTTGGGCAGTTATACAATTCTTCCATTTTTTTGTCTAAGTTTCATCGGATAATAAGTGTGCTTAAGACTCCATTCACAATCGAATGTACACCCTCATACACATTATAAATATACACACTTTTACAGCAACATTTACATGTTACAACTGCTTTTTTTAAGTTTAAAGACTAAAAAAATCGATAAGATAAATTCAGAGTGGATTCTAACACTTATCTGTAAAATTTAATTCGTTTATAAACAATCTATGAAGCTATACTATAGGATAGTACTATCCTATGGGATAGTAACCATCTATTTTCCTCACAAAGTCCTTATCTTTATAATATTATTAATCAACAACAAGTACATGAGAAAATTAAGCCTCGCGATTATCGCCTTTTTGTCTCTAGCAGCCTTCACGGCCTCTACCGTCCAGCAACTGTGGAAATCAGAAAAAGCACACTCCGAAATAACTTTTGCTATTAATCACATGGGAATTTCACAGGTATCGGGTACACTTGATGACTTTGCTGTCACGATCAACAGTTCCAAAGAAGATTTTAGTGATGCTGTAATCGAATTGAAAGCAAAAGCCTCTTCCATCAATACCCGAATTGAGGCTCGGGACAATCACCTCAAAAGTGCAGATTTCTTTGAAGCAGAGAAATTCCCTGAAATAGCTTTCAAAAGCACAAAGATAAGTCCAGCCGGTCAAAACAAATATACGCTTGAAGGCGACTTGACGATCAAAGGAGTTACAAAATCTACCACTCTCGATCTTACATACAACGGGACCGTCAAAAACCCGATGAACCAGGCACAAAATGCTGGCTTTACACTGACAGGTCGTATCAAACGTTCTGACTTTGGTATCGGGAGTAAATTTCCGGAACCAATGCTAAGTGATGAAGTGCGCATCACGGCCAGCGGCGAATTTGCTAAATAACGATCAGCTTCCCCATACATGGAGATAGCTGCATCTACAACTCTTTAATACACACTAACAATTGAATAACCCTAAGAAACACACCTACAACGTTTCAAAAACTGCACGTATTTTTGAAACAAAACTGGCTCTTAATCGCCCCGATAGGAGCCAGTTGTAGGCGTACTATCCGTGAAGTATTAATATAATAAAGTATAGTTTTTGATGTTTGTGTATATGTGGTTAAAAGGGATCTGTAATATTCATTACAATCCCTTTTTTATTTTTATGGTCGTACCGCTCAATTACTCTAAGCTAAGGTCATCGGCACATCTATTAACAAGATCTCCGTACCCGGCGCTGTGGCTTTAATACGAAGCTGATCGATATCCCAAATCCCAAATCCATCTCGTACACCGACCGGCTGATCCTCTACCAGAGCACTGCCCTTTAACATAAAGATGTAGACGCCATTCCCCGGTTTTCGGATGTCATAAGTAGTTTCGATGTTTTCGTCAAAATTTCCAAGGTAAAACCAAGCATCCTGATGAATCCACACCCCTTCATCAGTTGCATCCGGCGAAAGTATCTGTTGCAATCGATTATGTCTAGCTTCAACATCCAGATGCAATTGGTCATATCGAGGGACAACATTTCGTTTCTTCGGATAAACCCATATTTGCAGGAATTTGACAATCCGATCATCATGCTTATTAAATTCAGAATGCATGACCCCTGTACCCGCACTCATCACCTGAATATCTCCACTCTTGATGACGGTGACATTACCCATATTATCCTTGTGTTCCAGATCGCCCTCCAATGGAATACTGATGATCTCCATATTATCATGGGGATGTTCGCCAAACCCCTTTCCAGGTTGAACCTCGTCATCATTGAGCACTCGTAATACACCGAAATGCATACGCTCAGGATTGTAATAATTGGCAAAGCTAAATGTATGATTGCTGATTAGCCATCCGTGATCTGCTCGACCACGCGATGCAGCAGCGTGCAATACTGAGTTATCCTTTATTTTGGGCGCCGCATTCGGAAGATGGTTGTAGCCGATAAGTTCCAACGGTTCTATCTCGTCAATTTCGTTCTTTATCACATTTCCTAATGATACGGTTGCAGTAAACATGCCTGTCCCCAGCAGTCCTTTTTTCAAAAAATCCTTTCTGTCCATCGTTATTTTGATTTGATAAATCAAAATTAAACAGAAAGAATCTGCTGGTCATTGAACTAGTTTAAGAACATCAAAAAGGATAAAAAACTATTCTTCCGAAAGATGCTTTCCTTGTTTGGCCAGCCGTGTTCGGATCTTGCTGACAAACTCGGGTGATACCCCCAGATAGGAGGCGATATAATATTGTGGTACTCTATTGATGATGGTCGGGTATTTTGCTACAAATTCCACGTATCGGTCTGCTGCAGACTTCGTAATTGTGTCCACCAATCGCTCCTGTAGTGTCGATAGACGTCTTTGCACCAACATCCGGAATAGGCGTTCAAACAGGGGAACAGCCTGTAAAAGTTTTTCTTTTTTTTCAGGAGTGAGCATATATATTTCACTATCTTCCAGCGTCTCCATATAAAGTGCCGAAGGCACCTGATACTGAAACGAGGCAATATCACTGATCCACCAATCCTCTACAGCAAAGATGATGGTAACTTCATTACCGCCCTCGTCCATACAATACACCCGCACGCAGCCTTTCTGAATGTACCCTTCAAACTGACAGATCTCTCCAGCCCGGAGCAGCACAGTCTTCCTGGGAATCTGCCGGCAGATCAATTGAGATGTCAAGAGCTCCTCCTCCTCTCCTGTTAAGGAGACAACTTTCGAAATATTCGCAAGTATGTTTTCGAACATAGTCAGTTACCGATAAGGTCAGGAAATAACGTAAATATTTCATTTTTGAGCAGACCGCTCCCCCCGCCATAATGCTGAATGACTTTGATGTTACTATTGACGGACAGCGCATACGCCTGAATACCAACCTCGGTCAGCTCACTCAGCCCAGAGCTTAAAAGAATGACGTCTACCGAAATACGGTTCATAAATGACTGGAACTGGTCCTCATCTTCCAGAACACTAGCTGTCCAACCTTCATTTTGTTCGATCAGCCTTTTCAGCGTCAACAAAATTTGTGTATGCTTTCCAATAATTAAAAAATTTAGCTTCCTCATGATCATTGATGTGCAGAGGGCAACTAACGTATGTTAGCAACTTTCTTCCCCCATTATTTCCAGTTCAATTATATCGCTTTGCAGCTTACTTTACCTCAAGTAATCCCACCGTCCAGTATGAACCGGGATCACCCTAACGCAAGGTAGTATGTACTTCTGTATCTCCCTTTAAGATCTTTGATATTGGGCATTTCTCTGCTACATTGAGCAGCCGCTCCAGTACTGTAGGTTCAATAGATTGCTTAAAATCAATTGAACGCTCGATATGGGTCACTGTCTTCCCACCGGCTATTCTTTGATGAAGATTTGCCTGTACTTCGATTTCCGGTATATGCAGTTCTTTATGGTCAATATACATCCGCAATGTAGCAAGCGTACAAGCCACAAATGAAGACAACAGCAAAGTATACGGATCGGGGCCGAGATCTTTTCCCCCGATTTTCTCCGGTTCATCGGTGATCAACTCTCCATTGCGCCAGGTAACGCGAGTTTTAAATTTTTCCTCGCCGATCTTCCCGATGATTGGATTTTCTAGTATATATTTCATAAATGTATAAATAAAGAGGTACGCTCCTTCGCTTCTAGATTCTTCGTCTTGTGCCCTTTGCCTGTAATATCCTCCAACAGTAATATCTGACCTGGATAGAACTTGCGACTTTCACCAGTAGAGGTCTGAATCTCCACACCTCCATCCAACAGCACAATATATTGGCGCTGTGGTGCACAGTGAAAATCATAATCATAATCGGCCCGTACCTTCCTAAACTGTAAGTTGCTAACCACGATCCGCTCTGAAAGATAGCCAATATCACCTTGATCAACCAAAGGAATGTCCAGCGTCTCAAAATGCGAATCGCCCCTGTTATCGCTGTATATCCGGGTGATCGTCATCGTTACTTAAAAATAAGTTGGTTGGCCCAATCCAATTCCTCTTGAAGGATCGTATGTCCTGCGTTTTCAAATACCCGCTCTGTAACTTCCCCATTCATCTCTTTCAAAATAGCAGCTGAAGCATGGACGCGCTCTACAGGAACATGAAAATCCGGATCACTTGTCCCTATAAATATAGGGGTATCTTCCAAGTTTCCCGTATAGAATGACTGATCGATCTGTTCGCCGATCAGTCCGCCAATGATAGCGACAGCACCACCATATCTTTGTGCATTTCTTGCCAAAAATTCCAATGTGAGACATGCACCCTGTGAAAAACCAAAAAAGTAAATATGTTGAGCAGCAATACCCGATGCTACGGCATGCTGCACCACACTTCCAATCGTTTCTATTGCAGCGCTCAACCAAGGCTCATTATCAGGGATCGGTGCCATGAATGAATGTGGATACCACGTATGTCCTGTGGCCTGCGGAGCAAGTAGCGCATAGTCCGCGACATTTAAATAACGGGACAGACTCAGGATATCGGTAGCGCTGCCACCGCGGCCGTGAATCATGATCAGTGCCTTCGTCGCGTCAGTCAGTGGCTGCCCCGCCACTTTGATATCTAATGTATGAGACATATTCTAAAGTTAAAAAAACAAAACACCATTATCAACAATCTATTACGAAAGGTTCGGTAGTGAATCTTCTATATCGCCGCGTATACCTTCATACTGCTTAGGCAGCTTCAGCGCTGTCCCCAGCTCCTCTTGCGACTCATCCCTCATAAATCCGGGATTGTCAGTGGCGATTTCAAACAGTACACCCCCCGGCTCCCGGAAGTACAGCGAGAAGAAATAGTCTCTGTCAATTTTAGGCGTGATCTGCAATCCGGCAGCAAGTACCTTTTCGCGATATTCCATTAATACACTATCGTCTTTCACCCTAAAGGCGATATGGTGATTCGTACCTGCAGCATTGTGACCTCTTGTTGCACTGCCGTCTTCGATGATATCCACCAAATTTGCTGTATCCGCCGCATCTGTAATGAGTCTGTATCTATCACCCTCTTGCGCTTGTAGACCATATCCCAAAATATCTGTCAGCACTTTTATCGTAGGCTCAGCATTTTGTAAGGTCAGCGTGACATTATGAAAGCCTCGAAGTGCAACATCCTCTTGAATAGCCTCCGTCGTCCACACCGCTCGTTTGTCTTCCACCATTGGCTCGATAAGTTGAAGGCGCAGACCATCTGGATCTGTAAATGAGAGTCCCTTCTCGCCAAAAAGCTCGTGATCTTCCACTGATATATTCAGCTCTGCTAAATGGGCTTTCCAGAATTTCGAACTTCCCCTTGGGATGGAGTAGCCGATATCCGTTGCCATCCCAGCGCCAGTTCGCCCCTGACCAATACCTTCCCAAGGAAAGAATGTCAATATCGTCCCGGGTGTCCCCGTCTCGTTTCCATAATAAAAGTGATAAGTACCTGGATCATCGAAGTTCACTGTCTTCTTGACCAACCGCAGACCCAATACCTTCGTGTAGAAATCAAGATTTCTTTTTGCGCTACTTGCGATTGCGGTAATGTGGTGCAATCCTAAGATTCTATTTTCCATATCCTTCTAATTTTCATCAAAGTTAAAGCGTTCAAAATGTGTAGACATTGAACTAGTTCAATAAAAACACCCTATCCCCTAATTTGTTGGATAATAGCGCATGAAAATACAGGCTCATGACAATAGAACGTAATTTCTAGAGAAGAGCACTCGGATCACTTACTATTTTTCAGGAAATCAGGGCGAGATAGAGGTATAGATATTACGTGAATTGCCGGAACAAGGCTAGCCTAATATTAAGAAAGTAAAGTCACTCCGCACCAAGATAATCTTCCCCAAAATAGAGTTACGTAAATCTATCGCTATCTCCTAAACGAAAAGGGGCTCTCTAAAACAGTGCTGGCAAACTGATCTGATCAATAGCTTTCAGACCACTGCAACCTCACTTTTTGGATAGCCCCTTTTTACTGTTCACCTACAGGTATTTTCAACTACTCAGATGCATCATAGGAAAACTGTATACCAGCTGTACCTCCGGTTTCTATAAATAGCTTCATAAAACCGGGAGCAGTTTCGGATCTATTCCAGTCACGCTGCAACTCACAGAACAGTTGTGCAACACTTATTGAAACCGCACCGGCTTGTTCCATCCTGCGGATCGCTGCATCATGCGCGGCCAAAGATGTACCGCCTACCGCATCCACTACGATATACACCTCATATCCTTCTTTCAAAGCATCCAGTACCGGGAACGTTAGACATGCTTCCGTCCACAGTGCGGTCATGATCAGCTTTTTCCTTCCTGTCGCCTTCACCGCTTCTACAAACTCTTTGTCTTCCCAGGAATTGATCGTAGTCCGATCATAAGAAGGTAAATGTTTCAAGACGGATTTCAGCTGTGGGATCGTCTCCTTATTAAATCCGGTCTGTACATTTACCGTTGATAGCACTGTCGGTACTTGGTATAACTTGGCAGCCTTGGCCACACCTACGATATTGTTGATCAACAACTGCCGATCCATAGAAGCAATTGAATTGACTTGAACAGGCTGATAATCGATGACGATCAATGCTGAATTTTCAGGGGTAAGCAAGTGGTCCTCCACTTGGTTACGAATAGGTAATGAACTCATTTTTTTGTTTATTTAAGTGTAAATTTATAATAGCATGTATACGCTTGTCCGCAATCCTATAATGAAATACTATTGCATACCAATGTTTGATATATTGGTGATATATACAAATGTAGCTCTGCTTTACCGACTGTACATTGATGTATGTTAAGAACGGTCTGCCATTGCATTTACACCTAATATAGGGTCCCGTGCATTTCTCAGAAATTATTATATTTACACATACTCGTATTCCAACCCGTATACTGAATCTAGATAATCAACCATGAACAACACAACGTTTTCATACGACCGTCGTACCTTCATCCGCCATGCAGGTCTTGCCATTATAGCCACAGGAGCTGCAACGTCACAATCCTATAGCTTCGCTGCACATCCGTCTCGATCTTCCAATCGAAAACCAATACAGATTGGCTGGATCACGGATCTGCTAGGCTCACCGCTTCTATCAGTAATAGAAAACTGGACTTTCGTTCAAGAGACGAGGCTTAGCTAAAAATCCGACTACACATTCTTACCATATTAACAGAAGACATAAAGACATATGCATACATTCACCAAGTTGACCACAGTGGTACTTCTACTCCTCTTAGCTCCATACATCCATGCGCAGCAAGCGGTGACGATAGATTTTGAATCCCACCCCAATATTACCACCACCTCGGGTATCTTAGGCAAGGCCTTTGATCTAGGCAATGTCGCAAAGCGATATGCGATAGGTGTGCCCAACCCGATACAGGGAAGTGATAATTATACGATCATGCTCTGGGTCAAGGCTGATGAAGATGGACAAATGCCCTACACCATCCTCTCTAGCCAGCATCAGCGATCAAAGGGGTATGACGGCTGGAAATTTGGAGTCCAAGCCACTGGCGCCTGGTCTTTCCATATCGAGGGAAATGGTCAAAGCCACACTTACCAACCAACCGCCACGCGGCAATCTATACGCGATGGCAAGTGGCACCAAGTAGCGATCAGCCATGATAGTGCCAAGCAACGCCTCAGCTTCTATTATGATGGACAGCAAAAAGCAATCTATCATGTACCAGAGCTCCGCGGGACGAATATGGCCGATAGCCTCGTAATAGGCAACGGTATCGATCATGAAAAACCCTATCATACCGAGCAATGGGAGTCTTTCTACGGTTCCATAGATGATATCGTCTGCTATAACTCCGTACTCACGGATACCCAAATCCAACAACAAAATGCGCAGATTACAGGCAAATCTGTTGCTCAAACTACCCCTATACCCAGTACCTTATCAGTCACCACCTTTAATATCTGGCACGGAGGTAATGAGTCGGGTAAAGAAGTGGGATTAAAACGCACCATCGAGCTCATGAAGCAAAGCAAAGCCGATGTCTTTACTCTGGTCGAGACCTACGGTTCAGGCGAGCGTATTGCAGATGCTCTAGGTTATCATTTCTATCTCATCAGCTCCAATCTCTCCATCATGAGTCGTTATCCATTTGCAGACACCTATCCCATCTTCCGTTCCTTTAACAGCGGTGGGGTCCAGATTGCACTACCCGGAGGCCGAGCAGTTAATGTGTTTGCAACCTGGCTGCACTATCTTCCTGACTATTGGTCAGGCTTCATGAAACCTGAGCGTTGGGAGACCACGGACTTCATGAAACAAGAAAATAAGACCCGCGGAGCAGAGATGAAAGCCATTATCAGCGAATTGACCCCATTTCTCGAAAATGCCGATCACATACCCGTCATTATAGCTGGAGACTTCAACAGCGGCTCCCATTTGGATTGGACCGCCGACACGAAGCACGTGCACCATGGCTATACCATTCCATGGCCAGCCAGCACCATTCTTGCTAATGCAAGCGTAAAAGATGCTTGGCGGGTATTATATCCCGATGTGAAGCAACATCCCGGCATCACTTGGTCTCCAATTGACGCCAGTGACACCTATCAGAAAGATCGGATTGATTACATTTACTACAAAGGACGTCCATTATCTCCAAGCACTGCAGCGGTCCTTGAACGACATCCCATAGGCTTCCCTTCTGACCATGCAGGCGTCAATGTCATTTTCAAATTGGATCAGTAACCGCCTTTAGATAACCTCGTCCCAAATACAAGAAAGGGAGCCTCTATACTGGAGACTCCCTTTTTTTTATGTTGTTTTTCAAGGTAGGCAACATTACGATGGCACTTTTCTCGCTTTCTCACGATCCCATATCCGATGCCCTTTCATAGCTTTTATAAAATCAGCTGTAAGCTTATTCTTTGACTCGAAGACCACACCCGGATCTTTTTCCTGCTTGGCAAGGTACGAACCCGCCACCAGCTTTTCGGCACCTTTCGCGAATGACAGTGCCTTACAATGCCTATAGCCTTCGTTGATAAAATGAAGGTAATCTGGTTCATCTTCGAGCTTAGCTACCGAATCACCATCTGGGGTATAAAAAGCATCATAGCACACCGAAGCCTCCGTCAGATAGGTGTGTTGGATATCCCCTTCACCACCTTCTTTGAATTTCACCTTCCCCATATGTGTGGAGATAAGCACCGCTGTAGCACCTTCGGCTTCCAAGGCTGTTTTCATGACATCGATAGAAGCTTTGCTCACGCCGTCAGCCACCAAAAAGGCAACTTTACGCGTCTCAATAGTTCCCTCACCAGGGGCAATCGCCATGCTCAGTGCAGCCGATTTTTCCACTTCCGGTTTAGAAGCTTTGATGGGATATTCAGGGTGATTCTGTCTGGCAAACTGTAGGGTCAGTTCGTCCAATTGCTGTGGCGGTTCGAGACCTAGATTGACGCCCACCTTCTGGGCCAAATCCGGATCTATCTGGTGGAGTATCGCTAGCTCGCGCTTACGTACATCTACGGAATTCACTTTGGACAGTTCAAAACTGTAGCCGTTGATGATGTGCTCTTGCTCCGCAGGAGATTGTGAATTAAAAAAAAGTCGAGCTTGCGTAAAATGATCTGCAAAAGAAGAAGATCGTCCTCTAATTTTATGTCCATCCACCTTCTCCTCATGACTTTTAAACCCCGTTTCTCCTTTGAGCATCGCTTGGTAAGGACAACCTCCACCCAGACTGTTCGGAAAATAGCTGACTTTCCCTTTCAGGATATCCTGTCTTCCAAATCCATCCTTTTGATTATTAAACTTACCGTTGACCGGCCTATTGATCGGCAGTTCATGAAAATTAGGCCCTCCTAACCGATAGTTTTGAGTATCCGCATAAGAGAATATACGTCCCTGCAAAAGGGGATCATTTGTGAGGTCGATACCCGGTACAAGACGCCCCGGATCAAATGCTACCTGCTCAGTCTCCGCAAAGAAGTTTTCCGGATTACGATTGAGCGTCATCGTCCCTATTATCGTCACAGGCACCAGCTCTTCCGGTATGATTTTCGTCGCATCCAACAGATCGAACGAGTAGTTAAGTTCGTCTTCTTCAGGTACCAGCTGTACGCCGAGATCCCACTGCGGAAAGTTTCCATTCTCGATGTTGTCCCACAGATCCCGTCTGAGAAAATCTGAGTCAAAACCCGATATTTTTTGTGCTTCATTCCACGCAACAGAATGCACACCCAATTTAGGTTTCCAGTGAAATTTCACGAAGGTACCTTTACCGGCCGCGTTTACAAATTTGAACGTATGTACACCAAACCCCTCCATCATCCGAAAAGAGCGTGGGATGGCCCTATCGGACATCGTCCACATCAGCATATGTGCAGACTCAGGCATCAATGATATAAAATCCCAAAAAGTATCGTGAGCCGAAGCGGCTTGTGGCATTTCATTATTAGGCTCTGGTTTTACAGCGTGCACCAGATCTGGAAAATTCATTGCATCCTGAATAAAGAAGACCGGTATGTTGTTGCCCACTAAGTCGTAGTTGCCCTCCTCTGTATAAAACTTGACCGAAAATCCCCTCACGTCACGCGCCAGATCGGTCGACCCTTTAAAACCTGCAACCGTTGAGAAGCGAATAAAAAGCGGAGTCACTGTTCCCTTTTTCAGAAACGCAGCACTTGTATACTGCGAGACATCGGCAGTGGCTTCAAAGACACCGTGTGCGCCAGAGCCTCTTGCGTGTACCACACGCTCCGGAATCCGCTCCCGATCAAAGTGGGCCATCTTGTCCTGATAGATAAAATCTTCGATCAGTGCAGGCCCCCTTTCCCCTGCTTTCAACATGTTGTTGTTGTCATTGATCGGTACACCATCATTCGTAGTTAATACCTTATTCGCATTGTCAATCGTGTGCTCCTTTATCTGTTGCACTTTTTTGTTGTCTTGCCGCTTAGCCATGTCGTATAGTGATTAGTGATAATGGTTATATACCGTCAAAACAGACTTTGACAGATAGATGTATCATACAAACAATTCAAAGCCCATTTTGTTTACAAAAGATATGTGCGATAAACCTTACTTTTAACACCAACTGTGCCAGTATAAAATAATCAAAGTAAACAAATGGGAAATAGAAGTTACCTCTACCTAAAAAATTCGAAACGAGAACATCCTGTTTTTGAAGCCAATAATTCCTTGCCTTTTTTTTGGATTGCCATTCTGGATAAAGATGGATTAAGCGATCAAATTCAACAATGGAGGAATTATGAAAAATTTGCCGAAACCCATACCGAAGAAGAATGTGAAGACTATCTAACGCAGTATTCGAATACTATCGTTATCGTTCAAAGCAGGTTTAACGAAAATGCCAGCAGAAGTCGAATATTTTTAAAGGAGAATTTTGCAGAGAGCTTGCCGCTATTCGACGATTTTGTTGAATTTATAAATCTGAAATTTGAAGCAGACGATCACTTAGAGATGGATATTACCCAGTACGCTGCCTTTTACCCATCCTTAGATCATTTTTACGACGACTTGACCAGTGAGCTTGACGCTATAGATACCAATCAGGCTGCAAAAATAAAATTTCTACTACCAGATGATCTCATTGCCGGCGGCTCAGGCTTTCAAGCTATCTCAAGCGATGAATTTTCGAAGTCTACAGCATATCAAGATGCAAAACAACAGCGAACAAACCCACCACAACCTTTCAGTCGAAAAGCACTTATCGTTGCGGCCATCATCCTCCTGCTATGTCCCTTATTTTCCTATTGGGCATACCACATCTATATAAAAGATGGATTTAACAGTTGGGTACTCATACTAGCATTCTTGAATCTGCTTTTTTACATTTACAGTATTTCCACGATTGTACTCGAAATCAAGGCCTACCAAAAAGAATCGGTATAGCGATCCGCGGATGACCGCATGATCTGCAATTAAATCGCAGCAATACAACTATTTTTTATTTAATTGCGGTTTAAGATTTTTACGACATGACAAAAGCCAACGTCCCTGTTTCAATAGCAGCACAAGTATCACAAGTATGCAGCAATATTGAAGGTCATCTATCGTCCCTACAGGCAATACACCTATTCGGATCTGCAGTAGATAGCAGTCTGAAGCCACATAGTGATATTGACCTGTTTGTTACAACACGCGGGCGTTTGGAAGAATCGACTCGTAATGAACTCATGCGTGCGCTATTAGCGCATTCCGCCCCACCGGGATCCAATGCTTCGCTACGCGCTTTGGAAGTGACTGTTGTATGCCACTCGGACATCTACCCCTGGAGGTACCCGGCTTACCGTCAAATGCAATTTGGAGAATGGCTACGGGAAGATATCATAAACGGGATCATTGAACCAGCTACGGTGGATATCGATCTAGCTATACTGATCAGGAAGATAGGTCAACACAGCATACCCATATTCGGCCCTTCGGCAGCTGAACTCTTCGACAGCGTACCCGATGAAGATTTCAGTAATGCGCTAAAAGACACACTGAAGATTTGGAATACCCCCGAAGACTGGTCCGGAGATGAACAAAATGTCATCCTGACACTAGCCCGGATTTGGTACAGCACTGCCACAGGCAACATTGCCCCCAAAGAAGTGGCTGCCACATGGCTTATGCAGCGTATACCGGATGATCATCGATCTATCCTGTCTGAAGCCCAACAGGCCTATCTAAATGGGAGACCACATACGCTGGCTACCCATCCTACAGCAGTAGCTTCATTTGTCCGCTTTGCCCAATCCAACATACCGCTATGAGCAACTTCAGATGACACAATCTAATAGTACCCATGCATTACTGAATCAGTCTTACTCCTAAAGGACGAGATCCTTATCCATAGCTGATCAAAGCATATAATTTCTAGATGTTCTTAACCAATTTCTTTTTGTGACAACACACAAGGCTATTTCACTAATAAATAGCCCCTCCTTACATCAGCAGATGATCTTCTCGTAAATATTGCGACAATAAGGCTACTGAACAATGGCTCTCTTGGTTACATATCTATAAACGCAAATTCTGGCTTTTATCGAACTATAGTGATCGTTACTCCTAACCTGACTGCAAAAATGTGAAATAAAAAACGTTATATTTATGCAATATATTTCACGTCCACATTATTAATTTACCAATAAGATGTTCAAATATCAGAACTTCACCATTGTTGCTTTCATATTATTTTTATCATTTCAATTATCCGCACAACAAAATGTAACTCCGAAAGATGAGGAGGTGACTAAGATAATGGAAGAAAATGTTGAGCTACTGGAAACAGATCCAGATGTTGCTCTTCTGAATCTAAAAAAATTAAGAGACCAGTATATAAAATCAAATCCCAGAAAAGCGATTGGCATTGTGGCTAAAATATTAGATGTCTTAGCCCGAACTAAAGGCGATAATCATCAATTGCTAAAAGAATCGGAAATTGGTTTAAAGCTCGCAAACAAGCACAATGCTTTCGGACAATTAAGCCTCTTTTACCAATATCGAAGTGCAGCATACATTAGCGAAGGATTGTCCGACCTAGGTTACCGTGAATTGGAAATGGCCATCCTTTATACAAATAAAATAACAGATATCAATGAAAAAAATATAACCTTTGCCCACCTTTATGGCGGGATGAGCGAGTATTATCATTTAAAAAATGATATCTCAAATGAACACCTATATATCAACAAAAGCTTGGCAACGTTAGCGCATGTCCATGATACTTCTGCCCCTATCATTTCAGATATAAGATTTATCAAGGCTCAACGATTTGAAAGGTTAGGAACTATATTTTACAGAAAAAATCAGTTTGACTCATCTGAGTTTTATTTACTGGAAGCTTACAAATTACACAACCAGAATGATCCTACACTACCCCTATTTGATAAAACAGCGATTGTTTTATCTTTATCAGATTTTTACTACTTTCGAGAAGATTATCGCAAAGCAATTCAATATGCAAAAGTCGGCTTGGGTATCAGAAAAGAAAATAAGCAACCCTTTATAAAGAGAGGGTTTTATGATGTCTTACATAAATCCTACTTGAAAACCGATCAGATCGATTCTTCAAAATATTATTCGGACTTATATGACGCGGTCGATGACAGTCTCCACATTGCTACAGATTCTGGACTCAATGAGACTTTCGAGCGGCACAGTGAGATGAAGGAGGTAGCCCACAGAGCCAACATTCAAAAGCTTATTATAATCGGACTGAGCATACTGATCATCATCGCCGTGATTACAGCCTACTGGATACGCATCAGTAGAAAACGCTTACATCAAAAATATGAAGATTTAATAACCAAAATAAATCAGCCCGCTACTGCTCCTGCAATTGAGCCGGTTAATATTCCCTTAGCAAGTGAGGAGACGTCCAATAAAGAGGGCATCTATATTCCTGAAGAAACTATAACAGCTCTATTGAAAAAATTGGATAGATTTGAACGATCAGCCAAATATATCAAAAAAAATATCACATTGGCCAGTATGGCAACTGATATGGATACCAACACCCGTTATATCTCAGAACTAATTAAAGAATATCGCGGGAAAAATTTCAACAATTATATCAACGGACTGCGCATTGAATTCATCACTAAAAAATTACATGATGATCCACAATTTCGAAAATATAAAGTAGCCTACCTTGCCGAATACGCTGGCTTTTCATCAGGAGCAAACTTCACTGCGATCTTTAAAAAAGAGACAGGTATCACCCCCTCTTACTTCATCAGTCAGCTGGAAAAGAAGGATTAGATGAGATCTAATCTCCAGTTCATCTGAACTACTAACAATACGGATATAAAGGGTTTACTACTGAGCTCTTCGGCGTGAAATTCTTTGAAGTAGGTAGAGATTAATTTTTGCACTATTCATAAACATATTTGGGGGTAATCAAATTAATTCTATTTTTCCTACCGATTGATTCACAAACATTCGCGACCTTATATGTTCATCTGGTTAAATGATGGGTAGAATCAGACATTATACTAATAAGATACCCCAAAATGTTTTTAGCATTTTGAGGCATCTCCACTGGACTGTTACCAGCATCTTATTGATTTAAAAACATCACTAACCAAATAGATTCTTATGTTGTAATATTAAAAACAGTTAGCTTTTTGAGATGGCACCTCACCATCATACTGCACGAACACAGCGGATATTTCTACCTTGCTTTTTGTATCCTTTCTGTAAATACATATTATCCCAATTAAATGCCCAAAATCTTACTGTAAACTTGGATTTTGCGACCCAACCTTCATCATCATCAGCTATGCTTGAACTCCAATAATGACAGGAACCTTCAGCATAAGCCCCTCCAAGGAAATCCCAAGGAGTTTCTCCATAGCTCCCACCCTCGGTACGAAACCCTCCAAACGCAAAGAACAAATTATTATTTGGATATGCATCATTACTGGGATAATCGGAATCTCTATTGTATTCATAAGCATAGTCTGAGGATCCCCAGAGAGCTGCCTCACGTTGCCTACCGTTGGGTTGTCCCAATTCTTCCCATTCCGTTTTAGTGGGCATTCTCCAGATCCCTTTTGGATAAACCTGTTCACATGGATCAAAATTATCACTCGGCGTCCCTCTAGGGGTTCTGGATCTAAAGTTCCAAAAATCTTGGTCCCTATTTGAAGATCTTGGTTGACTAGGGTTGAATCTAAATGCATAATTATCCTCAAATGCATCATCTCTAAAAATTAAATTAGATCGTGCCCAAAGTAGCCCCCTTACTTTAACAGGAGATTCAATCATCCGCGCATGAACTATACTTACAGTCCCAATTCTAGGAATGTAATCAAATGAAGTCGGCACTATATTCCTCAATTTAAATGTCCTCACATTTTTATCGTCAATTCTAATTTTAAAATCATCCAATCTCAAATTAAAGTTAAGACCACCTACTAACTGCTCTTCGGAGATAGTATAAAAATCAGCTGTTTTTACAGTGTTTTGACGTAGAGCTTTACCGGTCAAAGGATCAGTCTTGATACTAACCATATCAGCCCCTCTTACCGTACCAACTACGGGTCCAATTTCCAAAAATTCACCCGTTTTAATATCTAAGCTACCCATTTGTAGCACATTCTCGTTTTGAGCATTTTTCACCACAGTTACGCGTGATGCATCTTCAAGACCTCCAAAGAGACCCCTAACATCTATCATCATCGTGATTTTAGCAGTTTGTCGACGAAATGTGATATCCAAATAATTAATTCCATTCTTTGTACCTAAAGTACCAGAAGCATACAGTAGGTCTTTATTTATTAAAGAAGATTTGGAGATTACTCCTGATGAATTTATATTAGGGACATCAGCAGACTCATTCAAGGACACTGCATACCACGTTAAATCTAATCCACCATCAATTTTAATATCTGAACTTGCACCCGATGTCAAGACCTGATTGAGTATTAAATTACTAGACTTATCATATATCAACAGGCGATATTTGACTCCCCTATTCATATTGGCTAAATTTGCCACTTTATTTAATTTAGCATCAGCACCGATATTAGCAGATCTCGAACTAGGACGATCTCCATGCTGAGTTTCAGCAACTACAGAAGCTTGATTTGGGAGGTCGGATCCAAAATCAACTATAGCATCTGCATCACCAAGATTGATTAAATTTCCGGTAAAAATCTTGCTTTTTTCGACTGTATTGATAGATGCTTTCTTCTTACCACTAGTTGATGCAGCATTTATAAGTTGGTGATCTTCGATGGCCTTAATCCTAACAATTAAATTACCATCACCAACTATCGGTTCGTTCTTATCTGAACATGACCCAAAAACGATACATAATACCGTCAATTTTAATATACTCGTTACTCTTTTCATTATTTCTATTAAATAACACATATTGTCTACATAAAAATATCGTCCACATAGGTACCCTCAGATTTCCAATCTTCCAAAGAAGGTGTATTTTCATTGGTTTCGGTCCCGACTTTAACCGTAGCTGATGCCGCAGCAATTCCATGTTCCATTTCTATTGAGAATACTGAAATTACAGGCGCACTGTATTGCTTTTTTTTACTTTTTTCTTTCATTTTTTCATCTTTTATTTTAAATATTTTTTTCAATCAATTGATCTCGCTACACAAGTTTTCTTCAATTTCTCGAGGCAAACGTACATTTACTTCAAATACTTTCAACATAAAGGAATCATGAATATTCTGAATTTAAACAAACAATAAACAAACATAAAACACTGTACACAAGGCCTTTAATATATTCAAATCAGACAACAGTATAAAAATAAAATGTAAGTAGAATTGTAATATTTACTGAAAATAAATTAAACATAAAGCAGGAGCAACATTTCAACAAGACTTAAAAACAATACAATCGTATTCGAGAAAAGCAGCCAAATTAGTCGCAGCTTAAATAATGGCAATAGCGGTTTGCAAAACGCTACCCCTATATTCTTTCTGGTAAGAGATTGTTCCGTTGGTTTGTTCAGCAATAATGCTGCAGATCTATCGGGGTGCCCTTCGACTGATGTGTAGCAACAAAGGTTGGAACATAAACTTATAAAACAAAGTGTTTTAGTGTCTTGAGATGGATTAGGAAGCCTAACGGTTGAATATGAAGGATATTGAGCTTATTAGTTAGACTGAACTCTTTGAATCTGAGTATAACTCCTCCTATATCGGTGCTAAGGTATCTGCTGTATCGTTATAGTGCATAGCAAGTGTATAGGTAGGCTATCTCATAGGCTGAAGCGATAGTCGGGCCAGGCTCATCCTAGATTCATCCCTGTGCCAAGACCGGTTCATACACCGCAACGGTTGGGAAGCCAGCATCAGCTTGGAGAGGTTAGAGAACGTGAGCAGATACATCGTATCTACCCACTGATCCGCTAGTCTTGCGTATGCTCCCGGACGGTATCCAGTACTTCATCAATGGTTACATTCCCGACCGCCGTCTTATTCACACTATCGGCACTAACCAAATTCTTTAACCTGACTGTCCCGCCTATAAAGTTAGGGATGCTTATTTTCGCCTCACTCAAAAATCAAAGGTGCTATCGTCTAGCATATCTTTTATACCACCGATATTCTCCAGTGGAAAGGTTCCGGGCATGAAGTGCAGCCAAGCCTTGACTTTTCCTTATTTTTAGTCCAGAAAAAAGAAGGAAGCCCTGTCGCGGCTCGAGCAACGGTAGTTGATATTATTATCAAAGAATAAATAGACTACAGAGAGCAGAAGACCAAAACATTATCCCTACATTTTAATACACCAGACCATTGAACGTTCAATCATTCATTCACATGATTAGTCAACGGCCTATTGGGACAATATCCACTTTACCATCTCCTGGGCATCTTCTTTCTTTAGCGACGGATGTGCAGGCATGGCTACCTCACCCCATACGCCACTGCCGCCCTTGGTGATTTTTTCCGACAACAACGACACCGCATCCTGATGGTCTTTATAACGCTTGGCGACCTCTTTATAACTAGGACCCACAGATTTCGCTGTCGCCGCATGGCAAGCTTTACAATCTGAGGCCAGTATCAAAGCTTCCCCTTTGGGTGTGTCGGTACCTTCTTTATGTACTAATGAGCCGTCGGCCTTGTCCATGTCTTTGTATACAGCATCACCGGATGCTTTTTTAGCTGCTGTGGATTTGCTAGCCCGTTGCGAAGCAAGTTCGCCAGCATTGTAGTCAACCCTGGATAAGGCCGCATCTGGATTTTTGCTGAACCACCCGCTGCCGTATTCCAATACATACAATTTGCCATCAGGTCCCAACTCCATATCAATTGGTGATGCCCATTTGGCCTGTGGCATAAAAGGTTCCATTTTGTCAAAATCACCATTGGGCAACATGGTCACCACCTTGATCCATCCTCTGATCCAATCATAGATAAACAGCTTACCGTCATAATAGTCGGAGTAGCGCGTTTCCTTTGGAAGCATCTCCGAATAATACACGGGGCCCGTCATTGCATTACGTCCCCCTGAACCTACTTGCGGAAAATCTGGGGAGTCACCATAGGGATACCAAATAAATGCAGGCTGCGCAGGTGGAAGTATTTTGACACCAGTATTATTACGGGAGCTATTTGTCGGTTTTTGGATATCATAAGCAGACCCACCCACTCCCGTCTCATAATTATAAGGGTGATAAGCATAATTGTTTCCGACAAAAAATGGCCATCCGAAGAAGCCTGCTGCACGGGCTTGATTCACTTCATCATATCCCCTAGGTCCTCTGCCCAGACTATCTGTATTCGCATCAGGCCCAACCTCTCCCCAGTATAAGAAACCAGTCTTCTGGTCAATGGAGATCCGATAGGGATTCCGATTACCCATGACATAAATTTCAGGCTTTGTATCCGCTTGACCTTCGGCAAATAGATTGCCTTTTGGGATCGTATAAGAACCATCTTTGTTTATTTTGATCCGTAATATTTTACCCCTTAGGTCATTTGAATTGCCAGAACTACGAGCGGCATCATATTGCTCATGTCCGGGACGATCGTCTCGAGGCGAATAGCCATTACTCACGAATTGCTGTCCTTTTTCGTCAAATGGAGTCGAATTATCACCTGTCGATAGGTAAAGATTTCTGTCTTTACCAAAAGTGAGAGAACCTCCTGTATGACAGCAAATATCACGCTGGGAATAAAATTGAAGTACAATCTTTTCAGATGCAAGATCCAACTTGTTGTTTATAAATTCAAACCGCGATAAGCGATTGACAGCGGTATCCTTGGGGCTATAAAAGGCATAGATATAGTGATTGTCTTTAAAATCAGGATCTAATGTGAGCCCCATAAAGCCCTCTTCGGCATTTACATTAGGCACTTCCGTCTTGTGATAGACATCCAACAGGCCGACTTGTTGCACTTTTTTGGTCGCTTGGTTATATAACATTAATTCGCCACGACGCTGAGCTATCAGAATATCAAGGTTAGGGAGGATGGCCATTTCTGTAGGTTCAGAGAATTCGCCTACTGCAAGTGATACTTTCGAAAATCTTTCTTCTTCGGGTACCCGTTTTGTTTTGGCTTTATTGTAGTTCAATTCGTAGTTGTTGCCAATGGCGTATTCGATGCCCCCCAAAAGATGTTTAAGAAATAGGGAATCCGTATAATCGTCTTCCTGATGTCCCAATCCGGTATAAAAAGAACGTCCACCATCAAAATCGTGGTACCAGGCCATCGGTGTTTCGGTCATTTGCTCAGGCTGCGCATAGACATTCTTGTCGATTGTCATCAGCACATTGGTGGATGTGTACAACTTCTTAAAAACATACCACTCATCGGTATGTAACCATGTATCAGGTAAGAGTCTGGTGGCGGGGTGTTTTTTGTCTACCACTGTCAATTTACCTTCCTTGACCTCTGGATGGGTAGCAAAATACCCACCCACCAGTCTTCCGTACCATCCCCAATCGTATTCGGCATCGGCAGCACCATGTATTCCAACGAATCCTCCTCCCGCTTGGATATACCGTTCAAAATCTGCCTCCTGATAGTGGTTCAAGAGATCTCCTGTCGTATTAAGGAAAATGACAGCTGAATAATGCTTTAGTGAATCTTCAGTGATCCAATCTGCATTGGTGGTCGTATCCACATCAAAGTTATTATTGAGCCCTAACTTTAGCAGGGCAGCATTTCCTTTTTCTATGGAACTGTGATGGAAACCTGCGGTTTTACTAAAAACCAAAACGCGAGGTTTGCCTTGTCGTTTTTTATGGCAAGAACTTAAAACTGATAGAAAAATCAGTAATAGAAAGAGCTTTGACAAAATTGATTTAATCATAATTTTATACTCCTATTGTTGTACTATTTAGGTTGCTTATTTTGGACTTAAAAATGTCATTATAATTCCATCCAAACTAGTTCAATTTTACCCAAAGCGTATATTCTTTTGACAACATACTTTTAGGTCAGCAAAATTTGGAAAGCATCAGCAGGGCTACATCGAGGAAAGCTTAAAAAACAGCTCCTAACACATATCATAGCTTCGTAACATTCTCTTTATGAGAATATACGACTACTTAAGGCTTATTGACCGGGATACATGAATCGATTATATGTCTGTTTTGAAAATCTCGGTCAGGTGGCAACTTCCAGACGGAAAAAACCACTAGGGAGCCCCTAGCGGTTATCCTTTATTTGCTTTTTACTTCTGCTTTTCCAAAAAAACAACGAGAGCCGCAAATTCATCAATGGACAAGGAATTGGCCAAGCCAGCAGGCATCATGGAGTTGGGCATCTCTTTTCGAGATGCAATATTGCTCTTTTTGATAGTCGTTACCGATCCAGCAATATCTCTCACCACCACCTTATCCGCCGTCTCTTGCGTGACAAATCCCATGTAGCTCTTCTTGTCTTTTGTACCAATATATACCGTCGAAAAGCCCTGAGAGATAGATGCATTAGGCTTTAAAATAGACTCGGCAATCTGTTCGCGATTCATGATTGCACCAATCTGCCCCATAAAAGGTCCTTTCATTTCCTCACCTTTCTTGATACTATGACAAGCAAAACATCCCTGCTTGGTAAAGAGCGCTTTACCCTTTACAGGGTCACCTTTGATTTTGGCAAGGGCCAACATAATATCCTCTATTGAAGTCTTGCCCACTTGGCCTTTTTGATTGGTGATCTTAGCCAAATCAACTTTTTTCTCTTTCACTTGTTTGGTCACCACTTCTTTTTTAGCGATATCGAAAGCCGAAATTTCCATTCGGAATTTGGCATTCAGATCTGCAAAAAACTGTTTTTTTGCAGATCCTGCTTTTAGGCTCTCTGCTTTCAGAAATTTTTCGATAACTGGAGAAGATTCCCAAACGACACCCTTATAATATGGTCCGTGCGAATCTGGACGGGTACCCCACCACCAGGATGCATCATAAGCAGCCTCTTGCTTATACAAACGAGCTAACGTGACCAATATCTTATCTTTCAATTTCTGATCCTTTGTCTTGCTGTAGGCTGCAATAAGCCCTTCAACAGTTCGGCCATCATGCATGTAGCGCATGGCCCATAAAGCCAAGTCAGGATTTTCTGTCCCTAAAAATCCGACACTTGCGTTCACAGCATTCAACCGGACCAAGGCCTTAACTGCCAAATGGGCCGGGATGATAGCCGAATTGGGCACCTGATGGGGCCCTTCTATTCCTTTTGCTGGGGCAACAAAGGAGGCAGGTACTTTGATCTGCAACAACGCATTGGCCGCTTCCATACGACCTAAACGCCCCAAACTTACTGTAGAGACGGTTTGCACGCGTACAGACGGATCCTTTAGTCCATCGATAAAAGGATCGATAGGAACTTGATCTAGGCTCCCCATCCGATCTGTCAATGCCCGCAATGCAAACTCCCGAAGCACATCTTCTTTGGCGAGCTCCACCAAGGCAGGGATAGCCTTTGCCTGCGTTACCTGTGCATAGGTATAGATCGCGGCTACACGGACACTCAAGTCCAAGCCCTTGTCCTTCGCAATATTCAATGCAACTGTGGCCGCCTCATCGACTGGTCTAGCGAGAAGCTCTTGTGAAGCATATAGCCTAGCCGTCGCGCTACCTGATTTCAATAGTTTCCTTAGATCGTCAATCGATGCTTTCTTGGTATTGGGGAATGCTTGATATTGCCAGCCCTTAGGGACAGCACGCACCACGTACCCCTTATCCGGATTGCCGGAATAACCCGCACCATCCCAAGCAGCCAAATACAGCCTGCCCGAGCCATCTACATCTAAATCCGTAATCTGGGGCAATTTGATAAACTCTTCTTCTTTCTGTAAAAAACTAGGCCCATCTGGAGTGACGTGGTGCAGATACAAGTAGCTACGGCCCCAGTCGGCCATCATGGGCACCTTGTTGTATTTGGCAGGCCAGGTATCTTCGTCCATATACAAGGATCCTGTACCCGATCCGCCACCTAACATGGCCAATGCGGGGATAATCTCTTCGGTAAAATTTTGGAACAGTAAAGGATAGCCGTACTCACCGGATTGGATCTGATGGGAGAATCGGATGTCCCACCCGCCACCATCATTGGTATTGTCACGTGTAAAAATATTCATATAGGGGTCGATGGCTACATCATAGATATTACGCAAACCGTGGGTGTAGACCTCCAGTTCTTTACCATCAGGACGTACCCGTAGGATGCCCCCTCCCAACATCGTCAATTTTTTGCCATCGGTACCGGTGGCATGGTGAAATCCGAAGTCGCCCACAGCAATGTATATCCAACCGTCAATACCCATCCGAATACCGTTGGTAGCATGGTCTGTACCTCGTTCTTGGATGTATTTGGTATTGCTCAATCCGACAACTAGCGGTTTGGCTACACCATCAGCAATACCGTCTTGGTCTTTGTCTTCAAAAACGACCAAATCCATTCCGGTAGCTTTCCCGGTAGACGTATCAAATGTGGTATGCAAGACAAAGACTTGATCGCCTAAGACAAAAATACCTCGCGGATTGTCTACGCGTGCAAAATCGGTGTGCTTATCCATTTGGCCGTCATTGTCGGTATCTACAAATCGGCGGATAAATCCTTTTCCCATATCTTTCCCCAAGGATCCGATCATATCCACCCCCACGTATACTTCACCAGTGGGTGCTACGGCCAAACAAGCCGGGCTTGGGGTGAGGTCTGCTCCAGTGAAGGGCGTCATAACAAGGTCGGCCGGTGCTCCGGATAAAGTCTTTAGACTGTCCGGGCTCAACCTTGTGATCCTGGAGTGAGGTACTTGTGTGCTGGTATTTTGTGGTAATGGCTTCCCTATATCGGCACCTAATAATATAGGAAAGAGAAACAATAGGTTCAGTATGTTCTTCATTTTAACATCATTAACGGGTTAGATTTATAATTATTAAGCAAATTACAGTTATTAAGCCAAATAATTAAAACAATAGCAATATTATTACGAAATCAGAAGGGAATTCACAAAGAAGGCGATGCTTTTAAAGAGGGGAACCTATCGTTTAAGGAGCTGTTACTCCTTGTACCACGCCGTTTCGTTTCTGGACCTTGATAAAGTTACTCTTCCAAGCATTATACCAATACCCATCCATCCACTCCCTTTGACGCCAACTTCAAGTACCTTGGTATATACCTGGAATAAACTCTTTCCAAAATAACCGGAACTACACGGCTCCGATAAATAAGGACTTCCCTCTTATTCTTTATAAAGGTTAACGCTATATTAACATGTAGTTTATCAAAACTTGATATCGCCAAGCTACTTTTGTTACTTATCAAGACCATGATATGTACGATCAAAATTTACTTCAGCTCTATGAAGCTATAAAGGATGGAAATAGTCAGGCCTTTGAAGAGTTTTATAAGCTGACCTGGTACCCGCTATATCAAATTGCCTGGAGCAAAACCAAGGATGATGATGAAGCAAAAGATATTGTTCAAGACCTCTATATACGCCTCTGGGATAAAAAGGATCATATCAATATTCAATCTAATCCCACGGCCTATCTGCGTGCTATGCTGAGAAACGAGATTGTCAAGCGACTTCGCGCAGCTCTAGAATTACAACAAAAGAAAGATCTATACGCAGACAGCATCCAGGATCTTTCAGACAGTATCGAAGAAATCCTGCTGACTAAAGAATTGGAGCAACGATTTGAAATGGAAGTCGCCAAACTTCCGCCAAAGCAAAAGGAAATTTACCTTCTATATTATGTAAATGGGCTTTCGGCCGAAGAAATCGCATCAAATCTAGCTATAGCCGAACAGACCGTCAAAAACCAATTGGTATCTGCCAAAAAGAAACTGAGAACGCTGATAGAGGGCGTCGCCCTTACCCAGATTCTGGCTTTTCTGCTAAAATAGCAAAACCCCTTTTTTTCATTAACAATTTATTAATGATTTCCTAACCAACTTCGTATAGTACTGACATCGCCTTTAACCCTCTATAGGGTATATGAGTCATAATAGAGCATCTGCAGAAACAAAATTATCCGAATTATTAAAGAGATATGAAAATGGAAATGCCACGGAGGCAGAGCGCCTAAAAATTGATCGATGGATCGAACGTACATCATCAAATCTTAATGGACATGATCCGCATCAGAAAGCGGGCATTCAGGAAGAGATATTTGTGCGTATAAAAGCCAATATCTCTACGTCATCATCTGTTAGAAAATATAAGTTTATTCCTTGGAGCTGGGCGGCGGCGGCATTGGTAATACTGGGAGTCTCCTGGTGGTACATTGAAAAACAAGAGACTTTCACCGGCAGCAACAACCCTACATCCACATCCGTGCAGACATCCGAATGGAAAGAGATACGCACACAAGCGGGGCAACGTCGCAAACTCGGCTTTCCAGACGGAAGTACTATCTGGCTTAATGCAAATTCTGTATTTAGATACAGTAAGAATTTCAACTCAGATAAATATAGGGAAGTATATTTAGATAAAGGGGAGGCCTTTTTTGATATCTCCAAAGATACAGCAAGAGTTTTTATCGTACATACCCAACACTTAGAGAATAGGGTCGTCGGTACCTCCTTCAATATCAAGCTCCGGGACAATAAGGGAAATTATATACTATCTATGCTGTCAGGCGAAGTCGAACTCACAACAAATAACTCCACTACTCCCCAGAAAGTACACGTTAAAAAAGGGAACAGCGCGATATATGACCCTGCCAATAAGAACATTCAGCTCTCCGCCTTGGAGGATCAGGAATGGAGCCTATGGACGTCCAATATACTTTCCTTCAAGTCTGCTACTTGGATAGACTTAAAACAAAAACTTGAAGAATGGTACGGAGTCGAGGTCAATATAAACGATAAGGGCGACTCTAAGCAGCTATTTACTGCACGCTTCCAAAATGAGCCGTTAGAAACTGTATTAAAGGGTTTGCAACGAATTAATCCATTTTCATTTCAGATCAAAGAGAAGGAGGTTTTTATCGAATAACCTATTACATACAGATCGCAGCTGAAACTTTTACCGAAGTCACAGCCATTCATTATTCACTCCACATTAAGTAGTAAAACCAACGCAATTCATGTCAAAAAAAACAAAACTTTTTAGTATACCTGCATATTTTATAAAAAAACACCTCTTGACAGGCTTTTTTTGTATACTCATGCTACAGCTCACTTATGCATTTGATAGTCAGGCGCAGTTCGCAGATAAAGTCAACATACATATTGCTTCCGGAACGAACACATTAGAAGTTTTATTAGAGAGAATACAGAACCAATCTGATTATAACTTCTTGTTTAATCCCCAAGAAATTCGTAGTAAAAGAAAAGTCAGCAATCAAAAATTCACCAATGTGCAACAGATACTGGATTACATTAAAAATGATCTAGATCTAGCATACGATATTGTTGGAAAAAACATCTATTTAAAACAACAGCCTGCACCAATCAAAATCGAAGGAACTGTAGTGGATGAACAAGGAAAACCAATCCACGGTGCAAATATTCGTATTTTAGGGACAAGCTACCAAACACAGACCCAAGCCAATGGCAGCTTTGTATTGACTGCAACTCCCATCAACGAAATTGAAATACTCATCTCGTACATGGGGTTTGACAGTTACAGAAAGACGTTAAAAATAGATCATAATAGACGCTATACATTACCCGTGCAGTTGCAGTCTACAGGTAATATGCTAGAAGAAATTACAGTTTCTTATGGTAAACAGAAAAGAAACGAGGTCACGGGGTCTATCCAACAAATTGAAGCTGATGGACTGCAGGATATGCCCGTAACGCAGTTCGCGCAACAACTTCAAGGGAAGGCTCCAGGAGTGCAGATATTTCAGACATCTGGACAACCTGGTAGAGGCATGTCCTGGAGGATTAGGGGTGCCGCATCACTCAATTCAGGTAGTGATCCGCTATTCGTCGTCGACGGCATGCCTATCACCGGAAGCATCAACAATATCAATCCCGCAGAGATTGAATCATTCTCCATATTGAAAGACGCTTCCGCAACTGCGCTGTATGGTTCACGTGCATCAAATGGGGTCATCTTGATCACAACCAAAAAGTCCAAATTAAATCAGGGAACGACGATTGATTTCTCTGGAAATTATGCAATACAGAAGATACCGAATCGTGGAATTCCAGTAATGATGAATGCGCGTCAATATGCTACATTCATGAAAGAACGCTATGAAGACATGATTAAATACGAAGGCTTCAAAGGCACTATTCCAACGGAATATCAAACGCCAGAACAATATGGAGAAGGCACTAACTGGTTCGATATCTTGACCAGAGCTGCGCCACAACAGAAGTATGATTTAAGTATCAGTACAGCCAATGAAAAATCTTCTACAACTGTCATTGCCGGCTACCAAAATCAACAAGGAGTGGTAGTCAATAGTGGTACTCAGTTATTTTCACTACGCTTGAATCAAACCTATAATCTGATCGACCAGAAGCTAAAAGTCGGGGTCAATCTAGCTCCTAGTTATCGACTGGATCACAACAATAGACTGGATGACGGTATCCAAGGAATCGTTCAAAAAGCATCGGAAGCAAGCCCTTTATTCGATCCCTATCAGTCAGATGGTACGTATACACGTTTTGTAAATTCGCCAGGTATGGTCAATTATATTAATCCCCTAGCGCGATATGAATTGACTGTGGATGATTATAAAACCACCCGTATCCTTGGTAATGCCTTTGCAAACTATGAAATAATACCTGGATTGACAGTGAATGGAATGGCAGGTATTGATATGGGCAAGGAAATGCGTCAATATTTCGCTCCCTCCTTGCTCAACACCAACAATATTGCTTCCGGAACAAGCAGTGCCGTAGAAAATTACAGTTATACAGGAGAATTAAGCGCTACATACAGTCGGTCCTTTGGAGCACATAATCTTGAATTTCTGGCAGGATACGCTGTCCAATCATTTAGACAGATGTCAAATCGCGTAGCTGGGCAGAATTTTACCAGTGATGACATCCCCTACCTCAATGTAGCAACCAATATAACAGGAGGAGCCAGTAATTCAGCAAGCTATGCTCTACTCTCTTCATTTGGAAGGATAAACTACAATTATGCCGGAAAGTATCTACTAGGAGGGTCGATTCGTCGAGATGGATCCTCCAGGTTCGGAGTGAATGAAAGATACGGTACATTCCCAGCAATTTCTGCAGGCTGGGTCATTAACAAAGAATCATTTATGTCGGAAATCGATGCGCTAGACCTGTTAAAAATTCGCGCCAGTTACGGTCATACCGGCAACAATAATATTGGCAACTACACGCATATCCAACAAATCGGTATATCCAACTACGTCATCAATGGTACCATGGTACCAGGAAGTACAGTCACCTCCCTTGGAAACAACTATTTGGCATGGGAAAAGACAAAACAATTAGATATAGGAGTAGATATCAGCCTATGGAACAACAAGCTGTCCTTTACCTATGACTATTACAACAAATTATCAGACGGACTCATTCAATTAAGACCCATTGACCAAGCTTCTGGATTTAAGGACATCATGTCTAATGTCGGCGCTGTCAAATTTTGGGGACATGAGTTTAGCATAGGTACAGACTTGCAATTCGGAAAGTTATCCTGGAACAGCAACCTTAATTTGAGCTTTGATCGCAACCGTATAGAAAATCTGGTCAGTCCAGGTTACTTCCGAAGATTCAATAACATATCTTCAGATTACTACCGCAACCAAGAAGGATATCCGCTAGGCATGTTCTTTGGATTCATCAATGAAGGTCTCATTCAGGATGAGCAAGATCTACAAGCAGCAGCCAAATACAATAAAATAAATATCGGCACACTCAAGTTTAAGGATCTCAATTCGGATGGTATTATAGATGAGAACGATCGTACATTTATAGGCAATCCAAATCCCGACTTCCTTTTTGGTTTCACCAACAACTTCAACTACAAAAATTTTGATCTAAGTTTTACCATGTCGGGTTCCTATGGAGGTAAATTAATACTACCTGCCAAATGGGCCTACCTGACCAATTTGGATGGCGCCCGGAATGTACTGGCTGAGGCAGAAGATCGCTGGAGATCACCCGAAGATCCAGGGTCCGGAAAATTCCCGAGGACATTATCGGGAACCACGGCGTGGGGACGTAATGTAAACTCACAATGGGTAGAAGACGGCTCTTACCTAGCGATGAAAAACATCACTTTGGGCTACGCTATCCCCGTCAAAAGCAAAGTCATTCAGCAAATCAGAGCATATAGCTCACTACAGAATGTCTTCTATATTATGAATTATTCAGGTATGAACCCTGAAATTAGCTTAAATGGCCTAGAAGGTGCTAGTATCGGTATTGATGAAAATGCATACCCCATTCCACGTTTCTACTCATTAGGATTTAACTTAACAATCAAATAACCACATGCAAACTATTTTATCAAACATCCGATTCATACAGATACCTCTGATGCTGCTCTTGTTCGTATCAGTTTCCTGCAATGGCTTTTTGGAATTAGGTCCAGATGATCAGGTCTCCGGAAAGAATTTCTTTAAGACTGAGGCAGATTTTAAACAAGCCCTTAATGCCGCTTACAATCCGCTGAGACAAGTCGGTCCGGATTTTTATACCTCAGAGATGCGCTCTGACAATACACATTATGAATACAATCCGGCCAACCAAGGGACTGCCATATACATGCGTCAGGATTTAGCCGATTTTACGTACAACTCCAGTAATGACTATGTTTCCTCCATATACGTTAACAGTTATAAAGGTATTTCGCGAGCCAATATTGTACTGGACAGACTCCCACAGGCCACATTGTCAGAGCAGACACGGCTCAACATCGAAGGACAAGCGCAATTTCTACGCGCATTTTATTATTTCAAATTAGTACGGTATTTTGGAAGACTCCCCCTGTACCTACACGAAGTACAAAATGAAACGGATGCATTTAAACAGCAGAGTACGGTGGATGAAGTCTATACGCAGATCATACTAGATGCCCAAGCCGCTATCCAAAAACTAGCTCCGCCTTCAAAATTCCCACAAACTGGGGAGGTAAATAAAGGGGCAGCGACAATGCTACTAGCACAGGTGTATGCGACCCAAAAAGAGTTTAATAAGGCGGCTGTGCTTTTGAAAACACTAGAAAATATGGGATATGATCTATTGCGCAAATATGAAGATGTTTTCAAGACAAGCAATAAAAACAGTAAAGAGTCCATATTTGAAGTCCAATTTAAAGAAGGATTAACGGAGGGGATGGAAAGCAACTTCATATATACATTCTTACCAAGATGCTACAATACAGCGATCATCACATATGGAGTCGTGACTAATAATACATCCAATAATGGTGGAGGGTGGAATACACCTACTCAAGAGATGATTGATGCCTATGAGACTGGTGACACCCGACTAGAAGCCTCTATAGGTATTGCAGAAGGAACCTACGATGCGAGTAACTATTTTAAACTTGAAGCAGATAAGTCTGTTATCAATTATCATGCGCCTGAGGGAAAAGTCGGTGTGCCTTATATCAAAAAGTACTTAAATCCACACATCAATCCCAATAATACGAACGACAACTGGCCGATATATCGATATGCTGATGCTTTGCTATTAATGGCAGAAGTACAAAATGAGCTGGGAAATACAGGGGCGGCCTTACCCTACTTAAATCGCGTAAGAGCTCGGGCATTACCTCAAGCAGATCCAATTAGCACAACAGATCCGAATGTGTTAAAAGAGCTTATTCTTCATGAACGTCGTGTGGAATTGGCATTCGAAAATCACCGTTGGTTTGATCTTTTAAGAAGCGGAAAATCCGTCGAAATTATGAATGCGAATGGCGTATGGATGAAGAAGAACTACCCGTACCTATCGAAAACTTCTTATGAAATCAATACCGACAAATTATTGCTACCGATACCTTTTTCAGAGATCGGTGTAAACCCCAATTTACAACAAAACCCAGGTTATTAATATGAAGACTAGAATTGCGATAACACTCTTACTGACGTCATCCATAATTTCAGCGACAGTCCTACAAGCACAACAACAGCAATCCAGAAAACGTTTCTCCATCGCAGTGCTACCGGATACTCAGTACTATACAGCAGAAAGCCAGGGTGGCGGAAATGATTTATTTGAAGCACAGACCAACTGGATACGAGACAACTATCAAACAGACAACATTGTCTATACGGTCCATCTGGGGGATATTACGGATCATGGCGACACCAAACCAAAAGAATGGGAACGTGCTGCAAAAGCCTTGTATGCTTTAGAAAAACCGTTAAAAGGGATGCCGGAGGGGATGCCATATGGCCTAGCCGTCGGAAATCACGATCAGGTAGCAAGCCAATTTGCCAAAAGTGGCAAAACCGACTATTACAATCAATATTTTGGAGTAGATCATTTCAAAGATAAGGCTTATTATGGCGGACATTTTGGAAACGATAATGATAGTCACTACGACCTATTTACAGCCTATGGTCAATCATTTATCGTGATTTACATAGAGTTTGATGCTTTTGATGAACAGCAAGAGGCAATGAATGTCTGGGCCAGTAACCTGTTAGAAAAATACGCAGATCATAAAGCAATTATAGTAAGCCACTACACGCTGTTCCTCAATAAAACGGCCGGGACTAATCAGGGAGAGATGGCGCCTTTTAGCAAGCAGGCCGAGCGCATATATGACAAGTTAAAAAATCACAAAAATGTGGTGATGATGCTTGGTGGACACGTCGGAGACAATGGTGAGGGATATAGACAAGACACCTATGCCGGCAGCACCATCAGAAGTTTCCTCTCCGATTATCAAAGTAGGGCCATGGGCGGTAATGGGCTTATGCGACTCATGACATTTGATTTAGACCGCGACTGTATAGAAGTCCGCACATTTTCACCCTACCACGATTATGAAGAAATAGATGATGACTCCCACTTTGAAGTCCCCCTCTTTAGGAGTCCTGCCGCAAGCCGTATTTATGATTTTGACGGTGATGGGAAAAGTGAACTCATGAGCTACAGTCACGGCAACTGGACCAACAAGAATAAGAAATTGATCTTTGCACATTGGAATGCAAAGGCCGTACCTGTGGCTACCTATCGCAATCGTAATGGACGTACCGAACCCTTAAGTTATCAGTTGGACAAGGGTAATTTCATTACAAAAGATGGATTGACCATACCTTTTGGAAGCATTGGAGATATTCCAGTCCCAGCCGATTACAATGGGGATGGGATCGCAGATTTGGCCGTGTGGAATCCCAAAACGGGCACGTGGAGAGTTAACGAAAAAGAATCCGTGACGCATGGATGGGAAGCCTCCCTCCCTGTACCCGCTGATTATGATGGAGATGGTGCAGCAGAAATTGCTGTATGGCGTTTTCAAAACCAGACCTGGTATATCAGGGATATCGGTAATGTGCCCTTTGGCCAGCTCGGCGATGTACCTGTGCCGGCAGACTATAATGGTGATGGTAAAGTAGATATCGCGGTATGGAGACCATCGACCGGTGAATGGCTGGTCTATGGCGATACCCAGAAGGTGATTCTAGGAAAACATGGTGATCTCCCAATCCCCGGTGACTACCTTGGTAACGGCAAAGTCCAATTCGCTGTGTTTGATCCTCTAGAAAAAGTAGTCCGAATACAAGGAGGCACCGTCATCCCGATGGATACAGAAATACACGAGCTGGTGAATTTGCCCTATGCAATTAAAGCATACTATCTCGAACTATTAAAAAACAAATAAACCTGTTTGTAAAACCTGATAAACATGCATAAGGAGTCCAAAAGGACTCCTTATGTATTCAACGGTATACATTATTATCGACAACTCTATCACAGGCTACAAATCAATTTCCAATAATCATTACCGACAAGGGTAGCTTACTTGAGATGAATAAACATAAGAATTCTTTTTGCATTGCGGGGCAATATTTCGTAAATTGCACTGTACTGTGGTATCCATCCTCCATCCCCCGATCGTCTTATCCCATTTCCATTGTCCTCCATCATTCAAGTCCGTAAAAGTCCGTAGAAGTGCGTAAAAGTCCGTGAAAGTCCGTGAAAGTCCGTAACATCTCTGGGTTAACTTTGACTTAGCTCCTACTTAGCTTCGAGTTAACTCTGGGACGGCTTTGGCTCCTCTTCGACTGCGCTTCGGGTAGGCTTCGGCTTCTTCCCGAAGAAGAGCCGAGCAGCAGTCAAAGCAATGGCGAACCCCTCCCCCAGCTGTGCCGAATAGCTATCGAACGAGTCCCGAAAAGTGAGCGAAGCTGGTATCGCGAAAAATCAAGCTAATGATTTTGGATCCTCAACCGCTCTTTTGATTCATCGTACACTTTCTATCTCAAACTGTTAAAAAATAAGTAAACCTGTTTGCAAAATCACGTAAACATAAAATAAGGAGTCCTCTCGGACTCCTTATTCGTTCAGCAGTATACAATTATAGTCAGCAATCTTATTACATACTGTGACTCGTTCCCCATTAAAAATTCACAGACCGCTATTGATACCCCTCATTTTGCGGGAAAACCGCACCCGAATTCGCATCGATCACCTCCTGTGGAATCGGCCATAGGACATTTCCTTCTTTAATAACTTCGCTTGACTGTGTATTGAGCTTTCGCACTCGTCTTAAGAATACCTCTTGTCCAAATCTAGCAAGCGTCATTCTCCGCATTTCCTCGCCCAATAACTCTCTTGCTCGCTCATCCAAAAGATAATCTACATCCACCTGCCCAGCTAACACCGGAGTAGCTTTTGCCCGAGCTCGAACCACATTGATCGCCCCAGCTGCAGACCCTCGGTCGGCCTTTAACAAATGAGCCTCCGCTAATAATAGATATGTCTCTGCCAGACGGATTTTCACCCGGTCTTTCATATTCCCCTCGAAAGCTGGATTATCCGCTGTTTTCCCATAAAAGAATTTCGTTGTTGTCGCAAACACATTACCCGATTCTTTAATCGCTGGTGTGATATTCAGCTTAGTACCGTACAATGGGCTCTTGGGGTCATTGTGATACCAATCTCGCTTAATATTGTATTTCGAATTACGCATATCACTTACTTCATAGCTATTCAGCCACCAATCAAAAGGTCTGATATGCCCTAGACCACGGCCACCTAATGAATCTGCCAATACAAATCCCGTTTGCTGCGCATAGAAAGGGACCCATGCACGTTTGCTCCAGTCGGTATAGACATCTCCCCCACCCTGGCTGTTGTACTCTAGCTGTATAGCCCAGATCGTTTCCTGGTTGCCCGATTTCCGATTTTGATTTTTCTCGATAAACATGTCGTGAAAATAGTCGCCAGCCTTATCCTTGTCAACGCCAAACCGTTGGTCGTTCAATTTAAAATACGGAGAATTGATCACCGCATTAGCCGCAATAATCGCCGAATCAGGCTTATTAGCCAATAAGTAAGCTTCAGCAAGATAATGATAAGCAGCCCATCGGGTCAGTTTACCATCTTCAACTGTTCCTGGATTTTCAGGTAGATTTTCAGATGCATATCGGAGATCCGTGATCATACGCGCAATGACCTCCTGTTTTGGCGTCCTTGTAAAATCTGTTCTGGGTGTCTCGGAGACCTTATCTACCCAAGGCACATCTCCATATAGACTCACAAGATATCTGTAACCATAGGCCCTAAAGAAAACCGCAGTCGCACGTACCCGTTTAGGATCTTCCTCCGCGTTCGTCCATTTGATATCCGGATTGTTCAAGGCAGATAAAATTAGGTTCGAATTGCCGATCAATCCATAGCTAAATTTCCAGTAATTACGAACATATGAAGATGCGGGATTCAACGTGTAATTCGAGAAAGGTGCCAAAGTAGCATCTGTACCGGTCGTCTTAATCGCCACAATATCGGTCCCCACCTGCAGAGACTCTTGCGGAGTAGCCCCTTGTGTAAAAAAATCATTTGTCCAAGTCTGGAATTCTAATCGCGCAAACGCGTATAGACCTGTCAGCCCGGTTTCAAAACCGTTAGTAGTCGTGTACGTATTATCAGGAGCCTGAAAACCACTGGTATCTTCGTCCAGGAAATCTTTGCTACAACCCGCAAATACGGTACTGATTAATACTAAATATGTAATGTTCTTAATTGCTTTCATTTTCTAAACGTTTAAAATTGTACATTGACACCTAATGAAAATGTTCTCGCGGCCGGATACGGCGAAACAATATTGGTCGTCGTTGGATTGCCTGTCACAGTGCTCACCGCCAGGGCCTCCGGATTGTATCCCTTTACATTCGTAAATGTATAGAGATTACGTCCGTTGATGAATGCCCGGATTGAGCCAATATTCAACCGCTCCAACTGTGGACCGCTAAATGTGTATCCCAACGATAGGTCACGAATTCTCCAGTACGAAGCATTCAGATAATAACTGTGGTTGTTCACAGGTGTGTATCCTGGCGAGGGAATCTCAGCACTGGGACGTTCAGGTGTCCAGTAAGCCATATCGGCAAGGTAGTTGGCTCCGTTATTAGGTAAGAAGCGTTCGATATTTCTAAAATTATCCTCTTTAGAGACGTCAAAAGCTCCATTCATAAAGATAGAAAGTGAGAATTTCTTGTAGGTAAATTCATTTCCAAAACCTAACGTATAGGCAGGAACTTTGTTGCCCATCATCGTCCTATCTGCGGCAGAAATCTTGCCATCACCATTGATATCTTCCAATTTCGCATCTCCAGGCTTGGCATTCGGTTGATGAGACCCCTTAATATCATCGCCTTCTTGCCATATACCAATCACTTTATAGTCGTAGAATATACGGATCGGCTTCCCTATCAACCAAGCATTGGTCAGATCATCTTTTCCATCCCCACGTAAGTCTACAATCTTATTTCTATTCCACGCAAAATTGATACTCGATGACCATGTGAAATTCTCCTTAACGATATTCTTGGTATTCAGTCCCACTTCTATCCCCACATTGGAGGTCTGTCCAATATTACTCATGATCGTATTATAGCCATTCATCACAGGCACCTGACGACTCATCAATAAATCCGAAGTCTTCGAACTATAATAGTCTACATTACCACTGATACGGTCATTCAAGATTCCAAAATCCACTCCAACATTTAATGAATTGGTCGTCTCCCACTTGAGATCTCTACTACCCCTACCATTGTAGTTCATGATAAGACCATTCGATACTGTAGCTGCATCCCCGTATATGTAATCAATCTTAGAAAGACGATTGTAAGTCTGATATGGACTCACCGCTTGGTTTCCATTTTTACCATAAGAAGCTCTCAATTTTAAGGTACTGGCAAATTCCCAATTGTAAAAATCTTCTTTGGATATCACCCATGCTCCAGCTACGGAAGGAAAGAAAGCATATTTTTTGTTCTGGGAGAATGCAGAATAACCATCCGACCGTCCCGTCAAGGTCAAGAGATACCGTTCCTTATACCCATAATTGATCCTTCCCATATAGGATACTAAAGCCGTATTGGTCAGACCAGAAGTTATCTTTTGGTTTTTGGCTGCCGATCCCAGGTTGTTGTAACCCACATCCGCTACAAAATCTTCCCCATACAAGCGAGACCACTTCTCCTCTGACGCTGAGGCACTGTATAGCCCCACCACATTCAACTTGTGGTCGCCGAATGTACGATCATACGTCAGGAGATTCTCCCAGGTCCAGTCGTATTTATTGTTATTATAAATTTCTCCTTTGCCCTTCACCCCTAACCCACTAAGTGTATTCGCACCATAGTAGTATGATTCTTCACGATTTTGATAGTTTGTACCAAAAGTCGTTTTGAAACTCAGTCCTTCAATAGGCAATTTGACATCCAAGAACGTATTTGCATAGACATTTCGATTAATGTTGTCGTTGATCCCATTATCATCCGCGAAAGGATGCGGATAGAGTGTCTGTGCATACATCGGATAAGTCACTAATTGCCCATTCTCATCCCGATTGATACCATAAGGACTCATTTTTACGGCATTATCAATCGACGGTTGTACACCATTCCGCTTACCTTGAGACCCTTGCACCGCAAGCCCAAGCTTTAGCCATGCTGTCAGGTGCTGATTCAGATTAAGGTTAAGGTTTATGCGCTCATAAGGCGTATTCTTGACCACCCCATCTTGATTGAGATAAGCCACAGAAGCGTAGTAATCCGATTTGTCTGTCCCTCCCGAGAAGCTTAGCTGATGTTCATGAACTGCTGCATTATTATTGAAAATAACGTCTTGCCAATCCACCTCTTCCCCTTTCTTATATTGTTGTAGTACATTTGCAAAAAGATAATTTTCAGGATTCAACTGATCTCCCGTCTTACCCTTCGAAATCTGATAATCACGCATATAGTTGATATACTCCGCTCCATTCATCAAATTCAGCCTTCTTTCCACATTTTGGATACCGAAGTAGCCATTGTAGCTCATTCGCGGTTTGCCAGCCATTCCCTTTTTTGAAGTAATCAAAATGACTCCATTCGCGGCACGCGAACCATAGATAGCTGTAGATGAAGCATCCTTCAATACCGAGATATTTTCGATAGTATGAGAAGCAATATCGCCCAAAGAGCCACTGAAGGGAATACCATCCAAAATAATCAAAGGATCATTGGATGCAGAGATCGAATTTTCACCACGGATCGACAAAGAAGCTGTAGTCCCGGGGCGGGCATTTCCAGTATTGATATTCAATCCCGATACTTTTCCTTGCAACTTGTCAACAATATTCGGGGAGTTGATATTTTCCAATGATTTGGAAGACACCGTCGCAATACTTCCCGTCAGATCTGATTTTTTCTGCGCCCCATAGCCCACAACTACCACCTCTTCCAAATCTTCCGAAATCGAAGTCAGGACGACACTACCTGCGGCATTAGCAGCCACTTCCCGAGTTTCAAAACCTACATACGTGAATACCAGAATTGCCGTTGGTGTGTCGACATTAATCTCAAATCCTCCGGATTTATCCGTCGAAGTAGCTGTAGTAGCCCCCTTCACTTTGATGGTCACACCAGAAATCGGGTTACCATCAGTATCTTTCACCACCCCTCTAATGGTGGATTGAAAAGCACGGTACTCCGCTGCCGTAATGTTCGAGACTGCGGCTCCAACACTTCCTTGTAGTCCGATTAATAAAGCAGGGCTTAATAGCAATAATTTTCGGCATAGATAGAACCTGCTGTGTCTCTTTAAATCTCGTTTGATCATAATAACGTGGTGTATAATGTGTGTGCAAGTATAACCCGTAACTTTCTCTTTACAACAAGTTAATAGGCACACAACCGATTGCATGACTTACGAAAACGTTGTATCTATAGCTCTTTTTAAACGATATTTAAACGTCGAAACTAAAAGAAAACAGCAGGTTCGAGGCCAGCTGCACATGTCATTTATACACTGTTCAGTCGGAAAACAAGATTTTATTGGGAATTAAAAGATATCATAATTGTACTGTTCAAACCACCATTCGCAATATCGACACGCCAAAAAAGCTGTCCCTATTTACGTATGCTCGTGACTGCCTTCTGTATAAGCTTGTACTTATTCGCAAAAGACGTGTCTCGATCGTAGGCCGCTTTCGTCTTGTAAACAACCACTGCATCGATATTGGGAAATACAGAAATCGTCTGTCCCATTGCTCCAAGCGCTGAATACCCCCCTTCAAATCGCTGATCATCGGTCTGTTGCCACAGCCACCAATAATAGCCATAACCCAGATAAAAATCTGCTCCTCGATAGGCCGGGATATTACGGTTTACTTCACTAAAGTCGGTATGTGGCGCCACCATTTCCTTTACCCAACTTGAATCCAGCACCTGTACAGCTCCCCATCGCCCCTTATTGAGCATAAGCTGCCCTATCCTCGCCATATCCCGTGTGGAAAACCACATATGGTAAGCCGGGTAAATAGAGCGAGTCGAATCGCCTCGCTTCTGCTGTTCCCCTCGCTTCCAGTCTTGCAGTTGTAAAGGTGAGGCAAAAGTGGTCTCCAGGTCATCGTACAGGTCAATCCCGCTTTTCTTTTCCAGAATATAGCCCGCAAGATTGAAATCCCAGTTACTATATAACCAATATTCTCCTGGGCCTACAGATCCTCTTTTGGGAGCATATTCCAGATAGTCCCCAGGATTGCTCGCGGCATGGAATACTCCAGACCGCGCAGATAGCACATCTCTGACCGTCGCCTGCTGTTCGCTGGCCGACAGTCCCCCTACATCATCGACACCTAGTGACTGAAGGGTTTCATCCAGATCTATCCGTCCCGCGGCAACATGCTTACCATACAGCATCGCCAATACGCTCTTCCGACATGAAGCAATGTAACTCGTCTCGCTGACATCTCCATATGCAAAGACCACGACTCCTTTGTGAATGATCATCATTCCCGTCACCTGCGTACTATCGATTACAAATCTTTCCAAATTCGTCAATGCTGCCATATCCCATCCTGCTGAAGCAGGGTCTTGGCTGTAACTCCATTCACGACCGGGATTAGCCTGAGCATGCCCATAATACGGTACGCAACAAATCACTGTTGCAAGCAATAAAGCTGCTGTTAAATTCCTTATAATCATCATCTTATCGATTTAATAAAACAGCTATTTTTTCATTGAAAGAACGACCCTGTTCACAATTCGTAAAAAATACATATCCATTACCATTCGCTCTATTGATCTTAAAGCCCGATTGGAAATCACCATTATTACCCCCATGCTCATGCAATACTCCATAAGGGACCGGCTTAATGGCGATACCAAGCCCCCATCCCGTATCCCCATTAAATTTGAAATGTGGACTGTCTTCGGAGAGACGGACCTGCTCTTTAAAAAACTCCTCAAGACTGCTTTCAGACAGCCCCTTGCCGCTCATAAGCGCTATTAAGAAATTTGAAAAACTGACCGCCTCGGTATGTAATCCCCCTGCAGCGCTGAATGAAGTAGAATCCTCTTTCGGAAATTCGTTCGGCCATTGTTTGCCGGTGACCTTACCATCAAAATGTCCCTTTACTTTATGCCTGGAAATATAAGCATTGCCCGTAAACCAAGCATGCTGCATCCCAAGTGGAATGGCGACCTCATTTTGAAACAGCGGCTCTAAGATTCGGTTGGTCGGTCCACATAGCTGGGCGATCACATGTGCAAGGTAACGATACCCCTCACCCGAATAGGAGAACGAGGTCCCAGGAGTAAACTGCAGATACAGCTCTCCGTACTTATGTTGACTTTGATCGTTTGGATTAAAATTTCGCCAGTTGGGAAGTCCTGTTGTATGGGATAATACCATCCGAGCAGTGATCAGTTTATAACGGGGATCAGCTGCAATATCAGCGTAGGGTAGATAGCGGTATAATGGCGTATCCAGATCCAGCACGTATTGATCCACAAGCCGCAAGACCAGATAAGCAAATACGGGCTTCGACAGCGATGCCGCTTCAAAGATCGATTCCTTGTCTACACTTTGTCCCTGATCCTTCGGATCTAACCCCGCTCCAACAGCTGCCACACCGAGGGTCTTGTGGTACACCACCCGTCCATCGTTGATCAATGCAAATGAAAGGCCCGGCATATGCAAAGAATCCATTTGACGACCAATGACACTATCCAGCTCGCCTGCGGATAGATCTTGACCACTAAGGGTCTTTAACTGTCCGAAACTAACACTGTACAAGTAGGGATACAACAACAGCACTGTCAGAAAAAACAAACGGACCGTCCACACACTAAACGATTGTGGGATACGGATAGATCCAGTAAGTTGACTGGACTCTTCATTTAAAAGCTGGATTTTTTGTTTCATAAGATTATGGCAAATGTACTGTACGTATTAAGTGTTGTCCAAAGGTATCCGTCGACGCACCAACTATTGAATAACATTAGGCAGACACTATCGGAAACTAGGTGAGCACCCACTTTTCATCGGTAAATAGCATTCATCACAGCAAGTTCCCGCCTGGCAAGGCATATCAGCTCGCTGATAATCTCTTTCTTTATTACCATACATCAATGCACATCCATATCTCACTCCCTAATTTTGTCTTAGCATCAAAGGAATAGAAGATGTCAAAGATTGGCCGATCTTTTAAATTTCAATAAACGAATTAAAGAAAAACGAATATGTCCCTTACCACTAGAATCAATGCTGACGACGTCGCATTTTTATTGATCGATCACCAGAGTGGTCTTTTTCAGACCGTCAAGGATATCGAAGTCCCCACATTACGGAGCAATGTCGCGGCCTTGTCCAAAATTGCTGCCTTGGAAAATATTCCCGTTATTACCACCGCATCAGAGCCCAAAGGTCCAAATGGTCCCCTCATGCCCGAGATTCATCAAATCGCGCCACATGCAGTATATGTCGGTCGCAACGGTGAGGTGAATGCCTGGGATACACCTGCATTTGTAGAAGCTGTCAAAGCTACCGGAAAGAAAAAATTAGTGATAGCAGGTGTATTGACAAGTGTATGTGTCGCCTTTCCTGCAATATCTGCAATTGCAGAAGGCTATGAAGTATTTGCAGTGATCGATGCATCCGGTGACATGAGCCCGCTATCTACTCAAGTCACCATAGCTAGGTTACAACTCGCTGGCGTCATCCCGATCACTACCACGGCCGTCATAAGCGAAATTTTAAAGAGCTGGAAGCACAAAGAGGCCTGGACCTATGCGCAAGCCCTCTCCACCGTCATGCCTAATTATCAGGCATTGATAGAAAGCTATAATACAGCACAGGAGGTGGCGTTGGCCCCTCAAAAATAGCCTATTCATAATTTATATTGTTATATTTCCGATAAGAGGGCCTAAGTGCCCTCTTTTTTTGGAGGATAGACACTTTATCTCTCCAGCACGAAAAGGCCAGATGCCCACCCCACATTAGCCGCTATAACAGCTGTCACCAGGCTATACAAATTGCTGAAAGATCATCTAGAGCCTGTTTAAAATTCATCTAACAATTTTTTTATGTCTCTTTTTGGCTATGACTTCGTTATGTTTTTTCGAGGTAGAAGCGCTGCTATCTCTTCAAAAACATGCCTCGTCTCGCACAAAAATAGTCTATAAAAAATTTCATAATATAAATTTTAAACAGGCTCTTAACAATGGGATTATTTTGCTACATTCGAATAGCAAACCAACCTATTAGGGGAACGAAAATAGTACAACAACAGGTAGAAACGAATAGCTAATCCTTCCACAATGTCAGATTCAACATTCAAAACAGGTCAATTCTTTTGGGCCGACCTCACCACAGACAGTGCCGATACGCTCAAAGAATTTTACAAAAATGTCATCGGCTGGCAGGAGCAAGCTGTACCCATGAAAGATGTAACGGGAAGCTACGCCGACTATGCTATGAAAATAGATCAGGACACGGCAGTCAGCGGTATCTGTCACCACCGGGGTACCAATCTTGGCATACCGCCCCAATGGATCTTATACATACAGGTCGAAAATGTAGAAGTAAGCTTACGAAAGTGCCTCGAATCAGGAGGTAAGCTCGTTCATGAAAACAGGAAACAGGACGGTAGTTACAATTACGTAATCGTGCAGGATCCGGTAGGTGCACTGTTCGGAATGGGGAAGATGGTCTAAAATATAAAAGCTATGCCAACAAATAAAACAACTTTTACAGATGACAGCGTTGCCGCCTTCATCAACCAAGTGGATAATGAGCAGAAAAGGGCCGACAGCTTACGTTTGATTACCCTTATGCAACAAGTTTCGGGTGAAGAGGCCAAAATGTATGGCCCTTCCATCATAGGATTTGGTCAATATCACTATAAATACGACTCAGGACATGAGGGGGATGCTCCTTTGCTTGGATTTTCACCTCGGAAGGCGGCTATTTCCCTGTACGTCCATACCGGGAGTGCCGAGGAGGAGCATCTGTTGGAAGGCCTCGGCAAGTTTAAGATAGCCAAAGCCTGCATTTATATTAAAAAACTAGCCGATATCGACGAAAAGGTACTGATCAATCTTATGCGAGGGACCATTGCTTTCGTCAGCCAGAAGTATACCCGAATCAAGCCTTAAAATTGGGGCTTTAAGGCTAGTCAGCAGCAGGTTCCCGTTTTTTTTATTTGAAGGGTTTTCTCCTCACATAGATGATGCCTTGTTGCTCCTGCGCTCCAAAGAACGCATTCGCCCGCTCCTTGCTCAGGATGTTCAATTGCAATATCGTCGTTTCCGGGAGAGTACATAGTTCCTGGAAGCTTATTCTGGTGGTATCGTCCAAAAAGACAATATAGCCTTCCTGTTTCTTCCCGGTCTTTTTATACACGTCCACCCATTGTCGCCAGATTCTCCGATCCGATTCTTCCCGACTAGGGTTATAGGTCTTGGTATAGAGCTGGATATAGCCTTTCTTTCTATCGTCCGTAAAACTATTACGGACCTGCTCCGCGGGGGTCATCAGTACCCGATGGATCAATGCTGTATCTAACGAGTCAAAGATCTGACGCGCATTGAAGTGATAATCATCAATATAGATCAACTCCTCCCGCAACAGAGCTTTCCCGGCCCGATATTGTGCTAACCATTCCATAAATTGTGTTTTCATCTCCCTCTCTCTTGTCATCACGACCCTGCCATATCCTACTGCATCTGCACTCAACAGCATTACTGCTCCCATGTGCTCCTTATTCTGTAGAGGTATGCCTTCCTTACCGTATATCCAAATCGCTGAGGTACTATCTGGAGATAGGTGTTTCTTCCACACGTGGAAGGGCACTATCCTGCCATTGGCATGCAATTGGAATTTTGTACTGTCTATGGCCTTCAATTTGTCCAAGGTATAGCCCAATCCCTTTTTAGTAATTTTCGTTTGATCCACATGAGGATCACTTACAATGACCAATGGACGATTGTATTGTGGGCCGAGCAAGGCCTGTGAAAAGGCTGCATCATAGCTCCACACGGGGAGATAGATATTGGCTGTTTTATTTTCGATCTCCCTGCGCTGTAACAGGTTACCATACAGCAACACATTAGCTCCCTCCAGACTATCCCCTGCTGTAGAATCAGGCATGAGGGCATTAAAATTGACGGGCATTTTAAAGCGCACCTTTACCTTTTTACCCCTTACCGTACCTGGTGTCCATTTCGGACTGCTGGTTAATACCCTAAGCACCTCCTTGTCGTAATACTTATCGATGCCTTTGATGACCTTCGCCTTCGTTACCTGACCGGCCGTATCAATGACAAAACTGACAGTTACCTTCCCCGAGTAGCGGCCCCTCAACTGGGAAGCCAGCGGATAGCGTGCTTGCTTGCTTATGTATTCCTGAAATGCCTTCAGGCCTCCAGGATACTCAGGTGACACTTCTAAGCTCCGATGCTTAGATTCCTGACTAGCTTCGGGAGACTGTCCCTTCGCCGCCATCACAATCGAAAGAAACAACAGGCATATCGCAAGCGTACATTTTAAGGTGTGGGTAGTTGGTCTACCTCGTAATATTACTCGCATAGAGATTCAAGTGAAATTAAAAAAGGAGCCAACGGCAAGGACAAAAAGGCGAAAGATACTTTGCATATATGTATGTTTAATTATAATATCAATTATGCTGAAAAAGAACAGCTACTAAAGTACACTACTTCAGTAGCTATTCAAAAAATAGACCAGAAAATGGAATTGCCCGTAATTCGCATCTGGCAATCCATAAGTATTAACGAACTATTGATCAAATTGCCCCTTTTTTTATAAAAAAATTATTCGTCGAAAGTTAACTTAGAAAGACGTGTGATATCGCAAGCCGTATAATAGGCCTCTTACTGTCTTTAATAACGAATCAGAATAATTAATCGAAAATTATTGTTCAATATCGACCCAATCGTTGAGTTGAAACTTCATCTGTGGAATCATAAAAATCTGATCAAAAAACTCTCCCCCCATTTCTTCACTAGGTCCTACTATACCTATTATGCGTTCGCCGGGAATAAAAAAACTGAAATCACCCGTCAACAGATAAAACGCGCCGTATTTACCCTTTCCAGCGCTGACCGTAAAACTTTCATTTGTACTTTTGTAGGCGACTTTGTCGGTACCTTTTTGTAAAATATCAAACGTGTAGAACCTGGAGTCATCTATCGGAGGCAGCTCAACTGTGGCAAATGATCCATCGGTAGGGACTGTAAAACGGAGCCCGGGATTAGCCACCTCTTCTGTCGTCTTGTTACGCGTGTAAAATACCAGATCTACATCCCCGCCAACGAAAGCGGTCTGGCCAAACTCCACATCAGGCACGAATCTCAGCATCACGGCCATGCCCTTTGGATCTTTCAATGTCGGCAATTTCATACGTTCGATCAGACCATACTTGTCGAGATAAAACTTCAATGTCTTATCTGCTTGGGCCTCGGTAATGATTCGACTGACCAGAGGTTCCTGCTCACCCTTACGGGTGATGGTGAGTGTTCGCTCCTGCCCTTTATTAAGAGCGATGGTCAGCGGACTTATAGTAGATCCACTGTAAGGATTCTGATAGATCAGCTTGTTATCCAAGTAAAAATCAAGACCAATATCGGCGGCATAGATCATCAGGTTATAGGTAATACCCGCATCATATATCCCGCCATTGTCATAAAAAATTCCAAATTCATGCGTAAAGCGTTTGGGATCTATATCATAAGTCTTTAATACTGTCGTCTTCCCCTTTTCACGTACCTGAAGCTTTTGCTCTCCCTCTGTGACCAGCATTTGGAATGTATTAGGAATGCTATGGAATTGCCCTCGGGTGCTGTCCACTACCTTATCGTTATACACAAATTCGAGGGCAGTGGATGTAGTCCCTTTCAATGTGATCTCTACGATCTGTGGCTCCGAAGCGTAGTAGAGTTCACCTTTTTGACATCCGTACAGCAAAGCCAGAAGCGCTATCCATACGCCCAGCTGTAGTTGTCTATTTCTGTTGCTATATGTCTTCATTTGTTCTTTTCTTTTATATTTCTTAAAATCTATAGGTCAACGACGTACTGAACGTCCGTCCAAATCGTTGTTTGAATGTATAGAGGTCACCTTCCTCATAATTGTCAGTAAAACCGGGCTTCAGTCGTTGGGCATTACTAAAATCCAATGTTCCCGATTGACTGTCAGGATTGGCTTCATAGCTGCCCCGGTTGTTGTAGAATACCGAAGCGGCATTGAGCAAGTTACCGCCGTTGACTTTGACTTCTAGCCGCGATTTGAAGAATCGGTAACTCAGCTGTGCATCCAATTGCTCCCGTGGCTGCTCGTACTCCGTAATGGAGGGGGAAGTCGTGACAAAATAGGTTTTGCGTCCCGATTTGTTATACACGACATTGATCCCCAACTTGTCGTCCTGATATTGAAGACCGGCATTCAACATATAGGGAGCCTGGCCATAGAGTGCACGTTTCTGTCGCATGGAGGCCATTATTGGCTTCCCCGTTACAGGATCATTGTCTTTTGTCATATACAGTCCCTCTACTTTGGACTGTTGATAGGTTAGATTTCCAGATAGGGTCAGGTGCTGCAATAGAGCGACATCGGCTATAAATCCCAAATTTTTGCGAGCTTCCAATTCCAATCCATATACCTTGGCCCAGCTCGAATTTTTCAAGGTGTACCGGAATCCAAAATCAAGGGTTTCCATGGCGATCATTTCTGCAGGTCTGTCAAAATACTTGTAATAGCCACCGATGGACAATATCTCCCCTAAACCAGGAAACCATTCCGTTTTGAAATCCCAACTATCTATACGCGTACTGCTGATACCCGAACTTCCCACCAGACCATCGTAAAACGCACTGTATCGGAAAAACTGGCTATTGTCCATCATCTCCGGACGCACGACCGTACTGGAATAAGCTGCCCGGATATTGAGTGAAGCAAGTGGGCTATAGGTCAGATTGGCAGAGGGTAACCATTGCCAGGCTTTGTCAGCAGGCAAATCAAACGTCCCATTCGCTCCCTCTTTGGGTGAATTGGATCCGTTGTTGATTTCCTGATATCCATAGTATTCCGCCCGTAGGCCCCACACTAAGCGCCAGTGATTACCTAAGCGGTTGTCCAACATCAGGTAGCCTGCATGATTTTGGCTTTTGCCAGCATAGTAGTCGTTACCCCAGCCATCCAGTAGTAAGAGATAACCGTCTGCTCTGACATTTTCGGGTTTCAACCAATCCCCTACCGGGATATATTTCAAAGCCGGATCCAGAGGTGCATAGCCCGTAACTACAGGAAGTATCAGCCAATCGAATCGGGATTTGCGTTGGGTTCCGAAATAACCGACCTTGACCAGATTGGTAAGCTTTCCAAAATCAAAAGACCGTGCTGCAGAGGCATTCCACGAATAATGGGTTTCGGCGTTGGAATAGTGTTGTCTAGACATGGGGGTAAACCGGGGTTCGGAGATGATATTGGCACCATATGCAAAAATCGTATCACTCCCGATCAACCGGATGCTCCGCGTAGCAATGCTGATATCCTTCTGTTCACGGTCGATACCAGTACGAGCGATGTCCCACTCTACTTTCGTATCCCCCAATTGGTGCTGTCCACTTAGCTTATTCTGCAGCAACTTGGTGAATGTGGGGTCGTCAGCTTCACGGATCATGTCCGGCTGGTCATTGTAATCGTTGTCGGAGCTCACGCCCTTGATACGCGTGAAGGCATTGCTATATAAACGGGTGTAGGTATTGCGGAGGCTAAGACGATGCTGTCCAAGCTGTAGGCCCATATTCAATACACCTCCAAGGGTGGTATTGAAATCATAGGATTGCCCACCCGCCGCGATCTCTGTATTGGTATTCCATTTACCCCGACGTATTTGCTCGATGACATTAATGGTCTGATTGTTTCGATAGCTCAGGGCACCGGTAAAGCCAAATTTACGTTGCCCAGATGCATCCAACGGATAGGACTGGCCGATGGAGAATTGATAGTTTTGCGCTGGAACGGCCCGATACTTGTGCACGGTAAAATTATCATTTGTAAAGCGCTTGGTCTGCGCGATAAGTTCTTCAACAGGCGAGCTGTTGGACATGGTTTTCAGATCGGTAGGAAAAGCCCTACGTCCATCATCAAAGCCCAGATAATCGTACTTTCCTCGTTTTCGGCTCAAAAAATCCTTCCCGACAGACTGATCATTGACGGAACTGCCGATCGTGAGGTCGATAAAATTTTCAGTAGGAATATCCTTGGTATTAATCTGTATGGCCCCTCCTCCAAAGCCCGTATTCATATCTGGTGTAATGGTTTTCATGACGACCACATTATCTACTAAGGCGTTGGGTACAAGATCAAATGAGAAGCTTCGCCTTTGTGCTTCGGTGCTCGGCAGTGCTGTACCATCCAATAAGGCCGCATTATATCGTTCGCCGATGCCCCGCACGAGCACGAATTTGTTGTCAGCCGTATTGACACCCGATATTCGCTTTAAGGTCTCCCCCACATTGCGGTCCGGTGTCGCGGCTATTTGCTCGGCAGCTATTCCACTTCCGATGGAAGCCCGGCTCTTCTGCTCGGTATAGAGCCCCGAGACAGAGGCCTTTTTATAACCGGATGTAACCACCACTTGGCTGAGGGTATTGGTTTCAGCTTTCATCGATATCGTAAGGGGCGTATGACCATTGTCCTTAATTACCACATCAGTAATGCGTTGGGTCTGAAAGGAAAGATAACGCACCTCCAATGTATAGCTACCCGCTGGCAGGCTGAGGCTGTAACTACCGTCCGTAGTCGACTGTGTGCTGTGACCAGCCATACCTACCACCCGGATTGAGGCTCCAGTGAGGGGCTCTCCACGGTCATCGAGGATCTTGCCACTGACGCGACTGGGTCGTTGGACTACAACTTTACGGCTTTCCTTCTCAGTTGCAGCGCGATGAGTCGTAGGCTTGGCATCGATCATGATGTGAAGACCTTTTTGCGTGTATCGGAGATCCGTAGGCTGCAACACACGCTCCAAGGCACGCAGTACGTTGTCTTCTTTTTCGGTGAGACTCACCTTGATATGATCATACCGATCTACATCCGTACCGTAGAAAAATTTGACTTTGCTGCTCTGCTGGATCTGGCGCAAGGCAGTCTTAATGGATACGTTCTGCGTACGAAGGGATACCTTCATCATCGCCAAATCCTGGCTCTTGGCAGCCACCGGTAAGATCGCGACGAAGGTAAGAAGTACAAATGTGGGTAACGACAGGGTCATAAACCTATATTTTGATCTGATTTTATAAAGCAGATGATTGCTTTTTTGCATATTATTGTAAAATCTTTATGGATTATTTTTTTTAGTTGATCTGTAAGTTCGGTGCACGTACCGCTCGGACTACCAATCGTAAACGGTATCGTGTACTCTCGACGTTCCTATCTTCGGATGGGAACGTTCTTTGTTGTGGGGAGGCTATGTCATCGTATATCCATTGGCGATTATATTGGGTTAAAACAATTTTGTAGGTATGAAAAGATTCGATCATGGTTTATCATAAAGGGTAATAACCTGATGCTGGCGGTCGTAGTGATACTTAAACTTACCAACAAAGGCAAGCATCTCCATTACACTTTCCAGGGGCTCGGTAGCTGAAAAGGTGGCACTCAATCGGTTAGTACCAAGCCCAGGATGTTCAAACCGGAAAGTCGCGCCATATATACGTTCTAGAGATTGCGTGATCTCTTGAAGCTGTTGCCCATCAAAATAAACCTCACCACTGGCCCATTGTTCCAAAGAAGCCACATCAGTCTGTTCTTTCTGCAGGACTCTACTAACGGTATTATAACGTATCTTTTGTCCCTTAGTCAGGACAGCCAATGACTCGGATTTTCCAGACTGGTGATCTGTAACCTGTACTTTACCGGTGGCGACAGCAATCTCGATTTTTGCTTTGTCAAATGAAGAGATACGAAAGGATGTACCCAGCACCTGTGTCTGGACATCGCCGGTATGGATAATAAAGGGCTTTGTACGATTGGGTGTTACATCAAAAAAAGCTTCTCCATCCAAAACGACCTCCCGTGCATCCTCCAAGAATATTTGCGGATAGCTGATGTGGCTACCTGCGGCTAGATATACCGCCGTACCATCCGAGAGTAGATATTTTATTGGCGCACCACTTGCATTGTACTGCTCTAGGTAGATCCTATTCGGCGTCATCCTTTTATAGCCGACAAAAGCTCCGCCAGCGACAAACAATATCCCGACAATGACAGCCGCAATTTGTCGTAGTCTATACATCTGGAACGGTTTGGAGCGCCCCATAGACTCTTGTTCGATACGTTGATGGAGTTGCAACTTCCACCGTTCCGCAACAGCGTTATGTTCAGGATCGCCATAGTCGAAACTATCCCATTCTCCAGCCGACTGCTGGATCATCAGTTCCTCCAACAATTGTCGATACTCGTCCAATTGTAACAATTGCCGGACTTGCTCCTGTTCTTGTTGCGAACAGCGGTGATCTAAAAACTTCCTTAACAGCTCATGGTATCGATCCTTCATGTTTTCCTTCCTTCTATCTATATAGTGACCAAAAGAGAAGGGTTACCACCTAGGCGACAACAGCATTGTCAGCACAAAACATACAAACAACTGAATGTGAGTGAAATAAATTTATTAAAATAGAACTAAAGGTATAAGGGTAATACCCAGGTGATGAAAAGCAGGATGGTGTATTTATCCATTTTTTTGCGCAAGCTCGCCAATGCAGCGCTCATATAATTCTCTACCGTATTGATCGATAATCCGGTACGACTTGCAATTGCTTTATAGCTGAGCTGTTGCTCTCGACTGAGCTCAAATACGAGTCGCCGTTGAGGACTTAGATCTGCCAGATTTTGACGGTAAATGGCCTCAACTTCCTTGGCTATCAGTTGATCATCGGCCATGTTTGTAGCCAACGGGAATTCTTGCTCGATGAGATCATCGATCGGGCTGGTATACACAGTCACTTTACGCAGTTGACGGATTATCATATGACGAAGGGACTTGAAGATATAGGCCGACAGGCTATGGGCGATCATGATCTCACTCCGACGTTCCCAAATGTTGAACAACAGGTCCATCGCTAGCTCCTCCACCAAAAACTCGTCCCTCAGGTAACGCATACCTACTTGGTGTAGACGAGGTGCATAGCGATCCACCAATTCATTGTACGCCTTGATGTCGTCTTGTCGACAGCAATGCCACAACTCCATATCAAGCATCTGGGTATAGTCCATCAGGGTTAATGATTACGGTATAAATTTGGCATTTAAACATTAACTAACCATTAACATTACATAAAGGAATCCGACATGCATACCAGCATAGTCTAGCTCCCTTTTGTAAGCTACCGAATACCATAAAAGTAAGTGTGCAGTAAGATTTTTAAAAAATCTTCGAGACTATCTACCTGTTCAACAGTCTATGTTAATAGCGCAGTAGTCCAAATTGTAGAATAAGGAAAAAATAGGGTAAACAACAAGAATCAGAATGTATTTAACGAGACCCTAGTGATCTTTGTAAATATTCCAAAAATTATAATCAGTCATTGGGGCATCCGTAATACCGATAGCCCTCCCCATTGTCACGATCTGGCCTCTGTGATAGGTGCCGTGGATAATGGTGTGTTGTATATATTCATATTTAGAAAAATCACATTGAAACCAAGGCGATTCTATCTTGACGGTCTTCAGCAAATCTTCTTCCGAAAGTTTATCCACATAATCAACGAGCTTTTGACTATTGCTACGCAATGCTTCGAGAATTTCCAACCGGCCCGTAACGGTCGCTATCTTCTCCATGTCAAAACCCCCTTCTTCAGATATATGGCTCCACCAATACTCCTGCGTCTGCCAGATGTGCTGTAATGTCTTTAATATCGTGGGAAAACTTGAGGGTGTCTCCTGATTAAGCTGACTGTCGGACTTTGTGGATAGCCAATCGATATACTTGTCGACTACCCATTTATTGTACTGTACGCTTTTGACGACTAATGTTTTTAAGCTCATAAGCTATTGATTTTACGATTATTGACCCAATCAACAATAACATAAATATATAACATATTTTTCTTCAAAACCAGATTACAAAAAAATAGCATACTCCTTTTATTCCTACGCTATAATAACATTTCTTGTACTGTATAAAGGTCCAATGATTGATGAGTTTTAGATAATAGTGTTCGGTATTATCCACATACAATCCGTCTTCTAAATATTAGGGTTCCTTAGTGACGATCCGGTCGTCCTGATATTAATAGATACCCCACATACGAAGCGATGTATAGCTCACATATTAATGTCAAAAGGTAGTATATGCCTGTTTATAAAACCTGCTCTTTTCGCCTTTGCCTAGCGTCCGAATCAATTGGTTATTGGGCTAAGGTTGCTTTTGCCATTTCCTTATTAAAGATGATAGCGTCATCGTTCACCATTTTGTAAAAAGTGATTTCGAGGGCCCTCTCCATCTATTTGATCTTGGTCATCCATTTTACAAACTACTGAGACTATAGAATAAAAAATGTCTTGGGTTTTAAGGGTTCAGGGATATCCTCCTCCCCTAGCAATTGCTTAATATTGATTTCAATGTTACGAGCGATGGCAGTGACCGGTGTATCACTGGGTCGATTACGGAAGGGATCCTGCAGGTTATAAGCTGTTTTATCTGCAAGGAAAAATAGGGCAGCGATAAGTACCAATAGTGGAATTTCAAAAATCGCGTGCACATCCTGAATCGCAATCGATAAAGTAATCAGAAAAAGGTAAATCGCCCCGTGAAGAAAAAAGCGGTACGTAACAGGAAATACGGTTGTATTGATCCGTTCGGCTTTACCCATCGAATCCACCAGACGTACCAGCGTCTGATCGACCTGAACACGGTAGAATTCTTGGATCGCTTGCTTCTCTGCCAATTCCTTTATACTAAGTGCCTGCGATTGGGTAATGGCCAAGGGCACATTTTTATGATGACGAAGCAGTTCGAGTTCTTCCGCTGGCAGGTCGAGCGGTCTCGCTAGCGGATTCAGTCCCCGCAGCGAATCTCCTAATGCATAGCACCATGCAATCTGCTTATAGGCAATACTCTTGATAGTACTTGCATATCCGATGTCCAGATAGCTTTGAAGCTGTATGACAAGTGAACGGGAATCATTGACAATAGCCCCCCAGACCTTCCGGGCTTCCCACCACCGTTCATATGACTGGCTCATTTTGAAAGACAACAATACCGATATTGCGGTACCTAAAAATGCTGGCACGCCTAATGGCATATCGGGAAGCCGATCCTGCAAAAAATAGGTAAAGGCATTAAAAATTAAGCCTACTAATGCCACCACAAGCACCTCCCGCTTTACTTTGTTAAACATGTAACGTACGGGAATCCGAGAAGAATTTAATATCATAGTATTACAAACAAAAAATCGTTGGATGTGTTTGTATTATGCCCATTTTTTTGCCACAATTAATAAAAATAAATTCTCATTTCTTAGATTCAAGGTACCCTGCCCAATAACAGAACTATCGTCCCTAAAGTAAAAGGTATGCAAGATGATTATTTATGTTTTATCATCATAACGAAACAAAAAAACAGTATTTTTAGAGCTAGTATACGTAACACATCAACTATATGCTACAATCTCACACGACGAGGCCATAGCATTAAAAAGATGCTATAAAGAATGATAAATAAGCATCGTTGAAACTAGATAAATATATTTTCTTCTGAATAACAGGTAAATAAGACCAAAACATGGATAAAGAGCTAATCAAAAAAATACAGAGCAGAAAGCACTATTATGAAAATATAGAAGCGTTGGAAAAACATTTGGATAAATATTTCGAAAGTAAGGAAATAACTGTTTTTCACGAGATGCTGTCGTTGGACTTCCACCTTGATGTCTATTTTATTCAACCGGAAAATAAAGACTTCAACCTGTTGATCACCTCAGGTATGAGCCTCTTAGAAATGAACGTCCCAGAAACCATTGAAAACAGAGAAGAATATACTTTTGCCGAGCTCATTCTATTGGTCTCAAAAGAAATCGAATTTAGCAATGTACTATCCGATCATAACAAAAATGAATGGATAATAGGCATGATGAAGGATATGGCAAGATTTCCGCACCATCAGCACACCTTTTTGACCGAAGGGCATACCCTACAGGCGTGGAACGACATAGCCGAACCTTATGATAAGGACACCAATTTTACCAGTTGTATTTTATTGCCTTCCGCTACTTTTGATGAAGATTTTATGCAAATCACCGCAGGTAGTAGAGTAATAAATTTGCACAGCCTGTTCCCACTATATAAAAATGAACTGGAATACAAGATTCAAAATGGGTACAGCAAATTTTTCGATCTATTGATAGCAGACGATGTAGCAGAAGTATTTCATCATAATCGCCAAAATCTGCTCAGAGAATAACGTAAGACATGAATAAACCGATCATGTGATTAATAACACAAGATGTCCTTAGGTTCGTGGATCTATGAATGTCCTCCCTACAACATCCTATGCCACCAAAATCTGTCGTCCCTCAACCGCCCCCCTTATTGTAACCAATACTTTACATTTTTTTGAGAGACAATCTCCTCTCTCAACCGATAAGGTATATAAAAATGTGTATTTTTAATATCACCTATAGCAAAGCGACGTCTTTGTGTAACCGATATAGACTTAAACTGATGGCAAATCAAAAAGTATGTCCTAACCCTGAACCAACTTGTATATACCATGCATAGAACCTTAATTTTTCTATTTCTTTTCTCTATTAGTCAATTTTCAGCTTTTGCTCAACCGGGTGACCGTATTGAGGGCCGCGTAACGGACAGTAAATCCAAGGCTATTCCACACGCCACAGTGTATGTCCTGAATAGCAATCGTACCACTATGAGCAGCACCAACGGCGATTTTCACATCGATCACCTCAATCCCGGCACATACAGCATCCGGGTGTCGGCAGTCGGCTATGCTACCCAAATCAAAGAAATCAATACCAACCAAGCACATACACTGCATATTACACTACCGATTTCGGATACACAGCTAGAAGATGTAATCGTATCGGCCCAAAAACGCGATGAGTCGCTGCAAAAGCTACCGTTTAGCATTTCGGCTTTTTCAGCCAAAGAGGTACAAGAGTACCGTTTATGGAATATTCGGGACCTAACAGCCTTAGTTCCCAACCTCTATAGTGCAAACCCGGGTGACGATCGTAATGTTACCGCGATACGCGGGATTACTTCTACATCATACGACCCCGCGGTGGCTACTTATATCGATGGCGTCAACCAGTTCAACCTGGACACGTATATACCGCAATTATTTGACATTGAAAGAATTGAAGTCTTACGTGGGCCGCAGGGCACCTTATATGGGCGCAATGCTATGGGCGGAGCGATCAACATCATCACCAAGGCGCCTAACAACCAGGCGAGTGGTACGATGGAGCTGAACATAGGGAATTATGGTCAACAGCGATACAACCTGGCTTGGAGGCAACCCTTGATCCAGGACAAATTATTCTTGGGTGTGGCAGGAATGTATGGTCGTCAGGGCGGCTATTTCATCAATGACCACACAGGTGCCCGTCATGACAAGCAAAATAGCATCGCAGGCAATTATTATCTAAAATACATCGTATCACCGGAATGGACCGTAACGGCCAATGTCAAGCACCGCAGCGGACGTAACTATGGACCATTCACGCTATTAGGCAGCATAGATGATTTCAAAACTGCACCCTATCGCCTCAATCAGAACGCCACGACCAAGATGCTGGACAATACCGTCAATGCCTCTCTAGCCATAAACTATACCGGACAACGCTTCAATTTCAGTTCGCAGACGGCTTGGCAAGCCAACCATCGCTACTACGACCAGCCGATAGACGGTGATTTTTCGCCGATTGATGGTGTGACCATCAAAAACAATTATGGCCGGGATTGGAACAATGTGAAGGTATGGACACAGGAATTTAAGTTCAGCTCACCGGCTCATATCCAATCTGCTCTGAATTGGACCGCGGGTGCCTATCTCTTCCATCAGGATGTACCGAATAAACAAGCTACGCATTTTGGCGAACAAGCGGATCTGATGGGGTCACCAGAGAAGAATTTTTCCATCATTACGACTGCCAATGGCAAAGGGCAGGGTGCAGCACTCTTTGGGCAATTAAGCTATGCGCTCACCGAACGGCTTGCGCTGACCGCAGGTATACGCTACGACTATGAGCATAAAGAACAGCGTGTGCTCGGACAATATCAAATAGATGGTGATGCCGAACCTGCATTCGAAACGCAGCCAGACACGAGTGCATCAGCCAGCTTCAGGGCCTTCTCTCCGAAAGTAAGCATCAGCTACACACTGTCGGACAGGAACATGTTATATGGAAACTACAGCCGAGGGTACCGATCTGGAGGATTTACTTCTTTGTCTTCGGATCCTTCACAGCCGCCGCTGCATAAGTTCAAACCAGAATATAGCAACAACTATGAAATTGGCATCAAAAACCAATTCATGGACAATCGCCTAAGGGTGAATATGGCATTCTTCTATACGACGATAACCGATGTACAGGTGCCTACATTAGTATTGCCCGACGCCATGACCATCACTAAAAACACGGGCAACCTGCACAGTAAAGGGGTGGAATTGGAACTGGCCTTCAACCCTATCCAGGATCTGACCTTTACCAATAATCTGGGGTATACGGATGCCAAATACCAAACGCTCAAATTGGCACAGGGTGGAGCGGAGGTAGATTTAGACGGTAACCGACAACTGTATACGCCTCAAATGACCAATACGTTGACGGGGCAATACAGCTACACATTGGTCAAGCAAAAAAACATAAAGTTAACAGGTCGTGCCGAATGGTTAGCACTAGGCAGGCAATACTTTGACTTGGCCAACACCATCAGCCAATCAGCATATAGCTTGTTCAATGCGCAATTGGGGATAAGCTGTTCGCATATAGGGGTATCGGTATGGGGAAGAAATCTCGGGGGTAAAAAGTATATCGCCTATGCCTATGATTTTGGTGCTGTACGGACGGGCGATCCGAGGACCTATGGTATCACGTTGACGGGACGTTTTTAATTCAGACAAGATGAAAATTTTCAACATTGTTTCGGGGATTCTCTTTGTCATATGTGCTGGTTTACAATACAATGACCCTGACCCTTTGCTGTGGATCATGTTGTATCTATGGGTGGCGTTACTGTGCTTTGGCGCAGCTGGGAATCGTTTTAACAAAGGACTATCCATACTGACAATCGTGTTGTACACCGGCTATGCGCTATTCAAAATGGTGCATCAAGATGGGGTACTGGATTGGATCAACGACCATCAAGCTGAAAATATCGCGGGACAGATGAAAGCCGAAAAACCCTGGATAGAGGAAACACGTGAATTCTTTGGGCTGCTGATTGCTATCGTGGTCTTAGCAATCAATTTGATCTATTACCGAGTAATCAAAAAAACAGGAACAACTCTGAATTTCGACCGTAATGTAAAATAAGCTCTATTCGAGTATCAACTTATAAACCATGATAAAAATTAAGTTATGATGAAACGATCACCCGACCTCAACCATCGGATTTCAACCACCAGCAGCCGATTTTGGGATTTTAACGGAATCAAGCTGCAATTCTTGTTACTGATGGGTATAATGACCACCTGTGTAACGAGCTGCTCATTTTTCGAATCTGATAGACTCCAACTCCATAAGGGGGCACATATTATCCTGATTGGCAACAACCTAGGTTCGCGGATGCTAAATTATGGACATTTGGAGACGGAGCTGCAACTCCGCTATCCGGATAGCAATCTTTACATCCGTAATTTGAGTGACGGCGGGAATACGCCGGGGTTCAGGCCTCATTCCGGGATGCCTTCCTCTTGGGCTTTCCCAGGGGCCGAAAAATTTTACGAAGGCACAGAATTGGCAAACGATCCGCATACGAAAGGCTTTTTTGAAACTCCCGACCAATGGATTGCGCGCCATAAGGCTGATATCATTATTGCCTTTTTCGGCTTTGACGAATCTTACAGGGGAAAAGCGGGACTTGAGAACTACAAGGCTGAGTTGAATGCCTTTATCAAGCACACCTTAAGCCAAAAATATAATGGTACAGCCCCACCGCAGCTAGCCTTGGTCTCCCCTATCGCCTTTGAGGACCTTTCTAGCGAACGCGATCTGCCGAACGGAAAGATTGAAAATGAAAACCTAGCGCTATATGCTGATGCGATGAAGGAGGTGGCTAAAGCGAACAAAGTGGTTTTTGTAGATGTGTTATCCAAGACCAAAAAATGGTTCAATGGTGCGGACGAACCCTTGACCATCGATGGGGTACAACTCAACGAAGCCGGGTATGCTAAGCTAGCCCCTACCCTAGCTGATGGACTCTTTGGCTCAACACCTGCTGTAGCCGAAACGCACCGCGCATTGGTGCATGCTGCCGTACAGGAAAAAAACTGGATGTGGCACAACGACTATAAGATACCAAATGGCGTACATGTCTTTGGAGAGCGCTACGAGCCGTTTGGGCCGGACAACTTCCCATCCGAAATCGTCAAACTCCGAGAACTGACGGCTATCCGTGACACCGCAATCTGGAAAGCGGCAAAAGGAGAAAAGATGGATCTGGTGGCAGCCGATAAAAACACGACGAAACTACCCGAGGTCAAAACAAACTATACCAACAATGGCAAGAATGGCTCTCCTAAATACCTATATGGTGAAGAGGCACTCGACAAGTTCAAGATGGCTCCAGGATACAAAATTGATCTCTTTGCCTCGGAGCAAGAGTTTCCTGATTTGGAAAAACCGGTACAAATGACCTTTGACAACAAAGGCCGACTATGGGTAGCGGTAATGCCGACCTACCCCCAATGGAAACCGGGAGACCCCAAACCAAACGATAAACTGATTATCTTGGAGGATACGGATCATGACGGAAAAGCAGACAAGCAGACGATCTTTGCAGATGGGCTTCAACTGCCTTTGGGCTTTGAACTATCAGCCGAAGGCGTATACCTATCGCAGGGTACGGATTTAATCCTATTTACCGATACGGATGGTGATGACAAGGCGGATAAACGGGAAATCCTGTTGAGTGGTTTCGATGATCACGACACACATCATGCCCACCACGCCTACACCTATGATCCCACAGGTGGAATATATATGGGACAGGGGATATTTCTATTGGCTGATATGGAAACGGCCTACGGTACTGTACGGGCTACGGGGGGTGGTTTTTACCGATACAACCCCAAAAGACGTAGGCTGGATTTCATCGCTCAATTGAATGTACCGAACCCCTGGGGTATTACCTTTGACGATTGGGGACAAGATTTCTACGCGGAGACTTCAGGACCTGCCGTGAGCTGGATGTTACCGGGATCTGTAAAACCAGAATACGCCAAATTTATACAAAGACCGAAAGACTTGATCGAAGACGCCCATAAGGTAAGGCCTACCTCAGGATTAGAGATCGTCTCCAGTCGGCACTTCCCTGATGAAGTACAGGGCGATATCCTGATCAACAATACCATCGGCTTCTTAGGAACAAAACAACATGTACTGGAAGATGAAGGCTCGGGTTACAAAAGCCGTCATCGGCAGGACCTGCTACAATCATCAGATATGAACTTCAGGCCGGTAGATCTGGAATTTGCACCGGATGGATCGCTCTATGTCATCGATTGGCACAATGTATTGATCGGACATATGCAGCACAACCAACGAGACCCCATGCGGGATCATACGCATGGTCGAATATATCGGGTGACCTACCCTAGCCGCCCACTGGTACAACCTTCTCAAATCGCGGGAGCGTCCATCGACGCGTTGTTGGAAAACCTCAAACTACCGGAATACCGAACACGCTATCGCACGCGCCGTGAATTGCGGGATAGAAAGACCGAAGAGGTATTGGCCGGTGTGAAGACTTGGGTTGCAAAACTGAATAAGCAAGACCCTAAGTTGGAGCATCATCAGCTAGAAGCACTTTGGGTGACAGCCGGCACGGGCAAGGTGGATCAGCAGCTGCTTGAGCAACTATTGAAAGCTAAGGACTACCGTGTACGATCGGCCGCTGTACGTATCCTTCGAAATGAGGGGAGCCACATTGCCAATCAGGTGAAACTGCTTCAAAAAATGGCGGCAGATGCACATCCAAGGGTGCGTTTGGAGGCTATTGTTGCTGCCTCTTGGCTCCCCAAAGAGCAGGGACTACCGGTAATTACCAAAGCGGGCAAAAGTCCGTTGGACGATTGGATGAAGCCGCCATACGACTGGACCTTAGCTCGTTTCAAGGGTAATGAGGAAGTCAAAGCGAACGAAAAAGAAGTCCATATACCAGCAGGAATCAATAGAGAGACCTTTTTGGCAGGTAAGGCCGTTTATATGCGCGAGGGGCTATGTGTGACCTGTCACCAAGAAAATGGAAAAGGTCTTGAAGTATCGGCTTTCCCACCATTGACACCGAATGAGTGGATTGCGGGCGACGAAGATCGTCTAATCAAGTTGGTACTGAAAGGTCTCCAAGGCCCTATGGAAGTGAACGGAAAGAAATATCCTGGACAGGTACCGATGATGGCCTTTGGACGAATGTTAAAAGACGATGAAATAGCAGCGGTGCTGACCTATGTTCGAAATTCTTTTGGCAATAAATCGCCAGCGGTTTCAATAGAAAAAGTGAAAGCTGTGCGACAGGCTACTAATAATAAAGAGGGATTCTATACCGTTGAAGAATTATTAAAGGAACACCCGTTAAAAAAATAACCAATACAAAACTCATAGACAAACAACATGCAAATCTTACATCTCAAGAGAATTTTAGGCTTATTGCTAATCGGGATTATGTTTTCCTGTGGAGCCAGCTCCAAGCAACAGAACATGGCTGATGCAGATAAAAAGCCGCTCGTGGTCTTCGTAACGGGCGACCATGAGTATAGCAGTGAGGCCACGATGCCCATTATTGCAGCCGAACTGGAGAAGAATTACAACATGCGGACCGTGGTATTGAAATCAGCCCCTGACCATAATGCAGAAGAGAATATCCCTGGATTGGAAATACTGAAGGATGCCGATTTGGCCGTATTCTACCTACGATGGAGAAGGTTACCAGCAGATCAGCTGAAACACATAGACGATTACCTCAAATCAGGTAAACCCGTTATGGGCTTCCGGACGACCACACACGGTTTCAACTTCCCGGCCGGACATCCATCCGAAAGCTGGAACGCGTTTGGTGAATTTGCCTTTGGAACACCTCCGGGCTGGGGCAAATCTGGACATACGCACTACGGCCACGAATCCAGCACGGATGTATCGGTAATCGCCTCCGAAAAAACAAACCCCATCCTGACAGGAGTGCCAGCAGCCTTCCATGTACGATCATGGCTATATCATGTGGTGCCGGACTTCCCTCCGAAAGGCTCTACTCCCTTATTAATGGGAAAAGCAGTAGATCCTGACAAAACAGCAGTGGAGAATCCAGTCGCCTGGACCTGGAAGACAAATTGGGGAGGTAAGAGCTTCTTTACGACCATGGGACATCCAGATGATTTTAAAGAAGAGGGCCTGCAGAGACTGGTCATCAACGCTATCCACTGGACACTGGGTAAAGATGTACCCCAGCAATGGGCCGGTAAAATGAACATAAATGTACCCTATCGTCAATAAATAAGTAGAAATTCAAAAACACATGGAACTATCGATTCACAATTGGATGCGCTCGGAAACATTGGAAACGACCATTCGAAGGATAGCTGCACTTGGCTACACCAAACTGGAAATTGCGGGCAGCCCCGAACAATATAATACGAAAGAAGTACGTCACCTGCTCCAACAATACAACGTATCCTGCTGGGGATCTGTAACGCTGATGCTTGGTGAGCGCAACCTGCTGGCCAAAGATGAAGCTCAACGTGCTCGCTCGGTACAATATGTCAAAGACGTGGTACGTATGGTCAAAGAGCTAGACGGCCACATGGTGTCGGTAGTCCCAGGGACTGTAGGCAAGATCGTCCCGGAGGCGCGTCCTGAAGAAGAGTGGCAATGGGCGGTAGATTCGTTGAAAGAAGTCTACACTTATGCCGAAGAATCGGGCATTTTGCTCGGGATAGAGCCTATCAATCGATTCGAAACGTATTTCATCAATCGAGGTGACCAAGCCCTAGCACTGGCAGAAGCTGTAGGGCCCAAATGTGGAGTATGCTTGGACTCTTTCCATATGAATATGGAAGAAGCAGATATCTACGATGCCATCCGCCGGGCGAAAGGTCGACTGGTCGGATTTCACGTGGCAGATAACAATCGCATGGCTCCAGGAATGGGACATCTAGATTGGGGCAAGATCGTGGGAACGCTACGAGAAATTGGATATGATGACGTCCTATCGGTGGAATTTTGCTCACCATTGGATCGTACACCCGCAAACCCGTATCCCAATTCACTGGATGAAAATCCGAAGGATCTTTCACCGGAGCAGCGCAAGTTTTTGGAAGATCATGGGAGTACGGCAGTCACAGAAGAATTCTATGCGATGCTGACGCGCAAGTCCTATGAAACATTATCGGTCCTGTTGTAAAACGACTAGGTATGGCAACTGCAATACGATTATAAACTTAACGAAATACATTACATAAGTATACTTAAACAATGAAGATAACAAATGTTGAGGCCTACTGGCTACAGTGCCCTATCGCCGAGGCCAAGCAACACGTCTCGGACTATGGCTTACTGACACACTTTGATATGACGCTGGTGGTCATCACGACCGACAGTGGCTTACAGGGATACGGTGAGGCAAAAGCAGCCGTGGGCTCGTCTGGTGGCTGTGCGGCTATTGTGAGCTGCATCGAAAATGACTTGAAGCCATTGTTGATCGGAAAGGATGCCCGTTATATCACCCGCATTTGGGAAGAGCTGTACAATGGCACACGCGATCACTATGCGCTGTCCCGAGGTCGCAAATTTCCGATTTTAGGTCGTCGAGGGTTGACCATATCTGCGCTGAGTGGGGTGGATACAGCTTTATGGGATTTAAAGGGCAAAGCCCTCCAAGTACCTGTCGTCGAATTGCTGGGTGGGGCTTGCCGTGATCGGATGGAGACCTATGCCAGTGGCGGTTGGGCGGATGTAGATCATATTGGCGAGCAACTGAATGGGTATGTGGCCAAGGGATTCAAAGGTGTAAAAATGCGAGTGGGTGTCATGGATAAGACGGTTGAACAAAGTATAGCGCGGGTACAAGCGGCAAGAAAGGCACTGGGACCTGACATCAAGCTAATGGCGGATGCACATGGAACTTTTAGTGTGCCGGAGGCTAAATATTTCTGTCGGGGTGTGGAAGATTGCCATCTCTACTGGTTTGAGGAACCCATCAATCCAGACAACAAACAGGGTACAGCGGAGGTGAGAGCAATGACCACAATCCCGATTGCGGCCGGAGAAAGTGAATTTACGGCATTTGATATCCGCGATCTGCTGGACCTCCGTGCCCTGGATGTGGTGCAGCCGGATTCGGCTATTATTGGCGGGATCTCAGAAGCAGTACGGGTAGCCCACATGGCCAATACACAACAGATTGAGCTGGCACCGCACTGCTGGGGTTCGGCATTTTCATTCATGGCAGGTGTCAATGTAGCTTTTGCTTCGCCTTCGGCTACGGTTATTGAATTTTCATTAGGTGGTAACCCAATGATGTACGATTTGGTAAAAGAGCAAATCCGTGTCACGGATGGTTATCTAGATGCACCTACCGCGCCGGGACTTGGCCTTACGCCCAACTGGGATTTTATACAGGAATTTAAACAAAAAATCAACTAATATGGCACGTGTACTCCGCATCAATCACGTCACCGTGATTGTCGACAACCTCGAGAAAGCTACTCAGTTTTACGAACAAGAATTGGGTTTAGAACCGCTATCGGCCTTTCAATTTGACTACCCGGTGATGTTCTTCCGCATTAACGCCGAACAGCAATTACACATCTCCGAATGGGAAGACACCCCTTCGTTTCGAGGACATATCTGCTTCGTTGTAGACGATTTCAATTCGATTTTCTTTCGGATGAAAGAATTGAATGCGATCGACATCAAGCCTTGGGGCAAGGTGAGACAGCTACCCGATGGGGCCATGCAAATGTTCCTACGTGATCCTAGTGGAAATTTACTGGAGATCTCCTCTGGTCCCGATGCCGAAATAGATCCACTGATCTTCAAAGACGAACTGTATGAAGAGGGGCTATATGTATCCAACAGGAATGACTTTAGGGGTTACAAATCGGATAACGCCACGCTCTATCATAAATAAAGAATGAAGAAAACTGTATTATTACTAGAGACCGTTGCTGATGAGGCCTTGGCGCTATTAATAGAGCAAACGAATGTAGCAGTTGGACATGATGTGGAAGATCTTGGCGACTCGACAAAATACGAACAGGTCCACGCGATTATTACCCGAGGTAAAGGAAAAGTGGATCAGACGTTGATGCGAGCTTGCCCCAATCTGGAAGTCATCGCGCGTTGCGGCGTGGGTTTGGATAACATCGACGTGACAGCTGCGACTGCCCGGGGTATCAAGGTGGTAAACACCCCCGGGGCAAATGCTGCGACTGTTGCCGAGCATACCATGGCCTTGATGTTAATGTCCATCCGCGACCTATATCGCTCAGTGGAACAAGTAAAGCAGGATAACTGGGCCTGGCGGAACGTGTACAGCGGTGATGAACTAGCAGGCAAGACATTGGGTATCTTGGGTCTGGGGAATATCGGCAAGCGGGTGGCGCGTCTAGCGGAAGCTTTTGATATGCGGGTGATCTATTGGAACCGTAGTAAACAGGATGTACCCTACTCTTACTTGCCTTTGGAAGAGGTACTGGGGCAAGCAGATGCAGTGAGTCTGCACCTACCCTTCATTCCGGATAGCGCTCCCCTGATCGGAGCGACACAGCTGGCTCTAATGAAACCCTCAGCTTATTTGATCAATACAGCCCGGGGAGCGCTAATCGATCATGAAGCGCTTTTAAATGCCTTGGCTACCCAACAATTGTCTGGGTTTGCCGCGGATGTTCTACCCGAATTGAGTCCAACAATCAGTAAGGCCTTACTATCGACCCCCCAAGTATTGGTCACCCCACATGCGAGCAGCCTTACGGCGACAACCTATCGCCAAATGTGCTTACTTGCAGTAGGCAATGTACTGGCCATACTCAAGGGGGAAGAGCCAGATGTAAGGAGCATTTATAATTATGGAGAACTTACGACTTTACCCTAAGTGAATAAGTAAGCACAAATAACCTTATCTTTACATAGTGTCATGACCATAAACCTTTTGTATATCTGTCCATACTATCTTATAGCAACGAGCAAGCATACATCTGCCCTGTAGATGTACTCAATTACATGCTAAAATCAAAAACAAGAAACAATGACACTCGATAGAAACATAAAAGGTGCCGTACCAATCCTGATATTGTTATTATTACCTGCTATGCTATTGGGACAAATCGTCCCGAAAGTGTTTGAGGGTGCTACAATCCAAGTGATGCATCCGGATTTCAAAAAGATAGTGGCTCCACTCGCGAAGGTCGAACAACTCGCCGATGGAATGCAATGGACAGAAGGTCCTGTATGGGTCAAAGAGGGAAGCTACTTATTATTTAGTGATACCCGGCTCAACACGATATATAAGTGGTCGGCTAAGATGGGTCTAGAAAAATTCCTGGCGCCAGCAGGCTACCAAGGGGCTGATTTTTATAGCGATGAACCTGGGACGAATGGGTTATTGATTAACAAAAATGGACATCTGGCGGCCTGTGACCATGGAAATAGACGAATAGTAGAAATCGATTTGGCAACTAAAAAGTTGACTCCATTAAGTACACATTGGAACCAACAACAATTTAACTCGCCTAATGACATCTGCCAGCATCACCGGGGAGATTACTTTTTTACGGATCCGCCCTATGGCCTCCCAAACAGAGAGAGAGATACCATAAATAGACAAATAAAAGCGAATGGGGTCTATCGAATGGATCCATCGGGAAAAACATTCCAACTCATCTCGAACCTCACTCGACCGAATGGTATAGCTTTGTCAACAAAGCAAGACAAATTATATGTAGCAGTCAGTGACGGCAAAAATCCCTATATCATGGAATATCCCTTAAAGGACAATTTGGAAGTTGGCGAAGGCGGGATCTTTGTTGATTTCAAAGCCAAATTTCCAACAGAACATGTAGCGGCTGATGGGATAAAGATCCACTCCGATGGCTACGTATTCGCCGCTGCGGGTAATGGAATTATAGTCCTGAATAGCAAGGGTGAGTTATTGGGGAGAATTAAACTGGGTATGGCTACTGCTAACTGTAATTTTGGAGGGGATGGTCATCTATACATCACGGCTTCGGACAAGTTATTGCGTATTCCACTCTTAATCTTGTAAAAAAGAAAGCTCATCATTATCATGGAGTAGTCAGGAACTCCATATATCATCTCTGGGACACATACACTTCACGCAACTGATGATAATCAATCTTAGAGTGATGACGCGGATCGCGGGGTAACGTGCAAAATCTCACGTCTGCTACAACCAAGGGCAATGATAGTACTTGGGACCTTAACGCTTCGGTATCTACAACTCCTGTAGTTACTTCAATAAAGGCAATAAGCTGCCCTCCGACCTGAAGGATGGTCCCCAGCTCTACACCAGGCAATGCAGCTATATAATTTTCAAAAATAAATGGTGATATCCATCCCTCATTGGATGAAATCAACGTTTGGCAGCGACCCGTCAAAAATAACTGACCATCTTTTAAATAGCCACTATCCCCAGTTCTATGCCAGTAAACACCATTTACCAAAATCTTATTCGCCTGCATGGCCTCGTCATTCCTATAATAATGCGCCAATACATGTGGCCCAGCTACCACAATCTCTCCCCACTCCCCTTCAGCACAGGCAATCTCTTCAAAATATGCGGATGAAATATCGAATAATTTCTTCTCGCTGATCTGAATGATCCGAACGGAAGTCTTATGATATGGAGCACCCACGGGGAGTCCTTCATGCGGATGGTAAGTCACTTCCACAGCTGCCAATAAATGAGCATCTATCGAACTGATGGGCTCCGCTTCGGTAGAGCCATACACAATCTGTACTCGCTGTTGAGGAAATGCCTGGGTGAATAAATATGCTTCATGCTGAAAAACAGGTGCCCCGCCAGTAAAGATGGTAGACAGATATGGTGCTTCGATCTGATTGGAAATCATATAGCGGGCCACTCGCTTAATAAAATAGGGCGACGCGACAATCCGTGTGACCCGGTTATCCAACAACTGCCTGACAATCAACCCCGGATCCATCTGTATCGGCTTACTAGGCTTGAAGGTGGCGATTATTGAAGTCGAACCAATGGCCAAATTAATCAGCAATACAATCGGTAATACGGACATATCTACATCAGTAGGCCGAGCTTCCAACTTATCTTCCAGGGCCTTGAACTGTTCTAATAAAAATGCATGTGTCCTTACCGCTGCTTTAGGTGTTCCGGTACTGCCTGTGGTAAAAGTGATGAGCGCTGCTGCTTGCTCATCTGTAGCCGCTAATGTCGAGAGATCCTCTCGGCTATATTTTAATGTCAACTTAATAGGGATCCTCCGGATTTGCGACGATAGCAGACGAAGCAAATGAGCCTTCCAATGACCGACAAAGGCCTTACAATCTGCTATTTTACAACAATTATCCAGACGCCTCCGATCCGACCATTCGTCCAAAAATACGGCAGTAGCACCCAAATAAAACAAGGCAAGGACAACCCGGTACAGTTGTATGCCCATGGGGATAAACACCAGTACACGATCACCTGGGGCAATCCCCTTATTTTCGAAGTACGCCGCAGTATGGCGTACCTCTAATGCCAATTCGTGATAACGAATAGCATTTCCCTGCTCTACAAGAGCAATCTTATCGGGGTACTTGGCAGCAGCTCCCAGAAATAATTCTGTGATGTTAAAGGACTTTCCCATAAAGTGAATAAGTCTTAAAAGGAAGTCCGTAAAAATGCTGCGAAATTGGAGTGGAGGTTCCCTCTTCCTTTAGAAAAGCATGGATAATTCTTGTGAACTGCTGTTCATATGCCTGCCGATATACCTGAGCAGCCATCACATGCCCAAGACCACTATACACCGGGGCAGGATCTCGAGCGATTGTCTTGATGATTAACGTCTTTTCGGTCTTATCCAAAACATCAGCTACACATAAAAACACGCCGACTACCTTGCCCCGATGCTCGGCAATCAATACAAAATCGGACTGTAAGAAATTCTTTATCGGTAGATACTTATCAACAAAAGCCTGTTCCCCAATCGGAGAATACAAAAAATTAGTCGAAAAAGCATGTGACAGAAAAGGGTGGATACCTCTCAACTCTTCCTCATACGATGCTAAATCGATCGGTCTAATCTGTACTCCCTCCTCCTGAAGACGTTTTTCAGTTGTCAAGACGGCATCATCATGAACCTGCAACTGAAAAGATTCAGAAGAGTAATATCGTGCGATGGCTTCAAAACCACAGGATTGCCACTGTTGGGAATAATAAGTAGGATGAATCTTCTCCATCAAAAAAGGTGCTCGACCTGGATCATCCACAAATCGATAGTCTTCCCATGTGGAGCCATTCATAGGCCCCAAGAGCATGTCCAGACCTAAATGACGGGCCAGCTCTTCTACCGTCTCAAACAACAGTTTGCATGCCGCAAAATCCTCAGTAGCAGCATATGCACCCACCAAACCAACTTTATAAGATAGATACACAACATCAGGATTGAGATACAAGGCAGCCTTAGCTAAAGCCTGTCCCCCCTCTCGAACTGCAATCCCCAGGTAAAAATGTTCCATTGGAACCTGATCAGGGGTCAATAGTGCCTCGAAAACCGTAAAATCTACATCCTCTTTCGTAAAATATTGAATATCCATCATTAAAATAAAGATTGGGTAACAATCAAACCGATAATCACTGAAAATGGAATGGTGATATTGTCATAGCCATCGGAACTGACAGCCTCTGCCAACATCGCCAATACCGAAATAATCAACACAGCTACAAAAGTAGTCGCTGTATGAACATGATGGAACACTTGAAAATACCCCCCTACCAGTAACGAAGCGCTCAGAAAAAACATCGCCGAACCCATAATTGTCTTCCGGCCTCCGGCAATAACATAAGGACCGAACGGCCAGCGACGCCCAGCGAGACCCGCTACAGGATCACAAATTGCTAATATCAAAACAGGTAGATAATAATACGTGTAGGTATGACCACTTAATATAAAAGCTATATAACATCCATACACAGACACCGGATAAGCCAGACTGCCAATAGACTTCCGGTCAATAGCATTGATTGAAGGCAAGAACCCAAAACGCAAACTACCGATCAGAATAACAGCAAATGATGTACACAGTATCAAGACCAGCCAATGGCTGTCCAATAGTATAGGAAAAAGCAGGGCCAATAGGCCCGTTCCGATGTGTACGACCTTACGAGTGATTTCTACTTTCACCCGACACTTATGATACAGCAGCTCACCGATCGTAAATAGGACCAAATAGCAAAATGCCAATAAAAGCGTATTTAGGATACTGGACGTACTCATTTTTGATCCACTATAAATTGATTGTAAAAAAAACCATTGTCCATCGCACTTAGTTTATTGGATAGACCACTTAGATAGGTCGCCTCTGCAGGAAATATCCCGGAGACGCGTCTAGGCACCATCAGATTCCAATAAGCCATACGCCCCTCAGGATGGAGACAGCCCAATAAGGCGGCTGCCGTCTGCGCAAAAGCTGGCTTACTCATATACTCAAAAATATTAGAGAGATTCATAGCGTCAAAATTTCCAAATGTCAGCGCTACCTGCTCGGCGTATCCCTGGCGAATCTCTAACCGATCAATATTAGCCTTAATAACATCGAAATGAGCTTCTTGTAAATAATGAGGCCGTAAGTCTCCGAAACTTCCTGTCAGATTATATTTCAGAAAAAGATTAGATTGCGCCTGTTCCTTTCGAAGATGGCGCTCAGCCTTCTTAAAGATATAATCTCCGACATGCACATCCACTTCTTTGAGGAACTGCGGGTCACGCCCCAATCGGCCCATTACCAGCTTGCTAAAGAACACTTTAAAGAAAAGACGCCAACGCCAAGTATTCCAATATTTTTGATAATGCTGCCGTTGTGCGAGCTCTTCTTTAGGTGCTAACAATGCTTCGACATCCTTCTGCGTATGTATAAAAGGTAAAACACGCTTGACAAAAAGTTGAAAATACTTTTCAAATTTACCTTGATGGATGATCCCCTCATCTATCATCGCCGCATGTCCTTCCCAATAATTCCTAGCTTCACTGCTCAGGTGTTGCTTGATCGTGTCGAACATCTGCATTCGCTTGCTACTATCGGTATATCCCAAGAAAGCAACAACTTCGTCGTATTCCATATGCTTGATCGCCATCTTTTTAAGCTCGATAAGATATAGCTGTACCGCATTCACATCGACCGCAACAACCAAGGAGGGATCTCTACTTAACAGTGAAAAACTATTATCCCCCGCAGAACCAATAGATAAAATCCGCGCTTGCGACGGTGTAGATAGACCCGTCAACAAAATCTCAGGATCCTCCCAGCAGTTCGCATATCTAATGAAATTAAAGTCTACTTCTTTTTTGCTATCTATCATGCTATATTTAAGCCTCTTCGCATATCTTTATTTCACCTGTACTACCGTCCATCTCGACCAAATCCCCCGTTTTCAACCTCTTGAGCAACCCCGTCACCCCTACTATACAAGCTATCCCCATTTCCCGAGATACAATAGCCGAGTGGCTTAGGAGGCTGCCTCGCTCCACAATAATACCGGATGCACTCGGAAATAGTGTGACCCAGCCTGGATCAGTACTAGAGGTCACCAGAATATCACCTTCCATAGTCTTGACCTCGCCGGGATGCCTGACGACACGCACCTTGGCCTTAACCCTTCCCGGACAGCAGCCTATTCCCTTCAGTTCTCCTTCCAAGGGCTCGATCTTACTCTTACTGTAAAAATCATTACTTTGATAAACAACCCCATGAGTAGCTATCCGCTCAGAAGGTGTGTCCATGCGCTCAAAGTGCTCAAACTCTTCCTTTCGAACAGAGACCAACGACTTGAGATCATGCGTCACACTACGTCCCTCAATATAGGCAAATATCTCATCCTTGGTCAGGAAGAAAATATCCCGTTCGAATTCCAAAATACCCTCTTCATAAAAACGAATGCCGATATAGGTAAACAATTCCCGCACGACTCCAAATGCGCGCGTACGCTCATACCTCAAATTTTCTCGTGCACTGACCAGTTCGCGCGCCCGATTTACCGTCTTTTTGAAAAGCCATTTCTGAATAGGCTTCCTTCTCAACATCTTCTTCATAGCCTGCTCGGCCTGCGTCCGAACCTCTTCCTCCATCCGATTAGATGTCTGGGCACTCGTGATGCCCGCTTCGACATAAGTCTTCAATACGTATACAAATTTGGAAGGATCCTGAGAATATGAGATAGTTTCCAGCTTGAGCTCACCCACACAACGCTCTCCAAAATCATCTAAATATTCCCGAATCTGACGCAACAGTTGCTGGCTTTCAGGCCGTTGATCCTGATTCAACGTATCCCATATGGATGACGGCTCTTCTCCTATAAACAGATGTTTGAGAAAGGGGACATCACTGATCATTGTTGCGAGAGCAATACTCCGATGGATCGGTTGTGTAGAAATGATATCCGAACTGCCACATAAAAGATCATTGTGGATATTGGGGTACTCACCCCTTGTATACTCCTCACATCTTTTCTGCAGTAGCCCAAACCAGATCATCGCAAAAAAATCATTCAGCAAAGGCGCCTTCCATTCCTGCAATAATGTCCGCTCAAAATATAGATAGAGCTGCATCAGCTCATTGGCATTCTTATGCTGAAAATCCATCTGCTTATACTTCGAGATGGTACGATCCACCAATATCTTAAACGCTTTACGCTTTGACGGCAATGTCCGGAAACGTCGGTACATTTTTACCGCCATTTGCAATATACTACGCCATGCTTCTCCGGTGGATAATTGGTAGCTTTTAGGAACATCGAATGTCTCCTTAACCCCCATCATATTCTCCATAAAACGAGCATTAAGACTGTATCCGGGCAACATCGCCAACATATGATACCAGGTCTTTAAATTGTAATATACCCGGCCGTTGATCAATCCGAGCGTGTTAGCAAATACCCGTTCGTGCCGACGAATAGTACGATCATCTACTCCTAGAAATGAACAAAACAGCTTGTAAGCGCCCTCATACGATTGACTGATAAATGAAAAAGTCAAAGGTGTGGTGACGCCGGGATAAGATTCTACGATATTGCTATTATCCCATACGACATACTCTCCCGAAATATCAGGAGCCTTGTCCAGTGTGGTAATAGGTCGTGTCTGCAAAATATAAAGCTGGTCGTCTTTAACCGCAAACTCTACATCCTGAAAAGCGGTAAAATGCTTACGCAAATCATCCAATACGATGTCCAATTTCAACAAGATCTCATCCGAGATGGCCTGATCGTGCTGGTGTATACGGGGAATTTCAACTTTGACCGTGCCGCCACTAATACCTGGGGCGATTACATATTTCTCTTTTTTGCGAACGACCTGCCGATCAAGCTTACGCTTTACCAAAATATAATTGTCTGCATCTAATGCCCCCGAAACAAGTCCTTCCCCTACCCCGAAAACCCCGGATATTAACTTCTCTTTCCGATTACCTGAGATGGGATTAACGCCGAATGCTACTCCAGAGGCGTCAGCATCCACCATTTGCTGTACAATGACACCTATCCCGAATATGGGGCCTAAATTATTAGCGGACCTGTAGGCCAGTACACGCTCCGCATATAGCGATCGCCATACATCTTTGATCCTAGCCAGAATATCCTCCTTACGTACGTATAAATACGATTCAAATTGACCTGCAAAAGAATGCTTCGCACCGTCTTCATCCAACGCTGACGAACGTACGGCAAAATAAAGAGTATCTCCAAAGTGAGCTTCGATCTCTTTCAAAAAATAAGCAGGAAACCGATAGGTATCAATGGCATACAACATATCTTGTGTATGCTCAATTGACGATAGATCTTTGAATACTTCTGCTAAATAATCCGCAGGTAATACCATCCATTTCGGCACAGGAAGCTTCAATTCAGTCAGACTAAATAGATTTTTAGCTTTCCCGCCAATAGCTGGATTTTTTATATATTGATATTGATAGTCTTTTATAAACATTTTTTACGTTAAAGCTTTTTCTAATCGATGGTTTCCCCTTATACAAGAGGCAACTACACAAGATTTAATACAAACGGATAATTCAGTCCGAATGTGTCAGTGCACTTTATCAAATTCCCTTCCACAATTGTTCCAGCATAGGTACACCTCCTAAAATAAGATACATAGCAATCGTCCAGATAGCAGAAGCCAATTCAATGGCCTTCGCACTACCCTGTGATCGAGATCGGAGAAAAAGCCCTGCAGGGACACAGCAGGAAATAAAAAGGATACTTAGCACTAGATACGCTATCCAACTATGCCCTGCATAATACGAAGCAGCCATGGTCAACAGTAAAGTAACAGCGAGAATAAGTATCCAACTATATACCGATTTCTGAGGTCCCAGCATAGCAGAATACGTCAATACGCCCTCCTTCTCATCCTGCGGTGCTCGAATCTTACGTCCGATTTCCAGGACGATCCCATTCATATAGGACACCGCAAAAAAGTAAGCTAAACCTCCGGGTGCCGCAACATCTGCTAGCAACCAGTCGAGCCCGCTTGCATAGATATCAATCAGTGGAATAATAAACATATGCGAGGTGACGTACCAAAATTGATGTTTTTTCAACCAATCAGGTATGAAAAACTCTTTACCCATCAAGCACAGATAAATGATTACTGCGGCATAGAGCAATAGCATTTTGGGGAAGAATAGAAAATTAAAAAGGAGTTGTAGACAGACGATGCCTATTCCAAGCCTCTTTAATTCAGGCAAAGATACCAACCCTCTTGGTACAGGTAATTCTTGTCGATATAAAGCATCCTCTTTAGCATCTTTAAATTCGTCGAAGATGCGGACCAACAGAAATAAGGAAACAGTGGTAAAAACGCCGACCAAAAATGTACTCAAATCAACAAACCCGACCGCACCTCGACATATACGGCTGTAGGCAATTGCAGAAAAACTAAATGCAGCAACCAGCAGACCATGTCCCAACAGTGGGAATCGCTCCTTTTGATAGATCCAGAAGCGCTTCAGAAGTGGGGCATTGTTTTCTACGGATTTACTAAATTCATTCATATTTATACGCTAACATATATCAATTAACGACCTATTTTTTACGCCCAAACTTCTGATGGGCTTGTGTAAAGTGTCCGGCGGACAATGCAGCTGCAATGGATAGCTCGCCAGCCAGTACAACAGCCCCACATATCTCAGCATACTTCCGGGCCTTACCTGAGCCGTAACAATCCATCAGCTCCAGACACTCCCGTTGCGTAGGCAGATGAGTACCACCGCCTACGGTACCAACGATCAAATTAGGTAAGGTCACACTCGCATACAAAGACCCATCTTTATTCATTTCCATACGCGTGATTCCGATTGCCGCTTCGGCCACGCAGGCTACATCCTGACCCGTCGCCAAAAATAGAGCCGCCAAGCCATTGGCGTAATGCCCATGCGCACCGATCGCACCACTCTGGATAATACCAACTGTAGAAGATCGCCAGTATTCGGCCATCAGTTCAGGAGTAGTCTTGAGGACTTTATGAACGATTTCTTCCGATAGCACAATCTCTGTCGTGACTTTCTTACCACGAACATTTGTAAACGAAAGTGCTGTTGCCTTTTTATCGCCCGAATAATTACCTTCAATAAACCAAAGCTTAGGTTTCGTTGGACACTCACGCACCACATACTGGCAGATAGCATCCGTGCAAATGGTCACCATATTCTGCCCGGCAGCATCACCTGTGTGATATTCTAATGTCACAATAAGGTGATTGCCCTCAATTTGAATCTTAATATCCATTAACTTGGCAAAACGGCTTGTCTCGCCAACGATCTCCTTTAACTTGTCTACCTGAGGCAATAACCAAGCAACGAAAAGCCCAAGGTCTGCCACATTTTCGAACTTAAATACAGGGCTTCGCTGTACCCCCTCCATCAAACATATCGATGTGGCACCTCCAGCTAGGTAGCAGGCCTTCGCCCCACGATGATATGATGCTACCAGCGCGCCCTCACTTGTCGCCAACGGCACATAAAAGTCACCCTGAGCCGATGAGCCAATCACCCGCAATGGACCAATGATACCCGTAGGGACACAACTCATACCGATAAAATTTTCGATGTTGCCATTCAGTATGTCCAAATCGTCAACGACAGTCCCAGCTGTCAGATATGGCAATGTTGCTCCGGTCTTCTGAAATAAGAAATCTTTTCGGTTATGAACTCCCTCCGCCGTTACCCGTGGCTCAAATGGCAACACCTGCTCATCTGGAATAAAGGATAATTGCTTGCCCTGAATACTCTCAATAATCTTTTCCATCTGTCTCACGGTATTGATAATATATAGCGCAGTACTCGCCTTCTCTAATGATGATGCCATGTAAATAAATTTGATAAACCTAAAACTAGATAAATTTGCCTTTATGTGCAATATAAGATGAAACTATTAACGGTCGTTGATAGAGAAAGGTAGCACAAATAAGAATGTATTGCCTCTGTTTACATCTAAATTTAGACACCCGGAACTAATGAGCTAATCTGAGTAGAACAGCTGGGGGCTGGCTAGCATCGCCAACTTCCACTAGTAGAAGAACAGGTACAGAGAGGTGAAATTGGAGATCAGTAGGAAAGATCCGATATCCGTTATTTTTTACTGGGTAACATTTTCCATCTCTTCTTTCGTCTTCCAAATCGTGGTTGGACTATACTTAAGACTTTTGAATAGGTAGAGGATGGATCCCACGAAAGGCAACAAAAGAATAACAGAAAAATACAACAAGCGCTCATTCGTACTCAACTGCTCGCGAAAAGTCAACCTGTAAAGCGCTACAAACTGCAGCACAAAATTAGTGATAATCAATAATTGCCAAATGGATAATAAACCTGATAACTCCATATCGATTGATTTAATGAAACAAAAATACAAAATAAATCACTATCCGGTGACATTGTTGAAATATTTTCATTTCTGTGACATTTATCCGCTACTACAAAATCTTGCCCTCCCAATCTACTCCCATTCAAAAATCGCTACATTTACAGCATGAAGACACTTTTAATCATTTTAGTCTCGCTGATAGCGACAACTCCATGTCTTGCGCAAACAAACGAGATTAAAAACACTCCACTTACCATCGGACACACCATACAATTAGTTTCGACAGTACTCCATGAAAACCGTACCATCAACGTAGCACTACCTGAAGGATACGATCCACAAGAAGACCAAAAATATCCAGTCATTTACATCCTCGATGGAGGGAGAAATGAAGATTTCTTGCATATCGCCGGATTGGTCAAATATAATACACAACCGTGGATCGATAGATTCCCGAAATCTATAGTGGTCGGGATTGAAAATTTGAACAGAAGAAGGGATTTTACATTTAAAGTGAACAATTTGGATTTTTTGGAATCCAAAAAAATGAAAAAGGAGTATTTCTCTGCATCAGGTGCTTCTGCTCCCTACATCGATTTTCTTCAAAATGAACTCATACCGTATATTACACAGAATTATAAAACAACGGAACACCGCACTGTTATTGGCGAATCACTAGCGGGGCTCTTGGCGACAGAGATACTACTACGACATCCCTCTACATTCAATGACTACATTATTATCAGCCCAAGTCTATGGTGGGATGATCACTCCCTCATCAGAGAACCCTCCAATCTAAAAAAAGAGACGATCACCCAGCCCGTGAAGGTATACATAGGCGCGCCCGATCGAGAGGAAGACATAGAGATGTATGATAGCGCTCTACAGCTGGAACAAACATTAAAGAGACTGCACCCAAAGATTCAGCTATCTTTCGACTACCTGCCCGGCGAGCTGCATTCTACAGTGATACACCAAGCCGTATATAATGCTTTTAGACTACTGTATCCAAAAACTGTCTATCGGCAGTAACATCTCTTGTAAATCTTTTAAAACAGAAAGGCCCCGCTACCTTTACTTTCAATGAAAGATAAGTAGCGGGGCCACAATATAGACGAAATCGGCGCGCTTAATCGCGTACCGACACGTTAAATAAAGTCCATCCAGTTCGAGTCTTGTTGGTATTCAACAATCGGCTTTGCATTATTATAATCCAAAAAGTCCGAAAGCAATTTCTTGACATCCATTTCCATATGCTTGGTACAATTGTCCAACAAATCCTTACGGAAACCCTTGTCAGTCATTACGTCTACATATTGAAGACATACCAATCTCGCAATAATCTTACCCAATACCACCATCTGGCGCTGTACCAATCCGTCAACGACAGTAAAATCCAGATGCTTCTTAAACATCGGCGTCACTCTATTGGCGTAAACCGTAGTCAGCATATAACTAGCCAAGTTGGTCTCTTTGCTCTTCTTCATCTGCTTAATCACGATCTCCGCAATCTGCGTGTACAGCATCTCGTTAGATCCTTCAAAAATTTGGAAAGGTCTACTGTCAACGATACCTCTACCGGCTACATGGTCGATTTTATATCCACTTGAGCCCGATAATTGTACACAGATCTGCGCCGACTCCTGCATCAGGTCAGTCACCAAAGCCTTCATACTATTAGCTTCTAACCCCTCACCAGAAAGATCGTTCTCTATACCGCTCATACTTGAACTACGAGCGCACATACCAGAGCATAAGCTGTACGACGACTGGATACGAGACAATTGGTATTGAACAGAGTCCAAATTGAGTAACTGCTGCCCTCCTACTTTACGATTAATACAGTGTGACATAGCCTCATCCAGCATACGCTGAATAAACCCCATTCCCATTCCTGGGAATTGCAGACGGCTTCTATGTAGGATATCAAGCATCATCTTGATACCTGTACTTTTTTGAAGTAACTTCTGATTACGTGGAACAGTCAGGTCAATAGTATTCAACCCGTAAGGAATCATATACAATCCAAGGTTATTGAAATAATTCTCCACTTGGATCTGCTGTTCCTTTTTACTATTGTTGGTAACGAAAAACTCAACATCTCGGGCCAGGTCACCACTATCAAGTTTTTTACGGGCAGCTACAATCCAAAAATCTGCCATTCCCGTAAGCCCCTGCCAGTGCTTCTGTCCCTCTAACTTATAATCATGCTCTTGCTCTACATACTGTGTACGCATGTTCAAAGCATCACTTCCAAAGTCCGGCTCTGTAATCATCAACCCACCCATTGCCTGGTGATTGATGAACCTATCGAAGATGGGATTTTGTATGTCGGTATGGCCATATTTTGCTAATGGCTCTAAAAATAGTGCAATATTGATCCCAAAAGTCAACGACAATGGCAGAGATTCATAAGAAGCCGCCGAGAGAATACCCAAGCACTCCTTAACTTTAGCTCCACGTCCACCAAATTCTTCCGGAATAGCTACAGAGAGAGGCTTTAACTCCATAATCTTATTCCAAACTTCATCTGGCAAACCTCTACTGATACTCAGCTCGTTAATATTGGATTCATAATGGAATAAATCATGTAATCGTTTCCCAAACCGATCTATAAATGCACTATAGCTTTCCTTCATGTATTTGCTAATTTACTATGTGTTGTGACGTTATGTAATGCAGTAAATATAAGACAATATTCCTCTTTCTCCCTTATCCAACCTCGATTTAGTCAATAAATGATACATTTCAACCCTCAAAAAGGCGCTAAAGTAAAGTTAAATCTTCACTATCCCAAAGAATATTAGCATTTAAATATACGCGTGCATCCGACTCCGAATGTGTGGAGGTACTCGGAATCAAGAAATTTATTTGCGGAGATACACCGTCTTCCCTTCTTTGATAGTCTCCAACACATTGACATTCCTCATATCTAAGGGATCGATCGTCAACGGGTTTTTATCCAAAATAACTAGATCAGCAAGTTTTCCAGCTTTTATAGATCCCTTGGAATCTTCCTCCTGATACTGATATGCAGCATTGATCGTAATGGCTTTTAATGCGTTCATCACACTTATCCGCTCGTCTGGCCCCAAAATCCTTCCAGATCTGGTCTTTCTATTCACCGCTGAATACACTGCTGTGATCAAATCAGGAGGGGTAACAGGTGCATCATGATGCATCGTAAAGACAATACCCGATTTGATTGCTGATTCCGCCGGACTTATAAAAGAAGCTCGCTCTGGTCCAAAAACACTCGAATAGTGCCAATCTCCCCATAAATACACATGTGTCGAAAAATAAGAAGGGATTACGCCAATATCCTTAATTTTCTGGATATGATCAGGGCGACTATTCTGCACATGAATAAGTGTAACTCGCAGTTCAGGCCGGTATACCCCTTCATCCTTAAGTTGTTTGATCACCCTCAACGCCTGATCAATAGCCGCATCGCCATTGACATGCATTTGTGCAGTAATGTTATTGCTGAAAAGGGTTTTCAAATCGTTATATAGAGTAGAGTCCTCAAAAATGGGAAAACCTTTGTAATCGGACCCTTGTCCTTCTGGGGGCACTAGATAAGGCTGCGTAAGCCATGCGGTTTTCCCCTGAGGGGAACCATCATCCGAAAATTTGAAACCACCAAGCTTCAGCTTGTTTTTGTAAACCATGTACTCCGGTTTGAATTCATTAAAGCTCTTTTTGAAATACTCATAATCTGGAAAATAAACCACATCTACCTTAAAAAGGCCCTTGGCAGCAGCTTCCTTAAGCAAGTCAACGCTCCCTCCCATCGTGCGGCCGTCACAGATCGTGGTCTGCCCATAACTCAGCCACTCCTCCTGTGCTTTTTGCAAATCCTGTAGCGCCTGATGATTATCCTCACCCTGATTCTGGAGAGCCATCTTCTTCGTTAAGGTAAGCAATGCCGTGAAGCTGGCATTCTCTTCCAGTTTACCGTTTAACTTATTTGTTCGCGGGTCTCTACCGAAATGCCCCCCATCCGGCTCTCTCGTCGACTCATCGATCCCGACCAAAGCGAGCATAGCCGAATTGGCGACGCTGGCATGGCCAGACGCATGAATGGTAATAATAGGAATGCTAGCACTTACAGCATCGAGCTCAGCACGCGTAGGATGCCTGTGCTCGACCATTATAGCATCATCATAACCATTTGCAATAATCGGTTGACCGGCTGAAACCCTGTGAGTATCGATGTACGTTCGCAGAACGCGTTGTAAATCTTTTATAGAATTGACCGTCCCATAAGGAGACGGAGACAAATCCACGGCCTGCAACATACCTGCCCGAGAGGTGAGGTGTCCATGCACATCGATGAAACCCGGTAAAAGGGTATTCCCTTCCAAATCCCGTACTACAGTCGAATCAGAAGAATACTGTTCAGCATCTGCTTTGCTACCCACAAATAATATTTTGCCATCCTTGATCGCGACTGCCTCTATTGCACTGCTCTCCTCTTCCATAGTGATGATAGGTCCCCCGAAGTAAATGACATCAGCGATCTTGGATTGTTGTGTGGCCCTGCATCCGCAAAAAAACAGGACCAAAAGATAGAAAGAACAGTATTTCATACAAAATAGATTAACACCAGATGAAGGATTACAAAAAAAACAATTAGTAAGTGCTATTTGTTTGATTAGGAATAGAGACCCGTCAACTGACAACTAAAAATATGGCTGGCTATCCACACACAATCTAGCGATCAAGCTTACAACTATACTCTTTTCTAAAATAGTTGATGCGTCTCTTTGATGCTGTTCATGACAAAAATACTCTTCGTCTGACCTATGCCCTCCACTTCAGAGAGTTGATTAACAAAAAAATCATGAAACTCATCCATACTAGATGCCACAATCTTCAACATAAAGTCGAAATCTCCAGAGATATTATAGAATTCCAAAACCTGCTTAAATTGCTTCACCTGCTCGATAAATTGCGCAGCAGCTTTTTTATTATGCACACTAAGGGCGATCATACACAGGACCATAATCCCCCGATTGACCTGTTTACGATCGACAATGGCGGTATACTCCTTAATGACACCGTCCCTCTCCAAACGCTTGATACGCTCATGCGTAGGAGTGGTACTCAGACTGATCTCTTGTGCAACTTCGCGGACGGTCATTTTAGCATTTCGTTGCAGTAGCGTTAGAATTTCGTAGTCCTTCGTATCCAAATCGGACGTTGCTTTTGAGCCTTGTTCTCTTTTCATAGCTAAAAATGATTCAAAACAGTAGTAAAACACCAAATTTAAGCCATAAAATACATCTTTGTTCTAATTATTTTTATTTTCTTTAATACCTATTCTACAAAACATACTTTTGCGGACTTAATTTCCGTAACATGACTACTAAAAAGAACATTGTTTTGATACTTGCATCCATGGGCACTTTTGTTGAAGCTTTGGATATTGCCATCATCAATCTTACCATCCCTTCCATCCAGAGCCAATTCAATATCGATAACGACACGGTACAGTGGCTGCAGACACTTTATGTACTCTTTTTTGGAGGATTTTTAATCATCGGTGGTAAACTATCGGATAGTATCGGGAGAAAGAAAGTTTTCATTGCCGGCTCCTTGATATTCCTATTTTCATCATTAGGAGCTGGACTGACGGAGCGATTTGATTTCTTGGCAGTCTGTAGAGCCATTCAAGGCCTCGGTGCTGCTCTTATTATGCCATCTGCACTATCCCTAGTAACGCATACTTTTACAGAGCCTCGCGAAAGAAGCCGTGCAATTGGTATATTCAGCTCCTTTGCAGCCATTGGATCAGGAAGTGGGCTTTCGTTGGGGGGGATCATCAGTACTTACTGGAGCTGGCATTGGGTGTTTCTCATCAACGTACCAATTTTATTGCTAGTCGTGATTTTCTCGGCCATATATCTGGAAAAAGATGTTAAAAACCTGAAAAATGAAAAAGCAGATCTACTTTCAGGAATTACATTGATTATTGCCCTTTTACTCCTGACATATGGTATACACTGTCTCACCGAAATTGCAAATCAACCTCTTACTATTATTGCATCGCTTACATCGGCGACGGTCTTACTATACGCCGTATACCGCCGATTGAAAAAATCACCTAACCCACTCGTGGACCTGGAGCTGTTTAAAATCAAATCTTTAATGATTTCGAATATTGCGTTCTTCTTACTCGGTGCCTTTTTTATCGGATTTCTTTTTCTAATATCCATCATGTTTCAAAAAGATATGGGACTTAATGCGGCAACATCAGGTTTACTCCTGGTGCCCTTCAGTGTCTTGTCCGCACTAGTCGCCAAGTTTGTATTGCCACTTATCTTGAAAAAACTTAATCCTCAGAAAATGGGAATTCTAGGCATGGCATTCATGCTGACAGGTGGTGTCGCACTCAGTGTTTCCATTATATCACAGCACCCCTTAGCACTAGTTTTATTCGCAGCAGCATGTATTTCAGGGATTGGAATGACATTGTGCTTCACCAGTCTATCTGTCCTTTCCATCACCGATGTCGCCCCGGAGCACTACGGAATGGCTTCTAGCCTCACCAGTACCACCTACTTTTTAGGAGCTGGGATCGGATTATCGCTCCTGACCTTAATCATGAAAATATTCCCATCCACCTACTCCGTCAGCCTTCTTAGCACCTCTGTACTCTCCATCTATGCCTTACTCGGCCTTCTGCTTCTGGCATACTACGTAAAAAACAGAAAAATGGCCCCTAATCTGTTGATAAAATCAGAATAAAAAAGTAGAAAAGAAAACATCCAGACGACTATTTGACTCCTAATAATAAATATTTATTGTAGGAGTTCTTTTATTTACTCTATTTTTTTTGTATAATAGCTAACTAATAATCATTAAATAAACAAGTTATGAACAAAGCAGACCTTATTGGCAAGATTGCCGAAGAAGTTGGCATCACTAAATCCCAAGCGGAGAAGGCTATTAACAGCTTTACAGGTGCGGTATCAGGATCCCTAAAAAAAGGAGAGCCTGTAGTATTAATTGGTTTCGGGACATTTTCGGTTTCACAACGCTCTGCCAGAACGGGTAGACACCCACAGACTGGGGTCACACTGAAAATAAAAGCGAAAAAAGTTCCAAAATTTTCTCCTGGAAAGACCCTAAAAGAAGTAGTAGCAAAAGCAAAACTGAAAAAATAACACCTGCACCTACGACTTACCCCGGAAATACAATTTGTCTGATAAAGACAATGCAGCTATCATGAGTACCTTCGCTACTACGCTTCAGTAGTATACTCATGATAGCTGCATCAAAAAAAATGGCTGAACAAAAAGTCCATAAGAAGATTGTAAAAAATGCATACTATTCAAAGACTCCTGTATGTAATTATCAAAATAACGTGCAGGAGTTTTTCATCTACCCCTTACCCGTCAGAAAGCACCTATACGCATGCTACCGCTATTTGGCAATAGCATAGGTTTTCAATATCTTCTTAAATTTAGGATTCAGCACATAGCGCTTAAATTCATGGCTTTTCATACCGGAGAAGTCAGTTTTTTCAAAAAAAGGATAGCGCTTTGACAACTCATTGAATACGTCTACTTTGTACCCTAGATCTGTAGGTTCTAACTTACTAGACAAGAAACCAAAAACTTTTTTAAGCATTGCATCCGTATCATTGATGGTGATGTGTACTTTTTTGACTTGAGGAGTGATTTGCCGATAGGTTGTATCTCCCTTATACAGATCCTTTGATCGAAAATCATTTAGTCCAATCGCTGGAGCAAGCATGATACAAGTAATTCTATTGTTATTCTCCTTTAAAGAATTGGCATCTGCTACATTAATATGATGGATCTCCTTGGTATCTTCTGCAAACTGTTCCTTAAAAGCAGGAGTGCTCAAGGCACTGAGTACCACCGAAGCACCCCTACTATGCGAAATAATGTATACGTCTTTATCCCGCATAGAATTTAAGACTCTCCGTAAACCAAATTCACCTGCCATCTGACTGAAAGAAGTAGCTGCAAACCAGGTCTTTGCTCCGCCAAATGGATTTTTGGTAATAAGCCCATCCCAGTAGAAGCGGATCACTTGGTCTTGAGCGGTATTAATATTCAACAAATCTCTTACGTAAGTATAACTCCTATTACTAGCCTTTACATCCGAATTAAATCCATGCACAAGAATAAAGACCCGTTTGCTATCCTTTAATCGCTTAGCGAGCTGTTCCATCTTTTGCACTTCAAAGTCAATCAACTCATCTTTACTGTCATTTTCAATCGCTATTTTCATCAATGAAAAGTCATTGATTTTACCACTGCTGGCGGAGGGACCAAACTTTCTACTCCAATTGTCTGGATAGAAGTTACCATTTTGGTCAACAAATGAATTAAATATATTCGGTTTTTCGAATGAATTGGGACTTGTGGTGGTTGGGAGATTGTGAGCAATACTACAGGATACTAAAATGAGCAAGAGTATAAAACAGTAAAATATTCTATTCATAGATGACAATAACTTGTGACTTTATATTCCTGCTAAAACGAACGGCGACCCAAATTGTTTAGAAAAGAAGAGCACTCCTCTCATAACAGCATGAAAGTACATGATAAAACAGCTTAGTCCGAATTCTGTATCTTTGCTGCACGATCATCATTACATGCAAAAGAATATTATAACTGCGATATTAAGTATTTTTCTCCTATTTGGCTTCACGTCAAATTTAATGGGGCAACAGCTACCGCAAGTTGGGCATCCCTGGGTACAACAATATACAAAATTCAACTATAATGCGGGTAACCAGAATTGGTCAATGGCCACAGATTCGACAGGAATCATATATGTAGGCAATGGAGATGGACTATTACAATTTGATGGTCAAAACTGGAGCCTACACATGGTCCCCAATAAATCTACAATAAGAGCTGTAACAGTGGGTCCGGATCAAAAAATATATACAGGGGGTCTGGCTGAATTCGGTTATTGGGAAAAATCAAAAGCCGGAAAACTACACTATAAAAGTCTGACCAGCTTAGTCAAAAGCGAAACAATAAGCAAAGATGAAATCTGGAAAATCATCGTAGATGGCAAAAGAATTATATTTCAGTCATTCGCCAACCTCTATTGCTATGAAAAAGGAAAAATATCCCTCATCAGCAAAAGAGGAAAACCATTCCTATTCGCCTTCAAAGCAAACAATCGAATCTTTGCTGAAACAATACCAGATGGTCTATTTGAATTAAAGGATAAAGAGCTAGTGGCATTACCCGGCAAGGAAAAACTGCTTGGACAAAATATATTATCTATTCTTCCGCTATCAGAAGGTTCCTTATTGATCGGAACCGCTAAAGATGGACTCTATCAATATGACGACAAAAATGGAATCCGAAAATGGGAAAATGAAATCGATAGCAGGCTTAAAAACGCACAGCTCAATAATGGAATTAAGCTCCAAAACGACTATTATGCATACGGTACCATTCTGGATGGAATTTTTATCCTGAATAAAAAAGGGCAACTCATCCAGCACATCAATAGACGTAACGGCTTGCAGAATAACACTATTCTCTCCTTAGCTGTAGACCGTCAACAGCAATTGTGGACCGGACTGGATAATGGCATAGCAAGAGTAGATGTGCAGTCTCCATTATATTTTTACGGAGACAATTCAGGTAGCATAGGGATGATCTACAGTGCCAAAATCCACAACGACTACCTTTATTTAGGGACCAATCAAGGACTATTCTACAGCCAATGGTCGCACAACCATACCCAAAATCCATTGGATTTTAAGCTCATTGCAGGTTCCCAAGGACAAGTATGGGACCTGACCATCGTCAACGATGAACTGATCTGTGGTCACAATGATGGAACATTTATAGTGTCTGGACAACAATTCAAGAAAATATCAGATATCACCGGCGGCTGGACAATAAAACCGATAAAGGGACATCCTAATCTGCTGATCCAGGGAAATTACACCGGAATTGCCATTTTTAAAAATCAGGGTAAAACCTGGCAACTCGCCCAGAAACTATCAGATTTTAATCTGCCGATTAATACAATAGAACAAAAATCAGAATATCAGTTCTGGATTAGTGGGCCACAAGGATTAAACCTGATTAAATTAGACTCCTCCTACAGCCAGATCCTACATCATAGGTCCTATGGCACCAAAGAAGGACTCCCGGCTGATATTGGGAACTACGCAGCCAACCTAGACAATAACGTTTTATTCTCGACCGATTCTGGATTCTACAAATATGACGAGATAGCGGACAAGTTTTCTCCACACCAATTTTTGAATACAGAATTGGGTTCATACGCGCAATCCAATAAAATTATACAAGCCTATCCCAAGCAATTCTGGTTTGTCAATCAAACGAATATCGCTTATGTTGATTTCCTACCTAACGGAAAACTGAAGATCGACTCCGCAAATTTCGCGATTCTGAAGAATCAAATGATCAAGTACTATGAAAATATCAATAAAATAAGTGCAGACTTATTCCTGATCAGCCTCGACAATGGATTTGCACTCTATAACGCAAAGTCCGCCATAAGGAAAAGCACACAGATTCCAACGCCCATCATACAGGGCATTTTCAATACCACTAAAGAGGTCACCCAATTGGATTTCATCGATGACGAACTGCATATACCCTATACATCCAACAATATACGTATACGCTTTGCCCTGCCATGGTATAGCCAAAAAGCAATCAGATTTCAATATTTCCTAGAAGGCTATTCGGAAGAGTGGTCCAATTGGTCTGAAGAATTCCAAAAAGATTTCACCAACCTCAAAAATAGAAGTTATGTCTTTAAAGTGAGGGCCTTACTTCCTGACGGTACGATTACCAAGGAGACTTCATTGAGCTTCACTGTACTTCCACCATGGTATCTGAGCTGGTGGGCACTCTTCATATATTTCCTACTGCTTTTGGCCGCTGCACATTACACAAAAACATGGTACGAAAATAAACTGGAAAAACACCGAAAATTGCTGCGGGATAAACTTATTAAGCAGCAAGAGGAAGCCATAAAAAGAGAGATGGAACAAACGGACAGGCAACTTGTACAGCTAAAAAATGAACAATTAGAACAAGAGCTAGCGAGTAAAAATAGAGAGTTGGCGAACTCCGCAATGAATATCGTCTATAAAAATGAACTTCTTAACAATATCCATAATGAGCTGATTGAACTAAAAGATAGTGATGGCAAAAAGCTATCCAGTGAGCATGTCAAAAAAATCAGCAAAATTATTGACGAAGCTTACAACGATGAAAGAGATTGGAATATTTTCGAAACAAGCTTTAATGAAGCACATGAAAATTTCTTCAAAAAGCTAAAGAAAAATTATCCAACACTAGTCCCAAATGATCTCAAATTATGCGCATATCTCCGGATGAATATGAGTAGTAAAGAGATTGCATCCTTACTAAACATCACGACTCGTGGAGTAGAAATCAGACGGTATAGATTAAGAAAAAAATTGAACATACCTACTGAAAAAAATCTTTCAGAATTCCTAATGGAGGTATAAAACAGCCAGAGGTGACTACAACAATGGCAAAAAAATGATGCAATCACTACATCATTACCTCACATGTCCATATGTGTCAAAAACACACTATCACATGACAGCATCGACTGCACAAAAGTGATATAAAAAGTTGATAATGAAAACTTTAATGTCAATCATTTGTTTAGAATAAGAAGCATTTTTCGACAGATGTAATAATGTAGAGGTACACAACATTGGATTTTCAACCTATACATCACATCTTTGCTACATGTTTATTACATCCCGAATAATATAACAACCAGTTGTAACGAGGAAAATTCGAAAAGTTAACTAGAGATAGTTAAAGGATTGACTAAGCATTTTAAAACAATTTCATTATCTAACTAAACAAACACATGAGGAACTTTTTTACCTATCTCATACTGGTCGTCAGTGTGACGCTGTCCTCCCCCCTATTTGGGCAGCAAACATCAGTACGAGGAAATGTTAAAGATGGCAGCACAGGATTAGCTATTGCGGGGGTGACAATTGCGATCAAAGGGGGGACCACTGCTGCTCAAACTAGTGATCAAGGGGACTTCATCATCCAAGCAAAACCAACAGATGTATTACAAGTCAGATATCTGGGATACATCACCCAGGATGTTCCGGTCAATAACCAGACAGTTCTCAACATCAGCTTGCTGCCGGACAGCGAGGCGCTGGAAGAGGTCGTCGTAATTGGATATGGAACCGCAGCGAAAAGAGACTTAACCGGATCTATCGCATCGGTTAGTGGAAAGGATGTTGCGGACAAACCATCTCCTAACCCGATTTCTTCTATTCAAGGAAAAGTAGCCGGTGTCCAGATCACTAACAGTGGTGAGCCTGGAGCAGCTCCGAATGTCAAAATTAGAGGAACTAACTCCATCAATGGCGCATCCCCACTATATGTTGTTGACGGAATCCTGAACGATAACATCAATTTCTTAAATCCATCGGATATTGAATCCATGGAAATTTTGAAAGACCCTTCTTCGCTTGCTATTTTTGGGGTGCGCGGTGCCAATGGTGTCATCATTATCTCTACCAAATCAGCAAAACAGGGTGATCTTAATTTCAACTTCAACTCGACCTTAGGATTTAAAGATGTCAATCACCGGATGAAGATGACGGATGCTGAAGGATTTAAAACGTTATATAATGAGCAGAGAAGTAATGAGGGGTCACAACCTTTTGACTATACCAATTGGAATGGGAATACCAACTGGCAAGACCAAATCTTCCAAAAGGGCATCTTAAACTACAACAACCTAAGTGTAAGTGGGGCTACAGAAAAGAACAAGTTTTACATGGGCTTGGGGTATACAACAGAAGATGGAGTAGTCAAACACGAAGAATACAAGAAACTCACGATCAACATCAATGATGAGTTGAAGATTACCAATAACTTCAAAGTAGGCATGAACTTCAGTGGTTACAAGGCCAGTTTGCCACAGATTCAAAGCGGACTCATCAATACGGCCATTATTGCATCCCCGGTCACGCCTATCTACAATGACCAATATGGTCTATACTATAATACGCCTCCATTTCAAACGCCACAGATCAATTCACCAATGGTAGGACTCGAACTACGGAAGAATACACGGATCAGTGATGAATACAGAGCCGTAGGGAGTGTATTTGCTGAATTGAACTTCTTAGAGCACTTTACAGCGAAAGCCTCCTTCTTATATGACTATGGCTTCAATGGCATCAGAAGCTATACGCCACTTGTGAACGTGTACGACCCCAATATACAAGGTGATGACAAGACGAGTAAATTAGTGCGGACAACAGGTGTGTCGCAGGAGCAAAATACATTCAAAAAAGCACAGAGTGACTGGCTTTTGACTTACAAGAATACTTGGGGCGACCATAACCTAACGGCAACGGCAGGATTTACGACCTATTACAGAGGCTATGAAGGTATCATTACAAATGTAGGCCAAGGAAATGGAGAACCCATTCCGAACGATCCGCGTTTCTTCTACACAACGATGGGAGATCAAACCACCAGATCTATTGGGGGAACCCAATGGGAACGCGCCACCCTATCATACCTCGTCAGAGGACTCTACAATTATAAAGGGAGATATTTACTGAACGGTTCCTTTAGAAGAGACGGCTCATCTGCATTTTTGGGATCCAACAGGTGGCAAAATTCCGGAGCCATCGGTGCAGGCTGGATACTCTCTGAAGAGTCCTTTATGCAGGACCAACAGCTCTTTGACAATCTAAAGATCAAAGGATCATGGGGTATCTTAGGTAATGAAAATACAGGAGATAGTTATCGTTATCCGGTCTATCCGACCCTAGTATCGGGAAGTTCAACTTCATTTGGCAACAATATCTACCCTGCGTTATCGCCGGCCTATTCTCCAGATCCTAACTTGCGTTGGGAGTCCGTACATTCTTGGGAAGCAGGATTCGAGGCCAAGATGTTGAGAAATAGATTAAGCTTAGAGGCTGTCTACTACGACAAAAAGACCAAAGATATATTAGTAGAAGTACCAGGTGTAAATGGTTTCCTTCCGATTTTGCGCAATGCTGGTGAAATCCAAAACAAAGGGTTCGAGTTTTCAGCAGGTTGGAACCAAGAACTTACAGAAGATCTGAAATTAGGTGTGAATGCCAATTTGACCACGCTTAATAACAAAGTATTGAATCTGGTAGACCAAGATTTTGCGATTCTAGCTGGCAACGGCGTATCTCGTACGATGTCAGGACAACCCGTTGGATATTTTTATGGCTTAAAAACAGATGGAGTATATCAAAACCAGGCTGAAGTCGATGCAGGACCAAAATCTGGTCTAGGTCAAGATTTCAAACCTGGGGATATCAAATATATCGATATCAACAATGATGGCACCATCAATACCCAAGATAGAACAATTATTGGCAACCCGACTCCGGATTTTATCTACGGCTTTTCGGTCAACCTGAGTTACAAAAACTTTGATTTAGGAACGGAATTCATGGGCGTATCGGGCAATGAAATTATTCGGACGTGGAACCGAAACCCATATTCAACTTTCAACTTCTTAGAAGATCGCATGGGAAGATGGACGGGCGAAGGGACTTCCAATTTCGAGCCTATCTTAGACTCTAAAAGAACTAACAACCGAGAGTTCTCTTCCTATTTCATTGAAGATGGAAGTTTCTTCCGGGTACGGAATATCCAGTTAGGCTATAATTTTTCAAGAGAATCATTAGAAAGAATAAAATTGAAGTCATTGCGACTATTCCTCAATGCCCAGAACCCATTTACCTTCTCCAATAACACCGGATTTACACCTGAAATTGGCGGAAGTGCAATCGAAGTTGGTGTAGACAACGGGACGTATCCTCTTCCAGCTATTTATACATTCGGTGTCAATGTTAATTTTTAAAAACAGAAAGTGATGAAAATGAATATCTCAACATATATATCGGCGACACTACTTGCCCTACTGGTGCTCAGCAGTTGCTCGAAAGATTTTTTGGATCGTAAGCCCCTGGGGCAATTGAAAGAAGATGAACTTCCAGCCGGCTCGCTAGAAGGGCAAGTGCTTGCCATCTATGCTGGATTGAGAAGTGAAGGTACCAGCGGCCTGCCTTACCTAGGAGTGCACAATATGCGCTCAGACGATGCAGAGATTGGTTCGAGCATCGGTGATGAAGCAGGATCTGCTCCAAATACAGATAATTTCCAGTATACGACTAACTTTTGGCTGTGGGGCAACTATTGGACCGATCACTATAAGCTGATCGCGCTGACGAACATAGCAATTGAGACGGCTGATTCCATTGTTAATAAGGACGACCTGACCATGAGTTTGGAAGCAGAAGCAAAGTTTTTCAGAGCCTGGGCTTATTTCAACTTAGTACGGGCTTTTGGAGAAGTACCAAAGATTGACTTCAGAGTACGCGAACAAAAAGAGGGTATCCTTCCTAAATCACCTATTGCAGACATCTATGCATTGATAGACGCCGATTTGGAGTATGCGACCCAATACCTACCCCTGAATTGGGAGGCGAGGTATATCGGCCGTATTACCAAAGGTGCTGCATTTGCCGTTCAAGCCAAATCTTTTCTAGCTAGGCAACAATACGCTAAAGCGTTAGCCGCTAGCCGTATGGTCATCAATTCTGAACAATACAATTTGAATGTACCTTATAATCAAATTTTTAGAGAAAGCTCCGAAAACAGTAAGGAGTCTGTTTTTGAAATACAAGCCTACTATGAACAAGGTCAAACTAACTTAGGCATCACGTACGCAAGTAGACAAGGCGTAAGGGGATCTGGAGACATGAACCTAGGATGGGGGTGGAATGTACCACATGAACGCTTAGCACAAGCATTTGAAGAGGGAGACCCGAGAAAAGATGAAACTCTCCTGTATGCTGGAAGGGAAAATACCCCGTATGGCGAACAGATTCCGTCAATATCAGCAGATGTCCCAAGGCCATATTGGAATAAAAAAGCATACACCGATCCTGCTATTCGCCTGAGAACAGGAAGCTTGGGTGGTGACTGGTTTAACTTCCGCGTGATCCGATATGCTGACGTCGTACTGATGGCTGCAGAAGCTGCAAATGAAGTGGGTGAACGTACTGACGCTCTTAAATATCTCGAAATGGTCAGAAAAAGAGCTAGAGGAGGTAATAACAGTATCCTGCCAGAGGTAACAACCACAGATCAACAAAAACTTAGACTTGCCATCAGGCATGAAAGACAAGTGGAACTGGGCATGGAAAATGAGCGGTTTTTTGACTTGATTCGTTGGAACATAGATGTTGAGACATTCAAGGAGGCTGGTAAAATAAACTATCAGATCAGAAACAGATTCCTCCCTATTCCTCAAAATGAGATAGACCGCTCCGGTGGGATTCTGATCCAGAATCCAAACTACTAATGCGAGCGAGAAGAGTACGGACTTCCTATCCGTACTCTTCTTTAACAATATTGTATGATTAAAAATTAACACCCTCCTTATCTTGAAAGCACTTATTTACATTATTTTCATTCCGTTCCTAATATTACAATCTTGTTTTTCAAACAAAGAACAGAAAAACAACGACACACAACGTGAGCTAAAGGATACATTGTCCACTGATTCACTTCTTACCCTTATCCAAAAGCAGACCTTCCAATATTTTTGGGATGGTGCTGAGCCTACGTCTGGCATGGCACGCGAGAGGATCCATATTGATGGCGACTATCCTCAAAATGATCAAAATGTCATCACCGTAGGAGGTAGCGGTTTTGGTATAATGGCTATCATCACCGGAATCGAACGCCAATTTATATCAAAAGAAAAAGGAGCTCAACGCTTAGATCACATCATGGACTACCTCCGTAAGATGGACCGATTCAAAGGTGCTTGGTCACATTGGTATTTTGGAGAGACCGGAAAAGCCAAGTCATTCAGCCAACAGGATGATGGTGCCGATATTGTCGAAACAGCTTTCATGGCCCAGTCACTGATCGTCGTTAGAGAATATTACAAAAATGGTAATGCTCACGAAAAAGCAGTTGCTGAAAAAGCAGATCGTCTCTGGAAAGAGATTGATTGGAATTTCTTTAGAAACGGGAAAGATGTGCTGTACTGGCATTGGAGTCCTAAATACGGTTGGGGCATGAACCACTCCATCCAAGGATATGACGAATGCCTCATCGCTTACGTGTTGGGTGCATCCTCTCCTACCCATCCCATACCCGCTTCCACCTATCATAAAGGATGGGCAAGGGACGGTGCAATCGTGACAGCTGTCAAAAAGTACGATATCCCCTTAATTTTAAAACACAATGCACCAAATAATGGTGTAGGCCCCTTGTTTTGGGAACATTACTCCTACTTGGGTCTAGACCCCAAAGGGTTGAAGGATCAATACGCTAGCTATTGGGATGTCGTGGTCAATCATACCAAGATCAATATCGCCCATGCTGAGCAGAATCCAAAACAATACAAGGGATATGCGGCAGACAAAGGCTGGGGGCTCACAGCAAGCTATTCTGTAAAAGGATATGACGCGCATCACCCTGACAATGATCATGGTGTCATCAGTCCTACGGCAGGGTTATCTTCGATAGCATATGCCCCAAAGGAAAGCATAGCGCTTGCAAAATACCTTTACGGTCCTCTCCAAGACAGCGTTTGGGGAAAATATGGCTTCTATGATGCCTACAGTGAGTCAGCGGATTGGTTTCCGCAACGCTACCTAGCTATTGACCAAGGTCCAATAGTCGTCATGATCGAGAACTATAGAACCGGATTATTTTGGAAATTGTTCATGGGTGCTCCCGATGTCCAAAAAGGGCTTAAAGACCTTGGATTCACAAGTCCTCACTTCTAGTGAACCAAGCTGACAATAAAAAAAAGAATATACATATGAATATAAGCAGATACAGTCGATTAGTGTTATCAATATGTACACTGTACATGACGAGCACAGTTACAGCACAACAGAGCAAACAGAAGATGGATAGTTTTATTTCCGATCTAATGTCAAAAATGACAATAGAAGAGAAGATAGGACAGCTCAATCTCGTGACAGGAGGTGAAGCCACTACCGGAAGTACAGTCAGCACAGGTGTCGAAGGAAAAATAAAATCCGGCGCAATTGGAGGTATCTTCAGCATGACTAGTCCGCAGCGCATTCGTGCCGCACAGGATTTAGCGGTCAAACACTCCCGCTTAGGTATACCTTTGATCTTCGGAATGGACGTGATACACGGATACAAAACAATGTTCCCGATACCAATTGGCTTAGCATCCTCCTGGGACATGAACCTGATCCGTCAGACGGCTCAAATTGCAGCTACTGAAGCAACTGCAGACGGTATTAACTGGACATTCTCCCCAATGGTCGACATCTCCAGAGATCCTCGCTGGGGAAGATTTTCAGAAGGAAGTGGAGAAGATCCCTATCTAGGATCACGAATAGCAGTGGAAATGGTTAAGGGTTATCAAGGAAATGACCTGGCTGCAAATAATACACTAATGGCCTGCGTAAAGCATTTTGCGCTATATGGAGCCGCTGAAGCAGGAAGAGACTACAACACGACAGATATGAGTCTGCACCGTATGTACAATGAATACTTCCCACCCTACAAAGCAGCAATCGATGCGGGAGCTGGTACTGTAATGACTTCTTTCAATGACATCAACGGTGTGCCCGCTACTGCCAATAAATGGCTCATGACAGATGTACTTCGCCAACAATGGGGCTTCAAGGGTATGGTCGTCACAGACTACACAGCTATCAATGAACTCATCGATCATGGCATGGGAGATCTGCAGCAAGTGTCAGCCCTTTCCCTAAAGGCTGGAGTAGACATGGATATGGTCGGAGAAGGGTACCTGACTACCTTAAAAAAATCGTTAAGCGAAGGAAAGATTACACAAGCGGATATCGACCAATCATGCAGACTGGTATTAGAAGCCAAATACAAATTGGGATTATTTGACGATCCCTATAAATATTGCGACGTCAACCGTGCCAAAAATAACATCTTGACCCCTGCTCACCTAGCTAAAGCTAGGGAGGCTGCCGGAAAATCATTTGTATTACTCAAAAATGACCAACAGACGCTTCCTCTGGCAAAAACTGGAAAGATTGCATTAATAGGTCCACTAGCGAATTCTGGTTCCAATATGCCCGGAACATGGAGTGTCAGCGCAGACCTTACCAATACCCCATCTTTGATGGCGGGGATGAAAGAGGCATTAGGCTCCAAAGTAACCATCAACTATGCCATCGGTAGCAACCTATTGGATGATCCAGCCTACCAAGAGCGAGCAACTATGTTTGGGCGAACTATTCCCAGAGACAATCGTACCGAAGACGAACGCATTGCCGAGGCGCTAAAAGCTACAGAAGGAACGGATGCCATTGTGGCTGCATTGGGCGAAAGCTCAGAAATGAGTGGAGAAAGCTCGAGCCGCACCGAAATCGGAATTCCTTCAAACCAGCAACGGCTTCTACAGGCACTATTGAAAACAGGGAAACCTGTAATATTAGTTCTTTTCACAGGTAGACCACTAACATTGACATGGGAACAAGAAAATGTACCGGCCATCCTAAATGTATGGTTCGGAGGCACAGAGACTGGGAAAGCGGTTGCTGATGTGCTATTTGGAGATGTTAACCCTTCTGGGAAGCTTCCCGCAACCTTTCCAAAAAATGTAGGACAGATTCCACTATATTATAGTGGAAAAAATACAGGCCGCCCATTGGCCAATGGTAAATGGTTTGAAAAATTCAGATCCAACTACCTCGATGTAGATAATGATCCGCTCTACCCATTTGGATATGGCTTGAGCTATTCCACTTTCAAGTATGATAACTTAAAATTAGATGCCCCAACGCTTCAAGCTTCAGGAACTTTGCGCGTACAGGTGGATGTGCAAAATACAGGAAAGTATGACGGTGAAGAAGTTGTGCAGCTCTATATTCGCGATATCATAGGTTCATTAACACGTCCTGTTAAAGAACTGAAAGGCTTCCAGAAAATAGCTTTCAAAGCAGGTGAAAAAAAGACCATTACATTTGAGATCACAGCGGAAGATCTCAAGTTTTACAATGACCAACTGCAATTTGTAGCTGAATCTGGAGAATTCGAAGTATTTGTCGGTACCAACTCCCGAGACGCATTAGTTTCGAAATTCGAACTCAAGCACTAACCTGCTAAAAGAGCTGTGTCCTGCCTTTTAAAAGGCAGGACACAGCTCTACTTTTCCTTCACAGAAATAAGATCAACAAGGGACTTCCCTTGATATACGGTCACATTTTATGCTATATACACGTCGGTCTGATATTTGAACAACAGCTTGTTGCCAACAGCGTACTTCTCAAAGAGGGAGGTAAGACCATCGAACAGCGTTTTACTCGTGCTCTCTTCATTAGGAAAATAGGAAGAAGACTTGACCCTCCCGAAGAAAGCCTTTAAATCAAAGGTCTGCTCGTTTGCCAATGAGAGCTTTTGAAAGGCCCTGGGTTTAAAAAAATCTTCAATTTGGCCATCTGTAATGTTTTTCTGCGTCACCGTCTTATATTCTGGTATATGTGCAACCAAAAAATCCTCATACGCCTGCTGAAAATCATCTTCAGGACTCCGCTGATTCCAAACCAGTACAATATGTCCATCTTCTTTCAGGATCCGTTCAAATTCAACTTTAGACCTTTCCTTATCAAACCAATGAAAGGCCTGCCCTGCAAAAATCAGATCCACACAATGATCATCAATCTTGGTATCTTCTGCGGAAGCGTTAATCGCTATAAAATTTCTGCTTTTCTTAAAATGATGGATAGAAGCCTCGCGCATAGCACGGTTTGGTTCCACACCAAAGATATTATTCCCGTTATCCACAAACAATTTAGAAGAAATTCCGGTGCCACTTCCAATATCAGCAATGAGCCAATCCTTATTAAATCCAATACGCTGGTTTAATATGGCCAGTATTTCAGGAGGATAATTGGGTCTGTATTTTTCGTAGTCTACTACGCGATCTGTAAATCTATCAACCGTTCTTTTCATTGGAATATATTTTAATCTAATAACCCCTCATCTCTAAAGCTAAAGTAACCATTATCTGCAAAAATAAGATGATCATTTACATGAATATCCATCATTGACGCGCCATTGACTATTTTATTGGTCAAATGCTCATCGGCTTTACTTGGTTTCAGTGTTCCAGAGGGATGATTATGAATTAAAATAATAGAACATGCACCGGATATCAAAGCATTCCGCAGTACACTGCGTACGTCCACAGGGGTAAAATCATTACCTCCCTTGCCGATTAGCTGCTTATCCAAAACTTTACAACCCTTCGTCAGGTACAACACCCAAAACTCTTCATGTGCGAGATCTTGAAGTTGAGCTTTAAAATATTCGTAGACACGTTTGCTGCTATTCAATAAGGGATTAGACTTTTGCACAATTTCCTTGCGTCTACGTCCCAATTCCATCGCCGCGATGATAGTAATCGCCTTCGCCTGTCCTATCCCTTTATATCTACAGAGATTGCCGATTTCCATCTGCGACAAAGTGGTGAGGTCATTTTTCAGGTCGGCCAATAGACGTTTACAGAGCGCTACTGACGTCTCGTCACGAGAGCCAGAGCCAATTAAAATAGCCAGCAACTCCGCATCTGTAAGGGACCTTCTTCCCTTCTCAAGCAACTTCTCTCGGGGTCGGTCAGCAAGCGCCCAATCCTTAATAATCAGCTTATTCATAATATTAGGTATTCAGGAATTAACAAAGATAAATATATCTTAAAATTCTCTCCTTTTAAAATATTTAACACCTAATATATTCGAAGACATTCTTTAGACTTTTCCAAGTCGCTGCAAAATCTTATCTTTGTAATCCAAAAATATATCACTGATATGAGTAAAGCGATTATTAAAACAGAAAAAGGCGACATGACTGTGCAATTTTACACAGCAGATGCTCCAAATACAGTTGCAAATTTTGTGAAATTAGCCAAATCCGGCTATTACGATGGATTAGCTTTTCACCGTGTCCTACCTGATTTCGTAATCCAAGGAGGATGCCCAAATTCTAAGGAAGGTGCATCTGGCATCCCTGGTACTGGTGGCCCCGGATACAAAATTGATTGCGAATTGACAGGAGAAAACCAATATCACGACCGTGGCGTCCTATCAATGGCACATGCCGGACGTAATACGGGAGGATCACAATTTTTTATCTGCCACAGTCGTAACAATACAGCGCACCTAGACCGCAATCACACCTGCTTTGGTAAGGTTATTGAAAATGTTGATGTCGTAGATGATATCCGTCAAGGTGACCGTATTTTGAGTATTGAAATTATTGAAGATTAATTTTTCAGCACGAACATCACTAAAATGAACTTAAGAGCATTAGTATCCGTAACCGGAAAACCAGGATTATTCAAATTAATCGGACAAAATAAAGGCGGATTTATCCTTGAAACCTTGGACAGCGCGAAAATAAAATCTGTTGTAAATCTTTCTACCACAAAAATGGCGACATTAGAAGATATCACCATTTACGGAGAAGAAGAGGAAATCAGATTGTTGGACATTTTTGAAAATATAAAAGCCAAAGAAAGCCAGACTCCGGATACAAAAGCAAGTGGTGACACATTGCGTGATTTTTTCCGTGAAGTGGCTCCAGGCCATGATGAATCAAGAGTCTATACCTCTGATATCAAAAAAATCATATCGTGGTATGCCATCATCAAGGAGCTTCCTTTATTTGATGAAGAAGCACCTGCACCATTGGTGTAAGTCTAAGTACGATAAAATTATAGAAAAGGCAACCTAGCAGTAGGTTGCCTTTTTTCGTATCATCAAAAAGCTGTGTTTCTCTACTCAAATAAGAAACATATCAAGCTTCTCCTCTCCGAACACATATTTTACTCCCTAAAAGTTCGACTGCTTACATGAACCTACACTACATATCCATTTAAATTCAGACAATCTTAATTTTTTTACCGACTACTTTCCTCCTTTCGCCGAGTTTTCAGAAGGATTCACCAAATAACAGTGGCATGAGGTTGCTATGCACACTACATTTGAATCAAATAATTAACAATACCTATAAAAAAAAATAAAATATCATGAAAAATCTCATAACAAAGGTAGTCCTATTCGTATTATGTGTAGCGACAGTCTCAAGTGCACTTGCGACCCCAAAAAAGAATCCATTGAAGAATTATAGCGCAAATGACGCCATCAGTAGATACATCGAGAGCACTACTCAGGGAAGTGTAGCAGGTCTTGAAAATCTATTTACAGACCAATTCTTTCATACAGTATCCACCAGTACTAAAGTCGAAACTCACAGAAGACAGGAAGTAATTCAATACCTGAAAAGTCAAAAAGGATACAAGCAAAACTGCCAATCGGATTACAGTATACTCGAGAAAAATGACAACTGTGCAATTGCCAAAATTACGTTGCAATATCAGAATTTCACAAAAACTGAATACGTCACCATATGTAGTGATGGGGACTCCTGGAAAGTCAGTCAAGTAGTAACATCTTATCCCAAAAAATAAAAGATCACGCTATACATCCGGAAGAGAGAAAGAAATACCATAGGAAGCGCCCGAGACCTAGCAAGGTGGGCCGCTTCTTTCATAGTATTCACCTAATTATCAAGCCTAAAACAGATCCAATTGCCTCCCCCTATTCGGAACGCAAAACAAGTCCGTCCTCAATGCGGGCATTTTTGCCTCTCCCATATATCGTTTGACACTTAACAAAAAAAGATTACGAATACTTTCAGCTAGCGTACCATCCCCCTTCATCCGTCTACCGAATTCACTATCATTCAATTTACCGCCGTGACATGCAGCAATACCATGGAGTACCTTATCCGCTCGATCGGGATAGTTTTTAGTCACCCAGTCTTTAAAGATATCAGCGATAGCACCATTTAACCGTACAATGGTGTAGCTAGCCGACCTAGCCCCTACCTGAGCAGCACTCTTGATCAAACTGGGCATCTCCTCACTATTGATCCCTGGAACGATAGGCGCTACCATCAACATCACAGGAACGTTAATGTCTACGAGTCTCTCCATTAATCGAAGTCTTGCCTGAGCAGTCACAGTCCGAGGCTCCATTTTTTGACGCACCTCCTCATTCAACGAGTTTATCGTCACAGCAACAGATATAAGTCTGAGCTTACTCAATTGTTCGATAATATCCAGATCCCTCATCATCAATGTATTTTTACTGATAATGGAAACCGGATGTCGATACTTCAACATCACCTCAAGAATAGATCGTGTTATTTTCAGCTTTCGTTCAATCGGTTGGTAACAATCCGTATTGCCCGAAAGCATGATCGTAGAAGGAATATATTGAGGTCGATTAAATTCCCGTTCAAGCAGACTAGCGGCATCGTACTTCACTAGAATCTTGCGTTCGAAATCCAACCCAGCACTATACCCCCAATATTCATGTGCATTACGTGCATAACAATAAATACAGCCATGCTCACATCCCTGATAGGGATTAATAGATCTGAAAAATGGAAGATCAGGGCTATCAGAAGAAGAGATAATAGACTTTGGATGCGTCGCAATAAGCTGCGTTTGCGTATGTTCTAAAAAAGGTTCATCAAGACCTTCAACGTGCTCTTGGACATATTGAGACTTAAAAAATTTATTCTGAGGATTCACCTGCGAACCCCGTCCTTTAAAGTAGCTGTCCTTTTCCATATTCAAAAATACTAAAAATATTAGTATTTTTGAGTACTTATTCTTTTACATACTTAAACATCCAATCATAGATGTCATCTTCATGAAATAAACGCTCCACGTTTCCATGGTTACCTCCGGGGATAATTGTAAGCGTCACGTCAGCATTGGGATCTGCCTTTTTAATCGCACTTACAATTTTCTTGGATTCTGACATCGGCACTATGCGGTCCTTATTACCATGCTGTATCCACAAAGGCACTTTGGTCAGGTTTTGTGCATAGCTGAGCGTCCCCCCACCACATATCGCTACAGCAGCAGCTACCCTATCTGGATACTTTCCAGCCACATCCATTGTCCCGTAGCCGCCCATGCTCATACCAGCCACATATACCCTCGATCGATCAGCATGATACTTAGCTATTGTATAATCAACGACTTCCATTACTTTATCCGGATCCCAACCTCCCCGAGATTGTGGAGCAATCACGATCGCAGGAACCTCCTGACCCTTTGCCATAGCATACAACACGCCATACCGAGTCACACGATTTAGATTATTGCCCGAGAGACTCCTGCCATGCAGAAAGACCAAGATTGGTGGATTATTATCCAGAACCTCTTGACTAGGAAGTTGGATCATAAAAGGATAAGCTGTCTCACCTGTCACAGGAGTGGGCTGTGCATGACCGTAAACACACATTGTCAAGAATATACAAAGTATAGAAATGTGGAGTCGAAATTTCGTTCGCATAAATTATCAGATTGGGTCACTAAAATACAAACTCTATTACATTATTAATACATGTTCTAAATAGATTTTTTTCAAACAGAATCCCGATCTTATCCCTTAATTTTACATTACTATTACAATCCTCAACATACTTAAATATGATATCAATTCAAAAGACAATAATTGTAACAGCTATACTGACGACTATCGTTGCACTTTCTGCTTTCATGCCAACACAACAACCCATCCAAGAACAGAAAGCAAGCAATTTAAAAATACTCCCTAAGAATATAAGTAAAGAGGAACTGGATAAGGTGATGGATGATTTTAAAGTTGCACTAGGTGTAAAATGCAATTTCTGTCACGTAAAGAGCACCACTGATCCGAAACGAATGGATTTTGCGAGCGATGACAATCCACATAAGGAAATTGCTAGATCCATGATGAAAATGACCATGCAAATCAATAAAAAGCATTTCAAACATAAAGATGAAAAAACAGGTCAGATCGCTCAGATATCCTGCATGACTTGTCACAATGGTAAGACTGAGCCTTACTTAGTTTCAAAATAGGAAACGAAGAGTGTCCTCTCTTCATTTACTAAGGCCTTGAGTTCTTTTCAGCTCTGCTCTTGACTTCTTTCAAGAGCAATGGGAAAGCTGGGAACTGCATATCGTGACCATATCCCTGTAGCTCCAACAATTGAACATCAGCGTGCCCTACAATTTTTAACATTCTAGCTAAGTAAGCATTTTCCTCATACCTTCCCAACATCTCCAATTCCCTATCTCCAGTGATCAATACAATAGACGGAGCTTCCTTCCTAACGTGAAATAAAGGGGAAAGCCGGTCCACAGTGGGCTGTGTTTCTTCAATCCCCAACTCCTTACGTCTCGTAAAGTGAGTGATAGCTTGCCCACTGAATGGAATCAAACCCGCTATTCCGTCTGCATCAATACCATATTTCTGTAGATAGCTCTTATCCAAGACTGTCATCATGCCTAAATAACCGCCAGCAGAATGTCCGGATACAAAAATAAGCCTTTCCGATCCCCCATATTCAGCAATGTGTCTCTTGACCCACGCGATAGCAGCAGCGGCATCTTCAATGATCCCGTCAACGGAGGCTGCTGGAGAGAGCCTATAGCCCACACTCACCACTGCTACGCCTTGATTCTTCAAGGCCTCAGGAAGCTCTTTGTTGCCACCCGTAAGCCCGCCACCATGAAACCAGATAATAGTTGCATAACCTTGCTTTCCTTCGGGATAGTATACGTCCAGCTTACACCTTTCATAAACCCGGGCATCATGTTTAGCATCACCTTCGTAATAAGAGATGTTGGACTTGGTCCTATATTGGGCAAATACAGTAGCGGAAAACACATAGAGAAAGACACAGAAAAGAATGGAATGTTTCATAATTGATGGATATATAGATAAGATGACTAAACTAAAATACAAAAAACAGGATACTTCTTAATTTATTATCTAAATTTAGATAGACAACTAAATCGACGATGACAAAACCAACTATTACGGTAGAATATTGCCCTAAATGCGGCTGGATGCTTAGAGCAGCATATATGGCACAAGAATTACTGACTACATTCACGGAGGAAATAAATGGCGTCACACTTAAGCCCAGCGAAGTCTCTGGTCGTTATACAATCAGCATCGATGGAATCGAGATCTTTGACAGGAAGCGAATGGAGAGGTTTCCGGAGGTGAAAGAGTTGAAACAATTGGTAAGAGATATTGTTGCAATCGAGAAAAACCTAGGACATTCGGATAGGTAACAGAAAGGCATCATTAACAAAAAGGTGCACTAGAAGTTTTTCAATGCACCTTGAGGTATAGGATCAGAATGAAGCCCCGAATCGTAGGCCTGTTACAAAAAGTGTATTATCGAAAGGTTCATAATAGAAATCATCATATCGATCATAATACTTATCACCTCGGGCATATCGTTGAAAATCAATGAATGGCCCTACGCGAATCTGCTTTTTACCCGTCCGGATGGCAATCCCGACAGTAGAATTGAACATAAAACCCCCGTCAATATCTCCCCCGACTTTGAATGCATGGCCCGTGTTGAAATCGATAAAAGGGCTGAGCTTCATATTCAGTATATTAGCCCTAAAGTGGAAGAATAACGGCACATATGTCTCCTCGAAACGTACAGTACGTATCCCACTTCCTACCCCTAAAGCAATAATGGGATTGATCTGATAATTTCCTGTAAGTGTAGTCGAAAAGAAGAACTCTTCATCATTTGTCACCCCCAACATCAAGTTGGGCTCTATGTTAAAACCAGTAGTCAGTCCATTGAATCGGGTAACCTTTTCTCCCGTTCTAGATTTGCGCGGCTTTACATTTTCTTCTTTCGTTATTTTCTCAACCTCATCTATTTTCAAAGCGATGATACTACTTTTGTCAAGCGTCTCAATCCGGATACTCTGATTGGGAATCTGCTCTACAATAGTTCCCTTTATGATAGAACCGTTTTTAAGATACACCACATCCACTAACTTCTGCGCGTAAACAGACACTCCAAAAATAAAGAGACTAAGCAATAAAATTATTTTTCTCATAAATAGTTAACATTAGAACACAAATCTAACTGAAATCGAGTTGGTTTCGATGTATTTCAACAAATATTTCATTTCTGACGATTTCGGCCTTATCGAGATTAAAGGTATATTAGCCTATCCATAAAAAAGACAATGGCAGTCCAAGAGCAGGATATGGATAGATAACGTAAAACAAATTTCACCCCATAGACGTCTGATAAACGGGGAACGCTATGGGAGTTAAGATTAAGAATTAAATAGATAAGACCTACCTCATTTGTAGGCAGCTCTCATCAACAGGCAACACAAATTAAATTAATGAAAATACTGCATACGGGAGACTGGCATCTTGGAAAAAAACTGGATTTCTTTTCAAGGATGGAGGAGCAGAGATCGGTACTGGAAGAAATCTGCAATATTGCGGACGAAGAACTCGTCGACGCGGTAATTGTCGCTGGCGATCTTTTTGACGCCTTCAACCCTCCCGTGGAGGCCATAGATCTCCTGTATAAGACATTAAAGAGACTCTCAAACAATGGTATCCGGCCCGTCCTAGCCATTGCAGGCAATCATGATAGTCCTGATCGAATCGACGCCCCAGACTCTCTTGCACGCGAGTGTGGTATTATATTCATGGGATATCCCCATACGACGATTGCGCCCATTCAGGTCGAAAACGGTTTTGCGATTACAAAATCTGACCTCGGATTTATAGAACTCCGACTCCCCAAGCATTCCACTCCTTTGCGTATACTTACAACTCCTTTCGCCAATGAAATTCGGTTAAAGCAGTATTTGGGTGTCACTGAAAAGGATCAACAGTTGAATGAAGTTTTAAAAAACAACTGGCGGGGATCTGCAGACAAATATGCGGACAAATACGGTGTTAACATCCTCGTGACGCACCTTTACATGCTGAATAGAGGAGGTGAAATCCTCGAAGAACCGGATGGAGAAAAACCGATAAAAATCGGAAACGCAGATATTGTATATTCCGACGGTATTCCACTACAGATACAATACACAGCATTGGGACACCTTCATCGTTTCCAGAATATCGGTGGACACCATGCACCCGTTATTTACAGCGGTAGCCCATTAGCATATTCATTCTCTGAAGCTGGTCAAGAAAAAAAAGTAGTCATCATTGAAGCGGAGGCTAACCGTCAGGTACAGATCAAATCCCGAACACTTCAATCCGGACGAAGACTATATCGTAAACGATTTGATGACATTGACGAAGCCGTCGTTTGGCTGCAATCCCATCCCAATGCATTGGTAGAATTGACGCTCATCAGCGATACGTTCATATCTTCTCAAGAACTTAAAAGGATACACGCCTCACATGATGGGATCATACATATTATCCCTATTGTCAAGCAGCAGGAATTACTGCTTTCGGCCACACAACATGTCAACTTAGAGCAGGATGTACAAGATCTATTTAAAGACTATTTTAAGTCAAAATACGGACAAGAAGCAAATGAAGAGTTGATTTCGTTATTCAAGGAAGTACTGCATAACACAAACGATACAGAAGATTAAGACATGTTACCATTATTTTTAAGCATAGAAGGCCTTTATTCCTATCAATCTAAGCAGGAAGTCGATTTCACCAAGCTCACCGAAGCTGGGCTATTTGGCATATTCGGAAGTGTTGGATCGGGTAAATCATCCATCCTTGAAGCTATAGGATTTGCGCTGTATGGTAATACCGAACGATTGAACAGCAAGGAGAACCGGAGCTATAACATGTTAAATCTAAAGTCGGATGCTGCTACTATAATTTTTGATTTCCTGAATTTCGAAAATCGTAAATTTCGCTTTACCGTACATTGGCGAAGACGCAAAAAATTTGACCAGACATCCACAATAGAAAGAACAGCATATGAATGGAAAGAAACAAATTGGTCACCACTGGAATCAGCGGATGCATCAACCATCACGAATCTGACCTATCAGAATTTTAAGCGAACAATTATTATCCCTCAAGGACAATTTAAAGAATTTTTAGACCTCAAGGGAAAAGATCGTTCGGATATGATGAAAGAAATATTTAACCTTGACAAATACGATTTAGGACCTAAAGTCTCCAGCTTACAAATCGATAACAACCGTAAGATCGAAAATCTACAAGGCGTGTTATCAGGATTTGAAGATATTAACTCCGACACGATAGCACTTAAAAGCAGTGTACTCTGCGAAGAGCAGGCAACATTAAAAAGGAAAAAGGAAGAATTCCAACAACTGGAACAGCAGCACAGATCAATGAGTGAGGCCAAATCTATTCTTGAAAATCTGGCTGAAAAACAGGAGCAATTCGGCAAACTCAGTACGCGCAACGAAGAAATCAACCGCCTGGAAAAAGAGCTGGAGGAATATGAAAACTTTGTCGAGCTATTTAGAGAGACCATACAACAGATTGATACATTACAGCGAGAGCAAGCCCAGCAGGAAATCAAGATCCAAAACTTACTTCTTGAAAAACAGCAGACTGTCGCCCACCTGCGAGAAAAAGAAAATGCATATGAAAAGATAAATATTGAATACCAAAGCATCGACTTGCAAAGAACACAAATTGCAGATCTAAAAAATCTAATTCACATCAAACTCCAGCAGACAGAAAAATCAACATTATCAACACGATTGGCTAATGGAATGCCCATCCTACAACAAACGAAGGCTGCAGAAGTCGTACTTAAAGAAGATATTGACGAACAAGAACAGTTACTGGAGCAGCTGAAATCTGTAAAAATCGACACCTCTGAACTGATCGAAATAGATAACTGGTATCAACATCATGATACCCTCGCACGAGATCAGGCAGCTCATACAGAAAAAATTAAGGAGTTGACCCTACAACAGGAAGAACTTATCCTTTCTTTTGAGAGAAATGGATATACCCTGCAGCAGTGGGAGGAAAATCTAATGATCCAAATTCAAAATACGAGCACCGAATTTGAAGAATTAAATAAACAAGAAACGACCCTGGAGGTGCAACGAGAACTCACTCGCTTTGTAGATAATCTGCAGAATGATCACCCTTGCCCGCTTTGTGGCTCCTTGACACACCCGAGTCCTATGCATGTCGATGATGTCGGTCAACAGATCACCGACGTCTTAAAGCACAAAGCTATATTGAAAGGAAGGCTTGAACAATTAGCCGCACTCTCCAAGCAGATGACGCAGTGGTCTACATTTTATCTTGAGCGGGCAAACAGGTTAGATACTCTCCATACAGAACGGAAGCAATTAGATCTGAAACTACAGGAGTATAGAAATAATTTTGCCTGGCCGGAATTTAGATGGGATGATCGCGCACTGTTCGACAAAAAGAAAACAGCGGTAAGGCAGAGCGAAATCCAAATAAAAGAAATTGAATTGTTACTAAAATCATTGAGAGTACAGCTCAATGAGACCCAGCAGAAGATCTCAAAGTTTGAAAAAACACTTAATGACTTTCTCCAACAGATCGCGGTTATAGATGGTATTATCGCCCAGCATTACGCACAGATCCAAATAGTGGCCATTCCGGACTACAAAGAGGCATCCGTAGCCGAGCTCGAACAAGACATCCAAGCATTAGAAGCGGGTATCGACACCCTGGTAAACCAACAAAAAGAGTTCCAGGACGCCATCAATCAACTTCAAACACATTTGGCCTCGTTAGGCGGGAAACATAGCGAGACATTGGAATATTATCAAAAAACAATAGCCTCGATTGATGAATTGAATGCCGTATTAATCGGACGGATAGAAGCCCATCATGCTCCAGGAATGGCCGCTATCCAGAAGGTGCTTGACAAAAATATTCCCGTACAAGAGTATAGAAAGCTCATAAAAGAGTTTCGTGTTGAACATGAAACGCTGCAAAATCAGATCCTGGAACTTGAACGCGTGCGCGCAGGTCAAGATTTCAACGAAGCAATATTTGCAGCAATCACGACGAAGATCGAAGAAGCCAGACAAGATCTAGAACGTCAAATTGCCAGCACAGGAGCCCTTGAGCAGGAGCTCAGAAGATTAGAAGATGAATTTACAAAAAAAGGTAAGCTTGTCGCCCAATACGAAGAATTGCAACAAAGGAAAAATAACCTCAAGACATTGGACAATATGTTCAAGGGTTCTGGTTTTGTGAACTACGTATCCAGTATTCATCTGCAACGATTATGCGACATCGCCAATCAACGGTTTCACAGGCTGACCAAAAATCAATTAAGCCTGATCATCAATGAAGCCAATGAATTTGAGGTCATCGATTATCTAAATAATGGATACCATCGTTCGGTAAAGACACTTTCTGGAGGACAGGGATTTCAAGCATCTTTATGTCTGGCACTCGCCCTGGCTGAGAATATCCAGTCGCTGAACAAAGCTGATAAAAATTTCTTCTTTATAGATGAGGGCTTTGGCACACAAGATGCCGAAAGCATGAATACCGTATTCGAAACCCTTCAATATCTCAACAAAGAAAATAGAATTGTAGGGATTATTTCACATGTGGAAGAACTGAAAGAAAGAATCCCGATATCCATCACCGTTACAAAAGATTTAGAAAAAGGAAGTATCCTGAAACTTAGTTCTTAAAACTAGTATATTCCAGATTATTCACAGACAAGCACACGTGCTTGATATTTAATGACAATATATCTTTAAATGAAACATTCTATTTTGATATCCCTATTTGTGCTTTTGACTACTCTGTCACAGGCTCAATCTCTAAAACCTGGTTTTGAAAAAGAAGAGTATAGAACAATGCTTCACTTGATGGGTAATATTAAAAACAAAACTGCAGATCCCCAATTTGCATTAAAATATACATCAGCCGTCATCGGTCTGGAGAATAAATGGTGGTTATGGACCAGCGAGGAAAAGAAACAGGCTGTGATAGGTATTCGGGGGACGACCTCCAGTTCTGAAAGTTGGTTGGCCAATTTTTACGCAGCGATGATACCCGCCAAAGGAGTGCTTCAGTTAAGCCCCTCTGAAACTTTCGAATACAACTTCTCCGACAATCCCCAAGCAGCAGTTCATGTAGGATGGACTTTCTGCACAGGATTCCTAGCAGCAGATATTCTACCGAAAATAGATTCATGCTATCAAGCAGGAATAAAAGATTTTTATATTACTGGACATAGTCAGGGAGGTGCGATTACCTATTTACTGACCTCCCACCTCCTACACCTTAAGGCCAAGGGGAGGATTGCTAGTGATGTCCAGTTCAAGACTTATAGTTCGGCAGCTCCCAAGGTCGGAAATCTATATTATGCTTATGAATATGAGGCCGCTACACAGATGGGGTGGGCCTACAATGTGGTCAATGGATTGGATTGGGTCCCAGAGACACCCTTTACCGTTCAAAAATTAGACGATTTTAACGAGCAAAATCCGTTTCCACAATTAGAAGCCACCATAAAGAAACAATCTTTAGGAAAAAAAATTATCATCAAACACTATCTAAACAAGATAAAGAAACCGACAGAGAAAAGTCAGAAAAACATAGAAAAGCTATTGGGTCATAAAGTATTTACATTCCTGAAAAAAAAGTATCCATCTATTGAAGAGCCTACCTACTTTCCGTCTTCCAATTACAGCCGTGTTGGACACCACATCGTGCTCAAGGCGGATAGTACTTATTTAACAATATTTCCCGTAGACACCAATAAACCCTTTATGCACCATAGTTTTGAATCCTACCACTACCTATTAGATAAACTATAGATCCCCAATCCATCCAGTAAATCTTAAAATTACATTTTAGGTACGATATTTGTATTAGCATATAGTACTATTGACTTTTAATTACCCAATCATGAAAAGAACACCTTTTACCACCTTTGCCATTTTACTGGTCGTAGCAATTATATTGGTATTTGCCACCACCTGCTCCGCCGTCATTTAACGTTTCATAATGCCCCCAGCACTTTCCTAGATGGACGTAAAACTTCTCTAGGAAGAGTCCCAAAACTAGAGTGCAACTTAGTTGCTAGCTGAGAAGAAGCATTATCCGCCTGCACCCCTTCTATTTACCTCGCCCAACCAAAAATAAACGAACTGATTCGCAACTATCCCACGCATCAAGCCATCCTTAAGGCTCGAATCATGAAAGTATAGACGTATTGCGGCAACACCTCTAAACACATTCCCTCGAAAATTCCAATTTCACAACAGCTCAAAGTTGATGTGTGTCAAATCCTGTAGAATAAATATGTTCACAACCAAGCCTTTATAGCGGACAATCCAGATGCTTTTATCCTCTTTTTATTGCCCATATTTCAGGAAATAAACCTTATCTTTGCGCCATGATTAATGTATCCAATCTTTCTCTTCGCTTCGGCAAACGTGTGCTGTTCGAAGATGTCAATCTAAAATTTACTTCGGGGAATTGCTACGGTATTATTGGTGCAAACGGTGCCGGAAAATCTACATTCTTAAAGATTGTCTCAGGTGAGATCGACCCATCAACAGGATCTGTAGCCTTCACTCCTGGTGAACGGATGTCTGTCTTAAAACAGAATCACTATGAGTTTGATAAATTCTCAGTTATCGAAACTATTTTGATCGGTAATCAAGAGCTTTACAAAATCATGAAAGAAAAAGATGCCATCTACATGAAAGAAGATTTCACGGATGCAGATGGAGAGAGAGCTGGTGAACTGGAAAGTCTATTTGCAGAAATGGACGGATGGAATGCAGAAAGCAATGCTGCAACGTTACTTAGCAATCTTGGGATTTCGGAAGATTTGCATTATAAGCTATTGGAAGAGTTGGACGGTAATCAAAAAGTACGCGTATTATTAGCGCAAGCACTATTTGGCAAACCTGACATCCTTATTCTGGATGAGCCTACCAACGACTTGGACATTAATACTATCGCGTGGCTTGAGGACTTCCTAGCTACTTATGAAGCCATTGTACTTGTGGTATCTCACGATCGTCACTTCTTGGACGCCGTGTGTACGCACATCGTAGACATTGACTTCAGCAAGATGACAATCTATACGGGTAACTACTCCTTCTGGTATGAATCATCTCAATTGGTATTGAAGCAACGTACCGATCAGAATAAAAAGATGGAAGATAAAGTCAAAGAATTGCAGGAATTTATCCGTCGATTCTCCGCAAATGCTTCCAAGTCCAAACAAGCCACCTCCCGTAAGAAGGCCCTTGATAAAATCAATATCGAAGAGATCAAGGCATCCAACCGGAAGTATCCAGCAATTATGTTCAATCAGATGAACCGCGAGCCGGGAGATCAAACTCTATCTGTTGAAGGACTAGGCAAGACTGTTGGTGGGGAGGTCTTTTTTAAGGATATCAATTTCATGATCAATAAAGGTGATAAAATTGCCGTTTTAGGACGTAACTCTCTTATTACTTCCGCCTTTTATGATATCATCACAGGCAGAGACAAAGATTTTGCAGGAGAATTTAAATGGGGCATTACCATCACTCCCGCAGATATGCCTATCGAAAATGCAGATTTTTTCGAAGGAAGAACAGAAAATTTAGTGGATTGGTTAAGAGAATACACCACTAATCCAGAAGCAGATGAGCAATTTTTACGCGGATTCCTCGGTAAGATGCTTTTCTCAGGAGAAGAAGTGCTCAAAAAAGCTTCAGTACTCTCAGGTGGTGAAAAAATGCGTTGTATGTTCTCTAGAATGATGCTTCAAGGAGCAAATTTTCTAATTTTTGATGAACCGACCAACCACTTAGATCTAGAATCTATCACCGCATTGAATAATGGAATGAAAGATTTCAAAGGTTCAATGCTCTTTACGTCACGTGACCACGAACTGACGGAAACAGTAGCCAATCGTATTATCGAACTGACCCCTAAGGGTATCATCGATAAACTAATGACATACGACGAATACATCAATAGCGAAGCCGTCCAAGCTCAACGTGCAGAAATGTATAGTTAGCCGCATACAGTCTCAAAAACATATTAAAAGACCTTGCCGACAATAGTTGGCAAGGTCTTTTTCATGAATATACGTATCGTACCGATACTGTTTATCCCTATACTTCCCTATCCTTTCATCATGCGACACACGACTGACCATCATCATGTAAAAATAAATTACTGAAAATCAAACTATTACATAAAATAAAAAGAAAACATTTGCATGACAGTAAACATCGAAATATATTTGTCTACTTATCCTATAGACTTTATAATAAAAGAATGAAAAGACGTCAACCTATCTTATTTATTATTTTTCTCTTCACGGTCCTCTATGCACATGGCCAAGGGAATAATCTGATTGAATTATCTGGAAATATTATTGACCAGAATTCTCAGCAACCCATTGCAGGTGTGACGGTAATAGTCGCTGGAACAGTAAATGGCACTTCCACCAACGAAAAAGGGAATTTCAAACTCACCACCCGGGCTAAATACCCTTTTAAACTAAAGGTCTCTGCCGTAGGATTTGAAGCCAAAACTTATGAGATCACCGGTCCGGAATCCAATCTTAACCTGGAGCTCCTGACGCAGACCATCTTAGGAAAAGAGGTCGTCGTCACCGCATCCCGTGTAGAAGAAAACATCCTAAAATCGCCCGTGGGAATAGAAAAATTAGATATACGTGCGATTAGACAGTCACCTGCCCCTAGCTTTTACGATGCTTTGGAAAATGTAAAAGGAGTTCAAATGACAACCGCCAGTATCACCTTTAAAATCCCTAATACCAGAGGATTTAACATCCCTAATAACTTCCGCTTTGTGCAGTTGGCCGATGGTGTGGACATGCAGGCCGCCACCCTCGGTGTTCCTCTCGGCAATGCAATTGGCCCCACTGAACTCGACATCGCCAGTATAGAGATCACTCCAGGAGCATCATCAGCACTCTATGGGATGAATGCCATCAATGGAATGGCCAATCTGCTTACAAAAAACCCTTTTCTATATGAAGGACTTAGTGTATATAGTAAAAATGGACTCAATCATACCGGAGGGACAGGGCGCGAGCTTAGCAATCTTACCGAAAATGCCGTACGCTACGCCAAGGCGTTTAATAATAAATTTGCTTTTAAAGTCAACCTAAGCTATTTGAGAGGCACAGACTGGCTTTCAAATTCATATCAAGATCAAAATCCGAATAATTTAGTAACCGCCAACCCATCCTATCCCGAACTCGCGGGAAGCCACAATATTGCTTATGACGGATGGAATATCTACGGAGATGAGAATAATAATGCAGTGACTGTCTCAGGACTGACATATAATGGCAAAAGCAATCAATCTTTGATTGTCAGAAGGACAGGATATAAAGAAGAAGATTTATCCAAACCCACCGTTGAAAATTTAAAATTTGATGCAGCACTGCATTATCGATTGAACGAAAATGCAGAGCTATCCTACAGTTATCGATTCGGTCAGATGGACGGAGTCTTTCAAAGGGGCAATAAGATTCAGCTTGACAATGTCAGGGTGCAAAACCACAAGCTGGAACTGAAAGGAAGTGATTATAATATACGTACATATGTATCCACGGAAAACACCGGAAACTCTTACAACATTAAACCATTGGCAGACAACTTAGATCTCACCCACTTATCTAACAATGCGTGGAGGGACAAGTTCAAGACCTCCCTGCAGTCTCAGCTGAACGATGGCGTATCTCTTGCTGATGCGACACAACAGGCAAGAGCAGATGCCGACCGTGGACGAGTGGAAGCCGGCACGAAAGCATTTGATGAACTAAAAAGTACAATCATCGGCATCAACAACTGGGACCATACCAATGCAGGAGTAACCACAGGCACCTCTACAGGCGGAGCTAAATTGAAACAAATGAGCCGTACCTACCACGCCAATGGACAGTGGGATCTATCCCGTCATATTGACGTCATTGATATCCTATTGGGAGCTGATGCTACCATCTATGAAGTGATCCCTGATGGAAATAACTTTGTTGATTTCAAAAGACCTGTAGCCGAAAGAAGTACACCTTTAGAAAATGGTTCGTTTGGAGATCATGTATATTACAAAAAGTTTGGCGGATTTACCCAAGCGACCAAATCACTACTTGCTGAAAGATTAAAATTGTTTGCCTCACTTCGTGTAGATTATAATCCAGCGTTTAAAGCCAAATTTAACCCGCGCTTTGCAGCTGTATACACCGTTGCACAGAAACACAATTTTAGAGCATCTTTTCAAAATGGATTTCGCTTTCCGGCACTATTTGAAGCACTTTCATTCGTCAACAACGGAAACGTCCGTCGTGTGGGCGGATTATCTTATATCAATGAAGGCCTTGGATATCTAGACAATTCCTATACGCTAGCGTCCGTTAACAATTTCAATGCAGCAGTCAACAAGGATGTAGCTACCGGACTATCGGCCACTGAAGCTGCATTAAAAAACAGAGACCTACTTACAGTAACGGACTTAAAGCCCACCGATCCAGAGCGGATTACCTCATTTGAAGTGGGGTACAAAAGTGTAATATTTGACAACAAGTTAGCGATTGATTGGGACATCTATACCAATGTATATCACGGATTCTTAGGACAAGTCGAGGTCGCTGTTCCATTGACAGACCGTATCACTACCGATCCGTCTGTCATTGATATGCTGGCAGCTAACCGTTCTAAACAGACGCGTTATCGTGTATATACAAATGCCAAAAACAGTTATAACAACTACGGCAGTTCATTGGGTCTGACGTACAATTTTTATGGCAACTATACCCTCTCTGGTAATGTAAACTATAGTGCAATTACGGAAAATAAAGAAAAAGACATTTTCGTAACAGGATTCAACACCCCGAAATGGGCGACAAACCTTTCATTTGGTAACCGGGCAATCCTTCCTAATCTAGGGTTTAATATGGTCTGGAAATGGCAAGACGCATTCGATTGGGAAAGTCCCCTAGTAAATGCAAAAGTAAAAGCATATCACAATTTTGATGCACAGATCAGCTACAAAGCAGGTAAGGCTACCATAAAGGCAGGCGGAAGTAACATCTTCAACAAACATTACATTCAGTACGCAGGTGGTCCCACTTTAGGAGCACTCTATTACACCGCTATTACCTTTGATAACATCCTATAACAATTAGCGCCTGTCTAAATTTATTAGATAAATTCTAGACAGACTGGTAAGATCTCCTCATATAATTGGTTTATTCAGAGAAAGGCTTTCCCCTCCCCGGGGAAAGACCTTTTTATTAGTGTACATTCGATAGATCGACCTTATTTTTCCCTTGCTTGATCGTCAAGACAAAAGGAACACATATCAAAAAGACCAATCCCAAATATAAAAATACATCCATGTACGAAAGTACCGCAGCCTGTTTGGTGACGGAAAGATCCAAAAGCTGATGCGCCTTAGCCAACGCCTCATTAGAACTAAAACCTTTCGACATGAAATTCACCTGCATCTGCTGGACCCGCTGTTGCACTTCAAAACTACTCGCATCCAAATGCGAAACTAAGTCAACTCTGTGTTTCTGCGAATCTCTGGAGATAAAGGTCGTGATCAGTGCAATCCCAAATGATCCCCCTAGTTGACGCATCATCCCCGTAAAAGCGGCCCCCTCTCCGATTGCCTTGCCTTGTAACGTAGAGAGCGAAAGGGTCATCACTGGCACGAATAATAATCCCAGACCAACACCTCGAATGATCAATGGCCAAAACATATGTTCAGAACCAGTATCATTGGTCAATATCCCATACATAAAAAAAGAAAAACCAAAGAAAATACAGAGGCCGACAGCGACCATATATTTCTGCGGTAAACCCGCTTGGATCATCTTACCGATGAACGGCATCATTAATCCCGTCATAATGGAACTCGGAATCAACAGTAACCCTGCATCTGTCGCTGACCATCCCAATATCGACTGGGTGTAAATCGGAATAATAAACGTAGACCCAAACAAGCCAAACCCCAGTATAAAACTCATGATGGTCCCTACCTGCAGATTCTTGTCCTTGAGTACACGGAGATTAACAATCGGGTTCTTATAGGTCAGCTCTCGCCATATAAAGAAAAATAAACCGAAAAAAGAAAGAATTGATAATGTAAGAATGGTACGATTTTCAAACCAATCATCCTGCTGACCATGCTCTAGCACGTATTGTAATGACCCGATAAACATAATCAAAAATACCACCCCCCACCAATCCACTTCACTAGCAGATTGTTTATTTCCATACTTGGGACTTCTCACGAATGAAAGCGTCAGAAGCGTGGCGATAATGCCTAAAGGGACATTGATATAAAAAATATAAGGCCAAGAATATTCATCCACTATATATCCGCCCAATGGAGGACCCAAGGTAGGTCCGACGATGACGCCCATACCATAAATCGCTTGGGCCATACTTCTTTTTTCAGGAGGATAGCTCTCCGTAATAATTGTTTGCGCAGTCACGAGTAACGCACCACCTCCCATTCCTTGAATAAACCTAAAGAAAACGAGTTCCCAGATATTAGAGGCATTTCCACACAGAAACGAAGCTACTGTAAATATAATAATCGAAGCCGCAAAATAGTTCCTCCGACCAAATTGTTGAGAAAGCCAGCTTGTCATCGGAATGACAATAACATTGGCAATTGCATATGCCGTAATTACCCATGCGACATCTGTCAAGGTTGCGCCTAATGATCCCTTCATGTCATTCAAGGCAACATTGACGATAGTCGTATCCACGATTTCCAACAAGGCACACAATACGGCAGTAATTGTGATCACCACACGACGATAGCCATATTCGACTAGACTATCCTGTTGTAATGTTTCCATAATTATTGCACATGAACATCAACGTCCGCATTCAGCCCTGGACGCAACAATGCGATTTTATCTTTCGGATTCTTATCCGTCAATTTAATCTTCACAGGAAGACGCTGTACTGTCTTGACAAAATTTCCAGTAGCATTATCGGGAGGTAATAAGGAAAACCTTGAACCAGTAGCCGGAGAGAAGGAATTGATCTCACCTTCAAACTCTAGATCCGGAAAAGCATCTATCTTAATACTCACATGTTGACCAGCACGCATCTTGTTCAATTGAGTTTCCTTAAAATTAGCGACTACCCAGGTTTCTTGATTGTCTACAATGTAGAAAAGAGATTGACCAGGATTGATCATTTGTCCAGGTTGAATCTTAATATTCGACACCTGTCCATCTACCGAAGCCAGTACCGCGGTATAGGATAGACTCAATTTTGCGGCATCCAATACAGCTTGGGCACGTTCAATATTAGCTTGAGCGACAGACGTCTGTTTTGAAGCAACTGTTGTTTTGCTGACTACAGCATTCCGTTGGGAAGCACTTGCATTACGCTGCTGCTGTAAAATCTCTACTTGTTTCTCGGCTTCTAGCTTAGCGGTCAAGGCCTGTTCATATTGTTGTTTTGTAATCGAATGGTTTTTATAAAGATTTTCATAACGCGCAAAATCATTGTTAGCCTGTTCTGCACGTATCTGTGCTGCGTCCACGCTCCCCACACTCGATCTGATACCTGCATCTGATATCGCAACATTTGCCGAGGACGCAAAGACATCCGCCTTAGAGACTTCAAGAGAGCTTTCTGCAGCAAGTAAAGCTGCCTGTGCTTCCTGAACTTTAACCAGGTAATCCTGAGGTTCTATCGTAAATAATGTATCTCCCTTTTTTACAATGTCGTTATCTTTCACAAAAACCTGCGATACATACCCCCCCACACGTGGGATGATCGGGCTCATATTTTTATCGACCTGCGCATCATCCGTCGTCTCATGAGCTTTGCCGTGTAAATATTTGTACGTACCATACGATCCGCCCACAATGGCAAGTACAACCAGGATAATGACGAATTTTTTATTTGATTTTTTACTTTCTTTAGTATTTTCCATAACGATTATTTCTGAATTAGTTCACCATTAGTCAAGAGTAGATCATAGTATTTCTCTACTGTATTAGCCTTACCGATCGCCAGATTAATTCTACTCTGCAACTGTTGTACGTCTGCCTCTAATAGATCATCTGTGTCAGCAACACCATTATCATACTTATCCTTCACTATTCTGAAGTTTTCATTGGCTTGATCGACAGCCTGACCATAAACTTTATCTTGCGATTTAGCTAGTTCGTAGTTTTCATTAGCCTGTTGGACTTGTATTTTGATTTGATCATTGAGCAAGGTCATGTGATCTTCGACCTCCCGAACCTTGTTGCGAGCTACATTCACGTTTTTCTTATTCTTATACAACGAGCTGATATCATAAGAGACTCCCACGCCTACATTCATTGCATTTTTTACCGTGATCACGTTTTTGACGTCCATAGCAGTATAGCCTCCCGTAGCAAACAATGTCGGATAGCTTGCTGCCTGTGCGACCTTAACTTGATTGAGCGCTACATCATGCTGCGCCTCCGCAGCTCTTAGATCTGATCGATGTGCGATTGCATTGTCCAGCGAAGCATGCAGACTAGGTACATTTACACCGGTAAGGTCAATTTGATCAAACTCTGTCTGTTCCTCCAATTTCAGAAAATTAACAAGTTGATAATTCATCACCTTCACATTCTTTTGTGCCTCCTGCTGCGCGACCAGATAATTCGACAACTGCAATTCTGCTTTCAATAAATCGTTCCGTGCGATAATACCATTAGCCTCCATCGCTTTAAAATCCTCAACTCGCTGCTTGGCACGTTTTATATTTTCTTCTATCAACAGATTCGTTTGTTGTGCCTTATACAAGTTCAGGTACAATGACAACGCACGCTTAGCAAGCTGTTCTTTGGTTGCCTGTGCTGTCCACTGTTCGGCTTTAAGTGCATTTTCGGTAGCATGGATGCTTTCCGTGATCTTGCCACCCGTATAAATCGGCATATTAATCGTAGCCCGGCCAAGCATCAACTGATTGGCCTTAATATCCGGAGCCTGGCCGGATTCGCCCAACGGAATTTTAAAATTAAGATCCGGGGTAGTCATCAGCATATACTGACCGCTAAGCTGCGCTTCTGGCAATTGGCTATTCTTTGCGGATTTCACCTCCAATCGACGGCTTTCGATCTTCGTATCGGACAAGTGCGCTTCTGTACTTTGTGTACTGGCCAGCTGTATGATTTCTGCCAGTGTCATCTTACGCTTTTCCTGCGAAAAGCCGTCTAAATGAGCAAACACTAAAAGAACACCTATTCCCAATAATTTAATTTTCATATGTGAGTAGTGCTTTGATATTCTTTTGTAAATAATAAACCAATTCTGTCTCGATGTAATCAGAATAAGCTTCCTCAGAATCCAGATTGAGCGTCGATTTCAGAAATAAATAATTCATTTGAAAATTCATAAATGTACCCATCAATGTAGCGTGGATGTGCACATAGCTGTTCCCAGGTTGAAATACTCCCCGATCAACGCCATACTGAACAACTTCCTCAATAACTTTTAGGTTGTGATGTTTGAGTTCTTTGAACGAATCTGATAGTAATAATTTGCGTTTAATCGTCGATTCAACAGCTATTACCTGATATAGTCCTCGGTTTGAATTCATGGATCTAACATATAGCTCAATCATCTTCTCCAACTGTTCCATTGGAGAGACGATTCCCCGCAAGGAACCGGCATCCATCTTAAAATTCTCTACCCGTACAGTAATTAATGTATCTAGTAACCCCTCCTTTGAACCAAAGTAATAATTGATCATCGCCACATTTACGTTAGCTTCACTGGCAATATCACGAACGGATGTCCCATCAAATCCCTTTATAGAAAAGAGATTCTCTGCCACATTCAATATCTCTAATTGCTTATCATTAATCTCCATGTTTTTTTTTGACGAGGCAAAATTAAACAAACGTTTAATTTAAACAAGCGTTTAAATTACTTTTTTTTAACTGGTGACATTTAAATGAAAAAGGGCACCTCTATACCTAGAGGTGCCCTTCACTTTTGATCGTGTATATATTAGTTTAACAACATACCAAGGGATTTATTAAACCCCTGGCACTGAAAATCGATTGCTTTTTTTTCAGCAGCAGGTAAGTATAAGTACCTGCCCCATTAGACTTTGAAGAGCTTCCTAAATCCAGTGCGTAGAAAAGAAACACAGATCTTCCTCCCTGTAGCACATTATATCATGAAGATTGGGTCCAAGAACCAGGAACAGAGAAAAGACAGTATGCGAAAAACAATAAAAGACTTTTGCTCATCATTAATTTAATATTTTAAAAACCATTTCTCTAAGTACATCTTCTGTAGAGGTGTTGCTTCCGATATTCATCCCTTTTGAACGCAGATCAGCATCTTTGAGACAATTGATGATATCAAACGTTTTTCTTCGATTGTAATTCCGCGCCGCGATCTCGTACTCTTTTAAGAAAAATGGGTGTACACCAAGTTCTTTAGCTGCCGTTGATTTGTCAACAAGGTAATGATACTTCAATATCTTTGTAAAATATCCTCCCATAGCGCCCAACACGACTACAAGGGGATTATTCTTAGGATTTGCCGCAAAGTAATCGACAATTTGATAAGCTTTTAGCGCATTTCTCTTAGCAAGTGCGGTGTTCAGTTCGAAGACATTAAAGTCCTTCGATATCCCGATATTTCGTTCTATATCACCAGCGCCGATCTCCTGTGACTTGGCCACATTCAGCATAAGCTTATCCAATTCATTGGATACTTTAGAAAGATCCGTACCCAAATACTCCGCCATCATCGCTGCAGCTTGAGGATGTATACCCCATCCTTTATCTTTCACATAGCTGGTGATCCAAGCGCCCACCTTATCCTCATAAAGCTTGTTTGATTCCACAACTTCTCCGACCTTTTCGATAAGCTTATACAACTTCTTTCGCTTATCAAACTTTCCGTACTTGTAATTCAACACCAATATAGTCGTAGGCGTGACGTGCTCCACGTACTGCTGTAAAAGATCTTCGCCCTGCTTCCATTTCAAATCTTGTGCTTCCTTTACAATAATCACCTGGTAATCACTTAGCATGGGATAGCGCTTGGCTGCATTCACCATAGTAACGATATCAGCATCTTTTCCATAGAGAATTGTCTGGTCAAAACCCTTCTGGGCATCATCCAATACATTATGCTCGATAGCATCACTGATCAAATCGATAAAATAAGGCTCCTCCCCATGCAACAAGTAGATGGGTTTGAGCTTTTTATTCTTAATATCCGAGAGAATAGGACTGACATTCATGTATCGCAAAAATACAATTTATTCAATCAAGAGACAGCACAGTTTTAATCAAATCCACAAATTCACTATATGAAGGAGATTTATTATCTTTGTACATGTTTACGCCCATCCAGTTAAACTTGCCTCCTTACGCTGCAAAATTGACCCAAGAAAATGAGACAACCTTTATTTTTGATGAATTGCGGAGAAAAAAGCTGGTTTTAACCCCGGAAGAATGGGTGAGACAGCACTGGATACATTACCTTCATAAGGAAAAAAAATATCCAAAATCACTTATGAAAACAGAAGGCGGTCTTAAATTAAATACATTGCAGAAAAGAAGCGATCTTCTAATCTATAACAATTTAGGTGAAAAAATAATATTAGCCGAATTCAAGGCTCCACACATTAAGATTACACAAGCTGCATTTGAACAGATCGCAAATTACAATACGGTGCACCGGATTCCGTTACTATTGGTAAGCAATGGATTAGAGCATTTCTATTGCAAAATTTCATTCGATTCACAATCGTATGAGTTTTTAAAGGAATTGCCAGACTATTACGTCTCTTAACATATTGTTTGCTACATGTAAAACATGTACAACAAAGTATGCAACATTTAAAATATAATTTTATATTCGTCTTATAAAAGAAAGTAAGTATTATGAACATAGATAAAAACGAATTCAGAAAATACGCTATTAAGCATCACAGAATTGGAAGTCAACATGTCGATAGTTTTATTTCACGTGTTCAACAAAATATGCCAACGAACTTAACGCCTTATATTGTTGAAGAGCGTCAGTTAAATGTAGCGCAGATGGATGTATTCTCCAGACTCATGATGGATCGTATCATCTTTTTAGGAGATGCCGTTACGGACCAGGTCGCAAACATTATACAAGCACAGCTTTTATTCTTGCAGTCAACCGACGCCCAGCGCGATATCCAAATCTACATTAATTCTCCCGGTGGCAGTGTCTATGCCGGACTAGGTATTTATGATACTATGCAATATATCGCACCAGATGTAGCTACGATCTGTACGGGTATGGCCGCATCAATGGGAGCAGTACTGTTGGTCGCAGGTGCAAAAGGAAAACGTGCAGCTTTAAAGCATTCACGCGTCATGATTCACCAACCCTCAGGCGGTGCACAGGGTGTCGCTGCAGACATGGAAATCAATCTACGGGAGATGCTAAAGCTGAAAGAAGAGCTGTATACAATAATTGCTGAGCACTCCGGCCAGACTTACGAATGGGTTGAAAAATCTTCAGATCGTGACTATTGGATGCGTGCTGCGGAAGCAAAAGAATTTGGTATGGTGGATGAAGTATTATCCTCCAAAAAAGAAATTAAATAAATGAGCAAGATCAATAACAAAGATACACGCTGTTCATTCTGCGGCATCAGTAAAAATGATGCCCAGATGTTAATTGCGGGAGATGGAGCACATATCTGTGATCGCTGTGTTATGCAGGCGAATGAGATATTGGCGGAAGAACTCAAGCAAAGAAAAAGCAAATCTTTACAGACTACTTTAAAACTCATTCGTCCCCTTGAAATTAAGGAACATTTAGATCAATATGTCATCGGACAAGACGATGCTAAGAAAGTGATATCAGTAGCCGTCTACAACCACTACAAGCGTCTTAACCAAAAGGTGGAGAAAGATGACATCGAGATTGAGAAATCAAATCTCATCGTCGTTGGTGAGACCGGAACTGGAAAGACGCTATTAGCCAAAACGGTAGCTAGAATATTGAATGTTCCGTTCAGTATAGTGGATGCTACGGTACTGACAGAGGCTGGATATGTGGGTGAAGACGTGGAGAGTATATTGACACGACTACTGCAGGCTGCGGATTATGATGTAGCGTCTGCTGAGCGGGGCATCATATATATCGATGAAATCGATAAAATCGCCCGTAAAAGTGACAACCCATCGATTACAAGAGATGTGTCAGGTGAGGGTGTACAGCAGGCATTGCTTAAGATTTTAGAAGGTACGGTCGTCAACGTACCGCCACAAGGCGGTCGTAAACACCCCGATCAGAAAATGATCGCTGTCAATACCAGCAACATCCTGTTTATATGTGGTGGAGCTTTTGACGGTATACAAAAGAAAATTGCAAATCGCCTACGAACACAGACAGTCGGATATAAAATGCGTGAGGATGACCAAGAGATTGACATGAATAATCTCTACAAATACATTACTCCGCAGGATTTAAAAACATTCGGTCTGATACCAGAGTTGATTGGCCGCCTTCCCGTCCTCACGTACTTGAATCCGTTGGACAAAGAGACGCTATTAAGCATCTTGACAGAGCCTAAAAATGCATTGATCAAACAATATAAAAAACTATTTCACTACGAAGGAGTAGATCTAAAATTTGATAATAACGTTTACCAGTTTATTGTTGACAAAGCAGATGAGTTTAAATTAGGAGCCCGAGGACTTCGATCCATTTGCGAAGCTATCATGCTCGACGCAATGTTCGAGATCCCCACTCAGAAAGATTTGATCGTAAACAATACGTTACATATTACGCTGGATTACGCCAAGCAAAAATTTGAGAAATCCGACATCAAAAAGCTGCATGTCGCCTAGAATACAAAAACAGGCCTCCAATCGGAGGCCTGTTTTTGTATTCAGAAATCTCCCCTTCACGAAAGCATTGCCATACGCGCATCTAACTTTTATAAGAAGCCTGTATTCCCTACAATATTTTGACGGTATAGTAACACAGCCTTCACAAGACATCCTTATTATTGCATGAACGATAGCCAACAGTTGCCATTAGCAGCAGCCCACTATCGCTAAGAAAAAAAATATAAATTCAAGCGGATACGCAAAATAATTATTAAGTACGTGAAGAAATAGCTAAATTATACAACAAACAATGTGTCGGTACGCTAAAAGAGGAAAACAGCCCAAGAAGCTATGAACACTGGAAAGGCCTTCAACATCGAGCCATTCGGTCTTACCTCTTGCGAGCAACAACTATCCGGGCACACATCCAGAAAAAAAATAACGAAGCGATAGCAAATCATTGACGTACATCGCAAATAGGGAGTAGGAATATAAAAAGATTGTAGTGAGACGATCATGAGCACATCCCTCACAAACGGAGATGAATAACCAGCTACATGGTGCCTTCATCACCATTAAATTGACAAAGCGATCTCATTGATAATAGGTCAATAGACTACGAAGGCAGCACAAACGCCTTCAGGGATACACAACAATAAATTAACAAACTGATCTGCCAGCTGATGGATCATTGATAGCATTGAAAAACAAAAACATCAATCAATAGTCATTCTGATGAAAAAGAACAAAGAAGAAAACAGTCCGATAACACCGGGACTCAAGTCGAAAGAAGATATCGTGCATAATTGGTTACCCAGATACACAGGAAGACCATTGGAAGAATTTGGCGAGTACATATTACTTACCAATTTTTCTAAATATTTGACCCTATTCTCGGAAATGCATGAAAATGCACCAATTTATGGTGAAGACAAGCCTATGCAATCCGTTACTGCAGCTGGCATCACCATCATTAACTTTGGTATGGGCAGCCCGATGGCGGCAACCATTATGGATCTTTTATCCGCCATTGGTCCCAAAGCCGTGTTATTCCTGGGTAAAGCCGGCGGTTTAAAAAAGAAAAACAAAATAGGTGATCTCGTGCTACCCATAGCGGCCATTCGGGGCGAAGGTACTTCGAATGATTATTTCCCACCTGAAGTTCCCGCACTACCCGCATTCGCCCTCCAAAAGGCGATATCCACTACAATACGAGACCATTCACGTGATTACTGGACAGGGACCGTCTACACTACCAATAGAAGAGTATGGGAACACGACAAGTCATTCAAGAAATATCTGAAATCGATACGTGCAATGTGTGTAGATATGGAGACCGCTACGATATTCAGTGTGGGCTTTGCAAATAAAATCCCTACAGGAGCTTTACTATTAGTCTCTGACCAACCGATGATACCGGAAGGTGTGAAAACGGTCGAAAGCGATCTATCGGTAACAGCAAAGTTTGTCGAAACCCACTTAATGATTGGAATCGATTCTTTAAAACAATTGATCAACAATGGTTTAACAGTGAAGCATCTTCAATTCTAATATCTTCGATATCATTACAAATCATAAATCACAAGTACAGCGCCATGTGGTATAACAACATTTTAGAGACGATTGGCAATACACCTCTTGTCCGGCTAAATAAAGTCACCAGCAACCTTAAGGGAACCATCCTTGCGAAAATCGAGACAACCAACCCTGGCAACTCTATCAAAGATAGAATGGCTATCAAAATGATTGCAGATGCTGAGCACGCAGGGTTACTTAAACCCGGCGGAACTATTATTGAGGGCACATCGGGTAATACCGGCATGGGATTAGCAATGGCAGCCGTCGTGAAGGGATATCGTTGTATATTCACCACTACAGACAAGCAATCAAAGGAAAAGGTTGATGCACTCCGTGCATTTGGAGCGGAAGTAATCGTATGCCCTACAAATGTCGAACCTGACGATCCTCGATCTTACTATTCTGTATCGAGTAGACTTCAAAAAGAAATCCCAAATGCATGGAAGGCTAACCAGTATGACAATCCTTCCAATGCTCAGGCACACTACGAAACTACTGGTCCTGAGATCTGGGAGCAGACTTCAGGGAAGATTACCCATCTTGTCGTCGGTGTAGGTACCGGTGGAACTATTTCAGGTACAGCCAAATATCTGCGAGAGCAAAATCCAGATATCAAAGTTTGGGGTATCGACACATACGGTTCTATCTTTAAGAAATACAAAGAAACTGGCGTTTTTGATAAAAATGAGATATACCCTTATATTACTGAAGGTATAGGCGAAGACTTTTTACCCGCAAATGTCGACTTCAGCTTGATAGATCTATTTGAAAAGGTGTCTGACAAAGATGCCGCGCTAATGACACGTGACCTCGCCCGAAAAGAAGGCATATTTGCAGGAAACTCTGCCGGAGCGGCCATTGCCGGCCTCTTACAGTTAGGACAGACGTTAAAAGAAGAAGATATTGTAGTGGTTATATTCCACGACCATGGCTCCAGATACATGGGTAAAATGTATAACGAAGATTGGCTGCGCGAGCGTGGTTTCTTAAAAGATGAAAAGTTGACCGCTCAAACGATTCTCAAAAAGAGAACGACTCAGGATATTGTGACAGCAGATGTCGAGCAGACGGTACTTGAAACCTTCAACACCATGAAGACACTCAATATCTCTCAGATCCCTGTTACACAGCAGGGAATGGTAGTAGGTAAGATTACAGAGTCTGATATTCTTTCTGCTCTACTCGAAAACCCCTCCTTAAAATCTGCGAAAATTCAGAGTATCAGCACAAAACCCTTCCCTTTTGTCGATCTTAATGCCTCCATTGACAAAATATCATCGCTCATCAATAAGGATACGCAAGCGGTACTGGTAGAAGACGATTTTGGGAGAATCAATATTATCACGCAATATGACATCATCAATGCCATTTCGGAAAGCTAACACGTTTTTCCCGCTGATCTGTCCTCTAGTATGTTGGGTACATCTACCACCCACGAAGCACACATTCGTGCGTTTATCTCCACTATAATCAGAGAGTGATGGATTGCCTCCAAAACAGAAGACACACCAATAGTGTCGTCTAAGACACGTTGATATAACTGGGGTATAGATTATTGGATTAAACGGTATTTGTTCGGTGCTTATTCGGTACTTGTTCGGTCAAGACCGTCTAAATATCGGATAAGTACCGAACTATTATCGTTAATATTTCAGTTAAAGGTCAGCGAACTTCCCTTGTTTTTCAATCGTTAATTCACTATCTTTAAGCGTATTAACCCGTTAAAGCAAAATTATGGCAATCATTAAGAATGGTGTAAATGGGACTGTGTCCGGGAAAGCCGGATCCGTGGTTTTCGTTCAGACCAAGGCAGGAAACTATGTCCGCTCACTACCCCGTTTAAAAAAAGGACGCAAACCCACACCGGGCCAACAGGAATATCGCGCTAAATTCAAATTAGTACAAACTCTCTTAACACCTGTTTTACCAGCGATAAGAATAGGCTTTATGCAATATGATCCCTTAAAGAAGGCCCATAGCAATGCTATGTCCTACAACCTAAGGATGGCAACAATCAAAGTTGGAAATAAGTATCAAATCGATTGGGAGAGATTTACAATCAGCAAGGGGTTACCCAATCCCGTAAACTCCTTCACGATTGAAAAAGACACCTTACAAGCACACTTGAAGGTGACATGGGAATACGATCAAATGATAGAAAAAAAACACGATTTACGCTCCTACCTCTGCTATCTTATCCTTTACCCCAATGAAATTGAAAGTAATAATTCTGTACATATAAATGATATTAATTATCCACTCGAACATCGGAAACAGACCATAGCGCTACCAAAAGAAACAAAATCAACATTGTATCATATTTACCTCTTCTTCTCCGCTCGGGATGGGAGCAATATAACAACAGATAGTAAATACTTAGGAACAATAACGTATTAATTTAAGAGGCCCCATATGATACACATGGGGCCTCTATGATTTACTTATCTTCTGGGACTTTTTCTACAATCACGTAGACGTCTTCTTGATCCCTTTTCATCTGATACTTTTCTCTGGCGATACGCTGTATTTCACTAGGATTGTTCTGTACATTTTTGATGGACTGCTTAATACTCGCAATCTCCTCTTCATAATAAGCTTTCTCTCGTTCCAAATTAGACTTTTCACGTTGGTACCCGTATTGTGTACTCACATCATTTCGATCAAAAAATAGCATCCATATAACAAAAGCTACGCTGGCTAACAAATATTTGTTTCGAATGGCATACAAGAATCTCTCCATATTCAAAAATACAAAGATTTCAACGTTAATTCCTAACACTTTAAAATTAAAAAATACGATTAGGAGAATCACCATGGGATTCCCCATCTCGAACGCTGGCCAACTATTCCAAAAAAATGGAAAATGTATGCTATCACGCGCACATACACGGCCAGAAGCTTCCTTAAAGTAGCTTATATCTTGACTACAGCACGGGGTATTCCAAAAAAAAGAGGCTACCGAAATAGCCTCTTTCTTTCAACTAAAATAATAATAATAATTATTTTTTCTTTGGAGCATATTTAAAGTCCTTTCCAATGAAACGAGCATTTGCGCCTAATTCTTCTTCAATACGCAACAGTTGATTGTATTTTGCAATCCTGTCCGAACGGGAAGCCGAACCCGTTTTTATCTGACCACAATTTAATGCCACTGCTAAGTCAGCGATCGTAGTATCTTCCGTCTCTCCAGAACGGTGTGACATGACAGAAGTATAGCCATTGGTCTGCGCCAAGCTGACAGCATTGATTGTTTCGGTCAACGACCCGATCTGGTTAACTTTTACCAAAATTGAATTTCCGACATGTTGATCTATACCTTGTTGAAGACGAACGGTATTCGTAACAAAAAGATCATCACCAACCAATTGAACACGATCTCCAATTTTATCAGTCAATAATTTCCATCCACTCCAATCGTCCTCAGCCATACCGTCCTCAATAGAGATAATTGGATATTTCTCTGTTAGCTCTACCAAGTAATCTACCTGTTGCTCGATCGTACGGACAACACCAGATTTCCCTTCGAATTTCGTATAATCGTAAGTATCATTTTTAAAGAACTCAGAAGAAGCACAGTCAAGCGCCAGGTAAATATCCTCTCCAGGTTTGTATCCAGCAGCAGTGATAGCATTAAGAACAGTTTCTACTGCATCTTCAGTACCATCAAATGTCGGTGCAAAACCACCTTCATCACCAACTGCAGTGGACAACCCTCTATCGTGTAGTATTTTCTTTAAGCTGTGAAACACCTCAGTTCCCCAACGTAAAGCTTCCGAAAAAGAAGGTGCGCCTACAGGCATAATCATAAACTCTTGAAACGCAATAGGAGCATCCGAATGAGACCCTCCATTGATGATATTCATCATAGGGATTGGCAGTGTATTGGCATTTACACCACCTACGTAGCGATAAAGCGGTTGTCCGCTCTCTTGAGCTGCTGCTTTTGCAACTGCAAGTGAAACACCAAGGATTGCATTTGCACCTAATTGGCCTTTATTTTCTGACCCATCAAGATCGATCATGATCTTATCAATTGCATTCTGCTCAAATACGTCGACACCATTTAAGGCCTCCGCTATCTTAGTATTTACATTTTCAACAGCTTTCAAGACTCCCTTACCTAAATATTTTGCCTTGTCACCATCACGTAGTTCTACAGCCTCGTGGACTCCTGTAGAAGCACCCGAAGGGACCGCTGCACGGCCTGTAAAACCATTCTGTGTAGTTACATCTACTTCAATCGTAGGATTACCGCGCGAATCCAAAATCTGACGCGCTCTAACATCAATAATTAAACTCATTGTTATTGTTTTCTGGTTGTATGATTATCTAATAACATAAATCATGTAAGTGTACTTAATACACATTAAGCATTTTACCACATATACACAATCAAATATAAGTAAAAGAAGCCGTTATTAAAAGTGTTTGCAGTAAAATAGCATTAAGAAGTGTCGATGTCAATAATCAATATCAAGTCTGCAGCTTTGAATCACCCATGAACGGATTTTTACAAGAAACAGCGAAATAAACGCATCCCTTCATACCCCCCCCCCGGCTAATTAACCACAAAAAAAAGAGCAAGACAGCGAACCGTCCTACTCTATCATTGATTACCATTTAAATCATAAACCTCATATGATCTATTTACATAACGGAATAATTTCAGAAGTGCGACACTGGATTGAATTTTTTTTAAAAAAATATCCATATCCACACGATGACTTGATCCCGCTGCTATAAATTGGCATTTCCCATAAACGAAAAAACCGAATAATTTAATTATTCGGTTTTTTCGTTTATTTCGTTCCGTTACTTCAGCATCGCAATGAAATCATCAAACAGATATCTAGAATCGTGTGGGCCAGGAGATGATTCCGGGTGGTATTGTACCGAAAATGCCTTTTTACCTTTCAGGCGAATCCCTTCGATAGACTCATCATTAAGATTCACATGTGTAATCTCCACTTTGTCTGAATTTTTGATATCATCTGCAATTACACCAAACCCATGGTTCTGAGAAGTAATTTCACATCTATTGGCAATGATATTTTTCACTGGATGATTAATACCACGATGCCCATTATGCATTTTGCTAGTCCGTATACCATTCGCTAGCGCTAATATCTGATGCCCCAGACAGATACCGAACATCGGTCTTTCGGCATCAACAATTTGCTTTACCGTATCGATAGCATATGCCATCGCAGATGGGTCTCCAGGGCCATTTGAAATGAAATAACCATCCGGTTTCCACTCTTCCATCTCCGCAAATGTTGTCTTCGCTGGAAATACCTTCGCATACACCTGACGATCATCAAAATTTCTTAGAATATTACGTTTGATTCCCAAATCCAATACCGCAATGCGTGTGGGAGCACCCTCTTCTCCATAGAAATAAGGCTCCTTGGTAGTCACCTGAGACGACAGCTCCAATCCATCCATAGAAGGAACTTCCGACAATAGTGCCTTAAGCGACTCAATATCCAGATTTTCAGAAGAAATAATAGCATTCATCGCACCTTTGCTGCGGATATGTCTCACTAAAGAGCGCGTATCAATGTCCGAAATACCAACAAGATTTCCCTCCTCAAAATAATTTTGGATAGACGAGTCTGCCATTTTACGGCTGTAGTTAATATTGTAGTTCTTACATACCAACCCCGCAATTTGTATCTGTTCAGACTCAGATTCTTCAGTAGCGACACCGTAATTACCGATATGGGCATTGGTGGTTACCATGATTTGTCCATAATAGGAAGGATCGGTAAAGATTTCCTGATATCCAGTAGTACCGGTATTGAAACAGATCTCCCCAGTAGTTGTTCCGATTTTACCAGCCGCTTTACCGTGATACACAGTACCGTCTTCTAAAACTAAAATTGCAGGCAATTTGCTGTAGTTGGTCATTATTAACTTTATTATTTTGAATGTTTAAGCTACTTTTTCCTCATAAATCTTCCCACAGGACACAAAAAAAGCCCTAAACGGGCCAAATATTAATTAACGAAATATTCATCAATGAAAACACCGATGTTTTTTGCGCTCAACTTGAATAGATTTACTTCAATTTTCACGAGGGACAAAGGTACATATTATTCATTAAAATCATATAAATATTTTAATAAGTTTTCAACATTACAAATATTCATCGCTAGTCTTCTTCTAGCACTTCAGCAACCCGTCCCACCTGTCCATCTGTCAATCTAACTTTTATTCCACGGGAATGATAAGCGGAGGATGTCAGGATATCTTTCACAATTCCCTCTGTCAGTACGCCAGAGCGCTGATCCTTCTTCAAAATGATATTCACGAGTACTCCCGGTTTTATATTTGCACGATTTGTTCCATCCATAAGTATATATTTAAAGAAGAAGGTCTTCCCTATGAAAGACCTTCTAAAAGATTTATCTAACAAAAATAGCTTTTTTAATCTACTGCAGTTACTCCGCGGACCGACAAATTATCCACAGATCAGCTTCACGTGCGACAGTATATTATTTAAAAAGTTTAAAAATATCATTCCCAAAAACAAACACCATCAGCGCTAAAAGGATAAAGAATCCAACCATCTGTGCTTTTTCTAGAAATTTCTCACTAAGTGGTTTTCCTTGGATCATCTCCACCAAAAGGAAAATCACATGTCCACCATCTAATGCAGGGATAGGCAACAGATTCATAAAAGCAAGTGCCATGGAAAGCATCCCTACAAGACTCCAGAAACGTACCCAATCTACCTCTGTACCAAACATAGTAGCAATTCCTACAGGTCCGGAAAGCGCTTTATCCGCACGGATCTCGCCTTTAAAAATCTTACCAAACCCTTTAATATTATCTGTGATGACGGAGAAAGCCTGTTTTGCCCCAACAGGAAAAGCCTCTGCGAGCGTATAGTCAGTAGTAACCACTGGAAGTGAGTAGTCAAAATTAAATCCGAAACCCAACGTCCCGTCTGTGTCTACTTTGCCCTTCAATACTTCTTCTTTTCCTTTTCGAATTACTGTAAGCTCCACGGGCTTTGAAGCCAGGTTAGCAATGATACCTTTAAACTCATCAAAAAACCGCACTGGTGCACCATTTACATTGATGATACTATCGCCTTTCTGCAACCCCATCTTATCCGCTTCAGAACCATTCACAATCTGGACGACAGACGTGACCTTGGTCCGGATCTGTACAAACTCGGCCACTTTATGATCGGCTACTGCATTCAAAATATCAGCAGGTACATGTATCTCTTTTAAATTTCCATTTCGTTCAACTGTTAGGTTAGTATTACCCATCAACACTTTTGAACTTAATAGTTCACGAAAGTAAACTACTTTTTGACCATCAATGGCAACAATTTTATCACCTGCCTGAATGCCTATCTCTTTACCAATAATACCCGGTACAACACCGTTTACCAATTTTTGATTGTCAAAGTTGGTCTCGCCCTGACTGAATGCCAACATCCAGTACACGACAACACCGACTACGATATTCACAATGATACCGCCCAACATCACAATCAATCGTTGCCAGGCAGGTTTAGAACGAAATTCCCATGGTTGCGGCTCCCCCTTCAACTGTTCCGTATCCATTGACTCGTCAATCATCCCTGCGATCTTGACATAGCCGCCCAATGGCAACCATCCAATACCATATTCACATCCTTTAAAATTGAACTTAAATAACTTGACACCCCAAGCGTCAAAAAACAAGTAAAATTTTTCAACCTTTATTCCAAAAGCACGAGCTGCCAAAAAATGTCCTAACTCATGTAATACTATCAATATTGACAAGCCTAATACAACTTGTCCAATCATTATTAAAACTCCCATTTAACTTTCTAGTTCTTTAACGTTTAATTCCTAAATCAATCCTTCTGCAATCTTTCGGCTCTCTTCATCTACAGCCAGATAATCTGACAATGTCGGAGTTGTAATATGCGATACTTTTCCTAAAGTCGTCTCAATAATGTCACTCATTCCTAAAAACGAAATCCTTTCCTGCAGAAAGGCCTCCACGACCACCTCATTAGCAGCGTTCATTGCGCAGGGGCTTGTCCCTCCTTTTTGCAGTGCTTCATATGCGATTGCCAAATTACGAAATGTTTTTGTATCAGCGGGTTCAAATGTTAGCGTCGAAAAATTAGCAAAATCAAACCTTTCAAAATCATTCTCCCACCGATCTGGGTAAGTAAGCGCATATTGAATAGGCAATTTCATATCTGGAACTCCCATTTGCGCCTTCATCGATCCATCTTGAAATTGTACTAAAGAATGCACAATAGACTGCGGATGTACAATGACGTCCACTTGATCAACACGTAGATCAAACAACCACTTAGCTTCTATCACTTCCAACCCCTTATTCATCAAAGATGCGGAGTCAATCGTAATTTTAGCACCCATTACCCAATTCGGATGTTTTAAAGCCTGATGCTTAGTGACAGACGCTAAAAAATCAACTCCTTGCCCTCTGAACGGTCCTCCTGAAGCAGTCAAATATATTTTCTCAATAGGATTCTGCTCTTCCCCTACAAGACATTGGAAGATAGCTGAATGTTCAGAGTCTACTGGCAACATTCTAACTCCGTGTTCTCTTGCGAGAGTCATGACCAACTCCCCCGCTACGACTAGTGATTCTTTATTGGCTAGCGCGATGTCTTTGCCGTGCCTAATACCCTCAATGGTAGAGCGCAGGCCTGCTGATCCCACGATTGCATTCAACACGACATCAATCTCAGGATATTGCACGACCTCCACTAAGGCTTCTTCTCCAGACTTGACTTCTATAGAGTAGTCCCTGAGAGCTTCTTTAACCTTAATGTATTGGGCTTCGTCAACAATAACAACACAACGCGGCTTGAAAATTATTGCTTGTTTGATAAGTAAATCAGCATTAGAACCTGCGGTAAGTACCGCAACTTTTAATCGATCCGGAAATGATGCAATCACCTCCAGGGCTTGCGTGCCGACGCTACCAGTTGAGCCGAGTATAGCTATATTTTTGTACCTCAATTTCTTAAATTCTTCTTAAATGATATTCTTCAATATATGCGGATTCTCTCCACCACGGTAATCTCCCATCATATTTCGATAAGCAACTGTCACAACAATGCTGGACAACGGCACCACCAAGAACGAATTGATGACGCTTAAAAATATCGAAAAAATAGTATAACCTGCGAAATTGAAATAAACCTGCAATACGTGCAATAACGCAAAGCAAGACATAATGAGTAAGAGCTTAGTTACGTTACCCTTAGTTAGAGCAAAACTCAATTGTATAGATCGATACGCATTAGCGTGCTTGTCCATAATAAAGAATGGATAAAAAGCAACTCTTATGATAAACAAAAATGTTAGTATAGCCGAAACTACTAAAACTGTGCTTGCCATCGTATTCACCTCTTTCATGATATAAACCAGCGGTAAGCATACCAAGGAAATGATAAGTAAAAGTACGACTGATGCCCCTACAATCAAAAACATAGAACTGAAGAAAAATGCCAATTCCTTAGTTGTCGGGATAGAACCTGACAACTTAGCTTTGTCCTCTTTGTCTATGATCTCCATGATATATTTAATCAATGTCAGGTTCAAACCAGAATAAAGGACAATAAAAAAGAAGGCCATAAAGCCGCTTAGTATCTTGTTATAATCGCTAAAATATCCGGCGAGGGCGCTAGAGAGATTAAATGTTACGAAAAGTAAAAAACAGAGACTAGCAACCGAAAAATAGTGATTTTTCAGAATGGTCACTGACTTTGCAAACACTTCGTTGACAGCAAAAGTGCTCTCCTTTAAAAATTGAATCATCGAGCTCATAGAATTACGCAAAGATGTGATTTATTTTCGTGTACATCAATATTTTCATCCCGTTTTTACCTAAAAAATACAGAATTGTCAATCCCCAACGACAAAGAGGCTTTGAATATCTAAATTCAAAGCCTCTTTGTCGATCTTACGATCAGCCTATACTATCTAAAATCCTGAGGAACTGCTCTTTCCAGCAGGTATTGATAGTAGAATCGTACACGTTCATTAAAGTCGTACTTGCTTTTTGATCGATCAAAACCATGGCGACTTCCTGGATATATCATGAGTTCGAACGGCTTATCTCTATCTGTAAGTTTGTCGACAAGCTGTATGGTATTCTGCATATGAACATTGTCATCCATATCGCCATGCATGATTCGTAGCCCACCCTTGTAACGATCAACATATGACAATACAGAGCCATTTTTATAGCCCTCGGGGTTTTCCTGAGGTGTATCCATCCATCTCTCGGTATAATGTGTATCATAAAGCTCCCATCCTGTCACAGGTGCACCGGCTATTCCATAATCAAAATAATCTGCGCCCTTTGTCAATGCCAGACAGGTCATATATCCTCCATAGCTATGCCCAGTAATTAACAGTTTATTTTTACTCACCCAAGGTTTAGCCTTAAACCATTTGGCAATAGTGATATAATCTATCATTTCCCAATGCCCGAGATTTCTGTGCATAAGTGCGACACCCTGTTTACCAAAATGCCCTGAAGCGCGGTGATCCGCTGTAATCTGTATCACACCTTCATTCGCCCAATATTGTCCGGATGTGCCTTTCCAAGTATTCCTGACCGTTCCAGCATCTGGACCACCATAGATACTCATGATAACAGGATACGTCTTCGACTCGTCAAAATCGGTAGGGTATGTGATAATAACGGGCAACTGGTACTTACCATCTTCGGAAGGTATGGTAAAATATGATGTTTTACCGATCTTATATGTCCCAAATTCGTCCCCCTTACTATCAGCCAGCTCCCTTACAACCTTACCTGTAGTCGTCAACAAGGCGACCTTTGTGGGCGTACTGACATTGGAATAGTTTGTAATAAAGTGCTTCCCATCAGGAGATACCGATACCTGATGTGTATAGTCTCCAAAAGTTAACCGCTTAAAATTTTTGCCAGAGAAATCGACCCTGTACAAATCTTCCGTTGCTGAATTCTCTTTCCTAGCTGTGAAATAGAACACCTTGCCCGGTTCATCAATATGTGCAATGCCCGTTACTTGCCAATCTCCTACAGTCATGGCATTGACGAGTTTGCCCTCCAATGTATAGAGATAGTAATGCGCCCATCCTGTCTTATCAGACTTAAGAATATAATGCTTATTATCCGCCAAGTAGGTAATACGCTCCTCATGATCCAGATTTATCCACGAAGGCTGTTTTTCATCATAAATCTCTCTTTTGGTGCCATTCATAGGGTCTACTTGATAAAATTTAAGGTTTTCTTGCCCCCTGTCCATCCATTGCACCATGATGTTCTGACTGTCAAACGCCCAGTAAGGTTGACCAAAATATTGATCCGCTGCTTCATCAAAATCTGCCCACACCACTGGACTGCCTTCAGTTTTTACAACTCCCACTCTGACAAGTGGGTTTTTATCGCCAGCTTTGGGGTATCGCGTTTCTTCCAAATACCCATGTTGCCCCTTGGATACATAGATTGGAAACATCGGCACATTTGTATCGTCAAAACGCATAAATGCTAACTTTTTACTATCTGGAGACCACCAAAAAGCTTTATAATTGGTTGAGCGTCCCAGTATCTCTTCATAATATACCCATGAGGAGTATCCATTGTAAATCACATCAGTACCATCGCTTGTGTACTGTATCTCTTTGGCTGAAGAGACTTCAACGCTGTAAAGATTACTCTTTCTTGTAAATGCGACAAATTGCCCATCAGGAGAAAGTGTGGGATTTTGTTCCTCCAGATCGGGCGAATTGGTCAACTTCTTTTCGGATCCATCTGCAAACCTAATCACCACATCCTTATCTTTAATAGATACCGATGTACCTGCAGCTTTCGGAGGAGTATAAATACGCTTATCGCCAGTCTTTACATCTACTTGATACGTCTTCCGGTCTTCTGCACTGGCTTCCAAATAGTGAGTTGCATCAGCCCATCCCTTATAGTAATTAATGGGTTTTGTAATGGATGGCTCCCTCCCCCACGATTGTTCAAAATTCAGACGCTTAGTTTGCGCCTCACTCGATTGACTGAAAACCAAAAAAAGACTAAAAATTCCAGCAGTATATCTTTTCATTGAAATTAATATTTATAAGTTTACGTTTGCAACGCCCTATATAAATCCGTTACACTCGATTTTGTTTATTTTTTATATTTACGCGCTAATTCATTCCTATTATGGCGGTGGTATTCATTGTTTTTTCGTCCATATCCCAATTATCATCAGAACCAATCCCATGTATTTTGAACGGAACGTGCTTCCGATAGTCTTATCAAGATACGTGAAATTAAAAACCCGAAAGTAAGCAATTCTTCGCTGCTTTGTTAGAACAACTCTGTAACAAGTTTATAAAAAAAAATCATGGAGGGCTTATCAAAAAACGTCATAGAAGCAACTTCAAGACTCATTTTGAGCCTTAATCCTTACTTGTTTATACCAAAAAAAGCCACTATGGGAATAGTGGCTCTTATTCTAGGCTAGACACACCTTAGAATGAAAAATCGTCTCTTTGAGCAACTTTATTATCTTCACTATAGCCTGCGTCCTCAAAATTAGGCTCATAGCGTTTTTCAACTACTTCCTGATTGGATTTGATGTAATCAACCACATCTTTCAAACCTTCAGCAAATTTCTCAAAATCCTCTTTGTACAAGAAAATCTTGTGTTTGATAAACTGTCCATCCTCAAAACGCTTCTTACTTTCGGTGATCGTCACGTAATAATCGTCTGAACGAGTCGCCTTTACATCAAAAAAATAAGTGCGTTTCCCCGCTCTCACTTTCTTTGAAAATACCTCTTCGCGCTCTTTGTTTTCAAAATCTCCCATTATTAACTATTTAATTTAAGTTCCATTTTCCGTCATAAATATATAATAATTATATTCTTTTCTCCAAATTTTTACAAGAAAAAACTAAATATTTTTTGTATTCCCATAAAATAATCCTTTTTGGAAACAGAGAGATTACTTCTCAAAAAGATTTCACCGATAAAAAGGAGAGGTTTACCGACTTTTTGAACCATGTAGCCTAAATAATATTTTGCAGTGCTTATATTAGCAATACATTTGATCTATCAAACATGATAAACAAATAAACAGATGAAAGATAAAACACAACACTCCGACCCATTCAATATGCCCCCACGGCATAATAATAAGCGAAATATCATTGGTGCTATTGTTATACTAGCGGGATTATTACTTTTGTTCAGGAACTTGGACTTCGGTTTCCTATTCCCCGATTGGCTATTTAGCTGGCCCATGATTTTAATCATTATTGGACTTGTCATCGGTGTCAATTCTAAATTTGAACAAAAGGCCTCTATTGTACTTCTAATCATCGGTGTCCTTTTCCTTTTTAAAGAGATCACCCATTTACCGATAGGCGGAATTATTTTTCCCATAGGTATCATTGTTGTCGGTTTTTTCTTGATTACACGACACAGTAACAATCAGCTACCACCAATGCCTCCACGTAAAGATGATTACGATTGGGACAAACGGGTACAGGATCCGTCAACACAACTTCAAGAGGCACCCTTAGGTGGAGACGATAATCCTCAAGATCCTAATGCGCAGTCCTCGTACCAACAGGGTACGGGGCAAGCCAACCATTCAAACTATAGCTATCAGTCTGAAAACTACTTGAATATTAACTCAGCATTCAGTTCGATGAAGAAGCTGGTCCTCTCCAAAACATTTCTGGGGGGGCGGGTATCCAACATTTTTGGATCGGTTGAAGTCAATTTACTACAGGCTGATCTTCACCAACCTGTTGTGATAGATGTGTTTCAATTATTCGGAAGTACGCAGATTATCCTTCCCAGTCACTGGCAGGCTTCCTCAGACATCTCTTCACTTTTAGGTGATGTGGATGACCGACGTTATCCATCCGGTGTAGCTATGGATCCTCAAAAACGAATTTATATAACCGGGACGACCTTATTTGGAGGCATCACACTTAAAAATGCCTAGTCTTCCTTTATATGTACATTTTTAAGTTACCCACTAATAAAAACTATTTGATCCATCTTTCAGCATGGACCATTTGTGTGTTGTATTTCTGCGTCATATTTGGGCTTCTACTGTGGACCGGAGTTTCTAAAGAAGTGGCACTATATGACGCAGGTATCAGCGCTTTGAGTATAACGCTTTGTTGTTACATTCTATCCAGTACGCTCAATTTCTTCCTTCCCAAGAAAGGACAGATGATCCGCCTTTCGATAACCGGCCTTGTAGTTGTAGCGTTGGGCATTACTATCAGTCGATTTTCAATGCTGCAGATTTTTACGGACCAGGATCTACTCTATTTCGATTTTAGCATCCCTTACCGTATTCTTATCAATTTTTTAGTCCTATTTAGCATTGCTATTTTACAAATCGTCTGGAATATTCAGGAGGAATATGAAGAGAATAAAAAAAGAAAAGAAGAGTCGGAAAAAATGGTTAGGGAGGCAGAGCTCTATAATTTGAGACAGCAGCTTCAGCCACACTTTCTGTTTAACAGTCTCAACTCAATCATTGCCCTAATCGGCAGCAAGCCTGACCAGGCTCGAGAAATGACCTTCCAACTCTCAGATTTTTTGCGCGGCACATTGCGAAAGGACAATTTAAGCCTAATTTCACTTAAAGACGAGCTATCCCATCTGCAACTTTACCTAGATATCGAAAAAGTCAGATTTGGACACCGCCTCAATACGGAAGTCTCCTTTCCAGAAGAATTAGCGGACAAGAAGCTTCCGACAATGATTATTCAGCCCCTGCTAGAGAATGCTATAAAATTTGGGCTTTACAACATCACGGGAGACGTGTTAATAAAAGTAGAAGTATCTTTTGTAGATCATCTTTTATGGATACAGATCACCAATCCAATTGAAAGCGACCAATTTGAAAACACCAAAGGGACCGGATTTGGTCTTAGCAGTGTACAAAGACGACTATTTCTCATTTTTGGAAGGACCGATTTACTGACGACCGAAACCAGTGCAACAAGCTTTATATCTACCCTAAAAATACCTCAATATGATTAAGACCATTATTATCGACGACGAGCCTTTGGCCAGATCTATCATATCCGAATATCTACAACAGCATCCCGACTATGAAATAGTAGCCGAATGCAACGACGGCTTCGAAGGAATAAAAGCGATACAGACACACAAACCTGATCTCATATTTCTAGACATACAGATGCCAAAATTGAATGGGTTTGAATTATTGGAGATTCTCGACGAACAACCGCAATTGATTTTTACGACTGCATTTGACGAGTTTGCAATCAAAGCCTTTGAAAAAAATGCCATTGATTATTTACTAAAGCCGATCAGTAGACCAAGGTTTGACCAAGCGATTCACAAATTCAATACAGGCTATCATCAGTCCCAGCCAACCTCTACACCAGCCAGAATCACAGAGTCGATTGAAGCCGAAGAGCAAAATCTGGAACGCATTGTCGTCAAGAATGGTGCACAGATTAAAATTATACCTGTCCAACAAGTCATCTACCTGGAGGCTTATGACGACTATGTCAAGATTCACACCAAAGAAGGGATGTTCTTAAAAAACAAAACGATGTCTTCTTTTGAAAAACAATTGGACGCCAAAAACTTCGTACGTGTCCATCGTTCATTTATGATCAGAGTAGACCAACTCTCAAAGATAGAGCCCTTGGAAAAAGAAAACTATATTGCTACATTAATCTCTGGAGATAAAATAAATGTCAGCAAATCGGGATATGCGCGCTTAAAACAGGTTATTGGAATGTAAAGGGACCTATCTGTTAGTTCTTCATCTATTCGCTTTCTACGATTTTATGCATGTAAAATCGAAAGCGAATTTGTTTTTCAGAACCCTTAAGCATGAGTTGCTTTTAAATGCAACTTTATCTAAGTTTGTAACTGCAATGACTAAATACACATTACTATTTTTAATAGCGTTGATCTCACGCTCACTGACAGCGCAGCAGTCCAATATAGATGAACAGCAAAATAAGGCTGTCTTCAACAAGATTGAATTTTTCCTGAACAGCCAACAGATTGACTCCATCTATAATTTAGCAGACGAGAGCTTCAAGAAGGCGGTTACTCCTAGCCAATTAGCTTCCATCCTTTCTCAGACGATATTTCCAAAAGGAAGAATTAATGCGTCTACGCTAGAAAGTTTCGAAAGTGGGATTGGAGCATATCGACTAGACTATGCTGATGGTCCAATGCAATTGCTGCTAGTTGTGGATAAGGCTATGCGCTATAATACACTTTTGATAAAGCCTTACCCCAAAAGCGAGCGTACAGAAGAGCTCGTTGATGACACGTATACTGAACGGGTATCCCCCACTACAGATGCCATTTCTCCGTTGGATTTCTTCACAGACTCTGTCGCCCAAGTTTATCTAAAAAATACAAATACAGCATCTCTTTCCATTGGTGTTATCAAAAACAATCAGATAAAGACCTATTTTTTTGGACAGACAGCGAAAGGCAACAATACAGCGCCTACCGAAAACTCACAATATGAAATAGGCTCAATCAGTAAGGTATTTACAGCCACGTTGTTAGCTGACCTAAGTCTTAAAGGGTTATTGTCATTGGAAGACCCCATCACTAAATTTTTACCGGACTCCTTAAAAGGAAATGTAGACCTGCAAAAGATCAAATTTAAATCCCTCGCCAATCATACTTCTGGATTACCCAGACTACCTGATAATTTGGAAACCACGAAAGGTTACAACGTTTTAGATCCCTATAAAGATTATGATAGAAAAGCTCTTTATGCGTATCTGAAACGCTATAAGGCAAATACTGCTGTCGGTGAAAAATACGAATATAGTAACTTAGGATTTGGACTACTGGGTGATTTGATAAGTGTCATCACCAAAAAATCTTATAACCAAAATATACAGGAGTTGATCGCTACACCACTTGGACTGACGGCCACAGTTGATAAAGTAGACCCCAAAAACAATCTCTTGGTCCAGGTATATAATACCGAAGGGCAACAGGTCCCGGTGTGGAATTTCAATGCCATTGCAGGTGCCGGTGCCTTAAAATCTTCTGTTAAAGATCTATTACAGTTTGCGAAGTCTCAATTTAAAATGCCTGAAACGGACACCGAAAAGGCAATGGCTGAAACAAAGCAATTTACTTTTTTTCTTCCTCCAGATACGGACTTAGGTCTTGCATGGCATGTCAATATGTTGGAGGGGATCACCTACTATTGGCATAATGGTGGAACAAACGGAAGTCGCTCATTTATGGGAATAGCACCCGATGAAAAATCTGCAGTAGTTGTCCTATCCAACTCTGCTCACGATGTAGATAGTACAGCCCACAAAATATTGGGCTATCTCCTGACGCATCGCGATTAAACTATTTTATATAAGGCAGTAACTTCTGTGCATTCTCCTCTCCATCGAAATGCTTGATCAGTTTTCTGGTTTTTGCATCGTAAATGTAGAGAGAGGGGTATTGTGTGGGATTGAATTTAGGAATAAACTCGATGTCCCTATCATGTAAAAAATGTACATTCTTCTTCGCCCTTAACGCCGGTATATACATCTCGATAAATCCATCCACATAGGGTTTATCATTCATAGAAATAAAATAGATATTCGCTTTCGAAAATCGTTCATAGTTTTGAGCGATACCCGCAGCCATCTTCTGGCAGTGTCCACATCCCGGATCATAATAATTAAAGATGATATAGCCCGCTGAGGGTAGTCTGTCTTCACTAAAGGACTGGGCGTCCTTTAACTGGTAGAACCTGAAAGATGGGATAAGAGACGGCGCCTGCTGCCCATACAAATTGCAGGTAGACAGGAACGCAATACAAATTGCAAATAGATACTTCATAGTACATTTTTAGATAGCGCCCACAATATCTGCTTTCTTGCTATATATTACAATTTCTTAACAAAAAAATAAGTAAATTTGGCTAATTTTAGTTTAATCAACATCCAAAAGGAAGAAAGTCTGTGAAAAAACGAATTGCTATTTTTGCGTCAGGTTCAGGTTCAAATGCTCAAAAAATAATGGAGCATTTTAAATATTCAGATGCAGCAGAGGTGGCCTTGGTGCTCAGTAACAACCCTGAGTCCTATGTGTTGCAACGTGCTGATAATTTTGAAATCCCCTCCCACGTCTTTGACAAGCATGATTTTTTTCAAACGGACGACATCGTCAAACTTTTAAAAAACTTAGAGATTGATCTAATTGTACTAGCAGGTTTTCTATGGTTGGTCCCAGACAATCTATTGAGAGCTTTCCCCAACAAAATTATCAATATTCACCCTGCACTGCTTCCTAAATACGGCGGCAAGGGAATGTATGGCGATCGCGTACATAAAGCGGTACTTGCGGCAAAAGAGAGTGAGCATGGTATTACTATTCATTTTGCCAACGAACATTTCGACGAAGGTGAGATTATCCACCAAGCTAGGTTTAAGGTAGATGCCGACGACACGTTAGAAGTCATCAAGTTCAAAGGGCAACAATTAGAACACTTGCATTACCCCAAAGTAATTGAAAATCTGTTAAAAAAGTACAATTGATTTTTAGGTCAATTAGCATACCTAACATTTTGTAATATTTTGTATCTTTGCGGCTCCAAACAAATAGATAATGAGCCATCCTGTAAAGATTAAAAATGCTTTAGTGTCTGTATATTACAAAGACAATTTAGCGCCTCTAATTCAGCTACTTCACAAATATGGTGTCACATTCTACTCCACTGGAGGGACTGAGGCATTTATTAAAGACCTAGGAATCGATGTCGTTCCTGTAGAAGATCTGACCAGCTATCCCTCTATATTAGGTGGCCGGGTAAAGACGCTACATCCTAAAGTATTTGGCGGTATCTTGGCCAGAAGACCACTAGAGAGTGATCAACAACAACTGGCTCAATATGAAATTCCGGAGATCGATTTAGTTATCGTGGATCTCTACCCATTTGAAGAGACTGTTGCTTCGGGAGCTTCTGAGCAAGATATTATTGAAAAAATTGATATCGGTGGAATTTCTCTTATTCGCGCAGCAGCGAAAAACTTCAACGATGTAGTCATCTTATCTTCTAAAAATGATTACCAGGAACTGGAACAGTTGCTGGGCTCACAAGAAGGTACCACTACTTTGGAACAACGTAAATCATTCGCTAAAAAAGCATTCAACACTTCTTCACATTACGATACCGCTATTTTCAACTATTTCAATGAAGAAGAACCATTAGATGTCTTCAAACAGTCTGAACAATCAGCGCAAGTACTCCGTTACGGTGAAAACCCTCATCAAAAAGGTGTTTTCTATGGTAATCTAGATGCGATGTTTGATAAATTAAACGGTAAAGAGCTTTCCTACAACAATCTTGTAGATGTGGACGCAGCTGTTGCCATCATCGACGAATTTAAAGAACCTACATTTGCCATTCTAAAACATACGAATGCATGTGGCGTGGCTTCACGCTCTACCGTCAAACAAGCTTGGCTAGATGCACTGGCATGTGATCCTGTGTCTGCATTCGGGGGTGTCTTGATAACAAATCGCGAAGTAGATGGGGAGACTGCCCAAGAAATCAATAACCTATTCTTCGAAGTATTAATAGCTCCTTCATACTCAGCAGAAGCTATCGCTATTCTAACCGCAAAGAAGAATCGTATAATATTGGTTCGCAAAGCGGTTAAATTACCATCTCAACAATTCAAAACATTGCTAAACGGGGTAATTCAACAGGATAAAGACAATACTGTCGAAGGACCTGATCAAATGAATACTGTCACAACTGTACAGCCTACTGCTGAACAATTGGATGACTTATATTTCGCAAACAAAATTGTGAAACATACAAAATCCAATACGATTGTATTTGCAAAAGCTGGTCAATTATTAGCTTCTGGAGTCGGTCAAACGTCTCGTGTAGATGCTCTTAAGCAGGCCATCGAAAAAGCAAGGTCATTTGGTTTCGATTTAAATGGATGCGCAATGGCATCGGATGCATTTTTTCCTTTTCCGGATTGTGTTGAGATTGCTTCGCAGGCAGGTATTGCTGCTGTCCTCCAACCTGGAGGATCCATCAAAGACCAATTGTCTATTGACATGGCCAATGAAAAAGGAATCGCTATGGTGACTACAGGGGTACGTCATTTCAAACACTAGTTGCTAACTAGTCAGAATAGAGAAAGCCTCGAAAATTAACATTCCGAGGCTTTCTCTATTATTGTACTCTTATTATGCCTTCACACCTGTAGTGCCGCCGCCTTTGAGTGTCAACTCCAACAGCGGATTATTCTTCCACGCTCCTCTTGTAAAATCAGGCACATCGACAGAGTTAGACCTATTCTTAACTGATTTTTCACTCAAAGGAGCAATAGCACTCCATAATGCAGCATCATATACATCCTGATCCAAAGAAAGTCCATTCCGTAGGCAGTCGATCAATCTCCAATCCATCATAAAGTCCATACCGCCATGACCTCCGACTTTTTTGGCCATCTCTCCTACTTTAAGTACAATCTCAGGTGTATATTGCTCTTCCAATTTCTTCATCTCATCACCAGAGATCCAGTCATGTCCAAAAGCAATCTTGCCCGGCTCCGGCCATTTCTGAGCATACCCTTTAGTACCACTGACAATATGGATGCGCGAATAGGGTCTAGGGCTAGACACATCATGTTGAAGCATGATCGTACGGCCTTTGTGAGTGCGGATAGTCGTCGTATTCATATTCCCTCTAAAACTTTTGTTTGCGAATTGTTGATAGAACTCATCCTTAGCTGCCAGTTCTTTTGCTTTGGCAGACATACTAAAATCATTACTCGACATCGAAGTAAGATAGTCCATCTGATCGCCTCGATTGACACCCATAATCTGACATACGGGTCCGAGTCCGTGAGTAGGATATAGATTGCCATCTCTATAATTCTCCTTCAAACGCCACATATCATAGTAAGAGGTCTTGCCGAAGTTTCCCTCCAACAAATCATGGATATAGGCTCCCTCTCCATGCAATATATCTCCAAAAACGCCTTGTCTAGCCATATTTAATGTCATGAGCTCAAAGAAATCGTAACAGCAGTTTTCCAACATCATACAATGTCTTTTCGTAGCTTCTGATGTTTCCACCAGTTGCCAGCACTCTTCTAAGGTAGTGGCGGCAGGCACTTCAATAGCAACGTGCTTTCCGGCTTTCATCGCATACACAGCCATAGGCGTATGTAGATGCCAAGGTGTACAGATATATACTAAATCAATATCTGGACGATCACAGAGCTTCTTCCATTCATCTTCTTTATCTGCATATATAGTAGGTGCCGGACCCGATACATTTTTTAAGGATTTTTCAGCGACACTTCTACGGATGTCACCAATAGCTTTAATCTCCACACCCTCAATATGATTCATCCGATACACTGCACCCGAGCCCCGATTACCCACTCCAATAAAACCGATTCGCACCTTGTCAATTTTGGGGGCGCTGAACCCGCACATGTTAAATTTTTGGCGACCACCTTGCAGCGTGCTCGCAACGGCAACATCACTTACCTGATCTGCGCGGACCATCAAGCCGCTTCCTAATATCCCAAGACTGGTCAAGCCAGCTGCTTTTAAGAAATCTCTTCTTTTTGAGTTCATATAATTCAGTAATTTTTAGGTTTCGAATCTGCAAAAGGCCAATATGTTGCACACTACAATGTATACATGCCGGTTACTATCAGCAATAATAAACATAATTAGGGTGACTGACAACTTCATAACCTATGCAATCGATTGTCCAACTTTTATGTTATAGACCGATAAACCATTCATCTAAAACCTGTTACACAACATGATTGGAAAGACTAACTTGAAATAAAATCCTTTGACTTTGGTACTTTCTTAAGCTAGGCCAATGTCCGTATGCCAAGTGGCCGCATCATGCTCCCCCTACCTTGGGATCATCTTATCCACGTGGGGTCCCAGGTCAGCAGGACATTACCAGCCATTTCTCTTTCCACGTCTACATCTGATCAGTTACAAAATAGAATTACATAATTTTCGAGTTCACATTCATGAATCATCATTCGTATGTCCTTAACCGAATATTTATAGTGTATTGATCGATAAAACTATTCATTTTGGTAATTATATTGTCACAATATTTATCACATCTGATACTTACCTCACTAAATTATCCTATTTTTGCATGATTAAAATGAAGTAATATTGAGAGCGAGATTTATACCCTTCCATTTATTCCGATTGACCGGTGTACCTGTCCATTCTGTCTATCAGGACAGCATGGCTAAAATACGGCAATTCATGAATTCCTTTTGTATGTATCTTTCTACGTCTTCATTTCACGGAACACTGAGCAGCGCCAACAGATAGCTGACAGCATAATAGCGTACCCAATTATATGAATACAAGCTTACAGACTAGACTATTTGCCGCCATTACCGCCATTGGGGGGTATGTACCTCAACATAGAAGAACAAATGACGATCTGGAAAAGGTATGTGATACATCAGACGAATGGATCATGAAACGTACCGGGATCAAGGAGCGTCGGATATTAGAAGAAGATCTAGCGACCTCAGATATGGCCGTACGGGCGATCCTCAATATGGTACAAGAATACGATAAGGATCTCCAGGATATTGATGCGCTTATTGTCGCAACATCAACGCCTGACATGCTAATGCCCGCCACCGCCAATATCATTGCGGAAAAGCTCGGCCTCAAAAGTGTATGGGCGTTTGATATGAATGCAGCTTGCTCAGGCTTCCTGTATGCACTAGACATGGGCGCATCGCTTATCGAGACCAACCGCTATCAAAATGTATTAGTAGTAGGAGCGGATAATATCAGTACATATGTCAATCAATATGATCGTTCAACCAATATTCTATTTGGAGACGGAGCTGGAGTAGTCTGGCTAGAGGGATCTTTTGAAGGCGGTATCATGGACGCTTATCTACGCAGCAATGGTAGCGGACGCGAATTTCTTAACATAGAGGCTGGCGGCTCGCTGTACCCTTTGGACAAGGAATTAATGTCAAGTGAGCGACGATATCTAAGACAGGATGGTAAAGCCGTCTTTAAACAAGCTGTACAGTCTATGAGTGATGCCTGTCTTCATGTACTCGAGAAAAACAACCTGACCATTGATGATGTCAATTGGCTGGTACCACACCAAGCTAATCAGCGCATTATTGACGCTGTGGGCCGTTCTATCAACATTGCCGAAGGTAAGACGCTAAGTAATATTGAATATTTGGGCAATACGATTGCTGCCACCATCCCACTTTGTATATGGGAGAATATAAAACGGTTGAAGACCGGTGATTTAGTTATGCTGACAGCCTTTGGCGCAGGATTCTCATGGGGTGCAAGTCTTATGAGATGGATGGCATAACGCTATATCCTGTATCTGCCGTCTACTAATGGACAGCAGATACAGGATCAGCAAGCTGTGTAGATTAGAGGCCTAACTAGGCCACCATTTCTTTAGTTTATAACCCCTATAAGCATAAAAAATTAAATAAGCATAGCAAGGAAGCAGCACCCAATATGCTTCGCGTAAGCTATGATTATCAGCCCAGTATCCATAGAATAGAGGTAGAACAGCATTACCACACAAGGCCATAATAAGCAGGGAAGCCCCGATCTTAATAAATCGGCCCAAATTATCCAAAGCCAGTGGCCATACACCGGCCCAAATCATTGAGTTTGCAAACCCCAGCAAAACCACAAACCAGACAGAGATATCGGTAAAATGTCCCATAAAATTGACCTTCCCCTCCATTACTATAATCAGCACGCTGAATATCAATCCTAATAGCGTGCAGATCCGCAAGGCCAGTAACTGGCTCATCACTTTAGGGATAAAACTTAAACCAAGTAAATAGCCCACGATCGTCGCAGTCAATGTATAGGATGGGAATACTTTAGCTTCTAAAAATGGAACACCCGTCTCGGCAACATAATTGATGATACTGTCCACGGCTATCACTTGCGAACCGACATGAAAAAATATTGCCAGGCTTCCCAATACCAGGTGAGGAAACTGCAAGATGTTAGTCTTATTAACGTTTGCGTAAGCCAACTCTTCATCCTCCGTATCTGTATCGATCTCCGGTAGCGGTGAATAACGGACAAAAAATCCCAAAAGCAAGAGGATAACCGCCACGACAGCATAAGGTAGAATCACCCGTGATATCAACGCATCAAGGGCCTGAGACTTCTCCACTCCTTCCATATTCGATATCGCAGCAAACAGCTCATTATCGGTAGGCCGCAAAATAACAGCTGCAAAAATCAGTGGAGCAATAATCCCTGCCAACTTATTGCAGATCCCCATAATACTGAAACGCTGGGCAGCACGCTCTTTATCTCCCAAAATAGTAATATAGGGATTTGCGGCGGTCTGCAAAATAGCCAACCCCAGCCCAAGTACAAATAAACCGGAGAGAAATATGGGATATATACGTCCGTAGCCCGCCGGCACGAACAGGGCAGCACCTATCCCCATCACCCAAAATCCGAGCATCATGCCCTTTTTGAAACCTATTCGCTTAAGTAGATACGCCGCTGGCAAAGACATAAATAGATAAGCGATATAGAAAGCAAATGCAACGAGATAAGATTCAAAATTGTTTAATTCGCAAGCAATCTTAAAATAAGGAATCAGGATTGCGTTGATCCAGGTTACAAATCCAAAAATAAAGAACAGTACCCCAATAATCAGAATAGACAGAAAGGTATCTCTTTTACTTAATGAGGCTACGCTGACAGCTAGTTGTTGTTTTTTCATCTCCTTGCTTACTATAAAATAATCAGTTACCCAATTTTGTCTTTTGATAAGCGTTGGTAAAGTAACCGTACCTTACTATTCCTTAATTCGTTCTCTTGGTCCAGCTCTCCTTTAAAAAAAGATCCTTTATTCAGCTTGATGAATCTCTTGTCCAATGTATTTTTCATTAGGACTTCAAGCTGTCTAAGCAAGTCAGGAATCTCCTGTTTGCTGAAATCTGGCGAATTGGCTTTTATTTCGATTGCGAGATAGCTCAGATAATGTACACGGATATCGGACATCAAACGATAATGTTCAAACTCTTCTTTATTAGTCTGAGGCCGAAGCTCTTTTAATGTCTTAGCTACAAGCTTAGCACTGTCCAACAACTCTGTAATTGACAGGTTCGAATGAATGATCTGTCCCTGATTGACTTCATATGGAATCGCCTTAAGGGCGTCCCAAAAATCAACAGATTGCTGCTTTGTAAAACCATACTTCTCTTGAGCGTACCCGTATACAAACGCTTCAATATCCAATGGCTGTAGTGAATTGACAGCTTTGAAATAGGCATCTACAAGCATATTAAAACCCGTGATCGGATATACACGCCTTACAGCGTGGAGATCGACAATATCCCTAGTGGTCTCCCATACTGGTGAATATAACCCTGATGTAGACCAAGAAGTCATGACAATCCCTTTGTATCCAAAGCCTCTTGCGAGCGGAACGAAATCTTTAATATTTTTGAAATGCTTTTCCCATTGTGTTAAAAAATAATTGTCTGGATGGCTTCGAATAGCAGGTGAGCCCCAGACCTCGAATCCGCTCTTCATTAATCGGTCATGATCGCCAAACATATCGATGTCCCAACCATAGTTCCAATCTACAAAAACGGTTTCCTTGGGCAGTCCCTCCAATGCATCTGGGTACTTCAAAGCAATATCCGCCCACAACACTGGCCTCTTCCCCAAACTGACAACAATATCACACAGCAATTTGATGTAGTCGCCGTACAATCTTCCTTTTCCTACGGCTTCCACTTTCTTCTTAGAAGCTGCTGAATGTCCAAGAAGATACGTCTCATCACCACCGATATGTATATAATCTGACGTGTGCGTCGAGATCAAATCTTTATATAAATCGGTAAATAGGTTTCTATTGAGATCCTCTTTCAAGGGATTTACTTGCGAATAATCTTTTTGATCTTCTCTCAATTCCTTATACTGGTAATGTCTAAGGATGTATTCAACATGACCAAAGCTTTGCTGGAGGGGAATCACGTCAATATGCAATCCATTACAATAGGTGATAAAATCGATGACTTCCTGACGCGTGTAAGCAAATCTGTTGGGAATTAATGGATGTTTTTCAAACGGATAGGTAGCTTCCCACTCCATCACTAACGTATTCATCCCATGCTCACTCAATTTTTTGACAAAGGATTTGAGCGCGGGCATTGTCATGACTTGTATCCGCAAATCTAGATGAAACCCCTTAACGGCGATTGGATCGACCTGCCGAGCATAGACCTGCAAACTGCACATCAAACACATTACCATCATTGCAATCCCTACAAAATATCTTTTCTTCATTCCTTCAAAACTTAAAATTGGTTTAATATATAGCAAGCTATAGCCGAATTCTAACATACACCAAATATGGGTACAGACTAGCCTGCTCCCTGTTACGGCATATTCACTTGTATCTTTAATGGCGTCTCATAATAGCCTCCATTATGATCTTTGGCTTCTACCTCAAATTCGTCTGTTTTGCCCGCTCCTGAGTACAGATACCGGATAGCACCATTCACAACATCAGTTTGTGAAAAACTTGCATTGACGGATAAAGGAATACCGTATTTCACGAAGTAGCCTTTTTCAGGCATTTTGCTCACGACATAGGTAATATTTTTATCTACTGTTCCCTTCATCTTTAACACCTCTGTGTTAAGGATGCCTACGCCACTACTTGCGTCTACCACTAGACTATTTAAATTTTCTATATTCAATATAGATGCTGGAGGACTCGATAGAGAAATAAAAGATTTATAGGCACCTGATGAAAACTCCTTAGGGTAAATGCGTACAAAATTGTCATTGTTATGATTCATAAGAATATTGACAAAGTCTTTCTTATCTGCATGTAGCTTATTTACGAAAGCGGTAATATCGATGGAAACCCATCCCGTAAATCCAGCTTCCAGAGACAAGTTAGTCAAGCTAACACGGTCGTATTGCGGAGCTGTCATCCAGGTCACCAGACTCTCTTCCCAGTTCGTATCGGCACCGGCAAAGACAGATAAGGACGAGTTAAGCCCCGTAAAAGACACATACACATTGAGCTTTGCCAATCCAATTTTATTACCAAAGGAAGGCTCTCGCAATGGGTATTGGAATACGCCCATCCGGTCTACTGATACATCTTTTCCATTTGAATTCTTCATCTCCACCTTCGTTGCGTCATTGAAATTTTTATTTCTATTGGCATTTCCATTTTGAATATATACGTCTTTGCTTACGAGCAACGTGTCAGCTAAATTCCCAACACCTCCAGAAGGTGCATCCGGAACAGCATCTTTAAGCTTGTAGAATGTAAACTGATCGGTCACATGAGCGACTCCATTTTTAAATTCCAAATTTTGACTTCTGACAGTAGCAGCCGGCGCACTCAAATCTTCGGATTGATTTGCAGTCCACTTATATTCGTCAGAGGCACTAGCGGTCCTCGAGTAGTAGATATGGTTGCCATTGATCGTTTCCCATTGGCGGGTTTCGCCTATTTTAAGATCGAACGAGCGTACCCTTCCTTTTAGAATAGTATCGGACAAGATATTCCGCAAGATCATGGCGGGTACTTCCTCTACGCTGGAGTATCCCAGACTGGTCAGCATTGCCTTCACGGCCTGGTTGGACTGAACCAATACCGTATAATCTTCCTGTCCAGACAACAAATCTGTCAGTCCAGCTTTAGCGATTGCACGCGCATATAGATCGAGATTAGCAAAGGTTGCCGAATGGTCCTGTGCAAGGTAACTCGCGATAGTTAATGCTTTCAAATCCGTACCCGCATCCTCCGGTTCCAGACTGGCATCTTTAAGCAACTCCAATTTACCACAGCCTATACTCATGCACAGTAACAAGACTCCAATGATATTTTTATAAAACATTTTCTTTTCCATGATGGTCATGATTGCAGATTATTGGTAATATGAATTTTGCTTCAATAGCGGATTGAGCCGCAATTCGTTCAAGAATATGGGCCATACGTAATTATCGGTATTGTCCAGCCCGTTGATGGGCTGCATGACTGCGATTGCTTTGCCTGTACGGATCAAATCGAACCAACGCTTGCCCTCAAAACATAGCTCCTTGGCGCGCTCTTCCAAAATAAGATCCTCGATCTGCCCTTCATTAAGCTGCTGATAATCTGCAGACTGAAGTATTGGCAAGCCTGCTCTCGTTCTCATTTGATTGACAATGGCAATAGCCTCCGGCACCCGTCCCTTTTTATTTAATGCTTCAGCTCTTAAGAGCAAAATATCCGAAAGTCGGTATAGAATGATATTTTTATCGTCCATTTGACTTCGATCAAAACCGGTTTTTTCGAAGAATTTGGTAATCGCGCGATTGTCATTATAGCTTATTCTCGCCCTCAGATCGTTGGGGGCAAATTTTGTCATCAGTGACTCACTCACCTGAAAAGCTGGCTGAAATCCCAAATCACCATAGACCTGTATATATAACGATCGCTTTCCCCGCTCTGTGAAATTGTAATCGATTTCAAATATGCTCTCCGAGGCGAAGCCATTTGTAAACATTTTAGCATATGATGTATTTTCCAAAACAGGAGCATCAGTGAGCGATGTGAGGGTATAATTACCGGTGTTGGCAAGCACCAATTGTGATGACTCTAGCGCACGATCATAATCGTGCCTCCACATATGTAGATCTGTAAATATGGCGTTGACCGCCCCTCTCGTGAGCAGTGCTTTTGTATTGGGCATAGGAGAGTAAGAAGCTGGAAGATATACGCTTGCAGAATCTAAATCGGCACTGATCTGTTGATAAACGAGGGCTGTATCCGATCGCTCTACATAGTAGTTGTCTGTCGCATCTTTAAGAGGTACGGTCACCAGAGGTAAATCACCCCATATGCGCACCATGGTAAAGTAACATAATGCGCGCATAGCATACGCTTGTCCTAAGACTTGATTGTATTCATTTACCTTATTATGGTAGATGCCCAAGGCATTCATTTGCCTGACATTCTGAATAATTAGATTACTCTGGTTAACGACCGCATACAATGAGCTCCAATTCGTAATCCGTAGACTAGAATTGACATTATTGGTCAGTAAATTGAGTGATTCCGTATTAAGAGATGTCAGGTTTAGCGCGACATTATCAGCACGCGCTTCCCCATAAAATACGCCTTGAGGTCCCATTGCAGCCTGTAAAAGCGAATATGCCCCATTCAAAGCTGAAGTTGCTTGCGATGGCTCTTTCCAAAAATTTGCATTGGAATATTCTGTTATTGGATTGAAGTCCAATGCCTTCTTGCAAGAAGCCATTGACAGACTCAATGCCAGAAAGAGTAGCGATAGTATTGTATTTGATTTCATGACGCTTACAGACTAAAGTTTAACGAAAAATTGTACGATCTTGTTCTCGGAAATGCACCTCGATCTACACCTACGGCGAGTGAATTAGTAGATGAACTCACCTCCGGATCATATCCCGTATAGGATCCCCAAGTAAAGAGATTTGCGGCACTGATACCTATATTCGCATTACTCAATTTTAATTTGGTAAGAATAGATGTAGGTAGCTTATAATTGATAGCAATGTGCTGCAATCGGATAAATGAACCATCTTCTACAAATCGACTTGATATAGCATTGTTAAGCATAGGATCCGTTTTTACCAAAATGGGCACATCTGTGATATCACCTTGTTTCCGCCACCGCCTTAGTTGATCCGTAGAAAAGTTTTGATCGATCGGAGATGAATCCAGGCTTCTTTTCATTTCATTGAATATATCTGCTCCAAAGCTATAAGTAAATAATGCAGACAATGTGAAGTTTTTATAAGATATTTCATTCTGAAATCCACCTGTAAAATCAGGATTAGGATTTCCAATAACCTGAAGATCATCATCATTGATAATACCATCTCCATTCAAATCTTCCCAAATGACATCTCCTCCTTTAAAAACCTTTCCATTTGCTGACCCCTGCTTATAAGGAATGGTCTCACCAGCCCCATTTTGGCTATACACATTGTCCTCATCTCTGGCATAGACGCCAAGAGATTTCAACCCGTAGAAGACCCCGACAGGTTCACCTACTCTTGCCATATTATAAATATTGGGGCGATAATCCTTCCCATCAGGAAGCTCTAATATCTTATTTCGATTAAGCGCAAAAGTAAACGTTGAAGACCATGAAAATGGAGCTTTGATATTGACGGTATTCAATGTAAATTCGACACCTTTATTTTGAAGAGAACCAAAGTTTCCTGGAATAGTACTTACACCGGTAGTACCAGGTACAGATACATCAAATAATAGTCCACTTGTCTTTTTGAGATAGGCATCCGCAGTGAATACGATTCGATCATCCAGAAAAGCCAGATCCAGTCCAATATTACTTTGCTTAGTCGTTTCCCACTTCAACGCAGGATTAGGGATTCCGTTCAATACGACTGATGATCCTCCCAGGTAAGTTCCATTATTCACAAATCCACCTTGCCAAGCATAGTTACCTATAGATTGATTACCGGTCACACCATAGCTTCCTCTAAGCTTACCCTCGCTAAAGAGATTTAGATCTTTGATCAAATCCTCCTCAATGAAGCGCCATCCTGCCGATGCAGATGGAAAATACCCATACTTACTGTTAGGTCCGAAACGTGATGAACCGTCTTTGCGCATCACCAGTGACAGCAAATATTTACCTTTATAATCATAATTGGCCCTTCCAAAAAATGATAAAAGCGCATTTTCCGATTTGATTTGCGTATAATAAGACAAGACAGATGCGGCACCGATTGTCGTCAATTGCTCATCAGCGAGTCCGCGGCCAGTAAATTCCAATATATTGTTGTTGAATTTTTGATAAGATTGGCCCAGCAAAAAATTGAAATGATGACTATCCGCTAATGTTAATTTATATGTTAATAAATTCTCATTGATATAAGATCCATTATCGAGATTCTGAAGATTGGAACTGCTTAACTGCCCTTGAGGTAACAGACTCATAGGCGTAAAATTTGTCATCTCACCCGTTTCATAATCAATCCCAAAGTTGGAAGTGAAATTCAAATCCTTTGTAATCGAAATTTTAATTTCCTGATTTCCGAATAGGCGCTTACGCTTGATGTTATTTGCTGCAAGCTGCGCGATAGCCAGTGGATTGGGTTTACTTCCTTCAAATAACGGAATAAGTCTTCCCGTTAAAGGATCATAGGGATTATAAACAGGCATCGTACTTAGCGCCTGGTACACAACACTCTGTCCGCTAAGGCCTGTCAATATCCGATTATAATCGGTGTTGGAGAGATTAAAGGAAGTACTCCCTGATATAAATTTATTGAAGATATAATTGATTTTGGCGGATGCTGTTGCCTGTTTATACTTTGTTTCCTTAACTATTGGAGGCAAACTTTTGTATCCGGCACTTATATAATAATTGATGGCCTCAGAGCCGCCGCTGATATTAACATCTGCCTTATACTGCAAAGCCCTTCTGTACATAATATCATGCCAATCCATAGATTGCGAGTAATAGGGGTGCAACGAATCGATGACAGATACTTTATTTGTCATTTGGCCTGTACTGTTATAGATCGCATCGATATATGCACTTCGCCACTGCGGAGCATTCAACACCCCGACTGTACGGATCAACTCTGCCATGCTTGTATTTGCAGAGAAGCGAAGCACAGGTTTTTTCAGATTGCGCCCAGACTTGGTTGTGATGATAATGACACCATTAGATGCTCTCGATCCATATATAGAAGCGGCCCCATCTTTTAACACCTCCACAGACTCAATATCAGAGGGATTAATATCTGCTAGGGGGCTAAATGTCGAACCATCATCTACGAGCCCGCCACTATAAGTCTCCGTATTAATTGGCACTCCATCCACAATGTATAGTGGCTGACTACTACCATTCACCGAAGATGCCCCCCTTATCCTGACCGTGGCCCCTGCGCCAGGTTCTCCAGAATTGGAGGTAATCTGTAGTCCTGCGACTTTCCCCTGCAGACTTGTGTTGATATCACCCAAGGGATGAGTCTCCATCTGATCGCCGGATACCGAACCTACCGCACCGGTCACCTCTCTTTTCTTTTGCGTTCCATAACCAACTGTTATGGCCACCTCACTCAGTTTGACCAAATCCTCACTAAGACTGACAACCACTTCTCGCCCATCAGTAATACGTACCGACTGCTTTTTGTAGCCTAGATAATTGAACATTAACACCGGTTGTGTACCGGATATGTCAATCTTAAATCGTCCCTGTACATCCGTAGTGACGGTCTTCCCGGTAGTTGGAAAAGAAACCGATACTCCGGCCAGGGGCGCTTCTGTCGTTTCATCCTTGACCAAACCGGTCACAATTCTGCTATCTGTCGTTTGTCCTATGGTGATTAGAGGAAGCAAACTGGTCGACAGTAATAGAAATAGCAGGATGAGCTTATTTTTCTGTAACATATCACTTTAGATTTTAAAAAGGTTTATTTCATGGTGCTTCAGAGCCAACTATATCGGACATCTCAAGACTTGAGCGTGCATCAGACTAGGGGCTTTTATTGTTTATCAATTAGCTTATGGTAAACATGTGTACGTACCCTTAAATACTGTACAAGCATGCTTACTTTTTCAGATCCGGCTATCATACTGACTATTGGTCAATTCGTCAAACTACGACTAGCATTTAACCCGAAATTGAATGAAATGGAGCTCTTTAACGCTCCATTCCAAATTAATTTTAGCGTTTATAATTTTCAATATATAAATATAGCAAAAATGTGTACGTACACGAAATAAAATCAAAAAAATATTACAACTTGTAATATTTATAGTTTTCCTTCGTCAATACATCTATTGGCATATGACAGAGTTTCATCACCTCCTCTCCAGAAATAAAATAGTCACACAGTGTCTGCAAAGCAATAAATCCTTGTTTTACAGGCTGCTGACTAATAATAAAATCGATATACCCCTCTTCTAAATAGCGTAGATTACTTTGAAGATAATCATAGCCTATCAAGCGGATATCCAATTGCTTCTCCTTGATATACTGTGCGATAATGAAGAGGCGAGAATTGGTCACAAAGATGAGGTCGACAGTCTGCTGTTGCAGAAAGCGGTCCAGCTCTTGGCTCACCGACTCGTAATCGGTCTGACTCAATGTCAATTTGTGGACATGCTGTTTGACATTTTGTTCCATCAAGTAGCTTTCAAAACCCTCAGTCTTTTTAATAAGATGGTATGTCGCATCCAGTTCTTTCGAAATATTAAGCACTAACACGGCTCCATTCTCCTTAATCAGGTACCGTGCGATGTTACCAGCCATCCTACCCGATTGGTATAGATCAGGACCGATATAGCTCAAGGGAGTTACCAACGGGATATCAGAGTTGATAAACACAAAACTGATCTTACGATCAGCACAATGTCTGGTAAACTCCATGGCTTCATTGATAAAGGTTGGGGCAATGATAACCCCATCTACGTGGTCAACGAGGATCCTGTCAGCCTGCTTTTTGAAAGACCCTCGGTTGTCTAGATCGAATAGATAATGAATAATTTCTACGCCAAACATCTTAAATTCTTCCCAGGCTGCACCAATTCCATCCAAAGGCAACTTCCAATATTCCGTCTCCTGAGACTGCATAGGGATCAATACTGCAAATCGGTAAACTCGTTTTGAGGCAAGCCGCTGAGCAAGCACATTCGGCTTGTAATCCATTTCCTTGATAATATCCTCTATCTTCTGCTTAGTCTTCAACGCAACCCCGCCCCTCTTATGCAATACGCGATCTACTGTTGCGATAGACACATTCGCCCGCCTCGCAATCTCTTTAACACCATTTAAACCCGAATTTTCTTCCATAACTAATTACAAAGAGGCAAATTAACTATTTGTGATCAAACTCGCACTATCGCAATCCAAATACAGAATTGCCTGAGGGTGTAGTCTCAATATCGTGGAGGGATATCGCTCATCTATTGGCTCCTCTAAAGTGCATTTCACGGCATTTGCCTTGCTCCGGCCAGGCACGACACAATACAAATAAGAGGCTTCAAATAGAGCGGGTATCGTAAGAGTCAGCGCCTCCCGTGGTACCGCTTCTAAGGTAGCAAAACACCCGTCATTAACCTGCTGCTGTCGACAGACTTCATCTAGACGAACTTTCTTGATCTTTACTGGATCATGAAAATCAGCTACCGGAGGATCATTGAATGCCAGATGACAATTTTCACCTACACCCAAACAAACTAGATCTGGCTTGTACTCATCGAGTAGGTGGCCATATCTTACACATTCGGCGGTTAGGTCATCCGCTTCTCCTTGTATAAGATGCGTTGTCCTAAATCTCAGCTGATCAAAAAAATGATCCTTCAAATATCGCCTAAAACTCTGCGGACTTTTTTCATCCAAGCCTACATATTCATCCATATGGAACGCGTTGACCCTACTCCAATCTATATCTGCCCTAATCAGCGCTTCATACAGTTCCAATTGTGATGGAGCTGCTGCAAAAATGATAGATATCTCCTCTTTCTCTTTAAGCAGTTGCGAAATACGAGTAGCTATGTCAGATGCGGCTGCCTGGCCCATCTGTCTACGGGTTTCCGATACCTTCAAATTCAACATGTCGATCATTATCTTTATTCTTTTATAATTGATTGTATACAATGTTACCTTCCACCATGGTCCAACAGATCCGGATATCTTCATTGAACATAATTAAATCTGCGTCCATACCGACCTCGATACATCCTTTTCGATCGTTGATACCCAATACCCTAGCAGGGTTGAGTGATGCCATCTTTACTACCGTGGGTAAAGATAGTCCGACTAATTGTCGCACTACCCGGACAAGTAAATCGCTTGTAGCGATGCTACCTGCAAATGCTGTCCGATCCTCGAGCTTAGCAACACCTTCTTCAATGATGACTTTTGTTCCCCCTTCTAATGGGCCCAATACACTTTGCCTATCTTCTGTACCCGCAGCCCGCATGGCATCTGTGATCAGTACAATACGGTCATGGGACTTAAACTTGCAGATGAGTTTCAGCAGATGTTTAGGAAGATGGACACCGTCAGCAATAATTTCCAGATCAAATCCATCAATAAGATACCCCGCTTCGACCACCCCCGCAAGACGATGGCCGGCAACCCGTTTTATTGTCGACATAGCCGAATAGAAATGTGTCATCAACGTATATCCCACTTGATATGCCCGCTCCACCTCCTCATATAATGCATCACTGTGTGCTACTGCTGCAAGGACGCCATGCTGAGCCAGATACTGCCCCATCTCTATCGCACCTGTCAGCTCAGGTGCTACACTCCACCTTTTTACAAAAGGGAACTTCCCGATCACCTCTTTATACTCGTCCGGATCAGGATCCCGAATATAGCGGACATCTTGGGCTCCCCTTTGTTCAACCGCAAAATAGGGTCCTTCTAGGTGCATGCCTACAAACTTTGCGCCTTGAATATTACGCTTTGACGCTTCTTCATAACAATTCAACGTTTTCAGTAACTGCTCTTTAGTAGTTGTCAACGTGGTTGGTAACATAGCCGTTGTCCCAAATTTAGCGTGTGTCTCCGCTACTGTCAAAAACGCTTCCACCGTACCATCCATAAAATCGGCTCCTCCGCCTCCATGAACATGAATATCAATAAATCCAGGAGACAAATAATTTCCCTTTCCATCTACTTTGATCACCTCCTCAGTATCGAGAGAAATTTCCGCTTCCGAAAAGTATATGCGGGCTATCCTACCGGATGTAATGACTACAGCACCATGCTGCACCCTATCTGTTAGAATGATGTTGACATTAGAAATTAAATATGTATCCATGTTTACAATTGTGTACGTACACGAAAATAGAAAAAATATTATACATTCTATAATAGTGTGGTAAATATTAGCAATGACAACATTCACCAACAAAAAGCAACAAACTATAAATCAGAAACATATATTCAAAATAAATAATAGCGAACTATAAATATAATCACGTGTACCTAACCTATACTTTTACTTGTAGACACACGAGTCGTCACCATCTTTGATCCGATGATGAAAAATCCGAAAATTATCCAGGAGGTGACCATTAAACATTACCTTTTGATGTATTTGTATTCCGCTGATTGCTTAAAGTGTATTTTTCCGTCCTAAACAGATCATTACTTTTGATTTTATGGGAGCTAAAGATCAATCGATACTGCAGCGTCATCAGCATCACAAAGCTGACGATGGCAAATACATTTATAGATTTTTTTGATATTCAGGTTCATAAATAGTGCCTGGGGGAATCAAATCTGGCAACTATCCTACGGATTTTCCACTTGTACATTATATTTTTTGATGGAAGAAATAATAAATTCTAAGGTTTCATACCGATACCTATACAATAAGGGCTGATAAAAATTCTTCAGCATCTCCCGAATGTTCTATCCTTAAAAATAAATGAAAATAAATTTTGCTTAGTGTTTACTATACACTACCTTTGTGGTATCATAATTTAGGTTTATAATTGGTTATAAAGGTTTCCACTCTCCCCGTTTGGAAACCTTTTCTTTTTATACCTGGCCTCGTTGTTTTACCGTACGTCCTGATCTTAAAAATTCCTATCCAGCAACATGTCCTTTACTGTACGCACCACATTACTGGATAATGAAGATCCTATACTAAAATAAATAACTCATCCGCAGTAGTGATACTCTTCCGTTGAGTGGATAGCTGGAAATGCTCTCCTGTACTGCACTTATAGCGTAAGATTGGTACATGTTTACATTCGTAAGATTTCGCAATTCCAGTTCAAAGTCCATCCTCCACTTTTTTGCCCTATATCGCAGATTAAGGTCTACAAATGTATTTTCAATGCGGTTAAGATTTGTTTGTTCGAGTTTACGATGTGCCACACTTCCTTTTACAAACAGATTATAGAAAGGTGTGTACATCAGGCTAAAATTGTGCGTCCAAGACTGATTTTTGGAATTAAACGAAGAGGTGGCTGACTTATCCGCCAATGTATTGCGAGAATTAGAAAACACACTGTTATAACCCAATGTCACACTTTGGATCCCCTTAAATTCGATGTTAGGTTCGAGGATCAATTCTCCATTTCGATAAGGCAACAGCTGCCCGTTCAAGAGTTGATTGTAGTGACTGATCCCATAGCTTGATTTCAGAGATGAGGAGGTCTTGATATCTGCTATATACTTACTGATTCCGGCGTTGGCATTGATCGTATTGACGTTGTTCTCAAGCGGAATAAATACAGATTGTATACCAGAGGGAGTCAACTGTCTAGAGACAATATTATTCGCATCCATTTGACTATAGGACAGCGAAGCATTGACATACAACAGTGATAAGGGTCTTTGCATATTATAGTGCAATGCCCAATTTTGCTGCTTGCGAACATCAAATCGTGCGTCATTGGCGATCAGATCCCTAAAATTAACCAATATCCTGCCCTTATATATATTGTCTATGGCTCCCGTTACATTTCGAAAAGAATAGGAAAGATTGATATAATCTTTCTGATACACATATTGCTTAAAGGAAACAATAGGATTGAAGAATAGACGATTCTCCAAAGAATTGAAATTAAAATTCGGATCGGTCAGATTCCAAATACCGTATTGTAAAGGTAGGTTGACTTGAACTTCTGAACTTTTGAATTTTGCATCCCAAGTCCCCGATACCTCTACGGTATTCTGTTTCCAACGAAATTGGTTATCATCAAATCCGCTAACTCCTCCTTGTTCACCTGCCGGGTCCACCAATCGGAGATCAGATTCTAGACGCACGTCTTTGTACCTGTAATCTACCCGATAGCTGTGTTTGATCCGCTTCTTAGTCAACATATAGCTCGCCCCTATGTTAGCTGAAAACTCGGGGGTACGAGCCCGTTGAATTACTTCTTTATAAGGCATTCCGCCATTGAGGATCTCTGGCATTATTCCAGGAGCAATACTCAACTTTTCGAAATGCCGGCCAGCATTCACTGAGCTGTAGAGCGTCAAAATATTTCTGTTCTTAAGCCTAGGTATATATTCTAGACTATTGCTGAACCAATATGCTTGGTCTCGATCCCGTTGCGTAAAATCGGTATTGTTTGTCCCAAGGATAGATTCATCTTTCAGTCTATTGGTCTTGAATGTCAGCTGTTCTTTAAAAAAATACCGGTCTACATTAGACTCTACCCCAAGACTTAGACTTCCATACATGGACTTGGAAGTCGTGTGTATCCGGTCGTCATAACGGATCTCCTGCTCATCGATGCGGTAGCTTTGGCGACTATTGCTTTCTCGGCGTACCCGGTCAGTCCACAGATTGATATTATTTTTGAGTTGCCATGATTTATTCAAATTATATAAGTTATTCAGATTCAACGCAACAGATCGATTTCGATTGTATCGGTTGAGTGGAATATTCGGAGATCCAGCTGAGGTCGCCCCTAGCAGATCATAGGCATGTGTGGAGGTGACTTCTTTCGACAGATCATCTCCCACAGTATTACCTTGGAGATTATTGAGGGTTTTGAATTTTTTATTGAACGTCATGGCATTATTATCCATTTCGACTCCGTACGGTATACCTGCTCCCACTTTCACCTGTCCAGACCATTTGAGCTTAGCATCTTCTTTAACTTTCAGATTGACAGCAATCTGATCAGATTTTGAAAGCCCTTGTTTGACTTTCCGATGCTCATGCCCCTGAATCACCTCCAGGTCCTCTATCATCTCCGGTTTTATGGTTCTCGTACCGATGCCATACCCCTCGCTCAACAAGTCATCCCCATCAATATACATATTGGAGACTGCTTTGCCATTATATTTGATAACACCAGCATCATCCACCTCCATACCGGGCATCCTCCGGATGGCATCACCGATACTTCTATCCTCCCCCGAAGTAAAAGAGCTCATTTTATAACGGGTAGTATCGCCATTCTGTCGTATTCTAGGCACGCTTTTGACCTGTACCTCATCCAAAGATATTGGCTTATCTTGCATCTTTATCAAATAATAAGATGTGTTCTGGCGTACAACAATATTGTCCGTAATGTAGGCAATGTGTTTAAGTTCGAGCGTTAGACTATCCCGATCAACTTCATTCGCGATCTCGAGTTTAAAATACCCCTTATTATCTGCTCTTTTCGTTTGCAGAACTGTGTTTCCATTTTTTAATGAAACTGTCACATACGCAATGCCACTCCCAGATCTATCCTGGGCATGACCATCTATGCTGCGCTGCGCGCGAGCTGACCCTAGAAATAGTAAAAGACTGAAAATCAATAGTACCACCCTTTCCATTACAGGATACGTTCTGCAGGATTATTCAACTCAAAGGGTCTTTCCTTCTTTTGTTTCTTTTTACTCTGTTGAATCATCGCCTCAGCCTCTTCCTTGGACATTTCCTTTCCATCCTCTCCTTTGAAGGTTATTTGAGCACCAGCGGGCATTGACGCCATCATTGTTGTCAACACATCCTCTTCCATAGCCTTTTTGACTTTCGAGATCTTTTGAGCAGTTGTTTCTTCCAGTTCCATCAGCTTTGAGAAATTAAATTCATCTGCCATCTTATTAAACCCGGCATAGGATATTTTGATTTCATTTTTAAGATCATTAGCCTCCAAAATAAGTCCAGGAAGCCCCTCTAGCTTCCAAGGCCCATAAGCGTATGGTATCTCTGGTGTATACCACACTTCATAAGTACGTCCACCAAATTCACCAATCGCCTTGATACATTGATACCCACCGATTTCTTTCTCTTCATCTTTAATATCCCATGCTATGGATTTCTTATCCGATTTTATCCGAAACAGGTTGCCTGCAAATTCCATTTTGAAATACGCATTGGAAGATTTATTATACAGATAGCTATCGACCAAGTCAGAAGGGATATTGTCATACGAAAAGGTCATCTGATTAGGTCCAAAACTGTCGGGCTTCATCTTCGAGTAAAAAGCATAATTAGGAGACACATAGACATACATATCCATTTTGATGGGACTGTCTTTCCTGGTCGTATCTGCAATATGAAATACTTCATATTTGACATAAGCGTCCATCTTTTCTTCTTGGCCAACTACTTGTCCTGCAAATACAGTCAACAACAAGATAATCAGCAAAATACTTTGTTTAATACTATTCATTTTCATATCCGATATATTTACTTTGTGTTCACAAAAATGATTAGTAAAATGTGGATCAATTGATTTTTATTTGTTAATTAGCGTTAATATGGAGCTCAATTGTTAACTACTGTTAATCACTGTGAAGTAGTGTTAAAAAATCAAAAAAATATCTGTCTCGAGAAATATAAAAGCTAAGAATCGATGGAAAAGAAAAAGTTCAAGGTCATTACTTACCTCCTCGCCATAAGCACGATTGCCATGCTTATGCTTCAGAGTTATTGGCTGTATAGCGATTTTAAAGTAAGTAAGGAAAAAAAACACGCCAATATCCAGCAAGTTGTGACCGAGAGCCTCAATGCATATAGCTTGTCCAGTATGAATCAGTTATACAACTTTGATAAGAAAGACAGTCTAGCCGCCAAGCAGATCGCACAGACGATACAGAGTCTATCACAACTACTGTCAGCTGATAGCCTCATGAGTAAGGGTAAGAACCAGACAAAGACCAATGTCATGACGATCAATATCAATACAGAATTCGACACGCTCCACACCGCATCCGTCTCCAAGAGCAAAACCTTCCATCCGACTGCTATTGGCAAAGATAGCCTTGCGAAAATCGAACAAAAAATCAATAGTTTGATTGCTAGCAATCTGGAGAAAAACAAAATTCCAAATGCTTTTGAAGTGTCTCTGCGAACAGTATACAGTCCCAGTACGACCTACGTTAAGGATAGTGTCGCATTTCATAACTATTCATTGGTAGCCGTCAAAAACAAAGCACTGAATCTAAATATCATTGCTACAGTCCACGTTGAAGACGATTTTATTGGACCTTTGAAAAGTATTTTCTGGACCCTCTTTGCATCTCTATTGATCGTGCTGTTCATCACCTACGGTCTGGTATATCTAATTCAGCAACTGCGGGAAGAGAAACGAATGTCAGAAATCAAGAATGCCTTCATTTCCAATATGACCCATGAATTTAAAACACCAATTTCTACGGTATCGCTGGCCGTACAGGCCATCCAAAATTTTGGCATTAAAAATGATCCAGAGAAATTGGATGAATACCTAAATATCTGCTTAAATGAGCTCCATCGTACATCGTCCATGATTGAGCGGGTCTTGAAACTCTCGCACGAAAAGCCTTTTACGACTAAGCTTGAAGAATTTTCGCTAAAGGAACTCTTAATCACCTTCAATAATCAAACTAAACCCAAACTTGCCGAATTCGAGGGTAACCTCGACATACAAAATGATACTACGACAGACTTGATCACCGCTGATAAAGTGCACTTCGGAAATGTCTTGTTCAATTTATTTGAAAATAGTATCAAATATCGAAAAAGTGAAGATGTACCTCACATTTACATCCGCTGCTACAACGATGACAAGAATTTGTACATTACGTTCCGAGATAATGGTATCGGTATTCCTAAAATATACCTCAGTAAGATCTTCGACAATTTCTTTCGCGTGCCCACGGGCAACATACATAATGTCCAAGGATTTGGATTAGGACTTAGTTATGTTCAAAAAACCATCCATTTACACAAAGGTGAAATAAAAGTCAACAGTGAAGTCGGTAGAGGCACAACTTTTACCATCCAAATTCCCTTAAACCCTAACTATATTTAATATGCAACATATACATGTACTACTAGCTGAAGATGAACTGTTGATGGGAAAGATTATTAAAGAGGCTTTGGAAAGTCGCGAGTTTCAGGTCACCTGGGTGACCGACGGTGTGAAGGCATATTCTGCATTTCGAGCTCAGCGACCGGATATCTGTATTTTTGATGTCATGATGCCAGTACAGGATGGATTTACTCTCGCGCAAGAAATCAGAAAAATAGATCAGCAGATTCCGATCATTTTCTTGACAGCGAAGTCGAGTATTGAAGATATAGTCGAAGGATTTGAAATTGGGGCAAATGATTATCTCAAAAAACCGTTTAGTATGGAAGAACTCATCGTCCGCATTAAATCTCAAGTGAAAAGAACGACCCATCTTCCTCAACCGGTTTCTTCTAACCAACTGAGTATTGGCAGATATCAATTCAACTTCGAAACGCTGTCTCTTAGCTATGGTTCTCACAAACAGGAATTATCCTTCAAAGAAGCCATGCTACTCAAAATGCTTATTGAAAATAAAAATGGTGTGCTGGACCGGAGTGTCGCATTGAAATACATTTGGGGCGAAGACAATTACCTCCTATCCAGAAGTATGGATGTATTTATCACCAAATTACGTCGGATGCTGAGCAAGGATCTAGATATCAAGATTGTGAATATAAGAGGCATAGGCTTCAAGCTCATTATTAACGAATAGCACGACACTTTTCTTTCTCTCTATTCAGTACGCACTACAAAATAAAAGGGGGAGCAGAAAAAGTTACGGTCACACCGAACCAGTTTTCCAGCTGACATATAGGGTAACTTTTTGATCCTCCCCCCTTTTGTTATATTTCGATGCACAGGCAACTACATACCTAAGAATTATTTAGCGAAAGCCTCAACGACAGCTTTTCCTCTCCAAGCCTGCGGTTGATCAAGTCCAAGGATAGCCGCCAATGTAGCAGCTGTATCGTACGTAATGATCGTGCTTTTCAGCTCTGTATTCTTTTTGATACCCGGCCCGCTCATGATCCATGGTACCTGCACTTCGTCCAACGACTTACCACCATGCCCCTTATCTATCCCGCCGTGATCCGCTGTCACCATAATGATAGTTTGCTCTTCAATTCCAGCCCTTTTCACAGCATCCATGATCTGTCCAATCCGGGCATCTACTTTTTTCAATATTTCATAGTAGGCAGTTGTCCGATGTCCTTGACTATGTCCGGTATGGTCTGGTTCATCAAAATGAACAAAAGTGAATAGCGGCTTGTTTTTCAAGATAACATCAACGGCATTCTGGACACAAACGTCTTCGTTGTCATTTGCAGGAAGGACATACGTAATAGCCTCCTTTTCAACTAGATGACCAATTCCTGACCAACTGTACGCCGCTGCCGTCACCGCATTTGGTCGTTGATCCCGTATCACGCTAAAGATAGTAGGGAATTTATGGTACTTCTCGTGCTTCACAATTGATGGTATCTCGGGCTCCTGACTCCCCCATTCAGTATAGCCGTGCATAGTGGGTGAAGCTCCCATCAGCATCGACGCCCAATTCACTGCACTAGAAGAAGGTAAAACTGATCGTGCTTTTAGACTCCACGCCCCTGTAGCCATAAGCTGCTTCACATTTGGCATATCGGCCTCTGGCAATGCATAGCCCCCCAGGCCATCACATCCGATCACGACAATATGTTTTACCTTTTTGAACTGTGCACTTACGCTGATCGCGCAAACCAGCATGAGCATTAATTGAATTGTTATCTTTCTCATTATTCTTCTATAAAATTTATAATTATTTGATCATCCACATAACTCCATTTTGCGTATCCGCACCATTGTATTGTCTAGCGATTGCGTCCTTGATATTTTTCTCGTTAACCGTATATTCAGAGGTAGGGTATGCCCACCTCGTTGGTATACTGTTATTATTAGCATTTGAGGGTCCAATGTCAAAAGCCGGAGTACCTGTTCTTCTGAATTGATAGTAAGCCTGAAGTCCCGAATTCTGGAAAAACGCTATGTACTTTTGATTTAAGATCTGCTTCAGTCCATCATCATTCTTACCTTTATAGGGATTTTGGAGAGCAAATGCTTCTATATCCTCATTTTTCACTCCGTAAAACTCCATGGATCTTCTTATTCCCAGTCGATAGTGCTGACCAGCATCACCAGTGGCCCACCCCCTGTTAATACCCTCTGCAATAGCCAGATGCGTCTCATAGGCCCCCAGTTGTACACATGGAATACCTGCCGGGGATGCTACCCAATAGTCAAAATTGATCATAGAGAGTTTGCCATCCACGGCCTGTTCTTGGAGATTAGACTGCAGATCGCCTGTCTTACCTCCTTTATAAGAGGTGAATTTTTGAGCATAATCAACATCTCCGGTATTTTTAGCAGAGTCTGTAGGCCAAGCAACAACCATCAATCTTGGGTCTTTCGTATCTTTGGCGATATCAACATAAGTCGCTGCTAATGTATTTCTGTTATCAGTCTTGATCACAACGCCATCAGCAGGCCACAACGGATAATTATTTGCACGGTTGTCACTGTTATAAACCAGTTGAAAATTATCTGTATTGTCCAATATAAGAGGATATTTATCGGTATTACTTACAATTTCGGCAAACTGCTGTTTAATATGCAAGTCGGGAGTATCGTCTGCTCTCTTGCTCAATGATATCAACACTCTTAGCTTAAAGGAATTGACCAATTTTTGCCACTTGGCTAGATTCCCAGCATAATAAAAGTCTCCATCAACTGTCATTCCTTCAGCAACTAAAGGCGTCAGCAGATTATTTGCCTCTTCCAGCAACTGCAAAATTTGTTGATAGACCTGTTTTTGATCGTCGTACTTAGGAGCGAATATTCCATCGCTGGTACCGCGTAATGCCTCGCTCATGGGTATAGCTCCAAACCTTTCGGTCAATCTGGTAAAGAAGTACGCTCTAAAAAATTTGGCCAATGCCACATAAGGCGCACCCAATTTTTCTAGCTTCTCTGATTCTATCTCCATTCTGACTACATTACGCAATTGATCAAACTCACTAAAAGCGCCTGTGGTCCAGCTATAAGTCTGCCCACCATAATACTCAAAATTCAGTACCATATATTGATTGTGTCGCTGATCGATCGTCCATGGGGCATCCGAGCTATTCAACAGTAATCCTGTCAATATCAATTGCGGCTTAGCGTTGGTTATAGCGGCTGAATCCTGTTGTAGCAAATCTATCTTTTTACAGGAAGATAGCGCAGCTACAAGGATTAGCAATAGTGTTACTTTCAAATTTTTCATCTAATTATTTTTTTGATTGTTGATGAGCACTCGTGCAAATAATAGTGACATGTACAGTCATAAATATTGTTTGCTCCTCGATTTCATAACCTGATTTAAAAGGTTGCATTAATATTCAAACCAAAGCTCTTAACCGATGGGGTCTGAAAACTTGCTTCTCCAATAAACTGGTCAAGATCCATGTTCTTGGTTCCCTTTCCTGTAAAATACAACAAGTTGCGTCCTACCAAGGACACACTTGCAGATTTAAAGAGTTTGGATCCTTCTAATAATGCCTTCGGAACATTGTAACTGAGGATTACTTCTCTCAATTTGACAAACGTCCTACTACGCGCAAGCATATCTCCAGACCTGTAATAGTCGCGTGCCCAAGTCTGCCACAGTACAGGCACATCATTTGGGGCAAACTGGCGTGTATCTGAAGTTACATTTCCATCCTGATCAGTATTGAGTTGTCCACTTATTACCTTCATTCCATTGCTCATCACAGATCCTCTCCAATCCTTATTTTCTCTATTTTGCCAATCCAAGTCTCTGTAACTACTTGCTGTCCCCACCGCTGTGCCTGAGTTCCATTGAAAGTCGTCTACATAATTCTTGATTAACCCACCAAAGCGCCCATCGAACTGGAAACTAAGTCCGAAATCTTTGTACTTAAAACTATTATTTAGACTGAGGACAAAATTATTATCACTATAACCAATCTTCGTCTCGTAAGGATTGTAGGCCGGGAGGCCATTAGTCCCAACAATCATCTTACCTTGATCATCACGTTGAAAATCCTTTATAAAATAGCCGTCTGCACGGTCCCCAAGCTTGGTCATCCCATCCCGTTGGAGTATACCATCGATTTCGCTCAAACGTTTATGATTGGTCGACCAATTTGCGACTACATTCCATACAAAGTCTGTAGAGCGAATGGGCGTTCCATCCACCGTAATTTCAAAACCTTTACGAATGTAGGTATACGCATTTTTTTGGATACCCGATACACCTGAGCTATTCGAGACATCTACATCTACGATACCAGGTCCTTCTACATTTCTAAAATAGGCCATATCCAATCCTACACGACCATTTAACAGCCTCGTTTCCAATCCAAATTCGTAGGTCTTGACGCGTGATGGTAAAATAGCATTATCATACAGCACACTACTGTAATCCAGACCTATTTTATTATCCCATCTCGTATCGTACGCACTATATTCCGGGAATAGCTTATAGATGTTATAAGGATCATCTTCGGATACCAAGTCACTGGCTACGTTAGCGTATGAACCCCTTAACTTCAATAGAGAGAATGCACTAGGCAATTCTATCATCTCGGATAACACCGCACTTAAAGAGGCTGATGGGTAGAAATAAGTATTCTTGGCCTTGGGCATAGTGGACGAACGATCAAATCGGCCGGTCAGACTAAGGAACAAATAGTTTCTATAATCGAAATCTGTAAACCCATACACACTAGCTACCTGACGCATGGCCTTGTCATTCTTGGGCTGATACTGTTCTACTGAATTTGATAAGTCATAGACTCCCGGCACAATCAATCCCCCCTTGGTCGAACCATATAAGGAGTTGACACTTACTGTCCTCAAATTACCAAAAACGGATCCTTTAAAGCCAAAATCCCCGAATTTATTTTGGTAACTAAAGGAAGCCTCCGTATTATTTTCCCAAAAATCATCCATCGTTTCTTCATACCCACCAACTCTTCTTGGCTCATAAAAATCTGCCGACATTGGGTATTTGACCGTCCGGGTACGGTTCCAGCTACTGACATTGGTCCGAATATTAAACGTCCAAGCATCATCAATTTTATAATTCATCTGGAGATGCCCAAATACATCTTGCTTGTGATAGCTTCTTAGATTTTCATACGCCACTAACCACGGGTTATTATAGATAGTGTACTCTCGATTATATTGCTGAATCCCTTCCTTACCGGGCTGCCAGTAATTACGCAGATCATTGACGTCATAGTCTGCGCCACCCCATACTTGCATCAAATAGATATAGTTCATCGGTCCATATCCCATATTGGGATAATTAGGTGTATACTGCTTATTATAATTGACGCTTGCCTCAAATCTGACTTTCTTACCGGCATTGAGTCCTCCGGATACATTGAAGTTGGTACTTCCCAATTTGGTATTGGGTACTTGACCACGTTGATAATTCTGCGAAATAGACATCCTGACTTCTCCAACTTCACTGCTTGTGGATATCGCTAGATTGTTAGTTGTCAAAAAACCATTTCTCAAAAAATTAGTCAAATTGTCCTTACCCCTGGCCAACCAGGGGATTGGTATAAGTTTGCCTGTCTTCTCATCAACAGGGCTATTGTATTGTGTAATGGGTTGCCCCTCAAATTTAGGGCCCCAGATATTGTAGTCATTATCGTGGATTCCTCCTCCCCATCCATCCACAAAAGCATATTTGAAGTTGTCACCTGGTCCATACTCTGTTTGTGCCTTTGGGATTGCATTAAATCCAGTCTGCAATTGGCTACTTGAATTGAATTCGACCGAAAATCCCTTGCCTGCACTGCCCCCCTTCTTGGTCGTAATGACCAAAGCGCCATTAATGCCCCTCTGCCCATAAAGTGCAGCTGCGTTCGCACCTTTCAGTACCGAATATGAAGCAATGTCATCGGGACTTAGATTCCACGAGTCTGAACTTACAGGTACTCCGTCTATAACGATCAATACACCACTACGGCCGCGAAGGTAAATACCAGGGTCGCCAAATAGATTACTTGATGGAGTGATCGTCAACCCAGAGACTTTACCCGTCAACGCTGCAATCCCGTTAGGTTCACGCGCTTTTGTCAAATCGTCTCCTTTTACTTCCTGCACGGCATATCCAAGGGCTTTCTTTTCCTTCTTGATCCCTAGTGCAGTCACCACAATTTCTTCTAGATCTTTGATCTGCGGGTTCAACGTAATATTTAACACTGTATTATCTCCTACAACCACTTCCTTTGACTCATACCCGACAAAGGAAAATATAAGAGTAGCCTGAGGGGTAACCTCAAGGTTAAAAGAACCTGTCGCATCAGTTACTCCCTTCACCTGCGTCCCTTTCACACTAACAGTCACACCAGATATAGGCTCGCCTTTCTCATTACTAACCACCCCAGATATGCTTCTATTTTGAATGATTACTGCATGATCTACTGCATTTAGTATTTTCACTCGCTCAATGATGATTCGATTACCCCTAATAATATAAGACAATGATTGCCCTGCCAAGGTCTTCTCCAGGAACCCGTCAATGGATATATGCTCGTAATTTAACGTGACAGGCTTCGTATGACGGATATCCTCCTCCAGATAAAGAAAGTGAAAACCAGATGTTCTACTGATCTGATTGAAGACCTCTTTCAGGCTCTTGTTCTTCACATTGATCGATACATTCTGACCGAATACATGTGCACTGACCTGGGACATTGACAGGATAGAAGTTAGTAAGATTAACTTTAACATAAATAGGAACTTTAGTAGTTCATTACCGCACCAAGATAGATATGCGCGATTATTTTTATACATTTGCGTTAGGTTTAATGGTTTAAGATTTAGAGACTTAAAAATTTTATGCCTATGCACATGCTTGTGCATTCTTTTAGCCAGAAGTGTTGGTCGCACTTCTGGTTTTTTTATTTAGGCGTGATGATGGGGTACTAATAGATCATCTGCACCTCCTTTCCTTTTCTAATAAATTTTACGCCACTCAATATTTCAAGATCTTTAAGCAGATCATCCAACGAAGCTGTATTCGGGAAGGTGCCGCCGATACGTTTCGGATGAGATATGATTGGAGCCGTCACCGATATATTGTACCATCGTGCCACATGTCTCATCACGGACACTAGGTCCAGATCATTAAAAACAAAATATCCATCTTTCCAAGCAAGTGCCTGATCCATATCTACCTGTTGCAACTGTACGGTATTATTATCTCCATTAGCCACTATTTCATATCCTGGAGTCAACTTATATTGCTTCTTACCCATCACAAATTCGACTCCTCCCTCAAACAAAGAGGTAATAATACGGGATTCGGAACTGTACGCTGATATATTGAATTTAGTCCCCGTCACCACTATCTCGGTTTGTTTGGCTCTCACCTTAAAAGGCCTACCAGAGTTTTTCGCGACTTCAAAATAGCCTTCTCCTGCTAAGGTCACCGTTCGGTCTGTAACATCAAATCGTGTAGGGTATGTCAGGCTACTCCCAGCATTTAGCCATACCTTTGTGCCGTCCATCAGTACCACTGCAAATTGATGCTGACTGGGTACACGTAAGGTATTCAAAGAATGACCTACTAAAGTTTCCCCTTCTTTATTAGTAGGCGACTGCCGGAGGTCTAACACTCCATTCTTGTCCGTGAGCACCGCGATCTCACCAGTAGCATAGGTCAATGTCACATCATCATGTGGCTCTAATTTCGACTGAATAATCACCCGTCTATCCGGAAGATCCTCATTCTTATAAAAAAGGAAAAACATACTTATTCCAATCACGAAGATCAACGATGCAGCTATTGATATCCAGTACTTCACCCCTATAATACCACGTTTTGTGCCTTGATCTATCTGATTAAAAATTCGATCTTGCATTTGCTTTTTTCTCATCTCCCTGTGCGTCTCACTTTTCCATTTCCAACCCCCAGCAATAGGATGCTTAAGTATAAGGCGCTCCACATCCCGCCTTTCGTGAGGGGTGCACGTATCTGCAATGTAACGCCTTAATAGAGCTTTAAAATCTTGATGGTCCATCTTTGACAAATGATAAACAGGTTACTTTAAACAAGAGGCTTGACAGATAACAGAGTAGTATCATCTTTTACAGAATAATCATAACCACCTGTAGATCAAATACAAAATAATTACCAAGAACCTATATCAAAGATTAAAAATAAAATAAGGTAGGGTATATATTCATCATCAATCTTCAGCCTTAGGAGCTTCAAGGCATTGTGAATCTGCTTTTTTACGGTCTTATCTGATATATTCAGTTTTTCGGATATTTCCTTGTAAGAAAGATGCTGTTTTCTACTGAGCAAGAATACTTCTCTCATCTTCTCCGGAAGTCGCTGGATCTCGGACTCTAATACAGCATTCAACTCTTTACTATCGTATAACTGATCAATAGTATGGTATCCAATGGCATAGTGAGTTGTATAAAGATCCAGCACATCTGCATTTGCTAACTTCTTTCGTAGCTGTCTAAAAGCGAGATTACGAGCGATAATCAGGAGGTAAGCTTTTATCGACTTGAGCTTAGGGATTTCTTGTCGAACTTTCCAAAGTACTAAAAAGGACTCTTGAACGACATCACAGGCCTCATCTTCATCTGGCAATATCCGGATAACATATTGCAATATAGTCTCCCAATACTGCTCATAGACATAGGAGAATCCCTCTCTCTCATCCGTACGTATTATGGAGATTAATTCCGAATTACTGATTTGGGCCATTAAGAACGTTATTGGTTATCAGGTTGCTTACTCGTACAATCTTACAAAATATTCACTGCTTTTTCAAATCAATAGCACCGAATAAATACACACGGCCAATGCAATACTAAAGGGTTGACTCTATTAAACTACTAATCCCACCATCCATAGTCCCTGTTGCCACCTGTACGTTGGCTTACTTTCGACTGCGTACTACTTTTCATGACGACGTTTTGCTATGCTCACAATAGACATGATTATCCCGAGAATTACAATTCCAGCAGCCAAGATCATATACGTAAGCTTAGTATTCCGGCCATTATCAGCAAAGAAATAAATAATTACTGCGATCAGCAGTCCAAAAGCTAAAAACCCAAACTTGACATTGTAGGATATCTTTTCCTCATGATACGCTTCCTCCATCAGTAAAGGATTTAGAAGATTTGGAAAATGCTGCTGTATATGTTGTTCTATTCGTCCCAGATCTTCAGCTTTCAATTCTCTAGGTCGTATGACAGTCCCTTGGTAGTTGATCTCCATGAATTTGCGACGTATGGTGATTCCTTGTATACGTGACATCTCAAAAGTTTTATAAAAGCCCAGAGGATTATGGGTATAGGCTTTGTAATCATTATCTCCGGTAGACAGACATTTAATCACACGATCATCCATATAGAAGATCACTGCTGGCTCTAACTTCCCTTCCTTGGTTATGGCATAAATGCTAGACAGCACTACGGCCGCTAATGCGGAGACAAATACATACAATGGATACGTCATATCAAACAGCTCGCTTAAAAGATACATTCCCCCCAGCCCCAGGACGATAGCGATGTAAATAGGTAGACGATACGACACCAAACGTCCTAACACCCACACACTTCCTACGGATGCGACGCTCAACACTGCCGTCCGAAAATCAAGGACAAAGGCCACCAACAGCAGTAGACTTAACAAGCCTGTTATCACCTGATTAGATTGCCTAGTTCTCTTTACGATTTCGATGTTCTCTATTTTCAATGGGGTATTGGGCATATTCAATATGTTATTAGGTCAAATCTCTACTCAAATGGGTAATCGCATCGTTGATCAAATTCAATCGCAGGTATGCTGTGTCTTTTAACCTGTTAAATATACGCCAATTGAGTAGTACGCGACAGCATGATTCAAAATTCGTTCATATTACTTTATTATTCGCGAGTATACGTCAAAAAACTGATGACAGAAATATACCTAAATGCATCTGGCCTATATGCGCTGAGCTAGACTGTTCAACTGTATTTACACGTTTTTTTAATCACCTAAATGGCTATTTAGACAACCTTACAACATACCAATACAGCGCTAGACACTTACCATATAAAAACGATACGGATATAAACTGTGCTACTGCGAATATGAAATGAGCGGCTTATATTTCACAAAAACAACTTTATATTTATGATATAAAAACAATAAATATTCACACATCGTATGAATACCCTTTTAAGATCACTTGTAGTATCCTTATTCTTTGCGCTAACCTTAAGCGGACTGAATTCATGCAGACTGACGCCATCATCTGGCTCGTCATTCTCGGATGGCCAAGAGACTTCACAATCTGTGCATACACCGAACAACACAGCTGAGTCCACATTCCTAGATAGTCTCTACAAAGGTGTCATAGAGATTAAAGAGGAGGGTGTAGCTCGTATAGGTGACAATTATCTTATTGATATCCTGATAGACGAAGATCCCAATAAAAAGCACGTGTTTTTCGTGAGTGCACATCTACCAGTCGGGCTTTTCAAAAATCCAGATGGTTTCTATCCAGCGTTACAAGAGTTTATTCTCGTTGTTCCCGACTGGAACTTCTATCAAAAGATAGCAGAAGATGCCACCAAGAGCGGCATTATACTTGAACCTGCTGTCACCAATAATTACTATCATATTCGAAGAACGGGAGAAGAAGTTCTGATAGACAGCATTCATATATCTGGAGATAGACATCCTAAACTGGAATTCACAGATCCACCCAATCCCAAAGACATGCTTACGATCTATCGCAGCGAATCTTATGGCTCAGTATGTTGCCCGAAAGATCCCCGTTGGGATATAGTGGATAGAGAGGTCCCATTTATAAAGGATTTTGAAGACAGGAATAAATATAAAATAAAAGGCATATACCGACAAAACAATGGAAAAGAAGGGGAGCATATTCGCTATTACACCTTACCTGGACTCACGTCTCTGCAGAGGCTGCAATTTATCCTCGAGAAGCAATCCCAATGGATTGTAAATGAGGAGTCCCAAAATATGATCTTGTCTCCCAAGCTATTTACCCCCCAACTGATCCGGATTGTCAAAGAAGGGTTTACAAAAATGACGGAGGTAACAGATATACCGTCGTCTCCATGATCATCCACAACTTTCAACATAGCGGCAATAAAAACGATACAAATACCAGTTTATTTAACATTAAAATTTAAGCATTATGATCATTTTCGGCACCAGAACCAAAATATTAAAAAACAATTTTACATCGACCTACGACTGTCCTAACTGTGGCAGTAAGGACACTGTTCAATTTGTCTTTGCATCGCGTTATTTTCACATTTTCTGGATTCCCATTTTCTCGACTTCCAAGACAGGGGTGAGTCAATGCAGCAATTGCAAACAGGTCCGCTACCCGCATGAGATGGTACCTCAGATGAAAGCTGACTATCAGATTGCAGCAACTCAAGCGAAACGACCATTTACACAATATACAGGAGCATTATTGATTGCATTGTTACTGGTATTGATCGCTATAATGGTTTTTTTCAAGAGTCTCCATGAAAGTCAGTACATCAAAGCCCCAGAGGTCAACGATATCTATACCATTCATGAGGATGGAAAATATAAAATTTATAGAATCGAAAGTATCGCTGGAGATAGCGTCACTTTCCAAATCCACAAGATGGAAGGTGCAAAGGCTTCGGAAGCAAGTACTATTAAACGGAAACATGCTCATGAATACTCCGAAGAACGCATCAGATTTAGTAAAGCAGATATCGGCAAAATGAAGAGCACGCGTACGATCTATAGCATAGACCGCAACGAATAAGCAGTATCAACACAAGTGATGGAGAAATAAAGCTGTTCCCCATCTATGCGATGCGTAGATGGGGAACAGCTTTATTTGATACCGACTAAAATTTCATCCGCTGAATCCTTATAGCGTTTAGGATGGCAATCAAGGATACCCCCACATCTGCAAACACCGCTTCCCACATCGTAGCAATCCCCCCAGCACCAAGTATCAGTACGATCCCTTTTATTACAAATGCGAGACTGATATTTTGCCAGACCACCCGCTTGGTTTGCTTGCCGATATTGATAGCAAGTGGGATTTTCGATGGTTTGTCGTCTTGTATGACCACGTCAGCGGTTTCGATGGTCGCATCACTTCCTAAGCCTCCCATAGCGATTCCCACATCACTTAGTGCCACTACTGGTGCATCATTCACCCCATCCCCCACAAATGCTACTGATTCATTCTTAGCTTTAATCTCTTTCAGCCTATTTACTTTATCTTCAGGAAGCAGATCGCCATATGCATTGTCTATTCCCAGCTGTTCGGCCACATACCTCACCACAGTACTTTTATCCCCACTTAGCATGGTCGCTTTTACCCCTAACTTATGGAGTAATTTAATTGTTTCTTGAGCATCCGCCTTAATACTATCAGCTATTGTTATATAACCGACGAACTGCTGACCGTATGCGACGGCTATCGTCGTGTATACGATAGATACGGGATCTACATCATACCTCACTTTGTACTTATCGAGAAGCTTAAAGTTACCTACCAATAATTCCTTTCCATTGACAGATGCCCTCAACCCATGTCCGGCTATTTCTTCTACATCTGTCATCTCCATCGTGCTGTCTACCTGACCAACGTATTGATGGATAGCAGTAGCGACTGGGTGTGTACTATGGCTTTCCAGTAGATTGACCATATCCAGTATCTGCTCCTTGTCGAAGTCGGTTTTGAAGTTGACTTCCTGTACTTGAAAGACACCCTCAGTCATTGTTCCTGTCTTGTCCATCACTACATGCTCAATATTGGCTAACGCATCCAGGAAATTGCTACCTTTAAACAAGATCCCATTACGACTTGCCGCCCCGATTCCTCCAAAGTATCCCAACGGGATAGAGATCACCAATGCACAAGGGCAAGAGATCACCAAGAATACCAAAGCTCTATATAGCCAGTCGCTAAACTGATAGTTCTCTACAAAGAAATAAGGCAGTAGACAGATTCCGATAGCCAGGAATACGACGATGGGCGTATATACTTTTGCAAATTTCCGAATAAAAAGCTCGGTCGGTGCTTTCTGCGCAGTTGCATTCTGTACCAGTTCAAGAATTTTACTCAGTTTGCTGTCTGTATATGCAGTTGTCACTTTGACCGTACTCACCGTATTGAGATTGATCATCCCAGCGAGTACAGACTCTCCTTTGGTCTTCGTATCAGGTTTACTTTCACCTGTTAAAGCCGCAGTATTAAAAGAAGCTGTGTCAGACAGCAGTTCACCGTCCAGTCCCAGCTTTTCTCCGGGTTTCAATTGGATGATATCCCCTATTTTTGCCCCCTCAGCTTTGATCGTTCGGGGTTGATTGTCAGCCAAGATCGTCACTTCATCTGGACGTTGGTCTAATAACGCCTTAATATTGCTCTTTGCCCTGGATACGGCTAATGTTTGAAACACTTCGCCCACAGCATAGAACAGCATTACAGCGACACCCTCTGGATACTCTCCAATAGCAAAGGCCCCGATAGTCGCAATACTCATCAGAAAGAATTCGGAGAATACTTCGCCTTTACTTACACTAACAATTGCATCTTTAATGACTGGGAATCCCACCGGAACATAAGCGACTACATACCAAAGTATACGTACCCAACCAGTAAACCAATCTTGCACCATCCAATTATCAAAAGCAATTGCCAACATTAAGAGAAGGAAAGAAATGACCGCTGGTAAAAACAGTTTCAAGGCACTTCCCTCAGCATGTAAGTGATCATGATCATCATCATGACTGTGTCCATCGTGATTATGAGTTTCTTTTTTTGAAGGTGTTTGTACCAGCTCCTGAGCACCAGCTTGCGTATATATCTTTGCGGTCTGTGCGCAGCAGAGCTGTTTGCCCTCCGCATCATAAGTGTGCTTGTGTTCTGTAGTCATAGTCTATTTGTTTATCGACATCAAATTATTGTAAATCATCATTAGTATTACAAAGATAGCCTACGCACGCATGCAATACTATTGCATACTTTCATTCATACAGTTTTCACAAATACCTTTTGCAAATAATCTTACCTCATCTATCCGCAGTGCCGTATTTTCTGGAGCTGGAAAGTCTATATCTGTACGACAGGTAGTCTGTTTACAAATTCTGCAGTAAAAATGCAGGTGCCAGTCTTTATGCGTAGACTCATCACAATCGTCACTACAGAGTATATACTTACTTGTATTATTCTCTTGAATACTATGCACGATGCCCTTTTCCTCGAAGGTCTTAAGTGTCCTATATAGGGTTATGCGATCAGCCGGGTAGAAATGGCTTTCTATCTCAGATAATGACAGTGCAATCTCCTGTGAAGCCAAGTAATCATACATCAATATGCGCATACTCGTAGGTTTGGTATTCTTGTCCCGTAATTTATTTTCTATTTTGTTATTCATCTTGATCAACCCTATTTAAAAATATCCATCCCTAACTTATTAACAAGTTTAATCCGTCCCGCTGGCTATTTGTGCATCGGTCTCTTCTCTAACAACCATCTTTGTAGCTGGTTGTTTGCACAATGCCGTCAATAGCGGACTGTCTACCTAGGTGAGATGGCTAAAAAATGATTTTCTATCATAATTTGTTCATTTACCCGCATAATAATGGAAGTTCACTTTAAGGATATACTCACAATAGCCGTCATGTAGAAAATGTCCTCTTAAATTTACTTAATTACACTTATTCTCTAAACGTTATTTAAATAATATCATTTAAATTTTGCATTAAAGCAAATCCCTTTACTTAGTAAGTACACCAAAATACGAATAGATTTGCAAAAGAATATAGTCAAGCGAATACATATGGAATAATGGTAGAGAAAAATTTGGTAATAGTATTCTTAATCTTGCGTGGAAGATGGCACCAAGCGAATAATCCTTACGGATATCCAGTTCTTACATACGAATATCCATCCATCCGCACAAATCCTCTCAAATAACCGTAATATTGAATAATACTTGTCAAATATGGGCAAGCATGGATGAATGTTAAAAAATATTTGGAATCTATGACCCTCGTAGAAAAACACCTATTGCTATTGGTTTCGCTCCTAGTAAGCATCGTCCCTTCATCTGCACAGATACTGGATCGTGTATCATTGGTAGGACAGCAGTGGATCTGGACACGATATAGTCCAAGTACAAGTGTGGGCTCTGGTATGATCTGGTCCTTTTTTTCCAAGCACCGTTTTACAGCCACTCATTGGTATTCTGGTGGTGCCTACTTCAAAGAAGAATACAGCGGGACTTATCACTATGATCCTACCACTCAAACAGTCTTTTTAAAATACAAAAAATTAATCAAGGGTGCTACTAGAGGGCCTATATCCTGTATTCAGATTGTCCCTAGTACGGCGGGACCTAATGGGTACATGCCGATATTCTATAGTGGATGGACAAAAGCAAAGGGACAGTACAAACCAATACAGCCAGCCGATAGTACTGCATTCACTGCACATACCCTGTTCAACTGGACAGAAGAGCAGTCTTTTGAGATCAAAGACCTAAACAAATCACCTTAAGGTAGTAACTGTCAGCGACAGCTCAGGATATTCATTAAGTCAATATCCTAGGAGTCTGTAATGAAGAGATGCAGTGAACCAGCAAGGGTTCACCGCAAATTGTAAAAATCAACCAATTTTTTTAATGATCATGCCCAGCATGGATCTCAAACTTAAGCTCGAGTGTATTTTGTCCGCCAAAAGCAGTTGCATAGTCTTTACGATTCCAATCCACACGCTCGATTTTCCCTTTGACCCCTGCGTTCAATTTACGCAAGACATAGGTAACCTTCTTCGTGGCGCCTTCGTTACTATGCCCAATAGTGAAATAACTGAGGATACCAGTAGTTTCATACTTTCCATTGACAGCAGTACCATCTCCATATTTTTGTTCGCGCGGTTGAAATATCGCTCCACTTTGATTTTCCGTATTTGTATTTAAGATAAAGTCTCCTCCTATTACAAATGCCTTATATTGATCCGCGGCGGCTTTATTGGCGATAAAATCCTGCTGCACTTCCTTACCTGTATAATCCCAGGATTTCAACTCCATCTTATATACCGCATCTGCCTCTAAATCCAGATGTCCATTAGCAATAGCATTGCCCTTGTCGTCAAATTTAATCGTGATCGGCTTTCCTAACGTTCCGGCATCCAGTCCATGAAAGTGATCTCCATGGGCTTCAACCGACTCTCCACTGACCTCCGTTAGGATCAACTCAGACCGTTCTATACCTTCTTTCAATGGTTCTATAGGTTTATCATCCTTACAAGAAATCAGCGATAAGCATGAAAAACCTACCAAGGCCACGGTCCATAATTTGTGTATTCGTTTTGTCGTCATACGATTGATATTTTTAATGTGTTTTTTCAGTTTAACCATTATGCATCTGCAGGCATAGAACAAATTAGTTATTGCAACAATGATGCAAATATACAATCTAAAATAATAAAAGTAACATTATTGCCTTTATTATTTTTAAATAAGTTTTATAAGTAATTATCTAGCTTTTATCTTCGATGTTTTGGTCGAATATTTTTATCTTTACTCTTGACGCTTCAGATAAATTATGTATCTTGAGCGTCTATTGCTATATACCAGACACCTAATTATGAGTTTCGAAATGTGGTTATTATTTATTGAGATTAAAGACCGAGGGGGATATCATGTTCCTTTTCCTCGTATGCTTTCTTAACAAATTTTTTAAACCATATTCATTGAAATGAAAACAATTATTGAACCCTTCAGAATAAAATCTGTTGAACCTTTGACATTTACCACGCGTGCACAACGTCAGCACATTCTTCAAGAAGCGAAGAACAATCTATTTTTAGTCAGAGCTGAGCATGTACTTATCGATCTATTGACCGACAGCGGTACCTCAGCTATGAGTGCCAAGCAATGGGCTGGTATGATGATCGGCGATGAGTCCTACGCGGGCTCACAGAGCTTCTATCGTTTTCTGGAAGTCGCACAGAAGATCACCGGGTTCCACAATATCATTCCTACGCATCAAGGTAGAGCTGCTGAGAAGATTATCTTTTCGATACTGGGTGGCAAAGGCAAATATTTTGTCAGCAATACCTTCTTCGATACTACACGTGGCAATATCGAATACTCGGGTGCCGAAGCAATAGACTTCCTAACAGAGGAAGGGCGTTCTCCTGAGATCATTGCTGATTTCAAAGGCAATATGGATACGCACGCATTGGAACTGTTCATTCAAGAAAAGGGCGCGGAACATATCCCTATGTGTGTCATGACCATCACCAATAATTCAGGTGGCGGCCAGCCCGTATCCATGCAAAATCTGCAAGAAACAGCTACCATCTGTAAGAAATATGGCATTCGATTCTTTATAGATGCATGTAGATTTGCAGAGAATGCCTATTTCATCAAAATGAGAGAACCGGGTTATGCTGATAAGACAGTGCTAGAGATTGCCCAGCAGTTTTTTTCACTCGCGGACGGCTGCACAATGAGTGCTAAGAAAGATGCGTTGGTCAATATTGGTGGTTTTCTGGCAATCAATGATGAAGTATTGGCGGTAGAGGCCAAAAATCTACTGATCATCACTGAAGGTTTTCCGACATATGGAGGACTAGCTGGCCGTGACCTCGAAGCAATGGCCCAGGGACTGGAAGAAATCCTTGATGAAGAATACCTCCGATACCGTATCCGGAGCATTGAGTATATGGGCGAAAAACTTGCCGCAGCTGGTATCCCAATGATCTTACCAACAGGCGGACATGCAATCTACCTCGACGCAAAGTCATTTTTACCACAGATTCCGCTAGCTGAGCTACCGGGCATCGCATTGGCCAATGCGCTTTATATTGAAGGCGGTATTCGTGGTGTAGAGATCGGCTCACTGATGTTCGGCAAGTACGATGCAAACGGAGCTCATATCGCCCCACCGATGGAATTGGTGCGCCTGGCCATACCGCGACGTGTCTATACCCAGAGTCATATCGACTACGTCTGTGAGATCATCATTCAAGTCTACCAACAGCGTGAACAGTATACAGGCTACACCATTAGCTACGAATCACCACTATTGAGGCATTTCACTGCCCAAATGGAAAGTATCTAAAGGATATATGATATGATCAGCTATTTAGCTGTAATTATCGTTTAGAATTTTTAAAATTCGGCATAGATAAGCGATGTTCACAAGAAAGAACATCGTTTTTCGTTAATAGCTATTTTATTCTTAATTTAAGTATCATGTAGAAATACTCTCCAAGTCTTGTTACCTTCTTTGCAGCTTTGACTGCTATTCCTGCTAAGATAGACTTTATTAAAAAAAGTAAAAATAAATTTGCCTTAGTGTTTATTATACACTACATTTGTAGCATCATAATTTAGGTTTATAATTGGTTATAAAGGTTTCCACTCTCCCCGTTTGGAAACCTTTTCTTTTTACCACCAGATCGACTTATCATTCCAAGATCTTTCTTCAACTCTACATAAAGTTACCGATCTTGCCATCTTATATGAAGACACCATATATTCGTGAGCAATTTACCATTAAACAGTACTAAAAAAGCCCTGTCTTATGTAGGATGGAGTGCCTAGCGACGACGCTTACCGGTTATTGCTGAATCACTATCACCTGCTTACTCTGGTTTCGATGGATGGTCAAAGACAGCTTGTCTACATAGCCATCCCGCTTTACAATCCGCTGAAAGTCATGCACCTGATCAATCTTTTCACCTTGACATTCAATAATCACATCCCCTGTACGCAGTCCCCCTCTAAAGGAGACACTCCCGTCATCCACCTTAGTGACCAATACGCCTGCTATGGAAGCCAGTCCTGCTGCAGATTGTTCACCCAATGTCTCGACAGATTTGAACTCTCCCCCCTTCCATCGATACAATTCAGCGCTATTATCAGATTTCATCTCGATTACAAGAGGTACTTGGGGGCCATCTGCCAACGATTTCAATCGTGGACTTTCTACCCCCATATGGAGCATATCAAAATTCTCAAAGCCCTTCAATGTATTCGATACCAGTCTAAAATCACCATTTATCACATCTTTGAATGGTGCAGTTATCACTTTACCATGCTGCTCCAGCCCTTTTCTCTGGTCTTTTGCCAAAGCCTCGGCATTCGTATAATAGTTATAGTCAACAGTGTCCCCCCAATATTTGATTTGGATATCCTGATGGGCCTGCATAACTACATTATTCCGAAATACATCGTGACTATCCTTAAACCACACGTGCGGATGAAATCCATTGTTGACCATGACATTGTTATATACCGTCCGATAAAAACCCTCTCTCAGCTTTAGTCCACCACTCAAGCAGACATTATTGTATATATGATAGTTGGTCGATCCGTCATCCAGATCAATATCCCATCCATGATCACACTGGAACCTGTTGTCGTGGATCAGTGTTGTCTTGATTGCGTCTAAAGTCACCCAATTCGGATGAAGAATGGCCAATCGGTTCATTTCTTCCCGATCAGGGTGCCAAAATCTGTCTCTTCCCCAAGAGTTGAATGCACCATGATCACTAGTCTCTAATACTGTGTGAAAGACATCATTATAGGCGATATCATGCCCCCCCCACGTACCATCCCCCACGTTTATTCCCGAGCGAGGCACTTCATATATCGTATTATGCAAAACGCGTATAGACGCTGCCATTGCAATCTGAACCCCGGCCACCTGCTTTTCAATTATTCCTATCTTACGAATCAGATTGTCACTCGCTTCGCAGTACATAGGATAATCCTCGGATTTAGGCCCTGGGATAGTATCCATTTCGGTTGCCGGCACAAAATCCTCATATCGGAATGATGGCGATCGTACGGCACCTGGACTTCCTACAAAATTAATCGCCCCAGCGCCCACCCGTTCGATCAGATTGTTCGAGATCTTTACCTCCCGGTTATAGTTGCTCACAAATATGGCATTACCACCTAGATCCACAAAATCCGAGGCAGTCACCTCACAACGCTCAGCACCTTCGATCTTAAGAGCTCCTTGTCTATAGATGGTCCAATCGCTTCGTAGTAGTGGCTCCGCAGTTTTCATAAAGGTAACCGCCGTATGGACAAATCGAATACCTTGCACGCGCACATCATGTACAGGCTGGCTTATGTGCCCCTTAAGCATCAAAATATTCTCCTGCATCGGCGCCTCCAATTGAAGATTATTGGGATCCGTCCCTTTAGGAGCGTAATAGTACAATGTTCCCTTACGTTGATCCAGATACCATTCATTGACAACATCCAACTCTTCAAATACATTCTCTACATATCGATACAGCTCATGCATTTCGCTCGGTCTATTATTCTGCTCCCCTCCTTCGAGCATCAGCTGTCCATTGCTGTCTTTACCGACAATGCGGTAATGAAACCCACCCCATCGACCAATATGCAGGGCGTGTACATAGCCTCCTTTCGGATTTCTCCATCCCTTCACACGTTCCACACTGATAGCATCCTCTGCATATCCATTGAAGGGAAGCACTGCAGGATCATAGTTGGGGTACCGTGCTCTAATCAGTTGTTGCCCATTCGCAAACAAGCTTTCAAAGTGCATGCCTTTTGGCACTTGACTTTTCCAGATGCCATCTGCTCCTTTCGTCCATACCAGTCGAAGAGGTACAGCACCACTGAGTACGACCTGCTGTCCATCTACTGCCTTTATGGTCAGCGGAGCATCCACGGTCCCCGACAATTCAGCGCCGATCACCAACGGCTTATCAATATAATACACCCCTTCTTTGATCAGTATTTCTACAGCTCCCGTATAGCCCTCTTTTTTCAATTTGGCTACCCTTTCTATAGCCGCGTAAGGCGTCAAATAAGGTAGCTCAGCCGTCCCCGGATTACTATCCTTGCCAGTCACAGAGACATAAATCTTTCCGGTAACTGCAGACTGTGCATATCCAGGTTCACCTCTGTACAAAAATAAGAGGGTGAACACCACGAATACACGCACCATATAGAATAAAGTGTAGTTCATTTTTTATTTAGGCTTTGGTTTGTTATCTATTTAATTACTCGATGGGCTCAGATGATCTGACTAGGGCTTAATAGATCGAATCACCAGCTCCTTTCTTTTGGAATCCTCATTATCCGACGCAATGTAGGCAAATCTATTGTGTTCTATATTAAATGCCGCAGCATTTGCATTTTTTTTAAGACAATAGATGACAGCACGGGTCTCCGTATCATAAATGACATGCTCCATACCATCAGGTTGATCGACATACCATTCGTTGATATCATTTTTTTCTGGATTTTCTTTATGAATGAGCAGATATCGGCCACTGGTTGATATTTTCGAATGTCCATAATTGTGCAATGACCTAAATCCTATATCGTCCCAAGTGATTGTATGGATCTCCGCACCTGATTTAGCATCAAAGTAAGAAAAGCCCAGCCCTTTACGCATCACCACTAATCGTCCATCTGTAGTGAACTGAAGGCCGCACATAAACAATTGGCTGTGTGAATGCTGATAAGGTAGGGCGACTGTTCCGATGGTACCTGTACGGCTATCGATCAATAGTAGTTTAGCTTTGAAGAGGTCATTCCAGCTTTTGTAAGCAATTATTTCATCGTCCAAGCTGATTGCTATCCTATCTGTCACGGCCGCGCCATCAAGTAGCGCGATTTCAGCAACGGTATCGGAATCCAATCCGTAGATACGCAACACCCGACCATGTGGAACTAATATCTTAGGCTCCCGATGGTAAAAACAAAATGAAATGGAGGCCACCAACTCTTCGTCCTTCGGATATTCATATTCCTTGATGATCTGCTTTTGTTGCAGATCGATCACAAAAACTTTAAATAGGCAACTGAATGCAAAATATCGATTATCTATACTGATATCACTATGGTGGATCGGTAAATAATGACTTGCCCCTTTAATCTTTGTTTTATACAGAAGCTTGTCCTCCCGAGTACCGAAGATCTTAACACTTCCATCATATCCACACACCATCGTGTAATTTCCATCTTTTGATATCTGAATAATATTTGGTTTTCCAGTCAAGGTATAGACGTAACTCATGTTTATTTTTTTGGTTTAATTATCATACAAAGAATATCATCCACTATCTTTAAACTCGCTTCGTATATCAAATCTAATTAAAATGCATTAAATTTACGAACCTCGACTACCGATAATCTATAGCAAAATTTGCATTGCGCTTCGATGACGCCTCAATCATTAAAAGGATATCCAAGATTTATAAAAAAAGCCATTTCCTAAACGAATCCAGGAAATGGCCATACACTAGTCCTTAAACATTTCTCTTATTTAGATGGAAACAACGCCTTGAGTTTCTGCTCTATCTCCCCCTTACCAGACGAATCAAAACCAATTTCCTTCATCAGGATCTTCCCATTGGGGTCGATCAGATAGGTTGTCGGTACCGCGGTAATGGCAAACTGCTGTTGAGCGACATGTTTGGTATCCAATGTTTGCAGCCAAGGCAGCTGCTGGACACTGGATTCCTTTAACCAGGCTTCCCTATCCTTATCGATAGAAATGCTGTAAATCTCAAATTCATCTGATTGGAAACGCTTATAAATCTCCTTCATATGTGGAAAAGACTGCTTACAAGGTCCGCACCAACTTGCCCAGAAATCAATTAACACATATTTACCTTTTAACTTGGCAAATTGCACCTCGACACCTTCAGGACCGGCCAATGTAAAGTCTTCGACCTGACTGCCCAATGCCGATTTACGCAGCCCCTGAATATGCATATCGACACTCTTACCTGCATTAGATTGCTGCTGTCCTGCACTTAGCATCTGATAGAGCTGCTCACTCACTTCCTTCGTCAATCTGCTCTTTGCGCTATTCAAAGCATATGCTGCAGCGTACGAATCCGGGTTTCTTCTGATGAATACAGTCAGCACTTCTTGCGTCTTTGCTTGCACAGCATTGTCCCGCTCTTCTTCACTCATTTGTGTTCCTTTAAGCGCGGCAAACGCCTCATCCATCCCCTCTTGATACAGTTGATAGTCTACTGCAGAAGGTATACCCCTCCACCTTCCCTGATTGATTTCCTTTCCAAATTCAGCACCTTCCAAAATCAACACTCCTGACCTATCTACTACTGCAGGGAATGGGCTATACATCTTTTTGGTCTTCATATGATGCTCGGTAAAGAACATCGGGACCATTCCCTTTTTAAAAGGAATGTTAAACTCAAATGCACCATCCACCATGACGACCGAATCAGCATCTACCTCATTTCCATAGACGTATATTTTACTATACCCTTCGTTATCCCCTGCTATTGTCCCCTTTACAGTTAATATCTCTTGGGCCAATAGGCCGGATGACAATAATAATGCACATATGCTTACTACAATTTTTTTCATAGCGTTGATATTTTTTAGTTGACCGGACTATAGCTTCCGGTATGAGGCGTTAGTTTCCAATGCGGATTCAGGTTGATAGTAGCATTGGATATATCCAGCGTATAATATGCACTGTTTACAGCAGCCGAATAAGTCTTGCTACCGATGGTATGCACGATGGTAGATTTACTCCACGGCTTACCTGTATCCAATGCCAGCCTTTTGATATCCAGCACCCGTTGGAAAGTACCCACAGGCATTTCACGGCGTCTTTCATTTAGGATTTCATGAATCAGTAGATCTTGTGACAGAGTAGCACCGTTAGGCAAGTCTGTATTTGTACCTTCATAACGATACTTACGTAGCAAGTTGAGGTCGCTTAAAGCAGCCTGCAACTTGTTGAGTCTGGCATTGGCCTCAGCTCTCATTAAGAGTACTTCCGGGTAGGTAATGCCCTGGCTACCCCTCATTTTGCTATCTCGATAGTACCTCACCACTACCCCATCATCATGTTTGACATTAGCGATTGTGGTCGAATACCCCAAGGCCTTTAACGCGAATAGTTTATATCTTCTATCCTTCTGCTGATCGAAGAGTCCAAGAAATTCTGGTGATGGATAATTTGTGAGTCCGTTGGGTGACATTCGAAAGAATAGATTTTCACGGTTATCACTCTGCAGAAGCAAGAGATCCGGCCCCTGTAGTTCAAGTTCTGTCTCCGCATCTGTACCCGGTGAAGGTGAGGCATTAGGATCTGGTTTATAGTAAAATTGATTGTAATTATAGATCATATTGTCCACTCCGGCTTTTATTGCCAGAGAACGTGTCCAAGCCTCATTTGCATTTTCGAGCATCTTTTCCCAATCTCTTTTGAACATATAGAATTGTGCACGCAAAGCATAGACCGCAGCTAGATTCGCCCGACTTGGATTCGCCACATTCGTTGGTGCACCCAACGCATCATTGAGGTCTTTTTCAATGAGATCGAATAATTCGGATGTAGTTGATAGGTCAGGATTTGCGACAGAGGGTGTCGCCGCAGTTCGATACGGCAATACTCGCTGGTCATTGGGTTTGGACGGATCATACATTGGTCCATACCCCAGCGTACCGACTAAGTAAGACCATGCCCGTCCCGCTTTGGCTTGCGCAGAGACAGATTTTCCAAGCGCACTCTCGGCGCCACCTACATCCTGTATCCCTTCAATCACATTGTTAAAGAGTCCCACCGCACGGTAGATCCCCATGTCCCAGGTACTATGTGGTTGTTCAGGATTGACATATGGTTTGTAAAAAGTATACGCCGCATAACGATCTATATTCGGGTGCGTACTCACATAAGAATATTTTGCCTGGTTTTCGCTGATGACATAGTTATCCCCCAATAGGGCGTAAAAACTTCCTCGATTATTATCGATAAAATGATAGTCAAGAGTCCTGGTATTATTCAAGATATTCTCCAATTCTTCGACCTTGGTAGGGATCAGTTTACCTACCGGCTTGACGTCCAAAAATTTGTTGCATGCCGCCGTTAAGGTCAAGATGGATATGGCTAGAATCGAAATTCGATTTTTCATGTTCAAGTGTTTTGTTATAGTGTCCGTTAAAAGCTAAATGATAATCCTACAAAAATTTGTGCTGGTAGAGGTAGAGAGGTATATCCCTGCTCTGTCATCGCTCCAGTGCCTCCGGTTTCATTTACCTCAGCTGTCTCCGGATCGATATCCACTCCTTTACCAGTCACTCTAAATAGATTACGTCCTTGTAGATATACCCTCGCATTTTTCATTTTCATACGGCTCGCGACAGATGTCAGATCATATGAAAGCGTCACATCTCGTAATTTCATGTAGCTGGCATTCCCCACTAACCTGTCTATATAAGGAAAGTCAAACATGTCCATATTCCAGCTCTGCAATACAGGATAGATAGTATTTGCCTCATCTCCAGGTTTACGCCAGCGCTCAGCCACATGTCTATTGAGGTAGTTAGACCCACTGAATCCGTCCTTACGATATTTATGGCCCAATTTAGCGATAAACATAAAGGATAGATCCCATTGCCGATAGACGAATCTATTTGTCAGCGCCAGATCGAATTTAGGACGTAATGTTCCCTGGTAGATCACATCTTTAGTTGTTGCATCCCCAGATCGAATGATCTCGCCATCACCAGTATATATCTGTGTTTCTCCCTTATCGCTCAGCCCTGCAAATCTGTATCCCCACAGTCCATTTGCCGGATATCCTGCTACCATGATTCCGGTCGCTGTGGCATAGCTGCCCGCATAAGCCCGAGTGACATTATAAGCCTTCACATTGTTAAAGTTGTATGCAAAGTTGGGGCGTATACTCCATCTAAACTTATCTCTCCTGATCGCATCTACATTCAAAGCAAGTTCGACTCCGCTGTTGCTCATCTCACCGGCGTTCTTCGTGACCGATGCAAATCCTGTTGTCAGGTCCACAGCATCGGAGGCCAACAAATCTGTACTATTTTTGTGGTAGTAATCTATACTCGCATCCACACGGTAGTTCCATAGCGAAAAATCAACACCGACATTACTGATCTGTGTTTTTTCCCAACGCAGCTCATTATTAGGAGGAGAGGCTATTCCATAGGACACACCTCCAGTCGTATTGTCAAATGCTCCTGTAGATAATATCAAGAAAGGCCCTTGATTCAACGAGATATTCCCATTGATCCCATAAGACGCGCGCACATTCAATTTATCCACCCATGGCACCTGGAAGAAGCTTTCATTTTTCAATTTATAAGTTCCTCCTAGAGACCACAACGGGCGGTACCGGTATTTTTCGTCCGTCCCAAAGAAATTGGTCAGATCCATACGGATACTTCCGCTTAAGATAAAACGGTTATCATATTCATAAGACCCATTTCCATACCAAGAGACAAATCTATTGTCACGGTAGATGTACTCTCCTGTTTTAAGACTGATCTGCCGTCCCAATAACATGTCTGCATTGTATTGACCTGCATTGTAGTCTTTGAGATTCATCGGCACAAAAGATCCTGCTGTTGCATTATAGCCCACACGAGTCCCTATTTCGTTATAGTCTTGCGTAATGCGGCGTATTTCGTTACCGACAAGCGCATTCACCCGATGCTTCTGTTGGGCAAAGTCTCTGTTATAGTACAGCTGGGTACGTACAGTCCAGTTCTCATTGATATTACGATTCTCATCGATGATACTGCCATCCGGCAGATAATGATTTGAATTATTGCGAATAGACGTTGCATCATTATATGCGATCCTTACAGCATAGGAGTCGACATCCCGATATTGCTTGATCTGAGTAGAGCCCCGTTGCCAGTTTCCACCCACCTCTGCGCGCAAGCCCTTGAGCAGATCTACTCGTACATAACCATTCAATCGTGTTTGAAAATCTTTTGTCGTCACATTTTCCAATTCGAGATCCTCCAAAGGATTGTAAAGCCAGCCCTTCATCCCAGGTGTATTGCTATACACCTGTTGCTTGTATTGACTGAGCCCCCATATATTGGCTGGTTGACCGGATTCGTCCAAAAGATTAGTATACGGCTGTAACATTGAGCCTGACGAATACCCAAGCAAATTACCAAATCCTTTAAGTGGACGTTCAGAATTACTCATGACGATATTAGCTGTCGCCCCCGCCGTCAAGAAAGAGAAAGGGCGCCACTCGTTTTTCAGATCCACAATTAGACGGTCACTACCGCTATGAATCATATTTTCATTATTCTTTTGAAGATTGACAGCAGCGTTGTAACTATAGCTTTCCGATCCTCCCATCACACCAATATTATGCTGATGCGTGATTTCATTACGAAAAAAATGGTCTTGGATCTGTTGTACACCATCGACACTACGCAATTGGTTAATTTCTGCCATCGCCACCTCTTTTGTAATTTTCTTTTCGCGCACTTGCATGAGGAGGTACGTTACCCGACTCATATTACCTCGAGAGATAGTCGACGGTCCATTGGGATCTAAGTTGAATAGATCGATCTCTGCATCAATATAGTCAGAAGTTGACGATCTATTCAAGTTCTTAAGATTAGGTTTGGCCGTCATACTTACAAAACCTGTATACGATACTGTCGGCTTACCTAGCACCCCTGATTTGGTCGTGATGATAATCACTCCATTTGCTGCGCGAGATCCATAGATAGAAGCTGCTACACCATCCTTCAAGATCGTGATACTGTTGATATTGGTAGGATTGATATTATCAATAGTTCCTTCTATAGGATATCCATCTACTACAACCAGTGGACTTTTTTCAGCCGTAAACGTTGACACACCTCTCACTTCGATATTGCCTTTTTTGTCCAGTACCACGCCTGATGCCTGTCCTTCCAGCGCATATTTTAGATTGGTTGCCAGCGTACTCTCCAGACGAGCTCCACTCACATAGCTGAATGAACCAGTCATTCGCTCCCTAGGCAAGCTTTGATATCCTGTATTAATAGCAACGTTGACCTCTTTAAGCATATCATCACCTGCTGCCATCACCACCGTTCCCAAATTAGCCGTTGCAGCTATTTCCAAAGGTTTGAAGCCCAGGTAGCTAATCTGCAAGATGGTCCTATAGGGTACATTTTCCAGTACAAATTGTCCATTTGCATTAGTCATTGTACTTTCCCGACGCCCCACAGCCTTGACTGATGCCCCTGCCAATGGCCGTCCCTGCTGATCAACGATCCTGCCGATGACCGCTGGTTGTTGAAGTTCTTCCGGTTTAACGGGTGTGCTATTAATGTTAAGCATTACCAAGCTTTGCATGGGCGTGATCGGGGACCGTTCTTTAACCAATATCAGCTTTCCATCTATTGAATAGCTTACTCCGACTCCTTCAAATAAACGACTTAATGCTTTTTCCAGCTGCATATCTTCGATATCGACATGCACCGTCCGGGAAGCATGTACCGTCTTTGAAGACCAGATATAGTGGTAGCCAGTTTGCCTATTAATCTCTCGGAGTACTTTTCGTAGACTTACATTCTTTTGTTTGATGGTAATACGTTGCGCCATAGAATCTGCATGGATATTGAGCAGAGATAAGAGCATCACAAGTGAAATAATAGATATCCGCATAGTCCATTTCTTAAATTCGAAAAAAATAAGGTTGCGAGATGCTTCCCTATCTTTCAATAGCTTTTTTGTAGACCAATGAGGTCCATAGTTAGGTTGTGTATAATTTTTATACATTTGTGAAGGTTAATTGAATAAAAACTTGATTTAAGACTCGTTTTTTGATTGACACCTTTCAGCCAGAGGTGTTGCAACCACCTCTGGCTTACTTTGATCATGTATTTGATTGTTATGTTTTCATATATATTGGATTAGGTGGTTAGATGAATACTTACAGTTTGACTTTCTTTATTACATAGATTTTATCGTCCTTGATCTTAAATTTAACATTGCCCCCTTTCTCTAGAACATCAAGTAGTTCCGATACAACTGTATAACGCGGAACCATTCCTTCTATCAGTTCGCGTTGTAGCGTCTTATCCTCAAAGACGACCTCTACATTGTACCAGCGTGCTACTTTTTGCATGACACTTTCTAAAGGTTCTTCCACAAATACAAATTGTCCATTTTTCCAGGCGACAGCGGCTGCCAGATCAATATCCTTGACCTGTAGTCCCCCCTCATCAGCGATGCCTTGCTGCCCTGGCTTGAGGATATACTCTTTTTTAGTATCGCGGTTGACCGTGATAGCCACACTGCCTTCCACCAATGTGGTCTTTGTCCATTTTTCATCCGGATAAGCACTTACATTGAAGACCGTCCCGAGCACACGTACTACCTGATTATTGGTTTTGACGGTAAAGGGCTTGTAGGATGTCGTTTTATTGCCATTAACCACGTTTTTTTTACTGATTTCAAAATAAGCTTCTCCTTCCAGCTCCACCTGACGTTCCACACGATCGAAGCTTCCGGGATAAGTCAATGATGATTCAGCGTTGAGCCATACCCGAGAGCCATCCGGTAGTACGATTGTATACTGTCCCCCTTTTGGCGTGGCCAACTTGAGCATCCCCACATCTTTACCATCGACAGAGGCCCCCAGTGACGTCCCGTCGGCATAGTACAGCGAATCTCCAAATATAATCTCACCGTGCTGCTCACTCAACTCGACGACACTTCCATCCGCTAATGTCAAGCGGGCTCTGTTACCTCCAGGACGGATATCTCCGCCAGTAGATTTACCTCCCCCCCCCAGCCAATAAGCAGAAAAGCCTAAAGTCACCAATACAATCGCCGCTACCGCTATCTTCCGAATCAAAGTCGTGCCCTTCTTTTTGTCCTCTCTCTCTATTTTGGAAGATACCTGTTCATATGCACACGCTACGTCAAATCGATTTATTGCCTGAAGATCTTTTATAAATATTTCATGATGCATTACCTTTTGATACAGCTGCTCGTTGTCCGGGTGAATATTTCGCCAAGCATTGAGTTCCAGTTCTTCCGTTGCATCCAGTGTTCCTGCCACAGCTGAAGCCAATAATCGACTGATATGAAAAGGTATATTTTCCATTTAATAATTGTTAGTATAATAGAAACAGAAAAAGGAGTATTAATCTCTATCGAGAAACAAAAAATAGATATATCTAGCTCGCTATCAATGATTAAAAAAATAGATTTCTAAAAACCTTGAAAGGATATCCAAAAAAGGAGCAGCAGAAACATCCAGAAATGTACTTTTGAGAAATACGTTTTCAGCAACTCAACTCCCTTCAGTTTCTGATTATAGACTGTACTTGGAGTGATTCCAAGGTAGGCGGCTACTTCATTGGGCGCAAGCCCTTCTTCGTACAGGAGAGACATAATACGGCTACACTGTGCCGGTAGGGTTTGGATCGCTTCCTTTAGCTCTCTCAGCGTTTCTGAGTAGATGATATGATGACTGATCGGTAGCTCATACGACGCCACCCCCAGCGTATAGGCTTCTTGCTTATCTCCAAGTCGTTTTTTCTTATCCAGATAGTTGAGTACGGCATTGCGCGTGCTGATATAGAGAAATGCTTTCACCTTTCCTACAGTCTCAAAGTCCATGCGCCGATTCCACAGATTCAGCAGGACATCCTGCACCAGCTCTTCAGCTTCAAAGTCATCAAGCTTCATCTTCCCAGCAAAGAAACAAAGAGGTTGGTAGAATTTTTTAAAAACGATAGCATATGCCTGCTTATCCCCTTTCTGAAAGTCGAGGATCAATTTGTTTTCATCTTCTGATATATTGCTCACATTTGGCACGCCCCAATATTAAACATTATTTCCGAAAAATCAAATTTAATCTAGTAAACAAGTAGTCTTTATTCAACAATCCATATCACTACGAAAAATACGTAAACGATGTTTTAAAGCAGCCTGTTCTGTTTTAGGTCAATTCCGTCCTATCCATTCATTCACTAACTTTCTGTAAGTTTCTCCTATTGGGAGGTATTCCCCATTGTCCATTAGTATCTGATTCCCCTCGATTACTTTGATTTTGGTCCGAGGGATGATATAAGACCGATGTATTCGGAAAAATTGATTTGGCGGTAGCTTTTCCAGGATATCCTTCATATTTTCTAATACGACCATTCTTTCAGTTGCAGTATGAATGCGGATATAATCTTTTAATCCTTCAATATACAGAATCTCATCCGTATCAATCTTATAGTGTTTCCGATCAGCCTTTACAAACAGAAATTTGTCCACAGTTTCATGTTGAAAGGTTTCCTGCCAGCGGATGAATTTCTCTACACTCTGGTAAAAGCGGTTGAAAGTAATCGGCTTTAATAAGAAATCTATAACGTGAAATTGGAAAACGTCTAGCGCATACTCAGGATATGCAGAGGTGATGATAAAATTGTGTCGCTGATTGAACATCTGCATCAATTCAATTCCTGTCAGTTGAGGCATCTGAATATCAATAAATATCACGTCCACAGTTTCGTTGTTCAGGATTTCGATAGCTTTGAATACATCGGAGTCTGCATACAGGATATGGAGCTGCGGCAGCTTTGCAGCATGGTCTGCAAGCAACTGTACGGCATACGGTTCATCATCTAAAATAATACAATTTATCTTTCTCTTCATCTTAAGTCAATTTCTAATACAGCCTTAAACCAGTCTTTTTCGTTGTTCAGAATCAATCGATGCTTATCTGGATAATATATTTCCAACCGTTTTTTCAAATTGTCCAGCCCGATTCCGCCCAACTTATCTTTTTTATGTGATCCGATTTTGTTCTCTACTTTAAATCTGATTTTGAAATCATCTACCTGTAATTGGATGACTATTTGCTCCTCACTTGAAGTCACACCATGCTTCAATGCATTCTCCACTAGCGGAGACAGTAGATAAGGTGGGATGTCAATATTTTCATGCTCAGTAGCTAGATGTAGGCTTACGAATGCACTTTCCTGATGTCGCAACTCCTCCAGTTCAATATAAGCTAGAATATAGTCCATCTCACTGGATAATTTTATCTTTTCCTTTTGTGACTCATAGGTGGTGAACCTCATGATCTGGCTCAATTTTTCAATTGCAGACAATGATTTATCAGATTTAAAATATACCATTGAATAGATATTGTTGAGCGTATTAAATATAAAATGTGGATTGATCTGCGCCTTCAGGAATTTGATCTCGGTATTTTTACTTTCTTCCAAAATGATCTTGTTATATTCCAGTAGACGTATGAAATATATGACAAACCAAAGAAAAGAGCTGAATACGATCGGCATGCTGCTGTAGTGCAGATTGTCCAACATATAATTCGCCACAGAGCTGTTAACATAATTGGTTTTTCCCCACAAAATATCCGTTACAAACTGTTCAATCCCCCACCGCATTACTGTAAAGAATAGGTAGGAAATAAATAGTCCTCCAAACAGCTTTTTCCATTTAAAAGCCTTGAATGACCATTTCATCACGACTAGATAGTGAAAATAAAAGGTAGTCATAAAGACAATCACATACGTGATATAAAACAAATCAGGAATGACAAACTGAGCATACAGCGGATTTCTAACGAATGTAAAATAAGCCGTGATCAACCAGAATATCAGATGTATAAATAGTTCATTTTTTCTTGATAACCTTCCTTTGTGCACCATTTAATTTCTCTTTCTACAAATGTAGTCATTCACAAAAACCGTGAAAAGCAGATTCGTAGATAAACTACAGGGGTTTGTCGAAAAAAGTAGGCATATGATATTATTCTACTCAGTTTTGCTCAGCATTTAGTACAAAACATATGAGAATAATGATCTTTTTTTGGGTTGCTTTTTTTTATCAAACCGCATCCTTTAGCCAACAGTTTTCTTTAAAGGGCACTATTGTCAATACAAATTTTCAGCCTGTTGAGTTCGTGCATGTGACGTTACTAAAAAATAACGGAGTCAAAGCCGAGCAGACTTTCACCGATAGTCTCGGGAACTTCGCCTTAAAAACTGACAAAGGTAGCTACCAATTGATCGCTGAACAGTTCGGAAAAGAATTTTCACGTACCGTCTTTCTATTGAATAGAGATACTGTACTACCCCAAATCCAAATCGATAATGTCACCGAACTTGCCGGTGCGACCGTTACCACCAAGAAAAAGCTTATCGAGCAGAAAGTAGATAGATTAGTGTTCAATGTGCAGCATTCAACCATTGCAGCAGGTGGTACAGCCCTTGATGCGCTCAAAGCAACACCGACCGTCCGTGTACAGAATGAGAACATTTCCATTGTCGGCAAAGGCGAGGTTTTAGTCATGGTAAACGAACGGTTGCAGCGAATGTCACAAGAAGCTCTTGCATCTTTTTTAAAATCGATCCCAGCTGACCATATCAAAAGTATAGAGGTAATTACCGCCCCCCCTTCCAAATATGACGCAGAGGGGAATAGTGGACTGATTAACATCAATCTGAAGACAGCACTAGCCCATTCATGGAATGCCAATATCGGCACTTCTTACACACAGAGGTCTTACGGTAGCCCTAGTTTACAGGGGATGTTCAATTACAACCATGATCGATTCGCACTACAGACGTCGGTTAGCAAGAGCAGAGACAAACTACGCACTCATTCGGACAGTCGGATCTACTATTCGCAGGAATTGTGGAAACAGCAAGTTCGCGACACTGCTATCAGTGATATATGGAGTCTGGGATTGGGTCTTGATTACAAAATGACCAACAACTGGACTACAGGATTACAGTATCTTGGCAGTTTTACTAACCAAACCTCGAGCAACAGCCCTTTTACCACCCGCTTTGACCATACCACCGGTACAGCAAATTCTTTTATCACCGCTCATGTCAATGCAAGCAACAAGCCTGAGATGCATATGCTCAATTGGCATCATTCTTTCACACTGGATTCCGCTAGTCGCAACATTACGTTAGATTTTGACTATTTAAAGTATAAAAAAGAGGACTACCGCTTCTTCGCAGGACGGGAGCTCACCTCGGACAGAACCGTCATCACTGATACATACTTTTCATCAACCAATAGCAATAATAATCAAATCAAAAACTACTCTGGAAAGATAGATGTCGCCCTACCCTATCCTTGGATAGATATCAGCTTTGGCGGGAAGGTGTCCGCGACTAATACGCATAATGACCTAGTCGTATATGACAATCAGACGGGTACGCCAATTTTGAACACTGAGCAGTCTAACAAATTCAATTACAAAGAATACAATCAAGCCTTGTACTTCTCGGCACACAAAAAAATAAACAGTCAATGGGACGCTCAGGCTGGTCTACGCATGGAAGCTACTCAAACCGAAGGCTTCTCCGCTAATCTCGATCAAACTCACGCCAATCATTACCTGCAATTTTTCCCGACAGCATATCTCACTTATGTGCCCAATGATAGTAGTTCCTTTTCTATTAATTACAGCCGTAGGATTCGCAGACCCGACTTTGACTATCTAAATCCATTCGTCGTCCGCACCAGTCCATATTACTATTCAGAAGGTAATCCACTTCTTAAGCCCTCTTACATTGACAACCTCGAATTCTCCTACACCCACCGCCAGCGATGGATGCATTCCGTCTATTACTCACAAGTATCCAATTTTGGGCAGGAGCTTTCCATCGTGGATGCCCGAACCAACATCACCCGCAGTACACCACTCAATTATGCAGATACTTATCAGATCGGATACTCGACTTACTACAATTTCAATAAATGGGCCTGGTGGAGCAGTTTTACAGGTTTTAATATCAACTATCAACGTGTTCGATCAAAGACCGAATTGGTGCGTTCTATCGAAGGCTATAACGCCTACTTTTACAGCAACAATGATTTTACGCTTAACCCCTCCAGGTCAATCTTCTTTGCAGCTAACTATGGCTTACAATTACCGGGTCGTTACCAAATCTTCCATATCTCCACCCTTCATATCTTAGATCTGTCGATGAAGTTTCTATTGCTTAATAAAAATCTTAATCTTACTATCACAGGTACCGATCTGTTAAATGCACAAAGACCATTGATCACCTACCGTTCGAATGGGATTAAGAATGACGTCCGAAACTATGGAGATACTAGAGGTGTCCGTATCTCTTTGAGCTACAAATTTGGTAATCAATCTATCCTTTCCAAATCAAGAAATATGGGCAACCAGGACGAACAAAACCGGATAAAATAAGCACAATAATAACCTGTCTATTAGACAGGGACTCGAGGGCTGCAGCGATACGATACGTCCACCTAGCCCAATTGTGGGGATAGAATATATATCCATGATAGCATAAAGGGATCGGCATGATAAAGCAAAGAATAGGAGATATACTTTGCCACTTGTGCATTTGGATGATTGACATCCATTAGGGCGGTGTCAATATTCCTTTCTAGCAAGAGAAATCTTTTGATCATCTGGATATCTTGTCCCGATGCAGTTTTCCCCATTCGATCAGCGCTGTAATCAACGGTTTCAGTTCATATCCATGTGCAGTCAGCTCATACTCCATCTCCATCCTATACTTGGATTTCATTTTCTTGATCACGAGCTCGTTGATCTCTAGATTTTTCAGCTCTATAGATAGCATTCTATCCGTGATGCCCGATAGTGCCAGTGCTATTTTCCTAAAACGTTTGGGGCCATCCAGCAATTCAGCAATGATGGGTATCCTCCATTTTCCCTGTACCGTATCCAGTGCGTCTCGTATGTGGAGGTGTACTCTAGCCGATTGCAGAGGACAGTCCAGCTCTTCATGATGCTTTTGTTCCATTGTCTATCACTATAGTGTATTATAGTATCCGATTGATCAGCAAGTTAAAACTCTACTTTTGTTTACACAACAAAAAAAATAACATCATGCAACATTCTCATACGACCTATTTGGTCATTGGCAGCTCTGGTAAAAATGGGAGCCGCGTGGTTCGCAAACTTCGGGACCTCCATCATCATGCCTTATCCACTGTGCGTAGGGACACACACCCCACTTCAGACAGCCGCATCTTTGAGTGGCAAGACCGTTCGACCTGGGCCTCTGCACTGCAAGGAGTCGATACCCTCTACATTATCCATCCAGATACCTCCATGCTGAGTGCCTATGAGGAAATCAAAGCCTTGGTTGACGTATCCAAAGAACAGAATATTTCCAAGCTTGTGTTATTATCAGGTAGAGGTCAGCCCAGTGTAGAGCGATGTGAGCAGCTCGTCAAATCTTCTGGATTAAAATGGACCATTATTCGATCAGCCTGGTTCAATCAAAATTTTAGTGAAGGACATTTCGTCCCGGCTATTCAGCAAGGAGAGCTCACTTTTATGGCTGGATCCGCAAAAGAACCGTTCGTTGACCTTGAGGATCTCACAGATGTGATCGTCCAGAGTTTGATTGACGATCAGCATAATGGTCAGATTTATGAAGTCACAGGAGCAGACATGTATACTTTTGAAGAGGCCCTTCACCTCATCGGAGAATATCTAGACAAGCCGCTTCAATACAAGCATGTAGACGCAGACACCTACAGAGAGTTGCTCCAACATCATGGCTTGCCTCAAGATATAGCACAGCATATGGCATTCGCGTTTGCTGAAATATTGGACGGGCGAAATGCGACTGTAGGGGATGGTGTCCAACAAGTCCTGGGGCGAAAACCCATTGCCTTTCGCGACTTTATTACCACCACGTTCACCACAGCTTAGGCTCTAGACTAGTAAGGTATCGTTGCAGGATTGCAACGATACCTCCTATTTTTTATAAAGATTCAGCCGCTTCCAAGATCAGAGCAGCTACTTCCTGCGGATGGGATGCCAATGAAGCATGTCCTGCATTTAAGTGAATTGTCTTCTTGGGGCTCATTCGATCAGCCATCTCCTGTTGTGTCTCTGGCGGGATCATATGATCCTGATCTGAAATTTGATACCAGCTAGGTTTAGTAGCCCAAGCAGGATTGTCTGCCACATCTCCGAAGCATTGTCCATGGATAGGTCTTTGAGATAGGGACATCACAAGAGCCTCCGTTTGATCATGATCCTGGCAAAATGCCTGGTGAAACTCATCGTATTTGATCCATAGAAATCCTTTGGCATCTGGATATATACTCGCACCTCCAGACGAAGGCCTCCGCCCCAATAGGGCGCCCAGACTATCCCCTTTATCCGGAGCAAAAGCGGCAATATAGACCAGCCCCACTACTTTCGAATGATGACCCGCACCTGAGATTACGGCGCCGCCATAGGAGTGCCCCACTAATAGCACCTTCCCTTCTTGCGCGTCAATCAGATCATTGGTCTTAGCAATATCATCTGTCAGTGAAGTCAATGGATTCTGAACACTTCGCACCTTGTATCCAGCATTTGTTAATGTAGGGATGACCCCGCGCCAATGTGAGCCATCGCCCCAAGCACCGTGAACCAAGACAATGGTTAAATCTTTTGTTGTCATAATACTATTTTTAGTTGTTACAACATAAATTTAAAAACAGTAACACAAAAAAAACTTAACTTAAGGTAATTTCCGTACCAAACGCCTTCTTATTCTACTTAGCGATTGCGGAGTAACTCCTAGATAGCTTGAAATATATTTTTGAGGTATACGCTGAAAGAAGAAGGGATAGTCTTCCAATAACCTTTTGTACCGATCCTCGGGTGAGTAATACAAGATATCTTCTATCCGTTTCTTAGCATTTAAATATATTTGCTCAGACATCTTACGTCCAAATTCCTGCCAATACGCTTCTTTAGAATAGAGTCTTTGTAGATCATCCTTATGCAGCAGTAAGATCTCCGAGTCTTCGAGCGCCTGGATATTTAGGTTTGAAATCGTCCCGCATAAAATGCTTTCATAGTCAGAGAAAAACTGATTCTCAAAATGAAACATAAAACTCAGTTCATCCCCTGCTTCATGGTTATAGTAGCTCCTTAATGCCCCCTGTTTGACAAATCCAAGATAATGGCATAGACTTCCCTCTTTTAAAAAATATGCAGATTTCGATAAAGTCACATGTTTCAATAACGCATAAAATTCAGAAAAATGAGCCCTATCCACCTGGAAGAGTTCACCATATTTTTCGTATTCCGTTTGTATCATTTCATTCGTTCTGATATCCGTTACCATCTGTCACTTCTCTCCGCTTCATCGATCACAATGCACTTTCTCAAAGGACTACTGGAAATACAATTTTTATACCACATTTGCATTCCATGCATTCGTTTGGCCTTGAACTAGAGATCAATGCTATTGTAGCTACAAATGAAATGTCTAATCGATAAAAATAGCCGATGGCATCTACTGCAATACCTGCACAGCAGTCACTTTGTTTTTGTGCATCTTTAAGGCAAAAGAGACAGCAGCTCTTGGTCGAACAAGTGTAATGGCAAAAAGTAAATACATTTTATATTTACTCGGCCCCCTATGAGACTAGAAGTATGTCTGTCAAAATGGACATTTGCCAAGGATTTAGATGAGGTTGACAGTCGGATGTATACAGGAGAACAAATGTCCTCCTGTATTAACATCACTTGCACCCCTGCATTTTATAAATTGTACCAGAATAGAATTAAGGAAGCAATTCTGTCAGCTTTTCGATTAATTTTTCTCCTCTGAGATCCTTGGCCACTATTTTTCCTTGAGGGTCAATCAGCAGATTGGAGGGGATGGCGCGTATACCATACAATACACTCGCCTCATTTTTCCAACCTTTCAAGTCCGAGACTTGTGTCCATTCTGTAAGTTTATCATCGTGAATGGCTTGGAGCCATGCCTTCTTTCCTTTTTCATTATCCAATGATACACCTAGGATGGTAAATCCCTTATCCTTAAACGAGTGAAAAGCCTTCACCACATTTGGATTTTCAGCCCGGCAAGGTCCACACCAGCTTGCCCAAAAATCAATCAATACATACCGTCCTTTAAAATCAGATAGCGATACATCCTTTCCCAGCGTATCCGTCTGTGTAAAGCCGGGTGCCACCTTACCAATGGCCAATAGCTTATTCTTGGCAATAGCTTCAGCCAGACGCTGACCCTTTGTCGTCGCTCTGAGTGTCGCATCCAGATGATTAAAATCTGTTTCCACTGCATCAAAGTCTGCATCTGAGCCTAGCATCTCCGAAAGGAGGTCCAATGCGATGTAGCTTTTCGGGTTGCTTCGGATAAAGTCTAGATTGACCTTATCTTCAGCTTCTTCAAATTGCGCAATCTCGTTGAGGTAGACGCTATCCGCATACAGCTCCTCTCGATCCTTATCTTTTGTCTTTTCACGCAGCTCTTTACGTCTGATACGGATAGGCTCCAGCAGTGCATTATAGTCTTTATAATCCTCCTGCACTGTGCCCCCTACATATACCGACTTTTGCAGATCCTCTTCCCCATTCAATGTAAGCGCTCCGCCTTCCAGATAGAAAGCAATAAAAGATGTCCTTCTGGCGGTCTCCCATCCATTCCCCACCACAAATTGCGCCATAGCCGGACTCTCCAAGGTTCCGGCGATCTCAAAAAACCCCTTATCATTCACCGTGGCGGAGTCCACTTTATTGTTGTACACCAAATACACTTTCTCTGTTGGCTTCAAAAAGGGGAGCCTCCCTTTCAAGCTAAAGTCTGCTTGCTGCCCACATACTCCTAATGGAAGCAAGAGCGCTAATGCCATGATGTGCGTTTTATTTTTAAAGTTCATGTTCATTTTTTTTATAATCCAATTTGTATTGCTTTTGCTTTATCGATACTGTTGCGAAGACTTTCCATCAGTTGTCCCGTACTGCTATTCATGATGTAATACGATCCCTTATGGCGCTCCGGAGATAAGGGATCATAGGTCGCGATACCTACTGTACTATAATTTGAGGCATCGTCATAGTTAAAATTGAACGTTACAATATTGCCCGAGTTGTCATCTGGTAAAGTAAAGACAGGTTGCGGATCCAATCCCAAGACTGAGGTGCTGTATATCTTGCGTCCGATAGCGAGATACCAAAAGCTATTTCCGGTATTGAAAAATGCATGTGACAATTGATCAAGACCGGCAATTTCTTTTGACGCCACCTGTACGAATTCCTTGGGTTCAGTGGCCGTATCGAAGACCAACTTAAATAAGTAAAGCGTATTTCCCTTTTTGGTCAGTATCGTATAGATATAGTGGTCAACTTCTACGGCTTCCGCTCCCCCGACAAACGTATGGCCTTTCGTGAGCATAGGATCGATGAGGTGGTCGTAGTTTTTCACAAACAGGTTCTGCACTTTCCAATTGTTGCCAAAGATCCTGAATCGGCTATTGCGCTGGTCAAATCCGGCAACATAATACCCGAATAGTCCGACATTGGCAATAAGCCCCTCTTTCCCAAAGTCATATCCCAGTGGATCTTCCGGATATAAAACAGGACTCACAACCCCCATACTCACCGTATGGATCTTACCATTATTTAACACATAGCTGACTCGACCGAAACTGCGGGTACGTTTTAAAGACGTGGGAGCAAATATCTTTTCACTTCCGGATAGCGAATTATTGCCATACAATATCGTCGGTAGCATATCTCCGACCAAGCACTGCATCACTTGATAAGGAGCCCCCTTTTCCGTAGCAGTGATCAAGGAGTATGTATAGTTTGTGGAAGAACTTCCACTATTTCGTACCAATTCAAGTCCGCTAGGTTTATCCCCCAGACTGAAATTCCCGATCTTGTCATACGATTTAAAGGAAGCCGAAGGTTTCACACTCGATTTAGTATACAAAAGAGATCTGCCCTGCGCATCTTCTGCCAGGACAAAATGTCCTCTCGGCGCGTCACTGGTGATTTCAAATGTAAAATTGAAATTGTACCTGACATCTTCTGTATGATCTGTGATATAGAGATTACCCACCTTCTTCCCAAATCCTATCCTGTCACTGGTGATCCGTAGATCCTTAGTCTTCGCGATGGTGTCCTTGCCCACAGTCCATACAAAGCTCAAGCCGGATAAGTCATTTTTGCTCATTGTCCCTGTGATGACAGGTACGATATTAATCGAATCTCCATAGACAAATCGATAGATACGTCCAGAGTTATGATCTTCGGTTAATATGCTGTCCACGGTCAATACATTTTTATCCTGATAGTCGTAATTGCCGATATCTTTAGAGCAATTCGTGCATACCATCAGCAGACCGAGATGCAGCACGATATAGAGGATTCTTATCATCATATTCAATTGGGTAGTTTAGGGTAAATAGATACGTTCTTTAGTAGGGTCCCCATTGGGATATACCTCATTCTCCTGCAGGTATTTACGAAGTACATCAATGTACATAAACGTCACCGGGCTAGAAGAAGCTGAAGCAGAAAATGGCATATTGTTCCAGTAATAATACGGTGCTGGAAATTCACCATAGATATCTGGAGAAGGATCTAAACCTAAGTAGTAGATCTGTATCCACAGTTTGTAGACCTCCGGTCTAAATGGTCCAAATACATTCACCCAGCGTTTCCACCATTCAGGTTCGAGAAGTTGATTCGTAAACGAGATCTTGATGCGCTTGTTGACAGTATGACCGATCTGAAATTCTTCATTGCTCTGCAGATCCAACACCAAGTCCATAATAGTATCCCGAAGTACCGGAGCATTTTGTACCGTCACATAAAGTGTATCCGTATACTGTCCTGCACGTATCACTGCATCTTTGATCGACACGATATTCATATCGATCTTACTTGACTCTCGATTCACCAGGTAGCTCACCTTTCGATCCCGATCGACAGATATACCGGCCACATGGAGCGGAATGGCAAATACTTTTTGTTTTAGCTCTGTCGGCTCAATAGCAAATGAGTATGTGATAGAATCCACCCACTTCTCTTTCGATCTGGTATCCAGATTAGGCTGTGCAAAGTATATATAAGCTTTCTCAGTTGTATAGTCTACGAGGTTGGTATTTTCCTCACACCCTACCACCAGCATGGTCAACAATGACAATACCCAGCAGCGACGTGCATATATGATGTATCTTTTCATTTTCATGGTTATTGTGGGTTATAAATATTTTCATCAATTGGGATCGGTAATTGGTAGATACTTTTACTCGCGGTCACTGTACCAGATTTTCGCACAATGTCGATATACAACCTTTTGTACATACCATACATATAGCCCTCGCCTATAGATTGCTTCCGAGCTTCCTCAATTATATGCTGCAAGAGCTGCGTCCGTGTTTGCCCACTATCATACGCGATGGGCGCAATCAGGTTTCTGGTTTTGCGCAGTTCATTGAGAGTCTCTAGCGCACTCTGTGGATCCGAATCGATACGGGCTTCAGCCATGATATAATACATTTCAGCTAAGCTGATCATAGATACTTCATATTGATTGTAAAATGTAGGAGCTAAATCGTCTACCTGAAGTTTTACCAGTCGATGTACGCCTTGATAGGCGGCAAACCAATACAACAGTCGATAGTCATTTGTGCTCCCAGTTCCCGCCTTTGCATATAGATTGGTATTTAGGTAACTATAGTCTGGTAGTAACACCTTATTGGTCGTGTAAGCTGCCTGTAGATCCGGTAAGATACCCGTAGTAATATTCAGCTGTCTAAAATCATTCACATATAGACCAAAGATATTCTCTGTCGCAAAGCGCAGGTCACGCTGGTAGTTGCTCGCGATACCGGAGCTAGTTATCAATGTAATCGCTTTCGATTGCTGGAGCTCATCCACCACCCTCTTAGCACGAGTATAGGCTTCTTGCTGATTGCCTTCCCATTGTGACTTCCGGGCCAGCAGAGCGAGTACTGCATAGTAGTTCATCCGGACTCCCCGTCTATCTAACAAGGAGTTATAGTCCAGCGGGTCCTCGTTTCCATTGGTTGTCCTTCCTCCCTCGGTCTTGATAGGATCATTCGCCAAGAGTGCCAGCGACTCTTGTAGATCGCGCTCGATCAGTCCCAGCACTTGTCTTGAGGTCATGCTTTTCTGTGCTTGCGTATACACTGTACTGTAATAAGGTACTGCCAATGTCTCCAAGCCATCTTCTTTGATGACCGGTCCAAAGTACTTAAGCACCTCCAGATGCAAATATGCACGTAAGCCTAGTGCCTCGCCTTTGACCAATGCATAGTTTGGATCCGTTTTGAGATTCTCTATATTGTTCAAGATGATGTTCAGCGAATTAATGGATTTATAAAGTCCGCTCCAGATACCATCGATAAGGGGACGGCTATTCGCATGTGTAAAGTTGAATTTAGTCGTTTCGATATATCGATGTGTACTCGAGGTAATGTTGTAGTAGCCGACCATGGCGTCCATAAAACCAAATTTCAGTTCACGACCATAGAGCTGTGGGCGTGACATATCATAGTATACTCCTGCAAGCGCACTCTGAAATCCCTTTCTGTCGGTAAAGATCTCGTCTTCGTTGACGACATCATCCGGCTTCACATCCAACCATTTATCACACCCAGCTAATAGGAGCAAAAAGGGCAGCCATATTATAAGTAATTTTCTTCTCATGTCTTAATCGATTAAACTGTTAAAATTGGACCATGACACCCGCATTATAAGTACGGGCAAAGGGATAGTCTGTACCTCGTTCCATCCGGACGGTACTCCATCTAAATAGATCATTTGTCGAAAAATTGATTCGACACCGTTGCAGTTTAAATCTATCCAATAATCCCTGTCCGAGATCATAATTGATATTTAGGCTGGAAAATCGAATATAATTCTCACGCTGCACAAACCTGGAAGACACCTGCGTGATTGTATTATCCGTGATTCCTTTAAAGTTGACCAGGTCTCCCGGTTGCTTCCACCGCTGCTCCAGCACCCGACGATCCACATTCAGAAAAGGTGTTGCATTCTCCACCCGGTCTACCAACGTCTGATTATAGATATCCCCACCAAATGTATAGTTGAAATATGCTTGCAACGACAGTTTACCAAAGCTTAAGGTCGTCCCGAATGAGCCTTCCACTTGTGGCTCTCTATTCCCGATGATCGATTGGTCGTTGCTATCCCAATTGTATGTGATTTCACCCGAAGGTGACATAAAGAGTTCCCGACCGCTTGCCGGATCGATACCTAGGGACCGAGCCCCCTTGATGATGAGCATCGACTGTCCTTCTTCGTAGTAGATAGAGGGTTTGATTACATTTCCTAATGGGTCTTTGATCACATTGGTCTCATTGAGCTTACGGAGTTCATCTGATATTTCCAATAATTTGCTCCGGTTGCGGATGGCATTCAGATGTACATACCACGAAAAATTAGTGTTGTCATTATTCGCAATCAACGTGGAGGTCGCTATTTCAAATCCTCTATTGCGGACTTTACCCAGATTTTCGAACATCGTATTCTCCGGAAACCCCATAGAAGGTGCGAGTGTGATTTGAGAGATCATCCTATTAGTCACCTTATCATACCAATCAAATCTCAGGTCCACTCTATTATTGAGGATTTTGGATTGAAATCCCAGATTCGTCTGGAAGACTTTAGGCCATTTGAGTAGTGCATTCCCCTGATTATTATATTGGGCTACGATCTGGTTATAGTAGATGGCTTGAGAAGAATATCCGTAGGAGGTTGTCGTCATATTAGCAGAAAAACTATCGTTCCCATTTTCTCCGATGTTGGCATATACACGCAGTTGCGACGCAAATCCATTAGCAAAGAATTTCTCCCGGTGAAGGTTGTACCCTATCCCAGCACTCCAGAATGAGCCATAGCGATTCTCCTTTCCGAATTTAGATGATCCGTCCAGGCGGGAAGAGAGATCCAGCAAAAATTTGTTGTCATACGAATAATGAAAGTTAAATGGGAAGCCAACGAGACGTTCCGGGAATTCGGTATACTGAGGTCTCGTATCTGTCGCATACTTGAGCGCTAGACTCGGACTTACAAATCGATCATCGACAAATCCTGTCAGGGAATGGGTAGTCTTTTTCACATTACTTGAGCGCAGTTCGCCAGCAAGGACGGCACTGATCAAGTGTTTCTGAATATTTTTAGAATAATGCAGAGATAGGCGGGTCTCATAGCGTAGTGCACCCCCATTCGATAATACATACAAGCCTTTGTCCCGACCGTCCAGTACTGTTGCAAATTGTGTGTGGAGCGGTGATATATACCGTTCTCCTTCATCAAATTGTTTTTCCAAAGTCGCCAACGCATTCACGCGCAGATCTTTCAAGGCAAACCACTCAAGATTAAAATTGTTACTGATGACAGAACTGTTCGAGTAGTCCTTGTAGGGTAATGAAGCATTGAATAGCGGATTGTATACATTGCCTCCGAATACCGTTCCAAAGAAATCCCCGACTTTATTGTACATATTGATTAGCTTACCATTATCATCGTGTATACGTTCATAAGGATTCATCTGTGTATACTGGGAGAATGATCCGTAGGGAGAGTTATACGCTTTGTTTCCGACAAAACTGGCGTTATTACGAAGCGTAATCTTATTTGGGATACGATAGATTAAGTTAAATCCAGCTCCATATCGCTGTCTACCAGATTCTCTCATCGCCCCTTTATTATCCTGATAAGAGCCATCTACACTATACCGCACTTCATTATTTCCCCCTTCAAATCGGATGCTATGCGCAGTAGAGACAGAAGACTTTACCGGCTGGCTAAGCCAATAGGTGTCCACCCCACTATTGATATCCAACAATCTCTTGGCATATAGATTGTCCAGTTTCATCTGATAGTCCGCTATCCAGTAAGGATCCGAGGTCGTTGTTGGGACATAGGTATAAGCTCCTGCTAACTTTTCATAGGCCAGCTTTTCACGAGCATTCATGAGGTCGTAAGCCGACAGGTCGACCAATGTGAGTGATGGGCGAGCTTCATATGTGACGGTAAATTTACCTTCCTTCGGCAGTCTGGTTTCAATGACCACTACCCCATTACCACCGCGTGATCCATATAGGATGGTTGCACTGGCATCTTTCAGCAACGTAATTGATTCGATCCGATTGATATCAAGGTCATACAGCCGTTCCATTGACACCTGAAATCCGTCTAGGATAACCAAAGGTGTATTGACATTGCTTCCTACACTCCCTACACCACGTATAGTAATCTCAGGGAGCACATTAGGATTGGACCCTGCTGCATTATTCTGATCCACTTTAAATGCTGGATCTAGACTTTGCAATACCGAAAAGATATTGTTAGTATTGAATTTTTCGAGATCCTTACGTGTGATTGTCGTAGATGCACCTGTAAAAGACTCTTTGTTTCGTTTGTAATATCCCGTCACGACGACATCTTCCAGATTGTTGATTGCCTTTCGAAGTCTCACTGTCGTCGGTTGGAGGTCATCAAGCGTGACCCTTGCTGTCTCATGCCCGATCATGCTCACCTGTATGCGATCACCTACTGCGGCCCTGATTCGAAAATTACCCGCACGATCGGTGGTTGTTTCATTTTTGGTCGTTCCTACATTACGGACAGTAGCACCCAGTACTGCTATCCCCTCCTCATCTATCACTCGTCCGTTGACCCACCTAGTATTCTCCGAGACAGCGGTAGACCTAGATGATTGTCGTTGCAGCTTCTTGATGATGATCGTTCTGTTTTGCAGATACAGGGCAAATTCCTGGCCTTCCGACAGCGCCTGCAGCACCTGCTCCAGCGGCTTATTGGTCACGTTTAAGGTCACAGGTCGGGCTTCATTGATGAGCCGCATATTGCCTACCACATCTAGATTCGTCTGTTTGCGGAGCATATGTAGTACATGCGCCATGGACTGCTTATGTACGTTAATATCCACCCGCTGGGCATGTCCAATACTCGGCACAAGCATTAAAAAAACAGCTAAAATACTCATATAAAACCCTTTGCATCGACACAAAGAGCTAGATACATGGGCATAGCTGTAGCATAAGTAATCGTTTAGATTCATTTAGTTTAGATTAAGTTAATGGTGTGTTGTTAGGATTAGTGCTTATTAATCTTTTTTATTTATTCTTCTTTTTCACATATACCTTCTCTTTATCCATTCGGAAGTCTAGATCCCCTCCCTCAGATAGAACTGTCAGCACTTCAGATAGTTTCTTTTGTTTGCTCACCTGTCCAAAGAATTTTTGTCCGATCACATCTTTGTCTATTTGAAAATCCACGCCATACCACAAGGACAGCTTGTCTGTGATCTCTTTCAGATCGAGATCTGTTAGGTTGAAGTAGCCATCTTTCCAATCTAACAGCAGCTCTGGCTGATTAAGTCTACTGATTTTGACATTACTATTTTCGGAATACTGCTGTTGAGGTTCCAGAATGACATCACCGCTCCATGTTTTTCTTTCTCCAAGCGCTATTGCCTCTTTTTTAAGACCTATTTTTCCCTCCAATAAAGTCGCTACATAGTTATTTTGGTAAGTATTGATATTGAATTTAGTCCCATACACCCGCAGAGTATGTTCCGTGGTCTTGACATAGAAAGCTGGATTATTCGCCAACTTATTGCTGTGGACTACCTCAAAGTAAGCCTCTCCTTCCAAATACACTTCCCGTATATCCGGAGCGAACACTGTCGGATAGATGACTTTTGAATTCGCGTTGAGCCACATCTTTGTGCCATCCGCAAGTATTATGCTGGTTGCCCTACCGACACCCGTTTCTATTGTATTAAAGATAGGTTTCGTATGTCCGGCTAAAGCAATATATTGGATATCCCCTGAAGCCAAGCGCGCGATGAGATAGCCATCTGCATCTACGGTGTCCCCTATTTTGATATCATCCAATGCAATTTTTTCATTATTTTTAAGAGTTACGGTCGTTCTACTACCCGAAGGAGGCAACACTTCTGCTATCACTGTATCGCCCAGCTGTCCTGACCGTTTCTTTTCAAATTGCTGGTATCCGATAAAGCAAAATATCAATACTATTGCCGCTGCAGCAATAGCTTTACCCATTACCCGAATGGTAGATATCCTTCTGATAAATGGGATCTTTTTAATCCGACCGTCCAAGCGCTGCAGCCCTTTGTCCAACTCCACCTCTGACAAAGAAACCTCTTCTTGGTATTGTCCGTACCACTCTTCCACGATTTGCTTTTCCAAATCGGTGCAGTCTCCCTTTCTATATCTACTTAACAGGTCATTCTTTAACATAGGACAAATACAGGTCGTTCTCTTTGATTAATAAGACAGTCTGGTAAACTATCAATACACAAGACGGCTGAAAACTCAAATTGTCCCGAAAAAAAATAAAATAAATGCTGAAATTGTCAATTTAGAACGCAAGTAACTCATTATCATCCACATATTATTACGCACAGTCTTTTCCGAAATATTTAATTTGGCTGCAATTTCACCATTATCCAGCTCTTCAAATATACGCATGTGAAAGATCTCCTGACTCTTTTCAGAAAAGTGGGCGATCAGTCCCTTTACCTGTTCGTTGTATAACTTCTCCCGTATCCGATAGTCCGTATCATTGAGCGAGTGCGCATAGTGATCCAAGAGTTTTTCATATTTTTCCTGATTCTGACTTTTCACATAGTGATCGATGATCCTATTCCGTAATGATGTAAAGAGGTAGGTCGAGAACAGGGTATGGATATATATACTTTTGCGGTTGAACCAGATAGAGCTAAAAAGATCCTGGATGACGTCTTCTACTTCCTCCGTATTGCCCATCTTTTGATACGCATGCTTATACAACTGCCGCTTGTAGCGATCATAAAGAGTAGAAAAAGCATGATGGTCATCATCCTTCATTTGATTGAACAATGTCAGGTCATCGGTTTCCGCATAGTTAGTTTGCATGGAATAAAGCTCAGAAATTATTTTTAAAATATGAGGCCTTTCTACAAGAAAAAAGTTAGTCATGACCAGAATCAGTTAAGTGTGCATACAAATTTGCTTAAAAAAATCTATCAAATCCATAGACAAAATTATTTAATAATGAACAAACTGAATATCAGAACAATAAAAACAAAATCTATTATCCAGAAGAAGATATAATTAACGTTTATAAGTACATGTGGACATCTCCACCCCCTATCGATGGCTCGTTAAAAAGAAACCTGCCTATCGCAAGTTCTTGGCCAATGACCGTGGTCCATACCCATTCTTATAGCTTCCTTTGGGTCATTAAGAGACATTTTATCAAGCTAATAGCACATGATCATGCTTACTTCTCGATATTTTCTCCACGCATCTTCTTATGGAGATTAGCATACAATCGATCTCCAAAAACCACATAAAATTGGTGGACTATCTCCAATCCGAGTGTGTCAATCCGCTTTTGGATAGGAATATCATGATCTATAGCGTTCGTATATAACAGCTGTACCGGCAGTACGAATAACAGCTCGATCCTTGCGAATGTAGGCGCAATATTTGCATATACCAATCGCAGCCCTTACTTTATTAGCAGCAGAAGTATATTTATAGTGAACAATGGTCTATAATCTGTCTCCGAACCAAAAAAAAACTGGAAGAGCGGACACCAGCAGTCAGCAATATCGGCTCAGAATCAGAGGGCTACAGTACAAAATGAAGCCAGTGTAATTTAAGATAAATGATAACCTCATGAACAAGAAAATAATTATCATAATGATCCTAGTCGCCGGCATGGCATGTCTTAATTCCTGTATTTCGAGATTGAACCGACCAGCGATCGTCGGTTATATCTATGATTACGACAATAGGCCAGTACCCGGTTGCAAAGTGGGCGAAACAGTGACAGACGAGCAGGGAAAGTTCTATCTTGAGGAAGTCCGGTCCAATCGATTTCTTTTGACTGAAATATTCGCTATGGAGGCGCCACCTTCATTTTTTGTGTTAGACATCCAAAAAGACGGATACCAATCATACCGCAAAGATTTTTTCAATAGATACGGTGGTGGCAGGCTCAGGGGGGCTTTTGACAATTTCGACACCCTCTATATCAAACGCGTTGACGAAGTCGTCCTACCCGAAAGGTACATCTATAATACCTGGCATTTTGCAGCAAATAAGAATCTGGATACACTCTACGGCACCAACCCCAACTATCGAATACAAAATATGGTCACCAATAACCCAGACTTTGATCAAAAGTTCAGCTATGGACTCGTCCATAAATACCAGAGCACTGCCAAACCTGATACGGCATGGACTGCTGAATATTACGACCTAGAGACCTCCTACTACATCACCCTCCATAAGGATGGCACCTACCAAGGTAAGAAAGTCCGCAAATATCTTAATGCATGGCGGCACCGTATGGAATATGACAGGACTTATAGAGAGTCTTACACCCTTCCCAGTGATAGTGTGATGACCGAAGGCAAGTTTACGCTATCCAAGCGCACCATTCGGTTTGATCAGGCTTTTAATCCTTCAGGGTATCAGTATCAGATCGACTCGATCGACAGAGACGTCATGATCCTCACCAAAGTCAAGCAGATATAGATCTCATATAAATAGAAAAGAATACCCCACGATCGATCGGTACGATTGCCTCCATTCCCTATTCAGGATATTTCGCATCTATTTGGAAGAAAAGAGTTTTATATTTAAATTTAAAATTTATTCATCATAAAAATCTATTAAATGAAATCATCACTTCTTCTATTGGGCGCTACATTACTCCTATGGTCCTGTAATAACTCTCCCAAAGAGTCACAAGACACCGCAAGTCAAACAAGTCAATCCCAACAGCAAGCAGTAGATAAGGAGGCTGCACCAGCCAAGTTTTCAATAGATAATATTCCATTCTCCACGTCCGACCTCGGGGACTTCCCCTTCTTTACAGCTCCTGACGGGGCCAAATACATCAACAACGTAAAGACGAAAGCCTTCGATTTTCTGGTCTTTGTCACACCAGATGATATTTTTGAAGTAGAGGGCAAGACCTATAGATCCTGGGTCCAAGAAGATCCTGAAAGTAAGACCGAATTGTCAGGACGTTATCTTTTTAAGAGCTATGACGATGCGATTACCAAAGTAGGTGGTGTCAAGATCTTCGAAGGAGCACTGGATGCAGAGCGGCTGGAGCAATACAACAAGTTATGTACATATGCCGGAGATGATGGTAGCTTCATTCCTAGTGGTGATCAGCAGATCGTGTCCTACGTGATCCGTAGAAAAGAAGGAAACATCTATATTACATTGGAGAAAAAAGACTTTCCGTCTACATCCATTCAGATCGTTCAGGAAAAACCCTTCCAACAAACCATTCAGAAGGTTACATCGGATGATATCGTCAAGGATTTGACCGAAAAAGGAAAATCTATCCTCTACATTAATTTTGATACAGACCGTTCTAATGTCACCGATGAGGGTAAAGAGACAGTGGACCAGATAGTAGGCGCACTTACCAAGGACAAATCTTTAAAAATTGGCATTGAAGGGCATACAGATAATACAGGTGAGGCTGCGCACAACAAAAAATTATCCAACGATCGCGCCAATGCCGTCATGAAGCTTCTAATAGCAGATGGCATTGACAAGTCACGCCTCACAGCAGCCGGATTCGGAGCCGAACGTCCCCTCGTAGCCAATGACTCCGAAGAGAATAAGTCCAAAAACCGAAGAGTCGAGCTCATCAAGACAAACTAACATATCCATCCCTTTGCTCCTAGAAGCAAAGGGATTTTTTTGTATATCAGATGTGATCTGACTAGCGATCATTCCCCATCTTCATTCCCCATCTCTACTCCACCACGACTTAGTAATGCTTTTCGGGTTTTCATTTACCGATCGATGTTCGAGATCGCTAATGATCAATAACATTCTCTATTGGATAGTATTCTACCCATCACAAAAGCCACTAGGGAGTCCTTAGTGGCTTATATCCCACAAGGGGGATATATGAATGTTGCAACGCTAAAAAAGGATTGGAAACTAAATCAGTGTATTAGTTTCCAATCCATATGGAGCTTATCGGGTAGTATATCCCCCATTTGCAAAAATGGTCTGCCCAGTGACCCACCATCCGTCAGTTACTAAAAATTCTACAAGAGGAGCAATGTCTTCGATTTTTGTCAATCCTCCTAAAGCGGATGCTGACTTATGATAGGCCACAGCATCGTCGCTCTCCTGTCCGTAGAAAAAAGGCGTGTCCATTGGGCCTGGTGCAACGGCTGTCACCGAGATACCACGCCCTCCAAATTCTTTTGATGCCGCACGGGTGAAGTGTTCTACAGGAGCCTTTGCACCAGCATACGTAGAATAATACCCCGTATATGCAGCCAATAATGAAGTGACGATCGTACAAATTTTACCATTGTCATTCAGCTGTTTCCCCGCTTCCTGCAAAAAAAAGTATGCTTGCTTTGCATTTACATCCATCATCGTGTCGTACTCCTGTTCGGTCGTCTCTGTAAATGGTTTTTTGAGCACCATCCCAACCGTGTTGATTGCGATATCTACACCGCCAAATGCTTCTTTTGCGCGGACAAAGAGATTGGCAATATTGGCGACATTCGTCAGATCCGCCTGCACCAAAATGGCCTCGCCGCCCCCATTTTTAATATCTGTAAGCGTTTGTTCAGCTGCTGCTCTGGTGCTGTCACTGTTGTAATGGATGACAACACGGGCACCTTTTGAAGCTATACTTTTGCTTAAAAGTCCACCCAGATTTTTCGCTCCACCGGCGATCAGTACTACTTTTCCGTTTAAATCGTTTCTTGACATAGTATGATTATTTTAAGTTTATGTAATCATACAAAGGTCTGCAAGCACGAGGTATATTTTGTGGTGAACTTTTCGGAACCTTTATTTTTTATTTTCAGTTCTAAAGTGTCCGGGTGTTTCACCTGCAAATTTTTTAAAGAATTTAGAGAAGTTAGATGGATCATACGTTAGCCTTCTAGCAACCTCAGCGATGGATAGATCTGTCTCCATGAGCAGGCTTTTTGCCTTTTCAACAATTTTAAGATCATAAAAATAACAGGGATGATGTCCTGTGGTCTCCTGTAGCGTATCCGAAAGGTGCGAATGTGAGATATGGAGCGCCTTTGCAATCTGGTTTAATTCCAAAAAGTCGAGAATATCGCCTTTTGCGACATCTTCTACATGTTGATCAAGAAACAGGAGGTAGTCATTCGTGATCTCATCGCCACGCTTGCTGTCATTTTTCACTTCATTCCCCATATTTCGGATAGTTCTTGGTCCCATTACATAAATCTCCGCATTTATATCCACATATCCATGGTGAACTTTTCGGATTTACCGGTAAATTAGAGGCGATATCGGGATATTCCGATTTAGTGTTAAATGACAAATAATAGTCATACTTTTATTCATCAATTCAAATCTGCTTTTAGAACGAAAAAAAGTAAAACAATGAAAAACCATATCCCAAATAGTGTAGAAATTATCGATTCCCATCTAGATGAATTTTTCACAGATGAAGATGATATTGTTGTTTTTGACGAGATAGAATCCGAAATAATCCACCGAGACATCTATTGTATTAAAGCAGATGATGATAGGCCATTTCATATTCTGCTCAGTTGTGGGATGAGTGCTTTGCCAATGCATGTACCGGATGAAGTAACATCATCCGCATTTGCCGAAGTGATGATGTTACTACCAAAAGATTGGAATTTGGATGACGCATCTTTTAGTGATGAACGAAACTATTGGCCGATCCGATTGATGAAAGAGCTCATGATGTTGCCACATGCCGAAAAAACATGGTTAGGCTATGGCCATACATATGGTCATCAGGACGACGATGAATTTGCGCCCGGTGTAGGTTTCAATTCCGTTATGCTGGCACACTCGATGGAATTGTCTGGAGATTTCACGACAATAAACCTTGAAAATGACAAAATCATTGACATCTACACGTTAATTCCACTCTACAAAGAAGAACTTGCGTTCAAGAAACAAAACGGAGCTGAACAACTTCTTGAAAGATTTGATCAGTTCGGCATCGAAGAAATAGTACATCTGGGTAGAAAAAATCTTGGCTAAGGGTGTTTTTCAGCACCCGTCAGATTACCCTCCGCTATTTAGATGAATTAGATATTTCTGGCACATTTCGGGATAATATTTACCCCCTATCGCAATGGTGGCTAGTGCCGCACTGATCTTGTGCATAGGCGCACTTTTACTGAGATAGCCATACAATTTTGGTATCAGATGCAACATTCTCACCCATTTATTCTCGTCTCTTGTAAAGACCAGAATTCTGATGTCCTTCTGATGGGTCAGAATCTCATCTATTATTGTCGCATAGTTGCTCCCCGGAATATCGATCTCCAGGACCAGCATATCAAATACATTGTTGGTTAATTGCATTTTGACTTCATCCGCATCCTTCGCGATCTCGATGTGCGCTTCACCTAGACTTTGTCCAATAAGTGTGACTAAGCCTAGGCGTATTACCTGATAATGATCTGCTATTAAAATACGATTCATAAGTTGAATACCCCTTTCTCTTTAAATTTAAAAGTTTGTACCAATTGGGTCGTGGTTCTCCTGTATATCCTGCTTTCAAAGCAACACTGTCTCCGGATCTATTTCAAGATCCTGCGAGCGACAAATTACAAGAAACAAATAATTGATTATAAATCAATTACAAAAACCAAGACACTTACTATTAAAAGATATTATTCAGCTATACGCTGAAGCATGCAGTGTGATCTGACTAGCATCATAATTCAATAACAAAATACAGAAAAGCTCTTTGCGTTTAGATTATTTTAAGTCGAAAGTGACATATTTAGGTTATGGATGGACAAATATGCGGGTGAAATTTCGAATGGGTAGCTTACCACATCCAAGGCCAAAATTAGTAGATAGGAATATTGCTTAATGGATAATACGAATGAAGCCATTCGTATCATTACATCCTGTGTATGGATGGAGCTACCGGACTATGATTCAAGCCAACGCAGGAAATCTATTGCTTTGATCTTACTAACAAGGATCATGATGGGTGTCTCCATCGTTAGTTTTACCAAGAGGCGGCGACCATAGTAATGTTCGACATTCACGATCATATTTCTGTTGATGATAAATTGTCGATTGGCCTTAAAAAAAGAAAAAGGATCTAATATTTCCTCCAGCTGGTCTAGGGTATAATGGATCATATACTCATTCTGCCCCGCTATGTAGACACAGACCATCCCATTGGCAGCATATACAAAGTGAATATCTGCCGTCCGTATCGGAATGATCTTTTCCTTATAATAGACCAATACATACTGCTTGGTCACGCTTTTTTCCAGTACAGGTACATGGTCAGCCGGCAAAGCAGTTACTTCCCGGGTATTGAACAGCTCTCTAAGACGTTCATATTTTAGAATCGCACAGGATAGCGTATTTTGATCTATCGGTTTCAGTAGATACGCGATACTATTCACATCAAAAGCACGGATAGCATATTGCGTATAGGCAGTACAAAAAATTATAGGAACATTTACGTCGATCGTTTGAAAAATATCAAAACTCGTTTCATCCCCAAGTTGTGTCTCCGTTATGATAAGGTCCGGTGCGGGATGCTCGCTCAGCCACTTTACAGCGGATGCAACGGAGCATAATATTGCGGAGACATGGATGCCTAGATTCAGGCTCCTGAGCATGATATCGAGCTCCCCAGCCAACTGCCCGTCAGCGTCAATAATGACTATATTCATATGGAGCTAGAAAGCGAGAAAACTATTCATATACGTGACTTCTTTTAGTATAGCATTAGTTGTTAGTGAGTAGTTGCCCGAATACATGATCAATACCGATTGTCACGCAGTCATAGCAAGCAAGTGTAATGTCCCTAGACCAAGTATATGACCAGCAGCCATTCAGTAGCCGTTCATTTTCATTATACTATTTTATTTTTAAGTGGAGCGTACATGATAGATCCATAGACACCACCGCTTCGTTGATGGTATATATTACCGGATAGACGCACGATGGAGTATTTCTACAGCCACATCCGCCCAGTAAATGTCGTGCGACATCCGATTCCAGTCTTTACGTAGCTGTTCTTCCAGATTTTCATCGGGTATTACATCGATTAGCACAGGCGCCCCATCATTGGGTTTGATTGGCAGTGGGATATCATCATAATGGAAGAGTGCACCTGTCTCCAATGTCAGGAGTATAAGCGCCATCCCTATCCAGTAGACATGATTTTTGATCATATAGCGTTCTCTTTTGCCACAGTTCCCCTCTATTCTGGGGATATACGGCGCACGGCTGAAGGTTTTGCCTTTTTCATCTGCTCGATTCAGGACTATACTTTTGATCCATGCTATACAATGGACTTTCCGTTTCAAGACTCCAGCTATCCATTTCAGTACTTTTTCGATTTTGATCATCAGGTAGCGATATTGATATAAGAACACAGCGAGGTAGCATCGCTATTATCTACCCCGCTGTGTTCGCTCAAGCATTAATATCCAAAGATTTCCTTTAGGGTTAGCTTTTTCACCTGACCTATTTTATTCAGATCTTCAGCATTTAAGCTATTTTCCTCCGCCACTACACAATAGGAGTACGGCTTATTGCTGATTTCCCTTTTGTGGAATGCTGTGATATCTGCCAGTGTCAGATGGGCAAGATTGTCATATACCGATTTCCGGATATCGATCTGCTCATGGCCAAATTTCTTCGCTTCTACATATGCATTCAGAATGGCACGACCATTTATCCTCTCACTTGCCGTTGATTTTATCAATCCGACTTTTGCATTTTCAAGTCCTTGTGGAGATTGCGGCAGTGTGTTTAAGATTTCGTTCATCGCTGTCGTAGCATCGTCGAATTTATCTACCTGCGTTCCTACATATGCGTGCATATCGTAAGATCTATCCGGCCGGGCAGGCTGCGCATAAACCGCTTGCGTACTATATGCCAATGCTTTGGCCTCTCGAATTGTCTGGAAGACGATAGCCCCCATTCCTACACCAAAGTAGCTGTTGTACAAGTCTACTATTGCTTTCTGGTCATTGATATACGGAGCAGCACTTCTATACCATCTGATATCCGCCTGCTTCATTTTAAAATCAGCAAAATACACTTCATTTTGATCTATCGATCTGGCTTGGAAGCGTTCTGCAGGCGGCACGGCAGCATACGGCGTACCGTCTTTTTTCAATGATTTCAGCGAAGCAATCAATTTTTCGCCTACCTGTGGTCCATAATACAAGATGGTGTACTTCATATTTGCTAGCTCATGTAGTACCGCTACCAGATCTTCGGACTTAAGTGCAGCTAGCTCTTCATCGGTCAATATATTATTGAATGGATTTTTAGCCCCATATTTGGCATACGATACCAATCCGTTCATGATAGCAGACTTGTCCGATTTTGCGTCATCGCGTGATTTTTTAATATTCGCGATAAACATCTCAAAGGCAGCCTGATCTGCCACACAGTTCTCGAGCAGGTCATGTAGAAGATCCACCGTCTCCCCAAAATTGGTATTTAGTCCCGATATAGACACATTCGTCTCTTCATCGCCAACGTTGATGTTGAATTTGGAAGCCAGCTTGTAAAATGCCTTACTGACCTCTTCTGCAGATTTCTTTGGTGTACCGATAAAATCTAGATAAGCTACAGCTAGAGGCAATAATTTATTGTTCCATCGGCCCGTCGGATATTGGTACGTCTGTACAAATAGGCTGTTGTCTTTGTTCTGGACAGCCACCACATCCAGCTCCTTAAATTTGAGTTTTTGCACATCTTTATCAAAGTCCAGCCACTGCGGCTCTATTTTGCTTTCCGGCATCGCGAGTATCTGAGTTAGGAAAGCAGATTGATCGTTCCTGTTGACCGGTACCGCCGTAATCGCAGGCTTCTGTACCTTTACCAAATTATCATCCACACCCTGTCTTTTATGGACCACGACATAGTTATGCGCATTAAAATAGGTATTCGCGAAGTCAATGATATCCTGTTTGGTGATACTCGACATATTCTCTTCCGCATTTATTTTGTCCAACCAGTCTATTTCCATTGTAAATGCATCCATGAGCTGTTCACTTGAAAATTTACGATCGTCTATTTTTTCCATTTTGGCGCGCATGTCGTTGTTGACTATAGCAGTCAGCAGGTCCTCTGAAAATTCACCTTTCTTCAATTTCTCTATTTCGGCAACAAGAAGTTGTCTGACCTCGTCCAAGGACTGTCCCTGGATAGGAGATCCTCCTATCAAGAGTACAGCATAATCCTTCAGTACATACGGATACACCCATGCATCTTGTACTTTTTGAGATTTGACGAGGTTCAGATCAAACATTCCCGCGGCACCATTCTGTAGTACTTTACAAAGTACTCTCAGTAGATGTGCATCTTTAGTAGCAGCCCCTGGGAGTCTGAAGCCCATATACAAATTTTCGGCTGTCGGTCCTTTCACTTCCCGTATAATAGGTTGTTGAATAGGCTCAGCTTTGTCAAACGCATATACAGGGATTGGCCTAGGCTTCATATATCCAAATGCGGCATCTATCTTTTGGATCATATCACTAGGATCGAAGTCACCAGACATGATTATTCCCATATTGTTAGGTACGTAGTACGTTTGAAAGTATTCCCGGATTGCTTTCAGAGAAGGGTTTTTGAGATGGTCTACATCTCCAAGTATCGTTTGTCTTCCATAGTTATGATTCGGGAATAGTGCGGCCATTGTAGCCTCGATGGCTTTATCCTGATCATCGTCTAAGCTCATGTTCTTCTCTTCATACACGGTCTCCAATTCCGTATGGAACAGTCTCAGTACTGGATTCCGGAAGCGCTCACGTTGTACGGCCAGATACTTATCAATCATATTCTTGGGGATGTCCTCATGGTATACCGTCATATCATAGGCTGTGAATGCATTTATTTCCTCGGCCCCCATACTGCTCATCAATTTGTCATATTCATTTGCGATAGCATATTTTGCTGCCTCGCCTGATACCCGGTCGATCTCCTGGTAGATTGCTGTCCGCTTAGTCTCATCTGTCGTCTTGTTGTATTGTTCATACAGCTCATCGATCTGATCCAGCAGTACCTTTTCACTTGCATAGTCCTTGGTCCCGATCTTGTCGGTACCCTTGAACAGCATATGCTCCAGATAGTGTGCTAGCCCGGTCTGGTTGTTCGGATCTGTCTTACTCCCCGCCTTAGTCGCGATGTATGACTGTATACGCGGCACCTTTGCGTTTGGACTGAGGATCACTGTCAGTCCATTTTCCAATTTGTAATGTCTAGCCCGCATAGGATCATTGGATACATACTTATACGTGTACTTTCCATCTGTAGCCTCTTTCCATTCATATTGCTTGGATTGTGCGACAGTTACTTTCACAGCACAGATCAGCAGTGCTGTAACAATCAATGATTTGAACATCTCATTCATATTTGCATATTTATTTTTTATAATTCTATTCAGGATCGTCGGTCATCACCGCTATTTCCGGAGCATCATCTCCAATATCCACATAGGACTGTCGATAGCATGCTTATTAAGTTTGTGCGAATATTATTGCAACAAAATTGATTTAATTAAATTACTATCCTTTCATTTTTTTCATACAATTGTGATGAATTAAACACCAATTGTTAAATACTGTTAACCAGTGTTAACTAACGTTATGAAAGTTGATGTACCCCGTCTCACACTACTAGTGAAACCATCCATTAGCTACGGATATATCACCATATACCCAAGTCCGGGAATGCCATCACCATCATGACGTATATACTGGAGCTGGCCATCATACTGATATAGATAACTGCGCAGACCCGTGTCTTCCAATTCAGGATTGCAATACCTTTTTTTTTCGCTTGTCGTGAAAAAAGCCCTGCCACTACCGCTACGGAAACCAACGACAATATACAGGACGTGATCAGCAACAGCTTTTCAAAGTCGTAGTACGACACGAACATCAGGCTGACCACAGCGATCAATAGCACATGCAAGATCAGAGTATACTCATCGGCTCTCCTACCCGAGATCAATTCGACAGTCTTCATCGACACACGTGATCCTGCCCACATCATAGCGCTCACATTGGCCACCAGCAAAATTCCGATCAACGACGATAGGATCACGCCCCACTTGATCCCCAGCAATCGGGTAGCCACGACTCTGCCCACCTCCGTGACACCTCTCAATTCATCGATATCTGCACTCAACATGAATATAATGTTTAAGGCGGTATACAGGACCGTCAGCGTCAATACCGAGATCAGTAAAGACCAATATATCGTCCGTTCGTTCCGGAGTTCCCTAAAAATATAAATACTCGTATTCCAACCCGAATATGCATAATGGACAAACATCAGTGCAGCAATAAATGGTGCTGTGAAGACATAGCCCACATCCGCAGTAGTCGGTATCCACTCCAGTCCTACTTGGTTACCCTTACTTACACCCAGCAAGATGAATATGCCCAGCAGCACTAGCTTACCTACCGAAAGCCACGATTGGATCATACCTCTCGCCTTGATGCTCAACAGATGACTGCCTAGTACCCCTACAACGGCGACCGTTGCCCACGCTTTGACATCCCAGGCTACCCATGCATGCGCATAGCTACCAAATGCAAGTGCAGAGAGCGCTATCGGGGCGGCAAATCCAAATACGATAGACAGCGCAGCTACGACCATCGAAAGCCGCTTTCCGTACAGCCTGGCTACAAAATAGGTCTCTCCCCCCGAATCCGGGAATATACGGATGAGGTCATAATAGCTTACCGCTCCGCAAAAAGCAGTAAGCCCCCCCAACAGCCACAGCAGCACCACCGAAAAGACAGACGCCTGTCCATACAATTGGTAGCCCAGGCTCGTGAATACTCCTGTCCCCACCATACTGGAGATCGTCAGGCCCGTTGCTGCCCAAAGACCTATTTTACCCTCTCCAAGGGCCCGTGCCGCAACTCGTTTAGCCATCTACCTACTGATTAGATCCTGTAGTAACTGATAGGCACGCACTGTGCTGTCCCCAAGCTGGTATTTTGGACGTATCTTCTTGTATTGATCCAATACCTGGAGCGATCTTGTATACAAACTTGAGTCCAGCTGCCCCGGGATATGGTCCTCTGGATATGCGTATACAAAATCCCCCTCTGCACGCGCGTAGCTCGGAATCTGGAAAAATTTGCGTTTGACATGCTTGCCGGTACTATCGGACTGATAAAAAGCGTTCACAAAAAAATCTACCGCATAGTCCGGATAGCCGAAAAGGTATCCGTAGCCCCGCAGTCTTTCGTATTTCTTCTCATACTCATTGACCGTGACGACTACCGATGGATCTGTTCCCGGGGCAAATCCATACTGCCCGAAAAAATGTTGCTTTGCATCCAGCAGACTATCCAACAGAGATGTACGTACCACGCTCAGCTGCAATATCCGCGTTTTGCCATATCCCAGACGATACGGTACCAGTACGAATTTCAAGTCCGGCAGTTGGATTAAGGCAATTGCCCGTTGTATGTCTTTGACCTTGGTCAGGTACCGCAATGAGTCTCTATCCACAAGATCTCCGTTCAGGCGTCTGCTGCTATCGCTATTGCCCAGCGGGAAGGAGAATGATACAACACTACTCATCGGTTTGATAGTCCCCAGCAGTGTATACAGAGCTTCACCATCCAGCCCTTCCTGCAAGATAGAGTCTCGAAGGCGCAAGATAGCGGGCTCCGTATTATGTAGCTCTTTCACAGGAGGTGTATTGACTTTGCAGCCCTGCAGTAGTACGAGTAGCAGTACAGCAATATTAAGTTTCAAAATATGCATCATGATATCTTCATGGTAATACGTAATAGATTTAAAATGTAGCTCCTATGGACAATTGCAGGCCCTTTCTATCTGCAAAGTAGTCACCTGAGGGACGCAGCCAGGTGCCGTTTACTTTTGTATAGAGACTGTTTTCATGCCTCTTACCGATCTGTATAGAGTAGGTAATGGGCAGCTCCAGCTGGATGTAATCAGCAGTCCGGTATTGGAGTTCGCCCATCATCAGCTGGGTCACAGGCCATTCCTCAGCTCGCATACCACCATAAGCGTATGCCCCACTTAGATTTTGCTGCCGCCACAGTTTACCGCCCAAGACCAGTGTCGAGTGGGCCCATGTCAAGGCCTTCTGCACGGTCAGTCCATATCCAATATTTTCGGTTGTGAAAGACGATATCGGCATCAGGTATCGGTCATCCTGTTTATCATATCTCCATCCAAGTTCAAATTTCCAGTCATACAGTTCCTCCTTTTGGGTCAAGAAGGTGTACCGAGCCTGTGCAGCCTGTCTTTTATATGTCGATCGCACAGCTTTATACCGATTGATATATCCCTCACTTTCCAGGCCTGCCACGAATTCATTCCAATATTCGATCCCCTTATTGTCCGAGATGTCGTAGCCCAGTGTGATCAGATGCAGCCTATTTCCATCCATCCGTTTCGCTTGGAGCTTAGATGTACTAGTACGCGACAGGAGAGTTCCTTCCGTACGCGATTCGACGAATCCGATTCCTGCATTCATAGCTCCTATATCGATATTAGAGGATACAAACAGATCCCACGCCCCTCTATATGCATACTGCAGGCCTCCCCCCCATCGATCGCTCTGGTAGTCCATCTGTACGCCACTTCCTACGTATGGGATGGCATGTCCCAGCCCATAGTTGAAGTAGTAGCCTTGATCCACGTATACATTCACGTTCCGATTCCCAGATTCTTCTTTCGTATTGTCATAGGTGAGGTGCATCCCCAGTAGATGCTTCGGGCTGAAGGCATAGACCACACTTGGGCTTATCTGCAGGCTGTAGTAGCCATTTTCGGCCCGGATATCCCGTTGCTTGGCTCCACTTGCCGCCTGATAGCGGGTCGATAGGCCCAGTGACCATCGCCCGCCAAATTGTGGGGTAGCCAGCTGGAAGTCCATGCTATAGTGCTGATTGGACCAGTCGCTCGCATTGCTATCCAATACCATGTAGGGCATCGCTCCAGAAGGGTCTATGCGCGATGCATTGAACGAAGCATTTTCCCGCTTGTCACGTACGTAGGAAAAGCTTCCCTGTATATAGTACCCATTCAGCTTGGTATTACCCGCCCCAAAAATCCCTTGTTGCACCTGCCGTGATGGCGCCTGCGGTCGTTTAAAATCACCCGTCGAGATCTGATAATGGCCACTCACTGTCGAAAAATCGACCGGAGTACCCCAAGCCAATCCTGCGGCATTCGCACTATTGCGCCAAGTCCCCAAGGAGTCCTGCATTTCGAGGATTATGATATTCCGGGTCGGCTGTCGCTCCTGTGCTACTACCTTCAGTCCGGTAGCCAGTAGCACAGCTGCAAGACCGTATATTGTATTCAAAAATTTCATTTTCTAACCTAAGAGATGTATGTATCAGTGTGCTCGTGACCAGGTCGGCACCCCCTGCTTATAATAGCGAAATGCCGGTACTACCTGTCGCTCAAAATCTTCTGTACTATTGTTGGTATCCATCAGTATCGGGCTACCATCAGCTCTATTGCCTACCTTCTTTCGCCGCACACCCCGTGAGTTGTACGTAGCCCCCACCCAGGTCATGCCGGCATCCAGGACCGATGCCATGCGTTTGGCAGCGACCATACTTTCATTGTGGCCCGCTTCTACGCCATCCATTACATATTTGATGGGTATCTTGGCATACAACATCGATGAGGTCGTCCCCAGATCCCGTGTCTGCAGATCTGCATTCGCTGCGGGATCGTATACTTCCCCTTGAGGTACTCTGAAGATCACATAAGCTGCTCCGAATACGGAGGTCAGGTATTGCGGTACACCGCCTTTGGCCGCCCGCCCATTGTAGAATACATGTTGCATATCCAATGCCGGCTGGTTCGGAAAATTGGGATTGTCCATATTGAATTCAAATTCTGAGAGCGAAGCATCTATCGGCGAGTCCGGATTGTACTGCGGCAATTTGTGGTTGGCCGCAAATTGTGCTATCGTAAATGATGCTCCCGGCTGAAGCGGGTAGTCACGGCCAGATCCCGGGATCTTCCAGATGCGCTGTGCATACACAAAGGCATTTTTGTCCGCTGCAGGCCACACAGGCAGCGTAGTGGTAGCGATCGTTGGATGCAGATTGGCAAAATAGAGCCCGTCTATATACACCGTCTCATCCGAATTGTTGGTAATTTCATAAAACTGGTTTCTGAAGTAAAACGGAGAGGTACCTGCATAAAAGATTTCACTGATCGCCAATGGTCCCACCTTAGCCCCGTCCACCGGGATCTGTATGTCCTGAATCCCTGACATGAGTAGGCGATTGGCCATGCTACCGTTAAGATAGTATCGATCCAGACCACTCTCCAGTTCGCCCGAGATCGTGATCGTATAGTTTCCCGGAATGATGCTATCAATTTCGAGTACATCTGTCGCAAGCACTTTTTCGATCCTATATTTCTCTGTGTAGTTTTCCAGGACCACCTTTAGCCCTGCCGTGGATTCGATATTCGACAGCACCGGGACTGCTTCAATCTTGACCTTTACGTACGCTACATCTTTGACATCCAGCACCGAATTGACTTTGTCACAGGCCATCAGCAGGAGCAGGCTACAGAGTCCCGTTGTCAGCTGGTATATATTTCGTTTTATCATGGCTTATTATATTTTGACACCCAGTTTAAATCCAAAGAAGAAAGGGATATTGCGCGTGTAGTAGACCGAGCGTACCCGATCGGATTGGGCAACGGGATAATGGCGAAACATATTGTTCGCAAAAAAAGAGATGCGCATAAAATCCCGGATCTCCTTGGTCAGGTTGATATTGAAGTTGACCATCGGTGGATAGCTGTCTTTGACTTCCAGTGTCCGCGCAACCGGGCGGAGCAAAGCCTTAAATTCCGGCAGCTCGCGATCCGACAGGTTGAATGCATGCACCTGCCCATCCACCTTATTGATATAATGTGTAGGGATCGAGTCGTTACCATACACCGTCCAGTCCGATTCATTCCAGATGATGTCTGCCGTCAAGGTGATGGCCAGTCCTATCTTCGGTATATTATGCGTAGCCTTTACAGTCGTCACCGCTGATCGATCATACCTAGCCGTCATCTCGGGCTCATACAGGCCGATGTGCGTACGGCTTGCCGCTCCCGCGCCGCTCTGCTCGTCATAGTAGAAATAATCGGTACTGTATGATTTCTGACGGATATATGCACCATATATACTGAATTGGGTACGTATACGCTCCATCCGTGCCAGATCCAGCTGAAATTCCAGCCCTCTCTTGTCTATCCGGTTGTTATTATGTGGCATATTGAACTTTGCGAGTACCGGAGCCGAAGAGGTTTCATCAAAGATGTCGCTATTTTCGTCCCGACGCTCATACTGTACGTAGTTCACCGGTCGAAAGGAGTGGACCGTAGGACCTATTCCATATCCATTTTTCAATTTCTCATCAAATGCCGTGACACTCAGTACTGACTTGCCTATGTGGATATCCAGACCGACCTCCTTCTTGGTATTAGTCGCCACCTTCAGGTCCGCATTTTGCGTATCGAATACCCGGGTCGTCGTCATAAACACTGCGTCCGCCCGCGCTGTCCCCATCTCGTTTATATTGACATAGTCGAAGTATGCGTTTTCAGGATAGCGATACAGTAGACTTGGGCCTTTGGCCATCACCCCATACCCTGCACGCACAAATACATGACGGGGCACCACTTCCAATATACCGTTCACACGGGGAGCCAGTATCGACTGTCCTTTTGCAAATCGATCATATCGCAGCCCTGCCACAAGTTGGAGTGTATGCGCACCCCATCTGGCTACCACACGATCTTCGGCGTATAGTCCAAGCTGTTGCAGAGTCGGAATATCGGAGTAGCTCCGATTTCGGTAAGCCGAGTTGACATACTGCAGGTTGCGATACGGCGGTAGGCTATCGGCAAATATCTTACCACTACCATGATTACCCTCTGAGCGAAAGTCCGCCCCCAAGAGCCAGCTGTGCTGCGTATTGCCCAGTTTGTTAAAAAAATGCGCCGATGCACTGACAAATGTATTCAACTCCTTACCTGCTACGCGGTGTACGCCCAGATACGTACTGGGCAGATACACCGCATACTTCCCCGCCTCCCCTGTCGGGATATGGGTGATCTCGCGTCCTTCCCCATCATAGAGCCGCTGCCCTGGGCGATTGCTCAGAATAGCCCCATCCACGTAGCTCATCCCGTACGCCGCATTGGCAGCCGTATACTGTTCCTGATAATCTGCCTCTTTATTGGTAAAAGATATCCGACCCGAGTACTCGATCGATCGGAGCCATAGTGGCTTAGTAAACTTATACCGTCCACTGGTATGCAATGTGATGCCTTTTTCGACCGCAGAAGAGCGTGTCCGTGTGATTTCATCATCCGGATTCAGCCCTCGTTTATCTTTCCCCATATGGACGGTGAGCCCCGTCGTGTTGGATAGACGATCTCCAAAATACGTATTCGTATACAAGCCGTCTATAGAGGCTCTTCGATAGGAGAGGTAGGATTGTACCGGATCATTGATATTATATGCATACGCCGCACCTAGGTTCAGTGCGCCACGTTTTTCTCCGAGGAGGAATCCCTTCGAGGCATTGACGCCATATACATTCTGATTGATATTGGCTTCCACAAGCAGCGGCTGCCTACCCGCCCGTTGGTTGACAATAACGGTCCCCGACCCTACATCACCATATTTGACACCGGGCACACCGCGGATCACCTCCACCGACTCCACGTTGTACATCGGTACATTACGCGTGTCTACCCCACCCCGTGGAATGGCTCCTCCACCTAGGCCCGCACCTCCACCCGACATTACCGGTGAGAGTGTCTGGAGATTGGCATTATTGGAGATCGGAGATCCGTTGATCACGATAGACGTTCCAAAGGCATTCGCGTCCGTCTCCCCATTCACCACCGACCGGATATTGATCTGCCGGGCTCTACTAAGGTCAGGATTGCTCGTGATACCTCCCGGCACCAAAGACATGATATCAGCGAGGCTATTGGCCTGTAAATGTTCTATAGCATTCCGTCCAATGACCGAGATCGCACCCAAGCGTTGGTCCGATGATTTGGCAACCACGTCCACCTCCCGTAGTCGGAATGAATTGTCCCGTAAGACGATCCGGAGAGATCCCTTCGGGATCTCTGCCAGTACGGTGTCCACTGTCACCTTCCCCACATAAGAGACCACCAAGCGGATCTCACCCGGAGGCAGTGACGAGAATGAAAATGCCCCATTCCCATCGGTCATGGCCGGCAGGCCATAGGGCTGGACCAGGACAGATGCCGACTTGAGCGGTTTCTCTTTTCCACCGACGACTTCGGAGACTACGCCCGTAAAGATCCCGCCCCCCTGTGCCCACGAAGCCGATGGAACGACCACCGTCAATAGCACCAGCCACAGGAGATGACCCAGCGTAGTCTTCTTTATAAAAATAGGATAAGGCATAAAAAATATGATATATGATAAAGGGCAATGTTGATTTAACAAAAGCAACAATATTGCAAATGTAAAGTCAAAAAATAACAAATGCAACTACATTGCTATTATTATTTCATATTTTTTCACTTTACATGCTCATGCACTGGGCAATAGATGTATCTGCTGTGATTGGATAGGTCTGTAGGAATCATTTCGGCCGGGTCTCCCGACGATATAATCGAAGCGACGCGCAGTTGTAAAGCATATCTCACTCTTCGTCTACCTGAGCCAGGCGACTCTTCCCCTAGCCATTGCAGACACTACAGTTGTGCTCCAAAAGCACTAATAAGTACCCTTTTTTCTTTTAACAATTAATAACATCTTATTCATACAGCGTAAAAACTTAATCCATTATCTTTATAAAAATTATAAGCTTTCTTTATGACCAGATCGATTTTAACCTTAGGAATCAGTCTTCTGAGTATGTCGTTGACTAGCGCACAAACGGTGAATAATCCCGACATTGCATTTACCAATACGGGATTGTATCAAGTTGAAAAAATACAAAAACAGCCCAAAGCTACCATCGTAGATCTCAGGGTCACCTTCTTGCCCAACTGGTGGACCAAGTTTGATAAAGATATTTACCTAGAGGACGCGGCCACCCAGCAAAAGTATTTCCTGGACTCTCTCAAAGGAGCCGATTTGGGCAAGGAACTGTGGACGCCCGCTTCTGGAGATACTTTGATTCAGCTGTATTTTCCACCCTTGCCCAAATCAGTCAAGCAGGTCAATTATGGCGATGAAAAATCGACACTCCTATTTGGAATAGCCTTCCATAAGAGCAAGAAAAAAGAAGATACATCCGCCATTCCCAAAGCCGTACAGACATGGCTCGACGATAAGATCGCAACATCCAAAGGACAGTCTACTGCCGAATCAGACAAATCGACTTTTTTTCGGAAGGATAGTGTTGCCATAGTAGGATATATCAAAGGCTATGATATCCGTTCGGGCTTCACCAGTGGTATTGTCTACCATCAAAATACGATGACAAACGAGGATCTTCCCACCACTGTACAGATTTATCCCGATGGACGCTTCGAGGTCAACCTGGAAGCCTTTCACCCGATGGCCAATAAACTGTTGATCAACAATCAATGGTTTCCCTTTTACATCGAGCCCGGACAGACCTTGGGCATGATCCTGGATTGGCGGGATTTTTTGCAGCTTGACCGCTACCGTGACCGCAGCTATACTCCCCACTACATCAGCTATCTCGGCCCCGGCAAGCGTGTCAATGAAGAGGTGTGGAACTTCGCTATCCACCAACCGGACTACAAAGTGCTTCCTGATCTTCAGAAAAGTCAAGAACCTACCGTATTTCTTCAAGATCAATTACAGGCCTGGGATACGGAGTCTACTCGAATAGATAAGCTACTCAAGGACAATCCTCCTCTCCCTCTTTCTGCTCAGATCATCCGCAACAATGCCGATCTTTACTTCGCCAATTATATCTTCGACTATAAGCTCAGCAGGGACTATTACAGCAAGCAAGATACCAGCAACAAAATCCTCAAAATACCGATTGAACTGTCCTATTATGATTTTATCAACAGGATTGATCTCGATGATCAGCGGCTTATGATTTCAGCAGAATTCTCGACCTTTATCAACCGTCTTGAATTTTCGCCTCTATATCCAAAAATCAGCTATCAGCATGACAAAAACATGAATGAATTGATGCTACGGGACTTCAGGAAGATATACCAGCAAGAGGGTCTGCCCATTATCTATCATATCGTCGGCTTGCGTGATATCAAGGGGCAGATTGAGCGTATCCGCACCGATAGTATCCTAGCGCCTCGCGTACAGAATTTTCTATCCAGTGTAGAGCAGCCCATCTTTCGCGAACAGGTACAGCGGTTTAAGCAGCTAAGGGCATTGAGAACCGTAGGATATGAACTTCCCGATACCAAAGGCGGAAATCTATTTAGCAAATTGATCGAACCACATAAAGGTAAAATATTGGTTGTAGACTTCTGGGCGCAATGGTGCGGTCCCTGCCGGGCGGGGATAGAGAGCAGTCTAGCCAAGCGGAAAGCCTTAGCAAGTAATCCCCATATTGACTTTGTCTTCATTACAGACCTCCGTGGCACTCCGGATACTCAATTTTTTGAGGACTACAATAAGACCAATTTTCTAAAAAATTCTTACCGGGTTACAGCAGACGAGTACCTGGCCCTTCGGGAACTTTTCAAATTTAACGGTATACCACGCTACATCCTCGTCGATGACCAGGGACGGATCCGCAATGACAATTTTCAGTCCTACAACTTGGACTCCGAGTTAAAAAGATATTTTCCGGAGAAGTTCAAAGATTTGATGTAATGATATGACTTAGCGCGATATGTTCGTGGCATACTAAGTATGCACGATGAGCATATCGCACTTTGAGCCGTATACCGTCATTCACTTTTTTCAGAAGAGGATCACCTACCCCGGCGCAATATCATCTTGATCGTTCAGCTAATTTCCCTTAGTTTTGGAGCTATAGATCACACAATGGAAGAAATTACTGCACTTTCGGATAAGATAGTAACCTTGAGCAGGAATGCGTTCTTGAAAACCAGCGGAAGTATAGATACCCATGTATACTATATCGAGAGTGGGAGCCTGAGGATATTCATCGGGGATGATGCGCATGAGCAAATCATACGGCTGGGATATAAGGGCAATCTCATTGTAGCCTTGGATTCCTTCATCACCGGCAAACCTTCCAATCTCGCCATTCAGGCCTTGAAAAAGACCAGTATCCGCGTCATCTCCAAATATCAGATCGACGGCTTTTTACAGACCGAATCCAATAGAATACTCTGGTCCACCCTATTAGAAAGCCTCATTATCCAGCAGTTCGAGCGCGAGATCGACCTGTTGACCGAGTCTCCCTTACAACGCTACAACAGGGTATTGCAGAGAAGCCCACAGCTATTTCAGGAAATACCCAACAAGCACATTGCCAACTATCTACGCATGAGTCCCGAGACGCTCTCCAGATTAAAAAAATCTTGATTTCAATCAAGGATTATCATCCCTTTCTTTTGGAACTTTGCATAAACAAAAGATAATATGCAGACCGAGATATTGACCCGTACACTCATTGACCAGACACAGGATATACTTTCCCAGGTCCATAAAATCAAACGACTGGACACCGCCCTACTGACTTGGCGGGCGCATGAAGACTCTTGGAATATCCTGGAATGCCTGGAACATCTCAATCGATATGGAGACTACTATCTGCCCGTCATGGCGCAGCAGATACATTCCTCCTCAAGCCAACATGAGCCCATTTTCAAAAGCGGCATACTTGGACATTATTTTGCACAAAGTATGCTACCGAAGGGAAAACTCAATAAGATGAAAACCTTCTCAGACAAAAATCCCTTGCATTCATCTTTGGACGCAACGGTGATTGACCGGTTCATTACCCAACAAGTCCAACTGCTGGACCTATTGGACAAATCTAAGCAAATCAGCTTGAATAAGGTCAAGATAGCGACCTCTATTTCTAGGTTGATCAGGTTGAGATTAGGAGACACCTTCCTGTTTTATGTCAACCACATGTTGAGACATATGCAACAGATTGAAAGGATACAGGTCAATTATCACCTCTGAGACCTTACCCTGCATGCTATTTCCCTCCAACATGGGCATTCCCTTGATCTAAGGGGATCACCTCGAGGTTAGCAAAGTCTCCATCCGATTCATGTCCCGTCCAGAATCCTACTCTCCCGATAGACTGCGGGTGCAATGACTGAACGGAGAGAATAGGATCCCGCTCCCGATTGATATAGGTTTCAATGATCCTCCCTTTCACGATAATCTTGACATGGAACCAATCGTTGGGATCGATCCCTGCATGCATTGGTGCTTCGTACTTATCCGGGAACGTCTCCCTCAGATAGGGCCAGTCATTTTCTGGAACGGCGATATACTGTACAGCATGTTTCTTCCTTACCGGGTCGTTTGCCTGAAAATTGAATGGGCGAAAATATAGAGCCTGATAAGTGGTATCGTTGACACCATGGAATGCGATTCCGACAAAGCTTTTCTGGAAGACATCTTTCCCTCTCACGTCAAATTCAATCGTCCCCGACTCGAAGACCAGGTCCTTGATCCATACCACGCCAGGATTGGGTTGACCCTCGATCCGTAGCAAGGCCTTTCCATCGTCGTCAGCAGCAATACTGAATGTTCTATTGAATGCTTCCAGTATTTTGGCATCCAATGTAGGTTTGACCACATGCTGTCCAGACGATTCCCATGTACAGAAAAGTAAGACATAGAGGCAGAGCGTAAATTTAATTTTGATCATATTAATACGATTTGATTATCTATTTTTGAGATGTTGTGACATTGACCCAAAGCTAGTCGATGGCCTATAAATTGTAAATTCACAGGCTGTTCAAATATGTTCAAGATTGACCCACACAAGATATGACTGAAATTCAGCACCATATAAATAGATGCAAGACGCTGATCGAAGAAAAACTTGGATGGGGGGATAGCTCGGATTGGCAGTCTCAGGATTTTGAAAATCTGAGCGATTTAATTTTCAACAAGACGAGTGTCGTACTCAGCGCCAGTACATTGAAAAGGATCTGGGGCAAAGTCCGGTACAACAGTACCCCCAACCTGAGCACCCTTGACACCTTGTCCCGATTTATAGGCTTTGCCAATTGGCGATCCTTTGCCAATTATTCTGCTCCACAGCCTCCATTAACTGTGGCGGCACCTTCAAAAAGAACATCCGTTAGACCGATGTACCTTTTCATCGCTTTGTTCATTGCCCTTGTACCTATCGTATTTGTCCTCTACCGCAAGTCGGGTAGTCCGCTGCACTATACAGACATCGCATTTAGTAGCAGGCCTGTGACCAGCGGAGTCCCAAATACGGTAATATTCACCTACGACGCCACCCAGTCCAATGCTGATAGCATATTCATCCAGCAAAATTGGGATGCAAAGAGAAGAGTCCAGGTCGCTAAGGATCACCATGAGCACGCAAGCATCTATTATCTGCCCGGATATTATCGCGCCAAATTAATACTCAATGATTCCATCGTCAAAGAACACGATGTCTTTATCGAATCTAAGGATTGGATAGGTGTACTCATGAAAGACCCTGTACCCTTCTACCTGCCTTTTGAGCGCTATGATCATGGAAGCTGGTTGGGCATCACACAAAAAGATCTCAAACAAGATCCGGATGATTACAGCCTTGACATACCCGAGTTTGTATTGACCCATGTCCACCAGAGCCTAGCGGTGGACAGCAAGCATTTTTCCGCAGACATGTATATCCAAAATACGTATATACATCCGGGTGCTCCTTGCCAGCATTCCGAATTGATCCTGCTGGGCACCGAAGGAGCCATCGTCATCCCCCTTTCCAATCCAGGATGTGTGGCGGAACTCAAATTAAGACTTGGAGATCGCTTAGTCGAAGGTACCTCCCGTGATCTTTCGGCATTTGGGGTTAACTTCTCCTCACCTGTACCGCTTAGATGCGTGGCAAAAGATGGCAAAATCCAAATCGATATAAATAGAAAGCCAGCTTATCAGGGTTTATTTCCCGAAGGCATAGGACAGATTGTAGGCGCCAGGATTACGTTCCAAGGTGCGGGTCGTATTAGCGCTTTTCAACTGGCGGAAGTCCTTTGAGTATATCCTCCAGACCACCTTTAAGCTCTCCCTTGTCAAAGCCAAAGAGTACACAGTCCACTGTGACTGCCGGCCGGGGATACGCATAGGTGAAAGTAGATTCGGTATGGTCCATAGCTATAGGATTACATCAGTCGATTTGCGGATATGGATGCCATATTGCTCTTGAAGCCTGGCAAACTGTTCTTGCGTACTGCTTTCAAAGCCAGCGATAGGCGACATACAGTCTTCGAGCAGCGTGATACGAGAGGTGATAGCCCTATTATCTCCAAAATATTCTAAAATCTGCTCCGTAGACGCCAATACACAGTGGCTGGAAGCTTGCCCCGCAATGAAGATGGACTCGTGCCCGCTTACCGCATCGAGTACTGCTTGATTCACATAGTTCGCCGGGTCGTATTCGGCCTTGATGATACCATACATTTCTGTGTAAGGATCCTGCCCTTTGTGGATCAAGATCGGCCGTGTACGACGGGCAGCAGCATGAAAATAGAGCATCTTGGTAAATTCACCTTCCAACTGAGCACCCGCACTCCCCTCTAGACAGTGGTAAGGCCATATACACAGTTGCTTCTTATTGCCTGACTCCAGATTACGCAGGTACTCCAGAGACCGTGCAGTGTCGCCATTCGCGACCACCCAGCTACCATTGACCACATCACCGTAGCTGATGATCGTGAAGGGCTCGGGATGGTTTCCATCCTTATCCAGCCACCAGGCGGGATGGAAGATCTGCATCATGGAATGGCAATCCAGGCTACAGATTACCTGGGTGATAGCTGCCATATTGTGGTACATCCACGCCGTAAGACGCTGTGCATCCCCTTTTGACCCCTTTACAGCCAAGCTGCCAATACCCTCCATAAAGTCATTCTGTACATCTATCGCCAGTAGCAGGTTGCGCTTCCTATCTGCTGCCGCCGGTGCAATAGACTCACGTCGTGCAAATGTCAAGATATCGTTTAGGTGTTCCCTGCTCTCGTAGGAAGCAATATGATTGACATCGATGATCTGCTCATAAGTAGTATTCATGGTTTGGAAAGTTTTAATCATTAAAAATTGGAACCGTTGCAAAATAAAGTAGACATGCTGTTGAGTTGCAATATTCTGTTTGTTTACAACTGTTGTTCACAAGGGTATAGAAGAGTTTGTTTAGAATCTACAATGGACTAATCAATAACGCTATATCTTGCTTGGTATGGATTTCACCCTTTTTCATTACCATTGCTTTTATATGTAGGAAGCATTGTCCGTTATTATCAAGCTTGCCGACTGTGCATTTATACATGGAAATATCCAAATTTTCATTATCCGTAATATCAAGGCTCTCCGCATCCATAATCAGCGTTCCGTCACGACGTATCTCCTCTTTATCCCAAGTATACCCCTTCCAAGCACCAGCCTCTAGCGTGGTATTATCAGCATCCATCCGTATAGTATTGCGATACAATAATGAATCTCCTTGTATTAAGACATATCTGCTATCAAAATCTATAGTAACTTGATTCAAGAAGTGAAGATCTTCACCCCCTTCAAATTTCAACAAGCCTTCTACCCGACTTACCTTTAGTGGCACTGAAAACATCTTACCAAGCTTTACACTTTCGAAGGATTTCATTAAAGCGTTATATTCCTCATTGGTGACTCCTAAGTTCTCATGGTAAGGTATGGGTTCACCAGGCTTCAATCCCCGCAGTACCTCTTGATACCATCCCGTATTATTAGCTATAGCAAACTTCATCTTTTTCATGACCTCTTGTAGCGTAGCATTTATAGTAGAAATGCCTAATACGTCTACCTGATAGTCGCCGGCAGGTAAAAGCCTATCGACAAATTGAATTGCCATTGCAGCTGAGTCTTCAACAGCAGTCTGCTTGTTACTAGCACATGCTGCATGAGCTCCGACACTAAATCCAATAATCAAAAGAAAGGCATATCGATATATTTGCTTTATCATCTGTTCTGTACTGGTATCCACAAAGATATAGAAATAATGAAATTGTGCAAGCCATATGGATCATTTGACTTCGCTCACTATCTCAATTCGTTGACCGAAGAAACCGATGCCGTCCCGGGAAAAGAGATGTGATGGATGCCAGTAGCTAGGTAGCATTAGTTAGTCGTTAGAGGATCTCCTATATCTCTATCCCAAAGATGGCATAGGCTGCGCAGGTGCAAAGAACTGTTGAGAAATAACACAGGTATTAACCGCTCTCCATCGGTCGCTTCCCGACTCGAAGGGAGTAATAAGAACTTTTCAATAACTGTTATAGGCTATCTCTCACTTCCATCATCATTATGATGCTGTATTCTAAGCAATCTAATTTCATAAGGATAGACTCCCCTTATCTACCAATATAAGGGGAGTCTTGGACTTATCAATTGCTATCCTATCTTAATTGAGTCTTTGAATATGGCATTTTTCCTTCAGAAGCATCTATTCTGAAAATAGCCGCTTTGTCGAATAAAAGCCCCTGTCTATATCCTTTGTGGATATCTACATCCGTACACGCTACTTTTCCTTCATAAAACAAACCTGCATCTTTCTGAATAGTATGAGCCACGCAGATCATATTCGCATTGAAGTGACTCAGTACTTCTTCAACATCACTTTGACTATGTATTGGACTTCTCTGGAAGTATCCCCTAAACCATGTAATGGCATTTTGCCCACTAAAAAACAGGGTAGCTTCGGCACTTTTCGGTGTATCGAAATTACGTTTTGCAATACTATTTATGTAGTTGATCGTCAAGTTAGGATATTGAGTTAAAAGATACTTAGAAACACCACCGTGAGCAAATACGATATCATTGCCTTTTTCAATAATGTTTTTACTCCTCAACCATTTCCCCAAAACAGTAGTAGGCTTATACAAACTTTCTATACCTTCAAAATCAAGGGCTTTTAACGTATTAAAGTATTTTTCATGAACGTAATTGGTCTGATTACCTGAAATGTTCATAATATCATGATTGCCATGGATGTAATGGATGTTAGCACCTTCGGACTCAAGCTTATACAATAACCAAAAACACTCATGCACCATATCTCCCCGATCAAATACATCGCCAAGTACAACAAGATGATTCTTACCAAAAGTCCAGTTATAATCTCGATCAATTACCTGGGCGGCCACTAGTAGTTCTACAAAATGATAAAACTCTCCCTCAAAATCGGAAACAGCAAAAATCTGATCATCCGTCTTCCACTCTTCAGTTGTATTAAAATTTTGCGTTGGATTTAACTTTACGTTGAAGTCATTATACTTACTGTTCTTGTGCTTTATGAAAACAGTAAATGCTACATTATCTTTTTTGGGTACTTTAAATTCCTTCGTGATTACATTAAATTTGGTATTGTCCAGCAGGACCCGTTTGAATATATAATTGTCGCCATCTTCTATTATAAATGGTGTATCATATTCGGATGTCACATCTATTGAGTCGAGCACATTGGCTTCTTTTTTAGAAATTTCACCTGTCATGACTTCAGGACTATTCTCCTTCTTACAAGATGTAAATAATAACAACATCAACAAGAATAGTTGACATTTTTTTGCTTCTTTTTTCATTTCATTTTTTTTAACAAAAATAGAAGCAATTTCTAAATCATTTGTAGAATTTATATTAACATATTGTTAATAATCAATAAAGAAGATTAAGATCTGTGGATGAAATAATAATATTTACTACAGAAGCAATGATATACCTGGGTTATTCCCCACAAAACCACATTAACCAAGGAAGCCGTCAGCCATTGCTGACAATCAAAGTAACACGACAAACCTATCTCAGCGCAGATAGATATACGCTCAAAAACTTTTACACCCTTATCTGGTTATATATAAAGCAGATATCACGATATTGCACGTAGCGATACACGGATATGCTAAGTAAAGTTTGCACACACAACTCATGTAAAAAATCAACATATGAATGTTAAACGTATTTTCGGAACTATTCTCACTGTATTAGGGATAATCGGGTTGATCTATACAGGCTATGAGCTCATCAACAAGAGCACAGCATATACCACACTTATTGTTGTCGGCATTATCGGCTTGATTTTCTTTTTCTCGGGCATCGGGCTCGTCAAGAATACCAAAGACGAAGCTTAGTAGCTTGTTTAGGGCTTTCTGTACTCATCTCGTTACAGTACAACAAAATTTGCAACGGAATTAGATAATACTATTTCAGAACAGGTCTTTTCTAATAGTTTAGGCCCTAGCCTTTCCAAATCTATAGGAGCCGCATTTTCAGTCAACGAAAATTCACTAAATCACGACTTGGATCCAATAGAACATCTTATGTTTTTATTTAAATGAAACAGATTGAAAAATTAATTGTTAATTTTGAGTAACTAATAATTTATATTATGAAAAGAAATAAAATTCAGGGTTTACTATCTTTTTTGATAGTAACCGTATGCACCTTAATGGTTTCTTGTAATGATGCGGAAATGGACACAACAGATTTTAATCTTGTTTCAAATAATATTAAAGCAGCCGCTAATGTTAATAGCGTAAAAAGTGTACCCTTAGAATTAGACGCAATAGATAGGGCAGGACTACCAAACGAAGTCGGTAATAATCTGAAAGAATTCATCAAAACTCTACCAACAAACCCAACAGCGGAATCTAAAACCCTAACCAAAATTAAATCCCATTCAGACTCCGTACAGTTTGTGTATCCAACACCACAAATCAAAATACACGTTCCCAATATAAAACATGTTGCGTCGTCCTATACCAAAGGATTAACGAATAACACATTTAACGTTGGTGGTACACATACCCATACCTGGGAGGTCGTTTCAATGGACTTGAATAACATTTCATTGGCTAAAATATTCTCAGATGAACATATCGAAATATCAGGAAGAATAGCCACAGATCAATTTTCAAATGTTCCTGACTCTATCGATGTAATTGTATATAATGTAGACAGAGCCCCCCATGGTGGATCATATTCAGATACTCCAATGCTCTTAGATTGGGAAGAAAAATCAAATGTAAACGAAATCACGAACTCGGCCATTCAAGGCATAGTACATTCAAGGATTAAAGGATATGCTAAGAAGGTATCAACTATAATAAAAGAGTATGTTGAAAGCGAAAGCTTCTGGGCAAGCAATATCGAATATGTACCGAAAGATCCAAAATAAGATGAAGAATAGTTGCTTAGTTATTGTATGCATGATCCACATGATATGCTTTGCTCAAAGCAATCATACGATATGGAGTGAAAGAACTGAATATAAAGGCATGGTATATGGGTATGGACCCAATAACAGCACTGAACGACTAGAGCGTATCATTATTAACAAAAGCAGGCGATATATCGTAGAACTGGACTATACTAGAAAAGAACATACCCGACATATCATAAAACCTTTAGAAAAAAAACTAGAGCTGACAAGCAAAACCATGAAAGACTCATTAGCTCATTTTTATCTAATAGATTTAAAAGAAAACATGCTACATGTTTTTGATTCCAATCAAAAACATGTAGCATCGGACTCCCTAAAAAATAAAAAGACGGGTATCTTTTTTGAGATATACCCAGGGGAAGAAAGGGAAAAATTCCGCAAAGCCATGCGCGAGATGAAAGTATGCGGTGAGCGAGATACAGTCATTCATGACAAAAAATATCTGGCCGTGGAATTGAAATTCAAAACGGCCATCCCAAAAGTGAATTTCTCACAAAAGGTGTATATCAATGATTCTTTTTCCAGAGATTTCCCACTATATGATGATGATATTCTTGCTAAGGGATATCGCGGTGTCAATTCAGGTGCCTCACTATTGGTAAACGGCAAACTCGATCATGAATTTATACTACTCTTCGACGATCACCTTCCAAAAGAGTATGAAGTTATCTTTGATCAGCTGGTCGACACAGTTGAAGTAGTCAAGACTTAATCTGACAGTTGCAATAAATTAACAACTGAAAAATAGATTAGAGTTATGACAACACAAGAAAAAATCATCAAGAACAAACTGGGTGTTTTAGAGCTTGCCCAGC